>BNJU01003348.1_pt1 | contig 875550 bp, 1498 predicted proteins | sample 8539281 | NCBI WGS metagenome assembly BNJU01 (sample SAMD00202456, study PRJDB9452) | human saliva metagenome | isolation source: human saliva | place: Japan
GGAGCAGACCTATAAGGTGGTTAGTGGTTCGGCCACCACCTCGGTGGTGGCTGGGGATAATCCAGGGTGGGTTCGGCCCTGGCCCTGGTGGGTTTGGTGGCCCGGGTTCTGGCGGTAGTAATGATCTTGGTGTGGTGCCTCCGGAGAATGGTGGTTTGCGGGCGCCCGCTCTTACTGGTAGTAGTCGTCGTGGTGAGACGAACCAGCCGACGGATGGCTCATCCTCATAATAGTGGGGGAGTAACAGACTTCCTCGGCCCTTGGTTTACGCACCCAGGGGCGGGGGTTTTGCTGTGGGGTGGGGTGGGAGTTCTTCAACTCTCACTTAATCTAACTTCGCCATACAAAGTCAAACTCGCTGATGCGGCTACAACTCTGCAGGGCGTCGTCTAATGAGTTAATCAACATATAATAACCCCCTGTTGAGTTACTCATTATCCATGGTCTCACTAACGAGGAGTAGTTCGTTAACTATCACACAACCCAGGGATGTGCTAATCATCATAAACGAGTTTCACCTTCATTCCCCGCAACGATTCTAGGGTCAACTACCGGATCCATGGCTGCGAATTTGCGTGCGTCTGAATTGGTAAGAATCTCAATAGGGTCATCTAAATCAGGATCATCGAAACTTTCATCATTCACCCATAACGCTAAAAATGGCCTTTTGAGTTCCAGGTCAAGCCACGCACCAGACTCTACTAAGTCATTCAAAAGCACCTCAGGAAAAATAATCAGGCGCCCACGCAGGCCGACCCAATATCGCAGGCGGACAGGCCTCATCAGCAACCCGATGGAATAAACTTTTAGGCATTACCATCACCAACTGGATCCTCTGAAGGAAATTCTTTAGGTATAAGACTACCTGTTCAGTATTTGCAGGCACTTACGCTTAATAGTAACCCTGGGTTATGTTGTTCATCATCGTAAACAAGGCAGCTTATCCAGTTGCTGGGAAATTATGATTCAGCTTCTTAAGGCATTAACCCACATCACTACTCCCTGAAAGTGTAAGGAAAAACAAGATAGATGACGTGTTCTTTTCGATTCGTCATCTGTTGGCGTGGGTGGGTTTTCCAGTAGCTGAATAAAGCTTCGTTATGCTGGAAAATCTTATTGCCCTTGGGAAAATATTTCCTGCACCTCAGCGTCAGTGGTGTTTCCCCACCAGCAAATTGTGCTGGGGGTGTTCTCGTATACGTAGAATCCCATGCGTTCCTTGGGCCACCAGACGTTATCGATTTCCATGATAGGTGTGGAACCAATCTTTGCTAGCTCTTGGGCGAAAGATTCAGCGGACATGTTGGTAAGGTCAATGCCTTCAGAATGTGTCACCATGAAAGAGTATGGCTACTTCAACGCATTCTACTTCTCCAGTGATTTCATTTTGGTCTACCCCAATAAGGTAATTATTTCCGTCTAAGACCAGGTTGCCTCGGATAGCTCCAAAACCAATGGTTGTGACATTCTCTAATGATTCCTGGAACTTGCGAAACGAATCATTGATGGAATACTGGGGGATCCCGGTTATTTTAAAATCCATTAGTTCATTCTATTCCTTGGAAGATGTTCCACATTGTTTCATCATTTGTTCGAATATGCCAGTCCGCCATTCCTGGGAATCCACTAGCGCTTCTGCCTTCGGGTTTAGTAGAGCTCGTCACGGGAGTCGTTGCCACCTGTATCGAGGTAAGCGTGTGATACCAGGCCAGTCGGATATCCTGGTATTCTGTACCAAATGGTACTTGCGGGCTGTCCAGAGAACGGGCTGGGGACGGCGCTTCCACTAATCCAGCACATCGGCCATACGAAGGAGCCAGCACTGATAGTATCGATGATATTCTCGTTACTACTGGTGTCGGCAGTATTGCGCACATTGATGTATTGGACTTCGGGCGTATCAAACACCTTCACAACAGCATAGTTTGCACTTGCCGTTGGTGCTACAAATACTGCTCCAGCGGCTAACGGTACGCTAAGGCAGATTGTCATCAGTTGTTTTGCTTTGCTCGTCTTGCTCATCGTGGTCCTCCTCGGGGATGAGAGCGATGGAGCTGTTGACTCAGCAGACGTCCTTGCCTGCACTTTGCAGGCTATACCGCCAGACGATTAGTAGTGGCGCACGTCACCAACTGTGATGAAACCGTAACAAATAGTAAGGTTGCAGCCAATGCTGATGAGTGAACGTTGGAGGAACGGTGCAAAAGCCGCCCTGGGAGCTGGCGTCTATGGCTCCATCTCCCCAGGGCGAGTCGATGGTGAGCATACTCAAGCTCTGGCGGCGCGTGCCTGTCCGCACCTGTGTCGCAGTGGGGGATAGGGTCAGGCTCCGGCTCCGACTAGCCTAGCAAGCAGCAGCACGGGTCAAAGTATCTTGATATAGTGTAGAGGTCTTGTGTTGCGTCGCTACTTGCTGGAGATCGTCTCGCCGGCTTCTAATTCAGTACTTCCGACGCTGCCGCTCGTCGCCGCAGGTTTTGGGGAGTGGTGACACGTTTAGGGAGCATCGCACATCGCTTTGTAGTGGTCGCCGTCGATTTCCCGAATAAACGAAAATATGTCTTCGATTATCCTGGGTGTCTCAAGCAGTTGAAGATGTTTGTTTGGGTCGCACTGTTCATTATGAGAATACTCGTGCAAGAATCTTTACGAGATAGGTCCGCTTGGCGCTACCTTGCGATTGATCGAGCATCTCCTTCATCTGCGCCTCGAAGTTGCCGATCTTCTGCGGGCATCGAAAACTCGCAAACCCTTCTAGCAACCTTCGGCACACGTTGGGCAAAATAGCTGCGTCATACTCCCCCAACACATTTGATGAGCACTCATGCCATTTTTCTAGCTCAGTGGCGGCACGCCAGAACAGGTAGTGATACTCCGAGCGCAGTAACGCGTACTTCCATGGCTTATCCCAGCGAACCAGCTCTGGTGTACGTACATGGATGCTTGCCGAGGAACTGGTGCTGTTTACACGCAACTCACTCACCGAGTAGCTAACTACAATTAGCCTCATTTCCAGACATTCTTTTCAAACTTGCGAGACGATTAACCCAGCGCCGAAAAAAGTCGAAATTGTGAGTGAGTACGATTAGCTGCCCAACACCATTCTGTTTCTTGCCAATGCACTTATCCCAAATGTATGCAAACGCACCCGTCGCCGCTCCGTCGTCAACGCTAGACACCGGATCATCGAAAACAACGATTCGCTCCCGTAGATTGGCGCCGTTCGACTCAATATCCCGTAGGAAGTACAGTAGTGCGATAGACCGCTGTTCACCTTCGCTGAGATGCTCTGCTTTCTCCCCGTTGCGCTGGATGACGTATCCGTTATGGTCAGAAATCTCAAACGTCAGTTCGTCGCGCCCGAAGTAGCGGTGGAGGTCGGTTGTGAGGAGTCGAGCAAAGTGGGCGTGATCCTGCTGGCTGTTCTTTAGCCGCTGTAATTCTGTTTTGTTAGCCTTGAGTTGTTGTTTAGTAGAATTGAGCTACTCTCGACCTCTGTACAGCCCCTTTGCTTGCAGTATAGTCTTCGCGCATTTGCTCCACGTAATATTGAACAACGTCGCTGCAGACCTGATTCTTAAGTTGGTCGTAGTTGTCGATATCGCTGTTGTGCTCACGGATGATTACGTTGAGAGGTTCAGCATCCACATTGCCAGACACCGCACTGTCGGTGTTCGATTCTTCGAGTGTCACGACTGGAACAGTTCTTCCGCTTACAGGCAAGTTGCTGACGAAGGAATGCCAGCGTTCCTTCACTGCTGCGATGGTTGCAACGTATGGCGTCAGTGTGGTCTAGCCAGCATTTCGTCCTAACCTCGTCAAGAGATTTCGGTGGTTCCAAGCCCTTTATAAACTGCTCACATTGCTCTTCATATTTGACGATTTGTGTATCGAGCTTGTCGATTGTCTGCTGTACCTGTCTCAGTGACTCGTCGAAATGCCGGTTCAGTCGGTCGACACGTTCCTCTGTGTAGAGACCGTCGCAGAAGAGGCACCGGTCTCCTGCGTTGTGGAGCTGTATGCCTTCCTGAACCCACGCGGCAGCTTGGTGGTCGTTCTTGAGTGTTTCAATGGCTTCTGATGTCACTGTTTGCGCCAAGATTCTGCTTACTTGGTCGGTCGCGTCGGCCAATGGGATGCTTAAACCAGTCCGTAGCGTAATCCTCTCTTTAGGGGGCGATGCGATTCGCCTGATTTGCTGACCGATGTCGAAGCTCGACATATCGTGTTGAGGTGACTGTAATGCTGATTCGAATTGAGGGCGCTGGAAATGTCTTCCTCCGTATCGCTGGCCGTCGATTCCTTGGAGCAAATCTGCTATCTTGCGCGCTCCATCTGTCGCGATTTTGTCGCGATGCTTTTGTTTCCGCGTGAGTTCTTGTTCCAACTCCGGAAGTGCCGTCTCGGAGTCATTTATGGCATCCTCTAGCACTTCGCGCTGATTTTGGATGTCGATACTCTCTTCGCCGAGATAGAGCAGTGACTCCGTTTCACCTTTATCAATTTAAGATTCTTTGCGACGTAATCCGCGTTGAATATGCAGAGTCGTACTGAGAGCGCTTCGTCTGGTTTCCTGATTTCCCGAGTTTGTTGACTGTCGTCCTCGACTGTCAGTATTGTGCCGTCGCCAATCTCCCTTTGCAACTTCAGTCAGGAGTGCTGCAAGCGTCGATTTACCGCTGCCATTGCCACCGTAAATGACGTTAAAGCGCGCAAAGTCAGTATTGCCTCGTTGGCGCCAGTTTTGAAAAATGCGGTAGTCTTTGATTTGCTTGATTCGAGTGATTTGCATCGACGTTTCCTTTTTACTCTTTGAGTATAAAGGAAATTTCTGTACTTGATTCAAGTATGCAGGCATTTTCGGTGAAGTGTTGTTACGCCACCACCCCCACCTCTCGCTCCATCACACTCTGCACATCGACTCGTGCCTTGGCCAACACTGCTTCAGCATCACTACCAAGAATCTCTTCTATGTCCTAGGTTCTGACTGTCGCCTGTCGTGGTAACCAGATGCCGATGCGCTCGGCCTGGTAGTCGTTGTCGAGATCGAGGATGAGGGTGGCCCAGGAGCTGCATGAGGACTTTCCGCACCCACGGCGCTGTGATGGTGTCCTTGACCTTGAAGTCGAAGAGGTGTTGTCGATGAACCAGTCGCCGTCGGCGCCGCCGACTAAGAAGTCGCCGGAGAAGGATGGGTAACGCCCCGTGTCTCATGCGCAGGTGCCAGTGCTTGATCTGGCGCTGGTTGACGATGCGCAGGCGAGCGATGTCTTCGAGCATGAGTGGTGGAATCGAGTCGTACACCTCGTCGACGTTCCTCGCTGCCGACGGGCGTTCGCCCAGCGAGCTGCGTATTGCCCGCCCGCCGGCACGGTAGAGGGACTCGCACCAGGTGAAAACGATGCTGGCATAGTCCTGGTCGACGTCGTCGCCGTCCCTGGTGAGTCGCTCGGCTTCGAGGAAGGCGTCGCCAAGCACGTCTGATATGTGCTGGCCGTTCGGCAACAGTGGTGCGAGGAGATGGTTGAAGACGTCCATGCCCATCGCTGAGGCGCTCCGGCGTGGTTCGAACTCGCCCAGCATCATCCTGGTGCGGATGTCGAAGCCATGCCGACAGTTGGTGAGTGCCGCCGTGCGTCGGTCACTCCATCCGGCAGCGGCGCCGGGGAGCGTGCCTTGACAAGATCGTGAAACCAAGCCGTTCAGCGACCCGCTTGCCTTCTGAGACCTGCCACCCGCTATGGCCAGAGCAGGGGCGCAACCTTCCACCAGCTGCCGGAACGGAGACTGCTTCTTATTCAGTTCGCGCGTCAGGCTCATGGGAGGCTCCACCGCAGGATTGAGAGGGATATACGGCAGTGCAGAGCCGAGCGACGCCGGTGTCGCCACAGGAGACAGGGGCTGGAGGATGCCTCCAACAGGGACGGGGCTGCGTTGCCGCAATCGATAGTAGATCGCCGTACGACGGGCCAGTGGCCGTCTCCCGTCCTGCCGGGCTGTTTGCGGCCGAATCGTGATCTGATGTGAGCACGACGCGGTGCAGTTCGCTATGCGGGCTACGTCCTGCTACCAGGGCAACCTCGAGCGTCCTGGGGATACCCGTGACCCCGCTCGTCTCGGTCAGCAGCCTTGCCCCGGCCAGACCCACCGCTGGCACCTGACCGGACTCCACACCCACAACCGGATACAACCCGCTATTCTTCACCACGAAGGTGTCCTTCCCCTGGAGTTCTCGGATTTCAGCAACCCGCATTATTCCAGGCGAAGCGACACCTTCACCCCACTTTCACCACCTCAACGATGAAAACTCGAGGCTAGTTTGACGAGCCCCAATACAGAGCTTCCTATACAAGGAGGCTTATTCATAGGGTGTAGGTGAATATGAGTCCGAGGACTGCGGTGATGGTTTCCGGGAAGGTTTCCGGTGGTCTTCTGTAGCCGGTGTGCAGGACTCTCCAGGTCTTGGTGTTGGCGATGACTCGTTCGATCTTGTAGCGGATCTGGTTGACGGCCCGGTTGTAGGCCTTGTCGTCTGGGTGGAGGGAAAGTTTTGCGGGTTTTCTTTTTGGGGTGATCATGCCCAGTCCGATGTACCCCTTGTCGCCAATATGCCTGGGTGGTGACGCCCCGTCGGGCAGGTCGGTGGCGGGGACGTCGAGCAGGCCGCTGCGGTGCAGGGCCTGAGCGTCGTGCGTGCATCCGTCCTGGGGTCGGAGATCAGGCCAGGGTCCCTGACAGGTGCAGGCCACCTGGACGTTCAGCCCCGTGGTCTTGTGCTTACCGGAGTGCAGCTCGGAGTGGTCCTTCCAGGACCAGCACTGAAGCAGGGTGCCGTCGATGATCAGCTGGGCCGTGGGGTCCAGGTCCTCCACAACTGGTACCTGGTCACTGAGGGCGTGGGCGATCAGGGGCGTGTAGGTGCTGATGACGCGGGAGACGGTGGCCTGGGAGACGCCGTAGAGCTCGGCGAGCAGCTCCTGGGGCAGGTTGTGCCGCAGCCAGGATCAGGGTCAGGCGCACGCACAGGAACAGCCCCAGCACCCTCGCCCCGAAGACCGGCAGACCGGGGTTCTCGGCGAAAATAGCCTCGCACAGGCCCATAACCTCACACCGAGGGATTCTCGTGCTACTATTCGTCATGGCGGTTTGCTTCTTGGTTGGATTGGCTTAAGCACCAAAGATTCTCTCAAGAGCAAGCCGCCACCCTGCTTAGCGACACGCTATTACCAACAAAACACCCTAAACACCCCTATGAATAAGCCTCCATGTCCAGCAACGCACCCTCAACATTATTGGAGGAAACCGGAAAAATTTTGAAACTGCTTGCACCACCAGGGCGACAGTGGCATCCTACCGAACATGTTACGAAGACGTCTTGATATGACCTATTGGTTCAAAAACGCTGTATAAGAGTCAGTGAAATGTTGCGAGTCATGCCAACATGATTTTTATCGACTGACAACCGGCAGCATTTCCTAGACAGCTCATGCTTAAACTGTTTTCATGACCGAAAAAGACGAGAGGAGATATCATGTATCGAAATCAAACAAGCATCCAAGGAGTGTCAGGATGACAGATATAGCTGTTTCAGCGCACAATCTACACAAGTCATTTCCAGTTCCAGATGCAACTTCTGTTGAAGTTCTACACGGCATATCCTGCTCAATTGAGCAAGGAAGAATGACAAGTATGGTCGGGCCGAGCGGATCAGGGAAATCAACGGCGCTATTATGCTTGGCAGGGACTAGAATCAGCCACCTCAGGCCAAGTTACGCTGATGGGCAGGGGATCTCAATGCTCTGTCGCCCGCGAAAATCGCAAAGTTGTATCGAGACAAGGTTGGTTTTGTCTTCCAATCCTACAACTTAGTCCCATACCTGAGCGTGCGTGAAAATATTGCCGTATCGGATACGTTAGCAGGGCGGCGTTCTGATCAAAGGCGTCTAGAAGAAGTGCTTTCTAGACTGAGATTAGAATCACGAGCCAATTCGTTGACTAGTACGTTGTCGGGGGGTGAGCAGCAGCGAGTAGCTTTAGGTAGAATTCTTTACAGGCGCCCGGCTATCGTATTTGCCGACGAACCAACGGGCGCATTAGATACTAGATCCGCTTCTGTCGTTCTCTACGAACTTCGCCGTTTAGCCGACGAGGGCGCCACAGTTGTGTTGGTTACTCACGATTTGAATGCCGCTTCCTTGGCTGACTCGGTAATGATTCTGCGTGACGGACATATCATTAGTCGCTTAGACAGTGGAATTAGTTCGGAGATTCTACTCTCGATAATGAATAACGCTGTTGAGGGAGAATAGAATTATGACACGGTACGTATTGCGCGCCTTGCTATCTCAATGGAAATCATGGTCTGGTACAGTGTTAGTGTTAGCTTTCGCTGCAACATTAGTAAATGTGTGTCTAGCCCATAGATTTTTCAGTCACCAGGCCTGAAGTAGTAGCTACCGCTAGAGCAGCTGGGGTTAGCCCGGCGGAACTTGAAATGAGTGGACTATCGATCTACATTTATTCGGCATTAGTTGCTATCCCAGTGGTTGCCGTTGTCGGACAATCGTGCGTACAGGCACTACGCACGAATTGGGCTCGCTGGCGATTAGCAGGAGCCGTACCACGGCAAGTGTTCTTGAGCGTCATTATGACTATAGCGACGCTAGGGTTTAGTGTCGTGCATTCCGGGTATACTAGTGGGGATCTTAGTTGATCAAACTTTTTCTTCGATCCTCACCCGTATAGCGTCCGAAAAAATGGGCGCTATCGAAGTGATTCAAACACCGACCACCATTCTCTTTACCGCCGTTTCGGTAGTAGGAATCGCTGTTCTGGGAGCTTTCGGGCCAGCAAGAACAGCTGTTAAGGTTCCAGCTACTGAAGCTATTCGCGAAATGAGTCTCTCTATTCGCCGTATGAGTCTAACTCGATGGGGCCTGGGCGCGTTATGGAGTCTGATCTGCGCAGCCCAGCTATTCCTAGCGTTCACCATTCAACCACAGAAGATAGACGATGGGTTACCCGCCGGCGGTGGTCAAGCAATGCTTGCAGCCATATTGATCTCTATTCTGTCTGTTATTATTGCTCCGGCTCTCGTGCCGGGTCTATTAAAAGTTTGGTCGTTACCATTGGCGCATCTTGGTGGACCATGGCTTGTCGCCCGCCGCTCAACGAGCTGGCGCGCATCGCTGTCTGGTAGCGCTGTAGCATTACTTGGATTAGGATTCTCATTTACCGCCGCTTTAATGACCAATTTATACACTACAGAATCTGTAGTGGCATCAGCTCACCTTCCCAATAAAATCAATCAACTCGATACGCTCGTTATGATTGCTATTCTCGGTTTGATAGCGCTTTTAGGCGCTATCGCCGTGGTGGCTATGACTTCTCGTTCCCGACAGCGAGTTTGCCATCCTTCGGTGTGAGGAAGTACCATCAAGCAAATCCGGGCTCAAGCAGTTATTGAGTCTTTACTATACACCTGCACCGCCTTATTGCTGTCGAGCGTACCTCTCATTGTGACCGCAGTAGGGGAAGCACTATTTTTCCATAAGGCGGGCCTAGACTTCCTGCCGGATCCAGCTATCGGCCCACTGATGGTTGTAGCTAGCGTTTCGTTTATCTCATTATCTATCGTTCTTTTGGCACCAGTTAAAAAGGCGTACAGTGCTCCGATTGGACATACTCTGGCGAACGAATAGGACTTGATCTATGTAGTCTTTTCAGCTCTCAGTATTATTTAATCCGCAATGCTGACCGACGTTGGCGAAACGTAAGGAGATATATAATGCCGCTGGATATGAAGTACCTCGAATTCTGCCAAGATGGGTCGCCATTTTATGTCCCATCCAAGTCTGCTGCGATAGACCCTTACAAGGTAGATATTCCGAAAGAATGGAGTAAACATATTCACGGACCTTGGACTAGCCTCGATCTTTCATTGGTTGGTTGAGTGGGGTGTGGGTGGCGTCGTTACCGGTGTCGTGGGGGCGATTATGCCGGTTGGGTGTGACGGTCTGCCGCGTGTCGCCTTGCGGTGGTCGGGCCTTTCAAGGGGCCAGGGTTGTTCCTTCAGGGTCGTGGTGGGCAGGAGGCGGTGGTCGGGTGCCTATGGTGCGGGTAGGGCCTGAAAGCTGTTCAGTGCGGTCAGCAGGAGACTGGTGAAGGGTGGTCGGCCTTGTAGCGCAGGACGGTGCGGCGGGCGTGGTGGGCGATGACAGCGGGGATGCTCATCAGCCACAAGCTCGACCGCCTGGCCCGCAATAGGGCGGACGATGTGGAGATAAACCGGGCGTTCGAGGATGCCGGTGTGCGCCTGGTGTCGACGTCGGAGAGCATCGACCAGACGCCTGGCGGCATGCTGCTGCACGGCATCATGAGCAGCATCGCCGAGTTCTACTCCCGGAACTTGGCCAATGAGGTCATCAAGGGATGGGCGAGAAAGCCAGAAACGGTGGCACACTGGGTAAGGCGCCACTGGGGTATATGAACGTCCGCGCCAGAGACGAGAACGGCCGAGAAGTCCGCACCATCGCCCTGGATGAGGAGCGGGCACCGCTCATCCGGCTAGCGTTTACGGAGTATGCGACCGGTAACTGGACGGTGCGGCAGCTGGCCGACCATCTCAACACGCTCGGCCTCACCATCCCGCCCACGCCACGGCGCCCTGCCAAGTCCATCACGGCAACGCGCCTGCACGAGATCCTGCGCCACCCCTACTACAAGGGCATTGTCACCTTCCAGGGCGTGAGTACCCGGGCAAGCACGAGCCGCTGGTAGATAGCCAGACCTGGCAGACCGTCCAGACCATCCTGACCTCGCGGCGTTATGGGGAGCGCCAGCGCATCCACAACCACTTCCTCAAGAGCACCGTCGTCTGTGGCCAGTGTGGGGCGCGCCTGTCTGTCCAGAACGCCAAGAACAGTAAGGGCACCATCTACCCCTACTTCGTCTGCTCCCGCCGCTGCCGCCTGCACGACTGCGCCTTCACCGCCGTGCTCATCGACGTCGTCGAAGACCGGATAGTAGAGCTCTACCGGGCTATCGAGCTCAGCGCGGAGGACAGAACGCAGATCGAGCACTACCTCCACGACGAGCTGGCTCAGATCGAAGGGGACAAGGCCAAGGCAGTGCGCTCCCTGACGACGCGGCGTACCAACATCGAGGACAGACGACGCCGTCTCCTCCATGCCCACTACGAAGGCGCGGTGCCGCTTGACCTGCTCAAGGAGGAACAGGCTGAGCTGTCCACCGAGCTGAACCAGATCGAGCGCCAGCTAGCTGCCTACCAGGCCGATGCCGCCAAAGTCCGCCAGTACCTCACCCAAGCCCTTGACCTTCTCGAAGACTGCCACCGCCTCTACACCGCTGCGCCCGCTCACCTGAAGAAGCTGCTCAACCAAGTCTTCTTCGACCGGGTGCTGGTTAACCCGCTAGTCGATGAAGACGGGTGGGTCATCTTGCCTGACCAAGGCGATGGCGTGACCGACAGCGGCAAGCAGCCGGGCAAGGACGCGGGCGCACACGATGGACAGGGACAGCGCCGGAGAAGAAAGAACTGGTGATGCCAATGGGGAGGAGGGCTGATGCTGACACGCCAATCCTGATGCCGCGCCCCGTCCACCTCGCCGATACGGGCTCCGGTGCTCGCCTCAGCGCTCTGCTCGTCCCACCCTTCGACCAGCTGATCAGCCCCAGCCTGCACGCCGCCGACCATACGCACCACCTGCACCACCCGGCTCAGCCTGGCGCCTCAGCCACACCGCCCACCGCTGACGCCGCGCCCACGAGCTCCACAACACGAACAACGCCCACCCCGGTGGGTGAGCGTTGTTCATCATCTGGAACTGCATCCCAGACGTTTTTCGACTGGGGTAGGTTTTGGGTAAGAGCTTGTTGGTGCCCGAGGGGACTTGAACCCCCACGTCCATTAGTAGGACACTAGCACCTCAAGCCAGCGCGTCTGCCATTCCGCCACCCCGGGCTTAGGGATGTGGTTTCAGCCATATCGGCTGGGCACTCGCTTTACACTAAGCGAAAAACCAACAATAAGGCAAATCAGCAGGTAAAACTCCCCAAAAATTCCGTTGGTGGCAAAGCTGTTACTGTTAATATGATGACCGCACACCCATCAGAATCACAACCAAAACCACTCAGGCGGGGGATAGCCTGGCGATGGTTCGCCCCAGACCAACCACCCACCACCGACCGCAGCCTCCGCCCCGACACGTGGGATGGTGGCAGGCGGGTGGCGAGCAATATGCTGTTGGCATACCCCGGGGCGGTGACATGGCAGGTCACCATGCAGGGTGTGGGGTCGGGCATGAGCGCCGTCGCCACAATCGTTGTGGGCGTGTTATCGACGTCACGTTCGGCACGGGCCATGTCGCGGAAATCCTCCTACCGCTGGGATTATTGTGCGCACTGATGATCCTCGGTATTGCAGGCGAAACCACCTCAATGGGCATGAGCCAAGTGGGGATCGCCCGGGTGGTGCACAACACTCGGCTCTTCCTCACCGCCAGGCTGCTGCGCAGTCGGGATATTCGCCACAGCCCGGGCACGATCTTAGCACCGTCGATACGGACACGAAAAACCTGCGCCGATGTGCGGGAAATCACTGGATTTCCCGTCGCGATGATCGGCTATCTCATCGGTGCGACCTTCGGTATCGCCCCCATATCCCTGACGATCGCCCTGTTGCTGCCCGTGGGTGCGATACTGACTGCCGGTGCCGCGGCACTCACCGCGAGGCCCATCACCAGGGTATCCGCGGCCCGACGTCAGGCAGAGGCCGGGCTGCCGGTCTTGCTACTGACGTCGCCCAAGACTCTCGCGTAGTTAAAGGTCTGGGGGCGGTAGAAATCACCCAGCACCGGTTCGACGCCACCAGCGACACGGTTCTCGACGCCATGGAGCGGGACATGCGGGTGTCCATCGGCATGGATTTCCTCCGCCAGCTCGTGCCCACCTTCCTGGTCATTCTCACCATCAGCTATGCCGCCTGGCTCGCCCACCTGGGGAGATCACCCCAGGTGAATTGGTGTCCATCTCCATGATCGCCGGCCCTGCGCTCCAGGCGTTGGGTATCTCCATGGGCATGTTATCGAGCACCTGGGCGCGCGCTATCGCCGCCGGCGACCGCATTAGTGATCTCGTGACGCCACGGCGGCGGACTCCGAGCAGTCGAGGGGACGACACGGGGAGCATCGCAAAGCGGAGGAACTCCTCGCCGCCTTTTGAGCCTGGGCTGCACGTGGCAACCCACCGAGGATAATTACCGCGACTATCATGTGCTCGCCGGGCTCGACGAGGTGCTCGCCACCCCGCATCTCGTGAGCGTGTTCGAAGGAACCCTTGCCGAAAACATCAACCCCACGGGATATCCCCCATGAACAGGTGATAGCAGCCCTTGACGCTGCCGCCTGCACCGACATTATCGAACGTTTTGGGCGGGTACGGTCCGGGTGGGAGTTGCCCACCACGCCGCTCGGCGAGGCCGGCCTTAACCTGTCCGGTGGGCAGCGGCAACGTGTCGCCCTGGCCCGGGCTCGCCCGCAACCCCCGCGTGCTCCTGTTTGATGAACCCACCACCGGCCTGGACGCGGTCACCCTCGATGCCGTGGTGCAGGCCATAAAACAGTTGCGCGCCACCAGCATTACCCTTGTCATATCTGGGCGGAAAACCTGGGCTCGCGCCGCCGGAGAGGAGACACCCGATGACTCACCAACTCGCCCACCGCGACCCGCTGGCGCCAGCCCCGCAGCGGAAACCCTCTGCTACCTTGGTGGGCTCCGGGACGCACTCAGCCGCCGCTGGTGGGTGGGCCTTATCACACTGCACTGCGCCTTACTCGCCTGCACTATTCTGGAAGCCAACGTGCTGGGCTACAGCGTGGATGCCCTCCGTGGCGTCGCCGTCCCCATTGTCGGTACGGGGAGCGTGCCCTCATGATCCTGGTCGGCGTGGCCTGCGCCGCCACCTTCGTGGGCCACTGCCTGCGTTCACTTGCAAACTATCTTATTGGCATAAAACTACGCCGCATGAGCGTCGACCTGAAACGCGATTGCCTCAACTCCACCCTGCAGGCCCCCATTCCCGATGTCATGGCGCTCGGCACCGGCAACGTCATCACCCGCATGACCCACGACATTGACCAGCCCGTCACCCAGTTCAGCCAGATTGGGTCCCGGGTTATGCTTATGCTCCTGATGTTCCCCTTCAGCATCGGCGCCATGACCCTCATCGACTACCGGTTCGGCGTCCTCGCCCTGGTCATCGCCATTATTTTCGTCCCCATCAGCAAACGCTGGATCAGGGCGCTGCCCCCGGTGACCAACGCCATGTCCGCCATCGAGGCCGAACGCAACGCCACCCTGCTCGACACCCTCCGGGGGCTCGCCACCTTGAAAGCATTCCGCTACGGCGCCTGGGCGCTTGACCGCATGCAAACCAAAAGCTGGGCGGCCCTCCAGGCCAACGCAACCCGCGTCCCCTACATCAACCGGCTGCTCCACCTCGCCCAAACCATTTTCCGGGGTGTGGGTGATTACCGCTCTCGGTCTCGGCGCATGGCTGACCACCCACAACCACATCACCGCCGGCGCCGCCTCCGCCGCGGTATTCCCTCGCCGTCCGGGCTGAAACCCAAATCTTCAACACCATGCTCTTCCTCAACGACATTCAGGAAGGCGTGACCCGGCTCAACCGCGCCGTCGCCCTGGCGAAACTCTACACCCCAACCAGCCAACACACTGCCCCCGACCTGGAAAAACCCGCCGACGTCACCATTCGTGGCCTGGAATTCTCCTACCCTGACACCACCGAACCCGTGCTCCCGCCCTCGACCTCACGCTGGCGGCCGGCACCACCACTGCCCTCGTCGGCGCGTCCGGGGCGGGTAAATCCACGCTCGCCGCCCTCATGTCCGGCCTGCTGCGCCCCACCGCCAGCACCATCACCGTCGGCGACGTGAACATCGCCCAGGTTTCCGATGTGTGGACCGCCCGTAACGTCACCCTCATCAGCCAGGAGGTGCACATATTCTCCGGCACGCTGCGCGACGACCTCCGCATGGCGGCCCCCACCGCCACCGACGGGGAGCTTCTCGACGCCCTTGCGGCCGTGGGCCTGCCGAGAACGGCATCGCATTCCGCCGGGCCTTCCCTTCGGCCTCGACACCCAGGTGGGGGCGGGCGCGGTACCGCTCATGCCGGAGTGCAGCAACAAATCGCCCTCGCCCGGGTGCTGCTCCGCAACCCCCACGTCCTCATTCTGGACGAGGCCACCTCCGAAGCCGGATCCGACCAAGCCCACACCCTGGAGGCGGCTGCGCAACTCGTCACCCAGGGGCGTACCGCCCTCGTGGTCGCCCACCGGCTGGACCAGGCGGTAGTGGCCGACCGCATCATCGTGATGGACGCCGGGCGCATCATTGAAGACAGCCGGCACGCGGACCTTGTCGCCGCCGGTGGGAGATATGCGCAACTCTTTGCCCGATGGAGCGGCCAGGATCACACCATGTAGGGTATGAATGAACCTATGAGTTCATACGCATCAGACCCCCGATTCCCCGGCCCCGACCCCTACGCGCCCCTGCGGGACCCTGCCGGACTTCCCCTCACCTCCACCGACTTTGGAGGCGGCGACGCCATCCCCGACACGTATGTCGCCCCGGCAAACGTGTCCCCCAACTGGCCTGGTCTGGCCTGCCGGAGGGCACCAAATCCATTGCCGTGACCATGTTCGACCCTCGACGCCCCCACCGCCAGCGGGTTCTGGCACTGGGCTGCATTCAACATTCCCGTAACTGTCACGGAACTTCCCACCGGCGCGGGCCTGGCCGACCAACCGCTGTTGGGGGCTTGATGAAAACCGTCACCCTGCAGGGGCGACTCCGGTATCCGCAGCTATTATGGGCCCAACCGCCCGCCGGCCACGGCCCCCACCGCTACCTGTTTGCCATTCACGCGGTCGACGTGGACCGGCTGACATTCCCGCAGACGCCACCCCCACCGTGCTGGGTTTTAACCTGTACTACCATTCCCTCGCCCGCGCCGTGTACTGGGGCTGGTACCGCAACGACTAGTCAGAAATGGCCAAAACCCCAGGCCAGTCGTGGCCCGGGGTCATAAATGGGGTGGGGGAGGAGCGTGGGTTTCGGTTGGGTGGGGTTGGTTTGCGTGTTCAATCCTTCCGGCGCTGGCCTCAGCACCGGTTTGTTGTGGGTGGGGCCACCGGGACCCCACCCACAATCGCCCCAACCCTGGCCGGATGGCTGGTCCAGGGTCCACGGCAGGTTCGACCCCACCGCCTCCGAAATATTATTGAGCCCGTAGGCCCGCAACTGGGCGGCAACGCCCAAGTGAATATCCCGAATCCAATCCAGGCCACCATCAAATCAGGCCAGTGTGGCCCTGCACCAGGGTGGCGCCGGCCGCAATGCGCTCCCACGCATCCTTCGGCGTCGAAATCCCGCCCACCCCAATGAGCACCAGGGAATCACCCACCCGACCCCGCAGCCGCTTGAGCACCTCCAACGCCCGATCCGCCACCGGCGGGCGGAAATCCGCCCGGCCCCCATGGCCGCCACCTGCGACTCGGGGTGACCAGGCCATCCCGGGAAATCGTGGTATTCGTCGCCACAATACCATCCAAACCCAACTCCAACGCCAGGTCCGCCACCGCATCCACATCCTCATCGGACAAATCCGGGGCGATCTTCACCAACACCGGCGTGTTCGTGGCCTCCTGCACCGCCTGAAGAATCGGCCTCAGCGACTCCACCGCCTGCAAATCCCGCAACCCGGGCGTATTCGGGGAAGAAAACATTCACCACAAGGAACTGCGCTAAATCCCCCAACAGTGATGCCGACCGGCGGTAATCATCCGCCGCCGCGGCCGCATCCACCACCTTGGTTTTCCCAATATTAATCCCCACCACGGCGCGGGTCTTCCGGTGCCGCAGATGAAACGCTACATCCGCCGCCCCCTCATTATTGAACCCCATGCGGTTCAAAATCGCCTTATCCTTCGGCAACCGAAACAGCCTGGGGGCGGGATTGCCCGGCTGGCCGGCCGCCGTCACCGTCCCCAACTCCGCATAACCAAACCCGATCGTGTGCCACACATCAGCCAACCGCCCGTTCTTATCGAAACCGGCAGCCAACCCCAACGGTTGCGGAAATACCGTGCCAAACACTTCCTGCGACAAGATCGGATCATTCACCTGCACAATCTTCCCCACCAGCCGGTTCACCGGTCGGGGAGTGGCCTGCAACACCCGCAGGGCGGTCGAAATAATGCCATGGATCCGCTCCGGGGACAGCCGGAACATGCCTTTCAACGCCAGGGCATAGGCCTTGGTGCGCCACGGGTGCGGGGTAATCGAATAAGAAGTCATAGGGTGCTTTCCAGTTGATTATCGCTGATAAGAGAGTTACGGGGTGATGGCCTGCACGTCAGTTCCGGTGGCGGAGGCTGCGAGGATCGTGCCATTAGGTAACGCCACAAGCGATTGGGTGTTTTCAATAGAATTATAGGCTTCCAACTCCTCGCCTTGGCCCGAACCAAGCTGATACCGCCGGATTTTATTATCATCCGTGGTGGCCACCCACACCTGCTGTCGTTTATCATCCCACGCGATGGCCCACGGCGCACCGGTGGTGGGGGTGGTTTGGTGTAGCCGAATCACATCATGGGTCAGATACACCCCGAACTGCTTCCCGATCGTGTCCGTCGCCAACGCCATCCCCTGGGTCCCCGGGGTGATCGTTCCCACACCCAAGCCCACGCGCAGCACCGCGCCCGCCGACTTGTCAGCCACGTTAATGTTTTTGGATGATCGTGGTCCGCCGATTGATCCGATACACGAATCCTCACCGCCAGAAACCGGCACCGCAATCATGGTGTCCGTGGGATCTTCCACCCGAATGGTGGTTTTCTCCCCATCCTGGTACACGTCCACGTCTTCCCGATCCGAACTGCCGGCGAAAAATCATTCCGCTGGTGGTTTTTGACCGCCGCCGTCACCGGCTGGTCGGTGGCCTGAAGCAGCACCGGATTAGCCGTCGGCAACTCAGCAGTCTTACCCCCGTCTCCCTCCTCGCCGGCTGCATCCCCGCGCCCCCAGCAGCGTCGGCAGCATCGGCGACGCTCGTCGGAATGCCATACACCCCGTCAGGGGCAGCCCAAAACGAATTCGTTCGACGCCGGCGCCGCGCTGATATCCCCGCAGGCCGCATCCACCGGCACCATCACCCAGCCGCCCGGTGCGCAGCTGGTCCACCGTGCCCACACCCACCACGTTCCCCGGCGCGGACCGCAACGATCTCCCCAATATGATCCAACTCCGTCACCTTCGCCAGCTGCTCCGGCAGCGATATCACCCTCACCGGCCGGCGCATCAACCATGGCCGGAGAAGGCGCGAGGGTGGCGTTCCCCATGGCCGCGGGCAGTTTCTCCTGCACCGACGGTGGGGTGCAGGCCGTGAGAACAACCCCCATCATGATCCCTAACGCGACCAGTGGAAGCCGGCGCGCCAGGCGGGGAGGGGAGGAAAAAGCGGGGCGGGTTTCGGTTTCACAAGGTCCCAGATTAGCAGGTAGATCCCGTAACTTAGGATTATTGTGCACTACACCCTCAAATACACCCTGCACATTATCTATTGTGAGGGGAGAAGAACCCGCGGTGTACGGTGTGGTGATGTGATTACTACCAGTATCCTCGCCCAGGCTTCCACGGGCGTTAGTGAACAAATGCCATGGTTGGAAGTCATAGTGCTTTCCATTATTCAGGGTTTGACGGAATTCCTGCCGGTGAGTTCCTCCGGCCACCTGCGTATCGCATCCACACTGTTTTTTTCGATAATGATCCCGCGCATCGTTTACCGCCGTGGTGCAGCTCGGTACCGAGGCGGCGGTGCTGGTGTATTTCGCTAAAGACATTTTCAGTATCATCGTGGCCTGGTGTAAGGGCCTGGTGAATAAGGACGCCCGGGATTTCAATTACCGCATGGGTTGGATGGTGATTGTGGGTACGATCCCCGTGTCGGCGATTGGGTTTCTCACGAAGGATTTGATTCGGGAGAACCTCCGGAACCTGTGGATTACCGCCACGGTATTAGTGTTGTTTTTCGTTCGTGTTTATCATTGCGGAACGGTTTTGGTAGGAAAAAAACCGGGACTATGAGGAGTTGACGATGCGGGACGCCATTGTGATGGGGTTTGCCCAGTGTTTGGCGTTGATTCCTGGGGTGTCGAGGTCGGGCGGCACGATTTCCGCCGGCCTGTTTTTGGGGCTCACCCGTGGTGGCGGCCCGGTTTAGTTTCTTGTTGGCTATTCCCGCGGTGTTGGCCGCCGGCCTGTTTTTCCCTTGATGATGCGTTTCCAACCCCAGGCGGGTATTGCCGCATCCGGCACGCAACTTATTGTGGGCACCCTGATTGCGTTCGTGTTGGGCTATGCGTCGATCGCCTGGTTGTTGAAGTTCGTGGCGAATAACACGTTCAGCTGGTTTGCCGTGTACCGAATTCCGTTGGGTATTTTCGTGATGCTGCTGCTGTACACGGGAGAGATTAACCCGTTGGCGGCGGCTTCGGTGTAATTGTTAAGCTTGTCGCATGCATTCGTGGCCCTCTCCGCATATCCCTACCGTCCCCGGCCCGGCCGTGCCGCTGCGCCTTTACGACACCGCCGATGAAACACTGAAACCGGTCCGTGTGACCCATAACCAGGCCGGCATGTATGTGTGCGGCATTACCCCGTATGATTCGACGCATTTGGGGCACGCCGCCACATATTTGACGTTCGATTTGATTCACCGCTTGCTTATCGACGCCGGGGTGCAGGTCACCTATGTGCAAAACATCACGGATGTGGATGATCCCCTGTTTGAGCGCGCCACCCGGGATGGGGTGGATTGGCGGGAGTTGGGGTCCAGCCAGATTGACCTATTCAGGTCGGACATGGCCGACCTAAGTGTGATCCCCCCGCAGGATTATGTGGGGGCGATGGAGTCCGTGGGTGAGGTTATCACCATGGTGCAGCAGCTGCTTGATGCTGGTGCCGCCTATGTTGTTGACGACCCTGACTAGCCGGATATTTACGCCAGCATTACCGCCACCGACTGGTTCGGCTACGAGTCGAATTATTCTGGGGGGCGCATGCTGGAGTTATTTGCCGAGCGTGGCGGCGATCCGGATCGTCCCGGCAAGCGGGACCCGTTGGATGCCCTCCTGTGGCGGGTGGCTCGGGAGGGTGAGCCCGCGTGGGATGCCCCGTTTGGGGCGGGTCGGCCAGCTGGCATGTGGAATGTTCCGCCATCGCCACCAACCGGCTGGGGAGTAGTTTCGCCATCCAGGGTGGGGGATCGGACCTGATTTTTCCCCACCATGAGTTTTCCGCCGCCCACGCCGAGGCGGCCTAGCCTCCCCGCATGGCGGAGCATTATGTGCACACCGGCATGATTTCGCTCGACAGGGGTGAAAATGAGTAAAATCCCTGGGCAACCTGGTGTTCGTGTCGAAACTCACCGAGGCCGGCCACGACCCGTCCGCGATCCGCCTGGGCGTGTACCTGGGCCACTACCGGTCGGATCGGGACTGGTCCGACAAGGTGTTGTGGGCGGCGGAGCACCGCCTGGTGTATTGGCGGATGGCCACCACCCTCGCCAGCGATGAGGCGGCCGCCCGGGCTTTGGTGCAACAGATTCGGTCCCTGCTTGCCGACGACCTCAACACCCCGGCCGCGATCAAAGCCATCGACGAATGGGCGGACAGTTGCAACGCCCCCGCCGCCGACCCCGGCGACGCCATCACCCCGGCGGGCAGCATTGTGGCCACCGCTGTCGACGCCCTCATGGGGGTGAAAATTTCGTGACCGCCATCACTGAATTTATTCAGCAGTTGCGTGAGTTCGGCACCGGGGCGTATCTCCGGCCGGAAGAACGCCAATACTGGGAACCCCCTTCGACGTTAATGCCCTCCCCGAACTAGAGGCTCTGCTCATCGGCTACGCCAAATCCGTGCCGCTCGACGTGCCCAACCCCGATATCATCCGCGACCATGTGCTGGACCTTTACACCCAACTGCGGGAATTCAACGCCCGGTATAATGATGCCATCATCGAACCTGAAGAAGAGGCCGAAAATCACCGAACTGGTCCGAATGATGTGGCCGGACTATGCGGCGGATCACGTGCCTGACTTCGCCGACCTGGACGCGTCGACAAGCGAATAAAATACGCGCATGGCGTGGCAGATTACGGGGCGCGCGGTAGGCCGTACTAAGCTGACTAGCCGATGAGCACCGTATTACCAGTAAAAACCCCCGACTTCCTCGACGCCCTCCACAGTCGTGTCCTCATTGGCGACGGCGCCATGGGCACCCAACTGCAAGGCTTCGACCTTGACGTCGAAACAGATTTCCTCGGCCTGGAGGGCTGCAACGAAATCCTCAACGACACCCGACCGGACGTGGTGGCCCAAATTCACCGCGCCTATTTCACCGCGGGGGCGGACCTGGTAGAAACCAACACGTTCGGCTGTAACCTCCCCAACCTTGCCGACTACAACATTGCCGACCGCTGCCAGGAACTCGCCTACAAAGGCACCCGCATCGCCCGCACCGTCGCCGATGAGCTCGGCCCCGGCAGAGATGGGATGCGCCGCTTTGTGCTCGGATCCATGGGGCCCGGCACGAAATTGCCCTCCCTCGGGCACGCCCCCTACCTGGATTTGAAAACCTACTACCGGGAGGCCGCCCTGGGCATGGTTGATGGGGGAGCGGACGGCATCCTCATCGAAACCGCCCAAGACCTCCTCCAGGTCAAGGCTGCCATCCACGGCTGCCAGGAGGCTTTCGCCGAGGTCGGCTACCGCTTGCCCATCGTCTGCCATGTCACCGTGGAAACCACCGGCACCATGCTGCTTGGGTCGGAAATCGGGGCGGCCCTCACCGCCCTGGAGCCGCTCGGCATCGACATGATCGGCCTGAACTGCGCCACCGGCCCCTGATGAAATGAGCGAACACCTCCGCTACCTGTCGCGCAACGCCCGCATCCCGGTTTCCGTCATGCCCAACGCCGGCCTGCCCATCCTCGGGAAAAACGGGGCGAATACCCGCTGAAACCAGCTGAGCTCGCCGCCTCACTGAAAACCTTCATCGAGGAATACGGCCTCGCCATGGTGGGCGGCTGCTGCGGCACCACCCCCGAACACATCACCGCCGTCCACACCATGGTGACCGGCGGCATACCCCGGCGGAAAGAACAACACCCGACTCGGACGCGGTGTCTTCCCTCTACACCTCAGTCAACCTCACCCAGGACGCCGGCGTCACCATCATTGGGGAGCGCACCAACGCCAACGGGTCCAAAAGCCTTCCGTGAGGCCATGCTCGCCGGTGACCTGGAAACCTGCGTGGATATCGCCAAAGCAACAAACCCGCGACGGCGCCCACATGCTCGACCTGTGCGTCGACTACGTGGGCGCGACGGCCGCGACGACATAGCCGCCCTCGCGTCCCTCCTGGCCACCAGCTCCACCCTGCCGATCATGATCGACTCCACCGAACCCGATGTCATCCAAGCCGGGCTCGAACACCTGGGCGGGCGCTGCGCCGTGAACTCCGTCAACTTCGAAGACGGCGACGGCCCCCGGCTCCCGCTACCAGCGCATCATGCAGCTCGTTAAAACCCACGGTGCCGCCGTGGTCGCCCTCACCATTGATGAAGAAGGCCAAGCCCGCACCGCCGAGAAAAAAACTCGCCATCGCCGAACGGCTCATCACCGACATCACCGAAAACTGGGGCCTGGACGAATCCGACATCATCGTCGACACCCTCACCTTCCCCATCTCCACCGGGCAGGAAGAAACCCGCCGCGACGGCATAGAAACCATCAACGCCATCCGCGAATTAAAAGCCCGCCACCCGCGGGTACACACCACGCTCGGCCTGTCGAATATTTCCTTCGGTCTGAACCCGGCCGCCCGCCAGGTACTCAACTCCGTCTTCCTGAACGAGTGTGTCGCCGCCGGCCTCGACTCCGCTATCGCCCACTCCTCAAAACTCGTGCCCATGAACCGCATCGAGGACCGCCAACGCGAAGTCGCCCTCGACATGATCTACGACCGCCGCCGCGACGGCTATGATCCCCTTCAAACATTCATGGACCTTTTTCGAAGGCGTCTCCGCCGCCGAAGCGAAAGACGCCCGCGCCGAAGCCCTCGCCGCCCTCCCACTATTCGAACGCTTGTCCCAACGCATTATTGATGGGGAAAAAACCGGTATCGAAACCGACCTTGATGCCGCCATGGCCGAAAAATCCCCCATCGACATCATCAACCAAGACCTCCTCGGCGGCATGAAAACCGTGGGCGAACTCTTCGGCTCCGGCCAAATGCAACTCCCCTTCGTCCTTCAATCCGCCGAAACCATGAAACACGCCGTCGCCTACCTCGAAAACTACATGGAGGCAACCGACGACTCCGGCAACAAGGGCACCATGGTTATTGCCACCGTCAAAGGCGACGTCCACGACATCGGTAAAAACCTGGTCGATATCATCCTCAGCAACAACGGCTACAACGTCATCAACATCGGCATCAAACAACCCATCGCCACCATCATTTCCGCCGCCAGGGAACACAACGCCGACGTGGTGGGCATGTCCGGGCTCCTGGTGAAATCCACCGTGGTGATGAAGGAAAACCTGGAGGAAATGAACGCCCAAAACGCCTCCGACATCCCCGTCATCCTTGGCGGCGCGGCACTCACCCGCAGCTATGTTGAGCACGACCTGGACAACATTTACGCGGGCGACGTCCACTACGCCCGTGATGCGTTCGAAGAGCTCAGCCTCATGGACGAAATCATGGCCCGCAAACGCGGCGAAACCATCACCGAGGACGTGACCAAGCAGCGGAAAAAGGCCGAACGCAAGGCGCGCCGGGAGCGGTCCCAGAAGATCGCGGCGGAGCGGAAAGCCAAGGCGAAGCCGGTGCAGTTGCCGGAGCGTTCCGAGGTGGCGGCGGACTTCCCGGTGGCCACCCCACCGTTCTGGGGCACCCGGATCATCAAGGGCCTGTCCGTGTCCGACTATCTGCCCATGCTGGATGAGCGGGCCTTATTCATGGGGCAGTGGGGGCTGAAATCCACCCGGGGTGACGGCCCGGACTATGAGGCGCTGGTGGAATCCGAGGGCCGGCCGCGGCTGCGGGCCTGGATCGACCAGCTGAAAAGCCGCGGCGTGTTAGACCATGCCGCGGTCGTGTACGGGTATTTTCCGGCTGTGAGCGTGAAAGACACGGTCCTGATTCTCGCCGAACCCCGGCCGGACGCCGAGGTGATTCGGGAGCTGAAATTCCCCCGGCAGCAGCGCGGCAAATTCCTGTGCATCGCCGACTATGTGCGCTCCCGCACCCTGGCCGAAGAAACGGGGCAGGTGGATGTGCTGCCCCTGCAACTGGTGACCATGGGGGATCCCATTGCCCGCTACGCAAACGAATTATTCGCCATGAATAACTACCGGGACTATCTCGAAGTGCACGGCATTGGGGTGCAGCTCACGGAAGCCCTAGCCGAATACTGGCATTCCCGCATTCGCGCCGAGCTGCGGCTCCCCGACGGCACACACGTGGGCGATAGTGATGCTCATGACACCCGCTGGTTCTTCGACCTGGACTATTCCGGTGCCCGCTATTCGTTTGGTTATGGTTCCTGCCCCAACCTCACCGACCGACAGGCTATAGTGGACTTGCTGCACTCTGAGCGGATTGGGGTGACACTGTCCGAGGAATACCAATTACACCCCGAACAGTCTACGGACGCATTCGTGCTCTACCACCCTGAGGCTAAATATTTTAATGTTTAAGCTTTGCGACGTCGGAACCCGCCAGGCGCGCTACCAGGCACTAAGGTGAATGATTGTGAATATCAACGAACTACTCGCCCCGGATGTTTTTCGTCCCATTCCTCATCGGATTGGGCGTGGTCTGGTTAGTGCTCAAGGCAGTAAAACGCGTCATCAACCGGGTGATTACCCTGGTGGCGACCGCCATCATCTTAGGCGGCAGCCAGCATCTGGGTGCTTTTGATGGGCTTGATAATCTCACATCTCCTACACCAATAAAAATATTGCTTTAATAATTGTGTAACCACTCTCGACAAGTAAAGGACCAACAGATTCATGGACCCAGCACTGTTCTACCCGCTGAAAAACTCCGGCACCGAATACATGGGGGACACCACCCTTTCCCTGACCGTGACCGACGCCGGAACCATAACCATCCCCTCCGGTACACTCCTGGTGTGCGACCCGTTCGCCCAGTTCATCGGGTTATCCCACGGCCTGGTCTATGATGTGCCGGCCGGCGATCACCCCACCAAAGTCACCATTGCGAACATTCCCGGGAAAACCCCGGTCAACGCCTACCTCAGTGTGGTGTTCTCCAACACCGAACCTGTTACCTTCGAACAGCCCTACCCGCACCGCAACCCGGATGAAATCCCCATCCCATCCGCCATGCGCACCGACGGTGTAGCCCTCGACTCCGGGGCCGCTGCTGTGGTCGATGCCGCCGCAGCCGAAGCATTCACCGCATCCACCGACCTGGACAGCTTCACCGACTACATCCACACAGACGCCCCCGACGGCTGGTTCAACCTCCTCCGCGACCACAACGGTATCGCACAAACCCCCTACCAGACCACAAAGAAAACATGATACTGGCTGGGTCGGGGTATGATGCCGGGTTCTACCCAATCGTCGCCGGCTACGACCGGAACCACACCATGGTGTCCCTCCACGTTGACTTCCTTGTTGTGGGCGGGCACCCCTACGACTAGCCCACACCCCACGTTACGGCGTCGACAAGCATGCCGGCGCCATGGAAGAATGGTGCGCGTGAAAGATTTTGACACCCTCTTTACCGAACTCACCCACCGCAAACCCGGATCCGGCACCGACCAGGCCATCGCCAAAGGCATCCACCATTTAGGCAAAAAAGTCATCGAAGAAGCCGGCGAAGTGTGGATCGCCGCCGAATACCAAACCGACGATGAACTCGCCGAAGAACTATCCCAACTCCTCTACTGGGCCCAAACCATCATGATCGCCCGTGGACTCACCCCCGCCGACGTTTACAAATACCTCTAAACAACCATGCTAAAAGTAGCCGTACCCAATAAAGGCTCCCTGTCGGAAGCCGCCCTCACCATACTGTCCGAAGCCGGCTACGCCAGCCGCAGCAACACAAAATCCCTCACCACCCTCGACAAAACCAACAACGTGGAATTCTTCTTCCTCCGCCCCAAAGACATCGCCATCTATGTCGCCGGCGGACACCTCGACATGGGAATCACCGGCAGAGACCTCGCCGCAGACTCCCGCGCCGATGTGACCGAAGTACTCACCCTAGGGTTCGGCGCCGCCACATTCCGCTACGCCGCCCCCGAAACCGAAACCTGGACCATCCCCAACATAGCCGGCAAACGAGTCGCTACTTCCCTACCCCAACCTGGTGCGCGCCGACCTGGCCCGCAGAGGCATCGACGCCACTGTTATCCGGTTAGACGGCGCCGTGAAATCTCCATCAAACTCGGCGTTGCCGACGTCATCGCCGATGTAGTATCCACCGGCCGCACCCTCCGCCAACACGGGCTCGCCCCCTTCGGGGAACCCCTCATCAACTCCGAAGCCATTGTTGTGGCCCGAACCGGCGCCGAAATCACCCCCGAAATGATGGTGCTATTGCGGCGGATGGAAGGCATCCTCCACGCCCATAACTTCCTCATGCTCGACTACAATGTGGAACACCACCTGCTGGAACAAGCCAAAGCCATCACCCCCGGCATATCCGGACCCACCGTGTCCCCACTCGCCCTGGACAATTGGGTTGCCGTCCGCGCCATGGTGCCGAAACCCGAAGCCAACGCAATCATGGACCGCCTCGCCCACCTCGAGCCCAAGCCATCCTCGCCACCGAAATCCGCATCGCACGCCTCTAAAGTCGACTACAGTAAAAACTGTATCTGTTACCGCCGCGTGAAAAACGAGGTAAAAATGGCCAAGTCTGCCCCCAAAAAGGACGAAAAAACCCATTCAAGCCCCCAAAAACCCACAAGTCCCACCCGGAAAGAAGTGGATTTATTGGGGAAATGAAAAGTATCCAACGAGCACTACTACGGCATCCACACCCTCCGGGCCATGGATAACTTCCACATCTCCGGGAAAACCATCAACGACGTACCCGACTTCATCCGCGGCATGGTGCAAGTGAAAAAAAGCCGCGGCACTCGCCAACCGACGACTCCACACCCTGCCCGCGAAAAATGCGACGCCATCGTGTGGGCATGCGACCAAATCCTCCACCACGGCAGGTGCATGGACCAATTCCCTATCGACGTGTTCCAAGGCGGCGCTGGCACCAGCCTCAACGCGAACACCAACGAAGTCATCGCTAACCTCGCCCTCGAACACCTAGGGCGAACCCAAAGGGGCCTACGACATCATCAACCCCAACGATGACGTCAACATGTCCCAATCTACCAACGACGCTTACCCCACCGGCTTCCGGCTCGGCGTCTACGCCTGCATGCAACGACTCATCGAACGAATCGACGAACTGCAACACGCATTCCACCGCAAAGCCGACGAATTCGTCGACATCCTCAAAATGGGCCGCACCCAACTCCAAGACGCGGTCCCCATGACCCTCGGCGACGAATTCAACGCATTCGCCCACAACCTGGCCGAAGAACAAGCCATCCTCCGGGATGCCGCCGACCGACTCCTAGAAATCAACCTGGGGGCCACCGCCATCGGCACCGGACTCAACACCCCGGCCGGCTACCGCCACCAAGTCACCGCCACCCTGGCCGAAGTCACAGGCCTGCCCATCAAATCCGCCGCCGACCTCATCGAAGCCACCAGCGACACCGGCGCCTACGTGCTCGCCCACTCAGCAGTCAAACGCGCCGCCATGAAACTCTCAAAAATCTGCAACGACCTGCGGCTCCTAGCATCCCGGGCGACCGCCGGCCTGCACGAAATCAACCTTCCCGAACGACAAGCCGGATCCTCCATCATGCCGGCCAAAAGTCAACCCGGTCATCCCCGAAGTCGTCAACCAAGTATGCTTCAAAGTCTTCGGCAACGACTTCACCGTCCTCATGGCCGCCGAAGCCGGCCAACTCCAACTCAACGTGATGGAACCCGCCATCGGCCAAGCCCTATTCGAATCCATCGAAATCCTCGGCAACGCCGCCACCACCCTCCGGGAAAAATGCGTCAACGGGATCACCGCCAACGCGGGCGTATGCCGCAAATATGTGGAAAACTCCATCGGCATCGTCACCTACCTCAACCCATTCATCGGCCACCACAACGGCGACCTCATCGGTAAAGAAGCCGCCCGCACCGGCAAATCCGTCCGCGACCTGGTCCTAGAAAAAGGCCTCATGGATGAAGCCACCCTCAACCAGGTGCTCTCCACCGAAAACCTCATGCACCCCATGTTTCGCGGCACCCTCTACCTCGACAACTAACTCACCACAACACCAGGAGGAAAACCCCCATGCCTACCGACGTCGAAATCGCCCAAGCCCACACCCTCGAACCCATCACCACCATCGCCGCCCGCGCCGGCATCCCAGAACAATCCCTCATCCCCTACGGCACCACCAAAGCCAAAAATCGACATCACCACCACCCCCACCGAAACAACCGGCAAACTCGTCCTCGTCACCGGCATTTCCCCACCCCAGCCGGTGAAGGCAAATCCACCGTCCTCATCGGGCTTGCCGACGCCATCCGGTCCACCGGCCGCTCCGCCATCGTAGCCATCCGGGAACCCTCCCTCGGCCCAGTCATGGGCATCAAAGGCAGCGCCGCCGCGCGGCTACTCCCAAATCGTCCCCAATGGAAGACATCAACCTGCACTTCACCGGGGACTTCCACGCAATCACCGCCGCCAACAACACCCTGGCGGCCATGATCGACAACCACATCCACCAAGGCAACCAGCTCGGCATCGACCCGCGCCGGGTCTCCTGGCAGCGGTGCGTCGACGTCAACGACCGCAGCCTCCGGCATGTGGTCACCGGCCTGGGCGGCAAAGCCCACGGGGTGCCGGCCGAAACCGGGTTCACCATCACCGCCGCCAGCGAAATCATGGCGGTCCTCTGCCTCGCCACCGACCTGGCCGACCTGTCGGATCGCATCAGCCGCATGGTGGTCGCCCAAACCCTACGATGGGAAACCCGTCACCGCCGGTGACGTCAACGCCCAAGGCGCCCTCACCGCCCTCCTCAAAGACGCCATCAACCCCAACCTGGTGCAAACCCTGGGCGGCACCCCCGCCTTCGTCCACGGCGGCCCGTTCGCTAACATCGCCCACGGCTGCAACTCCCTCATCGCCACCCGCACCGCACTAGCGCACGCCGACGTGGTCCTCACCGAAGGCGGTTTCGGCTCCGACCTGGGGGCGGAAAAATTCTTCGACATCAAAGCCCGCGCCGGTGACCTCGACGTATCCGCAGTCGTGATCGTGGCAACAATCCGCTCCCTGAAATACAACGGGGGACTCGCCCGCGACCAACTCACCACCGAAAACCTGGACGCCCTCCAACAAGGCGTTGCTAACCTGGCCCGCCACGTGGAAAACGTGCGCAAATTCGGGGCGGAACCAGTGGTGGCGCTCAACTCCTTCACGTCGGACACGGACGTCGAAAAGCAATGGCTCGCCGACTGGGCACAAACCAATAACATCACCCTCGTGCCGTGCGACGTGTGGGCCCACGGTGGGGCAGGAGCCACCAACCTGGCGGACGCGGTCCTTACCACCATCGACGCCGCAACCCCCACCCACCCCTCTACGACCCTGCCGACGGCCTGGAAGCCAACATCACCACCATCGCCCGGGGAACTCTACCACGCCACCAGCGTGGAATTCACCAAACAAGCCCGCACCGACCTGGCATACCTCGCCGCAAACGGGTGGGACACTCTCCCCGTGTGCATCTCCAAAACCCAATACTCATTCAGCGACGACCCCACCCTCCTCGGCGCCGCCGAAGGCCACGTCCTCCACGTCCGGCAACTCCTGCCCCGCATTGGGGCCGGCTTCATCGTGGCACTCACCGGAAACGTCATGACCATGCCCGGGCTCCCCAAGAAACCCGCAGCTGAAGGCATCGCCGTCTCAGACGGCGGGAAGATCACCGGACTGTTCTAACCGCCACTTATCCCACGCCCGCTGGGATTCCATCCAAAACTTTGAGTCTTGCCGAAAACCGCAGACATGCGCTTGGCAAGACTCCAAGTCAATCTCTCCGTGCCCGCAACCACCCCATTCACGGTCGACTCCGGCGCATATAATCGCTTCGCCGCATCATACTGACTCAACCTCATCGGGATTAAATAATCCTCCAACAAAAATCCGGCCGGGGTGACGCGGAACCGGGTGATCTGCTGCGGGCATAACAAAAACTCCAACCTAGCCAAAAACACAACCTAACACCACCAAAGTTTAAAAACCCCACCCAAATTTCACCAGGTAGGTTAGGGCTTTACTCCACCCCAGGGAACGGTGGGGAGTACCCCCAAACATTGGGCACAACCGTTGATGCGGGCACCACCCACACAACTTCGACGTCTTCGCCCGAAACACCCCAGCGGAAATATCACCCAAAATCTTCCCCACAAATCCCCCAAATCCCGCTCAAAAACTCAACTCCTCCCGCGACGGTGCAAGATACAACGAATCCGCCACCTTCAAATACATCAGCCGCAACTGGTGCGGAATCACCCCCTGAGTCCGCCACCACACCAACGCATAAAACCGCATCTGAAACTGAGCCTGCCCACTATACCGCGGCAACGGCTTCTTCCCAGTCTTATAATCCACCACCCGCACCTCACCAGTAGGCGCCACATCCACCCTGATCAATAAACCCCCGCACCGGCACCCCATTCGGCAATACCGCATCCACAAACTTCTCACACGCCAACGCATCAAAACCCTGCGGATTCTCCATCAAAAAAATAGCCCTTCAACAACGACCGGCACCCCACCAAAAACTCATACACCTCCCCTCCGGCACTAACTCCAACAGCGACGGATCCTCCCCGCACATATCCGCCCAATTCGGCCGCAACCGCTTCACCACCGCCGGATACGTCCGCTCAGGTCGCTCCCACAAATGCATATCCTCCAAACACGCATGCACCAACGTGCCCCGAACCTGGGCCATAGTCTTCGGCTCCGGTAACTTATCAATCGCCCGAAACCGATACAACAACGGGCACTGCATATAATCATTCGCACGAGAAGGAGACAAGGCAAGACTCACCACACCCAAGCTACACTAGAACACCATGCCCGACGACTTCATCAACTTCCTCACCGCATCACCCAGCTCCTACCACGCCGCCCACACCGGCGCCCACCTCCTTAACCAAGCCGGATTCATCCACCACACCGAAACCGACCCCTGGGACGCCCAACCCGGCGGCCACTACCTCATCCGCGGCGGCGCCCTCATCGCCTGGGCACATCCCCACCCAACTCCCCACCAACCCAGCATTCCGCATCATCGGCGCCCACACCGACTCACCCGGATTCAAACTCAAACACACCCCCGACCACACCACCTACGGCTTCAACCAAGCCGCAGTCGAAATCTACGGCGGCCCCATCATCTCCTCCTGGTTCGACCGCGACCTCAAACTCGCCGGCATCATCACCCACACTGACGGCACCACCCACCTCTACGAAACCCCACCACTGCTCCGCATCCCCAACCTCGCCATCCACCTCGACCGCAACCCCACACTCGACCGACAACACCACACCACCCCCATCTACGGCACCACCACCAACCCAACCAGCATCCTCCCCACCAACACCTGCACCCACGACCTCATCACCGTCGACACCCAACCACCCAGCCGCCTCGGCACCGACCACAAACTCCCTCGCCGCCGGCAGACTCGACAACCTCAGCTCCGTCTACCCAGCCATCACTGCACTCATCGACGCCGCCGACGCCGCCACCGACATCCTCATCCTCGCCTGTTTCTGACCACGAAGAAATCGGCTCCGCTACCACCACCAGCGCCGCCAGCCCCATCCTCCAAGACACCCTCGAACGCACCGCCTATGCCCTCGGCCTCAACCTCGACGAAACCAAACGCGCCTACCAACGCTCCACCTGCGTCTCCGCCGACGCCGCCCACTCCATCCACCCCAACTACCCAACCCACCACGACCCCACAACTACCCACAACTAGGACACGGCCCCGTCCTCAAAATCAACGCCAACCACCGCTACGCCTCCACCGCCGAAACCCAAGCCCACTGGCTCAAACACTGCCCCTGAATCCCAACACTTCGTCAGCAACAACAACACCCCTGCGGCACCACCATCGGCCCCATCACCGCCACCCGACTCAGCATCCCCACCGTCGACGTCGGCATCCCCCTGCTCAGCATGCACTCCGCCCGCGAACTCTGCCACCTCGACGACATCACCGCACTCTGCAAAGCACTCACCAACTATCTGGTAGGTTAAACCCCCATGGCATACTCAGGACCCTTCCAACCCGGCGACCGTGTCCAACTCACCGACCCCAAACGCCGTCACCTCACCATCACCCTCCAACCAGACGCCAAACTCTCCACCCACAAAGGAATCATCAACCACAACGACATCATCGGCGCCGACGAAGGAACCATCGTCAAAAAGCGAACAAGGCACCGAATACCTCTGCTTCCGGCACCTCCTCGTCGACCACATCCTCTCCATGCCCCGCGGCGCCGCCGTCATCTACCCCAAAGACTCCGCCCAAATCCTCACCGAAGGCGACATCTTCCCCAGCGCCCGCGTCCTCGAAGCCGGCGCCGGCTCCGGCGCCCTCACCATCTCCCTCCTCAGAGCAGTAGGGGACACCGGCCAAGTCATCTCCTACGAAATCCGCCCCGACCACCTCGAATACGCCGAAAACAACGTCGACCAATACTCGGCACCCGCCCACCCAACTGGGACCCCCGCCTTGGCGACCTCCGCGCCACCACCCTCGACGACCTCGACGGCCAACCCGTCGACCGGGTCCTCCTCGACATGCTCGAACCCTGGGAATGCCCTCACCGTAGCCAAACAACTCCTCGTCCCCGGCGGAGTACTCATGGCCTACGTCGCCACCGTGCCCCAACTCATGAACGTCATGGAAGGCATCCGCGAACAACAATGCTTCACCGAACCCCGCGCCTGGGAATCCCTCGTCCGCGAATGGCGCGTCGAAGGACTCGCCACCCGCCCCGAACACCGCATGAACGCCCACACCGCATTCCTCATCTGGGCCCGCCGCCTCGCCGACGGAGTCACACCCCCAGGCCGCAGCGACGCGCCCGAAAATAACCCCCACCACCGCTTATCGACCCCACCCGCACATAAGCTAAGGTGAAAACCATGCATTCTTCCGACATTGCTTGGATAAAAAGACCAATGACGAGCTGAAAACCCGCAACGCGAAAACTCGCCGAACTGCTCAAAGCATCCCGCGATAAACTCCAGGTCCTCCACCAACAATTAGAAGAACTCGCCGCACCCCCTCCACCTACGGCACCTCACCTCGAACCCAGCCCCAACGGGAAAACCGCCGAAGTATTCACCGCCGGCCGCCTCATGCGCCTCGCAATCTCCCCCTCATCAACCCAGACGACCTGGTGCCCGGCATCCAAGTCCGACTCGGCGAAGCCCACGAAATAGTCGAAGCCTGCTCCTACACCACCACCGGGAAACTCGCCATCCTCGTCGAAATGATCGACCCTGACCGGGCCCTCATCGTCGACCAACAAGGGGAAGAACACGTCGCCCGCCTCGCCCACCCACTCGCAAACCCCACCAACCCCATAAACCGCCGCCCCCGCGCCGGGAGACACGGTCCTGGTGGACCTCAAGGCCGGCTACGTGTTCGAAATCATTCCGAAAACCGAGGTGGCCCGCCTGGTGTTGGAAGAAACCCCCGACGCGACCTACGCCGACATTGGGGATTGGACACCCAGATAGAACAAATCCACGATGCGGTGGAACTGCCCTTCACCCACCCGCAGCTGTACCGCGACTACCAGCTGCACCCACCCAAAGGGGTGCTGCTGTATGGGCGCCCGGCTGCGGAAAACCCTCATCGCTAAAGCAGTGGCGAACTCCCTGGCCAGCCGGGTGGGGGATGGGAATCCAGCTATTTCATTAACGTGAAAGGCCCCTGAACTGCTCAACAAATACGTGGGGAGACCGAGCGGCGGATCCGCCTCATTTTTCGAACGAGGCTAGGGAACTTGCCGAAGCCGGCCGGCCCGTCATCATATTCTTCGACGAAATGGATTCCATTTTCCGCACCCGCGGCTCCGGGGTGTCCTCCGACATGGAAACCACCGTGGTGCCCCAACTCCTCACCGAACTCGACGGGGTGGAATCCCTCTCCAACGTTATTGTTATTGGGGCCACCAACCGGGAAGAACTCATCGACCCGGCTGTGCTGCGGCCCGGCCGGCTGGATGTGAAAATCCGGGTGGGCCGCCCCACGAAAGACAACGCCAAAGAAATATTCGCCCGCCACCTAGACCAGTCCGTGCCCACGGCAGACAGCGTCGACAAGCTCATCGAAGTAGCCTGCGAATATATGTATGCGGACCGGCCCTATGTGGAACTCACCCTGGTCACCGGGAAGTGGAAACCCTGCACTACCGGTTTCATATCCGGCGCCATGATTGCCAACATTGTTGACCGGGCTAAAAATCCGCCATCAAAGCCCACCTGGCCGGCGACCCCCGGGGCATCACCGCCGACCAGCTGCGCCAAGCCATCGACGCGGAAAATCGGGAAAGCGAAGACATGCCCAACACCGCAAACCCGGACGAATGGTCCCGCATCACCCACCGCACCGGAATCCGGGTCGCCCACGCCCGCGTCATAGGAGGGAACTAACCATGATCTTCGGCACCGAAACCGAATACGGCATCAGCACCCCACACACCCCACACTCAGCCCCATCATCACCTCTACCCACGCCGTTGTGGCCTTCAGCCAAGGGCAAGGCGCCCGGTGGGACTTCTCCGCCGAACACCCCCTGCGGGACAGCCGCGGCTTTGACCTGAAACGCTACCGCACCGTCCCCGTCGTCGACCCCAACGCCCTCAACATCGCCAACGTGGTACTGGAAAACGGGGGCCGGTTCTACGTCGACCACGCCCACCCCTGAATACTCCAGCCCCGAAACCACCAACCCCTACCAAGCCCTGGTCTACGATGCGGCCGGCGACCACATTCTCCGCACCGCCGTCGAACGAGTGGCCGCATTCACCAGCCGTAACCACTCCATCCTCGACCACCACGACCCCTGCCCACCCCTGAAAAATCTACAAAAATAATGTGGACGGCAAAGGCGCCAGCTACGGCAGTCACGAAAACTACCTGTACCACCGCACCACCGACTTCGACACCCTCGCCCAGGCGCTCATACCGTTCTTCGTCGCCCGCCAAATCATCTGCGGCGCCGGCCGCGTCGGCAAAGGGAGCACGGTGAAACCCCGGCTACCAAATCTCCCAACGCGCCGACTACATCGAACAAGAAATCTCCCTGAAACCACCCTCAACCGGGGCATCATCAACACCCGCGACGAACCCCACGCCCGCACCACCACCTACGGGCGCCTCCACGTCATCAACGGTGACGCCACCATGGCCCACCACTCCACCCTCCTGAAACTCGGCATGACCGGCCTCATCATCGACGCCATCGAAGCCGGCACCGACTTTAGCGACCTCCAACTCGCAAACCCCGTCGCCGAATTCCGCAACGTTTCCTACGACCTCACCCTCACCCACACCCTCACGCTTGTCGACGGCCGACACCTCACCGCCTTAGAACTCCTCGCCGAATACCACAACCGGGTCACCCCGACCACCCTCATCCACCCCTCTGGCACACCATCATGACCGACCTCAAAACCGGCGGGTGGCAGAGCCTGCGCCAACCGGCTCGACTGGTGCGCCAAATACGCCCTCATCACCTCCTACCTCAACCGGGGCCTTACCATCACCGACCCCCAAAAATCCAACTCATCGACCTCCAATACTCCGACATTGACCCCGCAAAAAGCCTCTACCACGCCCTCGTCCGCAACCACCGCATGGAAACCATCGCCCCCGAAACCGAAATCCTCGCGGCCGCCACCAACCCCCAGAAGACACCCGCGCCTACTTCCGCGGCAAACTCATCCACCACATACCCCACCTCATCGACGCCGCCAACTGGGAAGCCGTCACCGTCTTCAGCCACACCATCCCCATGCCCGAAGTCACCACCCACCAAACAACAAACCGACCCCCTCCTCGACCTCCTCCCCAGACAACATCCCCGCATTCATAGCAACCCTCAACAACAATGGAATGGTGAACTAACATGCCACAAACCCACATCAACACCCCCAACAACAACGACGACGACACTCACCCCGAAACCACCACCGGTGGCCAAACCCACATCAACACCTCCGGCGTCGACGACCTCCTCGACGAAATCGACGGCCTCCTCGAAACCAACGCCGAAGACTTCGTCCGCTCCTACATCCAAAAAGGCGGCCAATAAATGACCCACACCCGCCGCATCATGGGCATAGAAACCGAATACGGCATCACCGCCACCACCCCCGGCACTGCCAACCACCCCTCAGCCCCGACGAAATCGCCCGCGTCCTCTTCCGCCCCATCAACCACCAATGGGGCAGCTCAATATCTTCACCCACAACGCATCCCGCCTCTACCTCGACGTCGGATCCCACCGAAATCGCCACCGCCGAATGCGACAACCTCACCCAACTCATCACCTACGACCGGGCCGGCGACGAAATCATCAACAACCTCGCCACCCAAGCCGAACAAACCCTCAAAACCGAAGGCATCAACACCAACGTCTACCTTTTTAAAAACAACCTCGACTCCGCCGGCAACTCCTACGGCTGCCACGAAAACTACCTCATCGACCGGAAAAATCGTCCTCAAAACCCTAGGACACACCCTCCTCCCATTCCTCATCACCCGCCAACTCATCTGCGGCGCCGGCAACATCAGTACTGATGGCACCTACCAATTCTCCCAACGCGCCGACCACGTATGGGAAGGCGTCTCCTCCGCCACCACTCGATCCCGACCTATCATCAACACCCGCGATGAAGCCCACGCCGACACCCACCGCTACCGCCGCCTCCACATCATCGTCGGCGACTCCAACCTCGCCGAACCCACCCTCGCCCTCAAAAATCGGCAGCACCACCCTCATACTCGAAATGATCGAGCTGGGTTCCCCAACCTACCCCACTCGAATTCGCTAACAACATGGCCCGCCATCCGCACCATATCCCGCGACCTCACCGGCCAAACCCCCATCCCCACCACAACCGGCACCACCACAACCGCCCTCGAACTCCAACAACGCTACCTCGACGCCGCCACCGAATGGCTCACCCACCGCGAAGAAACCGGCGGCACCACCAACACCGAACTCACCCACACCCTCAACCTCTGGCACACCACCCTCAACGCCATCAAAACCGGCGACATCACCACCATCGACCACGACATCGACTGGGCCATCAAACTCAACCTCCTCACCACCTACCACACCACACTCGGCCTCAAACCCCACAACTACAACCACCCCAAACTCCACCAACTCAACCTCGCCTACACGACATCCGCCCCGGCCGCGGCCTCCACCGACTCCTCGAAACCAAAAACCGCATCAACCGCATCACCACCCCCGAAACCGTCACCCACGCCACCACCAACCCACCATCAACCACCCGCGCCGCCCTCCGCGGCACCTTCCTCCACCACGCCACCTACCACCACGCCCCCTTCGCCGTCGACTGGCTCCGACTCAAAAATCAACCAACCTGAACCCCCAAATCGTCGAACTCACCGACCCCTTCGCCAACACCGACCCCCGAGTCGACAGAACTCATCAAATACCTCGAAACCCACAGCCACTATTATCAAGAACCATGAACACCCCCGCCGCAACTACCACCTCGAACGCCTCACCAACCTCACCTTCGCCTTTCCTCAACGCCGCCCAAACCTCCAGCGGCGAACTCACCCTCGACTACATACGCACCCACATCACCGGCTACGCCAAAAGACAACCACGGCAACCCCCGATCTGAAGCCACCTACAAACTCGTCTACCGTGACCTAGGGCAGCCTCATCCGCGCCGGCGTCCCCCTCGAAATGTACAAATCCGGCGACAACACCATCTGGCGACTCCGCGCCGACGACTACGAACTCCCAGAAATCTCCTTCACCCCAGAAGAAGCAACCATCCTCGGACTCGCCGGCAAAATGGGACAAGGCGACCAACTCGCCACATTCTCCCGCTCCGGCTGGACTAAAATCGCCGCCAGCGGCGCGGCACCCACCTCACACCCACACAATATTCACCCCCATCAACGACTGGAACACCCTCGGCGCCCACGACCTCGACCTCATCACCAAAGCCTGCGCCACCAAACAACGCATCAGCTTCTACTACCAACGCACCTCCGCCAGCGACTACACCGAACGCTGGATGGACCCCTGGGGAATCGTCACCAACCGCGACCGCCTCTACCTCGTCGGCCACGACCTCGACCGCGACGCCCCCCGCAGCTTCCGCATCACCCGAATCAGCGAACTCGAAATCCTCAACCCCGAAACCACCGACCTCGAACCCTACGGCCCCTTCCACGAACCACCACCAGACACCAACCTCCAACAACTCGTCATCAACCAACTCCAGACAAGGCATGACCCTCGTCGACGCCACCCTCACCATCGAACCCGGCAAAGCCGACGTCCTCCGCAGCCGCGCCCACCAACAACCCGACGGCACCTACAAACTCATCGACGTCGACGCCGACTGGCTCATCCGACAAGCCGTCGCACTAGCACCAGCCGCAATAGTCACCGAACCCCAAGAAATAGTCACCCAAATCATCAACCTCCTCCACCAAGGAACCCACCATGGCCAGGCCTAAAACCAAAGCACCACCGACATCGTCCGCATGCTCAACCTCCTCCCATACTTTCCAACAACACCCCGGCCGCTCCACAATGGAAGCCGCAGTCGACCTCGGACTCGACCCCGCCACCATCATGGACGACCTCAACCGCCTTTTCTGCTGCGGCATCGGCGACATGCCCGACGAACTCGTCGACCTCGACCCCCAACGACAAGCCGTACAAATATACGACGCCCAAGGCATGGACAAAACCCCTCCGACTCACCCGCACCGAAGCCGGCGCCCTCCTCCTCGCCCTCGAATCACTCGAATCCATCCCCGGACTCGTCGAAAAAGCACGCCGTACGATCCGCCGCCACCAAACTCCGCACCATCATGCACAACGAAACCCGCGGCGTCTTCGACTCCGGAAGCAATCACCGACACCCCCGACGAACCCCACACCATCACCACCCTCCGCACCGCCCTCGAACAAGGACACCAAATAACCCTCGACTACTACCACCGCAACCGCGACGACACCACCCACCGCACCCTCTCACCAACCCGAATCTTCTCCACCGACGGCCAAACCTACCTCACGCCTACGACCACCGCATCAACGACCACCGCATCTTCCGCACCGACATGATCCACAACATCACCATCACCACCACCCCAGCCGAACCCCACACCACCACCCTCCACTTCGACACCAACGACCCATTCAGCCTCACCCACGCCACCGAAAAAGCCACCATCACCATCAACCCCAACGCCAACTGGCTCGTCGACACCATCCCTGCGACATCGAAAACCATCAACCCAGACGGCACCATCACCGCCACCCTCCCCTCGTAGTCCCAAGAATGGCTCACCCAATTCGCCCTCAGCCACACCGACCACATCACCGTCACCGAGACCTGCTACAGTGCACATACCATCCGCCAACGGGCTAAGGTGGGCTTGGCAGCGTATCATCAAAGCCAAACCAAAAACCAAAACGAAAGGACAACAACATGCCCGGGTATGGGAATGGGTCATCATCGCCGTCGTCGTCATCATCTTCTTCGGAGCCAACAAACTCCCCGACGCCGCCCGCTCACTAGGCCGCTCCATGCGCATATTCAAATCAGAAGTCAAAGAACTCAACAAAGAAAACAACACCACAACCACCAACACCGAAACCCCCACCACCCCTGATAACACCACCGACACCCCCAAAAAGACCAAGCCTAACCAACCCCCACCACCAACCCCATGACAAAAAAACCACAGAACCCAACCGGCGACGATGACCCTGGTCGAACACCTCAAAGAACTCCGCCGCCGCGTCATCATCGCCCTCATCGCCTTCGCAATCGGCACCATCATCGGGTTCATCTGGTACGGAACATCCCCTCACCCATCCCCACACTCGGCGACATCCTCCGCGCCCCTACTGCTCACTACCAGCAGACAAACGCGCCGCCTTCACCCTCGACGGCGAATGCCGACTCATCGCCACCATGCCATTCGAAGCATTCTCCTCCGACTCAAAAATCGGATCCCTCGCCGGCGCCGTCCTCTCATCACCCATCTGGCTCTACCAACTCTGGGCCTTCATCACCCCCGGCCTCCACAAAAACGAAAAAAACGCACCACCACCATATTCGTCACCATCGCCGTCACCCTCTTCACTGCCGGCGCCACCCTCGCCTACTTCGTCGTCCACTACGGCCTAGAATTCCTCCTCACCATCGGCGGCGAATTCCAAGTCACCGCCCTATCCGGCGAACGCTACTTCAACTTCCTCCTCGCTCTCCTCATCATCTTCGGCGTCAGCTTCGAAGTCCCCCTCGTCATCGCCATGCTCAACATCGTCGGCATCCTCCCCATACGACATGGTCAAAAACAAACGTCGACTCATCATCGTCATCCTCTTCATCTTCGCCGCCATCGCGACCCCCGGCCAAGACCCATACTCCATGCTAGCCCTCGCCCTAGCACTCACCCTCCTCGTCGAACTCTCCTCCATTCACCCGCATCAACGACAAACGCCGAGGACGCAACCGCCCCGACTGGCTCAACACCGACGACGAACACGCCTCACCCCTCACCACCCCAACCAAACCCCCCAACCCACAACCCACCCAAAAACAACCTATAAATAACCCCACAAACTTCGACGACATCATCTAGTAACCTATAAATTATGCACCTGAGACGAATTCGCCGCCCACCTCAAATTCCCCCTCGACGAATTCCAACACCAAGCCTGCCAAGCCGTCGAAAACGACCACGGCGTCCTCGTCTGCGCCCCCACCGGCGCCGGCAAAACCATCATCGGCGAATTCGCCGTCAGCCTCGCCCTCTCCCGAGGCACCAAATGCTTCTACACCACCCCATCAAAAGCCCTCAGCAACCAAAAATACCACGACCTCGTAGCAGCACGGCCCAGAAACCATCGGCCTCCTCACCGGCGACACCACCATCAACCACAACGCCGACATCCTCGTCATGACCACCGAAGTCCTGCGCAACATGATCTACGCGCAATCACCCACCTTCGACCGCCTCACCCACGTCGTCATGGACGAAATCCACTACCTCTCCGACAAAAACCCGCGGCAGCGTCTGGGAAGAAATCATCCTTGGCCTCCACGACTCCATCAAAATCATCGGACTCTCCGCAACAGTCAGCAACTCCGAAGAATTCGGCCACTGGCTTACCACCGTCCGCGGCAACACCGACATCATCGTCACCGACCACCGACCCGTCCCCTCAACCAATGGATGCTCGTAGGCACCACCCTCCACCCCTCTTCGAACCCAACACCACCACCTCAACCACCAACTCGCCACCCACATCAACAAACTCGAACACACCTACCAAGACAACCACCCCACCTTCCGCACCCTGCAGCACCAACCCCAACCACACACACAACCACCAAAACCCAACTACCGACCCTCAGCCGACCCGAAGTCACCACCATCCTCGCAGCCAACAACATGCTGCCAGCCATCACCTTCATCTTCTCCCGCATCGGATGCGACAGCGCCCTCGCCCAATGCCTCCGCTCCCGCATCAACCTCACCACCCCAGAAGAAACCAACCGCATCAAAACACATCATCGACACCAACATCACCACCATCCCCGAAGAAGACCTCAAAGTCCTCGGCTACCGCAACTGGCGCACCGCCCTCACCCGCGGCTTCGCCGCCCACCACGCCGGCATGCTCCCCGCCTTCCGCCACATCGTCGAAGAACTCTTCGTCAACGGCCTCCTCAAAGTCGTCTTCGCCACCGAAACCCTCGCCCTCGGCATCAACATGCCCGCCCGCACCGTCATCCTGGAAAAACTCGTCAAATTCGACGGCGAAGGACACGTCGACCTCACACCCGGCCAATACACCCAACTCACCGGACGCGCCGGGCGGCGCGGCATCGACGTCCTCGGCAACGCCGTAGTGCAATGGTCACCAGCAATGGACCCCCAACAAGTCGCCAACCTCGCCTCAACCCGCACCTACCCACTGGTATCAACATTCACCCCCGGCTACAACATGAGCGTGAACCTGCTGAAAACCATGGGATTCACGGCAGCCCACCACCTGCTGGAAATGTCATTCGCACAGTTCCAAGCCAACAAAAGCATCGTGGGGCACGCCCACCAGGTCGAAAAGGCCGAACAACGGGTGCGGGAACTAGAACAGCAGCTGAAGAAGAGCTAGCAGCCCGGCAGGTTCCCAGCGAACAACCCCTGGCGGAATTCCTGGAATACATGCAACTGCAGCGGGACCTGAGCCTGGAGGAGCGGAACGCGAAAAAGCTCCGTATCCGCCAGCGCCGGGAGGCGGTGACCGCGGTGCTGTCGAAAGTGCGGGTGGGGGATGTGCTCGCCCTGTCCACGAAGAAACGGCCGGTGTTGGCGGTGGTAGTGAAGGCCCCGGGCCGGCCGGCGGATCCCCGGGTGGGCATCATCATGGAGTCCGGCTGGCGGGGGACCGTGGAGGTGGATGACTTCGCGGTGCCGCCGAAGGTAGTGAGCCACATGCGGTTGGGTGGCTACCACAAGGCTATGGACACCAAGCAGGTGGTGAAAAACCTGAAGAAGTACGCGCATTCCCGGCCGAAAAAGCTTCGGGCGGCCACCACGGATAAGCTCACGAAGAAGGCTCTGGCGCTGCATGCGGCGGTGCGGGGACACCCGGTTCGGTATTGGCAGCAGGTGGATGATTTAACCCAGATTGGGCACGATATTATTCGGGCGCGCACCGAAGTGGATAAATTGCACGCAACTGTTGATGCGTCAGTTGACACGTTGGGGAAGGAATTCGACCGTATCCTGGGGTTATTGGCGGAGCTAGACTATGTGGAGTACGTCGACGGTGACCGTAATAACCCTCGCGTGTCTGAAGAAGGGGAGCGGTTAGCGCTCATCCACAACGAATGCGATCTGTTGGTGGCCCAGTGCTTGCGCCGCGGCATTTGGGATGGTCTCGACCCCGCAGAGCTGGCGGGGGTGGTGAGCCTCTGCACGTTTGAGAATCGGCGGGAGACCCGGGGGGAGCCTATTGGGGCGACGGATGCCATGGCCGATGCTATGGATAACACGATCCGGCTGTGGGAGGAGCTGCACAGCGATGAGCGGCGGCATCAGCTTCCCGAGACCCGCTACCCGGATTCGGGGTTTGCATTGGCGATTCACCAGTGGGCGGCCGGGGCGCCGTTGGGGTATTGCATGGCTGCCGCGGCAGAGTGCGGTGCCGAGCTGACCCCGGTGATTTTGTGCGGCAGGCCCGGCAGGTGGTTGACCTGCTGGAGCAGGTGCGGAAGACCGGCTATCACGAGGACACGATTTGGGCGGCCCGGCACGCGGTTGATGCTATTCGCCGGGTGTGGTGGCAATCGGCGCATAGCCGCCCGGATTTCGCCCAGGTGCGGGCTGATGAGCGAGATGGTGGCCACCCCCAGGTTTTTGCCGTAGGGGTCGAGGATGAGCGATTGCAGCCCCACCAGCTGGTTGTTGACCATGACTGGTCCGCCGGAGTCGCCGGGGATTGCGGGGTTATTGGGTTGGCGGATTACGAGCGCGTGCCGCACTCTAGTGTGATAGTTTTTTCCCGATGACCTGCGGGAATTTAAACCATATGGTTCCGGGGCGTTGTTGAGGGTTTTCCACCGCCCATGCCGTAGCTGATGGTGGGGGTGCCGCGGGTGAGCGGGGGAGTGATGCGGCTGTGGGTAGGGGAGTGGGAGGGTGATAGTGGGGTGGTCGGCTTCCATGATGGGGCGGGCGAGCCGGAGCACGCTGATGTCGGTGGTGGCGAGGTCTATCCAGCCGGAAACTTTACGATTCCAGTGGTCGCCGAAGACGAACATGTCACCGGCGGTGCGGTGGCGGAGGAAGTGGCGGGCGGTCAGGATGAAGTAGGGGTCGATGAGTACGCCGGAGCAGTAGCCGGTTGGGGTGTGGACCCGTACCAAAGAAGACAACATAGTTACGATAATGCCATGAGTGATTCAGTTTCGGTATCGACGTATTCGGGTAGGTTACGGCGGGCGCAGGAGTTGTGTTCCCGCCGGGGGTTGGCGGGGTTGGTGCTGGCCCTGGGGAGCAGTTGGCGTATTTGACCGGGTTGCGGTTTGATACGCATGAGCGGTTTTTCGGCGCTGGTGGTTCCGGCCGTGGGGGAGATCCGGTTGGTGTTGCCAGTGGTGGATCGGGATGTGACGCCTGAACAAGGTTAGGAATCAAAGTAGAAACCTGGGTGGATGGTTCGTCACCGTATGATTTGGTGCCGACTGGTCGCATAGGAGTGGGGGCGGAATTGGATGCGAGTCATGTGCTAAGGCTGATGCCGGGGCGGGAGTTGGTGTCGGCCACGGAGGTGCTCGCAGAATTATTTGTGAGTAAAGAGAAACTAGAACTTGAAGAATTACGGCGAGCTGGCAAAAACAATCGACCGCGTACATACACAGGTTCCGCAATTGCTGCGCCCGGGGCGCACTGAGCGGGAGGTTGCACGGATCTTTTCCCGGCTTATCCTTGAAGAACATGAAAAAGTTGATTTCATCATCGTGGGCTCTGGGCCAAACAGTGCGAATCCGCATCACGAGTTTTCGGATCGAATTCTTGGATTGGGGGATATGGTGGTGGTTGATATTGGGGGTTCGTTGCAGTCGGGTTATCATTCGGATTGCACGCGCACGTATGTTGTGGGTGGCCCCGGCGCGGTTCCGCGCATGTACCAAGTGCTTTACGACGCCCAGGCGGCCGCGGTGCGGACGGTTCGCCCGGGGGTGACGGCTGAGTCGGTGGATGCTGCCGCCCGGGAGGTGATTTCGGCGGCTGGTTTTGGGGAGTTTTTCATTCACCGGACGGGTCATGGGATTGGGTTGTCGCTGCATGAGGAGCCGTTTATTGTGGCGGGAAACACCATGGAGTTGTTGCCGGGGATGGCGTTTTCTGTCGAGCCGGGAATTTATATTCCGGGGGAGTGTGGGGCCCGGATTGAGGATATTGTGGCGGTGACTGAGGATGGGTGCGAGCTCATGAATAATCGGCCACGGGAGTTGTTATAAATTGCGGCGTGTTCGGTCTGGCGTGCGATGCGGTGGGGAGATTACGGCTAGACTCATTCGATATGACCGAACCACATGTCCAGATTCGTAGTGATGTTGATGATTCCGCTGTAACCGATAACGCTGTATCCGTGGTGGGGTTGTCGGCGATGGGCATGAGCGAGTTAGGGGTAACCGCGGTGGCTGTGTTGCGGGATGCGGATGTCATTTTGGGGTCGTGGCGGCAGTTGAATCTGTTGTCGGATGATATTACAGCGGAGCGGCGGCCGTGGCCGTCGCCGATGCTGCCGGCGCTGAACCGGATTTTTGGGGAATTGTCGGGGAAGAAGATAGCGGTGTTGGCCAGTGGGGATCCCATGTTTCATGGTATTGGTTCGACGTTGCGTCGTAAGTTTCCGCATATGTCTATCGTGGTGTATCCGCATGTATCGTCGGCGTCGCTGGCGTGTGCCCGCTTGGGGTGGGCGGTGAACCGCACTGGGGTGTATTCATTGGTGAATCAGGTGGTGGAGTCGCTGGTGTTGCCGATTGAGGCGGGGCAGCCGTTTTTGGTGTTGGGCGGGACGATAAAAACCCCGATGGAGATTTGCCAGTTGTTGGTGAGCATAGGGGCAGCCGGATGCCCGGTGGAGATTCTGAACGATTTGGGGTCGAAGGTGGAGGCGCATTCAGTGGGTTCGGCGGCGCAACCACCCCAGGTGGTGAGTGTGTTGAATGTGATTGCGGTGGTGCCGCAGCGGCAGGGGTGGGCCCGCACCCCGGGGTTGCTGGATTCCGCGTTTTCGCATGATGGCCAGTTGACCAAGTCGCATATTCGGGCGTTGACGGTGGCGGCCTTGGCGCCGCGGGAGGGGAAACCTCAGGGATATTGGGGTGGGGCTGGCAGCGTGGCGATTGAGTGTTTGCGGGCCACGAATACGGGCAAGGCGGTGTGTTTTGAGGCGGATGAGATTCGTCGGGGGCGGATCCTGAAGAATGCTCGAAAATTAGGAGTGGCACACCGGCTGGCGGTGCAGGGTGCAGCGCCGGATAATTACACGTCGGTGCCAGATAATCCGGATGTGATTTTCATTGGTGGCGGGTTGACCATGCTGGGAGTGTTTGCGGATGCGTGGAATCGCCCAAAGGTTGGGGGCCGGATGGTTATTAATGCGGTCACGATTGAGTCGGAACAGCAGCTGCGGCAGCTGAAACAGCGCTATGGTGGTGAATTGGTGCGGTTGAGTGTGGCGAAGGAGCATCGGATTGGTTCGTTTGCCGCGTTTCAGCCGGCGCTGCCGGTCACCCAGTGGGTGGCCACGAAGCAACCGACTGTGACGTAAGTCAAGGAGAGTGGTCGTAGTATGACCGTGTATTTTATTGGTGCCGGCCCGGCGCGGCGGATTTGTTGACGCTGCGGGCCGATCGGCTGATTCGTACGTGTGACATGTGTTTGTATGCGGGTTCGATAGTGCCGGATGAGGTGTTGGCGCATACCCCAGAGGGCGCGGAGGTGATCAATACTGCTCGCATGCCGTTGGAGGAGATTATAGCGACGATTATTCGGGCGGATTCTGAAGGAAAGAATATTGCCCGCCTACACTCGGGCGACCCCACATTGTATTCGGCCGTCGCGGAGCAGATACGGCGGCTGACGGAGGCGGGGATAGCTTATGAGATTGTGCCGAGTGCCAGCGTTTTTCGGCGGCTGCGGCGTCGTTGGGCCATGAGTTGACGGTGCCGACGGTGGGGCAGACGGTGATTTTGACTAGAGTGTCGGGTCGGGCGTCAGCCATGCCGGAGGGGAGGATTTGCCCACGTTGGGGGCGTCAGGGGGCCACGATGGTGATTCATTTAGCGGCGCATGATATTCGCCGGGTGGTGGCGGAGTTGACGCCGAATTATGGACCCTGATTGTCCGGTGGCGGTGGTGGCGTTTGCTAGCCGCCCGGCGGAGGTGATTGTGCGGGGCATTGGCGGATATTGCGGAGCAGGTGGAGTTGGCGGGGATTACCCGCACTGCGGTGATTATTGTGGGTCGGGTGTTGCAGGCGACGGAGTTCCCGGATTCGTTTTTGTATTCCGATGATCGGCCGCGTGATGATGAAGGGCGTACCATACCGTGCATGCATTAATTTTGGGTGGTACTCATGAGGGCCGGGAGTTAGCCCGGTTGCTTGTCGACGCTGGGTGGTATGTGACTAGTTCGCTTGCTGGTCGGGTTGCGGCGCCACGCCTGCCGGTGGGGGAGGTGCGGGTTGGTGGTTTTGGTGGGCCTGCCGGTTTGACCCGGTGGCTTATGGGTAGTCAGATTGATGTGATTATTGATGCCACTCACCCGTTTGCGGAGCGGATTTCGTATTCCGCGGCGGAGGCCGCGAATGCTACCGGGGTGCCGCTGATAGCATTGCACCGGCCGGCGTGGACGCCGGAGCCGCGGGATAAGTGGATTCTGGTGCAGTCCATGGCGGAGGCGGCTCGGATTGCGGCCCAGCAGTTTCATCACGTGTTTTTGACGATTGGCCCGGCAACAGTTGGCTCCGTTTGCTGATGATCCGCATAATTTATATGTGATTCGGGCGGTGGAGCCGCCGCAGGTGGTGTTGCCGAAGCGGAATCGGGTGATTTTGTCCCGTGGCCCGTTTACTGTGGCGGATGAGAAGAAGCTGATGCGGGATAATCAGATTGATTGTGTGGTAACGAAAAACTCCGGGGGCGAGTTAACTCGTGCGAAGTTAGTCGCCGCCCGGGAGTTGGGGATTACGGTGATTATGGTGCAGCGCCCCCAGTTGCCGAAGGTGAAAACGGTGGTGCACACCCGGCGGAGTGCTGCAGATACTGTCAGATTCTGTTTAGATGTGGAAGAAAGTTGTACACGGCTACCCGCAGCGGCCCAATGACCAGGCCGATGACACCCATGACGCCGAGGATGAGTACCGCGGTTTGATGGTGGGGTTTTGCCGCTCAAACCAAGCTTCGGATTTGGAGCTGCCGTCGCCGACTTTTGAGTTTTTTCACCTCTGCGGAGCCTGAGGAATTCTTCGTCACACCCGGCACGCCGGCGGTGTGGTGCAGGTCCGTGTTGTTGTTTTCCGACGATAACCCGTTCCCTGAGCGGAGCCTTCTTCCGGTTTGGAAGAGAGTGATTGCTCAGCGGAGGTTGCCTGGTCAGCGCTGCCGGTGTTGGGGGCGGCGTAGGCGGCGGTAGTACCGGTAGCAATCAGGGCAGTGGTGGTTGCAACGATGAGAGCGCGGGTGATCTTCATGCGAAACAAAACGAGTCCTCCTCGATGGACAAAAAATTCAATAAGAAAGTTATTGGATGAGACTAATACAAACTTAGTTCACTAGCCATATCGTCGAGAAGTAAAGACCTGTTTCACTCCCCTCATCGGTGCCCACACCCGCTTGGTATGTGCGGGTGGTTGAGGCGCCGATGATGAGCATGGTTTGCATGTCAACCACGGACGGATCGAAATCAGCAAGAGTGGTAACGGTGACTTGTTCGTGGTTGCTACCCACCGCCCGCGCCACGATAACGGGGGTAGTGGGAGTCTGATATTCCGCCACGATTTTCTTTGAGGATGGCCACTTGATCGCGGCGTTCTTTTGGACGCCGGATTGTACACGGCGAACGCCAGTGTCGGCGCTGGCGAGTGCCCGCACCCGGTTTTCCACCACTTGAATGGTTTTAGCCGGTCCGAGAGGGAGATCATGCCGAAGTCATGCCCGAGCGGGCGCCCACCCGGGACGCCACCGCCTGGGCCGCGGTCATGCCCGGCACGATCCGCACCGGCACGTCCCGCCATTGGTCGTCGTCGGCGGTTTTCGATCACGGCCGCGGCCATGGCGAACACCCCTGGGTCCCCGGAGGACACCACAGCCACCCGCCGGCCACGTTTGGCCAGGTCCAGGGCCATGGCGGCCCGTTCCGCCTCCACCTTGTTGTCCGACGGGTGCCGTTTCTGGCCGGCCCGGTGCGGCACCCGGTTGACGTAGGTGGAGTAGCCAACGATGTCGGTGGCGTGGGCGAGTTCCATGGTGGCTTCCGGCGTGATCCATTGGGGGGAGCCCGGACCCAGGCCCACAACCACGACTTCGCCGCGTGGCTTATCGCCGGCGGGGATCGCGTCGGTGGCGTCGATTCCTCCGGTGGAGGGGCACGACCGCCACCGCGAAATAGGGGATGGTTTCCGGGTCGGCGGCTAGCACCGGGATAATGGTTTCGTCGGTCATGCTGGCTCGCACCACAACGTAGGCTTTGTCGGCCACACCGGCGTCGATGAGGGCCTGTTTCACCTTGGGAAGGTTCGCCCAAGCTTCATGATGACGGCGCAGTCGGTGTCCCGCAGCCGGGCGGTCAAAACCGCCTGGTCCAGGGTTCCTGGCAGCACCGTGAGTATTTCTTCTTCCTCGCACAGGGGCTGGCCGAGCGCGTCGGCGGCCGCGGTGATGGAGGAATGCCGGGGATGATGGTGCTGGGACTGTTCCGCCAGCACCCGGTGCAGGTGCTGGTAGGAGCTGCACAGCATGGGGTCGCCCAGGGTGAGGACGGCCACGGTTTTGCCGGGCCAGGTGGGCGGCAAGCCGGGTGGTGGCCTCCAGGTAGAAGTCCGCCATGGCGCCGGCGTAGCCACCGGGGTGGTCGACAATGCCGGTGGTGACGGGGTATTCCAACAGTTCCAGCTCGTGGTTGTCGCTGAGGTAGTTGGTGGCGATGGTTTTCGCGGCGGATACTCCACCGGGTCGGGCGGAAGGCGATTACGTCGGCGGTTTGGATGGCCTTGACCGCTTTGATGGTGAGCAGTTCGGGGTCGCCGGGCCCAACCCCAACGCCGATGAGGGTACCGGTAGGTGGCTGTGCATGGTTGTTCTAGGATCTCTTTTTCGGTGGCGAGGGCGTTGATGGCGGCGCAGGTGATGGCCGAGCCGCCTCGACGCCCGTGGACGGTGAGGAATTCGGTGCCGATCGCCGTGGCGGCGGGAAGCGAGCGCTTGCTTTCGATTCCGCCGCCCCAACGAATCCCACGGGGATGCTGAGGATAGCGGCGGGCGGGGCGGGCTGGGTCCGCCAGCAACCAGTTCAGGAGGTGAAACAGGGCGGTGGGGGCGTTGCCGATGGCCACCACTGCGCCATCGAGGTGGGGTTCCCACAGTTCCACGGCGGCGGCGGTGCGGGTGGTCCCCTAATCAGCCTGCCAACCCCGGAACCCGATCGTCGCGGGAGGAAGCATAGCGCCTCGTTGTTGTGGGGGAGTCGGGTCCGGGTGATGCCAGAGTGCACCATGAACACATCCGTGAGGATGGGTTTGCCTGCGGCCAGCGCCTGTCCGGGCGGCCGTCACCAGGTGCGGGGAGAACTCGATGTCGCGTGCCAGGTCGGTTTGCCCGCCGCGTGGATCATGCGCACGGCAACTTGCGCTTGATCCGGGGTGAACGCGTCAGCGTCGGCCTCGGCGCGGATGAGGGCAAAGGACTGGCGATAGATTTCATTACCGTCGGTGAGATATTCAAACATGTTTTCTATCGTTGGTGGGTGATGAGGTATTCGCCTTCGGCAACGGCCAAATATTCGTGTGGGCGACCCGGGATGCCCGCACCGGCGATCACAGCCGGAGAAATGCACCAGGCCATCGGGAATATTATCACTGTTCATGAGGGCCACGGCATCGTCGTGGGTGTGCGACTTTGATTTTCGCGCACCCGGGGAGCCCGGTGCAGGCGGTGATGCGCAGCCAGGGGGAGTCCGCGTCGAAAATAAGTCCGAGCGGGGCGAGCGCCTTAATGGCGGCTTCGGCATGGGATTCGTCAAGGTCGTGGATGACAAGTGACGCCCATGGGGTGATGGTGGTTTCCGCACCTAAGGTGGCGAGCATGGCGGCGACGGATGCGGGGAAGAACCTGAACCGCAGCCCGGCGCCCAGCGTGACGCGCCCGTTATCGTTATCGATCCAGCCGATGGGGGCGGCGGTGGTTTCCGGCACTGCGGGCAGCTCATCCAGCTTGTCGACGGCAAACGCTTCGGCAATGTCGGCCAGGATGAGGGAAATGTCCTCGGGGGTTTCGTGTAGCCGCCATGCATCACCCCGGTGGGCTTGCCACCAGGCGGCGGCGAAAGCAAGCACCTCCGGCACATCCGCCTCGGAGACGGTGACGTGTTGGGGGTGCCGCCAACACCAGTTGGTAGCGGTCGCCGACCTTGCGGGCCGCGAAGTCGGGTTCTGGCTGATGATGGCCCCATCCCCGGCGTCGAGGCCGAAGAGGGTGCGGCCGGACAGGCCGGCGGTGGCGTCGGTGGCCAGGAGGGCTGCATCCAGGGCGTCGACAAGCGGCCAGAGTTCGGGGGACAGGGGAGGCGATGATGTTGCGGATTTTGTCGGGCTGAGGGACAAACCGGCTTGGGTGACCACGCACCCGAATTCTTGGTCCTGGTGACGCCGCGAATTGCATATTGCCTCGGGTGCAGACGTGAATGTTGCCGTCACCGAGTTCGGTGGCGATGCGGGCAATGTCGGCCCATTGTTGGGGTCGGACGTGGCCGCCGGGGAAGTGGACCCGCCCGATGGAGCCGTCGGTGGCGTGGTGGAGTTTGAACGCACCTGGGCAGATGTCGCCCTCGGCGCGGTCTGGGGCTGAAATAGGGAAGTCATGGTGCTCATCCTAGTGAAATCTCATTATCCAACCAAGTAGGCTAATGGATTTTATGCTGTGGTCCTGGAAACCAGTGGAATTCTGGGCGGTCGCGCCACTGTCATAGTCAGACCCCTGACCAGGCGTTATTGCCTTTTCGCTCCCTAGATTAAAAGGCGCGTCACCCTAAACCAGTTTTTTGAAAGGACTATTTTTCTCGTGATTACGTTGCTTTCCACTTCGGACACGGATTTGTTGTCGGCGCAGGCCGCCACCCACGTCGAGGATGTGCACCACCAGTACGCCAATCCGAACCTGCTCACCGAACAAAACCCCGGCCCAGCTGGTGGACACCACGGATGTGTTTGTGGTGCGCCTGTTGGGCGGCAAACGGGCCTGGGAGTGGGGGCTTGATGCGCTGCTGGCCAGCAAAAACCCCTGGTGGTGGTGTCTGGTGAGTTGGCGGTCGATGCGGAGCTCACTGACCCTGTCAACGGTGCCGGCTGGTGTGGTCACCACCGCCCACACGTATTTGGCGGAAGGTGGCAAGCAGAACCTTGTTAACCTGCATAATTTCCTTTCCGACACGGTGCTGCTCACCGGTTTAGGGTTTGAGGCGCCCAGCCACATGCCGATCTGGGGCCACCTGGAGATGGCATCGGGATGCGGGCGCGATGCGCCCTGGTGGGATTGTGTACTACCGGGCGCAGCACTTTAGCCGGTAACACGAATTATGTGCATGCGTTGGCGGATGCGCTTGTGGCCCGGGGCGCCACCGCGGTGCCGATTTTTGCTGCCTCGTTGCGGCAGGCCGAGCCGGAGCTATTGGCGGAACTTGCGACGGTGATGCGCTCATCACCACGGTGTTAGCGGCTCGGGGACGAAGCCCGCCAGTGTGGGAGGGCCGGCGGGATGATGAGGCGTGGGATGTTGCGGAGCTCGCCGCATTGGACATTCCAATTATCCAGGGGTTGGCCTTGACGAATTCCCGGGCTGAGTGGGAAGAATCTGATGAGGGATTGAGCCCGCGGGATGTGGCGTCACAGATTGCGGTGCCCGAGTTTGATGGCCGGCTGATTACCGTGCCGTTCTCGTTTAAGGAATATAACGCCGAGGGGTTGATTACCTATGTGCCGGATCCTGAGCGGTGCGCCCGCCTGGCCGGTATCGCCTACCGGCATGCCCGGCTGCGGCACATTCCGAACAGGGAGAAGAAGCTGGTGCTCATGTTCTCCGCGTATCCGACCAAACACGCCCGCATCGGTAACGCGGTAGGGTTGACACCCGCTGTCGGCCTTGCGGGTGTTGCAGCCCCTGCACCAGGCCGGCTACAACCTTGGTGATGTAGAACACATTCCCGGGTTCACCGTCGACGGTGATGATGGGGACGCCCTCATGCACGCAGTCATTGAGGCCGGCGGGCACGACCCAGAGTGGCTGACCGAGGAGGTATTGGCCACGAACCCGCTGAAGCTGTCCGCCGACGCCTACAAGGAGTTTTTCGCCACCCTGCCCGAAACCATGCAGGAGGAGATGACGAAGCATTGGGGCGCGGCCCCCGGCACACACTATGTGAACCCGGACACGCAGGAGATTTACATTGCCGGCCTGCAATTCGGCAATGTGGTGATGGTGCAGCCGCCGCGCGGGTTTGGCGATAACCCGGTGGGGATTTACCACGACCCGGATTTGCCCGCGAACCACCACTATTTGGGCACCTATTTTTGGTTGCGTGAGGTGTTTGGGGCGGACGCTATCGTGCACATGGGCAAGCACGGCAACATGGAATGGCTGCCGGGGAAGAACGCCGGCCTGTCCGACGGGTGCTACCCGGATCAGGCGATTCATGAGCTGCCGCTCATCTACCCGTTCCTGGTGAATGACCCGGGTGAAGGCACCCAGGCGAAGCGGCGCGCCCACGCCACCCTGATCGACCACATGATTCCGCCCATGGCCCGGGCGGAGTCGTATAGGGGATATTACTCGCCTGGAGCAGTTGCTTTGACGAGCACGCCACCATTGCGGCGATGGATCCGGCGAAGCTGTTAGCCATCCGGCAGGAGATTTGACATTGCTGCAGGCCGCCAAGATGGATCATGATTTGGGTTGGTCGGAGCGCCCTGACGAGGATGCGTTTGACGACAAGATCGCGGAGATCGACGGTTGGTTGTGAAATCAGGGCGACGTGGCCATCCGGGTGGCTTTGCACGTGCTGGCCGAGGCAGTGACCGGTGACATGCGGGTGGAGTTGGTGCTCGCTATGCTTCGGGCCCGCCAGTCGTGGGGCGGGGAGATCGCGTGCCAGGGGCTGCGGGAGTCATTGGGCCTGTCGGAGGCCGGCGATGAGTCCCGCACCCGGGTGGATGAGGTGGAGCGGATCGCCCACGGCCTGCTGGCCGATTTGGAGGCCGCCGAATGGCAAACCGACGCGGTCGAACGGGTGATCGAGGATACCGCGGCGTACCTGCTGGAGGATGCCCGCCGGGATGAGCTACATTCTCGCTGATGTTCGCCTGCACCGAGATCATTCCCTCGCCTGGCCCGAACCGAACGGGGAGATCGACCAGATTCTGCGCGCCTTGGAGGGGCGGTTTATCGAGGCCGGCCCGTCCGGTTCCCCCATGCGCGGTTTAGTGAATGTGCTGCCCACCGGCCGGAACTTTTATTCCGTCGACCCGAAGTCGTTGCCGTCGCGTCTGGCGTGGAGACCGGCCAGTTGTTGGCGGATTCCTGGTCGCCCGCTACATAAGGAGGAGCACGGCGAATACCCCAAGTCTGTGGGCTTTGTCCGTGGGGGTACGTCGGCGATGCGCACCTCCGGGATGACATTGCCGAGGTCTTTGTCTGCTGGGGTGCGGCTGGTGTGGGATGAGGCATCCCGGCGCGTCGGATTTGGAGCTGATTCCGTTGGCGGAGTTGGTCGGCTGCGGATTGATACGACGGTGCGGATTTCCGGGTTTTTCCCGGGATGCGTTCCGCACGTGTTGGCGTTGTTGGATGATGCGGTGCAGTTGGTGGCGCAGGCGGATGAGCCGGTGGAGCAGAATTTCGTGAAGCGCATGCGCTCGCCGATAGCGGTGCGGCGGGCGTCGATAAGCATGTGCGGCGGATTTTCGGTTCGAAGCCGGGGACGTGCGGTGCCGGATTGTTGCAGTCGATTGAGTCGGGGAACTGGCGTGACGATAAGGATTTGGTTGAGGTGATACCACGGGGGTGGGTATGCGTATGGTCGGGGCCTGAGGGGGTCAGGCTGGCGATGATATGCGGACGGCGTATAAGCGATTCAGGTTGCGGCGAAGAATGGATTCTGAAGGAGCATGATATTGCGGATTCGGATGATTATTTCAGTTCCATGGGGGTATGGTGGCGACGGTTCGGGCGCTGACCGGTCGGATCCTGAGGCTTTATATTGGGGATCTGACGCGGCAGGAGACTGTGAAGACTCGACGTTGCATGAGGAGTCGCGGCGGTGTTCCGCCTGGGTGGTGAATCTCGGTGGTTGGCGGCTAGCGGTGAGCATGGGTAAGGGGGCGTTTGAGATGAGTGCGACCGTGGATTATTTTGTTTGTTATGATGCGACGACGAACATGATGGAGGATTGATGATGAGACGTTGACGCAGACGTATGTGGCGGATGAGGTGGAATCGGGAGTATGAAGTCGAACTGTGGGCGTTGCGGGATATTTCGGAGCGGTTGTTGGAGGCTGCGGAGCGGAAGTTGTGGGAGCCCGTCTGAGGAGGCATTGGAGACGCGCAGGGAGACGTATTTAGCTGTGGAGGGTGAGTTGAGGATCGAATGTAGTAATAGTTTTTCGGCATGCCCCTGAGCGAACATACAGCTTTTACGCAGGTGTGGTCGGTATCGTTAGGGCATGCGAGCTTCTGTGATTTTTGGTTGCGTTCTTGTTGAGACGTTGGTGTTTTTTGCGGTAGCGAAGTGGCTGGGGTGGGCACCGCTGCTGCTGCTTTTTGGGGGTGTTTTTGGGGATTTTTGGTGGCGCTGTGGCAGATGTCGCGGTTGGTCGGTTAGCGCAGCGTCGGGGCTGTCGCCGCGGGATTCGTCGAGATTGCTTGGTGATATGGGGGTTAGTGGCCGCCGGCACGGTGGGGTGGCGTTGCTGGGGTTTGTATCGAGTGTGGTGGGGTTGGTGTTGATTGTGCCGGTGACGCGGGCGTGGTGCGTCGGGTGGTGGCGAAGCGGTTGCAGGAGCGGATTTCGTGGCGGGGGCCCGGAGTTTTGCGCGGTGAGCGAGTCGCGGCCGCGGACGAGTTATGGGAGTTTTGAGGGTCAGTCGGCGCCGATTGTGTGGATGAGTCAGAGATTGCTGAGTGGTCGAAGTCGGTGAAGCCGGAGGATTTTGCTGGTCCGCGGGGTTCGTCGGATAATGATTCGCAAGGGATGTGAAAGGATAGTTAGTCTGTGAAGTTTGCGCTGGTGCGGCTGGTGGGGGATGGTTGCTGGGGGGTTTGGTGTTTTTGTCGTATCAGCCTGTGGGGTGGTGGTAGCCGCTACAGTGGGGGTGGCGTTGTTGTTTGTGTGCCTGCGCCGTGGCCTAGGGGTGGGGGGACCGTCGTTGCGGTTGGGGCCGACTGCGGTGGCGCAGTAGTTTGCGCTGTTTTTGTTGTTGCTGCCGTGATTGGGTCGTTTGTGGGGACGATGCCGTATGTGGCGTTGGCGATCTGGTTGTCGCTGTATAGCGTGCTGTTGGGGGTTTTTGGGTGGCGGTAGCCAGGTTACGGTTTGGGCCCGCTGGTGTTTCCGCTGGTGTTTATGGCTGTGGAGTGGTTGCGGTCGACTGTGCCGTTTGGGGGTTCGCGGGTGCGGTTGGGGTGGGGCAGTTGCAGGCCCGCTGCAGGATGTGTGAGTGGGGGTCCGGCGTTGTGAGAGGTTGTTGTTGCGGTGGGTGTTGTGTGGCGTTGTTGCTTTTGCGACGCCCGGTGCCGGTTGCGGGCTGTTGGGGGTTGTAGTGTTGTTGGCGGTGGGTGCTTCGGTGTCGTTGGGGTCGGCGGATGTTGGTTCGGTTCGGGTGGCGGCAACTCAGGAATGTGCCCAGGTTAGGTTGGAGTTTAATGCGCAGCGGCGGGCGGTGTTAGCGAATCGCGTGGCGGAGACAAAGAAGTTGGCGGGGTCGGAGCCGGTGGATATGGTGGTGGCCGGGAAAATTCGGCGGATGTGAGCCTCGTTTTGGCGATGCCCAGGCGGCGGATATGGTGTCGGAGGCGGTGGCTGCGCAGGTGCTCCGGTGTTGGTGGGGACGATTACCGGGATGAGGTAGGGCTGCGGAATACCACGTCGGTGTTTAATCCAGGGTCGGGGGCTGTGATTTTTCACTATAAACGGTATTTGCAGCCGTTTGGGGAGTATATGCCGTTGCGGGAGTTTTTCCGGCTGTTTTTCCGAGAAGGTGGATTGGGCTGGGATTTCAGCCCGTGTGACGAGGATCCGGTGCATGGGGGATGTTGGTGGGGTGGCGACGTTATGAGGTGGCGTTTGATAATGCGGGCCGGGAGGCGGTGCGTCGGGGGCGCAGATTTTTAACGACGCCGACGAATAATGCGACGTTTGGGTTTTCGGATATGACGTATCAGCAGTTGGCGATGAGCCGCATGTTGGCGATTCAGACGGATCGGGCGGTGGTGGTTGCCGCGACGTCGGGGGTGTCGGCGATGGTGCACCCGGATGGGAGGTGAGCCAGGAGATCGGGATTTTCACGGCGGCGACGCTTCGGGAGTCGTTGCCGCTTCGGGAGAGCCAGACTATTGCGGTGCGGTTTGGGTTTGTGATCGAGTATGTGCTGGTGTTGGCCGGGTGGCTGGTGGGGGCTGGTGCGGTAATTCGGCTCGGCGAAGTGGTGGCGGGTTTCTGATTTGGGGTGTGCTTGGTTATCATGGAAGTAATTATCGAACATGTAGAAGGTTTAATATGAAGATATTGGTTATTATTCTACTCTATAATGAGCCGCAGAATTTGCCGCTCATTACGTCCTGGGTGCGGGCTGCCCCGGAGGTGGATATTTTAGTGGTTGATGATACAGCTCGGATGGGACGGGGAGGCCGCGGATAAGCTGGCGGTCGAGGATCTGAAGATTCATGTGCTGCATCGTGCCGGTAAGGGCGGTTGTGTGGCGCCTGTGGCGGGGGTTCCGGTGGGGGTTGGAGCAGGATTTTGATGTGTTGTGCGAGATGGATGCGGATGGGTCGCATGCCGGAGGAGTTGCATCGGCTGTTGGAGCAGATTGCGTTGGGGGCGGATTTAGTGATCGGTCCCGGTATGCCGGGCGGCAAGGTGGTGAATTGGCCGAAGCAGCGGTGGTGTTGTCGAAGGGCGGCAATGTATATTTCGGTGGCGTTGAGGGCGGGTTTGAAAGATATGACCGCCGGCTATCGGGCGTTTCGCCGTCAGGTGTTGGAGACCGGACCTGGATGAGTTGTCGAATGCTGGCTACATTTTCCAGGTGGATATGGCGTGGCGGGTCGCAGGAGGGGTTTGATGCGTGAGGTGCCGATCACGTTCACGGAGCGGGCGATTGGGGAATCGAAACTGATGGTTCGTTCGTGAAGGATTCCTTGTTGGAGGTCACAAAGCGGGGGATTCGGCACCGGAAGCAGCAGGTGACGGGGTTGGCGCGAGATGCGCCGGCTGGGCGAAGGGGATTCAGAATTGGCGGAAGAAACACATGATATAGAAAAAGGGTGCACCACCTGCAGGTGATGCACCTTCATCGGTAGGTTTATTGTTCTGCTGCCGCGGCCGCTGCTGCTCTCTGCTGTTGTTGTTTTCAGTAGGCGGGCGGCGTTACGGCGCCGCTTGCGTAGTTGTTCGATGCGTTCTTCCAGGAGAATGTCGAGGTCTTCGATGCTGCGGCGTTCCCGGAGCATGTCCCAGTGGGTGCGGGCGGGTTTGGAGGGTTTTGCTTCGATGCCTTCGCCCTCCACGAGAATGCCCACTTGCCCGTTTTTTTGCACAACCATTCGCCGGGTATTTCGGCGTCGTGAGCGAAGGAACTCGAATACTTCGTTGGTTTTCGGTTTTGTAGCGCACCATTTGGCGGGGTGCTAAATCGTGGTCCCGGTCAGTTTCGTAGCTGACCGCCCCCATACGGGAACCACGGAGAACACGATCTGCCATATACATCAACCCTTTCGTATTAGGCCCATAAGGTCATACATTATAACGTACTTCGGTGGGGTTTTGTTCTCCCATGGGGTTAGTTCCATCCGTGCATCTTTGTGATGACCTGCCAAAGTTGCACTTACAATGGGGGTAGGTTCATGCTTGGAGATGGGATGGATATGACTAGACTAAAGCGAATGGCAGCCAAGAGGCACCCAACCTGTCAGTGGTGTGGTACGGAGCTTCGTAGTTCGAGGCGTGGTCGGCCGCGGAAGTATTGCAGCCAAGCATGCCGGCAGCGAGCGTATGAGCAGCGGAACGCTATTGCGGGTACCCAGATTCCGGCGGAGGCGATTATACTCCGGCCGGAGTTGGCGCAACGGTTGCAGGATTCGTTGTTTGAATTGCGGTGTGCCGCCGAGGACGTGAAAACAGCAGTCAATGAGGGCGCTACCTCAGCGGAGATTACCCAATTATGCAACGAGTTTGTAGCATTAGCGCATAAAACTGAAAAGTTTCGCATGAAGGAATAACTATTTTCGATGGATACTCGACGCAAAACCTATTATCATCGGCGGTGTTGTCATTATTGTGCTGTTGGCGATATTCGCCCTGGGCACGGTGGTGATGTCGTTATTAAGCACTCCTGGGGTGCACACCCCGGAGTTGAATGCGGATAACGCCAAGCCCGCATCAACGGATGTGGGGGGCGAATGGCAGGTGGTCACCGGTGACGCCCCGAATATTTCCTCGGTAGGGTTTACGTTCGATGAGATTTTACCGTCGGATAAGCGCACTACCTCCGGCTCTACCCAGGCGGTGCGGGGAACCATTACTGTCGACGACGTAACGTTGCAGCCTGGTGGCCGGATCGAGGTGGACATGACGTCGATTAACACGGACACACAGCGGCGCGACGTGAACGTGCGCACCAAGCTGTTCGACACGGACAACTACCCGGATGCGGCCTTTGAGGTGACCGAACCGGTGAATTTGTCCGCATTGCCGGATGACGGTTCGGTGGGCATGGTCACGGTGCCGGGGAAGCTCACTATCAAGGGGGAAACCCGGGAGGTAAAGCCCGAATTCCAGGCGGTGCGTGATGGGGACAAGCTCACGGTGAGCACGGTGCTGCGGTTTAACCGGTTGGATTATGGGGTAAAAACCCCCGAGTTCATTGCGGCAAAAGTGTCCGAGGAGGGTGACCTGAACGTGCTCTTTGACTTTCAAAAAGCCAGCATCCTCCCCATGCTATGGCTGCGGCTCGTCGTGGTCATTGGGTTCACCATTTTCGTGGCCATCCAACAAATGTGGCTCATCACGGCCATAGGGGTGGTGTTGACGCTGCTCACCGGCTACCAAATCTACCACGCTTATTCGTCACGATGACGTTTCCCAGAATTCGGTGAGTTTCTTCCCTAACGGTTCGGCAACCTGCATGGGGAGCGAATGCGTGGTATCCGGCCAGACATCCACCCGGGCGTGGGGGAGTAGCTCGCCTGCGCGACGCACTGCTTTGTCGCCGCCGGCGAGCGAATCCGTGCTAGCTATCGCCACATAGCAGGGCATGGTGAGGGCGTGCACATCATCGTCGGACAGCAGGCTGGGGGTGGGCAGGTGCGCGTCATAGTGGTGGGTGCCGGCGTCAATCATGCGGGCCATGGGTTCGGTGGGATCATAGTCGGTACCACCAATCCGGCCCAAGGCGTGATTCCGCCAACCGGTGGGAAGCCCTGGCAGCGAGGCAACCATGGTCCAGGCCATGAGCCGGGCGGACGGGTAGCTGAACGTGAATACCGGTTCCAGCAGCGTGAGCGACCGCACTCAGTAGGGTAGTGGCGGGCATAGGCGCGGCAGTGGCGCCACCGAAGGAATGCTCAACAATATGGGCCCCACGGGGCGCCTGCCTAGCCAAAACCTGGTGAATCCACGCAGCCTGATCGGCCATATCCGCCAAGGGGGGCGGCCTGGACCGACAGGCCAGCGTCCCCCAACGCGTCAAACGCTATCACCCGGTGGCGGCTGCTGAACGCGGCAAGATTATCCGCCCACATTGGGGCTCCAGACGACCTCCCGGGAATAAGCACCACCGGCATGCTGTCCCTCGTCTCTGGGGTGTGCCATTCGTACACCCGGACCGCCCCAAAAATCCGTGTCAATATCAGCCGTAACACCAGGCGGGTGGGGAAGCGTCGCATAGCCTCCCGATAGTGCGTGACATATTCTTCCGGCCGGCGACAGAACGGAACTGCCCAACAGTGGCATCGGAATCAGGGTGCAGGAACCAACCAAACGCGATCAGAACAACTGACACTCGCAACGAGGGTGCGTTTCGGCCGCGGAGGTCAGCAAGCTTCATACCCCCAGTATGGCACGCCAAACCCCCGGAAACATGTGTGTAAATGTCAGACATATCAGTGTTTTGGTTTCTTCATCAGCAGGATAGCGATGAGGGAAAGCACGGACACCACAATAAGATAAATACCAACAGCACCCACACCATAGGACTTTCACCAACGCCGTCGCAACAAACGGGGCAATAGCGGCACCCAGGATGGATGCCACATTATAGCTAATCCCAGAACCGGTGTAACGCACATTGGTGGGGGAAGAGCTCGGCAACACTGCGGACATGGGGCCAAAGATGAGACCCATGATAAACATACCAACCGTGAGGAACACCAGGACGGTGCCCTCAGTGGCGGTATCCGGCCGCAGCAACCATGAGAAAGGTAAGACCAAACGCAATCATGACGGCGGAAACCGCTATAAGAGTGCGCTTCCGCCCCGGGAATCAGCAAGCCGACCCTGCAACCGGAATGCTCACAATGAACGCGAAAATCGAAACGAGCTGCAGCTTTCAAAAAGTCCAGGTAGGGGATACCCAGGCCCAACACCCTTCTTGGCGATACCATAGGAAAGCACCCAGGTGGTGACCAGGTAAAACAGGGTATAGCAGGACACCATGATGAACGTGCCCAGAATTAACGGCTTCCACGAGGTACGGAACACCTCGGCCAGGGGAGTCTTCACCTTCTTCCCGGACTCCACCGCCTTCTTAAACACCGGGGTTTCCTCCAGCCGGAACCGCACATACAACCCAACAATGACCATGATGGCGCTGAGCAGGAAGGGAATCCGCCAACCCCAGGTCATAAAGGCCCCTCAAAAATCACCATCAGTGTGGTTTAAGACGGTGACAAGGATCAGGAAGAAACCATTAGCAACAAGGAAACCGAAACGGGCGCCCAGCTGCGGCCACATGGCGGCCCAGGCACGTTTTCCCTTGTCGGCGGTTTCCGTCGCCAACAACGCGGCGCCGGACCATTCGCCGCCCAGCCCAAGGCCCTGGCAGAACCGCATGAGAGCCAATAGGGCAGGGGCGATAATGCCGACCTGGCCATAGGTGGGGAGCAGACCAATGAGGAACGTGGCAATACCCATGGTCAGCAACGAACCAACCAGGGTGGCTTTTCCGGCCGATACGATCACCGAAGTGACCGAAAACAATAGAACCCAAAGGGCGGGCGACGAACGCTGCCAAACGTAGCGAAACGACGCTAAAAGCCCAATGGTGGGGTCGTCGTTTTTCGGGAAGAACAAATACGGGAAGACAGCGACGGCGGCGGTGGCGTAGACGTAGAAGTCGTAGAAACTCGATGGTGGTGCCCACCATGGATGCGATAATGATCCGCCGGCGGGTGGCAGCGTCAACTCGGGCGCGGCCGTAGGTTTAGTGACTGTTTGTTGCAGTTGAGACATGTTGGTGCGAGAATCCGGGTTAGAAAATGTGGAACCTTGTGGGTTCATATTTGATTGTGTGGTTATAAACGTAGTTCATCAGCAGCAGCATTGCAATCATCCGGCGATATAATTTCAAACTTACGATGCACGCTCAATAGTGGCGTGAAAGAACCCCTGTCTGCGCCTTCACAAGATCAATAGGATCATCAAACCGGCCAATACGGGCAATCCCACCCGAATAACCAACATCACCATAATAAAAAGCAAGAGTATTCCACGGCCGAAACCACCCAATATCACCAGGCTGCGGATCATCACCCTCGGGCATACCATCCGCAGACAACGGTGGTTTCGGCAAATACCCAACCTTTTCCTGATTATCTACATCCTGCAGCCTTATCGTCAGCGGCAACCGATCAAGCAGATCCCGCGCCGGAGCATTATCCCATAGGCGGGCATGTAGCACCTGACCGTTGATAGTGACCCGGATCGGCGTGCTTGCGGCCGAATCGTTCCCAGACGCAGATGATGTGGATGGGGACGGTGATTGTTGTGACGGCGCGCTGGAGCAGGAGGCGAGTGCGAGAATCCCGGCAACTATAAATATGAGCGATAGGGCACCCCGGGGGCGTGCTGGAGCCAATGAAACGATCATATCCCTTTTTATACTATTACCGGGTACAGCAACAGGGTAGGGCACCTAATACAGCCGTTTTGACATAATGTACATTATCGGCGCATTACCCCCAGGCGCGCCGATACCGAGACGTCACCACTAGCTGCAGCGCATCGAGCGCCCCCACCCGGAATAATGCCTCCCGCAGCGCCAGCTGAAACACCCACAGGTTCCGATACACCCGATCATAACCGTTCGCGGCGGCCTCCCGGGACTGCGCCTCAAACGTTTCCCGCTGCATTGCTAGCCCCTCAACATAGTGCGACCCCATGTGCGTTTGCGCAATAATCCGCAGATCCGTGTTCACGTCGAAAAGGCGATGCAGTTGTTCGATAGTGAGATAGTTCAATGCCGGCCAAATATACGCCCGCAGCACATCCGCACACCGGTCAAGCGTTACCGACAGCTTATCTGTCGCCACCACCGTTTGGATCGCTAAAAACCCACCATGCACCAGCATCCGGTTTAACGATTGCGCATACACTCGCTGCGCTTGGGTATCCATGACTTCGAGCTTTTCGACGCTGGTAATCACATCGTAATGGCTCGGCCACGTGCGCGGATTAGGGAAAAGCGACCCAACAGCCGCACCTGCACCGACGAATCCACATCCGCCATCGCCACCACATCCTGCACATCCGCCACCTGCTGAGCGTCACTGCTTAACACATCCACGGTGGCCGACCGCCGGGCCGCCGCAATGGGAATCGTCGGGCCTGAACTGGGAAAAATCCAGCACATGGGTGCCTGCTGCTTACATGCGCCGCGTCTAACAACCCCACGGCCGCCCGCACCTGAGCGTCCCCCAAATCCGCCCGTTCCACCAGCGTGGGGGGCGATAATTCAGTGATGTCCACAAAATGCTGGCCCGGCTCGTCTTTCTTCCCGGCCCCCGGCACATAGCTTTTCATGTACACCCGTTCCGTTGTGGGCACCCCGGAGGAAAACACCGGACCGTGCGTGCTCATCCCATCACCGGAATACAGCCGCACTAAACTGTCGAGGGATTTCCTCTCCCAAATACAGCCCGCCCACCTCTAGTTTGCCGCACCTAGGACGATAGCCCACCTCCAACAGGCCAGTGAGCACCCGCACCAAGTTATCGCTCTCCCACTCCCCAGCCATGTAGCCTTCGGCTCAACCCCAGCCAACCGGAGTACGCAATCCGGGTAAAGACCTCCTCGTATAGCACCCGCAGATCCGGTTGAGGGCCGTCAAGATCCAGCCCGGCCTTTTCGCAGGCGGTAGCAAACTCGGCTTCCGCCCGGCGGGCTTTTGACGCTGCGAACATTCCCGTGGGAATCGTGACGATGCCCGGCCACACATCCGCATTTATCGCAGCTAAATGATGATACCTGCCGGTATCTTGCAGAGCTTGCACGCACCCTCCTCACATACGTATCTAACCCAAATAGTGTAATTCGCACACTTCCCCACCCCGCGGTGCCACACCGATCCCGATTCGAATGTGTTATTTGTTGAAACGCCGACTACCATAGGTGAAGCATTATCATTGCCTAACTGCAGGAGTTATACTGTCATGACTGACGCTCCCTATCGTCCCGAGGGTGGTCGCCATCACGTTGTCGTTATTGGTTCCGGCTTCGGCGGGCTTTTCGCCGTCCAAAACCTCAAAAACGCAAATGTGGACATTACCCTCATCGACCGCACGAACCACCACTTATTCCAACCCCTGTTATATCAGGTGGCGACCGGCATCCTCTCACGGCGAGATTGCGCCCTCCACCCGGCAGATTCTCGCTAACCAGGATAATGTGAGTGTGTTTAAGGGCCGAAGTCACCGGCATTGATACCAAACACAAAACCGTCACCGCGGAACTATCCGAATACACCAGGTGTTTTTCCTATGATTCCCTCATCATTTCCGCCGGCGCCGGCCAATCCTATTTCGGTAACGACCATTTTCGCTGAATTCGCTCCCGGTATGAAAACCATTGACGACGCCCTAGAACTCCGCGCCCGGATTCTGGGCGCGTTTGAACGCGCCGAAGTCACCGAGGACCCCCTAGAGCGGGAACGCCTGCTCACCTTCGTGATCGTGGGTGCCGGCCCCACTGGTGTGGAATTAGCTGGTCAGGTTGCCGAAATGGCACACGCACTCTGGCGGGTTCGTTCCGGCGTTCGAATCCCCGCCAATGCGAAGATCATTCTGCTCGACGCCGCGCCCCAGGTGTTACCGCCGTTCGGGAAACGACTCGGCCGTAACGCCCAACGCCAATTGGAGAAAATCGGGGTGACCGTCAAACTGAACGCCATGGTCACCGACATCACCGACAGCACGGTGAAATACCAGGTGAAGGGCGACGATACGGTTTACACCATTGAATCGTTCTGTAAGATCTGGTCCGCCGGCGTGGCCGCCTCCCCACTGGGGAAGATGGTTGCCGACCAATTGGGTGCCGAGGTGGATCGTTCCGGCCGGGTGCTGGTCAACCATGATTTAAGCGTTGGTAGTGACAAAAACGTGTTCGTCATTGGGGACATGATGAACTACCAGAATCTTCCCGGCGTAGCCCAGGTGGCCATCCAGGCTGGCGAATATGTGGCGGAACAAATCGCTGCCGAGGCCCAGGGCCGCTCCGACATGGAACGCCCCACCTTCGAATACTTCGACAAGGGGTCCATGGCCACCATTTCCCGGTTTAATGCCGTGGTGAAAATGGGCAATGTGGAGATCACCGGTTTCTTCGGCTGGGTGTTGTGGCTGGTGGTGCACGTCATGTTCCTGGTGGGGTTCCGCAACCGGATCACCTCCATTGTTTCTTGGGGCATTAATGCCCTGTCTCGAACCGGTGGAACCTGGCAGCCACCCGCCAACAGTTATACGCCCGCGCCGCCATGCACGAGGTAGAAGAAGAAACCCGAACACTAATCCCCTACTGCCCCCAGGCCATAGGGCTTGGGGCGGCGCAGTACTGCCACCAAGAATTCCGACCGGTCCGTGTACGGGTCCAACTCCCAGGAGGAGAATTTATGCTCCACCACGAAACCGGCGGTTTCCGCATTAGCAAAGAACTCCGGGAAGCTCCAGGCTCGGCCGGGGCCACTACCATAAGCGATCACGGCCCGCCCACCGTTTTTTTCAACGCCCGGTATAGGGTGGTCAGGGCTGGTTGGCGACCCTCCGGCGCGAGGAACCCCATGACGTTGCCGGCGGACACGATGAGATCGAAGTCGGATTCGGGGATTTCGTCTGTGCTTAAATCCCCCACATAGAAGGTGGCGTCAGGATTCGCTTCCTTGGCTATGTCGATCAGCACCGGGTCAACGTCAAACCCCACCACGGTGTGCCCCCGGTCGGTGAGGAATCCCGTGAGTCGACCCTGACCACAGCCGGCGTCCAAAATGCGGGATCCCCGCTGCGCCATGGCGTCGATAAGCCGCGCCTCACCAACAATGTCATGCCCCTGTTCTGCCAACATCTGCCATCGGTTGGCATAGTTGATAGAGTGAGCAGGGTTGTTTTTACAATTTCGTTCCAGGTTGGCATGCGCTACAGTCTAGCTGCTAGTAACCCCACACTAAAAATATTAAGGAGAGTGATATGTCCTGCCGCAGGTTTCCTCACTCCTAAAAATCTCATCCCTCAGCCACCGCCGCGGCGCAGAAACCTCCGCCCCGCATCGTTCGTTCGCCGACGTGGTCGATCATTGTTGCATTTTCATCGACGGCATCCGCATGCCCGGGGAACTCAAGCAGCATGCTGGCGCCCTGGAAACCCTGCATCGTCATTTGGCCGAGGCGAAACGGGAGGTGGGCACCCGCATGGGTTTGTGTGGCTGAGTCTCAACGCACCTAACGCCAACCATATGCACGCGGTTGCGGACTCATTTTAAGGTCCATGATCTCATCATTGATGACATCGTTGCTGCCCACCAACGCCCCAAGGTGGAAACCTACGATGACCAAATATTCATGGTGCTGAAATCCGTGAAATACTCCGATTTTGATAACCGACAGGATTCGGTGCAGCAATCCCGCCAGGTTATTGAGGTTGGTGAGGTACAAATGGTGTTGGGTAAGCATTTCATTATCACTATCCGCCACAACACTCCCCTGCCGGACCTGAAATCCCGCATCACCATCACCGACAACGAGCCCGCCACCAAGCAAGGACCATTAGGGGTTGGCATGGGCCATTGCCGACGCGCTTGTCGACGACTACCGCAGGGGCTGCCAACGAGCTTTCCGAAGACGTCGACGTGTTGGAAGAAGAAGTCTTCACCCCCCAATCGGAACTCAACGTTGACCAAATCTATCTGCTCAAACGCGAGGTCCTAGAGATGCGGCACGCTATTAACCCCCTCGAACCCGCGCTGAGTACCTTCAACCAGTTGTTGAAAACCCGTAAGGAGGGTGAGGAGCTGCGCAGCTATTTCCGGGATGTGCTGGACCACGAGATCGTGGCCAAAGACTCGGTCAATAGCTCCAACGAGCGGCTCACCGCCCTCATTGATGCCGCCGTGGCGAAGATTTCTTTGCAACAAAATGCCGACATGCGTGCCATCTCCGCCTATGTGGGCATGGCGGCCGTGCCCACACTGGTGGCCGGCATTTACGGCATGAACTTCCAAAACATGCCGGAACTGGCGTGGAAGTATGGTTATTTCGGCGCCCTTGGCCTCATGGTCGTCATTGTCATCGCAGTATGGTGGGCGTTTAAACGCCGCAATTGGCTTTAGTTCTTTTCGTCAATCACCATGGTTCGCACTCATCGAGGTGGCCACAAATGGCCCCCGGTGGAACATGTCCACGGAAATGAGTTGGGTGCGCCGCCCCGGCTGAATGACTTTCGCCTCGGCGGTAATAACCCCGGCAGATACCGGGGCAATGAAGTTCGTGTTGTTATTAATGCCCACGACCACTTTTCCCATTGCTGGCGGTGATCCCCATGATCGACCCCACGGTTTCCGCAATCGCGCAGCACACCCCGCCATTAACTATGCCAGTGATTTGCAAATGCTCCTGGGTCACATGCAACTCAGCCACAATGTGTTCCCTGATCCGCCTCGGTAAACCGCAACCCAAGCTGATTGCAGAATCCGCCGGAAAGATCATTGAGACGGGCTAGTTCTCGAATATGCAGCCCATTTTCCCCCATGTTATGCAGTAGTTCCAACAAGTCAGCCGCAGTATTGGGGATTTCTGTATGTGTCATAGTAATTAGCCTACTTATTTTCAGTAGCATGTGGATAATAAGCTTCCTGGCTCACATAATTTTTCACTATCATATAGGGATAGCCAAGAGAAAATTTTTATCGTAGGGGCGCGGACTATGCCAACAAAGCGGATACGAAACACCGGGATCAGCTGGCAGGGGCGGTACCGCGATGCCTCCGGCAAGGAACACAGTAAAACATTCAAAACCAAGCGGGAGGCGAAGGCGTGGGAGGACGACCAGATCCGTGCCGTCCGCCGCGGCGAGTGGCTGGACCCGCAAACCAGCACCATCACCGTGCATGACCTGGTGAAAAAGAAACTCTCCCAGTCGGCGAAGCCCAATACCCGGCAGGCGCGAAACTACCTGTTGGCGAACCTTGGTGACCTCTCCCCCATCCCAATCACGGCGCTGCGGCCGGCGATGGTCCGCTCCTGGCTGCACGTTTTAGAAACCGGGCGGCCGTGGGTGTCGGACCGCAGCCCGCTGGCGGCAAACACCATCAGCATGATCGCCGGCCAGCTGCGGGCGATTTCGACCCAGGCGGTCAACGACGACGTGATTTTACGCCACCCCATGCGGGGCGTGGTGATTTCATCCGCGTCAAAGCAGGTAGAGCGCGACGATATCCCAGATACCGAGAAATCCAGGCCCTGATTCGGGCGGCCTACTCGTCCGGCCGGGGGTGTCGCCGAACCCGCAACTGGCCCGCATGATTATCGTGGCGGCCACCACGGGGCTGCGCGGCGGCGAAATCGGGGGTTGCGGGTCAGGACGTGGATTTTCTTTCCGCCGGGAACTGCACGTTTCCCAACAGGTGAGCCAGAATAGTGCGGGAGCCGACCGCCCCGAAATCGCGGCGGGCATCCCGAACCGTTCCGCTCACGGAGGAAACCCTGGCGGCGTCAATACGCAACTGCGGGAACGACCCCGCGGCCGGGAGGAAACCATTTTCGCGGCGAAAAGCGGCGAGCCTATAATTTCCCTGGCGATCGGAACCCAATTTAAAAAACCTGACGAAACGGGTTGGGGTAACCACAACCTTTCACGCTTTACGTCACTATTACGCTTCTAAGCTGATCGAGTCCGGGGTGAGCGTGTCGGTCGTGCAGCGAGTGTTGGGGCATTCGTCGCCGGCAACGACGCTTGGGCGTGTATGCACACCTGTGGCCGGGAGCGGAAGACGAGGTCCGCGACGCGGTGCGGTCATTCTGCGGTATTTCGGACCAAAAACCCACGAAAGATATTGGTAAAATACCAGTGTTAAACGGTATAAATATTTTTCGCATGGTCCATGTTTTACATATAATATGCGAAAGATTCTGACGACGGTCACCCATGAAATAAGTGACCGTCGTCACTTTTATGAGTGGTTTTTTATCTCATTTTGCCCACAATCATATCTATTATTTCTTAAAAATTAGCACCCATCTTTTTTCGCAATGTTGTCAGTATGCCTCAATTCTATTGTACGGAAATACATTTCACGCACATCAATACATATGCCAACTAATGGGCAATTTTAGCGAAACACTATTTTTAAAACATGCTTTTAACTGCGACTACGTTATACATAAAGATATTATTATACATCGCCTGGTACGGTAATCTTGATGAAGAAAACTAACTACCTTTTTATATAAAACATGATATCAATATGGAAATTAAAAATAAGAATACTACACAAATAAAATACTTGTACACAGTAATATCGCAAGGTAAACATAAAATTATGGGCGGGAAAAATCGTGCCGCAACCTTGCATCAACACCGCTGCATATTTCCCTATTCCCCCATTGGGGGCTAGACTAAGAAACCATGACTGAACAAGGCAATCTCGCCCAAATCGGCGTCGTCGGACTCGCCGTCATGGGATCCAACCTCGCACGCAACTTCGCACGCAATGGCTACACCGTCGCGGTCTATAACCGCAGCACGGAAAAAACCCATAACTTTATGGCCAACCACGGCGCCGAAGGCGACTTCATTCCCTCCGAAACCATCACTGATTTCGTGGCCTCCCTCGAAAAACCCCGCCGCGCCATCATCATGGTCCAGGCAGGGAACGCCACCGACGCTGTCATTCACCAACTCGCCGACGCCATGGACGACGGTGACATCATCATCGACGGCGGCAATGCGCTTGTACACCGACACCATCCGACGCGAACAAGAAATAGCCGATCGTGGCCTCAACTTCGTCGGCGCCGGCATCTCCGGCGGCGAGGAAGCGCCCTCAATGGGCTGGCCATCATGCCCGGCGGCCCGGAAAAAACCTGGGAAGCCCTAGGCCCCCTCCTCGAATCCATCGCCGCCAACGTCGACGGTGTCCCCTGCGTCACCCACATCGGCCCCGACGGTGCCGGCCACTTCGTCAAAATGGTGCACAACGGCATCGAATACGCCGACATGCAGGTCATCGGGGAGGCCTATCAGCTCCTCCGCTATGGCGCCGGCATGACCCCCGCCGAAATCGCCGAGGTTTTCCGCACCTGGAATGCCGGCGACCTTGACTCCTACCTCATCGACATCACGGCCGAGGTACTCGCCCAGGTGGATGCCGAAACCGGCAAGCCTCTCATCGACCTCATTGTTGACTCCGCCGGTCAAAAAGGCACTGGCCGCTGGACCGTCAAAGCCGCCCTCGACCTTGGGATTCCCGTCACCGGCATCGGCGAAGCTGTCTTCGCCCGCGCCCTCTCCGGGGCCACGAACCAACGCCAAGCCACCATCGGTAACCTGCCCTCCGGCACCCTCACCACCCTTGCTGAGCTCGGCGTCGACCGAGACACCTTCATCGAAGACGTCCGCCGCGCCCTCTACGCATCCAAACTGTGGCCCTACGCCCAAGGGTTCGACGAAAATCACCGCCGGCTCCGCCGACCACAATTGAATGTTGACCCCCGCGACCTTGCCACCATTTGGCGTGGTGGCTGCATCATCCGCGCGAAATTCCTCAACCGCATCGTCGAGGCCTATAACGCCAATCCCGAACTGCCAACCTCCCTGCTTGATCCCTATTTCAAGACCGAGCTTGCTGGTCTCATCGACTCGTGGCGTCGCGTCGTCACCCTGGCCACCCAAATCGGCCAGCCCATCCCCGTATTCGCGTCCTCCCTGTCTTACTACGACAGTCTCCGCATCGACCGGCTTCCGCCGCTCTCATCCAGGGCCAACGCGACTATTTCGGCGCCCACACCTACCAGCGCGTCGATAAGCCCGGCACCTACCATACCCTTTGGTCCGGTAACCGCACCGAAATCGAAGCCTAACCCACACCACAACCAGCGGACCTGGGAAAATCCTGGGTCCGCTCAATAATCGTCGACACCGAAACTAGCCACCATGGATCTCCTCCTCTCCATACTGTCACTCATAGGATTCATCCTCCTCACCGCCAGCACCGGCCTCTTCGTTGCCGTCGAATTCGCCCTCACCGGTCTCGAACGCGCCACCATCGACCAAGACCTTGCCGCCCATAACGATTCCCGCGCCCACGCAGTCAAACGCGCCTTCCATAACCTTTCTTTTGTTTTATCCGGCGCCCAACTTGGCATTACTATCACCACTCTCGCCACCGGTTACCTCGCGGAACCTATCCTCGCTAAATTCCTCAATCCTCTGCTTCGCCTCACTGGACTGAGTGAAACCTGGACCACCCCAACGGCCCTCGTCCTTGCTCTCATCATCGCCACTTTCCTTTCCATGGTCTTCGGCGAGCTTGTCCCTAAAAACATTGCTATCACCAACCCCATTCGTACCGCCCGGTTTACTATCCAACCTGCCCACGCCTTCAACCTCATCTTTAAAGGATTCATCACACTCCTTAATAAAACCGCCAATGCCCTCGTCCGCGCCATAGGGTATCGAGCCTGCCGACGAGCTCGCTACCGCCCGGTCCGCCCAAGAGCTCACAACCCTAGTCCGCAATTCTGTCGGCGACGACGGCTTCGACGAAACCATCGCCAATTTCCTCGGCCGCTCCCTCCTTTTTGGTGCCACCACCGCCGAGGAGCTCATGACCCCCGCTCCACTATCGAAACCCTCTCCACGACGACACCATCCCTGACCTCCTCGCCAGAGGCCGCCACCACCGGCTATTCCCGCTTCCCTGTCGTCAACGGCGACCTTGACGACACCATCGGTATCGTCCATTACAAAGACGCCTTCGCTATCCCCACCCACCAGCGCGCCACCACCACCTTGGGCAGCATCGCCCACACCGTCCGCGCCGTCCCCGAATCCCTCGATGGTGACGCTGTCCTCAATACTGTCCGCGCCGCTGGCGCCCAAGTCATCCTGGTCAAGGACGAATACGGCGGTACCGCCGGCCTCATCACTATTGAGGATGTCATCGAAGAAATCCTCGGCGACGTCTACGATGAACACGACAACGAAGAAGAACAGCAAGAATTTCACCAAAACACCACCAGCACCTGGACTATCTCCGGTCTCGTCCGTCTCGATGAACTGGAAGAAAACCTCGGATACCTCGCCCCCGAAGGCCCCTACGAAACCCTCGGCGGGCTCATCATGTATAACCTCGGACGCATCCCCAAAACCGGCGACGAACTCATACTCCCACCCACCGCCAACCAGCCAACCGACGACATTACCCCACCGCCAACCACCTGGCATGCTACTGTCCTCGCCATGGAAGACCGCCGCGTCGACAAAGTACTCCTCACCCCCACCACCAACCTAAGCTAAGGAATAAGCTATGGGAGTCATCACCACCATCACCCTCATTATCGCCCTCCTCGGCGGCAATGCCCTTTTCGTTGCTGCCGAATTCGCCCTCATTTCTTCTCGCCGTGACCGCATCGAAAACCTCATTGCCAACGGCAATACCAGAAACAAACCGAGTTCTCGGCGCCATATCACACCTCTCTATCAACCTCGCCGCCTGCCAACTCGGCATCACTATTTGTTCCCTCATTCTCGGCAAAGTCGCCGAACCTGCCATCGCCCACTACCTAACAATCCCCTTCGAACACCTCGGCATTCCCCACCAGCTTCTGCATCCCCTTTCTTTCGTTCTCGCCCTCGCCATCATTACCTATCTCCATATCCTCCTTGGCGAAATGGTGCCCAAAAACATTTCCCTCACCAACCCGGAAACCCTCGCCATCTGGCTCACTCCCCCACTACTGTTTTGGGCACGACTCTCGTCCCCTCATCAGCATGATGAACGCCGTCGCCCGCCACACCCTCAAACTCGTTGGCATCGAACAGCGCGATGAGCTCAATGCCACCGTCGACGAAAACCAGCTCAAAACCATGATTACCGAATCCCGCTCAGAGGGCCTCCTCGATGCGGAAGAACACGCCCGCCTCAGCAAGGCCCTCCGCAGCGGTCGCACCCTCGCCGAAGTCATGATCCCTCTCACCAAAGTCCGCACCCTCACCTTCGGTGCCCGCGGTCCCCTGCTCACCGACGTTGAACAAAGCCGTCCGAGAAACCGGTTTCTCCCGTTTCCCAGTCGAAATCACCCCCGGCACCTTCCAGGGATATGTCCACGTCAAAGACGTCCTCGACCGGTTTGACGCCGGCAAAACCTACCCACCCAACGCTATTGTTCACCGCAGCGAGATTCGTCCCTTGCACAATATCGACGTTAATGAAACCCTCGACCGGGCTCTCCACGACCTCCACCACAAATCCGCCCACATGGCCCAAGTCCGGGACCACGGCCGCGTCGTCGGCGTCGTCACTCTCGAAAGATCTTATCGAGGAATACCTTGGCACCTTCAACGATTGGACCCACAGCAATAACCGTGGCGGCAACACCACACCACCAGCAGCATGAACATCCTCACCGAAACCGAATGGCGCGCCCACAACAATAACCACATCACCCGTGCCCGCCGCTACACGGACGACCACCTCGCCCGTCGTAAAGCCGGCACCGCCCACCCCATCTTCGATTTCCTGTTCGAGTACTACCCCATCCGAATCTCGCACCTCCACCGCTGGCACCCTGGCATCGGCATTGGGCTCGCCGATCCGCAGCGCACTAGTCCTCACAGCGCCTGGCGGTACTACTACCACCACAATGGGGTAACCACAGCAGACGTGTCCGCCTTCCTCACCGCGCATAAACCTGCCATCACCCAAATCCGCACCATCCTCACAAACACCACCGCCAACCCCACCCGTTTCGACTGCTTTGGCCTGCACGAATGGGCCATGGTTTACCGCACCGACCATCCCCGCCACAATCTTCCCCTCCGGCTTACCCCCGCGGAAACCAACCAGGTCGCAGAACAGCACACCATCAAATGCACCCACTTCGATGCTTACCGATTTTTCACCCCCGAAGCCCAACCCCTAAATCTCACAGTTTTAACCCGTGAGAACCGGGAGCATGGGGAACAACGGGGGTGCCTACACGCTACGATGGATTTGTATAAATGGGCGGCGAAATTGGGGCCGCTCATTCCCGGGGATTTATGGCTGGACACGTTTGAATTGGCATGGCAAGCCCGTATTTTGGACATGGAAGCGTCCCCGTATGATTGCCGAAGTTTAGGGTTTGGGGTGGTCCCGATTGAGACCCCCGAGGGGAAGCACGAGTATGTACGTCGGCAACGATTATTGGCTCATACGGGGGAATTATTACGGCATCGGATCCTGACCACGATCGAGCAGGCATTCGCGTTCAACTATAACTAAACGGTAACATTGGAGATTAATGCCGGCCCTTTGAATAAAAGTTATATGCCGGAAAATCTTTGTCGCGGCAACATGATAGAAAGGGTATCTCTGCCATGGGGCGCCATTCCGATGGACTCACCAATTACAAGTTTTCCACGCATGTGTATGTGGTTATCGCGTGTTTAGTTGTTGCCGTCATCATTATTGTGTTTTGGGTTAAGGCAATTCATGGTGATTCGACTACGGATAAGTCGAAGTGCTTGGCTGGTGATCTCACGGTGAAAAATAGCGTCGTCGGCGGGGGCAGAGTCGCTGGCCGCTAATGTTATCGACCAATATAATGCGAAGAAACCGGTGGTGCGGGATCATTGCATTACTGCGGAGGCCACCAAGTCGTTGGCGGAGGCGAGTGCGTATATTACTGACGAGTCGGATGGTATGGCGGCGCAAGCGGTGACCCAGGCACAGCGGGCGCCGGCGCAGGCCGCAGCTGAATGGCCGATCGTGCAGGGTAATGAAGGTGGGAATTGCGTCGACGGAACGCGATGTCAGCCGGGAGAAGCTCACCGATGTGACCCTACCCGGTCAAGGATAATGCGATGGCATCGGCGCTGGTTGCGGCCAGTTTGAATAATAATTCGGTGGACGCCACGAAGCAGAGCGTTGACAAAAGGATAAATCGGTGACGGTCGCGTCTGCGGTACAGGACGGCAAGAAATTCATTGTTGTCAACGAAACAAGTGCGCCGGCGAATTACACATTTACCGAGATCAAGGATGTGGTGCAGCCGGTACGGGTGGTGTCGTTGACGGCCACGGATACGGTCGCGGAGGATGCGGTGCGCGCCGGGGCAGATCTTGGTTCCAGCATGGTCAACGCGGATGCTGGAAAGCAGGCCACGTCGGTGACTTCGTTGGCGGCGACGCAGGCGTTGCAACAGTTTGATACGGAAGCGAATTCGGCGGCGCCAGCATCTCCTGCTCCCGCTCCGGCCCCGGAGGCCCAGCCGCAGGCCGCGGCAAGTGCTGTGACGAGTGCGAATACGTTGTTCCTGTTTGATACGTCGGCGGCGATGGCGCAGGCGTCGGATGATGGCCGAACCTGGTTCCAGGTGGTTTCGAATGCGATTGCGCAGGCGGTGCCGATGGTGGGGGCACAGCACCAGGTGGCGTTGTGGAATTATTCGTCGCCGCTGAACCCGGGGGTGAAAAAAAGGGTGGCGGGAGAATGTGAGTTTTTGCCTCGTCGATGACGAATGAGCAGATTGGTAATACGGCGATTGGGTTTACTACCGGTGGTGTGCCGCAGACTCGAGCGGCGACGGTGGCGGCGGTGAATTATGCCACGTCGTATGCGAAGAGTCTGGTCAGCCTGCCCGGGTAGTGCTCGTTACTACTGGCACGTCGGATTTGGGGGATATGTCGGCGGTGACGCAGGCGCTGTCCGCGGCGAAGGCTGCGAAAAGTAGAGCTGTCAGTGGTGCATGTGGGTACTGGTACGCAGGACAGCGAGTTAATGAAGGCAGCCCAGGCATCCGAGGTGGTGACGACCGCTGATAATGTGGCGGATGTGATAGAAAAGCTCAGTGGGGTGAAATAAGAGAAACCGACTGTTACGTCGGTTTTTAGGAGCTTTTGCGACGCCCTGGCGGCGAGTTCATCGACCTCCGATTCTGGGGTGGTGTCGGTGGCGGGTTGGTCGACTCGTTCCGAGGGGAATGCGGAAATGGTGCCGGTGAGTTCTTTTCGCGATGCCGGGCACCTGCATGCCGAGCACGCCTTGTCCGCCGCCGAGCAGGTCAATGACTTCTTCGGCGCTGCGGCATTCGTAAACGGTGGTGCCGTCAGAGACGAGGGTGATTTCGGCGAGGTCTTCGACGCCAAGGTCCCGGAGCTTATCGACGGCCTGCCGAATGTTTTGGAGGAAATGCCGGTGTCTAACGGTCGTTTGACGATTTTTAGGACCAAAATGTCTTTAAAAGAGTAGAGGCGTTGCGACCCGGAGCGCGGGCGGTGCGGATGCTAGGTTCGACGAGTTTGGTGCGGGCCCAGTGGTCGAGTTGCCGGTAGGTGATGCCGGCGACTTGGCGAGCTATGGGCACTCGGTAGCCGAGGGCTTCGTCGGGTCCTCCCATATCGAAGAGTGATTCTTGAATGGGGTGGTCGTTAGTCATTATTGTTCGCACTCCTTGCGGTCTTATGCTCCATTAAAGAACTTCATGGTTTTGTTAGGGGCGTTAGGGCAAGGTTAACGAAGCTCCACTGTGAGGGCCTGCGACACGCCGCTAATTTAAACCTCAGGTTGAAGTTTAAACTTATTTTAGATCTTTGTCACTCACCCGCGACAAAAGTATCTTCATTATTATTCTTTCAGAATCTTTTGGGGGTTATCATCCGAACCCAATAAATCCGCTTCGCTGACTCCCATGCTCTCCATGAGCTTGGAAAAAAATCCGCATCGGCGGCCGCGTCACCGGATGCTGACTCCTCAAGGTGAGATTCGACTGGATCCGTGGTGAGGTAGAGGCCCTAACCAGGTTTCCAGGTCGGCTTCGGAAATAAAAACGCTGGCATGTGATAACACATCCTCACTCGCCATGATCGGCAGATTTAGTAAATATGCCACCCCCATGGCGTCGCTGGGAGCGACATTCAAGTTCGTCCCCATTATTGGTAACCAAGCTGGCAATGTAGTCACCAGCAAAGTAGGAATCGATGTGAACTTCCTTGAACCCACCCGCCGTTGCAGCTGCCAAATCAATGAGAACATTGACCATGCGTGGGCGTCGCGTTGGCACCCCAGCCTCGTGTTGCAACAGTTCAAATGCATCGGCGGCGTCGATCCACACGGGTAGTATTCGGTTTTTCTCAATCCACCGCAGCACGATGCAATATTGGTTTTCGGGGAATTCCGAAATTTGGAGGTATTCAACGAGATGGTAGGTCATAAAAAGCCAACTTTAACCTGATTGGTTACGCAATTCATTCTTCACCAGAACCGCATGCAAGGAAACTACAAGTGCTGACATTCGCCGACTCATTTCTTCGGCCTGTTCTCTAGCCACATCCTTGTTGGACTTGGCTGGGGGTAACAACCTGGGAAATCAAAACCAGCTTGCCGGCTTGCAGCATTTTTCACCGATTTTTAAATGGCGGGCGTCAATACCAAATTCGCTCAAGGCATTAGCGGTACTCACCACTTGGATGTCATCAGCGGTGAAAAATCCTGACTGATCCGGTCCGATAATTCCTACGTTAGCCAAATCAATAACAAATTGCAGTTCTACCCCCGCTTTCTTGGCGACTTCCCATCACTTAGGCGGGTGATAGCCGGTTTTCGAAAATTTTTCGGGGCTGATAATGGTTTGGGCGTTGCGGCTTTGGTGATGGGAATGACTGAACGGGAATCCATGGCATCCAGCTGCTTTTTGATTTCTTTGAGGGGCATATAGGTTTCTTGCTGGATGGTGAGGACATAACGCAGCCGCTCCACATCCGCGTTGGTGTATTTGCGGTAGCCGGAACTGGTTCGTTGGAGACACCAGCCCTCCGACTCCAGATACCGGATTTTTCGACAGGGTAATGTCAGGGAATTCTGGTGTTAGCAGCTTGAGTACCTCACCGATATTAATCGGTTTGGGATCGGGCCCAGTAGGTTGTGGGATTGCGCTCATGGACTAGTGTTTCCGGCTCGGGGATGGACAACGACAAAATTATTTTGACTTTATAAGGATGCCGAAATACCGCATCCCTAGTGCTACCTACCGATTGTGCCCGAAAAAACCACGGCGGTGGGCTAAACGTCAACTTTAACGTTAAATTCTCAGTTTTCCGGACCCGCAATGAACACTAGTCGGAACTTACCGATTTGGATCTCATCACCAATAGATAGCACCTGTGAGTTGCGAGGTTCCCTATTGACATAGGTGCCGTTGAGGGATCCCACATCCACAACTTCGAAAGTTCCGTCGTTAAGCCGAAATTCAGCATGCCGGCGAGACACGGTGACGTCGTCGAGGAAAATATCCGACTCGGGATGCCGGCCGGCGGTGGTGGTTTCCTGATCCAGTAAGAACCTAGCGCCGGCGTTCGGCCCCCGCTTCACGATCAAAATGGCGGCGCCGGCTGGTGGGGTAATGTCGGAACCGGTGGCGGGTGCTGCCGCCCCACTCTCCATTTCTTTCAGCAGATCAGCGCGAAACACGGATGTGGTCTCAACCCTGAACATCCTGGTTATTGTTGTTGTCACTCATGCGTGAACCCTCCATCAACAAAGTTTATAATTACCGGATGCATTCACAATGTGACGCAAGGAAAACATCGGAACCACCCGCATAATAATTTTCAACCAATGTAAACATAATAGCGCCTGAACTCTGTTTTTGGGCAGAACTCATAAGCTATCTCCAGCTTGTGGCGTCGTTGTAAGCTATCGTAACACAAATAACAGCTGTGTAATTTCATCTCACCTGACGCATAAAACTCACCGGAAGATATTACCAATACCGCGGAGCAGCGAATTCCCCGAGCCAGCTAGTGGGTTGTCCGACACCATATAGGTCCAGGTTGCGGACGGTCGCGCCAGTCCTTGCTCCTCAAGATGTGCCCCGTCGGCGTCGATTGGTACTTCGTTAAACGTATCCACGGCGTTATCCACCGCCCGCTGTGCTAATTCTTTGAATTCGCGTACCGCGATCCGGTGGAATTCGTCGATGGGGGTTTCCCGGGCGATGGCCCGCAGGTGGATGGATTCCCGCACATCATCCATGAGCGCCAGGTGGTCGCTCCACCCAAGATCCAGGTGGTAGAGCATGATTTCCCGGGCGGCCCGCACCAGGGTGTCGCGGGGTAGCTCCTTGTCTAATAAGGTGGCGCGGGCGGAGCGTTCGAAGATTTCCTGCCAGGCCCGGTCGGTGTCGAGCAGTTCCGCCCGGCGTTTGTCAATGATATCGCGCTGGTCGGCGAGGAGTTTATTATATTTCCAGGTTTGGGAGTGGATTTCCAGTAGTTGGCCTTCGGTAACTCGCTGGCAGTGTTCGATCCGGTCCCGAATCCGTTTCGATTCGATGCTGCCATCTGCCGCGGGTCGGGCGGTGACTTCTTCCCCAGCGCCGCCCACGACCACTACGTCGTCTTCAGGGAGACGAAGAATAGGGCGAGCCGGGATCCCCCTGCCGGCCGGCCCGACCCCGCAGTTGGTTATCCAGTCGGGCGGTGCGGTGCCGGGAGGTGCCGATCACGGCAAGCCCGCCGAGTTTCACTACCGCGTCGTGGTCGGTTTCGTCCGCCCCGCCGAGTTTAATGTCGGTGCCCCGACCGGCCATTTGCGTGGAGACGGTGACCCGACCAATGTCCCCGGCCTCGGCGATGATTCGGGCTTCCTCCGCGTCGTTTTTCGCGTTGAGCACGTTCACGTCGATGTCGTATTCCCGCAGGGCTTCGGCCAATGCTTCGGATTCCGCCACGTCTTGGGTGCCGACCAGCACCGGCTGGCCCGTGTCATGGATGGCTTTGATTTCGTCGATGATGGCCCGGTTTTTATCCCGGATTGTGGCGTACACCCGGTCTGCCTCATCGAAGCGTTGCAGTGGTTCGTTCCGGTCGATCACGCTAACCCGCAGGTCATAGAAACTGCGGAGCTGGTCTGTGGCTTCTACCGCGGTGCCGGTCATGCCGCACACCATGGGGTATCGGTGCATGAGGGCCTGCAAGGTGATGGTGTCGAGAATGCGGCCCCCCTCCGTCACGGCCAGGCCTTCCTTGGCTTCCACGGCGGCTTGTACCCCATCGGGCCACCGCTGGAGGTCCGCCACCCGGCCTTTGGATGCGTCGATAAGCGCCACTTTGCCGTCCCGCACGATGTAGTGCACGTCCCGGGTGAGGAGCGCGTGCGCGTGCAGTGCCAGGTTGACCTGCACTAATGTGCTGCCCACGTGTTCATCATCGTAGAGGGATGTGATGCCGAGTTGGCGTTCCAGCAGCCGCGCCCCCACGTCGGTGAGTGAGGCGTTCCGCCCGTCCTCGTCCACCACATAATGCTGGTTTTTCTTTAGCCGGCGCACCAGGTCCGTGATTCGGCCGCCGGGTGCGGTTCCGGGCTCGTTGCCGGCCAGCACCAGGGGCACCAGGGCCTCGTCGACTAGCACCGAGTCGGCCTCGTCGATAAGCGCCACATCCGCCCCGTGTTGGACCGCATCTGCCCGGTCGGTGATGAGCTGGTCGCGTAGCACGTCGAAGCCGATTTCGTTGACAGGCGCGTACACGATGTTTGCTTTGTATGCTTTTCGACGCTCATCCGTGGCCATCGACTCCGTGACCGCCGCCACCGTCAGGCCGAAAAATTTCACCAGCGGACCCATCCATTCCGCATCCCGGGCCGCCAGGTAGTCGTTCACGGTGACCGAATGCACCCGCTTGCCCATCAGCCCGAACCCGGTGTTTGCCATGGCCCCCACCAGGGTTTTGCCCTCACCGGTGGCCATTTGGATCACGTCGCCTTCCAGCAGGCGCAGCACCGCCTGGAGTTGCACGGGAAACGGGGCCATCCCCAGGGTTCTGGTGGCGGCTATGGATAATATGGCCCAAAAAAATTCTGCCGCGTCCGCAACCTCACCCGATGCGGTGATCTCCCGGGCCCGAGCTACCAGATCCTCATCTGAACGGGCGTTTAGTTTCGCCACCCGGGCTGCGGCCTGGTCCACAATGGCCAAGCTGCGTTTTTGATTGCGGCCCTGTTTGCCGCCCATTGCTTTCCAAAACCAGTCGAAACCAGCCACCACATGCCTCCTCATACCGTCGCATCTTAAATTTATCCCTAATAGTAATCACAACACCAGAGAATTTATCAGCCCCCTGATTATGTCCTAAGCTAGTGATGCGTTTTTCCTAGCCTACGAAAGAGAACAATCTTCATGCATTCGATGAGTGTTCAGCTGCCTAGTTCCGCCGGCCACACCATGGCCGGCACCATTGACTATGCCCGACACCGAACCGGTCGCCTACGCCCTTTTGCCCACTGTTTTTACTGGCTCTCGGTTCACCCCCGCGGCGGCCCGGGTGAGTAAAACCCTCGCCGAGCAGTCCATTGCCTGCCTCCGGTTTGATTTTCCCGGCCTGGGCCAGTCCACAGGTGATTTTCATGAAACCTGTTTCAGTGAAAACGTGGCCGATATCATCAGCGCCCACCAGTGGCTCGCCGACAATTACCGCACCCCCAGCTGCTCATCGGCCATTTCCCTCGGCGGCGCCGCCGCGCTTAAGGCCGCAACCAGCATCAAAGATCTCAAGGCGGTGGCGACCATTGGCGCCCCGTTTGATCCGGCCCACGCGGTCCTGCACTTTGCCGACCGGATCAGCGAGGTGGACGCCACCGGAGCAGTCACGCTCACCCTTGGGGGCCGCGACATCACGATTTCCCGGGAGTTCCTAGAGGACCTGGCCGAAACCAACCCCGAATCCTACCTGCCCCGCCTGCGGAAACCCCTGCTCATTCTGCACTCCCCATCGACCAAAACCGTGGGTATCGACAACGCCCAAAACATTTACCGCACCACCCGCTACCCCAAGTCCCTTGTCACGTTGAATAAGGCGGATCATCTCCTCACCAAACCGGGCACCGCCGCGGCGGCAGCCCCATGATTGCCACCTGGTCACAGCAGTACCTCATCCCGGACACTGCCCCTACCGCTGCCGATGTGATCCCCGAGGGAGTGGCTATTTCCCCGACACCACCAAGGCCGGCCGGTTTACCGACGTCGTCCGCACCGGCACCCACACGCTGTACACCGACCGGGATAAAGCCCATGGCGGCCGAAACCTAGGTGTGGCCCCCACCTCGCTTATTCTCACCGCGCTGGCCGCCGCCACCAGCCAGGCCATTCGGGTGGCTGCCCACGAATCCCGCATCACCGCGTTGGATGATGTTTCTGTCACGGTTTCCCGCATTGTCACCGAATCCGCCACCATTCACCTGCGCCGCGAAATCGCCCTCATTGGCGACCAGCTCACCGACACCGACCGCATGGAACTTCTCGCCGCCGCCAACGATAATGAGATCCAGGCCATGCTCGCCCACGGCATCATCATTGAGGACGTGCAACCAGCATAAACGCCCCCGGTTGGCGCTTTGGGGCCTCATGATGTAACCTAAACAAGTCGCCAAAAGCGACACTCGGACTGTGGCGCAGTTTGGTAGCGCACTTGACTGGGGGTTAAGGGGTCGCAGGTTCAAATCCTGTCAGTCCGACAATGTAGGCTCACACCATAATTAATATGGTGTGAGCCGTTTTTAACGACGCAGCCACGTGAGCAGTCTCATGGCAATGAGCGTGCTCAGCATTGATGCCAACGCAATCATCCACGCCGGCATCCCGCCGGATTGTGCCTGCGGTGGCGCTACCGGCACCACCACCTGTGGGGCATCACCGCCGGCGGCTCCGGCTCGGGTTCTGGTTCCGGTTCCGGCTCAACCAGCACGAATTCCGCCTGGCCCACCACCCGGTTTGTTTCATTATCAAGCAGCACCCCCCGATATGAACCCTCCGTATCTTTCGATGATGCTAAATGCGTCCCCTCCGGGTGCACCGCTCGATACAACTGTTCCCGATTTTCCATAAGAAAACACTCCTTTTCATCATTCCCAATCATAGGTTCGTTCCACGGCTCGGTTCCATTCCGAATATAACATCGCAACCTCTTGTGGCGTCCGCCTGGGCGACCAGGTTTTTCCGGTTGGATCTGATTCCGTAACTGTGTTAAATCCTGCACCAACCCCACACTCAACCCGGCCGCGAACGCCGCCCCCAATGCGGTAGTCTCAATCAGCCGCGGCCGCACCGCATCCGTGCACACCACATCCGCCTGAAACTGCATCAATAAATTATTCCGCACCATCCCCCATCAACCTTCAACTGGGTAGCGGCACCCCGGAATCCGCCACCATCGCATCCACCACTTCTTTTCGTTTGAAACGCCGTCGCCTCAACGCCGCCCGCGCCAAGTGGCACCTATTCGCAAACCGCGTCAATCCCACAATCACCCCCGCGCATCCGGCCGCCACCGAGGCGCGAACAACTCCCGAAAAACGCCGGCACAATATACACCCCACCGTTATCCGGCACCTGCAACGCTAACTCCTCCACCTCGGAGGCGTCATGAATAATCCCCAGGTTATCCCGCAGCCACTGCACCAACGCCCCACCAATGGCCACCGACCCCTCCAACGCATACACCGGCCGCTGCCCCCGAATCTGATAGCACACCGTTGTGATCAGCCCATTCTCACTCCATTTCGGCTCCATACCCGTATTGAGCAGCAAAAACAATCCCGTACCATACGTGTTTTTCGCCTCCCCGGGGAAAAACACGCCTGCTCAAACATTGCCGACTGCTGATCCCCCAACACCCCCGCAATCGGCACCCCGGCCAACACACCCGCTGCCGCACCTGCCCGAACTCCCCCACACTGGGGCAGATCTTCGGCAGCATGCTCATGGGAATCCCCAACTCCGCACAAATGTCCGCATCCCACTGTAACGACCGGATATCCATCAGCAACGTCCGCGACGCATTCGTCACATCCGTCACATGCATTGCGGGTTTCCCCTGGTCGCCGACCGCACCACCCGTCAAATTCCACAACAACCAGGTGTCCATCGTCCCAAACAGCAAATCCCCCGCCATCGCCTGCTCTCTAGCGTGCGGCACATTATCTAAAATCCACCGCAACTTCGGGCCGGACGAATACGAATTCACCAATAACCCCGTGGTCTCCCGCCACCGATCCGCGCCCCCACCAGCGGCAGCCAACTCCTCACACAACTTCGTCGTCCGAGTATCCTGCCACACAATCGCATGACACACCGGCTTCCCCGTATGCCGATTCCACACCACCGTCGTTTCCCGCTGGTTCGTAATCCCCACCGCGGCAATATCTTCCCGGGCCACATTCGCCTCCGCCAACGCAGCAGCAACACTAAGTCGCACATTATCCCAAATCTCCACCGGATCATGCTCCACCCACCCCTTATGCGGAAAAATCTGCTCATGCTCATACTGGCCCACCCCCACCACCGAAAAAAATCCGCATCAAAAAAATAACACACCGAGTCGACGTCGTACCCTGGTCAATAGCAGCAATAAACATGTCTCACCTGTCCTGACTCACATCAATCCGACTCGGGGATCCGACACCCGAGCCACCATCTCATTCGCCCCAGCATCGGTCGCCTCCTGCTCCGCAGACAGTAACGCCGCAACCGTTGCGGCATAACCATCCACCTCAGCGGCAACCTCCGCAGCCGACCACCCCAAGTACGGGGCCACCACCTGCGCAATCGGCGCCGCGCACTCCACCCCCCGATGCCCATACTCCATAGCGATCCGCAACCGCCGCTCAATAATGTCCGCCACATGCAGCGCCCCTCATGCGTGACCGCATACACCGCCTCCACCAGCAAATACCGGGGGCGCCCGGGATCGGGGCCAACAGGGCAGGATCACTCACCCCCAAGGCCAGCACCTCCCACACCAACGACCCGTACCTTCCCAACAAATGCTCAACCTGCGCTGTCGTCAACCCATATTGGTGAGCCAGCGCCGGGGTGTGATTCGCCACAGCCTGATACCGCTCCGCCCCCAACAATGGCGTGGCATCCGTCACCGACTCCGGTACCATCCGGCCCCGAATATCCTGCACCGCCGCCGCAACCGCATCCCGACCAATAACCCGGTAGGTGGTGTACTTCCCACCAGCCACAGACACCAACCCGGGCGCCACCCGCGCCACCGCATGATTACGGGACAAATTCGTGGTGGACTCCGACGTCCCACTCACTAACGGCCGCAACCCCGAATACACACCCACAATATCCGCCACCGTGATCGGGTGCCGCACCTTCTCATTCACATGCGCCAAAATATAGTCAATATCCGCCCGAGTTGCCGCCGGATACGCCAAATTCTTATCCCAATCAGTATCGGTCGTACCAATAATCCAATACTCCCCCACGGGATCACAAACAACACCGACTTCTCGGTCACAAAACACAACGCAGCATCCGCATCCAAACAATCACGCGGCACCACAATATGCACCCCTTCGACGCCCGCACCGTAAACGGCCCCGTCACCCCGGCAAAGCTTATGGATCTCCTCCGTCCACACCCCCGTAGCATTAATAAACACATCCGCCGATAGTGTGGTCTCCGAACCCGTGTCGGTGTCCAACAGCCTTGCCCCCCACCACCCGACTCCCCACCTTCGTCAACCCCACCACCTGCGTCGACGGCCGAACAACCGCCCCTAACTCCGCAGCCGTACGCAACACTGTCAACGTGTGGCGGGCGTCGTCGACAAGCGTGTCAAAAATACCGCACCCCACCAACTATCACGTCATCTTTCAACCCGGGGGCCAACCGCAACGTGCCCGCCCGCGACAGATGCTTCTGCATGGGCACAGACTTCGCCCCACCCATCAAGTCATACAGCGCAAACCCCGACGCCATATACGGCCGCTCCCACACCCTATGCGTCAACGGGAAAATAAACCGCAACGGTTTCACCAAATGCGGCGCCAACGTCGACATCGAAAGTTCCCGCTCCCGCAACGACTCCGCCACCAGCCGAAAAATCCAGCATCGCTAAATACCGCAACCCGCCATGAAACATTTTCGACGACCGCGAACTCGTGCCAGAGGCAAAATCCGCGCCTCCACAACCGCAACTTTCAACCCCTACTCGCGGCATCCAACGCCGCACCCGCCCCCACGGAACCCCCCACCAATACACACACATCAAAATGCTGCGCCCCAAACTCCGCCCACGCCTGGGAAAAAAATACGCAGGATTCCAACTCACCATGGCCCATGCTCCTTACCTGGTTACTAATTTCCCAGTCTAAAGGCTCCCACCCGATCAGGCTAGCAATTCTTGTGTGAGTCTCACCCACAATCTACAATTTCCATTGTTCACAACCCCAACCAGGCAGGAATACGGCATGCCTCTAACATCCAAGAAAAAAACACCGCCATCCTCTTCGCCATCCTGGCGGCAGCGTTCTACGCACTCTCCGCCCCCGCCTCAAAAATACATCCTGGCCACCACCACCCCCACCATGATGGCGGCCTTCCTCTACCTCGGCGCCGGCAGCGGCATGCTCCTCATCACCCTGGGCGCCGCATCACCCACACCCCCAACCCAGCCGACCGCCTCACCCGCGCCGACCTGCCCCTACACCATCGCCATGATCGTGCTGGACATCGCCGCCCCCATCCTGCTCATGCTCGGCATCGCCCGCACCACCGCCGCCAACGCCTCCCCTACTCAATAACTTCGAAAATCGTCGCCACCTCCCTCATCGCCCTCGTGGTGTTCAAAGAAATCATTTCCCCGCCTCTGGGTAGCCATCGGACTCATCACCGCGGCCAGCATCATCCCTCAGCCTCGACATCACCGGCGGTTTCCACCTCGACTACGGCTCACTCCTCGTCCTCAGCGCCTGCGTGTGCTGGGGCATAGAAAACAACTGCACCAACCGGCTCGCCACAAAAATCCAGCGAACAAATCGTCATAGTCAAAGGAATTTTTCTCCGGCCTCGGCAGCCTCACCGTGGCCCTCATCATCGCCAACCCCATCCCTCGACTACCACCATCCTGGCCACCATGATCCTCGGCTTCGTCGCCTACGGGCTCAGCATCAACTTCTACATCCTGGCGCAAAAAGACCTCGGGGCCGCAAAAACCTCCGGCTACTACGCCATTGCCCCTTTCCTCGGAGTACTATTCTCCATGGTGTTCCCTGCGGGAACTACCGGCCTGGAACTTTTGGCTGGCACTGGCAATCATGGCTGCAGCCACCTACCTCATGATAAAAGACTCCATCGGCCTGCAACACACCCACGAACACGGACACACCCACACCCATCCCCACAGCCACATCTCCGGCGGCCGGATCATCACCCATAATCACGAGCACACCCACCACCATGTTCACGCACACACACGCGGCCGGCACCGACCCCAACAGCCACGACCACGACCATGAATTCCTCCACGCCGAACACTCGCACGACGACCACACGCACGAACACCCCGAACTCCTAGGGGCTATAACCAAAAAGCAAACCGGCCGGCACCCAATTTCAACATGGTGCCGGCCGGTTTATTTCCGTAATTATTCGCTGCCGACTTTCTTGTCGATGAAATCCCTAGCCATGTCAATCTGGCTTGCTTTTATCCTGACCAAGCTTGGTCTTGGCAGCGGCAGCGGCTTTATCCAAAAACCGCATCGGTGATAAGTTCAGATTTCAATGCATCCCTTGGCTTTTGTCAAAGGTACCCATATATACGTCCTTTCGTCGCGGGTTGTCCAAAAACATGATAGCTAAAACTTGACGCACCGGCACCACAGGCGTCGAAAAGCTAGAAACGCATAACGAGCATGAAAAAGATAGAAAACCTAGAATTATTGTGAATATTCCTCCGGTCTCTCGCCGCCACAGCCCCAAATTCACCAGCGACTCACACCGACTCACCAGCGCCAGGGCGTTTACCAGCGGTTCCGACACATACCACGATGTCCGCCCCGATTATCCACCCGATATCCTGCGTCTGCTACGGTCGGCGCGCCGGGTGCTAGATGTGGGGGCGGGGACCGGAAAATTCACACAGTTATTATGCGAAAGCCCACGGTTCGACCAGGTTTATGCCCTCGACCCCAGTATGGACATGCTGCGCACGCTGGTGCGGTTTGCGCCGGTTCCGGCGTGGCAGGCGACCGCCGAGCATACCGGTTGCGCCGCGCAGCTTTTCGACGCTGTAACGTGCGCCCAAGCCTGGCACTGGGTGGATACGAAACAGGCCAGTGCAGAGCTGGACCGGATTACCACCCGTGACGCCCAGGTGTTGTTGGTGTGGAACACTCTTGACGTGACTGTGCCGTGGGTGCATAGGCTCAGCCGCATCATGCATTCGGGTGACATGCTCACCCAGGGGTTTCTTCCCTCGGTATATAAGCCGTGGATAATAACCGATCAGGTTCATGACAGATGGGAGCAGGAATTATTACCAGCTCAGGTTCACGAATTGACTCACACCCGGTCGTATTGGCTGCGGAGTAATGAGCGCATTCGCGCCCGGGTGACGGCTAATTTGTCCTGGTACTTGGGCGAGCATCTGGGGTATGGGTCCAATGATGTAGTGACGTTACCGTATCGGTTGGATGGGTTTGTGCTGTCGAAAATAGCACAGAAATTACCTTAAAATTACCCCCGTGCGCGCTCACAAAGATCTCAATTTGATAACTGGAATCCCCCAAAAATGTGTGAGGGTGTTGTTGTCATTTTTGCTGCTTCTACCAGTTATATTCACCCATGTGTTCAGTATCACCTGTGCGTTATGTAACGTTTTGGTCGACGACCATGGGGGATAAAACTTGAGTAAAGGATTAGCCAGACTCTCAGAAAGTATTTATGATGGGGACTGTTCCTCATGAGGAGAGGGAAAAACTTAAAACTTTCAAGGAGAGATTATGCGTAACCGCGCAATCGCAATCGCACTTGCTGTAGCAACCGCTACTGCTACCGCCATTTCTGCCCCCAGGCTTTCGCCCAGGAGACATCTGCTCGCTTCCGCTTCTGCATCTGCAACCGCAGAAAAAGCCGGCAGATAAGAGCAACGACCAGTCCAAGAAGGACGGGGACAAAGATCCCAGCGCCAAAATCAAGGATGGGCTGAACGACACTTCCTCCAAGCTCGGCCTGACCAAGACCACCTCCGTCACCCCGAGCCCCAGCGCCCCCAAAGTTGACGACAAGGCCAAGGATCCCAGCAGCGAAATCAAGGACAAGTTTGACAAATCTAGCAAGGATGCCCAGGAGCAGGTAAACAACCTGTCCTCCAAGCTCGGCCTGGGCGGTAAGACCTCCGCAGCCCCGACCGTCTCCGGCAAGCCTTCCGTCACCGAGAGCAAGGATAAGTTGAACGACCTGTCCAATAAGCTCGGTGGCAAGGATAAGGTTAAGAATGTTGCTATCTTCGCCGGTGTCTTTGCCGTGATCGCCGCTATCGGTGGTGCTATCGCCGCCTTCCTGCCGCAGATCCCCGGCCTGAAACTCCCCGCCATCCCTGGCATCCCCGGCCGCTAAATCGCAATAACTAGCTGTTTCCCCAACAAACAGCTGGCGTGTGAATGCTATGAAAACCCCCTTTTACCATCAATGTTGGTGTTGGTAAAAGGGGTTTTGCTCTTGCCCAGTTATTTTTTTGTCGGCGTTCCCGCACCCGCACCGCTATGCGCACCGGGGTGCCCTCAAACCCAAAGGCTTCCCGGAATTTCCGCTCCAAATATCGGCGGTAGCCGGCGTCTAAAAACCCGGTGGTGAACAGCACAATCACCGGTGGTTGGGTGGATGCCTGCGTGGCAAACAACACCCGTGGGATCCGGCCGCCCTTCATTGGCGGAGGATTCTGCGCCATGGTTGCCCGCAGCCACGTGTTTAACTGGCCGGTTGTGATCCGCTTATCCCAGTTCTCCAGGGCTTCTTCCATGTAGGGTTCTAGTTTTTGCAGCGCCCGACCGGTTTTCGCGGAAATATTGACCCGCCGCACCCACGGGATGTGCGCTAGCTGCTGTTCAATATCACGCTCTAGCTCCCACCGGCGGTCCTCGGTCACGAGGTCCCATTTATTAAAAACCAACACCAGGGCTTTACCCGCGTCTAAGATCATGCTCAGCACTCGCTGATCCTGCTCAGATACGGGTTCGGAACTATCAATCATGAACAGGCACACTTCGGCCGCGTCAATCACCCCCCGGGTGCGTAGCGACGCATAATATTCGTGCCCCTGGGCGTTTTTCACTTTCTTCCGCAGGCCGGCCGTGTCGATGAATTTCCACAAGTGCCCATCCAGTTGCACCAGGGAATCTACCGGGTCGACGGTTGTGCCGGCCATATCATCAACGACGGAGCGTTCCTCACCGGCAATCTTATTGAGCAGCGAGGATTTGCCCACATTGGGTTTCCCCACCAGCGCCACCCGGCGGGGCCCCTCCGTGATCGAGGGTTGCCGGGGCTGGTCCGGAAAGCTGCGGAGAATCTCGTCGAGCACGTCGGCGCCGCCCCGACCGTGTTGGGCGGACACCGGCCACAGGTCGCCCCAAGCCCAGGGCATAAAATTCGGCCATGTCCGCGTACTGCATGTCCGAGTCGAATTTATTGGCCACCAGGATGACCGGCACGGATGCGCCGTGGAGTTTCCGGGCCATGACCGCATCGGTTTCGGTGATCCCCACCTTGGTGTCTACCACCATGACGATCACGTCCGCGGTTTCCATGGCGGTTTCGGCTTGCCGGGCGATCGCCCGTGGATGCCTTTCACGTTTGGGTCCCACCCGCCGGTGTCTTGCACCCAGAATCGTTGCCCACCCCAGTCCGCAATATACGAAATCCGGTCGCGGGTCACCCCGGGAAAATCCTCCACGACGGCTTCCCGCCGCCCTAAAAATCGGTTGACCAGGGTGGATTTGCCCACATTGGGGCGGCCCACGATGGCCACGGTGCACAGGTTTTTCTTCCAGGTGCGGGGTTTCGCGTTCGAACCCGAATTCTTTTTCTAACTGTTTCCCAGTCCGATTCGGAAAAATCCTCGCCGAAATGCGGGTCGAGGAATTCCGACTCGTCAGGAATGCCCATGGCGTTTTTCTTCGCTACTCATTTATGAGGTGCCCCTTCGGCTGATTCTTCCACGAGGGAAATAAGCGTATCGATGGCTTCCGGCAGTGACAGGTCGGAGGTGTCAAGGATGATGGCGTCATCCGCCGGGTGGAGCGGGTCCACGGCCCGCATGGAATCCGCAGTGTCCCGCTGGATGACGTCGGCAAGCACAACCTCATAGATTGTGTGCCCGCCGGAAGCGATGATCTGTTCATACCGGCGTTGCGCCCGCACCTTGTGGCAGGCGGTGAGGAATACTTTCAGCGGCGCATCCGGCAGCACATTCGTGCCCATGTCCCGCCCGTCGAAAATGCACCTGGGGGTGGTATTCGCCCACTCCCGCTGCTGGGCGATGAGTGTCGCCCGCACCTCGGGGATTGCCGACACTGCTGACACCATGCGCGTGACTTCCTGCGACCGGATTTCCTCGGACACGTCCTCCCCGTCCAGCAGTACCGTCTGGTCGTCGAGCGTAATGTTCAGATTATTCGTCGCCGCAATGACCGCCGCCCGCTCCGCCGGGTTTACGCCGGCCCGCAGCACCGCAAGTGTGGCGGCACGGTACATGGCGCCTGTGTCAAAATACTGTGCCCCGAAATGCTTTGCGACGGCGCGACACAGCGTCGACTTCCCCACCCCGGAGGGGCCATCCACGGCCACAACCAGCCGATTGTCGGGGGTGTTTACCAAATTTTGTGCAGTCATTTACATCTCCACCGCTTTATACAAGCTTCGCAGCTCATTGTCGTTTAATGCCCGAATCGTCCCAGGCTTTTGTTCACCTAGCTGCACCGTGTGCAGCTTCGTGCGGACCAGATACTGCACGGGATACCCCGCGGCTTTCAGCATCCGCCGCACTATATGTTTCCGCCCCTCATGGAGTTGCACCCGGACCAGCGACCGGCCCTGGTGCACGTCAACAATCTGCACATAATCCGCGGCGGCCGGGCCGTCATCCAGCTCCACCCCATTTTTCAATGTGGTGACAAGCGACCGATCCGCTTCCCCCAGCACCTCCGCAATATATGTTTTCGACACCTCATACTTCGGGTGGCTCAGCCGATTCGCTAACTCCCCGTCGTTGGTGAGCAGAATCAGCCCTTCCGTGTCCGCATCCAGCCGGCCCATATGAAACAGGCCCTGGCCGGCACTAATCCGCTCCGACACCAGGTCACCAATGCAGGGCCGCCCCAAATCATCACTCATGGTTGAATGAATTCCCCGCGGCTTATTCAACACAAAATACTGGTGGTTGTTGTTCACATTCACACGCACCCCATCAACCCGAATCACATCAACCTCCGGGTTCACGCGCACCCCCTGCTGCATCACCACGGCACCATTGACCTCAACCCGACCCGAGTCAATCATGATCTCGGCATTCCGTCGAGAAGCCACCCCAGCCTGCGCCAACACCTTTTGCAGCCGCACCCCATCGGTGTAGCTTTTTCGGGTCGGAGGAAACATTCCGCGGCGACACATGCTGCCGCCGCGCAGGTTTCGCGTTAGAAAGAAGCTGCTTTTTTGAATCCGGTGTGCCATCACGGCGAGCGGGTTTTTTCACAATACGTCCTATCCCATATGCGGTTATTCAACATGGTTGCTTTAATCTATCCGACTACTGCAGGTCGAATTCGTCAATGCTATCAATATCCGGCAGGAGCGGCGCTAAATCCGGCAGCCGATCCAACGAATCAATCCCCAATAACTCCAAAAACAACTCCGTCGTCTCATACCGCCGCGCATGACCACCCGCAACCTCCCGAATCAGCCCCCGCAACACCAACGTGCGGATCACTCCCATCCACATTCACCCCCCGCACCGCCGACACCTGCGCCCGCGTCGCCGGCTGCCGATACGCAATAATCGCTAACGTCTCCATCGCCGCCCGCGATAATTTTCGATTGCGAACCACTCAATAGAAGTGTTCCACCACCTCAGCATTCTCCCGCCGAGTATACAGCCGCCACCCCTCCTCAGTCTCCCGCAACTCAAACCCACTCCCCGCTCATCCAACTCCCGACGCAACTCCAACAACTCCCCCACCACAACATCCTCCGACACCGCCAACCCCACCGCCAACGCCGACACCGACACCGGAGCATCAACAACAAGCAACACAGACTCCAACTGGGAACGCACCAACGACACCGACGGCAATGAAAAAAATCAGTCATTGCCCCAGTGTATTCGGTTTAATCCATCTTCCGGGCCTTCGCCCCCAAAATCTGCCGATCAATCAAAAACAACACTTCATCCAAAATCGCCGGATCAATATCCCGCTCCCGCCGAGCCCGCAACAACTCCAACTGGGCAGCCCGCAACGCCTCAATCTGCGCCTGCTGCAACTTCACCTCAATATGCTTCGCCTTCTCCCGACGCTCCTCCGGAGTAATACCCTCCTCATTCACCTCCTCCAAATTCGTCTCCTCATCAAACCGCGACATAAGCGCCTCCAACCGCTCCTGCGGAATCTCACCAGCATACGACTGCATCTTATTTCGCGCCGCCCGCCGAGCCCGATTCACCAACTTCTCCCGCGACACGTCACCAAACGCATCCGGATCACTATCCAACGTCAGCTTCTTCATCAACGCCGGCAACGTCAACCCCGGAATCACCATGGTAAACAACAACACCACCAACGCAACCACCGGAGCCTCCTGATACAAACCAAAATCACCAGTATCAGGAATAGACAAAATCAACGCCAACGTCACCAACCCCCGCATACCAGCCCACGTAAGCAACAATGTCTCCTGCAACCGCAACGGACCCCCACCCGATACCTCGTATACTTATTCGTCGCATACATCCCCAAAAACCACAGGCCACGCACCACAATAGCCACCGCAGACAACACCACACCCAACATCACGGCCTCCCCCAATCCGAACCAACCGTGAAAATCGCATCCCGCGCCATAATCCCAATCAGACCAAACGCCACACCAGTAAACAACAACTCCACGATCTCCCCAAAACACCGTGCCAGACAACCGGTCCTCCGCACCAATCGCCACCCGGGAGTTATACTCAATCGCAGCAATCACCACCGCAATCACCCCAGACGCGTGAATCTCCTCCGCCACCAAATACGTAATAAACGGAATCACCCACGTAAACGCATTCCGAGCAGTCGCCGACGTCATCCAACTAGACAAAAACGCTGCCCCCGACCAATAAACCACCCAATCAACACAGCCGCACCACTGGAATACCCAAACTCCCAAATAGCCTCCCACCACTTCACCGTCTCCCCCTGAGTCAAAAACCCCCAACGCAAGATTAAACACCAAAATCGAAGCCGCATCATTAAACATCCCTCCGTCTGCAACGTATTCATCAACCGCCGCGGCACTCCCAGCCGGCTCCGCCACCGCATCCACAGCCACCGGGTCCGGCGGCGAAATCGCCGCCCCAATCATCATCGCCCCAGCCACCGACAACGTAGGCACCAACCAACCAACCGTCAACCCCACAGCCACCGCCGTCGCAATCACCAACAACACCGACAACATAATGATCGACCGCCACTGCCGTCTAACCTGCGCCCACGACGCCCGCCGCGCCAACGCCCACAACAACGGCGGAATAAAAATCGGCAACATCAAATGCGAAAACTGCGACAACGAACCCGCCGACGGAACCCCCGGAATAAAAAAATCACACCAGCAGTCACAATCGTCAACAACACCGGCCACGGCAACCCAACCCGATCACCAATCGCCACCATCACAACCGTGGCAAACAATAACCCAAACAGCCAAATCATCACCGACACAAATCACATCCTTTTCCACCCTGACCCCCACAAAAGTGGGGAAAACAGAGCCAAAAACACCAAAATAATTCGTGATTTATGTTACCAATCTTCCGGCAACAATACGGCCTACTCCCACCGCCCCGCCAACACCACCATCGGATCCACATCCACCCCAGTCCACGCCACCTTCAACTCCCCCAACGACTCCACCTGCTCAAACACCACCACCTGAGCCTTATACAACTCCAACAACGCCAAAAACCGCCCCACCACCTCCAACGACACCCCACAATCCCGCGTCAACGCCTCAAACCCCAACCACCGATCCGGCCCCACCAACCGAAACATATCCAAAATCCGCACCGCCTGCTCCGGCACCGACACCCCCCACCTTATGCACATGCCCCACCTCCACCACCTCCGGCGGCCGCGGCCGAAACACACTCGCAGCAAACTCCGCAAAACTCTCCGCCGAATGCCCCAACACCACCGGCGGCAACAACCCCACAAAACCGCTCCTCCAACCCCACCACTCGCGGATACCGCAACCCGCGCCGACGCCTGCCACACCGCAAACAAATCCGCCACCCTGCCGATACGCCCGATACTGCAACAACCTCGCAAACAACAAATCCCGCGACTCCAACAACGCCAAATCCGCCACATCATCCACCTCCCCGAGGCACCAACCGCGCCGCCTTCAAATCCAACAACGTCGCCGCCACCACCAAAAACTCCGTAATCTCATCCAGCCGCGCCGACACCCTCCCAACTGCTTCACATACCCCACAAACTCATCCGTCACCTGCGCCAACGCCACATCAGTCACATCCAACTTCTGCGCCGAAATCAACTGGAGCAATAAATCAAACGGCCCCTCAAAATTATGCAAAAACAATACGAAACCCCGTAATCTCCGGCTGCTGACATCACTATCCACAACCACACATCCTAACCCCCCCAACCGCCCAATCACCTCCCGCGCCAACTGCCGATACTGCACCGCCCCTGCGACCCCGACGCCCACGTAATAATCGGCTCATGATGATACGACGTCTCGGGAACCGCACCGTCCGGGTAATCACCGTATCAAACACCTTCTCCCCATACGCCGCCACCACACTAGCAATCACCTCCCGCGAATGACCGTCCGACGATCAAACATCGTCACCAAAAATCTCCCACCAACTCCAAATCAAAATTCACCCGATCCCGCACCGTCTTCAATGTATCAATCAAAATATTCAACCCCCGCGACGCAAAATACTCACACTCCATCGGCACAATCACCCCATGCGCACACGCCAACGCATTCACCGTCAACAACCCCAACGACGGCAAACAATCCAAAATAATAAAATCATACTTTTCCACCACCGGCCGCAACACCCGAGCCAACGCCTGCTCCCGCCCCTACCTCATTCACCAACCGAATCTCCGCCGCCGACAAATCAATCCCCGCCGGCACCAAATCCAAGCCCGGAACCTTCGTCTTCACCGTCGCCGACTCCACCCCCGACTGCGCATCAAACAACAAATCATAAATAGTGAAATCCTGCTCATCCGGCCGCACCCCAACCCCGCAGACAACGCCGCCTGCGGATCCAAATCCACCAACAACACCCGCCGGCCCGCCTCCGCTAAACACGCCCCCAAATTAATCGCCGACGTCGTTTTCCCCACGCCACCCTTCTGATTACACATGGCAATAATCCGCGCCGGGCGTGGTGGGTGAGTGGTTGGGGTTCGGGAAATTCGCGGATGGGCCGGCCAGTCAGGCCAAGTTCGGGAACCATGTCAATCCATCTTCCTTGATCGCACTAGTGTTCGCGTTTTATAGTACCGGTATTTTTTTAGGCCCTCGGGTGCGACATGACCCATGCTTGCCGTAAATTCTCGGCGGACACGTGAGTGTAGATCTGGGTGGTGGTGACCGATGAATGCCCCAACAGTTCTTGCACTACTCGTTCCCCGCACCGCCTTCAAGTAGGTGGGTGGCGAAACTATGCCGGAGTGTGGGGGAAATGTCTTTGGTGATGTGTGCCCGAGCGGCGGCGGTTTTTCAGGACAGCCCAGGCGCTTTGCCGCGATAACGTCCGGCCGCGGGTGTTGAGCAGGAGCGCGTGCGAGGCCCCAGTGGCGAACACGGGTCGGGCCCGCACCAAGTATTGGTCGACAGCCGCCATGGCTTGGCTGCCCACTGGGACGAGGCGTTGTTTGTTGCCTTTCCCGGTGATACGCAGCATGCCATCATTATCGTGAAAATTATCAACGGTGAGCGCGGTGATCTCGCTAATGCGCGCACCGGTTCCGTACAGGAGTTCGATAAGGGCTCGGTCGCGGAGGTCTATGGGACTGGCGGTATCGTCGGTAGGGATGGCGTCAATGAGCTGGGTGACTTTCGGCAATGGTGAGCACGTCAGGCAGGTGCCTTCCGGTCGCGGGTGGGAGACATCGGCCGCCACATCCACGGCAACTAAACCCTCCAATAACGCGAATTTATGCAGGGCCCCGGGCAACGACGAGGGCCCGGGCGTGGAACTCACAGCCAAAGGTTTGATGTTCCGATCAGGGGTCGCCGCAGCGCAGCTCGGTGACATACGCCTCAACTTGACTGGTCGTGACCTGGTTGAGGTCGGTCACCCCCACGGCATGCAGCCAGGTCACGTAGCGGTACAGGTCGCGGCGATAATTGCTAGGTATTGCTGCTATACCCCTTCTCTACCTTCAAGTGCGTTAACCACGCGGCGACCACATCGTCAAGCATGGGGTTGTTTCTTCATGTCTCCGACCATACCTGCCGCTTTACGACGCCGCGTCAGCGCCGTGGGCCGCAATTCAAACGGAGTTTGGGCCGACCGAGGCCTGCGCACTTTCCGCTCCACAGCGTCCGCCGTCATGATGCCGGCAATGGCAATCCCATTGGTGATCTCCCTTTGAGCACCATATCCACGGCATAGTTCAATGCCACCCACCGGTTTTCCAAGTCCGCTTCTTCCCCCTCGCCGGCGGGCCGATCCTGCTTATATAAGCCCGTGGCCAAATACACCCGGACAGCTTCGTCGCTAAACCCCGGGCTGGAAACCAGGTCCACCAACACCGACCATTTCGTCGCCCCAGGCCGGCTTCTTCCAATAGTTCGCGTTTCGCCGCATCAAGCGGATCCTCATCAGCAATATCCAGCAAACCCGCAGGTAATTCCCACAGGCGTCGATCCACCGACCTACGATACTGTCGCACCAGCGCAATCTTTCTACCGTCATACGCCACCACAGCAACCGCACCAAAAATGCTCCACAAGATCCCGGGTTGCGGTGCCCCCCTCGGGCATGGTGAGGGTATCCCGACGAACCCCAAAAATGGCCCCGTCAACCAACAGCTCAGAATCAACAACCTGATATTCAAACGCCATAACTGTACAGATTACACAGACTATTCGGCATCCCCCACCGAATCCGGGTCGTTCGGGGGCACCAGGAGGGCTACCTGCCGCACAACCGCGAACTGCCCAGTCGCCCGATCAATAGAATCCACCGTAACAACCCGCCCCTGTAACGCCGCAAGCTGCGCAGATCCCTGTGTCGCCGGCAACCACTAACCCCCCACCTCGTGAGCCCAATGCCGGGGCGAACCGAGTAGGAAATTCCGTTGGAACATCCGGCCCCACTATGAGAACCACCGCATCCGCAGGCTTGACACCCCCATCACCATAGGTGAGAAACCCAGCATTCCGCAATGTCCCCAACCCCGAGGCGCGCTCCTCATCGGTGGCCGATGAGTGAAACACCAGCGACCCCAATACCTCACCCGCGTGAGTCCCCACATCCAACTTATCCTCAGATAAGGTCGCCCCAGCCGGCAAAACATTGCTCGCAATATTCTTCATGGCAGGGGGTGAAAAAATTCTCTCGAAGCCGCATGCTACCGGCATCCCGCGCCCCCAGCGTCGGCAAGCAACCCCCGTACCTTCGTCACATCCGCATCCCGCACCCCACCGGCATACACCACCATCACCGACCGCTCCGCTAACGTCCCAGCCAAAGTCTCCCGACCCACATCCAAAACCACCGAATCCGCCGACCGCAACTGCGCCCGCGCCGCCTCTAGCTCACCCCGCGCCTGCGCTACCGCCGTCGACAAGCCAGCAACCCGCGAATCGGCGCTCCCCGCCAAGCTGGGCGCCAGGCCTAAACACCCCACAACAATACCGACAGCAAACGCCACTGCCGCCTTAAATACCCCACCGCCACGCATCACGACGCCACCCTGACCAATAATATTATTCCACGTATCCACCACATTCACCATAAACGACCCCTCCCCAGCCAAACCAGCAACCATAATCACCGTAGCCAACGCAACCAACACGCCCATCACCCCCCACAAAAACGCAATATTCTTACCAGACCGTATATTATACAAAGTGGCTATCGCGGACGCATCCACCAACCGCAGCCCCTAACTTCATCCGCGACAACAACGCCGACGGGCTCGCATACCCCGACTGTGCAAACAACGAATCCAACGTCACCGACGCCCCACATTCACCACTAACTCCGCCTGATGAAAAATCAGCCAAAAACAACGCCAAATCCGTCGCATTCTCCACCGCCGACGGAAACGTCAACGCCCCCACCCCCAAATCCTGAATCCGCTCCAACCCCACCACATGCCCATCAGGGCCCGCAGGAACCACCACCCGCGCCCCCGAACGCAACGCCGCAGCCCCAATACCACCAGGATCCCCACTATAAAATCCACCCCATACCCCAACTCCACTAGCGCATCCGCGGCCTCATCCACTCGCGATAATCACCGGCGAAAAACTCCCGGATAAAAATTCCGTAACTCCTTCAACTCCGACCGGAAATACCGGCCCGGACTCACCACCAACACCTTCCGATCCCGTAGCGCATCCCCCACCTCGGGAATCCCCAACCCATCAATCAGTAATGGCGACTCGGAATGAATAAACTGAATCGTATTCCCAAAAACGCCTCCATATAATCAACCAACCGCTGCTGCGCCACCAAAAACCGCTCCTCAGCATCCTCCGGTGTCACCACCACCCCCGAACCAAGCAACTTATCCCCACAAAATAACTCACCCGACTCGGTCAACCTCCCCTTCTTCCCCATCCTTCAACCCCACCAACACACCATCCCCCACATCCTCAACCAACATAATCCCCGCATCCAACATCATCTGCGGCCCAAAAATTAGGGAATAGCACCAGTACTAAACTCCCCGTGTTCACCACCGCAACCACCTGCGAATCAATCAACCACTGCGCCACCGCCCGCGACACATCCGGCGCATCAATCACCGCAATATCCCCCGCACCCAACTCTATAACCCTTCTACCCCTCACCGAAAGATCACGCATTACCGCCTGCACACCAGGCAAATCCACAGTCCGAGAAAACAAACTCATACCCCATTCTCCCCAACCACCCCCACAAACCGGGGAACGCCACGCACACAACCTACCGGAAATCCGCCACCTCAGCCTGCGCCTTATCCAGCAACTCCTGCGCATGCGCCCTGACCCGTCTCCGTATCCTCCAACCCCGCCAACATCCGCGACAACTCAGCAACCTGAGCATCACCAGTCAGCTCAACCACCCCCGACGACACCGACAAATCCCCCACATCCTTCGACACATGCCAATGCGCATCCGCATACGCCGCCACCTGCGGCAAATGCGTCACCACAATCACCTGATTATGCACCGCCAACCGAGCCAACCGCCGCCCAATCTCCACCGCAGCCCGACCTCCCAACACCAGCATCAACCTCATCAAACACCAACGTCACCCCTCGACTATTCGACGACAAAATCACCTCCAACGCCAACATCACCCGCGACAACTCACCCCCGACGCCGACGACGCCACCGGCCGCGCCTCCCCGACGCACCAACCGACAACAAAAACTCCACCACATCCACCCCCAACTTCCCCGGAACCGCCACCTGCGACACCGACGCCGAAAACACCGCCTTCGCCATCGCCAGTCCCCGCAACTCCGCGGTCACCGACTCCCCAACCGCCGAGCCGCCCGCCCCCGAGCCGCAGACAACTCTCCTGCAATCCGCCACACCTCAGCCTCAGCCGACTTCACCTCAGACTGCAACCGCTCCACAGCCTCCGGCGACGTATCAATCCCCGCCAACTTCACCTCAGCCTTCGCAGCCACTCCAACACCCCATCAACATCCGGCGCATACTTCCGCGTCAACCCCTTCAACTCCTGCTGCCGCAACAACAGCCCCTCCAACTCCGCCGGATCCCCCTGACAAATTCGACAAAAACTCCCCAACTCCGCCGAAACCTCCCCCAACTCCGCGGTCACAGCCCCCAACCGCACAGCCAACTCCTGCAACTTCTCATCCCCACTCTTCTGCAACGCCGACACCGCCTGCCCCACCAAATCAGATGCCCCCGCCATCTCGGAACCAAAAATCACCATCAATAACACCCAACGCCACCGACGCCTGATGCCGCAGCTCATCCACATCCTGCAACCGGCGAATCAGCGACACCAACTCCACATCCTCACCCGGCTGCGGATCCACCCCCGAATCTCCGAAATCGCAAACTGAAGCCGATCAGCCTCCTGCGCCAACTCCCGCCGAGACTCCGTCCGCGACCGCAAATCCCGCACCAACCGACGCCACCGACCAAAAAGCCTCCCGATAACCAACCAACAACTCAGCAATCTTCGGATCACACCGATCCACAGCCGCCAACTGCTCCTCCGGCGCCAACAACCGCAACTGATCGTTCTGACCATGAATCGTCAACAACTCCGCACTAAACTCCTGCAACGCCGCAGCCGGCACCAACCGGCCCCCCAAATGCGCCTTCGAACGACCCCCACAGACACCGTCCGCGACACAATCACCCTCACCCCCTCATCCAACCGGCCCCCAGCCGACACCACCACATCCCGAGCAGCCCCGCCACCTCGGAATCCACCCCATCCAACACAAACCGCCCCTCCACCGCAGCCTGCAGCACTGGAACGCATACGACTAGCATCAGCCCGACCCCCCACAAGCAACCTGCAAACCCAGTCACCACCATGGTCTTACCAGCACCAGTCTCACCAGTTAACACCGTCAAACCCGGACTCAACTCCATAGCAGCCCGGGAAATAACACCCTAAATTCTCAATAGCAATATCGGCGAGCATTCCGACATCCTAGCACTCATGCCGCCGCTGCCCCGGACCCCGCCAACCCTCAACCGGCAACCTGCAACTTCGACACCAACCGATCCGTAAACGGCCGCTCATCCAACCGCACCCACTAATGCTCCGCTCCCCGAACCACCTCAACCCGACTCCCAGGCGGCATCTCAAACTTCGAAACCCATCCATCACCACATGCGCCGGAAACGACGCCGACCGGGACTCCACCGCCACCTCCGACCGCGGACTCACCACCAACGGCTTCGTAAACAACGCATGCGCATTATTCGGCACCACCAAAATCGCATCCAACTCCGGCCACAACACCGGCCCCCAGCCAGAAACGCATACGCCGTCGAACCCGTCGGCGTCGAAATAATCACCCCATCACACCCAAACGAACTCACCGGCCGACCATCAACCTCCAAAATCGCATCCAACACCCCAGACCGATTCTGATTCTCCACACTCACCTCATTAAGCGCCCACCCAGAACCCAACGACTCACCGTTACGACCAATCCCCTGCACCGCAATCGTCATCCGCTCCTCAATACTGAACTCGCCAGACACCACCCGCTTCACAGCCTCATCCAACGAATCACGCTCCCACTCCGCCAAAAACCCAATATGGCCCTAAATTATACCCAACATCGGCAAATCCGCCATATACGCCAAATCCGCCGCCCGCAAAAACGTCCCATCACCCCCATCACTAACACAAAATCCACCAACAATCGCATCGCTACAATGCGGCACCAACTCATACCGACTCAACACCGGATGCGCCGCAATCGCACCATCATTCTTCGGCACCACCACCCGCACCGAAATACCAGCATCACGCAATAACTCCGCCGCCAGCGCAGCAGTCTCAATATTCGATTTCCGCCCAGCATGCGACACTAACAACACTTTCCGGGGCTGCGACATTACTCCGGTCCTTCCCTCACTGCCCGATCAACCATAGCGGCAACCTCCCCGAGGTAACTTTGCCACCCCACCATCTTTCACGAGCCACAAAAATATTCCACATTACCCTTCGGGCCCGGAAGCGGCGACGCCACCAGCCCCCGCAAACTCAACCCCAACTCCTGGGCAGAAAACCGCAACATCGGTAGTCACCTCGGCCCGCAACTGCGGACTACGCACCACCCCACCGGACCCCAACCGATCCTTCCCCACCTCAAACTGCGGTTTCACCATGGGCACCACATCCCCACCATCAACCACACACGACACAATCGCCGGCAACACCAACGTCAACGAAATAAACGACAAATCCCCAACCATCACATCACATAACCCCCCACACTGATCCGCCGTCACATAACGAATATTTGTTCGATCCACCACCCGAACCCGATCATCATTCTGCAACCGCCACACCAGCTGACCATAACTCACATCAACCGCAACAACCTCCCTGCGCCCCCGACGCAACAACACATCCGTAAACCCCCAGTAGACGCCCCCGCATCCAGCACTTTCTTCCCCACAACGCTTTAAAACCCGCAGGCTCAAACGCCTCAACGCCCCCAACAACTTATGCGCACCCCGCGACGCCCAATCATCAACCGCACCCCTAATACCTGAATTGACACCCCAGACGACACCTGAGTGGCAGGCTTAATAGCGGGCATACCCTGCACCAACACCTGCCCACCCCGAATCAACTCCACGGCCTGCTCCCGGGACCGCGCAATCTTCCGACGCACTAACTCCGCGTCAAGACGCCTCCGATCCGACATTACTGCAATGCCTCATGCAAAATCTCATGCGCCTCGTGCAAAACCGCAGCCTCCTGCGCTAACGTGTCCATCGGCTGCGCCAACACCGCATGAAGCCGTTCAATCACCTGCTCCGGCTCCACAACTACTGCCACCCCGCCAACGCTCGCTCCGCCCCAGCATCCGCAGGTACAACTTCACCGGTAAACCCTGCGGAAGGATCAGTCCAGGCAACAGCCAACACGGTACGCAACGCCTCCACGGCACCCCCACCGGAAGCATCGCCGCTGGTGAGCACTAATTGTGTTATCGTCGGCGCGCCGGGCAGCAAATCCGGCTTGTGCATGTGGGCGAGTTCGGCTGCCGGCAGGTCGAGTCCCCGCAGGTCTTCCGCGATATAGGTGGGGCGTTCGGTTGGTTCTGCGTGGACGAGCGCCCAATGGCGGGAGACGCCGGTGAGCACGTGGAAGGTGTCCATGTTGGCGGCGACGCCACCGGCAATATCGGTGTTGAGTCGATCACCCACGGCAAGGGGGCGGGTGGATTGCACTTTCACGGCGGCAGAGTGGAACATTGCCGGTTCGGGTTTCCCTGCCGATAGTGGGGTGACGCCGGTAGCGGTGGTGACCGCAGCCACCATGGAACCGTTACCCACCATGAGTCCCCGTTCCATGGGCAGTGTGGTATCCAGGTTGGACGCGAAATAGTAGGCCCCGTTGCGGATGCTGAGTGCAGCCTCGGAGAGTTCCGCCCAACCGGTTTCGGGATTATGCCCATGAAGTACGGCCTTGGGGTTGTCGTCGGCAGAGTCCACGACGCGGAAACCGCCGTGGCGGGCCAGGTTTTTGAACGATTCGGAACCAAGCACATAGACAGGGTCACCGGGTTGCAGTCGCTGTTGAGCGAATTCCACGGCCGCCTGCGCCGAGGTCACCACATGGCGCTCATCGGTGGGAACCCCCAGTTTGGTGAGTATTTCTGCCACTACTTCCGGGCCCCGCGAAGCATTATTGGTGATGTACGCGACGGGTATGGAAGCGGTGGTGAGGTATTTTTGGGCGTGCGGCAGGAGGCGGCCGCCTTCCCATACTGTGCCGTCCAGGTCGAAAAGTAAACTGTCGTATGTGGTGAGAAGTGATTCGGTCATGGTTAACCTAACTCTGCTAGCCGTTCTTGTGCGTCTAAGAATTCTTCCGCGTCCTGCTCGGCGGCATGGGTGAACCAGGTGCGGGCCTGCGCGATCTGCCCGGCAGCGGCCAGCGCGTCGGCGTAGGCGTAAGATAGCCTGGCCCATGCCGGTTCGATGCGGCTGGGGTCGGGGTTCATGTCCTGCAAGGTAACGACAGCGGCGTCGAATTGCCCCATGTCTTGGTGAGCGCCGGCGGTGACGATGGCTAATTCGATACGCATGGGCATGTCGAGGTTTTTCGAATCAGCTTCGGCGGCAAGTTCTATGGCTTTTTCGGGCCGGCCGAGACCGCGTTCGCAGTCGGCCATGACGGCAATGAGCCCCGGACCACCACTGATGCGCCGGGCGGCACGCATTCGGAGAGTGCTTCTTTCCATTCGCCGGCTTTATAGGCGGCAATCCCACAGGTTTCCCGCACTACTGATACTCGCCCTGCCCGCTCTTTGGCCGCCCGCGCATGGCTGAGTGCTAGTTTGGGGTCTTCCTCCATTAAGAGCGCAGCCATGAGGATATGCTTTGCGACGGCGTTAGCGTTGTCCTTCGATAGGACCCGGAGATCTTGCAATACTAGCGGGTCGAGGTCCCGAATATCGAGATCATCGGGTAAATCGGGTTCGTTCAGCCGTGACGTCATGCGGTCTTCTCGATAGTTGGGGCGCTGAGTACGGAACCCGTTTTGTTTTTTATTGGCCCCAGCCCGGTTAGCGTGTCGACGTCCCCGGGAACGATCTGGACGGCGATTATTATTGCGTTGCGGCTTCCGACGGGAAGAACCGGGGGATTTATGATCGTCAGTCATGCTGTCCTTTGGGGATATAGAAAAAGCGTGGTGCATTATTGGAAAATAACAATACACACCACGCTTTCTTATACTATTTTTTTCTTTTATTAAGTTTTTGGTGTGTTGGCGGTGTCTTACTCTCCCACAACCCCACGATTGCAGTACCATCAGCGCAGTCAAGCTTTAGCTACCGGGATCGGAACGGGACCGGGCGTACCCTCGACGCTAAAACCACCAACACAAACCTTTGATACAAACCACCCTCCCACACCCCACTAGGGTACGGGCAGCGTGTTGCGTCAAACACTGTACAACAAACACAAACACAACAATCATTTCTTCATTCTTTTGCGGCAAACACATCATTCTCGGCGCATTACTGCTATTCTTGTCGCCCACACGTGAAAAACACTAGGTGTGTTATTTTGTGTCGGTATATTAGTACCAGTCACCTCCAACACGTCACCATGCTCACAGCCCTGGCCTATCAACCCCATCATCTACAGGGAACCTCAACAGAAACCTCATCTCAAAACAGGCTTCCCGCTTAGATGCTTTTCAGCGGTTATCCCTCCCGCACGTAGCTAACCAGCCATGCCACTGGCGTGACAACTGGCATACCAGAGGTACGTCCATCCCGGTCCTCTCGTACTAGGGACAGCCTTCTTCAAGTTTCAACGCGCGCGGCGGATAGAGACCGAACTGTCTCACGACGTTCTAAACCCAGCTCGCGTGCCGCTTTAATGGGCGAACAGCCCAACCCTTGGGACCTACTCCAGCCCCAGGATGCGACGAGCTGACATCGAGGTGCCAAACCATCCCTGTCGATATGAACTCTTGGGAAGATCAGCCTGTTATCCCCGGGGTACCTTTTATCCGTTGAGCGACACCACAACCACACGTCGGTGCCGGATCACTAGTCCCTGCTTTCGCACCTGCTCCACCCGTCAGTGTCACAGTCAAGCTCCCTTATACACTTACACTCACCATCTGATTGCCAACCAGACTGAGGAAACCTTTAGGGCGCCTCCGTTACCATTTAGGAGGCAAACCGCCCCCAGTTAAACTACCCACCAGGCACTGTCCCCAACCCGGATCACGGGCCAAGGTTCAGGTACCCAATCACACCAGAGTGGTATTTCACCTGCGACTCCACCACAACTAGCGTTATGGTTTCACAGTCTCCACCTATCCCTACACAAGCATGACCAAACACCAATACCAAGCTATAGTAAAGGTCCCGGGGTCTTTTCGTCCTGCCGCGCGAAACGAGCATCTTTACTCGTACTGCAATTTCACCGGGCCTGTGGTTGAGACAGCAGGGAAGTCGTTACGCCATTCGTGCAGGGTCGGAACTTACCCGACAAGGAATTTCGCTACCTTAGGATGGTTATAGTTACCACCGCCGTTTACTGGGGCTTTCAATTCTCCGCCCTGCACACCACAAAGATGTGCTCACGGGTCCTCTTAACCTTCCAGCACCGGGCAGGCGTCAGTCCGTATACCCTCAACTTCCACGTTTTCGCACGGACCTGTGTTTTTAATAAACAGTCGCTTCCTCTCTCCTCTGCGACCACCACCAGCCAATTCGCTGTCAGCAACCAGTAATGGTCCCCCTTCTCCCGAAGTTACGGGGGGCATTTTGCCGAGTTCCTTAACCACAGTTCACCCGAACGCCTTAGTATTCTCTACCCTGACCACCTGTGTCGGTTTCCGGTACAGGCCATGCACGCACTCGCTAGAGGCTTTTCTAGACAGCACAGGCACACTAACTACCACCACAACTGGTGTCCGCATCACGCCTCACCTTTTATATGTGGGGCGGATTTCCCAACCCCACAGGCCACACGCTTGCACTCCAATCCAATAAGGAAGCCCTAGCTACCACTCTGCGTCACCCCATCACTTGACTACTACCCACGAAGATCCCACGCACCCACACACACCAACCAAAAAGACCAGTGCACGCAGGCGGGCGGTTAGTACCATAAGATTCATCACTTGTCGCACGCACACGGGTACGGGAATATCAACCCGTCATCCATCGACTACGCCTGTCGGCCCTCGCCTTAGGCCCCTGACTCACCCTGGGAAGACAAACTTCACCCAGGAACCCTTAGTCATCCGGCGGATATGTTTCTCACACATCAATCGTTACTCATGCCTGCATTCTCACTCGCACACACTCCACCACCCTGTCACCAAATAGCTTCAACACATGCACGACGCTCCCCTACCCAACACACTTTCAAACAGTGTGTTGCCGCGGTTTCGGCGGTGTACTTAAGCCCCGCTACATTATCGGCGCAGAACCACTCGACCAGTGAGCTATTACGCACTCTTTCAAGGATGGCTGCTTCTAAGCCAACCTCCTGGCTGTCTTCGCGATCCCACATCCTTTTCCACTGAGCACACCCCTTAGGGCCTTAACCGACGATCTGGGCTGTTTCCTCTCGACCAACGGAGCTTATCCCCCGCAGTCTCACTGCCGCACCCACATTGCTGGCATTCGGAGTTTAGCTGATGTTGCTAAGATTATCGTCCCGCTCAACCAACCAGTAGCTCTACCTCCAACAAGCACACAATGCGACGCTGCACCTAAATGCATTTCGGGGAGAACCAGCTATCACGGAGTTTGATTGGCCTTTTCACCCCTACCCACAACTCATCCCCTCAGTTTTCAACCCTAAGTGGGTTCGCGCCTCCACAAAGTCTTACCTCTGCTTCACACTGGCCATGGGTAGATCACCCCGCTTCGGGTCCAGAACATGCCACACACACCCTAGTTAGGATTCGCTTTCGCTACGGCTCCCCACACTCATGGTTAACCACGCAACATGCCACTGACTCGCAGGCTCATTCTTCAAAAGGCACGCCACCACCCCACCCAAAAAAAGGGGGCTATGACGGATTATCAGCACATGGTTTCAGGTACTCTTTCACTCCCTCCCGGGGTACTTTTTCACCATTCCCTCACGGTACCTACTCCACTATCGGTCATGCTAAGTATTTAGGCTTACCGGGTGGTCCCGGCAAATTCACGACAGATTCCCACGAGCCCGCCGCTACTCAGGAAACACAACAACCCCGTAAGTGAGTGTTTTTCGTGTACCGGACTCTCACCGTCTCTGGCAGGCGATTCCACACCACTTCCACTAACACACCAACAACAGCACCAGCCAAGGTAGAACCAGTACGCCGTGCTCCTCCAACCCCGCATGCGTAACCCCTACCCGGTATCACACGCACACGGTTTAGCCTTATCCACGTTCGCTCGCCACTACTAGCAGAATCACTCTTGTTTTCTCCTCCTACGGGTACTAAGATGTTTCACTTCCCGCGTAACCCCCAACCAACTATCTTCTTCACTGGCGGGTGACCACACATAACCATGGCCGGGTTTCCCTCATTCGGACACCCTCGGATCAACGCTCATCAGGCAACTCCCTCGAGGCTTAACGCAGCCTATCACGTCCTTCATCGGCTTAGCATACCCAGGCATCCACCATGCGCCTAAAAAACAAAAAACACACACATTTTTCACGCACAGACAACAAAAAATACCAAGAACAAAACCACAAAAAAGAAAAAACAAACAACAACAATAATTATTGTTGCTATTTTTATCGCATTCGCGTCCACTATACAGTTCTCACACAACACACCACCCCACACACAACACCCACCAACCAACAGTCAGGGATCCTGCCTACCAGGGGTGATCCATAGAACAACACTCGTGCTGCTCTAGACACCCAACAGCATGCCAAACAACAAAACAAACCCGAACACAAACACACTCATCCTTGTTTCACTGATCCCAAACCCCACACATGAAATGCGTGCGATACCTGTCTTCACCTGAAAACAAAAACTCTGTCACCAGCCCTAGTGCTAACCAGCACCCAACCAAGTAACAAAACAAATACTCTATTCTCCTTAGAAAGGAGGTGATCCAGCCGCACCTTCCGGTACGGCTACCTTGTTACGACTTCGTCCCAATCGCCAATCCCACCTTCGACCACTCCCCCCACCAAACGGTGGTTAGGCCATGGGCTTCGGGTGTTACCAACTTTCATGACGTGACGGGCGGTGTGTACAAGGCCCGGGAACGTATTCACTGCAGCATTGCTGATCTGCGATTACTAGCGACTCTGACTTCATGGGGTCGAGTTGCAGACCCCTAATCCGAACTGAGATTAGCTTTTCAGCGATTCGCTCACCCTCACAGGTTTGCCGCGCGTTGTACTAACCATTGTAGCATGTGAAGCCCTGGGCATAAAGGGCATGATGATTTGACGTCATCCCCACCTTCCTCCGAGTTAACCCCGGCAGTCTCTCATGAGTCCCCACCCTAAACGTGCTGGCAACATAAGACAAGGGTTGCGCTCGTTGCGGGACTTAACCCAACATCTCACGACACGAGCTGACGACAACCATGCACCACCTGCACACCAACCACAAAGGGAGGTACGTATCTCTACAACCGTCTGGTGCATGTCAAACCCAGGTAAGGTTCTTCGCGTTGCATCGAATTAATCCACATGCTCCGCCGCTTGTGCGGGCCCCGTCAATTCCTTTTGAGTTTTTAGCCTTGCGGCCGTACTCCCCAGGCGGGGCGCTTAATGCGTTAGCTACGGCACAGAAAACCAAACCGGTCCCCACACCCTAACGCCCACCGTTTACAGCATGGACTACCAGGGTATCTAATCCTGTTCGCTCCCCATGCTTTCGCTCCTCAGCGTCAGTTACTGCCCAGAGACCTGCCTTCGCCATCGGTGTTCCTCCTGATATCTGCGCATTCCACCGCTACACCAGGAATTCCAGTCTCCCCTACAGCACTCTAGTTATGCCCGTATCGCCTGCCACCCCGAAGTTAAGCCCCGGAATTTCACAGACGACGCAACAAACCACCTACGAGCTCTTTACGCCCAGTAATTCCGGACAACGCTCGCACCCTACGTATTACCGCGGCTGCTGGCACGTAGTTAGCCGGTGCTTCTTAACAAAGGTACCGTCACCACACCCAAAACAGGTGCGGCTTCGTCCCTAACGAAAGGAGTTTACAACCCGAAGGCCGTCATCCCCCACGCGGCGTCGCTGCATCAGGCTTGCGCCCATTGTGCAATATTCCCCACTGCTGCCTCCCGTAGGAGTCTGGGCCGTATCTCAGTCCCAATGTGGCCGTCCACCCTCTCAGGCCGGCTACCCGTCGACGCCTTGGTAGGCCATTACCCCACCAACAAGCTGATAGGCCGCGAGCTCATCCTGCACCAAAACAATAATCTTTCCACCATGAGACACTAAACCATGGTCCTATCCGGTATTAGACCCAGTTTCCCAAGCTTATCCCGAAGTACAGGGCAGATCACCCACGTGTTACTCACCCGTTCGCCACTCGAGCACCCCCACCAAAGGTGAGGGCCTTTCCGTTCGACTTGCATGTGTTAGCACGCCGCCAGCGTTCGTCCTGAGCCAGGATCAAACTCTCCAAAAAAACAAACAAAAAACAATAACAGGCAAAAACAAAGAAAACCAACAAAACAAAAAAACAAACAAACACCAAAAAAACCATTCAGTGCTCAGCGTTCATGTTCATATACAAACAAAGTTTGCTTTCATCAAATGACACACTATCGAGTTCTCAAACAACACCACCACCCACAACCCCAACACCACAAAAAGCACAGGGCGTAAACAGCGACCACATAAATATACAAAACCCCACCACAAAACCACAAACCACCACGTCACTAACAACAAAAAAACCGGGATGGTTATCATGCCATCCCGGTTACACTATTGGATCTTTGCCCCTGCGAAGGTTTTTCTTGCCTCGCCGCAGCACTAGCCATGTGCCATACAGCAAATCATCGGCTGTTGGTTCCCAGTCCTCGGAGGAAATACGCTGGTTATTCACGTATGCGCCGCCTTCTTTTTATTGTGCGACGCGCGGGTCCTTTGGATGCTGCCAAACCGCTGGCCACCAATAGGTCCACGATTGTGCGTGGGTCCTGTGGCGCAATCTCTGCCACCGTGGTTTCCTGGAGCGCCCCCCTCAGGGTTGCTTCATCCAGTTCAGTCAATTCTGCCCGACCGAATAGCGCTTGAGCTGCTAGTTCTACCGCTTCAGTTGCCGCTGAACCGTGCACCAGGGTGGTCATTTCTTGCGCCAAGCGTCGTTGCGCTTCCCGCAGATGCGGTCGTTCCTGCACCGCCACTTCGTATTCGGCGATTTCCGCTTGGGACAGGAACGTGAACCAGCGCAGGTAGTCAATGACCACGGAGTCTCCCGCGTTGAGGAAGTACTGGTACCACGAATAAGGGCTGGTCAGTTCAGGATCTAACCAGAGTTTGCCGCCACCCGTGGATTTGCCGAATTTTTGCCCTTGCGCATCCGTAACCAATGGCACGGTTAAGCCATGTACCTTGGTTTTGGTTCATGCGTCGGTTGAGATCTACGCCGGAAACAATATTGCCCCACTGGTCACCACCACCGATTTGCAGCACACAATCGTATTCCCGATTGAGGTGCACATAATCGTAGGATTGGAGCAGCATGTAGGAGAATTCGGTGTAGGAAATCCCGTCGGATCCTAGGCGCCGCTTCACGGTTTCTCGATCCAGCATCGTATTGAGCGAAAAGTTTTTGCCCAGGTCACGTAGGTAGTCAATGAGCGAGAATTTCCCCAACCAATCGGCGTTATTGACCATGATGGCTTTACCATCCGTATAGTCGATAAAGGACCGAATTTGGTCTTGGATCGCCGCAATGTTGTGGGCGATTTCTTCCTCGGACAGCATGGACCGCTCCCCCACATCCCGCGGATCGCCGATCATGCCGGTAGCGCCACCTGCCAAGGTGAGTACTCGGTGCCCCGCGTTTTTGGAAGCGTTTCAGCATGATGAGGGGCACAAGGTGCCCCGCATGAAGCGACGCCCCGGTCGGATCGAACCCGCAGTAGAGAGTGATGGGTTGCTCGCAAGCGGCACGTAACTCGTCAACATCGGTGGCTTGATTGATAAGCCCCCGCCACAGTAGTTCATCAACGATATTCATGTGTTAGTCCTCCGGGGAATAGGCGATTGCTTCGTCGATAAGCATTACGGGGATGTCATCAACAATCGGGTAGGCAATCTTGAGTCGCGGGTTGACCAGCACATTTTTGTCTTCCAGGTAGATGAGCGGCCCATGGTCCTGGGGGCATGCCAGCACTTCTAATAGTTGGGGGTCGAGGCTCATGCGTGATCCCCTTGCGCCCATGCCCGATAGTCGGCGGTCAACGTGTCTACCCGGTGCCGCTGCTCGTCGACTCGCACCTGCGCGGTCCCGCCCCAGGTGGTGCGTGATGCCACCGCACCCGCAACCGTCAACACTTCCCGAACCCCCGGATGCAGCTGCTTGTGGGCGCTGGCCAGTTCCTCGTCCGTGAGCTCGTCAAGGCCCACGCCGCGTTCCTCAGCGATGCGTACACAGGCACCGGACGCCTCGTGTGCTTCCCGGAACGGCACACCTTCCCGAACCAGCCACTCGGCCAGGTCCGTGGCCAGCGTGTAGCCGGCCGGCGCCAGTTCCAGCATTCGCCGCGGATGGAACACCAGAGTGGCAACCAACCCGGTCATGGCCGGCAACAGCAGGTGCAGCTGCGTCACCGAGTCCACGATGGGCTCTTTGTCTTCCTGCAAATCCCGGTTATAGGCCAATGGCATGGCCTTGAGGGTGGCCATGAGCCCGGCCAGGTTGCCGATGAGCCGACCGGTTTTGCCCTGGTGAGTTCCGCCACGTCGGGGTTTTTCTTTTGCGGCATGATCGACGATCCCGTGGACCAGGCGTCGGCCAAGGTCACATAGCCAAATTCCGGGGTAGACCAGGCGATGATTTCCTCCGCGAGGCGAGACATGTCCACCGCAATTTGGGGCCAACACGTATGCGGTTTCGGCGGCAAAAATCCCGAGAGCTGGTGGCGTCGAGAGAGTTGTCCGCAGCCCTCGGCAAACCCCAATTCGGCGGCGATTGCCTCCGGGTCGAGGTGCAGGAGGATCCGCGAGGGCCCCCGACCCATAGGGACTCACCGCGAGGCGTTTGTCCAGGTCTTGGAGCCGTTCGATGTCCCGCAGCAACGGGTGTGCGTGCGCGAGCAGCGCATGGGCCAACAGGATCGGCTGGGCCGCCTGAAAGTGGGTTTTTCCGGGCATGATAACCCCGGATGATTGGCCGCCTGGGTGCTGAGGGCGCAATCAGGTCGGTCACCTCGACCGCAATGTCCCGGATAGCGTCCCGCACCCACATGCGGAAGAGGGTTGCCACCTGGTCGTTTCGGGAACGACCGGCCCGCAACCGACCGCCCACCTCGGGGCCCACAATCTCAATGAGGCCGCGTTCCAAGGCACCGTGCACGTCTTCGTCGGTGGGCAGGGGGACGAAATCGCCGCTGGCTACTTTTTCGCCAAGACGATCAAGGCCGTCAAGCATGGTGTCCAGGTCGGCGTCGGAAAGCAGGCCGGCCTTGTGTAAGACCTGGCGTGCGCCTGGATGCCTGGACATCGTAGGGGGCAAGCACCCAGTCGAAGTGGGTGGATACGGACAGGGCGAACATGGCGTCGCTGGGGCCGCCGGCGAATCGGCCACCCCATAATGCGCCTTGGTTGGTTTTGTGTTGCTGTGCCATGAGGATTATGCTTCGCGGTCCCGCCGGTTGGAAATCTTGGTGGACAGGCCGTGGAGTTCCACGAAGCCCTTGGCCAAGGTTTGGTCAAAGGTGTCGCCGGTGTCGTAGGTGGCCAGGTTAAAGTCGTGAGAGAGTGATCGGATCGCCGACCGTTCACTACCGCGCTGCCGGCATGGAGGACCATGCGGATGTCGCCGGTCACATGCTCTTGGGTGGAGTCAATGAAGGCGTCCAGGGAGCGTTTCAGCGGGGAGAACCACAGGCCGTCATAAACTTCTTCGGACCAGCGGGCGTCGACAAGCCGCTTGTAGCGGGCAAGTTCGCGCTCCACAGTAACGTCTTCCAGAGCTTGGTGGGCGGTGAGCAGGGTGATTGCCCCGGGGGCCTCGTACACCTCGCGGGATTTAATGCCCACCAGGCGGTCTTCCACCATGTCGAGGCGGCCCACACCTTGGGCGCCGGCCCGCTGGTTGAGCTCTTCGATGGCTTCGAGCACGGTGACGGGCCGGCCGTCGATGGCCACGGGTACGCCGGATTCAAAAGAAATTGTGAGTTCGTCAGGGGCATTACCCAGCCCCGGGTCCTCGGTATATGCGTAGAGGTCCTTGGTGGGCGGATTCCACAGGTCTTCGAGGAAACCGGTTTCCACGGCACGACCCCACACGTTTTGGTCGATGCTGAATGGGGACTTTTTCGACTGTTCGATGGGAAGGTTGATTTCCTCGGCAAAGGCAATGGCCTTGTCCCGGGTCCAGGCGTAGTCACGGGCGGGGGCAATGATTTCCAGCTCAGGAGCCAGACTGCGGAACCCAACTTCGAAGCGGACCTGATCGTTGCCCTTGCCGGTGCAGCCGTGGGAGACGTGAGTGCCGCCGAACTCCTGGGCGGCCTGCACCAAATGCTTCACAATGAGCGGCCGGGAAATGGCGGAGACCAGCGGGTATTGCTTCATGTACATGCCGTTGGCCCTGAATTGTGGGCAGGCAGTAGTTGTTGGCGAATTCGTCTTTGGCGTCGATGACGACGGCTTCGACGGCACCACAGTCGAGGGCGCGTTGGCGCACGGATTCCATGTCCTCGCCGCCCTGACCCAGGTCGAGGGAAACGGCAACGACTTCACCACCGGTCATTTTCGCCAAGTATGGGATAGCAACGGAGGTGTCAAGGCCACCGGAATATGCGAGGACTACACGGTTGGTCATAATGTAATTTTTCTCCTTATCGAACGTTGAGCAAGTCGACGAGTTCCTTGCCCGTCAATGGGTCGCGGGCCAGGACAAACACGGTATCGTCACCGGCGATAGTGCCCACTACTTCATCCATGCTGACCCTATCAATAAAGCTAGCAAGGAAGGCCGCGGCCCCGGGCGGGGTGCGCAGCACCGCAATGTTCCCGGAATGATCGCTGGATACCAACAGGTCATCCAGCATTTTTCGTAGTTTTTCCCGGGTGCCGACGGTGGTGGGGGCAATGGTTTCTTCGGTGTTGCCGACGGCATAGAATGCGCGCCGCTGTCCGGCCGAATTTTTGGCCCCGAGTTCGTCGAGGTCACGAGACAGGGTCCCTTGGGTGATTTCAACGCCTTTGTTTTTGAGCAGTTCCGAGAGCTGCATTTGGCTGGAAACTAGATTCTGTTCGAGCAGTTCCAAGATTAATGCTTGGCGGACCGTTCTAGTGATTGGTCCAGGGCTCACGGGACCTGATGGGCGCTCCTTCGATTATTTATTTGGTTTAGGCTGATTCCACAGTAGCCACGTCATCAAAGCCTTTTGGGCGTGGAGCCGGTTTTCGGCTTCGTCGAAAACTACGGATTGTGGGCCGTCAATCACCGAGGCAGTGACTTCACTACCGCGATATGCCGGTAAACAATGCATAAAGATGGCGTTTTTATTAGCTTTACTCATTATTTCATCGTTTACCTGGTAGGGCAAGAATGGGGTACGCCGATCCAGACCGTCATTTTTCCATGCCCATGGATACCCAGGTATCCGTGATGACCACGTCCGCACCGGCCACCCTCGTTAATGTCACTAGTGACGGTAATGGTGGCACCGGTTTCCGCGGCCCGAGTGCGGGCTCGTTCCACAAAATAGGGTTCCGGTTGGAAATCGGTGGGAGCGATAATACTGATGTCCAGGCCCGCGGTGGCGAAGCCCAACATGTAGGAATTGGCCATATTATTACGACCATCGCCCAGGTATACCGCTTTATGCCCCCGAAGCCCGCTAGGCCCTTGTTTGGGGCATAAATTTTTCGATAATGGTTTGCAGGTCGGCAAGTACCTGACAGGGGTGGAAACTATCGCACAGCGCGTTAATGATAGGCACTTGCGAGGTTTCGGCCATGTCCCACAGGTTTTGGTGAGCGAAGGTGCGCCACACGATGAGCGATACCATGCGTGACAGGAGCGCCCCGGTGTCCTGGTAGGTTTCGCCTTTGCCCATTTGGGTTTTGCCGGATTCGACTACGATGGCGTTGCCGCCGAGTTCGGCGATGCCCGTCGCAAAGCTAAATCGGGTGCGTGTGGAGGTTTTTATCAAAGAGCACCGCCACGGATTGCGGCCCTTTCAGCGGCTGTGAGGCAAATCGCGCATGCTTGAGCTCCGCGGCCATGGTGAGCACTTCGGCCTGTTCGGCGGGGTGAGGTGGTCGTCGGCGAGGAAATGCCGCACATTATTAGTCATCGTGGGAAACTCCTTTAAGAAGGTCAGCGAAGCGTGCTACCGCTTGGGTGATCTGGTCATCACTAATAATAAGCGGTGGTGTGAGTCGCACTACATGAGGTTGCGGGGCGTTCATGAGGATTCCGTAATTCGGCGCCTCGGCCACGGCTTGCTTTGCGACGGGCTCCCGCAGCACTACCCCAAGCATCAATCCCTCGACCCCGCACCGACTCGACCTGGGGGTAGTTTGAGCAGTTCTTGACGCAGCAGCTCCCTTTGCGCGTGACCTCCGCCAGGAATTGCTTGTCGACGACGTCCAGGACCACCCGGGCGGCGGCACAGGTCACCGGATTGCCACCAAAGGTACAGCCGTGGTCCCCAGGTTGGAAGAGCTTGGCGGCCTTGCCTGCGGCGATGCATGCCCCCATGGGGAGGCCACCACCGAGTCCCTTGGCCATGGTGACCACGTCGGGGCGAACATTGTCGTGTTGGAAAGCGAAGAACTCACCGGTGCGACCAACCCCGGTCTGTACCTCGTCACAGATCATGAGGATGCCATGCTCGTCGCACAACTGGCGTACCTGGGCGAGGAACCCATCGGGGGCAGGCACCACACCGGTTTCACCCTGGATGGGCTCCAGGAAGATGGCGGCCACGTCGTCGTCAAGCGGTGGGAAGCTCTCAATGTCACCGTAGGTGTAATATTCAACGCCCGCGGGCATGGGCTCGAATTTTTTTCCGCTTGTCGGGCTGGCCGGTGAGCGCCAGCGCCCTCCCATGGTGCGACCGTGGAACCCGTGTTCGGCGGCAAGGATTCGGCTCCGGCCAGTGGCACGGGCGATTTTGAATGCCGCCTCGTTGGCCCTCGGTGCCGGAATTGCAGAAAAACACCCGGGCATCCGGGTCACCAAACCGGTCGATGAGACCAGCCGCCACATCAATGACCGGCTGGGATGCATACAGGTTGGAAACATGCCCCAGGGTGGCAATCTGCTCGGATACCGCCTGCACCACCGCCGGATGACCGTGTCCCAAGGCGTTCACCGCGATGCCCGCCAATAGGTCAATGTGGGTTCGCCCCTCGAGTCGGTAACCTCGGCACCGGCACCGCTGACCAGGGTGATGGCCGGGGTGCCGCAGGTGTTCATTATTACGTCAGGCCAGGTTGGCATTATTCGTCTCCTTCGTTGCGATAAATCGTGGGGCTGGCGGGGTCGGCCACCACGTCGTCCGGCACCACCATGGTGCCGATACCGCCGGCGGTGAGCAGTTCCAGCAGCACGGAATGACCCACCCGGCCGTCAATCACATGGGCCGCCCTGAACCCCATGCTCCACCGCTCGCAGACAGGGACTCCATTTTCGGAATCATTCCGGTATCGAGCTGCGGCAATAATTCCGCCAGCTCGGTCACGGAGGTTTGGGAAATGAGCGAAGTCCTGTCCGGCCAATTGGCGTATAACCCCTCAACATCGGTGAGGATCAGGAGTCGCTCGGCACCCAGGGCAACCGCCAGGGCCCCGGCGGCGGTATCCGCGTTGATGTTATACACCTCGCCGTCGTCGAAGCCGGGGGCAATGGTGGAGACCACGGGAATGCGTCCGGCATCAATGATGTCCATGAGGCTGCTGGCGTCCACGTTCACGATCTCCCCCACCAGGCCAATGTCGGTGAGCTTCCCATCGACCTCCACCAGGCGTTTTTCCGCCTGAAACAGGCCGGCGTCCTCCCCGGAGGTGCCCACCGCGTAAGGGCCATGATTATTAATGAGCCCCACCAGGTCGCGGCCAACCTGGCCGAATAGCACCATGCGGACAACCTCCATGACCTCCGGCGTGGTGACCCGGAAACCGCCCTTGAACTCCCCTTCGAGGACCCAGTCGGTCCAGCATGGCGGTGATTTGGGGGCGCCGCCGTGCACCACCACGGGTTTCACGCCGACGGTGCGCAGGAACGCCATGTCTGCGGCGAAGGCGGCCTTGAGCTCATTGTCGATCATGGCATTGCCGCCATACTTCACTACCACGATCTTATTGTTGAGATGCTGGAGCCAGAGCAACGCCTCCACCAGAACTTGTGCACGTTTTTGAGGGGTCATATACCTCATTATGATCGCTTCTTTCCTAGGTAGAATAGGCGGAATTGAATTCGACGTAGCCTAATGACAGATCAGTAGTTCGAATCGTGGCTTGGCCGGGGCCGCCGGTGCCTAGGTCCACCACCACATCAATATCCACACCGGTCAGGTTCACGTCCCGCGCCCCCGGGGTTCCGCACGAGTCAATGCACACGGCTTGATTATTGAAATACACCGAGATTTTTTCCGGATCCATATCAGCATCGGCCATGCCCACCGCGGCAAGGGTGCGACCCCAGTTGGGATCCGAACCGAACATGGCGCACTGAAACAGGTTATCCCGCGCGATCGTCCGGGCGGCATTCAGCGCCATGTCGTCGGTGGTGGTGCCGGTAACGGTGACGGCGACCCGCTTAGTCACGCCCTCGGCGTCCGCCTGCATCTGCCGGGCCAAATCTGCACAGGCCTCCCGAACCGCCTCGTCTAATTCCTGCTGAGTTGGGGTGATCCCCGACGCCCCTGACGCCAGCAATAACACGGTGTCGTTTGTGGAGGTAGACCCGTCAATGTCCAGGCGGTCAAAGGTGACCGCGGTGGCCTGCCGCAGCGCGGCATCCGCCATGTCCGGGGTGATCGACGCATCGGTGGTGAGGCACACCAGCATTGTGGCGAGCGACGGGGCCATCATCCCCACCCCTTCCCCATACCAGCCAACGACCAGCCGCCGGCGTGCGTCACCAGGGTGGTTTTTCCGCACCGTATCCGTGGTCATGATGGCTTCCGCCGCCGCATCAGCATGATCCCCCAGGCCGGCAACCAGCGGGTCGACCGCATTGAGCATCAGGTCCAGGGGCAGCTGCTCCCCGATGAGCCCGGTGGAGCAGGCGGCCACATCCGCCGCCTCGCAACCAATGGCATCCGCCACCCGCTGCACCACGGCAGCGGCGTCCGCATCCCCTGCGCCCCGTTGCAGGCGTTGGCGTTGCCGGAATTATAAACCACCGCCACAAGCCGGCCATCAGCCACAGCCTTTCGTGTCAGCTTCACCGGTGAGGCCACCACCCGGTTCCGGGTAAACACGCCGGCCGCAACAAACTCCGGCCCGGTATTGACCACCAACGCCATGTCCGGCTTCCCCGACGGTTTAATGCCCGCGGTCACCGCCGCGGCAACGAAACCCGGAATCATGGTGCCACCCCATTCACGGTCAAACCAGCAGCCTCATCCAACCCCAACGCAATATTCATGCACTGCACCGCGGCGCCGGCCGTGCCCTTGACCAGGTTGTCGATGGCGCTCACCACCACCAGGCGGCCGGCGGCCTCGTCGACCTCCACCTGGAGCTGACACATATTCGCCCCCACCACGCTCTTGGTTTGCGGCTGCTGATCCCCCGGCAACACCGATACAAATTGCTCTTCTGCATAAAATTCCGCATAGGTGGCGTAGGCTTGTTCCGCGGTCACCCCGGCAACCAACGGCGCCGTGGCCGTGGTCAGGATTCCCCGCGACAGCGGTGCCAGCACCGGGGTGAAACTCACCGTCACCGGCACCGTCGAATACGCGCCCAGGTTTTGGCGAATCTCCGGGTTATGGCGGTGTTTACCAGCGGTATTATAGGCCCGCAGGTTACCCATCACCTCCGAACCCAATAGGCCCACGCTGGCTTTCTTCCCCGCACCCGAGGTGCCGGTGATGGACACAAATTGCAGATCCGGGTGCACCAAATCATGCACCACCGCCGGCAACATGGCTAAGGTGGCGCCGGTGGGGAAACAACCAGGCACCGCAATCCGGTTCGCCCCCCGTAGTTTACTGCGCTGACCAGGAAGTTCCGGCAACCCATAAGGCCAGCTGCCGGCGTGTTCCCCGCCATAAAAATTTTTCCCAATCATGGGAATCCGTTAACCGGAAATCGGCGGCACAGTCAATCACCAGCACATCATCACCCAAATTTCGGGCGATTTCGGCGGAATGCCCGTGCGGCAACCCCAGAAAACCACATCATGGCCGGCTAAAATATCCGTGGTGGTGGGCTCAATCGTGCGGTCTGCCAAGCTCACCAAATGCGGCATGAGCTCGGCCACGGACTGGCCCGCGGTGGTGGCGCCGGTCAGCGCGCCGATCTCCACGTCCGGGTGCGCGGAAATCAGGCGAAGAATTTCGCTGCCAGCATAGCCGGAGGCTCCGGCGACGGCTACGTTAATTGTCATGCACCCAGCATAGCAATTATTCGGAAACTTGCAATTTATGCACGCATGTGGGCGCCGAACCGTTCCGCCGCCAACTCCGCGGCAGCCAGCCGGCCCACCGAGCACTCCTCATCCGTCAAGGTCCGATCCGGAGCCCGGAACACCAGGGCAAAGGCCAACGATTTCACGTCGGCCCCTAACCCTGCCGAGCGGTACACGTCGAAAAGCTCCACGGTTTCCAATAAGTCGCCGCCACCAGCAATAATGGTCTGCCGCACCGTCTCGGCCGGCACATCCTCCGGCACCACCAACGCCAAATCCTGCTTCACCGCAGGAAACGCTGACAGCACCGGCGCCGGCAACACCTGCGTGAGCGGCAACGCCGACACATTGAGCTCCATGGCGCACGTGCGCTTCGGCAGACCCAACCGCTCCACAACCTGCGGATGCAGCTCACCGGCATGCCCCACCACGACACCATCCACCAGCAATGCGGCGCACCGGCCCGGATGCCACGGCAAATACTCCGCATTTTCCACCGTCAACGACACCCCGGCGGCCCGCGCCACCAGCTTCGCCGACTCGATCGCATCCGCATACGAATACTCCCGGCCCCTCACCCCATGGGCCTGAAAACTCAATCAAACCAGTGCCCACGGTCGCCACATGCAACGGCTGGTACGGCAACGTTGCTAACAACCCAGCAATCTCCGCATCCGATGGTCGCTGCGCCACCGACAGCATCGGCGACATGCCCGCGCCCTGCACCACCGACACCCTGCTGTTGGCCAAACAACGACAAATTCGTCATGCCCCGCGCCACATTCCGCGCCACGGCCTCCAGCATGGACGGCAATAACGTTGTGCCCACAATGGCGTAATCCGCATCTAACGGGTTGCGCACCGCCACCGCGTTACGACGCTCATCCGCGGCCGCCAACCCCCACGTATCAAACGTGTCCTGCCGAATAAACGGAGTCGGCAAAATCTCCACATAACCGCCATAAGCCAACGCATGCCCAATGGCCCGCCGCCGCTTCTGGGCCGGAGTCAATCCCTTACCCGCCGACACGGTCGGCACAATCGCGGGAATATCCGCCAACCCCTCCAGGCGCAGCACCTCCTCCACCAGGTCCGCATCCTCGGTCAAATCCGGGCGCCACGTCGGCGGAACCACATCCAGCATGCCGTCATGCTCCGTGACCTTGCACCCCACCTCGCGCAGTCGACCGACCACCGTCTCCGGGGCATAATCCACCCCGGCAATCTGGCCCGGACGCGACACCGCCATCCGAATCGTGGGCATCACCGGCACCTCCCCACCACGGTGCGGCCTGTGGAAATGGTGCCACCCGCAATATCCTGCAACAAGGCGCAGGCCATATCCAAAGCGACCTCCACCAACGCCGGATCCACGCCCCGCTCAAACCGCCGCGACGCCTCCGAACTCAACTTATGACGCCGCGACGACCGGGCCGTCACAATAGGATCCCACGTGCAGCCTCAAAATACACATTCGTGGTATCAGCAGAAATCTCCGACGACACGCCCCCCATCACAGCCGCCAACGACTGGATGCCGGCATCGTCGCAAATCACCACATCTTCAGGATCTAGCTTGCGCACAACATGATCCAAGGTTTCCAGCTGCTCACCTTGCCGGGCCAACCGCACCACCAAATCACCGCTGATCTTCTTGGCATCAAACGCATGCATCGGCTGACCCAACGCCAACATCACATAATTCGTCACATCCGTCGCCGGATTCACCGGCTGCTGGCCGGAAAGTAACAACTCCCGCTGCAGCCACCACGGCGTCGTGGCCTTAGGATCAATGCCACTTACCCGACGCAACCCAAACCGCTTCGCCTTGGTCTCCGGCCGCAACTCCACGCCGATAAGCTTCGATGTTGGCTGCGGCACCTGCGGAAACTCCGCCAACGCCGGATCCTGGTAGACCGCCGACAGCCCAAACCCGGACGCCAATTCCGAGACAACCCCCGGGCCGACAATGCATAGCCGCGATCCGGGGTGATATTCACGTCAAAAACTGTGTCATCCAGGCCCAGCACCTCCCGGGCATCCGCACCCGCTCCCCGAATCCAGCGTGAGAATGCCCGACGACCTGGTGGTGAGTCCCAACTCCGCAGCGGAACAAATCATGCCCTCCGACACGTGACCATACGTCTGCCGCGCCGAAATCTCGAAGCCACCCGGCAGTACCGTCCCCGGCAACGCCACCACCACAATGTCGCCCACCGAGAAATTCTGGGCGCCACAAATAATATTCTGCACTCTGATCCGGCCCCACCAACACCTGGCAGTAGCGGATCGGCTTTAAACTCCGTCAGCTCCTCGATGGCGACCACCCGGCCCAACACCAGTGGGCCGGTGGTTTCCGGAATCGACTCGTATCCTTCGGTCTCAAACCCCACCTGCACATACATGGCATCCAACTCCGCCGGAGTCACACCAGCGAAATCTGAAGCAAACTCTGAACCCAACTCTGAGTAATAAGCATTATCCCAATATCTCCTTTATGCCTGGATTCCGAAAGGTGCAGTGAAACGAATATCGCCCTCCACCATGTCCCGCATGTCATTCAGCCCATTGCGGAATTGCAACGTCCGATCCACCCCAATACCAAACGCAAACCCGGTATAGACCGCCGGATCAATGCCCGCAGCACGCAGCACATTCGGGTTCACCATGCCGCAACCACCCCATTCAATCCAGCCAGCCCCACCTTTCTTCTGCGGGAACCACACATCCACCTCGGCGGACGGCTCCGTGAACGGGAAATAATTAGCGCGCATCCGGGTACGAGTCTCCGCACCAAACAACGCTTTTGCTAAATGGTCAAGCGTGCCCCGCAAATGCGCCATCGTCAACCCCTCAGCCACCGCTAGGGCCCTCCACCTGGTGAAACACCGGCGTGTGCGTGGCATCCAACTCGTCGGTGCGGAATACCCGACCCGGGGCAACCACATAAATCGGCAGATCCTGCGACAGCATAGTGCGCATCTGCACCGGCGACGTGTGTGTCCGCAACACCTGCCGCGACCCCTCGTGAGAAACATGGAACGTGTCCTGCAAGGTGCGCGCCGGGTGATCCGGCACAAAATTCAAGGAATCGAAATTGAAATACTCCGCCTCCACCTCTGGACCATCCGCCACCTCATAGCCCATGGAAACAAAAATATCCGTGATCGTCTCCAACAACGTCGTGATCGGGTGCAGCGCCCCCACCTGCCTTCGGGTGGTAGGCACGGTAACATCCACCCGCTCAGCAATCAAGACCTCGGCGTTCCGCTTTTCCTCCAGGGCGGTCTTAGCGGTGGCGTACGCCTTCTCCGCCTCGCCCCGCGCCTGATTGACAAGCCGTCCGGCATCCTTCCGCTCATTCTTCGGCAACGACCCCAACGCACGCCGTGCCTGTGAGATAGGCGCATCATCACCCAAATGTTCCCTGCGGGCGACAGCCAATTCTTCGAGGTTAGTCGCAGCAGCAAAGGCTTGCCGCGCGGCCTCCACAGCTTCGGTCAGCTCGGACACGGATTCTCCTTGGTAAATCGATAAAAATGTAACTCATCCATAATAGCGACTAGTTTGCAAACCACCAAGATCACGAATGGGGGTGAATTTGATCAAAATCACATTTTTTCTTTCTTCAGGTTTTTACTAGGGTATAAAGCATGGAAACGCTTTACGACGCCTACTGCACCGCACAACGCAGCGGTGCCGCACTGTTGCGCATGTGCGTCGTCAAGGCCTGAAAAAGCACCAAATCGCCCGGGATTTCCGCATCACCCAAAAAAAGAAGCAGACCTTTATATCTGGTTGGGCCACCAATTCACCGCCAAACTCCTCATGCTCGCTGCCGAGAAACAGCTATCCGTCAGCCAACTCCAGGTGGTGGCCAAAGCCGCGAATAAGGCCAGCGCTAACCTCGTCGACAAGCAAGCACTGCGGCAAGAATTCATTAACCACGCCGCCACCTGCACCGTCGACGAACTGCACCTCTACGTCAACACCCGGGTGCTCGAAGTCAACAGTGGGCGCGCACCGCGAAAGCCGCAACCGGCATATCCAAACAAGCTGACGCCGACGGCATGGGCCACATCCACGCCGCCATGCCCTACCACGAAGCTAAAAAGTCAGCGCCATCCTCGACACAGACGCCAAAAACTCCGGCGGCTCAACCCCAACCTCGGCTACGCGGAAGCCCTCACCCACGCGCTCATCAACCGGGTCACCGCCCCCAGCGCCGACAGCAGCCCCACCAACACCCCCTGCTTCCTCTTCCCGCTCCAGGCGGACGCCACCTACTTCGCGGACGGCACCGTCGCCTTCACCAACGGCTCCACCCGCCCCTCAAAGAACTAGTCGACGAACAACTCAGCGACTACGGCTACGTCATCGTCACCGCACTCGACGAAAACGGCGTCCCCACTGTCGCCACCTCCTACCTCTGCCGGCGCAGCGACCCCGACGGTGGCGGCCGGGACAAACAACGAAGCTTCAGCCCCTGGCAAAAATTCATCAGCACCGCCGAATACCTGTGCTGTATGCACCCCGATTGCAGCTACCCAGCAATCTCCAGCCAGAGCCACCACCTCAAAGCCTGGACCAATGGCGGGCCCACCACCCTCACCAACTGTGTGCCCCTCTGCGGCCCCCACAACGCCCAAAACGACGACAACCCCGCCAAACACTGGCACAACGGCCACGCCATCAAAGACCCCGCCACCGGGCGAGTCGGCTGGCAATTCACCCGAGGCGGGCCCATCTACCACAATAAAAACCCGCTCATCCGCAAAGGAATGCGGGAATGGGCACTCGCCTACTACGGATTCATTTCGATGACTCCCACAAACAAATAGACGCCGCGGTAGCCAAATTCAACGACTCCGCCGAACCCTTAATGGGAATCGCTACCCGGTGATCGGCCAACTCCATAAGCTCCGACCCCAACCCATGCGCCTCATTGCCAAACAACCAGGCAGTAGGGCGGGTCAGGAGCTCATTAGCCGTGCCCAAATCCACCTCACCATCAGCCGCGGTCGCCATCAACTGCAACCCCCGACCTTTCAACAGGCGCAGCACCTCCCCACATCCCGCGACCGCGCCACCGGCACATGAAACACCGACCCCGCCGAAGCCCGCACCGCCTTCGAAGACTGCGGATCCACCGTATCCCCGCAAAAATCACCGCATCCGCCCCCAAGGCATCAGAAACCCGCACCAACGTCCCCGCATTCCCCGGATCACTCGTCCCCACCGCCACAGTTACCAACCGGGACTACGACCCAACGCCTCCCCCACTCGCCACAACACCGGACGGCACACCGCAAAAATCCCCGGCGCCGTCGCAGTATCCGCCAACGACCGGGCCGCCCCCGCAGTAATCGGGTGTACAAACACCTGCATATGACCCGCAGCCACCACAATATCCGCAAACCGCTTTGCCGCCTCCGCGGTTATAAACACATCGGTGGCGGAACCCGTAGCAACAGCAGCCTCTACGGAGTTGGAGCCTTCGACGATGAACCTCCCTCCTTTCTTCTGACCGCTGTCCGATGTAGCTTTGCTGCTTTGACGATGCGGGGGTGCGTTCGGTAAACGCTTCAGTGAAGTCCAGGCTGCTCATTCACCTTATGGTAGCAGGTAGCAAAAACTCCACCACTTCCCTTCTGGGAAGCGGTGGAGTCAGAATGTTTTTAGGCAGCCTTGGGGGCGTTCACGTCTGCCGGCAGCGCGGCCCTGGCGGCCTCGCAGATCACGGAGAACGCAGCGAAGTCGTTCACCGCAAGGTCGGCCAGGATCTTCCGGTCTACTTCAATTTCGGCCAGCCGCAGGCCTTGGATCAACCGGTTGTAGGTGATACCGTTCATGCGGGCGGCAGCGTTGATGCGGGTGATCCACAGTTTGCGGAATTCCGATTTACGGGCCCGGCGGTCACGGTAGGAGTAGGTCATGGAGTGCAGCCATTGTTCCTTGGCCTTGCGGTATAGGCGGGAACGCTGTCCCCGATAGCCCTTGGCTGACTTGAGAATCTCGCGACGTTTCTTCTTGGCGTTTACTGAGCGCTTAACACGTGCCATTGTTTACAACTTTCCTTACAGCAATAGATTATGTGGTGGATTAAGCCTTGCCCAGGAGACGCTTGACGCGCTTGGTGTCGGCTGGGGCTACATCCGTCGTTCCCTTCAGGCGACGGGTGCGTTTCGACGGCTTCCCTTCTAGGAGGTGGCGTCGATTAGCCCGCTCGCGGCGTAGTTTGCCGGAACCAGTGGTCTTGATCCGCTTAGCGGTGCCCTTGTGGGTTTTCTGCTTCATGGGATTAAACGTCCTTCTAACTTTTAGGTCTCTACTTTTTGCCTTTGCGCACTGGGCCGAAGACCATGGTCATATTGCGACCATCTTGTTTGGGCTTCGATTCCACAATGCCGTAATCGGCAACATCCTCTGCCAGTCGGTCTAAAAGCCGGGTACCGAGCTCCGGTCGGGACTGCTCCCGGCCCCGGAACATGATGGTGACTTTTACTTTGGACCCTTTTTCGAGGAAGCGGATCACATTGCTCTTTTTGTCTCGTAATCGTGATCGTCGATCTTGGGACGGAATTTTTTGCTCCTTGACCACAGTTTGCTGCTGATTTTTGCGAGCTTCACGAGCCTTTTTGAGCCTGTTCGTATTTGAACTTGCCATAGTCCATGATCTTGCAAACCGGCGGCTTGGCGTTGGGGGCGACCTCAACGAGGTCGAGGTCGGCGTCGTAAGCAAGTTTGCGTGCATCTTCAATATGCACGATGCCAACCTGCTCCCCATTAGGTCCAACAAGTCGAACCTCGGGTACTCGGATTCGCTCATTAATGCGAGCTTCAGCGCTGATGGGAACTCCTCAAGTAGCAAAGTGGATTATGTGATCTACCGTTATTCGCTAGCGATTCCCGTGACATACGAAAAACCCGTTTGCTTCTTCAGGAGCAAACGGGAGACCTGATACCTTGACCTCTTTACCGAAGCTTGAGGTGGGAAGATCTCCACTTGCGTTGGGCGGTAGTGGGTTAACTATAACACAGTAGGTACCCCCAAACAAGTCTGCGGCTAAGATAAGGGCATGACCCAAGATAATTCTGATAAACATCAGACTAGTCTGATGGATCTTCCCAAATTTAGTGAGACTGACGTCCTACAACCATCAATGGAGTCGAAGCCGCCGGATACGCAACAAGCGCAAATTCAATCTGAACCGTGGTGGACTAATGAGAATATTATTATTCGCTTATGGGCCAGTTTTGGGGCGCTCATCACGTTTATTGGTGTGGCGTTCCTTGTTGCTTGGGGTATTAAGAATGGGTGGCTCACCCCCACCATCCGGGTTGTGCTCGCAACCTTGTTGGGCATCGCTTTGTTGGCGACCACCCCGGTTTTGCGGCGTCGTCAGTTGCATTCCGCCGCCGTTGGCTCGGTATACGTCACCTCTCTTCTGACTCTTGGCGCCACCGCCATTAGCGTTGGCTATATTTTTGATATGTGCCCGCCGGTTGTTGCATCTGCGGTGCTGGGTGTGATCGTCGCCGCGTATGGTCTGGGGAACCGGTGGTTGGCACAGGAGGGTATCGCTATAACCGTTGCGATTGTGAGTTTTATTCTGCTCGGGTGGCATATCAGCCGCGCCGGCCTTACCCCTCACGTGTTTCCGTATAGCCTGCCGGGTCTGCTACTTCTTCTGGCCGCTTATCGACGCCCAACCTGGCCGAACGCCCAAGCGGTTGCCGGGATCCTGATCTTTGCTGGTGCGGCCGTCGGCGACACCGGTAATTCGTGTTTCTTCCTGCTGGGGGCGATGCTTGTCACCATCGTGCTGCGTGGCCATTGGCTTATCACCGTCAGTCTTTACCCAGTGATGTTTTTCCCGGGTACCCATCAGATATATTTCCTGCTGGTTTTCGGCATTTTCATTCTGTGGGCCTGCCTGGAGCGCGCCAACCCCATCCCCTGGGGGCTTATTGCCGTGAATTTCCTATCCTTCCACAGCTATTTTTCCCTGGTGCAGGCCGGTTATTTCGTGGCGTTCGCCATCACCATTTGGTTCCTGCACCGGATTGACTACCGCGAGATTCTGTGGGGGCTTTGGACCCTCATTGGCCTATATTTGGTTCGTGGCCTGCTGGTGGCGGCCATTCTCAACCGCCCATTGTGCTGGGAAGCCCGCACCCCATGGTGTGTTGGGCGATCGTCATTATGTTGGGGGTCGCCGTCTCACCGCTATAGGCAGGTTCTTCAGCTGCCGCAGCCCATACCCGCAGTGCTTGCCGTTATCGGGCTGGCGTTTTCGATGATTGTAGTGCTGCTCATCACCAGCACTCTCATGCCTTCCGAGGTGGGGTTTTATGCGGGCCATGCCATTGTGTCAGTGGCATGGTTGTTGCTGACTGCTTGGTTGGCGATCTGGCGGCACACGTCGTTGAGCGTCGGCATGTTTTTAAGCATTGGCGTGATTTCAAAACTCATCTTTTTCGACATGCAGGCAATCCAGGGGGTACCGCGCATCGCCGCGTTTATCCTCTCCGGCATTATTTTGATCGGTATCGCCGTCGGCTACGCCAGTAAGGGGCCAAGAAGGCACCGGTGTATGAGCCGGCCACTTGAGCCACTTCTTCAGGCGTGCCGGCGGCGACGATTTCACCGCCGCCGGCGCCGCCTTCAGGCCCCATGTCGATAATCCAGTCCGCCGCCTTAATTACATCTAAATTGTGCTCAATGATAATCACGGAGTTGCCCTTATCCACCAACGACTGGATGACCAACATGAGTTTCCGAATGTCTTCAAAATGCAGACCGGTTGTCGGCTCGTCCAAAAATATAGATGGTGCGACCATTGGAGCGTTTCTGCAGTTCCGCAGCAAGCTTGACCCGCTGCGCCTCCCCACCGGATAAGGTGGTGGCTGCCTGCCCCAACCGCACATAGCCCAACCCCACCTCGGTCAGGGTGTGCAAATACCGGTGGATGGCGGTGATGGGTTGGAAAAACTCCACGGCCTCCGCAATCGGCATCTCCAACACTTCAGCAATATTTTTTTGCCCTTGTAGCGCACCTCTAGGGTTTCCGATTATATCGGGCCCCGTGGCACACCTCGCAGGGTACGTACACGTCGGGGAGGAAATTCATTTCTATCTTCAAGGTTCCATCGCCTTGGCAGGCCTCGCACCGGCCACCTTTCACGTTGAAGGAGAACCGGCCGGGCTTATAGCCCCGCACTTTGGCCTCGGTGGTTTTCCGCAAACAGTCCCCGAATCTTGTCGAATACCCCGGTGTAGGTTGCGGGGTTTGACAGGGGGTCCGCCCAATCGGCGACTGGTCTACCTGCACCAATTTGTCGAGGTGTTCCACCCCATCCACCCGCACCGCCCGACCCGGCACCTGCCGGGCCCGGTTGAGCTATTTGCCAGCGTGCGCGCGAGAATCTGGCTGACCACCGTGGATTTGCCCGACCCGGACACCCCGGTCACGCACACCAGCACGCCCAGGGAATGTCCACATCAATGCCCTTCAGGTTATTTTTCCCGGGCCCCCACCACCGTGAGTTTCCGATCCGGGTCGATGGGGCGCCGCTGGTTCGGCACCCCAATTGCCGGCGCCCGCAAGGTACGCGCCGGTGAGCGACTCGCACTCCCTTATCCCGGCTGGTTCCCCTGGTACACCACTTCCCCACCGTATTCGCCGGCCTGCGGCCCAATGTCGACCAACCAGTCTGCCGCCTTGATGGTGTCTTTCATCGTGCTCCACCACGATCAGCGTGTTACCAATGTCCCGCAACCGTTCCAGGGTGGCGATGAGCCGCTGGTTATCCCGCTGGTGCAGCCCAATGGATGGTTCGTCGAGCACAGAGCACCCCGCCAAACCCGAGCCGATCTGGGTGGCGAGCCGAATCCGCTGCGCTTCCCCACCGGACAGGGTCCCGGCCGCCCGGTTGAGCGTCAAATAGGTGAGCCCCACATCAATTAAAAATTGCAGCCGGGCCTGAATCTCCTTCAGCACCGCCCCAGCAATGAGCTGTTCGCGTGGCCCCTAACACCAGGCCACTTTAGGGAATTCCGCGGCTTCGGCAACGCTCAGCTCAGCCAGGCCGGCGATGGACAAATCCCCGTGATTCTCGGATGCCATGCGCACCGCCAGGATTTTCGGCCGGAGCCTGGCCCCTGGCAGGCGGGCACGCCACCTCCCGGGTGTATCCCAAGAGGCGATCCTTCTGCGTTTGGGACTCTGAGGTTTCGATCTTCCGATTCATGTACCCCAGCACGCCTTCGAATGGGGCCGACCAGTTCCGCACCCGCCCATACCGGTTTTTGTAGTGGACGGTCACCACATCGTCGCTGCCGTGGATGAGCGCATGTTGCGCTTCTTCAGGCAGCTGGTTGTAGGGGGTTTGCGGGTCGAAACCCATGGTGGCGCCCAGGCCGGCAATGAGTTGGGAGAAATATTTGGAGTTGGGGCTGGAATACCAGGGCTGCACCGACGTGAGTGCGGGGGCGCTGGGGTCGGGGATCACCAGGTCAATGTCGATTTCTTGCCGCATGCCCTAACCCATCGCAGGTGGGGCACGCCCCGTAGGGGAGTTAAAAGGAGAACGAGCGGGGTTCCAACTCGTCGATTCCGAGGGCGTGGCCGTTGGGGCAGGCGAGTTTTTCGCTGAAGCGCGCACCCGGTGCGGGTGGTCGTCGGCAAGCGAAACAAAGTCGAGCACCACTACCCCATCGGCGAGCGCAGGGCGGTCTCAATGGAGTCGGTGAGGCGCTGCTTTTGGGTGGGTTTGACGGTCAGCCGATCCACTATCACATCAATGTCGCTTGACCTGCTTTTTCAGGGTTGGCGGGTCGGTGAGCTGGTAGGTTTTCCCATCGACTCGGGCCCGCGCATAGCCTTGGGCGGCCAGGTCGGCAAACAGGTCCACGAATTCGCCCTTGCGGGTGCGCACCACCGGCGCCAACACCTGGAACCGTAACCCGGGTTCCATTTCTAACACCTGGTCGACAATCTGTTGGGGGTTTGCCGGTCGATGATGGCGTCGCATGTGGGACAGTGCGGGGTCCCGGCGCGGGCGTAGAGGAGGCGGAGGTAGTCGTAGATTTCGGTGATGGTTCCGACGGTGGATCGGGGGTTGCGGTTGGTGGATTTTTGGTCGATGGAGACTGCGGGTGAGAGTCCTTCGATGAATTCGACGTCGGGTTTGTCCATTTGGCCGAGGAATTGGCGGGCGTAGGAGGAGAGGGATTCAACGTAGCGGCGTTGATCTTCGGCGAAGATGGTGTCGAAGGCGAGGGAGGATTTTCCGGATCCGGAGAGTCCGGTGAAGACGGTGAGGGCGTTGCGGGGGATGTTGATGTCGATGTTTTTGAGGTTGTGTTCTTTTTGCGCCGCGGACGATGAGCCGGTCTGCCACGTTGGGTCCTGTTCTGTAGGGTTGGGGTTATGGATTTGAAGCGTGTTTCAGTGTCGGATATGGATAATATTGCTACTTATTGTTTTTGCAAAGGTGAGGGTTGCTTATTGATGCGGCGGATGATGCGCCGCGGTTGTTGGGGTTGGCTGCGGAGTGTGGGGTGCGGATTACGAAGGTGGTGACGACGCATGCGCATTGGGATCATGTGCGGGCGTTGGGTGAGGTGTTGGCGGCGACGGGGGCGGTGCATTATGCGTCGGCGTTGGATGCGCCGGAGTTGCCGTGTGGGGTGGATGTGAAGTTAAGTGATGGGGATGTGATTGAGTTTTTGTGGGGTGGAGTTGCCGGTGGTGGTGTTGCGGGTCATACTGCTGGTGGGGTGTGTGTGGTGGCGGAGTTGGGTGGGGTTCCGAATTTGTTTGTGGGGATAGTTTGTTTCCGGGTGGGTTGGGAAGACTGGGTCGGTTGCGGATTTTGAGTTGTTGTTTTCGGATGTGTCGTCGCGGTTGTTTGATCGGTTTCCGGATGATGCGGTGGTGTGGCCTGGGCATGGGGCGTCGACAACGTTGGGGGGCGGAGCGGGTAGTTTGGGGTCGTGGTGGGAGCGTAAGTGGTAGGTGGGGTTTTTGGGCAGCATGTAGGGGTAAGTTTTGTTCCGTTTTTGTTGGGAGTGTTTGTGGTGATTCGTAAGGTTGCGCGTCCGATGGTGGCGTCGGTGTATGTTGCTGATGGTGCGGATATGGTGTTGAATACGCAGGCTCATGTGGAGGGGGCTGAGGCGGTGTTGCGGCATGTGCGGTCGATTGTGTCGCGGTCGACGTATCAGAAGTTGCCGCAGGATCCGGAGTTGTTGGTTCGGGTTGTTGGGGGTTGAAGGTTGGTGCAGGGGTCGTTGTTGGGGTTGGGGCGGTGTCCGCGGTTGTCTGCTGGGGTGTTGGCGTTGTTGAGTGTGCCGACTATTGTGGCGCGTCATGCGTTTTGGGAGACGCAGGATGTGGAGGAGAAGGTTGCGCGGCGTCAGGGGTTTTTGACGTCGGTGGCGTTGTTGGGTGGGTTGGTTATTACGAGTATGGATACTGGGGAAAGCCGGGTTTGGGGTGGCGGGTGCGTCAGGCGTTGCCGTCGCGGGCTGAGTCGGAGTCGATGGTGTCGCAGGCTGCGATTGGTTGGGGATGCTTCGGGCCGGTGGTTCAGTATGTGGGGGATAATCGGGAGGATTGGTTGGAGGCGGCTCAGGCGAATTCGCGGGTTGCTGGTAAGCGGGTGGTTCAGGGCTGCGGTTGCGGCGCAGGAGCAGGCGCAGGCTGCGTATGCGGATGCGCAGGTGTTGTCGGGGCGGGCTGCTCGGCGGGCGGTGCGGCAAGCTGATCGGTTGCAGGTTCGGGCGGTGCGTGCTTTGCGACGTGCGCAGGAGCGGTTGGATGGTAAGGTTTAGGTTGTAAGGTTTTTTTGTTGTGCCAGCGCTGGGGGCGCTGGTTTTTTAGTTTCTTTGGGAGTGATTGTGGTGTGTGATGTGGTGGCGTTGGAGCAGGGGTTTTGTGGATGGGTTGTTTGGGGTGTTGGATGCGCGGGTGCGGGTGGCGCAGGAGCGGTTGGTTGCAGCAGTTGCAGGGTGATGATGTGGATGCGTTGGTGGAGCGTGAGGTGGAGTATCACGGGTTGGTTGAGCGGTTGGATGAGTTGCGGGTGGCAGAGCTGGGGTTAGTGTTTGGCCGGTTGGATATGGTTGGGGGTGAGTGTCGGTATGTGGGCCGGGTTGGGTTGGTTGATGATGGGGGTCGGGTGTTGTTGGTGGATTGGCGGGCGCCGATGGCTCGGGCCATTTTATGTGGCGACGACGGCGCAGCCGGTGGGGGTGGAGCGGCGGCGGCATATTCGGATGCGGGGTCGGACTGTGGTGGGGGTGACTGATGAGGTGTTGTCTGGTGTGGATGTGGGGGTGTTGGTGATTTGGGGGTGGTTGGTGAGTCGGCGTTGTTTCGGGCGATGCGGGCGGCTCGGACTGGGCGTATGGGGTCGATTGTGTCGACGATTCAGCGGGAGCAGGATGTGATTATTCGGGATGAGAGTCGGGGGTGATGGTGGTTGAGGGTGGTCCGGGGACGGGAAGACTGCGGTGGCATTGCATCGGGCTGCGTATTTGTTGTATGTGTGGCGGGAGTTTTTGTCGCGGACGGGGGTGTTGATTTTGGGGTCGAATTCGACGTTTTTGGAGTATATTTCGCAGGTGTTGCCGGAGTTGGGCGAGACAGGGGTGGTGTTGTCGACGGTAGGTGAGTTGTTTCCGGGGTGGTTCCGGTGGGCGTGAGTCGGTGGTGGGCCGGGAGGTGAAGGGGTCGGTGGAGATGGTGACGATTTTGGCGCGGGCGGTGCGTCGATATCAGGTGGTTCCTGATGAGCCGGTGGTGTTGGTGGTTGATGGGGTGGGTCTTGAGGTGTCGCCTGGGTTGGTGCGGGCGGCGCGGGCTGCGGCGCGCAGGTCGGGGCGGCCGCATAATGAGGTGCGGGGTTGTTTGCGGATTTTTGGCGTCTGCTGGCGCGGCAGTGGGCTGGGTTGATTGGGGCAGATCCGTTGGGTGGTGAGAATTTGTTGTCGGCGGGTGATGTGGCGGAGTTGATGATGATGTGGTTTCGGATGTGGGGTTTGTGGGGCTTGTTGATGAGTTGTGGCGGTTTTGGATCCTCGGGTGGTGTTGGCGGAGTTGTTGTCGGATCGGGGGTGATTGCTCAGGTGGCAGGTGATTATGATGAGGTGACGCAGGGGCGTTGTTTCGTGAGGTGGGTGATTTGTGGTCGGCGTCGGATGCGGCGTTGGTGGATGAGTTGGCTGAGCTTATTGGGGGTTTTCGGGGTTGATGAGGGGTTGGTGATGGGTGGCGTCGTCAGGTGGCGGATGCGCAGGGGTGTTGGATGTGTTGAGTTCGTCGGCGAGTTCGGATTTGGATGATGTGTCGGATGCTGAGGTGTTGTCGGCGTTTGATGTGGTGGATGCTGAGGGGTTGGCGCGGCGTCAGGAGGTGCGGGAGCATCGGAGTGTGGCTGATCGGGCGCGGGGATATTCGGTGGTCGTATGGGCATGTGATTATTGATGAGGCGCAGGAGTTGAGTGCGATGGAGTGGCGGATGGTGATGCGGCGGTGTCCGACGAAGTGGATGACGATTGTGGGTGATACGGCGCAGACGGGTCGCCGGCTGGGGTGGATAGTTGGGCGGAGACGTTAGGGCCGTTTGTGGGGACCGGTTTGTGACGCATCGGTTGTCGGTGAATTATCGGACGCCGGCGAAGATTATGGCGGTGGCGGAGCGGGTGTTGGGGTTGTTTGCGCCTGATGCCCCGGTGGGGGTGGCGTTGCGGGTGGGGATGATGGTGTGGTGCGGTTTTTGTGCGGCTGGCACGGATCCGTGGGCGGTGTTGCCGCGGGAGGAGGGCCGGTTGGGGGTGGTGATTGTGGCGGATTCGCGGAAAGGTGAAACCCTGGCGTTCTCGGGGTGAGTGACGTCAAGGGTTTGGAGTTTGATGATGTTGTGGTGATGGATCCGTTGGTGATTGTTGATGATTCACCGCAGGGGTATCAGGATTTGTTTGTGGCGTTGACGCGGGCGACAAGGTCACTGGTGGTGATTGGTGAGTTGCCGGGTTAGTTGACGGTGTGGACGATCATGACGTCGCAGTCGGATTGGCGGGCGACGTCGGCGGGGACGGAGCCGAGGAGTCGGCCGGTGAGGGAGTTGATGCCACGGTTGCCGACGATGAGGAGGTCGGCGTTGGTTTCGTTAACGATGCTCGCGAGGGCTTCGACGGGGGTGCCGGGGCGGATGGCGGTGCGGATGGTGGGGCGCCCATGGCGCGGGCGTGTTCGGTTGCTTTGTCGAGGTTTTTCTTGGGCGGGGTCGGTGCCGAGGACGGTGACGGAGTCTTGGCGGAGGGTTTTGAGCGTCTTCTTTGGTTTCGTAGTAGGCGCAGCCGATGACGAGGGTTGCGTCGAAGGCTGCGGCGATTTTTGCGGCGCGTTCTACGGCTAGCATGGAGGATTTGGATCCGTCGGTGCCGACGACGATGGTGGAGCAGGCGCTCATGAGTAACCTGGTTTCTTTTGGTTTGAAAGTAGTTAGGAACAGCGTTTAGTGTAACAAATCACGTTGTGGAAGCTGAATTGGGGTTTTTAGAGGCCGGCGTCTTTCATGCCGCGGGAGTTGTTTTTGAGGTCGGCGATTTCGTCACGGAGGCGGGCTGCGAGTTCGAAGTTGAGGTCGTGGGCGGCATCACCCATGTGGGTGGTGAGGGTGGTGATGAGTTGTTGGATTTCGGTGGTGCTATTGGGCTGGTGGGTGATGGCAACCAGGTCGTCGGGGGTGTCTTCGTGGGGGTGTCGGTGAGTTGGTCGAGAATGTCGGCGATTTTTTTGCGGAGGGGTTGGGGGTCGATGCCGTGTTCGGTGTTGTAGGCGATTTGTTTTTGCGGCGGCGTTCGGTTTCGTCGATGGCGTATTGCATGGAGTCCGTGATTTTGTCGGCGTACATGATGACTTCACCGGAGACATTGCGGGCGGCACGGCCGATGGTTTGGATGAGGGAGGTGGTGGATCGGAGGAAGCCTTCTTTGTCGGCGTCGAGGATAGCGACGAGGGAGACTTCAGGCAGGTCGAGGCCTTCGCGGAGCAGGTTGATGCCGACGAGAACGTCGTATTCGCCGAGGCGGAGTTGGCGGAGGAGTTCGACGCGTTGCAGGGTGTCAACGTCGGAGTGGAGGTAGCGGACTTTGATGCCGGTGTCGAGGAGGTAGTCGGTGAGGTCTTCGGCCATTTTTCTTTGGTGAGGGTGGTGACGAGGACGCGTTCGTTTTTAGCGGTGCGGGTGCGGATTTCGCCGATAAGGTCGTCGATTTGGCCGGTAGTGGGTTTGACGGTGATTTTGGGGTCGACGAGCCCGGTGGGGCGGATGACTTGTTCGACGTATTCGCCGCCGGCGGCTGTGAGTTCGTAGCGGCCGGGGGTGGCGGACATGTAGACGGTTTGGCCAACGCGTTCTTCGAATTCTTCCCAGGTGAGGGGCCGGTTGTCGAGGGCGGAGGGGAGGCGGAAGCCGAATTCCACCAGGTTGCGTTTCCGGGACATGTCTCCTTCGGAACATGGCACCAATTTGGGGGACGGTGACGTGGGATTCGTCGATGATGGTGAGGAAGTCGTCGGGGAAAATAGTCGAGGAGGGTGGCGGGGGCGCTGCCGGCGGATCGGCCGTCGAGGTGGCGGGAGTAGTTTTTCGATGCCGGAGCAGAAGCCGACTTGTTCGATCATTTCGAGATCGTATTCGGTGCGCATGCGAAGTCGTTGGGCTTCGAGGAGTTTTTCCCCGGTTTTCCAGATCTTTGAGCCGGTCGGCAAGTTCGGCTTTGATGTCGCAGGTGGCGCGGTGCATACGCTCCGGGTGGCCACATAGTGGGTAGCCGGGAAGATGCGGATGGTGTCAGCTTGACTGATGATGTCACCGGTGAGCGGGTTGATGTGGTAGAGGGCGTCGATTTCGTCACCGAAGAATTCGACCCGGACGGCGGTTTCTTCGTAGGCGGGGATGATGTCAATGGTGTCGCCTTTCACCCGGAAGGCGCCGCGGTGAACCCGATGTCGTTGCGTTCGTATTGGATATCGACGAGGAGCCGGAGGAAATGATCCCGGTCGATTTCGTCACCGGTGTTCAGGAGGACGGAGCGGTCCAGGTAGATTTGGGGGTTACCAAGCCCGTAGATGCAGGACACGGAGCTCACCACTACCACGTCCCGGCGGGAGAGGAGGCTGGAGGTGGCGCGGTGGCGGAGCCGTTCCACATCGTCGTTGATGGCGGAGTCTTTTTCTATGTAGGTGTCGGTTTGAGCAATGTAGGCTTCCGGCTGGTAGTAGTCGTAGTAGCTGACGAAGTATTCGACCGCGTTATTGGGGAGGAGTTGGCGGAGTTCGTTAGCGAGTTGGGCGGCCAGGGTTTTATTGGGCGCCATGATGAGGGTGGGGCGTTGGACTTGTTCGATAAGCCAGGCCGCGGTGGCAGACTTACCGGTGCCGGTGGCCCCGAGAAGAATGATGTCGCGTTCGCCCCGGTTGATGCGTTGAGTGAGTTCGGCAATGGCGGCGGGTTGGTCGCCGGCGGGCTGGTAGTCGCTGATGACTTCGAACCGGCCGGGGGTGCGGGCTATGTCGTCGGGTCGGTGGTGGGAGTTAACGGAAGACATAGTGTTTCATCATAGTGGGGGATGTCCGGTCCGGCGGGTTGCCCCATCATGATGCGGGCGTCACGCATGAGGTGGAGTCCTTCAACCGCGATATCGCGGGCGATCTCCGCCTGCCTGCGGGTTTGGGCCGCATCCAGGGTGGTTTGGGCGGTGGTGTAGCGTTCGGTGGCGGTGGCTATCAGGTTTTTCGAGTCGGGGTCTATGCCGTCGGTGGTGAGCACTTCGGACCCCAAGCGTTCCAGCCAGCGGCGGGCTTCAGCCTGGGCGTCGAGGGTTTCAAGCTGCCGTTCCTGCTCGGCTTGTTTCCGGCTTTCGGCCTGTTCTTTTACTTGGCGAATGTTGTTGTAGGTGATGAGAACGGCGGTGGTGATGATACAACGGCACAATAATGAAGGGAAGAAAGAATAATGAATTAGTCACACACTATATTTTACCTATAAGTTTTGCCACTTGGTTGCGCAGGTGGGCTTCCGTGCCATTATTATCGAGGATGATGTCGGCGGCCCGCAGCCGGGTTGCTTCGTCTATTTGGCTTGCTATACGACGCCTAATGTCCACCTCATCCAGGCCCCGGTAGTGCATGAGACGGCGAATGCGGATGTCTTCATCAGCATGGACGACGATCACAAGATCCATGCCGGTGTGCAACCCATTGTCAATGAGGAGGGCATGTCGTAGACGACACGGGCTGCCCGGCGGCCTCAGCCTGGGCGAATTGGCGGCTGGTTTCCGCCCTGAATGCGGGGGTGGGTAATGGTATTAAGCAGGCTGGGTAGCCTCGGGGGTGGCGAAGGCACGCCGGGCCAGTTCGGCACGACGCAAACTCCCATCGGGTGGAGGATATCGCTGCCGAAGGCGTCGACAAGCTCAGCGAGTGCGGGGGTGCCGGGTTCGACAATGCTGCGGGCGATTCGGTCGGCGTCAATGATGGGAATGTTATGGTCGCTCAGCATGCGGGCAACCGTGGATTTACCGGAGCCGATGCCACCGGTGAGGCCAATTTTTTTCATAAAAACACTATAGGCGCCCCCACCAAAACTGGTAGTGGCGCCCTAGTAGGCGACGGCTTATGATTCGGCTGTCTTAGCGGTGGTCTTCACCACCACGGTGTCGAGTGTCCGCGTGGTCGGTGGGGAAGCCCTCCACCTCGGCGAACTTCTTGGTGTTGCTGACCAGCACCGGGGTAATCATGTTATAGCCCTTGGATTCGATAAACTTCGTATCGAACGTGATGAGCGGGGTGCCGGCGGTCACGTGCTGTTTGGCCTCGACGTGCACGGTGAAGCCTTCACCACCGAGCTGAACAGTGTCGATACCAACGTGAACCAGCAGCTCTACCCCGCTGTCGAGACGCAACCCCACGGCGTGCCCGGACTTTTGTACCGCGAGCACGGTGGCGTCGGCGGGGGCGAAAACCGTATCCCCGCTGGGCTTGATGGCAACACCCTTGCCCAGCTTAGCGCCGGCGAAAATGGGGTCAGGCACGTCTTTGAGTGCCACTGCCTCGCCCTCTAGCGGGCTGGTGATTTCGGTGACTGCACCCGACTGGAGGGCGGTTTTCACCGGCTTCGTCAGGGTTGCTACCCCACTGCCGTCGGCGGTGCATCCGATGCTGCGACCGCGGGCGCATCATCAGCCACGGGGGCCACAGCTGGCGGTGCCGCCTCACCGTGTTCCGCAGCAATCTTCGCCAGGGCCTCAGCCTTTTCCTCCGGGGTGCGGTAGTCAAACATGAGCACCAGGGTGAGCGAAGTGCCGAAGGCCACGGCGATACTCAGGGCGTAGCCAAGCATGGGGTCCATGGCGGGGATGGTCAGCAGGAGGTGAACACGAATGCGTGAGCCTTGATGCTGAAGAACCCGGCCACGAAACCACCGGCGAGACAGCCTGGCAGCAGGCGGGAGTAGGACTTCTTGAACCGCAACAGCACACCGTACAGGGACGGTTCGGAAATACCACCCAGCAGGCCGGCCATAGTGCCACCCAGTGCAACCTGCTGCATGCTCTTGTTGCGTTCTTTGATGGAGAGAATCAGCACACCGGTGATCACGCCGAAGCAGGCAAGTTCCAGGAGCCCATGGGGCCTTGGATGACGTCTTCCCGTAGGTGGCGATGTTTTTGAATCATGATGGCGTTGAGCGGCCAGTGCAGACCCAACGGCACCAGGAACGGGTAGATCAGCGGGATGATGATGGCCAGGATGAAGGCGCTGAAATCATTGACCGCGGCAAACGCTGCGGCGATACCATTACCCACGCCGATACCGAACGGGCCAAGCAGGAACGCAGTAAGCGGGACCATGATAAGCAGGGAGAGGAACGGGACGAACACCATGTGCACGGACGACGGAATGATCTTCTTCAGGCCCTTTTTCCACCCAGAACAACCCAATGGCGGCAATGAGCGGTGGGAACACCTGACCGGAATAGGTGTTAATCACCAGCGGCAACCCCACCACGTTCACGGTATCCCCCTGGCTACCCATGGCGAGGAATTCAGGGGTGAGGAAAGCCGCGGGAATAGCGGCACCCACCCACTCGTTCGCCCCAAGTTTCCTAGCGGCGCAGGCACCCACCATGATCGGCAGGAAGTAGAACACCGACTGGTAGGTGGCGTGCAACAGCTGGAACACCGGCGGCTGGGTCTTAATATCATCCCGGAACGCCTGAATTCCGAAGGTGTCAAACAACACCAGGAGGGTAATCACCAGCGAGGCACCAAGCAATGCCCACAGGATGGGGCGGAACGTGTCGGACAAAAATTCGAAGGCATAGTCGACGAAGGCGTATTTGCCACGCACCCCGCCATATTCTTTCTTGTTGCTAGCGGCAGCAGCCTTGGTATCATCGTCGCCCATGCCAGGCAGGGCTTTAATACCCTTTGCAGTATTCGGCGACGTCACCACCCATCACAACCTGCAACCCGGTGGTACCCTGCGGGACCACCCCCAACACGGAGGGGTTATTGTCAAGCGCATCCTGGTCGGCCTTCGACTGGTCCGCCAATTGGAACCGCAGGCGCGTTGCACAGTGGGTTAAGGATGTAATGTTTTCCGCGCCACCGACCTTATCAAGGATAAACTCGGAGACTTCTTTTGACATTTGTAGCCATGAAGTACCTTTCACTGGAAAAACCACACATTATGGTGGTTTGGACATAATCGGAAACATAACCGGAACAATATACACAACATTAGGACATGAACCACCCCACATCAAAGTATTTTTCCGTAATCTGTCACACATCCTAACAATAGTGGTAATAACCAAGCTCCTGCTTAGATTTTTATGAGCGGCTCCCCGCCGGTCGAAATAACTACATGGAGTATTACCCCATATACCCCAATACGTGAGAAATTGATTGCACATGACCAAGCGTCGAAAAAGCCAAAACTGACGATTTGATCACATCACACCCCACGGCAACTATGTGGCTCACCACTCCCCCAACCTCATATGGGGGAAGTCGCAATCAGCCCCGCACGCTGGGAGATTACCACGCACTCCCCCACTCGTTTTCATTAACAATCACGCGCCACACCGCGCCGTTAGGCACGATAAGCAGTTGAAAGTTAATTTTAAGCGTGGAACTATTGGTACTGTGGACCTTCTACACCTCCTTGTTGACAACCAAATTCTCGCGCTCGTGACGATCATGGCCATAGGCCTGGTTATTGGTCGAATAAAAATCGGTAATTTCCGCCTGGGTGTTGCCGCCGTACTCTTCGTTGGTCTAGCCTTCGCCACCATTGAACCGCAAATCACCCTACCGCCCCTGCTGTACATTCTAGGGCTCAGCCTCTTCGTGTATACCATCGGGCTAGAAGCTGCCCCCGGATTTTTCCAATCCATTAAGACCACCGGCCTGCGGCTGAATGTTTTTGCCCTCATTATGATCTTGGTCATCACCTTCGTGTCCTTTGGCCTCATTAAGTTGTGGGGAATCGCCCAACCACAAGGCGTGGGCCTCTTCACCGGTGCCATGACAAACACCCCCGCCATGGCTGCAGTGGTCGACGCCTCCCCTCCTTTCTCCCCCGACGCAGACAAAGCAACCTTAGAAATGCCCGTGGTCGCCTACTCCCTCACCCTACCCCATCGGTGTGCTCGGGGTGATTCTTTCCGTGGCGATCCTGTCGAAGATCTTCAAAAATCGACCATGATAAAGAGGCCGAAGATGCCGGCGTGGCCCTGCAAAAACTCGAAACCCACCGCATCAAGGTGACAAAAGAGAACTTGCCGTCTGTCACCAGTATGCCGTTCCGGTTCAACCTGGAAATTATCGTGTCCCGCATCGAACACAACGGGAAACTCTTCCTGCCCGAACCGCACGACACCGTAGAACCCGGCGATATCATCTCTGTGGTGGGCACCGCCGAAGAAGTGGATAAGGCCGCCGAACTCATCGGCGAACCCTCGCCCGGCGACCACCCAGTCCACGACGAAAAACCTCGACTTCCGCCGCATCTTCGTCTTCCTCCTCCATTGCCGGTAAATCCATCCGGCAGCTCCAGCCCCGCCTGCAGGGCGTGCTCATCACCCGGGTGCGCCGCGGCGACATGGACTTCGTGGCCTGCCCCGACACCGTGCTGCAGCTCGGTGACCGCGTGCGGGTCGTTGCCGACCACGAACATATTGACATTGCCACGAAACTGTTCGGTGATTCCTACAAAGGCATCTCCGATTTCAACCTGCTCCCCCTGCTGATCGGCATGACCTTGGGCCTGCTTGTCGGCCTAATCGAAATCCCCCTCCCGGGTGGCGCCAGCCTGAAACTCGGCAGTGCCGGCGGCCCACTGCTCGCCGCACTGATTCTCGGGGCGGTGGGTCGCACCGCCCCTTCGTATGGCAAGTCCCCTTCGGCGCTAACCTGGCCCTACGCCAACTTGGTATCACCATCTTCTTGGCGGGCATCGGCACGACCGCCGGCGCCGGCTTCGCCAAAGCCCTGCAGGACCCCACCTCGCTCACGGTCATCGGTATTGGTGCCGTCGTCACCGTTCTCTTCAGCCTGATGACGCTCATCATCGGCTACAAGATACTGAAGATCCCATTCGGCCAGGTTTCCGGCATGATCGCCGGTATGCAAACCCACCCAGCGGTCCTGACGTACGTGTCGGACCACACCAAAAACGAGCTGCCGGCCAACGGCTACACCACGGTCTACCCCATGTCCATGGTGGCGAAAATCCTCTGCGCCCAGCTGCTCCTATTCCTCCTATTCCTATAACTTCTATTTGTAACCCGCCTCTATCATTCCCGGAGAATTAAAAATCGCACGCCACCCACTGGTGCGCTTATCCCACACAAGCATCGGTTCGGGTGGCATCGTTTGGGTAATCTACAAATTTACGGAACACCAGCGGGTCAAACGACGAGGTGGGGAGGTTTTCTTCTGAGGCTCGCAGCCGCTCGTCTTCCATCACCACATAGGGGCCCTGATCACCACTGGCGGCAGCCTTGATGAGGGTCATGCGCTGCGGAATGCGAACGCTTCGCACGGCCTCCCCACCGAGTTTCGCTCAATAATAGTGCCGTACACAATGGCAGACACGGTAGAATCAGCCGCCCCCGACGTCCCTGCCCCCGAGATTCCCGCCCAAGCCCAGGCACCCCGGCCAGGATTCTGATTTTGCGCCGCCACACTATAAATCGCAAACCCAATGATTGGGGCGAAACATGCCCGCTCGCTGTCCCGACCCACCAGGTTTGCACGTTCCTGCTTGGTGAAGACCGACCGTTCATCTGGCACACCGGGATTGCCTTTACTCGACGCGGAGCAATGCGATAGTGTGCAATCCTTATCAAGCCATTCCGCGTTGAGGACTTTCAGGTATTTTCTACCGCTCACCCACCGCCTGATCGACCAGCGAGCCGGTAGTTTCCTGCTTCTGATACACGGGGTTAATGGCCTGCTCGTAGGGGTTATTATAGATAGTGAGAATGGCGGCACACATGACCGCAACAAAGCCAATAGCGCTCAACGCCACAAACTTATCCCAGTTGTGTCCTATTAATCTCATGGTCCATCCCACATTGTTGCTTATGCTACGTGCGACCCTACCTGTGGTAGCACGCTGGCACCATCCTTGAGATCGAACCGGGGGTAATGATTCGAAAATCTGATCCCATACATGACGCCGACATACCGGCGGGAAACCCTAAGCGCTACCTTGAGGTTCCATCGCTTCCTGCCCCACACCCCCACCTGACACTCAGTATCGAATGACAGTGATAAGTTTTACCCCCAAGGGTGGGGGTCATTGGTACGACGTACCTGCGAACATAGCTGGCGCACGACAATAGGTTCTTAGCGGTAGCTAGTCGACGCCCATAAAAGCGAGCACTCAAATGGCGAAAAACGTCAGGCCGCGGCGGGGGTCGCGGAGATAATCGCGGGTGTGAACAGTCCCCAACAACAATGACCCCTAATGGCAACAACGGTAGCAACCAGACCGGAAATAATGGTTTTTTCTCATACCGCGCATTGTATACATTAAACCAGATTTCAACAGCAGAAACACCCCCACCCTACCGGTTAACTTGCGGTTATCCGTTATGGGTGAGGGTGATAATTCATCACGCTCTTAGCTACCCAAGGCAGCGTCGCACCGCATATGCATGTGTTACTACTGCCCTGGTAGTGGCTGGGTTAGCTGTTCTCGTTTGACTCAGCCTTGCCGGTGAGCTTCTCCGCAGGGCCTTCAGCTGTTCTTCAGAGGCCAGGGAGTTACCGGAGGTCACCTCGACGGCGGCCTCGCCGGCGGTCTCGGAGGAGTAGTTACCACCGGTGGCGGATTCGCCGGCGGCAGCTGCCTCGGCGGCGGCAATCCGGTTCCGCTCAATCTGGGCGGTATGCAGCTGGAAGCGGCGCTCCGACTCAGCATAGCGGGCTTCCCAAGCCTGACGTTGCTCGTCGAAGCCTTCAAGCCACTCGTTGGTCTCGGGGTCGAAACCTTCGGGGAAGATGTAGTTGTCCTGCTCGTCGTAGGAGTCGGCCATGCCGTACTTCGACGGGTCGAACTCTTCGGTGTAGTCCTCGTCGGCCTGCTTCAGCGACAGGGAGATCCGGCGACGCTCCAGGTCGATGTCGATGACCTTCACCATGGCGTCTTCGTTGGCGTTGACAACCTGATCCGGCACCTCAACGTGGCGCTGAGCCAATTCGGAGATGTGAACCAGACCTCGATGCCTTCTTCGACCCGCACGAATGCGCCGAACGGCACCAGCTTGGTGACCTTGCCGGGCACAATCTGGCCAACAGCGTGGGTGCGGGCGAAAACGCGCCACGGATCTTCCTGGGTTGCCTTGAGCGACAGGGATACCCGCTCGCGGTCCAGATCCACATCCAGCACCTCGACGGTCACTTCGTCGCCGACGGAAACAACCTCGGACGGGTGATCGATGTGCTTCCACGACAGCTCGGAAACGTGAACCAGGCCGTCGACCCCGCCCAGGTCCACGAAGGCACCAAAGTTGACGATGGAGGACACCACACCCTTGCGCACCTGGCCCTTTTGCAGCTGGTGCAGGAATTCGAACGCACCTCGGACTGGGTTTGCTCCAGCCAAGCCCGGCGCGACAGGACAACGTTGTTGCGTTGTTTGTCGAGTTCGATGATTTTGGCTTCGATTTGCTGGCCGATGTAGGGGTCGAGGTCGCGGACGCGGCGCATTTCGACGAGGGATGCGGGCAGGAAGCCGCGCAGTCCGATGTCGAGGATGAGGCCGCCTTTGACGACTTCGATGACGGTGCCGGTGACGGCTTCGTCTTTTTCTTTCAGCTCTTCGATAGCGCCCCATGCGCGTTCGTATTGTGCGCGCTTCTGGAGAGGATCAGTCGGCCTTCTTTGTCTTCTTTTGGTGAGGACGAGGGCGTCGATCTGGTCGCCCACTTCGACGACTTCGTCTGGGTCGACGTCGTGTTTGATGGAGAGCTCGCGTACGGGGATGACGCCTTCGGTCTTGTATCCGATGTCGAGCAGGACCTCGTCGTGATCGACTTTCACCACGGTGCCTTCAACGATGTCGCCGTCGTTGAAGTATTTGATGGTGGCGTCGATGGCTGCGAGGAATTCCTCAGGGCTGCCAATGTCGTTAATGGCAACCTGGGGGGCTTTATTGGTGGGCATATGTTAGGTGCTCCAAATTGTGTGTAGGAATTGTTGATGGACAGTGGTTCATGTCTTTTAAAAGCAATGGTGATTCGTTGTTTTAATCTCACTTTGATGGGGGCCGCACTCTCCTACCGCAGTGGGGTTCCATCGTAGTAACGACATGCTTTTTGCTACTTTTACCGGGTTTGCCCAGCTAGAGCAAATAGATTGGTGGTTTTCTTTTTGGTGGGTTTGGTGGGTTAGTGGGCTGCGGCGTCCCAGTTGGGGCCGTGGCCGGTGGAGACTTCGAGGGGGACTTTGAGGGTGATGGCGTTGTCCATTTCGTGTTCGATGAGTTTTTTTGACTGTGGTGAGTTCGCCGGGGCGATTTCGACGACGAGTTCGTCGTGGACTTGGAGGAGGACGCGGATTTGGCGTTGGTTTTTTTGAGTTCGTGGTGGATGCGGAGCATGGCGATTTTTGATGATGTCGGCGGCGGTGCCTTGGATGGGGGCGTTGAGGGCGGCTCGTTCGGCGTTTTCGCGGGTGGCGCGGTTGGTGGAGGTGAGTTCGGGGAGGTAGCGGCGGCGGTCGAAGAGGGTGGCGGTGTAGCCGTCTTTGCGGGCTTGGGTGACTACGGTGTCGAGGTAGTGTTTGACGCCGCCGAATCGGTGGGAAGTAGTTTTCCATGATTTGTTTGGCTTCTCCGGCTGGGATGTTGAGTTGTTGGGAGAGTCCGAAGGCGGAGAGGCCGTAGACGAGGCCGTAGGAGAGGGCTTTGACTTTGCGGCGGAGTTCGGGGTGACGCCGCTGGGTGGGACGTCGAAGACTTTTGCGCCGACGTAGTTGTGGAGGTCTTCGCCGTTGTTGTAGGCGGTGATGAGGCCGGGGTCGTTGGAGAGGTGGGCCATGACGCGCATTTCGATTTGGGAGTAGTCGGCGGTGAGGAGGGTTTCGTAGTTGGTGCCGACGGTGAAGGCGGAGCGGATTTTTTGCCGGCTGGGGTGCGGATGGGGATGTTTTTGGAGGTTGGGGTCGGTGGAGGAGAGTCGGCCGGTGGAGGTCATGGTTTGTTGGAAGGTGGTGTGGATGTGGCCGTCGTCGCCTACGGCTTTGATGAGTCCTTCGAGGGTGGTTTTCATTTTTTTGGTATTCGCGGTGTGCGAGGAGGTGGTTGAGGAATTCGTGGGGTGGTTGGCGGCGAGGGTTTCGATTTCTTTGGCGGCGGTGGAGTATCCGGTTTTGATTTTTTTGGTTTTTGGGGAGGCCGAGGGTTTCGAAGAGGACGACTTGGAGTTGTTTGGGTGAGGTGAGGAGGAGGTTAGGGTCACCGGCGATGGTGCGGGCTGCGGTTTCTTCTTGGGTGACGAGGTTGGTGAAGGTGTCGAGTTGTTCTTCGAGGGTGGGGATGTCGACGGCGATGCCGGTGGCTTCCATTTCGGCGAGGATGGTGGTGAGGGGAGTTCGAGGTCGAGATAGAGTTCGAGTTCGTTGATGGTGGCGAGTTTGGTGGGGAGGGTGGCTGCGAGTTCTAAGATGGCGGCGGCTGCGGTGATGAGGGTGTTGGTGTTGGTGATGTCGAGGAGTGAGAGTTGGCCGGTTTCGGTGATTTCGAGGGTTCGGTGGAGGTGGCGTTGGTAGGTGGTTTTGAGGTCGTAGGTGCGTTGGCCGGGGTTGAGGAGGTAGGCGGCGAGGGCGGTGTCGTGGGCGATGCCACCAAGGGTGATGCCGCGGCCGGCGAGCATGTGGTAGGTGGTTTTGGCGTCGTGGAGGAATTTGGGTTGGGTGGATTGGAGGTAGTCGGCGAGTGCTTTGTCGTCTTTGGGGTTGAGGTCGGCGAAGTTGCCGGCGATGGCGTGGTGGTTTTGGTCGATGATGGCGAAGGATTCGGCGTCGCCTGTTGCGGGGGTGCCGCGGCCGGTGATGTGGACGGCCATGGCTTCGGTTGGGTGTTGTTTGAGCCACTTTGCGACGCTTATGGTGTCGACGGTGGTGGGGGTTTGTGGTGGTGTTGCGGTGGTGTCCACGGTGGCGCCGCGCGCTTTGAGGATTTTGGTGCGGAGGGTGGTGCCGAATTCGAGGTTGTTGAAGTCTTCGGTGAGGGTTTCGGTGTTGACGGGTTGGAGTTTGAGTTCTGGGGTGTGTGGGTGAGGTCAAGGTTTTTGACCATTTCGGTGAGTTGTCGGTTGAGTTTTACTTGGTCGATGCGTTCCCTGAGGTTGGTGCCGACGACGCCTTTGATGGTGTCGGCGTTGTTGAGGAGGTTGGTGAGGTTTCCGTGTTGGACGATCCATTTGGTGGCGGTTTTTTCGCCTACTTTTGGTATGGAGGGGAGGTTGTCGGATGGGTCGCCGCGGAGGGCGGCGAAGTCTGGGTATTGTTCTGGTGTGAGTCCGTATTTGTCTTGTACCGCTTGGGGGGGTGAAGCGGTGGATGACGGATACGCCTTTCATTGGGTAGAGGACTGTGGTGGTGTTGTTGACGAGTTGGAGGGAGTCGCGGTCGCCGGTGACGATGAGGGTTTCGAATCCTAGGGGTTGGGCTGTGGTGGCGAGGGTGGCGATGATGTCGTCGGCTTCGTAGTTGGGTTTTTCTATGGTGGTGATGCCGAGTGCGGTGAGGAGGTTTTTGAGGATGGGGATTTGGCTGATGAATTCGGGGGGTGTTTCGTCGCGTTGGGCTTTGTAGTCGGGGAACATTTCGGTGCGGAAGGTGGTGCGTCCGACGTCGAAGGCGACTGCTACGTGGGTGGGTTGTTCGTCGTGAAGCAGGGTGGCGAGCATGGAGAGGAACCCGTATATGGCGTTGGTTGCTTGGCCTGTGCTGGTGGTGAATTTTTCGGTGGGGAGGGCGTAGAATGCGCGGAAGGCCATGGAATGTCCGTCGATGAGCATGAGGCGGTTTTTCTCGTCAGTCACAGTGCCACAGTGTAGCGGACGGTGGGGACATTTCGGCCGGGTGGTGGCTGTGAACAGGAAATTTCGTGGCTGGGGTGTTTTGGGTTATTATTTCTTTTGCGCCCCAGTAGCCCAATTGGCAGAGGCAACGGATTCAAAACCCGTCCAGTGTGAGTTCGAGTCTCACCTGGGGCACTTTTTTTATTCCCCTCACTGTTGCTGGCAGGTGGGGGTTTTGTTTTAGTTTCATGTGTCGTTTAATTGTTGTCACTTTTGGTGGCAGGATCTGCTGTTAGATGCCATGGATATGAAAAGAATCCCCCACCCGGCGCGCTGTTGAGTCCGGCAAGGTGTGGGGGTTGTGTGGTTTTAGTATTTGTTGCTGATGTCTGTTTTGGGGAAGCCGCAGCCTTCACGTAGTGATTTTAGTTCTGGTGAATGTTTTGTAGGTCTGTTTGGATTCTGTGTACTGGGGTTTTGGGTTTCGCGGTGCCGAAGAGTAGTACGGCGTTGAGTTCGAAAGATGTTGCTGTAGTGGGTTGGTTTTTTGTAGCCGCCGGTGTAGCTGATTTTGATTGTGGTTTTGGCGGGGATTCCTTCTGCGGAGACGTCGAATTTGCTGTTTTCGTTGGGGAACCAGAACAGCATTGTTATTTCGTAGCCTGGGACCCAGGTTTGGATTGGTTCGCCGAGAGTCGTTGCCGGATGATGTCGGGTGGGTTTTGGTGCCATGCTGGGGTTTTTGTTGAGGCGGTGGTTTTTCTGGTGGTGGCTTTGGGAAGGTCGGGAATAAATTCAAATTTTTACATTGTGGGCAATTGTTTGCCCTGGGTTGGAGATTACTAATTCTGCGCAAGAGAAGGGATCTTCGGCCATGCGTAGATGGGCCTGCATCATGGGCTGGATTCGCTGTTTCTCGAATTCTTTCGTTTGGCGAAACGTCAAAATGGCGGTGATTAATGTTCCGAAGGCAAAGATCGCCAGGATAATGTTCATAATCTGACTAAAAATCCACGCCGTAATGGTAGATCATTTTCCTAAATGAGTAATGACGAGACTTATTCAATACTGCTCAGGCTGGGAATGCCGTTTCGAGCGTAAATTTACTCTTTACCCTGTCAAAATTCTTCAAAACCATTCCCCGAGGGCGAGGAAAAAAATATGATTAGGTTTGGCTGAATATTGTATTCTTTTTGGGAGCTGTTATCATGCGCAAAGCATTACCTGTCATTCTTTTTACTGTTTTTTTAGCTGGTTGTGGTGGTGGGGGTAGTGCGCCGGTCACGGTCACGAAGACCGTCACGGTTCCGGCTTCGAAACCAACGTCGCAACGCTCGTCTAGATCTACAACAACGAGCCTTGTGGCGCCGGCTGCCGGGACCGCAGCACAGCAAACGATTGTGCAGCAGATACCGCAACCAATATATAGCCTACGCCGGTTCCGACAATCTATAATCCCGAGCCCGACAACTTCGATTCCGATGTGCCTTTGGGGTTTACGGCTGCACCAACCGGATCGCCGCAACCATTATGGGATAAGAGCATTAGTTACTGCATGGATGACCCGGTGTATGAGCGTGGCACAACCATGTTTACCGATGGGACAACGGGATGGACTTCCGAGTGCGCCGGGTAGGGTCCGAATAGTTTCATGAAGGCTAAAACACCCATGTCTTCATATGTGAGGCCGTCCTTTTACCAATAATTGGGATTTTGCTTTTGCTCTCAATGATGTCGCTTGGGCCGCGGTTTGATGAATACAAGGAAATAAGAATGGTTTTTCCGGGCATGGACTTGTTTTTTCACTCGGGAGATTCCAGCTTTATTGGTTCGGGTGACGACAAAGAGATCTTTGGCGTAAAAACCGTAGTTGGCGTATTCATTGATGATTTCTACATGTGTTAACCATTGCTTATTTGCGGATACTTCGTCTTGACATTTGACGATAAGGACACCGTTGTCTTTAAGAACTCGCCATGCTTCTCGCCCGGCGCGGAAATATAGGTCGGTGACTGCCGCATGCCATTTGGGGGGTGGGGTGCCATTGTCTCCGGGAAGAGTGGATTCGGTGCCATTGCTGTAGTAGTCACGAAATCCTGCGTGTGTTCCGGTACCGGCACTGCTGGTTTTATTGGCTCGCAGTAAACCTTCCATGTAGGGCGGGTCTAAAACAACTGCGTCTAGGGAGGCATCATCATAGGGGAGATCACGGCAATCTACTCCGGTAGCAAGATCTGTGGCCAGTAATGTGTAGTTGTCGAGGTTAACGTTGCGCCAAAACACTCCTTTTCCATAGGTGACATCTGCAATGGTGGCGCCTTCTGGGACGTGGAGCGCAAGGATGTTGGGGAATACGTCACTATTTCCTGACCGGTAGGAGGAGAAAATCACATCGCTGCGGGTTTCGCCTCCTTGGGTGCGTTGTGATTTGTTTTTTCGATGGCGTTTCGGCAACTTCCACGCCAAATATGTCGAGGACAGGGTGTGTTTCTTGTTGCGATTGAGCCATGATTATGAATGTTACCGGAATTATTGTTGCAGAAAGATTCCGGGTTCTTCTTTTATTTCACGCCGCTCCCCCGCTGATTGTGCAGTAAAACACCCATTAATCAGATTAGCTGCCTGCTGGTTGGCGGTATTATTTAAGGTGTTTTTGTTCAGCATCCGTTGTGTAGGGAGCAGTCTCGTGGCTAAGCATTTCGAATTTACTGGTGATGAGCGTGTGTTTGAGGGGGTGACTGTGCACCGGATTCGCGCGCTTGTCGATTTGCCGGAGCTTAATGTTGTAGCTGGTGATGTTGGGGGTTGGGTGCAGTCGGAGGATAATCTGGCCGAGTCCGCTTGGGTCATGGATGAGGCTGTGGTGTGTCAAGATGCCCGGGTCATGGATTCTGCAGTGGTTTCGGGCAATGCTGTGGTTTCGGGGCAGGCCAGGTGTCTGGTCTCGGTGGTGGTGACCGATAACGCCCAGGTGACCGATGGTGCGAAGGTTTCCGGGCAGCGCGGTGGTTTCGGGGCAGTCACAGGTGCGGGGGAAGGCGAAGGTGAATGGTTCGGTGACGATCACGGATAACGCCCAGGTGTGTGATGATGTGGAGTTGGCCGGGGTGATTACGGTGTCGGTGAATGCGCAAGTGTGTGGGAATGCGCTGGTGACTGGGGAGGTGTTGGTGACGGATAATGCGCAGGTGCGTGATGATGTGGAGATTAGCGGCAAGGTGAAGTTTTTGGGGAATGCGCAGGTGTTTGGTTCGGCGTTGATTTCGGGTTCGTGTCGTATTGAGGATGATGCGCAGGTGTTTGAGCATGCGGAGTTGTATGGTCGGGTGCGGGTGAAGGATCGGGCGCAGGTGCACGGGAGCGCGGTGGTGTATGGCAAGGTAAAGATTAAGGGAAGTCGAACGTGCACTGATTTGTTGCTTGTCGACGCCCTCCCGGTGGGGTTAGGTCAGGTCGCCGTCGATGTAGCGTTGGAGGGTGGGGCCTACTGTTTTGACGAGGGTTTCGGTGTCGAGGCTGGCCATGGGTTCCATGCCGATGAGGTATCGGGGTGGCCACACCGGAGATTTGGCTAACGAGGAGGGCGATGCGGGTTTCCCGGTGGGGGTCGTCTGGGTCCAGGATGTGTTCTGAGAGCGGCAGGATAGCGTCGGAGATGATGGACCAGGTGGCGGTGGCGTTGCTGGCGATGGCGTGCCGGAGGGCGGCGAGGTAGGATTGGCCCGCCGGGGAGGTCCAGAGGATTTCGGCGTAGCGGATGATGCTTTCCCCTAGTTGTTCCCGGGGGGTGGTGGTGAGCATGGTGGTTACTTCGTCCATGTTGATGGTGTAGGTAACAACGGCGTAGAAGAGTTTTTTCTTTGCCTCCGAAGTAGTGGTTGATGAGTGTTGCGTCCACGCCGGCGGCGGCAGCTATTTTGCGGACGCTTACTCGGTCGTAGGCGGCGGCGGCGAAGAGTTCCCGCGCCGCTCGGATGATTCGGGCCCGGGTTTGGTCGCCTTTGCTTGTTTTCGCCATACCCCAAGTATTACTTGGTGGTCCGCCGCATCGTCAATGAGGATGCGTACAAGGCCACAATGATGAGGATGATGAGCCCGCCGATGTGGCGCCATACGCTGGTATCGAGGGTGTCGGTGGTGGTAATGGTGCGGACTACTTCAACCGCCCAGGTCATGGGGAGGATTCGGGCGATGGTTTCGAGGATGTCGGGCATCGCTTCGAGGGGGATGAAGAGGCCGCAGAGCAGGAGTTGGGGGGCGATAAAGACGGGCATGAATTGGACGGCCTGGAATTCGGAGCGGGCGAGGGCGCTGGCGAAGAGGCCGAGGGATACGCCGAGGAAGGCGTCGAGAAGCGCGAGGACTAGCAGCATGGGCCAGGGGCCGGCGATGTCAACGTTGAAGGGGCCGAGCACCATGAAGCAGAGGATGCCGGCCTGGATGAGCCCGAGTACGCCGAAGACGATGGCGTAGGACACCATGAGGTTGATGGTGTTGATGGGGGTGGTGAGGATGCGTTCGAGGGTGCCGGTGGTACGTTCGCGGAGCATGGCAACTGAGGTGATGAGGAACATCATGGTCAGTGGCAGTATGGCGAGCATGGTGGGGCCGATGCGGTCGAAGGGGGATGCTGGTACTTCGTGGAATTCGTAGTAGAGCAGGCTCAGTAGGACGACCGGGACGATGAGGATGAGGGCGATGGTGCGTTTGTCTGCTTTTGAGTTGTTGGGCGATTCGGATGGTGGTGGCGAAATGTTTCATGATGACCCCAGTTATGAATTGTTCGCAATGTAAGCGAGGAAGGCGGCTTCCGGGTTGGTGGTGTGGGTTTCTTGTTGGATCGTGTCGATGGGTGCGTGGGCGAGGATGCGGCCGCGGCGCATGAGGATCACGTTGTCGCAGTGGTTGGCTTCGTCGAGGACGTGGCTGGAGACCATGATGGTGATGCCGGTGTCGGCGAGTTGGCGGAATACTTCCCATAGGGATTTGCGGGTAACGGGGTCGAGGCCGACGGTGGGTTCGTCGAGGATGAGCACTTGTGGGTGGGCGACGAGGGCACAGGCGAGGCTCACGCGGCTGGCTTGGCCGCCGGATAGATTTTCTACCAGGGTGGTGCGGTAGTCGGCAAGGCCCACGGTTTCGAGCACGTTGTCGTAATCGGTGGCGCCGTAGAGCCTGGCGAAGTAGGTGATATTGGCCATGACGGTGAGGTCACGGTAGATGCTGAGGTTTTTGGGTGGCGTAGGCGACGGTGGTGCGTAGTTGTGCGCTACCGGCGGGTCGCCCCAGGATGGTGATGGTGCCGCTGGTGATGCGTTGGCTGCCCACGATGGCGCGAATGAGGGTGGTTTTGCCGCACCCGGAGGGCCGAGCAGCCCGGTAATGCTGCCTTTGTCGAGGGTGAAGGTGAGTCCGTGAAGGATGTGGTTTTTGGCGCGGGTGATATGGAGGTCGGTGACTTCCACCGCGGCGGTGGTTCGTGCACTCATACCACCACCATAATTCAACAAGTGTTGAATTTGCAATGCCGTGAAGCTTTTCGACGGCTAAAGAATAAGGCAATGCCCACTTCAGGGCGTCGTAAAGCGTTAACCACTCAATTTCTTCTGAATTGCCTCCTCTACATCGGGGGGCAGCACATCATGGATATCGCCGCCGTATTTAATGACCTCTTTGCACAGTGTGGACGACACGTGGCCGTATTTCGGATTGGTCATGAAAAACATGGTGTCCACCCCCGACAGACTGCGATTCATCTGCGCCATCGGCACCTCATACTCATAGTCCAGCGCCGACCGCAGCCCCTTGACGATCACCCCAATATCATGCTTGGTGGTGTAATCCATCAGCAGGCCACCCCACCAATCCACCGTCACATTGGGCAAATCGGCCACCGCTTTTTCCGCCAATTCCACCCTGCTCGGAAATGCTAAACAACCCGGATGGCTTTATTGGGATTCCCCGTCACCAACACCACCATCTCGTCGAACTGTTGTGCGGCTCGGCGGAAAATATCGACATGCCCCATCGTGATCGGATCAAACGACCCCGGGCACACGGCACGATGAACCATCGGTTACTCCTCTCCCCCATCATCAGCCGAAAAACACCGCCATGTCCATGCGCGCAATACCAAACGTGCGCTTTTTTTCAGCTTCTGCGGCGTCGGCGTATACCCCGCCGGCCACTCGGTGTGCGGCGAATCCCGATGCCGCTCCACCACCACCGCGGCCCCATCGACCAGCAACGGCCGCAACGCCTCAAGCATCTCCACCACCGTCTCCGGGGCCAAATCGTAGGGTGGATCCGCCAACACCATATCGAAATGCTTCCGGGGCGCCTGCGCCACATACGCCGACGCCGCCATCTGCATCACCTGCACATTCGGGTGCCCCACCACCTCGGCGTTCCGCCGAATCACCGCACACGTGTGCGGATCCGACTCCACCAGCACCACCTCGGCAGCGCCCCGGGAGGCCGCCTCTAACCCCAACGCCCCGGAACCGGCAAACAAATCCAACACCACGGCGTCCTGAAACCCAAACCGCACCTGGAGCGACGAAAACAGCCCCTCCTTCGCCCGATCCGATGTTGGGCGGGTCCCCTCCGATGGCACCTGCAGCTTCCTGCCCCGGGCCTCACCGGAAATAATGCGCGTCATCCCCATTTACTTCCCCTCCCCCACCAGCGTTGCCGGTTCCGAACCATCCGCGAGCTCCACCAATGCCTGGCCGCCCACCACATCACCGAAATCGGCGACGCTCAACTCCACTACCACGCCTGGGCCCGGCGCGATCACGGCAGCTTCGAGTTTGGTGGCTTCGACGCTTGCGAGTTTTTGTCCGGTGGTAACGGTGTCACCGGTTGCGACATGGTAGTGCACAATGCCGGCGAAGGGGGCGTAGATTTTCATGGGGACTACCCTAGCAAACCGGTGGTGGGGTTTCGGTAATGGGTTAGGATTTGTCCAGGTAGTCTTGGGTGATGTCGTCGATGCCGGCGATGAGTTGGCGGGCTAGGTCAAGGTTGTGGGCGACAATGTTTTTGGCGTCGCGGTTGGCCCGGTTGATGAGGCCTATGTCGCGGGCGAGGTTGAGGAAGGCGATTTTGCGGTTGGTGCCGGATTGGCTGGTGCCTAATACGTCGCCTTCGTGGCGTTGGATGAGGTCGATTTCGGCGACTTGGAAGCCGTCGGTGGTGGCGGCCATTTGCCATATGCGTTTGTCGGCGGGGGTGCCGCGTTCGGCGGTGTGGTGGAAGAAGCAGATGGAGTCATATCCGCCGCGTCCGACGCGGCCGCGGAGTTGGTGGAGTTGGGAGACGCCGAGGTTTTCGGATTCGCGGATCATGATGATGGTGGCGTTGGGGACGTCGATGCCGACTTCGATGACGGTGGTGGCTATGAGGATGTCGAGGTCGCCGTTGGCGAATTGGCGCATGGTGGTGTCTTTGTCGGCGTCTTTGAGTTGGCCGTGGAGGAGGCCGATGCGGTAGTTTTTGAATTCGGTTTCGCTGAGGTGTTGGTGGGTTTCGAGTACGCCGCCGGGAGCCGTTGATGCGGGGGCAGACGATGTAGATTTGGTGGCCTTGGTGGATGTGTTCGCGCATGACTTCGTAGGCGCGGGTGGTGTATTTGGGGAGGTATTCGGGGACGACGTAGCTTTTTGATGGGTCGGCGGCCGCCGGGGAGTTCGTTGAGGGTGGAGTGGTTGAGGTCGCCGAAGAAGGTCATGGCGATGGTGCGGGGTATGGGGGTGGCGGTCATGACGAGGAGGTGGGGGTGGTGTGGTTTTTGCCTTTGGTGCGGAGGCTGTCGCGTTGTTCGACGCCGAAGCGGTGTTGTTCGTCGATGATGACGAGTCCGAGGTCGAAGAATTCGACGGTGTCTTGGATGAGGGCGTGGGTGCCGATGATGATGTTGGCGTCGCCGGAGATGATGGCAAGGAGGGCGTGGTTTTTTTGGGTGGGGGTCATGTCGCCGGTGAGGGTGGTGATGGTGAGGTTGATGCCGGCGTTGGTGAGGAGTTCGGTGAGGCTGTGTCCGTGTTGGTGGGCGAGGACGGAGGTGGGGGGCGAGGAGGGCACATTGTTTGCCGTTTTCGACGGCTTGGAGCATGGCTATGAGGGCGATGATGGTTTTGCCGGAGCCGACTTCGCCTTGGAGGAGGCGTTGCATGGGGTGGGGGAGTTGAGGTCAGTGGCGATGGTGTTGATGATGGTTTGTTGGCCGGTGGTGAGAGTGTATGGGAGGTTGTTGATGAGGGTTTCGCGGTGGTGGGGGCACCGGTGGGGTGGGGACTTAGTGGGGTGGCGTGGCGGGTGGTGGTGTCGTGGCGGCGGATTTCCATGACGAGGGCGAGGGCGAGGGCTTCGTTGTAGGCGAGGCGGTGGCGGTAGGTGTAGGCGTTGGTGCCGTCTTGGTGGATGCCGCGGAGTGCGCGGTCGAAGGTGGGGAGGTCGGGGGTGTGAAGGGGCCGAGGGGGTCGGGTATGGGGTTGGTGTGGTCAGGATGTGGTGGATGGCGCCGAGGATGCGCCAGGTGGTGATGCGTTGGCGGGCTGGGTAGATGGGGATGGCGGGTAGGCTGGTGAGGAAGTTGCTGATGTCGGTGTCGTTGCCGTAGGCGGTAAGTTGTTTGAGGGCGCCGGTACTGGTGGGGTGGGGGTGTTGAGGAGGAGGAAGTCGGGGTGTTGGAGTTGGGGGCGCCGCGGTAGGTTTTGATTTTTCCGGTGAAGATGGCGGTGGTGCTGCGGGTGAGGGTGCGTTCGCACCAGGCGGCTAGTGGGGTTTTGCGTGGAAGAAGGTGGCTTTGATGAGTTCGTTGGTGGTTTGGATGGTGATGGTGTAGATGGTGGTGGTTCTTTTGGTGTGGATGGTGGCGGTGTGGATGATTTCGCCGATGCAGGTTACTATGTCGCCGTCGTTTGCTTGGTTGAGGAAGGGGTGTCGTTGTGGGTGGCGTAGGCGCGGGGGTAGTGGGTGAGGAGTTCTTTGGCGGTGGTGTAGCCGAGGGTGGTGCGAATAGTTTTGGCTTCTTTTTCGGGGAGGAGGTCTGTGAGTTTGCGGTTGTCTTCCCAGTTGAGCATGGTTATTCGACTCTGATTTCGGCGAGGGATCCGAGGTTTTGGGTGCGGTAGGTGATGATTTCTACGCCGTGGAATTTGGGTAGGTCGCTGGCGGAGAATTCGGGGGCGGTTTCGTCGATGAGGATGGTGATGCGGCGGGCGGTGGGGTCGATGAGGGTGGTGAGGGTGTGGGCTATTGCTTGGTGGAGGCTGGTGGTGGTGCAGAGGGTGGTGGGGTGGCGGTTTTTGTCGTTGGTGATGGCGTGGATTTCGGTGGTGGTGGGGTCGGTGATGATTCGGGCGGTGCGGGTGGCTTTGGGCGGCTTCGCCCATGGTGTAGGCGTCGACGGCGAGGGGTTGGGTGTTGTTGCAGGCGGCGAGGGCGGCGAGTCCGCGGATGATGGTGCCGGTGGGGACGATGGTGAGTGCTTGTTCTGAAAGCGTGGCTGGAGCGTTCGATGCTGGCGAGTTGGTGGGTGGTGAGCATGCCGTTGGGCAGGAGGATGATTTTCGGTGGCGCCGCTGGCGCGGGCGGCTGCGGCGATGTCGAGGACGATGTCGTCGCCGGGGTTGATGGTGAGTGCTCCGGCGGATTGGTAGAGGTGGGTGATGAGTCCGGTGGGGGTGAGTGCGAGGATGATGCGGTGGCTGGTGGTGGTGGCTTCGGGGAGGGCTTCGATGTGGAGGTTGGTGATTTTTTTCCGAGGTGGTGGGCGGTTTCGATGACGGTTCCGGCTTGATGGGTGTGGATGTGGACGCTGGCGGAGTGGGGGGCTGATGGGGGCGATGATGAAGCTGTCGCCGAGGGGTTGGAGTTGGTCGCGGACGTGGTTGAGGTCGGCGTTTTGGATGAAGAACATGACTTCGAGGTAGTCGACGCGGGGGCGGGTGGTTTCGGTGGGGACGGTGGGGTTAGCGTTGGTGGTGGTGTGGGGTTTTTGCTGGTTGCGGGTGGTGGTTGTGGGTGGGGTGTCGATGGTGGGTGGTTGGTGGTTCCAGAGGCGGGCGAGTTGGGTGGGTTGGCCGAAGGGGCTGCGGGGTTTGGGTGGGGTTTTTTTCCCTGTTGCGGCTGCTCGGTAGGGTTGGATTTGGTGTTGGTGGGGGCGGTGATGCGGGTAGCGCCGAGGAGTTGGGTGAACATGTCGACGCTTCCGGGGGCCGCCGTCCCCACCACTTTAATCGAAAGTGCTTTCGGTTTTGGTGGTTGAAAGCTGGGGTTGGTGCTGGTTTCTATGGTGCCGCCGCTTACTTCGTCGAGCATGGTTTCGAGGAGGAGGACGAGGCCTTGGGCACCGGCGTCGACCACTCCGGCGTCGCGGAGAACGGCAAGTTGGGAGGGTGTTGGCCAGGGCGATGGCGGCGGCGGTGGTGGCGGCGGTGAGCACGTCGATAAGCGAGTCGGTGGGGGCTTGGTTCGCGGCGATGGCGGCAGCCCGCAGGACGGTGACGACGGTGCCTTCGACGGGTTCGATAATGGCGTGGTGGACGAATTTATTGGCCGTGGTGAGTGCTTGTTGCACGGTGCGGCCGGTGATCCGGTCGGAGACTGCGGATTGGGCGAGCCCGCGGAGGACTTGGCTCAGCACCATGCCGGAGTTGCCGCGGGCGCCCTTCACCGCGCCGACGGCAATGGCCGCGGTGAGCTTGGTGATATCGCATTGGTGGGCTGCCGGAAGGTTATTCACCTCGGCGAGGGCAGCCTCCATGGTGTGGGCCATGTTTGAGCCGGTGTCGGCGTCGGGGACGGGGAAAACGTTGAGTTTGTTGATTTCGGCGCGGCGGGCGACCAGTTCAGCGACGGCCCGGGTGAGCCACCCTATGCAACGCGGGCCCGTCCAGATACTCAACGTTTACCATAGAAAAGTAGTTTACAACGCCCAGTTGACTTTGCGGAGCCCCCAGCTCTCGAGGTAATAGTTTGCGGTGGTAAATGGGCGGGAGCCGAAAAAGCCCCGGCTGGCGGATAGTGGGGACGGGTGCACAGACTTTATCTGTTTCACATTGGGGTGCCCGGAAAGGAGGGGGCTGAGGGATTGGGCGTCTTTACCCCAGAGGATGGCGACGAGTGGGGTGCCCCGGTTCACGAGGGAGGTGATGACATGGTCGGTGATTTTTTCCCACCCTTTTTTTCCGGTGGGAGCCGCCCCGCCGGTTTGGGCGCGGACGGAGAGGACTCGGTTGAGCAGCATGACGCCTTGGTCGCTCCAGGCGCTGAGATCACCGTTTCTGGGCCGATCGACACCGAGATCGGATTGGAGTTCGGCAAAAAATGTTCACCAGGCTTTTTGGCCAGGGGTTTCACCTCGGGGCGGAGGGAGAACGATAGGCCCATGGCGTGGCCCGGGGTGGGGTATGGGTCTTGGCCGACGATGAGGACGGTCACTTTATCGAAGGGTAGCGGAAGGCCCGCCACCGGTCTTCCTCCGGGGGCGCAATGGTGTAGCCGGCGGCCTGTTCGGCGGCGAGGAAGTCTCCCATGGCATTAATGTCGGGGGCGATGGGGGCGAGAACTTGCCGCCAGGAGTCGTCAATGTTGAGGGTGGAGAAATAGTCCCCGCTGGTGGTCAGTGGTTGGTGCGCACTGGAAAAATAGGTCTTCTTGCTGGTTGAACTGGTTAGTCATCGGTCAGTAGCTTTCCCATCCGTAGGTGTAGGGGGGTGCTGCCCTATCGAGGGTGACGGCACCCATGGAGTTATGTCGAACCACTGTACCAATTTCTACGAATCCGGTGGGTGGTGGGCCGAACGTTGTACCAATAAGCGTGTGATCTTCCCCACCGGACAAAATGAACTCCCACGGGTCGGCCCCTACCAGCTCAGCGGCCCGCACAAGCAGATCGTCAGGTTGCAGGGCGGCGGAATCCAGGTTGATGGTGACGGCAGATTTTTTCGCCATAACATACAGGTCGTGGACGAGCCCGTCGGAATTGTCGGTCATGGCCGTCACACCGGCGGAACGGGCCACGAACCCACGGCCGGGGGTCAAAATGGTAGAGCAGTGGGCGCGAAGCATCGGGTCGAATTCGGCCGGAACACCCGTGCGACCGAATTCTTTCAGCAGCGCATAGCCAGCGGCGGAATACCCAATGTGCCCGGAGGCGACGAGGATTTGGCCGGGCGGGCCTGGTCGAGCCGGAGCGGCGGGAGGGAACCACCGTTGGCCGATACCGGTGACCGCAATGGTGATCCGATCATTGTCGGTGACGTCACCGCCCACGAGTTCCGCATCATAGTCGGTGACCCGTTCGTTGATACCGCGGGCCAGGTCGGCGACGAATTCCAGCGGGGTGTCCCCCGGGGCACTGAGGGCGAGCAGGGCCGCGATGGGCCGGGCCCCCATGGCTTCCCACATCGGCGAAGTTTTTGGGTGATGGCTTTCCGCCCAATCTCGGCGGGTGGGACCAGTCGCGGCGAAAATGGCGGCCTTCGACCAGGGTGTCGGTGGTAATCACGGTGCGGAGTTCGGGGCGGCATGGTCGAGGACTGCCGCATCGTCACCGTTCCGGGTGCTGGGGGCGTGGGTGACAATAGCGGTAATGACTGCCTGTTCACCAACGTCGGCAAGAGTGGGGTTGGGGTTTTTCACGATGCGAGTCACAAACATCATCCTTGCAGTCTTCAATATCACATATTATTGGGGTACCTTGGGCCCAGTTTTTTTCCGCAGATTACACTGATCTCCATGCATGATGCGAATGAGGGTATCAATAAGGTTCCTATTATTATCGCCCTAGTATTGGCGATACTTTTGGTTGTGGGGGTAATCGTGGGGGCACGGATGGTGGCGGATCGGGCATACCAAACACCGGTGGCGATCGCTGAGGTGGATTCCCCCGCGGCAGGCTCGTCGGAATGCGGGGATTTCATCGCAGCCATGCCTACAACGGTGATCGGACTGCGGCGGGCGGTGATTGCCGACCCCGCCCCGGCCGGGGTGGCGGTGTGGCAGAAAACCGCGAGCCGGCAAATCACCGTGCGGTGCGGGGTGGCGGCGCCCGCACAGCTCACGGACCTGTCGCAGCTTGAGGAGGTTGCGGGAACAAAATGGTTACAGGTGGTAGACACCACTCCCGGCTCAACGCTGCAAACATGGTATACGACAGATCGGGATAAAGTGGTGGCGGTCACAGCCGATGGGGAGGCGCTGCAGTCACATTCCATGCCGGAAGTAATCACCACATTCTCCGATGCACTGGCAGCGCTCCCAGCAGGCTCGGCGAACCGGTCACCAATCCCCCTGTCGGAGCTACCTGCGGCCGAGGGGGAAGACACGTCGAAATGCGACGGGCTGCTCTCCACCCTGCCGGCCACGATTGATGCTGGCGGAACCCAGTATTCGCGGGCGAAACAGCCGTCCGGGGCGCCGGAGTTAGCGGCGTGGACCGCGCCGGGGGCGGAACCCATCGTGGTGCGGTGCGGGGTAGAGTTCCCAACAACCCATGAGGCGGGGGCCCGATTATCGCAGGTCAATGACACGCCCTGGTTTGAGGACACCACATTAGGCAATGGGACCACCGCATCCGTGTGGTACGCGGTGGATGCGCACCCGGTGGTGGTGCTCTCTGCCCCACAGGCGGCCGCGCAGTCGGCATTGGTGCAGGTGAGTGCGGCAATCCGGTCGAAACTCTAGTCGCAGCCTGCGCATGCTTGACGACGCCGAAACGAGCAAGGTCTTGAAAAAGTGATATCACATTAATATAATGTGATATCAGATTAATTCTTCGCTTGTTAGGAGCCCTCAATGTCCACACCAGACATCACCGCCACCCCGGTTGGCCACAGCGGCACCGCTGTCGACATCACCGAACGCAAATCCTGGTCCGGAGGAGGCGGACTCGCCACCATCATCATCCTCATCAGCATCATCCTCATCGCCCCCGCGATCTTCCTCATCGGAACCACCTCCACCAAACTCGACGCAGGCACCATCAGCGTCCCCCTGGGTGTTGCGCTCATACTGGCCGGCGCCTGCTGCTTCATCCTCAGCCTTCTCGGCTCACCAGCATACGCATCATCAGCCCCGGCGAAACCCGAGTCATCCAATTCTTCGGACGCTACATCGGCACCATCCGCCACACCGGACTCCGAGCCATCCCCCGCTCAGCAACCCCACCAAAGTCAGCATCAAAGTCCGCAACTTTGAAACCAACACCATCAAAGTCAACGACCTCAACGGCAACCCCATCAACATCGGCGCTATCGTCGTCTGGCAGGTCGCCGACACCGCCAAAGCCACCTTCGCCGTAGAAAACGTCGACGACTTCATCCACTCCCAAGCCGAATCCGCCCTCCGGCACGTCGCCACCACCCACCCCTACGACTCCACCGACACCACCACCATCCCCTCACTCTCCGGGTCCACCGACATTGTTTCCGCCGAACTTGCCGAGGAAGTCGCAGCCCGCGCCACCATCGCCGGCCTGGAAATCATCGAAAACCCGCATCTCTAGCCTGGCCTACGCCCCCGAAATCGCCCAATCCATGCTGCAACGCCAACAAGCAGCCGCCATCGTCGACGCCCGCGAAACCATTGTTGACGGCGCCGTATCCATGGTAGAAACCGCCCTCAGCCAACTCGACGAACGAGACATCGTCGACCTCGACCCGGAACGCCGCGCCACCATGGTCTCTAACCTGCTCGTGGTATTGTGTTCGGACAACAATGCCCAACCCGTCATCAACACCGGATCCCTCTATACCTAAAACCATGCCCCGAAAAAGCGTGCCGCTTCGCATCGACCCAGCCGTCTACAACGCTATAGCCGCCTGGGCCAACCAGGAAATGCGCAGCGTCAATGCCCAAATAGAGGTGATGTTGCGCGAAAACCTCCGCAAAGCCGGCCGCCTCCCCAAAGACACCGGGGAAATCCCCAAACGCAGCCGACCCAAAAACCCCAAAATCTACAACCTAGCCAGACACTCCCCTACGCCAACGCCCGAGCAATCAGCGTATCCAACAACTCGGCATACGGCACCCCCGATGCCGCAAACACCTGCGGATACATCGAAATCGGCGTGAACCCGGGCATGGTGTTCACCTCATTGAGCACCGGCCCGGCCGGGGTCACAAAGAAATCCACCCGGGCCAACCCGGAACACTGCAACGCCTGAAACGCCTCCCGGGCAAGCGACTGAATCAGCCGCGTCGCCGCGTCGTCAAGCGGGGCCGGAATCATCGCCGAAACATCACCATCAACATATTTCGCATCAAACCCATAAAACCCCTCATGGCCCACCGACGTATTCACCAACTGCGCCGGCACCGACGCCACCACCGTGCCATCCGGGTACTCCAACACCCCACACTCCACCTCGTCGCCGATGATCTCCGACTCCACAATCACCTTCGTGTCATACTGACGAGCCTCACGCAACGCCGCATCCATATCCTCCCACCGAGTCACCCGGCTAATCCCAATCGACGATCCCCCCGAGCCGGCTTCACACACCGGCAACCCCAACAACTGACAATCAGCCTGGGTGAGCGTCTCCTCCCCGCAAAATGACTTCCTTCCCCACCGGCAGGCCCTCCGCCGCCAACAGCTTCTTCGTGTACTCCTTATCCATGCCGCACGCCGACGACAACACTCCCGTGCCCACATACGGAACCCCCGACAATTCAAACAACCCCTGAATCGTCCCATCTTCCCCATACAGCCCATGCAACACGGGGAAAATCACATCCACCGTCACATGCTCCGAACCGTCCGCAAACCGGAACTGCCCCCGGCGCGCCGGGTCGGCGGCGAGGGATACTTCTTTGGTGAGGGTGACGGTTGGCATGATCCCGTTTGTGCTGCGGAGTTTCTCCGGGTCGGACTCCCCCACTGTCCAGGTGCCTTGTTGGGTGATGCCGATGGGGTACAGCTCGTATTTTTCCAGGTCGAGGTGGCTCATGATGGCGCCGGCTGAGATGCAGGAGACAGAGTGTTCAGAGCTCCGGCCGCCGTAGATGATCGCAATTTTAATCGGTTTAGTAGTCAGACTCACGGTATTTTACTGTACCAGTTGCCCTAGGGCCCTGCCGTTTGGGTTACCTGGGGGTTTTCTTCTGGGGTTATTCGGATTTTTGGTGCGGCCCATGAGTGCTGCCACCATATCGATGACGGCGAGCCCTTGGTGGCATACGCCGTAGACAGCCTGGGTAATGGGCATTTTCGACGTTGTGGGTGTGGGCGAGGGCGTTGATGGCGGCGGAAGAGGTGATGCCTTCGGCGACTTGGCCGTTGGTTGCTTGGGTGGCTTCTTCGAGGGTGCCGCCTTGGCCGAGTCGGTAGCCGAAGGTGCGGTTTCTGGAGAGGGGTGAGGAGCAGGTGGCTACGAGGTCGCCGAGGCCGGCGAGACCGGCGAAGGTGCGGGGGTCGGCGCCCATGGCGGTGCCGAGGCGGGTGATTTCGGCGAGTCCTCGGGTGATGAGGGAGGCGAGGGTGTTTTCGCCGAGTCCGTTGCCGGAGGCCATGCCGCAAGCGAGGGCGATGACGTTTTTGCAGGCGCCGCCGATTTCGGCGCCGATAACATCGGTGTTGGTGTAGGGGCGGAAGTAGGGGGCGCCAACGGCTGCTTGGACTTGTTTGGCGCGGTGCTCGTCGGTGCAGGCGATGACGGTGGCCGCAGGTTGTTGGAGAGCGATTTCTTTAGCGAGGTTGGGGCCGGAGAGGACGGCGATGCGGCTGGGGTCGGCGCCGGCGACGTCGGCGATGACTTGGCTCATGCGGAGGAAGGTGTCGGTTTCGATGCCTTTGGCGAGGCTGACGAGGGTAGCGCCTGTGGGGATGTGGGGTGCCCAGGTGGCGAGATTGTCTCTGAGGGTTTGGCTGGGTACTGCGAGGGACGACGATAGTGGCGCCGGCCAGGGCGTGGGTGGGGTTGGTGGTGGCGGTAAGGGTGGTGGGTAGTTGGATTCCAGGGAGGTAGTCAGGGGTTGTGGTGGTGGGTGTTGATGGTGTCGACTATTTGGGGGCGGCGTGCCCAGATGGTGACGGTGCTGCCGGCGTCGGCGAAGACTTTGGCGAGGGTGGTGCCCCAGGAGCCGGCGCCCATGACTGCGATGTGTTCTGGTGTGTGGTGGTTTGTGGTGTCTGGCACGGTTGTGTCCTTGGTTGTTTGTGAGGTTTTGCGTTTTGGTGGTGGGGTTGGTGAAAGGTTTCTTTTAAAAGATTAGCCTAGTGGTGTTTGTGTGTTGGGGTGGGTTTGGTATGGGGCCGGGTTGGGGTTTTGGTGGTGGGCGTTTTACGGTGAGAGGTAGTTCGTTGTTATTTTTTTCCGCGTAAAAGTGAAGGATGGTTGTTGTGGCTGGTCGGGGTTTTTCCGCAGGGTGTGGTTGGTCGGTTTCAGGTGGTGCCGGCGGATCCGGGGTCGAGGGTTTGCCCGCCCGGTGTTGGCGGCGGGGGCGGTGTTAGGCGGTGGGCCACAGGTGCCGATGACGCTCGGGCGTCGATGGTGCTGCGGCTGATGGTGGGGGTCAGGGTGTTTGCTGTGTGCACCGGCCGGGATATGACGATTGGTCGTTGGCGAAAGGGAAGGTGGATGCGGGGAATCGTTGCCCGTAACGGCGGTGCGGGAGGTTGGCGAGGAGACGGGTTTTTCGGTGCGGTTGGGGAAGCTGATAGGCCATGTGACGTACCCGCTGCCCGATACGATGTCTGGGGGAAGGGGCCTCGGACGAAGGTGGTGTATTACTGGGTTGCTGAGGTTATTGGTGGGCAATTTGTGCCGAATGATGAGGTGGATGAGGTTCGGTGGTTATCGGCGGATGCGGCGCGGGAGTTGTTGTCGTGTGACACGGACCGGCTAGTGTTAGCGAAGGCGGTAAAACGGCTCACTGCGACGCCGGTGACGTCGCGGGTGTTGTTGGTGCGGCATGCAAAGCAGCCCGCCCTGAGGGGTGCTGGATGAGCAGCGGCCATTAACCGCTAAGGGGTGCGGCAGGCGCAGGCGTTGGCATCAATGTTGGCGCCGTATAGGCCGACGGTGGTGTTTGCGGCGGAGCCGGATCGGTGTGTTGCAACCGCTACCCCGCTGGCAGATGCAGTGGGGGTGCCGATGGTGACGGATTCCCGGTTGGGGGATACGAGCTGGTGCGCGCAGCTGGTGGCGTCGCAGGCGCGGGTGTCGGAGATTATCGATTTGGGTGGGACGAGTGTGATTGTGTCGCAGGGGTTGATGATCCCCGATGTGGTGGCGTGGTTATCGGCGCGGGGCACGCTGCCGATTGATTCGCCGGTGGCGAAGAAGGCGAGCGTGTGGGTGTTGTCGTTTACCGATGGGGTGTTGACGGGCGCGGATTATTTAGAGTCGCCGCTAGCGGTGTTGTAGTGTGCTTGACGACGACTCTAGGTGGGGGTTATTTGACGACTGGTTTGAAGCTGGGCCGGTGGGCTTCGTAGGTTTCGATGTCGGCTTCTTTGCGGAGGGTGAGCCCGATGTCGTCGAGGCCTTCCATGAGCCGCCAGCGGGTGTAGTCGTCCACATCAAACCGGTAGGTGTGGTTTTCGCAGGTGACGGTGCGGTCTTCCAGGTTGACTGTGAGGCTGAGACCGGGCTGGTCGGTAAGCTGTTGCCACAGTTGTTCGATGTCTTGTTGGTCCATGAGGGCTGCGAGCAGGCCAGCTTTACCGGCGTTGCCGCGGAAGATGTCGGCGAAGCGGGAGGAGAGCACGACTTTGAATCCGTAGTCCATGAGGGCCCAGACGGCGTGTTCACGGGAGGAGCCGGTGCCGAAGTCGGGGGCGGCGACAAGGATGGTGCCGTGGGCGTAGGCGTCTTGGTTGAGGACGAAATCGGGTTCGTTGGTGCGCCAGTTGTTGAAGAGTCCGTCGTCGAATCCGGTGCGGGTGACGCGTTTGAGGTAGACGGCGGGAATGATTTGGTCGGTGTCGACGTTGGAGCGCATGAGCGGAACACCGACGCCGGTGTGGGTGGTGAATTTTTTCCATGATGGTTCCTTGTGTGGTTTTAGCTGGTGGCGTGGGTGGGCAGGTCAGCGGGGGATGCGAGGGTGCCCATGATGGCGGTGGCGGCGGCCACTTCGGGGGATACGAGGTGGGTGCGGCCACCGGGCCCTTGGCGGCCTTCGAAGTTTCGGTTGCTGGTGGAGGCGGAGCGTTCCCCGGGTTTGAGCTGGTCGGGGTTCATGCCGAGGCACATGGAGCAGCCGGCGGAGCGCCAGTCGGCGCCGGCTTCGGTGAAGATTTTGTCGAGTCCTTCGGCTTCGGCGAGTTGCTTGACCATGGTGGTGGAGGGCACGACCATCATGCGGACCGTGTCGGCGACTTTATGGCCTTTCATGATGTGGGCTGCGGTGCGCAGGTCTTCGATGCGGGCGTTGGTGCAGGAGCCGAGGAAGACCGTGTCGATTTTGATGTCCCGCAGGGGGGTGCCGGGGGTAAGGCCCATGTAGGTGAGGGCTTTTTCGGCGGCTTTTTTGTCGTTTTCGTTGGTGAAGTCGTCGGGTGAGGGCACAACCGCGTTGAGGGGGAGGCCTTGGCCAGGGTTGGTGCCCCAGGTGACGAAGGGGGTGAGAGCGGAACCGTCGATGGTAATTTCGGTATCGAAGGTGGCGCCTTCGTCGGTGGGGAGGGTTTTCCAGTAGGCGACGGCTTTGTCCCAGTCGTCGCCGGTGGGGGCGAGTTCGCGGCCGTAAACGTAGTCGAAGGTGGTTTGGTCGGGGGCGATCATGCCGGCGCGAGCGCCGGCCTCGATGGACATGTTGCAGATGGTCATGCGGGCTTCCATGGAGAGTTTTTCGATGGCTTCACCACGGTATTCGATGACATGTCCTTGCCCACCGCCGGTGCCGATCTTAGCGATGATGGCGAGGATAAGGTCTTTGGCCGTGACGCCGGGTTGGAGTTCCCCGGTGACGTTGATGGCCATGGTTTTGAACGGTTTGAGGGCGAGTGTTTGGGTGGCCATGACGTGTTCGACTTCGGAGGTGCCGATGCCGAATGCCATGGCGCCGAACGCGCCGTGGGTGGAGGTGTGGGAGTCGCCGCACACGATGGTCATGCCGGGTTGGGTGGCGCCGAGTTGGGGCCGACCTGGTGGACGATGCCTTGGTTGATGTCCCCCATGGCGTGGAGGCGTACCCCGAATTCTTCGCAGTTTTTCCGCAGGGTGGAGACTTGGGTGCGGGAGATACTGTCGGCGATTTCGGTCAGGTCACCGGTTTTAATGCCGGTGGTGGGGACGTTGTGGTCTTCGGTGGCGAGGTGGAGTTCAGGGGTGCCGGAGGGTGCGGCCCGGCGAGCCGGAGGCCGTCGAAGGCTTGAGGGGAGGTCACTTCGTGGAGTAGTTGGAGGTCGATAAAGATAAGGTCGGGTTCGTCACCGGTGCCATGGGTGACGACGTGGTCGCGCCAGACTTTTTTTCGGCCAGGGTGAGTTTGGGTTGGGAATCCACGGGGCTGGTCATGGATTGTGTTACCTCTACTTCCGCATAGTCATCTCATTTTATGAGATGGTAATATCACACTATGGGACAAAATATTACACCACCCGCCACCACAAGTGGAATTAAGGTATTAGACCGGGCGATGCTTATTCTCGTCACCATTGGGGAAAAACCCCGGTCGCTCACGGAATTATGCGAAGCAACCGGCCTGCGCGCGCCACCGCGCATCGGCTTGCCAGCGCGCTAGAAACCCACCATATCCTCACACGCACCGCAGATGGCCGGTGGACCATTGGTGCGGTGCTCACGTCCCTGGGGGCACGCAGCGCCACAACGCTTGTCGACGCCGCAACCCCCATCATGGCGGCCCTTATGGCCCGATACGGGTGAATCGGTCCAGCTCTACCAGTTGGCGGGCGCCCACCGGGTGTGTATCGCCGCCCAGGAGCCCGGCCAGTGGCCTGCAAAACACGGTGCCCACCGGCTCTAGGCTGCCACTAACCGCCGGGTCGGCCGCGAAAATATTTTTGGCCTACTCCTCCCCCGCCCTCAAGGCCACCATCATGGCGGAAAACCCCAGTTTCACCCTGCAAGACATTGACAAGGCCCGGGACCAGGGCTGGGCGGAATCCATTAGCGAACGCGAAGTCGGCCTCGCCTCCCTGTCCGCACCCGTGTTCAACAGTGAAGGTTTGTTCGTGGCAGCCTTGTCGATCTCGGGGCCGGCGGAGCGGCTGAAACCCCACCCCGGCGCGCTATGGGCAGATCATCTCGTGGCAGCCGCCACGCAGCTCAGTGCCGCCCTATAGGCCCTGCAGTTTTTGGAGCTGCTCCCGGTAGCGGGCCACCAGCGGGTGACCAGCCGGCAGCTGGGGTTCGGCCGCCGCCAGGACCATGGTGTACCACCATTGTTGATCGGGTTTCCCCGCATTGAACCGATCCCATAACACGTCGCCAAGCTGCTCATAGTCGGCCAGAATGCTGGTCAAATTATGGTATTTATCGGACAGGCTAATAAGCGCCACGTCGGGTCCAGCCTGCCGCAGGTGTGCCAGGTAGGCGTCGGCGCGGGCCCGCCAGTCGGGCAGGGTGGAGTCTTTCGTCACGCCTTGCACGAGGTCGACAACCCGCGACCCGAAGTCGGCGGCCATCTGGTCGAAGCTGTAGGTGTCAGGGCGGTCTTCCATAATGTCGTGCAGCAGGCAGGCGACGAGAATGTCCTCGTCATCGGTGTATTCCGATGCGATGAGCATGACGGAAACCACGTGGGTGACGTAGGGTTTCGTGCTGCCTTTCCGGTAGTGGGCATCGTGGGATGTGGCAGCCTGCGTGATGGCCTGCTGCAGTCGTGAGGTCAGGGGAATGCTCATGGCCGGTAAGTGTAATAGATTTCTGCGTACCCTTGAGCCGCCCGTGGCCACATGGATTCGAATGCTTTTTCGAAGATTTTTCGGGAAAAGGATGATAGCAGCACAAGGTCCACTTAAAATTAAGCATTTTTTTCTGAAATAAGTTAGGAAAAAATGGGCATCACCCCCATCTAGAGTCGAGCGGCTTCGACGCAAAGATCCAAACAAGGCAATCAGCAAACGGATAAACTCCAGTTTCTAGTTTCCGATGTTCTAGCGGATCCCTTCGCTCATGCTCACTTTAGAATGCTTCAATTCCATAACACCGAGGGCAATGCTATTGACATAAACAACCAGGTCGGGACTCCTAGCGCAATATCCTTGACCATTGCCTCTTCAGCAACGGCAAAATGATCGGTACCAAGATTTGTCCAGTCAATAAGCTAAAGCAGTTTCAGGGATTCCAAAAGCTGATCGTTACACTTTCACGCCATAGCACAACAAGCTATGGACTTTGCTGCCCACTTCATACTTCGTAACCAAGGTTATTAACCAGCAAACATATCACTTTGCTCTGAGTGAGAGTCTCTCGTTGTCCTATACCGCTCATGATTCGCCTCTTGCTTTTTCAACTGTTGATTGATCTACCCACCGGGCGAGCACACTCAGTGCCGCTAAGTATTCCAATGCTTCATGCTCGCTCAGCTCGTTTTCCGCCTCATGACTGAGTGGATTACGAATTCCTGCGAATATTCCCTCAGCAAATAACCATGCACCTCTTTGTACAGACTGATATGTCTTACTGCTGTCTGGGGTCATTCTCCGTAGGCGAGCTTTTCCTTCCCGAGCTTGATCAAGAGAAAACGCCTGCTTGAACAAGTCAGTCTCGCTAATGTCTCGACGCCCAATTTTGTTCTGGGTTTCAGCATTTATTTTCCGGACCGCGGCAGAAACTGCTTCATGGAAATGACCAGAGTTCCACAACGATCTGGCCCCTCCCAGATCCAAGGATGAAGTTGCGAAACCGTAATATGTGGAGAATTGTCACCAAGTTTTTTTCTTCGATCTCTGCTTGCCGTTCAAGAGCAGTCTTTGCTCGTAAAAGCTACCTCATAATATCCACTCCATTCATCGGCACGTGGATTGGGAAAGTCCTGCTTCCAGTTGGGAAAGACAACATCAAGAATTCGATCGACCACGTAGGCCTGGCTAGAAATTTCTCCTCCACTCCCTACATTGATCACTGCAAAAACTGGCTGAGAATGAACCCCAAATAATTTTTGATTTCTGTAATGAACTTCGAAAGTTCGCTAATAGCCCATTCTCGATCAATGTCAGACATTATTATTTCTCCTTCAACACGCGATTCCGGCCACTTAAAAGCTTTTGCCTCATGCCTTACTTGATAGCTTTGGTAGATTCAAGTTGTTTTTTTCAACAATGCTAATCTCATCTTGAGTCACATCCATTACGCTAGCAATGAAGCATATTCAGTTGCTGGGAACATATAATTCGGCTTCTCCAAGACCCTGTGGAGTATCCGAAGAATACTTAAATTAAAAGCTTCCTCCCCACCCCATAAATCCGTGCCAACAACGATACTGGTAACTTCTCCCCTGCCTCGCCAAGGTGGATCATGTGCTGCTGGTCGTCTGGGGAAATGTCGTGCCAATGCGGTATTCGGATTCGTTTGAGGTTTTGGGCTTGGAATCTTAGGTAGCCGCCACCGATTTTTACCGAATATGCGGCAACGAACAGGTGGGCGATACCGCTGCGGAGTAGTGCCTGGAGTGCGCGTAAATTCCACTGTTGGGAGGTGATGTAATAAAGATTGTGGTGTGGGTGAAGTTGCCGGCATCGTATGTGATTGCGTCACCGTTGGCTTTAATGTCGGGGATGAGTAGTTTTGGTTCGTGGCGCAGTTCCGGGGTGATGCGGTCAATGGTTCTGTACCATTTTCGCGGGTCCGACCGTGCGGTGTAACGTTGCGCCAACTGGTCGCGGTGTGGTTGCAGACGCGCGCTAGCTTCGGATAGTCCACAAGGTCCACCAGCCCACCCTGGTCTGCCCACGGGTTGAGAACACCTTTTCCGGTCCATGCTAGTTGTCCCTGTACCACGCAGCTATTAGTGGCGAGCGGCAGGCACCACCCGGCCTCGACGTCGATAGTGGCGAAATCGTCAATGAAGATTTTGTCGGCACCGGTTGCCACCCCGATGCCCACCCGGCAGCCCGCGGTGACGAGTGTGGGAAAGCGTCGCTCTAGCTCGTCGATAAGCTTCACTGGCCCCTGGTCGCCCATGAGCCACGGCAACCCGCCACGCACCAGACGTCGCTTACGCCACTGCTCGCCCATGCCGGTGGCGATTCTGGTTATTTCTGTTTTACGACGCCCACGCTCAATGACCGTGATTGCGGGGTAGGCGCCGACAACAGTTTCGAACGCATCAGCCCCATCCATGTCGACGTAGTGGGATAGGGTGAAACTCGTGATCGATCTTTGCCCGAAGCGCCTTACCGTAATCGTTTTTCATCCACGCTTTTGGGGTAATGAAACTGAGTTTTTCCCGTAGATGATAGCAGGTCAAGTGATTTTTTTCCATGAAGGGGATGTATAGGTCGGCCCGGCCAACCATGGTGCGGTAACGCGCCCGGTATTTTTGAGTAAGTCTTTGGGTATCGCTTCGTGTCACACATAAGGTGGATTGCCCACCACAAAGTCGAATGGGTGCTCGAACTTGGTGGTGAGGTAGTCTCCTGACATAAGCCACGCCTCCGCGAGGTTTTTGCGCTGCATTAGGGCGCAATGCGCTGCGTTACTAGGTAGTCCACCAACTGTTGGGAGAACTGGGCGACGGACTACGGGTCGATTTCGACCGCGCGTATCGCATCTATCAGGTCGTGGGGGTCTTGTCCCCCAGCTACCCGCCACGATTGGAGCAGCCTACCTGCGGCCTGGATGACGAATCTGCCGTCGCCGAAGGATGGTTCCAACAACCGTAGTGTGTGAAGCTGCTTATCGGGATGGTAGCCGGCCAGATCAAGCATGAATTCCACCACCGGAATGCGGGTGAATACCACACCACGGTGCTGTGCTGTTGTTTTATCATCCACGTTCATTCCCTAATCTCAACCTAGACAATAAAACTTTACTCTTCGGCCCGGACACCACCCGGCGCGCGACAACGTCCTTGCCTTTGCTCTCACCATCGGCGACGAAGCACGAAGCAACGCGGTCAATTTCGGCGCTGTCTTTCTCAACCTCACCGAGAGCAACCGCGTTGCCATCCCGCTGCTGGCGGGGAAACTATCGTGCCGATGTAGCGACTGGCTTCAGGTAAAACAGTTGTTGAACACTGTTGTATTCAAGAATCTCTGCGACGATGTGTAGGTTCTGGCCGGTACCGATGCTGTCTGGAATATTGGCACCAGTGAGGTGGAGATCATAGTAAGCAACATCGGAGAACTTAAAGTTCGGGCCATGCGTAGAATTTGGATTGTAATCTCCGGCGTAAATAAGGAAGTCGAAACGCGTCTTGTAGCTCTTTGTAAGGAGTTACATCAGCGACGTTCCCGTCAAACTCGATGGTGCGACCCTTGTATTTTTGACACGAACTGTTCGATGGTGGCGTTATCGGGTTGTGGACTCTCGACGAGGGCACGGAACTCCTCGTTGTTATCGACCGTGATGTTTTGCGTGTTGGGTGCGGGAGAGTTGGATGGTCCTTCGGCGGCGGAGGAAGATGGATTGGCTGCCTCACTGTCCTGCTTGGGGAAGGTGTGGAAGCTCACAACTACTGGGGTGTCCGCAGCGAATGCGTCACTGGTGGAGAATGATGTGTCGCCACCTATCGACACCTCCTCGACCTCACCGTCCTCAGTAAGAAAACCAATGATGAGATCGTCAATCTCTTTAGTGGTGACGTTTGTGAATCCGGATTTCTTGAATTGGGAGACTACGTCTTGGTACTTGCTGTTGCTCACGTCGGAAGCATTCAGTGGGGCGTGAATTTTGTCGCTGGTTGTGTCATCACAGCCTGTGATGGTGGCGGCTAGGACGCATGCAACAATCAGCGCGGCGATTCTTTTCATCATGTTCCTCAAAGGATACGGCGCCCATAGTAGTGGGCACTCAAAAATATGTGCCGATCGACAATGATGTCTCGCTAGAATATAGTGCGCCAATTTAATTTTTCAGTATTCTTAGGATACTACTACCTGAATGCTGTGCGCAAGTATTATTAATCTTGCTTTTTGTGTGCAGTCGGGTAACTTTTGCCAAGTACAGTTATGGTGGTTGGTGTCTTGGGAGTAGTCGAAGGAACTGATGCCTCCCCGATGAAGCACACTTGGCTCTGATGGTTGGTCAGTGGTAAGCAAGATAGAAGACTCAGTTGGCCAGGAAATAGACGTGATGGGCTCCCCAACAAACTACGCACCCCATGATCGCCCCCAACAACAGAGCAGCGCCCACCCCACTGCCAAGCGCTCCCCCATCGCGCATAAAGAAAAAAACCACGCCCCGCGGTGCGAAGCGTGGTTTTTGTTTTGTACCCCGTACAGGGATTCAGAACCCGTGTTACCGGCGTGAGAGGCCGGCGTCCTGAGGCCTCTAGACGAACGGGGCTTAGAACTAGCAATATTATTGCTGCTGGCCTACCAGGACTCGAACCTAGAATGACGGTACCAGAAACCGTTGTGTTGCCAATTACACCATAGGCCATTGTGGAGTATTCTCCATATTGCTTCACACGTGATCGTGCTGGGCAACAGGAAGAAATATAACAATAAAGCGTTTACTTTGGCAAATTCCCTGGTCACTGGTCGCCCTGGGCGCCCCCACTGTGGGGCGGCGGTGCGCGTCGACAAGCGTCGATAGGCAGTTGCAGCTAGCGGGCTTGGCTGGAGAGGAATTGCCAGGCTTCGAATGCGATGTCGGGGTTGCGGGGCCAGGTGTGGCCGCCAACATTGACCCTGATGTGCTGGGTGGGTTCCTCACAGTTATTGAAGGTCAGACGAGTACCGTTGGTGATGTCGCTGCTGGTGGGGGGCAGCAGGTCACAATGGTTGCGGTGCGCGTACTGGTAGGCGACCTCGTAGACAGGGATGAGTTGGCCACCGTTTCGGGGCCCGCCCTTGTAGTGGACCACGGGGTCGTCGACGTTGTGCACGATCATGGCGGGGATGGGCCGCTCGGAACAGCCCACATTGACCTGCTGGTAGTAGGCGCCCGACACGGAGGCGAAGGCGGCGAACTTGTCCGGCAGGTGGCAGCCAACAACGGCCGCCATGCCACCGCCGTTGGAGAATCCGCTGGCGTAGACGCGGTGTCGGTCGATGAGGTAGTCGTTGTCAACATCGGCGATGATGTCTTCCACGAAGGCGAGGTCCTTGCCCTGGCCTACCTGTGGCGTATGGTGCCGCCTCCCAGGCCCCATCGAGCGCTTCCGGGTAGATGACAATAGCGTCATTCCAGGCGCGGGTGTTTTTGGTAGGCGGAGGATTCCATAAAGGAGTCCACCGACTGGTCCCACCCGTGGAAGCTAAAGAGCACCGGAATGGGGTTGGGTTTGTCGGGGTTATAGTTGGCGCCCACATGCATGATGTAGCGGCGCTGGGTCCCATCCTTGGTGGTGAGCGTGATGCTTTGGGTATCACCGGACGCTACCGGGGGGTTGGGGTTCGATCCGTGGTCGTCCTCAATGGTGGGTTCCGCCGGTTTCGACGGCTGCGCCGAGGCGTCCGCTGCAGCGTTACTGTCCGCAACGGTAGTGACCTGTGGGGTGGCGGTGCGCTCGAAGAATTGCCGCAGCGTTTCGGCGGATTCCGCGTTGAAATGCCTAAGCTGCTGGCGGTGAGGAGCGCCACGGCACCTGAGGTGCTAAAAATCTTTTTAACCGATTGAGGTAACACGTTTTCAAGCCTAAAAATCAATTGTTATAAACTAATCCATAGCTAGTAGGGTGTCGATAGGGTCGGGTGACCGCATCGAAGCCATCTCATCTTAACACCACTGGTGATAAGAATGACTATAGAATATATCCGCCTTCCATACCCCACTGTTACAATCCCCACCACCATTTATGGGTTAATCTTTGGCAAATTTTCGTGGTTCACTTATCGAAACTTGCTGGTTAATTCGGCTTCCATTTCCCCCCGGTTTGTCCCTACACTAGGGATACGTTCTCAGGGCGGGGTGAAAGTCCCCACCGGCGGTGATCCCCTTTTAGGGGCGAGCCCGCGAGCGCTTCTGGGGTTTTTCTCCAAGAAGGTCAAGCTGATTGTGGTGTGATCCCACAGCCGACAGTGACAGTCTGGATGGAAGAGAATGGCGGAAAAATTTTTTTGGTTTTCTGGCTACATCACTACATATTGCCTTGAGGATTTACTCTTGTTCGTTCCTTTATTTTTAAGGAGTAACCATAAGTGGATCTTCTCACTCAACTACTCAATGCCACACTGACGATTGGCGGGGCGTCGATTCTGTGGCGGGAAATCATTGGTAATGCGTTCGGGCTTGCTTCCGCGTTCGGCGGCATGCGGCGCATGGTGTGGGCGTGGCCCATCGGTATTGTTGGCAATGCCCCTACTGTTCACGGTGTTTTTGGGCGGGGTTTTCCACCCCCAGAATTTGGATCTTTACGGGCAGGCCGGCCGGCAGGTCATGTTTATGATCGTGAGCTTCTACGGTTGGTGGAATTGGTCGCAGGCCCGCAAAGGCTGGTCTGCGTGAGTCGCACGAAACCGACCCGTCGCGGTCGATTGTGTCCGAGCCCGCCGAGGATGTGAAGGCGGTGCAGCCGCACTGGGCGTCGACCCGAGAGCGGGTGGGCATGGTGGCGTTCGCCATTATTTCCACGCTTGTGTGTGCGTGGATCTTCACGCAACTGGGCTCGTGGGGTCCGCTTGCCGACGCCTGGATCTTCACCGGCTCCATGCTCGCCACCTACGGTATGGCCCGCGGCTGGACGGAGTTTTGGCTGGTGTGGATTGGTGTGGACATTGTGGGTGTTCCGCTGCTGCTCACCGCCGGCTATTACCCGTCGGCCGTGTTGTACCTGGTGTATGGGGCCTTTGTGCTGTGGGGGTTCTTCGTGTGGTTGAAGGTACAGCGCACCGAGACCGCGGCAGCCGACGCTCCCAGCCGATGCCGAAGCTAACGCGGAACCACAACCGGTCCGCCACTAAACCAAACCGGCTATCCACAAATTCTTGTGGCCCCGGGCCTGGAGGAGCACAATGCTCTTCTAGGCCCGGGGCCGTGGGTTTTGATGGTTATGAGCCGGCGGAAGTATCCGGCACGAAGGGGGTGACTGCTCGGGCGGCCCGCAGCCGGGCCAGGGTGGATTCCTTCCCCAACAGTTCCATGGATTCGAACAGTGGTGGGGACACGGCCTGCCCGAAATGCCCACCCGCAGGGCACCGTAGGCGACCCGGGGTTTGAGACCCAGATCCTCGATGAGGGCGGCGGAGAGGGCCGATTCGATGGCGGCGGTGTTCCAGTCGTCGACAAGCTCCAGGGCGGCGATGCCGGCGTCGAGCGGCTGTATGGCGGTTTCCTTCAGGTTTTTTCTTCGCCGATTTTTTTCGTCGAGTGTGAGGTCCTCGTCCGCGGTGACGAGGAATTTCACCAGCCCCCACGCATCCGACAGGGTTTTGATCCGGGTTTGCACCAATTCGGCCAGGAGGGCGAATTTCTGCTCTGGGTAGTCGGCGGGGAAATCATAGTATTCGGCCAGGTAGTCGCGGAGCCGGCGGGTGAAGTCGTCGAGCGGGAGTTGGCGGATGTGGTCGGCGTTGATGGCTTCGAGTTTTTTCTGGTCGAAGCGCGCCGGGTTGGCCAGCACGTCGGTGACGTCGAAGTTTTTCGATGAGTTCCGCCACACTAAAAATGTCTCGTTCATGCGAGAGGGACCAGCCCAGGAGGGCCAGGTAGTTCAGCATTCCCTCGGGGATGATTCCGGCGCTCGGTGGTGGAACAGGTCGGATTGGGGTCGCGTTTGGAGAGTTTTTTTGTTCCCTCCCCATGACGAACGGCAGGGTGGCCGAATTGGGGGTGTGGTGGGCGACACCGATGGCTTTGAGCGCCTCGTAGAGGGCGAGCTGGCGGGGGTGGAGGGCAGCAGGGTCTTCGCCACGCAGGACGTGGGTGACGCCCATGATGGCGTCGTCGACCGGGTTGACCAGGGTGTAGAGGGGGCGCCGTTGGAGCGGGCGACCACGAAGTCGGGTTGGCTGCCGGCCTTGAATTCGATGTCACCACGGACCAGGTCGGTCCAGGCCCAGTCGGTGTCGGGCATGCGGAGCCGCCACACGGGTTTGCGGCCCTCGGCTTTGAATGCGGCTATTTGCGCCTCGGTGAGGTCACGGTCGTAATTGTCGTAGCCGAGTTTGGGGTCGCGGCCAGCGGCTTTGTGCCGGGCCTCGACTTCCTCGGCGGTGGAGTATGCGGGGTAAACAAATCCGCCTTGTTTGAGTTTTTCCAGCACGTCGGCGTAGATGTCCATGCGCTGCGATTGCCGGTAGGGGGCGTGCGGGCCGCCTTTCTCCACACCCTCATCCCAGTCCATGCCGAGCCAGGTGAGAGAGTCGACGATGGCTTGGTAGGATTCCTCGGAGTCGCGGGCGGCGTCGGTGTCTTCGATGCGGAAGATGAGTTTCCCCCCGGTGTGGCGAGCGTAGGCCCAGTTGAAGAGGGCGGTGCGCACCATCCCCACATGGGGGGTTCCGGTGGGTGAGGGGCAAAAGCGAACGCGTACTTCGGACATGGTTTCTTAGTGTAGTGGATGGGTGGGCTGGGGCTATAGCCGGTTGATGGCCGCGGGAAACTGGCAGGTGGCACTTCATCGGGGTGCCGGGTTCCTGCGGTTCAACGGCTGTTGTTATGGGCGTCGGATGATGTGGAGGACCCGGTCGATGGTGTGGCCGGCCCCCATGCCACCGGTGACGTGGCGGGTGAATTCGCCGTGGGTGAGAACCTCGTAGTCGTCCAGATAACGGCTGGTGATGATCTGGTGCAGCCGGTCGGGGGTAAGGAAGTCAGTGACGTCGGCGTTTTCGCGCTGGGCCATGTGGGTGATGTCGTCGTGGTGCACGATGATGAGGTGGCCGCCGGGTTTGATGCTGCCGAGGAGTTTGGTGAGGGTTTCTTCGGTGTCCCGCAGCGGGGTGTAGAACGCTGTGACCAGGTCGTATTCGTCAAGGTGCGCGGTTTCGAACGGTTCGGTGCGGACGGTGACGCGGCGTCGCAGTTCCTCGGTGGTGAGGGCGCAGGTGATGCGGCCGCTGGCGATTTCGGAGGGTTCGAGGGCGGTCACGGTATAGCCGTGGGTGGCAAGATACATGGCGTCAGCGCCTTCGCCCGCACCAATGTCGAGGGCGGTGGCGGAGTATTCCGGGGTGGGGACAAGCGCAATTTCCGCGATGAGGGCCTGGTTGGGGTTGCCGCTCCAGTGGGGCCTGTCATGGTCGTGGTACATGTCGTGGGTTTGACTAGTCATGGTGTGCCACTATAGTGCGTCGATAAGCTAATGTCAGTGTGTCACCAGCGCTGTTTGGTGGTGACGTCGCGTCAGGGTTTTTAGGGTTGGAGTCATGCAGGAAGAAGAAACCTACACAATAGGTGATGTTGCCGCCCAATTTGGGTTGACAGTGCGCACGTTGCGTTACTGGGATCAGATTGGGTTGGTGGTTCCTAGCTATCGGGATTGGCAGGATTTCCGCCAGTACACGGAGTCCGACATGCAGCGTATCCATGATGTGTTGACGTATCGGGCGGTGGGGTTGAAGTTGCAGGCCATCCGGGAGCTCTTGGATGATCCATCAGGCGATAACACCTATGTGGTTGCGCAGTGCGACGCAGCGGCGGCTTCTTCTGCAGCAACAAGATCACATTTCAGGCATGCTCAATGCCCTGGATACGCTTTTTGGAGGAAGCAATGAGCACTCATGAAGTTCCCGCAGCTCGGCGGAAAGAAATCATGGGCGAGTTTTACCGCCCCTGAGTTGGAGGCCGAAGCAGAGGAAAAAAATACGGCCACACCGAAGAGTGGGCACAGGCCATGGAAAAGCAAAAGTCCATGTCGGAGGCCGATTGGGCAGCAATGCGGGAGAAAACATCCCACGTGCAGGAAACGCTGGCTGACGCAATGCGGCGGGGCGTGAAGCCGGGTTCCGCAGAGGCCAATGAGCTGGCGGAGATGGCCCGAGAGTCGCTGGATTGGTTCCCGGTGACCCACTCCAAGCACGTGATTTTTGGCCCGCAACTATGTTGCTGACCCCCGGTTCAAGCAGTACTACGACGGGTTCGCCGACGGCCTGGCAGTGTGGCTGCGTGACATTATTGAGGCCAACGCCCAAGCACACGGCGTGGATTTGGAAAACGTTCGCTGGCAATAATTGCATGCTTGACGACGCCGAACCTTGCGGCATCGCGGCCGCTAGTCGATGAGCTTTTCCAGTTCAGCGAGCATGCGGCTACGGGTGGCGGGGTTCGGGGCGGCCAGGTCGAAGGTTTCCGCCAACCACAGGCCGTCTATGGCGCAGCGGACAAGGGTGGCGACGTGCGGGGAATGCCATCGTGGTCGAGCCGGCGCTGCCACGTGGTATAGCGCTGGTTCAGGCTTTCTAGCGCCGCCGGGTTGCTGATTGCCGCCGCCAGGAGGGCAAGCACTGGCCGGGGTGCCGGTTGGGCGGCGGAACGCAGGTAGGCGCGGGTGGCGGCGCCGGGTTCGTCGCTGGCCTGGGCGATGAGCTGGTCGAAGCCGGAAACATAGTGCTGGATGAGGCCGGCGATGAGCTGGTCTTTGATTCGAAATGGTAAAACAGGCCGCCCTTGCTCACGCCGGCCTCCTTGGCTACGGCGGCAATGGTGAAGCCATCGCTGCCGTCGCGGACAAGGATACGGCCGGCGGCATCGAGGATGCGGGCGCGGGTATCGGTTGGGGTGTCGGGTTTCTCACTCACACCCCCACTATACCGGACGGCCGGTATAGTAGTGGCATGTGTATTCGCAAAGCATTACTTGTCGGCACCGACCTGGGCCTTTTAGGCTATTGGACGCTCTCACTCATCGGGGTCATCACCGTGGGGGCTCACGACGCTACGCTTCACACCTGGAATTGGTCGTTTGTTCCCCTGGATCTCGCGGCGATCATTCTGGGGTTGGCCTGGTCTTTCACCCCACAACGCCACCAGTTGAGCCAACCACTCCAGATCACCGCCCTGGCGTTTACGCACGCGGCCGGGCTCATGGCCATTAGCTTCTTCGCCCAACAGCCGGCCGAGTGGGGCATCTCATGGTGGCTGGTCAATCTGTGGCTCATGCTTTTACCCATAGGCCTGGCTACGCACCAATTCCTATGCCTTCGCCCCGCGGGTGCAAAAAATAACACCAACCGGCCGCTCCCCCTTTTTTAAGGGGAACACACCGATTGGTGTCGATACCGCGTTCGAATCTGCCGGTTAGGCGCGTTTGACGGGATTGCCCAGCTTACCGATGCCGGGGATTTCGATCTCGATGAAATCTCCCGGGAACATGGCGGCGGTTCCCGCCGGCGACCCGGTGCAGATAACATCGCCCGGCAAAAGGGTCATGGATTCGGTGATCATTTCGATGATCTCCCCAGGTTCATAATCATCTGGCTGGAATTGGAATCCTGCTTGGTTTCGGTCACACCATCGTGGGTGAGGTGGGCCTTGATCGGCAGGTTGTCCACGTCGATGGAGTTAATATCGGTTTCGATCCACGGGCCAAGCGGGGCGAAGGTGTCAATACCCTTCGCCCGAGCCCACTGCCCGTCGGCAAATTGCAGGTCGCGGGACGACACGTCGTTGATAATGGTAAAACCTAACACCACGGACTTCCAGTCATCAGCCTTGACCTTCTTACATGGCTTCCCGATCACCAACGCGAGTTCCCCTTCGAATTCCACCTTGGTGGCAAAGTCGGGAATCTTAATGGCGGCGCCCGGACCCACTACCGCCGTGGGAGGCTTGATAAACAGGGTGGGCGGCAGGTGCTCCGCGGACTTTTGAAAGACCTCAGCCACGTGGTCGGCATAGTTACGACCGATGGCCACAATCTTGCTGGGCAACACCGGGGCCAAGAGTCGCACCTGGTCCTTGGTGTACTCCTGGCCGGTGTAATTGGGGGTAGTAAAGGGGGTATCTCTAATGACCCGGTATTTTTCGTCGTCACCCACACCATCTATGGTGCAGAAAAACATGCCATCAGGTGTAGCAATTCGTCCAAAACGCATAACGGTCATACTACTATGTCTGTTTTGGGCTACCTCTAAATTACCCCCAGTTGGTGGGGGCGGCGGAAAAACACCCCACCCAACCTCAAGGAAACCTCGCTAGCACTTCACGGCGGCGGCAATCCGATCCCCCACCGCCACGGTTCGAATCGGCTCGTCGCCGCGGGCTGCCACATCTGCCGCGACGGCCGCCTCGATCCGTGCCGCATTCTCCTCATCCCGCAGATGCCGCAGCAACATTGCGGCAGACAGGATCGCGGCCGTGGGGTCGGCAATCCCCCGCCCGGCAATGTCCGGGGCCGAACCATGAACCGGCTCAAACATGGAGGGGTTCACCCCGGTGGCATCAATGTTCCCGGAGGCGGCCAACCCAATGCCACCGGTGACCGCACCGGCCAGGTCCGTGAGAATATCGCCAAACAGGTTATCGGTCACGATCACGTCATACCGCGCCGGGTCGGTCACCATATAGATGGTGGCGGCATCAATATGGTTATAGTCCACGGTGACATCCGGGTATTCCTGAGCCACCTCGTCGACAGTGCGCTGCCACAGGCCGCCGGCATGCACTAAAACGTTGGTCTTGTGCACCAGGGTGAGGTGCTTGCGGCGGTGTTGGGCGCGTTCGAAGGCGTCGCGCACCACCCGCTCCACCCCAAACCGGGTGTTCTGGCTGACCTCGGACGCCACCTCATGGGGGGTGTTCTTCCGCAGGGAACCGCCATTGCCGCAGTACAGGCCCTCGGTGCCCTCCCGAACCACCACGAAATCAATGTCACCGGGGTTCGCCAGCGGCGAGGTGGCGGTGGGATAAAGCTTTGCCGGCCGCAGGTTCACGTGATGGTCGAGGGCGAACCGCATGGTGAGCAGCAAGCCGCGCTCTAACACCCCGGGTGGCACCTCACCCGGCGCGCCAATGGCCCCGAGGAGGATGGCGTCGTGTTCTTTGAGGGAACGGAGGTCATCGTCGGTGAGGAGTTCGCCGGTTGCGAGGTAGCGGCGGGCGCCCTAGGTCGTAGTCGGTGGTGTCGATGTCGTCGCGGCAGGCGCGGAGCACTTTCAGTGCTTCGGCGGTTACTTCGGGGCCGATACCGTCGCCACCAATCACAGCCAGTCTCATATTGTGGAATTCCTTTCTCGCATAATGGACGGTTTTAGTGTATCACCCCGATTGGTGGGTATAGGGCGGGCCGCGCTTTATCGCGGCTTCAAGCACACGGTTTGGCGTTCGTTAGTCGCTGCCGCAGATGAACCGCACCACGGTCCGGCAGAGTTCGCGGTAGAGGAACAATGCCGGTTTTCCAGGGGTTTTTGCCAGTAGGTTCCAGGCGCCGGAGTCCCGCACGAGCCGGAGGTATTGTTTGAGGCCCAAATGGCGGGGGCGTCGGTCGAGGATGCGTTGTTGGGCATGGGGGTTGTGGCGATGGCCCGGCTTAGCGCCTGGCTGTCCATGGTGGTGAAGAAGCGTCGGGGAAGTGACCGGAAGCCGTCTGTCGTGTGTGCGAGGGCGGCGACGAGTTGGGTGTCTGCTTCTTCCCTGGTGAGGGCTGCGTGGTGCCCGAGTTGCCGCATGAGGATAACGGCGTCGGAGTTGATGGGCAGGCCGCCGGTTGCCGGGGCGACGAGGAGTTTCAGGCCGGCTGGGACGTCACGGGCGGGGATGATGGTGTTTTTGATGTGGTCGGTGATGATGTCGGGGTCCACAATATCGTGGTGGGCGGCGAATTCTGCGAGTACGGCGGTGGTTTTGGCGATGTCGGTGCAGGTGGCGTGGCGGCGGGAGGTGGTGAAGGCGTGTTTAACGTTCAGGTGGGCTGTTTTGCTTTTTGGGGGTGGTGAGGAGGATGCGGGTGGCTTCTTCCCAAAAGACTTGGTGCATGCTTTGCGGCACGTCTTTCGCAATGGTCCGGAGGGCTTGGTATGCCGCTTTGCGGTTGTTGGGTGCTTGGTTTCGGACTTTCCTGAGTCGGAGTTCGATGGCGAAGGCGATGTCGGCATTGTCCGGGTCGCTACGGGCGGCGTATTCGGGGAATCGGTAGATACCGTCGTCCCCGCAGTAGCCCACTGTGGTGTTAGTGGTGCAGGTGATGCCGTATTTTTTTCGTAGAGGTTTTCGTAGGCGGGGATGGATTCTTTCGGGGTGAGGCAGACCAGGCTCCCGCCTTGTGGGAGCGGGAATTCCAGGGCGTGCAGGGTGGTGGAGTTTGCGATTGGTGTGGCGGGTTGCAGTGGGGTCAGAGAGGTGAACACACGTTTTACGGTAGTCACACCCCCAGACATGTTTTGTTGATGGTGGGGTTACATTTTTTCGGCACCCCGGGCGGCAGTCACGAGGTTGTCAACGGTGGCGCGTACTGAGGCGGGGACTTGTTGGTCATCTAGGTTGAGGAAGCCTTGGACGATGAGGTCTCGGGCGCGGTCTTCGTCGAGGCCGGTGGCCATGAGGTAGTCCATTTTGTCGTCGTCGATCATGCCGACGGATGCTTCGTGGGAGAGTTGGGCGCGGGCTACTTTTTGCGTCGAGTGCGGGGATGGATTCGATTTGCCCGGTGTCTTGGAGCATGAGGTCGTCGCATTCGAGGAAGCCTCGTACTTCGGCGACGGCGGCTTCCAGGGTGGAGCGGTTGACGATCACTCCCCCGTCGCTGACCATGCGGGCAACTTGTTCAGCTTGGGCGCCGGGGCCGGTGAGCGACACGGTGTTGGTCATGTCGCGGCGGGTGCCGGTTGGGGCGAAGAGGATGGTGTGGTCGGTGATGGCGGCGCCGGCGGCTACTTCGGTGTGGGAGTTGTTGACGCTTTGTTTGAGGCCGGATACGGCGACGCTGACGGAGGTGACGCGGGCGTTTTCGTCGATTTTGGTGCGGTCGTAGGAGTGAACGGTCATGTTGGCGCCCCACCGGTCGACGTCGATGGACCGGACGGTGGCGCCGGCGCCGATGTAGGTTTCGGAGACGGATACGTGGGTGGCATGGGTGAGTTCGGGGGCGACGGCGGCGCCAGAGACGAAGTCGACGGTGGCGTTTTTCCCGATCACGGTGATGTCGTGAACGAATTGTCGTTCTTGGGGTTTGGTCATGATGGTGAAGCTTTGGGAGGGCAGTTCGACGTGGGCGTTGTCTTTGACCCAGGTGAAGGTGCCTAGGGGTTCACGTTGGGATTCGAAGGCGCGGCGGAGTACTTCGTCTTCTTCGGGGGTGATGAGGTCGAAGACGAGGGCTTGGACCCAGGGGTAGCGGACGAGGGCGTCGGCAAGGGTGGTGACGATGACGTCGCCGTCGGTGGAGGTGAGGGTGCCGAAGTGGTGGTCGATGAGGATGCTAGTGCCGGATCGTTGGGTTTCGGGCGCCCAGCCGATGGTGGTTAAGAGTTCGGGGTGGCGGTGGCTGGGCCGATGCCGGAGTGGATGGCGGAATGTTGTTGGTGGTCATGGTGTGTCCTTGAGGGATGTGGGTCGTGGGTTATGCGGTGGGTACGTATCCGGTGCGGCGGATGCGTTCGAAGAGGTCGCGGGGGTTGGCGGTTTCGATGATGCGGCCGTCGACCATGAGATGTCCGGCGGTGGCGTCGACGCCGTCGAGGAGGAAACCAGTGTGGGTGATGGCGAGGGCGGCGCGGTGTTTTCCGCTGGCGGTGGGGTGGACATGAGGGTGGTTGATGGCGGTGGAGACCACGCCGACTTGTTGCAGGTCGACGCCGGATTCTGGTTCGTCGAAGAGGCAGACTTGGGGGTCTTGGAGTTCGAGTTTGGCGACTTCCCATCGTTTGAGTTCGCCCCCGGAGAAGCCGGTGTTGACGTCGCGGTCGATGAGGTAGTCAACGCCGAGGCGGTGGGCGGCGGTTTCGAGGCGGTGGGTGGCGCCGAGGGCGTGGGCGAGGCGGCGAACGGAGACGCCTTCTAGGGCCGATGGGTCGTTGGAAGGCGAGTCCCTAGGCCGGCGCGGGCCCGGTCGGTAATGCCATAGGGTGGTGATGTCGACGCCGTTGAGGAGGATGGTGCCGGAGGTGATGGTGAAGGGTTTGATGCCCATGATGGCGCAGAGTAGGGTGGATTTCCCGGATCCATTGGGCCCAATGAGGATGTGGCATTCGCCGGGGTTGATGGTGAGGTTAATATCGTGACAGATTTCCTTGCCCGCAATGGAAATGTTGATGTTGTTGAGGCTTAGTGCTGGGGTTGTTGGTGGTTGTGGCATGGTTGCTCCCTGCGTCCATGATGCCGGGCACCCTGCCGCGGGGACGCTATTTTGTGCAGCTAGCGCCGGGCATTCTTATTTGTTGTGGTGGTTCCACTCCCATCGTAGGATTAATTCTGAAAAAAATAAAGAGTTAGGTTATGCTAGCGACGCCCGACGGTGGGTAATCCCCCACTATCGGGCGTCGTAAGGGCATGGTGCGGCTAGCTCAGGTTGAGTTGGAACGACTCGGCATGGAGGACTCGGCGATGGATTCCAGCAGCTCGTCGGGGACTTCCCGCTCAACGCGGAGGATCAGGACGGCGAACTCACCACCGGATTCCTGGGTGAGGGCGGCCGCACAATGTTAATGCCGGCGTTCCCCAGGGCGGATCCTACGATCCCCAGCGCGCCGGGGGCGTCGGAATAGTTAAAGAACAGGTTATGCCCGGAGGCGCGCAGGTCAATGCCGCGGCCGTTGATGCGCACGATTTTTCTCCACCCTGCTCCAGGCCGGTGAGCGCGCCCACCACGCTCACCCGGGTGCCGTCGGCGGCGATACCGGTCACATCCAAAACGGACCGGTGGGACACGGACTCGGGTGCAGTCGTCACGGCAATGGTCACACCCCGGTCGGCAGCGATGGTGTCCGCGTTGACGAAGGTCACAGGCTCGTCGACGATGCCGGAGAACAGGCCCCGCACCGCGGACAGGCCCAGCACATTCACGTCCTCGGTGGAGAGCTCGCCCCGGGCCTCTACCTCTAGGCGCACGGGGGCTTTGGCGAGCATGCGCCCCACCACCAACCCCAGCTTCCGGGCCAGCTCTAGCCACAGGGCGACTTCCTGCTGACCTGCCCGCCGGACACGTTGACGGCGTCAGCCACGAACTCGCCGGCTAAGGCTTTGAGCACGCTGGCCGCCACGTCGGTGCCGGCCCGATCCTGCGCCTCTGCGGTGGAGGCCCCCAGGTGCGGGGTGACCACGACTTCCGGCAGGTCAAACAGGGGGCTGTCCGTGCACGGCTCGGTGGTGAACACGTCGAAGCCTGCGCCCCTGAATGTGCCCGGACCGGATGGCGTCGGCCAGGGCTTGCTCGTTAACGAGCCCACCGCGGGCGGCATTGATGATGATCTGCCCCTTTCTAGCCTTCGCCAACAGTTCGGCGTTGAACATGCCGGCGGTTTCCGGGGTTTTCGGCAGGTGAATCGTAACGAAGTCCGCGCGGGACATGAGCTCGCCAAGGTCAGCGACCAGCTCTACCCCGAGTTGGGCGGCCCTGGCCCGGTTCGCATACGGGTCGTACGCAATGATTGTGGTTTCGAATGCTGCGAGTCGTTGGGCGAATAATTGCCCAATGTGGCCGAACCCCACGATGCCAATGGTTTTCCCGAAAATCTCCACGCCGGTGAATTCGGACCGCTTCCAGGTGTGTTGCCGCAGGGTGGCGTCCGCGGCGGGGATTTGGCGGGCGGTGGTGAGCAGCAGCGAAATCGCATGCTCACAGGCCGAATGGATGTTCGAGGTGGGGGCGTTGGCGACCATGACGCCGCGTTCGGTGGCGGCGGCAATGTCCACGTTATCCAACCCCACCCCGGCGCGCCCACGATTTTTCAGGTGGGGGCGGCTTCGAGAACTTCCCGGTCGACTGTGGTTGCGGAGCGGACGAGGAGGGCGTCGGCGTCTTTGACAGCGTTGATGAGTTCGGGCCGGTTGGGGCCGTCAACCCACCGTACTTCTACCTGGTCCCCTAGGGCGTCGATGGTGGATTGCGCGAGTTTGTCCGCGATGAGGACTACCGGTTTGCCGTTGTGGCTCACGTTGAAATCTCCTGGATTTTCCTTGGAATGGTGGTTGTCATTGGGGTTTGGTCTCCGCCGGGTGGCGTGTGACTTGCCCATAGTGTAAACGACCCGGCGGATTTTTACCTGTTCTTCGACAGGTTTCCCGTGTGGTGGTTACTGCTATCATGGGTGGGTTTTGGGTTTACGCTGGTGTTTTGTGGTTTTTCTACCCTGGTTGTGGGCTTGGTGGTTATCCGCGGTTAATCATGAGTGACCTCGGGGTGAGTTGGGTCATGTCCCAGGCGTTGAGGGGGTTGTGTGCGGAAATGCTGATTCCGGGGGTGACGCCGGATGGAAGCTGGGTTGCTATTTTGTGGTAGTCGTCGGGGTTTCTGCGGTGATGAGGGCGACGAGGGGCGAGGTCGTCGTGGTGGGTGGCGGTGTTTTGGGCTTCTTCGGCGGTGGTGACATCTAAGGTGAGGAGGAGTTTCTGGGGAGGTTGTGGTCGTGGGTGAGGGTGGCCAGCCAGGTTGCGGCTTGGGTGTGGTCACCAGTGGGGACATACCGACGTTGGGGTTGGTGAGTATGGTTCTGAAGGTTGTGAGGTGGTGGAAGTCACCGTGAGTATGAGATAGGTGTTGTTTCGGGTGGCCTCGGTCAGCCAGAGTTGGAGTTGTTCGGGACGGAGACCATTGACGGTGAGGATGAGGGCGGGGGTTACTGGGTTTCGGGGTCTGGGGTGATGTAGCGCATGACCCGTTCTGTAGGTGCTCGAATTCGCCGTCGATGTCAACGGGGTTGTCGGGGCGGGCGGCGGTGAGGTTGATGGGGTGGGCGACGATGATGCGGTGGGGGTATACGGTGCCGCGGCGGTGTTGTCCCGGCTGGTATTGGTGGGTGCGTTCACCGCGGCGGATGCGGTCGGCAAGGACGGCAGCGGTACCGAATTGGGCGCCGAGGGCGATGAGGGGCTGGTCGGCCAGGCCGGCGACTTGTTTCATAGTGGTGAGGCTGTAGCGGGGTCGGGGTCGTCAAGTATTCGGATGGTGGCGCCGAAGGCTTTTGGCGGTGGCGATGCCGGCTATGGTGGAGGCGGCGGTGGCGATGACGATGGGGGCGGTGTCGGCGTCTCGGCGCGATTGGGCGGGGAATGCTTTGAGGTCGGTGGGGGCTTGTGTGGGCTGGGTTGTGGGGACAGCAGCAGTGCTGGTGGAAGTTTCCGCGGTGGTGCTGGTGGTGCTTGTGGTGGTGTTGGCCCATGCGGGGACGAGTTCGACGGCGGTGTCGCCGTCCAGGTCGGCGATGGCGTGGGGAATGTGCCGTGGGTTGGTGACGGCGCGGGTAACGAACTGTAGGGCGGTGAGTTTTTCCCAGGAGTCTGGGGTTTCGGGGTCGGTGATGTAGTCGATTCCGGGTTGGGCTGGCAGGTGGGGTATGTCGCCAACGATGAGGATGGTGTGGGTTTTCAGGCGGGCGATCTCGTTGAGTATGGCGGCCCGGTTGGTGGTGGTGAGGGTGAGCATGGGGCGTGGCTGATCACCGCAATGGAGGCGCCCGGAGTTGGCTGGTGGGGTCGTTGCTGGTGATGACGAGGGTCTCGAGGTGGTGAAGAAGTGTTGGGATGCGTCCACGCCGGTGAGGTCCCGGTCGGGCAGAACGATGGGGTGGTTGGGAAAGTCGGGGGAAACGTGCCGGTTGAGGTTGGTGTTGCGGGCGGCGATGAGGTCGGGGTTGATGCCGGTGTCCGCCTTGGTGTCATCAGTGCTGGTGGGGGTGCTGGTCGAGGTGGTGGGTGGGGTGCGGCGTCGAGAGGCAGCCGGCGACCGGGAGTGCCGCAACCAGGAGGGTGGCTGCGGCGCAGGCGCGGGCGTGGGGCGGCTAGGCAAATGCGCCGGGCCCTTCTTCACCTGCGTGTAGGTCGGTTTCGTCCACGTCGTGGATGGCCGTCATGCCCATGGCTTCTTCGATCATTTTCAGCAGGCGGTGGCGCCGGTCGGTGAAGAATTTCGGGGCGTTGGCTTGGAAGAGCAGTTTGGGGTCAACAAGGTGGGTTTCGAGCACGGCGTCGAAATCGTCGTCGTTGAGGAGGCTCTTGGATTGGACGCGGTACAGGTAGCGGGCCGGGGAGGATTCTTCAACCATGACGTGGGTGCGGCGGCTCATTGGGGTGCGGTTGAGCACGGAGTTCGCCAGGATACTGTCAATGCCGTTGGCTTCGCACCAGCTGAGGGGAAGATGGGCCGGAAGTGGGTTCCCAGCTCGGAGAAGGTTTCGTGGTTGAATTCGATGGTGGTGCGCCAGTCTTTTGCGCCGCGGCCCATGATGAGCGAGTAGATGCCTTTGTACAGGCCGGAGTTAGGGCCGGCGGAGAGTAGGCGGGATTCTACGAATCGGGCTTGGACGATGGACCGGGGGGTGGGAACATTATTGCGCCCATCGAAGTCGGTGACCCATGCGGTGACTTCGTCAACATCATTACCGATGCGGATGGTGAGCGCCGGGGAACCGTAGAGTTCGCCGAACACGCCGCACCAGAACCATTGGTGGATGCGGTCCCAGGCCTGTTGTTGGCTGAGCACGCCGGGCCGTTCGGCGAGCAGGGCGACTATGACGGCGAGGGGGACGAGCTGCGCGGAGTAGGGTACTTGGGAGGTGGTGATGATACACCGGTGGGCCATGAAGTTCGCAGCCTCGTGGAAGGCCAGGCGCATGGTGTCGGCCGCGGGCAGGTATTCGTCGAGGGTGAGTTCGATGATGGATTCGCGGAATGCGGATGCGTGCCCCTTTTTTCGCCGTGACGTAGAGTGCGACGGAGGTGAGGAAATCGGTGCGGTCGATTTCGGCAAGCGCGGGTAGGCGCGGAGGATTTTTTTCGGTTTTTCCCAATCCTCCTGGAGCCGGAAGGTGGGGTCTTCGGTGGCGAATTTCGCGGTGAGGAGTTCGAATACGTCCATTTGCAGGCCAACGGAGTTGGCGTGGGCGAAGATGGATCCGATGCCCGCATGGTCGGTGCTGCGGGAGAGTTGGATTACGGAATGGCGTAGCCGACGAGGGGTTTAATGATGCGGGTGTAAAAGGCTTTTTGCGCGTTCCCGGGCGTCGGCGTCGGCGGATTGTGCAATATCAAAAAGCAGGTCGGTGCCGCCGTCGAAAAGCAGGTCGCAGACGGGAATGTAGCCGGCGGCGAGCGCGGCTTCGCGGGTGGCGAGTCCCTCGGGTAGATCTGGGGCGAAGTGGGACTTCACATGACCGTTTTCATCAACGGAGACCACTGCCTCGTCGGGCAGCACGTCTTCGGAGACGGCTTTATTGACGTCGATGAAGAAACGGCGGCGGACTTTTTTCTTGCGGAAGTCCGTGCTTTCCACCAGGCCATCCCCCGCATGCATTGGTAGAGGGTGGTGAGGCGCTGTTGCCCGTCGAGGAGCAGTAGACCTGGGGAAACCCCGGTGTCGGGGGCGGTTTCGATTGGCCGGGGGCGGAAGTAGACGGGCACATCATGCGTGTCGAGCGCCATGAAGGAGCCGATGGGGGTATCCGCGAGCACTGTGACAAGTAGCGAGCGGATCCGGTCGACGTTCCATCGGTAGTCGCGTTGGAAGTCGGGGAGTTGGAGTTCCCCGCGGTTGATGAGGTCAAAAAGGTCAATGAGATCGTAGCTTGGCGTGGTAAAACCCATAATTTGAGTTTAGCCGCTTCCACCCAACTACGGCATGACTTGTGCTAGGTGTGGCAAATTATTTCGTGATTATGGTGTTTTTGTTCCTTCGATTTGGACGGTGGTGTGGTCGATTCCCTAATTCCTTGAAGGCCTGTTGCACATCATCGAGCACCCCGCAATCGGCTTGGGGTTTTTTTCGTCCACCATCACCACATGGCAGGTTGCGAGCAATTTATTGCCGTCGAGTGACCACACGTGCAGGTCATGGACAGCCGATACGCCTTTCACGGTTTCGAGCTTTTTCGACGATCCCCTCGGTGTCGACGCCTCACCGGCACTTGTTCGAGGAGAACCCGGAGCGATTCCCACGCGAGTTTTCACGGAGCGCGGCAGGATGAGTGCCGCAATGATGAGGGAGGCTACCGTGTCGGCCCATAGTATGCCGGTGAATTGCATGAGGAGAGCAGCGACGATAACGGCAACGGACCCGAACAGGTCGACGAGAACATGCAGGTAGGCGCCACGAACGTTCATATTTTTCGTGGGAATGCCCGTGGAGCACGATGGCGCCGAAAAATATTGGCGATGAGGCCGATCACGCCGACTACAAGCATGACGGTAATGTCGATGGTTTCGCCGTTGCGGAAACGTTCGATGGCTCTGAACACGATCCAAACGGAGATAATGGACACGCTCACAGCGTTGAGGAGGGCGGCCACCACTTCGAATCGTTTATAGCCGTAGGTGGCGGTTTTCGTGGCGGTGCGCCGGGCTAGGAGGATAGCGACGGCAGCCACAACAAGCCCGGTGGAGTCGGACAGCATGTGCATGGCGTCGGAGATAAGCGCGAGGAGCTGGAGTACCAGCCGCCGAAGAGTTCGGCGAAGAAAAATAACCGCGGTGAAGAATAAGACGCCAGCAGGGCCCGCAGGGAGGAGGGTACATGATCGTGATTATGGTCATGCCCATGATGGTCATGATCGTGGTCGTGGTGACTGTGATCGTGCTCGTGGTCGTGGTCGTGATGATCGTGGGCATCGTGGGAGTGTTGGTGTTCCTCGTGATGAGCCCTCATGGTTATGGTGATCGTGATGGTCATGGTCAGCAACAGCAGTCGCCCCCACATTGGTGGTGTCAGCCTGGTTTTCGGTGTTCGGCTTGGTCATGAATCTCACTTTACACGCTGTTTTCATTTAGCGCCAGTTATTGAAAATAAACATTAGGTCTCACTACTATGTGGTTTATCACTATTGATAGTTACCCCACTGTCACCGAGGGACGTTTCGGCGTCGTCAAGCGGAGTCTTCCTCGCCATGCCATCGCTGCTCGCATTCCGCATGCCGGTTTTCTACCCACGAACGCAACCAACTTGTGTCATAGGGGGATGTGATCGAATCACGCAGAATTTTTCCAATATTCGCAAGCCTTTTCATAATGCCCTGCACTGTCGTGGGCGACCGCCGCGGCATGAAATAGTTTCATCATTATTAGATGCACACACCCAAATTCATAAGCACACAGCGTTATCACCCACGGGGCTTCGGCCACAACCTGTTGATATTCACCCGCCCAATGCAGGCAACACACATAAGAAGCCCATTGAAGCGCAGTCATTGGATGCCTGAGTCCCCACCGATGCTCACAGGTGGTAGCCAACTCCGCAGCTAATACCAACCCCTGTCTCTTGTGGCCGGCTAACACCAACATCTCCGCATGGCGCCGTTGGATTTGCAGGGTTAATGGGGCATCCATACCACAAAGTTTTTCACTCGCCCTGTGCCGCATCGCGCAGCTGCACAAGCGCCACCGAATCCTTGAGCCCAATATCTTGCAGGTAGCAGGCATAATTATAGCGCGCACACATCATAATAAAATCATCGTTCCCCCACTCATCAGCCATCACATCGATCAGCCGACCATACCCCCGAGCAAATAGCTTATACCCATCAGGCTTCTTGGACGGAGCATGGTACTCCCCTTCAGCCCATCGGCGAAACCACCGGGTTGTGAGATCATTTAAATAGAAAACTTCATAATCGGTGATCAGGGGAATAATCTGGTGCCGCGCCTCGGCAGGATGCCCTAGCAGGATTAAGTATCTTACGTACACAACCCGCGCTAGGAATGCTTCTGCGCAATAGCTGCGTTGATCCCATGTATCGTCGGTATAATTCCACATTCGCTGCAATTCATCGTATGCCTTCTCCCGCTTACCCAGGTCACAAAGCACTTTCATATAACCATCATGGATGTTCACCAGGAGTACTTCTAAGTCATGATCGTCACAATAACAGTAGCCAGTGTATGGGATACCATCAACGTTAATACCGCTCTCCACATACTCCTCAAAAAAACGCAGAATATTCCCACTCCGCCAGATCCAACCACCCTTGGTTCCGTAACTGCCACAGATACCGCGACCGACACAAAAAGTAACTCATCAGGTTTATTCATCACACCATCAAAAAGCCGCAGCGCAGGCCCCAATAACGCCGCCGCTTCCTCAATACATCCATGGCGTACAACATAATCAAGATAGCGGTAGCACTTATTACGGCTTCGAGGAACCATACATCCATGAAATCGAAACCACTGGGTGAGACACTGACACACATGCCGACTTGTGATAGCCGGATCGCTCTTCTTCCCTATCACTGTATGTTGAATGTATTTCCACCAATCATCCAAGATCTTTGAATACTGGTCCCCAAGTCCCGACACGTACCCCACTGTTTTCGCACTTGCGCCATTGTTTTTCAGCCAATTCCCGGTTCTCCGCGCTTGTCCCAATTGGTTATTTCCCGCAGCAATCCGCTCTTTCTGAAAGCTGGCGAAGCTCATTGACGTGTTCCATGGCAAGGGCATGCCGGTCAGACTTGTGCAGTTGATACCAATCTAGCTCCGAAACAATGGAGCGAAATAAATCAGATTGCGTCCCATATTTCCCCGCCACAAAATCAATAAGTTTCACGTATTCGTCTACGGCCTCGTCAATTCGGCCAATACGCGTCAGCCCCGCGCAATACGCCCGCCGCTGTGGCACATCGCTTGGATCCGTAGACACCTTGAGCGTGGGATCCAGCCTTTGCAGTAGGTTAGGGTAGAAATCTTCACGATGTTTCAGCCGCTCGGCAAAGCGAAAAACCTGGTTCCGCACCGGTAACGTAGCCACCGGGTTAAAGGTTTCTAATATATTTCGGTTGGTTGGCGGTAATACTATCCAGAAGTGCTCGGGTATCTGCCAGGATTCCCAGCGGCCGGGGCATTGACCGCTTGTCGACGCCCCACAGGCGGCCATACTCCACCAACGCTTCTTTCTGATGCACCCCAGCCAGCAGAAAAACCAAGGTACCCTGGCCAACCGGGTCAGATCATGCCGGCCACCCAGGGTTTCCGCATAACCGCGTACCACCGCATGCAGCAGGTAGGTGGCTTTCTTCAAAACAGCCCAGCCGAATGAAACACCCGACCGCGGCAAACCGCACATCGTAGCCATCGTCATAATCTGCTACCAGCAGGTATTGTTCCAACGCCTGGAGATGTAAATTGGTTTCTTTCAAGCACAACGCCCAGTCGGCGCGATTACTCTGGTTGTGGGATGCTCCGGACCAAACGTCTGTTCGCAGGTCGCCACAAGCCGCCGCAACTCGGGTTGAGCTGTCTTATCATCCCCCTCCTCCATGAGAGCGGTGGTGTAGTCCCGCCAGGCGGCTAACGTATCGGGATGCTCCTCCCCCAAGGTTGCGCGTAACTGGATTAACTGGTGATAGTACTGTGCCGATGGAGTTTGACCCATGCATCAACTGTACTGCGATCACCGGTCCGAGCAATCCGGTACCACTCCCCCACCCTAATCTGGAAACCCACCTGCCGGCAGGTTGCCAGACAGGTGGGCACATCGCAATACGTTGTGACGATGCTACGCGGTCTCGTCCAGTGGGTTCTTCACCCAGCTCATGAGGTCACGCAGCTTGTCACCAACCTTCTCGATCGGGTGATTGGCGTTCTGGCGCGCAGCTCCTCCAGCTCCTTATTGCCGCCCTCAATGTTAGCGAGCAGCCGCTTGGTGAAGGTGCCGTCCTGAATGTCAGACAGAATGTCCCGCATGCGCTGCTTAGCGCTCTCATCAATCAGGCGGGGGCCGGACAGATAGCCACCAAACTCGGCAGTGTCAGAGATCGAATAGTTCATGTTAGAAATACCACCTTCGAACATGAGGTCGACAATGAGTTTCATTTCGTGCAGGCATTCGAAGCAGGCCATCTCCGGCTCATAGCCGGCTTCGGTCAACACTTGAAACCGACCTTGATGAGTTCCTCGATGCCACCACACAGCACAGCCTGCTCGCCAAACAAGTCGGTCACAGTCTCCGCTTCGAAAGTGGTAGGAATCACACCGGCGCGGGCGCCACCGATAGCGGCAGCGTACGACAGGCACAGGGCCTTGCCCTCACCCTTGGGGTCCTGCTCCACGGCGATGAGGCAGGGAACACCTTTGCCGTCCACGAATTGACGACGCACCAGGTGGCCTGGCCCCTTGGGGGCAACCATGCCCACAGTGATATTGGCGGCCGGCTCGATCAGGTGGAAGTGAATGTTGAGGCCGTGACCGAACAACAGAGCATTGCCGTCAGACAGGTTCGGCTCGATCTCTTCCTTGTACACCTTGGCTTGGGAGGTGTCCGGGATCAACACCATGATGACATCGGCCCAGGCGGTGGCGTCCGCATTGACAGCACCTTGAAACCGGCCTCTTTGGCTTTTTCGGCGGACTTGGAGCCCTCACGCAGACCAACCACAACCTCCACGCCAGAATCCCGCAGGTTCTGGGCGTGAGCATGCCCCTGGGAGCCATAGCCCAACACCGCAACCTTACGTCCCTGGATGAGTGACAGATCGGCATCGGCGTCGTAAAGCACTTCAATAGCCATGAGTAACAATATACCTTTCGTTGAAAAACTGACTACCTAACGTTATATCACAGAATGAGATGAAACCACGGGGCCAGTCTCACTTTGTGGGATATGTCGGCGATATGGTGCGTTGCGACGACCGCGACAGTCGCCGCACCACCACACTCTAACGTACGCTCGGCGCCATCGTCTTCGGGCCCCGGTTGAGCGCAATCTGGCCGGAAGAAATCAACTCACGAATCCCAAATGGCTCCAACACCTCCAACAATGCCCGCAGTTTCCCCTGCGTACCGGTTGCTTCAATAACCACCGAATCCGGTGCCACATCCACCACCCGGGCCCGGAAAATATTGGCGGCATCAACCACCTGCGGCCGATTATTCGCATCCGCGGCCACCTTCACCATCATCAACGCCCGAGCTACCATGGTGCCCTCTTCCAGCCGCACCACCTTCAGCACTGGAACCAGCTTATTTAGCTGCTTAGTGATCTGCTCAATATTGACCTCATCGGCATCCACCACCACCGTAATCCGGTTGATCTTCGGATGCTCGGTCTTGCCGGAAACCAACGACACCAACGAAAACCCCCGGCGCGTAAACATGGCCGACACGCGGGAAATGATGCCGTCTAAGTCTTCCACTAGCACGCTTAAAACATGGCGGGATACCACGGTGTTATTAGGATTATTAGGCATTATCTCGACTCCTTATTCCTCGAATTGTTTTTCGATAACGCTTGGGTCGGCATCGAAGAAGGGGCGCAGGCCGCGCGCGTATTCGATATCCGAATTAGAGTGGCCGGCGGCAACCATGGGCCACACTTGGGCGTCTTGGCCCACGATGAAGTCGATGACCACGGGGCGGTCGGTGATTTCTTGGGCCTTGCGGATCGTGGGTTCGATCTCTTCATCTTTGGTCACGCGGAACGCCACGCAGCCTTGGGCTTCGGCAAGTTTGACGAAGTCGGGCATGTATTCGTGTTGTTCCCGCAGTTTCGTGTGGGAGTAGTGCTCATCGTAGAACAGGGTTTGCCACTGGCGAACCATGCCAAGGTTACCGTTATTAATGAGGGCGACTTTGATGGGGAATCCTTCAACGGCGGCGGTGGTGAGTTCCTGGTTTGTCATTTGAAACAGCCGTCGCCGTCGACAACCCAGATTTCTTTCTCGGGGCGGCTGCCTTCGCACCAAGGGCTGCGGGGATGGCGTAGCCCATGGTGCCGGAACCGCCGGAATTCAGCCAGGTGCGGGGGTTTTTGAAGTCGATGAATTGGGCTGCCCACATTTGGTGTTGGCCCACGCCGGCAACATAGACAGCTTTCGGGGCCGGCGATGCGGGAGAGAGTTTCGATGACGTGTTGGGGTTCCAGCAGGCCGTCGTGGGTGCGCACATAGCCGCGGGGAATTTCTCCTTCAGCCCCTGGACGTGGCGGGACCAGTCGCCGATGTCGATGCCGTCGGGGAGTTGGCGTTTGAATTCGGCGAGCAGTGCGGCGAGCACTTCGGCAGCGTCGCCGACGATGGGGACGTCGACGGGCCGGATTTTGCCGATTTCGGCGGGATCGATGTCAGCGTGAATGACTTGGGCGTCGGGGGCGAAGGTTTCGGTTTGGCCGGTGACCCGGTCGTCAAAGCGAGCGCCGATGGTAATGAGCAGGTCGGATCCCCTGCATGCCCACCCACGGCGGCGACCGTGCCGTGCATGCCAGGGCATGCCCAGGTGCAGCGGGTGGTCGTCGGGGAAGGACCCTAGTGCCATGAGGGTGGTGACCACCGGGATGCCGGTGTGGTTAGCGAATTCTAACAGTTGGGGGGCGGCGTTGGCTTTTGATGACGCCGCCGCCGATGTAGAGGACTGGGCGTTTGGCCTCGCCGATGAGTTTGATGGCTTGTTCGATGGGTCGGCTGTGTGGGGTGGTGACAGGCCGGTAGCCGGGCAGTTCGAGTTGGGGTGGCCAGACGAAGTCGAGTTCGGTGTTTTGGATGTCTTTGGGGATATCAACGAGGACTGGGTCCAGGGGCGGCCCGTGGCTGCCAGGTGGAAGGCTTCGGCGATGACCTGCGGGATTTGGGCGGCATCGGTGATGATGAAGTTGTGTTTCGTGACCGGCATGGTGATGCCGCGGATGTCGGCTTCTTGGAAGGCGTCGGTGCCGAGAATGGGGCGGGCACCTGGCCGGTGATAGCGACGAGCGGCACGGAATCCAGGTAGGCGTCGGCGATGGGGGTGACTAGGTTGGTGGCGCCGGGCCCGGAGGTGGCGATGCACACCCCGACTTTGCCGGAGACTTGCGCGTAGCCGGTTGCGGCGTGGCCAGCGCCTTGTTCGTGCCGGACGAGAATATGCCGTAGTTTAGTGGACGAGTAGAGCGCTTCGTAGAGCGGAAGGACGGCGCCACCGGGCAGGCCGAAGACGAGGTCGGTGCCAAGGTTTTTCAAGTGACCGGACGATCGCTTCGGCACCGCTGATGCGTTCAGCTTGGGGTTTGGTGGTGTCCTGCGGTTTTTGGCTTCGGTGGGCGACCGTTGCCGGGGTGGGGTGTGAGGAAGCTGCCACGACTTCAGACTCCTTGAGTAAAATCACTGGGTTTTTAAAGGTTTCCGCCGACTCCACATCGTGGGTGAGATATGACTTGGTAGAAATCCTATGCAAAAACCCTCGCTTCAACACTTGTGGCGTGAACCGAGGGCGCTTGACAAATCAACTTGCACTAGGCAGTTGACACGGCAGGCGCCGCGACAATTACCACGAGTACAAGCTGAATAATGTTCATGGGATCACATATTACCCTCCTAGGGGTGGTTCATCGCAAATCCACCCCCGTATGCTAGAAAATTCAGTCTCCTCTTAACCTCACCGTAATGTAGCAGTTCAGCTGTGGGGTAGGCGTGGTCGAACACTTGTATCCCTTCTTCAGGTCTTCGCTATGCTCGAACATTATGCCCCTATCTACCATTGCATCTTTGTTTTGGGCTTGGATTGTTGATCCGGGTCTTACTCTTGGGCTGTGGCTCATTATTGCATTGCTGATTCCTCGCGCCGGGCGATTGGCGATGTATTTGATTACCAATAAAATCGTGGCGCCTGATGAGGATGATACGAAAACCCAACTGGCGTTAGCTGGTGTGTTGGTATTTAGCGCAGATAGCTGCGTATTTCCTGGTTTTCGTATTTGCGTTGAGCGCGTTGGGCTTTTTCACTGGCAGGCGCGACCATCCCGGCGACCGCGGCGTCGGCCGCTCTTGGTTTTGGCGCCCAGTCGATTATTGCGGACTTTATTGCCGGGTTTTTCGTGTTGAGCGAGAAGCAATATGGCGTGGGCGACTGGGTGCGGTTTGAGGGTGGTGCCACGGATATTGAGGGCACCGTCATTCAGATTACGATGCGGTCCACGAGGATTAGGACCTTGGCCGAACAGACGGTGATTATCCCGAATTCCAAGGCTGGCGTGTCGATCAATAATTCCAATCACTGGTCGTCCGCGGTGGTGACCATGCAGATCCCGTTGTTGGAGTCGTCGACGGTTGATGAGGCTGTTGAGCGGGCGACGAAGGCGGCGGAGGCTGCGTTGACGGAACCGAAGATAGACGAGGTGGTGTGGGGGGCATTAACCGTGCACCCCGCGGTGAATGTGACCGAGCCAACCACTGTGGGTATGCCGTGGACGGTTGGTGTGCGGTTCTTGGCGCAGGTGAAGCCGGGTAGCCAGTGGTTGGTGGAGCGGGCGATCCGCATGAGTTTGGTAAGCGAGTTTTGGAATGAGTACCGGTCGACGTCGTCGCTGGATGGTAAGTATTCGCTGAATGATGCCAACGCCAAAGGTAGCGTGGGCGCGGACCAGGCCTCCCCGAAGACCACCATGTTTGCCAGCACGTCGGCTAGCGACGCGGCGAAGGCGGCGGATCAGGATCATAAGTTTAGGTCATTGACGACCGAACAGCTGCGGGAGGTGCGGCTGCGGCATGCGCCCGAGGGGGTGTTGTCGCCTGACGACGTGGTGCCTCCCGAGAAAGTGGAGTCGCAAACCGAGCGGGGCCTGCTCACCACTAATGATCCGGCGGTCCCTGACCATGACAAGAAGACCTCAAAGGAAGAAGAGAGCCCAGGAGAAGCGCAAGCTCAAGGGCTGGGAGAAGCTTTGACGATTGGTGGCCGGGTGCGGGTTTCACCACCATGCTGTTGGTTGCCGCCCTGGTGTTGTTGGTGTTGAAGGGTCTTACTTTCACCCCCGCCAATGGTGCAGAGGGTAATGCCGGTATTTTGGCCCCCAAGGCTACGCAGAGCGTGAACGCCCCTGGTAATGGTTATAGGGGTGTCCCAGTCGACGAATACGAATGCGCCGACTACCGGGACGAATTCGGAGTCAACGAATCCTAGTGACGAACAGTCGCAGAGCACCGACTCGTCCGGGCACCCGCGTGGTTCGGAGGTCGCCCCGACGCAGGGTTCATCATCCCGCGGGGCGGGGGGCGCTAACTCGAATAATGATTACAGCGGCCAGGAGCCGTCGGGTGGCACGAACGGTACCGCTGGTGGTACTTCGGGTGGCACGAGTGGTGGTGGTACCGGCGGTAACGCTGGCGGCGGTACTGCCGGGGGTACTTCGGGTGGCACATCCGGTGGCACCAATAATGGTGGCACTGGCGGTGGTACCGCAGGCGGGACATCCGGTGGTACCGGTGGTAATACCGGTGGCACCACTGGCGGCACCGGCGGTGAGACCGGCGGCGGTACAGGTGGTACCGGCGGTGGCACCACTGGCGGCACTGGTGGTGAGACCGGCGGCGGTACAGGTGGTACCGGCGGTGGCACCGCAGGCGGTGCCAACACCCAATAATCCCCGGCGCTAGCCGCACCCGGATAATCGGATAGCCCCAGTCAATATCGAGAACTGGGGCTTTTTGCCGCCCATCAACTACTATGGGTGCCCATGGCAGAGCAACAGCATCACGTGTTCCGGCCCGAACGCACCCATCTTTTGGCGGCCATCATCATGATTCTCTTGTCGCTGTTTATCATTGGCAGTGATCTTCTCTACCTGTTTTGGTTGCCGCTTCTGCCTGTTGTGTTCATTATGTGGGTGGTGCGTGCCCACACTATTGTTGACGACACTGGGATCACCGCCCATCCCGCGTTTGCTCAGCCCACCACCACCGATTGGGCGGATATTGCCGGCATTGGGTTTGGTCGGTCCCAGGCATTCTTGCAAACCAAGGAGGGGAGGAAAATCACGCTGCCTGGGGTGACTTTTAACTCTCCCCCAGCTGGAAGCGGCCTCTGCCGGCCGGATTCCTGACGCTCTCACCCAGGGCCGGCAGGCTGCGGACAACAAGGTGGTGATTGTGCATAAGGATGGCCGGCAGGTGCTCGTCGATAAGCAGGAATACGAGCGGTTTACGACAGAGGACGTCGATAAGCAGGCGAAAACCGACTCGGATTAACAGCATGCCACGACGCGGTATAGGCTAAGAACACACTCTGACTTAATACGTGCGGGGACACCCATACCCGCCGCACCCACATACGATTGTAAGAAGACTAGTTTATGTTTCCGCTTCGATCCCGCGTGACCACTGTTGGCCGTAATGCGTCCGGGGCCCGCGCTCTTTGGCGCGCCACCGGCACTCAAGAACACGAATTCGGCAAGCCCATTGTCGCCATTGTGAACTCGTACACCCAATTCGTGCCCGGCCACGTGCATTTGAAAAACGTTGGCGACATTGTGGCTGACGCTGTCCGGGCCGCTGGTGGGGTGCCGAAAGAATTCAATACCATTGCGGTCGACGATGGTATTGCCGACGGGCCACGGCATGCTGTATTCCCTTCCGTCCCGGGAGATCATTGCCGATTCAGTCGAATATATGTGCAATGCCCACACCGCCGACGCCATGGTGTGCATCTCTAACTGCGATAAAATCACCCCCGGCATGCTTAATGCTGCCCTCCGCCTGAATATTCCCGCCGTGTTTGTGTCCGGTGGGCCCATGGAGGCCGGGAAGGTCGTGGCCGTTGATGGCATAGCCCACACCCCAACGGACCTTATCACGGCGATTACTGCCTCTGCCTCGGAGGATGTTTCCGACCAGGATTTGCATGCTATTGAGGCGTCTGCCTGCCCCACCTGCGGTTCCTGCTCCGGCATGTTTACCGCGAACTCGATGAACTGCCTGACGGAGGCATTGGGGCTTTCACTTCCGGGGAACGGTACTACCCTGGCCACCCACACCGCCCGCCGCCAACTGTTCGAACAGGCCGGCGAAATGATTGTGGATTTGTGTCGCCGCTACTACGGTGAAGAAGACGAATCCGTCCTCCCCCGCAGCATCGCCACGAAGGATGCGTTTTGTAACGCTATGGCCCTCGACATGGCCATGGGCGGCTCCACGAATACGGTGCTCCACACCTTGGCCGCCGCGCAGGAGGGTGATATTGATTTCACTCTCGCCGACATTGATGAGCTTTCTCACCGCATCCCCTGCATTTCGAAGGTCGCCCCCAATGGCACCTACCACATTGAAGACGTGCACCGGGCCGGCGGTATCCCCGCCATTCTTGGGGAGCTGCGACGGGCCGGCCTGCTCAACGAAGACGTGCACACCATCGCCTACGATACGGTGGATGGGTGGCTCAACGACTGGGATATTCGCAGCGGAAAAACCATTGACCAGGCGATCGAGCTGTTCCATGCCGCGCCTGGTGGGGTGCGTACCACGGAGCCGTTCAGCCAGTCCACCAGGTGGGAGTCCCTGGACATGGATGTGGTCAATGGGTGTATCCACGACATGGAGCACGCCTATTCCGAAAAACGGCGGGTTGGTTATTTTGCGCGGCAATCTCTCCCCCGACGGGTCTGTGCTGAAAACCGCCGGCGTGGACGAGGAATTATGGGAATTCACTGGGCCCGCACGGGTGTGCGAATCCCAAGAGGAGGCGGTGTCCACGATCCTCAAGCATGAGGTGCAGCCAGGTGAGGTGGTGGTCATCCGCTACGAGGGCCGGCCGAGGGCTGGGGATGCAGGAAATGCTGCACCCACATCGTTCTTAAAGGGCGCTGGCCTGGGCAGAAGTGCGCGCTCATCACCGACGGCCGGTTCTCTGGGGGCACGTCCGGGCTGTCTATCGGCCATATGTCTCCCGAGGCCGCCCACGGCGGGTTGATTGGGCTGATTGAGAACGGCGATTCGATCACAATTTCGGTGAAGAACCGGCTGCTCACCCTCAATGTGCCCGACGATGTGATCGAGCAGCGACGGCAGGAAATGCTGTCCCGGGAAAAACCGTGGACGCCGCGCAGCCGGGACCGGCAGGTGTCGAAGGCGCTGCGGGCCTATGCGAAAATGGCGACCAGCGCCGATAAGGGCGCGGTGCGGCTGGTCGATTAACCAACCGCCACCGTTCCTGGCCCGAAAACGCCATGGCCTATGGCCCGCACAGGCAGGTAATGGGCACCGGGTAGGCCCTCAGAGCCACGCTCGCCACAACTTGCTGGCCGACCGGTGGTGATGGGCCAGCTATTGGTCGGTGTGTCGGTGTTTCGGGGCGTGCGTTACACTTGCCGTGCAAGCATACCGCCTCTCAACCAAGGATCGTCAGCGACCAGTGACTGCCAATAAAACATTAACCCTGCTGCTCGAAGCCATTGAATCCGCATTTTCGACAAAAATCGTGGTGCGGAGTCTCACCATCTGCGGTTTCCTGGCATCAATCATGGTCATGGTGGTGCAGATGCTCAGCACCACCGACCGGATCGACATGATGGTGTACCGGGCGGGCGCCCAAGCCTATGTGGATGGCGGGAGTCTTTACGGGGAACCGTTCGAAGTGTTCGGCCTCAAACTGCCGTTTATTTACCCGCCGTTTGCGGCCCTGCTGCTCGCCCCGTTCACCCTCTTGACGGATGTGGGGGCGGGTTATGCCATGGTGGTTATTTCCGCACTCTTCATGCTGGCGTGCATATGGTTTTTGGCCCAGAATTTACTACGTGATACCGGGTTAGCGTTGCTGCTCACCAGTTGGGCGTGGGGGCTCATACTGTTGTCGGAGCCGGTGCGGGCCAATGCGTCTTTCGGGCAGATCAATATGTGGCTGCTGGTGCTGGTGTTTTTAGACCTGGTTCCCCGCCGCCGGCGCATCCCCAGGGGTGGCTGATCGGGGTGGCGGCCGCCATTAAGCTCACACCAGTGGTGATGCTGTTTGTGTTCCTGATAAAGAAGGATTGGCGGGCGATCACCTCGGCAATCGTGGGGTTCCTGGGGGCCACCGGGGTTGCGGCATTATATAACACCCGGGAGACGGTGGATTTTTACACCCGGGCGATTTTTCATCATGAACGATAACTCCAAGATTGGGGTGAATATCGCCTATATTTCCAACCAGTCCATCAAGGGGTTATCACCCGGTTGTGGCCGTCGAACGATGCCGCGAATGCCGCCAGCAGCCCTCATTAATATTATTTGGTTGGTCCTGGTTTTCATCACTATCACCGCGTTCTATTTCATTATTAAAGCCCTGCTGAACCGGGATCTGTTCCTCCTTGCGGCGTTCGCCAATTCGGCGTTGATGCTGTTGATTTCCCCGATTTCGTGGAATCACCACTGGGTGTGGTTGCCGCTGTGCTGATCGTGTTGTGGCATTACAGTTGGCGGTTGCGTAACCCGGATGGCCTGGTGACCGCAGCTGTTCTTAGCTTCTTCACGTTGACGGTGCCGCCGCAATGGTGGCTGGGGGATCCCACCGGGGACCAGGATTTTCAGCAGCACCTGTTTATGAAGATTTTTATGGACGATTATTTCTTCTGGTGCCTGATGCTCACCATCATGCTGTGCGTGGCCATGCCGCGGATCATGGATTTGACCCGGCCTGACCAGGTTTCCCCTGCTCGCTAAGCTTGTCGACGTGACCACTGGCGGGATTATTGGCTAGCGCCGGCACTGGTTCGCGTATGGATCGTGGCTTCGTGATAAAGAACAATGATCTACTCTTCGAAATCTATTTTTCCGCCACTCCGCGCACGATGACCATTACTACAGCACCCAGGTTGTGTACTCAGCCATGCTCCCTAACCTTCTTCAACTATATTCCCGATTACTGCGGCTTTCCGTGGGCAATGAAATCCCATGGTCAGAATTAGCAGATGCTCAAGATCTATATACCGTGGTAGAACACGTGCATTCCTAGACAGCGAAAGACATCCATATTCAAGGGTTCCCGCCCCAACCTGGTAACTGGACCACTCAAGAAGAATGAGACAACGCCATAAAAGTGGTGACGAAATACGTCGATAAGCATCGAAAAGCGCATCCCCGCCAACAGCAGGCATGATGGTGGTATGGATTACCAGGAATTAGCGGCGAAACAACGCGGGTTTCTTCTTTCGTCCCAGCTATCCGATCGAGAGTTTTCCGATGCTATCCGCACCGGTTTCATCTGCAGCCCGCCGGGAATGCAATGGTACTTTCACCATGGTCGCTCCGACGAAACACCATGTGCTTCTACTAAGTACATGCAATACGCGTACTGCACCAAACTTGTCGGTGACCACATAGCCGATAGCATTTACCTGGATTGGTTGGTCGCATTCCCCACCATCCCGCCGGAGCATCGACATCCAACCCCCTATGTTTGTGGCACAAAGGCATTAAAAGCCCGCGGGTTTGACACTGGCCGGTGCGCGGTGGCTGATATCATCGCGACCCCGCCGGGATTACTGCCCTATATCGACGAAACTTCCCTGTGCGACTACATCATAAATGAGCATATTACCCCTGATGATTGGGAGCTTGTCGATAATATTCCGGTGGAAAATCCGCTTCCTGCCATGCGTAAATTCCACGAAGATGGTGACGATCGGATAGATGCTATTGATATGGCGTACCAGGCCTACCACCGCGGGTATTCCTGGGAAGACATTGCCTGGACCATTGAACCCGCCAAAGATTTATGGGTTGATGACGATACTGGCACCCAGCCTGCTAACGGCAAAGAGCTTCTCGATATTTTTCTTTGCCGAGCGTTCCCCGGATGCCCCTCGTCCGCCCCTACGATGATGACGACTGGTGATAAGCCCCCACCAGAGGGCGTCGACAAGCCTAGTTAAAGGGTTCGCGCCCGCACCAAACCACCACAGAGCTGCGGCGCCAACCAGTCCGACGGCGGCGAAAATCCAGGAGGATGCCAACGGTCGGCGGGACCAGCCCCGGCTGCGGTCGAATGATATGGTGCCCGGGCGGTGAACACCATGGCGAACGCAAGCGCGGTGAGCAGCACGCTCAACCACACCGAGTCGTTAGGGCTGAGCACGCTGAAATTAGGTTGTTTATCAATGGCGTGCAGGGTGCTGAAACCGCACACGGTAATCACCAATGCGGTGGCCACCGGGCTGAGCAGGCCGCACAGGAGGAAAACCCCGGCAGCCAGCTGCAGGGTGGGGATAATGATCGACAAGGCGGAGCCGAACGTGTAGGCGGCGAAGTCGTGTTGCAGGCCGGTGAGGCCAGGGTTCGCACCAATCTGGAAGAACGTGCTCACCGACACGATGATGAGGTAGGTGGAGATAATCGCCCGCACCAACAACAGCCCAAAGTCCAGGGTGCCGCGTTTTTCTTTGGGCTCATCCTGGGATCGTGCGTTCAGGAATTCCTCGTTGACGATCTGCCGGTCCCGGGCCATGGCGGGCGCCGCCACCACCGGCGAGGCACCCGGCGTGGGAATCGCCTCGTTTTCGGATGTGGCAGGATAGGACTCCTCATAATCGTCGTAATCCTCATAGTCGTCCACCGGATCGGGGGTACCCCCTGGGCTATTGGGGCCGCCTGGCGCGTAGCTGTCGTCGCGGGTGAGTTCGGCGGTGGCAAAATATGAGGAGTCGGCGTAGTCATCCGCCGTCGACTGCTGCTGTTGTGTTGGCCTAGGTGTGGGCGGGAAATATTGGGGGTTTTCGACCCATCGCCGGAAGGGTTTCCGAATACGTTCGCGGATAGGTCTTGTTGTGATGCGGCCATCACGGTGGTGTCGTTATCGGTTTTCCTAGGTTTATTGGGGGTGATTTCTTCTGGTACGACCCGGCCGGCCCGGTTGTAGACGTCGGATGCTGGGGTGGCGGGTTTTCGTTGCCCGCCGAATGTGGGGAATTGGTTAGCGAATGGGTCGTGTTGATGAGAATTGTTAGTGTTGTCGCTCATACTTATCAAGGGTATTCGATAACTATACGGGCATCCCAAACCGGCCACGCCGTACCGGGTGGGATTTCTGTGCCAGAAATTATTTTCGAACCTATTATTGGGGGTATGCGGTGGGGATGTGCCTGGAATGGGGAAATTTGTTGCGGCGACTACACGATCACCATTGGTGAATGTTTGTTCGAAAGATTTTTCCCATTTGGCATGTTTTATCTGCTACCCCTCCTCCCCCATCATTGGATAAGAGCGCGTTAAGGAAAAGCCAGTGATGATGGCCGACGTTTCATAGCATGCAGGGAATGCGTGGGCAGGCCCCGGGCCACTGTCGGGCTGCGAGGTCGCCGAAAATTTGGTCGCCTGCTACCGGCATGTGCCGAGGTGTTGGCGGGTGGACGGTTCGCGGGCCGGTGCACATGGCCGCGCTTGGGCCGCAACTTGCCCGGCGCCGGGCAAGGATACGCCCATAACCTACTTGTTGCGGCATGGCGGCAGGTGGTTGGCTGCCGTCTCCGGCTGCCTCGCCTGGTTGCCGTGCCGGCCGCGCCAAGCATCGGCCAACACCAAGTGACCAGTCGCCAGCCGCACCCCAGAACGTATGAGGAAAGCGGCAACCGGTCATGCTTGGGCAGGTTTAGGAGCAGGTGGCGAGTACTTTCTCCATTGCGTTTTTCTCCGCCGGGGTGACGCTGAGCCCATAGGTGGATTTGATGGTGATTTGCCGGCCCACGTATTCGCACTGGTAGGCGGTGTTTGGTGGGAGCCACTCGGCGGCGTTTTTTTGGCGGATTTTTGGGTGTTGGATTCCCGGTTGGTGGCCTGAAGGTTGATCGGATCGTTGGCGAAGTTGCGTCGGCGGTCCGCATCCCACTGGTAGGCGCCCGAATACCAAGCGTCGCCTAGGGCCACCACGTGGTCAATGGGAATCAGGTCACTGGATTTTTCTTCCGCGTTTGAATTCAATGGTGGTGTTGGTGTAGGGGTCGTTGAGTTTCCCTGGTCACGATGCAGTTGCGTTTGGCGGGTTTGAATTCCACGTCGGTGAGGTCACGGGCCAGAATGTCGTTGCGGGTGTCGCAGCCGTTATGGCCACCGTCCACGGTGACATCGTCGCTCCAGGGTTTGCCGAATTCGTTGCGGTCGTATTTGGGGACGTTGGGGCTGAAACCGCGGGTGGGGAGGCTGCCGAGGGCGGTGCGGGCGGCATTGATGTCGACTGCGGAGAGCGCCGGTGCCGGCTGGCTGGTGGCGTCACCAGCGTCGCCGGTATCGCTGGTGTCAGCGTCGTCGGGGAGTTCGTTTTTCTTCCCCGTTGCTGCTGGTCCCGTCGTCGACAGGCGATTGTTGGCTGCTTGTGGTGGTTGATTTGCGGGCGAAGGAGCTGCCACTACCTTGGTCGCAGGCTACGAGCGATAGGGCTACGAAGAGGGTGGTTGCGCATGTGGTTACTAATTTTGTTCTGGTCATCGGCGCTAGATTATCACGACATTGAGGCAACATTAGCGATTACTGCTGTAGTGTTTGCGCAGCAGTTTGTACGGCGGTGGTGAGTTTTTCCAATGCTGGTGATTCAAGCCGCCACCCTGTGCCAATAGAGGGCACGTCAAGGATGGTGTCGTCGAGTCGGACCACGTCGCCGCTCGCGAGGAGTGGTTGTGCGTTGTAGTGGTAGTAGTGACCAGCCGAGTCCTACTCGGGTTGCTTCTGTGAAGGCTTCGGCCGAGGGATTTGTGATATTCGACGCATGATTGGTTGCGCGTTATCGGGTTCGGGGTGGGTTTTTTTGGACGTGGGTTTTGAGGCCTTCGTCTTGGAGGCCGTCGCGGGGGCCGAAGCGGAGTGCTGGCATGGCTTCCCAGTCGACTTGCCCGTCGGTGGTGTATTTGTCGAGTAGCCAGGGGTTGGCGACGGATACGTAGCGCATGGTTCCGAGTTCGATGGCGTCGCAGCCGGGGGCGGGGTGGGGGTCGGGGTGACTGCGCCGAGCACGTCGCCGCGGCGCAGGAGGTTGAGTGAGTGGGATTCGTCTTCGATGCGGAGGGTGAGGGTGACGGCATCCCAGCTGGCTACCCTGGCGAGCACGGGCGGGAACCAGGTGGCGAGCGAGTCGGCGTTGATGGCGACTGATAGTGGGATGGTGGCGATGCGTTCTTTGAGGTTGGCCATGGTTTCGGCTTGGAGTAGTGCCATGCGGCGGGCGGCTTGCATGAGGACTTCGCCGGCTTCGGTGGCGCTGACGGGGGTGCCGCGGCGCAGCAGGAGGCGGCCGACGGTTTTTCTAGGGCTTTGATGCGTTGGCTCACGGCTGATGGGGAGATTCCGAGGACGTAGGCGGCGTCTTCGAAGCTGCCTTCGTCCACAATGGTGAGCAGGGTTTGGAGGTGAATGGGGTTCATGACCAGCATTATAAAGCGGTTCTTACGCAAGTTAATAAAAAAAGTAATTTTTACTTAAGTGGGTGTTTCGGTAACACTAAGACCTATGAGCATTGCTGTTGCTGGTTTCTCTTGGGTCTTTCTCTCATTGTTGCCATTGGTCCCGCAAAAACGCCCTGGTGATCCGTCAGGGCGTCAAGCGTGAGGGCTTGATTGTCGTGCTTGCTATTTGCATACTGAGCGATATTTTCTTGATCTTTGGTGGCACCGCCGGCGTGGGCGTGATTATTGAAAAAGCCCCTCTTGCCCTGGTGGCGTTGAAGTGGTTTGGTGCCGCCTACCTGGCTTGGTTCGCGGTTTCGTGTTTTAGGGACATGGTAAAGCCGCGGGCGTTGGACAGTTCCGCCACCGATAATGGTACTTCGCTTGACGACGCCCCCACGGCGGCACATGTTTCGAACGTGGATACGACCAGTGGGAATGGTGGCCAGGTGCAAACCAAGACCCGGCCCGTCACCACCACTGCCCCCGACCTGGCAGGCTCGGCAGGCTCGGCCGTGGGTGAAGCCCGCGTTGGCGGCGTTGGCGTTTACCTGGTTAAACCCGAGCGCCTATATTGATACGCTCGTCATGCTGGGTGGGATCGCTAACCAGCATGGGGAATCCGGCCGGTGGGTGTTTGCGGCGGGCGCGCTGATGGCGTCGGCAGTGTGGTTTCCACTGTTGGGGTTTTTCTCGACGCGGTTTTCCCGGGTGCTGAGCCGGCCGCAGGCGTGGCGGGTCATCAATGGTGTGATTGGGTGCATCATGGTGGTGATGTGCATTCGGCTGATAATGCACTAGGAAGACCAGGTGGAGGAAATAACAATAGGCCGCAGGTCGGTGGAAGTGGGTTGCCGACCTGCGGCCTTTTGGGTTTACGGCTCTCGCGGGGGTTATTCGGCGAGTTTCGCGGCGATGAGCTTATTCACCTGGCCGGGGTCGGCCTTGCCGCGGGTGGCCTTCATGACCCTGGCCAACGATGGCGCCGGCCACCTTGGTGTTGCCGGCCCGGTATTTGGCCACAATGTCGGGGTTGGCGGCAATGGCCTCATCGACGGCGGCTTCGATGGCCCCGTCGTCGCGGACAACCTCCAGACCGCGGGCGGCAACAACCTCGTCGACGTCGCCTTCACCGGCAAGCACCCCATCAACCGCCTGGCGGGCGAGCTTATGGTGAGCTTCCCCACCTTGATGAGCTCCACCACGTGGGCGACCTGGGTGGGAGTGATGGGCAATTGGTCGAGCTCTATGCCTTGCTGGTTGGCTTTTTGCGCCAGGTGGAAACCCACCAGGAGCGGGCCTCGCCGGAAGTAGTGCCCGCCGCAACGGTGGCGATGATGGGTTCGAGGGCGCCGGCGTTGACAATGTCCCGCATTTCAGCGTCGGAGATGCCCCATTCTTGCTGGATGCGGGCTTTCCGCACCCAGGGCAGTTCCGGTAGGGTGGCCCTGGATTTCTTCCACCCATTCCCTCGGGGCGATAACTGGGGGCAGGTCGGGGTCATTGAAGTAGCGGTAGTCCTCGGCGGTTTCCTTGGGCCGGCCCTTGGTGGTGGTCCCGTCGGTTTCTTGATAGTGGCGGGTTTCCTGGATAATGGTGCCGCCGTCGGCGAGGACCTGGGCTTGCCGCTGCATTTCGTAACGGACCGCCTGGTAGACGGAGCGCAGGGAGTTAATATTTTTCGTTTCGGTGCGGGTGCCGAATTCGGTGGCACCAATGGGTTTGAGGGACACGTTGGAGTCGACACGCATGGATCCCTGGTCCATGCGGGCGTCGGAAACCCCGAGGGCCTTGACCAGGTCGCGGAGGGCGGCAACGTAGGCGCGGGCAACCTCGGGGGCGCGGCGGCCGGCGCCAATGATGGGTTTCGTGACGATTTCGATGAGGGGAACACCGGCCCGGTTGCAGTCGACGAGGGAGGAGGTGGCGCCGTGGATGCGGCCGTCGGTGCCACCAATGTGGGTGAGCTTGCCGGTGTCTTCCTCCATGTGGGCGCGCTCGATTTCGACGCGCCATTCGGTACCATCGTCGAGAATAACGTCAAGGTAGCCGTCGTAGGCTATGGGCTCGTCGTATTGGGAGATTTGGTAGTTTTTGGGCTGGTCGGGGTAGAAATAGTTTTTGCGGGCGAATCGGGATGATTCGGCGATGCTGCAGTTTAAGGCCAGGCCGATTTTAATGGCCCATTCCACGCCTTTGGCATTGACGACTGGGAGCGCCCCGGGCAGTCCTAGGGAGACGGGGTCTACATGGAGTTGGGTTCCGCACCAAAGCGGGCGGAGGAGGTGGAGAACATTTTCGTTTCGGTGGCGAGTTCCACGTGGACTTCCATGCCCATTACTGGTTCGTATTGTTCTAAGACGTCGTCGTAGTCCATCAATTCGTCAAAAGCGGTTGTCATACCCACAAACTATACCGCTTGGGTGGGGATTTTTAGACTTGGCCACCAGAGAGTAGTTCGTCGGTGCTTACTACCCCAGTACGGTAGGCGAAAAGCACTGCGTGGACCCGGTCACGGGAGTTGGTTTTCATAAGAATGTGCCGCACATGGGTTTTGACGGTGGCCATGGATACGTATTCGTGGTCGGCGATTTCCTGGTTAGTCAGGCCCAAGGCGATGAGCCGGAGAATAACGGTTTCTCTAGGGGTGAGTTCGGCCACGGCCGGTGAAGGGGTTGGTGCGGCGGGCTGGTTGGGGTGTTTGAGTAATTCCAGCACGTGGGCAGTGGCGGTGGGCGCGAGCACCGCCTGCCCATCATAGACGAGGCGGATGGCGTCGAAAAGCTCTTCCGGTTCGACATCTTTGAGAAGGAAACCGCTGGCTCCGGCGGCGATGGCGCCGGCGACAAATTCTTCGTCATCAAAGGTGGTGAGCATGATGACCTTGGTGTCGGGGTTGGCGGCGATGAGCTGTTTCGTGGCCTCAATACCGTTGAGTTCGGGCATTTGGATATCCATGAGCACAATGTCGACGGGTTTTTGGTGCGCAACCTGGGTGCCGTCGGCAACCCTGCCAACTCGCTTCCATGTCAGCTTGGGAATTGATGAGCAGGCTAAAGCCAGTTCGGACAAGGGGTTGGTCGTCAGCAAGGCCGATGGTTATCATCGTGGGATTTCTACTTTCACAAGAAACTCGTTGTTATCGGTTCTCACCTGCGTGGCCCCACCCAGGGCGGTGGCACGCTCCCGCATGCCCTGAATCCCATATCCGGGGTCGGGCCGGTGTTCAGGAAGGCGGTTTGTTGCGGTAATGGTGACATGTTTCTCGGTCGTTTCTACCGTAAGTTGGCCACGTTGTCCAGGGGAATACTTCAACATATTGGTGAGCAATTCCCTGGATGATGCGGTACAAGGTGGTTTGGATAAGCTGCGGCAGATCATCAGGCAGGGTGTCGATTCCACTGGTGTGGACATCCAGCCCGGCATGGCGAGCGTCGTAAAAGCAGGCCGCGGATCGCCGCAATGTTGAAGACCGCGTCGGCGTCACGGCCTTCATTATCGCGGAGCACGCTGAGCAGACCACGCATTTGTTTCAGCGCACTGCGGGACGTTGCGGCTATGGTCTCCAGCGCTTCAGTGCCGACTTCGGGGTTGGTGGGATTGGTGTAGCGGGCGCCGTCGGCGAGGGCAATCACGGCAGACAGGTTGTGGGCCACAATGTCGTGCATTTCGCGGGCGATGCGGGTGCGCTCCACAATGGCTGCCAGCTCGGCGCGGTCCTGCAAAGCCTGGTGTTCCGCTTGCCGACGCCGGGCCACACCACCCAACTGCCAGAAGAATCCCACAATGATCCAGCTTATTACGACGGCTGTGACACGAAGCTGCCAGGCACTCACATAATTTTGGGCATCGGCGTCAAGAAGCTTGTCGTTCATCATCTCGGCCGCAGCAATACCGGCGAGAATCCAAACCAGCTACAGGGGCCGCCACCCTAGGGATTACAGTTGGCGCTGGCGAGATAGATGACGTAAAGGAGTGGAATACCGACCCGAGGGAAATCGCTGGCCACCTGCGCAACAAGGAGGGCAGTAAAGGAGCAGGCAATCACCCCCATGGTAGCGTCGGGATATTTCGGGTGGATGCATAACGCCACCGTCACAGTAAGGTAAACAACAAACCCGATGATGTGTTGGGTGGAGGTCAGCGCCGGCACCCCAACCGTGGGATGGGGATCAAGGAAACTGATGGTAAAAAGCACCCCCAGCGCGACGATGATGAAAAGTCGGAGCGGGTGCCCCACCCAGGCGTTGAGACGCTCGATCATGAGTATTCCCGGTTAGTGAAGATACGGACGAACCCGATCAGGAAAACACCGGCAAGCACGGCACTGGACAGGAAAATCGTGACCACACTCCCCATATCAATGCTGGTGCCGGTGGCGCCGGTGGCCACGGAAATAAGCGAAAGGCTACGACTCACCAACGAATAGGGGAACAACCAGCCGAGATCCCGGATCCAGCCGGGGGCGAAACTAAACGCAATCCCGATAATGAGCCCGAGGAACGACCAGGCGATGGGGGCGGCGAACGATTTCAGGTACATGGACAGCACGGACTGCAGCAACACCAACGGCACAGCGGCAACAATGCTGATGAGCACCAACACCAGATACTTCAAAGGCGGGGCACCGTTATGGCTGGCAAAAGTGACGCCAACAACGAAAGTGCCGACCACGAGAATGAGCTGCATAAATAGGATCAGAATACTCACAGCTGTGGTTTTCGCCGCAATGAGGCTCACTGCCCGGCGCGTGTTGGTGCGGAGCATGGTGTAGTTCGAGCCTTGGTGTTCCATGCGCCAGGCGGCGGCAACAATAACGGCGACACCAATGCTGAGGTAGAACATGCCGTAGAAGAGGAGAACCTGGCTGAACAGGGAATCCCAGCCGTGGGTGAGGGCCCCTGGGTTACTGAAATAGTTGATGCTGCCGGTGATAACTGCCAGAAGCGGGAGGACGATGGCGATGAGCCACAGGTGGGAGCGGCGGAGTTTGAGTAGTTCGGCGCGAAGCATGATAGGTCAGCTTTCTCCTTTGTTGAGTTGCGTGGTGTGGTAGTAGAACCCCCCGGCGATGAGGATGGTGAGGGTGGTAAAAGCACAGGTAGGTGAGGATTCCGGGGTTGGTGTAGACGAGGCTGTGGGTTTCGCTGCTGGCGGTGGCGGGCAGGATGAGCGAATAGTATGCCCAGGGGATAAACCGGGTGATGTATTTGGGCAGCAGGAAGGAGAACATTGCGATAAACGCCCCGAGAGTGCCCACGCCGATGCTGACGAGTTGGTTGTCGTAGCGGTGCGCCAGGATGATGTGGACCATGCAGGTCAATAGGTTCATGATGATGACGCACAGGATGTAGCTGACCCAGGCGGAGGCCTTGAAGTTTGTGCCGCCGGCACTGAGGTAGAAGGCGAGTGGGACGAGGATTTCCACCAGGGTGAAGGGGATGAGAATGATCGTGAGGATGGCGAACTTGGTTCGGCAGAGGGTGCCGGGCGGGGGCACCGATGAGGGAGAAGGATCGCCATCCGCCCCCGGAATGTTCGATTTCGACGATCCTGGTGGTGATGGTGGCAATGAGGATGGGCACCAGAAAGGCCTGGATCATGCCGATGCCGGAGAGTTCAGCGGCGAGGTCTTTGATGCGGCTGGCGCCAAAGCTGCCGATGTTGAAGAGGCAGAGCAGGAAGAGCATCCCCAGGACCATGGGCGCGATTTTGAGGTGGCGGAGTTTGCGGAATTCGATGGCGATCATTGGAGTTGCCCTGTGCGGTGAGTTTCATGAAGATGTCTTCGAGGGATTGCGATGCCCGATAGGCTTCGGAACACTCGTGCGCCCACGGCGTGAGTTCGCCGAGCAGGTGGGCACCATCGTCCTTGCTGAGGTTGGACAGGCTGACGGTGGTGGGAGAAAGCATGCGGGCGCCTGGGAAGTTTTTGGAGCGGCCGGCTTGGTCGGATTCGATGACGAAATCGGGGATGGACTGGCCGGACAGCTCTTCGCGGCTGCCCTGGAAAATGAGGGTGCCGTTATTGATAATGCCGAGCACGCTGGCCATTTTGTCGATTTCGTCGAGCAGGTGGCTGGACACCATGATGGTGATGCCCCTGCTGGGCGAGGTGGATGATGAGCGACCGGATTTCTTCAATGCCCGCGGGTCCAGCCCGTTGGTGGGCTCGTCCAGGATGAGCAGTTCGGGTTCCCCGGGCCAGGGCCATGGCGATGCCGAGGCGTTGTTTCATGCCGAGGGAATAGTTTTTGACCAGCTTGTCCTTGTTTTTGGTCAGGCGCACAATGTCGAGTGCCTGGATGATTTGTCGCTCCTCCAGTCCTAGCATGGATTGGACGATTTGGAGGTTTTTCCCACCCGGTGAGATGCCCATAGCCTGGTGGGGCCTCAATCATGGAGCCGACCCGGCCCAGCAGTTCGGGGCGGCTGGCTTTGGTGAGTTTCCGGCCGTTGATGAATACCTCACCGGCGGTGGGTTTCACGAGCCCCAGGAGGAGTTTCATGGTGGTGGATTTCCCGGAACCATTGGGGCCGAGGAACCCGTAGACGGTGCCCTGGGGCACGAGAAGATCAACGTTGTTGACGGCGCGGTGCTCGCCGAATGTTTTGGTGAGCCCGTGGGTTCGGATGATGTGAAATCATGTTCTTGCATGGTTTCTATCATTGCTGGTTATTGCCGTAATAGCGTCACCCCATGGTGTGAAACTCTGGTCGTAGTGATGTCATCCCTGGGGCTAAACCCGAACCGCTCCCCCACCGCTGTGGGTTTCATGTGGGTTTATGCCATATCACCCCACCCGGTTGGGTGAGGTGCGAATGTGTGGTGCGCCATACGCGCCACCAAGACTGTCGAGATGGCTCGTGGTTAGCCTGCGAGAATCGTGTCAACCGGCACATAATCTCGGCCCAGGGCTTCGGCGGCCTCGGGGTGGGTGAGTGAACCGGCGTGAACGTTCAGGCCCCGGGCTAGGTGCGGGTCGCGGGTGAGCGCTTCCTGCCACCCCAGGTCGGCGAGCCGCAGCAGATACGGCAGGGTGGCGTTGGTCAGGGGCCACCGTGGAGGTGCAGGGCACCGCGCCGGGCATGTTGGCCACGCAGTACATTTGTTTGCCGTCTTGGTCGAAGACCGGGTCTTCGTGGGTGGTGGGGCGGGAGCCTTTGAAGCAGCCACCCTGGTCAATGGCAATATCGACCAGCACAGAGCCGTTGCGCATGGCGGCGATCATGGGCCGGGTGACAAGTTTGGGGGTGGCTGCGCCGGGGATGAGGACGGATCCGACCACTAGGGTCCGCGGCGGCTACCACGTCGGCGACGTTGTATTCGTTGGACATGAGGGTTTTTCAGGTGGGGGCCGTATTGGGAGTCCAATTGGCGCAGCCGGTTGATGTTGATGTCGACAATGGTGACGTTGGCGCCCATGCCGAGTGCCATGCGGGCGGCGTTTTCTCCGGCGATACCGGCGCCGATGATGGCCACATTGGCGGGTGGGGTGCCGGGGACTCCGCCGAGGAGGATGCCGGAGCCGCCGAAGGGTTTCATGAGGTAGAAGGCACCCACTTGGACGGCGAGGCGGCCGGCGATTTCGCTCATAGGGGCGAGTAGTGGCAGGCCGTTGTTGCTGGTGACGGTTTCGTAGGCAATGCCGGTCACGCCGCGGTCCATGAGCGCTTGGGCGCCGTCGGGGTCGGCGGCAAGGTGCAGGTAGGGTGAAGAGCACTTGGCCGTCGCGCATGTGAGGCCATTCGCTGGCTTGTGGTTCTTTCACCTTCACGATGAGATCGGCGTCAGCCCCACACCTGGGCGGCGGTGGGGATGATGGTGGCGCCGGCGGTTTTGTAGTCGGCGTCGGTGAACCCGGGAGGCGGCACCAGCGGCGGTTTCCACGAGGATGGTGTGACCGTGTTTGGAGAGTTCCCGCACGCCGGCGGGGGTGAGAGCAACGCAGGGATTCGCTGGGTTTGATTTCTTTGAGGGCAGCCGATAATCATGGGGTTTTCTCCATTCGTGTGTTTTGAGAGTGAAAAAGCGTCGAAAAGCCTAAAAAGGGGAACGCTTTTCGACGCTGCCAGCAGGGGTTAACCGAATAATGCGCGGGCGGTACGGTACCGGCTGTCGGGAACAACCTTGAGCTTGCCGACGGCATCTTCCAGGTCGATTAGTTCAACGTGTTCGCCGCGGAGGGCCACGCATTTGCCAAAATCTTTGTCGTGACAGGCGCGGGTGGCGTGCACACCGTAGCGGGTCGCCAATACCCGGTCGAAGGCGGTGGGGGTACCGCCCCGTTGGATATGGCCCAGCGTGGTGGTGCGCACATCGTGGCCGAGGCGTTTTTTGATTTCGTCACCAATGACCTGGCCAATGCCGTTGAACACTTGGTGGCCAAACTGGTCGACGGCACCTTCGGTAAAGTCCATGGTGCCAGGCTTAGGCAGTGCACCTTCGGCGACCACGATAATGCCGTATTTTTCACCCAATTGGAATCGGCGTTCCATTGCTTTGGTTATTTCGGCAATATCGAAGGGAACCTCGGGGATGACAATATAGTGGGCGCCGCCAGCCATGCCAGCGTGCAGGGCAATCCACCCCACGTGTCGGCCCATGACCTCCACGATCATCACCCGGTTGTGGGATTCCGCGGTGGTGTGCAGCCGGTCGATGGCATCAGTGGCGACGGACACCGCAGTGTCGAAACCGAACGTAGTCGGTGCCGTTCACGTCATTATCAATGGTTTTAGGCACACCCACAACAGGGATGCCATTATCGGATAGCCATTTCGCACCCTTGAGGGTGCCCTCGCCACCGATGGGGATGAGTGCGTCAATGCCTGCCTCTTCAAGGTTTTCCCTGATCTGTTCGAGGCCGCTTTTGAATTTATCGGGGTGGAGTCGGCTGGTACCCAAAATGGTGCCGCCGCGGAGAAGGATTCGGTCAATGTTTTTCATCGTCATACAGTTGTATGCGTCGATCTTCCATGAGACCGACCCAACCATCCTCATATCCCACGACTGTGGAACCATATTCAGTTGCGGTACGAACAATACCGCGGATAACAGCATTCAGGCCGGGGCAGTCACCACCGGAGGTCAGTGTGGCAATACGCATGCTATCAATCCTAATGTAAATTTGAACTGAATGCCCGATCAAACATAACCCCACAAAACCTTTCTACCTGCGGTTTTACCGAATCATAGGTGGTTTAGGAGTGTGAACTTTCTCGCATATGGGGTTTGTACTCGAATTTTTGATACCGAAATCAGGCCGATGACAAGCACAAGCACGACCGGAATGAGGGAATTTCCCATGGCCGTAGTGAACGCCGTGTAGGCTGTCCCAATCTGCATGGCCGCCCCACCACGGCGGCACCCACCACCGACCCCACCTGCCGAGTTGCGTTATACACCCCGGAGGCGGCACCCATGTGATGCAGGGGCACATCCCTGCAAGCTGGTGGACGAGTTCGGGGACCACACAAACCCATTGCCGATACCCAATAACGCCACGGGGATAAGAATGCACCACAATGGCACCCCTGTCTCGCATGACCAGCACGAACCCGAAGATGCTGGCGAGCATGAAGCTAAACCCAATCATCGACAGCACCCGGGGTTGATGCGGTCGCTCATGCGGCCAACGAAGGGCGATAGGCTGCCGGAGAATAGTGCGATGGGAACCATGTACAGGCCAGCCTGCTGGGCGCTCAGATGATGGCCGTTTTGCAGAAACAGCATAGCTGGGATGAAGACGCCGCCAATGGCGAATCCCATGGTGGTGATGGATATGGTGCCCAGGGTGAAGTTTTTTATGGTGAAGAGGTCGAGCGGCACGAGGGCTTCGGTGTTGCGTTTAGTTGCGGTGGCCTGGAGTCGGACGAAGACGACGGCAAGCGCCAACCCCACGACAAGAATGGGCCAAATCCAAATGGGCCACCCCAGGTCGGGACCCTGTTGGATGGTGAACACAATGCTGCTCATGGTGATAATGGACACGATGACGCTGAGGAAATCCAGGCGGCGGGCCAGCCGCGGCAGGTCCGGCACCATGAGCCACACCCATGATGATGGACACGATACCGAATGGCACATTGATAAAGAAGATCCATTCCCAGCCAATGGCGCTCACAATAATCCCGCCGAGGATGGGGGCCGGCGAGTGATGCGAGGGCCAGCAACGACTCCCCACATTCCCATGGCGGCGCCGCGGCGGTGGCGGGGAAAAATGCGGTTAATGACGCTCATGGTTTGCGGGGTGATGAGCGACGCGCCGATTCCCTGAATAGCACGGGCAATGATGAGGATTTCCACGGTGGGTGATAACCCGCAGGCTAACGAGCTGATGGTGAAAATCACCATGCCAATGAGGTAGATGTTGCGCTGCCCGTACCGATCCCCGAGTCGGCCGGTGACGAGCAACGGCACGGCGAAAAACAGGAGGTAAATGCTGGTGACCCACACGACTTGGTTGAGGCTGGCGCCAAGCTCGGTTTGCAGGTCCGGGGTGGCGACCGCGACGATGGTTTGGTCGAGAAGGATCATGAAAAACCCGATGCATAACGCTAGGAGCGCGCGCCAGGCTTGCCGTTCGGTTATTGGTGGGTTCTTATTGGGTTGTGGCGTGGACGATGCGGAGGGATTATTAGTCATCGGGAAAGAATATACTACGCTTGGTTTCAGCTGATCGAGTGATGGTGGTGAGGGTGATGACCGAGTTTAAACACGTTGTGGTGTATGGGGATTCGTTGTCGTGGGGATCATTCCTCTCACCCGGCGGCGGCTGGATTTTGCTTCCCGGTGGCCGCAGGTGATGGCGCGGGATCTCAACGATACGGCCGAGGCGGCCGGCCGGGACTATCGGGTGCATGTGACGGAGGAGTGCCTCAATGGTCGGCGAACCGCGTTCGAGGATCCCTATAAGCCGGGCCGCAGCGGTTTGATTGGGATTCAGCAGGTGATTGAGGCCCAGTCCCCACTGGATGTGGTGATTATCATGTTGGGGACGAATGATTTCCAGTCGATTCACCGGCATACGCCCTGGCATTCGGCGATGGGGATCGCGGCGATCATTGATGCGATTCGGGCGACCACGCTGGAGCCGGAGATTCCGGTACCGAAAATCCTGGTGGTGGCGCCGCCGGCGTTGGATCACCCGCGGGGCCCAATCGGGCCGAAGTTTACCGGGGCGATACCGCATCGGCGGGGTTGGCGGATGCGCTGCGGCAGATCACGGCGGAGTATGGGTGCGGGTTTTTTGACGCAAATTCGGTGATCACAAGCAGCACGGTCGACGGGGTGCATTTAGACAAAGAGCAGCACCGTGTGCTGGGTAAGGCGGTGTCGAAAGTGGTGGCGCAGCTACTGAGGTTGCTTTGCGACGCCCCCCAAGGTGCGATACCCCATGACCCCAAGCCACAGGAACATGACGGCCGCACACAGGGAGCATCCCAGGGCAACATGGTAAATGTCGGTGGCCTGAAGTGCCGCCGTGGTGGCCATGAGCCCGATGGGCCCGGCGAAGGAATCCAGGGCGCTGAACAGGGAAAACACTCGGCCCCGAATGGTTTCCGGCACGTTTTCGGTCACCACGACAGTGCCGATCGGCCGGAGTATCCCATTACCACAACCTGCAGCGAACATGCCCACCACCACAATGGTGGTTACGGCGAGACAAGCAACCCCCAAAAATCCCATGGCGGTGGCACCGATCGCCACCAGCCACAGCAGGTTACGGCGCAACCGCTCCCCCACCGCCGCGATCACAATACTGCCGGCGATCATGCCGACGGCATAGCTGGATAGGGCAAACCCCATGGTAGTGGGGCTATTGGTGTGGGTGAAGTGGGCGGGCAAGATCACCATGAGATAGGGGAAAACCGCCATGGCGATGACTATCTCCACAACGAGAATGGGCCGAAGCATGGGGTGTTTCACCACGTCCCGCCACACCGTAACAGTGCCGCGCACGCTGGAATGCTCCGCTGGGGCATGGTGCGCGTTGAGGCGGATAACCCAGGTCATGAGGGCGGCAATCCCGGAACAGGCGGCGGTCAACCAGAGGATCCAGGTGATCGGCAACTGCCCCAACAGCACGCCGGCAAGCGCCGGCCCCACAAGATAGCACACCCCCATGATGGATTGGTTGGCGCCAGCCAACCAATCCAGGCTCTTGCCGGAACGCTCCGAAATGTCGCCAACGAGGGCGGTGCGGGCGGCCATGCCGGGTACGTCGCCGACGGCGCCGAAAAATACCGATGGCGATGAACCATGGGAGGTGGCTCCCCACCGTGGTGTCGACGGCAATGAGCCACACCACGGAGACAGCGGAAATAATGTCGGAGATCACACTGATGCGTTTGCGCCCGTACCGGTCGATGACGTCTCCGCCCATGGTCGCCACAATGATGGAGGGGAGCAGAATGCAGGTGGCGACCAGGCCGGCCGCGGCGGGATCCCCGGTGCGGTGCAGCACCAGCCAGGGCCACACCACATTGGAGATGGCGTTGCCGAGCGCTGATGATAGCCCAGAGCCAAGATAGAGCCAGGCTGCCCCGGGATGCCGGGTGACGGGATGGGTGGTCATCACAATCGCCTTCTTTCGACCATCGGTCAGTTTCCACCCCCCATAATACCGACCATTGGTCGGTTGGTCAACGCGCTGCGACGTCGTAAAGCACCCGCACCCCGGCGATCGCCGCCCCCACCATCACCACGACGCCCGTCAGACCGCACACCATGGCGACCCGATACACACTGGTCAGCCCCAATGCCACGGTTGTGGCGGCCAACCCTATCGGGCCCGTCAGCGACCCTACCGCCGTAAACAGCGAAAACGCCCGACCCCGGCGCGATGTGGGAATGGTTTCGGTCACGAGGACTGTGACGATTGGTTGCATCATGCCGCCGGCGATTCCGGCGGTGAGCATGCCAGCGATCACTATGGGGGTGAGGCTGAGCCAGGCGATGCCAATGAATGCGAGGCCGTTGAATCCCATGGCTATGGCCCATATCAGTCGGCGGTGGCTGGTTCCGACCTGGGCGATGATGGTGCCGCCAACGATCATGCCTATGGCGTAGCTGGAGAGGGCGAATCCTAGGGCTGTTGAGTTATTGATGCTTTCGAAATGTGCGGGTAGGAGCACCATGATGAAGGGGGATACCAGTATTTGGGTCACTAGGGTAATGATGGCGAACAATCGAATTGCTGGGATGTGGAGGATTTCCCGCCATATGGCCCATTCTGGTGCGGGTGTGCTGTGTTCGTGTCCTGGTTTTTGTGTTCCTAGGGTGATGAGTGCGGTGAGTAATGCGGCGGTGGCGGAGCAGCCGGCGGTGATCCACAGGATTGATGTCATGTTCACGGCGGAGAGCATGAATCCGGCGAAGGCTGGTCCGAGGAGGAAGCTGATGCCGCTCATGCCTTGTGATGCGCCAGCTAACCAGTCGGTGGTTTTGCCGGAGCGTTCCGAGATGTCGCCGACGAGGGCAGTGCGGGCAGCCATGCCGGGTACGTCGCCGACGGCGCCGATGATTCCTAGGGCGATGAACCAGGCCATGGTGAGTCCGGTGGTGGCGTCGACTGTGATGAGGGCAATGACGGAGGCGGCGGAAATGATGTCCGAGATGATGCTCATGCGTTTCCGGCCGAATCTGTCGATGAGGTTGCCACCGATGAGGGCGAATGCCGCTGAGGGGAGGACGATGCATGTGGTGACTAGTCCTGCGGCGGCGGGGTCTCCGGTGCGTTGGAGAACGAGCCAGGGCCATATCACGTTGGCTATTGCGTTGCCGAATGCCGAGAGGAATGTCGCGCCGAGGTAGAGGTAGGCGGCGTTGGGGTTGGGTGGGGTGTTGGTGGAAGTTGGTGGTGTCATCGTGCTGCTTTCCAGGTGTTGAGCAGCGTGATGGACACGTAGGATACCGATGCTGGCGGCCGATTATGGGGGTGAAATGCTACGGGTATTGGTGGGTGATTGTGCGGTAGTGTGCCGGTGATAATAGGGATAGCCATGGGGGTATTGTGCAGCATGGCATGGAAAGAAACAACGCCCAATCAGGGGAAATATTAGCCTCCCCCAAATGGTGGAGGTGTGTGGTGTTAGATTGCACACATGGTGGTAGCGGCCGGCGGCAGGGTCGGTCGTCGATAAGCGATTGGGTGTGACTAATGGGTTTGGCAACCGGTTATTCGGCGATGGCGCTGGCTTTTTGGCGTTCGGTTTCCATGCGTTCGTTGAAGCGTTCCATGACTTCTTCTTGGCTCATTTCGCCGAGCGCGAGGAGGACGAATTCGTGGATGGTTTCGGGAGGGATTTCTTCGTTGGGGAAGCGAATGCTGTTAACAATGAGCTTAAGCGATTCCAATGTGTCTGGATTCAGGGGAGCATTTTCTAATGTGTACATGGTATTCGCCTTTCTGTTCATTATTGATACATCAGGTTTTCAGCAATTATCGCCCAAATCCACCAAACAAGCATTTATCAAATGTGCGTTTTACCCCCTGGCGGCAAATTGGGATAGTTCCCAGCAAATTCGCCACGATAATTTTACGTAATTTCTACCACACCTTATTGGGGAAACGTCAGGTAATAATTTTGTAATGAATATCTGTTACAGTGCAGTTTTTACTGGTTATAAATGGCCCTAGTTCACTTATTTCACCTTGAGTGTAATTGGGCACTAATTGGCAAAAAAGTGGCGTTGGTCGAATTTTATTGGGGTGCTGCCACTGGATCGGTTTTTCTTGGACGCATCGCTATGACACGTCGTCTGTTCCGATGTCCTATGTTTCAGTGGCCCACATTTCGGTGGCAGACCAACACGTGACATATGGTCAAGGTCATACTGAACTTTCCCACGTCCGTCATGGTGAACCGATTTCGAAGGGTACTTGATACCTCGCCAGAATAAAAATCTACTTGCGCGGGCGCCTATACGTTGCCTGTAGTGTTTCGGAAAATCCGCCACGTCACCCCCGCGTGCCGGCTGTGGTCATAGCACGGCATCGAGTAAGTCGCGGCGGATTATCTTGGGGGTTTTCTTAAAACCCCATGGGCTACTACATGCAGATTAGCCCACGAAGTATTCCTTCCCCTGCAGGGAATCCGGCAAGGTCAGGGCGGGGTAATGTCCGATGCTGGGGCCAGACCGAATTTTTCGTAACCCTTGCGAACGTATTCCGCCGCATCAACATTGAGCGGGCTTGATGTCCACATGGCGTAGGGCAGGTTAATGAACCGGTTTTCCTTCACCGCAGGCAGATCCTGGTGGCGTCCCGCTCCTGAGGATCTTCACCTTTTTCTTCGAACGTTTGTCCGGGATAGTCGACGAAGACGAGCACGTCTGGGGCCTGCTCGGTCAGGTCTTCCCAGTTCACACTGACCCAGGTGTCGTTGATGGATTCAGTGGAGTTTTTCCCACCGGCGGCCTCGATGATGGCCTGCGGTCCGCCGAACCTACCCGAGGTGAAAATGCCTTCCCGGGCGGTGTCGAACACGAAGGTGTTGGGCACGGTTTCGGGTCGCTCGGCCGCAGCGAGCGCGCTCAGGCGATCCTGTTGGTCCTTGACCACCGCCGCGGCGGTATCCTCGTGGCCGGTGAGTTTGCCCATGTTGGTGACGTCTTCTTCCACTGCCTTCCACGGGTCGACCACGCCACGTTTTCTCGCTGCCGGGCTGGCGGCATGATTCGGTGAGAATGTACGAGCCGATGCCGTGCTGTTTCAGCGCGTCCGGGGTGAGGTTTTTGCCGTCGCTGAAGCCGTAGTTCCAACCGGCCACCATGACGTCGGGTTTCTTGGCCACGATTTCTTCTAATGATGGTGCTTCGGGGGCGATGTCGTCGAGTCCTTCAGCGTCCTTGCCGTATTTGGCCTTGAGAATGTCGGCGTCGTCTTCGAGAGATGACACCCATTTGATGTGGTCGCGCCCGCCCGCGGCCAGCACCATGGCGATGATATTGCCATCGTTGACCATGAGTTTGTCGGCGGACGGGTAGGGTGACTTCCTCACCGCAGTTCGTGAGGGTGATGCCGCCGGCGGCATCGGTGGTGCCAGTCTTGGCCGATTGTTGGGCGCAACTGGTCAACCCGGTCACGGTGAGGGCTGCCAGTGCAAGAACTGCTAGTGGTTGCTTCCAACGCATTATTCTTTTCCTTGGTTGTGTGCTTGTCGACGCCCCCTGTGTGCCGGGCCGCCAACCAGCGTCAGAGACTGTCAATAATCAGATGCGGACTGATTGCCTCCGGCAATCGCGCAATCAGGCCCGCACGTCGAAAACGACGCGCAGATTGTCTGGGATGAGTACTTCTTCGGGCGGGCCGGCACAGCATGGTGCCGTCGTATAACACCACCACTTGGTCGAAGTGTGACATGGCCAGATCCAAATCGTGAATGGTGGCTAGAATCGTGCGGCCGGATTCCCGCAGCACCTTGAGCAGGTGCAATTGGTGGTGCACATCCAGGTGATTTGTTGGCTCGTCCAACATCACCATGTCGGTGTGTTGCGCGAAGCCTCAGGGCCAGCAGCGCCCGGCGGCGTTGACCACCGGAGAGCTGGTCGCAGGGCCGATCGGCAACGTCGGTGAGCCCCACCATGGCTATGGCTTCCGCCACGATTTCTTGTTCCTCACGGCCACCCATCTGCCACGACTTCAGGTGCGGCAGGCGGCCTAAGGTCACCATTTCCGAGACGGTCAAATCGCCCGGAGGGTTTTCTTCTTGCCCAACCAAGGTGAGAAGCTGGGCGCGTCGGCGAGGGCGAATCTCGTGAACCGATTCACCGTCGAGGGTTACTTCACCATGGTGCGGTTTGGTAATGCCCGCTAGGGCCCGCAACAACGTGGATTTACCGGCGCCATTGACCCCCACCAGGGCGGTCATGGTGCCGGGAGTGATGGTGAAGTTAATATCATGAACAATAGTGGTGTTTCCGATTCCGGCGGAAACCCGAGTGATTTCCATGTGGCTCATTTAACTGCCCCCAAATTGGTAGCGTCCTCGTCCCATGAGCAGCAGGAAGAGTGGGGCACCGAGCACACCGGTGACCACGCCCAAGGGGATTTCCTGCGGTGGTGCCGCGATGCGGGCGATCACATCGACCCACACCATAAACACCGCGCCCAATACCATGGCGATGGGCAGCAGCCTGCGATGCAGGGAGCCCACCATGATGCGGGCCAGGTGGGGAATGACTAACCCCACGAACCCGATGCCACCGGCCACGGCCACCATGGCGCCCACCAAGAGCGCCTGGATGAAAAACAGGATTTGCCGAAGCCGCTCCACATTGACGCCCAGGGCGGCTGCCGTGTCGGGCCCGGCCGCCATGGCGTCTAGTGGATTGGACATGAACATGAGAATGAGGAATGCTGCCAGCACCACCAGGGCAGGCAGCAACAACCTGTCCCATTGGGCGCCGACGACGGAGCCGAGCATCCAGAACATCACCCTTGCGCGGCACGCGCATCTTGGGCTTTGAACACGAGGAAGCTCGCCAGGGCAGAAAATGCTGATGATGCCACAACACCCGTCAAAATGAGGCGCAACGGTGTGAGTCCGCCCTGCGCCAGGGTGATGAGGTACACGATGGCTGTGGCCGCTAGTGCGCCGAAGAGCGCACCAACCGAAGTGCGTACAGGCCAAACGAGGTAAAAACACCAATGGTGATGACCGCGGTTGCACCCACGGATGCACCGGATGACACCCCCAAAAGATAGGGGGTCTGCCAAGGGGTTACGCACCAGGGTTTGCATGACAACACCGGCGAGCGCCAGGCCGGCGCCCACGATGAGCGCCAGCAGGCCACGGGGTGCCCGAAGACTCCACACCACCGAGTCGATAGTGCTGCCGAAAACGTCGTCACCAGGAATAATACCGATGTGTGCTGCCACCACGTCCCACACGTTGATGGCATCATAAGCAACGGAGCCGAAGGTCAAGGAGATCACAAAGCTCACCGCGGCTGCTGCGAAAAGCAACACAAAAATCACGGGAGCAGCAATTTTGCGACGTGTGATAATCACAAAACTCCTTACAATGACTCACAAAAATATTGTTGTGAACTGATTCACAACGGGGGTTAAAAATGTTATTGAAAATACCCCTGGCTACTGAGCTTATCTGATTACCAGTACCAATATGAAGTCAGATACCCGATTCGTAACCATAGGTATACTGCGGCTTCATTCCATTAGTTGAGTTTCGGGCGTTTCCCTGTTCTTCCTGGGCATACCCGGGTAGCGTTGGGAATATGAGCTATACATTAAAAGATGCTAAGGATGTCAATACCGCTTCGCTGGTCATCACCGGACTTGTGGGCGGTTGGTTGACTGCCCGGGAAACCGGGATCCGGCCGCTTGGCGGGGTATTATTGACGGCTGCTGGACTGTGGGCGGGCCGGTCATGGTTGGCAAAGGGCGGGGTGCCGCTCGCGGCAGGTTTGGGCGCCACCTATGTGGCCGCGTTTGGACTATCGCACCCGTTGGCGAAGAAGATTGGGGCGTGGCCGTCGGTGATTGCCGTAACGACGGTGGCTTCGGGCGCGGCCTGCGTTTTGAGCGACCTCAAATCCTCAATGATGTAAACATAAACCGATGCCCACCATGGGGTTTAACCAGAATTGGCGCTCACATTCACCAATATCCCCACGGTGGGCATCGGGCATCCTTAGCAAGATAGAACACTGCCATTTTTCGCCACGAGCCCATAAGTCTGGGAATGGTCGGCCATGGGAAACATGGGAGTGGCTAGTTTCACACGATGCCGGATTCCACACCTTATTGCAGCCCTCACCTGTGTGGCGAAGACGTATAGCGTTCTGTGCTATGCCGCAGCACCACTGGTACTTATGAACATCGCGTTATTTGGACAGTCACCCGATGTGTGCTACTCAACCGTACGTAGTAGCGCTACGGCAGCACGCAGGAGCACCAATGATTGCTCATCGGCGGACCTTGCTGATGCTGGAGTCGGCGGTTACCGTCCACTCCCCCACGACTTTGCCCATGGTGGTTGTCACGAAACCACCGCGGATACAAGCCGGGTGTATCAGGCGACGCCTGGACGCGAGGGTCGCAATGATGGTCAGAGTTGGTCGGTCTTCGGACTTGTGGATCATCCCGGAGCCCCTATGCCTTCCCAGCTTGGGTAGCCAGTGGACTTGTTCAGGGGTCAGTCCCCACTCACCGCTGCGCGCCAGTTCCGGTTTTGCACCGGATTCCCATGAAGCCGTACACACACTTATGGCTTCACCAACTCGCTTCTGAGTGCGATGCTAAGTATAGCACCTTGGGGCAGCATGCGTACACGTATTCGCATGAATGAATTCAATCTCATCCGGTTTCTCCCCTGGTGTTTCACGGGCGGCATTCATGTCACATGGCGGCCACGTCACCCGCCGTCACCCTGCTTCGCGCCCCAATGAATTACCCCCGTTCTACGCTGATTCGTGGCCGGAAACAATCTTAAGGCTTCATCCCGGCAACCCAAGAAAGACCGTGGGATGGCGTCGACAAGCTCACACCGTTATCCAGCACATAATCGCAGGCCATAGCAGGTAATCTCCCTCTTATTGCAAGACGACGTTCCTGCGATCATCGGCGATCATGGGCAAAACATTACGTCACTTGGCCACAAGGCGACCGGGGGTAGTACCCCTTGCAGACTTGCGCAATCATCAACTACTACTTGTTAGTGGCGATAGTGCCAAATGTTAAGAAGTTTTTCTGCCGCCCACAATCAGGCCGCGGCGATGAATCAAGTGAAAGGATGGGATCTGGAATGCAACCGCTATTATTGCCGCTACTATTGCTCAAACGGCACGAACGCGATGCACGGCCGGAGGCTTCCTGGCGGATTCATCGCAGGACCATGATTGCGGAAGAAAAATTTCACACTAGCGGGGATACCGACAACACCCCCACTGATCGTAGGTGGTGGGATCCTCTTCACCATTACCCGCCACCACCGTTTTTCTATTTTCAGCCGCATCATGTGCCACAAGCATTATGGGCGGCATTTTTCATATTCCCATACGGCCTACCAGCACTTTTATCGGTCACTCACCATGGATGCCACATGGTAAGTGCCCTATAACACCACAAACACACACATCTTCAGTGGGACAACGCTAGTAGGTCGCGGCGGAATAGTTGTCACCGGCAATGTACATCTCCCCATCCGAAGCCCACACGGTTTTGGATTATGAAAAAAGATAAGGAGAATGCGTGCAATGACGCGCAAAGATCGAGGTAACCGCAAAGGCCGCAGGGGCGCGAATTACCTCAACCGTCACTAAGCCCCACCAGCCCAAGGATGTGGTGTCCTTTGCCTCTGAGTTGGAGGAATCCACGCTTGAGCAAGCCCAGCAGCTGGCAAAACTGCCGTTTATTTATCCGCATGTTGCGCTCATGCCCGACGCCCACACCGGGTTAGGGTCGTCGGTGGGAACCGTGTTCGGCACCATTGATGCCGTGATTCCCTGCCGCCGTGGGCGTCGACATCGGATGTGGCATGATTGCCGTGCGCACCCAATTCACAGCCACCGATTTGGCGGGGAAGGATCTTACCCAGCTGCGGGACGCCATCGAGGCCGCTATTCCCGCTGTCGCCGGGCAACTATAACAAGGACTGGATCCTGCCGGGGTCTGCCGATGATCGTTGCCGGGAGCTGGCGAAAACTGGCGGAGGAAACCGATGTTGACCTGTCGCATTCGCCGAAGTGGCGGCAGCAATTGGGGTCGCTGGGCGGCGGCAACCACTTCATTGAGCTGTGTTTGGATGAAACCGATACCGTGTGGATGTTCCTGCACTCGGGTTCCCGCGGCGTGGGCAATAAGATTGCCCTAAAAAACACATCGCCATTGCAAAGAAGTTAATGGCGAAGTGGTGGATTCCCATCGAAAATAACGACCTGGCCTACCTGGTGCAGGGCACTCCGGAATTCGGGAACTATATCAAGGATTTGCACTGGGCGCAGCGGTTTGCATTCCTCAATCGGGAGGAAATGATGGACCGGTTTAGCACCTGTTTGTCCGAGTTTATGGGCACCGATGTGGGGAAGTGGAGCGCATTAACTGCCACCACAACTCACGCAGCGGGAAGAGCACGCCGGCCACACGGTGTGGTTGACCCGCAAGGGTGCGGTGAATGCGGACGAGGGTCGGCTGGCGCTGATCCCCGGTTCGATGGGTACCGCCTCCTATGTGGTGGAAGGCAAGGGCAATGCCCAGTCGCTGCATTCGGCACCGCATGGGGCCGGCCGCCGCTATTCCCGCACGGAGGCGCGCCGCCGGTTTACCGTTGAGGATCTGGCGTCCCGCATGACCGGTATCGTGTACCGTCCGGGCGAGGCGTGGATCGACGAGATTCCCGACGCCTATAAGGACATTGACCAGGTCATGGCGGATTCCCGCGACCTTGTGGAGATCAAGCACAAGCTGCGCCAGGTCATGAATGTCAAGGGCACATAAGTTGACCACTCATGTCGCTTATCGACGCCCGAACCTGCCGGCCCCGGGCTGGATCGCACCCCACCAACACACCACGGTAAGTGGTAGCTGGTGGGGTGTTTTTGCTGCCTAGCCCAAAGGTAATGTGGGCACCAACATCCACCAGTTTAGAACGTGGCTTCGAATGCTGCGCCGACCTTGTACAGGCGATCGTCGGCGAACGCTGGGGCCGCGATTTGCAGTCCGACCGGCAGGTGGGTGTCGTCCGCCAGGCCGGCCGGCAGGGACATGCCGCACAGGCCCGCCAGGTTGAGCGGCAGGGTGCACGAGTCAAAGTTATACATGGCCAGCGGGTCCGACACCTTATCGCCCAGCTTGAATGCCGTGGTGGGGGTGGTTGGTGACACCAGCACATCGCACTGCTCGTAGGCCTTGCTGAAGTCCTGGGCGATGAGGGTGCGCACCCGCTGCGCCTGCACATAGTAGGCGTCATAGTAGCCCACCGAGAGCGCGTAGGTGCCCAGGATGATGCGGCGTTTCACCTCGGGGCCGAAGCCGGCGGCCCGGGTTAGGGCCATGACTTCCGCCGCCGAATGCGTGCCGTCATCCCCCACCCGCAGGCCGTAGCGCATGCCATCGAACCGGGCCAGGTTGGAGGACACTTCGCAGGGAAGAATCAGGTAGTAGGCGGCCAGCGCATCATCGAAGTGCGGACAGTCCACCTCCACGACGGTGGCACCCAGGGATTGGAGGTGGTCGACCGCCTTGTGGAATTGGTCTAGCACCCCATTCTGGTAGCCGTCCCGGTCGAACTGTTTCACCACGCCGACGCGCACCCCGGTCAAATCCCCCCGGGCGCCCTCGCGGGCAGCAGCAACGACGGGGGCCACCGGCCGGTCCACGCTGGTGGCGTCGTACGGGTCGGGACCAGCAATGACCTCATGCAATAGTGCGGTGTCGAACACGGTGCGGGCAGTGGGGCCACCCTGGTCCAGGGAGGATGCGCACGCCACCAGGCCATACCGGGATACCGTACCGTAGGTAGGCTTGACCCCCACGGTGCTGGTGAGCGCCGCCGGCTGGCGGATCGACCCGCCGGTGTCGGTGCCGATCGCCAGGGGAGCCTCCCCAGATGCTAGGGCGCGGACGAGCCGCCGCCGGAACCGCCGGCGGTCCGCTCCAGGTCCCAGGGGTTATGGGTTGGTCCGTAGGCGGAGTTTTCGGTGGAGGAGCCCATGGCGAATTCGTCGGTGTTGGTTTTGCCCAGAATGGGTATACCGGCCTCCCGGATGCGTTTGGTCACCGTGGCGTCGTAAGGCGACATGTAGCCTTCGAGGATTTTCGACCCGCAGGTGGTGGGCGCATCGGTGGTGGTAAACAGGGTCTTTCAACGCTAACGGCACGCCCGCCAGCGGGGATGCCGGTCGAGCGCCCGAATCTAATTGCTCGTCCACCTGCCGGGCGGCGGCCAAGGGCTTCGTCGGCGCCCACGTGGAGGAAGGCGTGAATGTCGCCGTCAATGTCGGCGATGCGATCAAGGTGGGCCTGGGTGACTTCCTCGGAGCTGAGCTCCCGGGCGTGGATTTTTTGGGCAAGGTCGGCGGCGGTCATACTGGTGAGCTCGGAGGAACCGGCCGCACCCACAAGGTATTTATTAGTCATAATGGTGTTATTCCCCCAAAAATTTGCGGAACGACGAAGCGCTGTTCGGCGACTTCCGGTGCCTGGTCGAGTGCTTTGTTCGGGTGTGAGGAGGGGTTTGACAACGTCCTCACGCATGGTGGTGTGGATGGAGTGCGGGTGGCTCATGGGTTCGACGCCGGCCGCGGCAACTTGCTGCACTGCGGACACATTGGTCACGATGTCGTCGATTTGTGCGGCAAAGCGATCGAGTTCTTCATCTGTTAATGCCAGGCGGGACAGTTTGGCCAGGTGTGCGACTTGGTCGCGCGAAATCTCAGGCACGTGTCTTTCCTTACAATATGTTTCTATTGGGGGCTAATGTACGGGTTGTGACACCATTGAATTAGGTTCACGCAGTTATCTTACTGCAATGGTGGAGTGGTTCAAATTCGTAACCGGATAACTAGCTGATAGGTGACAATTTCATAACTTCCGATCCTCGCCCTCACTATTGGCGAGGGTTTGTTCGTAGAATATTGCGGATAGCAGGTTTCAATAATTATTCGGGTTGGCGCCATGGTGTTGGTTACATCTCTGGGCGTCCCACAGCCAGGTGCCCTTAGTTTTATGGGCTAGTACTGTGGCTAGGTGGGAAACGGTCCCAAATAGTATTTATGTTTTGTGAGGAAGGTGGGTTTCGCAGGTGTCGTATCTTATTCGGGTGTTGCTCCCTGATGCCCCAGGTAGTTTAGGTAGGTTAGCCGAGGCAATTGGCACGGTGGGCGGCAACATTAAAAGCGTCGACGTGGTGGAATCGCTCCCAGACGGCACGGTCATGGATGACATGGTGATTAGCCTGCCCACCAATACCATGGCTGACGTGCTGATTTCTGCCGCCCACATGGTGGAAGGCGTGGTGGTTGACTCCATCCGCCCGTTCTCGGGGACGGTTGACCGCCGGGGGCAGATTAAGATGCTGGTGGATGTGGCGGGCGCTTCATCGAATTCGGATAAGATTGCGCAGCTGATTGATAATATTCCGCAGGTGTTAACGTCGTCGTGGGCGATTCTTTTTGGAGGACGGCAGCCCGGTGCGGCGGATTACCGCTTCCTATGGAGCGCCAGAGGATGATGGGTCGACGCCAAGCCTGATTAATATTACGGCCGCCCAAATTTTGAACCCGGCGGAGGACACGTGGATTCCGGAAAGCTGGGCGCTGCTGGATTCTTCGCTGGCCGCGGCTCCCATTGGGAAATTCGGGGCTGGTGCTCATCATTGGGCGGGTTGGTGGCCCAGAATATTTGCCCTCTGAGGTGGAACATATTGGATATTTAGGGACGATTCTGTCCCGCATGTTGCAACATTAACGGCTAGGTGCAAGTTGGGGCTGTTGGCTTCCCCACACGTGACTAGTCTCTAGAAGCAAAGAAAAACAAGTTAGATGACATATTGTTCTGATTTTCCGCCAGTTGATGTAGATGAGTTCTCCCAGCGACTAAATAAAGCTTCCCTGACGAGGGAAATACGGTTACGTCACTTATTAGAAATTTACTGAGGCATGTCAGGGTTTGCTGGACACTAATAGTAGATTAATCTGCCCCACAGAAAGGACTATTAATCGCATCTTCAAACCTGTACCTGATACATCACAAACCTCCAGATACCTTAATCACAAGAATGGAATGGAACATGGGAAAATCACGTTTCCAGCAATTCCACCAGTATTTTATGATACAAATCACTTTGTTAAAGTTTCTCTGGGTCGTATTGCCTGGGTGGGGTCGGTTGTATCTATTCCGTTATAACAGCCAGATATTGGAAGCATGAATAATACCCACTCGAAGTAGTGAACAAAAATGAAGCATAAACTATGCCAACACTATGTTTTATAATTTTTCCCGATAAGAGTTGTAGGATAACCATTCCACTTGGAGCGTTCATCGAGTAGCATACAGTGCTAATTGTTGAATTCACCTGACCTCTGACCAAAAAGGGAATGAATGATAATGCGTTGCCCCAAACCATGCCCTACCCTAGATTTTCTTGTGGTTTGACCAGTATGGGTGTTCAGAAGGCTGGTGGGGTAAAAACACCCCATCCTTGCTTGTTGTAGCGTATTTTTCTTCATTTCTTGTCTTTTCCCTTTTATTTTCTCTATTTGAATATTAATAAGGTTATTGTATTATGCCCTGTTTTGCCGTTAAAGCCTTTTTCTTGCTTATAAGCAAAAGCGAGTTTCAGATTGGTGGGAACCCGGCGGAGGTGTTCGAGTTCGCCCGCAGGTGGCGGGTGTTTGCCGAAAACGCGTTAACAACCGCCGCGTCACTGAGAATGATTAATGACGGTGGGTTCTTGGGTGATGAGGGGATCGGTATCGGGAGCTTATCCATGGTGAGTTTCCGAAGCACCTGACGATCACAGGGTGAGGGCTCATGGTGGGATAGCGCAGCCGTTACCAAGTATGCGGAGGCGTTAACGTCGGCGCAAAACCCAGATGAATGCTTTGATTGTGGTGGCGTTGGCGGATCATACGGCGGTGCAGACTGCGGTGGCGCATTACTAACCTGTGTGAGGGCAAACGTGATTAGGGCTGCCGCTACGGCGAAAAGCAGCAACAGCAACAGCAATAGCGACCGCTACTCTACCAGGTGTGAATGCGATCACTGCGAGTACCGCTACAGCGGCACAGTCGGAACTGGCTGCGGCCCAGGCAGCGTTCGAAAGCCGCGAAAGCAGAACACCTGCGAGCCACTACCGTGTTCAACGCGGACGTGACAAAAGGGCGGGATTAAAACCACGCTCAGTACCGAAGTACAGGCCACGGTTACCGCTATTAGGTCGCAGGCCAGGAAACGGTTTGAGGAGAACCCGAGTTGGCTACAGGAGAAGTGGGAGGCGTTTAAGGGACTGGGTGACGAAACACTCGAAAAGATTAGTGATATTTCAGACGCACTACAGCTGATCGGTGCGTTGCTGGCATTTACCCCGCTGGCCCCGTTGGGTGGACTGCTTATAGGCTTGGGGGTGTTATTGAAGGGGTTGTTATGGCTGACGGGGAATTGTTCCTGGGGCGAGTTCGGGTTCGACCTGATAACCTCTCTGCCCGGGGGTAAAATACTGAAAGCATTAAAGGGGACAAGACCCGTAAAATCCCTATCGAAAGCGGCGAAAAGCCGCGAAAGCAAAAGCAGGCAAACATGGGGCGAAACTCGCCTCCCGGGGAAAATAAGTGTAAACACCCAGGCTTAGAGCCGGTGGATATGGCAACAGGGGCGATGATCGATTCCGCCACCGACATCCATATTGACGGCATCCTGCCGATGGTGGTGGCCCGCAACACCGACTCGAATATGGACACCAGCAGAATCTTCGGCCCTGGGTGGAATACGACATTGGATTGTAGGATCGAAATCCTCCCGGACCAGGTGTTAATGATGACTCCGGACGGGGCGCTTTTGGAGTTTCCGCCAGCCCCCGTGGACGGGTCTGAGGTAGGAGACAAGGGGTCCCCGTGGCGGCTGTGTTTCGTAGACGGTGCATACCGAGTCCGCAACATCCAAGAAGGCGTTACTTATGTGTTCGGTGTAGCAGGAAGCGAAGCCCAAGGCGGCATGCCATGTTACCGGCCCGAGGGTCCCGTGCCGGATTACACGATCACGGGGGACGTGCCAAAGAACTATGTGTACCGCCTGGATGAGAAAACCGGGGAGCTGATCCGCCGGGAACGAACCATCGACGATGATGCACAGCATAATGATGGTGTAGCAGGTAAAGATCATAGTGATGGTAGGGCTGAGTCTACTGGTGCTTTTACTTCAGAGGTTCACAATTCCGCTGCTCCTGTGAACGATTCGGCTGTCTCGCAGAACAGTCCTGATAAGGATCAGGCTAACACTGATAAGGCCCAATCTGGTGCTGCTAACCCCCAGGATGATTCCGGCAATAATGCTGATGCTGGTGGTTCTGGTGTGTGGGAGGCATCGAACTCGTTCGTGAATATGCTGTCCCCGGGTTCGGTAGCTGACACGTTTAATCTGGGTGTTGAGGTTCAGTTATCTACGGTGGTGCATCATTCTGGTGCGTGGATCGAATACGACTATGAACAATCCACAGGGGCATTTGGTTGCGATGCGGCGAAGTGACGGCGCCGTGTTGGAGTTGAAGTGGCATAACCGGATCAGCAGGTTGTTGTCTATTTGGGTGCGGAATGAGGAAACCCACCCAGGTGAGGAGCCGTTCCGGTTAGCCTCCTATAACTATGATGGCAAAGGCCGCCTACTGAAAGTCATTAACTCCGCCGCTGGGGCACTGCGGTACTACTATGATGACCAGCATCGTCCGTTCCGGTGGACGGATAGGAACGGGCACTCCTACCATTACCGATTCGACGAGAAGGGCAGGGTTATTGCCCAGGTAGGGTCCGGGGGCATGTTCCCCAATGTGGCCGTGTGGCTCCCAGACGAAGGTGATGACGCCCCAGAAGACGGCATAGTCTGTGTTGCCGTGGAATGCGCTGGCGAATTCCACGGCAACCCTAACGAAATCGGCGACACATGCATTAATGAATATTTCGACCGGTTGGATAAACTCCCTCTAGCGAATCTTCTGCGGGAAAAGGGCCTTCAAAGTGCTGGTTTAACGGGCCGGGGCCGGACAAGTACTAGGGATGATGCATCCTGGTCGCTTTCTGACGAGTTGCTTCATGACGAGTTCTTAGGGGATATCCGACCAACCGTGTACCGGTCGACACCAACAGGTGATGTATGGCGGATCATCACCCCGGAAGGCATCATCACGGATCGGGGAATACGATGAACACCACCAAATCATTCGGGAAACATCGAACACGGGTGTGGTCACTCAGATTGACCGGGACGAATACGGGACTATTACCCGGATTGATTTTTGGTGACGGAACCACAGAAACTATCACCCCAGGTGCGTGGGGCGAACCCGCCCAAATCACCAGCAGGGATGGGCTCATCACCGAATACGAAGTAGATGCCGCCGGCATGGTCACCAGCATCACCGACCCATTAGGAGTTGTGACTAGGTTCGAGTACGACTGGCGAGTGACAGGTATCGTACCCAAGGCCACGATCACACCCAACGGATTAGTACGCACCATGGAGTGTGATAACGCAGGTCGGCCGTTAGCATCGGTGGATCCTGCTGGTAGGCGTTCTTCTGTGATCCGGGATGTGCGTGGTCTTATTACGGAAACCATTGACCCGGTGGGGAACACCACCACGATCGAGTATTCCCCTGAGGGGTGGGCAACTAAAGTCATTAACCCGGATGGGAGTGAACGATCTGCTTCATATGATGGTGAGGGTAACCAGATTGGGTTTGTTAATGAAGCGGGTGCCATAACCACGGCGAAATATACAGTGTTTGATCGGCTTTGTGAGATCATTACTGTTGACGGTGGTGTGACTAAGTATTCGTATAACACGCAGATGGAACCCATCATGGTGACGAATGCGGACGGACACACATGGCGGTTTGAATATGATCTAGACGGGGAGGTCATCAAAGAGACTGATTATAACGGTCTTGTGACTGAGACACACCGATCACAGGATGGTTTGCGTGTAGACATTGTTGATGGGGAAGGAACCATTACCACTCATTATGATATTTTTGGTCTCTTAACCGAAGTGCATGAGATTGATGATGTGGTGCGATTTACCCGAGACAAGTTGGGGGAGATCACCCAGGTGTCAAACAAATGGTCAACCGTTAATTACCAGCATGATGAATACAACAGGCCAATATCAGAAGTCACAACCCTGTATTCCGGGGAACAGTCTACAATAACACTGCACTATGATGCCGATGCCATAATAGATGCGGTTACCCATGTGTTACCTAACGGACAAGAAGTCACGGAAACCCCTTCTTATGACGAGTATGGTCAACTACAACGATTAACTCATTATATTAATAAACGAGAATGTGCCATCATGTCGTTTGGTGTAGATGATATTGGTCGGCGTAGCTGGTGCGGTATTGATTCCGTGGTCCGTAAGTTTGAGTTCGATAACCGGGATCGTATTACCTCGGACACCGTGGTGAAACTTGGCGGAAATACCGCAACAAGCATTATTGATCGGGTGTTTTCGTGGCGTGTGGATGATGTGTTAGAACAGGTGAAAAGACACGGTTCGGGATATCACGATAGATTATGCGGCAGATTCCTTGGGCGGGTTACTGGTGTGATGCATATGGATGCTGTACAGGATCAGAAATCATCGAGTCGTATAGGGGTTTAGCCGGGCTGGTATGTTAACGAAACTTCATCCTGATACTTCTGCTAAATGGGCTGATGATGTGGATTCGTATGGTGGTACGATGCCGCGGCAAATCGGCCGGACTACGTTACGTATGATAAAAGCTGGCCGTGTTATCCAGACGGTGACGAAGCGGTTGTCGAAGAAGCCACTTGTGAAGCATTTCTATTATGGTTCCGGTACCCAACCTGTAGGTTATGAGGATTCAGATCACCCTGGTGTTGGTTGGCGATATTTGTAGTGATGGTTTGAGTCGTCGGGTTGGTGAGGAGCGGATTGATACTGCTACGGGTGATGTGCTGAGCCGTGTGGTGTTTATGCATCAGGGGAATCGGCTTTTCGGCGAGCAACACACAGTGAATGTGCATGATCCACATGTGGTGGGCTCAGGCAAGTTATGGCCTGTTGACCCATTAACTGGTGACGTGATGGGGCAAATTGAGTTTACTAATCCTAATTCTGTTGATGGTTGGTCGCAGGATCAGGTAGATGCGGTGTTTTACGCAATGGTCAGCGATCTTACGGGGTCGCCGAAAGAGCTTGTCGACGTTACTACTGGTGGGATTGTTGGCTATAGCAAGCAATCATTATTTGGTAAGCGTACGTGGTTTGGTGAGAAGTCTTCACCACTGTTGTTTGCTGGCCAGTATGAAGATGCTGAGTCGGGGTGGGTGTATAACCGGTTCCGGTATTATAATGCTGCGTTTGGTATGTATAATGCGCAGGATCCGTTAGGGGTTGGGCCGAATTTAGCTAGCGCGCAAGCGTATGTGGATAATCCTACTACCTGGGTCGATATTTATGGACTCCAAAGTCATAAGAAAAATCGTAGAAAAGGAACCATACCCCAAAAATCTAGAGAGGTAGGAGTCAAAACCCACCAGGTCCTCAGAAGATATTTCCTCGACCAAGCAGCACCCCACCAGACTATGTGACTGAATTCTCATATCATGCTGAGCAAGTAAGAATGAAAGAACGAGGTGTATTCGAACAGCGAGTGCGAGATGTTGTTACTAGTCGACGAAAATTCGAGTGGCAAGCAGATAAAGGAACCTGGAAAATCACAGATAAAGATGCAAAACTTGTTGTTTGTATTACTGACGATGGTAAAGTTGTAACGGTAATGCGTCCATAGAAAAACACTAAGATAAAACTAGTTTTAGCTTCAAACCCTAAGGAAATAATAGTGTTTCAAAAACCTGCCATGATGACCGATAGGGAAGGCTACATCTATATCAATATTGGCGCACCATCCGCCACACCACGAACCGTTGCTTATTCCATCCCCATGGAATCAGAGAACGGCGAGATAGGGGATCGTAATGGATATTTCGAGGATGATGAACTCTTGGGCATTGAGATCCTGAGGTTAGACGTTATGATTGCGAATTATGCCTCTGGGCTGTGATTTTTGCTTGTCAACGCCCTACCTGCCCTAGTCACCATAAATCACCGGTAGTTTTTCCCGGATGCGATGGACGAGGTGAGGGTCGACGTCGTAAAGCAGCATTTGCGCATTGGGGCCGGCTTCCAGGGTGATCATGCCATCGGGCTGCACAAATGCGGAATGGCCGACGCCGCGGGGATGGCTGGTGGCGTGATGGGTTTGGTCGGCGGCGATGACCCAGCTGGTGGCGTCGAGGGCGCGGGCGCGGATGAGTAGTTGCCGCTGCTGCAACTTGCCGGGACCATCGGCCCAGGAGGTGGGAACTAAAAATAATGTCGGCGCCGCGGCGCAAGCTGCCGAGGTGTTGAGGAAACCGCAGGTCATAACAAGTGGCAAGCCCAAAGGTGACGGCGTTATAGGTAAAAGTGACGAGATTTTTCCCGGGTTTGATGGTATCAGATTCGCGGTAGCCGAAGGCATCATAGGTGTGGATCTTGTCGTAATGGACGACCGTGCCGTCGGGACAGATCGCAACGGTGGTGTTGTACACACGATTGATGGTTCTTCCGCTCACCACATGCTGGTCGGCTGGTCGGAACATGCCAACAACAATGGCAATATTGTAGTTCTTGGCGAGACCCGCAAGTGCACTCACAAACGGCCCATCGAGGGGTTCGGCTATTTCGTCGAGTCGGCCGGTGCCAAACGCCCGCATGGTGGCTTCGGGAAACAGGATCAGCCGGGCATGATTCATAGCTGCGGTGATGACCGCCTGGGCTACGAGAGCAAAGTTGGCGGTTTTATCTGCGTCGGTGCCGATTTGGCCAATGGCGATTTTCATGGTGGCCCTAGGGTAACACTTTCTTCACCTACCGTTGGCGGTATTTCACGGTGGTAGCATCCTCAAACCCTGGTTTGTCGCCGTTCTTATACCGCTCCCACGCCGCAGTAAACAACTCCCCAACAGAACCCAACGAAGGACACCCACCAACAACCGGACGAAACACCACATCACCCCACACCAAAAACAACGACACCTTCCACACCTCCACACCACACGAACCTGCAACACCAGACAACCACCCACCCGGCAAAACCACGAACGACCCGCACCAGACCGACGACCACCAACCAACAACCCCTCGACCAGCCAACACCTCACCAACCCCACGAATATCCCCACTCCCCAACCATTCCACCGACGCACACACATCAGACGGACACACAACGCTAACACCTGCAAAAAAATACCGCGCACAATCCAAAGACACCCCTAACACCCCTGAAACCTCAACAACCAAACCAGGCACCGACACACACGGATCAAACCCCACACCAACACCACCAACAACACCCAAACTATCAACAAAACCATCCAACAAACCCTCAACAACACACGAATCGTTTGGGACGAATGGTTGTATTTGGGGGTAAACGCATCATTGTGGTAGTCACAGCCTAATGGCATTGTTCCTAACCTGTCCCCATGTTGAAGATTGTTGGACAGCAAATTCTTCAGGTCTCGTAATTTTGTGGCGATTCTTGCCCGGTTTGGGTCAGATAAGTCCAGTTCTTGGGCGAGATACAATAGAGCCTCAAGGTAGTGCCCGGCTCTTTCGGATTCATATATCTGGGGCAATCCCAGCCGAGGGCTGATGGCATGAATAATCATTTGATCATTATTCTCCAGCCGTTTGAGGTCATTAATTTGCCATGCTGTGAGTGCCACGAGGGGTTTACCATAGTGTTTCAGCAGGTAGTCCCGCATCGTATCGATGTTAAGGCCCCGAGCCGGGAAGGAGTCATCCACCCCCGAAGCAAGCAACCATTCAAGATCATCAAAACCCCAAACCTGGGTCAATACCGCCCGCTCTGTCACCCGGGTAAACCCAAGCTCGGCACGACCAGCTTTGCTCTAACACTGTGCGAGGCCACCCCATACGAAATAGTTTTTCAGACCGTGAAGCAGGTATGTGGCAGTTTCTGGCAGCAGAATAGTACCATCCGACAACCGGGTTGCCGCATCAGCCAACGAGCCGCCGCCGAAAAGCGTTTTCTTATCCCTGGCCGTTTCGTGCGCTGTTCCGCCCACGCCTTAATCGCCGCAACACTATCCACAAACTCCTGCTTATCCATCGACAAATCGGGCTGTTCAGTGCTGGTATCCTTGAGCCGTGTGAGCGCATGGAGATCATATCTAGTACGGTACACCAAAAGTTCCTTGACGCCATTCAAGAGTCTCTGACTCAGGTTCATCATCCAACTGATGGTAGTGCCAACCAGAGGCAAACACCCCAGATGCTGCCATATCCAGTAACCACTCACACAGTTCGATCACTGCACCTGGATCATTCGATGGGGTGGAAATAGCAGCAACAATGACCTTCTCCCTGCCAATCAACTCATACCATGCATGCGAAACCCATTCCTTATGGCTGGGAATCTCTCCAGGATGGGCAAACAACCACGGTAGTGGGCCACCATCCCACGGACCAATCCGCCGCTTCTGTTTATTTACCCTATGTCCGGGCTTGGCCTGCCAAAGGACTTTCGATGCAGCATCACTGACTTGTCGTGGAGCAGGCGGATTATTCTGCACGGGATTATGTGCAGTCACCAACCAGCAGGAAAGTTTCTGTACCTCGGCGATGACCTGAAGGATGGCAACCCCCAGCACCGGATCCGCGCCGATTTCTTGCTTAACCACCTCGGCCATGGGTGATGCCAACAACATGGCGGCCTGCTCATAGCTCACATTCCGCAGCCGCACACTCATGCCCTCGTCACGGGGACGCAACTGGTGGAAAGCGCTTAATGGTAAGTCGTATATGTAGCTGGCCTGCCCCTCTGCTGAGTGCCTAGTGCTGCCGAACGCCTGATGATCGGTATCTGAATCATAGAAGTATCTGCCCCGGTAGGGGCGATCCTCGATGAGCCATACCCCGCCACCGGGCCTGCGGATCGCCCCCATGATGCCGTATTGGGAGGAAAAGCTTCCCAAGGGAGTCCAAATATGGCTGGGTTGTCTCCCTGGCAGGTAGGGACCGCGGAACACAATTCTGACATGCTGGCCGTTGAGGGTACCGCACAGACTATCACGGGTTTGCGATTGAGCGGGAATAACGGTGCTGTGCCACAGGCTAAACTCTTGGCCTGCCGGCGGCGGGCTGGTGGGCAGGCCGGTTAAGTCCACCCCGGGAATGTTTTTCTCCCCGGCCGATAGGGTCGAAATAGTCGTCATCTCGATCGATACCAGTCCCCCATTCCTCAGCCTTATAGTTATAGGTAATAAGATAATGCGGACCGGTGCCGAGTACTCGACCACCGAAGTTTTCGGGTTGTTCGGGGTAGGTAAGTTCACCGTAACCGGTAAGCCGCCCCGCCGGAATCGGGAGGGAATAGGATTCTGCAGCTATGCGACGATCGTAAAGTTCCTCATCTAATACCGGGGTTTCACCCAGCCAACCAGCATGAGGTTCCCAAGAGGTGTAGTTGCCTTGCGGATCCCACCGGCCAAGCTCGTACAACATCGCCACCTTATTTCCCTCATGCTCATCGCATACCAGATACGCTGCCCGCACACGCGCCTCCAGAGGGATGGTGCCGCAGACTACAACCTGGTCACCGTCAATGATCTCTACGGTTTCGCCCACCCGGATGGCGACGGCAGGGTAGGGTTTCGTAAAACTCCACCTTGGCGTCTGTAGGGGCCTCGGCCTGGAGGCGATCTATGGCTTGCTCAACGGCGGGCCAGGCAAATTCTTCTACCATGCCGGTGCGCAGCCTGGCTTGCAGCTCAGCCACCGGGTCGAAGGCGAATATCTTTTCGATAGCCTCGGGATGCAGCTCGCTGAATCGTGGGTCAAGAAGCTGGCTGGCTGTGTAGCGAATAAACCGGTGCCATTCCGGCTGGTATCCGGTCAATTGGTCGCGCTTCGCGGCGCATTGTTCAAGGCGTTTGCGGCAGAGTTCCCGAAGCGCAGGCATGGTGGATACCAGGTCGTAGTGCTTGGTAATGCAGTCCAGGGGAATGGTGGCGGACGCCCAATCCGCCAGTTGGTCATGGTGAGCAATGCCCGCAAGGTCACACGGGGCGTATCGGAGTGAAACCATTCGTGCCAGCGGGGAAACTCGGCGTCGGGCAGTTCCCACACGACACCACCCGCGGACAGGGCATCAATGAGATCAATGCTCATGCATCGACAGTCAAGCGGCAGTGTCATCCCTGCCAGGCCGGCGCTTGCCGACGTTACGACGTCGATAAGCTTCTGGCTATGTGGTAAACCCCACTGGTAGAGGCGGCCGCATTCCGTGGTGATAAATTCGATGAGCCATCGGGCATAGTCGGTACTGTTAGTAGCGAGTTCGGCAAGCGTCCCGGAATCTTCCAGGAGTGTGAAGTATTCGTCGATGCCCAGTTTGGGGGGACGGCCAGTCAGCAGTACCTGCCTGCACTGTTGGGATTGGGTGGCGATGGTCACGAGGGATGCGCGGATGCTTCGGTAGAATCCTGCTGGCGCCGACATGAATCCGGGTGATTCCATGATGGTCTCGATCAGGGCTTTGTCGGATTCGAAGTCGCTCAATCCTGCTGCTTGCGCTAGTTTTCGTAGGTCATTGGCCATGGCGCTGTGGCAGCCCCGACGGAACTTGGCGCATGCGCCGCATAGGCGGAGGAAATAGTCGAAGGCTTCCCGTGGTGCCATGCGGTTTACCACCATGGTGGCCTCGGCGGTGAGCTCGCGGGCCCCCACAACACCAAGGGCTGCAAATTCGGTGAACACGGCCACATGTTGTGTGATATCCACGTCAATAGCGTATATGCGCTCGATATCACGGGCGTTATGGAAACAACGCTTGGCGTACGCCTTCTTGCCCACACCGAGAAAGATGCGGGCGAGTTCTTCCCAGAGGGTGGGAACGAAGTGCGGCACGGACCTCGTTAATGAGGCGGTGAGCTCATCGAAATGGGTTATCACCCTGCCGACCATGGCGGCTAACATTGCGTTTTGCCCATTCCAGTTCCCCCACCAGATTCACGGCGTGTTGGGCGTTTGCCGGGTCTTGGCTCATGGGCCAGGTGGGGAATCCTGCCGCCCGAGCAGGACAGCGACCCACATCCTGGGAGTTCACGAGGCTAAATCCGACAGATTCAAGTGCCCGGGCTTCGGCCTCGACAAGTTCCGCTGGAATGATACGAACCATGGTGGTGCCATTGGTGTGAGTAAACTCCGCGGCACACAACACAGTGTCGTGTTCTTGGTGATGGTGCAGGGCTGTGATCTTCGTGGTCATTTTTGAGCTTGGTAGTAATGCTGTACGCCCACAGGTTTTTGGGGCACACAGCATCGGCATGGTTCTTTTTCAACCATACTAGGGGTGAACCACTCGGGTTGCTACCTACCGGCGTTGGTAGCGGCTAGTTGTGATTTCTTCGAATCCTGGTTTGTCGCCGTTCTTATACCGCTCCCACGCTGTGGTAAACAACTCCCCAACAGAACCCAACGAAGGACACCCACCAACAACCGGACGAAACACCACATCACCCCACACCAAAAACAACGACACCTTCCACACCTCCACACCACACGAACCTGCAACACCAGACAACCACCCACCCGGCAAAAACCACGAACGACCCGCACCAGACCGACGACCACCAACCAACAACCCCCGACCAGCCAACACCTCACCAACCCCACGAATATCCCCACTCCCCCAACCATTCCACCGACGCACACACACATCAGACGGACACACCAACGCCAACACCTGCAAAAATACCGCGCACAATCCAAAGACACCCCCTAACACCCCGAAACCTCAACAACCAAAACCAGGCACCGACACACACGGATCAAAACCCCACACCAACACCACCAACAACACCCAAACTATCAACAAAACCATCCAACAAACCCTCCAACAACACACGAATCACCTGAGCCTCATGGGTGACTGTGCCATTGAATCCCTTTTTGGTCGTAGTCCCCACCGAGTTCCATGGTGCCGAGTTCTTTCCAGGTTTGCTGCGCCGCAAACTCTTTGAGTTCTACGAGTTTTGTGGCAATCATTGCCCGGTTCGGGTCGGAAAGGTCCATTTCATGCGCCAGATACAACAGGCCTTGCAGGTACTTCCCGGCTTTTTCGGCATCAAAAAGAGAAGGTACTCCCAGGTGGGGACTGATGGCGTGGGTAAGGAAGTCTGTGAATAGACCAAGTTTCCCTGCCTCGTTAATCTGCCGTACAGTGGGTTTCATAATGGGTGTGCCATAGTGTTCGAGCAGGTAGTCCCGCATCTTCTCCACATTCACCCCCGAGTCGGGAAGGACTCGTCCACCCCCGAGGCAAGCAACCACTCAAGATGATCAATACCCCGAATCTGGGTCAGTGCTGCCCGCTCAGTCACCTGGGTGAACCCGAGCTCAACACGGTCAGACTTATCGAACGCTGCGGAATACCGCCATGAATATGGGGAATAGTTCTTCAGGCCATGAAGCAGGTATGTAGCGGTTTCCGGCAGAAAAATAGTACCGTCCGACAACCGGGTTGCCGCATCAGCCAGCGAGCCACCACCGAAAAGTGTTTTTCTTATCCCCTGGCTGTTTCATGCGCTGCTCCGCCCACGCCTTGACCGCTGCAACACTATCCATAAACGATTGCTTATCCATCGACATATCGGGCTGGTCAGGATCGGTTATGACGCACAATTCAGCCTTGCCTATATGCTCGGAGCGCACAATGGCGTGTAGGTTTTCGTTACGGTAGCGGCCATAGCCATACACCCAGGCGCCGTGCCGCTCCCCCACCTGATGGTCAGTAATATTTTTCTCTACCAACTGATAGTGCTGCCACCCAGAGGCAAACAGTCCGGCTTCCGTGGCCTCCAACAGCCACTCACACAGCTCAATCACCGCATCGGGATCATTCGATAGGGCAGAAATAGCGGCAACAATGGCCTTCTCCTGGCCGAGCAGCTCCCACCATTCTTTTGCGACCTCCTTTCCTTCACTGAATTCCGGGATAGCTTCCCCAGGATTGGCGAGAAGATCCGAAAGAAGACCGCCATTCCACGGACCAATGCGCCACACATGGTTATACATATTACGCCCAAACATGGCACGCAACAGGACTTCGGCAGCCACCGGGCTGACCTCCCGTTCCACGGGCTTCTCTTCCTCCGCCTCGCGGCCTTTCGCTGCCAACCAGTTGGTAAGGTCCTGCACCTCGGTGACAACCTGAAGGATAGCCGCACCCAGCACCGGGTCCGCGCCGAATTCTTGCTCAACCACCTCGGCCGTGGGCAACTCCAACAGCTTGGCGGCCTGCTCATAGCTCACGTTCCGCAGCCGCACACTCATGTCTTCATCACGGGGGCGCAGCTGATGATAGGCGCTTAGCGGTAGTCGGCACACATAGTCCGGGGAACTGGTAGTTCTTATGCCGCTGAACACATGCTGGTCGGTTTCCGGGTCGCAGAAACCTCGGCCCCGGTAGTGCTCGTCGAGAAGCCATACCCCACCACCAGGCTTGCGGATCGCCCCCATGATGCTGTGTTTGGATGTAAAGCTTCCCAGGGGGGTCCAAATATGACTAGGATGCCCCTTGCCGTCGTAGGGGCCGCGGAACACAATGCTGATGTGTTGACCATTGAGGGTGCCGCACAAGCTGTCGTGGGTGGTGGGCTGAACCGGGGCAATGGTGCTTTGCCGGCTCAGGAACCTGTATGTTGATGGTGGCGGGCTCATGGGCAGGTCGGTCAGATCCACCCCGGGAATGCTCTCACCCCGGCCAACGGGTTCGATGGCAGCATCGTCATCAATTTGCGCCTGACGTGCAAAGCGATAATAGGGGCCTGTGCCCAATACTTGACCACCGTAATCCTTGAGTTGGTGAGGGTAGGAAAGCATGCCGCAACCGGCAAGGCGTCCCTCCGGGGTAGGAATGGAGCATCCGTCCATGAAACTGCGATAGGAACCCAAATCCTTGTCCAGCACCGGAGCTTCCCCAGACCAGCAGGAATAGTGGTTCGAATAGTTTTGGTGGTAAAATGTAGCCACGTGCTCCCCCACCTGATAGATGGCATCTATGCTTACGCCTGCCGGAACGGTGCCGCGGGCTATGACCTGGTCGCCATCAATGATTTCAATCTTTTCTCCAAGCCGGATGGCAACGGCGGGTAGGTTTCGAAAAATTCTACTGCTGCTGCTTCTTGCGACGCATCCGCAAGCAGTCGGCTCATGGACTGCTCTACGGCCGGCCATGTGAGCTCCTCTACAACACCATTGCGTAGTCGTGCCTGAAGTTCGGCTACCGGGTCGATGCTGAAGAGCTTCTCTACTGCCTCGGCGTTAATGTCGACCACCCGCGGGTCGATCAGGTGTGACAGCACGGTATAAGTGAACTGGTTCCATTCCGGCTCAAACCCGGTCAGGCGGTCGCGTCCCGCAACAAACTGGTCGAGGCCTTTGCGGCAAAGTTCCCGCAGCGCAGGCGTGGCGAGGATACGGTCGAGGTTATCGCCAGCGATGAGCCTCACAGGGATGCTGCCCTGAGAGACGGTCGCGAAGCTGTTCGTGGTGGACGATCCCGCAAAGGTCACGGCGGGACGTACTCAGATCCTTGTAGGTCTTATCATCAAACCAATCAACCCAGCGGAAATGCCAGGCATCCCGAAGATCCCACACAATGTTATTGGCGCATAGGGCGTCGATCAGGTCCAGGTCTGTGCTGTTGCTGTACAGGGGTAAGGTTTTCCCGGCCATATGATCGCCGGCCAGCACCACAGCGTCGATAAGCTTTTGGCTGCGGTGCCGCTGCAAGTAATAGTAGGAACTGCTGTATTCCGTTGCGATAAATTCCACCAACCATTCGGCAAGGTCTTCTTTGTCGGCGGCAAGCTCGGCGAATGCCCCAGTCTCGTGCAAGATGGTGAAGTATTGGTCGATGCTTAATTCCCGGGGTCGGCCTTTTAGTAGTGCCGCCCGACACCGCGCGGATTCCGCAGCAATCTTTGGCAGGGACAGTTTAATGCGCCTAAAGAACCCGGCCGACGCCTCCCGAAAGCCGGAAAATTCGATGATGCCCTCAATCAGGGCTTTGTCGGCGTCGAACGCGCTCATCCCGGCCGCCTTGGCGAGTTTCCGCAGGTCGCGGGCGAGGCCCAACATAAGCTCCAGCCCCGGCGCGGGATCGGGCGATGCTGAGTTGTAGGGAAGTAGTCGAAGGCGGCTTGTGGTTCCATGCGTTCGCCGGCGGATTTGGCTTCGGCGGTGAATTCCCTGGCGCCGATGATGCCGGAGTCGGCGAATTCGGTGAACATAGCGGCGTGTCGTTCGGCGTCGATGGTGATGCCGTATGCGCGTTCGATTTCGCGGGCTTTGCCGAAGTATTGCCGAGCGAAGTTGGTGTTGCCTACGTTGATGAAAATGCGGGCGAGTTCTTCCAGCAGGGTGGGGACAAAGTGTGGGGCGGAATTTGTGAGTGAGGTGATGAGTTCGTCGAAGCGTTCCTTGATGCGTCGCGGATTATGTTCCGCGTTGCGTTTTGCCCATTCTAGGGTGCCTCACTAGGTTGAGGGCGTGTTGGGCGTTGTCTGGGTCGGTAATGATTGGCCAGGCGGGGAAGCCGACTGCCCTGGTGATGGTGCGCCCCACGATTTGGTCGTCACCCCGGTTGAGGCCGACGGATGCGAGTGCGAGTTCTTCGGCTTTGAGCAGTTCGGTGGGGACGAGTCGGACGATGGTGGTGCCGTCGTGGCTGGTGAATTCGGTGGCGTGGAGTTCCGAGCTGCGGGTGGTTGGGGTTTCCGGGGTGGCGAGGGGGTGATGTTCATGGGGTTCCTTTGGGCGGGTTATTGGTTGTCGTCGGTGTCGATGGTGCGGCCGGCATAGATGTATTCGCACATGCGGATGCCCTCTGACCAGGCTACGGGCCCAACGTCGGCAAGCGGGAGGCGTTTGCCGTTTGCTTTAAAGTCCAGGGCGCCTAATTCTGCTTCGTCGGAGGGATCCCAGCCATTAACGTCGAGTGATGCGGTTACTTCTTGGCCGCTGTCGTGCACGATGACGGCTACTTCTCCTAGTGTGGTGCGGAATCCGCCGCCCCGGCCGCGGCCTAGTAGGTGTGAGCAGCGCGCATATTTTCCGCCCGAGTAGGCGTTGACGGCTTTTCGTTGGCTTTCGGCGTCGGCGGGTTTGAAGTATACGTCTCGGAAGAGTTGGTCTAGGCCTTGGTGTACGCCTAGTTCGGAGGCGAATTCTCGCCATTGTTCTACTTCGTCGATGAGTGCTGGGTGCAAGATGGTGAGTACTCCGGAGTCGGTGACGGGTATTTCGATGGTTTCGCCGTCGAGGTCTACGAGTTGCAATGATGTGTCGGTGACTTCTTGGAGCATGCCTGATTCGGATTCATGTGACACGATTAAACCTTGGAAATATTTGCGCCATAGTGCGTCTTTCCATACGGCATGTACGACTAATACGGGGATGGTGTCTCCTTGGAGGAACCATTCTTGTACTTGGTCGCGGTTTGATTGTTCGTGTTGTTCCAGGGTTACTCGTTGCCCGTCGAGCATGTCGAATTCGGGGAGTTTTCTGGCTTTGGCTGGCACGGTTTTTGAGTACTCGGCCTGCGGCATTGCGGGCGATGATTTTGTTGTCCGGCCCTAGTGCGAAGGGAGTAGTCGCCGGCGTCGAGCCAAAGCTAGGTCGTCGGTGTTCATGGTTGTGTTGTGTGCCTTCCGCTGTAAGGTTTGTGGTTGTTGGTTCCACTGTATCTAGTTTGTCGGACACAACACGTCCATGGTCGAAAAATTTGTTTGTTTTTGCCTGTCGACGTTGTTCCCTGCCGGCAGCGTGGCACCTACGTCTGGTCTTGTGCGGTCTCGGGGGTTGGGCGAACCTGCGCCGCGCGTGCCGCCTGGTCGTTCACTTGAACGGTGGCGCGGAGGATGTCCGCCACCAACACGGGGTCCGACCCAAATATTTGTTCGATAACATCTGGGGCGGGGTTGGCGAGGATAGCAGCAACTTGTTCCCGGGTGGCCCGGCGCAGTCGGATGCTCATGTCAGGGTTGCGGGGTTGTAGTTGGTGGTAGGCGCTGAGGGGAGTTTTTCAAGGTAGTCTGTGGTTTTTGTAATGGGTGGTTTCATCGTGGCCTATGATCTGGTCGGTTTCTGGGTCGATGATTACTCGGTCTGTGGCTTTGTCGCCGATAAGCCACACGCCACCGCCGGGGCGTTTGATGGCGCCCAGCAGATTATATTGTGACTGGAATTGTCCCAGCGGTGTGCAGAGCCAGCTGGAGTCATCATGAAAGTCTCCGCATTCGCAGCATCGCGGCTGGAAAACAATGTTGATGTGTTGATCGTGGAGGGTGCCGCAGAGGCTTTCCGTGGTGGTAGGACAGGTTGGAGCGATCGAGGAACGCCAGGGGTTGAAGCAGTAGCCTGATGGTGGCGTCATGGGTAGCAGTCCCGTGAGGTTTATTCCTGGGACCCCTTCCCTTGCAGGAGAGAATCAAAAATAGGTGTCTTCATGGGTGTTCCCACTCGGCCATTCCCGAATTTTTCCGGCCGCCAAATAGATAGTACGGTCCGGTGCCGATAACGCGCCCTTCAAAGTATTTGGGCAAGTGGGGGTAAGTGATGAGGCCGTCGGACGCGAGCCGGCTTTCGGTGCCAGTGATGGCATCAGCTATAGGGATGGTGTAGTTGTTTTCGCTGCCGACCCGGAAATATGGGTTCATGCGGCGATGGACGGGACGTGGGTTTTGGCCCTAACCAGTGTGCGTGGTCTCCGGTATTTTCGAGGCGGTAGTACACGGCGATTTTGTCGCCAACTAGCTGTGCTAAAAACAGGTAGCAGTCATCTGGGACGGTGCCGTGGGCGATGATGTGATCCCGGTCGATGGCCTCCACGGTTTCATCGATTCGAAGGATCACCGCAGGATAGGCTTCGGCGAAGCGTACCCGCCAAGACGCCCCTAGAGAATTCGCCTGTGAGCCGTGTTAGTTCCTGTTCGAGGAGGGGCCAGGCGAGTTCTTGAAAAAAGCCGAGGCGCAGGCGTGCTTGTAGTTCCGCCACCGGGTCGTAGGAGAATATTTGTTCGACAGCTGTGGGGTTGATATGCCCTAGTTGCGCGTGAGCCAGCTCCTCTAGTACCTGGTGGTGAAGCGTTTCCACACATTCGGGTAGCCGATGATGCTTTTTTTCGCCTGTCGGCTTGGTGTTGCAGGCTACGGCTGAGCAGCTGCCGGCCGGGTTCGGTGGCGAGCAATGGTTGCTTGAGGATCCGAATGTCGGAAAGCGGGATTGTTTTTGCCATAAAATCCCCCAGTTGCGGGTGATTAATGATCCCGGCCAGGTCGCGGCGGTATTCACCTGCGCCGGGTCTTGCCCACGAGCGCCAGTCAAAGTACCCTGCTTTTTGTATCACTCAGGTCCCAGGTGATACCACCCTGCCGATAGGGCATCAATGAGGTCGATGTCCATGCCTCGCTCGTTGAGCGGAAGAGTTTTTCCCTTTTAGGGCATCGCCCGCATGGGCCACGGCGTCGATAAGCTGCTGGCTGCGCCGAAGTTATAGTTGTCACGGGAGTATTCGTGGCGGATAATTCGCACGAGCCACGTGGCGAGCCGGGCTTTGTCAGCGACGAGCCCATCATAGACGCCGGTTTCGCGCAGTAGTTCGAAGTATTCTTCGATGGTGAGTTTTTGGGTTTTGCAAGAAGAAGCTTTGTCATGCCACTGGGGATTGTCACGGACGAGTTGCACGAGGGTTGGGCGGATGTCGCGGAAAAACCCGGTTGCGGCCTGGTAGAAGCCTGCAAGCCCCAGGATATTCGTGACGAGTCTCCGGTCGGATTCTTTGGCGCTGATGCCAGCCGCTTTTTTGCTAGTCGACGCAGGTCGCTGGCCATGCGCGAATATGCTAGCCCACCGGCACGGCAGCGATCGACGCAGAGGCCGAAGAAAGTAGTCGTAGGCTTCCTGCGGTGAGAGGCGTTTCGCAGCTTTCCGGGCTTCAGTAGTGAATTCTTTCACCCCGATCATGCCCATGCGGGTGAATTCTTGGAACATGGCGGCATGCCGGCGCAGGTCCACCTCAACGTCGAATTTGCGTTCGATTTCGCGGGCCAGGTTGAAGAATTGGCTAGCGATGGGCGCCTGGTTTATCCGAACATAGATGCGCACCACTTCTTCAAGGAAGATGGGAATGAGGTGGGGCATGGAGTGGGCGAATTCCATGGCGAGCTCGACGAGTTTCTTCTGGGTGGCCTGTGGGCGTTTCCGGGCTTGCTGCTCCACCAATTGCAGACGGGTTGCAAGATTACGCACATAGTATGCGTTTGCTGGGTCGCTGAGGATCGACCAGGTGGGGAACCCCACTTTTTGCGCCGAAGCGTAGCCAACCACCTGGTCATCTGCGCGGCGGCATCCGACGCTTTGCAACGCTAGGGTTTCCGCCTCAGTAGTGTTTCCGGCACGAGCCGGATAATGGTGGCGCCGTCGGGCGCGGTGAATTGGGTGGCGTGCAGTGCTAACGTGTGTGGTGGTTGACAATCCAGGCTGGCGATATTCACGATATGACCGTAACCCGCACATCGGACATGCTTATGTGTATTATCGAAAACCCTGTACCAATTGAGGTCAAGTATCCCGCACAATAGCATCGTTTAACCGAATCGTTTTTCGATATTTTTTATTATGTTGCGGATGATTACCCCCCAATGGCCTTCCCTTTCGATGTACCCTACAGCGGATCCACGCACAAGAGCTCGTTTTTCGGCAAATAACTGTTCGATTTCCCACGTCTCCGCCACCGCTTGAGCAATATCTGGACCACATGAATAGGCATAATTCACGCTTTCAAGTAACTTGGTTGCTTCATGCTCTGACACCTCAATGTGAGCCGCCAGTTCGACCACCGGGTCAAAGGCAAAAATCTGATTCATGGCTTGGGCGTTGATGAGCCAGAGTTCGGGATGGGCTAGGTCAGATATTGTGAGATACCTACGTGCATAACTACAAGAGAACAAAAACTCCTGACGATTTTCGTACATTTGGTCGAGAACATCAGCTGCCAACTCCCGGGCTAGTTCGTTATCAAGGAACAACTGAGGACTCAGTGAAATATCAATGATGCTGAGCTCGCCAAGAGCCTTGGCCCGAAGATACGGGTCGGCAGCCACACCCGCTAAATCGGTGTAGTGATTATCGCACCAATCATACCAATGCCACTGAAGATCGTCGGGTTTTTCCCAAGTAACGCCAGCATCGGCAAGCGCATTAATGAGATCCGGGCTGCTGATGCCGGAATTGGGGTTTCTTGGCGGGAAGTACCGTACCAGCAAGCGCATCTTTAGCCTGGTAGATGGCGTCAATAAGCCATTTTTCGGTGTATATCCCGCCAGGTGCAGTAATGAGTTGACAGATCCAGTGGGCGAACGCACGGTTGTCACTGGTAAGTTCCCGCCACGCCTCGGTGTCCACCAAGAGGTCGTGATAAAATTCCAGCGACATGTAGACAGGCCGAACAGCAAGGAGACGGTCCTGCCACTCACGGTCAGCCTGCACGATACGCCGCAGTGACGATTCCACCCTGGTGAAAAAAACTCCGGATCTGCTGTAGTAAACCCTTTCGAGATAAATGATATCGGCGAGTAGCCGATCGATGACGTCATCCGGCTTAAGCCCCAGTGGCTTACCCAGGCGACGCAAAATGATCACAACGGCCTTATCGAGTATCCCACCGGCTTGTGCTTGGGCAACGATGAGCTTGTACGCATAGTCGAAGGCTGCTTGGGGTTCGAGCGACCAATCCACGATGTCTACTGCGTCCTGCAAAACGCGAGAGGTCATTGCCCGCCATGAACCAAATTCAGAACAGTAGTTCCTGATATTCGGGCGAGCCGATGGGTAAATCGTATTCGGATATTACCTCAAGAACTCGTATCAGGTAGTGGGTTAAATACCCGGTTCGGCCGGCCATCACGAAATGGCGGGCCAGTTCGGTGATAAACGCAGGTACGCAGTGTGGTGCCTCCTCCTCTAGTTTGGCGATCACCGGTTTCATCCGGTTCTTCACCCTGCCTGGTTTGCTGGTGACGGCGCCTTGTGCTCGACTGAGTTCGCCCAGGTAGGGTAGGGCAACCGTCAGATCGTCTGGGCGATGAATAGCCACCCATTCGATGAATCCCATGGGTTGTGTTGCTGCTGTCCTCCCCACCTGCCTGGTGGTGGCCGGTGTCAGACCGATCGTCTCCAGAACGGTTTCCGTCACATGCAATAGTTTTGTTGGTACGAGCCGCACCACAGTGATGTCGCCGATCGTGAATCGGGCTGCGTGTACTGTGGCATCGCTTGTCGACGCCGCCGGGAAGCAAGTGTGTCAATGTTCATGGTGCCCACTGTAACGACGGGGGTGGACACGATTGGTTACATAGGGTTGTCTGATTTCTCAAGGTGATCTAGTACGCGCAGCTTGTCTGCCACAACGCCTTGGCGTGGATCATCCGGTGGGAACATGTGGGCCATGTGGCGCAGAAGCACACGGTATTCCGCCGCTTTGTCCGGGGTGTCAGGAAGCCGATCCGTTAAGGTCTCCCCCACTTTTATCCGGGAGCATAGCGGCATGAGCTGGGCGTATTCGTCATCGCTGAGATGGAGTTGTGGTGTGCCGTAGTTTTTAGCCCAACGGGATGCCACTATGTCGGGCAAGCTGTAGGCGCGAAGAAGCCCCATGGTGATGTCGGAGGTGAGCTGGTCTTCGGCGATGATTCGTAGCCGACGTGGCATGCCCTGCGGGTGTGTGGGGGTGATGCCGAGCAGCACATAGTAGATGGCCGCCGGGGTGAGGGTGGTGGCGTCGACAAGCAGCGCCGCAATGGTTTCAATGGGAAGGTTGCCCGGGAAAATGCTTTGCTGTTTCCACCGTTTAGCTAGGTTCATCGGGATTTCACCGAGGCGCCTGATGACGACTGTGTAGGTCATATCCAACCATAAAAAGAGATCTTCTGGTTCGTAGTTACTGCGAGCAAGGTCCTGGGTGAAGGTAATGCCGAACGTTTTTAAGGTTGGTGTGGTCGGGATGGATGAGCATGTCGATCATGACGTGTTTGCCCTCACGGCGAGATTCGACAACCCAGGCACCGTGGTGCCAACCGGGAGAAAGCTCAACGTGGTAGGGCACCGTATGGTACAGCCAATCCGAGGCATAAATGCCCGCAAGGGCACCGGCTGCAAGGAATTTGCAGACTGTTTCCGCAGTTGCGGGTTGACGAAGGGGCGTTGCAATAGTTGCCGGATTCTGGCATCACATCCGATGGCCTGCACCCACAGGTTGTTGGTGATGGGGATGCGTGGCGGCGGGCCGGATTGTTGGGGGTGCGCCAGTTCGTCGGCAAGCTGCGTGAATTGCGCCGCTATGTCGGCGGCGGTGAGGTTCAGATCGGGGTGGTATCCGCTGAGTTCGTATAGGTATGCTGCGGCCGGCTCGGTGAGTATGGTGAAGGGGTTATCGAGTCTGCGGAGATGTGTGGTGGTCTTGGTTGCCCAGTGGTCGATGTCGTCAAGGTCGGACATGACCTCGGAGAGTTCGGGGATAAAGATCCCAAGATCATAGGGGAAGCCTTCCCCGAAGGCAGCGTAGGCGTCGTTCAGCGACGTGACAGCCTCATTCTCGTAACAGTAACCCACTAGATCGTAGAATGAAACATGTGCGGCAAACAGTTGATATATTCGAACTAGGTTGCGGGTTCTTGTGTGATATTTCCATAATTCAATGGAGCCGATACTCACGGAAAGCGCTTGCTCAAAACAGCGAGCAACGGTGCTTCCAAATGCTGTCCCAGGCGTCTCAATCAATTTCTTGTGCGCCATGTCATCGACTACTTCATGTTCACGAATGACGGGAAGATTGTCCTCAATGTCTGCAACATCAAGGTGATGTTCGAGAATGTAATGATGGTCGTTCTTCATTAATGCCGACAAGTTGCTGCGCTCCACCTCCATATCCTCATAGTTTTTTTACTATCAAACCAGCACTCCCACATCCACGCATCTCCCGAAACATCGTACTCATCTACTCCGCCGATAGCGACGAGTGCGTTAGTAACGTCCAGGGGCAGTATCGGAGTTTCTTATCCGGCACATCCAGGCACCCCCATGCACGCCTGACCTGGTGGATGGCGTCAATGAGCCACTTTCGGGGCGGGAAGGGAATGGGGTGATCCACGATGATGTCGAAGATGAGATCCTTGAGCCATGCGGCGAATTCCCACTTGTTTTTTGCCAGTTCGTCCCATGCTTCGGTGCCGTCTAATAGGTCATGGTAGCGGTCCAGGGTCATGAATTCTGGGCGAACATCAAGAAGTTTTTCCTGATAATCACGGCGGGAACGAACCAGCGCCCGTAACGATCGGCCGACCATAGCAAAGAATGTTTCCGGGGCGGCACGAAAGCCGGTTGTGTCGAAGACCACCGTTACCACCGTGGCATCCACCTGATCGGTGTCAAACCCCGCCGTGGCGCCAAGTTGCCGAGCTTGGCCTACAAGATCCGGTTGCATGGTAATGCCCGACCGGGAGGCCAAAGCAATGAGCCGCACATGATGATCGAATGCTTGTTCTGGTGTGAAATGTTGGGCTGCGGCAGCAGCTTCCGCCCGCACATGGTCGATGCTCAGGGCGTTCCATGCAGCGAATTCCCGAAACATGGCCAGCCGGCGCTCGGGGTCAAGAAGCAGGTTATGGTGGCGCGCTATCCGCAGGATTTGGTCAAGGTAGGCGGGCAAGAAATCGGACCGTCCGGCCTCCATATAGTAGCGCGCTAGGTCCCGCACAACGCTTATGGCCCGGCGCGGCCTGGTCACAGCCAACTGGTTGATTATCTGAGCCATGCGGGTTTTCACCAGGTGCGGTCGGGTGTGGACCATGCCACGTGCCCACCCCAGTATTGGCAGTGTGCAGGTGTCGCGTGGTGTGGCCCAGCCGATCACCTGGGTGTGGGTGCGGCGCAGCCCGCTTGTCGCTGCCCGAATCGTTGCCGCGGGGAGGGTACCTGTTGGTGTCAGTTCAACGATGGTGATGCCGCCGCCGCTGAATCGTGCGGCCTGCACCTCGACGCGGTTGGGTGGCTCGGTGGGGGTTTCCAGGGTGGTGAGCGGGCGGATATCCATGGTTGTCCACCATAGTTTCCTTGTCGGACATGTATGCCCACCCCCAAACCTTTGTTCGAAAGGATGTGCTATTGCTGTTGGTGGAGGTCCCAGGCTTGGTGGAACAGTACCGGCAGTGGCACTAGGGTGGGCAGCCCCGCACCACCGGCTGGGGTTTCAGGGTGTTCCAGATCAGGTAGAGTGGGGTTTTTGCTTCTTCCATGAGGGGCATGAGTTTTGTTTTTGGGAGCCAGTCGCCGGGGAGGAATCAGGGTGCGCCCGGCGCGTCGATTCTCCTGCACTACCAATCCTTGTTCCACCAGGGGTGTTGCGGCGTTGGTGAGTTGTTTGGGTTTCCACCCGTTCCAAGCACGCACGTTTTTTTGTCGGTGGGGTTGGGGAGTGCGGCGATTTGCAGGAAATACCTGGCGCTATCTTGCGGGATGTCGAGTGTGTCGGCGACCTGGGTGACCAGTTCGGGTGCGCTCACGCATGGATCATATGGGTTTCCAGCCGCAACGGCTTCCTGGTCGGGTGCCTGTTGTAGGTCGGCGATGAGTTCGTCCATGTGCCCCTCGGTCAGTGCTCGAATGGTTTGCCAGTCCAGCAATTTCGGGGAGTTTCCGGGCTGTAGTTCGCCCAGGTTTCCGGTGAAGAGCATTCGCCAGTGGCCCTCCCGTGCCTGGCGGGTGGCGAGGTCTTTCAGCCGGAGCAGTTGGTCTGCGACCGCCGCCCGGCGCAGGGTCGGTGCGGGGAAACAGGTGGGCCATGGCGATGAGAATGACGAGGTATTGGCTCATGACTGAGGAGACGTCATAAAATTTGTCTGTGAGGGTGTTGGCCACCCGGACGTATGGTTCTTTGAGTTCCATTGGGATGAGCTGGGCGTATTCCTCGTCGGTGAGGTGGAGTTGGGGGGTTGCGTTGTCGTTCGCGACCCCGGAAAGTACGGCGTGGGCGGCGTCAGGGGTGAGGGTGGTGCGGCCTGCGAGTTGGTGAACCCCTTCAGCCAGCGTGAGGCCACCTGGCAGCATGGGGGTGGCGGCTTGATAGATGGTGTCGAGTTGTTCTAGCTGGTGAAGGAATTGTTCACCGGTGAGGCTGCGGGTGGTTCATCAACAAGGTGGAGGGCATCGAGGTTGGTGTGGTCGGGGTGGACGAGCATGTGGGTGGTGCGGCGGTGTGAGGCGCAGCGGGATTCAAAACCCAGGCACCATGGTGCCATCCGACAAGGAGGGCCTGTTCGTCGGTTTCTCGGACTTCGGTGCGGTAGCACCAGCCGCTGCCGTAGACACCGGCGTGGGTAGCGGCGATAAGGAAGTCGCGGATTTCTGCCGCTAATTCGGGGGTTGATGTGGTCGGGCGAGCAGGGCGATAAGGGTTTGTTCGTGGCCAATGCCGCGAACCCAGGGGTTCACGAAGGTGCCGGCTTTGGGTGATTGGGCGAATTGTTGAGGGTGGGCAAGCCGGTCGGCCAGGTCGGTGATTTGGTTGATGATGGATTTGGCGGTGGGGTTGCCGCGGGATTTGTTCCAGCTCGTAGAGGTAGCGAGCGGCAGGGGTCGGTGAGGGTACCAATGGTAGAGGTGGTGCCGCGGATTTCTTGGTTGAGTTTTGTGAACCAGTTGTGGGTTTCGTGAATGTTGGCCACGATGAGGGCCATGGTGGGGTCGAGGTGGTCGAGATTGTCGAGGGCCAGCAGTTCGGCGGCTTCTTGCCGGGATGGGACGTGGCCGGTGTGGTAGTGGGATTTGATTGGTTTGGTAGCTGATTGTGTTGATGAGTTCGGTCACCGGGTCGAAGTCCATGATGCGGTCGATGGCTTCGGGGTTGAGCTGCCGACATTGCGAGTTGGTGAGACTAAGAATTTTCTTTTCGTAATACCAGTCGACTGCACCCAGGTTTTGGGCGGTGTCCCGGCGGTGGTCGGCGAAGCGGTCGAGGGCAACGGCTGCAAGCTCCCCGGCAGCTTTATAGCGGAGGAATAGCTCACTGTGGTTGATGATGTGCATGACGTCGAGGGCATCGCTGACGCTGCGGCGCAGGTGTGGGTCGGCCGTGATGGCGGGCAGGTCGCCTTCGATTTCGTCGAGTTCCCGGCACCACCGGGTCCATAAAGCACCATATAGGGTTGTAGGCCCGTCAGGATTGTCCCAGGTAGCGCCGGCGTCGACAAGCGCATCAATGATATTGAGCGAACCGTAGCCCAGTTTTTTCGCGGGTAGTGTCATGCCGTCGAAGCCGCCTCGGGTCTGTTTGATGGCGTCAATAACCCAGGCGCGTGTGCGCGGGCTGGGGCTGGTGAAATGGTTGAGTAACCATTCTGCAAGTCGGCGTGGGTTGTGGGTGAGTTCCTGCCAGGCTTCGGTGGTGTGAAGTACTTCGTAGCAGGCATCGGTTTCTCGACCCCAGGGTTGGGCGGCAATGAGTTGTTCTTGGTATTCGCGGTTTTCTCGAATGAGTTTTGGATTGATTGGGCGTTTTCGGTTTCTCGGAAATGGCCGATGGCTTGTGGCAATAGTTTTTGTGCACTAAAGACTGCTTTCAGCATGATGTTGTCGACGCTGTCGCCACTGAGGGTCCTCGCTGCGTCCCAGCCGCCACCAAATATCGTGCAGAATTATCATGGCGTGTTACTGCGATGATGATTTGGGCTAGGTAGTCGATTATTTGCTGCGGGGTGAAGCCTTGTGCCACAAGGTTTTCCGCTTCCGTCCACATGATGTCCCCGGTCACGACTTTTTTTACAGCCGGCGAATTCCACGAAGTATGTCATTCGCTGGTCGTAGTCAATGGGAAGATTGTGGGTTTTTTCCAGCTTGTGGATGAGGTTTAGATATGGTTTAACGAAACTGCTTTTCTTTTCTACCGCAAAATAGTGCGCGAGTTCCATGATGAAGGCGGGGGCGCAGTGGGGTGCGATCACGATAATGTCGTCGATGGATTTTTGTAGGCGAATTTTTACTTTGACCGGATTGGTGACCACGTTGTGTTCCGCCCAGCTGAGTTCCCTGCAGGTATTTGAGCATATTGGGCATGTCTTGCGGGTGGTTGATAGCGACCCAGTGGATAAATCCGACCGGTTGTGGTGGCGCCCAACCGACGGGCCGGTGCGTGGTGCGGTGCAGGCCGCGCATGCCCATGAGGCTGTCGGTAATTGCCTGTAGTGGCTGGCACGAGTTCCACAATGGTGGTGGTGCCGTTGGTGAATCGGGTTGCGTTGATGATGTGTGCGCTTGTCGACGGCGAAACGGTGAGCGGGTTGATGTTCATGCCCCCACCTTAACTATGGGGGTGGACGCATTTGGCCGATTACAGTGGTTTGCAGTGATCTTGGACGCGCCGGGCTGCCTGGACCACGCTGGCACAGAGGTCGTCATCGGGGCCGAGACCTAGCAGGTTTGCGGCAACCTGGTGAGGGTTACCCGCAGGGATGCTATCAAGTAGTTGTTGGGCTTGTTCTTCAGTGATACCCCGGAGGACCTCGCTGGCTTTGGGGCTGCGGATGGTGAGGTTACGCCAGGCGTTCCAGGGCAGGTCATGGAAGAAATGGCGGTTTCCCCATTTGTCGTAGGTGGGGTTGGCGATCATGGCGAGTTCGCTGGTACCTGACCTAAGGGAGTTGCCCGTCCTCGGTGTAAAGGTAGGTGACGCCGTGAAGATGCAGGTAACCGACCGTTCCCACGGGTGATGTGTGAGTAATGCCGTCGGCGTCGATGAGTGGGTAGGTGCCATCATGAGGTTTAAGTATTGCGCACAATAGGAGTGGGTCGTGTGGTTCCTGCCGGAAGAATAGTTGCGGGTGGTGGGGGCGGTAGTCGCGGCCCATGATGCGGGTTGGGAGTTGAGCGCTGCGACCCCAGTCGATGGGTGTGGCGGTGGTGCGTCCTAGGCTGTGCAGCGCCTCGGGTTGTGATGGACCCAGTGCCCTGCCGGTTTCGGGGTTTACTTGCCTGATCGCGTAGGTTTCTGACCAGGGGTCTTTGCGGAGGCTGGTGTGCCAGGCGTGGCCGTCGTTGTCGCCGAATGCGTTGCCTTCGGGCATGGTGATTTCCGTCCCCGGCACGTCTGTGGCGGCGGCGTCCGCGTGGCGGGCTATTCCGCCGCCATAGAGCCTACCGGCGGGGATGGGCAGCGTATTGGTGGAGAGTTCGTAGTGTCCGTGCTGCCACTGGTGAAGGTTGAGCGGTTGCGGCACCCCGGTGGCCCATTCGGCGTTGAAGCCGATGGTGCCGGCCACGTATCGGATGGTGAGGATGTTTTCGCCCACGGCGATCTGCCCGGCGTCGCTGTTGGTGTCGACGTGGTCGTGTTCGGATATGGTGGTGTTGTTTTTCGATGTAGGCGATTCGGTCTGGGGTGGCGACGATGACGCCGGGGTAGGATTCCCACAGTGTGATGGCGGGTCGCTTGTCGACGCCCGCCCAGCGGTTTTCCAGTTCCGGCCAGGTGTATTCGGTGAGCAGGCCGGCGTGGAGGTTGGCCGCCAGTATGGTGGCCGGGCTGATGTCGAAGTGGTGGGTGATGGCGGCGCGGGTGGTGGGGCTGAGGGTTTGTGGCGGTATCCCACCCACAAGCTTTCGAAAGTTCGTTCGCCCAATGAGGGGGTGGTTGGCGCGGGCGAGTTCGTCCAGGGCGGCCTGGGTGAGGGCGTCGAAAAGCCCGGCGCCGCCGCAGACTACCAAGGTTAGGGACCGCGTGGTGGGGAATGTCGGCGAGGGAGAAATCACCCAGGGTGGCGGCAAGCAGCTCCGCATCGGCGCACAGGGCGCTGAGGTCTAAAACGCCGGCATGGCAGTGGCGCAGTCGCTGAAGAACCCGGCGCCACTGGTTTGACTCCCCACGGATTGTTGGTCGGGTTTCTTGCCCCAAGTCACGCCCGCGGTGGTGAGGGTAGCGAGGATTTCAGGAATTTTTGCAATATTTGCGGGGATCTGTTGCCCACGCACCAGATCAGCCTTGTCGCGGATGCCGCGGATGATGAAAGTCAGGTCGCCCCCATTGCGCCGGGGCGTGTATGGTTCCAGTTCAATGATGTTTGCTAACCAGGTCACGAAAACCCGCTGGTCGGATGCGATGATGTCGACGACCCTCAGGTCGGAGATCATGGTGAACCACTCCCCCGGGTCGCTGCCGTACCGGTCTATTTGTGTGGTGCTGTGGGCGAAAAGCCGGGCGTACAGTTCGGGTTTCCGGGTTGCTGCCGGCCGGATATGCTCGGCTAATTCCTTATAGAATTGCCAGGGCACTGTCTTGAGGGCAGGGCTGCCTGCGATGCCTTCTACCAGGTGCACGCCGCTATCGGCGGCGCTGTGGCCGGCTGCTTTACCTAGTCGGATGATGTCGCGCAGCATTCCGGCGTACAGCTGCCCGCCGGCACGAATCTGGTTGATGCACAACGACAGGAAATACTTGTAGGCTTCTTGCGGGTTGGTGCACCGACTGCTGGCAGCCTGAGCCTCACGAGTCATGTCGGCCGCACCGATGATGCCGAGGGCGGCGAATTCGGTAGCCGCGGCCTGGTGCCGCCACGAATCCATCAGCAGATCGTATGTGCGTTCGAATTCGCGGGCCTTGGCGAATGCGCGTTTCGCCGCAGCCTGTTTGCCACCGGCGGCGAAGATGCGAGCTAGTTCTTCCATGAGGGTGGGAACGAAATACGGCGCCGAATCGCCCAGATCGGCAAGAATCGTGGCGAATTTCTTCTCAATCTTCGACACCTTCGGCATGGTGTTCCGCGCCCACTCCAAGTCCGACACCAGCCGTAACGCCTGGCGGGTGTCGGCGGGGTGGGTGAAATCACCCAGGCAGGGGAACCCCACCGACCGCGTCGTGGTGTGCCCCACTTCCCTGCTGCGCGTCGGCGCCAACCCCAGGACCTGCAGGGTTGCTTCCTCCGCCGGGATGAGGGCCTCGGGTACCAACCGGACCACCACCACGCCAGAGCCGGCATCGGTGTTGGTGAAGGTGACGGCGTGCAGCGTGGTGGATTCCGGCTCCGGGGGCTCGACGAGTGCGCGTATGATCATGGCATCAGTCAAGCATGATGGTCGGACATGCTTAGCCAACCATCATTATGAGCCTAGGTTATCGCCGGTATTTTTTAGTGGTAAGGGCATCAAAACTAGGGCGATCCCCAGACAACCACCGACCCCACACGGTCTGAAACAACTGGTCAAACGGCTCAGCAGGCGGACACCACCGCACCGTACTCTCACACCGCTCCCGATACCGAATCAGATAGAAGTTACTCTTCCACGCCTCAACCGGAATGGTTCCCCGACCGGGCCTCCCACCACGCACCAGGCAGAAACACAGTCCGACCAGCCCCAGTACGCTTACCCTCAACCACAAGGTCGCGGGCAACGAGTTCGGCACGGGCCTCATCAAGCTGTTTCTTCTTCCACCCATTCCAGGCCTTCACATTAGAGTCAGTAGGATCAACCAAGGCGAGCAACTGAAGAAAATACACAGCAGCCAGCTCAGAAAGCCCAAGCTCCTGACACACCTCGGCAACAACAGCAGACGCAGAAACCCGCGGATCACGATAACAACAGGCAGGCCGAGACTTCGTCCCATCCTCCAGGTCGGCAATAATCTTATCGAAATGCCCCTCCGTCAAACCCCGGAACGCATCAAGGTTATAGCCCCAGTAATACTCGTAGTCACGACTGTCTTTGATGTGGTTGATGTCGCCGGCGAGCGGCAGGGAGGTGTGGTTACCAGAAATATTTTTTTACCTGTGGCGGTTTTTCAGCGTGGTGAGCTGGTGTGCCAGGAACGAACACACTTCCCTGGCCTCCGCATCATCAGCAAAAACCCTGCGCCGGCAGATTTGTGGCCATATCCAATGCGATGGACGCGACCATGCCGCCGTTCCACCCAGAGAATTGGGGTTTAGGTTTCAAGGGGCGGAGCAGTTGGAAGAGGATGCGGATTTTTTCGTCGGATGTAGCCCACGGTTCGGCAAGGTATTTTTTTCCATGAGTTGGTCGGGAATGGCCAGTTCGCAGTCAGGGGAGACCTGCCACGAAAGCGTCGACAAGCGCAGTGTTATTGTCGAATGCAGCGGTGGCAAGCAGTTCCCGGCTCATCGGGTCCACCCTGGTGAGGAGTGCCGTGGCGGCCAGGGTGCTTTTGCGGGTGAGCTTGAGTTTCCTGCGGATAGTTTTCGCCCGTTCTTCCTCGGCAGCCCGGAGATCATCGCCACCGGCGCAACGGAAGACCGCAATGGCGAGTTCGCGGGGCAAAAGCGTCCCAAAACCACCAGCGAGCAGCATGATTGCAGCGGTCTCGGTGAGGAAGGTTCGGGCCGTGAGGTCGTCGACAAGCGGCCGCATGCGCGACAACCACTCACCGGAATCAATATCACCCATATGTTCTAACTTGTCGGCCCAATCACGCATTTCTTTGGCGCTCATTCCCGGCTCGACGCCAAGATCGTGGGCGGTTTTCGCTGCGCCCAAAGCCGAGGCATCGCGCACGGTTTCGGGAAACTTGTCCCCCGCCACGAGCAGGCGATGCTTGGTGCCCTTCTTGACGCCGTGCAGCGTGTCAATGACGATAACCTGCGTGTCGGTATCGGCAAAGAGCAGGCCGGCGCGGGCCTTACCTGGCTTCTCGGACATGCGGTGCCAGTCGATGAGCACCTGCCGCCACGTGCGGTTGTCGATCTTGGCATTGGCAAGTTTGCGCAGCAGCGTAGCAGCCTCCATGCGGGCAGCCGGTGGAGTGAGCGGCCCCATGGCCCAGGAGACCAGGGCTTTTTCCTGACCTGCGAACGAAAGCCAACCCCACGGATAGCCCTTGCCAATATGCGAGGCATCACGTTTCCCGTCGATCACTTCTGGAGCTGCCGCACGTCGCCACGACCGCGTAGGCGGGGCGCGCCGGCCGATCAGCGTCACCGGCATTCGGCACCGGGGTTTCTTGCGTGGCAGCGGAGTTTCGGGCTGCGATCGCCTCACGTTTGTGCTGCACCCGCGCATGGTTGCAAGCACTCGTGAGCTTATCGACGCTGGCCTGCACGGACAGGGCGAGCTGCACCACGCTGACGCACAGTTCCCGATCATCGGTGCCCAACAGGTCGGCGGCTGCCTGCATGGCGGCGGAGCCTAGCCGGCAGTTTGGGGACAGTGCGGAATACACGCGTTTCCCGGAGGTAGCACGCCCCTGGTTTCCGGTGGTGCCGCGCTTGCTGGAATCTGGTTCCAGGGCGGCCAGCAGCGGAGCAACATCAGCGGGCTGTAGGGCACGCAACCTGTGGAGGCTTCCTCGTTACGTAGGGTGAGATTCCCCAAGCAACCCACGGCAGCTGATACATCCAGTGGGGTTCCCCACGATCATCCAGTATGGTTGCAAGTTCACCGTGGACGGCGGAAACCCCGGGCAGGTACAGGACCGTGCTGGACTCCTCAACACCTACCAGTCGGGTGACACCACCAAAAGTGGTTACACCGTACACCGGCGTGTCATGAAGATAACGGGTACCATCCCCCGTGACCAGAACATAGTTCCGGTCCTCGCCCTTGGTGTAACCCACAACGCAACAGAATTCACCGGTATTGGTGGTGGGAATGATTTTTGCTCGGGCAGCATCGTTATCAACTGGGGCGGGAAGAAACGTGGTCCATGCCCAGTGCATGATGATGTCGGCGGCCTTGGCGAAATCGACCACCTGTTTGGGCGGCTGGTCCCTCATATACGTATCGGTGGCTGGATCGTATTGGGTGATAATGACGCGCCACTCGTAGTCGTGGTATTCACCACCGGAATACCACATGTTGCCGGCATTGTCGCCGTACACGACACTGTTGTTGCGGTTCAGCTCGCGGCTCGTGGCGCGCAGGATAGTGTCACCAACCAGCCGACCATCGGGAATCGCAAAGGGAGCTATGCCGCAGCGCGGGAACACCATAGTGGTAGGATTGGCCACTCAGTAGCAGCGAAACATCCTCACCATCATCCCATGTTGCCGAGATTCTACTACCGCCGGAATAGCTGAGCGCTAACACCCGGGTGCCGTCCATATCGGGGACGGAAATCATGTCGAATGAGGTGTGCTTGGTGCTAATCCTCGTATCAAGGAGGGTGGTATCCCCGGCGACTGCAGCAACCTTAGTGCCGCAGAACGCCACAACACCGGGATAGGATTCCGTAATCTGCAGCCTAGGACCAATACCACGTTCCGGGGACAACTCGTCACGCATGGCATGAATGTGACGCTCCAACTCCGGCCAGGTGAGCTCGGTAATGAGTCCATGGGCAAGATTAGTGGCAAGCACTGTGGCAGCATCCACATTCGCCTTCTCAACCAAACGCTCCAGCTTCCCCAGGGGCAACTGTGCCTTGACCGCAAGCGCCAAGCTTGTAACAAATCGGTCAATGGTGGGTAGTGGTGCGGTACGCAACTGACGGCACTCATCATGTAATAGTTCCTCGTACAGCAGGCCACCATTCACCTGGGCAACGGCATCACTACACCTCATGAGTCGTTCCAACGTCCAGCCATACAGCATGTGCGCCTTGATCTGCGGATTCTCCAGGCAATGGGTCAGGTTTTTATGCCGGTGGTCCCGGTAATATTGGATTCGATCGAAGAAGGATTCCAGCTGATTATTTTCCTTATATGAAACATTATCGAGGTGCCACTGGGCACCGGCAACAATCAGTGCCTCGATGATCTCCAGGGGAAGGCCAAGATGGGTCTCATCCAGTTCAATACCGGAAATCGTCTCGCTATTCGACGCAATGAGGTCGACCAGGCTGGGGCTGTAATCTGACCGGCCTGCTAAGGCATCGAGAACGGTCAGGAGCCAACGCCGGAAATGCGCCGGGTCTTCCTTCAGAATGTTCGGCCCGCCGATAGTGATGAAGGCAGTGGTCCAGTCTTCTAATTTGTGGTCACCGTACCACGAATAATAGTCAGTTGGTGGGGTGGAAAAGAGCTGCATCACGGCATCGGGCCGGTGGTCGAGCAGTCCAGCCATGTGTTTGCCCAGGGCCTTCACGAAGCCAACGGGGGCACGCCGCATGCCGCTTAACTCGGAAATACTGTCGAGAAGTTCTTTGCCGGCCTGCTGCGGGTGCGGCCGGTGGGTTTCGCCACTCGCAAGAAATCGCGGGGCAGACCAGCGTAGGGGGCACTGCCGGCACTCACCTGGTCGGTGATGAGCCCAAGGAAATACTGGTAGGCGGCCTCCGGGTCAGAGATGCGCTGCATGCAGCTGGTGGCTTCGAAACCCATTTCCTTAGCAGAGATAACACCACGGCGGGCGAATTCGGTCAGGGCGTGCCGATGCCGGTCAAGATCAACCGGCAGGCTGTACGTGCGTTCGAATTCGCGGGCCTTGCCGAAAGCACGCACGGCGAGTTTTGGGGATCCTGAATCGTCGAAAATGCGGGCGAGTTCTTCCAACAGGGTCGGGACGAAATGCGGGGCGGCCGTACTGAGCATCTGGGCAAGCTCCTCAAATCTGTCCCACACCTTTTGTTTTTGGGATTTCGCTACTTTTTTCGCCCATTCAATGTCGGCAACCAGGTTGAGGGCGTGTTCGGCGTTGTCTGGGTCGGTCATGATCGGCCAGGCGGGGAAACCAATGGCGCGGGGCCGGCTGCGACCCACCTGGCGGGGCTGAGGCTGGGGTTCCAGACCGAGTCGACCCATGATAAAGGTTTCGGCGGTCAGAAGAGTTTCGGGAATGAGCCGCACCACAGGGGACGCCATTCACCGTGGCGGCAAGCGCAACAACCGGCACAATATCCGCCGGTATGGCCGTATCGGCCGTACCATCGTGGGAGCCGGGGAGCGCGAGTGGGAGCATACCGCCCGATGCCACAATACGTGTGGGATTCATGTGTTGTCTTCTCCTTATGACGATTCTTCGGCGGATTCCACGGTGCGGCCGGCATACACGAATTCGGCCATGCGAATGCCCTCGGACCAGGTGATTGGCCCCACTTTCTCCAGTGGGAGCGACTGCCCATCCTGGTAGAACGACAGTTCCCCGATAGTTCCGTCTTCCCAGGGATCCCAGGCGTCAATATCGAGGCTGATACGCACCTCAACACCGTCTTCCACCACAATGAGCGAAACTTCCTGCATGGTGGTAGTAAACCCACCGCCACGGCTCCGGCCGATCAGTACCTGGGCTTTTTCATACCCGCCATCCGTGTAGCACGCACTGCCCGCTGGCGGCTAACAGCATCATCGGGTTTCACATAAATGTCCCGGAATAGCTGATCCACCCCTGCGACACCCCAAGTTCGGCAGCGAACTCCCGCCAGTCGGCAATGTCCGCAATGATGGCGGGGTGCGGGATGGTGATGGAACCGGACTCGTCGACGGGCACGGTAATCTCTTCCCCATCAAGATCGGCCAGGTGCAGGTAGCCATCGGACACGTCCCGGAGCAGGCCCATATCACCGGTAGCGGTCACGCACACCACAAGGTTTTCGAAGCAGGCGCGCCACAAGGGATCGGGCCACACCTCGCTCACCACCAGCACCGGCACCGGAAGTCCCTTGAGGAACCATTCGCTCACCTGACGCAAACATTCTTTTTGGTGTTGTTCCAGGTAAATGCGGCAGTTATTGAGCTGCTCGTATTCGGGGGTTTTCTTCGCCTTCGCCGGGACGGTTTTCAGCACCCGCCCCTTAGCGTTTTTGGCAGTGATCGTGGTGCCGTCGAGAGCGAGTTGGTAGTCGCCGGCGGCAATCCAGTGCAGGTCAGTCATGAGTCATAATCCTTCAACACTACATATAAACAAATTATTATTGATTGCGGTGAGGTAAAACCACCACACCGTCAAACAGGGAGATAACCAGCGCTGCGTGGTTGAATGTGATCGAACGCAACGGTTATGAGCACATCATAACGACCATGGTGGACATCTTTCGGTGGCATCCAGTAACCGAATGTCCACCCGCAACATGTCACCATGGTCGAACCCCCATTCCCCAGTTGGTCGCCCTACGATTGCAGATATGCAACCAGGGATAATCCGTGCCGGGGAGTGGGGTCGGTGACGAAGCGCTGCAATAATTCGGCCGCATATGGCGCCCCCGCGTCGTTCAACAGCCGCACGTCGGCGGCGCAGGCGGCATGGTGCGTCCGAATCGCGCTGCAACCACCCAGGGCACACCGCTCTAACCACACCGTGAGCACATCAGAAACTCCCCTGGTTGGTGGGGCGGCGAAGTCGGTTTGCTGCTGAGTATCGACCGGCGCCCCCGCCACCGCAGACACCGAGTCCAGGCCCGGAAATATTCGACCGCCCTGTTCTGGTTTCAGCTGAAGCCAGTTGTCTTCCGGCCAGAGACACACCACCTCCGAACCGTGAATGAGACAGGTCACTCCCCGATCGTCCGGCTTGGTGGCGAGAATCAGATTCACCAGGTTTCGAATATTTGTACGACGGGCTGCGGCGCTGAAATTCACCGTCACTATCCCTCCCGGGTGTTCAGCGACAGTTCCTTCAGGTTGCATCGCACACAACGCCACTCACCAGGGACAGGTCCCCCGGCAATAATAGGGACCGAATGAGCTCCAGGCTCACCTCCTGTCCCAGGGCGGCCCGAACCCCCTTACCGGAGCCGATGCGACCATCGGCGGACCCCTTGCCACCGCTCATGAGCAGCATATGCCGGGCCAGGTGGGCATGACTGCAATGCATGTCCCCGAGCCGCACCGGGCCATACCAAATCGTGGGGACCGCGCTCGCATCCCCGGGCGGGGTTTTCGTGATGGAAAACATGTCGCCGCCACGGGTGCATAGCGTGATGGACATCCCGGCAAACCCCGACGTGGTGACGATGGGTTCGGCGTAGAGGGGATAAACGTGGCGTTCTGCGCCCCGATAACTCCAGTGGCTTATAGGCGCGCCGAGCGGCACCGATGGCGTCCCGGTCGTGGGGATCCCGGTCCAGCAGGTGGGCGACCATGGCGACGGCAAAGAGCTGGCGGGCGACTTCCCCGCGCGCCACGGGCTTGCCCACTCGCGCGTCTTGCGAAAGGGTGGCGAGGGCGGTGATGGCACGTTCGAGACGCGGCAATCCCACCACCCGGGTTGTACGCACGAGGGCGAGCAGCTGCATATGAAACCGGGCGCTGAGATTGGCTAATCCCTGGTCGCAAATCGCGGAGGTAATGTCCTGGGCTTGGGATACGCAACCAGCGATGTCCGCGACCGCGGGCAGTTTCTTCGCCCACGCGGCCTGCGCCGCCGAATCCGTGTTGGTGGTTGCTTTGTCCGCCGCGGGCTTGTCGACGCCTCCCGCAGACGGCTCGGCGGAATCCTCGGCCTCGGCGGCAATTGGGGCGGCCATGCACACCGCCCCGATGTGGGCGCACTTGGGACTAATGAGGCAACTGCATTCAAACTTGTCTTCTACATAGGTGACGGTGGCGGTGCCGATTTCCACCCGGAACCCGTCGTCGACAAGCGTCACCTGCCAGGAGTCACTGTCGGCCGCTAATTTTTCGGCGCGTTTGAGCAGTCGGCTGGGAATGACCGCCAAGGCGTCGGCGGACACCCCGGGGGCTAACGATGGTAGTGGTGTTGCGCTCATTGGATGACCTCCCGCACCCAGCGGGTCAATTCCAGGGGTGACACGCAGGCCACCCGCATGCCGGCCGCCGCCACGGATTCGGCAATGCCCACGTTATAGGCTGCCTTGCCGTCATCATCGAGCGCGGCACAACCGATCAGTTTCACTCCCGAATCCGCCAATGCGGCAATCTCATGGGTCAGATTATTCACGGAACCCCATTCCTCAAAGTCGCTGATGAGCACCAGAATCGTCTTGGTGGGATTCGTCACCTGGCTTGCCGCATACCGCACGCCTTGGGCAATGTTAGTGCCACCACCAACCTTGATTTCCAGCAGCAATTCCAGGGGATCCTCCACGTGCCCGGTCAGATCAATCACCGACGTGTCAAAGGTGATAAAGCTTACCTTGAATGTGTTCACCCCGGCGAGAATTCCTGCGGTCATGGCGGCAAACACCGTGGAGGGCTCCATCGAACCGGAGACATCCACGAGCACGATAATGCCATGGTGAAACCTTCCGCTCTGGGGGCGCGGAAAATCGGGGTGACCGGAATGATCTGCGGTCGACTATTCACCATCACCGTGTGTTTCAGGTTGTTACGCACCGTCGCCGGCAGGTCGAGCCGCGGTGATTTCCGCCGCGATGGTTTCGCGTTTGCCATGCCGCCCAGGGCGGGGCTCAACTGCGACGCTAATTCCTTCGAGAGTTCCGACACGATCTTGCTCACGAGGGGTCGCAACTGCCGCAGCCTGCTCTCGGGGAGGGCGCCTTTCAGGTTGAGCACCGTGGTGAGGAGTCTCACGGATGGCCGCACGCTTTCCGCATCAAGGCTGGTGATGACGTCGCTGCGACCCATGTCGGCGGCCTTGCCGAAGATTTCTTGTAACTGGTCGGTGCCGAAAAGGGCGGTGATTTCTTCCTGCCACTGTCTCACCCCCAATTGGCTGGGACCATTGCCGGCGGCGTGCACCCGGCCGTCGGATTCCCCAGTGTGGTCCTTGCTGACGGTGTCTGCAGCCATAGAGTTCGTCGAGGGCACTCGCCATGCGCCCACCAGCACTGTCGAGGGTTTCGGGTTCGGCGCCGAGAATCAACCGCCAGCGCATCGCCGGGGTGAACCGCAGGTCGGCCAGGCCCAAGGCCGCCAGCCCTAGCCCTCGCTGCCACGTCGGCCCGAGCGTTCGCCTCAATCTGCTCCGGCGCTATCATCAGGGTTGCGTCGATGCGCCCCACCTGGGCTGACAACCGGTCGAGGAACTGTTCCCGCTCTGCGGGGGCCACCGTGTCGAAGGCGCCCCGCAGCGTGGGAAGGGCCTGCACGAACATGGGGTCGGACAGGGATGACACCCGGTCGATAATCCCGTCCATGATGGGGTGGTCGTACCAGAGCCCGCGGGAAGCGGCCAGGAACCCAACCAGCCGACGGTAGCTGGTTTTGCCGCGCCTGGCTGCCGGCGGTGTCGATCCAGCTGCCCACGAAGGCTGCGGAATGCTCGTCAGGCATGATGGCGCACGCCGCACCTTGCATGAGCGGCGAACCGTCAACCTTGACCTTATTAATCGCCGCCTGAATGCTCACGGAATGGGTTTCCATGAGGCCCGCGGCGAACCCCAGCATGCGGGCGTGTTCCAGTTCGTCGGAGCCGGCAATGCCGGCGATTTCTCGCACCACAACCCCGCCGAGAATTTCGCTCACCTTGGTGCAATAGTCACGGGTGCTATCCCGCAGCAGCTTGGCGGCCGGCTCCCGGCCCCCGGCAACCCCGATGAGAATGTCGATGGCGTTAATGGCATCCTGGAAGTTCAGCCTAGCAACCAGAGTGTTTTTCCACTAATTGGGTGGCCTGACAAAGCGCATCGTCAGCCCCGATGCTTGCGGCCTTTGCGGAGCACGTCGATCGTGCTGGCTGGGTCGCCTGCCGCAGTGGGCCAGGTCGGCGGCCAGCATGGTTTTTGGCGGCTTGGGCCAGGTTGACCCCCAGGCGGCCCGCATGCCCAGGGTGGCAGCGGTGTTGGAATCAAACGTGCAGGTCGCCGAGTAGGAGCGGGATTCGAATCCTCGATTCATTCCGGTTACCCGATCCCGCTCATAGGGCACATCCAGGACGGCGAGCTGCGCTAACACCAGGTGTCGTTCAAAATCCTTGCCGCCCTTAAAGGGGTCGATTTGTTTGGTGATGGTTGCGGTGCGTTCCTTGGACGGCAGGCCGAGCTCGGCGAGTTTCGCCCGAACTTGTTGCTCTAGTACCGGCACAGGGTGCGTCCGGGGAAGCTCACCGGTCACATCGCCCACCATGACTTTTTGCAGCGCTTGGGCGACGATGCGCCCCCGGCCGGTGACGGATCCGTAAGAGAATACCGTGTTGAGGGCCTCAAGCGCCTCCCGCCTGCCGGGATTGGGCAGGCCACGCAGGCGGGCGAGGTCGTGGGCGCAGCGGATGGCTTCGGCGATTTCCCCGGTGCCGGCGGGTTCGCCCTGGGTGCGGCATTCTCGCGCCACGTCCACAATGACGTCGTTGATAAGATCCGTCACCCCGGCCGAGGTGATGCCGAGCATGCGTTGCTGCCAGTAGGGGTCCCTAATGCCGGAGGCGTACCCCGACCGGGAATCCAATTGCGCAAAACTATAGCGGACGAGTGACATGTTCACCGGGGAGACGGTGGCGGGCACCTCAGGCTCGCCATCCAACAGCCCAAGGCAGTGGTAGGAGCCCACCACCACCAGGGTTTTCTCCCCAGTTCAGCAAGCCGCGCCCGCATGTGTGCCTCTCGGCGCGCATGGTAGAGTCAACGCCCGGTTGGGCCAGGCGGGTGCCCACTCCGACGGCGAGGGCGGCCCGGCGGACGTCTTGCCAGCGGGCACCAACGGCGAGGGTTTCGACTTTGGTGTCCCAGGCTTCGGCGCTAACGAGTTTTGTCCACGTCGACGGGTGGGTGTGGGTCCGCGTCCGTGGCACGTGAATCAGCAGCGGCTGGTTCGTCGGGGTCTGCGGGCGAGGGTGCGCCGACCGGCAGGTCGATGAGGTGGATGGGAACATTATTTCGATGCGCCCAGCGCATGATTGCAAGTTCGGGTGAAAAAGTCGGCGAAGGGATAGAAGCCGAGTTGAGTGTTTTTCGGCGGCCACGGCCAGGGGCGATGGGCGCCTTGGTGTCGTCGTGGATGATCCACGGGAGCATGGGTTTGGTGTCAGCCGGCATTTCCACAGCGATGGCCTCTGGTTGGAGGGCTTCGGCGGCTTGCACCACGGCATGGGCGCAGGCTGGCGAGTGGTGCCGCACCCGAAAATGTATTCTTTTTCGACCACTCGTTCGAGTTGGTCGAGGATGTGTTGTTCGGTCATTGGGCCATCACGTCTTCCCGACGATCCCAGAAGTTGCCAAGCCTTCGCATCGGCGCCCTTAATGGCGGGTTTTTAGCGCGGCGGCGGACGACAGAGTCCCAGTAGGCTTGCAGCCGGGTGGCGTCTTTGTCGTCGTCTTTGCGGACTGCGCCGAGCAGGTGCCCGGGGATGAGACTGACGGCAGATTCATTGAGGGGGAAGTAGACGGAGCTTAATGCGATGGAGGAGGAGATGGCGACGGCTTCGGCGGTGGACATAATACTGCCGGGTTTTTCGACCGCCCAACCTTCGGTGGTGAGCCCCTGACGGAGGTCCCGGAAGATGGTGACGAGGGTTTCCACGACCACGGTGTCGACGGTGCCTTGGGCTTGTGCTTTGTCGATGGCTTGTTGGGTTTTAGTTTTTACGAGGTTGACCTCTACGTTCCGGTCGGCGATGGGGTCGATGTGTTCGAAATTGAAGCGTCGTTTTGAGTGCGGCGCTCATTTCGCTGACGCCTTTGTCCCTAAGGTTGGCGGTGGCGATGACGCAGAAGCCTTCGCGGGCGGCTTCGGAGTGTTCGCCGAGTTCGGGTATGGCCATGCGACGCTCGGAGAGAATGGGGACGAGTGCGTCTTGATTTCGGGTTGGCATCGGGTGATTTCTTCGATGCGGGCGACTTTGCCGGTGGTCATGGCTTGGAGGACGGGTGATGGGACGAGCGCTTCGGTACTGGGCCCGTGGGCTAGCAGCATGGCATAGTTCCAGCCGTAGCGGAGTTGGTCTTCGGTGGTACCGGCGCTGCCTTGGACGGTGAGTTCGCTGGAGCCGCAGATGGCGGCGGCGAGGAGTTCGGAGAGCATGGATTTTGCGGTGCCGGGTTCGCCTACCAGCATGAGTGCCCGGCTGCCGGCGAGGTGACGACGCAGCGTTCAACGAGTGCCTGGTCGCCAATGAATTTGGCGGTGATATCCATTCGGGCTGGCAGTTCGGGATGTTCGGTTTTGGTGTCTTTGTCTAATCGGAGTCCGGTTTCGCCGCAGACGAAAGTGACGATGGCGCGGGGATAAGCAGCCAGCCTGGGGGCTTGGGCCCTTGGTCGTGAGCGGCGAGGAAGGCTAATTCGGTTGCATATTGTTCTTCGGCTAGGAGGACTTGGTGTTTAGCGTTCATGGTTTATCAGGGTACAAGAGTGCGTGGACACCTCTGACACCAGATTTAGAACATGAGTGCTATCGCTTTGCGACGTCGACAGGCGTGGGTTGCCAAATACCCAATGTATTTGGCGCGCATTAATCTGCGGGGATGGTTTCTAGCGGTTGAATAGGCTTCCTTAACGGGATGGGGTGGTGGATTGCTGGGATGTAGGGAGAGGGTAGGGGGTTTTGTAGGGGTGTGTTTTTGGGTTCGGGAATGAGCTTTTTGGGGCTGCATATCACCTACATGATGAATGTCACATCTTAAATATTCTGTGGGGTGACGGTATGGGGTGAATGAAACCTGGTTGATATGGGAGTCTTCATACATAAGAAGTCTGATGCTTATTGATAATGGTGCAGCAAATAATAAGCAATGTATGAGTGCCCCGAGAGTTTTATGTAGTTATTTCCTGATGGGGAGCTAGTAACTATGCTGAGGTTGGTTTTAGCTGGCAATAGTGGGTGATGGGCCTGCTATGTTACTTCGTAATATTCTTTGAAACCTTGGTTGAATAACCCGTCCTTGGAGGCTCGTGATGCTGTGCCAGCAGATTATTGTGATGTACTGCCCTAGATTTTTCTTGTGGTTTCACCAAGATGGGTGTCCGAAAGCCGGTGGGGTAAACACTACTCTTTCTGATTATTTTTCTTTCTTTATTTATCTTAAATTTTTCTCTATTTAAACACAAAAGGTTGTTGTTATGCCTGTTTTTACCTCTAAAGCCGTTTCTTCTCTATCAGCAAAACGAGTTCAAGATTGGCGGGAACCCGGCTGAAGTGTTCGAATTCGCCCGCAGGTGGCGGGTGTTTGCCAAAAACGCATTAACAACCGCCGCGTCACTCAGGATGATTAATGATGGTGGGTTCTTAGGCAGCGAGGGCGACAGGTATCGGGAACTGATCCATGGTGAGTTCCCGAAGCACCCTGACGATCACTGGTGATGCCCTATGGTGGGGTAAGCATAGCCGTTACCAAATACGCGGAAGCGCTCACTACGGCGCAAACCCAGATGAATGCCCTGACAGCCACTGCTGCGATAGATCACACCGCGGTACAAACCGCAGTCACGAACTATAACCTGTGCGAAGCAAACATGATCCGGGCTGCGGCCACGGCGAAACTAGCTACTGCCACAGCGGTGGCGACAGCTGCGGTGCCGGGCGTGAATGCTGTCACAGCAAGTACCGCCACGGCGGCCCAGTCAGAACTGGCCGCGGCCCAAGCAGCGTTCGAAGCAGCAAAGGCGGAGCATTTGCGGGCCACTACCGTGTTCAACGCAGACGTGACAAAAGGGCGGGGATTAAGGCCACGCTCAGTACCGAGGTGCAGGCTACGGTTACTGCTATTAGGTCGCAGGCCAGGAAACGGTTTGAGGAGAACCCGAGTGGGTGGAGGAAAAATGGGAGGCATTCAAAGACTGGGTGTCGAAAGCACGCAGATCTGTTGCGTGATATTTTCGGATGTGTTGCAGTCTATTGGTGGGTTGCTAGCATCACTCCCGATTCTGAATGGATTGGGGCTGTCGTTAAAAACTCTAGGGTTGGAATTAAAGGGGTTATTATGTTTGACGGGGAATTGTTCGTGGCAAGAGTTTGCTTCGGATATGACTACTTTCCTGCCTAGAGGGAAAATACTCGATGCGTTAAAAGGGACAAGACCGGGGAAAGCGCTGTCTGAGGCGTTAGGGGCGGCGAAAGAAGTTGGGGATGAATGGTCCGAAAAATCTGTGTCGAGAAATGAGTGCAAACTCCCAGGTCTAGAGCCGGTGGATATGGCAGCAGGGGCGATGATTGATTCCGCCACCGATGTGCGTATTAGTGGCATGTTGCCGATGGTGGTGGCTAGAACACTGACTCGGGTATGGACACTAGTCGTGTGTTCGGCCCTGGGTGGAATACGACGTTGGATTGTCGGATTGAGATCCTCCCAGGCCAAATCCTGATGATGACACCGGACGGGGCATTGCTGGAGTTCCCGCCAGCCCCGTGGACGGCACAGAGGTAGGGGATGCAGGCGCCCGTGGCGGCTGTGTTTCGTAGACGGTGCGTACCGGGTCCGAAACATCCAAAAAGGCGTTACCTACGTGTTTGGTGTAGCCGGCAGTGAAACCCATGATGGGGAGCCGTGTTACCGGCCCGAGGGTCCCGTGCCGGATTATACGATCACAGGGGATACGCCAAAGAACTACGTGTACCGCCTGGATAGGAAACCGGGGAACTAACCCGCAGGGAACGAAGCGTAGACGATGATAACGATGTGTCGTATAGTGGGGATGGCGGAGCTGATTCACCGGTGCTTCTGCTCAGACGTTCACAATTCCGCTGTGCCTGTGAATGATTCTGCTGTCTCACAAAAATAGCTCTGATAAGGATCAAGCCAATACTGATGAGGCCCAGTCTGGTGCTGATAATCCCCAGGATGATTCCGGTACTGCTGATAACGCTGATAATACTGGTTCTGGTGTGTGGAGGTATCGAATTCGTTCGTGAATATGTTGTCCCCAGGTTCGGTAGCTGACACGTTTAACCTGGGTGTTGAGGTCCAGTTGTCTACGGTTATTCATCATTCTGGTGCGTGGATTGAATACGACTATGAACAATCCACGGGGCATTTGGTTACGATGCGCAGGAGCGATGGTACCGTGTTGGAGTTGAAGTGGCATAACCGGATCAGCAGGCTGTTATCCATCTGGGTGCGGAATGAGGAAACCCACCCAGGCGAGGAACCGTTCCGGCTGGCATCCTATAACTATGATGGGAAAGGCCGCCTGCTGAAAGTTATTAACTCCGCTGCTGGGGCGTTGCGATACTACTATGATGACCAGCATCGTCCGTTCCGGTGGACGGATAGGAACGGGCATTCCTACCATTACCGATTCGACGAGAAGGGTAGGGTTATTGCCCAGGTAGGGTCCGGGGCATGTTCCCCAATGTGGCCGTGTGGCTGAAAGATACTGGTGATGACGCCCCGGAAGACGGCACAGTGTGCGTCGCGTTAGAGTGCGCGGGTAAGTTCCACGGCAACCCCACAGAAATCGGCGACACATGCATCAACGAATACTTCGACCGGTTGAATAAACTCCCCTAGCGAATCTTCTACGGGAAAAAGGCCTGGTCGGTGCTGGTTTAACGGGTCGGGGCCGAACAAACACCAGGGATGATGCATCCTGGTCGATCCCCGAGGAGCTTTTGCGTGACGAGTTCCTGGGGGATATCAGGCCCACGGTGTACCGGTCCACACCTGCTGGTGATGTGTGGCGGATCATCACCCCGGAAGGCGTGGTGACGGACCGGGAATACGACCAGCATCACCAAATCATTCAGGGAAACATCGAACACTGGTGTGGTCACCACCATCGGCCGGGGCGAGTACGGGACCATCACCCGCATTGATTTTGGTGACGGAACCACAGAAACGATCACCCCTGGTGCGTGGGGCGAACCCGCCCAAATTACTGGCAGGGATGGGCTTACCACCGAATACGAAGTGGATGCCGCCGGCATGGTCACCAGCATCACCGACCCGTTGGGGGTGGTGACCAGGTTTGAATACGAGTGGCGGGCAACCGGTATCGTACCGAAAGCCACGATCACCCCGAATGGGCTTTACCCACACGACAGAGTGTGATAACGCTGGTCGGCCTATTGCTTCTACGGATCCCGCAGGCAGGCGCAGTAGCGTGACCCGGGATGTGCGGGGTCTAGTAACAGAAGTAATCGACCCGGTAGGAAACGTGACCACGGTCGAATACTCACCCGAAGGGTGGGTGACCAAGGTTATTAACCCTGATGGGAGCGAGCGGTCCGGCACCTATGACGGGGAAGGAAACCTCATCGAGGCCATGAACGAGGCTGGTGCTACCACCACAACCCGATACACAGTATTCGACAAAGTAAGTAGCATCACCTTGCCGAATGGTGGCATCACCCGCTACACCTATAACACGCAGATGGAACCCATCATGGTGACGAACGCGGACGGGCACACCTGGCAACTAAGCTATGACCTAGACGGCTCCATTATTAAAGAGGTGGACTACAACAGCCTTGTCACTCAGTCACACACCACCCCGGATAAGTTGCGGCTTGATGTCACTACCGGTGCGGGGACTGTGACCACCATGTTCGACCCCTATGGCAGGATGACAGAAACCTTTGATGATCAGGGGAATGCTACAACCTACCAGCGGGATGCGTTAGGGAAAATCACGAAGATCACGAACCGGTGGTGCACCACGGATTATTCGTATGACGAGTACGGCAGATCTTTGGCCGAAACTACTACCTTGTATTCGGGTGAATCCCACACCATGGCCTTCACCTACGGGAGGTTGGGTGGCGTGGAAGCGATCACCCACACACTCCCGGACGGGAAGACCGTGTCGGAAAACCCCACTGTTTGATGATGAGGGTGTGTTGCGGAACAGCACCTACACGCTAGGAAACACAGAGGTGGCATCCTTATCGTTCGGTGTAGACGATACCGGCAGGCGCTCCTGGTCGCACGTAGGATCTATCATCCGCTCGTTTGATTATGACCAAAATCACCGCCTAGTCAGAGACCGGGTACACGCCCTCACACCAGGAAACAACAGCAATAACAATAGTTATGGGCCCGTGAATACTGCCACTGGCTTGAATGATGCTGGATCTGCTGGTTCTTCCCAGCATCAGGATGAGTACCATGCTGTGGGTGTGATCGATCGGGTGTTCACATGGCGGGCTGATGATGTGATCACCCAGATCACGGACCAGATTCGGGGTGTGGAAACCTCCTATGACGTGGACCCAATGGGCAGGGTGACACGTGTTATCCACCAACAAGCCGGTAATACTGCCACGCAGAACATGTCCCAGGGGGATCGTGCCGGATCATCATCGCAAGCATAATATCCACAGGCCGGTTTTGGGCAAAACCAGCCTAACCAGTGTGGTAGGCCTGGTGGGGAGGAGTCGTATTCGTACAGCACAGCTGGTGTGCTCACGAAACTTCACCCGGATACTGCTACTAGGTGGGCGGATGATGTAGACACCTATGGGGGCACCATGCCCCACCAGGTAGGCCGCACCAGGTTTACTTATGATAAGGCCGGCAGGGTGACCCAGACGGTGACGAAGCGGTTGTCGAAGAAACCCTTGGTGAAGCATTTCTACTATGACAATGGTACCCAACCTGTAGGCTACGAGGACTCCGATCATCCGGGTGTAGGGTGGCGATACCTGTATGACGGTGTATGTCGTAGGGTCGGGAAAGAACAAATCAACACCGCAACAGGCGAGGTTATGAGCCGGGTCATGTTCCTGCACGAAGGGGACGTGCTCTTCGGTGAATACCATACGGTCAACACCATGGATCCACACATGGTAGGTAGCGCCGTATTATGGCCTACCGACCCAGGCACCGGGGAAACTCTAGGCCAAATCACCATCAACACCACTGGTTCCATGACTCATCAAGATGGTGGGAATGGTTATTACCCTGGTGGCTACGGTGGGGACACTGGCAGGGAGCAACAACGCTGATGATCCCTACAACCAGCACAACAATCCTCATGGTGGTTATAGCGATGGTTCTTACAACCGCGATGATTCCGCCACTGGTGATGGTTCTGGTGGTGTGTTGGGGATGGCAGCAGCGTGTGGATGCAGTGTTTTACTCCATGGTGTGCGACCTCGCCGGCGCCCCGAAAGAACTCATCAACCCTATGACGGGTGAGATAGTGGGCTATGCTACCTACACCCTGTTTGGGAAACGGCATTGGGCGGGCACAGTCAGCACACCGTTGTTGTTTACCGGCCAGTACGAAGACGCAGAATCAGGGTGGGTGTATAACCGGTTCCGCTACTATGACCCGCATGCCGGGGTGTATAACGCCCAAGACCCACTCGGACTACTCGCAAACCTTGGCACAGCACAAGGATACGTCACCAACCCCGTTATCTGGGTTGACGTTTTCGGGCTTCAATCATGCGAGAATAACAGAGAAAATAATGAGCTGTGGGAAAAACTTGAGAGAGAACGGGGACAGCACGATAAAACCGTTCCCCATGGACCATATTGTTGGCGGTAGTGTCAGAGGTGGTGTGGTTTCTGGATACCATTCTTTTTAAAAAGCAAACTGAAGTAGCAGACATGCTTTAAAAGTGGAGAAGCAAGGCTTCCGGCTGGTGGTAAAACATTTTTCCCTGAGTTTACGAATGGTGATGAAGGGCTGAAGGAATGGCTTAGTGGTGATGGTGGTGCTAATAAAGGGGTGGTTGATGACATTATTTTCCATCCTGACCGGGTTGAGCCCTAATGGACGTTGGGGTACTGCTTTGTATAAAAAGGGTCGAGCTACCTGACGAGGCCATCGTACCTAAAGACTTCAAACCTAACTCCGGATCAAGAACAGTGGAGTTAGCTGTCTATATTGGTGAGGCTCCTATGCCTCGTGTGGAGGGTGAAACGCGGCCTACTTTTAAAATCAACAGTGTGTTTCCGGTTCGAGGTGACGGTGTTACAGAAGTACTGGCAGATGGTAAGGTTGTCGACAAAGGATTTCCTTTAAAAGGTCTAGGTGGTGATGGTAATGGCTAAAGATTTGCTTCAGCGGGTTGCTGACGAGGCTAAACCCCCGGCAATATGGGGTCGGCCAGGGTGCGGCCCACCAGATTATGCTGCTTATGTGCTTTTGGATGATTTAGTGGAGTCTGGTGCGTGGCTTGATCTGGAACTTAAAAGGCCGTTTTTAGCGTTATGGGTGAATGATGAAAGGTTCGATGATCCTGATTTAGACGACCCTATTGAGATTCTTACCAATTCAGACGCACACAAATTCGCGGCAATGGACCCAGTAGTTGATTTGGAATCGCTACGAGGAATGAAGGTATACGTTATTGAGCCATATTTTTCGATGATGAACACAGCCCAAGGTTGTGTGATAGTTAACGAACTACTCCCTGTTAGTGAGACCATGGATAATGAGTAACTAACAGGGGGTTATTGCTATGTTGATTAACTCATTAGACGAAGCCCACAGGGCTGTAGCCGCATCAGCGAGTTTGAATCTTTGCATGGCGAAGTTGAATAAGTGGGGGTTTGAGTCGTCGACACAGTTTCTTGTAGTGGCGATTCCTGCCCAGGCTGAACCAGAATTGAACAGTGAAGCTTATTCAGGCGTTTGAAATAACAACCCCACTACCCGGTGAACGATCACCCCCGAAAGCATAGGAAAACGAGGCCGGTAGTGTACTTATAGCAAGTGTGAACAACAACAAAATATCCTATCAGCCCCGTACCGCTGATTGCTTGCACACTCACCACGGATAATCTCCTCACCCTAGCCAATATCATCACCACATCAGGACTAGACCACCACCCACCAAGCCTCGGAGTGCTCACCAGCGTGCAGGCCACCATGGGTTACCTGCAAGAAAACATACGACAACAAGCATTAGCCAGTATCTTTGGCACATCCCAACCCACTATCTCCAGGGCGATTAACACTGTGTTGAACATCCTTGACATGGTGCTCCCGCCACCACCAAGACCCAAAGACCTTAAGGCCCAACGGCTATACGTGTTAGATGGCACGCTTGTGCCGTGTTGGTGGTGGAAAAACGCCAGGAACTTGTACAGCGGGAAGCATCATAGGGCAGGGCATAACCTTCAAATACTCACCGACCAGGCAGGCCAGATCTTTTATATTTCTAAAGCCCCACTACCAGGATCAACGCATGACATCACAGCTATAAGAAACACTGGTTTATTCGGCCATATGCAGCCCTGGCATATAACCGCGGACATAAGGCTATGTGGGTTTAGGGTGCGATACACCTTTTAAAAGAAGACCCGGCAGACCCTTGCTGGAGTGGCAGAAACGATTCAACAAAGGGATCAACCAGATCCGCTATGTTGTCGAACGATCCATAGCCCACCTGAAAGTATGGCAGATACTATCCACCCCTAGCAGGCTCCCCTCAACCCACAACCATCCGGGCGATGAACGTGATACGAAAGATAATGTTCTACCAACCACCAGCCGAACCCTATTTCCCCAGCAACTGAATAAGCTTCAGTCTTGTGAATAAAAGCGACGGTGAAGTATATGGTGCTTTTATCGCAAATTATGAGGTATTTGACCAATTCGGCCGTGATGGTGTGCGGTTGGTAGAAAGCGCACCCGGCCGAGGCCAGAAAGCATTCCTGTATGAGTGGTCACGAACAATGCTGGAAACGCTGCCACCCTACCCGGAAAAAGACTAGCCTTCCCACATACCCATGCCCCAGTAGAAAATGCTGGGGACTAGCAATTTTAGGCTAAGAAAATCCTGAACCAAGCCTGAACATGTATTTCTGCATTATCCAATACCCGGAAGCTTATTCAGCCGCTGGGAAAACTCACCTACACCAAAAGGTAGAAAATTAGAAAGAACATGCTATCTAGCTTGGTCTTCCTTACTTACAAGACTAGTCATGTTTGGGGATGCTGAATAAGCTTCCCTGTTTGCAGAAACCATGAAGCCTATTCAGTTACTGGGGAAATGTGGCTTGTTGGTGGTTGGTAGAACATTAATCGCCCAGATGATTATGTTTCAGGGAGTCTGCAGGGATGGATAGTGTCCGCTAGATCTTCAGGTGGGCAATGGATCATTGAAGCTTATTCAATCGTTAACGCATGAACGAGCATTTCGACAGCTTCGGGGCTGGTGTGGTCGATGAACAGGGAGGCGTCACCGTCGAGTGTGGCGATGGCTGCCATGTCTGTTTCGGACAGTTCGAAGTCGAAAATGTCGAGGTTTTTCGGCCATGCGCTCGGGGCGGACGGACTTGGGGATGACGATGATGCCGCGTTGGATGAACCACCGAAGCACCACCTGTGCCGTGGTTTTACCATATTGGTCGCCGATTTTCGTCAAGACCGCATTGGTAAATAGTTGGTTTCGTCCTTCGGCGAAGGGGCCCCACGATTCCAGGATGGTGCCGTGCTTGGCCAGGAATTGTTGCTCCTCGGTGCGCTGCAGGAAGGGGTGGGTTTCTACCTGGTTGACCGCAGGCACAATCTGGTTATGGAGCGCCAAGTCCAGGTAGCGGTCGGGCGCAAAGTTGGAGACGCCGATCGCGCGGGCGCCACCTTCGGCATAGATTTTTTCCATGGTGCGCCACGAGCCGTAAACGTCACCGTAGGGTTGGTGGATGAGGTAGAGGTCGATGTAGTCCAGGCCTAGTTTTGTGCGAGATCGTTCGAAGCCGCGACGGGCGCCGTCGTCACCGGCGTCGCTGATCCACAGTTTGGTGGTGACGAAGATTTCGTTTCGGGGGATGCCGCTGCTGGCGATGGCGCGGCCGACGGCTTCTTCGTTGAAGTATGCTGCGGCGGTGTCAATGTGGCGGTAGCTCTGCGGCGAGGGCGTCGCTGACGACGCGTTCCGTTTCCGCGGGTCTACTTGGTACACCCCGAATCCTAATTGGGGGATCTCTACGTTATTATTAAGGGAAATTTGTGGGATGGTCACTGTTGCTCCTTGGGTTGGGCACAAAAACAAATATCAGACCGGTGGTCTTTATCCTAGGGTAACAGAGGTAGTATGTCAGTGAGGTTTCAGGAGGGATTGTGCCGGAGAGTTTTCGCCGCGCCCACACCGATGAGCAGCGCAAAATCCGCTCGGAAGTAATTTTCAGACACAACGCGCCGCATGCTGGCAACCACGCGGGTTCCTGACCTTTCGCTCAATGCGATTGCCCGCGAGGTTGGCTTGGCCAAGTCGAATGTGCTCCGCTACTTCCACTCCCGTGAAGCAATCCTGCTCTCACTGCTGACGACGGAATACACCACCTGGGTCACCGATGTCACGGCCACCACCAAAGATTGCACGAGCCCGGAAGCGTTGGCCACGATACTCGCCCAGAAGGCTTGCACCCAACCGCTCTTCCCTCCGTTGCTCAGCGAACTCACAAATACCCTGGAGCATAACATCACCGTTGATGATGTGGTGAATTTTAAAACACAGATCTTGCACCAGGTGAAGACTTTAACGGATTTTGTGCATGAAACCTGCCCTGAGCTTTCGGAATGCCCCGACCTTCCCCTTATTGCCGGCATCCATGCCCACATTTGCTACGCCTGGGGTGTGGGGCACCCCGCCCCCACTCTCGTGCAAGCCTCCGCAACGAACAGCGCCATCCCTTCGTATGCAGGGCAGCAGGAGGATATCATGCGGGAACTCATGACGGCCCACCTTCGGGGGCTCAGCGCCCCACCCACACACCGGGATGGGGCGAACTAGGCAACCCCTGATTACTCGTCAGCGGCGTCGGCAACCTCGGTAGCTTCGACAGCATGGGCGCCATTCGCGTCATCGGTATCGTCGGCGGCGTCCACGGTGCCGGTCGCAAGCAGCTGCACGAACCCGGCCTCGTCCAGGATTGTGAGCCCCAGATCGCGGGCTTTCTTCTCCTTCGAACCGGCCTTCTCCCCCACCACCACATAATCGGTTTTCTTCGACACCGACCCAGAGGCCTTGCCGCCCCGGGAAATAATGGCCTCTTTGGCGGAATCGCGGGTGAAGCCTTCTAGGCTACCGGTCACTACCACGGTCAGGCCGGCCAGCACCTGCTCCGGCCGATCCGAGGCATCATCCTCCATGGTGACGCCGCTTTTCGCCCACTGGTCCACAATGTCACAATGCCACTGGACCTCAAACCAGTCCTTGAAGCTTTGCGCCATGACCAGACCCCACTCCCTCGGTTTTCGGCAATGTCTTCCACCGTGGCCGCCCGCAGCGCATCGAGGCTCCCGGTACCGAGACGCTAACGCCCGGGACGCGGTATTGCCCACCATGCGGATGGACAACGAAGCCATCACCCGCCATAAATCCGTGTGCTTGGCGGTCTCTAAATTCTTCAGAAGTTTTTTTGCCGGTGGCATTGAGCGTGCCCTTCTTCGTCGTGTAAATGCTGGTGCGCAATAGGTCCGCTTCGGTCAGATTGAACAGTCCTCCCTCATCCACCAGCACCCCGGAACGCACCAGGTCTTCGGCGGCCTTCTCCCCCAGCGCCTCGATGTCAAACCGGCCCCGGTCAGCTAGGTATTTGATGCGGGCGGCCACCTGCGCTGGACATTTCTGCGAGTTAGGGCACCGCCAGTCCACGTCCCCTTCCCGCTGAGGGGCGAGCTTGGTACCACAGCTGGGACAGTTTTTCGGGGAACACGTATTCGCGTTCGGTGCCGTCGCGGCGCTCCACGACCGGGCCCAACACCTCGGGGATGATCTCCCCGGCCTTGCGGATCACCACGGTGTCGCCAATGAGCACACCTTTGCGTTTCACCTCGGTTTGATTGTGCAGGGTGGCGAGCTCCACAATGCTGCCGGCCACCGACACCGGTTCCATGACCGCGTACGGCGTGACCCGTCCGGTACGACCCACGCCCTCGTGAATGTCCAGCAGTTTGGTTTGGACCTCCTCCGGCGGATATTTGTAGGCAATGGCCCAGCGGGGCGCCCGGGAGGTGGCGCCGAGTTGCCGCTGCTCGGCGATGCTGTCCACCTTCACCACCAGGCCATCCATTTCGCACACCGCATCGCCCCGATGCTTCTCCCAGTAGGCAACCTGCTTATGCACCTCATCAATAGTTTTCACCAGCTTGGTGTAGTCGCTCACGGGCAGGCCCCACGCGGCCAGCGCCTCGTAGGCATGGTATTGGGATGCGGGGGTGAATCCTTCGGTGGCCCCGATGCCGTGGCAGAGCATGCGCAGTTTCCGGCGGCGCACTGCCTCCACGTCTTTTTGGCGCAGTGAGCCCGCCGCGGCATTACGGGGGTTAGCAAAGGGCTTACCGCCATCCTTCTGGCGTTGCTCGTTGACCTCGGCGAAGTCCTCCACTGCGATAAACACCTCACCGCGCACCTCTAGCAGGTCGGGAATGGGAAACTCCTCGGTGGCGGTGAGTGTATGCGGCACATCCTGGATGACCTTGGCGTTTTCGGTCACGTCTTCGCCGATGCGCCCATCGCCGCGGGTGGCTGCGCGTTCCAGCACCCCGTTGCGGTACACGAGGGCCAACGACAGGCCGTCGATCTTGAGTTCGGTCACGTACTCGGGGCGTCGACCCGCTGCAACCACTCGTCGAGTTCTTCCTCGTCGAATACGTTATCGAGGCTGAGCATGCGTTCCAGGTGCTCCACGTTCTCGAACGACGATTCGACTGGGGCACCGACTCGCTGGGTGGGGCTATCCGGGGTGGCGAGCTCCGGGTGATCCGCCTCTAATGCCTCTAACTTTTTGAATAATGCATCAAATTCCGCGTCGGTGATTTCGGGGTTTGATTGTAATAGAGTTCCCGGTGCCTGGTCACCTCGGAGGCAAGACGCTGCCATTCCTGGTGAATTTCCTGCGTATCCGTCGTTTCTGCTGGGGTATTAGTCATAGTGATGAGTTTAACCACCGTGATTGACACACATCCACCATCCACCCGTCGTAAGTCGAACCTATTTTCTAAATTTTTGGTGTGCGATCGTGAACGCTACCCTCATGTCCGCTGCGTGTTTTAAGGTGGTAAGCAATCAACCGATCACTCAGCTAGGACCATGTTCATGGATAGTCTCACCCAGCCTTTCAACCCGCTCAAGGGTTTTAAGCTTCGATTTAGAAACCACGTCAGCGAACCCGTTCGAAGCCCGCATTGTTACCTCCGCCCTCGTGCGCATTGACTCCGGCGGGGCCCACCCCCAAGAACTTCTTGCCGACCCGGGCGTTCCCATCCCCGAGGCCGCCACCAAGGTGCATGGTATTACCACGGAATATGCTCGGGAGCACGGCCGCCCCCACGCGGATGTGCTTGCAGAAACCATCGCCGCGATCAGAAAAGCGTGGACGGATGGATACACGCTTATTGTGTATAACGCATCATACGATTTAACGGTGCTGCATTCGCTGGAGCCGGGATTTTTGATAACCGGACCGGTCTATGACCCGTATGTGATGGATAAACTCCTTGACCCCTACCGGCGCGGTAAGCGGACCCTCACCGCATTATGTGAGGAATACCAGGTGCGATTAGAGAACGCGCACGAGGCAACTAGTGACGCCCCTAGCCGCGGCGCGGATCGCGTGGAAGCAGGCCAAGAAACGATTCGCGTCACAGATCACCCCCAAACCATGGAGCAGCTCATGGAGTTTCAGGCGGTGGGCTACTACCGGTCGCAGAATGATTTCAAGAAATATTTACTCGGCCGGGGCAAGGACGCGAGCGACGTGAATACCGCCTGGCCGCTGCAAACCCCCTAGCCTGCTTGACGACGCCCAAAGGAGCCAATCCCCACCAGGGAAAACCCGGTGGGGTAAAGTCGGTATTTCACTGTTGCCGAAAAATATGATCCAATTTCCTAGCAGCTGAATAAGCTTCAATATCAAGCAAGGTCAAGATTTTGGTCCCTGCCGCAAGGATTCTAAATCAACCGCTGGATCCATAGCGGCAAACTGAAAAGATTTTTCCCTGTCTATTTCATAGACCGGATCACTGACATCAGGCTCATCAAAGTCATAGTCGTTCACCCAAATGGAAAGAAGTGCTTCCTTCAAGTTGCGGGGTAACCATGATTGATCCCTTACCAAATCATCCAGCAGAGTTTCCATCACATATTCGGATGGTAGACGACCAAAAACCACTGCTGGATTCGCTTCCTTTTGAACACGATCAATAAGTTCATGACGGTCCATAATCCTGATTTTTCCTAGCTTGTTCTTCGAAAATCACAGGTTTAAACGTCTTTAAGCCTATGACGATACGACTGATACCAGAAGCAATCCTGCAAATACCTCTGAATAGCCCCCAAATTTATATGTCGTCATCTTCATCAAACTCAACTGGTACTCCTGTGCCATAATCACGACGCATATAAACACCAAAATCAGGTTCTACGGCCTCAATACCATCCCAATTGAGTTCCATACCCCAATTCGTCTCCTCACAAAGAAGCATGAAAATACTCCGCAGTAAGGACAATGCTCTAGGATCACGTGATTGCGTAACATCAATCTCAACAATCCCAAAGTCCTCTGCGCGACCAGGATCATTGGCCATAACCCGAACTATTCTTACAACCTCTACCATGAAAAAGCTCTCAGTAATAAGCTGTCTGGCACGAACCACGATTTCGTCCTGCGTTTCATCAGCACAACGAACAAAAATAGCAGCAACATAGGACATGCTTATCGTCTCTTTTCCTTAAAATAGGGAACCAACTGTGGCCACGCTCTGTCGAAGACGAGTTTCAAAGTAATGGGTTGATAATGGACTCTGGAAGCTTATCCAGTTGCTGAGCGACCATAAACGGCTTCCCAAGATTCCTGATTTCTTGAGAGCACTAAAACCGAACTGGATTATGCAACAACACCACAATTGACCAGATTTTAGTTTAGTACTGTCCCAGAAACAGTCACAATGCAAATAAAAGACTAGGGTCTAGGGTCACTCCAGAGTGAATAAGGATGATGACAAATGACCACACCAACAATCACGATTCCAAAATGGCCGGGGATTCGGGTGGGATTCTGTCCCTCTTCGATCTGAAAGGGGCTTGGACCATCCAACAAATTCGCAATCTCATGCCTCCTCCGAAGCGGGGAGGGAGCTTCAACAAGATTCTTTTGAGGGGTTCGATTTCAACAAGTTCCGTGAAAGCCTACTCCTCCTTGCCAGAGTAACTGCATATCTTCAAGAAAAAGCACCTTCACTTGCCAATCTTTACGCCCGATCGCAGAGAAATGGCTGCCATGATGGCTTTGTTGTGTTTTCTACAGTAATGCTATTAGCAACATATGCTCCCTCACACCTACCGCATTTAAAGATCCCCCACGTCCCGCACCAGGATTTCATCCGCCACCCGGGCGCACGCCAGCGCCCGAGCCACCGACACCAGGTCGCCGGAGGTGAACTCCTGGGCGTTCGTCACATCCACTAGCTCTGGGATTATGGCACGATCCATGCGAAGCTCATCGAAAAGCTGTGCGATTTTTATGGCCACATCGCGGGCATCATCAACATCATTCCCCAGTGTCACGCAACCCTGTGAAACCCCCGATACCCGCATCCAACGTGGCCGCACAACCATCGAGAAGTTCGCTACCCACCAACGCGGATTGGGGCACAATAATGGCGTCGGGCTGCGCGATGCGGGCCACGTCGAAAAGCGGGCGGGAACCGCTCCCGAGGAGACGCCGCCCCGGCAGAGATTCGAACACATAATGCAACCGCTCCCCAGTTCCTTGGCCGGGATTGGCCGCAACACATCAAAAATCGTTCGTGCCCGCTATCTCGCCACGGTTCAGGGCGGCCAAGAGTGGCTCGTTGACCTGAATGTTCACCTTCCGTGAAACCTGCGCCGCAGCCGGGACGCATGCTCGGCCAGGCCATAGGTCACGATCTCAGTGAGGTCGTGCAACGCGCCGGGATCCGTCACCGCCAAATGCCCATTGGGCAGCTCCACCTGGGCGGCCAGGCTCCACGGACCCAACGCCGCCACCTGCACCGTAAAACCCGAAGAACCCCATTCGGCCTCCAACAGGTCAAGGTCCCGCTCCGCCTGATCCCACAGCCGCCGGGTTATGAGCTGCGGCCGAGCCTCAAGCCGCCAACTCGAGGGCCGGCAGCCACCGGCGCATCCGGCAATAACGCGCACGTGGCGCCAACCGCATCAGACATGATCCCCCGGGCCGGCAACCGCGGAATCGCCCGCACATCACCGGTCTCACCGGCAATCACATCTGCCGCAGCCACCATATCCGTCCCCGGCATCACCCCCAGCGCAAACGCAACCATTAGATGCTCGCCGTGCCGCAGATCGTCCCGGAACCCAACACGATGTCACCGTCCGGGTCCGGCAAATACAGCACCGCGGCCTGGCCCCGCGCCACCCCCTGGAGCGCTTTTCTTCAGCTCCAGGCGCATGAAATCCGCCTCCCGATCCACCGTCACGTGGCAGGGAACCACCGAACCGTGCGCCCGAACCTGCACATCAGCATCAAAACTGCCGTCCATCATCGGGTGCAGGTACTTCAATCAGTCCGCCTCAATCACCCCACCGACAAATCCCGGCGCGACCAACGGTCACCGTGCCGGTTTGGGCATTGATGTCCGTCACATAGCGGGGCTGGCCGTCGGCAGCGGGTTGTTTGATGTCGAGTCCTTTGCGCTGCCCAATGGTGTAGTTCCAGGCGCCGTCGTGTTCCCGGAGTTTGTTTCCTTCTGTGTCGACGATCATGCCCGGTCGGAGCCCGATGCGTTTGCCGAGGAAGGCTTGGGTGTTTCCGTCGGGGATGAAGCAAATGTCGTAGGAGTCGGGTTTTTTGCGACGGAGAAGCCCATGGCTGCGGCTTCTTCCCGGATTTTTGGGTTTGATGGTGTCGCCGACGGGAACATGCAGTGGGCGATTTTCGTGGTGGCCCAAGACGCCCAGCACGTAGGATTGGTCTTTGTTGGGGTCAACGCCGCGGCGAAGGTAACCGTCGCCGCCGTCGGCTGGTTGGGTGAGTCGGGCGTAGTGGCCGGTGACTACGGCGTCGAAGCCGAGGGCGATACCCCGCTCCAGGAGGGCTGCGAATTTGATTTTTCGTTGCAGCGGAGGCAGGGGTTGGGGGTTTCGCCGCGGGCGTAGGAGTCGACGAAGTCGTCGATGACGTCGGTTTTTGAACCGGTCGGAGAAGTCCCACACGTAGAAGGGATGCTGAGTTTGTCGCAGACGCGGCGGGCGTCGGCGGAGTCTTCGAGGGCAGCAGCCGCGGGAGGATTCGCGGACGGCTTTGGGGTCTTGGCTGAGTGCCAGGTGGACGCCGACGACGTCGTGGCCGGCTTTGACTGCGCGAGCGGCGGCTACTGCGGAGTCGACGCCGCCGCTCATTGCTGCGAGGACTCGCATGGGTGGTGCCTTTCTGTTGTTGGTGACTTGGTTAACTCAGGGGTTAAAAATTGCATCGTAATATATTTGCACATGGGTAGGAAACGGCGAAATGCGAACACAGGTTCAAACAGTTCTCGGGCAGGTTCTATTTCCCGGCGGATCGGTTGGTGCTGGTCAGGGGCGTTAGTCGGGGTGGGGGGTTCGGTGGCGGGCCCGGTTGCTGGGCGGTATGTGACGTCGACGGGTGAGGTGGGTGCGGCCGGACCCGTATGTGGCTGATGGCTGGGAGGTGTTTGTGAATGGGGTGCCGTCGAGTCATATTTCGGCGGATCCGTTGCGGTTGGAGTATGAGTATATGCGGTGGATTGCTGCTGGTTGTGAGGCGGTGATTGATTCGCGTTTGGATGCTTCCAGGTTGCGGGTGACGCATTTGGGTGGTGGGGCGTGTTCGTTGGCGAGGTATTTTTGCGGATAGGTATCCGTCGGCGCGGCAGACGGTGGTGGAGGTTGATGCGGAGTTGGCGCGGTTAGTGCGGGAGTGGTTTGATTTGCCGCGGGCGCCCCGGTTAAAAGATTCGGGTGGGGATGCGCGGGCGGTGGCGGATGGGTTTTCGTCCTGGGAGTCGGGATGGGTGATTCGTGATGTGTTTGTGGGGCGGTGACTCCCCGGCCGGTGACGACGATGGAGTTTTCTGGCCGCGGTGCGGCGCGGGTTGGGAGCCGTCAGGGGTTGTATGTGGCGAATTGTGGGGATCATGCGGATTTGCGGTTGGCGCGGTCGGAGTTGCGGACCATGGCTACGGTGTTTGCGCGGGTGGGGGTGATTGCGGATCCGCCGATGTTGAAGGGAGCGTCGCTATGGCAATATTGTGTTGTTGGCGTCGGATGGTGGGTTGCCGGTGGCGGGTGATGGGGTATCTGCGCAGCTTACGAAACGGTTATTGGCTGGTGCGGTGCCAGCACAGTATCAGGGATGATGCGTGGACGCGGGCGTTTATGGCTGCTGGGGTCGGGTGCGTTACGACGACCCGGGGTGAGGGTTATGTCATGAGTTGTAATGTCTAATGCAGCGCGGGCGATAGGGAAACTGATTGAGTTAATGGAATCTTGTGAAGTTATCAGCCTCGGTTATTGGTCATGTGTTGCGGGGGTATTTCCGCTTACACCATATTCGCCGTTGAGGTTGGGTGCGCTACACCCGTTAGTGATCGAAACCCTAAGCGATCCCGGTGTTTTGGTTAATGATTTGGTAATGTTTTTGACTGATTAACTTCGCTTTGGCATTCGGGTGTTTTACCTCGGAAAGGGATTTTTATGAGAAATCTAGCATCATGCGTAGCATTGTGCACGGCATTGGCGATGCCGTTGGTGGTGACCCCAGCGGTATCGGCGCAGCAGACCAGCGCGGCACCGTCGTCAGCGGCCGCTGCTGCATCAACGTCTGCTGCGGCGCCAGCGTCGGCTGAGCCTTCTGCGGCGGCCACGTCGGCGGCGAAAGCGGCGGAGGAGCAGGGGTCGAATGGTTCCTCGTTGAGTTCGGATAGCGGGTTGCAGCCCAATACTAACGCTACTCCGGGGGCTAATTTCACGGGCCAGAAGTCGCAGATTGAGGAGAACCCCTCTTGGATTCTTTCCGAGAACAAGTTTGCGGATAAGGCGTGGGCTGGGGATTTGGATCGGTATTCCAAGTACACGGATTCCCAGGGTCGTAAACGGGTGGTGGCCATGGCCGCTACTTCCCCGTCGATGAATAATGCCAAGATTCCGTTGGGGATTATTCGGGCGAAGGATGCGAACCGCCCCACCATGTATTTGCTCAATGGTGCCGGTGGTGGCGAACAGTCGACGAACTGGATGACGTTTGATTCGGCTATCCGGTTCTATCTGGATCGTAACGTGAATGTGGTGGTGCCGATGCGTGGTGCCTTCACTTACTATATTGACTGGTATGACAAGAAGGGCGCCAAGGGTGAGGCCTATATTGATGGCCCTCAGAATTGGGAGACCTTCCTGACGAAGGAGCTGGCGGAGCCGATCGAACAGACGTTGGGCAGCAATGGCCAGCGCGGCATTGTGGGCTTGTCGATGTCGGCTACTTCTTCGCTGTTGTTGGCTGCCCGTAACCCAGGGTTCTACAAGGCTGTGGGCTCGTATTCCGGGTTGCGCATCTACGTCGCGTCCGATCCCGTACATGTTTGCTTCGATCACGTTGCAGCGTGAGGGTATTTCTCCGCGGCAGGTGTTTGGGCCCATGGGCGGCTCCTATAACACGGAGCATGATGCGTTGGTGAAGGCTGAGGGCCTGCGGGGTTCCGCTATCTATGTGTCGAACGCTACCGGTTTGATGTCGCAGAATGAGACGTTCAATAAGTTGCGGAAGGAAGGCGCCGAAAGCGCTGCCGCCGCTAACACCTCTTCCGACATTGTGGTGCAGGGTGGCCTGATTGAGGGCGCCACGAACGCTTGTACCCATGATTTGCGGGCCAAGCTGAATGGTTTGAACATTCCGGCGGACTACAGTTCCGTAACACTGGTGTGCACACCTGGTACTACTGGTTGGATGATATGCGGGAGTCTTGGCCGACCTTCGCCCGTGGCTTCGGGTTGGAGAACGAGTTGGCTTCGGTGCCGGATAAGTCCAACTATCCGGATCCCCAGAAATAATTGAAGACGGCAATATTCCCCGCGAGACTTTTTCGTCTGGCGGGGAATATTTTCAGGTTGAGGTTATGATGCCATGCCGGCGCGTTGGGCCATGGTGACCGCTTTGGCCAGGTGGTTGATTAAATATTCGACGTCTTCTTCGGTGGTGGTGTAGCCGAGGGTGAGTCGGAGTGTGCCTCGCGCCAGTTTTTCGTCTACCCCCTGGGCCAGCAGCACCCGTGACGCCCGGTTGACGCCGTTGGCGCAGGCGGAGCCGGTGGATGCGGCGATGCCGGCGGCGTCGAGCATCATGATGAGGCTGTCGCCTTCGGCATTGGGGAAGCTGACGTTGAGGTGTGTGGGGAGCGCGAATTCGGCGGGGGTGTTGATGCGCGCGCCGGGGATGGTGGTTACGGCGTCGATAAGCTGCTGTTTAAGCTTTGCGACGCGTTGTGCTTCGGCCGCCATGTCGGCGCAGGCTTCTTCCAGTGCCGCGGCCAACCCCACGGCGCCGGCCACGTTCACGGTGCCGGAGCGAATGCCGCGTTCTTGTCCCCCACCGTGGATCAGGGGTGCGGTGCTGGGGAGCGTTTGGCCAGGAGCAGGCCCACGCCGCGGGGGGCCGCCGAATTTGTGGCCGGATGCCGCCAGGGTTGTGGCCCCGAGCTCGTGGAAGTTCACCGGGAGTTTCCCACCACCTGGACCGCGTCAACGTGTACTGGGGTGCCGGTGGCGTCCGCCGGGCAATCACATCGGGCAGGGGTTGGATGGCCCCGGTTTCGTTATTCGCCCATGCATGCCACGACCGCGGCGGGGGTTTCGAGAAATTGTCGGGGTCGTGGACGAAGCCTTCCGGGGTGACCGGCATGACGTCGAGTTGGGCGCCTTGGTCGGCGAGGTAGCGGGCGGTTTCGTAGATGGCGGCATGCTCAATTGCGGTGCTCACCACCCGGTTGTGTTGTTCTTTCCGGGCCTGCCACTGCCCCACCAGGGCGATGTTGTCGGATTCGGTGCCGGAGGCGGTGAATATCACTTCGATGGGTTCGCACCCCAGGGAGGATGCGACGAGTTCCCCGGGCGTCTTCAATACTCGGCGGGATTTACGCCCCACCTGGTATTGGCCGGCCGGGTTGAGTAGTCTACTGGCGTTCAGCCATGCCTCGCGGGCGACGGGCCGCATCATTGTTGTTGCGGCATGATCAAAATAGCGCATGGTCGCGGTGGTTGTTATTTCCGTTTTGCCAATTCCTCCACTATGAGGGGCACTATTTCGTGCAGGTCACCCACCACACCCTAGGTCGGCAATGTGGAAGAATGGGGCGTCCTCATCGTTGTTGATGACAATGATTTTTTGGCGGTTTGCATGCCTGATGTGTGTTGGATGGCGCCGGAAACCCCAGGCCAATATACACGTCGGGGCTGACGGTCACGCCGGTTTGACCAATCTGGTAGATCGGATCGTACCAGCCCAGGTCCACGACATCGCGGGTGGCGCCGACGGCACCGCCGAGCGCATCGGCGAGGGCTTCGACTTCGGTGTGGAAGTTCTCTTCCGAATCCACACCCCGGCCGCCGGCCACCACAACCTTGGCGTTGGTCAAATCCGGCCGGTCTCCCTTGACCGCCGGCACGAACTTGGTGACGGTCACGTCTTTCTCCGAGGCTGCCGGCAGTTCGAGATGTGCTGACCACACCGGCCCCGGGGTGGGTTTCGCTGGCACCTCGGTGGCGCCGTGCCGCATGGTGTAGATGGGGCTGCTGCCGCCGACCGCGGTGGACACTTCGATGGCGTCGCCGAAAATGCTCATCGAGGGCGGTGAGGTCGCTATTGACCTGCACCACATCGCATAGCACCCCGGAGGCGAGGCGGGCGGCCAACCGGCCGGCGATTTCGTTGCCGGTCACGCCCGCACCCACCAGGATGGGCCCGGGGGCGCCGGCCGCAAGCATGGACAGCGCGTCGGCGGCGGGCAGAACGACCCGCTGACGGTATCAACCCCGACGGCGGCGACAATAGCGTCCGCACCCAGGGCGGCCAGTTGGGAGCACCAATGGTTCGTGGGCGCCTGCCGGACCAACAACCACAGCCGTCACGGATTCGAACACCTTTGCGGCGGTAATGAGTTCCCCGGTGATGGGGAGTACCTGGTCGCCATCATATTCGACCAGAACATATGCGGTAGACATAATGTGGGTTTCTCCCTAACTACTTCTGATCGGAAATGAGCTTTTTCGGCCACTAAATAATCCACGATTCGGGCCGCCGCGGCAGCCAGCTCTGTCCCGGATGATTTCCCCTGGGTGCGGACCGGCCGGGTCACGGCTGCGGTCACCGCGGTGGAGGCGTACCCCAACCCCACCTGCTGCGGGTCCACTCCAATATCCGCCAACTCCAGCTGGCGGATCTCCGCCTTCTTCGCCGCCATGATGCCCTTAAAATTCGGGAATCGGGGCTTATCCGCTTGGTCAGTCACCGACACAATGGCTGGCAGTGGGGCCTCAATGTTGAAATGTCCTTCGGCGGTCTCCCGCACCCCTTGACCACGCCGCTTTCAATGCTCACCGAATTGCAGGCCGTGAGTGCCGGCTGATTCCGGTACTCCGCCAGCACCCCGGTCAATGCCCCGGTGCCGGCGTCGGAGGATGCCACCCCGGAGATAATCAGGGACACGTCGGGGATCTGCTGGAGCGCATTGGTGAGCGCCCAGGCGGTACCAAGGATGTCGGATCCGGCGAGCGCGTCGTCGATAAGCAAAAACCGCATCGTCGCCCCCATGGCCAGGCTTTCCGCAATGCTTCCTCGGAACCTGCGGGCCGGCGCTTAACGCAACCACCGTGAATTCTGGATTGGCTTTCCCGGAGCCGGAGCGCCTGCTCCACCGCGAATTCATTAATTTCATCAATAACATTATCCGCGGCCTCCCGATCCAGGGTAAAATCCGCCGTCAGGCTTTTCGTCGACCAGGTATCCGGCACGTTCTTAACCAGCACCACAATTGCCGGCATGGGCAGTCACTCACCTTTCGTAATAAATTGTGTCTGTGCAGAGTTTAGCGGAGAACCAGCACTAACCTATCACTAACCGCTGATGCAACACCCAATTCTTGAGGATTTTTGTCACATCACGCTGCCGAAACGCCCCACTCAAACACGATCATTCACGCATGCAATAAATTCCGAACAACCCGGAACCACCCCAGGCCACATCATGGTATGGGCTGGCCCTGCAGGCGGCTCCCCACCACCCGGGCTTCGCACACCAATGCCACCCCGGACCGGCCGATCCGCGTACACACCACCGCCATTGGCCGCGACCCGGAAAAGCCGTAGCTTCTGCCGCAGCCGATCCGGGTCCACATCCACGCCCCGCACTAAAATCTCCACCGACCCGCAATCATGGCCCCGCAGCACCGACCGTAGCTTCTTCAACGGCACCGTCTCAAGATAGAGGAACCCGCTCATGCCCGCCGGAATCCGATCACCCGTGAGGTAAGCAATCCGCTCATCCAAGAACCACAGGTTTTCCCTATGAGCGTAGTGGCGCACCAGCCCGGCGCGAATGACCGCCCCATCGGGGTCGATGATGTAGGTGCCGGGCCCCCACCGGAGTGTCGGCCCCCGGATCGTCACGGTCGGTGAGGATGTCCATGGTGCCGTCGCGGATGATGACAGCTTCGCGGTGGAGTCCGTCGGCGAGTGCCGGGCTGTACAGGCAGGCTTCTTTCACCCCACCGTCGACGCTGACGAGGGCTGACCAGGCCGTCCCAGCCGGTGAAGTCGATGCCGGGGGCGCATTTGATGGCCATGGGAGTGCGCGGGTAGGGTGGCGATGATGGTGGCAAGCGGTGGGAGAAGTTCGTCAGGGGTTGGTGATGCGTCGCCCCTGGTGGCGGCGGGCGGGGTCAGCAATGATGGCGTCGGCGGCGCCGGGATGGTTGCAGGGGTGCCTGGCGTCGGCGACGTGGAATCCCCAGACAGGTTGGGGTTTATTCGCAGCGTTCGCGGTGGGAAAAGGTGGCGCCGAGGTTGTGGCGGGCCATGATGACTCGTGACGGGTCAAGGTCGCTGCCGAAGTATTGGATGCCGGCGGCGACCGGTGCGTGGCCTTCAGTGCCGATAGAGCAGGTGATGTCGTGGATGCGGGCGTCCGGGCCCAGGGTGCGGGCGAGGCGGGCTGCCCGCACGCGGGCGACAGGGAGTGGGGTGGCCTGTTGGGCGGATTCGTGGCAGACGATCCAGTCGGCGGGGAGCTGTTTCCGGGCGGCGGTGTAGCGGGCGCGGCCGAGTTCCATGGCTGCACGACCGTATTCGCCCAGGTGTTCGCGTAGGTAGGTGGCGTCGGTAAGGGCGTCGCGGGGAGCGAAGCTGCGGGTTGCCAGGTGACAGGTGATGTCCGCGTTGTGGGCGATGAGATAGTGGACTTCGTCGATACTGTAGCTCACGGTGGTGGTGTGGTGATGGGGGTTAAAAGCGTTTTTGGTGGGGTGTAGGTGAAGAAATTCTTGGTAGCGGGGGTCGTGGATGGGGTCGCCTAGTACTGGGTCCATGCTGGGGTTTTGGAGGGTGTCGAGGAGGGATTTGACGGTGGTGTGTTCGCTAAGGAAGAGCATGTGGGCCCAGGTGGGTATGACAAGCCGGAGCAGGCCGGCGCGCCACCCGTCGAGGATGAGAGATGGGGGGAACCAGCCGGTGGAGGATACTTCGATGGAGTCGTCGTCATCGGGTTCTTGGTCGTGGGGCAGGGCGGCAACAAACGAATAAAGATCGAACTGGTGTTTGTCTGTTTCGGGGCTGACCCAGCGGGAGCACGGGGTGAGGAGGTCGGTGCGGGCGACGAGGTTGTTTTGCAGCAGCAACTGCGAGAAGGACAGGCAGTGGGATTCGAGCGCGAGCCGGTCGTCGTGGAAGGGGTGGCGTCGGCAACGAGACGACCGTCGGCGTGGGAAGCTAAGAGGGTGCCGGATTCTTCGAAGAGTTCCCGACAGGCGCCGAGGATGAGGGCGCGGGCGCGGAAACCTGTCGGTCTTCAGGCGTTTCGCCCATACGCTGAGGCTGGGCCCGTACCAGGTGGGGTCGGTTTCAAAAAATGTCGTGGGTGAGGGCTCCGAACACGAGTGGGGCGCTGGACTTGCCGGTTTGGGGGTTGGGCGAGGTGAAATCACGGGGGTCGACGCCACCACCGGGAAACACTCGTGGCCTTGGGGAACGTGGGCATGGAGGAGACACGTTCCTGCACGTAGACTTCGAGACCATAGGCGCCGTCTCTCACTAGGAGGACGGTGACGGCGAGTTTATTGCCGCGATACCCCTCGACGAATCGTGCCACTTGTGTTTCGACCTCCCGATCATGTTTTTACCAGCATACCTAACCTGGATGGATGTTTGTTATGGGCATGATAGTTGTCATGATTCGGTGGGTTTGTTTCATCGACCACGCTTTCCGGCCGGCCACGCCGCCGGCACATGATACCGCCGATGCGCCGGGGCGGCGGCAGGCAAACAAAGAAGCGGCCACCGCAACTACCGTAGCTGGCCAGTTGGCCGGCTATCGGTGGGCGAAGAATCGGCCGCCCACGTGATCAACCTGGATGGGCTGGTGGAAAGCAGCACTGAGATTATCGCTGGTCAGCACCTGTTCGATGGGGCCGGTGGTAACAATGCCACCCTGGTCGAGCAGGAGGGCGTGGGTGAAGCCGGTGGGGATTTCTTCCACATGGTGGGTAACCATGACCAGGGTGGGGGCATCCGAGTCGGTTGCCAGTTCCCCTAAAAGGTAGGCAACGAGGTCTTCCCGGCCGCCCAGGTCCATGCCGGCGCTGGGCTCGTCGAGAAGCAACAGCTCGGGGTTGGCCATGAGGGACCCTAGCGATGAGGACTCGTTTGCGTTCGCCTTCGCTGAGGGTTCCCCAGGTGCGGTCGGAAAGATGGTCGGCGCCCACCTGGGTGAGCATGCCAGCGGCCCGATCCAGGTCTTCGGAATCGTATTCTTCCCGCCACCGACCCAAAATGGCGTATCCTGCGGAAACCACCAGGTCAATGACTTTTTCACTGGTGGGGATGCGACTGGCAACCGCACTGGAGCACATGCCGATGGCCGCCCTGAGGTCGCGCATGTCGGTGCGGCCGATGCGTTCACCCTAATAGCCAGATGGTGCCGGTGGAGGGGAATTCCTCGGCGGCGGCGAGTCGCATGAGGGTGGTTTTGCCGGCACCGTTGGGTCCGACGATGATCCAGCGCTGCCCAGCAGCCACTTGCCATGTGATGTGGGAAACAAGCGGGCGTTGATTGCGGATTAAGGAAACATCGTCAAATTGGATCAAAATATCAGGTTGCGGGGGTGTTAGTTCATTGGTGGGGGTTGAATTATTCATAGCATCCATCTTGTCGTAAGAATTTTTTTGCTGTGGAACTGACACAAGTTAACTACGCTAGTAAGGGCGTAGAAAAACTTTATACCCCTGTTGGCTCCCCCATGGTTCCCCCATGTGCGGGCATCATGTTGATAAAACGTGAATGGAAACACATTTCGCCGGGGCGTAGCAACAGGCATACTGGACTTAAAAGTTTTGAATGCAACACAAGTAAATAGTGTGATAACCATATCCCCCTACTCATACAAAGGAAGCGTCAGTATTGTGACTGGAAGACTCGCTATTGAAGACGTTCGCCCGCAACTTTCTGCCGGTACCTACCCGTCGAAAGCGGTGGTTGGTGAACTTGTGCCGGTCAGCGCGCAGGTATGGCGGGAAGGCCATGATGCCATTTCCGCCACTCTCACCATCACGGGGCCTAAAGATTCGCAGATTGCGGCGTCACCACTGCATATCACCATGCATCAGGATGAGTTCAATGAGGATCTTGTGCATGCGTTTTTCATCCCGGATGTCATGGGGACCTGGACATTCCAGGTTGATGCGTGGAGTGATCCTATGCGCACGTGGCGGCATGCGGTCACGAAGAAGATTGAGGCGGGGCAGTCGGAAGAAGAGCTCGCTAACGATCTAATACATGGTGCGGATCTGTTTGATAAGGCCGCCAAGGGGGTTCCCGATAAGTCGCAGCGCAAGGTGTTGCAGGCTATTGCTAAAGAGCTGCGCACCCATAAGGAGCAGCTGCGGACCCGGGTAGCGCCGGCACTGTCGGAAACCACGTTGAGTATTTTGGCGGAGCACCCGCTGCGGGAGTTGCTGACTACGGGACAGCCAAATGCGGTGTTGGTGGAGCGCCGGGATGCGTTGGTGAATTCCTGGTATGAGTTGTTCCCCCGGTCGACGGGTGGGGTGGATGCGGATGGGAATCCGATCCATGGCACGTTTGAGACCACGGCACGGGCATTAAACCGGGTGGCGAAGATGGGGTTTGATACGGTGTATTTCCCGCCGATTCACCCGATCGGTGAGGTGCATCGGAAGGGGAAGAATAACTCGCTCGTGCCGGAGCCTGATGATGTGGGATCACCGTGGGCTGTGGGTTCGGCCCAGGGTGGGCATGATACCGTGCACCCACAGTTGGGGACGATTGATGATTTTAAAACCCTGTTGCAGTATGCGAAGAAGCTGGGGTTGGAGGTTGCGATTGATTTGGCGTTGCAGGCGGCACCGGATCACCCGTGGGCGGTAGAGCATCGAGATTTCTTCACGTCGCAGCCAGATGGCACGATCGCGTATGCGGAGAATCCGCCAAAGAAATACCAGGATATTTATCCGCTGAATTTTGATAATAATCCCACGGAGATCTATGCGGAGATCTACAAGATGGTGATGTTCTGGGTGGAGATAGGAGTGACCACATTCCGGGTGGATAACCCGCACACGAAGCCAGCAAATTTCTGGCAGTGGTTGATCTCCAAGGTGCATGAGACGAACCCGGATATTATTTTCTTGGCGGAGGCGTTTACCCGCCCGGCGCGACTGTATGGGTTGGCGAAAGTGGGGTTCTCCCAGTCGTACACGTATTTCACGTGGAAGACTTCGAAGTACGAACTGACCCAGTTCGCTGAAGAGATTGCGGCGATGAGTGACGTGTGCCGGCCGAATCTGTTTGTGAACACGCCGGATATTTTGCACGCATCCCTGCAGTATGGTGGGCGCGCTATTTTCGCCATTCGGGCGGCGCTAGCTGCCACAATGTCGCCGCTATGGGGCGTGTATTCGGGCTATGAGTTGTTTGAGAATCAGGCGGTTGCCCCGGATTCGGAAGAGTATTTGGATTCGGAGAAATACCAGCTGCGGCCCCGGGATTTCGAAGCAGCGCTGAATAATGGTGATTCGTTGGAGCCATATATTGCAACGTTGAACAAGATCCGGCGGGAACATCCGGCGTTGCAGCAGTTGCGGCAGATTCATTTCCACCACGCCCCGAACGACAACATCATTGCGTACAGCAAGGTGGATCCGGTGACCGGTGATGCGATTTTGGTGGTGGTCAATTTGGATCCGCACCACGACCAGGAGACGGTGTTGGAGTTGGATATGTCACAAATCGGGCAGTCGCCGGATGCGTCGTTTACCGCCCATGATCTTGTGACCGGCCGGGACTTCCCGTGGTATGCCCGGACGTTTGTCCGGCTCAGCCCGTGGGGTGATGTGGCCCATATTTTGCAATTGCCGAAGGTTGAGGGCGCAGCGTTAGCGAAGATCCGCGAGCGGGCTGTCAACGACTATCGCGCCTAATTTTTGAGCTTTTCGACGCTAGGACGGCGTCGAAAAGCTCAATAAGCGGCGTATCTCACGTAAATTTTTCGTCCAAAATATGTGGTGGCTACGGTAGCGTGAAGGGTGAAGCGTGGCCAAAACATACCGAATTTTTTCTATTAGAGAGGCTTGGTTACATGAGCTCCCCTATCACTGACCCGAACCACCCGTTGTATTTCAACGACCACAATCGGGCCCTGCTAACCCAATGCCGGCATTATGATCCGCATTCGATCTATGGCTGGCACCCCATGGAAGAAGGCGGCGCGGTGTTCCGCACCCGCCAGTTAAACGCTAAAAAAGTGGAACTTATCACACCCGATGGTGGCAGCATTGAGCTGGAGCCGTTGGGGGATGATATTTTCGGCACGGTTTTGACCGGCGAGAACACCGGTGGTGGCCATAAACTCCGCATCACCTGGAATAATGACATCACTACCGAAACGTATGACCCCTACAGCTTCTGGCCCACCCTGGGCGAGTTGGACATGTACCTGATTCGTGAGGGCCGGCATGAGCGCCTGTGGGACGTATTAGGGTCGCATGTGTGCGAGATCGAGACCGATAATTTCGGCCCGGTGAAGGGCACGCGTTTTGCAGTGTGGGCGCCGAACGCCGCGGGTGTGGCGGTTATTGGTGATTTCTGCGGTTGGAACCCGAACCAGTTCCCCCATGCGCAGCCTGGGGAGCTCCGGTATTTGGGAGATCTTCATCCCCGGCGTGGGCGAGGGTGAGGTGTATAAATATGCCATCCACACGCAGGAGGGGTGGCGGTTGGACAAGGCTGACCCGTTGGCCCGCCGCACCGAGGTTCCGCCCCGCACCGGCTCCATTGTGACCGAGTCGCACTACGAGTGGCAGGACAAGGAGTGGCTGGAGAAAGCGGGACAAGGCACAGCACGATGTGGAGCCCATGAGCATCTACGAGGTGCATTTGGGATCGTGGCGAGACGACCTGGGCTATAAGGGAGCTCGCCACCGAACTGGTGGCGTATGTGAAGGAGATGGGCTATACGCACGTCGAATTCCTCCCCGTTGCCGAGCATCCGTTCGGTGGTTCGTGGGGTTATCAGGTCACCGGCTACTACTCCCCCACCGCCCGCTGGGGCACCCCCGATGAACTGCGTGAGCTTGTCGACGCGTTCCACGCGGAAGGCATTGGCGTCATCATGGACTGGGTGCCCGCCCACTTCCCGAAGGATGATTTTGCGCTGGGCCGGTTCGACGGCCGGGCTGTCTATGAGCACCCCGACTGGCGGCGGGGCGAGCAGAAAGACTGGGGCACCTATGTGTTTGACTTCGGCCGCAATGAGGTGCGTAACTTCCTGGTGGCCAACGCCCTCTACTGGCTGGAGGAATTCCACATGGATGGCCTGCGGGTGGATGCTGTGGCATCCATGCTGTACCTCGACTATTCCCGCGAAGACGGCGAATGGTTGCCTAACCAGTATGGTGGGCGGGAAAACCTGGATGCGGTGCAGTTCCTCCAGGAAATGAACGCCACCGTGCATAAGTATCATGAGGGTGTGCTCACCATTGCGGAGGAGTCCACCTCCTGGCCGGGTGTGACCGCCCCCACCGAATACAACGGTTTGGGCTTCAACCTGAAGTGGAACATGGGGTGGATGAACGACACCCTGGAATATTATTCCAAGGATCCGGTCTACCGCCGCTACCACCACAACGAAATCACCTTCGCCATGGTGTACGCCTACTCGGAGCACTATATTCTGCCGTTCAGCCACGACGAGGTGGTGCACGGCAAGGGCTCCTTGTGGGAGCGTATGCCGGGCGATACCTGGAACAAGGCTGCGGGGCTGCGGACCCTCTATGCGTTCATGTATGCGCATCCGGGCAAGAAGCTCCTCTTCCAAGGCCAGGAATTCGGCCAGGTGATGGAGTGGAACGAAAGCCGACCCGTCGAATGGGGCAATCTGACCGGCTGGGAGGGCGAATTCCATGTGGGTATTTCCCAACTGGTGAAGGATTTGAACACCCTCTACCAAGAGAATCCGGCCCTGTTCACCCAGGACAATACGCCGGACGGTTTCGCCTGGACCAAGTCGGATGATGCGGAGAATAATGTTCTGTCCTTCGTCCGCTATGGTTCCGACGGGGAGAAACTGTTGTGCGTGTTCAACCTGGGTGGCACCTCCCAACTGTCTTACAAGCTGGGGGTTCCCGAATCCGGTTTCTGGAAGTGCATCATGAACACGGATCTTGCCACCTATGAGGGTGCGGATAACGAGCTGGAGCAGGAAGTTGCTGCCTGGGATACCGGGTGGGATGGTTACGATCATTCCATCACCCTGCACATCCCGGCCATGAGCGCCCAATACTACCGCTGGGAAAATAGCTAGCCACAGGGTAGAATAAGTTCTTGACGCCGCTCCCGCCGTTCGACCACGATGGTGGGGGCGGTTGTCGTTAGGAAAAAAGGGGCACGTGACCTGCGGCGTCGATAAGCACTAGCAGCGTTTTGTGATCGCCGAATAGTTCGGGTAGGTGTCAAAGTCCACCGACACATTGCTCACGTCCGCTTTCCACCCCACGGCCTCTAGGGGGAAAAACAGGGGGATGGCCGGCAATTCTTCTAACAGCACCCCGTGTGCTTTCTCGTAATCCTTGACCGCGGCCGCCGGGTTTGTCGCCTTGTCGGCTTGCTTTAATAACTCGTCCACCTGGTCGTTGGAGTATTCCGTATCGTTCGACGCCCCATCGGTGGCGAAATTGGGCTCCAGGTAGCTGCGCACAGACGGGTAGTCGGCCTTCCACCCGGTACGATATGCCCCGTCAAATCTGACGGTGCGGAAGTCATAGCGGAACCGGGCGAAATCCGCCCCTGCCACCGGAAACGATTGAATCCCTAAATTTCTGCGCAGTTGATCCGCCACCGCCGTCGCCCACCGTTGGTTGTCGGAAATGTCGAAGGAAAAATGCACCGGCACCTGGTCGGTAAACACACCATATGTGGCATCGGCCTGCGCCCACAGTTCTTTCGCTTTCTTCACGTTCAGGCTCAACACTTCCCGCTGTTTCGCACTGGTATTCGACCCCGGTACTTTTGGTGGCACGAACCCGGTTGCTGGCGCATACGAGCCCCCCAACTCGGTTCTCGCAATGCTCTCCCGGTCGATCGCCATGGATAGTGCCCGCCGGCGCAGCACCCTCTTCCCCGGTAAAATGGGGTGTTTGGGCGTGGATACTCAATTCGATCACGGACGCGCTGGGCTGCACGATCGCCCGATCGCCCAGGTCTTTCCGGTAGTTTTGGAAACCCGTGGGGAAAACGCATCCACCATGTCGAGATCGCCCGCAAGCAGATCCTCGTAGGGTTTGGTACCCCGGCTGTACATGCTGAGCTGCACCCCATCGTTGACAGCCGCCCGGGGCCCCTGGTAGTGGGGGTTTTTCACCAGCGTGAGGGAATGCTGCGTCACCCACGATTCCAACACGTAGGGGCCGGAACTGACCGGCTGCTTCGCATAGTTTTTCGGCGGTTTCTTCTCCAATGCCACAGCGGGCAGGGGGCTAAACGCCGGGTGGGAAAGCCGCATCACAAAAATCCGACAGCGGATTTTTCCAACTCTATGGTGAACGTGGTGGGGTTTTCCACCTTCAGCCCCCGCAGCGGGGTGACCGCTTCCGCATCGTCGTGGTAGCCCACAATGGGGCTGAGCAGGTAAGAGTTGGCGTTCTTTTCAGCCACCACTTTATTCCAGGCGTCCACGAAGCTGGTGGCGGTCATGGGGGACCCGTCGGAAAACACCAGGTTGGGCCGCAGCGTGACCCGGTACAGGGTGGGTTTTATCTGTTTGATCTCTTGCGCTAAATCGTTCCGAATCTTATTGGAGCTATCCACATACACCAGGCCGGAATAAATCATTTTAGCGACCCGCAGGTTGGCGCCGCTTTGGCTAGTTCCCGGCAGCAGGGCTTCCCCCGGCTCGTCCCCGTTGGCGTGAATAATGCAGCGTTGCGACGAGGCTGCGGAGGAGGTGCATGCGCTCAACCCCAGTGTGGCGAGGGCGCTGATGACGATGCCGAGAGCGACAAGTGTGGTGGAGGTTTTCTGCATGGTGGTGTTAAAACAGGGCGCTGGCCAGTTTTCCGCGGGCGGCCAGCACTCGGGGGTCGGTGGGGTCAAAAAGGGCGAAGAGTTCTAAAAGCCGATCCCGAATTTCGGGTTTCGATCGGGTGCCGCCGCCATGAGCGCCAGCAGCCGGTCGAAAAGCAGACTCGGCGTCACCAGCTGCGGCTTCCGCGTCGGCGGCGGCAAACCCCGCCGCCACATCCGTGGGATGGGCGTTAGCCTCCGCGATCGGGTCGGTGTCACCAGCATCGGTGAGCCGGCCGAGCAGGCGGGCATTATCGCGGGCGGCCCGGGCGGCGGCGTTCTTGGGTCCTGGGCCAAAAATCCCCTCGTACACACTGATGGCGGCGGCATAGTCGCCTTCGGCCATGGCCTTCTCAGCGGGGATGAACCGTGGATCCTCGGGCTCCGCCGCCTCATTGTCGGCCGCCCCCGCCAACTCCTCGGCGGGAATACCGGTGAGCTGGCCGGCCACGGCATCTTTCACCGCAGCAACCCACTGGATGAGGGCTTCTTTCGGTTGGCCACCGGCGAAGTTAGCGATGGGCTGGCCGGCGGCAATGGCCACCACGGTGGGTAGCCCCTGCACCCCAAACATGCGGGCAATATCGGGGGTGGCATCGGCGTCGGCGTACCGGAATACAAACGAATAATGACCGGCCTCGGCCAGGTCGGTGAAGTCGGCGCGTAACCGGTTGGAGTCCTCGCTGCGGGGGTGCCGATCAGCACAATGACCGGCACCTGGGCGGAACGCTTCAGCAGCTCATCCTCCACGTTCTCCATGGTTAACGTGAGGGCGGCGGCCACACCCGTTCGGGTGCCTCCCGGGTTGCCGGCACCCCCCTGGGCGGCCTGGGCGCGGGCCTCCGCTTTGGCCTTCACCTCACCCAAGTCGATCGCCCCGGCAATGAACCTATGGGGGGTGTTAGGAGTAGTCATACTTCGTCAACCTCGTTTCTGTAATTCGCATCATAGACACCACACCACACTAAAGGGGCAGTTTACCGCTAAACCCCGGCGCATGCGTGGTTATTTTCGGCCACCCCACCGCCTCGGCGTCGACAAGCTTGCATGCTAGCTCTCAGACTCGGCCAGTGCCGCTCCACAGATTCTACCTTTGCGCGAAGCTGTCCGGTATACCCGGGGCGAATATCGGCCTTGAGCACCAACCCCACCCGCGGCGACACGGCAAGCACCGCCTCGGTGGCGCGCTTCACCACGGACATGACCTCGTCCCACTCGCCCTCGATGAGGGTAAACATGGCATTGGTTTCGTTCGGCAGGCCGGATTCCCGCACAATTTTAATGGCGGCGGCAACAGCCTCACTCATCTCAGCCTGGGCGTTAGGAACTTCGGTGGGGGCAACGGAAAACGCAACAATCATAGTTCCCTATCCTAACCTCGCCAGAAAAGCTCACACATTCGCCCCCATTTGGTGCCGAGTGAGGTTACGATGATAGATATGAGTAATGATATTTCCGCCATTGACATCCCCCACGAGCTAGTTATTTGCCTGGACCATGTGGGTATCGCAGTCCCGGATCTGGATGCCGCAGTCGAGTTTTACCGCAGCGCTTTCGGGTGGGTGAATCATCATCAGGAAACCAACGAAGAGCAGGGTGACCGAGGCCATGATCGGCCCGAAGCACCTGAAGGAAACCGACGGCATGATCCAGCTGTTGGCCCCGCTCAACGAGAACTCCACCATCGCTAAATTCATTGATAAAAAAGGCCCCGGCCTGCAGCAAATGTGCCTGCGCACCTCCGACATTGAGGCGCTCAGCAAGCACCTGACCGAGCAGGGTGTCCGACTGCTCTACCCCGCCCCGAAGGTGGGCACCGGTGGGGCAAAGATTAACTTTGTACACCCGAAAGACGCTGGCGGGGTGCTCCTGGAACTGACCCAGCCCGCCTAACGACGCCCTAGCGACGCTCCCCAGCAGGCCTTATGCCAGTGACGGCGGTCCTCAGCACCGCGGCCGGCATCCTTAGGCCATGCAACAATATGTGCCACGCCCGGGGGAATGTTCTGATTACACCCCGGGCATACGTATGTCTTCACCGCGGCATGCGACCCCATGGTTCGCACTAAATAAATTTCCCCCCGAGTCCAGGCTGGACCTTCCATCTCAAGCATGCCCATGAGCCCCGACCCGTCTGGTGGGAGCCGCCGCAAAATGTCATCTAACCGCCGATTCTTCCTACCCATGAGCCTTAAAACAACCGCAATTCGTCCGATTCGATCCCGCGCAGCGCATCGATAGTCAAGCACCACACACCGTATACCCCGATCCTCAGCAAGGGTGCGGGCCTGCGGTTTGATTTCCTGGGCGGCAAAAACACCGGCCACCGGGGCCAGGATTGAATCCCGATTCAACAACTCCAGATAGCGGGTGAGCTGCTCCACCCCGTCTATACCACCCCGGCGTTTCACCTCTACCGCCACGCTGCCGCCACACTCGTCCTTGCATAAAATATCAACCGGTCCAATGGCAGTAGGATACTCCCTACGCACCAAGGTGTAACCCTCGCCCAAGGTGTCAATGTGCTCGGCCAATAGCTCCTGCAGGTGGGCCTCCACGCCGTCTTTCACCAGCCCTGGGTCGTCCCCCAGCCGGTACGACAGGTCGGAATGCACCACCTCAAGGGTGATACGCAACTGCTCGCCCTTTTTATTTTCCACCACCCAATAGGCGGCATCGTCAGAATCCTCATCAATGGTTTCCGTTAGCGTGCACGGTGGGGTCATCCAATTCAATGGTTTATATGCGCGGTCATCGGCGTGAACGGACACCGAACCATCGGCTTTGACCAACAAAAGTCGGTCCGCCGAAGGCAGGTGGGCTTCCAGGCGGCCGACATAATCAACAGAGCAACGAGCAATAACTAGGCGCATGATGACTTAGACTAGTCGAAACTTAAGGGTAGGGGGCAAGGCTCGCATGGTAATTTTTATTACTCTCCGCCATCTAGATGTGCCGCATGCGTCGCCGAGCCTCGCTGGGGCTCATCTTATCTAGGCGGGCATTGGGAGCTGATTCGATCCAGGACACAAAGGCCATGGTGGCGTGCTTGGACATTTGTGCCTCATAATCCTTGCCTTCATGCCCGGAATTTCACGATGGGTGTGCCATCAAACAGGAAAGACGCCTCTTCCTCCGTGTAATCCCGCTGACCGTCTAAGGTGAGGTGGGATCGGTGGAAAATGACGTCTGGGAAGGGGCTGAGTGACCGGAATTGGTAGAATTTCAGCTCATTATTGGATTCGTATCGGAGGATGCCATTGCGCCAGCCATGGTTTCCCACCGCTGGTAATCGTCGTAAAGTCACATTATTGCCATTGGAGCGAGGTGAAAAATCGGTACGCCCCGAGGAGCACTAGGACCAAACAAAACGCCACTATAATAGCCATGAATGTGTAATACATCTTCGTACCTCATAACTCCCTTATAAGTTTCAGTCTTGCTGTAGGCTCTCACCATTGTTCTTATCTAAAACACAGAAAATGGGGTTAGTTCGGTATTCTACCCCCTAGGGGGAATTTCAGAAAATTTATCACCCTGTTACCGTTTCGAGACCAACTAAAAGATTGCCCCCACGACGCAAAAGACGCCACCGGCCCCACCAGCAGCGAAGAATCACTCTCCCACTTCTGGAGGGGCCAATGGCGTAATATTTATGCGGTTATCAGGATTGCGAACTACGACGTATCGCCATGAGTTCTGCGGCACCCCGGGCATGCAGGCTTTCGTCATCGGTGTCCAGCATCGCCTGGGCGGCATCGGCATCCACCTCATCCGCCCACACCGCGTATTCGGCCAACACCGTGACCTTGTCCTTAGCGACGGACAAAAACCCGCCCTGAACTGCGGCCACCAGGGCATTGCCCTCGATGGGTCGGATAATCACAGCACCGCTTTCACCGAGTTCGGCAAGCATGGGTTCATGGCCCGGGAGCACGCCGATCTCGCCTTCCGTGGTTTGTGCCACCACAATGCTGGCCTCACCATGCCACATCATGCGTTCCACCGATACCAATTCCACAGTAACGCTAGCCATGGCACTCCCCTACTTCTCGGTCAGCTTCTTATACGCAGCTTCCACGTCTTCGAGGCCACCCAAACCATTAAACGCCTGCTCCGGATAATGATCGAAATCACCATTACAGATGCGTTCGAAGGCATCAATGGTTTCCGACAGGGCACATACGAGCCAGGAATACCGGTGAACTTCTCGGCAACGAAGAAGTTCTGGCCCAAGAACCGCTCCAGCCGGCGGGCCCGCTGCACGGTAATCTTGTCCTCTTCCGACAACTCGTCCATACCCAAGATGGCGATGATGTCCTGGAGTTCCCTTATTCTTTTGCAGAATATTAATCACCCGCTGCGCCACCTCATAGTGCCGCTCACCCACAATGCCGGGTTCGAGAATCCGGGACGTCGAGGTCAGCGGGTTCACGGCCGGGTAGATGCCCTTGGAGGCAATGCCACGGTCCAATTCGGTGGTGGCATCCAGGTGAGCGAAGGTGGTAGCCGGCGCCGGGTCGGTGTAGTCGTCGGCGGGCACGTACACGGCCTGCAGCGAGGTAATCGACTTGCCTCGGGTGGAGGTAATGCGCTCTTGGAGCACACCCATTTCATCGGCCAGGGTGGGTTGGTAGCCCACGGCAGAGGGCATACGGCCCAGCAGGGTGGACACCTCGGAGCCGGCCTGGGTGAACCGGAAGATGTTATCGATGAATAACAACACGTCCTGGTGCTGCACATCCCGGAAATATTCGGCCATGGTCAGGCCGGACAGGGCTATGCGCATACGCACCCCGGCGGCTCATCCATTTGGCCGAACACCAGCGCGGTGTCCTGCAGCACGCCCATTTCTTCCATTTCGAGGAAGAGGTCGGTGCCCTCACGGGTGCGTTCGCCCACGCCAGCGAACACGGAGGTGCCGGAGAATTCCCGGGCGATACGGGTAATCATTTCCTGAATGAGCACGGTCTTGCCCACGCCAGCACCGCCGAACAGGCCAATCTTGCCGCCCTTCACATAGGGGGTGAGCAGGTCGATGACCTTAATGCCGGTTTCCAGGATTTCGGTTTTGCCCTCCAATTGGTCGAATGGGGGCGGGTCGCGGTGGATGCCCCACTGTTCGCCATCCCGACCAAGGCCGGGTTCGTCCAGGCAATCGCCCAGGGCGTTAAACACGTGGCCTTTCACCACATCGCCGACGGGCACGGAGATGGGGCGGCCAGAGTCGGTCACCACGGCACCCCGCACCAGGCCGTCGGTGGGCGCCATGGAGATGGTGCGCACCAGGTTATCGCCCAGGTGCTGGGCCACCTCAAGGGTAATGGTTTTTGCGACTGCTTCGAGGGTGATCTCAACAGTCAGCGCGTTGCACAGTGCCGGCAGCTCGCCGCGCGGGAATTCCACGTCGACGACCGGACCAATGACGCGCACGACACGGCCGGCGACGGACGCCCTGCTTCGTGTTCTGCTCTGGAAGAGCTGTGGTCATAATCTAGTCACTTTCTCCGCTTTCGGCGAGCGCGCCAGCGCCACCGACAATCTCGGTAATTTCCTGAGTAATCTGGGCCTGACGTGCCTGGTTGGCAATCCGGGAGAGGTCCTTCACCAATTCCGTGGCGTTATCGGTTGCCGACTTCATGGCGTTACGCCGGGAAGCCGACTCCGAGGCCGCCGCCTCCAAAAACATGGCAAACAGGCTGCGCGACACGTATTTGGGCAATAATGACGCAATCAGGGTATCGGCATCCGGTTCAAATTCGTAATCGGGTTCCGCATCGCTGCTGCTGGAGGCATCAAGGTAGTCCTCACCTTTCGGCAACTCTTCGGATTCGATCACGGGTTCGATTGGTAGCAATTGGTGTACTCGGGGGGTTTGGGTCAGCATGGATTCGAATTCGGTGTACACAACATGCACAGAATCGAAGCCTTGTACTGCTTTCCCCTCCGGGCCGGTCAGCCCAGGCCGATATTTGGCGGTACCTTCACTGCTGGCGAGGAAACCATCAATGAGGTGCCGTCGCACATTATGGGTATCTTTTCCACGAGGGGTCTTGAGAGAACCCGGACCATGAACCAACAAAGGGTTCGCTGCGGAAATTATAGTATCCCACACCCTTATTGCCGGAAACGTAGCGAACTACCTCATATCCGTGGTCTTCGAGGTTTTTCTCCAGCTCGGCTGCCTTTTTGAAGATGTTGTAGTTATAGCCACCGCACATGCCTCGGTCGCTGGAAATCACCAGCACCGCGGCCCGTTTTGCGTTTTCCCGTTCCCGCAGCATGGGGTGATCGAGAGAACTTGCCGACGCCAGTCGTTCCATCACATTGTGGATCTCGGTGGCGTACGGTTCGGCTGCTTTCCACCTTGGCTTGTGCCTTAGTGATACGTGAGGTGGCAATGAGCTCTTGGGCCTTGGTGATCTTTTTGGTGGAATTCACCGATCGGATCCGGCTGCGTAGCTCGCGCAAACTAGCCATGGGTCACCCGCCTCCTTCCGTGGTGTTGCTGGGTAAGAAGCATCGACATCATGTTCTTACTTCTTCACCTTGAGAGTTTGCTTCTTAATCTCATCCTCGACAAGGCATCCACGTCAAGGTCGTGGACAACCGGGGTGCCGTCAGTGGTTTTGGAAGCTGTGCTTAAACTCCTCGGTCTTTTTCCACCAGAGTGTTCTGCGATTCTTCGGATAGCGGCTGACCGCCCTTGATTTGTTCTGAACACTTCCGGGGCCCTCAGCCTGCAAGTAATCCTGCAATTCAAATTCGAAGCGGCGGATGTCGACCACGGGCACGTTATCGAAATGACCTTCGCTGGCCAACCAAATGGAGATAATTTGATGCTCCACGGTTTGCGGGAGTTTTCGGCCTGCTTTGAGCAGTTCCACCAGGCGGGCACCGCGGTCCAGCTGGGCTTTCGACGCGGGGTCCAGGTCAGAGGCGAAGGTGGCGAAGGCTTCCAGGTCACGGTAGGCGGCCAGGTCCAGACGGAGCGAGCGGACACCTTCTTCATGCCCTTGGTTTGGGCAGCACCGCCCACACGGGAAACGGACACACCAACGTTAATGGCGGGACGCACACCCTGGTTGAACAGGTCGGATTCCAGGAACACCTGACCGTCGGTGATAGAGATCACGTTGGTCGGGATGAAGGCGGACACGTCGTTGGCCTTGGTTTCGATGATGGGCAAGGCAGTCATGGAACCACCACCCATATCGTCGGAAAGCTTGGCGGCACGTTCCAACAGGCGGGAGTGCAGGTAGAACACGTCACCAGGGTATGCTTCCCGCCCGGCGGGCGACGCAGCAGCAGGGAGATAGCACGGTAGGCTTCAGCCTGCTTGGTCAGATCATCGTAGATGACCAGCACGTGATACCCCTGGTACATCCAGTGTTGACCGAGTGCCGCACCGGCGAAGGGGGCCAGCCATTTAAAGCCGGCGGAGTCGGATGCGGGGGCCGCCACGATGGTGGTGTATTCCAGGGCACCATGATCTTCTAGGGTTTTTCCGCACTGCGGCGACGGTGGAACCCTTTTCGGCCGATGGCAACATAGATGCAGCGAACCTGCTTGGTTTTATCGCCGCTTTCCCAGTTGGCCTTTTGGTTCAAAATGGTGTCGATACACACGGCGGTTTTGCCGGTCTTACGGTCACCAATGATAAGTTGGCGCTGACCCCGGCCAATGGGGGTCATAGCGTCGATGGCTTTTAATACCGGTTTGCATCGGCTCGCCCACGGGCTTACGCTGCAACACCGATGGTGCTGGAGTTCCAGCACCCGGTCTTCTTCAGCCTCAATGGCACCCAAAACCATCAATGGGCTGCCCCAGTGGGTTAATGACGCGGCCGAGGAATTTATCGCCGACCGGGATGGAGAGGACTTCCCCGGTTCGTTTGACCTCGTCGCCTTCTTTGAGGGTTTCGTAGTTACCTAAAATCACAACGCCGACGCGATCCGTGTCCAAGTTTTGCGCGACGCCAATAACCCCACCGGGGAACTCAAGTAGCTCATTTGCCATGACTGATGGGAGCCCAGACACCTGGGCGATGCCATCAGCCGTGGAAAGGACCACGCCGACCTCCTCACGGGAGGCCTCCGCGGAGTAGCTCGAAGTGTAGTTCGCAATCGCGCTACGGATCTCATCGGAGGAGATCGTAAGCTCCGCCATGTTCTTCCTGCTCTCGGTTGTTTCTTCCAGCAATTTCTTCTAGTTAATGTATGGTTCGTGTATTACACGAGTTGGGCGCGCAGTCGGGCGATTTTTAGCCCGAAGTGCTGCCATCAATGACTTCATAACCGACTCGAATAATTGCACCACCAATGAGGCTGGGATCAACCTCGGTGTGCAAACTCATCGGATACGCGTAAATGCCTTCCAGCTTGGTGGCCAGTGTCTGGTGTTGTGCTTTTGTTAAAGCATTTGCCGAGGTTACAACTGCTACCTTATGGCGGAAGTGCGGCGGCATACTCCGATAGGGCATTCACATCGTCGATGGCATTACGTTCGGGGCGGCCAATGACTTGCAGTGCTAAGGCTTCCGTTACCGCGGTCACCTTGCCGTACAGCACTTTTGCCAGCAGATCTCGCTTTGCGACGGGATCCGCACTCTGGTCGTCAAGCAGTAGGCTCAATTCTGGTTGTTTGAGTAGCAACCGGGACAGGCGAAAGAGTTCTTCTTCTACCTGCTCTAATTGGCCTTGGTGCTCAGCGGCCCGCAATAGTGTCTCGTCGTCCCAGCGTCACCAGTCCGGTGCGCATTTCCTTCGGGGTCGACCACACCTGGCGAGCTGCCATAATGAGCAGCTCTAAGGTGTACTGGGACACTTTTCCGGCAAACACAGCAGAGACAACTTCTGCGCGCTGTTCTTCAGCCAGAGAGGCTTCGGCAATGGTGATGCGTAATGCCCGATCCCCATCGAGAAGCTCAACGACGTCAAACAGCTCAGCGCCAGTCTGTGCGGCTACGGCAACTGGCTTTTTCCTTATTTTTCGACGTGGTGTCGAAATACTCGAAACAGTTTCCAGCGCTTCGCGGCTTGCTGCGTGCATGTATGCCTACTTTCCTGCTGACTTAGCAGAGATGGAATCAAGGTCGTCGAGGAACCGATCAATACTGCCGGAGCGTTTCACGTTCTCTGACAATTGTTCCCCAACCAGAGCCTCAGCAAGACTGATGGCGTTCTGCCCCATCTCACGACGCAACTCCGCCACAACCAGCTCGCGCTGGGCAGCCAGGTGCTTTTCGCCATTTTTCGATAATGCGTGCACTCTCTTCAGTTGCTTTTTGCCTTCATCTCGGCTTCAATCTGCTTGCCCTTTTCTTGGGCGGCTTCGCGGATTTCGGCGGCTTCGATGCGGGCGTCGGCAAGCTTTTTGTTGTACTTTTCGAGCACAGCCTTGGCTTCATTTTGAGCTTTTTCGGCGTTTTCAATGCCACTCTTAATGAGCTCTTCTCGCTCGGCAAGTGTTTCAAGAAACTTGGGAGCACCAGTTTCCAGAACAAAAGTCCAACAACTAAGAGTACGACGATGGACCAACCAATATCGTAGGTCGTCGGCAATAGCGGGTTAATCGCACCACTGCTACTGCCTTCGGCCAGATAACTGATCATATTCGTCATGAATCTCGTACTTTCGTGTAGTGGCAGTAAAGGTGGTTTACGTGAACATGTAACCAGCGGCCAGGCTGATTAGGGCGAGTGCCTCAACGAAAGCGATACCAAGAACATGGTGGTACGCAGCGTACCGGCCATTTCCGGCTGCCGTGCCATACCTTCGAGCGCCTTACCGACTATGATGCCAATGCCGATGCCGGGGCCAATGGCGGCCAGACCATAGCCGATAGTTGCGATATTGCCGTGCGTAGCGGATTCAGCGGCTTGCGCAAGGATCAGTTCATTCATGAGAATGTATTTCCTTCTAAAGTGCCCCCTAAGCATTAAGGGCGATGAGTGTGTGAGTTTTTGAGGTTAGTGTTCGTCCGCATGCAGCGATAAATCGATATACACGGCCACCAGCAGGGCAAAAATATACGCTTGGAGGAAAATCACCAGACACTCAAAGAGTGTGAATGCAATACCTGCCGCCAAGGTGACTGCAGATAATGCCGTCCAACCATTCAGTTGCCAGAAGAACAGGTTGGTTGCGCTAAAACAGCAACACCAGAATGATGTGCCCAACCAGCATATTGGACAACAAACGGATAGTCAGCGTAGCGGGACGCAGAATAAAGGTGGAAAGAAATTCCAGCGGAATAACAAGCAGATGGAGAGCCACCGGAAGGTTGGGAATAACCACCGAACTCTTCATGTACTTTAAAAAAGCCATACCGCTTTACACCTGCATAGATGAAGGCGATATACCCAAACAAAGCCAAAATTAATGGCATACCAGCACGCGCATTGAGGAAATGTTTAGGAATGGAATGACCGAAGAGGAATTGAGGAATAAGACAAGGAAGAAAGTGGGCACCAAAACGGCGAGGAATCGGCGGCTTCCTTCTTACCGAGAATTTCTTCCGCAATATGAATTCGGACAAAAGTCGAGCATGATCTCCGCGACGTTTTGTAAAACCACTAGGAATAATCTTGGGTTTACGCATCGCCACGACGAAGAAAGTGATCATAATCGCAGCCACCAACAACCGGACCAACATAATACGGTCGAGGGAAAACCAGCCACCGGTAATGGTGTCTTCCCAAATGAATTCGTTGGCCGATTCACCTGGGAAAAACTCCCTATTGAGGGTGCGAAACTCCCTCTCAAGGATAATGTTGTAACGCTCAGCGTTCTCTCCCGTGTTCGGGCCGCAAGAATTCTAATGAAAGATTCTCACGGTGCGATGGATGTCTGTAAACTCACTGCAACCACCACGGACTCCGTCGCACATCAGCATGGCGGCCACAGGGGATTATGCTTGAATACCCTTGATAGGAAGCAGATATTCCTGATGAACCCACCGATTAGAATAGCAGCATAAATCCGATATTTCCCACATAATCCCCGATAAAAATCACCCCACGATACTCACCCCACATGAACAGGCACGAACCCTAAAAAGTGACCTGGGACATAGGTAAAAAACGGGGTGATTGACTACCCCGTTTTTGAACTATTCACCTCAATTTTTCGGCCATAACCACCCCCGGGCAACCAGCCAAAGATGACTTGATCGCTACCCCATAGGGCCATAAACTTACCTTTGCAATTGTGTTACAAAACCGTAATCAATTCCCTACATCACCCATCATCGCCACTCCCCCTTATTCCCCACCCATTAGGGGTTAGCCTTTCGATGGAGTAGAAATTTGCTGAATGAAAAATTGTCGACTCTTCCCCACAAGTATAGTGAATGCGCCATGCTTTCATTCCCGCCCCAATCCAGAATTTAGAGCATTTGATACAGTCCGATTACGCGAATAATTGGTGGTTGCAGGCCCTGCAGCTTTGGGCGTCGTCAAGCATTAATAATGCATAATTACCACATTTATGCAGATAAATATGTCACGCGGGACGTCATCACTCCGTACGCTTCGGTTACCAACACCACAATGAGCGTCATCAGCAAGGTGACGAAAAATGCCGCATGCGAGTAAAACTCCAGGTCCCGGATCAGCACAAGTACCAGGAACACCACAATGATCTTCAGCAGCCACGTGCCAAGCACCACCGCCCCAGTGGTTGTCGGCGTAGTTGATGCGGTAAACAACATGCTCACCACCGTCACCAGAAGGAATCCCCAGCCATGGCGGCACCGATGAGTACCCCCCATATTCCCGGTAGCCCTTGGTAACCACCCCAGCTCATGAGCGAGATGATGGTCACCACCAGCAGGGCGAACGAACCCAGCCGCAATGCACGCACTAGTGGACGTCGGTGATCATCGAAATCATGCTGGTCACGTTCTTGTAGCCTAAATCATTTTTGCTAGTCACAACGGCAATCCTACCCAACCCCAGGGTATTCGTTGAAACCGATCGTGCCCCACCATAATTTCTACGAGGTTTCGGAGCCTCATCTAAAGTTTCCTCACCACCCGGCATATTACGGTTCGACTTGTCATAATGTGGTGCATCATGGTTAGCCACCCCTATGCGTCGCACTAGGCCGCGTCACCTCGCGGTTTACCGTCTCACCGGCTACCACAGCATGGTTCGCCACCCCGGAATCCATAGTCTCAAGAGCCGCCGGCCCGGAATCCACCACCTCGTGAGCCACCGGAACTTCCGGGGCCGTCGAAACCTCCGGGGGTGGTTTCTCCCGGTGAAGTATGTGAGGTCGGTGGCTAATCACCCGCCTGGGCCGCGGCGGCAACTCTGCCCTGGCCCGCTTCACCGGCCCGCGGGTGGCCAAGGTAGCGAAAATCAACGCCACCACAAGGCCGATGGTAGCCCACAGCGGCGGAACCATGGAATACGCAACCGCCCCCACGGCCACCACAAACACCCATGTGTACAGCAGCAACACCACATTCCGGTGCGAATGCCCCAACGTTAAAAGCCGATGGTGCAGGTGTTTTTTATCCGCGCTAAACGGCGATTGCCCTTTACGCACCCGACGCACCACCGCCATCACCAGGTCCAGCAGCGGTATCGCCACCGCCGCGAGCACCACAATGATGGGCGATAATAACGCCACCATGTCCACCGCCCCATACAGCCCTCATGTTGATTTTGCCGCTCGCCGATGTTGATGCCGCAGCCAGCAGAAACCCGATGAGCATGGAGCCGGAGTCACCCATGAAAATCCGGGACGGCTCAAAATTATGTGGTAGGAAGCCGGCACACACGCCCACCAATCCTGCCGCGATGATCGCCGGCGGGTATGCGGACACCATGCCACCCTGATCGTGCAAAATCGTGAGCGAAAACAGGAGAATCGACCCGCCGGCAATCATGCCCAGACCGGCCGCTAACCCATCGAGTCCGTCCACAAAGTTAATGGCGTTAATCAAGGTCACGGTGAACAGCACCGTAATCACCACCGACCAGAATTGGTCGAGCAGCACCGTGGTGCCATCGCCGAAGGGTATATAAAGCAGCGTCCAGTTCAGCCCCAACATGCTCATGATGAGCGCACCCAAGAGTTGGCCGATGATCTTCGTGAGGGCGTCGAGCTCCCACAGGTCGTCGATAGCGCCCAGCATGACGATGATGACCGCACCACCGACAACCGCGTTCATTTCCGGGGTGATGGGTTGAAAACCGCGGGTGAGGGCGGGCAACTGGTCGGCCAGAACACTGCTCCCAATGAACCCGGTAAACATGGCACACCCCACCCATGCGGGGCTTGGGGATGGTGTGAACGTCACGGTCGCGGATTTCGGTCATCCAATTTGACCGGACCATGAGATACCGAATGACCCCGGTGGTGAGGTACGCCAGCGACAAGGCCACCAGCAGCACAAGTCCGAGTTCCCGGAGGGGACGCCTGCACCCGCACCCATTTAGCGCGAATTCTCCGGTGTGCGGGCTGCTGGGGGTGAGGGTTTCCGGGGCAACGCCAAGCACGTCGGCGATGCGGGTGGCGGGGATGGCACCCTCGCGCAAGAGCCGCGGTTGGTCGCCGGAAACATCAATGATGGAGGATGCCACCCCACCGAGGTTTCCCCACCGTCAAGGTAAACGTTGACCTTATCGCCCAGTTGTTCCTCCGCCATGGCCGCGGTTGTTGCCGGGGGCCGACCGGAAATGTTCGCGCTGGACACCGCCATGGGACCGGTTTCGCGCAATAATTCGATGGCGACGGGGTGGAGCGGCATGCGCAGCATGACCGTGCCGCAGGGTGTCCCCAGGTTCCACATCAACGAGGGGCTTGCGGCACCACGATTGAAAGACCACCGGGCCAGAAGGCCTCGATGAGGGTGCGAAGCTGGTCATTATAGGAATGCACCAGGCCCCGGGCGGTATCCCAACTGCCGACCAGCACCGGCACGGGCATGTCCGGGCCCCGATCTTTGGCGGCCAACAGCCGGGCCACCGCGTCGTTGTCGAAGGCGTCGCACCCCTAACCCATAGAGGGTGTCGGTGGGGAGTACCACGAGGCGGCCAGATTTCACGGCGCCCACGGCGGCCTTAATGCCCAGGCTACGAATTTCTCCGGTATCAGTGCAGTTATAGATCCTGCTCACAGTAGGTTTCCTTATGTCACATCGTGGTGGTTATGGTCTTCGCTTTCGCGGCTATAATTCTCACAGCTTAGTCCGTACTGTCACAAATCGCCGTCACAAACCGGGGTTGCCCCGCCCAATCCTGGTGCTGCGTTACCTGGCGCAGCCCCGCTTCTGCCACGAGCTTTACGACGTCCGGCCCGGTGGTGTCGTCGTGTTCGCAAGCGAACACTCCCCCCGGCGCGAGGAGGCGCCGGGCTGTGGGAATGAGCCGGGTGATGACGTCCATTCCGGTGTCGCCGCCGAAGACCGCCATGGGCGGGTCGGCATAAACCTCTGGTTGGAGGTCGGTGGTGTGGGGTACGTAGGGCGGGTTGGTGACTACCGCCGTCGCTTTCCCGTTCAGGTGTTCGAGTAGGGTGGGGTTGGTGGCGTCGCCGGCTACGATGGTGACGCCGAGGGGGTCGAGGTTGGTGTGGGTGTAGGGTGAGTGCTTCTGGGAGAGTTCTACCGCGTAAATGTTGGCGTCGGGGCGGGCGTGGGCGAGGTAGCCGGCGATGGCGCCGGAGCCGGTGCAGAGGTCGATGATGAGCGGGTTGGGGTGTTGCCAAGATAGGTGGTGACCCAGTCGGCGAGTTGTTCGGTTTCGGGTCGGGGGATGAATACCCGGGTCCGACGGTGAGGTGAGGGGCGAAGGGGCGGTGCCGAGGATGTGTTGGAGGGGTTCTCGGTGGGCGCGCCGGCTGATGAGTTCAGCATAGTCGTGGTGGAAGGTGGCGGGAGGTCGGTTGGTGACATGAGCCGCACGGTGAGCGGATCGGTGCCGATGAGGTGGGCGGCGAGCGTGTGGGCGTCGTGACGTGGGGAGGCCACGCCGGCTGCTGCCAGGGTGGCCTCCGCTACGCGCAGTATTTCGTGCACGTGTGAACCTGTTCTTATTCGGCTTCGAGTCGGGCGGCGCGTTCCGCGGTTCGGAGCGCGGTGAAGAGGTCTTCCATGTCGCCGTTGAGCACGGAGTCGAGGTTGTTTGCCTTGAATCTGATGCGGTGGTCGGAGATCCGGTTTTCCGGCCAGTTGTAGGTGCGGATTCGTTCGGATCGGTCGAGGGTGCGGATTTGGGCGGCTCGGCCCTGGGCGGCTTCGGCTTCGGCTTGTTCTTCCGCTAGTGCCTGGAGCCTGGCGGCTAGCACTTGCAAGGCGCGGGCCTTGTTTTGGATCTGGGATCGCTCTTTTTGGCAGGTGACGACGATGCCGGTGGGCAGGTGGGTGATGCGGACCGCGGAGTCGGTGGTGTTGACGCCTTGGCCGCCTTTGCCGGAGGATCGGTATACGTCGACGCGGATGTCTTTGTCGTCGATTTCGACGGCGGCGATTTCGTCGGGTTCGGGGTAGACGAGGACACCGGCGGCGGAGGTTTGGATTCGGCCTTGGGATTCGGTGACGGGTACGCGTTGGACTCGGTGTACGCCGCCTTCGAATTTGAAGACGCTCCAGGCGCCGTCGCGGGACGGTTGTTTGGATCGGATGGATAGGGTCATGTCTTTGACCCCGCCTAGGTCGGATTCGGACAAGCCAAGCTACTTCGGTGCTGAATCCGTGTTTGTCGGCGTAGCGTTGGTACATGCGTACGAGTTCACCGGCGAAGAGGGCTGCTTCTTCCCGCCGGCGCCGGCTTTTGATTTCCACGACGATGTCGTCACCGTCGTGGGGGTCGCGGGGGCGAGGAGGTCGGCGAGTTTTTTTCTTCGAGTTCGACTACTTCGCCGGCGAGGCGGTCGGCTTCGGGGGCGAATTCGGAGTCTTCGTAGGCCATTTCTTTGGCGTCGGCAAGGTCGGCGCGGGCCTGTTCCAGGGCAGTGTTCACCTTCATGATGGGCTGCAGTTCCGAATACCGTTTCGATAGTTTTCGAAACAGTGCTTGGTCCCCACGGTTTCGGATCGGACATTTGGGCTTCGATGCCTTGGTATTCCGAAACGATGTCGTCTACCGTCGAAACCTGATGAGATTGGCTAGCCATCGTGTTTTTAGTCCTCCCTGTTGCTCATGAAGGCTCGCTGTGCCGCCACTGGGCGAGGAATTCCCCGTTGGTCTTGTACTTTTTGAGCTGCGCGATCAATGTGTCGATGGCTTGTTGGTTATCAAGCACGGACAGGATGCCGCGGAGTTTGTGCATGACCCGGGCTTCTTCGAGGGGCGAGCAGTAGTTCGTCTTTGCGGGTGCCGGATGGTCCGATGTCTACTGCGGGGAAGACACGCCGTTCCGCGATTTTGCGGTCGAGTTTGAGTTCGGCGTTGCCGGTGCCTTTGAATTCTTCGAAGATCACGGTGTCGCCGGCGGAGCCGGTTTCGACCATGGCGGTGGCGATGATTGTGAGCGATCCACCGTTTTTCGATGTTTCGGGCGGCACCGAGGAATCGTTTCGGCGGGTAGAGGGCGTTGGAGTCGACACCACCGGAGAGGATTCGGCCGGATGCGGGGGATGAGTTGTTGTAGGCGCGACCCAATCGGGTGATGGAGTCGAGGAGCACTACTACGTCTTGTCCTTGTTCCACCAGGCGTTTTGCTCGTTCGATGGCGAGTTCGGCCACGGCGGTGTGTTCTGCCGGTGGGCGGTCGAATGTGGAGGCGATGACTTCGCCTTTGACGCTGCGCTGCATGTCGGTGACTTCTTCGGGTCGTTCGTCGACAAGCACAACCATGAGGTAGCATTCGGGCCGGTTGGTGGCGATGGCGTTGGCAATGTTTTGCAAAAATTGTGGTTTTGCCGGCCTTCGGGGAGATACGATGAGTGCGCGTTGACCTTTACCAATGGGCATAATGAGGGTCGATTACGCGGGTGGTGAGGATGCCAGGTTCGGTTTCCAGCCGGATGCGTTGGTTGAGGGTAAAGCGGGGTGAGTTTGTTGAACTCGGGCCGGTTTTTAGCTTCCTCGACGGTCATGCCGTTGACGGAGTCGACTCGGGCCAGGGGTTGTATTTTTGCCGGTTGCGCCCCGATTGTTGTTGTACCGGTCGTTGGTGTCGGCTCATGCGGACGGAGCCGGTGATGGCGTCACCGGAGCGGAGACCGAGGCGGCGCACCATTTGACTATTGACGTAGACGTCGGCGGGACCGGCGTGGTAGCCGGAGGTGCGGACGAATGCCACGTTGTTGTCGACCACGTCGAGGATGCCGGCGACAACTTGGAGTTGATCGTCGCGGTTGTCTCGGCTGTTTTGGTTATCCCGGTTGTCGTTGCGATTGTCGTTGTCGTAGTTATCGTTGTCTCGGTCACGGCCGCGTCGGTTACGGCGGCCGCGTCGGCCCCGGCGGTCGTCGTCCCGATCGTTACGATCATTGCGATCATTTCGGTCGTAGCGTTGGTTTCGATCGTTACGGTCTCGTCCGGTCGCTGCCCCGGTCGAAACGGTCGTGGTTGTCGCCGGAATCAGCCTCGGTGTCGGCGTCGCCGCTGGTGGTTGCGTTGTCACTGGTGTTGGCATCATCAGTGTCGGTTCGGGAATGTTGCCGCCGTTCGCTGCGATCGCCCCGGTTTTCGCGTTCTTCCCGGCGGGCCCGGTTGCGTCGGGCCCGGCGTTGGGCGGAGCGGGATTCGTAGCGGGTCTCCCCTCGGTGTCACCATCATGGGTGTCTTCCGATGTGGTGTTGGTGTCTGCTGTGTCGTCGCCGGCCCGGCCATCACCTGGGTGTTCGGTCCGGACGGCGCGGCGCCGGCGGGGTTTATGGTCTTCCGAGGCCTCAGGCGCGTTGTCCGCTTCTGCCGCTGGGGCGTCGTCGACAGGTTTGGTGTCTTTCCGACGTGGGGTGCGGGTTTGCCGGGGCTTTGCGGCGTTGGCGTCGGCCGCCGGTGCGGGACTGTCGCCGGAAGCGTTGGTGATGGCGGCGATGAGCGCCCCTTTGCGCAGGGCGGATACGCCTTTAAGTCCGAGGTCAGCTGCGAGTTTGCGCAGCTCGGGTAGACGCATTGCAGCGAGATTTCGCGGTGCGCCGTTATCTGTTGTGGTCACAGATGTCCTTTCATTTGCTTCACCAGCTGGTTTGGTGCGCTGTATCGTCGAAGAGTGGCGGCAGTGTTTGTTTTAGGGCGTGCCAGTAACGATGTGGCTAAAGCTGGAAGCTCCCATGTGTATTTTTTAGGTCATTGGTCTGTGGGTACACGGCCGTCCGCGGCTTAGGGGCGGAAAGGTGTTTCCACCCAAGCGTCATGAACTTCCTGGTTTTCCGGTGGCCCGGTGAGCGGTTGGCTAGCGCCGTTGTGTCGGCCGGTGGGCAGGGTGGGCGCTCACCAGCAGGGTACGCGGAAAACTTTTTGTGAACGCGTTGTCGTTCTTTTTCACGGACTTTCTCCACCGGGCGGCGGACCGCTTATAGGCAAGCGGGGCTGGGGCGGAGCGGGATTATGTCGAGCATACGCCGTATGTGTAGTTAAAGAACGGCAAGTGATTGCGTAGGAACGTTCTGGCTAATAGTGTAGCGCACCTTAAACCGCAGGTAAAAAGAGTGCCTGGTTTTTCGTTGGGGTATTTTCAGTATTTATGCTGTGTTAGCGGCGGGTTTGGCCAGTGGTCACGTTGTGGTTATTGGGATTTTTACTAGAGTTTGTAGCATGCTTTCGACGATGCAGGATTTACCGCTGAATCTTTCGCGGATTCTCACTTATGGGGCCACGGTGTTTTGCCGATTGTAAGGTGACCACGTGGGAGTCAGGGGCAATGCAGGAAACAACGTTTGCGGAAATCGCGGCGCGGGCTGCGGCATTGGCGCATGCGCTGCATGGGTTGGGGATCACCGGCGACCAACGGGTAGCAACGCTCATGTTTAACTGTGCGGAACATGTGGAGACATTCTTTGCGGTGGCGTGCAAGGGGGCGGTGTTTAACCCGCTCAATAAGCAATTAATGAACGACCAGATTGCGCACATTATCAACCATGCGGAAGACGAAGTGATCATTTGCGACCAGCGGTTGGCGAAACAATTGGGAGGGCGATTTTAGCGCTGGGCTGCCCGACGGTGAAAACCGTGGTGTTTATTGGACGAGCCGATATTTCCGCCGCGGCACGGTTCATTCCGGACCCAATCACCTGTGTGTCGTACGAAACCCTCCTCGACGGGCAGTCGACGGTCTACCATTGGCCGGTGCTGGAGGAAACCACGGCGGCGGCATTATGCTATTCAACAGGCACAACCGGCGCGCCCAAGGGGGTGGCGTATTCCCACCGGTCCATATATTTACAGGTGTTAAGCCTGCGAACCACGGATTCCATGGCGATTGAGACTGGGCAGTCGTTTCTTTGTTGCGTGCCGATTTATCACGTGTTGAGCTGGTTTGTGCCCATTGCCGCCTTCATGTCGGGGGCACCCCTGGTGTTCCCCGGCGCGGACGTGTCCCCGGAAGCGATTGGCGAGCCTGATTGCGGCATGCCACCCGCGGGTGGCCCATGGGGTGCCGACGATTTGGATTCAGCTCATGGTGCACTATATGCGCACTCCCCCGGAGCGCATGAGTTTGCAGGAGATTTTTTCAGGCGGTTCGGCAGTACCGCCGATTCTCGCGAAGTTATGGGAGGAGCGTTATGGTGTGGATATTGTGCACGTGTGGGGCATGACGGAGACGTCCGCGGTGGGCATGGTGGCGCTTCCCCGGCGGGGTTTCGGGAAGACGCGCCGGGCGTACCAGATTAGCCAGGGCCGGTTTCCGGCGTCGATAGAGTATCGGGTGGTCAATGATGGGGAGATTGTGGCGCAGTCGGACCGGAACCAGGGGAAATCCAGGTGCGGGGTAATTGGGTGACCGGTCGTATTATCATTCGCCGGCGCAGGATGGGGCGGGGCGGCCGCGGTGTTTCGGGGCTCCGAGATTAATGATGAGGAGGAGATTGAGGAGCATTTTACGGCGGATGGGTGGCTGCACACTGGGGATGTGGGTTCGGTGTCGGCGGATGGGTATTTGACGATTCATGATCGGGCCCGGGATGTGATTCGGTCTGGTGGGGAGTGGATTTATTCGGCATTGTTGGAGAATGAGATCATGGCGGCGAAGCCGGTGGTGGAGTGCGCGGTTATTGGTTACCCCTGATAAGAAATGGGGTGAGCGGCCGTTGGCGGTGACGGTGGTGGCGGATGGCGTGCCGCGTGATCGAGACACGGCGGAGCAGTTGCGGGATCATTTGCGGGAGAGTTTTCCGTCGTGGATGCTGCCGGAGTATTGGACGTTTGTGGATTCGATTGATAAAACGTCGGTGGGTAAGTTCGACAAGATTGATTTGCGTCAGCATTTAGCAAATGGTGAGTATTCGGTGATTGCACTGGTGGGGCCGGGTCAGTCGACGTAGAATCGTCGACAAGCACTTCAATTCGTTAATGTTTAGGGTATTATGCGCAGTCGACTTCCATTTCCTACGTTACGGACCGCACCCACCGAATTTTTGAAGAAAACGCGATGATCTTGGGGTGTGGCGGCTTCAGGATACTTTCGGCCGGGTCGCCCGGGACCTCAGGGTATCGCTCACCGACCGGTGTAATCTTCGCTGCACTTATTGCATGCCTGCCGACGGCCTGGAGTGGATTCCCCGCCCCGACACGCTTGACGACGACGAAACGATTCGACTCATCACCCTTGCGGTGACCATGCTTGGTATCCGGCAGGTGCGGTTCACCGGTGGGGAGCCACTGCTCCGGCGGGTCTGGAATCCATTGTTGCCGCTACCGCCGCGCTCACCACCGACACGGGTGAGCCTGTGACAACCGCGCTGACCACGAATGGTTTGGGCCTGGATAAACGCGCCGCCAAATTGAAGGCGGCCGGGCTGCACCGGGTCAATATTTCCCTTGATACTCTCGACGCCGACCAGTATGCCGCCCCTCACCAGGCGGGATCGGCACCGTGATGTGTTGGCCGGCATCGACGCCGCCCTTGCGGCCGGGTTGACACCGGTGAAAATCAATGCGGTCATTATGCCTGGTGTGAACGAGACCGCCATTCTTCCGCTGGCCGAATATTGTCTCGACCGGGGGCTGCAACTGCGGTTTATTGAGCACATGCCGTTGGGGCTGCGGGATAGTTGGGATCGGAAGACGCTGGTCACCGCCGAGGATATTATTCGCCGACTCCGGGACCGGTTTACGCTGGTTGCGTCGTCGAAGCCGCGGGGGCGGCGCCGCCCAACTGTGGGATGTGACCGGGGCTACCGCATCCGGGCCGGTGAGTGGGCAGATTGGGGTGATTGCCGCGGTCACGCACCCGTTCTGTGGGGATTGCGATCGTACCCGGCTCACCACGGATGGGATGATTCGAGCTGTTTGTTTTCGCATGAGGAGACGTCGCTGCGGGACATGATGCGCGCGGGGGCGACGGATGCGAGCTGCGGCGTCTTGGGTGCGCGCAATGTGGCGGAAAAAGGCTGGTCATGGTATTAATGATCCGCGATTTGTGCAGCCGAGTCGCACCATGTCCGCCATTGGTGGCTAACATCAAAAAGAGCAATCATCAACCCGGTGGTTGGAACGCCTACAACCACCCCACACCATATGTTATAGGGAGATTTTATGGCACAGGATCATTCGTGCGACCATCATGGTGTTCCGTTTCGGAGCCTATCCGACCACCTGGCGGCGGTACTTGCGGTGGGGAAGCCCACCGCCACCCGGACCGTGGCGACCGAGGAGTCGGCGGGGCTGGTTCTTGCCGCGGATGCCCGGGCGAATCTGCCGGTGCCGCCATTTTCCAACTCGGCCATGGACGGGTTTTTAGTGCGGGCGGCCGACCTGCCGGCGGGTGATAGCCCGTGGGAGTTGCCGGTCAGTGGGGATATTCCCGCAGGTCAAGCCCCGGTTGATGTGGCGCCGGGGACTGCGGTGCGCATCATGACGGGCGCCCCCACGCCGGTGAACACAGAGGGGCTCATGGTGGTGCCGGTGGAGGACACTAATGTTCCGGCCGGCGCGGTGGCCCTACCGGATAAGGTCGTGATAACCACCGCACACCATGATCGCACATATTCGACACCGGGGAGAATTGTCAGGTGGGCGACATCATTGCCCACACCGGGACGGTGATCGACGCGGGGTGATCGCTTCCTGCTGTCCACCGGGGTGACCTCGGTGGAAGCTTATGATCGGCCGACGGTCGCGGTGATTTCCGCGGGTGACGAGCTGGTGGCGTCGGTCGATTCGGTGGATCAGCTGCGCCCGGGAACGATCCCGGATTCGAACCGGCCGATGCTGGCGGAACTGCTGCGGGAGCAGGGGTTGCGAAGGTCCGGTCGGTGGTGGTGAACGATAATGCGGCCACGTTCCGCAAGCAGCTTGATGCGTTGAGCCGGGAATGCGACCTGGTGGTGACGTCGGGCGGGGTGTCGGCGGGCGCGTTCGACGTTGTGAAGGAAGCACTGACGAACCCTGCCGCCTCGGGCGCGACGGACATGTGGTTTGGGCCGGTACAAATCCAGCCGGGGAAACCGCAGGGGCCTGGGCCGGTGAATGGCACACCCGTGATCTGCCTGCCGGGAAACCCGGTGAGTTCGTTCGTGTGTTTCTCACCTTTTTGTCATGCCGCTGGTCCGGGTGCTGTCGGGCATTCCCCGCAGGCTGCAGCGCAGCAGGCTCGCTCATGCTGCCCTCCCACGATCACATCAAGGCGCCCAAGGGTCGGGACCCTGTTCATTCCCTGCGCAATCGATTGGACGGAGGGTGATGTGCACCCGGTCATTCCCGGCGGCATGGGGTCGCATTTCGTCGCGTCGCTGGTGGGGATTTCCGCCATCATTCACCTGCCGCTGGACCATGGGAAAACCCAGCCCGGCGACCTGGTACCCGTAATATTGTTGAAGGTTTAGCTCATCGAAGTTTACGCATTTGACCGAATCCGGTGCCGCCCACATGGTGGATGTGTCGGCGAAGCAGCCCACAGTGCGCACGGCAACCGCCCGCGGAGAGGTGGCATGTTCCCCAGGTGCTGGCCGCGCTGCGAGATGGGACGGTCCCCCAAGGGGACGTGCTGGCGGTGGCCCGGGTGGCGAGCATTGCCGCAGCGAAAAAGTGCCGGACCTGCTGCCATTGGCGCACACCATCGGGGTGCACGGCTGCCAGGTTGACCTGGAGATTTGCGAGGACCATGTGACTATTAGCGCCACGGTCACCACAGCGGATCGCACCGGCGTGGAAATGGAGGCGCTGACCGCGGTGACGGTAGCCGCGCTGACGGTCATCGACATGGTCAAGGGTGTGGACCGGTCGGCGGTGATTCGCCGCTGCGGCATCACAGCGAAATCGGGGGCCGGTCGGGCGACTGGTCCCGGAGCTGCCCTAACCAATGGAGAAGGCAGCACCGAAACTTGCCGCCATCGTATTGGCAGGCGGCCGGAGCACCCGCATGGGCCGCGACAAGGCGCAGGTGGTGGCGCATGGGGAGCGCCTGATTGACCGGCTGCTGCGCCAACTGCCCCCGCGGGTGCTGCCGGTGGTGGTCAGCCCGGCCGCGCTGGGGGTTTCCTGCCCGGTGGTGTGCGAGAATCCGCCGCATTCGGGCCCGGTGGCGGGCGTGGCCACCGGTGTTGCGTGGATTGCGCACACTCATCCCACAGTCCCGCTGGTGGCGGTGCTGGCGGTGGACGCCCCGGATTCGCCGCTCCTCATTCCGCAGCTTGCCGACGCCCTTCGGCAGGCCGGCCCACAGGCGGATGCGGTGGCGGTGCTGGCAGACGGCTATGTTCAACCCTGGGAGTGTTGTGGCGGCTCGCCGCCCTCCAGGCAGCATTAGAACGGGTGGGCGATTTCACCAAGGCGCCACTGAAGCGACTCCTGCGGGGGCAAACATCGTCACCATCACCCCCACAGGCAGGGGTTGAGCGGGACTATGATACCCCCGAGGAGCTCCAAAACCTACCCCCGGCCGTGCCGATCGTACCCGCCGGCGAGACTCAATAGTCCGGTGATGCCGGCATCGGTGAGAATGCTCCACGCGCGCTGGGACCGCACCCCGGACTGGCAGAAGAGGACCGCCCCGTCGGGAACCCCGGCCGTGCAGCCGGCCTCCAGGTCCGAAAGGGGAACATTGATCGCCCCCGGCAGGGTGCCGCACCGGTATTCATCCGCCTCCCGCACGTCGATAAGCACCCCGGTGGGCGTGTCGGTGGTGGCACCCGCAGGCTGTGGCGGGGCGGTTCGGCGGCGACGCGGGCGGCAACATCGGGGTCGGCGACGAGGGAATGTACTCCCACCTGCCGGAAAGCCCATCATAGTAGCCGATGGTGCCGCGCAGGGGTCGCCGATGCCGGCGATGAGTTTCAGGGTTTCCATGGCCATGGCGCTACCCACCACCCCCACGATGGGCCCAAGCACCCCGGCGTGGGCGCAGGACGGCACGGCGCCGGGGAGCGGCGGGGTGGGGAACGCATCCTCATAGATGGGCCCATGACCTGCGTGAAACACGGAGAGTTGCGCCTCGTATCCGAGGATGGACGCCCACACGTGGGGAATCCCCAGCCGGGCGCAGCGGGCGGAGATCACGTAGCGAATGTCGGTGGTGTCGGTGCCATCAACCACCACATCCACGCCGGCGAACAGGCGTTCGGATTCCTCCCAGGTGAGCCGGCCATTGTGAGTACGAATGCGCACCTCGGGGTTCAGGTCGGCCAGCACCTGGCGGGCGGATTCCACCTTGGGGTGGCCCACCTGACTGGTGGTGTGAATGACTTGGCGGTGCAGATTGCTCACGTCCACGGTGTCGTCGTCGATGATGGTGATGGTGCCCACCCCGGCGGCGACCAGGTAGAGCAGGGCTGGGGAGCCTAGGCCGCCGGCGCCGACACAGCACACGTGCGCGTCGGCAAGCCGTTGCTGCTGTTCCGGCCCGAAACCGGGGAGGCTGAGCTGGCGAGCATACCGGGCATTCCCGTGCGAGGTCGGCATTTAATCCACACCCACCCACTGGATGCTGCCATCCGTTAGCTCCTGTTCTTTCCACAGCGGCACGGTGGCTTTCACCAGATCGGCCAGGTCCGCGGCGGCGCGAAGGCATCCTGGCGGTGGGCGGCGGCGGCAATCACGACAAAGGCGACGTCCCCGATGGCCAGCGCCCCACCCGGTGCGCAACCCACACCCCTAGCTCGCTCGTGTTTTCGAATTATTTTCATTGCGGCCTCCCGAATGGCGTCGGCCGCGGTGGGGTGCGCGGTGTAGGTGAGGCGGCGCACCTGCTGACCGCCATCATGGTTGCGCACTACCCCATCGAAGGTGACGACCGCCCCCATGGCATCAGTGCTGACCTGGGGCCGGGCCGAGGCCGCCAGGTCTTCGAGGGGTGTTTCGGTAATGATGGCGTCGATGACCACACCCGTGTGGGCGGCAACGTAATCGGGATCCGGTGAGGCGTTAATGGACATGGGTTCCTTCCAGCATTCCAACGAGCGAATCAATGATGGGGTCGAGCACTTTAATGCCGTCCCGGCAGGCGGACACGGAGCCAGGCAGCGCATCACGAACGTGCGCCCCACCGTACCGGCAATGGCCCGGGAGCACACGGCGAGCGGAGTGGCGTGCAGCCCGGTCTGCCAGAATTGCATGGCAATGCCGGGCAATTGCTTGGTGAGGTATTTGGCGAGTTCGTCCACGGTTCTATCGTCGTCGCTGAGGCCCGTGCCGCCGGTAGTGAGTACAACCTGCGGCAACGACGCAATATCACCGAACAGTTGTGCGAAATGGTTGGGGATGTCGGCGTCCGCCACGATCACGGGTTCCGGGGTGTCGAAGCTCCGGCTGGTCAGCCATGTGGCCAGCGTTTTTCCCGACTCGTCTTCGTAGACGCCTTGGGCCGCGCGGGTGGATGCCACAATGACCAGCCCCCGGCGCGGCGCGGCGGCCTGGTTGTGGTAGTCGTCGTAGTCGTTGTGGTCGGCGGGGTGGTCGTGTTTGCCCATGATGGTTGTCTTTCTTCAGTTGTGAGTGGTTGGTGCGAAGATTAGTTATACACCAAGGTTGCGCATATGGTGGTGCATAATAAGTGCCATGGATATTCATTATTTCGCTGCGGCACGGGCGGCCCGCGGGTTGGCGCACGAACGCATTACCACTACGGCCGCGACACTTGCCGAGCTTGTCGACGAGTTGGGGCGCCTGCCGGGCGCGGGCACGACGGATTCAGGGGTTGTCGTTGGCCCAGGTGTTGTCCCGGTGTAGTTTTTAGTGGATGGCCGGCACGCCAATATGGATACCGCGATTAGTGCGGCCGAGCGGGTGGATGTATTGCCGCCCTTCGCCGGCGGTTAATAGCTAAAACCTCTTTGCTAATTTTACGCAATCGGAGTAAAACCTATCGAGCCAGGCTTTCCCATACGTTATCCAAGAGGGGCAGATGACGTCCAGAACGTCAGTGACTCCGCCGACGGAGCTGGGGGCGTTGATAATGAGGGCGGCGTCGGCGTTTCGGCTGGTGAGGCCAACATAGCCGCGGGAAAGGCCGGCGAGCTGGTGGATTGCAGACCCCTGGACCAGGATGTGACGTTCGAGGCCCTCCAGTCGGGTGTCGATAAATTCCAGGGCCGCCTCTGGCGTGCGGTTCCGGGGTTTTAAGCCCGGTTCCGCCAGCGGTGAGGATCACGCGGGCCCCATCGGCCAGGGCTTGGCGAATCGCCCTCAGAGACCGTATCAAAGCCTTTCGGGAATAGTTACGGCACTTGCTACCGGCGCGCCGGCTGCCGCCAACCTTTCCCCCACAATAGGGGTGATCTTATCTTGCTTTTTCGCCGTTTGATACACGGTCGGACACCAAAATGAACGCACTATGCATTGCTGCACTCCTGTTACTTTCTATAATATTTGAGCAATTCTACATTTCATGAGCCCTGCTTAACGAGTTTTTGCCCTTAATAGGCCCATGATAGTAGAAAAATATCATTGTGGTTGAATGACCCAAATTTTTACCATGAAGAAATTACCGAAAAACCAGACTTTCTAGCTTTTACACGGTAAAATCTACAGAAAAAGACGAAGCGTCACATGACATCTTCGTGTTTTACCCCCATTCACAAAGCCATGATATATCCCCCTTCATCACTATTTGAGTTTTGATAAGAACACCCTACAACCACCTACAAGGAGCGTTACATGACTTCCCTTGATACATCTGGGAAGGTTATTCAGGGCTGGGATCCCGAAACCCCAGAAAACTGGGACAAAAAAATAGCCTGGCAAACCTTGATCATCACCACCGCGATCTTATTCTTGGCGTTCGCCACGTGGTACCTTGTGTCAGCCATCGCCCCCATGCTGAATCGCATTGGTTTTCATTTCTCCAAGGGGCAGTTATATTGGATCGCCTCAATCTCTGGGCTTTCCGGCGGGCTTTTCCGTCTCATCTTCATGTTCTTGCCACCTATCGTTGGCACCCGGAAACTTGTTTCCATTTCTTCTTTCCTGTTTGTCATCCCCATGCTGGGATGGTTCATGGCAGTGCAAGACACCAGCACCCCGTTCTGGTGGTTCATGGTCCCTGTCCTTTATCGGCGGTATCGGCGGCGGCGTGTTCTCCGGATTCATGCCCTCTACCGGGTATTTCTTCCCCAAACGCATGGCCGGCACCGCCCTGGGTATCCAGGCCGGTATCGGTAACTTCGGTGTTTCCTTTATCCAATTGGTTGCGCCCATGATTATGGGCGTCAGCCTTTTGGGTTTGGGTGCCTTCGCCCCCCAGAAAACCAGCGAAGGGCTGGTGTGGGTGCATTCCGTTGCCGCGGTCCTCATCCCGTGGGCTATTGTCTTGGGTATTGTCGGCTGGATCATGCTCAGGACGTGCCTATTAAGGCGAATTTCCGGCAACAAATCGACATCTTTGGCAATAAAAACACCTGGATTCTGACCATTATTTACCTCATGACCTTTGGTGCGTTTTCCGGGTTTGCCGCCCAGTTTGCCCTGCTGATTAACAATACTTTCGGTGTGGATTCCCCGTTCAAGGATGAGTACATTAATCTTCCCCGCGGCGCAGCCTACGCGTTCTTAGGCCCACTGATTTCGGCACTAATCCGGGCCGCCTGGGGTCCATTATGTGACAAGTTTGGTGGGGCGATCTGGACGTTCATTTCCGGTGTGGGCATGACGGTCTTTACCGCCATTGCCGCACTGTTCCTCAAGCCGTCCGACCCGAACGAGTTCAACTGGTTCTTGGCGGCCATGCTCATCATGTTCTTCTTTACCGGCATAGGGAACGCGGGCACATTCAAGCAAATGCCCATGATTCTCCCCCGTCGACAAGCAGGCGGCGTGATCGGCTGGACCAGTGCGATCGCCGCTTTCGGCCCGTTCATTGTCGGCGTGCTGCTCTCTGCCATGGCCCCCACCACATTCTTCTGGGGTTGCGTCGTGTTCTTCGCCTTCGCTACCGCACTGACCTGGATTTATTACGCCCGGCCCGGTGCGCCATTCCCCGGTTAATCTCTGGTTATTTCAGCAAGCCACTTACAGCCCAGTGCTGGCCGGTTCCCGGCCGGCACGCTGACGATAACCAGCTTTTAACTTCATAGTCGTTATAACAGAAAGGTCAACGTACCGTGACAATGACTGACTCACCACGCACGGACAACGTCAATCCCTTTATTTAAACTCGGTAGTTTTGTGCGTCGCGGCACCACCGGTAAGGAAGGTCAGCAGATTTTCCTTCAGGGTGGCCGGCAGGCGGATGTGTTTTACCGGGATCGTTGGGCGTTCGACAAAGTAGTGCGATCCACCCACGGCGTGAACTGCACCGGCTCGTGCTCCTGGAAGGTGTACGTCAAAGACGGCGTCATCACCTGGGAGTCGCAGGCGGTGGATTACCCCACGACCGGCCCGGACATGCCCGATTATGAGCCCCGCGGCTGCCCCCGCGGCGCATCGTTCTCCTGGTACACCTACTCCCCCACCCGGATTCGGCACCCCTACGCCCGTGGCGTGCTGGTGGACATGTTCCGGGAGGCCAAAAAGCGTCTGGGCGACCCGGTGCTGGCCTGGCGGGACATTGTGGAGGACCCGAAGAAACGCAACGCCTACGTGTCGCAGCGCGGCAAGGGCGGGCTGATTCGGATCCCCTATGATGAGGCCATCGAAATGGCGGCGGCGGCACACGTGCACATCGCTGCGCCAATACGCCCGGACCGCATCGCCGGGTTCACCGTGATTCCCGCCATGTCGCAGGTTTCCCTACGGTGCAGGCACAAGGTTCCTACAGCTCATCGGGGCGTGGCCCTGTCCTTTCTATGACTGGTACGCGGACCTGCCGCCGGCGTCGCCGCAAACATTCGGCGACCAAACCGACGTGCCGGAATCCGGTGACTGGTTTAACTCCTCATACCTGATTATGTGGGGTTCGAACATTCCGGTGACTCGTACCCCGGACGCCCACTTCATGGCGGAGTCTCGCTACAGTGGCACGAAGGTTGTGGTGGTGTCCCCGGACTTTGCGGACAACACCAAGTTTGCCGACGAGTGGTGCCGCCTGGCCCCGGCACCGATGGGGCGTTGGCCAAGGCCATGGGACATGTGATCCTGTCGAAATTCCATGTGGGCGAGAAGGAACCGTTCTTCCTCGATTACATGCGGCGGTTCACGGACGCCCCGTTCCTCATCACTTTGGATGATCGGGGCGACGGCACCCTACACCCCAGGCAAGTTCCTCACCGCGTCGAATGTCTCCGACCCGGCGCTGAAGAACAGCCCCAATGCCACCCACCGGCTGCTGATGATGCAAAAGGACGGCACGATTGTGGACCCGGGCGGCACCCTGGCTGACCGCTACGGTGAAGAGGGTGTGGGCAAGTGGAACCTGAACCTGGACAATGTGGATCCGATCATGTCGGTGGCTGAGGCCGGGGCGGAGGAATCCGTGGAATTGCTCCTGCCGCGGTTCGACCTGGCGGACTATAAGGGTAATAAGGAAGGCTCCGTGGGGGCGGGGATCGTGCACCGTGGTGTGCCGATCATGCACTACGATGGGCACCTGGTCACCACGGTGTTCGACGTGATGCTGGCGCACTATGGGGTGAACCGGGAGGAGCTCAATCTGCCGGGCTCCTGGCCGAAGGACTTCAACGATCCCGACGAGGTGGGCACGCCGGCCTGGCAGGAAGAGCTGACCGGGGTGCCGGCGGCGCAGGCCATCCGTATCGCCACGGAGTTCGCTCGCAACGCCATTGATTCGAAGGGTCGTTCGCAGATCATCATGGGTGCGGGCGTGAACCACTATTTCCACGCGGACTCCACCTACCGGACGTTCCTGGCGTTGACCAGCATGTGCGGCACCCAGGGGGTGAATGGCGAGGGTTGGGCCCACTATGTGGGCCAGGAGAAGTTGCGGGCCATGAACGGGTGGGCGCAGTATGCGTTTGCCACGGACTGGTCGCGGCCGCCGCGGCAAATGATTACCACCGGGTTCTATTACCTCACCACGGACCAGTGGCGGTATGACAATACAAAGGCTGCCCGCATGGCCAGCCCGTTGGCGAATCGCGGCACCGTGGGGAATAAGTCCACGGCAGATACCCTGATTGAGGCCATGAAGCGAGGCTGGATGCCGAGCTACCCGCAGTTCGACCGTAACCCATTGGTCATTACGCAGGAAGCAAAGGACAAGGGTGTTCCGGTTGCGGAATACATTGTGGATGAGTTGACGAATGGTAATTTGCATTTTGCCTGCGAAGACCCGGATAATCCGGTCAACTATCCCCGGATTTTGTTGAACTGGCGTACGAACCTATTGGGGTCGTCGGCGAAGGGTACGGAGTTTTTCCTCCGCCACATGCTCGGCATTGATTCCGATGCGACGACGGACGAGATCAAGCCGGAGGAGCGCCCGGAGTCGATCGAGTGGCGTGACGAGGCGCCCCAGGGCAAGCTGGATCTGATGCTCACCACGGATTTCCGTAACACGTCGACAACGTTGAGCTCGGACATTGTGCTGCCCGCAGCAACCTGGTACGAGAAGCACGACATGTCGTCGACGGACATGCACCCCTACCTGCACTCATTCAATGCGGCGATTAATCCGCCGTGGGAGGCACGCACCGATTTTGAGGTGTTCCGGGACCTGTCGGCGAAGCTGTCGGAGCTGGCCGTCGCGTGGCTGGGCGCCCAACAGGATGTGGTGGCAGCACCGCTGGGGCATGACTCCCCGGACGAGTTGAACATGCCGAACGGTATTGTGCCGAACCTGGATGAAACCGGGCTGATCCCGGGTAAAACCATGGCGAAGCTGGTGCCGGTGGATCGGGATTACACGAAGGTGTATGAGAAGTGGATGCACCTCGGTCCGCTGTCGGCGAAAGCTGGGCACAGGGGTGCATGGCACACCGTTTAACGTCGAAAAGCAGGTGGAGGAGCTGCGGAGCATCAATGGGGAGTCCATGACGGAGTCCGCCGGGATGCGGCCGAACCTGGATACGGCAACGAAGGCGATCGACATGATTTTGCGCATGTCGGGCGTGTCCAATGGTGAGGTTGCGGCCAATGGGTTCGCTAACCAGGCGAAACGCACCGGCAACGAGAAGCTGTTAGAGCTTGTCGACGACGTTGCGGGCGTTCGCATCAACTGGGACATGATTAGGAGCGTCCCGCCGAAGTCATCACTCTCCCGAGTGGACTGGTGTGAAGAAGGGCGGCCGGCGCTATACCGCATTCTCACTCAATGTTGAATACAACCGGCCGTTTAACACGCTGTCCGGCCGCATGCACTACTACCTGGATCACGACTGGTTCATGGACTATGGCGAGTCGTTGCCCATGTTCCGGCCGCCATTCGACCATTTCCATATCAATGGGGAACACGCCCCAGGGTTGACCCTGCAAGGCGAAAACGGCAACCCGGAAGTGACCGTGCGGTATTTGACCACGCATAATAAGTGGTCAATCCACTCACAGTACTACGACAACCCTGCATGTGCTTTCCATTTCCCGCGGCGGCCAGGTGATCTGGATGTCCGACAAGGATGCCGAAAAGATCGGGGTCAAGGACAACGAATGGATCGAAGCATATAACCGCAATGGTGTGGTGTCGGCGCGGGCGATTGTGTCCCACCGTATCCCCGAGGGCACGGTGTTTATGAATCACGCGCAAGAGCGCACCGCCGGCACCCCCATCAACGAGTTCACCGGGCGGCGCGGCGGCACCCATAACTCCCTCACCCGCATCATGATTAAGCCCATCCACGTTGCCGGTGGTTATGGGCATCTCACCCTATGGTTTCAACTACATCGCCCAACCGGTAACAACCGGGACGAGGTCACCCGCATTCGGCGGCGTTCCCAGGAGGTTCGTTACTCATGAAAGTCATGGCTCAAATCGCAATGATTATGAACCTGGACAAGTGCATCGGCTGTCACACCTGCTCGGTGACCTGTAAGCAGGCGTGGACCAACCGTGAAGGCACGGAATACATTTGGTTCAATAATGTGGAAACCCGCCCCGGTGTGGGCTACCCCTATGGTTGGGAAGACCAGGACAAGTGGAAGGGTGGGTGGACGCTCACCAAGTCCGGGAAGCTCATCCCCCGGTCCGGTGGCCGGTTGAAGAAGCTCGCCACCATTTTCCACAACCCGAATCTGCCCACCATCGAAGACTATTACGAGCCGTGGACCTACGAGTACGAAAAGGTGCTTTCGGCGCCGGCGGGGCAGAAAACCCAGCCCACGGCCCGACCGGTGTCGCAGCTGGATGGCAAACCCATCGACACGATCTCGTGGTCTTCCAACTGGGACGATAACCTGGGTGGCAGTGGCGCCACCATGGATGACGACCCGGTGCTGAAAACCATGAACACGCAGGTGAAGAAGCAGATTGAGGACAGCTTCATGTTCTACCTGCCCCGCATTTGTGAGCATTGTTTGAACCCCACCTGCGTGTCGTCGTGCCCGTCGGGGGCCATGTATAAGCGCACCGAGGATGGCATTGTGCTCGTGGATCAGGACCGGTGCCGCGGGTGGCGCATGTGCGTGTCCGGCTGCCCCTACAAGAAGGTGTATTTCAACCACAAGACCGGCAAGGCGGAAAAGTGCACCCTATGCTACCCACGCCTGGAGGTGGGCCAGCCGACCGTGTGTTCGGAAACCTGCGTGGGCCGGCTGCGGTATTTGGGTGTGGTGCTTTACGACGCCGACAAGGTGGCCGAGGCGGCCGCCACCAAGGATGAGCACGCGCTCTTCCAGGCCCAAAAGGATCTGATTCTCAACCCGCACGACCCGCGGGTGGTGGCTGCGGCCGAGGCGGAAAACATTCCGCACTCGTGGATTGATGCCGCCCAAAACTCCCCGATTTGGGATCTCATCTTCAAATATGAGGTGGCGGTGCCGCTGCACCCGGAGTACCGGACCCTGCCCATGGTGTGGTACATTCCGCCGCTGTCCCCCATTGTTGAGGCGGTTACCAGCACCGGTAACGATGGGGAGGACCATAAGATTCTCCTGTCGGCGATTTCGAACATGCGCATCCCCCTGGACTACCTGGCCGGCTTTGTTTACCGCCGGCGACCCGGTGCCGGTGGAGAAGGTGCTGCGGCGACTAGCCGCCATGCGTTCTTATATGCGGGACATTAACTTGGGCAATGAGCCGCAGGAGGAAATCGCCCAGGCCGTGGGCATGACCGGCGAGGACATGCGCAGCATGCATCGCCTGCTGGCCATCGCTAAATACGATGACCGGTATGTGATCCCCACTGCGTCCCCGGAGACGCCGCGGGGCATTGCCTCCCTGCCGTCGTTTAATGGGGTGGATCCCTCGGCCACCGTGGCCGAATTCCACGGCCTGGGCGAGGGTGCTCCCGAGGCCCTGCCACGCCGGTGTGGGTGCTGGGGGTGGCAGCGGGACGATCAGCCTGGCGTCGTGGACGCCGGGCGAGGTACCGCGCTCTATGTTCCCGAAGTCAAGCTCAGCCTCATCGGAGACCACACCATCATGAAACCCGGAGACCGCAGCCACACGGGAGTGATCCCCGCCCCCACCGAGCCGATCTCCATGTCGGAGGCGCAGCGTCGGGCCCTGTTTATGATGGCGTCCGTGCTGTTGGACTACCCGGATGACGGGTGGGAGCATAAGCTCCGGGTGGTGCATGAGCAGGCGGCAACACTGCCGGCAGGCGTCGAAAAGCTCCTGCAACCATTCTTCGTATTCGCCTATCAACAAGGGCAGCGGGGTTTGGAGGAACACTATGTGAGCACTTTCGACCAACGCCGCCGCTGCTCGCTCTTTCTCACCTATTACGCGGTAGGAGACACCCGCCAGCGTGGGGCGGCGATCTGGGCGTTTAAGGAAGCGCTGGAATCCATGAGTTTCACCATGCAGCGCGACGAACTGCCAGACCATCTGTGCGTGGTGTTAGAGGCCGCCGCTTTGGCCGACGACCAGTCGCACAGCATGGCCTGTGGCATGCTTTCCGCACACCGGGACGGTATCGAGGTGCTCCGCACCGCACTGGAGCACGCTGGGTCACCGTACGCCGGCATTGTCACGGCGATCTGCGCGGCACTGCCGCCGATTGACGATGCTACCCGGGAGAACTTTTTAGAACTTATCCGCAGCGCCCACCCGCTGAAGTGGTGGGAATCGAATCGCCGCTCCCCTTCCCCACCTCACAACCCGGCTATTAGGCCGGATACCTTGAAGGACTAATCATGAGCTCACTGCAAATTTTTCTTGTGGGTCGCCTTCCCCTGGTTGGCTGTCGTCGCCTGCGTCGTCGGCGTCGTCTGGCGGTGGCGCACCGACCAGTTCGGCTGGACCACCCACTCCTCACAAATTTACGAGTCGAAACTGCTACGCCTCTCGTCGCCGCTCTTCCACTACGGCATGCTGTTTGTCTCGTTGGGCATCTCATGGGTTTGGCGTTCCCGAAGGAATTCACCCGGGCCGTTGGGTTGGACGATCACACGTACCACCTGGTTGCCACGATCCCCGGCACGATTGCCGGCATCGCCGCGGTCCTCGGGCTGATCGGACTCATTTACCGAAGGTTTGTCAACCGCACGGTGCGGATGCACACTTCTCGGTCCGATAAGGTCATGTACCTGCTGCTCACCCTGGCCATCATGTCCGGGTTTATCGCCACCGTGTCCACCCAGGTGTTTGGCGGTCCGCATGGCTATGACTATCGGGAAACGATCTCCCCGTGGCTGCGGGAACTGTTTATCCTCAACCCCATGCCGGAGCTGATGGAGGAAGTCCCGTGGCAGTTCAAGCTGCACGTTTTCTCCGGGTTCCTGCTGCTGGCGGTGTGGCCGGCCACCCGACTAGTGCACGCGCTCTCCGCGCCGGTGGGATATGTGACCCGCCCCTATGTGGTGTACCGGTCCCGGGATATCCGTACCCAACCGACCCGGCAGCACACCGCATGGGAGCCGGTGCGCACCAATAAGCACCAGCCTGCGGAGGAAGCCCGCTGGTCAGGAGCATAGTTTCAGAAACCGTATGAGGGAAATTTCAGGTGGGATTAAGGCTTAATTCCAGATTAATAACAACCTGCATAACAGCTTAACTTCCACCTGCTACCCCCGTATTATGGGTAATTGAACCGATACAGCTCCCCTCATGTGGGGTTATTCCCGGGGAGCCTCGGGCATATGCCATGGAAAAATTCTGATCTTCTACCTGGTCAAGAAAGGACCTCTCACGATCATGAAGAAATTCTTCGTTGCCGTCACCGCAGCCGTATCTTGCGTTGCACTTTTAACTAGCTGTGCGCAATCGAGCACATCGTCGCGGCACGCTAAGGCGGCAGCCAGCCGCTCGGCCGCAGCCAGCAAATCAGCTGCTGCAAGCAAGTCCGCCCAGGCCAGCGGTGACGTGACCAGGTTTCCGCCCCTCCCTCACCCCTGTTTGCCGCCGCTCCACCCGGGTGATCAACGACGAACTCCAGGCACTGCCGGAGTTGGCAGACACCAAGATAACGTTCAACAATGATGGTTCCCCTTCCTTGGTACAACAGATCGAAGATGGTGGTCCGGCGGACGTGCTGGTCACCGCTGACGAGAAGAACATGCAGAAAGCCGTGGATGCCGGACTGGTTGACGCCCCCGTGACGTTGGCTACGAATTCTCTGGTGTTGGTGGTTCCGAAGGATAACCCAAAGAAAATTAAGTCTTGGGACGATTTCGTGAAGACCAAGAACTCCGCCACGGTGGTCACCTGCGACCTGGATGTTCCTGCGGTAACGTGGCCGACCAGGTGCTGAAGGAAAACGAGGTCGAGGTGGAGCCCGCATCCCTGGAGACCTCCGTGTCCAACGTGTTGGGCAAGGTGACCTCGGTGAGGCCGACGCCGGCTTCGTGTACGCCACCGATGCCGCAGCCGCCGGCGATGCGGTGACCACCATTGAAATCCCGAACGCCCAGAAGCACCGCAATAAGATTCTGGCCGCAGTGGTGAAGTCCTCCACCCAGCAGGAAGGCGCCAAGCAGCTCATTGACCTGCTGAAGTCGCAGAAGGTTGCCGAATTGTGGAAGAACCACGGTTTTGAGTCAGCCTCCTAGGAGTTTTTCCGCACTCTTCCACACCGCTAGCACGCCCCATCACCATCCCGGGTGTGCTAGCGGTGTTGGCGTTTTTCGGGTGCGCATTTTTTTGCTCCTACCTTTGGCAGCCCTAGCAACCCGCGTCTCCTGGGACACGCTGGGGGAAACGCTACTGGAGCCAAGTACTCAAACACTGTTAGAGATCACCCTACGGTCAGCGCTGTACGCCACAATCATCACGGTGCTCATTGGTATGCCCATGGCCATCATGCTGCAACGATTACGCCGGGGCTCGCAGCTGGTGCGCATCCTTATCCTCCTGCCGTTGGCCATGCCGCCGGTGGTGGCCGGGTTGTCGCTCACGGCACTATTGGGGCGGCGGGAATCACTGCCCCATCCTCAACGCCCTTGGGCTGCAGTTCGCATTCGCGTTCGCCGGCGTGGTGGTGGCGCACATATTTATCGCACTGCCCTTCGTGGTCATCACGGTGGATGCGGCACTGCGCCAGATCGACCGGGAGGTGTTCGACTCGGCCGCGGGCATTGGCATGTCCCCGTGGCAGGTGTTGTGGCGGATCACGCTGCCCACCCTGAGACCTGCGATCGTGACTGGCACCGGCCTGGCGTTTGTTCGCTCCCTCGGCGAGTTCGGCACCACCCTCACCTTCGCTGGTTCGCTGCCTGGCACGACCCGCACCATGCCGATTGGCATTTATCTGGCCCGGGAAACCGACCCCACCGATGCCTATAATCTTGCGGCAATCCTGATTCTTTTGGCGCTCTTGGTGCTCCTGTCCACGGGCATTTTCGCTATGCGACGCATCCCCAAACCGGTGGCCCGCACCATCACGGACCTCGACACTGACGCGCTGCGTGACCTTTGTGCCCCCACCCACCCGGCGCCGAACATCACCATCAACGGCGTCACCTTCCACTCCGGCCAGGTGACCGCCCTGGTGGGACCAAATGGGTCCGGCAAGACCACGCTCCTGGGCCAGATCGGCGGCCGGCTCGCCGGCGGGCAGGTGGTTTTGGGCGACGCGGACGTGAGCGCGCTCCCGCCCCACCGGCGGGGCGTGGTGGTGGTCACCCAGCAGCCCGGGCTGCCGCCGTTTGCCACCGTGGCCCAGGCGCTCACCATGGTCACGAGGGATTCAGACCGCAGCCGGCGGCTTCTTGCGGCATCCGGCCTGCAGGAATTGGCGGAGGTCCGTTGTGACAGGCTCTCCGGCGGGCAGGCCGCCCAGGTGGCGTTGGTCCGGGGTTAGCGGCCAGGCCGGCAGTCCTGCTGCTGGATGAGCTGCTGGCGGCCGTGGATAGCGCGGCCGCCCACCGGTGGCGCACCCTGCTGCGGGCCATCACCCGGGGCGCACCACCATCTTGGTGAGCCACGATCCCCTCGAAGTGGCGTCGATAAGCAAGAACATTGCGGTGCTCGACCGGGGCGAAGTGACTGCGCACGACGACGCTTCCACGATTTTCCGCATTCCCCCGAACCCGTTCGTGGCCACCTTTACCGGCCGGAACCGGCTCATGGGAACCGTGCACACCACCGGTAAGGAGTTTGTCACCCTGCATCTTGATGACGTCGACCACCCCAACCCCATCGCTGTCACGGGGATTCCCTGACGGGCCGTTGTGTGAGGGCGACCAGGCGATCGCGGTCGTCGAACCGTTATCACTCACACTGCAACTGCCCGAACAGGTGAGCGAAGAATCGGCGCGAAACCATTGGCCTGGACGGATTACCAGTATCGAAGCTCACTATAATTCCGGCGTGGGCACCAACGTCATCGTCGACGTGGGCGGCACCCCGGTGTTATGCCTGGTAACAGCGCAATCCGTGACGGATCTGCACCTTGATGTGGGTTCCGAGGTTATTATTTCCGCGAAAGCGCTCAACGTTATGATTTTTCCACAACTATAATTTCCTAGATAACCCAAATGAAAAAAATGTGACGCTTGTAGGTGAATATTATGACTGTCCCCGATGCGGTTCTTGAACCCTGTTTTGTGGAATCGCTCAAACTTAGCGCCAAACAACGTACAGTTCTCGATGTCATTCACGAGCATCCGCGGGGCATCACCGCCGCTAGAATCGCCACGATCATGGGCACCACTGTCAATACGTTGCGTGGGCATCTCGATGAATTACTCGCCCAGGAGGCCATCCGCGCCGAGGCGCCCAACGTGGGGAGCCGCGGCCGTCCCGCCCTCGTCTCATTATTCGCGGGTGCCGGATAACCGTGCTATCGCCTTGAATACATCACCTTGGTGCGGGTTTTTGCCCAATATTTATTGGAAAACCACCGACGACCCGCGGGCTGTCGCCTACGATATTGGCCGTACCTGGGCGAGGGAAATATCCACGGAGCCATGCGACGAATCAGAACTCTTGGTTCGGCTGGCCCAAATGGGTTTCGACCCGGTCCCCGTCGAGGAGCCGCACAACCTGGCAGACACCCAACTGGCCGCGCCACCAGTTGAACAGTCGAATGTGCCTCATTCTGAGGCACCAGGGACGGCAGAAGCGTCAGAAGTGGCAGAAGCGTCAGATGGGACCGCCACAAGCCACCCCTGACCATGCTTGCCGCCCGATCATTGAATTACGGTCCCTGCCCATTTCTGCACCCGGACAAGGACACTCCCGCCACCGTATGTGACATTCACATGGGTATGCTTGCCGCCCGAAAGGGCCCCTGACGGACGGGGTTTCACACTCACGCCGCATCATGGTGATGTCCTCTGTCAGCGTGACGGTCATCAATGAACACGTAACCGCCACAGACATCGGTGATTCCCCACCATATGGTGATAAAACCCAGTGATATTGATGCCTGCAATTTGCGAATTTTTGCTGCAGAGAACGGTAAGATAAAATCCGGCCATTCAGGGTCACTCGATTCGGAGAAAAATCACCGATGACCACTGATAACACACCGCCAGTTTTTTTCTTTATCTGCACCGTTTCGATTGAGAGGTCTCATGCTGATAGAAGTCCCTCCCATTCACGACACCGGGAAGGGCGCCGGCCGTGTCCTTACCATGTCGTCTATAGCGTTTACCCCTCATGTTTGCCGTATGGCTCATGTTCGGTATTCTTGGCGTCCCCATTCAAAAGGAACTAGCGCTCACCGATGAACAACTATCGTGGATTTCCGCGCTAGCGGTGTTGAATGGCTCCATGTGGCGACTACCGGCCGGTATCCTCACCGACCGCATTGGTGGCCGCAAGATCACCATTGTAGTGCTCTTCCTCACCGCCATCCCAGCATTCCTGGTTTCCCAGGCCAATAGCTACATCACGGTACTAGCACTCGCTTTCCTTGTTGGTTTCGCCGGTAACCTTTTCTCTGTGGGGACGGCCTGGAACTCTGCCTGGTTTTGGGAAGGAGCGTCAAGGCCTGGCATTGGGGATTTTCGGCGCCGGCAATGTGGGCGCATCGGTCACGAAATTTATTGGCCCGCCACTGATCGCCGCCACCGCCGGCGCTACCTACGCTTTTGGTATTCAGGGTGGGTGGCGACTCATTCCCGTCATCTACGCCGTGCTCCTTATTATCGTGGGCATTCTCACCCTCATCATCGTGCCCAAGGATGACCGGGCGCCGGGCACATCGAAGCCGATTTCAGAAATGCTGCAACCGCTACGACACATTCGCGTCTGGCGGTTCTCACTCTATTATGTGACCGTCTTCGGCGCCTATGTGGCGCTTTCCGCCTGGTTGCCAAAATATTACGTGGATAATTTTGATGTGAGTCTCACCACCGCAGGCTTGTTGACGGCCACCTATATTTTCCCGGCATCCTTGTTGCGGCCCTTGGGCGGCTGGATGTCGGACCGGTGGGGGGCACGAAGGGTCATGTATGCCACCTTTGGGATCATGCTGATTGCCAGTGGGATTCTCACCATGCCCGACGGCCATATCACCATTTATCACCCGGACGGCAGTGAATCCGATCTCATGTTCTATGAGATTTCGTTGCCGTTCTTCGTGCTCCTCGTGTTTATTTTTGGGCTGCGCCATGGGCTTCGGTAAGGCCGCCGTCTATAGCACATACCCGACTATTTCCCGGACAATGTGGGGTCCGTGGGTGGCCTGGTAGGCATGCTCGGTGGCCTGGGTGGCTTTATCCTGCCGCCGCTTTTCGCATACACCAAAACCTGGTCTGGTTTCCCCAGCTCCACGTTCTTCTGCATCTTTGTGTTGGTAGCGATTTCCTTCGCGTGGATGCATCTGACGGTGTATCGCTTGATGCACAAGGCAACCCCGAAACTGGCTCGGGAAATTGAGGAGCCCGTCACAGTATAAGCCATCACATTACCGGAAAATCATGCACCATAATGGCGGAGCCGAACAACCAAAAATAATCATGTGTGTCACATGTAGGTTCAGTGTGTTCCAGGATTCGTTGTGGTCAGCAGCATGATTTTATCTATCCGCCGCCGTTATTATGGCGGATATTAAAATCGTAAGGTTTCCTAGCTCTATTAGTGGCGCTATAGTTTATTGGCGCCACTTTTAGAAATTGTGTATGGTCTGTGAAGTAACTGGACAATCACGCCACATAGATATTCCGCTATCAACCTTGTTTTGCTCCCAGCCGTACCATTGCCAGGAAAGCCATCACCCGCTTATGATCCATCCGCCCCGCCCTCGCCCAGTGACTGAGCTGTTTCCCGAGTCGCTGCGACTCAGCCCCTAAACAGCGCGCAGTACTCGATGCCCTCGATGAGTTTCCCAATGGCGCCAAGGTGGGTGAGATAGCCAAAGCTCTTGGCATGCATACTAACACCGCCCGTGGGCATTTTGGAGGAGTTGGTGGCCATGGAGGCGGTCTTTGCGGTTGCAGCACCCACCACCGGCCGGGGTCGCCCACAGTTAATCTATAAGCTGCGGATCCCAAATAATAAAACTATCGCCGACCAATACCTGGCCTTGATTAATATCATGGCACAGCACCTGGAAGACAGCGCCGGCAGCCATGCCAAGCAATTAGCGCAGCAGATTGGGCGGGAGGCCGGGGCGCGGCTTATCGACGAGGGGTTCAGCTCCGCCAATATCCAAGAGGCGGTGGATGCCCTGTGCAAGCACCTGCGGGATATGGGTTTCGACCCGAAGTCATTACCACCACGAACTCCCGCAAGAAGCGGGTCGACGTGCATGCATTCCCTGCCCATTTGTAAGCAAGGATGGAGAGCTGAAAGATTTCGTGTGCGATGTGCATCAGGGCATGATGCAACACCATAAAGACCTCTCCCCACTGCACATTGACCTACAGCCGCTCCTAGCCGACGGTAAGTGCATGGTGTCGATTTCAGAGGTCGACGAAGATGAATCGATCAACGATAAACAGTGAGATGATCACCGGTTAACTTTCGCTAAAGTCAGTGGTCAGACCATGTTTTAGCGGTTTTTCGGCTACCATGAAGGCACGGGGATGCGGCCGCCTGCGTCCACAAGAATCACCATGCTGAATCGGCGCATGAGCACCTATCGTCCCCCACCCTCAGATGATAGGAATCACCATCATGACCACTCGTGACATCACATCGGCCTCCCGAAACCTGCTGATTATCTACTGGGTCGTCTCTGCATTCTGCTCCTACCAGCTTGGGATAGCACTCCGCATCGCCGCAAACCTCGCAGACCTTACCACGTTTTTTCTAGGCTTCATGTCCCTCATGATTATCCCAATCCTCATGGCATCATCCCTAGTACTATATATATTTCCGAAGCATACCTGCACATCTGGCGGAAAAATCCGCATCCCCACCATCCCTCATCTGGATTTTCGGTCTTCCTGATTCTATGGCTTATGGATGATAATGATGAGTATTTTCACCCCTGTGACCAGTCGAATCGGCCAGATTTCTAGGAGTGATTCGGACACAATTTACACCATTTTGTTCTGTGTGTTCTTTCTCACCGGTGTCATCAGCTACCTCACGATTTTCATCACCAGTGTGAAGACCAGGTTTCGTACCGTCTCGGAAAAACGACTGAGTCCTCCCGAACTTCAGGTATCACAACAATCATCACCACAGGATAAGCGAATTCCCGGTATTCTCCTGTGGATAGGCCTATCAATCATAGTGCCATTATTCCTCAGAATATTCCTCCCTCTCTCACCCGGCTCTGAGAGCAGGGAAATAATCTTCATTCCTACACTTTTATTCCTCTTGCTTCTCAGCTTCGTTTTTCCTCGCGTATCCCAATAATCAGCCAATATTGTCGCATGCCAAGGCGCCATTCATCGGTTTTTGGTTTATGGCCATGCTGGCAATGACCGCGTGGCAAAGCCCAATAGTTATTCCACCGCATAGCTCAACAGATACCTTTCCAGCAAATAACAAAGCCGTAATAAATTGGAATAACAGCGTTGTCGCGTTCTACTCACTCAGCGCTCTAGGGTTTTGGGGGTGGCTTTTCCAACGTGGCCGACATTTATGTCAAGACCAGGCCTCACCCAAATAAGTATCGATGGGCGGTGACGTGGTTTATGCACTCATCATTACCGGTTAACTTTCGCTAAAGTCAGTGGTCAGACCATGTTTTAGCGGTTTTGCGGCTACCATGAAAGGAAAAGGGTTATCGCCCCACGGTGACGAATGCTGGTTTTCATTGCATCGTCACTAGTGCTACTGAAACTCGCTCAAGGAGCCCCCGGAAACCATGACCACTCGTGACATCATGTCAGCATCCCGAAACCTGCTGATTATCTACTGGGTTATCTCCGCGTTCTGCTCCTACCAGCTTGGGATAGCACTTCGGGTCACCACGAAGCTTGTAGGCTTTGCGACGTTTTATCTGGGCTTCATGTCCCTCGTGCATATCCCAATCCTCATGGCAGCGTCCCTAGGGTTGTGCATCTTTCCAAAGCACACCCCGCACATCTGGCGGAAAAATCCGCATCCCCACCATCCTCATCTGGATCATTGTCACCCCTAGAGGTGTGGCTTATGGATGATGGTGACGCAGCCCGTGATTACCCCAACCCGCTCACATCCCTGGTCAATAGGCGCATAGGGGGCGACCGAGAAGTAACGTATCTCTTGGTGGCCGGCGTGTTCTTCATCATTGCCGCCGCATGCTATGCCAGGATCCTTGTCATCGGCATGCGGACTCGGTCACGCACCGACGCAGAAACGCAGGATACTCCGCCGCCACCTTGTACGGAACAATCCGGTATTCACCCCCGGTCCGACCGACGCTTCAGAGAAATCACCCCAAGGACAGGGAAAAACAGCACCACGAGACGAACGAATTCCCAGCATCCTGTCATGGATAGGGTTGTCCTTCATAGTGCCATTAGGGATCATGCTGCGGTTTGGCGCCATGTCGGGGGCAGAAAAAATCGCATGGCCGATGCTGGGAAGTTTCATAATGTATTTCACAACCTTCCCCTGCTGCTTCTCGGCTTTGTCTTCCTCGTATATCCCCAAAGATCAACCACCATTTTTGCAGGCTAAGGTGCCATTCATCGGTTTTTGGATCATGGCGACGCTGGCAATGACCATGTGGATGTTCCCACGGATCGCTATTATCCATGCTACCGATGCCCAAATCGAGGCATTCGATCGCATCACCATGTCTCTGGCGATCATCGCGCTGGGGTTTTTGGCTCTGGCTGTTAGGGCACTGGGGGAGCGCTACGCAGCGATCGCACTCCGCCTGACTAGACGTCGACAAGCGAATTAATGTTGCATGACCCACTGAGATGAATTGGCTGGCTGTACAAAATTATAGGTTTGCTCGCCTTCGATAATGAGCACCTTCGCTCCCACCCGGAAGATTCTCGCACAAATCAATGCGCTGCCGCTGGTACTCGTGGGGTTCCGCCTACCCTGCGCCACCGACACCAGAATATTATTGCCATCCTTCGGGGCGGCAACCTTACCCGTCACGTTCTGCCCCAAGGCCATCGTGATGTCTCGCCTGCTCAGCACCCGGGCACACCACCACAAACCTGTCGGCATCGGTAAACACCGATTTGAAGGTGAGCGAGGTTTTCTCCGCCCGCTGGCTCAGATATTGCTGCAATGGGTCACGGCCGCTAAACGCCCACACCGCCACACCGATCACCACCACTATGATGGCAGCCACGACCACAAGTATTTTCTTTATCATTTGTTCACAACCACCTTCACTGGTTTCGCCACATCGAGATGATGCACAGTCAACCCGGCCTCCCGCGCCTCACCCAAAATAGCCTCATCAACAGGTTCGGTCGATAACACCATGACGGTGGGGCCCGCACCGGATAAATATGCAGCATAGCCGCGATTCCGCAACCGATTCACCCATTCCGCGGTGATTGGCAACACATCCGCCCGGTAGGGTTGGTGCAGCCGGTCCCGAGTGCCCTCCCACAATAATTCCGGGTGGTGCTGCAACGCCACCGTCATCACCGCACAGCGGGACACATTAAACCGAGCATCCAAGTGGGTCACATCCGACGGCAGCACTCGCCGCACCGCCTCGGTGGAGGCGTGAAAACTCGGCACCAATGCGGTCGCAAGAATGTTCGGGATGAACCGGGATTCCTACCGCCTTATACTGCGGTTCCGTGCGGCCATCGACAGGAATCTCCGTCCACGACACCACCGCATCCCCCAGCACGGAGGCGGCAGCATTATCCGGGTGCCCCTCAAACGCGGACGAAAGCTGCACCACCTGTGCATCATCAAGCGGGAAACCGCACAGCCCATTGGCGGCAGCCACCCCAGCCACCGCCGCCGCCGCCGACGAACCCAAACCCCGGGACTGCGGAATCACATTATGGCACACCACCCGCAACCCCGGCGCGATAGCGTCGCAGGCTTTCAGGCCAGCACGAAGCGCCTTAACCACCAGGTGGGAGCCGTCGAGTGGGAGTTCGTCCTGGCCTTCGCCGAACACTTCGACTTCGAGACCTGCAGGGATCACTTCGACTTCCACAGTATCGTAGAGGGCGAGGGCGAGGCCGAGCGTGTCGAAGCCGGGTCCGAGATTGGCGGACGAGGCGGGGACGGTGACGGTCACTTTGGTGCCAACAGGGAGTTCGGTGGGCATGGTGGGGTCCTTATCGTTGTGAGCTCTGAGTGGTTGCCGGTGTTATTCGCCGACCATGCGGATAACCGAGTTGACCTTGATGACGGATGGGGTGTCCTTGAGGGTTTCGACGGTGGCGGCCAGGTCAGATTCTTTAGCTTCGTGGGTCATGACCAGGAGTCGGGCGTTCTTTTTCGGTGCCTTCTTCCTGGCGGACGGTACGGAGCGAAATGCCGTGGGCGGCGAAGATTTTGGTGAGTTCGGCGAGCACCCCGATGATGTCGACGACGGTCATGTCAATGTGGAATCGGGTGGGGATGTCACCGAAGTTGGCGATAGGGCAGGTTGGCATAGGTGGATTCGCCAGGGGCGCGGCCGCCGAATACTTTTGTTCCGGCCGGCGCTCACAATATCGCCGAGGACGGCGGATGCGGTGGGGTTCCCGCCGGCACCATTGCCGTAGAACATGAGCCGGCTGGCGGCCTCGGCTTCGACGAAGACGGCATTGAAGCTTTGTGCACGTTGGCCAGGGATGATGCGGGGCACGAGGGTGGGGTGGACGCGGGCGGCGATGGATTCGTGTCCGGCTTCGTCCTTGAGCCGGTCGCAGATTGCGAGGAGTTTAATGGTGTAGCCCGCGGTCTTCGCGGCCTGAATGTCGTGGGCGGTGATATTCGTGATGCCTTCGCAGTGCACGTCGTCGGCGGTGACGCGGGTGTGGAAGGCGAGGGATGCAAGGATGGCGGCTTTGGATGCGGCGTCGTAGCCTTCCACATCGGCGGTGGGGTCGGCTTTCGGCATAGCCGAGTCGGGTAGCCTCGGCGAGCATGTCGTCGTAGGATGCCCCGGTGGAGTCCATGGCGTCGAGGATGAAGTTGGTGGTGCCGTTGACGATGCCGGCGACGGATTGGACCTGATCGCCGGCGAGGGAGCGGCGGAGTGGCCCAACAACGGGGATGGCTGCGGCGACGGCGGCTTGAAGTAGAGGTCGACACCGGCCTGGTCGGCAGCTTCGGCGAGTTCGGCGGAGTGGGCCGCGACGAGAGCTTTGTTGGCGGTGACAACGGATTTGCCGCTGCGGAGGGCGCTGAGCACGAGTTCGCGCGGGTAGTCGATGCCGCCGATGACTTCGACCACGAGGTCTACGTCGTCGCGTTTGATGAGGCTGCGGGCGTCGTCGGTGAGAAGCCCCAGTTCGTCGGCGAGGGTGCCAACGTGTTTTTCCTTGTTAGACACGGCCACGCCGCGGACTTCGAGAGGGCCACCGGTGCGGTGGGCGAATTCGTCGGCGTTTTCCACCATGAGGCGGAGCACTTGGGAGCCGACGGTGCCGTAGCCGAGGATAGCAATGCCGACGGTGGATCCTGCGCCTTTGCCGGGGTTAAAGGTGGTGGGGGTCATGGTTTTGTGCTCCCTTGATGGGTTGTGGTTGGTTGTGCTTTGCGACGCCGGCCTGGTCGGAGGTTAGGCTCGAGGTTGAAGAAGTCTTCGAGGGTTTCGCGGCGGACCATGAGGTGGGCCTTATCGTCGGCGGCGCCGACGCTGACGATGGCGGGCCGCATCATCATGTTGTAGCGGCTGGACATGGAGTAGCAGTAGGCGCCGGTGGCGGCGAGGGCCACGATGTCGCCTGGGCGAATGTCCTCGGGGAGGTTACGGTCGTTGATGAGGATATCGCCGGATTCGCAGTGGGAGCCGACGACACGGGTTGGGATGAGTGGGGCGTCGGTGCTGCGGTTGACGAGTCGGATGTCGTATTCGGCGCCGTAGAGGGCGGGGCGAATGTTGTCGCCCATGCCGCCGTCAACGCTGATGTAGCGGCGGGTTTTGCCGCCGTCAATGGTGACGTCTTTGACGGTGCCGACGGTGTAGACGGTGACGGTGCTGGGTCCGGCGATAGCCCGGCCGGGTTCCACCTTGATGAACGGCATGGTCAGGTGGAGTCGTTCGGCGTAGGTGTTGACTCGTTGCAGGAGGTCGGTGGAGACGGCTTCGACGTCGAGGGGTTGTTCGCCCTCAACGTAGGCGATGCCGTAGCCGCCACCGAGGTTGAGGATGTTGAACTCCTCCCCTACCTCGCATTCTTCGATGATGGTGCGGTAGAGCTTGAGGATGCGTTCCGCGGCCAGGGAGAAGCCTTCGGCGTCGAATACTTGGGAGCCGACGTGGCAGTGGAGGCCGATGAGCCTGAGGTTGGGGAGTTCGACGACGCGCCGGGCGGCTTTTGAGGGCGGAGCCGGAGGCGAGGGAGAAGCCGAATTTTTGGTCTTCGTGGGCGGTGGAGATGAATTCGTGGGTGTGGGCGTCGATGCCGGGTTTGACGCGGATGAGGACGTCTTGGGTTCGGCCGAGTTCCGTGGCAATGGCATGGAGGTCTTCGATTTCTTGGTGGGAGTCGAGGATGACGAAGCCAACGCCTTTACCGACGCAGTCGCGGAGGAAGGCGGCGTCTTTGTTATTGCCGTGGGCGGCGATGCGTTCGGCGGGGAATCCGGCGTGGAGGGCGACGAGGAGTTCGCCGTGTGAGGCGATGTCGAGGGAGAGGCCTTCTTCGTTGACCCATTGGACGATGCGGGAGGTCATGAAGGCTTTGGATGCGTAGTGGACGTGTTCGGGGCCGCCGAAGGCGCGGGCCATGTCGCGGCAGCGGGAGCGGAAGTCGATTTCATCGACGACCATGACTGGGGTGCCGTATTCTTTGGCGATGCTGGGTCAGGCTAACGCCGGCGATGCTGACGTCACCGTCGCGCATGGCGGTGCGGGGCCAGACTGCGGCGGGGAGTTTGTTGAAGGTGGGGGCGTTGAAGTCAGGTGTGTGGGTCGTGGGTTCTCTCGTTACATTTGTTCCGGCGCGGTGACGCCGAGGAGGCCGAGGGCGTTGGCGATGACTTGACGGGTGGCGGTGGCCAGCGCCAGGCGGGCGGTGTGGATGGGTTGGGCTTGCTCGCCTGCCTTGGGCAGGATTTGGCAGGTGTCATAGAAGCGATGGAAGGTGCCGGCGAGTTCTTCGATGTAGCGAGCGATGCGGTGGGGTTCGCGGAGTTCGGCGGCGGCTTTGACCACGGTGGGGTATTCGCCAAGGGTGCGGATGAGTGTGCCTTCGTGGTCTTCGGTGAGCAGTGACAGGTCGGGGTTGCTTGCGGTCACGCCGACGGCAGCGGCTTTCTTGGCCAGGGAGCACAGCCGGGCGTGGGCGTATTGCACGTAGTAGACGGGGTTTTCGTTGGATTGGTTGGTCCCACAGGGTGAGGTCGATGTCGAGGGTGGAGTCGACGGAGGAGCGCACGAGGGAGTAGCGGGCGGCATCAATGCCGATGGCTTCAACCAGGTCGTCGAGGGTGATGATGGTACCGGCACGTTTGGACATGCGGACAGCTTCACCGTCACGGACCAGGTTGACGAGTTGGCCGATGAGGACTTCCACGTTGTTAGGGTTGTATCCCATGGCTGCCGCGGCGGCACGCAGGCGAGAAATATAGCCGTGGTGGTCGGCGCCGAGCATATAGATGGAGCGGGTGTGGCCGCGTTCGAATTTGTTTGCGACATATGCGATATCGCCGGCGATGTAGGCGGCATCCCCGTCGGATTTGATAACAACCCGGTCCTTGTCGTCACCGTAGTTGGTGCTGCGGAGCCACCAGAGCACCGTTGCTGAAGTACAGGTTGCCGTTTTCTTTGAGCTTGTCGACGGCGCGGTCGACGGCGCCGGATTCAAAGAGGGAGTTCTCGTGGAAGTACACGTCGAAGTCGACGCCGAATTCATGGAGAGTAGTCTTGATGTGATCGAACATGAGTTCAACACCGAGGGCGCGGAAGGTTTCACGCATGTCGGGTTCGGATTGCTGAGCACCCCGGGTTCTTGGGGCCACGATATTGGCGGCGATTTTCGGTGATGTAGTCCCCACCGTAGCCGTCTTCGACGGGTTGATCTTTGGCGGCGGCAATGAGGGAGTTGGTGAACCGGTCGATCTGGCGGCCGTGATCGTTGAAATAATATTCGCGGGTCACGTCGGCGCCGCAGGCGGCGAGGATCCGGCCGAGGGAGTCGCCCACGGCGGCCCACCGGGTGCTGCCCAAGTGGACGGGTCCGGTCGGGTTGGCGGAAACGAATTCCAGGTTGATGCGTTCCCCGCTGTAGAGGCTGTTGTGCCCATAGGTGGTGCCGGCGGCGAGGATGTCGGCCACGATTTGCCTTGGGCGGCGGCAGCCAATCGGATGTTAATGAATCCGGGGCCGGCGATGTCGACGGTGGCGATCTCGTCATGCGCCGACAGGGCGTCGACAAGCAAGCTGGCAAGCTCGCGCGGATTCATTCCTACCTTCTTGGCAATCTGGAGCGCCAGGTTGGTGGCATAGTCGCCGTGCTCAGGATTGCGAGGGCGTTCCACGACCACTTGCTCGGGCAGGACGGTCACGTCCAGCTGTCGATCGGCAAGTATCTTGTGGGCCTCAGTGTTGATGAGGGAGGAAAGATCCGATGGTGTCATAACGCAACAGTGTAACCGATGAAAAAGCCAGAAAATAATATGTGTCGAGCATTCTTATCGAGACGGTTGCGGATCTTCACACTCAACCCGTAATGTGAATTGAGTAACTTTTACGCCACTGGGCGACCATACCGACAAAGATCTAGAATGATGAGGTCCAAATTAATCACCTATCAACACACTGAATAATTGTTAACCCCTCACCTATATATGTCACGAACATTTTGTTTTAAGGAGTTGCGATGGACACATTTCAACCAGTGACTGACTCCGTTGGCGAGAGCCTCGGACTCTCAGCACTCGTCGCATGCGTTCCACTGCTGGCGTTTTTCATCATGCTCATCGGGGTGAAAGCCCGTGCCCATGTTTCCGCCGCTGTGGCGTTGGCTGCCGGCATTCTTGTTGCGGTTCTTGGTTTCCATATGCCCATTGAGCTGTCTATCATGTCAGCGTTCCGCGGTGGCGCCTTCGGTTTGGTGCCGATCGTGTGGGTGATCGTGATGGCCATCTGGTTCTACCAGATCACGGTTGCCTCGGGAAGGTTCGAAGACCTGCGCCGGACCTTCGATAAGCTGGGCAATGGTGACGTGCGCGTCCAAACCATTTTGATTGCGTTCTGCTTCGGCGGCCTGTTGGAGGCCTTGGCCGGTTTTCGGCGCCCCAGTGGCTATCACCGCTACCATGATTTTTGGCACTGGGTGTCAAACCGCTCAAGGCCGCCACTGTAGTGTTGTTGGCTAATACCGCCCCGGTGGCATTCGGTGCGGTGGCCACCCCGATCATTACGGCTGGCGAGGTTGGTGGCCGTAGTGCGGAGCAAACCGCAAACATCGCCGCCATCGTCGGTATTCAAACCCCCATCATTGCCCCTATTCATTCCGGCAATCCTACTGTTCATTCTGGACGGTTGGAAGGGCGTGAAGGCCGCCTGGGCCCCGGCCTTCGTCATCGGCATTAGCTTCGCCATCGCCAAGTACATCACGGCTAACTTCTTCGTCTACCAACTCACCGACGTGATCGCCTGTATCGTGTCGCTGGCGTAGCTTTCGCGTTCCTCCAGCGGTGGCAGCCGAAGGATGTCGAAGAAATGCGGGAGCGCATGGATCTGCCACCGCCCCCGCCTCCGAGGATCTGCCCCGGCAGCGCGTGTGGATGGCCATGCTCCCCTACGCCATTGTGACCGTGATCTTCGGTGTCGCCAACGTTGGCGCCATCAGCACCGCCTTGAAGTCCCTCACGGTGAAGATCCCGTGGCCACTGCTGCACGACCGACTGCTCAATACCGCGGGCGCCCCGAACGCTTCATCCGGCACCTATTCGGTAGCGGTGCTACACAACCCGGGTACGCTGCTGTTGATTTCCGGGCTGATTGTGGCGTTCGTGTATTCCAAGTATTCGGAGAACGGGAAGTATTCGCTGACCGCCAATCAGGCGTGGAAGGAACTCACCGGCACGTTCTACCGGATGCGGTGGTCGATTTTGACGATCGTATTGGTGCTAGGCCTTGCCTATGTCATGAATGATTCCGGTCAGACCATTGCGATTGGCCAGTTCGTGGCTTCTCTGGGTGGCCTGTACACCTTCCTGGCACCGATGCTGGGCTGGGTGGGCACCGCCGTGACTGGTTCGGACACGTCCGCTAACGCTTTGTTCAGTAAGATGCAGGTCACCGCGGCCGAGCAGGCCGGTATTAACCCGGATCTGATGCTAGCCGCCAACACCACCGGTGGTGTGGTGGGCAAGATGGTGTCCCCGCAGTCGCTGGCTATTGCCGCTACCGCCGTGGAGATGGAGGGCAAGGAGTCCGACATCTTCAAGGCTGTGGTGGGCTGGTCGTTCGCCTTCGTGCTCTTCGTGTGCTGCCTGGTCTACTTGCAGGCCACGGTGCTGTCGTTCACGGTTCCGGTCATCCCCTAAAATTCGGCTCAAGAGACGACCACAAGTTGTCTCTTGACGCTCTCACTCCAACCACGGATTCACCCCATATGGGTGGGTCCGTGGTTATATTTTTCACAATTGACCCCCACTCCATGCTGTCATACTTCCCCGAAAGCGCATAACCCCACATGAGAGGATGCGGGGATTTTCGCAACACTAGTGTTTTTATATAAGTGCAGCTTGTGGCTAAATTTTTCGGGGGATTTCGGGGTAAATTAGATACTAAGTTTGGCACGTGATGCTTCATCACTGTTTGGTTTCACTTGCTTTTCGGGTGCTACACATTTGCTTGTTGTAGCCCTTGCTGTAGCCGTCGAAAAGCGATCGCTCGGACACCAACTGCCGAACATTAGCTCACAAACTCACCCTTACCAGGAGCTTCAATCTGATGAAAATTGCGCTCTTTTCCACCTGCATCGGTGACGCGATGTTCCCCGATGCGTCTAAAAGCCACGGCACTGCTCCTCGCGCGACTTGGCCACGATGTGGTCTACCCCAAGCAGCAGACATGTTGCGGGCAGATGCACGTGAATACCGGTTATCAAAAAGGAAGCCGTCGGCCGATTAAGAGCTACGTCGAGGCGTTCTCCGACCCCAGCATCGACTATGTGGTCGCCCCTCCGGTTCGTGCGTCGGCGCGGTCCGCGAGCAGCACGAGCGTGTCGCCACCCGTTACGGCACCCCGGCGCTTGTCGACGGCGCCAAGACCACGGCCAAGAAAACCCTCGACCTGCCGGAATTCTTGATCGATATTGCTGGGTCGAAAACGTGGGAGCATTCTTCCCCCACAAGGTCACTTACCACCCCTCCTGCCATGGTCTGCGGTTTATCAAGCTTTAGCGATCGCCCCTACCGACTGCTCCGCAATGTTGAGGGCATCGAACCGTTAGAGCTGCCCAATAAGGAAGAGTGCTGCGGCTTCGGCGGCACCTTCGCACTGAAGAACGCCGAAAACCTCCGCCGCCATGGTGTCGGACAAGTCCCGCAATATCGAGTCCACCGGCACCGAATACGTCACCGGTGGCGACTCCTCCCTGCCTCATGAACATTGCCGGCTCGCTATCCCGCCAGCACGTGGGCATTCGCGCCATTCACCTTTGCGGAAATCCTCGCATCGACGAAAGAACATCCCTGGACCCCCACCTCAGCTGCTTACACCAAGGAGGCAATGCTGGACCCCTATCATGCTCGGCACCCCTACCATGCCGCCGCGGGCATCCGAAATTTCAAACCTGCGGGGCGATAAAACCTTCCCGCACACCGCCCACGATGGGCTCAATAACGTTACCCAGCGCCGTAACCTCACTAAGGCCACCACTACCATCCGTAACAAGCGGCAGCGTGTGATCGACGAGATCGACGACTGGGAGGATCTGCGCGAAGCCGGTTCCACCACCAAACGGTATGTGATGGCCCACCTGCCGGAGCTGTTGGAACAGTTCGAAGCTGCTGTCACCGCCCGCGGTGGGCACGTGCACTGGGCCCGCAACGCCGAAGAGGCTGGCAAGATCGTCACCGAACTGGTGCAGGCCACTGGGGAAAAGAAAGTGGTCAAGATCAAGTCGATGGCCACCCAGGAAATCGCCCTGAATGAGCAGCTGGAAAAGGTGGGCATTTTTTTGCCCAGGAGACCGACCTTGCGGAGCTCATTGTGCAGCTGGGTGAGGACAAGCCGTCCCACATTCTCGTGCCGGCCATTCACCGGAACCGGGCTGAGATCCGCAGCATCTTCCTCAAGAAGATGCCTCACGTGGATGATTCCATTTTCCTCCGAGCCCGCCGAACTGGCCGAGGCTTCCCGCATGTACCTGCGGAAGCAGTTCATGGAGGCCAAGGTCGCCATTTCGGGCGCTAACTTCGGTATCGCCGAAACCGGGCACGTCACGATTGTGGAGTCCGAAGGTAACGGCCGCATGTGCCTGACCCTGCCGGAAACCCTCATCAGCGTGATGGGTATCGAAAAGATTCTCCCCACCTTCCGGGACTATGAGGTGTTCCTGCAACTGCTGCCGCGTTCCTCTACTGGCGAGCGCATGAACCCCTCACACCTCCCTGTGGTCGGGCGTGACCGAGAACGACGCCCGAAGAATTTTCCACATTGTGCTGGTGGATAATGGCCGCACCGCCGCCATGTCCGACGAGATCGGCCGGAAGCTTTGAAGTGCATCCGCTGCTCCGCCTGCCTCAATGTGTGCCCCGTGTACGAGCGGGCCGGCGGCCACGCCTACGGCTCCACCTACCCTGGCCCGATCGGCGCTATCCTCACCCCGCAGCTCACGGGCATTAACGACGCCCACGACCCCAACGGCTACCTGCCTTACGCATCTTCCCTCTGCGGCCGATGCAACGAGGTGTGCCCGGTGAAGATTCCGATCACCGATGCCCTGCTGGAATTGCGACACAAGAAGGTGAAGGAGCATAAGCCGGTGGTTGAGGGTGCATTGCTGGCCAGCATGCAGCTCATGTGGTCGAATCCGCGACTGTGGAACTCGGCAGCCCACCTGGTGTTCATGGGTCGCCTCCTGGGCGGCACGAAGGGCAAGATCACCCACCTGCCGAGCTTCCTGGCCGGGTGGACGGATGTGCGCGACACTTCGGTGCCGCCGAAGAAATCGTTCCGCCAGTGGTTTGACTCCAATGAGGCCGCCGCGCTCTTAGCGCGGGCAAAGGCGGAGGACTGCCGAAGAATAATATTCCTACCAAAGCCGACTCTGATGCCGCTGATGCTGCCAAGGAGGAGAAGAAATAATGGACGCCAAGACCGAAATCCTCACGCGCATCCGTAACGCACATCAGCTGTCGAACATGCCCACGGATGTGGAGATCGTCCGCACCTACAACACGAATAAGACCGAGGAGTATTCCCGGGAGCAGCTCAAGGAAATCCTCATTGAGCGTCTTGAAGACTACAAGGCGATTGTGCACGAGACCAGCGTGAAGAAGCTGCCGCAAACCATCGCCGACGTGCTCAAGGAGCGTGACGCGAAGGAGATTCGCTACGCCGAGGGGTTGGACAAGAAACTGTTTTCGGCCTTCACCGGCAAGGCCACCCCGGATGATCGCAGCACCGACCCGCGACTGCTCAACAATGTTGATGCGGTAGTCACCGATTCGCACGTGTCGTCGGCCCAGACGGGCACGATCTGCCTGGAGTCGAATCCCTTGTGTGGGCGCCGCGCATTGACGCTGGTGCCGGACTGCCACGTGGTGATTGTGCGCATGGAGAACGTGGTGTATGGGGTGCCGAGATGATCGGTCGCCTGGGGCATGAGAAGCCAGTCACCATGATTTCCGGCCCGTCGGCCACGTCGGATATTGAGCTCAACCGTGTGGAGGGTGTGCACGGCCCCCGCACGCTCATTTGCCTCATCGTCGACTAGCCTGCCGGCCTTGCCCATCTAGCGGCGCCGACACGGATGCATACAGTCACATGATGCTGAGTGAGACACCGGCACCTACGCGGCATCGGTACCATACTGGCGTCATGTGACACCGTGGTGGCGTAGGTAAAGTCCGCGGCCAGCTGATAGTAATGATGGCATGGCACCTATGAGGTGACGACATAACAGCGAAAACTCCCCGGATGGGAAGGTAATAATTATTACCCCCTCTGGGGAGTTTTTCTTTCCGCGGAAAAGCTCATCCACTAACCTGAATATATAGATATCTAATTCTAAAAATACTGATGAGTATTTACGATGAGTTTTACAAGGGAGTAGTCAGATCTCATGGGAACTTTGAGGCAAACCATACGGCGCGTCATGAGTGTTGTGACCGCAACAACTTTACTGCCGGCCATAATGCCGCTTACCGCCCAAGCCCAGGCGCAAACCGCAGCAGCCCCGATCACGTGGGAGAACTGCCCGGCGGAGAAACTCGACCGACCCGGCGCACGCTGTGGGCACATTGAGGTGCCGGAAAACTACGCGAATCCGGGCGGGAAGAAAAATCACCGTGGGGTTTATCCAGTTCCCGAACGCGAACGCCGAGGTGGTGTTCACCAACCCTGGCGGCCCGGGTGGGGGCGTGTACGAATGGTTGGGGAAGAAGAATGGGACCCGGCTGCCGCAGGAGCTTTTCTCCCAGTTTGAGGTGGTGGGAGTACAGCCCCGCGGTTTGGTGGGGTCCACGCCGATGGACTGCCCATCAAACCCGGGGTCGAACCCGGTTGACGAGTTCACAAACCCGGGTGGCGCATTGCGGTCTCGGTGTGAATCGAAACAGCCGGGGTATGCGGACCAGATCACCACGGAGAACACCGCCCGGGACTGGGAGGAGGTGCGGAAATCGTTAAAGCGGGAAACCATTAACATTTATGGTTTGTCGTATGGCACGATCCTGGGGTCGAGTTATGCCAGCCTGTTCCCGAATCGGGTGAAGCATACGGTGTTGGATTCAGGTATTGATCCAACGTTGCAGTGGTCGGAGATTATGGCCCGCCAGGAGCCGGCGTATCGGGACGTGTTGCACCAGTTCTTCGGCTATGTGGCGCAGAATGATGCGAGGTACCATTTGGGGACGACTCCCTATGCGGTGTACCGGAAGTGGGCGGATGCGGTCAAGGCCCAGTCCGGGGTGACGCCGTCGGTTGAGCCGCCAAAGGCCACGGCCGCGGATTTGCCGGCTGGTACGCAGGGCGCCGGTCAGGCAGGTGTGGATGCGATGAATTCGGTGGAGCCGGGTCGGGCCCAGGCAGAGAATGTGGGCACCCAGTTGACTGCGGGCGGTAAGTCGCAGCAGAGCTCGTTTTTGATGCTGTACACGCACGCTTTCCTGCCGATGGCGTATAAGTGGGATACGATCGCCCGGGCGATTGCGAACCCGAAGCTGGCTGAGGATGATTTGCGGAGCCTCGGCGAGCTGGATGTGAATGATGCGAAGATCAAGGCCGCCACCGCATCGCTGCAGATGCAGCAGACGATGATGTGTAATGAGTCGGTGACGGCGCCGCGGGCGAATGAGATTCCGCGGGCGTACTGGACCATGTTTGTGAGCAAGGATCCGTTTGCTACGGGCCAGCTGTTGCATGGTTCGGGTTTGGCTTGCCAGGGTGCGAAGCGGGTGACGCCTGGGGTGAAGTTGGATGGTTCCGCGTTGAAGGTGAAGCCGCTGGAGATTCAGGGCCGGCAGGACCCGCAAACCCCGTATGGTATTTCTCCCACATGCAGGCCGCCATGCAGTCCACCCTGGTGACGGTAAATGGTCCTGGTCACGGCCATTTCGGTTACGATAATAAGGCTGTGGACAAGCTGGTTTTGAACTATCTGCGCACCGGTAAGGCCACCGCCGGCGAGGTGCCGGGTTATTTCGGGTAGCCCCCGCTGCCCCTGCTTGACGGCCCGAATTCGTTTTTGGGCCGGCAGGGTGCTAAACTGTCAAAGCGTTGCCGAAGATGTGGTTGAGGCAACGTGGGTCTCCGTAGCTCAGTGGATAGAGCATTGGTTTCCGGTACCAAAGGTCGCAGGTTCTGAATCCTGTCGGGGACACGATTATGGCTGGGTTGTATTATTGCGACCCAGTTTTTGCGCTTTACGACGCCTAAAAGTGGGGGGCATTGGACTGTTTTCCGTGAGAGTACAATCAACCATATGCCACGAGAACCTGGTTATTTAGAATGGGATGACGAGAACCTAACACCTGGCCGAGCGAAGGAAGGTGGTCGGAGCCCAAACCTCTTTGATTCGGATGGGAAGCTCAAAAGTCAAGCGCGCTTCATACCTGCAGACTATGATGATGGAGAAGACTATTCGATAACTAATCATGTTCATACAAACCATGTTGCGTGCCCTCGGAGAGAGCTGTTGCCTCGTTATGGTGCAGTAGTGGCCACACCACATATAAAGCGATTTTGGAAAGAAAAGGTTAAGCCATTTTTTAGATCAAAGGTGAAAGGTCAGAAAGACCAACAGCATTCTGTTCATCACGATCTGGAAGCAATTCTGGTTGCTGCGGAAGAAGCAACAGATTCCAAGGTTTCTTCTGAAAACCCTTCGACTGACATAGTTATAGCCAAAGAACAACCAACTATGCCGATTGATGAAGCGATAGCTCGGCTTATTTTAGCTAAGAAGGCACGTGACTACAGTGATGAGCAACTTCAGAGGGTCATCAATTCAAACACTATTGATGCTGATGAGCTTGAGGCTGTTTGTTCTGCTCTTATGCGATTACCACATGCTGAACTTGTTAGTGTTTTCGAAAATATGGCTCGCAATTCGCAAAAATCTGAAGCTGATCTCACCGCCCTTCTGAAACAAATTCGCCAAGCCGAGATTCACGTAATCGATAACCGACAGCTGCCATGCAGCCATACCAAAAACCAACTAAAAAGAATAGACGGAGATAACAGCTGATCTGCTGAGAATGTCCACAGTGGAAAAGGATGTGGCCCCACTCCCCTCCTAGCACACCTACAGCTCACCAACTCAGCCCCCTTCGTTGGTGCTTTTTGGTTAGTGCGCTTGAAGTGCAAATGGTGTGGTGAAGTTTGGGGTATGGGTAGTGGATTTGATGCTACAATACGCAGTTGGCATTTTGAATGCGGCTGGTCACGATAGGGGTGGGGTTGTGTGGTTGGAGCTTACGCTTGAATTGGGCTCTAGTGGGGCTTGTTTGGCCGTTCTCGGTGTTTTATGTCGCGTTTTTCTCGCGTCTACGGGGCTGCTGGAAGGGTTTTTGGTGGCCAAGGGTGTCTCGGAAGAGATGCCCGCGGCGAGGGAAGTCGCCGCCAGGCGGCCACGCGGGCTTCCACCACCCCAGAACGCAAGGGCTGATGCTGGGGCGGTGAGCCTCTGCCACGCTCCCCACTGTGGCGGTAAGGGAGAAACTTCCTTGGGCACCCTCCGGCCTTATTCACCCCACTCCTTTCCCCAACCAGCATGTGGCCGCCTGGGTCCCCTTGCATACGGGCGCGAAGAGGCTGAAAGTAAAAAAATTGAATGCTTTAAAACTTTTGCCTTATACCTGGCGACAGTGCTTCAATTTAAAACCACGGCCTTTTTGGCTGGTGAGTTTATTATTAGCATCTTTAACTGCTGCAGCTTTCGTACGGCCGGATCCCCAGATATATTCGCCGGTTGCTTCATTACGGAGATTGACGACTGGGCACTTAACTTTTACAGTGCCTCGAAAAGTTAAGTAGGGATCGCTTTCTGCAACATTGCTATCTAAAAGTATTGGCGTGGCACCACCCGCTAACCCGAAAAACATGGCTGAGCCAATGGTAGCTGCACATATCAAGCGAAAAGGTTCTCTCATGATACAGAACTCCTTTGAAAGGGAACTGAAAGAGAATGCAAATGGTGAAACAAAAACTTGTTGAAGAGGTACACCTGTATTGTTCTCCATTGGAGCTTGAAGAATTCATTCAGCACTTTTGCAGTTCGTTTATTCAAAAGTTTCATGAAATAGCAGATCTGTCTACTTTTTCTGTGGAAAAAGAGTCGGATGACTACTAATTTGTCTAGCGAAAACGTAGGTAAAAGCAATTTTGAAGATCGCCAAAATTATGTTTTAAAGCAGAAATTTACCTGCATGGTTTATGAAATGGACGGTGAACCCCTGCGAAGAAGACCTAGATCTGATAAGCGATAGAATATTTGAAGTCGTTAAGCGAAGTGTTGGAAGTATCCCTTATTTCAGCTTCCTTGGTTTTGACGATGATTCTGATGACGGCAATCAACCGTCATAGTCGTATCCTTTACCAATCTAGTATCGGTATGGTGCGCATCAACGTCGCAAGGCACATTCAAACCTGGCACCACCAAGATTTTTCCCCACATCTAATAATAAAAATGATCTGCTGAGCATGTCCACGGTGGAAAGGATGTAGCCCCCACTCCCCACACCCACCGTACACATGGAAAGGATGGGTCGCGGCATGGTGCCTACGACCCATCGGGGTTATTAAACGTCATGGTTTTCTTTGTGATGAGGCTAGCGAATAAACCACCACCTAACAGTCAAAGAGTGGACTTTCTGGATGCATCCACTGCCCATAATAGTCCCGTTTGCTGGGGTCGGAAAGAAAAATCTTGCACCCAACAGGGGTTGTTGGTGTGCAAGATTTTTATAGTAACCGCACTCGCAAATAGCGGACGTCCCGCCTGCGGGTTCTTGACGACGCTTTGCGACGTCGCCAGTGGTGGCGCAGCAGGACCATGCCTCCCCACCACAAGAATAAATTATAGCACAACAGCTACTTATGGTTTTGGGTTAATGATAGCGAAGCCCGGACCGCATCTTATGCAAGGCGCAGTCCGGGCTTCCGGCTTCTCTTCAGTTTGGTTGTATGTGACAAGAGGACTGCTCATGTCAACAACCAATCCTTATATTAATCCGAACCCTAGTTCGGGGGCATAATGATCCAGGCCAGCACGTATAACACCCACTGCGGTCCAGGGAGCAGGAAGCTACTTCCAACGAATAAGATCCGAAGTAGCGTCACATCCCACCCGTAGGTGTCGGCGATTCCTTGGAACACGCCACCCACCCACTTATTGATGGTGTTACGGTGAAGCCGGCGTTGCAGCATAGGTGCGGGGTATGTCATGATGGGCCTCCTTCAAATATCTCTGGCTGGTTCTGGGACTTAATAGCCGATCCCTTTGGGGATGATGGCCCAGGCAATGAAGTAGAAAATACATTGCGCGCCGGGCAGCACCAGGCAACTGAGCACGAAGAGGAGCCGCAACAGGTTGACGCTGATGTCAAACTTATTAGCGATTCCCGCGAGGACGCCGCCGAACCAATTATTGGTCATGTCCCGCACCAGGGGCGCTCCATAGGCAGCACCGGCATTGACGAAGCCGGATCCATGTACCCCAACCCAGTAGCATAGGTGGGCTGATCCACCACACCATACATGCCATAGGTGGTGCCGGAGAGCGGGTCGGTGGCAACTGTCGTTTCCGTGATGGGCGGCAGGTTCACCTGGGTGTCAGCGGCAGCGGTGGCGTTGTAGTTGGGGTAGCTCATGGGAATCGACCTTTCTGAAAAATTTGTTGGTTGCTGTTTCTGTTTCCTATTGTTCCGGTTTACCTGCGTTTATGCATCAGGGATACCCCGATCTTTTTCCCTGAAAGTATTTCCCTGGGATTTTGCCAGGAAAACCCAGGGTTTTCCCTGGTAACCCCCTGAGGGCTTCGTTCTTGCTTTCCCCATGAAGCTGCAAGCATCCTCCCAACGGCTGATGGCCTCCACCGTAGGTACTAGTTTCTTGCTAGTCCCACAGGTTGATCGAGGATGTGTCGTAAGAATTTTGATACCGGCTCCAGCAGATCCGGGTCGAGGTTATTGAATATGACGTCTCGTACCCGATTCCACGTGTGAGGGGCTGCGTTGCGGATGCGGCGGTCGCCTTCGTCGGTAAGCTCTATTATCACTCCCCGACCGTCACCTATACAGCGACGCTTGGTGAGCAATCCCCGCTTTTGCATACGGCTCACCTGGTGTGATGCTCGGCTGCGGTCCCAATTGAGTATATTACACAGGTCACGGAGCCGTATTTCTTTCTCGGGGCTTTCGGACAGGGTTGACGAGGACCGCGAAACTCCGCGCTGGTGAGATTATGGTCGTCTTGCAATACGGTTTCTATATGATGATTGACTTTCCTCGATGCGGCAAGTAGCAGTCGCCAAAATTTTTGTTCATCATCGCTAAGCCAATTCGGATTCTTCATGGTTACCTATTAAACAGGATAACGCTATATTTTTGCGTCATCCAGTATCTTTTTTGCCAAATCGTTAGAAAATTTCTCGTTACTATATCACTATCCCACCACTTTGTTGACATGTCAACTATATGATGGTTATACTCAATCCTCATTCACCCGCGTCATTACGACGCACCCTAACAATGAACGAATTTTCGAGAGGAAAATCCATGTCTACCTATGTTTTTGACACTACCCACACCAACATCGGCTTCGTGGTTCGCCACGCCATGATTACCAAGGTGCACGGCAGCTTTACCGACTTCGACGCATCTTTCGACCCCGACGCCCAAACCGCCACAGCCACCATTAAAGTCAACTCGCTTGACACCAAGAACAAAAGATCAGGGATGCCCACGTACTCAGCGGTGATTTCTTCGACGCCGAAAAACTTCCCCACCATGACATTCACCGCCACCAGCACCACCCTAACCAGCAGCAACCAAGGCACAGTCACCGGGGATCTCACTATCAAAGGCCATACCCAACCCGTCACCCTGGACGTCACCATCACCGGCCCGCCGAGGATCCCTACGGCAACACCCGTCTCGGGGTGGAGGCCACCACCACCATTAACCGTAAAGATTTTTGGAATCGACTTCAACGCCCCACTCAACACCGGTGGGGTGCTGCTCAGCGAAGACATTAAGATCATCATCGATGAAACCCGCCATCAAACAATAATCCCATCAAGCGAGAATCCCCGGCGTTAGTCGTCGAAAAGCTGCAGGCCACGCAGGGGCCGTTCCACCCGACCGGACACCGCGGCATAGCGCTCCGGGGCGCACGTCAACACGAACACCTGACGCTGCTTGCCCATTTCGGCAAACACCGCCCCCATCGCCATGAGCCGCCGGGCATCGCTCGACCCCAACACATCGTCGAAGAACACCGGCACCTGGGCGTCGCTGACCAGGCTGGCGATCGCAAACCGCGTGAGGATCTCCAGCTGCTCCTGCGCCCCACCCGACAGCTGCCGCACATTCATGTGCTCCCCACTGCGCTGACCCGCTGCGTCAGCTTCAACGTGTCGTCCAGCACAAACTGCACCCCCGAACCAAACACCGGCTGGGCCAGCCTGGATAGCTCGTCAACAAACGGCTGGGCGTACCTCGCGTGCGCCGCCCGCTGGTGCCGCACCACCGTCTCATGCAGCAGCTTCGCCGCCTGCGCCCTGCGGGTCTCCGCGACCAGGCGCCGCTCGGCGAAATCTTCTCCGCCTGAAGCCGATCGTGATCTTCGGCGGCGCCGACGCTCGCCTCAATATAGCTACGATGCTCGGCGATGCTGGTGGCGGCGTCCCGAACATGGTTCTCCAAATACTCGACATGCGCCTGGGCAGCCTCGTAGAGCTGCTTCTTCGCGGTGGGGCGGCCTGCTTCAGCTGCTCCGCAATTTCGTCGCGGGCGGCGGTCACCTCATCCAACGCGGCGCGCTCGGTGGCGCAGTCGGCCCGCAGCTCATCAAGACTCGGGGAATCGACAACCTGTTCGAGTTGCTCGGTGGTGACCCGGGCGGCCTCCCTAGCATCCGCAAGGACCACCTCGTGCACCGCAAGCGCCTGGGCGGCCGGTCGGTCAGCAAGACTCACCAGGGCAGCATCAGCCTGTTCCCGATCCGCCACCGCCGCGGCAAGTGCCTGGCCTGCCGAGGTCACAGCGGCCTCCGCCTCGGCCAGGGTGACATCAACCTCTACGGGTTCGGCGTCAAGCGCCGCATCCAGCTCATCCAGGCTCAACTCCCCCAGAAGCACATCGTGCTGGGTGGCGAGCAGCTTCAGTGTGGACTGCGCCTCGGTGTAGGCGGTCCGGGCCGCCCGGGCCTCGGCGAGGGTAGCAAACCCATGTTTTGCAATGAGATCGGCCAAGTCCGCCTCCGCCTGGGCCACCGCGTCGTGGGTTTCGGTGTCCCCGGCGCCGGGAGTGATGGTGATGGTGGTGTCCCCGACGGTCAGGGTGGTGGTGTCGGCGACCACATGTTCGAATTCCGCGTCCGCGGGCTCCCGTTGAGGGTGAGTTTCGTGGCCGCCGGCGCCTGCACCGCGAGCTTGGGGGCCCGCAGCTCGTGGGTGTGCCGGGCCAGGCGCACCGCGGATTCGGCCGTCTCGTACTGGGTGACGGTCGCCGCGGCCACCTTGGGGACGACAACCAGTGTGCGGCGTTGGGCGGCAATATCGTCGAGGGCGCGGCGTAGTTTTTTTCCAGCTCGGCTCGCCGCTGTTGGCTGGCCGCCGCGTCGCGGGTAGCAGTGGCTGTCCGCACCGCATCGTGGGCCTGCTGTTCCGCAGCCACGGCGGCAGCGCGCGCGGCGGTGAGCGTTGCGCTGCGCTCGTCCTCCGCCTCAGCGGCCTGGCGCAGATCAACCAGGGCGGCTTCGAGCTTTTCGACGCGCTCCCGGCCGGCCCGTTCGCTTTCCACAAGCTCTAGGCGTTTCGCCAAGGCGGCCTCGGCGGCCTGGAGTCGCACCCAGGGCCAGCTCCTGGTCCCGGTCAAGTTGCTCGGCCTGGTGCTGAATCTGCCGGGCTGCCTCGTAATCCTCGTGGCAGGCATCCCGGATCTCCCGCTGCCCCGGCAGCTCGCGTTCAGCCGCGACCCGGGCCATGGTGATGCGCTCGACCTCTGCAACATGGTGGTGCAGTTCGTCAAAGCCGGCTGGCGGCCTCCTGGGCGGCCTGGGTGGCGGCCGCCACCCGATCATGGTGGGCCTGGAACTGCTTGGTGGGCTTTCCCCGCTGCGTGTAGTACTTGTGGTATTCGCCGATGATACGGGCCAGGAGTGGCCCGGTCTCCGCGTCCCGGGTTTGAGCGTGACCGCTATCCCCGGCCCCGCTCACCCCGCTGGCTTCCGCCAGGACCTGCGTGAGGGAGGTAATGCTCCCCAACACCAACGGGTGAACCATGCTGCCCTGCCGGTTGTACAGGGCGGTAAACAGGGTTTGGTCAACATGCTTGTGGAAGAATTCTTCAGAACGCTGTTCGGCATCACCACCGGTGTAGCTGCCGTCACCCGAAATGGTGAGCTCGGCCCTGGGGGTTTTCAACCACTGCTTGAATAGTCGAACATTCTTTCCCCCAGGGTGAGGTTCACGGTCACCTGCGGGCCGACGTCGCTGCCCAGGGGTTGGGCGTCTTTCACCGCCTGAGCCCAGGACGAATGCTGGTGTGCAACACCTGGGCTATGGCCTCTAGGACGGTGGATTTGCCCTGCTCATTATCGCCATGGATGACGAAAACCCCATGGTCGGGAATGTTGGACCATCGAAGATGCCGGATGGTTTTGAAATCTCTAATTTCAATATCGGTGATCAGCATCGTTGGTTACACCTCGTTATGGAGTTGAAACAGCAAGTTGAGGGCGTCGGAAGCAACCGGGTCAGTGTCGGTGGCCAGCTCCTGGGCGGCGGCCAAGACAAAGCCAGAAAGGTCCAGGTCCGCAATGTCCACGTCGGTGGCAGCGGTGGTGAGATTCATGGTTCGGGTGCGGGGATAGAGGTGGGCGAACAGGGGCCGCAGGCGAGCGAGTTCGGATTCTAGGTGTTGGCGGGTAGCGAGGTCTACCGCGCCCACCAGGGAGTATTTAATGACGGTCCGGTCCTTGCGCGGGTAGGGCGTCCAATTGGGCGATGAAGTCACGCACGTCATCAAGACTGTTGACGTCGGCGCTGATGGCGTCGAACCGCCACGTGCCGATCTGTGTTTCGGCCACCGTCACCTCGGCCTGGGCCGCCGCAGACTTGGCAATGTCCACGATGAGTGCCTTGCCGGAATTATTTTCCCCCTGACCGCTGGGCAACTCTCTAAAGGCGGTGACCTCAGGGCACCGGAGAACCAGATGGCGCCGGTGTCGCTAGAGGCTCATGGCGGAGTGGGTGTCCCCAGGGCCAGGTAGTCGATGGTGCCGCCGCGGATGGCGGCCTCCACCGTGTCCCGGTCGATGATGTCCATGCGAATATCGTTGCTGCGGTTATCGAGCTGGCCGTGCCCCGACGATTCGGATGGTGGCGGCCGGCTCCAGGTCGGCAATGGCATTGGATACCAGGTCGCAGCTGGGGGTTTTGCTGTGCCAAGGGGCGCCGATGAGCTCCACGCCGGGGGCGACCTCGATGGGGTGCTGTCGGTGAACACGTGAATCCTGGGGTGGGATTCGGCGCGGTAGAAAATGCTGTCGGCGGTCAGAGGGTCGTGGTTGCCGGGGAGCAGGTACACGTCGACGGGGAGGGCCGCCAAGGCGGCAAGGGCACGCTCCCGGGTCTTGGTGGAGATGGAATTATGTTCAGAATACATCGCCGGCAACGATAATGAAATCGCACTGGTATTCGATGGCTTTTTCTCCGAGGCGAGTGATGGCTTCGACGCGGGCGGCGTCGAAAAGCGCCTGAGCATCTTCGGTTTCTTGCAGAAACCAGCGGGTCATGCCCTAGTTGCAGATCGGAAGTGTGAAGAAATCGGGTAGTCAGCGCGGTCATTATCACCCTATGTTTCGTGCGTAAGATTGTAGTACAAGTCTTCGATGTCGAGATACGGCGCATAGTTCATCCACGCTGGTGTACGAAATGGTCCGCATGGCCTTGTGGAGAGTTCTTCGTCCGAGTCGGCAAGAGCAGACTGGGTTTTCAGCTGGGGAATCTCCGGCAGAGGGCGCCGTTCCAAAACCGGTCGGTGGCCGCGGCAATGGCCTCGGGCGACGGCGCCTCCGCCTGCGGTTTCTGCCTCGCCCCCGACGCCCCAGCAGGTACAGATGTTTCGGGCTCCGCCCCTGCCGACCCCTGCCGGCTTCGGCAGCCGCATATCGGCCAAGTTCAGACCCCGCAGCTGAAACACCAGCCCCGGGTCGGCCGCCACCCGGTCCGCAGCCGCCATCATCGTCGCCACAACGTGCTTACACACCTTCGCCTTGTCCGGGCAATCGCGGTAATACCGCGCCTTATAGGGGTGGCCGCCAAAATAAAATCTTCAGCATGTCCGGCGAAAACTGCCCGGACCGCACCGCCTGAATCCGCCATCGAGCTGGGAAATCAGATCCGGCAGCCGCGCCAACTGCGGGTCGGTGCGGGGCGGGAACATGATGGCCACCGAAAACGGCTGCGGCTGGGAACCAATAACCTTCGCGGTAATAGATCCCGGCACAAACTCCAGGTTCATCACGTGGCCGCCCTGATAGTAGCCTCGCCCCCGGCTCATCCTGCCATTATCCGATTGGGTGAATGCCAGATCGGTGAGCCAGTCAGCGGCCGTACTGCGGGTCCTCTTGACCGTCGCCCCGCACCCTCGTGGTCTTCCGCCGCGGCTTATAGGAGGGCGCATCCGGGTCAGTAAACGTGTCACGGCCGGCGACAGGCGTATAATCCCGCGCCCCAAAATTCACGTAAATGACGTTGCCTACCTGGGGCGACCTACGCGACAACCTGCGCTCTTTCCCATCGAATGCCACTTATTCCATCTCCCGATAACTCAGCAATGTGGCCAGCTCCGCGTCGGAAAGCTCCGTCAACCAGCCCTCACCCTGGGCGATCATGGCCGCCGCCAGCTCGGACTTGCCCGAAATAATGTCGTGAATCCGCTCCTCGACCGTGCCTGCCGTAATCAGCTTATACACAAACACGTTTTTGTCCTGCCCAATGCGGTACGCCCGGTCCGTCGCCTGGTTTTCCACCGCGGGATTCCACCACCGGTCCATGTGCACCACGATGTTTGCCGCGGTGAGGTTGAGGCCGGTGCCGCCCGCCTTGAGTGACAACACCATTGCCGGCGCCCCATCCGGCGCCTGGAATTGTTGCACCATTATATCCCGCCCGCTTTTGCTCACCCCGCCGTGGAGAAACGGGATTTTCTGCCCATAATAGTCGGAGAGATAAGGGGTGAGCATGTCCCCGAACGCCTTGTATTGGGTGAAAATGAGTACCTTTTCGCCGTGGTCGCGGGCATTTTCCACAATTTGCATAAGTTCTTCCACCTTGCCGGAGCGGTGGTGGGTGCCCCCGCAACATGGGGGATCCGTCGCCGAGAAATGCGCCGGGTGATTACAAATCTGTTTGATTTTTGGTCAGTGACGCGAGCACCAGGCCGCGCCGCCCTATACCCTCGGCCTGTTCCAGCTGGGTGGTGAGGTCATTCACGTATGCGGTATAGAGGGCGGCTTGTTCCTTGGTGAGGTCCACGGTGATGACGGTTTCGGTTTTTTCGGGGAAATCCCCAATAATGGCCGGGTCGGATTTGAGCCGGCGCAATATAAACGGCGCGGTAAGGTTGCGCAATTGTTCCTGTTTTTCTCATCCCCGGTGACTTCGATGGGTTTGGAGAAGTGGTGTTTAAAAATGAGACAGGCCGAGGGATGCCGGGGTTACAGAAGTCCAGGATGGCGCGCAGCTCCAGCAGGCGGTTTTCCACTGGGGTGCCGGTGAGCGCCATGCGGTGGTCGGCGGGCAGGGAGCGGACGGCCTTGGAGATTTTGGTGCTGGAGTTTTTGATGTGTTGGGCTTCGTCGAGGGTGACGCGATGCCAGTGTTGCCGCCCCAGGAGTTGGTAGTCGCGGCTGGCGACGCCGTAGCTGGTGATCACAATGTCGTAGTCGGTGACGGTGCCGAGAAATTCTTGGTCCTTTTTGCGTTCGGTGCCGTGGTGGACCAGGATTTTCAGGTGGGGGGTGAATTTTTTCGCCTCGCGCGCCCAGTTGCCGACCACGCTGGTGGGGCGATAACCAACGACGGCCCCACCTTTCCCACCCTGCCCCGCAGATTCCGCTGTGGTTGGTTCGCGTTCCCGGCGGCTTCGAGGGCGAGGAGTTGCAGGGTTTTGCAACCCCATGTCGTCGGCGAGCACGGCGCCGAGGCCTTGGCGAGCCATCCAATACATCCAGTCCACACCGCGGCGCTGATATTCGCGCAGGCTGGCGGTCACGCTGGCGGGGATGAGGATGCGCCGGGGTGCGGGAAGCTCGTGCCTGATGGCGCCGCCGATGAGGCTGACCTGCCAGTCGTGTCCGGTGACCGCGATCGGGTCGGTGGTTTTCGGCGGTGAGGTTGAGTTCTCGCAGCTCCTTGAGGCTGATTTCGCCACTGCTGGGTTGTCAAGCGCCGCGGTGAGTTCCTCGATTGTGTGTTCGATTTCTGCGGTGTCGTCGCCGGCGGTTTTTCGCGGCGGCGAGTTGTTGTTTGGCCTGCTGAGTTGGCTCATGACCGAGCCTGTCGACGACTTACGCAGCTGCTCCATGTACTGGGAGATCGAACGAATGGACGCGGCGTCGGCGAGCCCATTCTCCCGCAGGTTAATCAGGCCGGTTGGCGGCCACCAGGTCGGACATTTCCTTTGTCCGTCAGGTCTATATCGCCGATGGACACCCGCCAGTCGAAGGCCACGATATGGTCGAGGCCGAGTTGAGGGGCGGCGGTGGCTATCGTCGTCGCGCAGGTGCATGTGGGCGGTAACGGCGGCGGCGCCACATCCTGGGCAGCATCACGATAATGCCGCGCTCCCGGGCGGGGAACCGCGTCGTTGATGAATAAGAGGAGCTCGTCGGTGGTGAGTACACGTCCCAATCCCCGGCGTTGTCGGCGTTGCGGAGCGCCGCCACCAGGGGCGAGTCGAGGGTCGGGCGGTCAGGGGATTGAGGTAGGGCGTGATGAGTTGGGCTTCGCGCCGCAGGGCAGTAATGCGGCGATTGGTGGCGTGGTCGAAGTTAGCGAGATGGATGGGCATGGGGCATCACCCCGGATCGCACCTGGACGCGAACAGGGCCCATATGGGCTGAGGGTTGCTGCCACCTGCCGGTTCAGAGTCGGGGTTCGGGTCGGGTTCCTCGATCGTGAGCACGAGTTGGACGTCGATGGCGGCGATGGAATCGCGCCATTTATTGAGCGCGGAGACCAAAGTAGCACCGCCCCGGCGCGAGGGGTTGCTTTCGACGAGGGCGGCGGCGAAATCGTGCCAGGGGTGGGTCGGGGTCTATGATATTCGGCGCTGATGAGGAGTTGACGATCCAGTGGAGCAGTTCGTCAACGATATCTTCGACTATGGTGGGACCGCCGTTGATGGTGATGACGCCGGGGGCAGCTTTGGTCATGCTCACCAGCCAGCCGCGTTCGCCTAACCCGGCGGCGAGTTGCCAGGTGGGATACCATTGTCGCTCGAAAAAGCCGAGCTTGATGGTGACGCGGCCGGCCCGGGCGAAGGCGGTGAGCCCCGGTACATGTGGGCGAGCCAGAGGAGGTCGGGGGCGAGGGTGGCGCGTTGCTCTGGGGTGGCCTGCGGCGAGCCTGCGGGATCATCCGTGCCCTTGGCGTCGTCGACAATGGCGGCAATGGCGGCGAGCACGGGCACCGCCTGTTCGGGGTACAAGCGATGGTAGGTACGGGTAACTTGCGCTCTCTGCCTTTGGGAGTCATGAGGTGCATATCGACTCGGTGGCGGTACCGTTTTCCCATGATGAGCTCTTCGATGACCGGGGAAAAGTGCCCGGGATAATTCCGCTACCAGTAACGATTTTATGCCCGTCTACTTGCTCAATCCACAAATGCAGGCCTGACTGTTTCTGCCAAAATCCGTGAGATCAGATGTGTCACTGTGCCCATGTTTTTACAATACCTAACTCACCAACCCAACCATTTCTACCCCCATTTGGGTGTGTTAAACACAATATTTTTCTACCCAAAAATTGACATTATAGGTTAAAGTGTGACCCACACTACCGAAATAGTTACGGGGAGACCATTGATGAGTGAACATACATGGAATGTCATAGCCATCATCATCTACATGTCGGTCATGCTCGGTATCGGATACTGGAGCTATCGCCAAACCGACGAATACGAAGACTACGTTCTAGCAGGCCGGGGGCTGAACCCCTTCGTGGCAGCCCCTATCGGCCGCGCCGCCGACTATGTCCGGCTGGCTGCTCATGGGCCTGCCCGGCGCGCTTTTTCGTGTCGGGCATGTCCGAACTGTGGATTGCCGTGGGGCTCTTAGCGGGCGCCTGGGCAAACTGGACATATGTGGCGCCTAGGTTGCGCTCTTATTCGAGGTGGCCGACGATTCGGTCACCATCCCATCGTTCTTTGAAAACCGCCTGCGATAAGTCGCGGACAATTAGACTGGTGAGTTCAACCATCATCGTCGTGTTCTTCACCTTCTATGTGTCGTCGGGCATGGTGGCCGGCGGCAAATACTCAGAATCCACGTTCGGCGGGGAGTATCTCACAGGGCATGCTCATTGTGGCATTCATTACCGTGGCCTACACCTTTATTGGCGGGTTCTTGGCGGTATCGTACACGGATGCGGTGCAGGGCATGATTATGTTCTGTTCCTTGATCATTGTGCCGGTGATGGCGCTGTTGTATCTGGAGGATCCATCATCAATATGGACGTGGGCAACGTCGAATTCGTATGGGCCGCATGCGGATGGCAACCCCCAATATTTCTCGCTGATTAGTGGCGTTTCGGCGGCAACGCTGATTGGCAATATGGCGTGGGGGCTGGGGTATTTCGGCCAGCCACATATTATTGTGCGGTTCATGGCGTTGCGCACGCCAAAAGATGCCCGAACTGGCCGGATGATCGGCATGAGCTGGATGTTTATTTCGATCATTGGCGCGGTGTTTTATTGCGATCATTGGCACGGCGTTCTTCGGACAAAACCCGGATTTGGAGATCACGGATACGAGTAAATACGAGTCGGTGTTCTGGACATGGCCCGGATTTTTGTTCCATCCACTGATTGGTGGCCTGATTTTTGACGGCGGTGTTGGCGGCGATTATGTCGACGATTTCGTCGCAGCTTTTGGTATCGTCCACGTCGCTGATTGAGGATATTTTTCAAGATCGTCAGAAGAAGCATCCCTAGCCAGGATGTGATGATTAACCTGTCGCGTACCGCGGTGATTGTGGTGTCGGTGGTAGCCGGATTGTTGGCAGTGAACCCCAATAATTCGATTCTGGATTTGGTGGAGCTTCGCGTGGGCGGGCTTTGGTTCCGCGTTTGGGCCCGCGGTGTTGTTCATGTTGTATTGGAAGCGACTGAATGTGCAGGGGCACACTGGCGGGCATGATTGCCGGGGCCGTGGTGTGCGGCGTGTGGGGCAATACCGGGCTCAAGGATGTGGTCTATGAGATGGTGCCGGGCGTGATTGCGGCCACCGTCATCACGTATGTTGTGACGATCATGACCAAGCCCCCGAGCGAGGAGGTTGTGGCTGGCTTCGAGCACGCGGTTGAGCGGGAGAAGGAGTTTTTAGCAAAGGCTTAACATTTTGCTTGTCGACGCCCCTGTCGGTGGTTGTTCTTTCGTCTCGTAGTCGTAGAGCGCTACCGCAGGGCGTCCATCATGCTTGTGGTGTCGGCGTGTGGCGCCTCGGCCGTAAAAATAGTAGGCGCCGCTGAGGAAATATCCGAGCGACCAGGAGATTCCGGGCAAAATATGCTATTCCGACCCCGCACTAGGGCAACCGCATGGTAGACGAAGATGATTCCGCCGGTGATGGCAGCAAAACCACCATGTTTGTCTGGCATTGCCACATCACAAAGAGGCCGATGAGCATCATGACCGGAAAATACAGAACGACGGCAACCATTTTTCTATGGGTTGTGCCACGAGGGAATCACTCCAGGTTGGTGTTGGGTCGTCTTATGCCTAGTGAAAGCCTCCCCAGACTAGTTTTGTTCCCTAAAGTTGTAGGACCTCTGAAGTCTCCTCCCCTGTCCGGGGCGAAAACCCATTCTTGGCGATGTGACCCCACGCCACAACAATCCATACAGCCACAACCCTAAACCTCACCCTCCCCCGTTTAGGGGTACCAAGGGAGCAATGGTTTCCACCTGCCACCCATAATCCTCGCTCCCCCAGTCCCATTGGGCATGCGAATCATGCGACCTGTTTTTCTCCGCCACCGGACTGCTCATCACCGTGACCATCATCATGTGCCTCACCCTTTTTACCCATCGGCTGCGAGCGGCGTAGCCCTCAGCATGACCGCGCTCGCCCAGGGTGCCGCAACGCCACACCGTGGTGGGGGTATGAGCAGGGCGGAATTCGGCGCCGGATGGGGTTCAAAGCACGACCCGACCGGGGTGTTCGGTGCGCGACGACATGCTGCGAACGCAGCTGACCGTGCTGACGGAATCCGACCGGTGCAAGCCGATTGCGCAGGGGATTTGCCCCTACTCGGGCCGAGTCATCAGCAGCGACCCTGCCATGGCGGCTGGGGAACCGATCGAGCTGGATCACATCTTTCCCCTGTCGGCAGCCTGGGACATGGGGGCATATGCCTGGCCGATGGCGAAACGGTTGGCGTTTGCCAACGATCCGGCCAACCTGGTGGCCGTGGCCAAGGCCGAAAATCAGGCCAAGTCGGATTCTCTACCATCGGAATGGTTACCATCGGATAGTTCGCGGCGATGCTGGTATGTCAATCAATTGGCGAGATATTGCTGTGACGTACGGGTTGGCGGTGTCGGCGGCAGATGCTGCCGTGATGCGTCACCAATGCCCCATGGGTTAATGTTTATACCTATTGCTCCACAATCCATAAAAAGGAAGTTGATATCAATATGATTATGGGTCCGCTTCTGACCATCGTCCACGTTCTCGCCGCCGTTCTGCTGCTCGGACCGGTCACCGTCGCAGTCTCCCAATTCCAGGTGCAAGCACTCAAAGCCCACGAAGGCGACACCGCCGCCGGGGCGCCGCCCGCGTACTCTACCGCATCACCCAAACCTACGGCATGCTCTCCCTCCTGGTGCCCCTCGTGGGCTTTTGCCATCATGTTCACCGGCAACTACTGGCACGAAGGTAGATTCCATGTATCCCTGCTGCTGTCCATCATTGGCTGGGCCCTCCTGCTGTTTGTCATCATGCCCCGCCAGAAAACCATGATGGGCACGCTCCGGCTCCTCCCCGAAGATGAACTCACACACGATTTTTCAGGTTACCGACTGGAAAAAAAGCCAAGTCGCAGCTGGCAATGTTCGGCGGAATCTTCTCGCTCCTCTGGGTGGTCACCGCAATACTCATGATGCTCCCCCGAATCATGGGGTAATTCGCGCGCGTTGCGACGTCGACAAGCGAGAAGCGATACGCAAGAACCCACGCCCGTTTCTTAACCCAAATGAGGGGAATATAAGACTAAGTTAACGTTTCTTCATTCTAAATTCATCTCTAATTCATAACAATGGGGCATAATAATTAAAGGTACACCCGGGGGTTTCGTAATTTGATCCAGCTTTCCTCTGTGTGACATGGTGCAACCAGGTGACGTCGAAACGAACACATCGCCCCTCGACTTCACTGCGGAAACACAATTTTGTGATAATTTTGTTACCTACGTATTTTTTGGGAGCTTTTACGATCATGCCTTTTGCATCAAAAACGATTCGCCCCGATCTTTGGCGTCGTCACACTCCTCATCTTAGTTGCCCTCGCAGGCTCAGCATTATCTAACTCAAAACGACCGCCAAATATTGGGCAAGCTGCCGCATCCGTTGAGCTTTCCGAACCCTCCGAACCCCAGGCAAACGCCGAAGCAGCCGCCGTTGCCGAACCCACCAGCGCCAGCGTCACCCCCACCCCAGCAGCTCCCGAAAGCCAACAACCCGCGGCAACCAACGATGGTGGCGCCGCAGCCCCCGCCGCACCCCCGCAGGCAACCCCAATCAGGGGTCCAATCCGCAATTGCAAATCCCTGGTGTTCCGCAGATTCCCCTGCCAGGAGGCTTACCTAATATTGTGATCCCCAACCCCCACTGAATTATCACGATCTCAATATTAACTTGGGGTAATCATGGCTCGACACCTTTCCACCCCCAACACCACGGTGCTGTCTTCTCGGCTGCCGACCGGGCTCCCTCCCGGCTCTCCCCCAATGCCAAGGTGCTCAAATCCATCAGATCCCGCATGATTGCCTGGATCATGCTTGTCGTCTTCACCGCGCTATCCTCGGTCCTCTACCTCACCGACGCGGTACGCCGCGGTGAAATCCACGACTCTGCTAATAATGCGGTGGAACAGGAAATCTCCGAATTCAACTCTTTTGTCAAAGACTCCCCCACCACCTACACCAATGCCCGCCAATTAATCGAAGCCTACCTCACCCAAGAGCTCCCTCAGGGTGACCAAATCCTCCTTGGCGTCTACAAAGGTCGCATAATACAACAAAGCATAGACAAAGAAAAAAACTCACCAACCTACCCAAAGAACAACAGGGACCAGCTCCTAAAAAGACATGTTCACCGGATCCAACAGCTCTGGAATCACCAACAACATGCATTGGGCGCGAGTCGAAATCACCACCCCGGTCAGGACAAACCCGATTATTTCGCCACCGTGGTTTTCACCGACGACCTGTACCGTAACCTCACCACCCAGACTCAGCTGCTCACGACCTTAGGGCTGGTGGTCATGCTTATCGCCGTGATTATCGCCTGGCTCATCGCTAACCAGATCATTAACCCCATTAGGACCCTGCGCAATATCGCCAACCAAATCACCGACTCTGACCTCACCTCCCGCGTCCCTGTCGACGGCGAAGACGAAATCGCCGACCTGGCTGGTACTTTCAACCGAATGCTTGATCGAATTGACACCGCCTATAAGGCGCAGCGGCAATTCGTCGATGACGCCGGCCACGAGCTCCGCACCCCCATCACCGTCATCCGTGGCCACCTGGAACTCCTCGACACCGCCACCCGCATGAGCAGCGGGAACGCAGCGTCAAACTATGCATGGACGAACTCGACCGCATGACCCGCATGGTCAACGACCTACTAACCCTCGCCATTGCCGACGCGGACGGCCCCAGCTTCCTCCACATGCAGCCCATCGACCTCACCGAACTCACGATCGATATTGAAGACAAGGCCGACATGGTCTCTGGTGGCCGGGCCAAGGTCACCGAAATCGCCGAAGGTTTTGTGTTAGCGGACGCGCAGCTCATCACCGAGGCTATTCTGGAATTAACCCGCAACGCAGTGAAATACACCAATGATGATTCCCCTATCATCATTGGATCCACCAATAAAGACGGTCAGGTTGGTTTCAGCGTCCGAGATTTCGGCCCCGGTATTGATAGTGCAACCCAAGAGATTCTCTTCCACCGATTCAATCGGGGCGAACAATCCCCTCCTCCGACCAGGTACCGAAGAAAGGCGCTGGACTGGGTCTTTCCATTGTCAAAGTGATCGCCGAAGCACACGGCGGGCACGCTTGGAGTGAACTCGACACCAGGCCTAGGGCTCGACGTTTGGTATCACTTTCCCTGCAACTATTCCCCCAATCCAATCAGAAATCATTGATATTTATAAGGAGTATTAAATGAGCCGTATCTTAATCGCTGAGGATGATAATGGGATTGCAGAGTTCATTGCCCGAGGCCTAGAGTCCGCAGGCTATTCCTGTGACGTGACCGACAATGGCCCCGTGGCTTTCGGCATGGCTAGGTCCGGCGCTTACCAGCTCATGATACTTGACCTGGGCCTCCCCAATATGGATGGCACCGACATTCTCGAACAGTTACGATCGTTGGGCACCACCTTGCCCATCATCGTGCTCACGGCCCGCACCGCCTTGGAGGACCGGCTGCGTACCCTAGAAGGTGGCGCCAACGACTATATGCCCAAACCGTTCCAGTTCGCCGAGCTATTGGCCCGGGTGCGGCTGCGCCTGGCCGAAAGCAACCCGGACATGAATGGGGCGAACAGCACCCAGATTCACCATAATGGCATGGTGCTGGATTTACGGGCCCATAGGGTGCTTATCGACGACAAATGGCGGGACCTCTCCGTAGGGAACTGGGTCTGTTAGAGACCCTCATGCGGCATCCCCGGCAGATTCTTTCCCGCAGCCAATTGCTCAGCCAGGTGTGGGGGATGGACTTTCGATCCGGGTTCGAAACGTGGTGGATGTGTATATCCGCAGCCTGCGGAAGAAAATCGGCGCCGACAAGGTGGAGACGGTTCGGGGGTCCGGCTACCGGCTCAAATAGGATTTTCCGCCACCCGCTACCTGCCCCAAGACATGGCACGGCCCATCACGCACCCGTATTGGTGAAAACCACTGGGTGTGTGGTGGGCCAACTATGTCACATGACTGGTGTGGGGTTAATCCCGCCAGTCGCGGTCGCCCCGATCACGGTTGTAGCCGCCGCGATCACGATCACCCCGGTTGTAGCCGCCACGACGATCGTTCCAGTCGCCCCGGTCCCGGTTTCGGCCACCGTTACCTCGGTCACGGTTGTAGCCGCCCCGGCCGCCGCGATCCCCGCGATCATCCCAATCACGGTCGCCTCGATCGCCCCGGTTGTAGCCGCCACGGCCCCGGCCGCCGGTATCTTTCTCAATGTGAATCAGCTGGCCGGAAATGCGGGTGTCCCGCAGGTTATCGAACACCGACTTCGGCAGCCCCTTGGGAAGTTCCACCAGGGTGAAGTCCGAGCCGATAGTGATGCGACCAAAGTCCTTATTGGACAGGCCGCCCTCATTTGCCAAGGCACCGACGATGGCGCCCGGACGCACATGCTGCCGCTTGCCCACGGCCAACCGGTAGGTTTCCATGTCTTGGCTGCCCCTGATCGAACCGACCCCGGCCACCCCTGATCCCCGCGGTCGCCCCGGTTGTAGCCGCCGCGACGATCATCCCGGTCCCGGTCGAACCGATCATAGCCCCGGTCGCCGCGATCATTCCGATCGCGGTCTCGCCGGTTGCGGCGCTTCTCCGCCGGCGGCTCCGTCATCAGGAATTCGTCACCTGCGCGGGCCTGGGTGGCCAGGGCTGCGGCAATGTCTTCTAAAGGCACGTCATGCTGTTCCGAATAGGTCTTGACCAGGTTACGGAACACCGCCACCTGGGTGTTTTCCAAAGATTCGGTGATGGAGTCCGCGAACTTGGCCTTGCGGGACTCGTTGACCTCGTCAACGGTGGGCAATTCCATTTCCTGCAGGGGCGCATTGGTGGCCCGCTCAATATTCCGCAGGAAACGGCGCTCCCGGGGAGTGACGAACAAAATCGCCTCACCGCTCCGACCAGCGCGTCCGGTGCGCCCAATGCGGTGCACATAGGATTCCGTGTCGGAAGGAATGTCGTAGTTCAAAACGTGGGAGATACGTTCCACGTCCAGGCCGCGGGCAGCCACGTCGGTAGCCACGAGAATATCAAGGCGACCGTCTTTCAGCTGTTCAACGGTGCGTTCGCGCTGCTGCTGGGCAATATCACCGTTGATGGCGGCCGCGTTGAAGCCGCGAGCGCGCAGCTTCTCGGCCAATTCCTCGGTTTCGAATTTGGTGCGCACAAACATAATCATGGCCTCAAATTCGGTGACTTCGAGAATACGGGTGAGCGCGTCCAGCTTATTGCGATGGGCCACGTTCAAGAACCGCTGGGTGATATTGGTGTTGGTGCGGGTTTCAGACTTGACCTGAATCTCGTGCGGGTCGTTCATGTACTGCTTCGACAACCGGCGAATCCCGCTGGGCATGGTTGCGGAGAACAGTGCGACTTGTTTGTCTTCCGGGGTGTCCGCAAGGATGCGTTCCACATCTTCCTGGAAACCCATGTTGAGCATTTTCGTCGGCCTCGTCAAGGACGAGGAACCGCAGCTCGGAAATGTCGAGGGAGCCTTTCTCCAGGTGGTCGATGACCCGCCCAGGGGTGCCCACAACGATTTGGGCGCGGCGCAGCTCTGAAAGCTGAATGCCGTAGGCCTGGCCACCATAGATAGGGAGGACGGAAATATCGCCGTCGAGGTGGTCGACGAAAACCTGGAAGGAGTCGGCAACCTGGAGGCTAGTTCCCAGGTGGGGGCAAGGATGAGTGCTTGGGGTGGCGGATTTTCGGCGTCGATAAGCGACAAAATGGGCAGCGCGAATGCTGCGGTTTTGCCGGTGCCGGTTTGGGCCAGGCCGAGCACATCATGCCCATCGAGGAGCACGGGTATGGTTTGGGCTTGGATGGGGGACGGGGTTTCAAACCCCACATTTTCTACTGCTTTGACTACAGGCTTGGGAAGGCCCAGCGTATCAAAGCTGGTGCCTGAGGGTTTCTTCTGAGTCATTTTTCATCAAAGTCGGTGGCCTCAGAAGTGTCCGCAACCCTGGAGTCGTCGCCACCCGGTTCCTCGACAACCACTTCGTCGAGGGTGATGGGATTGGGCGTGACTTCCTGCGAAGTTTCCTGAGATTCCGACACTACATTATTCTCGTCCGGCTCGAAAGCGCTGCCGGTAGCGTCATCGGTAATACTCATTGCAGCACCACAGTACGCCATTTTATGACTAATAGCGAACCAGCACGACGTGTGTCTTATCAGATGTGATTTATCCTGGTGAGCTTTTTCGACGGTGGGCAGGTCGGCGGGTGCCCAATCAAGTTCGGCAAGGTGCTCTGGGACATGCCAGGCAATGGCCTGATGCTCCAGGGCCTGGGGCTCACCGGATTCTATGGTGCAGCGGTAGGTACTGAGCGCAATATTATTGTGAATGGTTGTGGTAATTTTATCGCCAACGGTGATGACGCAGCCAAGTTCTTCACGGATTTCCCGTTCGAGGGCCTGCTTTGGGGTTTCACCGTTTTTCGATTTTTACCGCCGGGGAATTCCCACATGTGGGTATCGGCGCGCTGGGCGGCAAGGATCCGACCGTCGCGGGTAATGACGGCACCAACAACCTCCGTGAGCTGGGTATCACCCAGGTCGGATGGCCGGTGGAGGGTTTCCTTGGCCCGCAGCCAGGTTGCGAGGGCAATAAGGATGACGGCCCCGGCAATGAGGAATGCGTATTTGTAACCGTATTGTTGCACCACCCAGCCGATAACCAGGGGCCCTGAGAATGGTGCCGCAGTCGCCGGCCATTTGGAAGGCCGCCAGGGTTTTCCCACCATTCCGGTCGGAGCCAATGATGTCGGCGAGGGCTGCCTGGATGGGCGGGTTGCTGAGCCCCTGCCCCGAGGCCGGCGCAGGCGGAGAACACAACGAGAACCCCGAAGCTATGGGTGAACCCGAAACTAGCGGTGAAGACCATCACCACGAGAAGCCCACAATAAATGGGGGGTTTGCGCCCAATGGCGTCGGCAACGCGCCCGGAGAATTGCAAGGCGATGGCGTTGCCCACGGCGTAGGCAGAGAGCACGTAGCCGGCAACGGTCCCACCATTGGTGAAGGTGGCCTCGACGAAAAGCGGGACCACAGCGACCCGCACCCCAAAAGTTCACCCACCCGTTGGCGAACGAGGTCACGATAATGGCCCGATAGGTGGGGTGGCGAAGCGCCTCCATGACCCCCAGTTCCAGCCGGGTGCCCTGGGATTGTGCCACACGGCTACCAATGTGTTTGGGCATAGACAGCCACACGACGAGGGAAGCCAAGGCCAGAAACAGCCCATAGATGAGAAACGGCCAGCGGAACCCCAAGACCGAGAGGAGCGACCCCAGGCGGGGCCGAAGACGAGGCGAAGAGGAACCCGAGGCATAGGCGCCGGAGCAGCCCCGGATGGTGGGCGGAGCAAGCCGCACGATGAGCCCCATGGCGGACACGGTAAACATGGTGGACCCAAACCCGGCAAGTCCCCGAAGGAGCACAAGATGCCAATACTCTTGGGCGGCGGCAATGAGCCCGGTGGTGACGGCAACAATGAGCAGACCGGTGATATACACCCAGCGGGCACCGAGTTTGTCGACAAGTTTGCCGCCGGCGAGGGCAAACACAAGCCGGGTGAAGCTGAACGCGGAAATGACGGCGCTGGCCGCAACTGCACCGACACCAAAGCTGGTGGCAAGCTGCGGGAGGATGGGGGAAATGAATCCGTAGCCCAAGGCAATGATGAAGGCGGCAATCACCAAAATCCAGATTTCCCGGGGGATTCTCTCTGCCGGGCGGGCGGTTGGGTCACTGTTGGTAGTCATCGGTTCCAGCGTAGACCTTGCCTAAGGAAAAATCCGTAAAAACCAACGGTCCTCGAACAAATTTTTCGCATGTTTGGGTGGGGTGTCCGGGACGGGCTTTTAGGGTGGTAACCATGATGATGCACCAGGATTTTTCCCGAATTACTTCCTGCGCCTTCCGATCCCGGCGCCATGGCGGATCGGGCGTAACCCAGCATCCGCAGACCGTTTCGGCGTTGGGTTCGGTGATGCGTCATCCTCGTTCGCTGTCGCGCCCGGTGGCAACGTGGCGGCCGCCGACCAAGAAACTCCCGGCACTGACCGGCCGAAGGCGGTTGAATGCCACGATTTCCCGGCATCGGGTGGGTCCCGGCGGTACGGCGAAGGTTGTACCGCCGGATGATCCGCAGGTTGCCGCCTACCTGGTGTTTCTGCGAATATCCGCCCCGATGGGCGGTGGGTGGATCCGGGGGTTGCCCAGGGTTGGGTGCGGGCGTTAGTGGGGTCGGATTATGTCGAATGCGTGCACGAGTGCCACGGGAGTCGACACCGACGTATGTGGGTGGTTGATGGTTCGTTTCTGCCGATTGCGTCACCGGCCGAATTGGTTACGCCAGCACAATTCCCGCACGGTAGCGTATTGTGAGACTTCCGCCATCAGGGTGGGATCGTGGCAGGTCATGATGATCGCCGGCGGCCCGGTTCCCGTGAAGATGGCGGTGGATAAGCCGGTGGAGCTGGGTGCGACCCGGGTAGTCTAGCCCTACGTCGGGTTCATCCAGCAACACCACATCAGTTCCCCGGTTGAATACCTTTTCGACCTGCGCGAGTCGCAGCATGGTGGGGGTGAGGTCGAGTGGGTGGGTTTCGGGGTCGATGCTGGCCAGGGCCCCGGCCGGTTCGCCGCCAATGAAGTCGCGGAGGGTGGTTTCGGTTACCTGGTCGCAGGCGCGTTGGGTTTGCAGGCTTATCGACGCCGGTTGCGGTGTGAGCGCCAGGGTGTGGAGGAGGGTGGTTTTTCCCACCCCGTTGGGGCCCCGGAGCCAGCAGATTTCGCCGCGTTCGAGACGCAAATGCAGTGGTGGCGTGGTGAATCCGGGTTCGGTGGGGTGGTGAATTGCCACCAGCGGCGGCGGGGTGGTTCGCGCCTGCCGGCGACATCACCCAGGTCGATGATGTCCCCGGTGAGGGGCGCATGGTGGCAGTTGTGGGGGTGGGTGATGTCCGGTGTAGGGGAACCATGGTGCCGTCGCGGAGTTCGAAGCAGTCAAAGTGGTGGTCGATGGGGGGCAGGCTGTGGGCGACGGCGATGATATCCCCGGATAGCGGTCCAAAATGTCGCACACTTGTTTGCATGATGTGGTGTCGAGGCCGGCCCAGGGGTCGTCGAGAACGAGGGTGTCTGCTTGGAGCACCAGCACGCTGGCCAATGCCACCCGGCGGGTTTGGCCGCCGGAGAGCCTGGTGGGGTGGGCTTCCGCCAAGTCCATGAGGTTCAAATCGGTGAGGATTGCGGTCACCCGGTCGAGCATGATGTCGGGGTGGGTGCCGCGTTGTTCCAGGCCGAAGGCGACCTCTTCGATGACGGTGTCGCGGAGGTAGGTGAAGTGGCAGGTGGCGTCGGCCCCCAGGTAGGCGACCTGGCCGCGCGGGGCGGCGTCGACAAGCTCGCTGGCCCACGATGAGAGGCCGTCACCAATGACGAGGTGGCGTTTCATACGGTGACCACTAAAGTGATGGCAGCCAGGGGCAGAAGTATTCGAACAAGTTTTTGTATTGGGCTGTCGGGTGGTGGTCGCAGCACGGTGCGGCGGCCGGGGAGTTCCAGGCCCATGGTGGTCATGGCGGCGGCGCGCTGCCCACCGTGGTAGAGCACTTGCACGAGCACTGGTATGACCAGGTTGCCGGGGTGTGGGGTGCGGCCGGCGAGTCGGCAGGCGTCGCGCATGCGCCGGGTGATGTCGTGGGCTTGGGGCAGGAATTGGATGGCGGAGCCCAGGATGAAGCTTATGCTGTGGTGAATGCGGGCGGTTTGGAGGGCCTTGACCAGCTCGGGGATGCGGACAGCCGTGAGCGCGGCCAACAGTGCTGCGATGAGCGCGGCGAATCGGAGGCTTAACTGCCCGGCGGTCACCAGCCCGTCCCGGTAGGTTGCGGCGAAGGGCACGTAGATGAGCAGCATGGACAGGCCGGTGGGGAGGCTGAGGGCCAGGGTGGTGGCGATGAGCGAGAGGTTGCGGGTGGTTGCCGTGCCCACGACCAGTGCCACAATCATCACGGTGGCGGACACCCATGGATTATTCAGCCCTAACACGATGATCCAGGCGGTGAACCCGCACACGATGCTGGTCAGGGGGTTAAGTGCGCGCATGGAAGCTCGCTAGGGTTTTCTTCGGCAGGGATCGGATTGCCACATGGACGATAATCATGACCAGTGCCTTGTCGAGGGGGTCGGACACGAGTGATTGGGCGGTGACGGATCCGATGAGGGAGTTTCCCATTTCCCGAAATAATGACACGAGGGCGCCCGTGCCCACGCCGGCGGTTCCGCCATAGACGAACGCAGCAACGGGGGCTGCTAGCATGCCGGAGATAATCGCCGAGCACCACCCCGGCCGTGATGGTGAGGGGAATGTTCCGCAGCATCCCCTTGGCGATCATGACCCCGGACAGCAGCCCGACCATGGCGGATACCGCCGCGAAGGGCAGGGCCGCAGGGTTGAAAAGCCCCCAGACGATGCTGCTGAGGGTGCCGGTGGCCAGGCCGGCGATGGGCCCGGCGAGTCCCGCCACCAGGATGGTGCCCACCGAGTCAAGGTAGAGGGGGATGCCCACGGAGCCGACGATTTGGCCGATCACAATGTTGAGCACCAGGGCGGCGGGAATGATGGCGATGGTGCGGGCGGGCAGGATCGGCAGGCTAGCTGACAGCAACAGGATCGCGCCAAACACGTAGCCGCCCAGGGTGATGAGCGCGGGGCTGGACCCGCCGACGGATTCCCAATCGGTGGGGCGGGTGAAAACCAGATAGAACCAGGTTCCGAAGATGACGGCAACGCCTACTGTGGCGCGGATACGTTGGGCGGTGGTGAGTGCGGGCATGGGGGTATCACGTCCTGTTAAGTGGGCATGCGAAACTAAACCCCTATGTCACCTCGGAGTCGTTCTCATCCTAAAGCATGGGTGGCGTCGACGCCAAAAGCTTAAGACTGCGGAGAAACTCCGCCCAGGCCTGCTGCGGGTCCACGCCAGTCACCAGCTTGACGACGGGTTTTCGGCCGGGTTGACCGGTGGTTTCCGCCGACCAGTGCCCCTTGAAGTCGGCCACGGTGGTGCCGCGCAGCAGGGGTGAGGTGGTTTCCACGTCGACGGCCACGGTGGTGGTGGCATAGTCGACAGTGCCCAGGGCCACCATGGTGGTGATGAGGTCGTGGATTTGGGCCTGGTAGCCCTCTCCCATGGCCTGGTGAAATTCGAAATAAAATCGCAGCAGGTCTGGCAAAACCTCAGCCAGTGGGTGGTGTGCGGCGGCAACAATATCGCACGCGGCATCGAGCAGGTCGGGTGAGAGCAGCATGCTTTCCGTCACCGGCTGGGAGTGCACCCCCAGGGGGCAGACGGTGATGGGAATGGTGGCGTGAAATACTTCGGCGGCGGCGTGGGGGTCGACCCACGTGTTCCACTCCGCGGTAGGGGTGGTATTGCCGGGGTACAGGTAGGCACCACCCATGAGGTAAAATGCGCTGGTGGGCGGGGTGGTCACGCAGGTAGGTGGCGAGGTTCGTGGCCGGCCCGGTGATAATCAAGGTGGCGTCCCGGTTGGCGCGCCACAGGTTGTCCCACCCAGTGTCGGCGGCGGGCACGCCCACGGGAACCGTGTCGGGCCGCTCTCCCGGAGTCACCGATATCGTTTCCGTGCTGGTCTCTGGGGGAATCACATAGCCCAGGCCGTGCGGCCCGTGGGTTTCCGGGGTGGTGACTAGCGGCACCGCCAGGGGCGTCGGCACGCCCGCCACCACCGGCACGTTTGGTAGGCCGCAGAGGCGTAAAAAGTGGGTGCTATTGAGGGCGGTTTGGGTGGCGTCGACATTGCCTGCGGTGGTGGTGACCGCCCGAAGCTGCACCTCCCCCGCGGCCGCAAGGCCGGCCAGGTAGATGAGCGCTAGGGGCATCGTCGATACCGGTGTCACAGTCGATCAGAACCGGGTGGTTGCTATTCGCCCTCGTCATCGTCGTCATCATCATCTTCGTCATCGTCGTCGAAGAAGAATTCGTCGTCATCATCCTTGCCGAAAAGGTCGTACACGTCCGGCTCACCGTCATCATCGTCGTCGAGGGGCACCAATTGCTCCGCCCAGGATTCGGCCTGATCCGCTGCCAACGACAGGACGTCGAAAAGCTTATCGAAGTCGGTGAAGGAACCCAGGTCCAGGGTTTCGGTACAGGTCTCTAGGATACTGCTGGCGTATTCCTCGATTTTGGCGTTGACCTCTCTCATGCTGAGCTTCCGCACCTCCCCCATGGCCGAAAAAAATGCCGTTCCGCCTCCATCATGTGGGCCTCAAACTCGGGGTCGATGGCATCAAACTGCACCTTTGCCGTGGGAATGCCCTCGACAATCTCAATCGTCACCGTCACACTGGTGTTATCACCCAGCGAGGCGGATACCCGATTTTCTTCCCTCATGATCCTGCACAAACTCCAGGTCAGCTATGCGCTCATCGGTACCATCCAATAAATCCCCCAACAAGGTCACCACCTGGTCGGTGGCAATATGCGACGCCACGGCCTGCACCGCGTCGGGCACCGAAAACGCCACGGACACCAGCACCGCCTCGAAATCCGCATCCCAATCATCGTCCGCGGTGGCAATATACACGTTTGCCGCCGGCACGAGGGGGTCAATTTCCACGAACTGTATCTCCACCTCTGAGGTGATAGGCACAAAAAGCGTATCTCCTTGAACCCGGGATTCGATTCCGTCGGCATCCAACGCGGTGGCAATTTCCTCAAAGAAGGTCATGACGACACTCATCCTCAAAAAATCATGTGATTACTGTGGTTATGGTTACACAGCGTGGTAACCCCTAGTGCATACACTAACCTACTTCGCCACCCTTGGGGCTAATACTGAGAAGCAGCCGCAATAATCCCAGCTATCCGCTTCTTTTTCGGCACGTGCGGACAGGGGGCACAATATCCCGCATCATCCCCATGAAAAACCATGCAACAGCTGCTGCGATGCACCACCAAATAGTCCGGCTCCACATCCCCCGGCCGCACCGGCACCACCTGGTCGTCGCAAACCTGTTCAAACCTTAATGGGGGAGGCGAACGTCCGCAACCTGCTGCAACCCTTGGTGTATCTCCGACGCCACCGCGATGGCCCGGTCCTGCTCAAAATGCTCATTACCGGCTCCCACCGCCGGCTGCACCATCCCGTCCGCCACCACCGCCCACAACGGTGCCGGCCGCACCTTCGCCACCCGGCACAACGTTGCGATAATTGGCGCGAAACTTTCCCCCGCATGCCTGCCCGATGCCACATAGCTTTCTGCCCGCTGGCCCGGCCGAAACCCAAACCAATACCCTCCCCTCGTCCCGCTGAAACACCAACCCGGAGGACAAATCCAGGTCGAGGGAATCTCCTCGGTGAGCACCATTGCCACCACCGATGGTGCCACCACCGACCAGGTCAGTGAAAACAACCACATGTGCGCCCCAAAACGATCCTCGTGCAGCTTATAGGTTTGCCGACCCGTGGCAATTCCCCGCCGCACCACCTGATCGCTGGCCAGCATTTCGGCCGACAGCGCCGCCCCCAGCGACTCATCCACGCAGGGCGCATACTGTGGCTGGCCTGCCACCGCCCGGGCGATCGCCCGATCCACGGCGTGGGAAACATTGGTGGGGCTCATAGGGTGAATCCTCCTCACGAGTGTTCGAGCAAAACCGACAAACACGACACTGGTAGCACTGCCACTGTCCCTATCCGCCGGTTTCTGCATAATCCCAGTCTACGGGCATCCGCAGGCGGATTACTCGGTTTCTAATAACTTTGCCATCACCTCGGGGCGGCCCTTCCCCACTCCACCATGCTGTAGTTCTCCCACGCCACCCGCCGGGCCGCGCCGGGTCGTACACCACATAGGCGGTGGTGTCGAACACCTTGGTGGCCCGGCCGGGCAGGGGTATCGCTGGGCATGCGATATTGCGGCCAATCGGTTTCCGGGGTGGTGGCCACCCCGGTTCCCTGCCGCAGCGGTGGCGGTGTTGTTCAGGTTGCCGGTGTGAATGAAGCTGGCCCAGTAGCTTTGCATTTGGTCCCGCAGCGTATGGAGCCCTCCCACCCGCCGAGCTTATTAATGGCGGCGGCTTTGGAGCCATCCAGGTCACCAAAAACCGGACTGAGTTCGGCGGTGTGGGAGGCCCCAATGCCCAGCCATCGGAGGGCTGCGGGCGCATAGTCGAATCTGTACATCCAGGTGGGGGCGGAGAGGCTGTGGGCGGAGGCGGCGATCACGCTGGGTGCCCAAAACACCGAATCGGTGAGCAGTTCGGCATAGTCATTGCGGGAGGCAGCGTTGTTGTAGAACCGGAGAATGGTGTCGGCGCCGTGCGGGTCGTAGCCTTCCAGCATGGTGCGGGCCCGCTGCGCCCGCTTCTTCGACCTGAAATAGAATGTTTTTTTGCGAATGCCACTTCGTCGATATTGGTGCCGATCGCGAGGGGATTTTTGTGTTGCTCCCCGGCGCGGAATGTGGTGATGGGGTGGTCGCGGATGAGGTCACCGTCGACGATGGCGCCGAAGCAGGCATTGAGGTTGAGGAGTTCCCCGCTGCGCCATAGCATGGATTGACCAGCATTAATGAGGGTTTCGGGGCTGAGTTCCCGCAGTTCGTCCAGGGTGGGATTGGTGAGTCCGGCGCGGGTGACGAGTTCGTTGCACCAGAAGGCGGCTTGGGCGGCCGAGTGGACGGCGGCGACGGGGGCGGATTGGGCGATGGCCCGGTGGAAGAGGCCAGTGCTGCGGGAACACACATGAGGGTGATGACGCTGGCGCCGCCGGCGGATTCGCCCATGAGGGTGATATTGGTGGGGTCGCCACCGAAGCTGGCGATGTTGTCTTTGACCCAGTGGAGGGCGAGGAGTTGGTCGAGGACGGCGGGGTTGGGGACGCAGTCGTCGCCGAAGCTGGAGAAGTCAAGGTAGCCGAGGGCGCCGAGCCGGAAGTTTAGGGAGACGCAGACCACGTCCATGGCTTGGACGAGGTAGTGGCCGCGGAGGACTTGTTGGTGGCTGGATCCGTAGATGAAGGAGCCGCCGTGGAGGTGAGACGACGACGGGGAGGGTGCGGTCGTCGTCGGGGCGGACAATGTCGAGGTTGAGGCAGTCTTCGCTGCCGCGGATGCGGTCGCTGGGGGTGAGGGAGGGTTGGGCGGCGATGGCACCGTATTCGGTGCAGTCTTTGATGCCGTCCCATCGTGGTGCCGGGCGGGGGCGCGGAATCGGTGGTTGCCGGCGGTGGTGTCGCCGTAGGGGACGCCGCGCCAGGTGCGGAGGGGCCCGGGGATGGTGAGTCTAAGGCCGCAGATAGTGCCGGCGGTGGTGGTGATTATGAGGTCGTCGGCGACCTTGTTGCGGGGTGTGTGATTGGGGGTTTTGACGCTGGTGTCCGCCGCGCGTGTGGGTTCCGCAGGGTCGCCTGTCGAAGCATTGGTGGGATGAGGGGCCGAGGGGTACCGCATATTTCACTAGAGTAGGTGACATGGTGAATTACGTCGACCGGGATACGGTTTTTGTGCATTTCTTTTGGCTGCTCGCCCTTCGAGATCATGGGGTGCGGTTTCATAATTGGCTTTATGACAAGTTGGGGTTGAATTATTTATATAAGGCGGTGGCGCCGACGGATATTGCGCAGGCTGTGGCGGGTATTCGGGGTTTGGGTATTCGGGGAGCAGGGGTGTCGATGCCGTATAAGCAGGCGGTGATTCCGCTTGTCGACGAGTTACACCCTTCGGCGGCCCGGATCGAGGCGGTGAATACCATTGTCAATACGGATGGGCGATTGGTTGGGTACAACACAGACTATGTGGCGGTGGCGGACCTATTGCGGGAGCACGAGGTGGATCCGGGCCTGCCGGTAGTGGTACGGGGGTCGGGCGGCATGGCGAATGCCGTGGTGGCCGCCATCGCGGATCATGGCATGACCGGCACGGTGGTGGCACGGAATGCGGCGACCGGACAGTCGTTGGCCTCGCGGTATGGGTGGTCGTATTCGGATGCGGTGCCGGCCGGGGATCTGGGGTTGATGGTGAATGTGACCCCGTTGAGGGATGGCTGGGGCGGATGCGGATGTGCAGTCGTTTAGCGATGCGGAGATTCAGCGTGCCCAAGTGGTGTTTGATGTGGTGGCGTTTCGGTGGAGACCCCGTTGATTCGGGCGGCCACTCGGCTGGGGGTGCCGGTGATTACTGGTGGGGAGGTTATCAGCAGGCAGGCTGCGGCACAGTTTGAGCTCTATACCGGGGTGCGGCCAACGCCGGAGGATGTGGCCGCCGCGGAGGAGTACGCATCGGCATAGAACCAGCACATATGGGGAGGTAAGAGGAATAAGGGGTAAGGTTTTTACGCCCTGAGCGAATCGGTGTGCACCTGGCGGCCTCCACCGTTTAAAGTTGAGCACTACCAGTCATAATTGATGAAAAGGTAGGGTGCGAAACCCTAATGTTTAAGTCTCGGTCGAAGTCGCAGGATTCCTCGAATGCGGTTGTGGTGACCGATTATGTTCATTCGGATCCGGAAGCGTTGATGCAGGAGTCCGGGTTGGTGGCCAGGTGGTTGGTGACCGGTTTAGATAAAGGCGGCGAAGCTGCAGCACAAGACGATTATAAAGTATGTGGATCGGCTGAAGGAGAAGAATCACAGGCCACCCCGGCCGAGATTCAGGCGAAGTTGGATAAGCATTTCCTGTTGACGATCACCGGCACCGGCGCAGGCGCGGGTGTGACAGCGGCGATTCCGGCGGTGGGGTTTGTGACAGGGGCTGCCGCGGTCGGGGTGGAGTCGTTGGCGTTTTTGGATGCGGCAACGTCTTATGCGGTTGCCTCCGCATATTTGCGGGGGTGGATATCAGCAACCCGGAGCGTCGTAAATCGATTGTGTTGTTGTCGGTGGTGGGTTCAGAGGGCACGCCGTTGGCGACCGCCACGATGGGGACGGATTCGACGATTGCGCTGCTCACTAGGGCTTCGACACCGAAGTTGAGCGATTTGAATAAGAAAATGTTCAACTTCGCCATGAAGCGCATCAGTAAATCCATTCGACTTGCGTGGTTGGGTAAGCTCATGCCGTTGGGGATTGGTGCCGTGCTAGGATCCGTTGCTAACCGTAAGATTGGCAATAATTTGATCGATCATGTGGCCGAAACCTTAGGGCCGCTTCCCACGAGTTTTTAGTTTTTCAAACCTGTATGCATGTTTCTTCGACGCTGCGGCAGCTGTGGCGGACCGCACGGAAAACCCCCGTCACCGTGGCCTTGGCGTTGATATCCACGCTGATGGTCACGCTGTGTGACATCATCATTCCACTTATCACCGCCACCGCGATTGATAGCGCCACCGCGGCCGACGGCGGTCATTCCGCCGGTGGGGTGTCGATCACTACCGTTGTGGTGTTGCTGGTGGTGGCGGCGCTGTGCGCTACCTGTTTCAGTTCGGTCGGCGCTACACGGCCGGCCGGTTATCGAACACTGTGCAGCACCAGTTGCGGGTGGAGATATTGCGCAGCCTGCAGCGTCTCGACGGCCCGGGCAGGATCGGTTACGGACCGGGCAGGTGGTATCCCGGTCGATTTCTGACCTGAATTTGACGCAGGCCATGGTGGCCATGATGCCGCTGATCGTGGGCCATGTGCTCAAGATCGTCATCACGTTGGGGGTGATGTTGTGGATTTCCCCGCTGCTCACCCTGATTGCGGTGGTGTTGTTGCCCCTGTTGGCGTGGCTCACGATGATGTCCCGCCCCACCTTGTTTGCGGCGACGTGGGCGCTCAGCAGGCTGTCGCGGACCTGTCGACTCACGTGGAGGAGACCGTCAGCGGCATTCGGGTGGTGAAGGCCTTCGTCCAGGAATCCCGGGAAGTGGCGACGCTGCGGAACGCCGCCCGGGTGGTGTATGCGCAAATGATGCGGGCCGCCCGGTTGACTGCCCGCTACCGGCCGTTGGTGCAGCAAATACCGAATATATCCCTGGTGCTCAGCATTGGGGTGGGTGGCTTTCTGGTGTTGCACGGCGACATGAGCATTGGCGTGTTTGTGGCCACGAGCGTGTACATGGTGTCGCTTACCGCGGTGGTGTCCATGGTGGCGGGCATGCTGGTGCAGCTACAGCTCGGCATGTCGTCCGCCGCACGGGTGTTCGATCTCATAAATATCCAGCCTGGCACTACCACCCCACCGAATCCCGAGCCAGTACCGGATGGGCGCTCGGCATTGAAGTGTCGGGGGTGGATTTCACCACCAACGATCAACGCGTGTTATCGCAGTGCACCATGGCGGTATCGTCCCGGGGAAACCCTGGTTATCGTGGGTCCGGCCGCCGCCGGAAAACCATGCTCGTGCAACTATTATGCGGCTTCTACCAGCCCGATTCCGGCAACATTTCGCTTGTCGACGCCGCGGGCCGCAGCGCCGACTACCGCAGTCTGGATCTCGCCGACCTGCGGCAGGCTGTCGCATGCGTGTTCGATGAGCCGTTTCTGTATTCTGCCACCATCCGCGACAACATTGATATGGGCCGCGGCCTCACGGACAATGACATTTGGACAGCCGCCCGCCACGCCGCCATAGACCGCACAATCGCCGACCTTCCGAACGGCCTCGACACCACCGTCGGGGAGGGTGGCCTCACGCTTTCCGGTGGTCAACGCCAACGCATCGCCCTGGCGCGGGCACTGGCCGGTAACCCGCGCATCCTCATCCTTGACGACGCCACCTCCGCCATCGACGCCAGCACCGAACGCACCATTTTCCACAACCTCACCTGCCACTTTGCCGACACCACCGTCATCGCCATCGCCCACCGGCACTCCACCCTCGACATCGCCGACCGGGTAGGGACTCATGGAAGACGGCGCCCTCACCGCCACCGGTGACCTGGCCACCATGCGCCAAAATCACCGATTCAGCCACCTCATGGACCTGAATTTTTCCCTCGGCGGCCCCCGCAGGTCGACCCTATCCCCTTCGACGATGGCCCTACGGAGCCCGGCGTCGATAAGCTGTGGCCCACGGTCGCCACCACGGACGCACGGCTCACCATGTCACGGACCGCCATGCGCACCGCCGCCGCCATGGCCGGCGCGAACCCACTGCCGGCGGCCGGGGCACCACGCGCGGCAACATGGCCTCAACCACCATGCCCGCCACCAAGGAACTCCTGGCCCGCGTCGACCGACTACCGCCCGCCACCGCAACCCCCAAAACCATCACCCACTCCCCACCGCAAAGGTGACCGCCGGCTCACTGTTTTACTCCGTGCGATGGTTACTGCTCCTCGTCGTCGGCCTCTTCACCGCAAGCGTGCTCACCGGACTGATCATCCCATCCTCATCCGCCACGCCATCGACCGCGGTGTCGCCCTGGGAGACGAAACCACCATGTGGCACGTCACCCTGGTCGGCCTTGGCGTTGTGCTCATCACCTGGGCGCTCACTGTCGCCACCACCATTTTCACCTCCCTCACCGGGGAACGCCTGCTCTACGATCTCCGCATCCGTTCGTACACGCATTTGATGCGCCTGCCCATGCGCTATTTTTGAGGCCACCAACACCGGCACCATCATGACCCGCATGACCACCGACATTGATGCCCTCAATGGTTTTCCTGCAATCCGGGTTCACCTCCGCGGTCGTGGCCATCACCACCCTTATTGGCATTCTCATACTGCTCGCCGTCACCAGCATCCCGCTGTCGCTCATCGCCCTAGTCGGTGTGCCCGTTATCGCCGCGGGCACGGTGGTTTTTCGGCGTGTCTCAGCCCGGCTCTACGCCCGGGCGCGGAGGAGATCAGCGAGGTCAACGCTCTATTTCATGAAGCCATCGCCGGGCTGCGCACCACCCAAATGCATGGAATGGCGGACAAAAACCTGCACCGCTTCACCCAGGTTGCCGCCCGCTACCGAACCACCCGCATTCACACGCAAACCGCGGTGGCCATCTACTTCCCGGGCATCAACGCGGTGAGCGAACTGATTTCCGCGGCGGTCCTCGCCGTGGGCGTCAGCTGGTGACCCAAGGGCACCTCCCCACCGGCGTGCTGGTGGCGTTTCTGCTGTACCTAGATCGGCTCTACACCCCCATCCAGCATTTGAGTCAGGTGTTCGACTCCTACGGGCAGGCGCAGGTGGGGTTCCGTCGTATCTCCGCCCTCCTCGCCGAACCAACCGAGCAGGCCAAACCGGTAGAGTCCAACCCCGAGAGCCCCGAAAACACGGATGCCGCAGTCGACGCCCGCGGACCTATCCGATTCGACCGTATCGGCTTCTCTTACCCCGGCGCCACCCAACCGGCCCTGCGCACCGTGACATTCGATATCGCGCCGGGCAGCACGGTGGCAGTCGTTAGCCCCACCGGCGCCGGCAAATCCACGATCGTCAAATTAATTGAACGATTCTATGAACCAACGGAAGGGGCAATCCACGCAAACACCACAGACATCAAAGATTTACCTATGAATGGGTGGCGTTCTACTGTGGGTTTCGTCCCCAGGAAGCTCATCTGTTTACCGGAACCATCGCTGAGAACATTGCCTACGGCCGCCCCACAGCCAGCCGGGAGGAGATCACCGATGCTGCCCGCCGGGTGGGGGCACTGCACGCCATCGCCGCCATCCCCGGCGGGTTCAACGCCCGGATCGGCGAACGGGGCCGGGGGCTTTCCTCAGGACAGCGGCAGCTTGTGGCCTTGGCCCGGGCGGAAATGATTCACCCCCAATTGCTGCTTTTAGATGAAGCAACCGCCACCCTGGATCCGGCCACGGAGAAAACCATTGTGGCGGCGAGCAACCAGGTGACCCAGGCCCGAACCGCCGTGGTGGTAGCACATCGACTTGCCACAGCGAGGCGGGCGGATCTGATTTTAGTAGTGTCCGATGGCGTCATTGTGGAATCAGGCACACACGAATTATTACTTTCTTTTTGGGGGTAGCTATGCCACAATGTGGCGGGTAAGACGCCCCTAAATTCGCAGCGTATTCTTTCAGTGTGAAATGCAACATACTGAATCCAGATTTTACTTTAGAATCAATTACAGCTGACGGGTACAAAACCGTTAGCCTAGATTGAGCTAGTACAACGAGTGAATATTGAAACAAGACTGTCGCAAAGAAATGAGGCGAGCACTTGCCGTGAGCAATGCGAGTACTTTCGGGCAAAAATCAATGGTTGGTTGATGAAATGTTCCAGCAGTTCCAAAGGGATCCCCAGTCGGTAGATCCCGAGTGGCGGGAGCTGAGACCACCGGCACGCTAAAGCAAACCTACTACATCTAATACCAATCCCTTCAAGCAACAGCAACCACCGGTCACGCCCCGCCAAACGCAGGCCCAGCAGACCGCCAATCAGCCCAGTCTGGCCAGTTCGGTACAGCAGCTGGACCCCAAGGAGGTCGCAACCAAGGCCGATCATCTTCATATTGACGAGGCGAATAAGGAAGAAAAGCGGGAGGAAGAAGCTAGAAGCTCCAGCAATCCCCTTGGGTCGCGTCGCAAAGCTACCAAGTGCCGGCGAGAAAACCCTCAAGGGCGTGTATAAAGCCATCGCTAAAAACATGGATGAGTCGCTGGAGATTCCCACGGCCACCTCGGTCCGGGACATGCCGGTCAAACTCATGTTCGAGAACCGGGCGATTATTAATGAGCATATGCAGCGCACGCACGGTGGTAAGGTGTCGTTTACACATATCATCGGCTATGCGCTAGTCAAGGCGCTGATGGCTCACCCGGATCTGAATAATCATTATGACGTGATAAACGGCAAGCCGACGAGTCATCACTCCGGAGCATATTAATCTGGGGTTGGCGATCGACCTGCCGCAAAGGACGGCACTCGTGCCCTCGTGGTGGCGGCCATTAAGGAGTGCGAGACCCTCGACTTTAAGACGTTTGTCGAAAAATATGAGGACATCGTGCGCCGGAGCGGAAGAACCAGCTCACGCTGGATGATTTCGCCGGTGTTACGGTATCTCTCACGAACCCGGGTGGCATCGGTACCCGCCACTCGGTGCCGCGGCTCACTAAGGGGCAGGGCACGATCATTGGTGTCGGTGCTATGGATTATCCGGCAGAATTTGCCGGGGCTTCGCAGGACCGACTGGCCGAGCTGGGCGTGGGCAAACTGGTCACGATCACATCCACATACGATCACCGGATTATTCAGGGGGCGGAATCCGGCGAGTTTTTACGCACCCTGAGCCAACTCTTCGTTGATGATGCGTTTTGGGATGAATTATTTGCTGACATGCACATCCCCTACACGCCCATGCGCTGGTCGCAGGATTTACCGAACACCGGTTTGGACAAAAACACCCGGGTCATGCAGCTCATTCAGGCATACCGGTCCCGCGGCCACCTCATTGCCGACGTCAACCCACTCCACTGGGTCCAGCCGGGCATGCCGGTCCCCGAACCTCCGACCTCAACATTGAGTCTCATGGCCTCACGATTTGGGGACCTGGACCGTCGCTTCCACGTGGGTGGCTTTGTGGGCCGCGAAACCATGACTCTGCGTGAGGTGTTAACGAAGCTACGTAATGCCTACACGCACAAGGTAGGGTTCGGAATACACCCATATTCTGGACCGGGACGAACGCACCTGGCTGCAGAATCGCCTGGAAGACGGCATGCCCAAGCCCACCCCGGCGGAGCAAAAATTCATTATGCAGCAGCTGAACTCCGCAGAGGCGTTCCGAAACCTTCCTGCAAACCAAGTACGTGGGCCAAAAACGGTTCTCGCTGGAGGGTGCCGAGTCGCTCATTCCGCTCATGGACTCCGCTATCGACACCGCCGCAGGTCAGGGGCTTGGACGAGGTGGTTATCGGCATGCCGCACCGGGGTCGGTTGAATGTGCTCTTTAATATTGTGGCGAAACCATTGGCCACGATCTTTAACGAGTTCGAAGGCCACATTGAGCCCAAGGCAGCCGGCGGTTCGGGCGACGTGAAATACCACCTGGGTTCCGAGGGCACGCACCTGCAGATGTTCGGCGATGGTGAAATCAAGGTGACGCTCACCGCGAACCCGTCGCACCTGGAGGCAGTCAACCCGGTCATGGAGGGCATCGCCCGCGCCAAGCAAGACATGCTGGACAAGGGCAAGAGTGGATACACGGTCATGCCGCTATTGCTGCACGGTGATGCCGCATTCGCCGGCTTGGGTATTGTCCCCGAAACCATTAACCTAGCACAATTGCAGGGGCTATACCGTGGGCGGCACCGTACACATTGTGGTGAACAACCAAATCGGCTTTACCACTACCCCCGATTCGGGGCGTTCGAGCCACTATGCAACGGACTTAGCAAAGGCATTTGGCTGCCCCTGTCTTCCATGTCAATGGCGACGATCCCGAAGCCGTCGTATGGGTTGGCAAACTCGCTACCGAGTATCGGCGGCGGTTCGGCAAGGACGTCTTTATCGACATGATCGCCTACCGACGCCGCGGGCACAACGAAGCCGACGACCCATCAATGACCCAACCCAAGATGTATGAGCTTATCGACGGCCGCAAGACCGTGCGTGAGCAGTACACCGAGGACCTCCTTGGTCGTGGCGACCTGACCAAGGAAGACGCCGAAAAGATCGCCCGCGACTTCCACGACCAGATGGAATCGGTGTTCAACGAGATCAAGAACTCGGAGAAAAAGGCCTTTACCCAACAGGAGGGCATCACCGGCGCCCAGGAAATTCCGCATGGCCTCAAGACCAATATCACCCGGGAGGAGCTGGAAGAAATCGGCCAGGCCTACGCCACCCCGCCGGAGGGCTTCACCTTCCACCCGCGGGTAGCACCTGTTGCGAAGAAACGCCTGGAGTCCGTCACCCAGGGCGGCATCGACTGGGGGTTGGGGCGAGCTCATTGCCTTCTCCTCTCTGGCAAACCAGGGCAAACTGGTGCGGCTGGCCGGTGAAGACTCCCCGGCGCGGCATATTCACCCAACGGCACGCCGTCGTCTACGACCCCCACACAGGCGAAGAATTTAATAGCTTAACGAATTAGCGGAGGCGCACGGTAACGGCGGCAAACTGCTGGTTTATAACTCTGCCCTAACAGAATATGCGGGTATGGGTTTTGAATACGGTTATTCGGTGGGGAACCAGGATGCCGTGGTGGCGTGGGAGGCCCAGTTTGGTGACTTCGCCAATGGCGCCCAAACCATCATCGACGAATATGTGGCCTCTGGGGAAACCAAGTGGGGTCAGAGTCTTCCTTGATTCTGCTGCTCCCCCATGGTTATGAGGGCCAGGGCCCGGATCACTCGTCGGCCCGGATTGAACGGTATCTGCAAATGTGCGCCGAGGGCAGCATGACGGTGGCACAGCCCACCACCCCGGCGAACTATTTCCACCTGCTGCGACGACACGCCTTGGGTAATTTGGAAGCGGCCGCTGGTAGTGTTCACCCCGAAGTCGATGCTGCGCATGAAGACGGCCACGAGTTCGGTGGCGGAGTTCACCGAGGTGACGAAGTTCCAGTCGGTTATGAATGATCCGCGGTTTGTGGACCATAAGGGCACGGTTGTGGGCGACCCGAACAAGGTGAAGACCATCATGTTGGTGTCCGGCAAGTTGTATTACGAGCTGGCCAAACGTGCGGAGAAGGATCACCGGGATGATGTGGCCATCATCCGCCTGGAGATGCTGTATCCGTTGCCGTTTAATCGGCTGCGGGAGGCGTTTGCGGTCTATCCGAATGCGACGGAGATTCGGTTCTGCCAGGATGAGCCGGCAAACCAGGGCCCGTGGACGTTTGTGAATGAGCATTTGCCGAATTTCATCCCGGATTTGTTGCCGTTGAAGCGGGTATCGCGTCGGGCCCAGGCGTCGACGGCAACCGGGTTGTCGAAGGTGCATGCCGTGGAGCAGGCGGTCTTGCTGGATGAGGCATTTGCCCAGTGAGGGCCCACGGTGTCGCAGCCGCAATCTGTGCTGCGACCCGAACCGCCACAGCAGCATCGGCGGTTGCTTGATCTCACTGGTCAGCGGCCAAATGGTGCGCAGCCGATGCCGGGAATGTCTGAGGCATCCCGGTGGTGGCTGATGATTACGCGCCTGGTGCGGGGCAGTAATTTTCCCGAAGGCTGGTTGGCGTTTCCCTCGGAGACGTCGACCAGCTTCATTATCTTTTGCCCTAATGTGTTTGGCGCGTAACCCATTGATAATGGGTGTTTTCTTTCCAGCATGTGGGTAGGGTGAGGGTAAAAGTGCCTATTGCCTAGTGGAAATCTGTGTGAGAAACCATGATTGCCGACATATTTCGGATTCTCGGCGCACTTTACTGGGTGCCCGCCTACCAGCGGGATATTATGCCCGGGAATGGTACTGGTTATTCCGCGCCGCCCATAGTGATGGGGAGCGGGCGCAGGTAGCGGCGAACGCCGTGATGATGGCGCATAAGCTGTGTCCCCTGGATCCTCGGGTGAGACGGGAGCGTTGTCGGAAGAACCGCATCCTGTTTCGGACTTATGCTGCGGCGGTGCTGTTTTTCATTATCATAGGCGGGCTCATGCCGCTTGAAGACTACATAGTTCTGCTCTTATTCCTTATCCCGTGTATGCTACCGCCCTCTGATCTTGATGGGGTTTCTTCTCTACAGTGACCGGCACCGTCGAGGCTATCAAGGCATGGTGACAAATGGTGTTGGCGGGACGATATGTTTTGAAGTCGCATGGTGTGGGGTGATGGGTGACATCAATCCGTGGCTGTCTAAGATTCCCGACATGATTTATATAGCCATTGCACTGGTTTTTTATGTGTGCCCGGTGTTTTTGGTGCTATTCATAGTGAGCGCCGCACAAAATTTTGGCCCCCAACCACCCGCATGTCAGGATCCACCGTTCCCACCGATCCCATCATTCGCGCCCCTGCCGCCGAAAAACACCGCAGGTGCCGCCGGGGCGATTAGGGAGTTTTGTTTCTTGCCGTCAACGGGGTCCTTTTTGCTGGTTTTTATTCACGAATTGGACATTATTGTCGTCGAGGAATTGGGACACGACCTCGCTGGGGTTTTTTCCTTCCCGGCTTTTTCTCCACCAGCTTTTCCAGTTTTTCGGTAGTGAGAATGCCCGACACCACGTTGAGGGCGCCGCGTTCATCCCGGTCCAAAACCGGGTTGCGGTAAATCGGGATGATGTGTTGGGGAATGTCGGATTCTTCTTCCGCACAGCCTAGGGCGTTGGCCGGGTCGGTGCCGTTGAGGTTGCCACCCAGCGACCCCATGACGGCCTGGTACACCTCCTCCCGACGGTCACCGGAGTTGATGTCTACTTTTTGGTGGTGTCGGAGTATTTTTTTCTCCAACTGCCGGGCCTTGTCACCATTGATATAGTGCAGGATTCGGCCAGCACAGGAAATGTAAATGTCGGCGTTGCTCTGCCGGAGGCGTTCAATGCTGTGCTTCACCCCCAGGCTTTCCATGTTGATGACCGCGGGCCGGCCATGCCGGTCCAGGCCCTGTTTATAGAGTTCGCCGAGCACCACCTGTTCCATCGAGTTGGCGCGGACGGCGATTTCTACGATTTTTTTCGCTATCGGTGAACGTGTCGGCGGTAGGTTCTGAATCGTTCGAGGTTGGTGTAGCTTATGAAGATGAGGAGCAAGACCAGGGTGGGGACGGTGATTTTCAGGATGGTGCTACGCATGGTGGGTTCTGGCTCCTAGGAAACGAATATGTCAGCGTCTCATATTCTAATGCCCGGCGGCGATGAACTCGCTAATCAGGTCGCGGGCTTGCGGGGCTGAGTGGGGGTCGCACAACACGTCGTAACGCCCGGCAACGATGTGGGTGGCGGAGGAGAAATCACGGCGACCGCCCTGCATGGCGTAGGAAACGCTGGCGGTGACGACGGAAAACACTATGCCCATGCCCACACCAAGAATGATGGAGCCCAGCCAATTGGTACCGTCCATGATTCCTAACAGCAGGCCGAAGAATAACCCCCAACCAACTGCCGGAGGCAATACCGTTGAGAATCACCCGGGGCCAGGTGAGTCTGCCGGTCACCCGTTCGACTTCCATGAGGTCGAGCCCCACAATGGTTATGTTGGACACGTCGAATTGTTTATCGGAAAGCATGTCTACCGCGGCCTGGGCTTTATCATATGTGCTAAACGAGCCGACGGGCCAGCCTGCGGGGCGGGGGCGGGATTCTGCTGGTTGTGGGGGCATTGCACTATCCTTTCCATCATTATGGTGGTGGGTGGGGGTAAATTTTTCGTTTCAGGTTTATGGGGGTTACTTTGTGTAACGTTACTGCGGTAGCGGTTGTTCCCTGAGGATAATGCGCAAAAACACCGATTGAAAAGTTTGCTACCGGCTGCGTTACACTCTACAACTATGAGTGAAGTGACTCGGGTGTATGCGGGACGGCTTGCGGGCATGGTGGTGCGGGGGCCGGAAACAGATGTGATCGGCCGGGTGCGTGACGTGGTGGTGAATGTGCGACCGGCCGGGCATCAATCCCGCGTGTTGGGGCTGGTGGTGGAGATGACGAATAAGCGCCGCATTTTTCCTGCCCATGCTGCGTATCGCCTCTATCGACCCACACGAAATCATGCTGGTGTCGGGGTCGGTTTCGTTGCGGGCGTTTAAACCCCGCACCGGTGAGCTCACGATTATGGGGGACATTATCGGGGCGAAGGTACAGGTGGATGACCCGGATTTACCGAAAATCCATGCGAAACCCGTCGAGGTGGCCGACATTGAGATTGAGCGCACCCGCACCCGCGATTGGGCGATTAGTGCGGTGGCGGTCATTAGCGAGCGGGCAAAATTCGGCCGCCGCACCGAAATACTCATCGCATCGTGGAGGCATGTGCACGGCATCACCGCCGCCGGGGTGGGGATTTTCGACGCTGCCGCCGAACTGCTCGCCGAGTTCGAAGACATGCGGCCCGCCGACGTTGCCACCGCCTTATACGAGCTTCCCGAATCGCAGCGGCATAGTGTTGCCAGCGAGCTTGACGACGAGCGCCTCGCGGACATTCTTCAAGAAATGAGCGAGGACCGTCAGGCGGAACTGTTAGACACCTTAGGGTATTGAGCGGGCTGCCGAGATTTTTGGAGGAAATGGACCCGGATGATGCCGCCGACCTACTGTTCGAACTCGACGATCAGAAAGCCGACGTGCTGCTAGAGCTCATGGACCCGGAAGAGTCCGCCCCGGTGCGGCGGCTCATGAGCTTCAGCCCGGACACGGTGGGGGCGCTCATGACCACCGAACCGCTCATTTTGGATGCGCAAACCACCGTTGCCGAGGCGTTGGCGCACGCCGCCAACCCGGATCTGCCCACATCACTGGCTTCTATGGTGTTTGTGGCCCGGCCGCCACAGCCACCCCAACCGGCAAGTTTTTAGGATGCGTGCATTTGCAGAAACTCCTGCGGGTGCCGCCATCAACCCTGGTGTCGGCCGCCCTCGACCCGGAACTACCCCCACTCTATGCTGATGATTCCCAGGAAACCGCGGCCCGGTATTTCGCTACTTATAATCTAGTGTGTGCCCGGTCATTGATAATGATGGGCATTTATTGGGTGCGGTGGCGGTGGATGATCTCCTCGATCACCTGCTGCCTGATGATTGGCGTGATACCGGCATCCGACCGCGCGGCGAAGAAAAATAAGGAATAAGCGACGGCACGTCCCCAAAAAATGTGAGGAGGAGACGCATATGGCTGATCTCGACACCCCCCGGCTCAGCGGTAAGAAAACCTATTTCCGGATTGACGACGACACTGTGGGCGCCTACGCGGAAAAAGGTGGCCCGGTTTTTTTCGGAACCGGCCGCTATCTCATGTGGCAAACCGTGTTCGTGACCGTGTGGGTGGTATTAAACCTGGGCGCCACCTGGTGGAAGTGGGATCCTTACCCGTTTATTCTGCTGAATTTGGCGTTTTCCACCCAGGCCGCCTACGCCGCCCCCCTGATTCTGCTGGCCCAAAACCGGCAGGAGGACCGGGACCGTATTTCGCTGAACGAGGATCGCCGGCGGGCGTTTGAAACCAAGTCCAATACGGAGTTCATCACCAGGGAACTCACCGGCCTACGGCTGGCTTTGGGCGAAGTTGTCACCCGGGATTATTTACGCCACGAACTGGATGATCTGCGCACCATGATGGAACGTATTGAGGCCAAGATCGCCGACGAAGCGGCGGCCCGCACCGCCGCCCGCCACTATGCGGGGGAGGCAGCCCACGAGGATTTGCGCGACCCGGCGCGGGGCCGATCACCGGAATAATATTCGCCACCATGGTGATGGTTTTCCCACGGAGCTTTCGTGGCGGCACCCCACGGACTAGAGTTGGTCGGTGATGACTACCACAATCACTGAATCAGATGTTCGTAGGCCCTCTCCCGGGTGGAAGACCCCGAGATCGGCAAACCCTATCACCGAACTAAACATGGTGAAATCCATAGGCATTACCGGCACCGATGTTGCCGTGGAAATATATCTCACCATTGCGGGCTGCCCCATGAAAAACACCCTGGTAACCAACACCCGGGCCGCGGTGGCGGACATTGCGGGGGTAGGGTGAAGTCACGGTCACTACCGATGTAATGACCGATGAACAGCGCCGGGAGCTGCGGCAATCCCCTGCGCGGCGGGGTGGCGGAGCCGGTGATTCCGTTCGCCCAGCCGGCTTCCACCACCCGGGTGTATGCCATTGCTTCGGGCAAGGGTGGGGTGGGAAATCCTCCATGACGGTCAACCTGGCGACGGCGTTTGCGCAGAAAGGCCTGTCGGTGGGGATTGTGGACGCCGACATTTATGGGCATTCCATCCCGGGCATGCTAGGGGTCCGAGGACCGGCCGCATTCGGTGGACGACATGATTATGCCGCCGCAGGCGCACGGGATTAAGCACATTTCTATCGGCCAGTTTGTGGATGGGAATGCGCCGGTGGTGTGGCGGGGCCCCATGCTGCACCGCGCCATCCAACAGTTTTTGGGTGACGTATTTTGGGGAGATTTGGATATTCTGCTATTGGATTTGCCGCCGGGAACGGGCGATATTGCACTTTCGGTGGCGCAGCTGGTGCCTAATGCAGAGCTGTTAATTATCACTACGCCGCAGGCCGCAGCCTCGGAGGTGGCGGAGCGGGCTGGCACGATCAGTATTCAAACGAAACAGCGCGTAGCCGGCGTGATTGAGAACATGTCCGCCATGGTGTTGCCGGATGGGAGCGTACTGGAGGTGTTTGGTTCCGGGGGCGGCCAGGTGGTTGCGGAGCGGATCAGCACCCTGACCGGAACGAAGGTGCCGCTGTTGGGGTCGATTCCATTGGACCCCAACCTGCGGGCGAATGGGGATGCGGGCCGGCCGATTGTATTGGCAGACCCTGACTCCCCCACCAGCCAGGCAATCATGCAGGTGGCGGACAAGCTGGTGGTGCGGAAGGAATCATTGGCGGGAAATCCTTAAATTTGGGTGTTAGGTAACATCATCCCAGTTGAAGTTGCGGTTTTTCAGCCCACCGGCGGGCGGCTGGTTGTCAGTGGCCGCAGGTGGGGTGGGCTGGTCCGTGGGTTTGGTTTTCGGGTCAAGCATGTCCCATCACCTCAGGGTCGTCGTCGAAAAAGCACCTTGCCGAGCGCCGCCTTGGGACCCATCGCACGTATTGAGGTGATTTGGCTGATGGGTTTTTGAAACTCGGCAAGGTCGGCACTGAGATCGTCAAATTCCCCATTGAGTTCTTTTTGGCGTTATAATAGCCTTTCGGGCCGCGAAAATAGCGGCCCGCACGTCTTGGATAACCCCAGGTAGACGCTCTGGGCCGATAACGATCAGGCCGATGATCAAAATAAAAAAGATCTCTGACCAACCAACGGAATCAAACACACAACTACTTTATACTAATTGCTATTTGCCCCGGTTTATGCGACGTAATCCTCGCGCTATACCATCCAGCTTTTGCTATGAAACTTTCCGACGCCCGGGTATGTCTTCCGCGCATGGCCCATCGGGGCAGGATTGGGCTATCCCATGAGCGCTGCCGGAGATCCGATGGCATTTCCACTTTTGCCGTATTGGATTCTTTCAACCGTTTCGAAGCGTGCCGTTGCCGTTCGACTTCTTCCCGGCATTCCAGGCAGTGCACCAGGTGGATTTTTTTGCCCGATGCATGGCCAAGGGCGAAAGTTCCCCATCCGCATAGGCGGCAACAGCCTCGAGGGTTCAGGTGATCGGTGGTAGCAAAATTTCCCACTATGGCGGTTACTTCGATGAACATTGAAGGCTGAATTCTACGCGCCTTAGGGGTGCTAGGAGTCTTGCGGCTATGACTGCCTTGGCCGTTATGACTGGTGCGAGGTTCACGTGCAAAAATCCGTCACTGCTCACCTCTTCTCTGAATCAATTACTTACGGTCTACCAACTACAACGAACACCAGATTATGAAAGTTCCTCACTGTCAATCCGTTGCAGTTTCATTACCGACCATTGTAGAAGATTTTCCACCACCAACTTGGGTAGGGGTGGTGAGAAAAAACCAGGCCCCCAGCCTACGCATAGTGCGCGGACCAGGGGCGGTAAATCCGGGGTAAGTTTTATTGCATGCTACCGGTATTGGGGGATCAGCAGTTTAGCGTCATTGTCGACTTCTGCCTTGGCTTCCAAGGCGGCCCGTAGTTGGGACCGACCCCGGTGGATTCGGGAACGCACGGTCCCCATTTTTACCCCCAAGGTGTCAGCGATTTCGTCGTAGCTCATCCCCACCACATCGCACAGCACCACGGCTACTTTGAAGTCGGGGGCGAGCGAGTCTAGGGCCTCCTGCAACGCCGGGTCCAGGTTCGCTTCGGTGTAGACCCTGCTCGGGGTCATGTCGGTGCCGGGCACCCGTTCATAATCCTCCGGGAGGGATTCCATGGAAATTTTCGAACGGTGCCGCACCATGTCGAGGAAGAGGTTTGTGGTGATGCGATGCAGCCAGCCTTCGAATGTGCCTGGTTGGTAGTTTTTTTAATGGAGCGGAATACCCGCATAAAAGTTTCTTGGGTGAGGTCTTCGGCGTCATGCTGGTTGCCGGAAAGCCGGTAAGCCAAACGGTAGACACTGTCGGCGTGTTGAGCAACAATGTCGCCCCAACTGGGCATGTCACCAACGCCAGCATCAAACGCTGCTGTCCCCTGCAAATCCTGACCTTCCAAGGTGTCATCCTCGTGGTCGAAGGCTTCATGCAGGGAAGTCTTGAGCGGTTGATTTCTGTCTCATGTCCTTGATTGTGCCGTATCCAACTTCTGATTTCCAGCAAGGAGCCTGTGAGTTTCCTGTCAATCATTTCCCCTTAGGAAGAATTAATGAATTAATTTTTATGGCTTATCCTGCTGTATTAGGTTTATATTTCTCGCGCTATAAGCTTAATGGTTTTATCCTGGAAAAACAACAGCAACATCCGTCACGTTATTATGAGGATTTTTCCGGTTTGCAACAGCGATTATTGGTTTTTCCTCACAAGTTTTTTTCCCGATGGAACTATGCGTAATAACGCCACGACCGGTTTTCACCCCCGTTTTTCGCCACGGCGTTCTAAGCTGGAACCGTGACTGACGAACTTCGCTTTTATCTGGAATCAACCACCGACCTCGACCCCACTTTGGAACAAGCATACGAAGACGCGCACGAGTTTGGATTACCAGTCCCGGATATTGTCACGGGTCGCCTGCTCACTACTTTGACGGCTGCCACCCAGGCGCAGGCAGCAATAGCGATCACGCCGGCGGCAAATGGTGGGGCTGTATTTGTTGGCAGGGCTTAGGCACTCAATGGCATTTTAACGTGCGTGGCTCCCTGAGCCGGAACATCAACGGTTCGCCCGGCAGGCGTTTCGGTCCGCGGGCTATTCGCCGAGTCGCATCCGGTTTCTACCATCCCGGCCGTTAGATGTCATGGGTAGGTTAGCGTCACACTCCTACCAGCTTATTTATGCGGAGATTTCCCCGGTCGATTTAAAAGCACTGGTGAATACCGCACTGCCCTTGCTCACCACCGGTGGTTCCATTATTTTGCCCGACGTGCTTTTTAGCGGCGCACTTATCGACGAGTTCCGCGCCACCCGGGACATGATCGCCGCCCGGGAGGCTGACGAATATATTTGTGCCCTGGAGGGTGTATGTAACTCGCCTACCACTGGGATCGGGAATGACGATTATTACGAAGCTGGCGTAACCAAACGTTCCGTGTCCACCCCAGCGGTTAAGGTGACAACCATGACGAACACAAACACCGTAAATGCCCTACCCGATGTCCTGGAGCTGCCGGAATCTTTGGCAAACCAAGTGGGTGAAGAGTACACCAATGACGCCCGCGAATACGTGTGGCTCCAAATCGTACGCGGCGAAGATGATGTGAAAGAACTCGTGGAAGATTTCATCGACGGCTACGAACTTGCACCTTCCGCAGACACGAGCACCATCGTGACCGAATTCATCACCCACACCATGGCGATCCGACGGCAGCAGATTGCCGCACTCAAGGAGGCTGGTTTTCCGGGAAAAGCAACCTGACGTTAGCTTTTTGAAAAGCTTCAACAACAGGGGTGTTGGCGCTAGAAGACTTCGGCTGCTGCAATAATTGTGGGCATACTGAAGCCACCGGGCTCATGAACGAGGAATCTGACCGGTGGCAGGCCTATGTATTTTTTCCACGAGCAGGGACACCGAACGTTTGATCGAAACTGGGGAAACCTGCCTACGATTCTACTGCAACTATCGGCACATTTGCTCAGATGAGGAGTGGCAAAAACTCGACCGCGCGCAGAAAAGAAGCCCGGTTGGATAAGCAGCTACAAGAATTATTCGTCACCATCCTCGTCCCCACGTTTGCGGAATATGGCATGACCGTGGAGTGGAATGGTGACGTGCAAAGCTGCATGATGCTCAAGAACGCCTTCTTCTTCCGGGATCTCTAGGCAGTATTTCCGGCCGGAAGGTAACGTCGACAGCAAAATCGGTGCAACCATCATGGCTGCACCGATGACTTTTTATTCCACTACGGAATTCTTGCCAACGACGACCACGCCGCCGGGGCTCAGAGAGAACCGATCAGCGTCGCGTTCCTTGTCGACACCGATCAGGGCACCATCGCGGACCACGACATTCTTGTCCAAGATGGCGTGGCGCACAATCAGCGCCCTTGCCGATACGCACACCAGGCATAAGCACGGCGCCTTCAACCGTGGCACCTTCCTCCACCATGACATCCGTCGACACCACGGAATTACGCACCGTGGATGCAGAAATGATGGAGCCTTGGGCAACCATGGAGGACTGGGCGATACCGCCCTGCACAAACTTAGCGGGCGGGAGCTCACCCAGGTCGGTGGAGCGGATAGGCCACTGCTGGTTGTACAGGTTGAAGATGGGGTGCACGGAAATCAGGTCCATGTGTGCCTCGTAGAAGGCGTCAATGGTACCGACGTCGCGCCAATAACCCTTATCGCGCTCGGTGGAGCCGGGCACATCGTTATTGGAGAAGTCATAGACGTGGGCCTGGCCCTTGGCCACGAAATACGGGATGATGTCACCGCCCATGTCATGGGTGGAATCCGGGGTCTTCTCGTCTTCCTTCAAGGCCTCGATGAGGTCCTTGGTGGTAAACACATAGTTCCCCATGGAGGCGTAGGTCACATCGGGATCGTCCGGGGTGCCAGGCGGATCGGCGGGCTTCTCCAGGAACTCGGTGATGTTCCCATCGGCATCAGATTGGATACACCCAAACGCACCGGCTTCGGACCGGGGAATGCGGATACCTGCCACGGACACGGCCTTGCCGGAGGCAATATGCTCGGCAACCATTTGCTCGGGATCCATTCGGTACACGTGATCGGCACCGAACACAATCACATAGTCGGGCTTCTCATCATCAATCAGGTTGAGGGATTGCAGAAGCGCATCGGCGGAACCCAAATACCAGTGCTTGCCTAGCCGCTGCTGGGCTGGCACCGAGGCAATATATTGCGAGGTAGGCCCGGAGAACTGCCATGCCTGAGAAATATGCCGGTCGAGGGAGTGGGATTTATATTGCGTGAGCACACAAATCTTGAGGTAGCCGGCATTGACCAGGTTGGATAGCACAAAGTCAATGAGTCGGTACACGCCGCCGAATGGCACTGCTGGTTTTGCTCGGTCTTCGGTGAGTGGGAATAACCGTTTGCCCTCACCGCCGGCAAGCACGATCGCTAAGACATTATTTTTGACTCTTCACATCCCCCAATTTATCCAAAAAAATGTGAGACATTGGCCTAACAAAAAGAATAAATGCGACGAATACCACGCACATTTATTAACCTGAGCGGCTACATTTTTAAGTTATGCGAGTTGCAATGATGACAAAAAGAGTATCCGCTCGAGATTTACGGCGGAGCCGGCGTACATGTGACTGAACTCACACGATATATGCGGGATATCGTGCCGGTCGACGTCCACTGCATGGGCGCCCCCGCGACGAAAAGGACGTCTATGTTCATGGCGTCGATGAAGCACTCAAAGACGCCAACCCGGCCATTAAAAACCCTCTCAACCGGGTTACGCATGGCAAATGCAGCAAAAGGTGCCAGCGTGGTCCACACCCACACCTGGTATACCGGCCTGGGCGGGCATCTGGCTGGCCTGCTGCATGGCATCCCCCATGTGGCTACCGCCCACTCTCTGGAGCCGGATCGCCCATGGAAGCGGGAACAGCTAGGTGGCGGCTATGACGTGTCTTCTTGGTCCGAAAAGAACGCCATGGAATACGCCGATGCGGTGATTGCCGTGTCCGCGCAAATGAAAAAGCCGTGCTGGATGCCTACCCCGAATTGAGCCAGATAAGGTGCATGTGGTGCTCAATGGCATCGACACCGAACTATGGCAGCCCCGCCCCACCTTTGACGAGGCAGAACACTCGGTGCTCAAGGAATTGGGCATAGATCCCAATCGTCCGATCGTGGCGTTCGTGGGCGCATCACCCGCCAAAAGGGGGTAGAGCATCTGGTGAAGGCCGCCCGGTATTTTTGATAAAGACGTGCAGCTGGTCCTGTGCGCTGGCGCCCCAGACACCCCAGAAATCGCGGCCCGCACCACCAAGCTGGTGGAGGAATTGCAGGCCGAGCGCGACGGCATCGTTTGGGTGCAGGAGATGCTACCCAAAGATAAGATCCAGGAAATCCTCACGGCCGCCGACGCATTCGTGTGCCCCTCCATCTATGAGCCGCTGGGCATTGTGAACCTTGAGGCCATGGCGTGCGGCACCGCGGTGGTCGCCTCCGACGTGGGCGGCATCCCCGAGGTGGTTGTGGACGGCACCACCGGCGTGTTGGTGCACTATGACGAATCCGACCCGGAAGCATTCGAACACGATATCGCCGAGCAGGTCAATAAGGTGGTGCACGACCAGGAGCTGGCGAAGAAATTCGGCGTGGCCGGCCGGGAGCGTGCCGTGACCGAATTCTCGTGGGCAAATATTGCGCAGCAAACCGTGGACATCTACAAATCACTGATGTAGTTTCCCCACTTCAAATCGTTCAAGCGCCGACCAGACGCCGTGCTGGTTGGCGCTTTTGCGGTGCACGATTTTGGTTTTCCCACTACTCTCGGGAATAACCGTGATCTACATCATTTCAGCAATTTCCGTGTGAGGAGACTTCATCCCCATGACGCACCGTCCTGAACTTCATGTCACCCCCGGAACCGGGGTTCTCCGCGCCCCGCTGCTGCGCTTTTCGACGGCACCATCTGGCACGTATTCCACCAGTTCCAACCCCGCACCACCGAGGGCTCCCGGTGGGCGCACCAGTATTCCGACGGTTCCCCATTCTCCTTCGAAGAATGCGATGATGTGCTGGCCCCCGAGGGGGATGAACTTGAAATCCGGGCCGGCTCAGTCACCGCCACCGATAATGAAGTCAACTTGTATTTCACCTCGGTGACGGAAACTGGGCGCAGTATTCATTTGGCCGAAGTACCAGATATTGCCGCCACTGTCGAAAATGTGAACGATGACCCCACCGCCTTGGATCCGCATGTGCGGCGGGTGGGGGAAATTTTGGGCGATATCAATGGTGGTCGCTGGTTCCGTTCTCCTTGCGTGGTCCCGGATTGGCGGGACCACACGGATCGTGACTGTGGGCATTCGGGGTGGATCATGTTGGCGGTTCGGGGTCACCGGGACGCCCCCCGAGGTGGTGGTGTGCACATCACCGGATGGGGTGCACTGGTCCCTACTCGGGCCACTCGAACTGGTGGGCGATACCGGGCTTGCAGGGGAGCGCATGGTCGCGCCCCGTATTATGCGGCTGCACGACGAGGTCAAAGACAAAGTGTGTGATGTGCTGCTTATCACTTTGGAGCGGGATGGCATTGACGCCTCAGGATATCTGATTGGTTCCCTGGTGGGGACCCAGTTTCGCGTCGATAAGCCATTCAGCCGCATTGACCACGGTCATGATTTCACCCGCCCCGCAACACCAACTTCGTCTCCCGTTCGAATAATATTGCGACTCATTACCGGGATGCCTACCTATTTGGGCTCATGAATGGCGTGGGCCGTCTTGACGACGCTTACCAGCACGAGAGCTATCTGGCGGAGGGTGGGCGAATTGTTTAAGTCTCCCCCGCCGTGTCACATTGCAGGACGGGATTTTGTACCAAACCCCGGCGCGGGGCCTGATTTCCGCCATTGAGGAGTCCGATCATGCGCTCATGCTTACGAGCATTTTTGAGGTGCCGCCGGGGGATGCCATCACGGTGGAGTTGACCGATTCGTGTGGTCAGGTGGCTGCCACGATTACACATTATGGGGACCGGCTGGAGTTAGACCGGTCGATGAATACGTATCATCAGGGTGATGAGGTAGCGGTGGCGCCGCTGGGTGAGGGGGACACGGACACGATCACGGTCATTGCTGACGGTTCCACGGTGGAGGTGTTTGCCGATGGTGGGCAGGTGGCCATGGCCAGCCGAGTGTATTTCAACGGCCAATGCGAGGAGTTTCATTTGCACCACACACCTGGGGTGACGGTATTGCACACGAATGTGATTGCCCCTACCATGTCTGGGTTTTATCATCTCGATGATGTGGATGAGGGCATTATCCGCTAGGATCCATTAGGCCGCGGGGTCGCTGATGCGGCTGAGGAATAGAGGGTGTGCCGGTTTCCACATCACCAATGACCAGGTAGAAGGCCGGTCGGCGATGATGTCGATAGGTTGTTCCGGGATCGTGCCAGGGGCGGCGCCGGCCAGGCCGCCGACTTCGGTAACCGCGCTGGCCACGGTTCCTTCCTCGTCCACCAGCATGATGGCTTGCTGTACCGCTTGTGTGATGTCGACAGGGTTCGCATTGGTCATGGTTGGCAGGTCGATGTTCCCTGCGAGGCCTAGGTATTGGAGGAAGGGGATGAGGTCTTTTTTGGTGGTGAGCCGAAGTCTGGGCAGCCCCACCCGCACGAGTCCGGTGGTTTCGTTTGGCCGGCAGAGTTGGGATACGGCTTGTTTGAGCATCATGGGGGTTACCTGGCCGGGATCGGCGTCGGGGATGAGGACGAAGGCTGCGAGTTCCCCGTCGGTGTAGTCCAGGCGCACTCCCCGCCACCCGTCGGACACCGTGTAGGGGGCGGTGGTGCGGGAGAGCCACATCATGTCGACCATGATGGTTTCCCCGGTGGTTTTGGTGAATCGGCTTTGGCGCGTCTTGTTGGCGTTGAAGCGTTCTCGCCACCTGGCGGCGAAGGTGATGGCGTTTTGCAGCACAAAGTTGATGTCGCCCCTGGTGACGTCGATGCCGGATTTGTTCACCAGGCCGGCAGTGCTTTTGTTTACCCAGCCGTCGAGGTTCTCTTGGGTGATTGCGCCGGTTTCTATCGGCACGTCCCACCCGGCGATTGTGTCGCGGTATGCCGGTTTGATGGGGACTTCCGGTGCGGCGAGAGCCGGGCTACCGCGGCGATCACTGGAATGTCTTGGGGTGTGGTGGCGGGCGGTCCGGCCCATGGGTGCCACATCGTCCATGCCGGCTGGAGTTGTTTCGGGTCGATTTTTGGTGGTGCCGTTGGCTGCGCCTTCGGCGATGACGCCGGCAGCAGCGGCCGCCCCTGACTGGGCTGACGACCGTGTTGGGTTTTGCGGGAGGTTGTCTGATCCCGCTGTGGTGTTGGGGCTGCCGAGCAGGGAAAACCCAATGGTCATGAGGTCGGATTGGTCGCCGTCGATGGGGGTGAAGTCCCCGTTGAGGGCGTCGTCGGCAAGCGCTATGGGCGGCTCGGGTGGTTCGGGCGTGTGGGTTGGGTTCATGGTAGTGGTTGTGGTTCTTGGGGTTCTGCAGGTCGGTACAGTCGGCCAGGCGGGGGACAAACGAGAATAGGGCTAGGAATCGGCGACGGATCATGGTTTTAGCTTAACGACGATAGGTGGCGCGCCTCCTCTGATGTTTTCTTGCCACTACCCCGTCTGAACTCCGATTACTGTGGGTCACATTGGGTTATGCCATCTTTGGGTCACCGATGTGGCTGAGGAACAGGGGTGTGCCGGTTTCCACGTCGCCGACGATGAAGTAGAAGGGTTGCTTTTGCTGATTGCCACCGTAAATCTGGGTAATCTCGTTAAGACGAACCCTATGGTTTCATTCGGCCGGCAGAGTTGCGAGACCGCCTGCCGCAGCATTGTTGGCGTCACCTGTTCCATGTCGTCATCAGGGGATGAGGACGAAGGCGGCAAGTTCCCCATCGGCGTAGTCAGGCGCACCCGCCACCCGTCAGACACCATGTAGGGGGCGTGACGGACAGAGCACATCATTTTAACCCGGGTTATGGTGCCATCGGCCCGGGTGAAGTCATCGTCAGTGACGTCCCATTGCCGAAAAGTCTTCCTGCCATTTGGCGGCAAAGGTGATGGCGTTTTGCAACACGAGTTTCGTTTCTGGGGTGACCGTGATTCCGGATTGTTGAATCAGGTTGGTGGTGTTGATTCGCGCCCATTCGTCAAGGTTCTCTTGGGTGATTGCCCCGGTTTTGATCGACACATCCCACCCGGCGATCGCCTTATGGTATGCCGGTTTGATGGAGAATTCCGGGTTGACAAAGATCTGGGCTGCCGTCGCAATCACCGGGTTTTTCTTCGGATGTCTGGCGGGTGGCCCCGCCCACCGCCGCCACATTGTCCACGCCGGTTGCAGTGATTTCAGGTCGATGATTGGTTCATCGCTGCCGCCTTCGGCAATGACGCCGGCGGCGGCAGCTACCCCGACCGGGCTCACCACCATATTGGCGGAATCGGGGTCATCGAGCAGAAACAGCCCAATGTCCAACAGATCGGCCTGATTTTCCTCGGTGAGGGCAGCACCGTGGACCGAAGAATTATCGGAAAAAGTCATAATTACCCTTTGGTTGGGTCGCCAACGTAACTAAGAAACAAGGGTGTGGCGGTTTTTGCGTCACCGACGATGAAGTAGAACGGCCGGTCGGCAATGATGGTGATGTCTCCGGTCATTGGTGTCGCCATTGCTCCCACGCCAACCTCGGTGACGGCACCGGCCACTGTGCCTTCTTCATCCACAACGATGAAGGCCTGCTGCACGGCCTGAATAATCTTGGTGGGCAAGTCGGTCATTTTTGTCAGTGCTGCCTCCTCCCCAGGCCAACATGGTTGAAAAAAACCCCTTGAGGTCCTTGCTGGTTGTGAACCTGAATTTGGGGAGGCCGACTTTTTAACATGGCGGTCTGTTCCTGCGCGGTCACCAGGCGGGATAATACCTGCCGCAGCTTTTGTTGGGGTCACCTCCCCAGGTCGGCATCGGGGATGAGGATGAAAGCGGAAAGTTCTTCGTCGGTGTAGTCCAGGCGCACTCCCTGCCACCCATCGGACGCAATATAAGGGCCATGATGCTGAAAGAGCCACATCATGTCGACCTCGGTAACGGTGCCGTCAGCTTTGGTGAAGTCGTATTTAATCGTGTCATTTTGCCTTGAAGGGGACCAGCCACTTGGCAGCGAAGATGATGGCGTTTTGGAGCACCAGCTTCATGTCCGGGGTGACGGTGAGCCCGGATCCTTTCACCAATCCGCCGGTATTGGTTCGCACCCAGCTATCAAGATTGCCTTTTGTCACCTTGCCGGTCTCTACCGGCACATCCCACCCGGCGATCGTGTCACTGTATTCCGGTTTGATGGGAATCTTCGGGTCGGCAAGCAGCCTCGCTGCTGCGGAAATCACCGGCACATTCCCCGGCTTATTGGTGGGCGGCCCGGCCCACTTGCGCCACATTGTCCATGCCGGTTGCAGTCGTTTCGGATCGACCGCTACTTTACTGGTGGCGCCCTCGGCGATGACGCCGGCGGCAGCAGCTGCCCCCACCGGACTCACTACCCTATTGGGGGAACTCTGCTGGTCGCTACCTTGACTCTGGCTCTTGGCCAGGTCGGGGCTGCCCAGCAGGGAAAGCCCTATGGTCAGAAGATCGGATTGGTCTTCTCCCTCGACGGGAGTGAAGGAATCATCCAGCTGCGCCTCCGCCCGGGTGCAGGCCGTCACCAATAGTGGTGCCGCGATGGCGGAAAGGCCAAGCAGGCAGAGGAAACGTCGACGGTTTAGGGGGTTTCGGCTCAGACTCATACCCCAAGCCTAGTAATCCTGGTGAGCCCTCCGCAGTCGAGTGACCGAAGCCCGAGCGGTCACCTGCATGGTATCCGGCAGGGTGGCGATGCGTTCCGCCAGAATGTCGGGGTGAATATGCCTGGCCGAGGGGCTCATGCCGATCTGGGTGGCAATGGATTGTTGGTCTAGATTCATGACGAATTCGATGGTGGTGGAGTCGGCCACAGGCACCAAATGTTCAGCGGCCTGGGCGATCATCCGGTCGAGTTTGCCTTCCTCAATGTCGGCAATGCCGAGGGGCGACGCAGCTCCGCAAGGTGCCCATGGTTGGGGGTGACCACAATGACCTCGCCCTGGGGTTTGAGGATGCGGGCGAATTCGGCGGCGTTGCGGGGGCGAACACCACGGCGATGGCATCCACGCTGGCGTCCCGAATGGGCAGGCGGGACCACACGTCGGCCACCACGGCACCAACCCTGGGGTGACAGACGGCCAGGAGCTCCGCGGCGTGGGTGGACACGTCGATGCCGATGCCGCGGGCACCGGCCACGGAATCGAGCACGTGGGACAGGTAATAGCCGGTGCCGGCACCCACCTCGGTAATCACGGGTTGGGCATCATCCGGCAACCCAATATCGTCGAACAGATCTTCTATAGTGGTGGAGACGGCTTCGACGAATGGAGCGAAATGCCCATGCGATAGAAAAAGTCTCCCGGGCGGTAATCATCGACAGGTCATCGCCGCTATACCGCAACCCATTATCTCCAGCAAGCGTGATATATCCCGCCGGGGCAACGTCGTAAGCATGCCCGGATTCGGAAATCAATTGGGTGAAATCATCATTACCAGTGAGTGCGGTGCCATCAATGGGATCAGCAAGAACGTTAATAATATCTTTAATCATGAATTATATTCCTTATTTTTTTGGGTCTGCTCACTAAAAAAATGGGCTCGCCTCACACAAAAGACGAACCCATATCACATACGGAACGTGAGACAATGAGACCTGGTTATTCTTGCGTTAAAAAGGTGCCTAAGCCTCAGCAACAGCGGTGAGTAATTGGCTCCAACTCCGCAGCCTCCGCCTTATTTAGCTCAATGACTAATCGCCCACCACCATCCGTGGGGATGCGCATCACAATTTTTCCGGCTTTTCGATGACCGCTTCCATTGGGCCGTTACCGGTTCGGGGCTTCACAGCAGCCATGGGCACTTCACCATTCCCTATGTCGACAGTTTTTTCTACGCGGGCCCCACTATCGGGAGCCCACAGCGTTGTTTCTATCTTAGCCCGATTACCAGGTGAATAACCCTAATATGCAGGGGTAATAAAAAGCTATTTTCTCCGGCCTCGCCGCCACACACGTCGCAAAAGCAACCAGGTAGCACGCAATTTAGCAAACCTACTGTGGGGTTGAATTAATCTCCGCGACCTGCTTGCGCAACTGAGCAATCTCCGTCAATAACGCATCAATCACCACATCCACCTGGTCCTGCCGATACCCACGCAGCACCGTAGCGAACTTAATTTCGTCAAGGTTATTGTCCTTAATCGCCGCAAGATTCGCAGCATTCACATTCACCGTATTGTCCATAGGGGTACCTGCTCGCCACGACCGAAGACACTAGCAAAAATGGCAAAAAATACCACGCCAAACAGGCCCATGAGCACAATGAGCACAATCCACGACAGCATAGCGCCTCGATCGACCTTTCATAAAAACCAAAACTAACACCTTGACCCTAGCATTTTTGGAGCGTTACGACGCCGCTACGTCCGCTCCCGCATCGACTGGTGCACCGCCATAATATGCGCCACCGCCTCATCCACGCTATCGGTCAATAAGAATAATTCTAGATCATCAGCAGCAATCATCCCCTCCGCCACCAGGCGATCCGTCAACCACTGCACCAACGGCTGCCAAAAATCCACCCCCATCAGCACAATGGGATAATTCGTCACCTTGCCGGTCTGCACCATGCACAACACCTCAAACAGCTCATCCAACGTGCCAAAACCACCCGGCAAACACACAAACGCCTGCGAATACTTCAAAAACATGGTCTTCCGCGCAAAGAAATACCGAAAATTCACCCCCAAATCCACATACTCGTTCATCCCCTGCTCCTTCGGCAGCTCAATGCCCAATCCCACCGACAAGCCATCGGCCTCCTGCGCGCCCCGATTCGCCGACTCCATCACACCCGGGCCACCACCCGTAATCACCGCATACTGCGACTCCACCAGCTTCCGGCCCAACGTACGACCCAACTCATAATAAGGACTCCCCACCGGATGGCGAGCCGACCCGAACACCGTCACCGCTGGCGGCAACTCATGCAACGCATCAAACCCGGTCACAAACTCCGACTGAATTCGCAGCACCCGCCACGGATCCGCATGATTCCAATCATGGTCCGCCTCATGCTCCAATAGCCGCTGATCGTATGTGGACCGGACCGGCTTATCCGACTGCCGCACTAACACCGGCCCCCGCAACAAACGCTTTTTCTCATGGTTCTGCTTCCTATTCATCGGTTTCTCCCGCCTGTAGATAGGTCATCAACGTGTCAAACACCGACGTAATCATCCATATCGGACACTGTTCATCCTTCTTATGACAATACGCCGGATCCCCCGGACCGAAATTCACCGCCGGAATCCCCAACTCGCTAAACCGAGCCACATCAGTCCACCCATATTTTTGCCCGAACCTGACCCCCAGTCGCCGCAACCAGCCGGCGCACCACCGGCAAATCCAGCCCCGGCCGCGCCCCCGGCACAATATCATCAATCTCATACTCCACCCCTTCCGGCAGATCCAACACCGCCAACATGTGGGCCAGAGCCTCCTCCTGAGTACGGTTCGGGGCAAACCGGAAATTCACAAACAGCCACGCCTCGTCAGGAATGGTGTTGGTGGCCACCCCAGATTCGCAATGCACAATATTCAGGCCCTCGTGATACCGGCAGCCGTCGACAAGCACCTCCTGCGCCTCATATGCCGCAATATTGCTGATAACTGGCGCGAGGGCATGCATCGCATTCTTCCCCAACCACGAACGGGCCGAATGCGCCCGCACCCCATGCGCCGTCACCCGCAACCGAACCGACCCCTGGCATCCTGCCTCAATAATCGCCCCCGACGGCTCCCCAATAACGCCACATCCCCCAGCAACCAGTCAGGATGCGCCCCATGAATCAACCCCAAACCATTAAACCGGGCCGCAACCTCCTCCCCTCGTAACACACTAGCGTGAGATCGTAAGCCAGCGCCGGATCATTCGCCAACCGGGCAAACACGGCCAAATACACCGCCAAACCCGACTTCATATCCACCGTGCCACATCCAAATAATGTGTCCTCACCCTGGTCATTCACCCCCGCACACAAGGAACATTCTCCGCAATGGGAACCGTATCTATGTGCCCAGCCAACACTACCCGCTGCGGCAAACCACGCTGCGTGCGCGCCACCAGCGAATTTTCATGACGCAACACCTCCACCCCAGGAATCAACCGCAACGCCCGCTCCAGCATATCCGCCAACGGTCGCTCCTCATGCGACACCGACGGCACATCCACCAACGCAGCCGTCAATGAAACCGGATCCAGAGTAAAAAGATCAATCATGCACTACACCATACCTGCACACCCAACCGGCACACCGACTACCGCACCACAAACACGCCATAAGCCAAACCTTAAAAATCAAACATGTTACCTATAAAAATAACGACTTTTTGGGGGTAAATACTGGGTAATTCCCCAAAAGAAGAGACAAAACTCACCCCACGCCAACTCACCGCAAAAATCACCCGCCATACCTGCACCTCCACCGCAGATAATCCCATTCAGACCCACCAACACCCCTCATAATGCCCCCTACTCCCCACCCGGAACCCCTCAAACATGATTCACAGATTTCTAAAAATGTCAAGAGTTATAGCTAAAATAATGGCATGACAGTAATCGGCGCACAGGCGATTGGTATTGCCAATATCGCAATGGACGGGTCCGTCTTAGACACTTGGTACCCCCTATCCAGAATTAATCACCAACACCTCTGACCCATCCGGAACCGAACGACTCGGTGCCCAGGACCTGCCGATCAAACTCCTCAACCTCATCAAAATCGACCAAGACCGCATGGTCGAACAAGTCGCGGTACGCACCACCATCGCCGACCTTTCCGAACCGCCCACCGATGCTCACGACGTCTACCTGCGACTCCACCTCCTCTCCCACCGACTCGTCAAACCCACCACCATCAACATGGACGACGCAGTCGAACGCCTCACCATTACCGTCTGGACCAACAAAGGCCCCTGCCTGCCTGACAATTTCGAACACATGCGCGCCGCACTTCGCTCCCGCGGCCTCATCCACGTCTATGGCATCGACTCGCTCCCCAGAATGGTCGACTATGTGGTGCCCGCCGGCGTGCAAATCACCGAAGCCGAACGTGTCCGCCTCGGCGCTTACCTCGCACCAGGCACCCGGGTCATACGGGAAGGCTTCGTCTCCCACAATGCCGGCACCCTAGGCCCCGGCCGGGTTGAGGGTCGTATCGCATCTGGCACCGTGGTGGGAACCAATATTGACCTGGGAATTTCTGCCTCGCTGGTATCGATGAAACCAGCCCCATTACATGTAGGCAATAACTGTTCCCTCGGGGTTTCCGCCGCGGTCATTGGCCTGAATCTGGGCGATAACGTGCACGTTGGCAATAATATTGTGCTAGATCCCACCACACCGCTCCTATTCGCGGACAGTGAGGAGATTCATCTGGCTGGGGAGATTGATGGCCAATCCAACTGGCTCATCCAAATGGAAAAGCATTCCGTGGAACCAGTGGCCCGGCGCCTCACCGACCACGACGCCAAATTCATGCTGCGGAACCCACCCGTCAGCGACTACACCTACTAGTTTTCCTTACAGCCCTGGGCATTATCGCGCATCACCACTTGTCATCCCGCGCGTGATCGGTGTGTGATGCGACAAAAACATAACCGAGCGGGCACACACCAGGTCAAGAAGTGTCCGCTACGCTACGGTTGGTCGCGCCGTACCAGTGCTGCGCCGGCTGCGCGCACTCTCATGGAACGCCACCTGCGCCGGGCTGTCCGAACCAGGCCACTCAAACCAACACAACACCACCACCACCGACCCCACAAGCCCCCACGGCCCTCACCGCCAACAACTCCACCCACGCCCCGCGAACCAGACATGACCTCAAGCATGACCCTGGTATCAATAAAGCTAAGTGTTGGTCGTGTCGTACGGTAGTGCGGTTTTCCACCCAGCCGCATTCGTTAGGTTTTTCGAATAGATTTTTTTGCCATTCTGAGCAATATCATTGCGCAGATTTTCGTATTTTGCGAAGGTTTAGACCGTTTCGCCCTACTTTACCCCCTGTAAGGGATAAAAGTCGTAGCATGACCGAATCAACCGCAAATAATCCGACCCCCCGGGTAACCCTCGACTGGGGCCGATAATCATCAGGGCGGCGACACGACTGGGGTTGGGGAATCTTCACAATCCGAGCCACAACAGCAGTCGACTCATTCGCCCACGGTGTCCACTACCAAACTCGGTAGGGGGCTGAAAACCCGCCATTTGACCATGATGGGTCTCGGGTCGGCCATTGGTGCCGGACTGTTCTTATCTACCGGCGTGGGCATCCATATTGCGGGCCCGGCGGTGATTCTCGGCTATGTGTTGGCTGGCATTATTGTGCTGCTGATTATGCAGATGCTTGGGGAGATGGCGGCGGCTCGGCCGAATTCCGGGTCGTTCGCGGTGTATGCGGAGCAAGCATTGGGACACTGGGCCGGGTTTTCGCTCGGATGGTTGTATTGGTTCATGCTCACCATGGTGATGGGGGCAGAGATGACCGGCGCCGCCGGCATCATGGGGCAATGGTTTGGTATTGATCCGTGGATTCCCGCGTTGGTGTGTGTGACGTTTTTCGCCGTGGTGAATTTAGCGAATGTGCAGGGTTTTGGCGAGTTCGAGTTTTTGGTTCGCATTCGTCAAGGTTGCGGTTATTATTATTTTCCTCATCGTGGGAATATTATTAATTTTTGGGCTCTTGCCGGGCACGGAATTCGTTGGTGCCCACAATCTTACGAACGGCAGTTTCATGCCGAATGGTATCCCAGGTGTGGCCGCCGGGTTGTTGGCGGTGGCATTCGCGTTTAGCGGCATTGAGATTGTGACGATTGCAGCTGCGGAGTCGGAGAACCCGTCGTCGGCAATTGCCACAGCGGTGCGGTCGGTTATTTGGCGGATTTCGCTGTTTTTATTTGGGTTCGGTGACGGTCATTATTTTTCCTCATGCCCCTACGACATGATTGGTGGGGCGAAGACCGCGGCGGAGTCGCCGTTCACCATTATTTTAGGAATGGCGCACATCCCGTATGTGGTGGGGTTCATGGAGCTGATTATCGTGTTGGCACTATTGTCGGCGTTCAATGCCCAGATTTATGGCACGTCACGGCTGGTGTATTCGTTTGCGAAGCGCCACGATGCGCCGCAGGTGTTTGCGAAGACGAATAAGAATAAAGTGCCAATGAATTCGGTGCTATTGAGCATGTTTTTCGCGTTCGTATCGGTGGGGTTGCAGTATTGGAATCCGCCTGGGTTGCTGGCGTTTTTGTTGAACGCAGTGGGCGGCTGCACAATTACGTTGTGGATCATGGTTGCGGTGACGTGGTTGCGCTTGCATCCAGTACTGGTGTCGGGCAAGGAAATCACAACGGTGCGGATGCCAGGGTATCCGTGGACTGCGATCGTGTGCCTCATATTATTGGGCGGATTGGTGTTATTGATGCTTTCTGATGCTGCATCTCAGTCGCAGGTGATATCGGTGGCTATGGTGTTTGGGTTTGCGTCCCTCATGAGTTTTGTGGCGAAACGTTTCCATCCGAGTACCCGAAACCTTGAGTCGTAGCGGTGCGCATGCGGCTTTGACAAGCATCACAATTAGTGCAGTACACTCGGTTGTCATGACTTCTGCTTTTTGCTACTGGCCTGGCCACGATTCATTCCAATGACACCATTCTTGATGTTTGGTTCCCCGACCCCAAGCTCTCCGACGACGTGCGCGAGTCGGGGACCGAGTTTCCCGATAAGGTGCCCGCCGAGTTGCATCCGCTCACCCATATTGATGCGGCACGCGAAACCCGGCGGGAGGTGGTGTACACGCAGATCGCTTCGCTTGACGACGCCCCACAGGATGCGTTTGATGCCTATCTGCGGCTGCATTTGTTGTCGCATCGACTGGTCAAGCCGCACGGATTAAACCTTGATGGTGTGTTTGGGCTATTGGCAAATGTGGTGTGGACGAATCATGGCCCGTGTTTGCCTGCTGGTTTTGAGGCCACCCGGGCGAAGCTACAAACCCGGGGGCCGGTTGTGGTGTATGGGGTGGATAAGTTCCCGCGTATGGTGGATTATGTGATGCCGACCGGGGTGCGGATTGGTGACGCAGATCGGGTGCGGTTGGGGGCGCATCTTGCGGAGGGGACGACCGTGATGCATGAGGGGTTTGTGAATTTTAATGCCGGCACTTTGGGCAATTCCATGGTGGAGGGCCGGATTTCCGCCGGCGTGGTGGTCAATGATGGCACTGATATTGGTGGCGGCGCCTCGATCATGGGAACCTTGTCGGGTGGCGGCAAGGAGGTTATTTCGTTGGGGAAGCGCTGCTTGTTGGGGGCGAACTCCGGTTGCGGGATTTCGTTGGGGGATGATTGCGTGGTGGAGGCTGGCCTGTATGTGACGGCTGGGACGAAGTTGACGGTGCGAGGTTCAGTTGCCGAGGCCTTGGGCTTGCAGGATGGGGACACTGCGAAAGCGGTGGAGTTGTCGGGGGCAAGCAATGTGCTGTACCGGCGGCATTCGGTGACCGGCGCGGTGGAGGCCACCAATTGGAAGTCTGCCGCAGTGGCGCTCAATGATGCTTTGCATGCCAATAACTAGGCCAGCCACCGCCTAGCCTCTAATCCCGCCTAGAAGGCCAGTAGTTTCGCTACTTGGTCGTGGTTGGTGGGTTCGTCGCCAGCGTCGGGGGTGGTTTCCGTGTCGTGGGCGGCGGCCCAGAGGGCAAGGAGCTGCCCGTTGGTCAGCATGTGGTTCAGGGTTTCCAGCTCAGCGCGAATGAGTTGCACTCCGTTGGAGCGGCCGGTGTTGAAAGCAGCCCATTCGGGAGCCGAGGAGGTGTCTAACCAGATGAGTTCCCGATCCACCAGGTCCACGATAAAGGGGATGGCGGAGGTGGATTTCACATGCACATTCATGGCGGTTTCCACAGTGCGGGGTTCGAAAATCTCCCCCGCCATTGCCTGACTGCGTACCATGATTCCTGCCACATTGTCGATATCGTCGAATTTGTCTCCGGAAAAAGCTGATGAGCTGCGGGATTGCGTACCGCACGGTTGGTAGTTCCTGCCAAATCGTGTCCTTGATGTCAACGAATTCGCAGGCGCCGTCGGGCAGGGGCGCAGCAGGTGATGTCGCCGGAGTGCAGCACGGAGTTTTTTTCAGCCGGTTGCTGGACAGGTTGGTGTAATCGAGGTAGCCCAATTGTTCCATGAGGAGCGCGTCGGCGAAGCACACACCAAGATCGACGTCGTGCCCGTACCAGTGGACGAATAGCCGCATGATGCTGCCGTCGCCAAGCGGTAACCGCTGGCCGCGGGCGAGAGCGAGTTTACTTGTCGACGCTTCCCGCCGCACCAATTCCACGGGCACCGTGGAGCCGACGGGACGGGCCCTGTGGGTGCGGGTGCGGCGCGTAACCGTTGACGCATGGCTGCCCTAAGGGTGTCGAATACCACGGATTTCAGCCATGATTCCACTGGTGGGTTGTTGGTTTCTTTGAGTACGTTCCGGCCGCGGATTCGGAAGACTTTTAGTGGCGCGTCCCGATTGCTGATGCCGTTGTAGCAGGAAATGAGGGTGGTGAGCTGGCTTTCGGGGCTGCCTCCGCCAAGGCGCTGAGCAGGGCATCTGCGGAGGGTTTTTTTGCTGCGGGAAAGCCGCATGAGGTGGTCGACGCGCCGAAGCAGGTTGCCCGGGTTGGTGGCTAATAACCGGACGGCGGCAGGAACGTCGTTGCGTAGCAGGGCGGCCTCCACTTGGGAGTTGAAGGTGCGGTGGGCGGTTTTGCCGAAGATGATTGTCAGGTGGGTGTGGACTTCCGCAGCCTGCGGCAGTTCGAATGGATGGACGGGGCGGAGGGCTCGGCGCCAGAGTTTTTTTGTGGCGCATCACCATGTCGAGGTTGGTGTTATCGGTGAATCGGGCCAGAGCCCGAGAATACTGCGTCGTTGCGGCCGGGGATGCTGCGCATGTCCAGGCGAAATTCGGCACTACTGAGCAGGTCGACGGCCCGGTCTGGTTCTTTGCAATAGGCGGCCAGTACGGTGCGGAGCACGTCGGTTGCGGTGCGGGCCAGGCCAGGCCGGTACCGAGTCGTTCATGCGGGTGGGGAATCTCGCAGAGGGCTGCGGCAAAGTTATCTCCCGCTGGTAAAACCGGTGGTGGTCATGAGTTCGGGCACGTTGATGCCCAACTCTGCGATGACGTCATGGAGGAAATTCCCGGTCGGCGAGACTGAGTGCTACCGCCTTGGCCCATTCATCCTGCACTAATTGTGGGGTGAGCTCGACGAGGGTGAGCCGCTGGAAATTTTGGGTCCAATCGGTGTGGGCCAGCTTGGTGCGTTCGAAGGTTTTTTTCGATATCGGGGCGCCATCGGCCGTAGGTGAGGTAGTGATAGATTTGGGTGAGAAACAGCTCAATGTCCGGCATGGTGGCAACCTGCTCGGGGAAACCAGGAAACATGGGTTGCCAGGTTCGATTGGCGCCGATGGTGGTGCCTGCTTGAGTAATGAGATTGACGAGTTCTTCGAGGAAAGTTGTTGTAGTTCTTGCGGGTCTGCGATGAATCCCACGGTGAGGAGTTCCGCCAGAGCAGTGGGCTTGCGCCGCGGTAACCCCATCGGTAGTGGTGTGGGTTTGGGGGATGATGCCGCGTCGCAGCATCGCCGGGGTAATCATGTCAGTGCTCCAAAGAAAAGCCGACCTCACCAGCGCTGGCTGAGGTCGGCTATGACGTGTAAGGACGAGGATAGTAAAACCTGTGGTTTTAAAGGAACGAAGAAGTAACAGGCTTTTGGGTGCCTCGCCAGCATTCCAGTATGCCCCAGAATACTATACATGTCAAAAACCTTATATGACTCACCCCCGAACAAGCTAAGCGGCGAGGATAATGAAACCCGTGGTACTCCCCTAAAAGTATGAAGAAGTAACGAGTTTCTGGGTGCCTCGCCGTGCTTATAAGTGTACACGCATTATTTATGTGCAGCGTAGGGTTCTGTATGAATAATCACTTTGGGAGTGCGGGGTTTCCGGAACGCCCAAAGCTTATTGATAATGAAGTTCACCGGCATAGACACCAGAATGGCAATGGCGCTGGCGTAATACAGCTTGGTGCGCAGCCCGGTGGAATCATCGAAAACGTCCGAAGGCAGGGCAATCGGCGAGGTGGGGTTCATAAGCAGCGTGGTAACCACCAGGCTCACCAGAAACGCCAGGACACCCGTGGTGAGGAAGGCAATATATCCCCCGAAACCAGCCCACTGCGGAGGATTTAAAGGTCCACATGCGATTTAGTTGATAGTTCCAGGTGTTAGCAACCAGGAAGGCGATGGTCACAAAGATGTGGTACCAGCGGATATTGAAGCTGGTACCCAGGAGATTCATGAAGACGTCGTTTTGGTGAAGCCCAAATCCCCATTCAGCAATTTTTTTGCTGAGGTACATGGCGAAGAGATTGACAAAAACGCCAGAACCACCCACCATGCCAAATTGAATAAACTGGCCAAGGCTATTACGTCCTTGATGATTACTATTCGCCAACGCGGATCTCCCTGAACTCATGGGGCATAACTTTTATGAGCTTACCCGGTAGTGCAGCGCATTAAATACATGGGGGATAATCGGACAACGCAGCACGTCGAAAAGCGCAGCCAATTTTAGCATTATGGCTATTTCATTAATTGGTACGAAAATTATAGATTAGCTCATGTGATGGGGTGACACAGCTGCTGCAACATCAGTTACAAACATCCATACTCATAGCGCCACCCCCATATGGTGTAACTAGCGGGTCGAGAACCCCCTAGGTATCTGAAGACCATAGCGACGCAACTCGCTATAGAGTTTTTATCGCCTTTGCTATCAGATGGTGTGAGCGGGAATGTTATGGGGTGAGCTAGATGCCCAGTACCAGTATTCCAATTTTTCGGTGGGGTAAATCTAGGGTGTCCGCGGCGAGTGACGTCGACGTTCCAACCTTGCCGCTCAGCTATCTTTTTGCAGTTTCCGTAGTCGAGCGGGAATTCGTGGTCTCAGCGATCGTAATCAACTCCCTTTCACCTCTTTCGGTGAGTGAATGAATAGGTAGGGAGTGACTCAAGGCTCTGCCACAACAGTAGTGGCAGAGCCTTAAATCAACCTTGAACCATAGTTGGGTTTTGCTTATTGTCCAGCAAAAATAGCAGAGGATGTATTACTTTACCGCGTTATCTTCGGCTTTACTCGAAAGTAGTAAAAATGCAGCCATAAAAATACCCCCTTATCCCACTTTCTACTACAGAATCACACTCCCCAAATTGGGGTTATTGCGGTATTGCAAATCCCTCACAACAGGGGCCTGATAAATTACTTCTTTGCTAACCGACGCACACATTTGTCAATGTTTTCATCAGTTTCTGTCAATGCCAATCGCACAAATGTGCGTGATGTTGGCCCATAGAATTCGCCCGGCGCCACTAAAATCCCCCGCTCAGCAAACCAATCCACAGTTGCCCAACAATCCTCATCCCGGGTTACCCACAGGTATAGGCCACCCTCAGAATTCACCACGATGAAACCGGCATCAATGACCGCCTTGAGTAGTCGCACGCGACGCTGCGCATACCGTAGCCGCTGCAATGCTTCTGGTCATCATCCTGCAGCGCCGCCACGAATGCGGCCTGGATCGGGTAGGGAACCATTAATCCGGCATGCTTCCGCAGCTCGGTCAGCTCCGCAATGATTGCGGGATCACCGGCGAGGAAGCCGACACGATAGCTGGCCAGATTAGATGTTTTTGACAGAGAGTGGATGGCCAATAGGTTTCGGTGATCCCCCGTGGTTACTTCTGGGGATAGGATGGATTGAGCCTCACCTTCCCACACTAACTCTCAGGTAGCATTCATCGCTGGCGACGATCACATCATGATCCCGAGCCCAGTCGATGACTTTGCGCAGGTGTGCCGCATCGAGGATTTTCCCGGTGGGGTTGGCGGGGGAATTCAAGAATATCAGGTCGATATCATCCGGGTTGATGCTCTCTTCGTCGAGTTCCCATGGGGCATCGCTGCGCACGGGGTGGCACCAGCCAACAGGACCCCCACCTCGTAGGTAGGGTAGGCGATTTCCGGAATGATGACGGTGCCACGGCAGCCTAGGGAGGGTGGGAAGCCAGGCGATGGCTTCTTTTGTACCGATGACGGGCAGCACCGCGGTAGTTTCATCATTGCGGGGAATGTGGTAGCGACGTTCCAGGGAAGCGACTATGGCGTCGCGGAGCGCAGCCGTGCCAATGGTTTGGGGGTAGCCCGGGTAGGCGCCGGCCTCGGCGAGGGCCAATTGGATGCCGGGGGCGACCGCATCCACGGGGAACCGACGGAAAGGTTCACCAGTCCGTCGGGGTGGGCGCCGGCTTTGCGTTTTGCGGGCTCTAGGAGATTCCAGGGAAATCCGGGAGAGTACTGCTTAATGTGATTCGTGCCATAATGGCTTTAGGGTATCACTTGGATGATTCCGGGCGATAGTCTGCGCCAGCGCCGGCCGCGGTTTTTATGGCCGCTATGCTTCGTCATGCGTGACGATGGTCTACGCCTGCGGGGGCAGGTCTGCGATCAAGGGCACGTCGAAGTCTTGGGGGCCTAATTGTTGTGCCCCACCCGGCGAAACCGAGATCGTCGAAAAAGGCGGCGTTGGCGTCGATGTAATCAATCCACTCGTCGGGAACATCATCTTCGTAGAAAAATGGCTTTCGACCGGACAAGCAGGTTCGCAGGCACCGCAGTCCACACATTCATCGGGGTGAATGTGAGGCTGCGCTGACCCTCATAGATGCAGTCGACGGGGCATTCTTCGACGCAGGCTCGGTCCATGACATCAACGCAGGGCTGTGCGATAACGTACGTCATTGGTGTGTTACTTCTCCATGGTGGGGTCGGGTAAAAATTGGCGGTCAGTCACCCGGAGCTGGGTGAGAACTCCTTACGTGACCATGTATGTATTTTTTCCGGGTATTTTCATTAATACTCGGTATGAGTGACTGACCTATTATGTCACTTTTTTGACAAATAGTGGCCAACTTCCACCTAGGGCCCCGGCCACCATGAGTAATATACTGCGGATATTCTGAACCGATGAGTTGGTCGCCGGTGAATGAAAATGTGAATGCGATGAGTATAATCCCGCCCAACCACACCCATAGGGGGATGAGTGCCAGATAGGGGTTTTTCGTCCAGAGCAATGCGGTTCTGGTGAGCACCATATTGAAACAGAACGCGATGGGAATGGTGTAGGGTACCGCCACCCCTGAACATCCAGGTTCCCCAGGTAGATGACCTCTAGGAACATGCTGATACTGGCGCCTCAGGCAGAGCCAGGCCATGCCGGCGACTGCCTCACCCCGGGTGGCGGTGCGATAGAGTCGCCGCACCGCCGGTTGCTGCTTTGGTGCTTGCTGCGGGTAGCGGATTGTGGGGTTGCCGGCGAGGGGTGTGTCCGGGGTTAGGGGCCGGCGGTTCGGTATCGGTCACGACCCCGCGCCTCCCCCATGGTCGTCGGCCCCGGCTTCTCGTCGATGGTGTCCCCGGCACCATTACTGCTGCGGCCGGCTTCGAGTTCGCCAGCGACCAGCGCCTCGATGGTGTTCCGGTGGACACGTTGACTACCGTGCCGATTTGGTAGTGCTCGAACCGGAGCAGCGGCTGGGTAATCAGGTTGGAGAGGGCAAAGACGAAGGGGCTTTTTCTGGGTCGATGATGGGGGCAAAAGGCTGCCACTGGGTTGGTGTCGTTGATACTGCCATCGGCGATCCATAGTTGCGTGGCATGCGCTTTCATGGCCTGCACTTTTTGCGGCCAGGGTCGCGTCGGAAAGCCGCACCCTCAATGTCCGAGGAGGTAAACTACAGGCGATCTCGTTTGGTTGCGGCATGCGCCATCCGGCGGTGGTGGGGGCGGCAATCACGGCAACGCCTTCGTCGAATCGCCGCCGGTCGGTCACAGCCCACAGGATGGGGGTGACTAGGGTTGCGTTGTTCCACGGCCCTATGGGTGATTTCGTGGGCCTTGATGTGGTCGAGGGTGCCCATATCCGCCGTCCGGCCCATAGGTGATAATCAGGTGCGGTGGGTGGGTGAGGAAGATGCTTTTGAGCTGTTCCACGGCCTCGTCACCAGCGTTCGTGAATGCTCGGGGTGCTGGTTTGCCGGGTCACCGGCCATACCCGAGTCACGCCAGCAGCCTGCGCCGCCTAAAAATGTGCCGCGAACCCCGAGGGTTTTCAGGGATTTTTGCAGCTCGCGGATGCGGAATCCGCCGAGCTGGTCGGCTTTGTCGGCGACCAGGTTAGCATAGGGTTCACCAATGACTTCACCTTGCTCGCCCAAGGTACAGGTCACAACGAGCACGTTGGCGCCGCGCATAGCCAGGTCGGAAAGCATGCCGCCGGTCCAGATTGCTTCGTCGTCGGGGTGAGCGTGTACTGCTATGACATTGACGCCGTTCAGGTTTTTTTCATAGGGGTCCGTTTCGTTGTGGGATGTGATGGGTTGTAGTGGTTGCCACTTATTGCGGCACCTGTTCTTTACTAGTTTTTGCTGTGCCAGGTGTCAACGGTGGCGTAGCCACGCGGCCATTGGTTCAGGTCTGGGTCCGGTCCGGTCACGCCGGTTCCTAGACTTCCAGTCGGGTGTCGATGGCAATGACGGTGCGTAGGGCTTCGTCGGTTTCGAGGTGAGCCAGGTGTTCGGTGAGTTCATCTTCGGTTTTTTGCCGGTGAGATACTCGTTAATGAGTATTTGGGTGTCGGCCTGGCAAAACCCGGAACGATTCGACCCCTAACAATCCAATGTTAGGCATGCATAACTGTCGGCAAGATTTGCCCCACTTTTGGCCACGACCGCATCGACTTGACCGCGGGGAATGAGGGTTTGCATGAGTTCATTTGTGTCCGCGCTTTTCATGGTGACGCGCACACCGTGCCGAATGAGCGAGTTCACGAGGGTTTTTGCGGCGCTGGCGACCACGGGGTCGGAGGGGTCCACACCAATGATGAGGGACGGTTGAGGGTTTGCAGGCCGATGGGGTCGGTGGTGTTTTCGGGGGTTTCGCCGGTGCCGGTCGCGCCGGTTTCGCCGGTGACGGTTGGTCTCGGCTGCCCTCGGTTGTGGTTTCTAGTGACATGCTGCTTCCCGTGATGGTGCCACCAGGTTTGTCCACGAGAGTGAGGTCAGTTCGGCGGTTATAGGCGATGCGGGTGATGAGTCCCGGATCAATAATGGATCGAAGTTCTTTTGCGGAGTGGCTTTAGAAGGTGGCTGTTCGCCACGATTTCGGAGCCCATATTTGTCGGTTTCGGTGCGCACTTGGGTGCCGGGCACGAGCGAATATGCTTCCTTGGAGGTTTCGGTGGGGTCACATCCATGAAGCTGATCTGCCCGTTTTTGGATGAGTTCGATGCCTTGGTCGGTGCTGCGAATCTCCCTGAAGTTCAGGTTTTCCACCAGCGCGGCTCTTTGCCCCCAAAACCGATCGTTGCGGTTGAGCGTAATAAGCCCCGGTTCCGGTCGTAGCTTTTCATGGTGAATTTTCCGGCGGACACGGGAATCGTAGAGCTGAGGGCGGTGGCGAAGCTCACGCCGCGGAGCACGTGACTGGGGAGGATATGGTCGAACAAGGTGCGCCATTCGGCAATGTCTTTATTGAAATCCACTTCGATGGTTTTCCCACCGCCGCTCGAACGTATGTCCGTATAGCCCAATAGCCGGCGGGGTTGAGCGTACCAGGGGTGTTACATAGAACTCCACAGGTATTCGAAATCCGCCACGGTAATCGGCGTGCCGTCGCTCCATTGCGCGCCGGAGGCCAGCCGGTAGCGCACGGTTTTCACGGGTGCGGGTTTGTCGGTTTTCCGCGTCATTACTATTTGCTGACTTCGCGGTGGTGCTTTGTCGACGTCGGCCGGGCGGCCGATACGCTTTTGCGACGTATGCCCTCCGGGTGCTGCGCATTCGTGACGGAGACAACCCTCACCATTGCGATTGAGTTCCTCCACCATAACCACCAGGTCGGTGTTGAGCCGCCCATCCACAAAAATGCTGGGCAGAGTGAGCCGAGCCAGGGTTTGGATGAACCTGGAGTCGTCGGCAAGCAGGTGCGGGTTGAACCCGGAATGCACCGATCAATCCCCAGGGCCAGTTCTTTGGCCTGTTTGCGGGGAGTGGTGGTTGTGGTGGTGGGCTGCGTGGCCTCGTTATTGATTCTTCGATCGGGGCGGGGCGGGTGATGCGGCACAGCTGGCGAGGGTGCCGATTACGCACACCGCTACCACCGATAGGAGTGAGGCGCATCGCAGTTTTGTCATAGGGACTAGTGTACTTCCCACCCCACGGGTTATTTATTGCGGGCCTTTTCTTTGAACGAGCCCGGGCCCGATCGGTGGCGTTGAGCAGAACCTTCCGCACCCGCAGCGAGTTGGGGGTGACTTCCACGCATTCGTCCTGGCCGCAGAATTCCATGGCCTCGTCCAGAGACAACACATGGGCCTTGGCGAGGGTGACAGTCGCGTCCGCGGTAGCCGAACGCATGTTCGTCAGCTTCTTTTCCTTGGTGATATTGATGTCCATGTCTTCGTCACGGTTATTGGCACCAACAACCATGCCCTCGTACACTTCCATGCCCGGCTCGACAAAGAAATTTCCCCGGTCGGCGAGCTGCTGGAGGGCATAGGCCGTGACCTGGCCGGACCGGTCGGCCACGAGCGACCCCGAGGCACGATCCTTGATCTCGCCGGCCCAGGGGCGAGATTCAATCGAATAGGAGTTCGCAATGCCGGATCCGCGGGTTTCGGTAAGGAAGGTGGTGCGGAACCCGATGAGACCGCGAGCGGGAACGTCGAATTCCATGCGCACCCAATCGCCGGACAGGTTGGTCATGGAGGTCATGATGCCCTTGCGGTTGGCCATGAGTTGGGTGACGGCACCCTGGTGTTCGGCGGGGGTGTCGATGACCATGTGGTCGAAGGGCTCATACACGTGGCCGTCCACCGTGTGAGTCACCACCTGGGGCTTGCCGACGGTCAATCTCGAACCCTCCCGACGCATGGTTTCCACCAGAACGGACAGGGCCATCTCGCCACGTCCTTGCACTTCCCACGCATCGGGCCGCTCGGTGGGCAGCACCCGGATGGATACGTTACCGATGAGTTCCTGGTCGAGGCGCGCCTTGACCACGCGGGCGGTGAGCTTATCGCCGCCCCCCTTGCCGGCCAGGGGGGAGGTGTTCACGCCGATGGTCATGGAGATGGCCGGCTCGTCCACGGTGATGCGCGGCAGGGCAACGGGGTTTTCCACATCGGCGAGAGTGTCGCCGATCATGATGTTGTCGATGCCGGAGATCGCCGCAATGTCGCCAGCGACCATAGCTTCGGAGGTGGATTCCGGTCCACGCCAACGGTGCGAAGCAGTTCGGCAATCTTCACGTTTTTAATGTGCTGGTTGCCCTCGTCGTCGTAGTGAATCCACGCAACCTGTTGGCCTTTTTTCAGGGTGCCGGCGTGGATACGCACCAGGGCGATGCGTCCCCAGAAAGGAAGAAGAGTCCAGGTTGGTGACATGCGCCTGGAGGGGGGCGTCGATGGTGGCGGACGGCTCGGGCAGTACCTCGTGGATGACGTCGAAAAGCGCCTGAAGATCGGCGGCGTCAGGAACGTTGCCATTGCCCGGATTTTCGGTGGACGCCTTGCCTTCCCGGCCGGAGGCGTAAAGAACCGGCAGGTCGAGGAGGGTTTCGGCGGCAGCCGCGGCCTCGGGGTCGTCCAGCGCGGAAGCCAATTCGAGGAGGAGGTCTTGGGATTCCTCCACCACCTCGTCGATGCGGGCGTCGGGGCGGTCGGTCTTATTCACCACGATAATGACGGGCATTTTGGCAGCCAGGGCCTTGCCCAACACGAACCGGGTTTGCGGCAATGGCCCCTCGGAGGCATCGACAAGCAATACCACGCCGTCGACCATGGAGAGCCCGCGTTCAACTTCGCCACCAAAATCGGCGTGGCCAGGAGTGTCAATGACGTTAATAATGAGGTCATTGCCGTCCTGCCTAGTCCCCTTGCGGCGAATGGCGGTGTTTTTTGCGAGGATCGTAATGCCTTTTTTTCTTTCTCTAGATCACCGGAGTCCATGACGCGATCAGCAACTTCCCCGTGGTCACCAAAGACGCCGGACTGTTCCAGCATGGCGTTCACGAGGGTGGTTTTACCATGGTCGACGTGCGCGACGATGGCGACATTACGAAACTCTGGATGAGACAACGAGTGCTCCTAGGGGGAAGAAAATGAAAACGAAACAACCTTACTCCACCACATGGGGGTAGCGCACATTCGACACTTATGGGTGAGGTGTTAAACACGTCTTTCCGCAATGTCGCCCCAGATCTCACCAAGAAGCTGCACATCTGATATTTAGCTTTTTACCTGCATTTTTAGCTTTTTACCAACCTCTCTTCAGTAAGATCTTTCATCGCTCTCATTTTCGGGTTTTTACCCTGTGATTTTGCTTGAATTACAGCAGTGTAATGCTGATTTTTCTCTAACCCTGGTCTTGACTTTCTGTCAGCTAATATTACTGTGATTACTGAAACGCAAGTGACTAATGATGCACTCGTGATTGGAGTGATTTATGGTTTTCCTTCTTAAAACCTTTTCTCAACGAGTACACTCCCTTGGTGTACGAAAGGTCACAATGCGCCTTTAGCACTCGTTATTCAACGTTTTATCAATCCAAACCACCACACCCCTCAACGTGAAAGGTTGCCACTGTGCTACCAGCGCTTTCTCGCCGCGCCCGGCGCGCACTTGTTGGTGCGCTCACCGCAATTACCCTGACTGTGAGCGGAGCCACCGCGGCCTCCGCGGAAACCCCCCAAGAATTGGCTAAAAAGAAAGAAGAAGAAACCAAGATTGCTCCCTAACCGCGGCCATGGCCATTGGTGCCGGTAATCCCCTACCGGCAATGCCGATTTCGCTCATGGTCGGCCCCAAGGATTTCATGCCCGTAGACAATCTCGGCCGACCAAAGAAAAGAGATTCTCGACCAGGCCCGTAACTTTGCTAACTCCACCCCAATGCCGGATCAGATCCGTGGCGCCATTCTCGCCGGCATAATGTTCTGGGAAGGCGACGGCAAGTCGGAAATCAAGCTGCCGGAAGGCGCCACCCTCAGGTTCAAACAGTTCTATTGGCCGTCGATTGCTCTGAAGTCGCATTAATGCCCAGTCCGATGCCATTGGTTCCGGGCATTGCTGTACCTGGGCCCACCGTCATCCCCTGTGCCGGGCGCCAAGGAAGGGGAAACCGCCTTCCTGTTTACCGCCCTGGGAACCGGCAAGCTCAATAAGACCGACATGAAGGTGTATTGTTCAATCTCAATACTTTCAAGAGTGGTGTTGCACCCCTCGGGGGTAATGGTATTAATCCCGAAGGCCCAGCTACTGTGAGTGGCAATGCCCCCACTGGGAAGGGAAATGTCATTGCTGTAATGGATGGGTCAATCGACACGATAGAGAAAGAAAGTAATGCCCACTGCTCGTTTATTCCAACGGCCGCTTTCTTTGAGGTGAACTAATGACAAATCTACATCCAGTGAAGGAAGAAAACCTTTAACCTGAAGGCCAATACGAATATTGACCCCAAAGGCTTCCTGCGCCGGGTAGATACCTATCGGGAAACCGAATTCGGGTTATACATGGCGCGTGGTGCCGACCACCCGAATTTTGGTTATCTAGAGAGCTGGCTTCTGCCAGAACTAGGACTACGCGCTAATATTTTTCACTACCGTGATGGGGTGACCGAGCGGGAAGATATCTACATTGATGTGGTGGAGATTTCCGTGAAAATGACGTGTGACCACCCGGGACCTGTATGTAGATTTGATTTGGAATAACGGGAATGGTGTGGAGGTTGTCGACATTGATGAGCTTGCCGCTGCCACATCAGCAGGGTTGATTTCAGCTGAAGATGCAGAGCGTGCCATTGAGGTGACATTGGCCGCGGTGGAAGGAATTACTCGCCACAACGATAGCCCAGCTCAGTGGTTGAAGTCGCAGGGCATCACCATTGATTGGGCGAAGAACGTTACTTTGGTGCCGGTTCCATAACTTCATCCGCCTTGTGTGTTTATAACAGCGTCACCGGTCATGTCTCCGCCGTGTGGCGCTGTTATTTGTTTGTCTCGCCGATTCAGCGTGACGAGAAAGTTCATGTCCAGAATTTTTAGAGAATGTTATTAGGTATGGGTTCTACTGTTACGATTTACCATAATGCGGATTGTTCCAAGTCCCGCGCCGCATTGGCGTATTTGGCTGAGCATGCACCGGATCGTGAGGTGATTGTGGTGAATTATCTCGACACCCCACCAAGCAAAAAGCAAACTTGCTGAGCTCATCCGGCGGGGTGGTATGGGGGCACACGATCTGATTCGCACTGGCGAAGCCTGGTACCGCAAATTAGCATTAGACGAGACCATGAGCGACGATGACTTATGTGCCGCCATGGCTCAGCACCCAATACTTATCCAACGTCCCATTATTGAAACTGATAGTGGCGTGGTCATAGCCCGCCCCATAACAAAGATCGCGGAGGTCTTATAACCCCATGTTGAACTGGATGAAAAAGGCTGCGGTTGCCGCAGCGATTGCGATAACTTCTCAACCATAGTGGCACCGCCGGCGGGTGCTATCGCTGGCGGCCGCGTGAATAATGCCGACAGCCTGGCATTGCTTATTTTGGGTGGGTCGCAATGCTCCGGCACGGTTATCGCTCCCGAATGGGTGGTGACCGCAAAGCACTGTGTTCACCAGGGGAATTCCGCGATCTTCATTAAGAAGGAAAATTATTACCCCAAAGAGGCGGTGTTACACCCCAAGAACGATTTGGCGTTGATTCGCCTGGATCGTCCGACAAGCGCCACCCCCACGCCATTAGCAACCTCGCACTTTGCAGCCGCAGGAGCGGGCAACTGTTGCGGGTTGGGAGCGGTGACGAGCTCACGGGTGCGCTCATGGCCGACGCGGTGGTGCAGCGGCGGGTGCATAATCTGCCCGATCCGCTGGCTGGGGTGACGGTGATCGAGTCCCAGATTGAGCGGGGGCGAATCCAATTGGGTGATTCCGGCGGCCCGCTTTTCGACGACCAAGGGAAGCTGGCTGGTGTGCAGTCCGCAGCCGCCGGCCCGGGGACGGTGGCGTTCCACGTGCCGGTGACGGAAAATGTGGAGTGGATTTCCCGACATGCAGGCATCCCCAGCCGCAGGTGACGGATCAGCCCAGTGATGATGTGGATGCTGCGAAGTATCCGACGGTAGTGCCACAACCGCGGATCCCGGTGACCGGCAGCTCAGTGTTGGAGTCGGTGCTGAATTATGGCCTGGATCTGCGGTCTATCCCCATCCCCATGTCCAGCTAGTTTTTGATGATTCGGTGATACAGTGGGGTGGAATCCCACCCGAATTTCACCTGTGACACCTGGGTGGAGTACCCACCCACGGCGTTATTATTCCACAATGGGATGGACGGTAAGTCCCGAAATAATACCTCCTCGGCCTGATGGTAGTAGCCGATCGCGGCCGCGGAGGTTTTTTGCTTTGTCACCGGCGGCCACGAGGTTGTCAAACTCTTCCGAGGTGTAGTCGCCATTATTGGCGCTGCCACCAGTGGCGAACGAGGTGACCAGGAAGTTACTGATGAGGGGGTAGTCGGCCTGCCAGCCGGCGCGAAACGAGCAGCCAATGGTGTGGCGGGTGATGTCATTCCGTAGGGCCTTGTAGTTAGGATAGGGTTTCCCGACCGCATCGATGCCCAGGTTGTCTTTGAGTTGTTCAACCACGGCATCCACCCAGGCTCGGTGCCCACTGTCGGCGTTATAGGCGATGGCGAATTCGCCAATGTAGGGGGAAATAGCATTCGCCTGGTCCCAGAGTTCCTTGGCTTTGGTGGGATTGTAGCGCAGCACCTGGTGTCCGGGGATGCTAGCGGAATATCCCTCGACGATGGGGGCGGTGAAATCGACCGCCGGGGTGTACACGTTGTTGTAAATGGTGGTGGTGATTGCTTTCCGGTTGATGGCCATGGAGATTGCTTGGCGGCGCAGGTTTCCTTCTTCCCCGCTGAAATATTCCAGCTTTTGGGGATGGTGATGAATTGGTTGACGGCGGTGGGTTGGTTAATCGCCCGATCCCCCAGGACGGCTTCGAACGTCGAAAAGGCGTTCGGCGGCATGGTTTCTAAAACATCTAATTTGTTGGTCAGAAGATCCTGGTATGCCTGCTCGGCTGTGGGGTAAATCACGAACCGTAGCCCATCATTTCGGCTTTTTCCGGGGTCCATCGTAATGGTCGTTGGTCAGCACCCGATTTCTTTTATCGTGCGTCCAATCCGCTAGCGTGTAGGGCCCGTTGCCGATGGGTGTTCGCCGAAGGCTGCCATGTTCTCGAACGCCACATCAGGGCAGTGGGTAAAACGCAACATGTCCCAGCCGGTCGGGGAAATCCGCCAAGGGTTCGGCCAGTTCAATGGTGAAGGTGGTGTCGTTGACGATTTTTACCCGGTGAGCGAGCCACTGCCGTCCGCGGTATACCCTTTGATCGGTTTGAAATAATTACTCAGGGACTGTTCTGCGGTAACCGCATAATTCCAGGCTTTCACAAAATTATGGGCCTTCACCTCAGTACCGTCGGCGAATCTGGTTTTCCGCAGCGTCACCGTGTAGGTGCGGTCGCCGTCGAAGTCAATGGATTTGGCCACATCATTATGGGTTTTGCCGTCGGCGTCGTAATACACCAGGCCGGCGAACAAGGCGGTGATGACTTTCGTGCCGCCGGTTTCATTGGTGTCGGCTGGCGAGTGAGGTTTTGTGGCTCAGCACCCCACACGGTGATGAGCTTGCGGGAAAACCTCGTCTCGCCGTTTCGGCGCACCGCCGTATTACAGCCCGTGAGCACTAGGGCGGCAATGGTAATGGTGGCAAGGATGGTCGCCACAGTGCGGATCTGATGATGTATCGGCATGACGCATTGACCTCCAGCAACGTAACGCGTTACTCCACATAGTATGTGATGAAGTCGTAGGCGCGGCGCACAACCTGCCCGGCATCCAACCCAGTGGTGTCAATCCGTAGCGTGGGGACGAGGTCACCCAGACCCTGAGACTGCACAGCATAGTGGCGTTTTTTCCTGCTCAGCCCACATTTTCCAGTAGGGTTCATAATAGGGGTCGCGCCGCATAGCCCGCCGGTAGCGGGTTGTGGCTTCGCCGGTGAGCATGATCGCCGCCACCTGGTGATCGCTTATCGACGCGGCCCGCAGCGTTTCAGCGGTGACCGCGCCCGCGCCCTCGATGATCTTCGCACCCGGCGGGACCGGCACCCACCCCTGCCCGATCATTCGCCCAATCCCACCGGTAGTAGCCGGGATCGGTGGTTTTGAGCACGCTGGCGGCAATGATGTCGGACCCCGCGGCAAGCCCAGACCAGCCGGGATAAAAATCATCCATGTGAATCACGGGCAGCCGCAGCAGGATCCCCAGGCGAGTGGCCAGGGTGGTTTTACCGGAGCCGGAGGGGCCATCGACCAGCACAATCATGGTGTTTCAGGCCCCCAGGAACCGGAACGAGCCGCACCACACCGCAATGATGATGGACATGGCCCCGGCGACAGCGCACGCCACCACCAGCAAGGTTTCCGCCCGCCCCCACCGGGATTCCCGCGCCCACGTGCGGGACACATCCTTCCCTGAACCCCCTGGGCCTCCATGGCGGTGGCCAGCTTCGTGCCCCCGGCGCAGGGCCAAAACCAGCAGGCCAAACGTCATGGTCAAGGCCCGCTGAACCCGATTATGCCCGTCAAGCCTCCCGCACCCGGCGGGCCCGCCGCATCGCCTCCCAGTCGCGCTGAAACAAGCTCTGCAGCCGGGCGCCGGCCACCGTCCCAATGACAAACCTGGGTGGAAACTTGAGGATCTGGCTGAGCCCATCCCCAGCTCGGTGGGGTCGATGGTGCCGAGCAGCACAATGACGGGCAGGCCCACGGCCAAAACCCGCACCATGATGGCAGCAGCCAACCCCAACGAATTATCGGTCACGTGTGCGAAGGCAACCGAGAAATATTCCCGCCCTCGGGCCGGCCATACAACGCCATGGAAATACCCGACACCGGTGCTATCAGCACAATCGGCAGGCCACGGCGGAACAGCACCCGGTAGCTCACCCCCAGAATTGGGGCGCTGATGATCGTGCACGCGAGCGAAACCAGGGCGGACACCAGGTCGATACTCACCAACAGTGGGGTCGTAAACACCAAGAGCGCAATGACCCGGGCAACCGGGTTAACAGCCTGAAGATTCATGCTCACCCCCGGAAACGGTCCTGGTCATGGCTCGGGTGTGGTCGGCCATGGCATGGTGAAATAACTCATCGTGGGTGACCGACACCATGGTCACCCCGGCATCGGTGAGTCCCCGCAACAACTGCACCAATTCAACAAACGTGGTGCGATCCTGGCCGAAAGTGGGCTCGTCAAGAAACACCACCCGCGGCGTATTAATAAGCGTTGTGGCCACGCTCAGGCGCCGTTTTTGGCCGCCAGACAGGCTAAACGGATTCGCCTCCGCCAACTGTTCCAACCGCAATTGGGCCAGAATCTCCCCGGCCCGCTGCCGAACCATGCCCTCCGGCAGCCCCAACACCTTGGTGGACACCAAAAGCTCCTCCAGCACCGTGCGGGCCACAAACTGATGTTCGGGATCCTGAAACACATACCCCATGCGCCGGGCCAGATCCCGGGACTTCCACTTATAGGGGTCCCCGCCCAACCCGGCGGCAATGTCGGGGTGCACCCCAACCGTGCCGGCGTGGGTGGGCAGCAGCCCGCACATGCTGAGCAGCAGCGTCGACTTCCCCACCCCGTTCGGGCCGGTAATCACCGTCGACGCCCCCGGGGAATCGACCAGGTGATCGGCACCATTCCCGGCAGCGGCTGCCGCCACCCGGTCACAACATCGTGCAGGTCAATGGCACTTTCTCCTGACCCGGCCGCGTGCCCACCAGGCTCGAACACTGGATCGTGCCCGGGCATCCAGATGCCCGCGCGGGCGAGACTGTCACCGTAGTCGGCGATGATCCGGCCGATAGGGGCGTCGACAAGCAATTGGCGTTCCCCCAACACCATGCACCGATCAACCACCCCCTGCCAGGTAGCAACCCGGTGCTCAACAATGATTACGGTCGCGCCGGTCTCCGCGGCCACCCGGGTGACGGCACGCACCACCTCCTGCACCCCAGCAGGGTCCAGGTTCGCGGTCGGCTCATCCAGCACAATGATGTCCGCCCCCATCGCCAACACGCCGGCAAGCGCTAACCGCTGCTTCTGGCCCCCGGATAATTCCGCGGTCGGATGATCCAACGGCAGATCCAACCCCACCAGCTCCAAACCGCGGCGCACCCGGCGCCATGTTTCCTCCCGGGAAACCCCCAGGTTTTCGCAGCCAAACGCCACGTCATCACCGACCCGGGAAGCAATCACCTGCGAATCCGGGTCCTGCAACACCATGCCCACCACGCCCGACACGGTGAGCTCCCCGGAGAAATCGCCGTCGTCGCTGCCAAGCACCCCGGCGATGGCGGCCAAGAGCGTTGACTTGCCGGAACCCGACGCCCCTAAAAGCAGCAGCTTTTCGCCCCGGTCCACGGTAAAATCCAGGTCGGAAAAAGGCGGGGTTCTTCCGGCTGGCATGCCGGTACCCAAAGCCTCGCGCAGTAATGATTGCCATGGTGTTACCCTCACACCCAACTCCCACGCGGGTTAGGCGTCCACCACGGCGCGTCGTTCCCGCCCCACCGCAAACCGGTCCAGCGCCCCGGTGCGGGCCAGGGAAATCACCAGGAAATACCCCACCCCACCAGCTAGAATCGCGCCGGACACCAGCAGGGAACCCAAATACATGGTGTTGTATGCCATGCCCTTCGCGGCGTTGCCGGAGATAAACAGTTCCAGCACGAACGCCCCCACGGCGGACCCCATGCCGGCCAGCACCGAGGTGACGAGCCCGAATTTCCGGTAGACGAAAACCGCGAAAATAAGCTCCGCGCCCAAGCCCTGGGCCAGGCCGGAGTACACGGCTTTCAATGCCCCACTGGTTGCCGATGCCGGCGGAAACGCAGGCGGCCACCACCTCGACGAAAATGGCGGCGCCGGGCTTGCGGATGACCAGGCCACCGACGACGCCCCCGAGGAGCCATATTCCGGTGGCGATGCCGCCCAGGCCGGGGGTGACGGCGTTGGCGGCGGTGTACCAGGCGTAGCCCACGCTGTTCCACACCCAGAAAATAAGGCTGATGGCGACCGCGAACACCGCGGCGATGATGATGTCGATGACTCGCCACGCCAGCAGTGGGCGGGCCGGATTGGAACTGATGGTATTAGCTATGTTCATGATCTCTTTCTTCCCTAGCGCCGGTATGACCCGGATCAGGTTCAACGATTCGACGCACCATGTTTTGCGTCATCTCAGCCCACCTACATCAGGGGTGAACACTCGTGTATTTTTTAAGCAGAATATAAAACGAATCTGCGTAATGCAAGCCTTATCGGGGGTGGATCGCCCGGTGGCTCGTTTTTCAGCATGCCCAGTTGACCACCGCCGGAGCCCCTCGTGTCCGCCGCTACCCGAACCGCTATGCGAACGATACGTGACCGGTTAGTGAGCGACCGGATGGGCCTCGATAGCCTCCACCACCAGCCGATGGAGCGGTGCCGCCATCCCAGCGCGGCCGGCCATGCGGCAGATGGCCCCCACCCGGGCGTCTAATTCGTTGGGGTTGCCGGCCACGATATCGCGTTGCATGGAGCTGGTGCTGGCGGGGTCCTGGATGTCGATGAACGCCATGGTGTCGGCCACAATGGTTGCGGGCAGTGCCACCTGGTTGGCCTGGGCCACGTGGGCGGCCTCGGTGATGAGTGCACGCAAGCTGTCCCGGTAGGTGGTGCGGAGCACGCCGATGGGTTGGTTCATGAGGGCCCCGAGGGCGCCGAAGGTGGTGACGAAAGAGCGCCTTGGCCCACACATCGGCGAGGATATCGTCCCGAATGGTCGGAGTGATAGGGTTTTCGATAAGATTTCGACGAGTTGGGCGGCAAGATCCCGGGTAGCTGGGTGGAGGCTGCTGAAGGTGAGGGTTTGAATATTGCCGTCGTGGCAGGTGATTCCGGGGGCTAGTCTGGTGAGGAAGCTGCGTACGACACCCGGGATGACGTGTTCGGGCCCATATTTTTCTACGGCCAGGTGTGGCATTTCCACGGAGTTTTGCGTGGTCAGGATGGTGGTTGTGGCTGGAAGTTCGGGTAGGTCTACGGGAACCTAGGGTTTTGGTGGCAAAAAATGACAAGGTCTGGCGTCGTCGGGGATGGTGTGGGCGACGTGGGCGTCGATGCGCAGAGAACCATCGGGGCTACGTAATTCCATGGGCGATTGGCTGAGCCAATCAAATGTGGCGCCTCGGGCGATAAAGGTGACGTCGGCGCCGGCTCGGGACAGGTGCACACCAAGCCAGGTTCCGACGGCCCCGGCACCGTATACTACAATCTTCATAATTTCTACTGTAAGTGAGGTTTCATTATGCCCAGTGGTCTTGCCGCATTGCTTGACGACGTGGCCCTGATTACCAAAGCCGCCTCTGCCAGTGTTGATGATGTGGCTGCTGCCGCGGCCCGCACGTCGGCCAAGGCCGCTGGTGTGGTGATCGACGATACGGCCGTCACCCCACGGTTTGTGGCGGGTGTGACGCCGGCGCGGGAGTTGCCGATTATTTTCCGCATCGCCAAGGGCTCGGTGGTGAATAAGATCGCCATTATTTTGCCCATCTGTTTGTTATTGAATGCCTTGGCGCCGTGGGCGCTCACACCGCTGTTGATGTTAGGCGGCCTGTACCTGTCGTTTGAGGGTGCGGAGAAGGTGTGGGAGTTTTTCTCTGGTCATAATGAGGAGGCGGAGGAAAAGGCCGCGGCGAAGGATGAGAATACGTTGGTGCAGAGGGTGCGATCACCACGGATTTGATTTTGTCCGCAGAGATCATGGTGATTTCGCTGAATGAGGTGGCCACCAAGAGTTTTTGGATGCAGCTTGTGGTGCTGATTGTGGTGGCCTTTTGTGGTGACTGCCATGGTGTATGGTGCGGTCGCGGTGTTGGTGAAGATGGATGATGTGGGGTTGAAGCTGTCCGCGGGGAGAACGCGTTTCGGAAGAGGTTGGGCCATGGGTTGGTGACTGCCATGCCGAAGGTGCTGCACGATTTCTATCATTGGCATGTTTGCCATGTTGTGGTGGGGGCCATATTCTGCTGGTGGGGGCTAATGAATTGGGGTGGCATGCCCCTTTATGAGTTGGTGCATGGTGGGCTCATCATGTGGCGCACCTGAGCGGGTTTGTGGAGTGGCTGGTGGAAAACGCTGTGTTCGCTAGTGATTGGTCTGGCCGTGGGGGCGATCGTTGTGGTGGTGCTGCATTTCATTCCTCGTCGTAAGGCGAAAGCCCCCGAGGGTGCGCATGACGTCGAGGGGAAACCTGCGACCTCTGACGAATAGGCGGCAGGTATTTGTCAGGCGTCCACCCCCGCGGTGTTGTCGGGCAACATGGTCTGAGCTGCAAGGATCGCACGTCTGGGATTGGGGGGCGCAAGTTTTTAGCTACGGAGTTTTACCGGACTTTCGCTGAATTAAGCTAAAAGGAGTAATGGCATAATCGGCGAAAGCGGTAAGACTATGATGCGGCCGGCGCGGCGACGATTCGGGAAGATAGTGACAACGCTGCTGCTTCTCCCCTATTTGAGTGGTTGTGCCATTCCGTTTGCCCAGCAGTTCACCACCGGCGCTGGGGGTGTGTCTCCTTCGACCACGGTTGCTGCTCCCACCGCCACGACTTCGGCTGATGATGTGTCGGCCGGCGCGGCGGGGGGCTCGTCGAAAAGTTCGAAGAAGTCTAGTGCCGGCGGGGAGGAAGACGACGATCTTGTTGAGGATCCCAAATATTATTCTGCGTGCACGTTCCAGCACCGCAGCAAGGATGGGTTGCCGGAGGGGAGAAAAACTGGTTTCGGAGGCTGGTTCAGCCGATTATCCGGTGATGAAATTCCTGGGCTTGGCCCGCACAGTGCAGGGGGACACGTTTGTGTTCATCAAGTTCAAGCCGCCGATCACGAACTCCCGGGAGACAAGTTTTACTATTTATCCGAATCAGGAGCGTAAGGAGTTCATGCAGATTCGGGTGGCACGGGATGCGGTTACGAGCACAACCTATGGGCGCGATAACCCGAACGACCTGTCCAATCGGGAGACCGGTAGCAAGGAAGCATATTTTTGCTAGGGATCAGATTAACGATCCACGGTACAGCGGTAATGATGTGATTTTGGCGCGGATTGATAAGAAATATTCTCGCTCGTATCGGTTGGAGTCAGTGCTGACCATGGAGACCGATACGACGGTTTCGGAGTGTGCGTATAATCCCGACGATCCAAATAATAAGGCTTCGTAGGGGCGGTATCCTGCATGGCTATTGCAGGTTTTTGAAATAGCGGGCGACTGGCCACCGCTGATAGCCTGCCGCTTCGTAGGTGTATCGGGCGGGTGCGTGCCCCGGGTCGCCACCGGTTTCGACCATCATCATGGTCATGCCGGGCCGCCCGGCCCGGTCGTGACTGTGGTCCATGAGGGCGTGGCCGATGCCGCGGCGTTGAAATTGTGGGTCGACGGCCAGAATATACACCTCACCCATGGAGTCTTCTGGGTGGATTCGGGTGCAGACCCAGCCCGCTAGCTGCGGGGTTTCCGAACCGTTCTGACCTTGCAGCATTGCCACATCCACGGTGTGTGGTTCGTTGTCGAGGATCTGCCCCAGGTCGCTCAGCTGCCGTTTCTGCCATTCCTCCGGGTAGAACGCACCATAGACGAAACCGGGCACTGCGGCTTTGAGCTGCGGAAATACCGGCCCCCAGGCGCGTAGCGCTAGGTCGAGGGCGGCCTGACGCATTGGTGGTTCGTAGGGGATAATGTCTCATGTTGGTTGTTTCCGTTCTGTTTTTGCTTGTCGACGCGCGACGCCAGCGATCATTTTGCCCTAACATATCGCCTACCTTTGTGCTTCTCGATCCGCAAAAGCGATCATGCGCCACAGTGATTCAATCCTATTTCCAGCAGCTGAATGAGCTTCCCCGTGAGTTCATCATCGTATATATGGTTCAATAACGTATACCTTCATTCCTCGTAGCGACTCTAAATCGACTACTGATCCATGGCCGCGAATTTGCGCACATTCGCCTGGTCGATAGCGATCATAGGGTCATTCCAATCAGGGAAATCGAAGTCCTCATCATTAACCCACAAAGCCAAAAACGGCCTCTTTAGCTCCAGGTCAAGCCATGCACCAGACTCCACCAAATCATCTAAAAGTACCTCAGTAAAAACTAATCAGGCATCCCTGGATACCGCCCCAACACTGCTGGGGACGGGCTTCGTCAGCTACCCGCTGAAACAAACCTTTTCGCCATGACCATCACCAACTGGATTCTCTGGAGGAAATTCTTTAGCACCAGACTACCCATCTGGTAGCGCTTTGAATACTATTCCGGTTCACCTCTGGTCTCATGGCATATCCCATGGCCGTTCTCCCCACCCGAACCTATAATAGGTACCACCTATCTTATGGCATTGACCCCGACGTTATTGGAGAACATATGGTTCCGGAATTAGTCCTTGCCGACCGCGTGCTTGCCCTGCATGACCGGCTACTGACCGAGAAAGACATCCATGCGTTTCTTCTGGATACCGCTAAGTTTTTTGGGGAAAACCGATAGAAATGTATGGTCCGTGGATCCGGTTTCGGTGGCTTATCGGCGACCGGATCATCGAAATGCGGGTGGGCATGCGAGGCGGCCAGCACTCGCTCACGGTACGGTCATTCGACCGTAAACTCATCATGGATACCTATGAGTATTCGTCGTTAAATCAGTGGCTGCTGGACCCATGCCCACCGCTTTACCTCTGGTCGGCGTTGCTCGGCCCGGCACCAAATGCTTGGTGGTGGCCGGGGTTTCCGGTGGTCACAACGTGGGATATTTTTACGGTCACCATTGGCCGCATGCTGCAACACCTGCCGACCGATATTGCGCTAACCCCCACCGAAGTGGCGGTTGGGTTGGCTTACTTGTGGAATATTGGTGCGACCCCCTCCGGTTTTGGTGGGGTGTGTGTGAGTGGTGAGCGGGATGGTCTTGGTATTGATGCCGGTGCGGTCGGGATGGACTCTGCTCATTCCCCGCACGCATTTGGATGCGGGACTCGTGAACGTGACCGATGTGATCGCCGGCATGGCACCCGGTCACTTACTGTCGGGGGTGGAGCATTTTCGATGTTGAGGGGTTTGATTCGTGCCCCGTCACACCTGGCTATGACGATTCTCAGGCGACCAGGGTACCACGACCCGGCATCATCTCGACGAATTGCGGGCAATCATTGCGACGGAGGTCCCACCCGCCACACCATCACCCGTACCGCCCTCGGCACGATACCGCCCCAGATTGTGCTCACGATTCCGCAGGCCATCGACGCCATTGTCGACGCGGTCACTCACGAACGTTTCGAAACGATCCAGGGTGTCAAAGCTCTCCCAGGTAGGCGTCGACCCGCCCGGGTCATCGACTACACCCGACAGCTTTGCGACGCCCTCACGGACCGATTCGGCTTCCCAATCGGTTTGGCGGCTGGTAGCGACCGCCACTTCATGCGCATCTTTCAGATCGGTGGTGTTGGGGTGCAGGTGACCAATGCCCATGATGAAGTAGCGGTCGTTATTAACCAGCTCGATACTATCTTGAGGAAAAACGTATTGCTAACAAGCATAGAGATGATTAGCCATCCGATTCATCAAGCGCAAGATAGTCTGCATCGGATACGGGCTCGCACCATTCGGTTGAGGTGCCGGTGCCTGGGATTTCGAACGCAAGGTGACTAAACCACGAATCGCTAGCAGCCCCCATGCCAATGCTTCACATTGGCGGGAATCTCCACGATATCCCCTGGTTTCAGGGCGCGGGGCGCTTCGCCCCACGCCCTGGTGCCAGCCTTGCCCACCCATACAAAATGAGAACCTGCCCGCCACCAGATTCCGCATGGTGAATGTGCCAATTATTGCGGCATCCCGGTTCTGAAAGTGACGTTGAAAAATGGTGACGGGATCCCCATCATGCGACAACTTGTTGAGATAGGATTTCCGGTGAAATACTCGGCGTAGGCTTCGTTGAGCTCGCCAAGGCCGAAGAGACCGCCATACGATCCGGGGCCTATTTGCTCATTGCCGATGGTCTCGCTTTCTACTATGCGATCTCCGACGACCATATCGGCATCGGCGTCGGCGGCAATCCTACTATCGTCAAAATACACGTCCTTGGCCATGCGGAAAGCAGCCCACGCATTGGGCCAACCGGCGTAAAACGCCAGTTGGGTGAGGATTTCCACCATTTCTTCCCGGGTAACGCCGTTTTCCCGGGCGGCAGCTAAATGGTGTTGTAGTGACGTGTCGACGATTCCCTTCCCGACGAGGGCGCTAATCGTCACGATCGACCGCATTTTCGCCGGCAGCTCGGTCTCCCCGAGACCACACTTCGCCGAAGAGGACGTCGTCGTTCAGCGCCGCGAATTGTGGGGCAAATTCGCCCAGGATATTACGACCAGCGGTTTGCTTTGCCATGATTGTTCTCCCGTCATAAAAAGTCAGCTTCTACGTTACACTGCTTTATGATGCGGGCGTATATGGCATAGCCGTCACGATGAACAACATTGAGAGATACAAAACCGCCGATCGTCGTGGCACGATCGGCGGCGTTGAGGCTGGTTGTTGGCCTGGGCTGTTATGCGCTGATTTCGACCAACCGGGCGATGAGCCGGTCGCTGTGTTTGGCTGCCAGGTCCGCGTCGGTGAGCGCGCCGTAGGAGTACACGGGTTCCTGCCATTCCATACCGGTGAGAGCTGCGGTTTCCTGGAATGCCGGCATGAAGTCGGGCAGGTCGTGAGCCATCTTCTCGTGATAGACGTCCGCACCAGAACCTGCGGTGAAGGACAGCAGGAGTTTCTTACCGTGCAGGGCGGTACCACTGCTGCCATAGGCGAACCCGTATTCGAGAACGTCTTCGATCCACTTCTTCAACAGGGAGGGAACGTTATACCAGTAGATGGGGAATTGCAGAACAATGATATCGGCGTCGACCAGGGCTTCTTGTTCAGCCTTGGCATCGATGTTGAAGTCGGGGTATAGCTCGTCGAGACGGCGAACCTCAAGGATGTCACCATTGAACTTGTCTTCGAGACTTTCCAAAATGGCAGCATTCATGTTGGACCGATCGAGATGCGGGTGACCGGAAATAACGAGAATCTTACTCATGCATTCTTCCTTATATATCGATAGTTTTTCTGTAACCGGTAGTGTCAACGTGTCTGTCGTCGACACCACCGTATGGTCGGGGCCACCCATGATAGCAATTTCTTCGGGTCGATGTGTACGCCATTCCGTAACCGGTTGGAGTCTTACACTTCCATACCGGTGAACTAGACAACGCCTACGGTCTACGTGTTTCATTCTCCGCTTGACGACGAACCCGGGACCAACCATTATGAAGTTATATCTAGGAGGGAAAATGACTACTGTCGACGTTAATCCCCTAATCCTTCGGTGGGCACAACACCGTAGCGGCCACTCAGATACAAAAATGCGCACCAGATTCCCCACCTGGGATTCATGGATTCAACAGAAAGTAAAACCCACATTTTCCCAGCTTGAAATGCTAGCTGAATACACACATGTTCCATTTGGCTATTTCTTTTCTTGCTAAAACCCTCCCAACGAGGAACTGCCTAGCCTCGAAGCAAGCAGCAATTTATTGGACACTTTCTATCTGAATCAGCGGCGACAAAACTGGTATGTGGAATACCCTCACCACGATGGAAATCCCTCAATTGCTCTCCTTCACAGACAGTGCTAAAAAAACATGGATGTTGCTACCGCAGCGGCCCCTGATAACCCAAGCTCTGAGTTATGACATGCCCTCATCGACCAATACCTAGTGTTGATAGCAGGAGCCACCTCATAGCCCAGTGGGAGAGACTCGGAGGTCTTGTTGTTTTTAGCTCCATGGTGGGAAATGACACCACAAGAATGCTTGATCTGGCAGAATTCCGGGGCTTCACGCTCCAATCCCACATCGCACCGCTTATTTTTATTAATTCATGCGATACTGTAACCGGCCAAATTTTTCTCTTTCCTCCGTGAATGTGCCTACGTATGGCATGGTGATGATTCCGGGATCATTACTAGCGGAGCCCCCTTTAGCAACCCAAGCAATGCTATTGAACATTGGTGTGATGATGTTGCAACGGAAATCGCTGTCCCTGCCACCGATTTTGCACAATAACTTCAACCCCCATGTCAATTTAACCTTGAACTTGACCGGCTATCCCATCGCTATCATTGCCCAACCTCAATCATTCTGCGAAAACTACGCGCTACCGGCCTTATCACATTCCATAAAACAAACAACATCAAGGATGATAATAACCGGGATTACCATCATCATCTCAGTGAAAAAGCTAGTCAGCGCGATCATCCGTAACACCCAACTTGGGATAACTCCTATGACTGAGGCGCTCCGGTTACTCGAATTCGGCAGCATCCCCGAGTTTGATACGGCAGCCGCCACCTTCGGGCGTCGCAAAGCATAGCGCGAATTATCGCGCGCAACTTACCCATTGACGCCGCTCAAGGGCATTGTTTGCCATCACCGAAGTTTCCACGTGTCTTCGAGGAGTCCGATTAACTCGATGTGACGTCGCACGACAACGTTCGGCGTCCATTTGGTTTCTTGCAGAACCCCGGTCGTGAGGGCGAAAACGGACACACCATTTTTTTCAGGAAATAACTCTTCTTCTTGTAATCAAAAATCGTAGTTCCTGGCCCGACTGTTCTTGCTCTTATTGAGGAGCACCAAATTCCCCAACCGGTGGGTCCACCACGCCCGTTCGCCATCGCTAAACCACTCCAGCCACTGACTGCCTTCCTTGGGATTTTGCGGCAACACGTGCTCGATACTGATGGTTTTGTGATCGTAGGAAACCCCGGGGTCGTCGGCCAGAATCGAATCGAGGCGTAGCACACATATTTAGGCAACGCTGTCGACGAGGACGAATAGATTTCGCTATCCAACTGCTCCCGGGTGGCTTTCTTCTCATCCTCGCTGAGCTCAAACTCGGTGCTGCGCAGCCCATGCCCGGCAATGAGCTGCTTCAAAAGCGCCATATAGCGGGTCAGTCGCACATTCCGATACAACCGCCGCACCAGCATGCTTGCGGCCAGCCGCTCCAATTTTTCAAAGAACGCATTGAGGAACTTTGGGTCATCACCGTGTTCTTTCAACGCCCACAGGGCCACGGGACGCCAATCGTTATTATTCAACTGGCTGAGTCGTTTCAGCCAATGATTCACGCTCTCCCACAGGGGGCCGCCATGAAAATCCTGGGCGCGCAACCGCACATCGGCTTGAGCATACGGTTCCAGCACCTCATCAATGAACGCCTCCCCCTGCCATTTACTAAGAATCTGCTCGGGGAATTCGGATAGCAGATTCCGGGTGGCATGAGCCTGGGTGAGAATCGCACGTATGTACACAAATAGCGTGCCAAACTCTTCCCGACCAAGCTCCTGCTCCAGGTTCTCCCACCGATCCGCATATTCGCGGCGGGAGCTTTCCGAGATCTCGCCGATCACCTGCGACTTGAAAATATCCGAAGGTAGCAGCGGTAAACCACGCGCATTCATCACATTAAAAATCCGGTATGCACTATTAAGGTCGGGCGTACTCACCACAACCAGCATGGTTCTATCGCGCAACATTTTATACAGGTTCGCCAGATCATTGCGCGTCCAATCGAATAATTGTTCCCGTAGCGCTTTGACGTTATCGCGGATTGCCCGCTGCGATTCCGTCACCGCAAGGTTATTGCTCAACCGAACAACATCTTCCGTGGCATCGCTTTTTTGCACATATTGGTAGAAGAATTCGATGTCCCGCCGCCGCAGGGTGAGACGCGGCTTTGGCTGGTTTCTCTTCCCACTCCACCGCGGGCTTTTTCGACGCGCTCATGGATGTCTTTGCGCAGGCTGGGATCTCCACAATGTCCCGTAATACCGCCAGCAACAGGGTCAGGGTCACGAGTCGTTGTTGCCCATCAATCACCTCGGCGCGTGGCGATTGCGCATCCTTCACCAACACAATGGAACCCAAAAAGTATGGTTCATCCAAGTCACGCTCCAAGGCTTCCTGCAAATCCACAAGCAGTTGCACTGCATGCTCCACACCCCAGGTGTAGGGCCGCTGGTACTCCGGGATGACGAATTCGTATTCGTCGGTGAAGAGTTTGTCCAGGTTGATCTCAACTGCCGCAATTGGCTGCAATGGTACTGTCGTGCCCATTCTTCTCACTCACTGTTGCTACTGGTGGTTTCATAATCCCCCATATACTAGGCGATATTCAGATGCCGGGAAAACTGCAGTTTCATCTCTTACGGTCCGGTATTTTTGCGTCTAACTTGCCTATCATCACCGCATCCTCATGCACCCTCAATGCCCACAGGTTCCCTTCAATAACCTAAAAAGGCTGTTCAGACGTTATATATTAATGTTTGCAAGCAATATAGAACCTGCATACTATTAGGGAATATGAACGCTTATCCGATTGAGATTTCGCAGCTCAGCAAGGATTTCGGGAAAACCCTGGTACCAACAACGTCAACCTCACCGTCACCAAAGGCACAGTCCACGGATTCCTCGGACCCAACGGCGCCGGCAAATCCACCACCATCCGCTGCCTCCTCGGACTCATCCACCCCACCACCGGAACCTGCCGCATCAACAACACCGACCCCACCAAAACCACCATCCACAACATCGCCTACGTCCCCGGCGATGTAGAACTCTTCCCCAACCTCACCGGCAACCAAGTCCTCGACACCCTCGCCAAACTCCGACCCACCGGAGACAACAAGAAAAACGCGCTGAATACATTGAACGATTCCAACTCGACCCCACCAAAAATCCGCACCTACTCCAAAGGCAACCGGCAAAAGTCATGCTCATCGCCGCCTTCGCCGCCAACGTCGATATCCTCGTCCTCGACGAACCCACCTCCGACTCGACCCACTCATCGAACAAACATTCATCAATATTGTTCGAGAACGCCGCAACGAAGGCGCAGCAATCCCTACTGTCTAGCCACATCCTCCGAAGTCCAAGAACTCGCCGACGACATCAGCATCATCCGAAACGGCACCATCGTCGAATCCGGATCCTTGAAACAACTCGCCCACATCCGCGGCGTCCGAATCACGCCACCAACCCCGGACTACGACCACATCCATGAACAAGACAGCGTCAACCCCACCCTCCAACACCTCATCGACCAAGGCGCATCAAACATCACCATCACCCCCGCCAGCCTCGAAGAACTCTTCCTCGAATTCTACCAAGACGGACAAGGCAACCAGGGCGGGCAGGGCCAAACCCACGGTAACCAAGGCCAACAACAAGGAGGGAACACCTCATCCAAATCCACCTGCGTACCCACCGCTTCTTCCTCCTCGCCTGGCTCACACCACTCACCTTATTCTTTGCGTCCATGCCCAGTGCCTATAGCAATAGCTACACAGATGCAGAATCGCTGGCCAAAGTACAGGAACAGATGAGTAATTCATTCGGCCTGGTAGTGATCTACGGGAAAATCCCGGAACCATTCAACTACGCCACCTGGGCTGTTTGGGAAACCACTAGCTGGGGATTCATCCTGCCGCAATCATGGGCCTATTGCTGGGGTCCAGCGTGTCCCGGGGTTTGGAGGAAAGCGGCCAGGCGGAACTGCTGCAATCTAATGGCCTCTCCGCCGGAGTACTTCGCCGCGCCGCACTCACCGTCACCATCCTCACCAGCGTCTTGTGGGGCGTGCTGGTGGCAGTCAGCCTCTGGGCAAATGCCGGGATTTTCAATGATTTTACTGCTAATGGCAGCCTTCTCACCGGATACTCCGCTTTCCTCCTCACCTGCTTCTTTGGCCTGCTGGCCATCATTGCCGGGGAAGCGTTCGGTTCGGTACGCGCGGCCCGGCAGGCTTCCTTCCTGGCGATACTCATCACGTTTAGCACGCGGGTTATCGCCGACGTGCACGACCACCCTTGGCTACATTGGCTCACGCCCTTTGGCTGGGTCAAAGTAGTAAAACCATATCAACATGACGGAAACCAATGGTTGCCCACAATAATATTCACCGCAGTCCTCCTGCTCATGTCCATTCCTATTATTGTGGTCAACCGGGATCTGCATTCCCAATGGGTGCGGCTGCGGTCCCGCAAATACCGCGCCGCCGGCTGGGGCCCATGGTCGCTGTGGTGGCGACTCCAGGGACCCGTCATCGTATGGTGGGCTGTTGCCATCATTTTTACTTCCACCGGATTTTTCGCAATGACCGGGGAAATGAACAGCGTATTTGAAAACTCCCCGGAACAGCAGAGCTAGCGGCACAAATGGTGCCAGATTTGCAGAATGCGTATGCCTACATGTCCGGAATCGTCGTGGGTCTTATCGTGCTGCATGACGATCCAACTAGTGCTCGCCGGGCACAAAGCGGAAAAAGCAAGGATTAGTCACGCTCATTCTTACTACCGAGCAACGCCGCCCCATGCTTTTTCTCCAAAACTTCCTCTACACGATGATTGCCACCATCATGACCCTAATCCCCGCGGCCTTTCTCTCTGCATACGCTGCCATCGCTGATTCCCACGTTTCTGACGATCAGTTCAGTACCGTGGTGTGGGCAATCATTGACCTGATCGCACCAGCGGTAGCATGCTGCGGTATTTCGGCATTATGCTTTGGCGATTCGGACCAGCATCATCGCATGGCTGGTAGTGGCCACCTCAGGTTTCTTGTCGTTCTTCGGGTCGTTGCTAAAACTGGATAAGTGGGTGTTGGATTTGTCGGTGTTTGCGTGGGCTCCGCATACGGTGGATCATTATCGTGGCGCGATTGTGCTGTTAGCGATTGGGCTAGGTTCCTTGCTAGCGGGCACCGTGATTTTCGCTAAACGAGACATCGTGGCGTAGAGAGTAAAAAGCTTATTTGGTAGTGATCCTAAGGATTGCCCAAAAATACACCAACACCTTAACCTCCAAATCGCACATCAGATGATCTTATATCTATTTCACTGGTACCCTAGGAAAGAACAACTGATCGACTATGGGTATGAGGTGGTTCCGTGACGCAGCTTCCGCCGTCGCAAAGCATCGACGATGACTACACGTTCCGGCTACTGGGGGTCCTCACCGCGGCCGGGCGCGAAACCGCCGAAGGGTGGAGCGAGATAGGATTGCTTATCAATTTCGACCCCAACACGTACGAACTGCGCACATTCAGCAACGTTGTGTGGCGCGGCCAGCACTATGATTCCTGGATTACCGATGCACTGCAAAACGAGCTGATAAACACGGCACTCGGTTGGCTTAAAGCGCTTTACGACGCCGGGTATCCGCTCTGGACCTCCATGTTTCTGGGAATAAATTCCGATAAGTATTTCTTATGGGAACCCAGCTATGAGGCAGATTTCGGCCCGTGGCGAGTTGATTTGGAGGGCGACAACTGGCCTGCAGTGGCGGCCGGGCTGCGGAAGATGGGAACAGATACGCAATGAGCCAAGAAGAACAACAAAAGCGAAATGACGATGCGTGGACTGAAATCTGCGCCGCCATAAGCTCGCCAGAAGTGGAGCTATTAGAGCTGCTCATAAAGGATGATAGTGGTGATCTTAATGAAGCAGTCGAATACCTGTTTGGCACAGCTGTGCATCAAGGAACGCTGTACGACATCACCTTACCTGTCCTGCGATTCTGCATTCGCATGCTTGACCAGTTCAGTCCTGAGGCAACGGAGTGGGTGGTGGTATGGATCCAATTGGTTGGGAGCATTATCCGGGACGTTCCCGAAGATCCATACGCGATACAGTTGCACAAGGAGAACGCTTCCGTGGTGGAAGCTTTTGCTTTGCGCTCGACGCCAAGAAAGGTGGCGAATACTATACGCGGGCTTTAGGAGCATGGGCCTGGTATTTTGACGCAGAAGATGAGCTAGCCTACAGGGTTCGTGCCCGCCTCCGGGGATATCCAGTCGATGGTGGCACTGTTGCCGCGTTAGGGGCCTGGGGCGGAGACACCAGCGCCTACCTCACCAGCGATGACCTGGGCGTACGAACAGCTGCCGCTTTTCATGACCGCAGCGAGGCGGGGACAGCTGCGCTAATAGAAGTATTATCCGACCCGAAAACTGAAGACGTCTGGGAGCAAATTATCGAACCAGATGGGCGGATTGATGATGTGGTGGAAGAACTGGTTGCCCGCGATCTTAGCGGGATTGCTGAGGCAGAGCGCACGCGTCTGGAATCTCTGCCTGTATTCTGCCTCTCCATCTACTACCAGCCGTGGAAACCTTTCCTGCAACTCATTAACATAGGAAATGGCAACGGGGTATTGAATACGGAAGCAACCGCACGATTCCTGGGCGCTGTGGTAGACGATGACAGTCTCTGGTACAACGAAAACCCGTACACAACTGACGCGCTCAAAAAAGCCGGACTGCCTTCCAGTAGGAAGGAGTTGCGGAAATTGGTAAAGAGCATGAAGGACTAGCCTGCCCAGGTTCCTCTCCCCACATTCGCTACCCGCCCACGATGACGCGCCGCGTGAGCCCCGCCGCCCGGCGCGGATACCCACGGTCCAGGCGGATTTGTTACGTATGAGCAAGTTGTCTAGTCATTGCTTTCCGATGCACTGCAAAACGAACTGATAACCACGACACTTGGTTGGCTTAAAGCGCTTTACGACGCCGGGTATCCGCTCTGGACCTCCATGTTCCCGGGGATAAATTCCGATACACGCTCTTACAGGGACCCAGCGACACAGAAGATTTCGGTCCCTGGTGAATTGGGTGGGAAGGCAATAACTAGCCTTTTGGCAGCGGCTGGGTTCCTGAAGATAACCGACTAAATATTCCTCATTACCCTTGAACTCGACCCCGAATATGATCCCGAGCTCGCGTTCGAAGCGCCATTCTAACCTCATCATAAATAGTTGTTGAAGTTTGTTCCGCAGTCTCAACTGATGCCACTAAAGCGTACTTAATCTCTTCTTTTTTTGCGAAGATGCTGCGCATCATCCATGCATTCAACATGGATAGAGAAAGCATCTCCTTCTACAAAAAGTCATGGCACGAGTCCCTTCAATTATTTCATGCTGAAGGCTGCCTCTTCTTGCCGCATAGTATTCAGCCTCGGAACGATCAACTGTTTCAGACCATTTTTCTTCAAATTCAAAATATACTTTTGAACCACGATATTGATTAAGCGTACCGACTGTTGGTGCTGCAAATGCAAGTGTAACTGTAAAGCGATGCCATTCCGCTTTGGAGCGAAGTGACAGGGGCAATGGAAGATTGTGAGTATGTCGTTGATCTTTAGTGATGCTTCCGCCTGCAATCACCATTGCTCTATTCCTTGCCGAAAACCCCTAAGCGGCTGGGATCAAGACAGCCATAGCCCAGAAGTGGAGTTAATTGTTTTTCGATTTTTCTTTGAGATCAAGATCTTTTTTCCATTCTCCCCAGCTGCTGGCATGTACCAAAAGAGCACGGACAAGGAGGGGATGATATAGGGCATCGGGTAAATTATTCTCCGAATTTCCTTCTTCTAAAATATCGAAAAGCTTGCTAGCTTCATGTGTTACTAAAGCAGCAGCATTACTCGTTCCAATGCAAAACTTTGTGCCATTGATTGCGCCTCCTCGACTAGGAACGGCGGCACGCACCCCTGGCTCCCGACTACAGAGGAATCTGCAATCTCTAAATCAATATTTCCTTGCTGTTCTGGTGTTATTACTGGGCGTTTATACACCACACGTCCACCCATATAATACAAATCTGGTTTAATGGATCGATTGATACCAGGCCCTCGCCCACTATAGTGTGCGGGAAAATTAGCACGATTGACATCTAAAACGGTATCCGGGACCTTAATAGCATCTGCCTTATCATTATGTGTAGCACCTATAGTTAAGACATTGATGGCATCACCTGGCGAAAGAATTCCCAACAACAAGGAATTATTAAAGGTTGCTTGAACTGCTGCAGTTCGCGCAGATTCAATATTGCTCAGGGCCTCAACAGGGATCGTGATCGGAATTTCATTATGGTTACCAGCACTCACGATAAATAATAAATTATAATTAACTGCAAGCCAATCAAGCACTCTTCCGCCGGGACTCATCCTGCGAGTAAGCACACGGGCTGGGTCACCAATAGACAGATTAATAATACGTACGCTAGGCGCCACGGCCTCACTATCTCCATCGCCCTCCATAATCCTTCTAACTGCTCTAATTAACAGATCAGGAAATAAAACATTGGAGATTACCTGTTCTGTGCAACCAATGCCTTCTACAGACTCCATAATTGGACGTACATAAAGAGGCCTATCCAATGGGGAATCAGGCTTATTTAAATCCCCATGGATAATTAGTGACGCCATCTCAGTACCATGCTGACGCTTTATTACCGGATAATGATTTTCAAGATCATCGGGATCATCTATTATTAATCGTCCTCGGAGAGCACCATGATTCGAAACAGGCAATCCATCAAGCAACGCAACCCTTGGCTTTCCTTGAATTCGCTCCCCCTCATTAAGAGCAATGCCTTTTATTAGATCATCATCAGCGATTGAATCATTATCTTGCCACCCAAGAGCCATTGGCCTATATGGGCTAACAAACATGATCTCATCAACTGTCAATAGTTGTACAGATTCAGCACCTTCAGCTAAAAACAATTCCACTTGCTGTATTGGCAACTCAACTAAAAGCGCATGGTAGTTAATTTCTGGGATTAGGGCTCTGCTGATGACTTTTTCCAGCCACATTCGATACATTATTCCTAACAATCTCTTCAGCTTTAATCTGCTTGATTTTATCTTGTCGATACCATAATTCCACTTCAACTTGAACAAAACTCTGGGAGTTTCCAATTACTTCAAGTCGTTCTTTCCATTCCTCATAGAGACCTGTTTCTTGAATCCGATCTTGTGGGCCCCAATGTCTAATAGCAACAAGTTGTTGAAACATTTCTTTGAATTTATAAAGCCCACGATCCAATGTCACCTTTGGATCCGACTTCCATTTTTCAAAAAGCTGCAAGAGCTCCTCAATAGCCGCCATGTTGGACATTACGAGATACAAGGAATGTGATACCAGCTTGTCAGTTTTGTTTCCTTCCTCATCCTTTAAATAAAAATCGTCATCTGGTTCCGTATCATCACCTACGAATTCAGATAGGAATTCGAGTCCCTCAATCTTGTTGATGGCATTGCAAAAAAATCTTTGACGCTACCAGCGAGGTCAAACACAATAACTAAATTTGGATCGACTTCATCCGGGATACCAACCCCCATTTTTGCCCGCTGAGCCTCAAAAGTTGCAACTAGCTTACGAAATTGCGGTTCAATCCGACTTACTTGACGACTTGAATTTGGCGTGACCAAATTCGGAAACCCTTTTTCCGTTTACGTTCTCCCACTATTGCGGGCCCCAAAAGGCAAGAAGTGGTCTTGATTCACTGGTCATTGTGTCACCTGTTCACGGCGATGCTCAATACGTTCTCGTGCAATACGACGCATATTAGCATCTGGAGATTCCAAAATTGCACGACGGCGAACGTCCAAGGCAAATTCTTCTAGTTCAGCAAAGCTAGCACCAGCAAGTTTATCAGCTAGAGTTCGTGGCGTGTACCCAAGATCTCCACCAAATCGAGAGGCAAGTTTTTTTCCAAAAACCTGACAGCCTGCGCACGTGTAGGCGTCGCAAGTTTAACCTTAATTTGGAAGCGCCGCCATGCTGCACGATCCAACAATTCGCTGTGATTAGTCGCCCCGATAAAAATGACATGCGCCGGAAGTCGATCGATCTGCAGCAAAAAGGTCGATACTACGCGCTTGATTTCGCCTGTTTCATGCTCATCAGAGCGTTCTTTCGCAATGGTATCAAGTTCATCAAAGAACAACACGCACCGACGAGTCCGCACAAATTCGAATGCATCATCCAAGCGAGCCGCAGTTTCACCAAGAAAACTAGAGATAATATTTTCGTACCGAATAACATAAAGTGGCAGCATCAATTCAGCCGCAATCACTTCAGCTATAGTTGTCTTTCCATTACCTGGTGGACCTGATAGCAGCAGTCGATTCCGAGGCTCAATACCATAGCTACGAAGCAGATCACCACGTTGTTGCTCCTCGATAAGCTCAGTCACCACACGACGTGGAATGGGCGCCAATTCCATATCATTTAGCCGCCGCTCGGGGGTGACCTTATAAACGAGATCATGCACCGTAGCAGTGCGATCATCACTCATGCCCTGGCTACTTTGCCCTGTTGTGGTAATAATTTCAGATAATCGATCAGCAAGAAGATGATGCTGTTTAGCCCGCTCCTCTGCGATTACCGACTCGACGAGAACTTTGAAACGCTCCCGGTCACCTTGTTTTTCTGCTGTTACAAGGTCCAGAAGCAGGTCAGCACGTGCCACAATCCCTGCCTCCTTCAAATAGATATTCCACTTAACTCTCGTGTGAGTTTACCGACAAGCACGTAATTTTACTGGTAAGCCGCACTATAACACCCCCGTAAGACATTTTTTTCTAGCAGCTACTTTTGCCACTTCAATTTCCTGGCTCTTGGCTCTCCCCCACATCCGCTACCCGCCCACGATGACGCGCCGCGTGAGCCCTCGCCGCCCAGCGCGGATGCCCACGGTCCAGGCGGATTTGTTGCGTATGAGCAAGTTGTCTAGTTCGTCAGCACTGGCGTCGGGCAGGCGGGCGAGGAGATAATCTGCCACTTGGAGGCCGTCGGCCTGGTTGTGCAGGATGTACATTGCGGTGGCTATGTGTTGGCGGCCCATCCGGGAATTGTTGCCGGAGCCCATGCCCCCACGCGGTAGTCGTCGAGGGGGACGCTGAGTTCTCGACAGAGCGTTTCCATCAGGGTGTTGTTGAGGGCAATGGTGTAGCCGCGGTGACCTGCGGATTGCCGATGTTCGGTGAGGGCGGCTTGGATCCATTCCCAGAGGGCGGACGCCATTTGTTTGGGAACGCCTTCATATAGGGCTTTGCAGGTGACGTACTTTTGTGGAGTTGGTTTCTAGCGGTCGCCAGATTTCGTCCATGAGTCACCCTGCCATCTTGTCGCTTCCGTACTTTTGGCTTCACTCCCACCCTACCTGTTGCGAGTGGCGGATGAGTGCTTTTGTCGCCTGATGGTGTCGCGGCGTGGCGCAGGGTGGGGCCTGTTAGGGTTTAAAGCAGGAGTTGCATGGCTGCTTGTTCCTGCTTCGCCAAGGATTTCAGCAGTTCTGATGCTTGCTCAACGTAGGTTCGGTCACCGGTTGCGCCGACTTGTTCTGAATAGCGCGATCACTTGGGACCAATCGTGCGCAATGTTTACGAAGGCGCTGTGGGCGCATTGATGTTCTCCGCCCCGGTGAGCTGGTGGGCTTCCTGCAAGAAATCCCGGTACATGTTGCGGAAGAGGGCCCCACCGGTGCCGGCACGCTCCATGAGCATGGCGGTGGTAGCAAACTCTTCCTGCACGTTATCGGAGGTGTCGTACCAGCACAGGATCTCCCGACTAGTTTTCTCGATACCCTTATAGCACAGGTTTTTAATGGGTGGGTTGAGGTAGGTCGCGGCGTTCTTGCGAATCGCAGTGGCGACCGTCTCCGCAAAGGTTTCGCGGGTCATGGGGTGCGGACGCTCGGGGTCGATGGCCAGGGTGAAGTACCGGTTTCGTGATGACATGGGCCCTTTCTCATTGCGGGCCAGGGCCAGGCTTTCCAGGGATGTCACCGCGGTCGTGCCTTGCTGCTGTGTGTCCACCAGAAACGCCTGGTGGTCGTCGTATCCGCGGATGGCAACATAGTGACCGGCAAAGTGGGTGGGTTGCGAGAAATATTCCAGATAATAGCAGTCCAGCTTCAGGCCGACCACGTGGCCGGCGTCGAGAAGCTCTTTGACCATCCGCCACGCTTTGGCCTGCGAGGTTGTTTCTTTAACCGTGAGCAATAGACCAAGGTTTGTGGCAATGTTTTTCGGTGATAAGATCTGGTTTTATGCGACCGCCAAGGAAGGGGAAGTCCATGGTTTTCATTTTTCCATATGGTGTAGGCCAGCCCCTCCCCAGGCCGAAGAGCATGGGTTCGCTCAGGTGTATGCCGAGTTGCCCCAGCAGGGTTCCCACAGTGGTGGTTTCGCAGTGTTGACCCACGAATGGTTGCGTGTCGATCATCACGATTCTTGTTTCCTTCCGATTGCGCAATTTCGGCTGGTCCGCGCGCCGCCAAACGTTGGCGTGTGACTACCGCCGACGTTAGCAAGCGGGGCGGACATGAAACGTGGTGGGGCGCTGTGGGCTGCCAAGGTTGGGGGTACTGTCCGAGAGTTGCGGTAGACTGCGGTGTGATCATCATGGAGCAGCAAGGGATGTAAGGAACGTGTACATTGCCGCAGAAAACTAATCGGGCAGCCACGAATGTTAAAGTGCACGGCCAACACTACACGCCCCCGAAACTTGCGGAGTTTCTTGCTGATCATGTTGTCGCCGTTGCAGATCTGGATAGGTCGGAGTTGACCATTATTGATCCTGCCTGCGGCGATGGGGAACTACTAGTTGCAGTTGTACATTCGCTGAAAAATGCTGGCTACCTGGGCATTCTTAAGCTCATCGGTTACGACATTGATGCCGCTGCGGTCGAGCAGGCACGTGCTAGGCTGCACAACATCACCCGCAACGCACAGGTGATTCAGGGGGATTTTTCTTCTGCACCAACGGGAACTACCAACACATTCGGTGGATATTATCATCACGAATCCACCCCTATGTTCGCACGCAAAACTTAGGCCATGAGACGGCACAACTCTTGGCCGAAGAATTCCATCTCACTGGCCGGGTTGATCTCACACATCCTTTTGTTACTGCTAGTTCCCCGGCTGCTTACGGCACATGGCACGTTGGGGTTATTGTGCTCGAACCGGTTCCCTGACCACCCTGGCCGGCGAGAACATTCGCCGCACTTTCATGGCCGGTGACCTGCATATTGCCGAACTCTACGATCTTGGCGACACCAAGCTATTCCAGGCCGCGGTGCTTCCCGCCATTGTTATTGCCACTCGCACCACTTTACGACGCGAAACCCCACGGTTCGTCAGCGCCTATCACACCCCAACCAGCACTTCCACCGCTAATCTGGGGCTTTTCGACGCCCTGAACGCCCCCACCAGCAGCATTGCCGCCCACAACGGTAAACTTTACGACGTCCGGGTCGGCACCCTCCACATTCCCTGATGACACAAAAACGCCGTGGCGACTTTTCCGACCCTACGGCGGATGAGTGGCTTGCCACGATTAATGCCGCAACCTGGCGATCCTTCGGCGATGTGGCAAAAAAATCCGGGTTGGTATCAAAACCACTGCGGACAATGTGTTTTTAGCCAACGATTGGGAGCACCGCGCACCTTCGGTGGAGCCGGACTTGCTGCACCCACTCATCACCCAGCACAACATCACTCCCTGGGCCATCTCACCGCACCTTACTATGCGGGTTTTATACCCTTATGACCTCACCTCGGAGAAGCGACGTGTTCTCAATATTGATGGCTGGCCCGGCGCGAGATCATACCTGTTACAGCACCATGACCAGTTGAGTGGTCGTGCCTATGTGGTCAAGAGTGGGCGTGAATGGTACGAAATTTGGGTGCCGCAACGACCAGCATTGTGGGCAGCACCAAAGATTGTGTTTCCCGATATTAGTGACACTCCCCGTTTCGCGTTGGACACGTCGGGAGCAATTGTGAATGGGAATTGTTATTGGATTTCCCTGGCGGATATTGGTGATGAGGATATTGCGTATTTGATGCTTGCCGTGGCGAATTCTTCACTGGGGGTGCGGTATTACGATGAGGTGTGTGGGAATCGACTGTATTCAGGGAAGCGCCGGTGGATCACCCAATACATTAACCGGCTGCCTCTACCCTACCCCGACACGGATGCGTCACGTGAGCTAATCGCCTTGGCGAAGCAGCTCGTGGCAGGGAGGGATGCTATGGGAACAGGGATGATGCTGTTGGGCGGTTGGATGAGCTTGTTGAGAGGGCGTTTATGTTATCACCTGCATTGGTTGAACTATGAGCTTAGTGACGTTCAATCCTTTTCAATTTTTCTCGTTGATATCAAAAACATTGATTTCAACTAGACGATCAAGAATGTCAAGCAACGCCGACGTGCGTTTTTTTATCTTTTGTCTGTGCTAGACCGCGAATAACCAAATCTAGAATCCGATATGAACGAGTCTGCATATTTGCTATATCGTTCCCATTGATTTCGATGAAACGATGCAATGCAAGATCAATTAGATCATCGACCTTATCAGTCGTTTCTTCCAAACAGGTTAACAGTTGCGGAATCGCATGAATATAACTTGGCGATTCAATGAATTCCTTCAGGAAATTTGCAAACGGATAGAGTTTATGTCCCCTCAGAGACCAGCAAATTCCACCTACCATTTTACGAACTTCGTCATCTTTGTCATACATCAATTTACGTAGCACATCCAAAACAAGCTCAGAACTCTGGAATTTACCGATCATCCCAGTGCAAGCTTTGGCGACACCCTTTCGAATATCAACATCAGCTGCAAGAACGCGCTCCATAAGTTGTGAACGGTTCCAATGGCATGCTGCAAAAATGGCTATACTACCACCAGCTTCTCTTACTTTTTGGTTCCTCAGTTTAAGCATTCGATCAACAATCGGATCAATCTTCTCTGGAATAGAATTACCGATATATAAAATCAGCCTTTCAACTGATCTTGTTGTCAGAAGGATGTCATCAGTATCAATTAACTGTTCAAAAGCTTCACTTGCAATCACGGGTTCATGCCGAAGGCTAGCAGTAACTGTATAGGCGACAGATGTTCGAACGCTAAGAGCTGGATCGCTGGCCCATTTCACGAGGTGAGGGCTACCTTCGCAGTCCGTATTCCGTCTTTATCATAAGACAACAAATTCGCAAGGGAATATGCGAGGCTTCCTCTTGTGGTGTTAAGTCCTTCAAACTCTAGGTCACGGTTGGGAGAGATATTATTCGATAAATCGCTTTTTGATCTGAAAGAACACAAAGCACGATCTATGACTTTCTCAACCAAATCAATAGGAACATCTTCGGCAAGGTGTCGTAATGACCAGCCTAAGTACTTATCGCATTCGCCCAATCCGAGATTTGCAATATGCCTGATTGCCTCAAAAACCACTGGCTTCACTATCTGAAATATTTGCTTCGGAAAAATCCCCACAAAATAGCACTAGGAAAGACGAAATTTAGCTCTAGGGTCATTTTTCATGGCTAAACCAGCAAAACGTAATGGATCTTCAATCACAGATTGCTTTTAGCAACATTGACAACTCATAAGCTCCGCCTTCTAACGAAAAACATCTTGCTCATCATGGTATTTTTTTGCATGGCCTGGAGCCACTGCTGGTCAGACATTTTAGCAGCGGCTTTCGAACTGATTGGTGGGCCAACAACACCACCAGTAACGCATGTTGGCAGAGCTAATACTTCAGAACTAAATTTTCGCTTATATTCAGCAAGCCGTTGAATTCCGAGAGGACTTAACCTGCCACAATCAAGTGCCGATAAAAATTTAAAAGCTGTACGACCAGGAAGTAGTTTATCCTTATATGACCGTTTCCCTCGTACAGCTCTATACCATGCCTTATATGACTCCTTTTCATACGCAACATGGAGATCACAAAACTTATCTTCAAGTAATTCATAAAGCTTGCTAGAAACATGCGGAGCAATAACTTGCACTACTTCACGGAAAAATCAAATTGGCGACTGAAGCATCACTGCATTGAAGTCTGCCGTGATTTTTCTAAAATTAGTTCAGCAGCCCAATCAGCAAAATATTCAGGATTAGCTTTGAATGCATGGAAGAGTAATGCTTGTACCGAAACATGTTTATCATCGGCTAGTTTATGCAAAAGCGGCTCAATTTCTTCTGGTCTAGTTGATGCCAGTTTAGCAAGTGCATGAGCAGTACCATTGTATAAGGCCATGCCAACATCGGCTGTCCCCTCATTCGAAGGAAATAGAAAGTTAAGATAAGCTTTTAGATAATTGAGTTTCGTAAGAAATACTTTCCTTTTTCTATTTTGCGTATAGCATCAAGAAGATAAGGAATTATTTTTTTCTAGAAATAATTTCGGCTCTGATTTAACCAGTTGTTCAATATTTGCATTAAACCCATCATTATGGTATCTAAACACCGTGATTCCAGTATCATTCTTCGATTTTAAGATACTCTCCAAACAAGCATTAAGTAGTTCAGTCATCCAAGAAGGTTTATGTTGTGTCAGATCACCAAACCATATCCATAACTCATCATCACCTAAACTCAAATCACCAGATCGTGCTACATCCAATAAAAGCTCAAGCAAAGGACGACTCTTGTGTATTTCTACCCATGATAGAAATCGTAGAATTTGTTCAGAGTCCTTAGATGGATCGTATCTTTCAGCGAGAAATTTTATTGCGATCTCATCATGGTTACCTATTGCATTATGCAGAGAGGTATGAGCAAACAATTGCTGTTCAGGATCATCACTATCGAACCACTTCCGAATAAGTCCCTTATCATAGAGCAGTCTAAACCAATTAGGCCCAGTGAGTTTCAGCCACAAACGTTGTCCCAACTTTGGGTTGTCATCATAATCTGTAAGACCAAATCAAAATCTTCATCTTTAGGCGAACCAATATCCCCAAAGATAATTATAACTATTTGTTTAACATGGAAACGAATCTTCTTCTCAAGAAGCAGTCCCTCAATTTCTTCACGAAACCTTTCAAAATCCTCTTCTGCTAACAGCACTTCCAGGATTTGACGTACCTGGGGTCGTCGAAATAATCCTTGTTCTTGTGAACATAGGAATTCGACCAAGGTTTGCCCCTCAGACAACCATTGCCGGGCAAACACATAGTCGAAAAATGCTTCGTGGAAAAAAAGAAACATGCCGGTTATCAATGACTAGAAGATTTTTCGGATGCCAATATTTCAGCATCCTTGATATAGTCGTTGCGATTAAGTTCCCTTTTAGCAATGGAAAGAACTTGCTTATTGCTCATGGTTTCGGCAATGAGTTCCAATGTATCGCTAAAACGAAGTTCTGGATGAGCTATTTTTGCATAATTTTTGCTTTCGATCCCAGAAAGCATTAAACAAAGATATAGGCGTAGTGAAACTGTACGCATCCGGTTGATCTACGATTTCTTTAAAAAGCACAAGACGTAATGGCAGTCTTAACAGCTCTCGTTGTTTTACTGTAAGCCTTGCAATATCACCCCCTATTTTCATTACCGCATTAGCTACAACATCATCAGATAAATCATTAACAGTGATGCGCTCAGCCTGCCATTTTTCAACAATCCTACGAATTCGATGATCATTTTCAAGATCAAAAAGGCGACACGCTACAATAACTCGTATACCCTCCGCCATAGCCTCATCAATCAAGTCTGCCACAGCGTCATAACTATTAGGCAGCCGTCCTGACATTAGTGATATGGCATCAAGTTGATCAATAACCAAGACAGCATCACGCTCATTAGCGGCCCGTTGCAATGAAGCAACTGGCGATTTTGGTAACTCTAGTCGCTTCCCCAGCTTTTTCGTGGAATTGAAATCTGCGCACCGATCAAGACGAAATGCTAAAACTTCGGCATTCTGGGATTGTAGTTTTTCTACCAATTGGTTAACCACAGCACTCTTGCCACTACCAGCGACACCAACAATAAAAGACAGTCGAATCGAATCCAGCTGGTTAATAAGTTCGGTAGTTTCATCTCGGAGGATCTCGGGGTCAAGAAGTTCTCGCTGAACACTACGTTGCCACCTCGCAGTTGCGTCCCGCACCTTATCCCTAGCAGTCTGCTTGGCTTTATCTTCGGGAACAAAAATTTCTTTCTGCGCTAATAAATCAAGTAATTCATTCTTTGTAAGACGCTTCCGCAGATTATCCAGTAGCACTGAACCAATGGCACTAAACAATACCGACCCCTCAGCACCATCCAGCATTGCTTCAGCTAGTGTAATGACTATCTTCTTGTACTCTCCCTCATCCATAACGGCAAAATGCATACCTTGAAGCACTTTCCATACTTCTTCTCGACTACCAAGAGACTCAAGCTCAGCAAGTTTTTCAAATTCCCGCATTAACTCCTGATTAGCAGATACGTACTGCACAAAGCTATTAAAATTATCAGATTCCCGAGCATGGTTACTTAGTTCACGGAGTTTTGTACATGATATCATGGACCCAAAATGGTATTGGCGTTTAGCCGCAACATGTGACCTCGCTGCCTTAAAAATCCTCTTTCTTTCTAAAGAATCTATGGTCCACTTATCACTAGTATCTTTTTGACGCTTTACTTGAAAGACGTGAGTAGAATCATGCTCATCAACATAGGTAAATTCGGATCCTTCAGCTAAATCTGGATCAAGATCCTCATATGTTATGCTGCGACGCTCATCCTGAATACACTTCAGGGCATACTCAACAGCCCAGATCAACTCGTATTGATTACCCTTCTTATCAGAATATCCACCACTGGTACCAGGATGCTTCATGCCATCAGTCACGTCATAATCTTCTCATAAAACTTCATGAAGAGGCTACATAAATAATCAAAGCTGATTCAACTGCTAACCTTACTTGGGCTGTTGCCCAATAATGTTCCACCTATTTTTTAATAAATCTTGTAAGATCTTCAATAAAAAACCGATCAATCGCATTGATTTGTGTCGATAGCAAAGGATCAGTTTTCATCTCAGGTAGGAGATCACAATAATACACACCATCAAGAGGATTGAGCTTGATAGTGTATCCCTTAAAATGCCCAGGCAGAAAGGTTTTGCTTGTAAGGAAATTCGGCTCTTTCCCCTTTCTTTGAACATCATGTAAAAAGATCGCAAAGTGCGGAGTTAAAGCATCGGCCAATCTATTGTATAGAAATTTATCAATAAATACTTTATCGATTCGGTCTTTACTTGATGTTTTTACCGAACCAATAGCCTTTAAATCTCCTTCAACTTCAATCATGAGATCGTGTTGGTAATTCATCTTGAATTGTTCAACACCCTGATCATCTTTAACCGGAATACGTAGCACTCCCGAGCGGCACTCCACGCCACACTCACGAACCGCTAGTTGTATAAACCTTTCAAAAAGGTCACCATTAATCTTCTTTGCTCGGTTTCCATTACCTAGCGCATCTAATGCTGCACCAATAGATTGTTGCGCAGTATAGATCATTCGAATGAGTGTTTCACGATGTGTGGGGGTGAATTCGCAACCATCATGAGCTATACAATCAAGTGTCGCCAAGAATAACTCACGAGATGTTAGGAACTGGTCAGCCTCATAGAATAACTGTGTATTGATAGGGTCGGGAAATAAGGTAATCAGCTTCAGAGTTATACTGGAAAAACCTATACTGCGGGGTATTCCGGGCAACCAGTTCTGCTTGAATATTTCCCGCCTTTTCTCGAAACTCCACAAAAGCTTCCGCAAAGTCAAGATAATCTCTTACTTTCACAAACTTTCTTTTATCCGCAGCCCAATCCCTCAACTTTATTATGCTCACCGGATAGACTCCCTGCGCTGGACGGCGGCTTTATCGTATTCGAAACCATTCTTTCTCGGTTTTATGTGGGATCATACGTAACCGTTCGGCAGCCCAACCGTTGTAGCGAGGATCAAGTTCACATGCCAAGAATCGCCGGCCCAGCTGTGCCGCAACAACCGCGGTTGTTCCCGAACCAGAGAATGGGTCGAGAACCATGTCACCAGCGGGAGCTGGCGAACACAAATTTTCGTACCAGTTCCTCGGGTTTTTGGGTTGGGTGTGAGTTTTCTCATTCATTCCATTGCAGGTAGTGGGAACCTCAATGACGTCTTTTGGTTTCGCCCCCATCGGATGCGGTGCCCACTGGTCCCGTTTCTTACCGTTCCCGTAGGCGGAGGTTTCGGCCTGTGGATGGTTGGGATATCTCAACGTATGCGCATTATATGGGATGCGCACATAGTCAACATTAGTGAGCTTCTGCCGCCTAGACTTGCGCAAGTGAAGGATAGATTCATGGAACGACCCCAATCATTGCCCAGGTTTGCCTTTGTTTTTATAGTGCCAAATCAGCCATCGGGATGCTGCGAAAATACTGAGAGGCTGGGTGTTTCAGGTCAGCCAAGATTTCGGAGAAACCACACACGTAAAGGCTCCCCTTGGGGGATAGTATCCGCTAGCCTGCGCAATCCATTCCATACTCCATGTAATGTATGCTTCCTGGGATTCAAAAATTATCCCAGTCGGCCTTTTTTAATGTTGTAGGGTGGATCGGCAAATATGAGGTCAACAGAACCATCATCCAGAGACTTCAACCATGCGAGAGAATCTCCTGATAGATGATTCCTTCTGGGGCTATAACCTGCTTATGGTATTCGCCTATTCCCACTGGAATGAACTCAGGCATGTCTGCACGATTAGTCACCAAGCGAGCAGTAACATCCGCGATTTCAAACAAAGTATCGGGTGAATTATTCGTCACTATTTCTCCAAATATAAACTCGCTCCCCTGTATTCAGAAAGCAGTTTAAGCCTACCTGGCTCTCCAAAACCAGACGTGCCCCCAGCAGATCATGCCGTAACAAGGTTGGCTTTTACTCCAACGCTGGTAAGCAACCGTCGCAGCTAGCACTAGGATACCGCCTACCCAGAAATGCGGCATCCACAGGAATATCCGCCACCAGCCGTAACGTGAGAGTGATTCTCCGCCAGGAGCTTTATGATTCCCGGCGCGGAACCGACCAGTCCATAGGCCATGAGCAGGACCCCCGAGACCCAGCCGAAGGCCAGCCGCAGCCAGCGGGGCACCCTAATGGTGTCCGGGTATAGGAGGGCACACCCAAAAACGACAAAACCCAGCTTCACCAAGCCAGAGATGAATACAACAACGACGAACCAGGTGGGTCGTTCCTGGGCCAGCTGCAGCCCATTTCCTTGAAGGACCGTGTCGACCAACCATGGGGAGCCCAACGCCCAGGATAGGCTGATGCTGCCGAAGAAGCCCCACCATAGCATCATGGTGATAGCTAACGCCCGCGGCCACCCTGGCATTTCGACCCTCTCTTTATCAAAACGGTTTACTTCTTCTTCCCCCAGACGCACGCCCTGATTTGAATTCGACTACGTCCCCGTCGGCCATGACATATTCTTTGCCTTCTTGCCGTACCTTGCCGGCGGCGCGGGCGGCGGCCATGAGCCGGCGGCGTCGAGATCGTCGAAGGACACGATTTCGGCTTTGATGAAGGCCTGTTCGAAATCGGTGTGGATCACGCCGGCAGCCTTGGGGGCGGTGTCGCCCTGGTGGATGGTCCAGGCGCGAGCTTCTTTGGGGGCCGGCGGTGAGGTAGGTTTGCAGGCCCAGGGTGTTAAAAACCCGCCTTGGCGAGCGAGTGGAGGCCGGGTTCGGTTTGGCCGATGGATTCGAGGAGTTCCTGCGCTTCGTCGTCGTCAAGCTCTAGCAGTTCGGCCTCGGTTTTGGCGTCGAGGAACACGCAGTCGGCGGGGGCCACCAGGTCGCGGAGCTCTTGCTTTTTTTGGCTTCGTCGGTCAGGACTGCTTCGTCGGAATTGAACACATACAGGAATGGTTTGGCGGTCATGAGGTGCAGGTCGCGGACGAGCGCCAGGTCGATTTCGCCGGAGCGGGCGGCGCTATAGAGGGTACGGCCGTCCTCCAGGATAGTTTGCGCGGTTTTGGTTGCGGCCACGGTGTCGGCAAGCTCTTTGTTTTTCCGAGCTTCTTTCTCCAGTCGCGGCAGGGCTTTTTCGATGGTTTGCAGGTCGGCGAGAATCAGTTCGGTATTGATGGTATCAATGTCGCTGGTGGGGTTGACTTTGCCGTCCACGTGGATGACGTTTTTCGTCGGCGAAGGCCCGAACCACCTGGCAGATGGCGTCGGCTTCCCGAATGTTGGCGAGGAAGGCGTTACCGCGGCCCTCGCCGTGGGAGGCGCCCTTGACGATGCCAGCAATGTCGACAAAGGACACGGTGGCGGGCAGGATGCGTTCGGAGGAGAAAATTTCGGCGAGCCGCGCAAGGCGGGCGTCGGGCAGTTCGACCAGCCCAATATTGGGGTCGATGGTGGCAAAGGGATAGTTGGCGGCCAAGACATCGCTACGGGTCAGGGCGTTAAAAAGAGTTGATTTGCCAACGTTGGGCAGTCCGACGATTCCTAGGGTTAAGCTCACGGGCACAAATTTTATCACGCTTATTGGCGCCCACCCACGGCGACGGCCGTCGACAAGCAATGCACCCATTTGGAGCTAACCACCTATTGCCACAGATTCACTAACAGGGGTAGTTTAGGGGCAAAGCTATTCTCATAAAGTGGGACAGGGTTTCCATTTTTTGGGACAGAGTGACTAGAATCAGCACGATATCCCGCAAGGGAGTCCTGGCACAAAATTACCGGAAAGGGTGTCTCATGACACAAGAAGCTGCTCCCACCCAACGGAGAGAGGTCTTTTCGACCCGTTGGGTATTTGTGCTTGCCGCTATCGGTTCCGCAGTGGGGTTAGGCAATATTTGGCGCTTCCCCTACGTGGCCTTTTGAAAACGGCGGTGGCGCATTCCTCATTCCTTATCTCATTGCCCTGCTCACCGCCGGCATTCCCCTGCTCTTTCTCGACTATGCGATGGGGCACCGGTATCGCGGGTCTGCGCCGCTCATCTTCCGACGGTTTAAGAAATGGTCGGAACCCGCCGGCTGGATCCAGGTGGGAATCTGCTTCTTCATCACCATTTACTACGCAGCAATCATTGCCTGGGCAGCCCTCTACACCATCAAATCTATCACCCTAGCCTGGGGTGACCAGCCGGAACAATATTTCCAGAAAGAATTCCTCCACCAGGACGCCACCCATGTGCTGTCCACCGAATTCGTGTGGCCCATCTTTATCGCCCTTGCTGTCGTGTGATCGCCTCTATCATCGTGCTTGCCATGGGTGTGGATTCGGGCATCGGGAAGGCATCGAAGATCTTTATGCCCATCCTGACCGTGCTCTTCGTCATTGTGGTGATTCGTGCCCTGTTCCTGGAGGGCTCCGCCGACGGCTTGAACGCCTTCTTCACGCCCAACTGGTCGGCACTTTCCAACCCATCGGTGTGGGTCGCCGCATACGGGCAGATTTTTCTACTCGCTGTCGGTGAGTTTCGGCATCATGATGACCTACGCCTCCTACCTCAAGCCACGCACAAACCTGACCGGTACCGGCATGGTGACCGCGTTCGCTAACTCCTCGTTCGAAGTGTTGGCGGGCATCGGCGTGTTCTCGGCACTGGGGTTCATGGCGGCCCAAAGCGGCACCACCGTGAAAGATGCGGCCTCCAGCGGCATCGGCCTGGCGTTTATCGCCTTCCCCACCATCATTAATGAAATGCCGGGCGGCGCCATTTTTCGGTGTGCTGTTCTTCGGCTCGCTCACCATCGCCGGCTTCACCTCGTTGTTCTCCCTGTTCGAGGTCGTGGTGTCGGCCGTGCGCGACAAGCTGAACTTGCCGCGGAAGCAAAACCGCCATCACCATGGGCGTCATCATGGCGGTCTTGTCGCTGGCACTCTTCGCCAATACCGGTGGCATCGTCAACCTCGATATCATGGACAAGTTCACCAACAACGTTGGCATCGTGTCCATCGCCCTCATCCTGATCGTGATCCTGGACTGGGTGCTACGCCGCATCGACGAATTCTCCACCCACCTCAACATGGTGTCGTCCTTCCGGGTAGGCACTATGTGGCGGATTTGCGTGGTCAATATCACCACCCTGGTGCTGGGCTTCACCCTGTTCCAAGAACTATTCGGCCTGCTCAAGGAGCCATATGGTGGCTACACCACCACCCAGGTGGGCATCTATGGTTGGGGCGTACTCGTCATTATCCTGGTGGCAGCGGCCATCCTCACCACAATGAAATGGCCCGAGGGTGTGCCACTTGACGGCCCGCCCGGCTCGGACTTCGGCGTCGACCCCGAGGTGGAACGGGTACCGAAGATCCCGCAGCAATACAAGCATGACGAACGGCCCCGGATCGCCGGCTTTGCTGTCGAGCAGTACACAGACGAGGAGTTGCACTCATGACCGGCATCGCAATCACCATGATGATTATGTTCATGATCGTCATTTGGGGTGGACTGGCAGCCACGCTGGTGCATTTACAACGCCACCCCGACGAACAATCCGGCCACTTTGGCACGCACCCGCTCACCACGGATGAGGTGCTCATCGCCCAGGAAATCCGCGACGACGTGTAACGCGTAGCCCAACCAGGCGCCCGGGTGGCCCCGCCACCCGGTTATGACCGCCACAAGCAATGCCCATGCGATGGACCTCTGGGCACCGTGGGGGCGTCGATAAGCGACCGGCCACCGCGGACCCCGGCGATGATATGAATAAGCGACACCGAAATAAATGTGGCATAAATCAATGTAATTAATAATAGATCGCCAAAATGCTCCATATTTGCAGCCCCAATTGGTACCCCCCAATCCAAAAACCATCGCACCAACCAGCACAATCCCATATAGCGGAATTGAATAGCGCCCCATCTAGTCACTGCCGTTAACAATCCAATGGCCAATTACTCCTTTCGTGGGGGTTAAATTTACGCAATATTGCCCCCACCAGCATGGCTGCAAACTTGTTACACACCCGAGGTTGACCCCATTCGGTGAATTTTTTGCCACAATGTAGTGATGTGAGTGAGTACCAGTCGACGACCCCGGAAACCATACCGGAAATGCCCGAGCAGTTAGATGCCGCGCAATTCTTTGAGCAATTACAACCGGAGGATCCCGTCGCCCACATCGACCGTGCCGAAATCATCGGCAACGGCATTAAACACCTTGCCTCATGGTGCCTACGCCTGCTGATTATTGCCGCCGCCGCTTTCGTCATCTGGCACATCCTCAGCCAAGTGTGGCGCGGGGGCCTGCCCATCGTCCTGGCCATCATTGTGTGCACCGTGCTGTGGCCGCCGGTGGCCTGGCTCCGCAAGCACGGTATCCCCGCAGGTCTGGCCGCCATGATCGCCATCCTGGGTTCCTTTGGCGGCTTCGGCTTTCTCATCTGGCTGATCGCCCCCTCGGTAGTCAACCAGTCACAAACCCTCTATTTCCAGGCTTTCGAAGGGGTGCAGCGCCTGCAACTCTGGCTTCAGGGGCCACCCATGAACCTCGACCCCAGTGACCTAGACGACCGCATCGACACCGCCGCCCAATGGCTGCAATCCAAAGCGGGCTCTATCGCCTCGGAAGTGTTTTCCGGCCTCGGCATTGCCAGCTCGGTCATGGTCACCATGCTGGTAGTGCTGGTGCTCACGTTTTTCTTCCTCAAGGACGGCGATAAATTCCTGCCTTGGCTGCGCGGCATGGTGGGGCAACGCGCCGGTTGGCACCTCACCGAACTGCTGACCCGCGGCTGGATCACCCTCAGCGGTTTTATCCGGGCCCAGGCGCTCGTGTCGCTGGTGGACGCCGTCTTCATCGGATCGGGCCTTATCATCCTCGGCGTGCCCTTAGCACTAGCGCTGGCAGTCCTCACGTTTATCACCGGGTTCATTCCCATCGTGGGGGCGTTCATCGCCGGCGCCCTATCGGTAACGGTGGCCCTGGTCTCCCTGGGTGTGACCGAGGCCGTCATCACACTCATCATTGTGCTCCTGGTGCAGCAGCTCGAAGGCAATATTCTCTCGCCACTGTTGCAATCCAAAGCCGTCAACCTGCACCCGGTGGTGGTGCTGATCTCCGTGACGGTTGGCGGCTCGCTCTTTAATATTGCTGGCGCATTCCTGGCCGTACCGTTTTGCCGCCATGGCCGCCGTGCTCTTCCGTTACCTCCACGACATGACCGCCCTGCGCGCCGGCGAAAAAAACCGCCGCCCAAATTCGCTTTGCGACGACCGCAGGTTCGCTCAGTGGCATGCAAAAACGAGGCCGTAGCAAAACGCCTCCTGGCGGCCCGGCAGGCCTATATCCGCAACGACGAGGCCGCCAAGCAAGCGGAAGCGGAGGCACAGGCCGCCGAAGACACCGCCAATAATTCATTGGAAAAAAACCGACCACTGTATCCAAAGTACAGCATATTGGGGGTTAGCATTCTCCACAATAACCCGCATAGGCAAAAGCCGGCATAGCAGCAGTCAAAGCGTTCTACCGGACCTAAAATATGATAACTACCAGGTGAATCTTACCCTAGTTTCCCGACAGATCTGATACCTACCACATGGTTAAAGAGAATCGGGAAAACCCCAGTTAAGTCCTAGTTGTCTATTAAGTCAAAGCAAAGATTATGCTGAAAATCCGGTGTGGCTCGTGGTGCGCCGAATCCCGCTTTTCATGATAAATCGGTAACATGAATATTCGTGTCTAATGTCTCCGAGAAAAACCGCAGCCGCTCATCTGGCGCGAAGTTTTTTTGGCATCCCATTATGGATGTCACTCGCGGTGCTCTGCGGCGGGTTATTGGTGGGGTCGCTCATCAGCCTGGCCAGCGGCAAACTCGGATTGCCATTCGTCCTTTGTTTTATTATTGGTGTTGTTTTTTCCGTCCTGCTCACCGAACCACGATCCCTGTTTCTTTCGGTTGTGAGCATACCCATTTTCTTCTCGATCGCGGCCGGCGCCACCGGCTGGTTCCTCAACCAGCAGATCAGTAGGCCCAACGGATCCGGGGGCATATCAAAAACCCAGATCCTTTCAGCAATCTATCCCCTGCTGCAACAGTTCCCAGTGATGGCCATAGCCACCATCGGCGCCGGCATCATTGCGTATCTCCGATGGCACCTCGTCACCCGCTATGTGCAGCAATCAGAGAAGAAAGCAGCCGAGGACCGCCGGCGAGATACCGAGACTCAGAAGCGCGCCATGAAGCAGGCGAATCGGGTGCGGACGGCCGCGCATAACACTGCCGAACCAGCCGACGAACCAGAGCAGACCAGCGGCCCTGCCCATCCCCCAGCACGGGCAGCATCACGGTGGCGGAACTCATTAAACGGAATCAACGAGCCGCCCAAAAGGGCCAACGGCGCCGGGCGGAGCCGCCAAAACCAGCGACACCAGCCTCGGCAAAACCTGCGCCCGCGCAGGCGGCGCGCTCTCCCAGAGGACGACCCAGCCACCCCAGAGAAACCACGCCGCACACCCGCCACCCCCAGGGGCCAACAACCCCGCACTCCCCGCCAAACCACCAACGCCACCGGTCAGGCCACAACCTCCCGCCACAATCCACGTCAGACTTCCTCCCGGCAGGTCCCACCGCAACGGCAGACCCAGCAGCCGCAACGGTCGGCGACTCCTCAACCACAACGCCAAAACCCACCGCAACGGCAGGCCGCGAGGCGCGCAACGCCACAACAGCGACCGGTCCGCCCCGCCACTGCGGCCCGGGGTGGACAACAACCGCCCCAATCCGATGCCCGGCAATCCCGACCCGGCAATAATCTCACCGCCCGCCAGGGAAACCCCCGGCAGCAACAACGCAGCCAAGCCGCCAGTCAGTCCGGGAGTGGGCAGCATAGCAGCAGCCAGCAGCCCCGGCAACAACAATCACGGATGCAGCGCAACCAGCAAGCCACCCCGCAGGCGTCACGTCAACAATCCAGCCGTCAACAACCCAGCTCGCGTTCCGCCCACGCCAGCAATCGGCCGGCAGGCACGCCTCGCTCCTCAGCGGCAAGTGGTACCCATTCGGCGGCTTCCCAGGCCAGCACCGGGCGGCGCGCCGCCCGTCAGGCTGGGCATCAGGCCAATCGCCAGTCGACCCAACAGCCACAGAAACGCACCCAACGTACCCAGCGCACCGGGCAGCCAGCCCAGCGCCGGGCTGCAACCCCCAACCAACCCGCGAGTCGTCGGGCCGCTACCACGAGCAATGGGTCCCGAAGCAGTCGACAGGATCGACAAAACCCACGGCAGGATCATCACGATCCACAAAAAAATCCACGGGTAGCACCCCACCCAAGCCCAGGGTGCGCCGCCGCCGGGCACTCAACGATGACCTATATGGCTGACACATCCAATCGCCGGTTTGTTCTATCCTTTAAGAGAACTTAACCACTACGACGATTGGATGAGCCAGTGAGCGAAGAATTAGCCGTACCTTCCAGCAACGAACCAGACATTCCCCGCACCCGCATTAGGTCACAACAACGAGACGCCCTCGTGTACGGCCTCAATCTTGCCCTGGACGATGGACAATTAGATTACGAGGAAACCCAAAAACGCGCCACCATTGCTAACCGCGCCACCTATATGGATGAGGTTATGCCGCTACTGAGTGACCTCAACTTCGGCCGGAATCTTCCGGCCACCACAAACTCCCACAAATCCTGGATGTGCTGACCCAAGCCCAACAGCAGGGTCTCACCGAAATTGCCGCAATTGACGCAGCAACCACCGCGATGACGCAGCCCCCAAAACCAGGCACTCACCAACTACTCAAATGCCTCTAAAAACACCGCATCAATAGCAATATTCAGTGGTTCATCGAAGCGGGGACCCTGGTTGGTGGGCCCCAAGCACAATGTATTTGGCGCCTTTGGCGGAGTCCATATTGACCTACGGCAGGCTCAATTAGCAGGGGCCAGTCACCACGATCAGAACAGCCATGTGTTTCGGTGGTGTCAACATTAAAGTGCCGAAAAATTATCGCATCATCGAAAGTGTTTTCCCCCTATTTGGCGGTGTCTCTATCACTGACGGGAAGGGGGTTACCTTAAAACTCTCAGACCTTCCTCCGGATGCTCCGGTCATTGATCTTCGGGGGATAATGGCCTTCGGCGGTTTGGAAATCAAACGGGTGCCAATAAACAAATAGCAACAAGATTGCTACCCCCATGCTGGGGTCCTGGACTGAGTGTACATAGTGGAATGGGCGCACACGGATGCAGCTTCATGTTCGAAATCGCCCATCCTACGGCCGGGTTGCCGCAATCGCATTATTACTGCCAGCACCAACGGAATGTGCCCGGAACTGTCTGCCTCATCGATTCTGACGACTCCCCAGAATCCGCCAACCCGGTTCGCACTGGTATTAAGCAACATGGCCTGGTGTCCCATGGTCGCCATCTGGGGTTATCCCACCACCAATGGTCCCCACAGAATATGGGTAACAATCCGGTATTATCCACCCAACAAACACATGTGGATAACCTGCTAATAGCCGTGGGCGATCTCGATTCGGTGGTAATATCCCCACCACCACCGATTCGAATATTTTTTTCGATATTGGTCGCGGCGCGTCAAGATAAAGACCCCCTCCCACCATGAGGGTTTATGACGCACACGGGTGGGCGTCGAAAAGCTTCTTAGGACTTCGCGCGGGGCGGACGCAGCTCACGGGGAAGCGCAAACACCGTCTTTTCCATGACCGTCGTCACCTCCTCCACCGAGGTGAACCCGCGCTCGGCCAGCCACTCCAGCACCCCATTCACCAGGATTTCCGGCACCGACGCACCCGACGTCACCCCAATGGTCGAAACCCCATCAAGCCACGACTCGTCAATCTGGTGAGCGTAATCCACCAGGTAGGACCGCTTCGCCCCCGCCTGCAACGCCACCTCAACCAGCCGTTTCGAATTCGACGAATTCCGCGAGCCCCACGATCACCAGGTCGGCGTTTTTCCGAAATCACCTTCACCGCCCCCTGCCGATTCTGCGTGGCATAGCAAATATCGTCACTCGGCGGATCCTGCAGCTGCGGGAACCGGTTATGCAACTCCGTGACGATCTCCATCGTCTCGTCCACCGACAATGTGGTCTGCGACAACCACCAGGTTCTCCACCTCGTGCAGGAACTCCGGCAGCTTAGCCACACCCGCCACCCCATCAACCAGGTGCGTCACCTCCGGCGCCTCCCCGCCGTACCTTCCACTTCCTCATGCCCCTCATGCCCCACCAATAAAATGTGGTATCCGTGCTTCGCAAATCGTTTCGCCTCGTTATGTACCTTTGTCACCAGCGGGCGGGTGGCATCCAAGGTTTTCAGCGACAGCTTTGCCGCCTCCGCATGCACCGCTGGGCTCACCCATGGGCGGAAAAAAATTACATGCGCGCCCTCCGGCACCTCATCGGTCTCTTGCACAAAAATCGCACCCCGCTCCGTGAGCGTCTCCACCACATACCGGTTGTGCACAATCTCCTTGCGGACATAGACCGGCGCACCATATTTTTCTAGCGCCCGCTCCACGGTTTCCACCGCCCTGTCCACCCCCGCGCAGTATCCTCGGGGGCAGCAACAAGAACTTTTTCGTCTTCGTCATTGTCGCCGGCGCATCGGCCGCATCAGTCGCATCAACATCGGTGGCAGAAACAGGAGAAACGGGGAAGTCATGAGCTACAGCTTAAACTACTTTTACAGATACACCAAACACCCGCATCCCAACGGCTCATTTACAAGGAAAACCATGGCAAACCACACCACGCCGGAAACCGCCTGGCCCGTCCGCGAGCTCAATTCCAAGGTCAAAGGCTGGATCGAACGGCTCGGCTACGTCTGGGTGGAAGGACAAATCACCCAATACAAGGCAAATAACCGGTGGAAATTCTCCCTACCTCACCCTCCGCGACCCAGAAATCGAAGCCAGCATCCAAATCACCTGCAATACCACGCTGCTGACCAGCGCCGACAATCCCATCGCCCAGGGTGACCGTGTTGTGGTCTACGGCAAACCATCCTTCTATGAAGGCCGCGGCTCGTTCTCCCTATGGGTCACCGAGATTCGACCGGTGGGCATTGGCGCCATGCTGGCCCGCATCGAACAGCTCCGACGCAGACTCGCCACCGAGGGCTTTTTCGACGACTCCCGCAAACACCCCTCCCCTTCCCTGCCCAATAATATTGGGCTCATCACCAGGCGTGGTTCCGCCGCCGAACGCGACGTGCTCTCCGTCTCTCAAGGCCGCTGGCCCGACGTCCAGTTCACCATTATCAACACCGCGGTCCAGGGGGCTCGGGCCGTGCCGGAAATCATTGCGTCCCTCGCCGAACTCGACGCCAACCCCGACGTGGATGTGATTATCATTGCCCGCGGCGGCGGTTCCGTCGAAGACCTCCTCCCGTTCTCGGAGGAAGCCCTGCAATACGCGGTCGCCGAATGCCGCACCCCGGTGGTGTCCGCCATCGGCCACGAACCCGACAATCCCATTCTCGACAATGTTGCCGACCTGCGGGCGCTACTCCCACCGACGCCGCCAAACGTGTTGTGCCGGACGTCCTGGCGGAGCTGCAACAAGTCCGGGAGCTTCGCGGTCGGGCCGCCGCGGCCCTCCGAGGGTTGGGTGTCCCGCGAACAGCAACAACTCACGGCCATTCGTTCCCGACCGGTCTTAAGCGACCCGCTCACCGGCCTGCGGCAACGCTGGATCGACGTGCACCAACACATCACCGCAGCCCGGCGGGAAATCCAGCACCTGCTCACGACCGAAACCAACCAGGTGACGGCCCTGCGCACCCAGGTGGCCACTCTGGGCCCGGCGGCCACCCTGGCCCGCAGCTACGCTGTTGTTCAGGTGGTGCCCCGGGATGGCCGCCCCGCCGAGGTGGTCATGAGCATCGACCAGTCACCGCCGGGCAGCCAACTGCGTATCCGGGTGGGTGATGGTGCTATCACCGCGGCCGCCATGCAAACCACCCCGCCGACTAGCTACCGACCGGCCGGTGTTCGGCTTAGGGGTGCCCAGCAAGGCCCAGCTGACCCCTCAGCGAGGTCCGACCCAAGCGCCGGCGACATCTCACATCATCACAAATCGGTGCACGGGAGCGGTGCGCCGAAGTGGATTTGCCGGAAACCGCATACCCACTCACCCGTCCCCGGCACCGCACCCGCAACCACCCTCACCATCAACAAACGTCTCATCACTATATTTTTTTAAGGAGTAACCACCATGAGCAGCACCACTGTTTTCGGCCAAGGTACCGGCGATAACGCTTTCGACCCGGTTGAAAGCCTCAACTACGAACAGGCCCGCGATGAACTCATCGAGGTTGTGCGCATCCTCGAACTGGGCCAAATGGGTTTGGATGAATCCCTCAAATATTGGGGAACGCGGGGAAGCGTTAGCAAAAACGCTGCGAGAGCATTTGGCCGGGGCAGCACGCCGGGTGGAGCCGCCCTCAAGGCACAACAAAAACCACCGACAGCGACGGCAATGCCAGCAATGCCGGCAACACACATGCAGAAACCGCCGAGGTCCCCGAGAACACCAGCATCACCAGCGACAACGGTACCGCTGGCGCAAAAAGCGCCTATAACGCACCCGAAACCGCTGCGAGCCCCAAGCATGGTAGTGCCTATGGTGGCGGTTACGGCGGAGCCCCACGCCACGACGCACTGTAACCTCGGAGACCGCCAAGACTAGCGTTCCACCGGAATCGGGTCGGCCGCTATGGTGCGGGTGAGCAGGTCATTGAATTGATCATCCGTGGCGGCACCGGTCACGATCAGCCGCACATCCTCAAGATCCACCACCCGCACGGCACGGGTGTCCCGGTCAGTGCCGGTGTACACCATGACGGTGTGGCCGGCTAGATCATAGGTTGAGGTCTGTTCCCGCACATGCTCATCCAGATTTTCGACCGCTTGTTCGACCGGAACGTCGGTTTGGGTGAGCTGCGCATAGCCGTTGTTACCAATGACCCATCCGACGATGGGCGCGGGTTTGCCGGCCACCGCGCCCCGGCGCGCAGAGTTGGGGGTCCAATCGTCGGGAACCTGGGGGAGCCGGATGGGAAGCTGGAGCGCGGGCTTCGAGATTGAAGAAGGTTGCAGCGTCGACTTTCACGACCGGCATGTTTTGGGGGTGTTGCGGCCGTAGCTGCACATTCCGGTGAAGGCGACGGATGCAATCATGACGGCGAGAATAGCGGCGAGTGAGTAGATGATGTCTCGGCCGCTTTGGAAGATTTTTGGGTTTTTCGTCGGTCACGGCGTTCAGTATGGCATGAATGGGTGGGTTTTCCGGCATGCTTGATCACACTGTGGTGGTGTGGTGCCGGGAGGGCGTCGATAGGTTTTGGCGTCTCACCATGTCATACGCGCCATGATTACCACCCGTGTGCGCGGCAAGACCAAAAATTTTTCCGAGCATAAATTTGGTATCTTCGGGTTTCGGTCGCCTAAAATCCCGGATTTTACCCTAATTCGGGTGAGAGTTTTTCCCACAAGTCGAGATGGAAATGGAAGAATGAAAGACGGGATTTTTTTATCACTTTTCCCACTGATTTTTATGCCATATTTTTGGCGCTCACTTTTGATTATGAAGGAGTCTGTGACCCCATGTCACCATCTCGTCCTGGTATTCCTGATCGTAACTTGGCTCTTGAATTGGTTCGCGTCACCGAGGCCGCCGCACTGGCTTCCGGCCGGTGGGTGGGCCGCGGTAAGAAAAATGAGGGTGATGGTGCCGCAGTCGATGCAATGCGCACCTTGATTAATTCGGTTCAAATGAATGGTGTCGTGGTGATTGGTGAAGGGGAGAAAGACCAGGCACCGATGCTGTTTAATGGTGAGCGTGTGGGTACCGGTGAGGGCGCCGAGGTGGATATTGCGGTGGACCCGATTGATGGTACGACGCTCATGGCCGAGGGTCGCCCGAATGCGATTTCGGTGCTGGCTGCCGCCGAGCGGGGTTCAATGTTTGACCCGTCGGCGGTTTTTTATATGAAGAAGATTGCGGTGGGCCCAGATGCTGTGGGTTGTATTGATATTACGGCGCCGGTGTCGCATAACATTCAGGCGGTGGCGAAGGCAAAGGGATTACGCCCTCGGATGTGACGGTGGTGGTGTTGGATCGGCCCAGGCATGCCGAGTTGATTCAGGATGTGCGGGATTCGGGCGCGAAGGTGCGACTGATTCGGGATGGTGACGTAGCTGGTGCAGTGGCCGCGGCACAGGACACCAACTCGGTGGACATCATGATGGGCGTGGGGGGCACTCCTGAGGGCATTATTGCGGCGTGTGCCATGAAGTGTATGGGTGGTGAGATCCAGGGAATTTTGGCACCGAAGGATGCTGCCGAGGCGGAAAAGGCCCAGGCTGCTGGCCATGATTTGGGTAAGGTTTTAACCACGGATGACCTGGTTACTTCGAATAATTGTTTCTTCGTGGCCACGGGTGTGACCAATGGTGACATGTTGCGGGGCGTGTCGTATCGCGCGAATGGTGCAACCACCCGGTCGCTGGTGATGCGGTCGCGGTCGGGCACGATTCGGTACATCGAGTCGGTGCATAAGTTAGCGAAGTTACAGGAGTATGCGGTGGTGGATTATTCGCCGAAGCCATAAGGGTTTTTCGCTTGTCAACGCCCAGGGTGTGGCGTAGCTCTCGGGGATTGTGCCCCACCCCGAGAGTGATTTTTGGTACATACTTTAAGGGGTAGATGTTTTCGGCACTCAACCGATAGTTATAGCTTTCTATTTTTGTAAGGTGGTCTTTTTATGACTGAATATCGCATCGAACACGACACCATGGGTGAGGTCAAGGTTCCGGTTGATGCCCTGTGGCGGGCGCAAACCCAGCGGGCAGTGGAGAACTTCCCGATTTCCGGTCGGGGGTTGCAGCCCGCCCAGATTCGAGCCATGGGGTTGTTGAAGGCTGCGTGCGCCCAGGTGAATAAGGACCGGGGTTTGCTTACCGATGAGCAGGCGGATGCCATTATTGCGGCCGCGAAGGAGATCGCAGACGGTAAGCATGATGCCGAGTTCCCCATTGATGTGTTCAGACTGGTTCGGGCACGTCTTCGAACATGAACACCAATGAGGTCATTGCGTCGATCGCTAAGGCCAATGGTGTTGAGGTGCACCCCAACGATCATGTAAATATGGGCCAGTCGTCGAACGATACGTTCCCGACCGCCACCCACATTGCCGCCACCGAGGCTGCCGTGACCGTGCTCATTCCAGCGTTGAAGGTGCTGCATGATTCGTTGGCTGCGAAGGCCAAGGAGTGGGAGCATGTGGTGAAGTCGGGCCGCACTCACTTGATGGATGCGGTGCCGGTGACGTTGGGCCAGGAGTTTAGCGGTTATGCCCGGCAGATTGCCGCCGGTATTGAGCGGGTCGAGGCCACATTGCCGCGCCTTGGTGAGGTGCCGATCGGTGGTACCGCGGTGGGTACGGGTCTGAATACCCCGGCTGATTTCGGCGCTAAGGTTGTGGCCGAGCTGGTGAAGCTCACCAATGTCACGGAGTTGAAGGAGTGCGTGAATCATTTCGAGGCTCAGGCGAACCGGGATGGGTTGGTGGAGTTTTCCGGGGCGATGCGCACGGTGGCGGTGTCACTGAATAAGATTGCCAACGATATTCGGTGGATGGGTTCAGGCCCGCTGACCGGCCTGGGCGAGATTCACCTGCCGGATTTGCAGCCGGGTTCGTCGATCATGCCGGGTAAGGTGAATCCGGTGCTGTGCGAGACCGCCACCCAGGTTGCGGCACAGGTGATTGGTAATGATACTGCCGTGGCGTTTGCTGGTTCCCAGGGGCAGTTCAGAATTGAATGTGTTCATCCCGGTGATGGCCCGGAACGTGCTGGAGTCGGCAACGCTGTTGCCAATACTGCCCGGGTGTTTGCCACGAAGCTGGTGGACGGCATTGAGCCGAACGAGAAGCGGATGCGCACGCTAGCCGAGTCGTCCCCGTCCATTGTGACCCCGTTGAATTCGGCGATCGGCTACGAAAAATGCCGCCAAGGTAGCTAAGACCGCGTTGAAGGAGGGCAAGACCATCCGGCAGACCGTTATCGACCTGGGGTTTGTTGATGGTGAGAAGCTGACCGAGGCGGAGTTGGATAAGCGTCTTGACGTGTTGGCCATGGCGAACACGGATCGGGACAAGTAGTCGCTTCGACTAGCTGTCGCCCTGCCGATAGGTTACGGCGCGTTATCGTGACCGGCGGGGGCCGCCGCGGCGTCGACCAGGTTTTTCGACCCGCGGGTTTTTCGCCCGGTTTTTGGTTGTGGTTTTTACCGATTTCCGGGCGGGTTGACCCGCGGGTTTCGCATTGGCAGGTTGGCTGCCTCGGGTTGATTGTGAGGGTGCGGCCCTTGGCGATGCCCACGAAGTCTTGGATGGCTTCGCTGTCGTCGGTTTTTCCGCCACACCAGGGCAATGGTGGTGGTGGGTAGGTGGGTGGGTTGCGGTATTCCCGGTGGGCGATTTTCTTCCCACTCAGTAGTTTGAGCACCGGCCGGGGAGCGATGACCACTCCCACGCCGGCCGCCACCACGCCCAGGTGTTCCCGGATGGCGGGAATGTCACTGCTCCCTTGGTAGTGAATGAGCTCACCAACAATATCTGTTTCGCCCACCTGTTCGAGCAGCGTGAGGGTGTGGTCGACCGGCAGCGCGATCCCCGGTTGCTCGTCGTAAAGCCGCACCACATGCATTTCATCGGTGACCCGCGCATCCGGCAGCCGCACAAGCGCCACATCGACATCCCCTGCTCAGTAGCTGCGCCAAAGCATCGTCGCTGGCCACGGTGCGCAGTCCCCCATGATCGGTGCGGTTGGTAAACCGCCGAAACCACTTATCGGGTTCGGTGCCGGTAATAAAGCTTAAGCTCAACATGACTTTTTAATGTTACTGTTGTGACCGTGAATGAAGAATCTGTACGTCAGCCGTCCGGCACAGCCATGAAGCCGCAGACCGCCGCGAAAAAGCTGGGCATCTACCTGCCCGCCGCGCCAGAGGAGTTCAGGCCACCGCGATCACCCACGCCGAGCTTGCGAAACTCCACACCGACCCGCCCGAATGGTTGCAAACTTTTGCGACGCACGGGCCCCGCACCCCGAGCCCGTCGTAGCGCAAAAACTCGGCATCACCATTGCCGCCCTCAAACGCAACAACATGGACAAGCCGCTCACCACCGCCGAAATCAAGGCGCTGCTGGAAAACCAGCCGGATTGGCTGCGGGAGGCCCGCACCGCCCACGCCGAAAACCGCACCGCCACTAGCGAAGAAACCGATTAAGATCCACCGGTGGCACCGGGGACCGGGTCACAGTGTGCGCATCATGGATCGCCACCACCGGAGTCCACCCATGCAGCGCATTGCCCACCGCACACGGCAATCGGCGCAGTTCCTTGACGCTGACCGCGCCGGACACCACCCGGATTCCGGCCGCCCGCACCCCGCTATGGTGCGCCGCCACGTCACCGACGGCAACACCCCCGCGTCCGCCGTCACCAGGTGGTCCCCACCCACGCGACCAGCGCCCCGTCGTGGTCTCAATGGCATTGCCAGTGGCTGCGGCCAGTAGTAGCGCATCGTCCGCCCCCTGTCGCACGGCCTCCGCCCGCATATCCGTCAGCACCGGCAAATCCCACCCCTTGATTTCTGGGCGTTCCCGCGGATCCGACCCCGCCGGCACCCACAACCTGGTAGCCGCCCGGCGCGGCGGGGCCGGGCGCACCCGAAGATACACCTCACACGGCCCGCCTCGATCCACCGTGTGGCATTCCAGGCGGGGAAACCACTCCCCCACCTGCGGCAAACAGGCCCGCACCATGAATTCTAGTTCCGCGGCCGAAACCCTTAGGGAAGCAAAACCCGACACAGACCGCACGAACCGGTCAATATGCAACCCCAGCCCCGACACCACTCCGTCAACCAGCAGAAACGAGTCGATCACATTATGGTCCGGCGGCGCCGCAGCAGGGGCACACTCGGCACCGGCACGAACCCTGCAGTACCCAGGCGGTAGCCCTCAGGCATCACCGATCACCAACCCACCTGCTATCCGGTCGGGAAATCCTGGTTGGTGAGGTCCAGCAGCGGTACCGTCTTTGTCATGATCTCTTGGTATTCGGTCTCCGGGTCCGACAGGGCCAAAATCGCGCCCCCACCCCATACGACAGCGAATCACCGTCAACAATGATTGAGCGGATCACCATGGACAAGTCCATGGCCCCATCAACCCCGAAATACCCCAACGCACCCGAGTAAATGCCCCGGGCCTCTCCTTCGATCGCATCAATGATCTGCATCGTCCGGATCTTCGGCGCCCCGTCATGGACCCGCCTGGGAAGCTGGAGCGGATGAGATCCACCCGGGTCTTGTCGCCCCGCAGCTCCGCAGTGACCGTGCTAATCAATTGGTGTACCGTCGAAAACGTCTCAACTTCGAACATGGGTTCGGCATGGACGGTACCGGGTTGGGCCACGTGCGCTAAATCATTGCGAACCAAATCAACGATCATCAGGTTCTCCGCCCGATCCTTAGGGTTCGTCGCTAAATCCTCCCGCAACAGCTCATCCTCCTCCGCGGTCTCCCCCCGAACCCGGGTCCCCTTGATCGGCCGCGACTCAATCATGCCCGCAGCATCCACCCGCAAAAACCGTTCCGGCGACGTCGACATGACCGCAACATCCCCAAACCGCAGCAACGCGCCAAACGGGCTGGGATTCTCCTCCCGCAGCTGCAAATACGACGACACCACATCAATATTGCCGCGGGCGTAATCTTATTGGTCAAACAAATCTCATAGCTGTCACCAGCATAAATCCGGTCAATGCACTCGTTAATATCCGATAAATACTGGTCATAGCCGGCCCGGGCCTTTAGCTTTGTCACCCGCATGGGGTGCTCCCGCCGCTTGAGCCGCTTCCGTGGTGAACATATCGCCTCCACGGCCTCGGCCACCCACTGCATCTGCTCCTGGTTGCTCAGCTCATCCGCCCCCGTGAGCCACATCAAATGCACCTGGTTCCGGTGATGATCCACCGCAACCGCCCGATCCGCAAATAGCAATGACATGTCCGGGTACGGTGATGTGTGCGCCCGATCCGCCCCGCACTCCGCTTTGAGCTCATAGCCGAGATACCCCACCCACCCCAGCTTGAACCCTAAATCTAGATGGTCGAGGGCGCTGGTCTCCCCACATGCGTGTTGAGCACCCACTCCAATTGGTCAAGTGCATCCCCCCGACCAACGTTATGCATCATCGTCATCGCATACGGTCCCGTGGTGTCCCCCAGGTAGCTCACCCGCCCGTCCGCATGGTCGTTATCGCTGGCATCCAGCCAGAAGCTCGTGTAGGAGCGGGCAAACAGATTGCGGTAGATTGTGGCCGTGTTCACCGACTTGTCAATGGTGAGCACGTTTGCGTGCCATTTCGGGGTTGGTTTCGGCTGGGCCGGCACTTTGGGGGCTTGCCGCTGCTGGAAACTCACGCCGCCGCGCCGGGCAGCCATGCTGAGGAAGTTTTGCAGGGCGGTGCCCGTCGAAACCACCGACGGATTCTGGGTGAAACTGCACCCCCCATTGTGGTAGCTCCTTGTGGGCCATGGCCATGGGGATGCCGTCAATGGTTCTAGCGGTCACCACCAGGGAGTCAGGTATTGGTTCGGCAATGAGTGAATGGTAGCGGACCACCTCTAGGGGGCTGGGGAGGCCGGCGAATAGGCCCACACCGTCGTGATAGACCCACACGGTTTGGCCGTGCACGGGTTCGGGGGCGTAGTCGGTGCCGCCACCCCACGCCTGGGCGAGGGCTTGGTGCCCGAGACACACGCCCAGCATAGGGACGTCGGCAAGCTTGATGATGTTGAGGGTGTTGCCGATGTCCACCGGGTTGTCCACCCTACCGGGCCCGGGGGAAAAGATCACTGCATCAAAGCTGGCGATGAATTCAATGCTGAGTTTTTCGTCATGGTTGACCACTGTGGGGCGTTGGCCAACCAGGTCCTCTAGGTAAGAAACCAGGTTGAAAGTGAACGAATCCTGGTGATCAATGACTAAGATGCGCACAAACCCAAAGGTTAGACGATGAATGAGTGAGTAGCAAAGATTTTTCGGGTTTTTATAGCAGGCACCAGTCTTCCAATCCGTCGTAGAGCGGGAAAGCGTCGGCCAGTTTCGCAACCCGGGCCTGCAAATCTGGTACCGCCGTGGCATTGGTGAGGGCTTCGGCAATGATGTCGGCGACTTCGGTGAAGGCGGCAGCGTCGAAACCGCGAGTGGCCAGCGCGGGTGTGCCAATGCGCAGCCCGGAGGTCACCATTGGTGGCCGGGGTCGAAGGGCACGGCATTGCGGTTGATGGTGATTCCCACCTCGTGCAGTAGGTCTTCGGCTTGTTTGCCGTCGAGTTGCGAGTTCCGTAGGTCGACGAGGGCCAGGTGCACGTCGGTCCCGCCGGTGAGCACACCAATGCCGGCGGCCTGGCAGTCGGCTGCGGTGAGCCGCTCCGCCAGGATGCGGGCGCCGTCGAGGTGCGCTGTTGGCGCTGCCTAAACTGGTCGGTGGCGGCAATCTTCATGGCCACGGCCTTAGCGGCAATGGCGTGCATGAGCGGGCCACCCTGCTGGCCGGGGAAGACCGCGGAGTTAATAGCCTTAGCGTATTCCTGCTTGGCGAGGATCATGCCGGAGCGGGGCCCACCCAGGGTTTTATGCACGGTGGTCGACACGACGTCGGCGTGCGGTATGGGACTGGGGTGCAGGCCGGCAGCGACAAGGCCGGCAAAGTGGGCCATGTCTACCCACAGTTTCGCCCCCACCTCGTCGGCGATGGCGCGGAAGGCCGCAAAAATCCTGGTGGCGCGGGTAGGGCGGACCAGCCGGCGATAATCACCTGCGGCCGTTCGGCCAGGGCCTGCTCCCGCACTCGGTCCATGTCGATACGGAAGGTGGTGGGGTCTACTTCGTAGGCGACCACCTGGTAGAGCTTCCCGGAAAAGTTCAGGCGCATGCCGTGGGTGAGGTGGCCGCCGTGGGCGAGGCCAGTCCCATGATTTTATCGCCCGGGTTGGCGAGCGCCATGAGCACGGCAGCATTGGCTGGGCGCCGGCGTGCGGCTGCACATTGGCGAATTCGGCGCCGAAGAGGGCTTTGCGCGGTCGCAGGCCAGGTTTTCTACTATGTCGGAGTTTTCGCAGCCACCATAATAGCGGCGGCCCGGGTAGCCCTCGGCGTATTTATTGGTGAAAACGGAGCCCTGGGCTTGGAGAACGCTGCGGGGCACGAAATTTTCCGAGGCAATCATTTCCAGGGTGGCGCGTTGGCGACCTAGTTCGCCGACGATTGCTGCCGCCACATCCGGGTCAAATTCTGCTAGTGGCTGGTATTGGATGTCGTCTGTCACGGTCGATCGCGCTCAATCATGCGGTTTTCGATTGTGGAAGGTTTAGAATAGTTTAATGGATCACGCTGCGAGTTACCGACTAATATTGCGTGGGTTGATAAGCGGCAGGGTGGGTTTCCTGGGATAGCTCCTCGCGAGGTTCTTTGTGTCCCGCCACAGGCTATTGGCAGAATAAGTGATATGACCCGCCCTAATGTTTCCAGCCCCTATCTAGATTTTTGATAGGCGCGCCTGAGTGGACTCCGTAATTCTTTCCCTGCAAGTGCTCACGGAGGACGATCTGGAAAAAGATTCGAGGCATTGGGGAATCCATTGATTTGGCCGAGGTGGCCGACGTTTGTTGCCGCTCAGCCGGTTGATTCACTTGCAGATTCAGGCGCGGCAGGAGCTGACCCGCAACAACTGAAACGTTTTTTTGGGCGAAAACCCGCAGCATGTGCCGTTTGTGATTGGGGTGGCGGGTTCGGTGGCGGTGGGGAAATCCACCACGGCCCGCCTCTTGCAGGTGTTATTGCAGCGGTGGCCCAGCCATCCGCATGTGGATTTAGTCACAACCGATGGGTTTTTGTACCCCGCGCGCAGCTGCGAAGCAGGGGGCTCATGAGCGGAAGGGGTTTCCGGAAAGCTACGATCAGCGGGCATTATTGCGGTTTGTGACGGATGTGAAATCGGGCAGGCCGAATGTGCAGGCGCCGGTGTATTCGCACACGCTCTACGACCGGGTGCCAAACGAGTTTATTACGGTGAACCGGCCAGACATTCTCATCGTTGAGGGTTTGAATGTGCTACAAACCGGCCCTACCCTGGTGATTTCTGATTTGTTTGATTTTTCGGTGTATGTGGATGCGCGCACGGAAGATATTGAGCGTTGGTATATTGAGCGGTTTTTAGAGCTGCGCGCCACCGCGTTCCGGGAGCCGGATGCGCATTTTTCCCATTACGCCCAGTTGCCGGATAGTGCGGCGGCGCAGAAGGCGCGGCATATTTGGCAGACGATTAATCTGCCGAACCTGGTGGAGAATATTCTCCCCACGCGGGTGCGGGCGTCGCTAGTGTTGGCGAAGCGTTCCGACCATTCGGTGCAGCGGGTGCGCATGCGCAAGCTGTAATCGCTGGCTGCCGCTTTGCGACGTCCAATGGTGGGATCAGCCCCCAGTAACCCAGGACACAATGGGGTCAAGGTAGGTGAAGTCGATACCATCAATGTCTTTGTTATAGCCCGCCACCAAGGCTTGTTCGGCAGGGGATTTGCCGGGTTTCAGTTTCAGCGCGGTAACGATTGAGGTGAGGATGGCCTTGTGGCCGGGTTGCACAGTGGAATAATTGAGCCGGCCGGGAACGTAAAACCTGGTGCAGGTGTCCGGCACCATGGAGCACATTTGGTCTTTGGCCTTGGCGGATTCAATGGGGGTCATGCCCACCGCGACGGCGGCAATGTTTCGCCCGAGGGGTGATTCGGTGCTGATGCGGGTGGCGAGTTTGGCCGCGGGGATGACCGGTCCGTGAACATAGCTGAAAATCACCACGGGTTTGTCGTCGACAGGCACCGGATGGTCAGCGTCGAATGCTTGTGCGGATATGTCTTGCATGGTGAGGAGTTCAGCAAGTTTTTCCGCATATTCTTTCGACGAAGAGTAGATGGATTGGTACCGAATATGGGCGTCCATAACTGTCCTTACTACGGTTGGGGTTTATTTTCCGAATCGGCGGGAGCGTTTGGAGTATTCGCGCAGTGCCCGCAGGAAATCGAGGCGGCGGAAGGCCGGCCAGTAGGTGTCGGTGAACCAAATTTCCGAGTAGGCCGACTGCCACAGGAGGAAGCCGGATAATCGTTGTTCTCCCGACGTGCGAATGACCAGGTCTGGGTCAGGTTGTCCGGAGGTGTAGAGGTGGGAGGCGATGGCTTCGGCACTGACTTTTTCCACAAGTTCCGTGGTGGTGGTGCCCTTGCGCGCCTCGCTGGCGATGAAGTCGCGGACCGCGTCCACGATTTCTTGCCGCCCCCGTAGCCCACAGCAACATTGACGGTCACACCGGTGTTGGTTTTGGTTTGTTCGGAGGACACGCTGAGCCGGTGGGATATGTGTTCGGGCAGCAGGTTGAGGTGCCCAACAGAGTCGCACGCGACAGTTTCGGTGCGGGGCGGAGAGTTCGGCAACAACATCACAGATGATGTCGAGCAGGAGTTGGAGTTCTTCGGCATCGCGCCCCAGGTTTTCGGTGGAAAGCAGGTAGATGGTGACCAATTCCACATCGGTGTCGGCGCACCAGGAGACGAGTTCCCCAATTTTTTTCGCACCCACCCGATGCCCGTGGCTGACGTCGATAAACCCGGCTTCCCTTGCCCATCGGCGGTTGCCGTCGCACATGATTGCGACGTGTTCGGGTCGTTTAACGCCGGAGATTTCCGCAGCAATCGCCGTTCGTAGAGGGGTATAGTAACGCCGGCAGAATGGGGGAATCATACTCACCTCGGTTTTACTCTTTTCGTGCAGATGGTGGATTGCGAATGTTGGCCAAAAGCCAGCTAAGAATAGCTTAGAACCAGCCGAGTTTTCGTTGGTCTAACACCCCGGCCTCCGCCATGGCCGCGTCGAGTTTTTCCGCATCGAATGGGTCGATACCGTGGGTTTCGGCGAAGAGCCGCCGCCGATTCATGCGGCTATAGCGGCGGTGGAACGCCCACCCGAGAAACAGCACCGCGGCGAGCAGTGCCACGATCACAAACCAGCCGATGGGTGAGGCTTTACCAAACTCCGACCCCACCGGGCCGGCACCTTGTTGCGCTACTAGTAGGACCGATTCGACGACCACGACATCCTCCAACGTTTACCTTGTAAAAGTAGTCACTCTGCACTTTGCAGAAGCCCATCATTCCAGCCCAGCGAGTAAATCGGTCTCGGGGAAGGTGGTTTTCACCCGGGTTTTGGCCAATTCGAATTCTTCCGTGGGCCACATTTTTTGTTGCACTTCCACCGGGGTGCCGAAGAATGTGCCGGCCGGATCGATTTGGGTGGCGTGGGCGCGTAGGGCCTGGTCGCGTTGTTCGAAATAGTCGGCGGCATTCACCTGGGTGGTGACCCGCAGCATGATGTCGCCTTGGTGGGCTTTCCATCGTTGCAGGATATCACCGTAGGGGCTGGGCTTACCTTCTTTGATGAGAAGGTCGTGGAACAGTTGGAGGCGTTGGCGAATAAATCCGTGCGTGTAGTACAGCTTGAGGGGCTCCCACGGTTCGCCGAGTTCCGGGTGGTAGGTGGGGTCCCCGGCCAGGTCCCAGGCGAGCATTGATACTTCGTGGACTTTGAGGTGATCGGGGTGGGGGTAGCCGCCGTTTTCGTCGTAGGTGATGATGACTTCGGGGCGGAATTCCCGGATGACCTGCACGACTTTCTGGGTGACCTCGTCGGTGTCGGCGAGGGCGAAGCTGCCTTTCGGGAGGGGCGGCAGCGGGTCGCCTTGCGGCAGGCCGGAATCAATATAGCCGAGCCATTTTGTGTTTCCACGCCGAGTGCCGCGACGGCTGCGGCCATTTCTTCGGCGGATGGCCTTGATGTTTTCCTTCACGCCGGGCGTGTCAATGAGAGCAGGGTTGAGAATATCGCCACGTTCCCCACCGGTGCAGGTGAGCACCATGACCCGGTTGCCTTCGTCGGCATAACGGGCCATGGTGGCTGCGCCTTTGCTGGACTCGTCGTCGGGGTGGGCGTGGATGGCGAGGATTCGTCGTTGCGTCACGTGGGTCTTCCTTGAGGTTGATCGTGAATGGTAGGTGGCATCGGTTAAGATGTTTATAGTAACGAGACAACCATGCTGGGCATCATTCTATTCCGCACACTTCTGTGTCTGTCACTTCGTTCTGCACCGCTTTGACTCGTAAAGAAGTAATCATGACTAACCGTTCAAGATACCATGGGCACACCGCCCAACCACAGTCCACTATCAGCAGTAAAATCGTGGCGGTGTTTGCGTTGATGCTGGTCATTGCGTTTGCGGTGGCGTTGGCGAAGTATTTGCAGACCAGCGAGAACCAGACCACGAACGTCACATTCGCCAGCTCGAACGTATAAGCGATAATTCGTTGCGGGTGTGGGTGGATGTGAAGCGGAAGAATGTGGATACGCCCGCCTATTGCATTGTGACGGCACTCAATTATGACATGGCGGAGGTGGGCCGCCGCGAGTGTATATTTCTCCTGGTGGGGAAAACCTGCAACGGTTGCAGTTGGATATTATTACGCGGGAACCAGCGGTGGCGGGGGGCGCGTATGGTTGCGGGGAGACGATCCCGTTTTATCTAGACCAAACCAAGGAGCAGGTTGGTGCCCTGCCTGCGACCAGCGGGTAATGCGCCGGCGGCAGTGACTGGTTGTGGTAAGATTCGGCGTCGATAAGCGATAAGCCCACGAGTTTTAAGGTATAGCAACATATTATGGTGGAGAATCAGAAGCAATATATCACCCCGGAAAGTAAGGCTAAGCTGGAGGAAGAGCTCAATGCCTTGATTGCGCACCGCCCGGTGGTGGCGGCGGAAATCAACGAGCGGCGTGAGGAAGGCGACCTGAAGGAAAACGCCGGCTATGATGCGGCGCGGGAGATGCAGGACCAGGAAGAGGCCCGCATCAAACATATTTCCGAAATTTTGGCGAATTCCACCACCGAACGGTCGGGCATTATTGAGGGCGTGGCCCATGTTGGGTCCGTGGTGCATGTGTACTATAACGGCAAGCCGGAGAATAAGGAGACGTTCCTTATTGGTACCCGCGCCGCAGCCTCCGACAATAAGGATTTGGAGACCTATTCCGAGCAGTCTCCGCTGGGTGCGGCAATCCTGGGCGCCCACGAGGGGAAACCCGCGAATATACCGCCCCGAACGGTAAGGTTATTTCCGTCACCGTGGTTTCCGCCGAGCCCGTATGATTCGGTGAAGGCCGCCACGCTGCGCAATAAGAAGCTGTAACAGGAGCAGAAAAACCCGGCTGGTTGCCCTACCTAGCCGGGTTTTTGCTGTCGATGCCCCCAGGGGCGCCTACCTATAAGGTGTGAAGCGTTACCTTGATTGGAAGTAGCTCAGCAGGCGCAGGATTTCGGTGTACAGCCACACCAGGGTGACTGCCAAGCCCATGGCTACGCCCCAGGAGTAGCGGGCGGGAGCGCCCTCGCGGATCAGCTGCTCGGCCACATCGAAGTCGGAGATGAAGCTGAGTGCCGCCAACACGATACACACCAGGGAGAAGGCGATGGCGATCGGGCCGCCGTCCCGCAGCGGGTTAAAGCCGAAGAACATGGCGCCCACCATGTTGCCGAGCATGAGCACGAGCACACCGATCAGAGCACCGGTCATGATGCGGTTAAACCGGGGTGACCTTGACGGCGCCGGTCTTGTACACGTACAGCATGCCGAGGAATACGCCCAGGGTGCCGATGATGGCCTCCCCGATGAGCAGGCCCGCGTTTTGCTTCCCCACGATGAAGCCGGAGAGCACAACGGAAATGCCGCCAACGAACAGGCCTTCGAAGGCCGCGTAGGTCAGGGTGATGGCCTTGGAACCGTATTTCTTACCGAAGGTGCTCACCAGGACGGTAACAAAGCCCACCGATGGCACCAATCAGGGTCAAAAATAGTGCCAGTTGGACATTGACAAAGGTGGCAATGCCGAAGTTCACCGCGGCCAAGGCGATAATGACGCCGAGGGTGATCCCCGTGTTGGTCACCACATCGTCCACGGTCATGGGCCGCTCGGCCTGTAGTGGTTGTTGTGGCGCACCGTACTGACCGTAGGGGTCGTGGGCTTGCTGCTGATAGCCGCCGTAATAGTTGGTGGTGCGGACTTCTGAGAGTGATTTCAGCACCGGGTTATTGCTACTACGCATGGTTGAAGAAACACTGTCCTTTCTGGTCAAGTTTTATTACGCTCCCCCACCCGGTCATATGGGGTGGGGTAAAGCCACTATGTTTAAAAATTGTTTACGTTTTTATGTGTTCATAGTGTTTAACGTAATAGTGGCGATTTTAGTTCCCGCGCTCACATTTTCAATGGTGAACCAGAATTTGTAGCATAACTGTTATATGCGTAATGCGCATGTTAGATGGTAGGAATGAGGTCCTTTTCGGCGAGCTTCCGTTCGGTCTCTTCAAGCGCGGCAAACGGTGTGGTCATCTCACACATGCCGAACACTAATGCCCAATCCACCGTCCCGTTGCGTTCATCAAAGTTGACCGGTACCGGCAGCGCAATGGAGCCGGCTGCGATGTCGAGGCGGGTGTCGGTGCCGGCGGGAATGGTGACGGTTTCTCCCGCACCCATGAATCGGCAATAGCCGGCGGTGGTGACGGTGGCCGTGCCCCGGTAGATCCACAGCACCTGGTCGGTTTCGGCCCGAGCAAACGTCGTCAACGGGGGTATTTGCGGAGCTACCCCCGCTGCCCCCATGCCGACGGCGCCCGTGGTGAACGAGGACGGCGTGGTACCGGTGTGCCGTTTAAACGCCCTAGTCAAGCTGCTGGTGGCGTCGAATCCCACCATGGAGGCCACATTGGTGATGGTGAATTGGTGCGACAACAGGTCGGCGGCGACGGACACCCGGTAGGCGGCCCGCCATTCGCTGAAGGTGTAGTCGGTGGTGGCCTGGAATTGGCGTTGCAGGGGTTCGGGAGCTCACATGCTGCCGCTTGGCGAAGTCAATGAGCGAGGTCGGGTCGGCCGGGTTCACCTGCAGTTGCTTTGCGACGGCCAACGCCGCAGGGGCGGTGGGCATTTTTCGGGGGCTTGGCCCGGTCGTCGAAAAAGCTTCATGATATCGGCGCTCAGTTCGGATTCCCCAGCATGCTGCGGGAATATTCGCTAATCATGCGGTCGGACCACACCTGCCCCAAGTGCATGCGGCGGGTAGCACCGGTGATTTTTCATCCCGGGGAAGCTAATGGGGATAACTACCCCGTGGCACCCTGTCGTGGCCAGCAGCACCGGAGCTGGTGATAAAGGCACCGGCTGGGGGCAATAACCAGGTCGCCGGCAAGCACGGAGATAATGCGGTCGGGGGCGTTCACGATCGCGGTGCCACTATGGCACAAAAGAGCGTGGATGTCACAGTGTTGGTCAGTGCTGAAGAATTCATAAGCTTATGGGTCGACCTTCCTCGAATTGAGCACACCCTAACTATGTACCTTGTGTGGTGCAGAATTTCAATCTCTTGGCATGTTGTAATCATCAATTCTAGCGAGGTACAAACGGGAAAATCCGCAACCAACTGGGATTGTTTCACACCCTACCCCCGCCACGTGTCGATCATCACATCATTTTATGCGTAAAAACCCGTTATTATTTCGCCACTTGGGGCGCTGGGGTTCGGGGTATCGACCGCCTGCCTCGGACGAAATCAGACCCCACGCATGCGTAATGCCCGCCACCATTGCGAGCAAGAACAATGGTAACGGGCCTTATGCACAAACTGGGAAAGAAGGTTATGAAGGCTTATGGCCTTCACTTGTCAATGTCATTCGAAGATACTTTATTCGGCTTGGTGACCCTCGCCGCAAAATAATCGTGTTGGGGGTGATTATTTTGTGTTGGGACCAGGAAGGTCGTTATCCGATTAAAGAAAGAGAAGAAGAGAGAAGGAAAGGAAAAACTGAAGGAGAAAGAAGGAGAAAGATGGAGGAAGAATGCATTTAAAAGAAAGTTGTTGAGGATTTTTCTTTAAACGTCATCCTCTTTCAAGGAGAAACATGAATTTTTGGCTCTGTGTTTTAGCGGTGACGCACCCTCCCTGCTAGGTGTTCCGGAGCAGTCCCACGAGTGCGAGGCCGCAAGCTGGTGACCGTGTGCTCTACCACGCGCGGTTCGGATCGCTGTCGCACATAGAGGGAAGAACCGCTATCATAGGGGTTCATGTCGCCCAGGTAGTACACGTCAGCGGTGTCCAGGTCGCGGGAATAAAGGTCAACGGTTTCCAATTCCACGAAGGGATTGAAGATTGCTTCTGCGGTGAGAACGCTCATGGGATGCTCCTTGCTTGAAAGGGGTCTGGCTTTCTTGTTCGTCACAACTTTTTCCGTCTCGCTGTAACTACTTAAGTAATGTAATGTTCCTTTCTGGAAGAGCGATATAGCCTACCTGTCAAGTCCCTGTGAGTTACCGTGTAGTTGCATGTGCATGGTAAAACCCAAGCTAAAAACCAACTTTTGGCTATAGTTCTAGTTGTAAAACTATTACGAGGTTTCCTCGAAAAGCGTTAACCCACATAGTACGCTCATCAAAGCCCATGGTGAAAGCATCATTTGGTGGTTTTAGCAGCTTCAAAGGTTAGGGTGTTGACCAGTACTTTTGGCTAACAGCATCTGTGCCTCACCGGCGCCAGAAACACGTCGACAAGCAAATATCCCCAGCCGACGCCGGGGATACCTTTATGCGCTATCAATGCCCCCAGTGGGACTCGAACCCACACTGAATTGATTTTAAGTCAACTGCCTCTGCCGATTGGGCTATGGGGCAATGAGGACATTGTAATCGACGCTGGGGATAAAGCGAAACTGAAGCTGGACGATTGGCGATTTTTGAGGGCATTACGCTGCGGAAATAGCCACTCTACCATTATCTACAATTCTCTATTTATCAGCCTAGTTCTTTTTTTAGATTCATCAATTAATTCTGCAACGATGCCATCGAGAATATCCATTTCGGAGATGACGATCTCCCGCACCTTGGTCTGCTCGGTAATCATGTCCACGATGCCGTCAACCACCACCGCCCCACCGGCGATCACATCGGCGCGGCCAGGGTGAATCACCGGATTAGCGCGCCGCTCCGCGGAGGTAATCGAAATCAATTCGCGGGTGAGCGCCCGCAATCCATCAAACCGAAGATGGCAGTCGTGAATGGCCTTGGGCTCGTATTTCTCCAGCCCCAACACCAGTGCGGCAATGGTAGTAAACGTGCCGGCACAACCCACAAACGTTTTTCGCCGATGCGATCGGCACGATCTCTTGCACCTCTGCCAAGCGTTCCGCAACATACTGCCGCGCCGCCTCCACCTCTTCGGGGGTAGGCGGGTCGGATTGCATGATGCGTTCCGAAATCCGCACGCACCCCATCTGGGAGGAATAGGATCCCAAAAGCTGACCACCGGCAACCCCCACCACAAACTCGGTGGAGCCGCCGCCCAGGTCAATGACACAAAACGGGCCCTGTTCCTTGCTGAGGTACGCCACCGCGCCGATGAAACTCAGTTTTGCTTCTTCCTCCCCGGTAATCACCTGGGCACACGCGCCTGGGCGGATCTGGCCCAATAGCTCGGCGGTCATAGCGAAAAACTCGTCCTTGTTGCGGGCATCACGGGTGGCGGAGGTAGCAACCATGCGCATCCTGTACCCGCTCCTGCTGCATGAGGTCCACGTATTTGGTGAGCACCTTCCGGGTGCGCTCCAACGCCTCAGGGGCGAATTCGCCAGTGGCATCCACGCCCTGGCCCAGCCGCACGATCTCCATGAGCCGCACAATCTCCCTAGGGCGGCGTGATTGTCTTCAGAGATCAGCAGTCGGAGTGAATTGGTGCCGCAGTCGATTGCTGCATAACGGGCCATGAGTTATTTCCCCTTGGTAGTGTTTAGTGTTTTTTTGGCGCTTCGGCATTGCTGAAGTCGAAGTCGGACAGGGTGATTCCCAGCTCCGCGCAGGTGGGCCAGGTGGCGGGTATGGCGGTGCCACGCAGGTTCGCATGGTCGGCGGCGAGGGCGACGGCTTCGGTGCCGAGCCGGAAATGGTCCGGCCCTTCCGCCAGGGCGTAGGCGATGAGCACGTGCAGGCATTTGACCCGGTCGGGCATGCCGCCGCCGGAGAAATCGGTGCCCAAATCCGCCAATGCGTTACGTTTGGCCAGATAGTAGTCGTGTGCGCGTTGGTAGTCGGCGCGGAGCTCCAGGTCGGTATTGAGCCCGATCGGTCATCCAGTTCATAACGTGCGCGACCTCCAGACGGGAGGCTTCCGCGGTGAGCCGGGGGTCAGTCAGGTAGTAGAGGGTGGGAAACGGCGTGCCGTCGGGCGAGTCAGGGGTGAGTGGTGACCACACCGGGCACACCATCGGGACAGCGATAGGCTATGGCTATTACACCGCGGGTTGGCGGCCCAGCTGAGCGGCAATAATAGTAAGGTCGTCGGAAGATACAGGTGATGGGGGTACCGGGGTTACGTCCATGGGGTTCATTGTCTCACGAACCCGCAAATTCCCAACCTCTGTGGCGCAATCCGACCCTATTCGGCGGCGGAATCCTCCGGGGCGAGGGGTTGCAGTGGCAGTTTGTCGTTTTTCGGCGTCGACTGTTCCGGTTCGGGGTTATCGGGAATAGTCAGCGAATCCCATATCGTGGTGTACCAGGCGGGGGTGGTCTCGGTGGCCTGCGGCGTCTCGGTGTGGTTTTTGGTCTCCGCATCGGGGTCAATGATGCGGAACGCAGTCTCCCCCGGTTCGATGACCCCCAGCCGCCGCCTGGCTTGTTCCTTAATATATTCCTTGGAGTGGTATTTTTCCAGGTCGGTTTCGATTTGGGTTTTCCGGTTTTGCAATTCGCTTATCGACGCATCCAGCCGGGCGATTTCCGCCCGCTGCTCCATATAGTTCCGCAGTGGGACGGTAATCATCACCAGCACCATGATGGTGACCGTGACGATAAACAGCAGCGGAACGTATCCGAGGTGCACCCGGGGTAGCCGCAGCTTGGCGGGTTTTTCGGTCTGCACACGGTTTTCGATGGGAACGCTTCGCCGAGTTTTCCTTGCCATAGGTGTTATATGGTAGCCAATAATTCGACGCAGTCTGAGGCAGCCACTCGGTGTCAAACGTCGTGACATTGACTAAATTATCGGAAACACAGTAACGCCGCATCACGTAGCTGGTGATGCGGCGTTAGGGAGATGTGACCCACTAGTTAGAAAGGAATCACAACGCTATTTTAGCCCTCGAACCGAGGGAAAGCGGAACGGCCGGCATAGACGGCGGCGGTGCCCAGCTCCAGTTCAATACGCAGCAACCGGTTGTACTTGGCCACCCGCTCGGACCGGGCCGGGGCGCCGGTCTTGATCTGGCCGCAGCCCAGGGCCACAGCGAGGTCGGCAATGGTGGTGTCCTCGGTCTCACCGGAACGGTGCGACATCATGGTACGGTAGCCGGCACGGTGTGCCAGGTCCACGGCGTCGAAGGTTTCGGTGAGGGTACCGATCTGGTTCACCTTCACCAAGAGGGCGTTGGCGGCCTTCTCCTCAATGCCCTTAGCCAGGCGGGCGGGGTTGGTGACGAAGAAGTCGTCGCCACGATCTACACCCGGTCGCCAATCTTGGCGGTCAGATTGGTGTAGCCTTCCCAGTCATCTTCCTGCAGCGGGTCCTCGATGGAGACGATCGGATAGCTGCTGATGAGGTCTTCATATACCTTCACCATTTCCTCGGCGGTATGCTCGCCGCCTTCGAAGTGGTACTTGCCATCCTTATAGAATTCGGAGGAGGCAACGTCGAGAGCGAGAGCAATGTCCTTGCCGGGCTCCAGGCCGGCCTTCTTGATGGCCTCAACGATCAGGTCGAGGGCTTCCTTGGTGGAGCCTACGGAGGGCGCGAAGCCGCCCTCGTCACCCAGGCCGGTGGACAGGCCCTTGGACTTCACCACGGACTTCAAGGAGTGGTACACCTCGGCGCCCAGGCGAAGAGCCTCAGCGAAGGTTTCGGCACCAATCGAGGCAATCATGAATTCCTGCACATCCACGCCGGAGTCGGCGTGTGCGCCACCGTTGACGATGTTCATCATGGGCACGGGCAGGAGGTGGGCATTCGGGCCACCAATGTAGCGATAGAGCGGCAGGTTGGAGGACTCGGCGGCTGCCTTGGCCACGGCCATGGACACGCCCAGGATGGCATTAGCGCCCAGCTTGGACTTGTTTTCCGTGCCATCGAGCTCAATCAGGGTTTGATCAATAACCCGCTGGTCGTCGGCTTCGAAGCCGACAATTTTATCGGCAATTTCGTTGTTGACGTGCTTCACGGCCTCTAGGACGCCCTTGCCTTGGTAGCGATCCCACCGTCCCGAAGTTCGTGTGCCTCGTGAACACCGGTGGATGCACCCGAGGGAACACCGGCGATACCCACGGAGAAGTCATCTAGGGTGAACTTCCGCTTCAACGGTGGGGTTACCACGAGAATCCAGGATCTCGCGGGCAAAAAAACGTGCATGATATCAGCCACAGTGAATCTCCTACCTGTATGAGTGTGCTGTAAATACAATTTCAAGCGTAAAAATGTTTGGTTGTTTTTGATTCGACCAAAAACTCACGCCACACGTACAATTATGCCAACAAAAACACGCTCATGTGGGTGAGATATAGTGAACATTTACACAGGAGCACGTGATATCATCATCATTCCCCCAAATGAGATTTTCACCACAGACTTGGGCGTCGTCAAGCAAGTTAAAACGCTGGCTGCCGCAGCGCATATGACGCCGCAGCGTTACGCACATTCGCTAAATATTCGTCAGAACTATTATACGAGCCTATTGCCTGCTTCCATCCCTCGGCGGTAGCAAGATCACGACCATCACACAGCAGGTTCGCTGCCGCTAGTGCTGCGTCATCAATTTGGTTCGGATCCGCCACCCCGTCACCAGTGGCATCCCGACCGTATTTTTCCCACGACGTTGGGGATGAACTGCATCGGCCCCACCGCTCGATCGTATTCCTTATCGCCGTCCATCTTGCCCTGGTCCGTGTCTTTAATCTCGGCGAACCCCGGCGAACCATCCAACGGCACCCCAATGATCGCCGGGAGCACATACCCGTTGTCGTCAATCTTGCGGGCATTAAATAATGTACCCGTATAGGTGCCGTGCCGGGTTTCCACATACCCAATGCCCGCCAGGGTTCCCCACGACAGGTGGCATCCCGGCCACGACTGTGCCGCGATCAGCTCCGCATTCCCATACGCCTGCACCGCCCGCTTCGCTTATCGACGTGTCTGCCGCAATCGGCGCCGCCCACTCGGCAAGCTGGTTCGAAGTCCTGCCGGCCGCATTCAGGTCGATCTGTGGGACCTCCGCGGCCCGAGGCGGTGGCATCCCGGGGCACCGGTTTCAGCTCTCGAATCGGTGAGCTGCCCTCCAACAGAGACATGCTCCACCCCACAAACGCCACTACCATGATGACTGCCAACACGACGCCGCAACCACAACCAGCAACTCTGCGAACTCCACCTATTGAACCCATGGCGACTGATATTACCTAACTTTTCCTTAGGGCAAGCCAGGCTCAGGGTTATCCCTCAACCCCGTCCCCTACCGGCACTTACCGCCCCTTGCCCACGCGTCGCCCCTCCACATGTTTGCCCAATTCCCCACAGTCGTTTCTGTTCCGACTGCGGCACTACCGAGGTAGTCCCATCAAATAAATAGGGGGAACGACGTCGCATTTTTCCCAATGAAACTCCCCACCACGTCACCGAAATCGAACGCACCCCGACGCGCCGCGATCTCCGCGTGAAACAGCACCTGGAGGAGCATCCCTAGCTCCGCCATGAGTTCCGCATCGTCGGCTTGGGTGGTGATGGCCTCGGCCAGCTCGGTGGTTTCCTCCGCAAATAGGGAAGGAGGGTTTCGTGGGTTTGTTCCGCTCATTCCCCCACCGTGAGGGCGCGGCGCATGATGTTTTGCGCCTGCCAGGTGGGGTCATCCAGCTGGGAGCCCGAAAAATACGGGTTGCGGTTTCCCTACGATCTTCTCTGCGGTTTTGGTGGGTTCCATGAGGCGCGGGTCGGTCGTCATCGCTGGTGATAACGAGCCGCGCCACCGGCTGCGACAATGATGGTGCTGGCGGAGGCAGCAAGCTGGTGGTAGTGGTCGCGGGGCGCGGCGGGGAATGTCGGGGTTACTTCCAGGGTGGGACGACCCCACCCCATAAAGATAGGGGATGATCCCCAAGGGGATCTGGTCGAGGCCATCGGGGGTCAACGAGCACAATAATAGTGAGGGCGGTCATATTGCCGATTATAATTTCCCCAATTTCCGACCATGGTGCGTGCCGGGTTTACGCATCAGTACCCCCAAGTTCACGGCCATGATTCCTGGTTTCCCAGCCAGGCCGTGAAGTGCTGTCAAACGTGAATAGACTTGTGACTGACCGTACATTAGGGTTAATGCGGTGACGGCTAACTCCACTCCCCCACCCCCGACGGCAGATTCGACAGATTCGGCAGGTGCGCAGCGTCAACACACTGTGCGGGTCTGGACCCTGGTGGGCATTATTATTGGTTCCACCATTGGCTCCGGGATTTTTGCCCTGCCCCAGAACATTGCGTCTGCGTCGGGCTGGCGCATATGTTTATTGGTTGGTTCATTGCCGGGGTGGGCATGTTGTCCATTGCGTTTCGTGTTCCAGATTTTTGGCGTACCGCAAACCGCATCTTGATTCCGAGGTGTACGCGTATGTGCGGGCCGGGTTGGGTGACTACATTGGGTTTACCGCCGGCTTCGGCTACTGGTTAGGGTCGATCATCGCCCAGGTGGGGTACGCCACCCTGTTTTTCTCCACGTTGGGGCATTACCTGCCCATTTTTGATACGGAACAGCACCGGTGGGCTGCAGGCGCTGGCGGTGTCGGCGTTGACGTGGATCATTTTCGGGGTGCTCACCAGGGGAATCAAGCAGGCCAAGATCATGAATGCGATCACGACGGTGGCGAAGCTGGTGCCGATTCTCGCGTTTGTGGTGTTGAGTGGCGTTCTTGGGGTTTCAGATATCGACACGTTTACCATGGATTTTTGGGCGAGTCCAGCGGTTTGTCGGTGATGGAGCAGGTGCAGGGCATCATGCTGTTCACGGTGTGGGCGTTTATCGGTATCGAGGGGCGTCCGTGTATTCAAGCAGAGCGCAAACCCGGTCGGATGTGGGTCGGGCCACGGTGTTGAGTTCACCACGGTATTGCTGCTGCTAGTTACGGTGTCTACGCTCAGCTATGGTGTGTTGAGCCAGGAAGAGTTAGGCTGCGCTGCCGGATAACTCCCTGGCCGCGGTGCTGGAGGCGGTGGTGGGCCCCTGGGGTGGGGCGCTGATCTCAGTCGGATTGTGCCTGTCCATGCTGGGAGGCGTACGTGTCGTGGCAGATGTTGTGCGCAGAAGCCGCTGGTCATGATGGCGTTCGACAGGTTGCTGCCGCGCCGGATTGGGGTGATTAATGCGGCGGGTTTCCCCCTGGATGGCGCAGCTGATCTGTACGGTCCTCATCCAGGTGTGGATTGTGGTTTTCTATGTGAATGAGACCGCCTACACGTCGATGGTGCAGCTGGCCACGATGCTGTATTTATCCCCCTATATTTTCTCGGCCCTGTATTTGATACTGCTGCTGGTGGTGCGCGGCTGGGGTTCAACACCGCCGAGCTTGACGACGGCGTTCCGCAGGATAAGGCCAATAATCGGCGGCACCTCATTATCGGGCTGATTGCCTTTGTGTACTCCCTGTGGCTGGTGTATGCGGCCGACCCGAAGTATGTGCTGTTGGGGGCGTTAGCGACCTTCCCCAGCATCATCCCGTATAGTGGTACCGCCACCACCTGGGGCGGCGGATCTTCACCATGTACGAGTGGGGTGTGGTGGTTCTCCTCCTGGTTGGGGCGATCATTGCCGCGTGGGGGCTAGCGGCGGGGACGATCACCCTCTAGGAAACTCACCACGGACCGGCCGCCTGCTGCGGGTTTCTCTTCCTTGGTGTGGCCGCCGCGAACATCGACCTTGTCCAGGTTGAACATGGCGGACAGGAAGTCCGCCACCCATTGGATGAGGTCCACGTCCCGCAGTTTCGGGTCGGTGACGGTGGTTCCCGCCTTGGGGATGGACACCTGGATGGCTTTCGCCACCACCCGGTAGGTGGCTCCGGGGAAGAGTCGCTTCAGCCGCACCTGTTGGGAGTCTAATAATTCCACCGGGTGGATTTTGATCCGATTCCCCTGCACCCCAATGTCGGTAATCCCCGCCTGGCGGGCCAGGTGCCGCAGCCGGGCCACCGCCAAGAGCCGGCTGGCCTCCTGGGGTATGGGGCCGTAACGGTCCTCCATTTCCTCAACGATGAGCCGAATGTCCATCTCCGAGGTGCTGGCTGCTAGTTTTCGGTACACCTCCAGGCGGAGCCGCTCCGCATTAATATAGGACTCCGGGATGTGGGCGTCGACCGGTAGGTCAATGCGGATTTCTTTCGGCGACTGGTCGGTTCCGTCCACTGGTTTGCCGTCGGCAAGCGCCCGATAGGTGGCCACCGCCTCCCCACCAGCCGCACGTACAGGTCAAACCCACGCCGGCAATAGTGCCCCAGACTGTTGCGCACCCAGCACGTTGCCCGCGCCCCCGCATCTCCAGGTCCTTTCATGGCCACCGCCGTACCCGCACCCAAATCATTATTTTTGCGCAATCGTGGCCCAGGCGGTCGTACGACGTTTCGGTCAGGGTGGTCCCCTTTCGGGTACAGGAAGTACGCGTAGCCCCGCGACCGGGACGGCCCACCCGACCCGCAGCTGGTGGAGCTGCGACAGGCCCATGTGGTGCGCGTTCTCCACAATCAGGGTGTTAGCGTGGCGATATCAGGCCGGTTTCCACGATGGTGGTGCACACCAGCACATCGTATTCCCGATCCCAAAACCCCTGGACCGTGCGCTCCCAACACTTCCTCACTCATTTGGCCGTGCGCCACCACAATCCGGGCCTCCGGCACCAGGTTCCGCAGCTCGCGGGCCTTCTTCTCAATATCCGACACCTTATTGTGCACAAAGAACACCTGGCCGTCCCGCAACAATTCGCGTCGAATAGCGGCAGCAATCTGCTTATCCTCCTGCGCCCCCACATACGTCAAAATGGGGTGCCGGTCCTCCGGGGGCGTCAAAATTGTTGACATTTCCCGAATGCCCGCCATCGACATTTCCAACGTGCGGGGAATCGGCGTCGCCGACATGGTGAGCACATCCACATGCGACCGCATGGCCTTAATATGCTCCTTGTGCTCCACCCCAAACCGTTGCTCCTCATCCACCACCACCAGGCCCAACTGTTTCCACTGCACCCCGGTCTGCAACAGTCGGTGCGTGCCGATCACAATATCCACCGACCCGTCCCGCAGCCCGGACAGGATCTCCTTCGCATCCGACGCCGACGTGAACCGCGATAATCCCCTAATCGTCACCGGAAACCCGCCATCCGCTCCGTGAACGTTGCTAAATGCTGCTGCGCCAATAATGTGGTGGGCACCAACACCGCCACCTGCTTGCCGTCCTGCACCGCCTTGAACGCGGCCCGCACCGCCACCTCGGTTTTGCCGTAGCCCACATCCCCACGATCACCCGGTCCATGGGCACGGGCTGCTCCATGTCCTGCTTCACCGCCGCAATCGCCGCCATCTGGTCCTCGGTTTCCACGAACGGAAAATTATCCTCCAGCTCCTGCTGCCACGGCGAATCCGGGGCAAACGCATGGCCGGGGGCGGTCGCCCGCTTCGCATACAGCTCTACCAGTTCGCTGGCGATCTCCCGCACCGCCGCCCGCGCCTTCTTCTTGGTGTTCTTCCAATCCGAACCACCCATCTTTGACAGGGTGGGTTTCTCCCCACCCACATAGCGGGACAGCAAATCCAAACTATCCATAGGGAACATATAATTGATCGGCGGGTTGGCCGCGGCGGTCGGCGCATACTCCAACACAATATATTCCCGCCGGGAGGTTTCATCCCCATCGTGATCGTGCGCTCCGTCATGCGCACAAACCGGCCAATACCATGGGTTTCGTGCACCACATAGTCCCCGCTCTTCAACGCCAGCGGGTCCACCCGGTGCCGCCTACGGGCCTGTCGACGCTTCGCCCCGGCAATATCCCCCACCCGGTTACCGGTCACATCCGTTTCCGTCACCGCCACCAGCGGCAACGCCTCCGACCCCGGCAGTTCTGTACCTTCGGAAACACCAACCCCGCGTGGCTGAGCGCCTGATACAAGGTCACCTCCCGGGTTGCGGCTCGGCGCCGGGCTGCGCCACCCGTCGCCCGCAATGCCCTGCTCCCGAAACCGGTCGGCCATGCGTTTTATCGCACCCGGGCGGGGGCGATAAACGCCGCCCGGCCGCCGGCCGTAGTGTGCGCCAACAGCAGCGACATCATTTCCCGATCTGGGAAAGATCCCCCGGGGCGTGGGGCCAGGCTCGAACTCCAGCGGCAGCGCATCACTCCCCCACCCATGCCCGGCGGGTGACCGACCACCACGACTGGCCGGCCTTCGTCGCCCGCCCACCACCAGCGAATCGTAGGAGCGGTGCGAGGATGCCGACGGGTCCAGATCTCGGAATCCACCGGTCCCGCCGCCCCCATGGCGGCTGCCTCCCCATCCAGCGGCCAAAAACTCCGCATCCGTGGCCTGCAAATCCGCGATCCGGGTGCGGATTTTCTCCGGGTGCACCGCCACCACGTGGGTTCCCGCCGGCATGAGTTCCGGCAGGGTGCGCATGGGAGTGGCGGTCAGGTCGGCCAGCACCGGGATGAGGCCTCCATGCCGTCGGCAGGGAATCCGGTCGGCAACCTTGGTCAAAAGCTCCTGCAAGGTGGGAGTTTTTCCCGGTGGGCACCGCAAGTTCGGCGGCGCGGCCCGGCCCGTCGTCGGTGATGAGCAGTTCCGCGCCGGGTAGACGTCCACGGTGGGATAGTCCAGGTCGGGGAAGGCCCGCTGGTCGGCGACGCTAAACGCCCGCAGGTCGGTGAGTTCGTCACCCCAGAATTCGGCCCGGATGGGGGTGCTCGCCGGTGGTGAAATATGTCGATGATGCCGCCGCGGGTGGCGAAATTCGCCGCGCCGGGCCACGAGGTCAACGTGTTTGTAGGCTTTGAACACCAGGTGGTGGGTGAGGTCGGTGAAGTCGTAGTCGTGGCCGACGGTGAGGGTGAGTGGGTCGCGGCCGGGGTGGTTTTCGAGTATGGGTTGGCACACGCCCCGGGCGGCGGTCACCACGATGCGCAGGTTTGCGAGGTTGTGGAGGATTTTTGCGCGGGTGCCGGCCACGTCGGCGGCTGGTGAGAGTCGTTCGTGGGGCAGGGTTTCCCAGGCTGGGAACCAGGCAACCTGGTCGCCCCACATTGCTTTGAGTTCGGCGGTGAGGTCTTCGGCTTCGCGGCCGGTAGCGGTGACCACCAGGAGGGGTGTGGTGGGCCAGGGCACCGATGGCCCAGGGTCGGGCTTGGTCGATGGTGGCGATGCTCAGGGGTGGGGTCACCAACGTGGCTGATGAGTCCTTTGAGTTTGGGGTCGGTGGCGGCGGTTTTCAGCAGTCCGGAAAGCATGGCTGGGGTGGTGGCTGTGGTTGGGGCGGCAGGCTGGGTGCTCACGGTTGGTTGATGCCCTACTTGGTGGTGTTGTTGGTACTGGTGGCTTCGGGGTTCGCGCTGGTGGGGCTCGCGGCGTCAGCGGCGCTGGGGATGGGCTGTGGGGGTTTGTCGGATCCCGAGCCGGACCGGCGGGGCATCAATGCTGGTGAGGCGGGGTTTTTCTCCATGCCGCCCAGGCCTTTCCAGCACAAATTTACGATGTGGGCGGCCACGGTTTCCTTGCTGAAGGCATCGTCGTTTTCGCGTTGGTCGAGCCACCATTGGGCGGTCATGGACACCATGCCGACAAGGGCCTGACCATACAGTATGGCGGTGTCGGGGTCGAGGCCGGAGCGGGTGAAGGCGTGCCCGAGAAGGTGAGAGACCTGAGCTACGGCGTCGTTAAGCAGGGTGGAGTAGCCGCGACCCACGCCGGGTTGGGTGTCGCGGACCAGTATTTGAAAACCGTCGGTTTCGTCCTCCACATATGTGAGCAGCGCGATGACGGCTTGTTCAACGCGGGCGCGGGATCTTCCGGTGCGGAGCGCCTCGGTAATGGTGTGCTCCAGGCGGGTCATTTCGCGGTCGATCACCACCGCATACAGGCCTTCTTTGCCACCAAAGTGTTCATACACAACAGGTTTGAAACCCCTGCTCGCATGGCTATTTCTTCCACACTGGCGCCTTCGAAACCACGTTCTGCAAAGAGGCTGCGCCCAATGGCAATGAGTTGTTCCCGCCGCTGTTTTCCGGTCATGCGTTGCCGTACCATGCTTTTAGACTACGTGGTACCCCTCAAATTTAGCGATTTGATTTTTCGGGTGGTTTTTCGTGTATGATATTCATCATCGCATCACGCGGTAATGGCCTATGGTGTAATTGGCAACACAGCGGTTTTTGGTACCGCCATTCTAGGTTCGAGTCCTGGTAGGTCAGCGGTTCCCGTCAGCTTCGGCTGGCGGGTTTTTGCTTTTCGTCTTGCTTTACGACGCCCACCTCACGGCAGGGTGGGCATTTCTCTAGTTCGTTGGTTATTGGGAGGTGCCCACAATGGCCACGAGGGTTATTTGGTGCCGGATTCTGATTTCGATCACGTTCTTCACCGCGAGACCAACCTGGGCGCACACCCGGCGGGCCATTTCTTCGGACAGGCGTGGGGCGCCCGGCACCAGGTATTCGTCCTGGGGAATCACCGGACCATTATTGAGGTTTATGAGGAAATCAATGGAGTAAGTGCCGTCGGGGTGACGTTTGCTCCGCTCCACCCGACCGATGGACACCTCCGTGTCGGGGTGTCCCTCGCTCGCAAATGCGTGCTCTAGCGCATCGATAAATTCGTTTAAATCGGTGGTCAGGTCGGTGGTTAACAGTTTGCTGTTCTTATTAGTATTCATGCACAATCCTCCTAATCCACCTAAAAATACACCACCTAACCACCCAGGGAGCGTTTTGCCTCGGCGAATATCCCCAGCAAACCCTATTTCGGGGGTCATGGATGATTGCCCGGGTTGCCGTGGCGTGGATTCGAACCCCCAGGTCACCGGACCGGGTTGCCGCATCCACCAGGTCCAGGGCCGGGGTGTACCAGGCGGCAAGGCTGGCGAGGGCCCGGGCCAGGCTGGTTTTCACTTCCATGTTTCCCCTATCGAATTGGCTGACGAGGACATCTGCCAGTTCGGGTTCGGAACCTTCGGGAACGATGGCAACGGCCAGCCGCCACGCGACCCGGACCACCTCGTCGTCGTCATCGCGCAGCATGGGGAAGATCCACGGCCAGGCTTCGGGAACTCGAATTTTGCGACAGGGTGTGGAGTGCTTGGCTGCGTGCCTGCGGGATCGGTGAGGCGAGTTCCGCCCGCACTGTGGGGATGGTGATGTCGCGGGGCAGTCGGGTGATGGCCCACGTGAGCATGTCTCGAACATAAAAAGTCCGGCTCATGGGGAACATTGCGCGACCAGCACATCCAGTGTGGCATCATCAGGGTGAGTGCCGGCGACTAGCACCGCCTTGAGTCGGACCGACGAGTCCGACTGCGTTAACGCATCGCGCAATTGTTGAATATCCATGCCTACAGGGTAGCCAACCGTTTGTAACATGCTGCGCTGACGGGCGTTTGGGATGGACTGCCTGGCCAGGATTCATTGGCGGGGGTGGGGTGCCAGCGTAGGGAGGCTAGTCTTCTTCTGGGTAGGGCGGCAACGTTTCCAGCATTGTCCGTGACCACTCATACAGAAATGCTTTCTTGCCTCGGCCAGGTGCGCTTTCTACCAACCGCACACCATCACGAGCCGAATTGGTCAAATACCTCATAATTTTGCAATAAAAGCACCATATACTTCACCGTCGCTTTTATCCACAAGACTGTTCAATTCTGGTTCAGCCTGGGCAGGAATCGCCACTACAAGAAACTGTGTTGGAGACTCAAAGCCCCACTTATCAAGGTCAGCCATACAAAGAGTTAAACCTTCCGCAGCAACCACCGCCCTGCGGGCTTCGTCTAATGAGTTAATCAACATAGCAATAACCCCCTGTTAGCTAATGACTTGGTATCCGTAGTCTTAACTAGCAGGGAGTAGTTCGTTAGCTATCACACACACCCTGGGCTGTGTTAATCATCATAAAAGAGTTTCACCTTCATTCCCTCGTAGCGATTCTAGGGTCGACTACCGGGTCCATTGCTGCGAATTTGCGCACATTCTTCTGAGTACGACCAATAATGGGTTCTCTCCAACTATCAGTGTTGTCGAAGTCTTCATCATTCACCCATGTAGCCAAAAATGGCCTTTTTGAGTTCCAGGTCAAGCCATGCACCAGACTCCACCAAATCATCCAAAAGCACCTCAGCAAAATAATCAGGCATCCCTGGATACCGCCCCAACACCGCAGGCGGACGTGCTTCATCAGCAACCCGCTGAGACAAACTTTTAACCATTACCATCACTACCTTGAATAATTCTTTAGTTGGAAACTATCAAATCATAGCACTTTTGGATCGGAGGCAAGACACAGGGATACAGGAAGGGTAGTCTTCCTCGGGGTATGGTGGTAGTTCCTCTAGCGTTGCGCGGTATGTGGGATTTGCTGGACACTGGTGATAGATTCTCCCCTACACCAGAACTATTCAAAGAAAAAGAGGCCTTATCATGCCCCCAACCCCTTGAGCCTAAAAAAGCTTGTGTGAATAAACTACCCACATGGTGGTCGAAACCCGTAAAAACCCCGAAAACTAAACCAGGCACCATCAACTCAGATCACTAGCCAACTCGGTATTAATCACCACATCACCAACCCCTTTAAGTAAAAAGCAAGACTGAAAAACACCAACGCATAAACACGCAACCACAGTTTGGTGATGCTAAAGCAGAATCCGGGCAACCTGGGCGAGAGGTCATCACAACTCCGCCAAACCAACACCATTCTCAAAGAAGGCGTCGGCTTTTTCGCAGCAGGGTTACACTACCCTTTAGCTTCTAGGGTTAAATTCATCAACCATTATCAGTGGATGAACATGGTATTCGACCGAACATGTACAGCGTTAAAAAGACGCAGCAGTGCAGGCTGCTCCATCAACTTACTGTCCACACACAAAACCATCCACCCCTTTTTTTCGGCTAGGCAAATGTGTGATAGCAAGCTGGAACAAGGAAGCTTAATCCTAATTTTATACTACCCATCAAAGAAAACTTCTCTATACAAATTGCAGCTAACCCAGCAATCATGTTATTAGTTTATCCATACAACTAAGATAGGTAAATATAACAAAAAACCATGTCGTCTAAATGATTTCCTTCCTAGACGTCATTAGCTCCCACAACTACCATGTTCCAGTTGCTCAAAAATTATTCTAAACTTTTCACTTTTTCAATCAGTTTGTCGAAAGTCCAGCAGGGAGTCCAGCATGGCATAGCAGACATGATAGGGGAGTTCCGCTATTGGTTTATCAGGCCATATAGAATGCTATCTATCACGGATATGCGTGCAACAAGTGTTTTCAGCTGTTCCGGTTCATAGTCGATATCCGAGTAATAATCCTCATCATATTTCTTCGACAACCGTTCAAGCCGGCCGATATACGAGGAATCCCGCAGGAGGATCGAGACAACTCGCTACACAATCCCACACCTCACCACCACAGATCCCATGATCCAGCAGGTGATTGAAGAGGAATTTTTCGTGAAATTCAGGGGCCCGAGTTTCGCGGTTACGGCATCAATTTCGGCAACCAACTCTGGTGGGAGACCATAACGGAACCTGGACGCATAAGCGAGGGTTTTCGATAGTTTCCTGGATCTGATCAAATCCCCACTGATAGTCTTTCGCGTTGTAGCAAATATTAAACGGGAGATACCTCACAGGGATCCTGTAACCCATAAGACAAACCGCTAGAAACCGTCACCGCTACGTCTGCTTCGTTCCACCGCTCGGGTTCTTTCCGAGGTCAAGCGCCCCTTCTTCCGAATAAAATTCAGGAGCATACTTCTCATATAACTGATCTAACCGATCACTATAGTTGGCATCACCAAACGATGATTCCGATAACTCATGCACACCTCCCACATCTCGTCATCAAAAATCCCCCTGTTGCGACATGTAGAAATACAAAAGCTGCCTTGTTAACTCAAACGGGCCCATCTGGGCGAGATGCTGAATCAATCGCCGCAATCAACTCGGAAGAAAACACACGATGATAAAAAGCCACAGCAACCCATCCTCTCAGCTATAGCGAAATGTCAATATGGTCCCATGGATTCACATTAGGATACTCCTGACTATATTTCTTTTAATGTTAATAGCTTCAATGGTGTTCGAGACGTTCACAGCCTCAAACCTATTTCTTGCTAATTTAGCCCCGGAATTCACAGCAGCTTCTTCTGCCTCATATACCTCTAATCGCCGAGCTTCAGCCATATCGCCTAATTTATCCACCATGGCCTCATCCAGAATCTTTATTTTTCCTGCACAAGAATTACAAACAGCCCTAGAAACTACAATATCGGTTGGCCTCACACCAGAAACATATTTTCCAGCAAAGCTATAATCGCCAGTAATATCTGCCTTTACGAGGTGGGAAACAATGGTCTCTTCCGCGTGAGCGCTATCGAGCCCACTCATGGCCATTCTGTCAAGAAGAATTACATCTTTACGCACAGGAAAAAGTTTTTCGAATATTTTTTCAAAAGGCTTATTATTTTTTCCGCTGGTTGCAGCAAGCCATTTAATGGCTTTATTACCATCCATGAATGTTACTTCCACTGGAGCTATAGCTAACGTAAAAATCACGAGTCTTAATAGGAGGATCCACTCTTCTGACGATATCATTTACAAGTTTTTGTGAAAGGGTCATCAGATTTTTTAAGATGTTCGAAAGTGCTGGTTCTCCCTCAACTAGTGGTATTTTATTAATATGTTCTCGAAGGGGATTAATACCATACCTATGTTTACGTTTACGTTTACGATTACGCTTGCATGCTTTGAGCCCTAATGCATCTACCCATGTGACAGGGGTTTTGTGACGTATCCTTGTGCTGTGCCGAGGTTGGCGAGTAGTCCGAGTGGGTCTTGGGCGTTATACACCCCGGCATGGGGGTCATAGTAGCGGAACCGGTTATACACCCACCCCGATTCGGTGTCTTCGTACTGGCCGGTAAACAACAGTGGTGTGCTAACCATGCCCGCCCAGTGCCGTTTCCCCAAACAGGGTGTAGGTGGCATAGCCGACAACCTCACCCTGTGGTAGGGTCGATGAGTTCTTTTCAGGGGCGCCGGCGAGGTCGCAGACCATGAGTAAAACACCGCATCCACACGCTGCTGCATGCCCCAACCACCACCAGCACCATCACCATTATTGGGATTGTTGTGCTGGGGTAGAGGGATCATCAGCACTATTATCAGCACCCGTGCCTTCACTGTAGCCACTAGGGTAATAACCATTCCCACCATCTTGACCAGTCACGGAACCAGTGGTGTTGGTGTTGATGGTGATCTGGCCTAGGATCTCCCCGGTACCCGGGTCAGCAGGCCATAATACGGCGCTACCTACCATGTGTGGGTCCATAACATTAACCGTATGGTATTCGCCGAAGAGCACGTCGCCTTCGTGTAGGAACATGACCCGGCTTATGGCCTCGCCTGTTGTGGTGTTGATTTGTTCTTTCCCAACCCTACGGCATGCGCCGTCATACAAATACCGCCAGCCTACTCCTGGGTGGTCGGAGTCCTCGTAGCCTACGGGTTGGGTACCATTGTCATAATAGAAATGCTTCACCAAGGGTTTCTTCGATAACCGCTTCGTCACCGTCTGCGTTACCCTGCCCGCTTTATCGTAGGTGAATTTGGTGCGGCCTACTTGGCGGGGCATGGTGCCACCATACGAGTCCACATCATCCGCCCACCTAGTAGCAGTATCCGGGTGGAGTTTCGTGAGTACACCAGCTTGGCTGTACGAATACGACTCCTCCCTTCCTGCACGTTTCTCCCGGGTCTGGGGCATGTTCTGCGTGGCAGTATTACCGGCTTGTTGGTGGATAACCCGTGTGACTCTGCCCATTGGGTCCACATCGTAGGAGGTTTCCACACCCGAATCTGGTCGGTGATCTGGGTGATGACATCATCGGCCCGCCATGTGAACACCCGATCAATCACACCCACAGCATGGTACTCATCCTGATGCTGTGAAGAACCATTAGATCCAGCATCATTCAAACCAGTGGCAGTATTCACGGGCCCATAACTATATTACTGCTGTTGTTTCCTGGTGTGAGGCGTGTACCCGGTCCCTGACCAAGCGGTGATTGCGGTCATAATCAAACGAGCGAACAATAGATCCTACGTGCGCCCAGGAGCGCATCCCTGTATCGTCTACACCGAACGATAAGGATGCTACCTCTACATTGTCTAGTGTGTAGGTGCTGTTCCGCAGCACACCCTCATCATCGAATAGGGGTTTCCGACACGGTCTTCCCGTCCGGGAGCGTGTGAGTAATCATCTCCACACCACCTAACTGGCCGTACGAAAAGGCCATGGTGTGGATTCACCCGAATACAAGGTAGTGGTTTCCGTCAGCGACCTGCCATACTCATCATAGGAGTAATCAGTCGTGCACCACTGATTGGTTACTTAGTGGATCCGACCCAGCGCATCCCACTGATAAGCAGTAGCATTCCCCTGATCATCAAGGGTTTCTGTCATGCGGCCATACGGGTCAAACAACGTGGTCACCCTCCCCGCACCAGTAGTAACATCAAGCCGTAACTTATCCGGGGTGGTGTGTGACTCAGTGACCAAACCGTTGTAGTCGATTTCTTTGATAATGGAGCCGTCTAGGTCATAGTGCAGCTGCCAGGTGTGCCCGTCCGCGTTCGTCACAGTGATGGGTTCCATCTGCGTGTTATACGTGTAGCGGGTGACGCCACCATTCGGCAACACCACTTCGTTGACTTCATCAAACACCGTGTATCGGGTTGTGGTGGTAGCCCCAGTCTCGTTCACCGTTTGGGTAAGGTTTCCTTCCCCATCATACGTAGCGGACCGCTCGCTCCCATCAGGGTTCACAACCCTAGTCACCCACCCTTCAGGGGAATACTCAACCGTAGTCACATTCCCTACCGGGTCGATCACCTCTGTCACCAACCCCCGCACATCCCTCGTGACCGATGACCTTCTGCCTGCGGGATCCGTAGAAGCGATAGGCCTACCAGCATTATCACACTCTGTCGTGTGAGTGAGTCCGTTGGGGGTGATCGTGGCTTTTGGTACGATACCTGCCACCCGCCAGTCGTACTCAAACCTAGTCACAACCCCCAAAGGATCGGTGATGCTAGTGACCATGCCGGCAGCATCTACCTCATATTCGGTGGCAAGCCCATCCCGGCCAGTAACCCGGGCGGGTTCGCCCCACGCACCAGGGGTGATCGTCTCTGTGGTTCCGTCACCAAAATCAATCCGGGTGATAGTCCCGTACTCGTCACGGCCGATGGTGGTCACCACACCAGTGTTCGACACCTCTTTGATGATTTGGTGGTGTTCATCGTATTCTCGATCCGTCACCACACCTTCCGGGGGTAATGACCCGCCACATCACCAGCCGGTGTGGACCGGTACACGGTGGGCCGGATATCCCCCAGGAACTCGTCACGCAAAAGCTCCTCGGGGATCGACCAGGATGCATCATCCCTGGTACTTGTCCTGCCCCTACCGGTAAGCCCCGCACCTTGAAGGCCCTTCTCCCGAAGAAGATTCGCTAGGGGGAGTTTGTCCAACCGGTCAAAAATACTCATTGATACATGTGTCGCCGATTTCTGCTGGGTCGCCGTGGAATTCGCCTGCGCATTCTGGGGCGACGCACACTGTGCCGTCTTCCGGGGCGTCATCACCAGTATCTTTCAGCCACACGGCCACGTTGGGGAACATGCCCCAGACCCCACCTGGGCAATAACCCGGCCCTGGTCGTCGAATCGGTAATGGTGAGTGCCCATTCCTATCTGTCCACCTAAACGGACGATGCTGGTCATCATGGTAGTATCGCAATGCCCCGGCGGCGGAGTTAATAACCTTCAGTAGGCGGCCCTTACCATCATAATTATACGATGCGAGCCGAAACGGCTCCTCACCCGGGTGGGTTTCCTCATTCTTGACCCAGATGGATAACAGCCTGCTGATCCGGTTATGCCACTTGAATTCCAGAACAGTACCATCACTCCTACGCATCGCAACCAGGTGACCGGTTCCTTGTTCGTAGTTGTATTCGATCCACGCACCAGAATGATGCACCACCGTAGACAACTGTATTTCAACACCCAGGTTAAACGTGTCAGCTACCGAACCCGGAGATAACATATTCACGAACGAGTTCGATGCCTCCCACACACCAGGACCACCAGCATCAGCATTGGTGTTGGAATCATCCTGGGGTTAGCAGCATCAGACTGGGGGTTAGCAGTATCAGCCTGATCCTTATCAGAGCTATTTTGTGAGACAGCAGAATCGTTCACAGGAGCAGCGGAATTGTGAACGCCTGAAGTAGAAGCACCGGTGGAATCAGCCCTGCCATCCATGTCTGCATTATTCATGCCATAAGCATGAGTTTTTATCCGCTACACCATCATTATGCTGTGCATCATTGTCGATGGTTCGTTCCCTGCGGGTTAGTTCCCCGGTTTCCCCGTCCAGGCGATACACGTAATTCTTTTGGCGTATCCCCTGTGATCGTATAATCCGGCACGGGACCCTCGGGCCGGTAACACGGCTTCCCATCGTGGGTTTCACTGCCTGCGATACCAAACACATAAGTAACACCCTCACTGATGTTACGGACCCGGTACGCCCCGTCTACGAAAACACAGCCGCCACGGGCGCCCGCATCTCCACCTCTGTGCCGTCTACCGGGGCTGGCGGAAACTCCAGCAATGCCCCGTCCGGTGTCATCATTAACACCTGATTCGGGAGGATTTCGATCCTGCAATCCAATGTCGTGTTCCACCCAGGGCCGAACACCCCTACTGGGTGTCCATATCCGAGTCAGTGTTCCTAGCCACCACCATCGGCAGGGATGCCGTCAATATGGATGTCGGTGGCGGAATCAATCATCGCCCCTGTTGCCATATCCACCGGCTCCAAACCTGGGTGTTTACACTTATTTCCTCGGGAGGCGAGTTTCGCCGCATGTTTGCCTGCTTTTGCTTTCGCGGCTTTCGCCGCTTTCGACAACGACTTCACAGGTCTTGTCCCCTTTAACGCCTTGAATATCTTCCCCCAGGCAGACACGTTACGAGGTCGAACATGAACTCACCCCAGGAACAATTCCCCGTCAACCACAACAACCCCTTCAGCCCTCACCCCTACAAGCTCTAAAAACACCCCCAACGGTGCTAGCGGGGTAAATGCCAGCAACCCACCAATCAGCTGCAGCGCGTCTGAAATATCACTGATCTCTTTCGAGTGTTTCGTCACCCAATCCTTAAACGCCTCCCACTTTTCCTGTAGCCAGCTCGGGTTTTCCTCAAACCGCCTCCTGGCCTGGGTTTTAATCCAAGCCACCGCAGTATCAACCTCCATACTCAGTGTGGATTTAATCCCCGCACCTTTAGCAACATCCGCATCAAACACAGTAGTCGCCCGCAAATGCTCTGCCTTGGCGGCTTCGAACGCCGCCTGGGCCGCAGCCAACTCCGACTGGGCGCCGTAGCAGTACTCGCGGTAATCGCATTCACCCCAGGCAGGGCAGCAGTCGCCACCGCAGTCGCTGTAGCTACCTTCGCCGTGGCCGCAGCCCGAATCACGTTTGCCTCACAAAGGTTATAATTCGCCACCGCGGTCTACACCGCCGTATGATCCGCCAACGCCACCACAATCAGAGCATTCATCTGGGTCTGCGCCGTAGTGAGTGCCTCCGCGTACTGGGTGACAGCGGTACTTACCCCACGATGCGCCTCACCAGTAATCGTTAAATGATTCGGAAACTCACCATGAATAAGCTCCCGATACCGATCCCCTCATCACCCAAAAACCCACCATCATTCATAGCACGCAACGATGCAGCAGTTGTTAACGCGTTCTCGGCAAACACCCGCCACCTACGGGCAAACTCGAACACCTCAGCCGGATTCCCACCAATCCTGAACTCATTCTGCTTATAGGCAAGAAACGGCTTTAGAGGCAAAACAGGCATGATACAAAAACCTTTTGTGTTTAAAAGAGAAAAATTAAGATAAAAAGAAAGAAAAATAATCAGATAGGGTGGTGTTTACCCCACCCGCCTTCGAACACCCATACTGGTGAAACCACAAGAAAATCTAGGGCAACACACCACAATAATCTGCCGGCACAGCATCATAAACCTCCAAAGACGGGTCATTCAACCAAAGTTTCAAAGAATATTATGAAGTAACATAACAGGCCAACCACCCACCATTGCCAGCTAAAAACCAACCTCAGCATAGTTACTAGCTTCCCATCAGGAAATAACTACATAAAACTCTCAGGGGCACTCATACATTGCTTATTATTTGCTGCACCAGTATCAATAAGCATCAGACTTCTTATGTATGAAGATCCCCATATCAACCAGGTTTCATTCACTACGCACCGTCACCCCAAAAATATTAAAGATGTGACATTCATCATGTAGATAATATGCAGCCCCAAAAAGCTCATTCCCAAACCGAAACACACCCTCCCCCAAATCCCAACAATCCAACACCCCATCCCTGCCAAGGAACACGTCGAAAAGCGCAAGCTCGACAAACTCCCAACACCCCACCCCCAGCACAAACCCTAGCGCATAAACCCACCCTCGGAATTAATCACCTGTCCGGTCACCCATCTGCCGTCCTCCGACACCAGCCAGGCAACCAAACGCGCCGCATCATCAGGCAAACCCCATCGGCCGAACGGGAACAGGGGCGCAAGCGCCTCCCGCATGCCGTCGGTCACATACGAATCCGAATCCACCGGCCCCGGGTTCACACAATTCACCGTAAACCCGCGCGGGGCCAGCTCGTACGCAATCGTCTTCGTGATTCCCGCCAGCGCGGCCTTCGATGCGCCATACGCGATCTCACCCGGCAGCGGCCCCAAATCCTGCCCGGAAGTCATAAATACAATCCGGCCGGGAGCCCCGGGTCCCGCACCTGCGCCACCGCCGCAGCCAACAAGATACTCGAACGTGTGTTCACTGCCCAGTGGTGGTCTAAATCGGCCGCGGTTATCGAGTCCAACGATCCGTCGGAACCGGACATCGCATGGTTGGCAACCAGCACATCCACGTGCCCAAACTCCCGCATCCCAGCGCCCACCACCGCCTCCGGCGCATCCGGCTGGGAAAAGTCGGCACTCACATGCACCAACCTGCGGCCCGGCGCCAGACAGGAACGAAGCTCAGAAACCACCAGGTCTATGTCATCACTCCCCCACGGCTGGTCCGCATCGTGCGGCACCCAATGCTGAATAACCAGGTCAAAGCCAGCCTCCGCCAGCCGGCGGGCGATCGCAAACCCAATGCCACCCCGGCGCGACACCCCGGTGATCAACGCAACACTGTTCATGGCACCGGCGCCGCTCGCGGCATCAGCCTCCCCACTCCATGCAGCACCGCCCAACTCCGCGGCCCCACCGCACACATCGCCGCACGCACCATCCCCTGCCGCTGCCGCACCGCTGAAACCATCGTTACTCATATTGTGATTCATCTTGCGTGCTCGATTCCGTACTCTCAGCGCTGCCCGAATCATCCGAGTGCCCGCCGTGCCCGCCATGGGCGGTGTAGTCGGTTTGCAGGTCTGGTTCCTCGCCCGGCTCCACCATCATGTACTGGCCCATCATGCCTTTGTCCTCGTGAAACAGCATGTGGCAGTGATACATGTAGGGGTAGTGGTTATTCCGGTATTGGCCGAACAGTATACCCAGCTTCACCGTCACCCCGGGCGGGATTGTGACCGTGTCTTTCCACCCGTAGGCGTCAAATCGTATGTTCGTGTCGGAGACCTCCAGCACCTTGAACGCGCAGTTGTGGATGTGGAAGTTGTGGATCCAGTCGGAGTTGCCGTTGGTCACAATCCAGGTTTCCGGGTCCGAATGGTCGATCACCACATCGACCCGGTTCATCGTCCATGCTTTTTCCCATTGATCTGGAACGTATTGAGTTCGAATTTGCGTTCGATTGTGGCGGTTTTGATGGGTGCCGCGGCCGCGGGTCGAGCACGTCGGGGGCAGCCACGTTGACGGTGACGTCTTCTCCTTGGTCGGCCCGTTGGATGGTTCCCGGCGCGTTCCCCGGAACCGCCCGCGGATGGTGAGCAGGTCTACTTGTTCCTGAAGTTTGAAGTCGAGGGAGTATTCATCTTGGGGCACCCCCAGGTTATCGGCGTAGCCGAGGCTGCGGAGTTTCATGGTGCCGGTCACGTCGGCGACGATTTCCGCACGCTCCCCGGGCCCAGCCGCACGCTGGTGGCCTTGCGGGGTCTGTCGAGCAGGCCGGAGTCGGTGGCGATCACCTGGAATTCCCGGCCGTCGTCAAATCCGAGGTTATGAAAGCGCATGTTGGAGCCGTTGAGTAGGCGGAACCCAGCCCGGGGTTTGGTGGCGGTGAATTCCGGGTTGGTGATGCTGTTCACGTGGGGTACCGACCCTTGGAGACCCAGGTTGGGGTCGAAGGTTTCGTCTAATTGGCCGTCATCGGTGAAGTTGGCGTCCATGATGACGATGGGAATGTCGTCGACCCCATAGTCGTGGGGGATGTCGAGTGCCTGTTCCACGTCGTCGTCGATGATAATCATGCCGGCTAGCCCCCGGTAGGCCTGCACCCCGGTTTTGCCGTGGGGGTGGGGATGGTACCAGGCGGTGAGTGCCGGCTGGTTGACGGTGAAGGAGGAGGTCCAGGTGGCACCGGGTTCGATGGTGGAGTGGGGGCCGCCGTCCATGTTGGCGGGGAGGAGGAGCCCGTGGCAGTGGACGGCGGTGGTTTCGGGTAGTTCGCTGGTGAATTCGAAGTCTCACCGGGTGGTTCCTCGATGCGTGGATGGTGGGTCCGAGCATGGCACCGTTGAACCCCCAGGTGGCGGTTTTGATCCCGGGAGGATTTCGGTTTCGCCGGTTTGGGCGGTGAGTTTGTAGTAGTAGCGGCCGTCGGTTTCGTCGCCGTCGAGAAGCGGCGGTATGGGTAGGGGCCTGGGTTCCCCGTCCCAGCCACGGGGATGACGGGTTCGTTGCTTGTCGGGCCGTCGGGGTTGCTGGTTTTGGGCGCGCAGGCGGTGAGCCCCAGGGCGGCACACAGGGCGAGGAAGTGGCGACGATTCATGTGGGTTTCCTTTGGTTTTGACTATTGGTTGGCTGAATTCTGCTAATAATTCCCCTGCCCTTAAACTTGGGGGAGCGTGTCTGTTGAGCGTGTTTGTTTTTAGTCTATTTTTCAAGGAGCACCCATTGAGTACACAACCGATTGCTGTTGTGGTGTTGGCCGCTGGGGCGGGAACTCGCATGAAATCTCATCTCCAGAAAACTCTGCATGTTATTGGGGGTCGCAGTTTATTATCGCACTCGTTGCATTCGGCGGCAGGAATTACCCCCCAGCAGATTGTGGCGGTCATTGGGCATCGTCGGGAGCAGGTGGGGCCGGCGGTGGCTGAGGTTGCCAAGGAACTGCCGGTGCCGGTGAGTACGGCCATTCAGGAGGAGCAGAACGGTACGGGTCATGCCATGCAGTGCGCCATGAATCAGTTGGCGGATTTTTCCGGCACGATTGTGGTCACGTATGCGGATGTGCCGCTCTTGCGTCCTGCTACTTTGCAGGGGCTTGTCGACGCCCACACGTCCGTGCCTACCGCGGTAACCGTGCTGACTTCGAATGTTGCCGACCCTACCGGCTATGGTCGGATTGTTCGCAACCGGGAGGGTGAGGTTGTGGCCATTGTGGAGCAGAAGGATGCGGATGAGAAAACGTTGGCAATCACAGAGGTGAATTCGGGCGTGTTTGCGTTTGACGCCGATGTATTACGTCAGGCATTGGGGCAGCTTGATGCTAATAATGCCCAGGGGGAGTTGTATTTGACGGATGTGTTGTCGATTGCTCGGAGCAGTGGGCATCCGGTGCGGGGGTTCCGAATTGCTGATGCCCAGGAGATTGCCGGGGTGAATGATCGAGTGCAATTGGCGGAGGCCGCCCGGGAGTTGAATCATCGCACGGTGGAGGCCGCCATGGTGGATGGGGGCGACGATCATTGATCCGGCCACCACGTGGATTGATGTGAATGTTCGGGTGGGTCAGGATGTGATTATTCACCCGAATACGCAGCTGCATGGTTCAACGGTAATTGCCGATAATGCGGTGATTGGCCCGGATACCACATTGACGAACATGGTTGTGGGGAAGGCGCCCAGGTAGTGCGCACCCACGGGAGTGATTCGGAGATTGGGCGCGGGCCACGGTGGGCCCGTTCACGTTTATCCGCCCGGGTACGGTGTTGGGTGAGCGGGGCAAGTTGGGTGGTTTCGTGGAGGCGAAGAACGCCCAGATTGGGGCCGGTTCAAAGGTGCCGCATTTGACCTATATTGGTGACGCCACGGTGGGTGAGGAATCCAACATTGGGGCGTCGAGCGTGTTTGTGAATTATGACGGGGTGAATAAGCACCACACCACGGTGGGGTCACATGTGCGCACCGCTCGGACACCATGTTTATTGCCCCCGTGACGGTTGGTGACGGGGCTTATTCCGGCGCGGGTACCGTGATTCGGGAGGATGTGCCGCCTGGGGCGTTGGCGATCTCTGGTGGGCGGCAGCGCAATATTGAGGGTGGGTGCAGGCGAAACGCCCCGGTACGCCGGCTGCGTTGGCCGCGGAGGAGGCGTTAAAGAACCAATAGTTTTCCTCCATTTTGGGGTATTTTGGGGCGTGAATTATTGCCATGAATACCAATGGGTGGGGGTAATGGCAGTAGAATTTTTCTCGTACAGCCCGATCCCATCACGGAAGGTATATATGACTGACAATAAGTGGAGCAACACTAAGAAGCATCTCATGTTGTTCTCTGGTCGCGCCCACCCTGAGCTTGGCAAAGCGGTTTCCCGGGAGCTTGGTGTCGAACTGGTACCAACGGTTGCCCGGGATTTTGCCAATGGTGAAATCTTTGTCCGATTCGGAACAATCCGTCCGTGGTAGTGATGCTTTCGTCATCCAATCCCACACCCAGCCGCTGAATAAGTGGTTGATGGAGCAACTCATTATGATTGATGCGCTGAAGCGGGGTTCCGCGAAGCACATCACCGCTATTTTGCCGTTTTATCCGTATGCCCGGCAGGATAAGAAGCACCGGGGGCGGGAGCCGATTTCCGCCCGGCTGATTGCTGACCTGTTGAAGGCTGCCGGGGCGGATCGGATTGTGTCGGTGGATTTGCACACCGATCAGATTCAGGGCTTTTTTGATGGTCCGGTGGATCACATGCATGCCATGCCGATTCTGACGGATTATATTAAGGCCAATTATTCGCTGGAAAACATGGTGGTGGTTTCCCCGATGCCGGCCGGGTGAAGGTGGCCGAGAAGTGGGCGAATATTTTTGGGTGATTCCCCCTGGCGTTTGTGCATAAGACCCGGTCGACCGAGGTTGCTAACCAGGTGGTGGCGAACCGCGTGGTGGGTGATGTTGCGGGTAAGACCGCGGTGTTGTTGGATGACATGATTGATACCGGCGGCACTATCGCGGGCGCGGTGGGTGTGCTGCGGGATGCTGGCGCCGAGGATGTGATTATTGCCTGCACGCACGGGGTGTTTTCCGGCCCGGCGCGGGAACGGTTGTCGCAGTGTGGGGCCAAGGAGGTCATCACGACGGACACGTTGCCGCAGGATACCGAGGGTTGGGATAATTTGACGGTGTTGTCGATTGCCCCGCTTTTTGGCGAAGACTATTCATGAGATTTTTGAGAATGGTTCGGTCACTGATTTGTTTGAGGGGCAAGCATAATTACGCTTCGTTCCGAATTGGAGCGGTATGCCGATCCCAAGGTTGCCGCTGGTCAGAAGGCTTATATGCGGGGGAAGTTTGAGTTTTTGGGGTGAAGACTCCTGACCGGCGGCGCGCGTCGAAAAGCTTTATTGCCGCGCACGCCCGCAAGTGGTGCCGGATTTGTGGGCGGAGCCCGAGCGGGAATTCCAGTATGTGGGGGCTGACGTGTTGTGGGCGAAGGCATCTCAGCTCAGTAGCACCGACGTGGAGTGGCTGGGCGGGTTTGTGCAGCAAAAATCGTGGTGGGATACCGTGGATGCGTTAGCGAAGACCATTGGGCAGGTTGCTACGGCGCAGCAGATGCTCGCCTGGTCGGTGGCGGATAATCTGTGGTTGCGGCGGGTGGCGATCATTCACCAGTTGCGTCGAAAAGCATCGACGGATACGGCCTTATTGGCGCGGATTATTGTCAATAATGTGGGCAGCACAGAGTTTTTATATCAATAAGGCGATCGGGTGGGCGCTCCGGGAATATAGCAAAACCGATGCTGATTGGGTGCGGGGGTTTGTTGCCACGCACGAGTTGTCGCGGCTGAGCCAGCGGGAGGCGTTGAAGCGACTTGGTGGCTAATTTTTCCTTGTGGTAGCGTTAGACCGTCTCGGCGAGGGCCTTTGTGAGCCGTTATCGACGCGATCATATTCACCCTCCGTAGACATGTCTGAAATTTTCACGTTATGTAAAGGAGTTGTGATATGAGCGACGAAATCATTATTGCCGCCGAGCCGCGCGCCGAGTTTGGTAAGGGTTTTGCCCGCCGTCTGCGCGCCGCCGGTAAGGTTCCGGGTGTTATCTATTCGTCTTTCTTGGACACCCCCATTCACTTTGCGGCTTCCCGTATCGATATTCACGCGCTGCTGCGTAACCACGGCACCAACGCCGTGTTCGAACTGGATATCGAGGGTGATAAGCACTTGGTGATGGTCAAGCACGTGGATCAGAACGTTATCACCCTGAACGCCGACCACATTGACCTGCTTGCCATTAAGCGTGGCGAGAAGGTTGAGGTGGACGTGCCGGTGGTGTTCGAAGGCGAGCTGACCCCGGGCACCATGCTGGTGCAGGATTCCGACACGGTGCTGGTTGAGGCCGATGTGCTGTCCATCCCCGAAGAGATCACCTTCAACATTGAGGGCCTGGACGTCGATTCCAAGGTGACCGCCGCTGACCTGGTGCTGCCGGCGAAGGTGACTCTGGTTGCCGACCCCGAGACCGTGCTGGCCACCATTAACCGTGAGGCCGTGGTGGAGGAAGAGCCGGCCGAGGAGGCTGCTGCCGCCGACGAGGATTCCGAGTCCGAAGCCGAGTAATTGTTCCTCATTGTTGGCCTGGGTAATCCGGGCGCAAAATACGAACGCACCCGGCATAACAGTGGGGTTATGGCCCTCACTGAGTTGGCGGGTGCTGTCGCTCGACGCCGAGGCTCGGCACTGGTGGCCGAGTCGTGGTTAGCTGACCACCGGGTGGTGTTTGCGATCCCGCAACGGTTCATGAATGTGTCCGGGGGTCCGGTCAAGGAGGTGGCGGGGTTTTTCAAGATTCCGCCCCAGCGCACCATTGTGCTTTTCGACGACCTTGAGTTGGAGTTCGGCACCATTCGGCTTCCGGCGTTGGGGGATCACGGCCATAATGGTCTGCGGTCGATAACAAAGGTGTTTGGCGCGGATTATGTTCGGGCCGGCCTGGGTATTGGTCGGCCGCCGGGCCGGATGCCGGTGGCGGATTTCGTGTTGAAGCCGTTCACCAAGGCTGAGCGGCCCCAATTGCCTATCATGTGGGCGGACATGGCCGACGAGGTCACCCGGTTTATCACCACATCCGGGACTTGAGCAGGGCGGCTTTGAGTGCTGCGTCGTCAAGCTGGAGGGCGTTTTGTTTGGCCAGCCGGTGCATGACGGTGGGGCATTTTTTACACCGAGGTTTGGAGCGGCAGCATTTGCGCTTCACCTTGGTGGTTTCGGCTAGTTGGCGGCGAAGTTTCGCCTCGCTGGTGGTGGGAGGTGTGGTACCGAGGGCGGTCATGACCGCGGCCTCTATGAGTTCGGCTGCCTGCGCTTTGGTGGATTTTCGGGCGGCATCGGCAAAAACAACATCCAGGCTCATGCAGAAAAACATAACACAGGCTTAGCTAAATCTTCGAAGTATCGCTTATTTACCCCCATGTGGTGGCACAATGATACAGGTGAGACTCTTCCGTAAATACGTCACCCCCAAACCGGCATCCTGGCTTGTTATTGGGCTCGGCAACCCGGGAAACCAGTACGTTGCCACGAGGCATAATGTGGGCTACCGGGTGGTTGATCGGCTCCCTAAGGACACTCCCTACACCCGATAAAGGGTATTCCCGCGACCGCCGCGAACGTGGGCGACATGTTATTGGTGCGGTCCACCACCTACATGAACGACTCCGGGCGGGCCATCGCTCCCCTTGCCGACGCCTTCGCTATAGATCTCGACCACATTATCGTCATCCACGACGAGCTGGACTTGCCACTCGGCACGGTGCGCATCAAACGGGGCGGCAATGAAAACGGTCATAACGGCCTGAAATCTGCCACAGCGGAGCTGGGCTCCCGGGACTACATTCGGGTGCGGGTGGGGATTTCCCGGCCACCACAGGGCACACCAGTGGTAGATTACGTGCTCTCGGCGCTACCGGAGGGGCCGGACACGGATGATGCTCTCGCCCGCGCCGCCCAGGCGGTAACGTTGATCACCACCAAGGGGTCAGTGCAGCACAGAATCAGATTCACTAAGCTCAAATCCATGAGAACAATCGTGATCACCGGTGCGTCGTCCGGGATTGGTGCGCAGGCCGCCCGCCATCTCGCCCACAGCCATCCCGAAGACCGACTCATCCTGATCGGCCGCAACCCAGACCGCACCAAACGAGTCGCCGCCGAGGTGGGCGCCGACTACTTTTTTTGCCGACTATTCCCGCCTGGCAGATGTGCGTCGGCTGGCCGTGAAACTTCGTGACACCACCGACCGCATCGACGTGCTGGCCAATAATGCCGGCGGCCTCTTCAACGGCCCCAGCCTCACCCAAGATGGGTTCGAACTCACCTTCCAAACCAACCATTTGGCCCCCATGTTGCTCACCCATGAGCTGCTCCCCATGCTGCAACAGTCCCGGGCCACCGTTGTTGCCACCGCCTCCATGGCGAACCTCGCGGCCCGCCCGGATCTCACCGATTTAAACGGCCTGCGGGAGTTCCACGCATTCCGCAACTATGCCAACAGTAAACTCGCCAATATCCTGTTTACCCAGGAGTTATTCGCACGATTCCCCGAACTGAACCCGGTGGCGTTCCATCCCGGTGTGGTGCACACCAATTTCAGCCTCGACACGAGATCCCTGGCGAAATACCTGTATAAAATCCCACTCGCCCGGTTCTACACCATCGACGACACCGAGGGTGGTAAACACCTCACCTACTTCATCACCGGCACCCCCGGCATCATGTGGGAGCCCGGCCACTACTATGACGGGCCCAGCCGCACCCCGGGTCGCATCAATAAGCACGCCACCGCGCCCGGTTTCGCCGCCCGACACTTCGACCTGTCGAGCGACATGCTGGGCATCGACTGGCAGAAAAACTAGTGTGTATCCTGGTACTGCTTGGCCGCCAGGTCAATGTGCAGCACCAGGTCCCGCACCAGGGAAATGTCGTGGACGACACCGCTGTCGAGCCGCTGCACCAGCGACGCCAGCTCGCTAATGGCCGTGGCGGCACCATCGGCGGAATTGCTCACCGTGTGCACCAACTCTTCCGTGGCTGAGGTGAACGCCCGGGACCGGGTTTCCCGCGCCCAGTCCACGATCAGGGAATACGGCACCTCCATGATGGATTTCACCGACCGGATGCGGTTACTCACCCGGTTCTTCACCCGGTTATATTCAAACGCCTGATCGTCGAGCTCCCGCAGCGTCTGCCGCAGAGCGGAACACAGATCCCGAATCGCCGGGGCCGAATGCGTTGACATCGGGGTGTCGATAAGCTCCGCCGCAAACATTGCCACCATCGTCGTGTGCAACCGCGCCAACGCCACATGGAACCGAGTCTTCGAACCCGCATTCGCCAGCTTAGGCAGCAGCTCCCGCAGCTCCTCCAGGTAGTCGTTGGCCAGGCTGTGCATGTTCATCCACACCCGCAGCGGGATGAGCAGCACCTCCCGCTCCGGACCGGTCACATCCAACGTGTTCATCCGGCCCGATACCGACACAGCCGCCTGGATTTCCTCATGCAGTCGCTGGTCGGTCATGGCCAGGAGGAAATCAAATCCACGATCGTGTCCTGCTCCCGCATCCACGCATTCAACTCGTTATGGGTCGCATGCGTTGCCCGCAGAATATCGTCCAGCAACCCGGTAGCGTTCGGCCGCTGCGGCAACCCGGAGCTCCGGGCCTCCCGGGCCGCCACCTCATCGGGCAGCTGAGACCATTGCAAATGCTCATAGTCCTCGATACCCTAACTGGTTGAGCAGTTCCGTCAAATGCTCCGCACCCTGGCTGGCCGCCGTCCGACGGTTATAGCCGCTGTCCTTGAGCTGCTTTTCGTAATCCGACAAGGTGGTGTAAATCCCCTGCGCCAGAGCCCAGTTTTCGTCCACCGACGGGGTGATCCGTACCGACAGGTAGCCACCGTTCTCCAGCTTCGTCACCGTCGCATACACATCATAAAACCCACCGTCGGCGGTTGCGTTCCGCATATATCCGGCAAACGGAATCCCTGGTCCAGGGCCGACCACATGGTGTGGAATAGTGCGCCCGGAATGTCCGGGTGGCGAATAATATTATGCGGCGCCCCAATGAGTTCGGCGCGGCTATAGTGCGACAGGTCGACAAACACATTATTGGCCTCTTGGATCACGCCGCGGGCATCCGTGGTGGAGAAAAACACCTCGTCGGGCTGCACCTTCCGGCGCGGCGCCACCCACGGCATGCCGCTATCATCAATGTGGGCGTTTGTGGGTGGGGTGGGCTCGTAGTCAATGGTAACCGGGGCATCCACCGGCACCATCGCGGTATTTGCCATGGCCGGCACCTGCAGGCTGCGCCGGCTGAGCTGCTGGTTGGGCGCCCCTTGCGAGCGGCAAGCTTCGCGGCGAGAAAATCCACCAACTCCGGGTCGGCGCTTTGCAGATCGGAGGCCAAAAGGTCACGGATGGCGGAAACTAGCTCATCGTTTTGTGCGGAGCTTTGGCTGGCAGAAGCGAAATAATCGTTCTCATAGTTGGCTTTTTGACAATTTTTTTCAACCCCTGTAATCACGTGGGACGGTGGTTGAGCCACGTTAAAGTTGAAAAACTGGCTCACCTTTGGCAAACACTTCAAAAAACTCACCATTGCCCAAAATGCCGTAGTCGGCGCCCAGGGCATGGATGGCACGAACAAGCTGATCGCGCCGCATGGAACTCAAGGAATGCTGGATGGATTCACACAGCACTAATATTCGAAAAATCACTGCCATCAACGATGGCGAAGTCGACAGATTCCCCATTACCGACAGGATATTCCGGCCGAACCTCCCGGGGGTCAGAAACGTCGTAACCAAGAACATTATTGACAAAAGGCATGAGGAACGTGGTCTTAGTTGCCACTGTGGAGTCGATGAACGGTTTCAGTTCCCGAACTTTTTTTCAGCCTGTTTCGATAACGCTTGTTCGATCGCCATTTTGAAATCCTTCTGCTCTTTTAGATCTTGTAATGGTACCTTTTATTTTCCTTAAAAAGGTAGTACGGAAGGGTGAGACACGGTGGGACACAACCTTACAATGGAAAAATCTAATTTAACACCCATGCTTATCTAAGAGTAGCTTATTACAGTCGGTGGTAGTCATGTCAATATTGGCCACCCCTACAACACACCCAGACCCGCGTTACGCTCCCGATGACTTGTAGAAAAACCCAAAAAATAATTATCACTAAAACTCAAAAATGCCGTGGAAGATTCCTCACCAAAAATACCCAAACATAAAAACAATTATAGCCTAAAATTAGATTCTTTTTAATATTTTTCTGGCGATTCTTGGATTTTTACCTGGGACTATCCCGGGATAGCCCATGGGTTTCCATTAGCAAGTTATAAGGATAACCACATGAGCTAAGGTTTTATGGAATGTCAACTCCCACAGCGAAAGGAAATCAGAAAGCAATAATGTCCACACTCACCGAAGCGCATCGCCGCCGCACCTTCGCGGTCATCGCCCACCCCGACGCCGGCAAATCCACGCTCACGGAAGCACTAGCCCTACACGCCCACGTCATTTCCGAGGCCGGGGCGGTACACGGCAAAGCCGGCCGAAAGGCCACGGTATCCGACTGGATGGAAATGGAAAAAGACCGGGGTATTTCCATCGCATCATCGGCGCTGCAATTCGAATACGCACCCACCGGCCACACCGGGGAACCCTACATGATTAACCTAGTGGACACGCCCGGCCACGCCGACTTCTCCGAAGACACCTACCGGGTACTCACCGCGGTGGACGCCGCAGTCATGCTCATTGACGCCGCCAAAGGTTTGGAACCGCAAACCCTCAAACTCTTTTCGGGTCTGCAAAGCCCGCGGACTACCAATCGTCACTGTGATTAATAAATGGGACCGCCCAGGACGCACACCATTAGAGCTGGTAGACGAGATCGTTTCCGAAATCGGGCTGCAACCTACCCCCTCTACTGGCCGGTAGGGGCGGCAGGTGACTTCGGGGGCTCGCCCGCATCACCGACGATGGTTCAGCAGAGGAATATATCCACTTCGTGCGCACCGCCGGCGCTCCACCATCGCCCCCGAAGAACACTACGACCCCACCGCGGCCGCGGACCGGGAAGGCGAAGCATGGGACACCGCAGCGGAGGAAGTCGAACTACTCGCCGCCGACGGTGCCGTGCACGACCAAGAACTCTTCCTCAACTGCATCACCTCCCCGGTGATCTTCGCCTCGGCAATGCTGAACTTTGGGTGCACCAAATCCTCGACGCCCTCTGCGAACTCGCACCCCAGCCGGCGGGTCGGGCCACGGTAGACGGCGCGTTTCGGGAGGTCGAATCGGATTTCTCCGGGGTGGTGTTCAAGGTGCAGGCAGGCATGGACAAAAACCACCGCGATTCCCTGGCGTTTATGCGCATCGTCTCCGGCGAATTCGACCGCGGCATGCAGGTCACACACGCCCAATCCGGCCGGAGCTTTTCGACGAAATACGCCCTGACGGTCTTCGGCCGCACCCGATCCACCGTGGAAACCGCCTACCCGGGCGATATTGTGGGCCTCGTCAATGCCGGATCCTTAGCGCCGGGGACACGATCTACACCGGGAAAAAGATCCACTCCCCAATGCCCCAATTCGCCCCTCGAACATTTCCGCACGCTTCGGGCCAAGAGCCTGGGCAAATACAAGCAGTTCCGCAAGGCTCTCGACCAATTGGCTGCAGAAGGGTGGTGCAAATCCTGCGGAACGACGCCCGGGGCGACGCCGCACCAGTGATGGCGGCGGTGGGCCCCATGCAGTTCGAAGTGATGATGGCCCGCATGGAAAACGAATACAACGTGGAAACCGTGGCCGAACCTATCCCCTATTCGGTGGCCCGCCGCACCACGTCACAAAGCGCCCCGGAATTAGCGAAACAGCGAGGCGTGGAAATCTTTACTCGCGCAACGGATGGCGAACTCATCGCACTGTTTGGCGATAAGTGGAAATTGGCGTTTATCGAACGAGAGCACCCGGAATTCGAGCTCTTCCCCATGGTGGCTGATTAATTCAGGAAGTATTCCACCAAAAAAATCGTGCTGTGCTTCGTGGCGGTGGCCACCCCGAAGGGGCGACCATCGGGGGAATAGTTGGCAGTTCCCCCCAACCATTTGATGTGTTCCTCCGCGCCGGCAAGGTCAAACCGGTAGATATTTCCGGTGCCCTCATCCAAGTGGTTATTACCTTTACCCGAACCCCCATAGAATTCCACCTTGCCGTCGGCGGCCTGATCCGCCCACTCGCGGGCGATCTTGGTGGCTTTGGGATCTAAGTGGTGGCCGGATTGGGTCAGATGCTTTTCGGTTGCCTGTTTGAGCCTGCCCCGAATATCGGCATTATGGGTGGATTGGAAACGCTCCGGCACTAAAACACCATAACGGTTCGCCAGTGACACCACCTCGTTAGGCAGAACAAATTGCGCGGATGGCCTCGCTTGATCGGCGAAAGCAGTGCTGGCTTCCGTCAACATCATAAGAGGTATCGAAATTGCAGCTACGGCTAGGAAACGGCGTTTCATGAATCTAACTTTGTCACACATAACGCTATCGTCACCAATCTGAAAAACAAAAATTTATAAGATTGTTATATTACGAGGTAGGAATAATAAAATCGCTACCCCATTGGGGTATTCGGGGGTAGCGATATAGCTATTTTTAATGTGAATTTGGCAACACTTTCTAATAGGGCCGCTAAAACCACTGGTCACAACGTCGTAAAGCGATTTTTACACATGCATAATTCCTATCACAATAAGGACCACGGCGACAAGATAGCCACCGACCGCATTTGCCTGTTCCTTATGCGCCCGCAGCCAAGCAAAAAACCGGCCCGCCAGACTCTCTGGATATAACCGGACAGCGCCCACCAAGAGCGCGCTCAACACCGGCAACGAGAGCGCCAGGCTTGCATACGCCACCATGCCCACGTACCGAATCATGACGGAAAACCCGCCGGCGCTCAACACCGCAATGCCCGCATAAAACGGCACCGACGTCGCCGACTGCACCACTCCCAACACCAACCCGGTGGCAAATGTCTTGAACGAAGGATATTGCAGCGACGGCAAAATCTTCGCCATCATTTTCGAAGTGTCCCCACCGCGCCACGTCAGGATCGCGCTCAATACGCCCACCGCAATCAAAAATAATGCCGAATATCGACGATTCCACCAGCCGCTTAATCGGAGCGCCAATGCCGTCAAACACCAGCATGCACACCAGCGCGTAAAGAAAAACCCCCAACCAGTCGCCAGCGATCAAGAGGGTAGCAATGCGGTTATAACGCGACCTGGGCGGCAGAAGCACGCCGATAACCACCAACACCCCAATGAGTAACACATTGATGGCATCGGTCAATGCGTATGTAACAGCAAGCAGCATGCGGGCCACAAATCCTTCTACTTCGGAATCAAACACATCTAGTCTAAACCTCGATTGTAAGCCCTCCCCTAAAAATAGGGTAAACTTTCCTTAATTTCCAACATAGATAGCCTTGACTGAATTAGTATCTTGGGGGTGTGGATCGCCCCAAAAAGTCGCCCTCACACCCCTATCTGCCCGTACTTTTTGTTCTAAGGACACACCCAGCCATGGCTCCAGATTGGAATACTAAACTCACCTCCGCGCAGGAAATGCTCCCTCTGCTCTACAACCTGCATCACAATAACAACATCATTACCTCGATCTTTGGCCGGATCCTCATGGGTGTCACCGATATCGACATCGTCAAAGCCCACCGCTATAGTCGACTCGCCACTGACACCGAGCTCACCCCGCACAGACCCTCCCCATCGTCCAGGCACTGGCCACCCTCAACCCCACCTCCGCATCCATCGACATCGGCACTCTGGCGGTCCGCTACGCGGAACATCACAGCGACAACCATGGCGAGCCCGAGGATCTTGTGGCATTCCTCCGCACCGAACTCGCGGAGGTTCTCCCCGCCGATGACGCAGGCGACCACGAAAACCCGGTATCGGCCACCCCACCCCGGGACATTGTGCTCTACGGTTTCGGCCGCATCGGTAGGCTTTTTGGCCCGCATTCTCATTTCCCGCGAGGCCGCCTTCGGTTCGGTCAAGCTGCGGGCCGTCGGTGCGGAAAAACGGCGACAACGACCTGCAAAAGCGCGCCTCATTGCTACGCCGGGACTCCGTGCACGGCGCCTTCAACGGCACCATCACCGTCGATGAGGAACACAACGTCATTTGGGCCAACGGCACCCAAAATCCAAATCATTTACTCCAACGACCCGGCCAGCGTCGACTACACCAGCTACGGCATCACCGACGCCATCGTGGTTGACAATACCGGTCGGTGGCGGGACGAGGCCGGGTTGCAGCAGCATCTCAAGGCCACGGGTTGCTCCCGTGTCGTGCTCACCGCACCCGGCAAGGGTGACCTCAAAAAAACGTGGTCTATGGCATCAATCACACCGATATCACCCCTGACGATGCCATTGTCACCGCCGCATCCTGCACCACCAATGCCATCACCCCAGTGCTCAAAGTTATCAATGACCACTATGGCATCCAGGGTGGACACGTGGAAACCGTGCATTCGTTCACCAATGACCAGAATTTGATTGATAATTTCCATCGGGGCTCCCGCCGGGGTCGCGCCGCCGGTTTAAACATGGTGCTCACCGAAACCGGGGCTGCTAAAGCGGTTGCCAAGGCCCTGCCGGAGCTCGCCGGAAAGCTCACCGGCAACGCCATTCGGGTACCCACGCCCGACGTGTCCATGGCGGTCCTGAACCTCACGCTCGACAAGGAAGTCACCCGCGAGGAGGTCAACGATCTCATGGATCGGGTGGCCTTATATTCGGATCTTCGGCAACAAATTGCCTATATTCATTCGCCAGAGGTGGTCTCTACCGACTTCGTGGGCACCACGCACGCTGGGATTATCGACGGTTTGGCCACCATCGCCAACGGCAACCACCTTGTGCTCTACGTGTGGTACGACAATGAGTTCGGCTATTCCAATCAGGTCATCCGAATCGTAGAGGAATTGGCACAAGCCCGCCCCTTGGTCCTGCCCCGACGCATCAATCAGGCGGAACTTTAACGAACTTCGACCGACCCCTTTCGGCAACAGTCGATTCCCTCTTATAATCCTTAATTGTTGTGGTTTTACTGCCCCCTAAACGGGGCAGTCCCGCCCCCACAGCCTTCCCCACAAGTAAATATTCCCATTCCTTATTAATTGGAGTTTTCATGACCGACGCATACACCCCGTTGCCTAATTCCTCCGACCTAGACAAAGCCGCCGAAGCCGCCGTCATTCGGGCCAAGGAATGGTTGGCTTTGACCAACAATGCCGCATCCAAGAAGGAAGCCGCCTCCACGGAACAGCTGGCCGCCCTGGTGCGCGACGACGATGGTATCCGATTCACCATGGGTTTCGTGGACCGGGTCGCCCGGCCCACCGATAATAAGGTGGCAGCCCACGAGCTCTCCAGCTTGGCGAATCCATTCAAAACTGCCATTCCCAGCTTTATTGGCGCCGTGGACAAGGGCTTGGTGAGTGTGGGCGCCGTCGCCGCCCCCATCTTCCCCTCGCTCGTCATGCCCTTGGCCCGGAAGCGACTTCGCCAAATGGTGAGCCACCTGGTGCTTGACGCTGAGGGTAAGGCGCTCAACGCGAAACTTACCGAGGCCAAGGAGCAGGGCTATCAGCTCAACCTCAACCTGCTTGGTGAGGCCGTCTTGGGTGAGGCCGAGGCGAAGTCCCGCCTGGAGCGCACCCGGCAAATGCTGCAAAACCCGCTGGTCACCTACGCCTCCATCAAGGCATCTTCCGTGTGCGCCCAGCTGAACCCGTGGGATATTCAGGGCAATATTGAACGCCTGAAGGACAGGCTGCGACCCTTGTACCGGGAGGCGATGAAACGCAGCCCCCACGCCTTCATCAACATGGACATGGAGGAATATAGGATCTGCGGCTGACCATCGACCTGTTCAAGGACCTGCTCAGCGAGGACGAATTCATGCCGTTAGAGGCCGGCATTGTGTTGCAGGCCTACCTGCCGGACACGTTCGACGCCCTGGTGGAATTGGCCGAGTTCGCCAAGGAACGCCGCGCCAAGGGCGGTGCGAAGATTAAGATTCGCCTGGTGAAGGGCGCTAACCTGTCCATGGAGCGGGTTGAGGCACAGCTGCATGATTGGGCCCAGGCCCCGTATTTGAGCAAGGAGGATGTGGACGCCAACTACTACCGGTTGATGGACTACATTTTCCAACCGGAGCACGCCGACAATGTGCGCATCGGCATCGCCTCGCACAACCTGTTCACGGTGGCCTTGGCAACCAAGCTCGTGGAGCTGCGTGGTGTGCAGCACCAATTGGATGTGGAGATGCTGCAGGGCATGGCGCCCGCCCAGGCCCGGGCCGTGCACGAAGTAGTGGGTGGGTTGATTTTGTACACCCCGGTGGTACACGCCGAAGACTTCGATGTGGCCGTCTCCTACCTGGTGCGTCGCCTGGAGGAAAACGGGGAAAAGCATAACTTCCTCCATGCCCTCTTCGCCCACGATCCCCAGCCCATGGAGGATCAGGAGCAGCACTTCCTGAATGCGGTGCGGGATCGGTGGGATACGTTCGCCGGCCCCCGGCGCACCCAGGATCGCATCACGGACAAGGGGTTGCAGTCCGGCACGGTGCCGGGGCATTTCTTGGGCGAGCCGGACACCGACCCGTCGCTGCCGCAGAACCGTGATTGGGCGCTTGAGCTGCTTAAGAAGGATCCGGGCAAGGTGGAGTCGCCGAAGGTGACCGACCCCTGCCAAGATTGACAAGGTGGTGGCCACCGCCCAGAAGCAGAGCGCCGCTTGGGCGAAGTTGAGCGGCAAGGGGCGCGCCGAGGTGTTGACCAGCATTGCCACGGAGCTGGCTAATGCTCGGGGCGATCTGATTAATGTGATGACACACGAGTCCGGCAAGACCGTGGGCGAGTCCGATCCGGAAATTTCCGAGGCCATCGACTTCGCCATGTATTATGCCGAGTCGGCCCGCCAGTTGGATGTGGCCCGGTCGAAGTTCACGCCGTTTAGGTGGTGTTGGTGACCCCACCGTGGAACTTCCCGGTGGCCATTCCCATGGGTGGCGTGTTCGCAGCGCTGGCCGCCGGTGCCGCCGTGATTATCAAGCCGGCGCCGCAGGTGGTGCAGTGCGCCGAGGTGGCGATCAAGGCCGTGCACAAGGCGCTCAAGGGCGCGGGCGTGGATCCCGCATTGGTGCAGTTGGTTAATGCCGACGAGGCGGAGGCCGGCAAGCACCTGGTGTCGCACAAGGATGTGGATTCGGTGATTTTGACCGGCGCCTCCGATACGGCCCCGGCTGTTCCGTTCCTGGAAGCCGAAGATGGTGCTCAATGCGGAAACTTCCGGGAAGAATGCGATCATTGTGACGCCTTCGGCGGACCCGGATTTGGCGGTGGCCGATGTGTATAAGTCCGCGTTCGGCCATGCGGGCCAGAAGTGTTCCGCGGCCTCCTTGGTCATCCTGGTTGGTTCGGTGGGTAAGTCCGAGCGGTTTATCAACCAGCTTGTCGACGCCACCCGCTCGTTGAAGGTCGGCAAGGGCACGGAGATCGACACCACCATGAACGGCATCATTGAGGCCCCCGGTGAGAAGCTGATGCGGGGCTTGACCCAATTGGAGCCGGGTGAGCAGTGGCTGGTCAAGCCGGAAAAGCTCAATGAGGAGGGTACGCTGTGGTCACCGGGTATCCGCGATAATGTCAAGCCCGGTTCCTGGTATCACACCCATGAGTGCTTCAGCCCGGTGTTGGGCATCATGCGGGCCGACACCTGGAGGATGCCATCAGCTGCAGAACTCCACCGGCTTTGGCCTGACCGGCGGTATTCATTCCCTGGATCAGGACGAGATTGATTATTGGCGCGAAAACGTTGAGGTGGGCAATGCCTACGTCAACCGGGGTATCACCGGCGCCATTGTGGAACGGCAGTCGTTCGGCGGGTGGAAGGATTCGGCCATCGGTTCCGGCGCTAAGGCCGGCGGGCCGAACTATGTGGCACAGCAGGGCGTGTGGGCCGATGGTGACCTGTCGCAGGTGCCGAGCGTAAGCCTGGACCCGGCCATTAACCGGGCGCTGCGTGACATTCTCAGCACTGTCGAACTCAGTGACGAGGACCGCGAGTGGTTGCAGAAGGCTGCTCATTTGGATGCCCTGGCCTGGCGGGAAGAATTCAATGTTGAGCACGACCGTACCGCACTCCTGTGCGAAACGAACGTGTTCCGGTATCGTCCGCTGTTGCAGCCCCTCCAGGTGCGCATCGGGGCCGACTTTAAGCTGCGGGATGTGCTCCGACTCCAGTTGGCCGCCCTCATCACCGAATCCCCGGTGCGGTTCAGCGCCAACCAGGATACCGCCGTGGCCCTGGCCAAGGCCGGGATCAAGGTGGATGTGGTTTCCGACGCCGATTTCGCCGCGGAGATTCGGAAGGATTCCGGCGTGCGGATCCGCACCGTGGGGAAGGTTTCCGATGACCTCTACCCTGTCGCCGCGGAGTCTTCCTCCGTGGTGTTGGATCAGCCGGTCTTGGCCGATGGTCGCCGGGAGCTGTTGCCATTCCTGTTGGAGCAGGCAGTGGCCACCACCCAGCACCGGTTCGGTGTGATTGGTAAGAAGATCTAGGCATCAAGAAGCCTGATCGTTTTTCAGCCGTGCCCGGGCAGCAATCGCCGGGGCACGGTTTTGGTTTTAGGCGGCGGGGATGATAACGGCAACGATCACGCCGAGCACTACCAGCATGAACGCTTGGGACTGCCATCTGGCCCAGTTGAAATCTAGCCCCACCCCGAACCGATCGTTAACCAGCACCCGCATGTCGGTGGGGTTATAGTAGAACATTCCCAGGATGTAGAATTTTTTTGTCATCGTCGTCAAGCTGGTCGGGGAAGAGTTCCCGGGCGGCATGTTCGTATCTTCCGGTTTGGAGTATCACGTAGCACAGGCCGCCCACGAACATGATGACGCAGCCGACCAGGGAACTAATGCTCACCGGTTTTTCGTAATCATGCAGGGCGGGCAGGAGGTAGGCGACCTGGTTGTAGGCGAAGCTTTAGGGTGATGAGGCATTGCAGCCAGGAGAGGGCATGAATGGCGGTGGCGAGGGTGGCCACGTGGGAGGTGCGGAAGGCCTTGCCCCTGGTGAAGGAGGGCAGCCGAATAAACAGGCAGATCAGTAAAAACACCAGGCTGAGGGCCAACCCCAGGAAGGTGAGGAAGTAGACGGATCCGCCGTTTCGGGGCGCCCACGTGTCGGTTTTGAACCCGGGGTCGAAGTGAATGGGGATCTGCACCGGCATGCTATCCCAGCTGGCATCCAGGTAGATTGCGGCCAGGAGCAGCGCCAGCCAGCCGCCGGTGTAGAGGTAGAGCGGGAGGGTGAGGACGGGAAGCATGAACGAGTGGCCGGCCTCGCGCACTTTAGTTTCTTCGTCGTCAAGCCACCCGTTGGCGAGTTTCCGGCGGCGCACGCTGCGGCGGGCCACGAACCAGTTCGCCGAATGCAGGGCGATAAACATGATGGGGGTGGCCAGCTTGCCGGGGAAGGGAATGAGGGTCACGCACACAGCTGCAATGACAGCAATGATGACACCTGCCGCACGGTAGCGAAGTTTAATGTCGACAATTTGTGCGATATGCTCGTGGTCGAGTCGGAGCCCAAACGATGATGGCAACAAGAGAATGGGTGGTAGACAAAGGATGATGGTGATCAGAATCGAAATCATGCTTCCTTTCCACAATTTTTCTTATGCAGGCCCTTATTTCCCGAACCTTATGTTACTCCACCCCATTAGTGGGTAGACGCCCCGGTGTTTTTTTCCAATATTTTTCTTTCATCATAGAGAAGTAACACCCGCGATTATGGGCACGACAAGCAGGTAGGAGGTCATTATTGTGGGTGAAGTTCGGCAGGCGAAAAGGCTGCAACCCGGCGCGCCTTTGGCCCGGGCGACCGCCGCATTGGCCCGTGATCGGGGTGCGGATGCCGTGAGTATTGTGGAGATTACCACCATGGTGGGGGTGTCGCAGCGTACCTTCCATAACTATTTCGATTCGAAAGAAGATGCGATTATGGAGTTTGCGGTGTTTTGTGTGGATAATCTCATTGATACTATGGAGATGTTGCCGCCGGGGGCGAACACTAGTGTGATTGCCGCGGTGGAGCAGGCAGTGATTATGCACCTGGATGTGCCGGATGCGGAGCTGGAGTCGTTTTATTCGTTTCGGCTGTTGCGGCAGCAGTTTGATACCCGCAGCCATGAGAAATATAACGAATTGCGGGAGGATTTGAAGGTGCGGGTGCTAGCGAGGGTTCGGGCCTTATATCCTGAGCTTAGTGACTGGGCCGTTCAGGTTCAGTTAGCATGTGCCGCTACAGCGGCTAAACTAGCCCTTGACCGTTATTACTCTTGTTGTCACACCGCGGCGGATGATGCGGATAGTAAGAGTGCAGGTAACGGGGATGCCATCTTACTCGTGCATGAGGCGTTCGCCCAGTTGAAGCGCTAAATTATGTCCAGATCAAGAAAGGTTATGGTGGTACCAAAGTGTTTTTGACTGCGCCGCTGTCGCTGAGCGATGTTGTAGCTGATGGTTTTCTCACCCAGGCTGGGTTTGATGATGCGTTGAAACAGCGTGGCACGGTGACGAAGACCGAGTTTAATCCTCGCCTCGATGGTTATGAGGTGGTATTGACCACGGACGATAATAAGACCCACGTGTTTTCATCGCATACTGTGGCCTATATTGATCAGGGGCGGACCACGTGGAAGTGGAAGGATGAGCCGCAGTTTCGGTTTTTGGGGACGTGGCCGAGCGATGACATGATTAAGGCGGCGCGGACGTTAGCGGGGAATGGTCCGTGTTTTTTGGTGCCGCAGTCGGATGGTTCGTTTGATGTGGCGGTTCTTGATGCGGATCAGTTGCCGAAGTTGCATGTGCATACGGCGCTGTGCGTGGGGTTGGCGAATATGCCGGCGACCATGGAGTTGGAGCGGGCGCTGACGGCGTTTGGGGCGACGAATAATATTGGCATGACCACCGCCGATGATAAGGTGACGTTTGATGAGGGGACGGTGGTGGATTTAGCGACTCGGCGGGTGGTGAGTTCGCTCACGTTTGCGAATGTGGTGGCGGATGCGTTTTATTTTTTTCCACGGAGCATCAGATGTATTTTGAGGGCCGGTATCCGGGGCGCCGGTGATGTTTAATCCGGTGACGAATAGCGTGATTGTGGCTGATTCGTTTGCGGCGCATGGGCTCATAGTGGGTCGGATTAAGGATGGGGTGTGGCAGTGGGAGCATAATGCGAGCTTGCGGAAGTTTGCGTTGGATTATGCGATCCTGGAGTTTTTGCGGATCGGACGCCGGTGGCGAGGCCGCTGCCCGAGGGGTTTGATTGTGCGACGAAGCGGATTTTTAAAGCATTGGACGCATGTGTTTGTGCGGTTGGATGATGATACGACCGCGTTGGTGATTATGGATGCGCACCAGTTGCGGTTGCCGCCGGCTTCCCCGGAGGCGACGTTGGCGGTGATGGCGACGCCACTGCCGGAGGGTGTGGATAAGCAGCGGGCGAAGATTAGTTATCATCAGCTGCGGAATAGCTGAGGATTTTCCGGTAGGGAGCCGGGTCGACGTCGGCGAAGGTTTTTGGTTGGAATTGTGCGTCGGGTCGCTTATCGACGAGTACCGCACGCACGCCTTCCGCAAAGTCGGGTTGCCTGCGGATATATTCACCGAATGGAATTTCGAGCGCGAGTTCGTGGCGGATGTCGGTCTTGGTGCCGGCGGCGGTGATGAGTTCGAGGGCGGCAACGATGGCGGAGGGGCTGGCGTGGGCGATGTGTTGGTGGACGAGGTCGCGGAGTTCCCCGGTGAGGTGGTGGTCGATTTCGTCCCAGGTGGGGTGACCGAACGCGGCCTCGATATCGTCAATATAGGTTTTGAGCTGTGGGTTTTCTGGTGGGGTTTCTTGGTATGTGGCGAGGGCCTTGTCGACGCCGTGTTGGATGATGTCGCGGTGGAGGGCGTCAAGGTTTTGGTGGGAAACGTAGTGGGTGGCGAGGCCAGTGTAGAGCATGTCGGCGGGGTCGAGCCGGTAGCCGGTGATGGCGAGGAACCGGGCCACTGCCGGGGATTTTTCGACCATATGTTCCCACCATGTGTTGCATCATGTAGGACATGCCCACATCGGGCATGAATCCGATGGCCATTTCGGGCATGGCGGCCAGGGCGTTTTCCGTGACGATGCGGTGGCTGCCGTGGGCGGAGATGCCGAGGCCACCGCCCATGGTGATGCCGTCGATAAGCGCAATGTAGGGTTTGGGGAAGTGGGCAATATTGCCGTTCATGACGTATTCGGCGGCGAAGAACTCGTCGGCGAGTTCGGGCGTGCCGGCAAGCAGGTATTCCCGGGCGAGCCGCACGTCACCGCCGGCGCAGAAGGCTTTGGGCGAATTGGAGTAAATGAGTACCTGGGTGATCTGCGGATCCGTCGCCCATTCGGCCAGGTGCTGGTCGATGATGCGCACCATGTCGGAGGTGAGGGAATTGAGCGCCCGGGGCCGGTTGAGTTCGAGAACCCCGGTGGTGTGCTCCTGCCGGGCGATAACGAGTTGGTCGGTCATGGTACCAGTTTTCCACAGTGGTCGCCGCGGCGGGGCGCGTGTGGAAAAAATATGCACAGGCCAAATACTTTATGGAAAAAGTTATTTTGCCGTACACTTCAAGGGATTGGTTATTGAAAGGTTTAGTTAATGCAATTTCGGTTAATTACCTGCGACATGGACGGCACTCTGCTCGACAATGCGAAAAACATCTCCGATGATTTCTGGCCGCTGTTGGGCCGACTCCAAGAACAGGGCATTATTTTCGCCCCCGCCTCCGGGCGGCAGCTGGAGACAATACTCGACATGTTCGAAAAGGCACCGAACCCGGTGTCGGTCATCGCGGAAAACGGGGCCCTGGTGTACCACGATGGTGAGATTGTTTCTCTGACCACCATTGACAAAACCGCAACCATGCGGGTGCTGGATGCCATCGCCGAACACCCGGAGGTCGGGTGGGAGGTCACGCTCTGCCGCGCCGATGGGGCCTTCGTGGGCCACACCAATGAAGAATTCGCCCGCTCACCGCCATGTATTACCACAAGCTCAACGTGGTCGACGATGTGCGGGACTACGTCAACGATGACGTGATTAAGCTGGCCCTCTTCACCCGAGGCGACCCGGAAGAAGTAGCAGAAACCGTCCTGAAGGATGCCACCGGCGACGACCTGGCCGTCGTCGTGTCCGGAACCCAAAGCATTGATGTCATCCACCAAGACATCAACAAGGGCATAGGCCTTCAGGAGCTGGCTGCCAAGGTGGGGGTACCGCTATCCCAAACCCTGGCGTTCGGCGACTACCTCAACGACACCGAACTCCTGGCCGCCGCCGGCACCTCCTACGCCATGGCCAACGGGCACCCCCAGCTGAAGGCCGCCGCCGACCACATCGCCCCCTCGAACGAAGAAAACGGCGTCGTGCGGGTGCTCCAGCAACTCCTGAATTCCTAGCCGTTTTTCTTCTGTCGGGTGCGTTCCAACTGGGTGGCCACATCCGGCACATAGCGGAAATCCGACCGGGGTGGCCGCTCATACCCCTCGGACTGCGGCCGTTCGGGAATATCCGGCAAGGGCGTGTCAATCTTCTCGTAGGGGATTGTCGACAACAGGTGGGCGATCACATTAATCCGGGACCGCTTCTTATCCTCCGACTCCACCGTGTACCAAGGGGCGGAGGGAATATCCGTGTGGATAAACATTTCATCCTTCGCCCGGGAATAATCCTCCCACCGAGTGATCGACTGCAAATCCATGGGCGACAGCTTCCACCGGCGCAATGGATCATTCCGGCGGGACTTAAACCGGGCAATCTGCTCATCATCCGACACCGAGAACCAGTATTTGCGCAGCATAATACCGTCCTCGACCAGCAGCCGTTCGAAAATGGGGGCCTGATGTAAAAACCTGCGGTACTCCTCAGAGGTACAGAACCCCATGACCCTGCTCCACCCCGGCGCGGTTATACCACGACCGGTCAAAATGACTATCTCCCCTTTTGTCGGCAGTTTTTTTCCACATAGCGTTGGAAATACCACTGGCCGCGCTCCCGGGTTCCCGGCGCGGGCAGGGCCTCCACCCGGCAGGTGCGGGGGTTGAGATATTGGGTGATGCGTTTAATCGCGGAGCCTTTCCCGGCGGCATCACGGCCCTCCATGATCACCACAACCCGGGCACTGGTCTCCACCACCCACCGCTGCATTTCCACCAATTCGGCCTGGAGCCGTTTCAGCTCGGCCTCGTAGGCTTCCTTCGACAGTTTGGCGGGCTTTTTCCGTTTACGTTTCGTCATACCTTCAATCTAGTTTTTACCTGAAATTCCGCCATGCGATCCCACACGGTTTTTCCCCGCAATGAGCGTGTTAATGATTTCGGGGGTCTCCACCAGGTAGCCGGGCAGTTCCCGGCAGGCGCGCTGGAAATGCTCCGAATTCACGTGGGGTTCGGCGGCGTCATCGTGGAAGCCCTCAACGAGGATGAATTCCCCGGGTCGGCGGGTGATTGGTACCAGTCAAAAAAACAGGTTGCCTGGTTCCGCCCGGGTGGCGGTGGTAAACCAGTCAATGTCGGCAAGGAAGGTGGCAGTATGCTCCGGTTTGACACGGAATTTCACGTTGATAAGGATCATGGTTACCGAGACTACCCTTCCAACTGCTCCCCCAGCTCCAGCCACCGGGTCTCCAGGTCGTCTAGCTGGTGTTTCAGCCCATCCGCCTGGGCGCCCAGGGGCCCTAGTTGGTCCATGTCGGTGGCGTATGCCGCCATGTCGTCTTCCACCGCGGCCAGCTGGTCGCGGGTCTTCGCTATTTTTCCGCTCCACCGCGGCCATTTCCTTCGACAGCCGGCGCATTTCGCTGCCAGACCGGGGTTTTTCCGATTCTGGTTTGGGTTCCGGCGCCGGCGTGCGAGCGGCGATTGCGTGACGACGCTTCAAATAGTCATCAATGCCCCCGGGCAGGTTCGTGAGCTTCCCGTCGCCGAAGAGCGCCCAGGTGGAGTCGGCAATGCGTTCGATCAAATATCGGTCGTGGGAAATCACCACTAGGGTGCCGGCCCAATTATCCAGCAGGGATTCCAGCTCCTGAAGCGTGTCAATGTCCAGGTCGTTCGTCGGCTCGTCCAACAGCAGCACATTCGGTTCGGACATGAGCACCCGGGTGAGCTGCAGCCGACGCCGCTCCCCACCGGACAGGTCTTTGATGGGGGTGCGCTGCCGTTTCGGGCTGAACCCGAGGCGTTCCGCCAGTTGGGCGGCGCTTAATTCCTTCTTCCCCAACTGCACATAGCTGGCCACTTCCTCCACCGCATCGAGAAGGCGCATGTCGGGGTCCAGGTCATCGAGTTCCTGCCGCAACCACCCCAGGCGAACGGTACGGCCCTCGATGCGGCGGCCAGCCGCCAGTGGGTATTCCCCGGCGAGGGCGCGCAGCAGGGTGGTTTTGCCCGACCCATTGACCCCCACCAGGCCGATGCGCTCCCCGGGGCCGAGCCGCCACGTGAGGTCGTCGACAAGCGGACGGCCGTCGGGGGTGTCAATGCGGGCATCCTCCAGCTCCACCACGATGCGGCCCTGGCGCTGCCGCGAAAACGCCATGAGCTCCACCTTGTCCCGAGGCGGCGGCACGGCGGCAATCAGGGCCTCCGCCGCATCAATCCGGTAGCGGGGCTTCGACGTGCGGGCCGGCGCGCCCCGGCGCAGCCACGCCAGTTCTTTCCGCGCCAGATTCTGCCGCCGCTGCTCCATGGCATCCGCCTGCCGGGACCGCTCCGCCCTGGCGAAGATCCAATCGTTATAGCCACCCTCGTACGCATCCACCTGGCCGTCGTGCACCTCCCACGTACTAGTCGCCACGGTGTCCAGGAACCACCGGTCGTGCGTCACCACCACGACCGAAAGTTTGCGCGATAGCAAATGGTCCGCAAGCCACTGGACTCCTTCAATGTCCAGGTGGTTCGTGGGCTCGTCCAACACCACGAGGTCCAGCTCCCGCACCAGTGCCGCCGCCAGGTTCACCCGCCGCTGCTCCCCGCCCGACAGCTGCCCCACCTGGGTATCCAACCCCAGCCGCTCAATGCCCAAGCCGTGAAGCACTTCCCGCACCCGGGCGTTTGACGCCCACTCGTAGGTTTCCAACCCCAATGGCGCCACCACCACATCCGCTATGGTGTCCGTGCCGGTGAGCTGCATGCGCTGCGTCACCACCGCCATGCGCAGCGACGAGTTGTGGCTCACCCGCCCGCATCCGGTTGTTCCACCCCGGTCAGCACCTCGATCAGGGTGGTTTTTCCCGCCGCCGTTGATCCCCACCACCCCAATGCGGTCGCCGGATTGCACCCCCAGACTCACCTTGTGCAGCAGGGTTTTCAGCCCGAAGGATTTGTCTACGTTCTCCAGATTGATGAGGTTAACCACTTATTCTCCTTTGAGGTGGGCGCCGCGCGCCGGGCCGGATGTGACGGCGGTGTTTCCGCTGAGCGATAGTTCCGCCGCGACTTCCCGGGCGGCGCGGGCGTCTTCGCATAGGAATGCGCAGGTGGGGCCCGACCCGGAAACAATGCCGGCGAGCGCCCCGGCGGCCATGCCGGTGTTGAGGGTTGTGCGTAGCTGTGGTTGCAGCGATAGGGCGGCAGCCCTGCATATCGTTATGCAGCAGGGGGGCGACTGGTGTGGGTTCCCAGTGCGCAGTGCCCGGCTCAGCGCGGTCACATCTAGGTGGGGGGTGCGGTCAAGTTCGTCGAGTTTGCGGAACACGGCCGGGGTGGCGAGGCCGGTGCGAGAGAAGGCAAGAGCCCAGTGGTAGGTGCCCTTTGAGAGGGTGGGGACTAGATGTTCTCCCCGGCCGGTGCCCAATGCGGTGCCCCCCACCAGGGTGAAGGGCACGTCGCTGCCGAGGTCTGCCGCTATGTCTAATAATTCCCCCAATTCGAACTCGTTATCGAGTATTTTATTGGCGGCGATGAGGGCGGCCGCGGCGTCGGCGCTTCCCCGGCCATGCCGCCGGCGGTGGGTATTCCCTTGGCAATGGTGATGTGTACCGCCGGCGGTTGCTGCGTGGATCGCCCAAACACGATGTCGACGGCCCGCCAGGCGAGGTTGGTGTTGTCCGTGGGCACCCCGGCGGTGGCGCATTCGAGCCCAACCACCCGGCCGGCCACCCCGGTGTTGGGACTCGCCTCGGTGAGGGTTACGACGTCTCGAAGTTCGAGGGATTGGAATATGCTGACGAGTTCATGGTAGCCGTCGTCTCGAAGCGCACCCACCCCTAAATGTAGATTGACTTTCCCGTGGGCAATCGCCGTAACTTCTCGCATCATTATTCTTATCCTAGCGGACGCCATCATTATGACGAATACCATGTTTCATCGCTATTGATTAGGGATTATGATGCCGCCAAGCACGAGCAATCCGGGCTGCCTCGATCCCGCAACCGTCCCTGGCGCATACTGCCGGCTGCGGGCCTCGCGTCTTGCGGTTATGCCCGAAATCCTGGGTGGGAAGGTAGATTATCTATCCATGACTACTGCACGTCTGCTGGGACCGGCTGATATCCGCACACTCGCCAGCGAACTCGACATTACCCCCACGAAAAAGCTGGGCCAGAACTTCCTGCATGACCCCAATACGGTCCGCATGATTATCACGACCGCCCAGTTCACGGACGTCACTAACCGGCATGTTCTTGAGGTGGGCCCGGGGTTGGGGTCGCTTACTCTGGGGCTTGTGACCGCCTGCGAAAAAGGTCACCGCGATCGAGATTGATCCCCGGTTGGCGCCCGGCTCCCCCGTACCATCGCTGAATTCGCCCCCGACTATGCGGATCGGCTCACCGTCAGCAATCGGGATGCCCTGACGGTTTCCCCAGGATATTGACATGTCGACGCCGCCAACAGCATTGGTGGCAAACCTGCCCTATAACGTGTCGGTGCCGATCCTTTTGCACCTTCTCGCGGAATTCCCCAGCATTGCGCGGGTTGTGGTCATGGTGCAGGCGGAGGTTGCCGACCGGTTGGCGCCCGGCCCGGCACGAAAATTTATGGGGTTCCCAGCGTCAAGGCCGCATTTTATGGGCAAGTACGGCGGGCGGGAACGATTGGTAAAAATGTTTTTTGGCCTGCGCCGAAAATTGATTCCGGCCTCGTGTCGATTGATTGCACACATCCTTATTCGTCGTCGCTGCGTGACACGGTGTTCCCCCTGATTGATGCCGCATTTCTTCAGCGTCGTAAAACATTGCGCGCAGCCTTATCTGGTGTGTATGGTTCGGCAAGTCAGGCGGAGGAAGCGCTACGACGCGCCCAGATCGACCCCACGCTTCGGGGCGAAAAACTCGACATTTCGGACTTCATCCGTCTGGCCACCAGCGGGCAATCATCGCGGTAGCGTCACAGTTGGGCAATGGCCGCCCGCAACGGTGCGTAATGATTCTGCACAGCCTCCCGGTATGCTGCGGAATCCTTATTTCGTAGCGCCCGCACAATGCTCTCATGGTTTTTTTGATGGTGCGTTCCGCATCAACGGTGATGGGAATCTCGCAAATGTCGATGAGCTGCGCATACACCTGCCACATTGCCCCGGCAAGTTCCCGCATTAACGCATTCGACACCGGGCTGAGCAGCGCCGCATGGAATTGTTGATCCTCGTCCATGAAACTGCCGTACTCGCTAAACGATGTGCGCATATTCGATGCCAATTGGTTCAGGGAATCCAGAGATTCCTTGGTGTGGGCGGACATGAGCTCGTCAACGACCGACAACTCCAAAAACTCCCGGGTGGCGATAACCTCGTGCAGGTGGGCGGCGGTATGGTCCGGGTCTAAGGTGGCACGCAGCACCATTCCCTGCACCATGGGCGATAGGGTCATGCCGGCCACGAAGGTCCCCTGACCGCGTCGCACCTCCACCACATCCAAAGATTGCAGCGTGCGCATGGCTTCACGCACGGATGATCGGGAGCAATTGAGTTCGTCGCATAATTCAGTTTCGCTGGGGAGGATGTCACCAGAGGTGAGGCTGTGATCCCGAATATATTGTTGAATTCCTTCGATAGCCGCTTGGGTGGCACTGAGCGTGATCGGTTTCATCATGGTATTGATCCTCCAACGGTGTGAAGCAGCGTAGGGCTTAGGTGCGGTGAGAACAGTATTCATGGTTGCTGATTCCTCGGTTCAGGTGGTACACGCGCACCGGCTGTGGGACGTCCGGCCTGGCGTGCGATTCATGAATGTAAGTACAGGGAGCAGAAATTTGTTCCCCACACCATCAACCTGGAGTTTTACTATTACCCCCGCAAACCGACGTCGAGGAAGGACAGCCCGGTTAAGGCAATCGGTTCGAAACCCGTTAATACATCCGCATCCCAGGCGGAGGGGTTTTTCCGGTGAAATAGGGGATATAATGGCACTTCGGTGGATAATAGGTCGAAGATTTCGTGCCACAGGTTTTCCTGTTCCTCACCGGTGGCGCGGGCGGCCTGGTCGAGGAGTTCTTGGATCCTGGCGTAGGATTCGGTGCCTTTCCAATGCATGCGGGTATCGGTCCACCGGTCGGTGGCATACCACCAGCGCAACAACAGGTCGGCGTCGTTGCCGAACACTGACGGGTCCCCCGGGGCAACCACAATGTCCCAATCATTGGAGTGTTCAATGTAGTCGTATAATTTGGCGGATTTTTGGGCTTCGAACGTCACGGTCAACCCCAGATCAGTGAGGGATTCCCGCATGATATCGGCGCAGGGTTTCACCCAGTCGTGGCTGGTGGACAGCATTTTGAGTTTTTTCACACCGGTGTCGGCAAACAGCTGGGTGGCCTTGGCCTTGTCCAGGGTATACACCGTGGCAGCCTTGTGATAGGAATCGTGTTGTTCTTGGACGAAGCAGGTGGCGGCGGTGGCCTGCCCCAGCATGCCGGTTTTAATGATTTTGTCGATGTCGCAGGAATACATCACACCGTGCCGGTTTTTCACGTCCCGCATCGCGGAGCCGTCACCCTGATTAAACATGACAAAGAGCAGACCAAACCCCTGGACGGAGTCCACATCGGCGCTGGCCTGAACCTGGTCGATGGAAAGGTAGGGGACGGAGTCAATGGCGTCCACCGCTTTGGATTCGATGGCGTGGGTGCGGGTAGAGGCGTTGGGCAAAATCCGCCACGACATGCGGCTGGCTTGGGCCGGCTTCGGACCGGTATAATGCGGATTCTTTTCGAACACGAGTGCTGATGATGCGGCGCCGTTGTCCACTAATTTCCACGGTCCGGTGCCGATAGGCAGTGCGTCGAAATCCTTCCGATTGCGCTCCACCTCCGCCTTGGGCACGATCTTAATGGTTGCCAACCGCTCTTTCCAGCAGGTTAAAGGGTATTTGAGCCGAAAAATGACGGTGGCGGGGTCCTTGGCCTCCACGGCGTCAATGACGGAAATGAAGGCGGCGTACTGCGACTCGTTCTCCGGGTCCCGAACCCGTTCAAATGAAAAACTACATCGTCGGCAGTCACAGCCTTGCCGGTATGAAACGCGCCCCTCACGCAGGCTTACTTCATCGGTGACATCGTCCACATGGCGTGGTTCGTCGGCGGCAAGCGCGGTGTACACTCCGATCCGGGGTGGGGCTAATCTCATAAAGCCCTTCCATGGTGTGCCAATTCGCGGCGATAGTGAGCGCCGATGTAGCGGTCATGGGATCATACCCGCTGGTCCCCAGCTCATAGGATATGGCGGCGGTGATTTCGTCACGGTTACGGCCGTCGGCGCCTTTGGTGGCGAGGGCGGCCGTTTTTCTATCTATGTTGCTACAGGCACTAAGCGTGGCGGTTATTCCGGCTGCGCCCCGATAAGTTTGAAAAACTGCGCCGACTTATGGTCATAATACGGCCTCCTTGGTTCGATAATTCACAATACACTTGCTTATCGACGCCCACCCATGCGGAAAGAATCCATTGTGGTGATGGCCACAATGAAATACCTAACCTGCTGAACAAAACTAAACTAAATTATTAAGCAAAACCGCATCCGAACGATAGGCTAGGTTGTTCGGATGCGGTTTTGTGGGTTTGTGACCGGCAACGTATGCACGTCGTCAAGCAAAAACGTGATTACCGTAACCCCATTTTTTTGCCGTACACGCTGGCCACGCGCCCCACCCCTGGGATGCTTGCACCTTCTGCGCCACCGCGATTTGCTCCTCGCGGGTCGCCTGGTATGCGTAGGGCGCATATTCGCCACCACCATAGGCCAACCATGTCTGAGGTGTAAACTGCAACCCACCATGGAACCCATTACCGGTATTGATCGCCCAATTCCCAGTGGATTCACACTGCGCCAGCCGATCCCACACGGAACCATCCGGCACAGTGGGAACCCTAGAAACCTTTGTGCCCCGCGAAATGGTCGCCTTCTTCGCCGGCACCAGCACATTCTGCGACACAACATCATTCGCAGATTCGACCCCGTTCACCTTGGTGATCCGCCGGGTGACTTCCCGCTCACCCGGCGAACCCGCCTCAACCACGGACTCGACCCCCTGCATGGCATCGGGGTTATCTACAAAGGTTGGCTCTTCATCGTAGGCTTCTTTCACCTGCACATCATCCACGGTCACCCGATCAATATTGATCTTCATATTGCCGGATACCGCCGACGTCAACTCCGGGGTGACTCTATCGTGTGGGCCAAGCTCAATGCCGCGGGCGGCCAGCGCATCCTTCACCGTCGCCGCGGCCAGCGACACGTAGCTGGTCTTTCCCCCATCAGTGATAGACACGATCTTCGGGGTGACCACATCAACGCTCATGCCCGACTTCTGCAATTTCGTGTCGACGGGAGTGCTCAACCCCAGGGCTTTAATCGCTGCCCCAATGGAATCAAGCTGTGAAACCATTTTCCCCACGGTCGTGGCGTTCGTCTTCACAACCTTCTTCTGGCCGTCAACAACGACCGCCACGTCTTTGACCGTTCGAACCGTGATCTTTTCGTCATTACCCAACTTAGCATCGGCGGCCGGCTGCACGATATCGCCGTCGGCCACCTCAATGCCGGCGGAACGCAACGCCCCACCCACATCCTGCGACAGCGTGGCCAACGCTAGCTGGTCGCCGTTGAGATCAATAACAACATCTTTTTGTTAGCCGCAACCGCCACACCACCAACCACGAGTGTTGCCAAAACACCGCTGGTGGCCAACCGGAGCGGAACCGAACGTGACGAGTTCAAGCGGCTCAATCGAGATTTCTGATGGTGACTCATTTATTCACTTTCAATAATGATATCTAAGCTTCCTAAGCTTCACTGTCTACAACAATGTTTATAACAATACGGCAACAAATTAAGTTTGTCGAGATTTTCTCCGGGAAGCTCCGCCCATATTGGCGTACAATGTCCCAATTTTACCACTGTAACTTAAATTTTTTTAGGCAAGTCATTCGGGAAAATCTCAGCGACCGGCACAAAAATTACAAGACTTTACTTATCGGAACTTCGTGGATCACCCCGCTCACGGCTTCGCTATCTGGTAAACCCGATCGAAGTTCGCGGCCACGGCCTCCGCCAACTTCGCCACCGGCATGGAACGTGCCGCAGCCACGCATAAAGCGGTGTGTCCTATGAATGCGGGCTCGTTTTTCGCCCCTCGATACGGGACCGGGGTCATAAACGGCGCGTCCGTCTCTATCAGGAGTTGGTCGATCGGCACCATAGCTGCGATCTGTCGGAGCTCCTCGTTGTTTTTAAAAAGTCACGTTGCCGGCAAAGCTGAGCACATAGCCGCGGGCGATCGCCTCTTTGGCTACCGCCGTGGGGGAAGAAAAACAATGCAAAATGGTGTATTTCGGGCTGGGGGCGTCCCCCAAAACCCGCAGCAGATCCGCGTCCGCCTCCCGGTTGTGGATCATTAACGCTTTCCCCGCAGCGACTGCCACGTCAATGTGGAACCGGAGTGCCTCCTCCTGCACGGCCAGGGGGCGGTTTCGTCCGGCCGGTGGCGAATCCAGTAGGTGTCCAATCCGGTTTCCCCAATGGCCACGCATTTCGGGTGGGCGGCCATCTCACGCAGGCGGGCGCGCGCGGTATCATCCAACTCCCGGGCCTTGGTGGGGTGGATGGCGCAGGCAGCCACCACATCTGGGTGCGATTCGGCCGCAGCCAGCGCCAACTCGGCCTCCGCGAGACCATCGCCGACGGTACAGATGCGCTCCACCCCGGCAGCGTGGGCCCGCGTCACAAACTCGGCGACCGTGGCCGCATCCCGCGCACCGCAGGAGGCAAGGTGGGTGTGCGCATCAGTGAGGTGCGCAATATATTCGGCCGGTTCCGGCACTGGGCGGGACTTCTTCGACATAACTCTGAAGTGTACAACCCGCCCCGCCGGAACAGAACTATGCCCTCCCCGATACTGGGGCCCACTCGGGCCCGGTCTCCCCAATTCTGGATCTAACTTGGCAATGAGCGGCTTCGGTTTCTGCAACGCCACGCCAGGTTCGATGGGGGTTCGCCGCCAAACCGCCTGTTGGCTGCCATAATCCCCCATGATGACCGGATAGGTGCGGCCGGCTTGGGGCACGCCCACCCCCACCACGTCCACGGGCATGTCGTCGGTCACCTCCACCACCTGGGGTGGGCTGCCCACACCCCGTCCGGCCCAGGGTTTCGTGCACCTGTTGGGCAATATTCGGAATGTAGGGAGTGAGCAGCGTGTTTGCGTCCGATACTACCTGCAGAGCGACCCACAGCACGGTGGCCAGGCGGTCTTCGAGTGCTGCCACATCCGCCGCATCGGTCGCGGAATCTGTCCCCGCCCCGGCCTTGGCGGTTTTTATGGCCTTGGCTAACTTCCAGGGCTGCATCTCGGCGACATAGGCGTTGGCCTCCCCCACCACGTGCATGGCGTGAGTGATCCCCTGCTTAAACCGGGAGTGCTGCAACGCCTCCCCCACCACGTCGAATGCTTGTTCGGCAAGGTCGAGGATTTTTTGGTCGGCTTCGGTCAGTTCCCCAGGGGTGGGTACCTTTCCGAAGTTGTTGGCGGCCATGGATACAACCCGGTTGACCAGGTTGCCCCACCCGTTGGCGAGCTCATTATTGATGCGGCGAACAAACTCGTCCCAGGTGAAATCGGTGTCTTGGTTTTCCGGGCCGGCAACCGCAATGAAATAGCGGAGGGGGTCCGGACCGAACTCCTTGAGGAAGTCCTTCACATAGATCACCACGCCCTTGGATGAGGAGAACTTGGACCCAGACATGGTGAGGAATTCCGAGGACACCACCTCGGTTGGCAGGTTAAGCTCCCCCAGTCGGTGTAGGGTTCCACCCTTGGCCCCTTTCCCCTGGTAGCCGAGCAATTCACCGGGCCAGATTTGGGAGTGGAAGGTGATATTGTCCTTGCCCATGAAGTAGTAGGAGGTGGCGGCCGGGTCGGTCCAGAAATCCCGCCAGGCGTCGGGGTTGCCGCTGCGGTGCGCCCATTCGATAGAGGCAGACAGGTAGCCCACGACGGCGTCGAACCACACATAGAGTTTCTTCCCCGGATTGTCCTCCCAGCCCTCCACGGGGATGGGAATGCCCCAGTCAATGTCGCGGCTCATGGCGCGGGGACGAATGTCGGACAGCAGGTTGAGGGAGAATTTGAGAACGTTGGGTCGCCAATCGTTCCGGGTCTGCAACCATGCGGTGAGTTCCTCGGCAAGCGCGGGCAGGTCGAGAAGGAAATGCTCGGTTTCTACAAACTTTGGGGTTTCCCCATTGATTTTGGAGACCGGGTTGATAAGGTCCGCCGGATCGAGTTGGTTGCCACAGTTGTCGCACTGGTCGCCGCGGGCCCCATCGGCACCGCAGATGGGGCAGGTACCCTCAATATAGCGGTCGGGCAGCGTGCGGCCGGTGGAGGGCGAAATGGCCCCCATGGTGGTTTCTTTCAGCATGTAGCCGTTGTCGTACAGTCCCCGGAATAGCTCCTGAACAATGGCATAGTGGTTACGGGTGGTGGTGCGGGTAAAGAGATCGTAACCAACCCCAGGCCAGCCAGGTCTTCGACGATCTGGCGGTTATAGCGGTCGGCGAGTTCCGTCACGGAGACGCCTTCCTTGTCGGCCTGAACCAAAAGCGGGGTGCCGTGCTCGTCGGTGCCGGAAACCATGAGCACATTTGCCCCGGTCATGCGTTGGTAGCGGGCGAAGACATCAGAGGGCACGCCAAAACCAGCCACGTGTCCAATATGACGGGGACCGTTGGCATAGGGCCAGGCCACGTTGACAAAGCACATTATTCATGGTTTTCTAGCTTATCAGGCCTATCACCGGTTATTGGCGGGACCGCAAAAACCGCGTCGTAAAGCTCTTTCTTGCTGACCTTATGGGCGGCGGCAACGGTGGCACACGCAGTTTTCAACCGCTCCCCACCCGCCACAAGTTCGTTCACCTGTGCGATAAGTTCGGGGAGTTCAATGGTGCGGGTTTCCGGCAGCGCACCTCGATGACGCAGGTAATTTCGCCCTTGATGCCCCCGGCCACCCACTCGGCGAGTTCGGCCAGGGGTGCCGCGGCGGACCTCTTCGTAGATTTTTGTGAGTTCCCGGGCCACGGCGGCGCGCCGATTGGGTCCTAGAATCTCGACCGCCTCGGCCAGAGTGGCGGCAATCCGATGCGGTGATTCAAAAAGCAAACGGCCCGCTCCTCAGTGATAAGCGACTCCAGCCAGGCGCGGCGGACGCCGGACTTGCGGGGGCGCAAACCCGTCAAAGCAAACTTACCCACATGCAGGCCGGACAGTGCGATAGCGACGGGAACGGCGGAAGGACCGGGAAAACACGTGATGGGCACGCCCGCGTCGTGGGCCGCGGCAACGAGGGGAAACCCCGGGTCGGACACGATGGGCATGCCAGCATCGGTCACCACGACAACGGTAGCGGTACGGGCGTGGTGGATTAACTGTTCCACCCGGTCCTGCTCGTTGTGGTCGAAATTGGACAGGACCTGACCCCGCAACTCCACACCAGGGCCTGCGCCAGATTCCGGGTGCGGCGGGTATCTTCGGCAGCAATGTAGTCCGCCTCAGCGAGCGCCTGCCGCAGCCGAGGAGTGGCGTCGTCGATATTGCCGAGGGGGGTGGCGGCGAGAATAATTCCGCGAGGTAAGGGGGTCATGCCCTCATGCTAGCTTTTCGACGAATCCAGGCCCAATTCTTCTTTGACCTCCTCCTGCATGGTTTCGGCAATATCAGTATCTTCTACATTGGATTCAGTTTCGTACCGGGCCAGCCGCCGACGCTGCTTCGAGCTAAACCGTTTGGTCGGATCAAGCTTGCGGCGCAGCAGCTCACGCATGTTTTCCCGGCGGGTGGATTCCTCCCGAATCTGGGAGAACGACCGCACCCACCCGACGAGAAACACGAGAAACAGTAAAACCCCCATGTAGCCCAGGATGGGAAAGAGGGTGGCGACTAGGGTTTTAAACCCTAGGAAGCTCACGGCAAAGGCCACGAGCGAACTCACGACGAAAGCCGGGTAAAACCGGGTGGGATGCTTGGCGGTGATGCGTCTGCCAAAAGCGTAGAGCATGCCGATAACCGTATTGAAAATCATGCCGAGGATAGCGATGGACATGCCGAAACCCAACCAGGGATGAATCTGGTTGACGATGGTGAGCATGGGCACATCGTCGGCGGCCACCTGGTCGGCCCGCAAGTAGAGGGACCAGGTGGCGAAGGTGAGCATGAGCCCGAAAATAATGCCACCAATCATGCCGCCCAGGCCGGCAGCGCGCGGATCGGTATTATTACCGCCAATGATAATGGCCATGGATGCACCGATCATGAGGTTGAGGCCCACATAATTCATGGTGGCGATAGCCCCAATGGGGCGCGACCGGGGTGATGGTGTGGACGGCCTGCTCCAGAACCGAGTAATCAGCATGGCTAGTGCTGAGGACCCACACAACGGTGATGGTCATAAACACAATGATGAGCGGCGTGATAGAGCCGATGACCTCGGTGACCTTATCAACGTCGAGAAGCCCAACGATGAGCGTAATGGCGAGCAGAATGAGGGCACCAACCCAGGTGGGAAAACCAAATTGCTGATTCAGGTTGGAGCCGGCACCGGCAAACATGACCGTGCCGGTGCAAAACAGGGTGATAAGCACCCCAAGATCCAGGAGCCTGGCCAACAGGGGGTAGCTGACCCGCCGGAGCACAGTGCCATGGTCGCCGGCAAGATAATAGCTGCCGAGCTGGACAACAACCAGCCCGCTGATAGCCATGATGAGAGAGGAAAGAGCGGCGGCAATAATGCCGACCTTGCCGTAGGAAACGAAGTATTGCAGCATCTCTTGGCCGGTGGCAAAACCGGCGCCGACGATGATGCCAATGAACGCCAAGACGATAGTGACAGTTCGCTTGAGCATTGGTTATGCCTTCTTTTTACTTCTTTACTGCTAGTTTCCGACTGGGCTGATGCCCATTTCGGTTGAGTACTAGCCTACGCACACCGCTGCCAGACTTCCGGTGCTTTTCTGCCTCCCGGTGGATGCGCCGCTCCCGGGCGAGACGGGCCGCGAAGCGCTGTTGCTCCCGGTAGTCAAGATAAAGCTCATCGTTGCGGAGATCCTTAATGAGAGCGAACATCAGGATGAAAATCACAATGACGAACGGGGATGCGGCAACAATGGTGATGTTTTGCAGATTCTTCAAAATATCGTCGCCGCCGGTAAGCAGCATGGTCATGCCGACGAGCGCCACGAGCACGCCCCACCCGGCAGTCACAAACCGGTTAGCGTCGGTTTGCCCATGCTGGCTCATGGAACCCATGACGGTCGACGCAGAGTCGGCGGAGGTGATAAAGAACAGTGCGAGCAGGGCCACGGCGATCACGCCCCACACAACGCCACCAGGCAGGGTGTGAAGCAGGTCAAAGAGTTGGCTCTGGGCATTCCCATCACCCCCAAATGGATGCGCCCTGCTGTTCCAGGTGGATGGCGGTGCCGCCAAAAAAATAGCGAACCACACGAGACTCACCGCGGAGGGAACCAACATGACCCCAATGAAGAATTCGCGGATGGTGCGACCGCGGGAAATACGGGCCAGGAACATGCCGACGAACGGGCTCCAGGAAATCCACCACGCCCAGTAGAAAATGGTCCAGCTGCTAAGCCATTCGCTGGTGTTTGTGCCGGGCGATTCAGCGGTGCGACCAATCATTTTCGAAGAAGTGCGACAGGTACGCCCCGAAGGCTTCGGGAAGTAAATTCAGGATCGTCACAGTGGGCCCCAAACACGAAGACAATAATGCCCAAGATGGCAGCCAACACCATGTTGGCGTTGGAAACATAGCGAATGCCATTGCCCACACCGGACATGGCGGACATGAGGTAGGCGAGAGTAAGGATGGACACGATCACCACGATGGTGCTCATGGAGGGGTTCTTAACTATGCCCGCGGCGGTAAGCCCGGCACTGATCTGGGTCGCGCCGATACCAAGGGAACACGCGGTGCCGAAAATGGTGGCGATAATGGCGAGAATGTCAATGACCCGACCGGACCAGCCCTTGGCGCCACGCTCACCAATGAGCGGGATAAAAGCGGAGCTGAGGAGTTGGCGGCGGCCCAATCTAAAGGTGGAGTAGGCGATAGCTAACCCAAAAATGCCATAGATGGCCCAGGGGTGAAGGGTCCAGTGCAGCAGGGTGGAGCTCATGGCGTCGCCGATGTTTTTTTGGCTCATTTCCGGGAATCCCAGTGCGATAATGGGTCAGCGGCTCGGTGACACCGTAAAACATGAGGCCAATGCCCATGCCGGCGGCGAACATCATGGCGATCCAGGAAAATGTGGAAAATTCCGGGGCCTCATCGTTGCGGCCCAGTTTGATATTGCCGAATTTGCTCAACGCCACAATGATGGCGAACGCCAAAAATACGGTGGTGCATAAAACGAAAGCCCACCCGAAATTGGTAATAACAACCGAGAGGGCTTTTTGGGAAAAGTCGGAAAAACTAGTGGGGTTCAGTAACCCCAGAGCACGACAGATAGAACAATGACTACCGCTGGAATGGTGACCCGATAGTCAATTCCAACGTCGTCTTTTTCGCTCTCAAAGACGATTTTTTGGTTCAGCTGGTACTTTTGCTGGTGGCGATTCCAGCATTTCCGCTAATTCTTGGGTAGCGGACACATTTGTTGGTTTTTCCATAAAACTACCGTGCGGCAAAAATTCGCGGATATCAACACGATACGGGAATTTTAAGGAAAAAATAGCGGGTATACGCTGCAGCTTTATCTAAACGTTATTAATCGCTAAAGTACTGGATAATGCTATTAAATCATAAAATCTACCCCTCAAAGATCACAATACTATAACAATATTGGGGCGAAGTTTTCTTAATAATGGAGAAGAAGACAAAAACCACCAGCACCACATAGAATGGCACAAGTGATTTCCTTGACCAGCAACCTACGTCGCAAAGCTGCTCACACCTCGGCGGATGAGCCACGTCCGCCGGTTGGTCGGTTCACCCGTCCCGCAACCCCACCAGAGCCCCCGCCGCATCGTCTGGACCAAATTCGACACCAACACCACCATCATCATCGGCCTATGGACGCTCATCACCCGCTTTGTCGGCCTCAATTCGGCCGTGGCGGACGGCACCCCAGTTTTCGACGAAAAACACTATGTGCCACAAGCCTGGGACATGGTCAACAGTTGGGTCAATCCACTCATCGGCGGCATCGAATCCAACCCCGGCTACGGACTGGTCGTCCACCCACCCCTGGCAAAACAAATCGAGGCCTACGGCGAACTAATATTCGGATACACCGCCCTCGGCTGGCGAATCATGGCCGCCCTCTTCGGCACAGCCACCGTACTACTCATTATGAATCTGGCCCGCCAACTCACCGGATCTAGCGTTATTGCAGCCTTCGCCGGCATTTTGGCACTCTTCGACGGGGTACTCCTCATCACCTCCCGATTCGGCATGCTCGACATCTTCCAAACCCTGTTCATCGTCGGCGCAGCCTACTGTCTAACCCGTGACTATAACCAAATGCGTGTTCGACTCCATCAAGCATGGCTTGCCGGCGGTCTCGGAACCCACCGCTTCGGCCCCCGATTTGGATTCCGCTGGTGGCGATTCGGCGGCGGCGTCTGCCTCGGCCTCGCACTCTCCGTCAAATGGTCAGGCCTTTATTACATGGCATTCTTCGGCCTTATGACCGTGCTTTTCGACGTCTACCTTCGGCACCGCTACCAGGTGAAACAACCAGTCCTCGGCACCTTAGTGCGGGACACTATCGCCGCCTTCTGCTCCATCGTCATCCTCCCCATCGCCCTCTACGCCTGGAGCTGGCGCGCCTGGTTCACCTCAGAAACCTCCATCTACCGACACGTCGACACCTGGAAAGACGTGGCCATCAATAACCACGACTTTGCCCCCGACTCCTGGGTATTCCAACTCCCCGAGGCCCTCGCCAGCTGGATTTACTATCACAAATCTGTTCTAGCATTCCACGCCAGCCTTACAACATCCGCCGGCCATGTCCACCCCTGGGATTCCAAACCATGGTCATGGCTGGTCTCCGGCCGTCCCATCCTCTACTACTCGGTCACCGATATCCACTGTGGGGAAAGCACCTGCCGACGCATGATCTACCTCTTCGGCACCCCAGCCATCTGGTGGCTCACCATTCCCATCATCCTCTGGTCACTCTGGCGCACCATCATTCGAAAAGATTTACGACTCATCATCCCCCTGGTGAGCTTCGCCGCCGGCTTCCTCCCCTGGCTCGCCGCCTACGACCGCCAAATGTATTTCTTCTACGCCACCCCCCTCATCCCATTCACCATCATCATGATCGCCATCGGGCTAGGCGAGCTCATCCCCCTAGGGAAACGACTCAAAATCCCCGCAATCTTCCACAAAATCGGCACCGAAACCACCACCGTTGGCGGCCTCATCGTCGCCCTCTACCTCGGCCTCGTCGTCGCCATGTTCGTGTACTTCTCCCCGATCCTCTATGGCTACACCATCCCCGACGCCCTGTACGAGACCCTCATGTGGATTCCCCAGCTGGCGGTAGGCGTCGTCAAGCAACCGGGCGCGCCGACAACGCCCGCACCACCGCCCACCCCTTATCCAACAACCATAGCCACAACAACGCCACCACTGACACAAACAACAACCCGAGCTGACCAGCCCCGGCCGCGGTCATCGACCCCACCACCAGGTCCCGCACTCCCAACCCAAAACTGAACATAAACAACGCCCCCATACACCGGCAATAGCCCAGCAACCAGCCGATTCTGCCATGCCACAAACACCACCCCCAAACCCCAAGGCGGATCGCATTGCCACGGTTTCCATCACCAATTGCAGAAACACCGGATCATTATCCCCCGCCGGCAGCCGCAATAACGCCACCGCCCAGCCGCACCAAACCACCCCCAAAAGCACCAGAACCACCCGGCAGATTGCCGCACTCACCAGCCGACTCGCCGCCCGCCTGCGCCACACCGGCGCCACACCGGCCATGATCTCTTCCGACAAATCAGGGAATGTCCGACACCGACGTGTCGCTAAAGGCCAAGGTACGATTGAGCAGCGCCGCATTATCTAAAAACGACTGGCACTCCGCGCACTCCGCCACATGCGCATCCACCACATCGTCAGGAAGGGGCGACGGTTCCCCATCCAACCGCGCCGATAACGCCGCCTGCACCTGCTGGCACTCAACCACAACAACCCCCAATCACTGGGCGCTTAGCCGCACTCAGCCTTGACGACTCAAAACCTCATCTATACTAGCCCGCCCCGAACCAAACACCACGATCAGCACCAGACTCACAATCAATAACAACACATACTCATACCCCCCACCAGCGATGAAAAACCCGGCATTCATGTGCACCAAATAAAACGCCGCCACCATCAACAACGCCAATATTCCCGCAACAATCGTGGTCAACAAGCCAACCGTCAAAAATAATCCCCCCACAAATTCCGCGGTTGCCGCCAAATACGCCGACAATTGGGCCTGCGGCACCCCCCACGCCGCAAACTGCTGACCCGTAGCGGTCAATCCTTGCACGAAAAACTTGTCAAACCCATGGGCCACAAAAATTATTCCCAGCACAAACCGGAATAACAGCAATGACCCATCCCGCACCGCCGGTTTATCCACAGATACCTCTACCCCACCCGTAACTTAATCACGTTATCGTACTGCACTGCTGGTTCCGGCTCAGGCTCACTCTCCCCGGCCGACCGGTTGGTCTCCACCAGTTCCAAACCAATAAAAATCCGGCGAATCATCATCCGTTTCCAAAACCACGGCACCTGGCCGCCGCAACCGATGCGGAATGCCTAATTCCCGATCCATGCTATTTCGTACTCCTGCCCGGGTCCGACGCAGCTGATGCACCCGCTTGTGCCGCAACCGCTCTTCGTCACGAACCTGCGCCCGCAACGCTATCAGATAAATAATGGTCATCCCCAACGCAATCGCCGGGGCAGCCCACATCCAACCGCCAATAAGCCCAGCCGGAACGATAGTGACCACAACGGCAACTACCAGCCCTAACACGGTTGACCGCCGCCGTTGATACCGGTCGGCGCTATGCTTCTTATCCGCCTCAGGATCGTAGCCGCCCCGCCCACGCCGGGACTTGGCGAACTCGATTTCCTCCGGGGTGAGCTCATCGCTGTCGCTGATATTATCGTCGATATCTGCCGCGGTGCGCTTTGCGACGCTCCGTTTGGCGGCAGATTTCTTCTCTTTTTTCTCCTTCTTGGTAGGCACATCCGGCACTACCGACAGGTTTGCGCCCCGAGCCCCAGTGGGATACAGGAGGTCTTCCGGGTCGAGGTAAGAATCGTCGATCTCGTAGGGAGTGTCGGGATCGACCGGCTTCGACCCCACCTTCGCACTGGTGTTCGCGGCATGTACCGAGGCAACCGGGACCGATACTGCGGGTGCGAAACCGCGGCGGCAGCCCGCATGGTTTCTGTGGTGGCATCGGCATTCGCATCGGATTCGGCTTTTGGCCTTCGCAGCCTTCGCCTGGACTGCGGCATCGGCACCAGCTGCAGCCTTGCTCCGCGCTGCGGCTTTGGCCCGGGCAGCAGCCACCTTATCGTGATCGGCCTTGGCCTGATCGGCCACAGTGTGCTCGCTCTTGGCCTGGGTAGTAGCAGTACGGGCAGGCTGACCAGCACTGGACGTCCCGGACGTAGCCGATGTGCGTGACGCATCCGTGCCCATCTTCGATTTCGCCGGAACGTGAGTTTGCGCCTGCGCACCAGTCTTCGAACCCTTGGTCGAATCCTTGGCGACGGGTTGACGGTTCGGCGCAGCCGCCATGGCCACGGTATCGTTGGCGGACTTCGGCTTATCAGAGATCAGCGGGCTAGTGATCTTCTTAAACGGCACGGTTGGGGTGTCCTCCACCCCCAAACTCCGGTTGGTCGGCAATCAACTTCCGCTGCTGGGCGTCAGCGGCAGCCACCTTAGGGCGCAACGCGGGCGGCCGTTGCGGCTTATGTCCCCCTCATGAATGACCCGGGTATCATCAAAACCCTCCCCCACCTTGCTTATTGGCTTATGTTTGCGCAGCAAAAATGGCATGAGCACAAACAGCCACAACACAACGATCAAAATCCCTACAACGGTGGTGGTCACTACTCACCCTTCCTACCCTATGTGCCTTCCAAGAGTATCGGCGTTGCTGAATTATTGGAATGAGGCACGCCGACAATCAATTGTTAAGCATACCGTGCTTGGTTGGTCTTAATCAGTCGGGTGATGCAACTATCCACATAGTCGTCAATTGTGATAGCCATCAGATAGTGATCCCGCCATTGGCCGAAAAATATGCAGGTTCTTGTGCAAATATCCTTCTTCCCGAAAGCCGGTTTTCTCTAAAAACCCGGCGCGATGCGAGGTTCTCAGGCAGGTAGGTTGCGGTCACCCGATGTACCCCCACTCGGTCAAACGCATGATCGACTCCGAGTGCGCATGCGGCGGTGGCGATTCCCCGCCCAGTGAGGTGAGAGGATACCCAGTATCCCACCCAGCAATCTGAGGCGCTACCACGTTGAATGCTGCCTAGGGTCACTTGTCCGCAGAACTCACCATCGACGTCGATAGCAAATGGTATGAGCACCCCATCGTCGGCTGCGCGGCGGATGTTGTTATAAATTCGCGCCACCGGGCCGAGGAATGGGCCTCAGCCCACGAGGTGTGGATTGTGGGTTCCACCCGGGCCAGAATATCGGCGTCTGCCAGGCGTAATTCCGACCATGGTTCGCCGTCAGATTTCATGAGGGGGCGTAGTTGACGGTGTGATCCCCCACCATGAGGGGGCTTGTGTATTCCATCCACCCCGGATGGGTGGGGTTACGTGGCCCGGTGGCGGGCGGGGTTGTCGAAAAAGATATCGCATCAACGTCCCTGATTGATTCCTTTAACAATGATTAGTTTCCGGTTTGACTCAAGAAGATCACTTCCACAATGTCTCCTGGTCGCACGTCGGTGACTTCTTCGGGGATGCGGATCATTGCATTGGCGTCGGAGAGTCCAGCAAGTAGGTGGGCTGGGGCGCCGTTGGCGCCGCCGAGGCCTTCGACGAGATAGTCCTGGGTGTGGGCGTCGCGCATGAGGCGAGCCCGGACGTAGCCGCGCCGGCCGGCTTTGGATCCGACGTGGTTAAGGGCCCGGGCCCGAACGGCTCGGCGTTGGAAGGTGCGTTTGCCGAGGCAGATTCGGACAACGGGCCGGATGAAGATTTCGAATATGACGAGTGCTGAGACGGGGTTGGAGGGAAGGAGGAATACTGGGATTTTTTTATCGCCGAGCAGGCCGAATCCTTGGACGGATCCGGGGTGCATGGCTACCCGGGTGGTGTCGAGTTCGCCGAGGTCGGCGAGAATTTCCCGGATGGTGGTGGATCCCGAGCCGCCCTACCGCGCCGGAGATGACGATGAGTTCGCTGCGCAGCATTTGGGCTTCGATGATTTCTTTTGAGGCGGCGGGGTTCGCCGGCGGCGATGCCTACCCTGTGGACGTCTGCGCCAGCGGCGCGCCAGCGGCGGCGAGGGAGTAGGAGTTGACGTCGAGGACTTGGCCGAGTGAGGGTTCTCGGTCGATGTCGACGAGTTCGTGGCCGATGGACATGATGGACATGCGGGGCGGGGATGGACGAGGACTTTGGAGCGGCCGACTGCCGCGAGCAGGCCGATGTGGGCGGGGCTGAGTATGGCGCCTTGGGATACTGCGACGTCGCCGGGGCGTATGTCGTCGCCTTGTTTACGGACGAATTCGCCGCTGCGCACGGGTTTGAGTGCGGTCATGCGTTTCCGACCGCGGTCGGTCCAGGCGAGGGGATGACGGCGTCAGAGAGGGTGGGTAGGGGCGCACCGGTGTGGACTCGGACTGCTTGTTTGGGTTGGAGTCGAAGGGTCGGCCGGAGCCGGCGGCGACTTCGCCGACGACGGGAGGGAGATTTCGGTTGTGGGGGTTATATCGGCGGTGGGGTCTTGCCCGAGACCGCGTTCGCCACCGACGTCGACTGCGCGGACTGCATAGCCGTCAATAGCGGCTTGGTCGAAGCCCGGTAAGGGGCGTTGAGCTTGTACTTCTTCCGCGCACATGAGTCCTAGTGATTCGGCAATGGCGATGCGTACCGGTTCAGGTGCCACTGCTTGTTGGGTCACTAGGGTCAGTTGCTCTTCTACTGAGCGCACCGTTAATGTCCTCCTGACCAGTGTGAAAAAGCGACATGAAATTTTTTCGTGTGTTTGTGAATATGGTTGTTATGAACTCGTTTACACCCTATTAGTGTACGGCAGTTTGTGGGAGGTCATGCCCCATGTTCGTCGAGAATTTCGCGTAGCACCTTTTTGAGGTGTGGCCCGTACACTGGGTCGGCTAGCCCAAAATCTACCACCGCGGGGATGTATCCGCCGGGATTGCCGAGATCGTGGCGTTTCCCGTCGTGGACGAGGATGTGGACAGGGTGTCCTTCGTCTATGAGAAGTGCGATGGCGTCGGTGAGTTGGAGTTCGCCGCCGGCGCCTGGGGTGATGCGCTGGAGGGCGTCGAAGATGGCCCGGTCGAGGAGGTAGCGGCCGGTGGCAACGAAGTTGGAGGGGCGTCGTCGACTGCGGGTTTTTCGACCATGCCCCGGACTTTTTGACTACATAGTCGCCGTGGTAGTCGGGAGCGTCTTCGATGTCGAAGACTCCGTAGTTGTAGACTTCTTCGTGGGGGACTTCGAAGGCGCAGAGCACGGATCCGCCTAGTTGGGCGCGGACTTCCATCATTTTGACGACAACACCCATGGGCAGCACCAGGTCGTCGGGGAGCATGACTGCTACGACGTTTTCGTCGTCGTCAAGTACTTGTTCGGCGAGCCCGACCGCATGCCCGGAGGCCCTAGTGGTTCGGTTTGTTCCACGGCGATGGGGGTGGGCAGGTTATTGGTGTTTCGTACTTTTTCTAGCTGGTGGGTTTTTTTCCGCGAGCTTCGAGCATGGTTTCTAGCGCGGGGTATCTATCGAAGTAGGCGAGTACTTCGCGTTTTTTTGGGTGCGGTGATGATTGCGAGTTTGTCGGCGCCAAGTTGTGCGGCTTCTTGTGCTATGAGTTCGATGCCGGGGTATCAACAACGGGAGGAGTTCTTTGGGGATGGTTTTGTGGCTGGGAGGAATCGCGTGCCCATGCCGGCGGCGGAACAATCACGGTCTTGACGGACAGCGATGCATGTGTCTTGGCGCTTGTCATGCAGTTCAGTGTACTTTTCTTAAGGTTAGATATCAGAATTTTTTTCTAAAATAATAAGCATGGACACTCCCCGGTTTCTGGTTTTTCCCCAGCACACACCAGCAAATGGGCATCGTGATGCATCGAATGATGTCCCCCATGCGCCGGCTTGTTCGCCCCTGGATCCGGTCTCGGATGGGTCGCAGGCGGCAGCTCAGGCCGCGACGGCGCAGGCGAAGGCGCGGGTGCGGGCGCGGGTGCGGGCGGCGCGAACGGCATTGTCGCCCGAGGCGAGGGCGGAGCGGGATGCGGCGGTGGTGGCAGCGGTGACGACGCTGGTACGAGATCGGAGCTGGTCACGGGTGGCGGCGTATGCGCCCATGGCGCGGGAGCCGGGGATCATTATTGGTTCCGGCCTTGGCTCGCTTGACGACGGAGTTGTGGTTGCCGACGTGTCGCCCAGGTCGGATGCTGCGGTGGGGTCGGTACACTGGGCCCGGGTCGGTGTGTGCGGGCATGTGGGGATTTTTGGAGCCGCGGGATGCCCCGCAAGAGAGTGATTTTTTTAGGTTCGCTCGATGGGGTGTTTGTTCCGGCCATTGCCGTGGATGACCAGGGGTTTCGCCTGGGGCAGGGGGCAGGTTTTTACGATCGCGCCTTGGCTGGGTGTGCCGCGTCCACGGTGGCGGTGGTGTATGCGTCGGAGATCATGCCGGTGCCGCACGAACCGCATGATGTGATGCTGGACATAATTGTGTCGGATGGTTGACCAAAACTTGAGGTGGGACAGTCCTATGGTTTATGTTCGCTTCGCTTTCTCACCCTGGTTTTTCATCGGTCCGCCCTGCTGCGCAAGGTTGTGGCGGCAACGCTCATGGTGACGGCTGTTGGTATCACCGTCACTGACCGGTTGCATCAGCATATTTCGGTTGTGGTGTATTCCCCGGGATGTTGCTGCTGGTAGTCGCATCACGGCTGCGGATGTGACGGTTGTTCATGTTTCCGAATCGGTGCTGCCTCAGGATCGATTGGCCACCACCGATGCTGCGGTAGGAAATATTGTGGTGGCGTCCAGATCGCGTGGCGCCATGGTTTCCGCAGCCGATTTTGTGGATTCGGCCCTCGTCTCGCAAACTATGACAAATACCACATCGAACGATGCGGGGGTGAAAACCCACATGGTTCCGATCACGCTTGCCGACCCGACCTTGGCAAGTTTGCTTCGTCCGGGGGACACGATTACTATTATCACGGCTGCTGATGACAACAGCGCGCCTCGGGTCATTGCCGCTGGTGGAAAGGTTATTTTCGCCACCACAAAGGCGACGGATTTTTCCGGGCGCTACCCCAGGCACGGTATTGGTGTCATTGGTGGCAGACAGTGCCGCGGCGGTGGCGGCGGCAAGTCTGTCACAGCCTTTGGCAGTTGTAGTTACGGGGGATCGGGCGGAGTGATTTCCGCGTGGGTACTTCAAAAACATTAACTGATTGCTCTAATCTATAAACTGCTATCTGTCTCCTACTTTCAAAGGAAGAAATAAGTATTATGTTAAAGGGTTTCCGGGATTTTATTCTCCGCGGTAACGTGATCGAACTGGCAGTGGCCGTGGTCATTGGTTCGGCATTCACCAACATTGTCACTGCCTTCACCAACAAGATCATCAATCCGCTCATTGCCTCGCTGGGCAGCACCGAAGTGAAGGGGTTGGGTTTCCAAATCCGCCCGGGTGTTGCAGAGACCTTTGTGGACTTTGGTGCGGTGATTACCGCAGCGATCAACTTCCTGATGATGGCCGCAGTGGTGTACTTTCGTGCTCATCGTGCCGATGAACAAGCTCAGCTCTCTGATGTCCTCCAAGGAGAAGAAAGAAGCGGCCGAAAAAGCCCCCTGACCCAGATGTGGTGCTGCTCACCGAAATCCGTGACCTATTGAAGGCTCAGCGGTAGATTTCCCCAAATTTTCTGCACCAAAACCCGGCTGGTTTTTCGGCGAGGATTCTCGCACCAAGACCAGCCGGGTTTTTTTGGTCCGCATCGACCAGGAAGCCTAGTAGTGGGTGGTTGTTGTTCCCGGTAGAACTCCAGGCTGCCCTGTTCCGCACCGAGCCGATGGGACCAAAATCGTCTTCGAAAAATGACCATGCGGTCTTCGTCGCCTGGCTCATTCTGGTTGCCCCGGTCGGCGGTGCGGTCATAGTCTCACGGCGTCGGAAAGCCGCACGACACGTCGTCGGTTTCGCATATGATTAACTTTCGCCACCCTAGCTCATGACTACACGTCGCAGTTGGTCAACCAGGTGATGAACCAGCGGGGTGAGGGTAGCCATGCCGTCACGAATAGCCAACCGGGAGCCTGCCATATTCACCACCACGGTGGAGCCCGAAACCCCAGACAGGCCCCGAGACACCGCCGCGTCGACGGCACCACAGTGCAGGCCGGAACTTCGTAATGCCTGCACCACGCCGGGAACCGCCTGGTCGAGGAGTTCCCGGGTGGCTTTCGGGGTTTTATCGCGCGGTCCCACACCTGTCCCGCCCACGGTAAGCACCAGGTCGGCGCCACCGATAACGCCCATTTCGATCGCCTTGCGGATTTGAGATCGTTTTGACCGGACCTCCACCACGGCGTCCACCACGAAACCACCCTCGCTTAAAAAGCTCGGCCACTAATCGGTCGGTGTCCGGGCCGGAATCTAGTTTATGGTCCCCCACGAGCACAACCAGGGCCCGGCGGGGGGCGACGCGTTTCCCTTCGGCCCGAGCCTGTTCCACAGCCGCCTCGGCGCGGAAAAACGCCTCATCGGGCTCACCAATACCGTCAAGCCGAGCGGTGGAATCAGGGGTCGGCAACATCAGTCACATCGACTTCGGTAACGTCCGTCACACCAAGGGCGGCGTCACTGTTGGTCATCATGTCCGGTTCAGCGAACACGTCGCGGGGATCCATGGTGGTTATTCCTCTCGTTATTTATCCTGTTATTAACTAGAATTTACTCGTTCGGCAGCGTTACCTCTACCTCTCGGGGATTTTCGCCTTTTTCATCGACAACTTTTAGCTTGATTTTTCGCACCAAAGTCACTGCTCCGCACCGCCGCAATCAAGCCGTTAGCATTCTTAATAACTCGGTCGTTGATGGCGACAACAACCTCGCCCTTCTTCAGTCCAGCTTTGTCGCCGGGGCCGTCCTTGGACACTTCAGCGATTTTCGCTCCGGATTCCCGGAATCGTTGATCCAACGACACCCCAATGAGCGGATAGCTGGCCTTACCTTCCTTAATGAGCTGATCTGCAGTACGGCGGGCGAAGTTAGCGGGAATAGCGAAGCCCAAGCCGATGGAGCCAGCCTCCTCGGAACCATTGGAGGTAGTGGAAGCGATTATGGAGTTCATGCCAATGAGCTCACCATTCATATTGACCAGGGGCCCACCGGAGTTACCGGGGTTAATGGCGGCGTCCGTTTGGATGGCGTCGATAATGGTGGCTTCCCCACCTTCGCCGGCGCGCACAGGCCGGTTCAGAGCGGACACAATACCGGTAGTAACGGTCTGTTCCAGCCCCAGGGGGCACCAATCGCCACCACGTTTTGGCCCACCGCCAGGTCATCGGAGTTACCAATGGTAATGGTGGGCATATTATTCACATCCTCCACCTTGATGACGGCCACGTCGGTGTTACTGTCACCGGCAATGAACTTGGCCCGGTGGGTGCTGCCGTCTTGAAGTGTCACAGTCATTTCGGCTCGACCATCCGCCGCCCCTCAACCACATGGTTGTTCGTGAGCACATAACCGTCCTGCGAAATGATGGATCCGGAACCGGAGATGGCATTATCTTCGGTGAGCAGGCGGATACTCACCACGGCGGGTTGCACGGCCTCGGCGACTGCCTGCACGGTACCGGCTTCCGCCTGGGGCTTGCCACGGCTGGCGGGTTCCTTCAGGGATTCCGCCACGGAGCTGGTATTCGCACTCGGGGCGAACCGGGTGGCGTAAATACCGGTGATAGCGCCGGAGGCAATGGCCGCGACCACGATTAACGCGGTGGCCGGCAGCAGGCCAATGGTGCGTTTCTCCTTCACCTGCTGGGCCTGCGGCGGCTGCGCCATGGGCCCGGCGGCACTATAGGGATTATTGGGGTTTCTAAGCTACTGGGCACATCGGACACGCTTTTGCGACGTTGGGGTCCGCGGAATCTGCTGCGTTTCCTGAGGCCGCTGCTGGGGGTCACTGGTTGCTGAGGTGGCTGCTGCGCCCCTGCTGTTGCGATTGTTGAGCCTGCTGAGGGTTGTTGCGGCTGGGATGCGCTGGTGCTGCCAGGCCACTCAAAACCACTGCTACCCGATTGCTGCGGATTCCCGAAGGGTTGATTATCGTTATCGTTGGAATTACGGGGAGTATTAGTCATGGTTAGTAGTATCCTAGATATGTCTTGTGCCTGACTGTCACCATTATTGGGGCAATCATGTGAAAAAGCTGGCAAAATCCTGTGCTAGCTATGTTATGTGATGATAACCGGATTTACTTGCCGATTGCGTCATGGGCGTTGCGGAACATGGCAGCCCGACCCTCAGTTGGCCGATCATCATGGCTATTGGCCACCAGCTGTTTCGACGCGGAATTCTTCGCGTCACGCGCTAAATCTTCTTCATGGTCGTAACCAGGCAGAATCATCCGGAACATGGCACCGCCGTCCTCGGATTCCTCGGCGGTAATGCTGCCGCCATGCCGATCCACCACCTGGCGCACAATGGCTAACCCAAGGCCAGAGCCGGGCATGGATCGTGATTGGATGCACCGGTAAAAACGTTCGAAAACCTTTTTCGCGTTCCTCTTCGGGAATGCCTGGCCCGGAGTCAGAGATGGTGATCTGCATGCGACCCTCATCCAATCGGGTCATCTTCACCCGCACCACCCCGTCGGCGGGTGACCATTTGGCCGCATTATCCATGAGGTTTAATATTGCCCGCCCAAGGAATGCGCATCCCCCACAAATACCAGGGAGTGACATGTAGCCGGAATTCCACGTCGGGTCGACGGCGACGCACTCGTTCGAAAGCGGTTTGCGCCACCTGAGCCAGGTCGGTTTCCTGCAATTCGGTTTCGGCCGCGTCTTCGCGGGCCAAATCAACCAGGTCGCCGATCAGGGTGGAGAGCTCCTCCATTTGCGCCATAACATCGTGTTCGAGGGCTTTTTCTCCTCATCCGAAATCTGGGGGCACCAGGTTTTTGCAGCAACATGAGCAGTTCAATGTTGGTGCGCATGGAGGTGAGTGGGGTTTTCAGTTCGTGCCCGGCATCGGCCACGAGTTGCGCCTGCCGCTGCCGGGATTGGTCTAGGGCCGCCAGCATTTGGTTAAAGCTCATGGTGAGCAGGGCTAATTCGTCATTGCCCACAACCGGAATGGGGGTGAGTTTTTGGGTGCGGGTCACCGCATCCACCGCTGACTGGAGTCGAACAAGCGGTTTCAGGCCGGCGGTGGCCACCACAATGCCGGTCATGATGGCGAGCAGCACCCCTAAAACCGCCGAATACCAAAAGGGCCAGACCCAAGGTCAGGATGAGGCCCTGAATGTCGGTCATGTCCCGGGACAGCACAACGGTCGCCCCGGCGTCGTTCGTGCCATAAACACCCGGTCACCGTTCACGGTCTTCACCACGGTTTTCTCACCCGGCGGCAAAGAGAGCAACGGCAGCGACTCGTCACCGGCGGTGTAGTTCCAGCCGGGAAGCCGAATGGAGATTTTGGTGTTTTTGTTATAGGTGCGGAAATACTCGACCTCCTTTTTTTCACATTATTGAAAAAGGAAGGGTCCACGGTTTCCGCCAGCATGGCCATGCTTTTTAGACTTCAGGTCCTTATCCACGTTATTGGTCAAGGTGACGGATACAGACCAATACGCCAAAACCGTCATCACCCCAACCGCGATGGCCACCATACTTGCCGTGAGCATGGCCACCCGCCAGCGCAATGACGCTTGTTTACCCCATCCATCAGAGGATTCAGCGGTAGAGCCCCCAGATCCAGAGAAGCGGTTTTCTCTGCATCTGGGGACGGTTTCCTCAATATCACGGAGCGGTGTCCCGAAGCACATAGCCGACGCCACGAACGGTATGGATCAAACGTGGTTCACCTTCCTGCTCCGTCTTACGGCGCAGGTAGCCGATATACACCTCCAACGCATTTCCGGAGGTGGGGAAATCATAGCCCCATACTTCCTCCAGAATGGTGGAGCGGCTGAGTACCCGCCGAGGGTTGGTCATCAACAGCTGTAACAGGGCAAATTCGGTGCGGGTAAGGCTGATTGTCCTATTGCCACGCACTACATCCCGGGTGTCGGGATTAAGCTTAAGATCTTCGAACGTGATTTCGGCCTGGCTGCTGGGGCCAGAAGCTTCGGCGGCAGCCCGGCGCAGCAGCGACCGAACCCGGGCAAGTAATTCTTCCAAGGCAAATGGCTTGGGTAGATAGTCGTCTGCGCCAGCATCAAGCCCCGCCACCCGGTCGGACACCCCATCGCGGGCAGTAAGAACCAAAAATGGGACGGTCGTCACCATGACTACGCAGATGGCGACACACCTCCAGCCCATCCATCTTGGGCATCATAACATCCAAAATGACCAGGTCAGGCTGCTCTTTTTCAATGACGTCGAGTGCTTGTTCACCATCCTCGGCGATGGCAATATCATAGCCATTAAAGGAGAGGGAGCGGCGCAGCGAGTCCCGTACAGCCTGCTCATCATCTACTACAACAATTTTCATATTTACAATTATGCCCCATCTGCTTTAAGGAACTAAAGCGTTGGCTTTCATGGTCTTCCTGCCAGTTCTTAAACCATATTTTTTTGTTTAATGCCGACACGGAAATTATACAGAATATTCATTGCCCTCTGGCCTTACTCCCCAAATATAAGAACCTTTTTAATCAATATTCGTTCCCGAAACAGTTAAAAAGGTAGCAGCACTTTTACATTCGCTGCTACCTTATGGTTTTAGTCAATATTAGAATTGTTCAACCTCAACCAACCCCAATTGGGCGGCCTTGATGAGTCGACGCGGAATACGCACGGTTTGACCATCGATCTTGGTTTCCATCAGGGTCGGGTCGTGAGCCTTCCACTGAGAACGACGAGTGCGGGTGTTGGCACGCGACATGCGACGCTTTGGAACCGCCATTTTCTGTTTCCTCCTTGGATTAAGATTTCTTGGCGCGGCGGGCCATGCCACCAAACCGACGTTGGAACTTTTCGACGCGACCAGCGGTGTCCATCACGCGCTGCGCACCGGTCCAGAAGGGGTGCGATTCGCTTGTCACATCAACAACAATGAGCGGGTATTCGTTACCGTCTTCCCATTCAATGGTGCGATTGCTTTTTCACGGTAGACCGGGTGAGGAACTGGAAACCAGTGCCTGCATCCTGAACACGACCGGATGGTAATCCGGGTGAATGTCCTTTTTCATTATTCTCCGATTCCCTCAGGATTGAAACTTCAGGTCGCTTCGCCAGCAAAACGGATCTGACGATCGTGCCTGAGTTGGGTTTCGTCATATGTACATGGGCGTGCAAAAGACTACCAGTGCTCCCTGATAAAAGCGAAATTCACCTGGTGGGATCGTCGAAAAGCTAGCAGATTAGGCAAAACGCGGATTTACCGGTATGATTGCCCATTGCTGTTGTCGAAAATGTTCGTTTACGCCCCGATCAAGTTTGCATTCGTGCAGGTTGAACGTTGGGCGGCTAGGAGAAAGTTTATCCATGTCGGCTATTTGCCAGGTTACGGGACGCAAGCCGGGTTACGGCAAGTCCGTCTCGCACTCGCACCGACGCACGTCTCGCCGTTGGAACCCCAATGTGCAGCGTCGTAAGTTCTACCTGCCCTCTGAGGGCCGTACCATCACCCTAACCGTATCCACCAAGGGTCTGAAGGTTATTGACCGCGATGGTATTGAGTCTGTGGTTGCTAAGATCCGCGCTCGGGGGAGAAGGTTTAAAGATGGCACGCAATGACGTTCGTCCAATCATCAAGCTGAAGTCTACCGCTGGCACCGGTTACACCTATGTCACCCGGAAGAATAAGCGCAATAATCCTGATCGTATTACCTTGAAGAAGTACGATCCCGTAATCCGTAAGCACGTCGAATTCCGCGAGGAGCGATAATCTATGGCTAAGAAGTCCAAGATCGCCAAGAATGAGAAGCGCAAGGAAATCGTCGCACGCTATGCGGAGCGGCGCCAGGAGCTCAAGGCAATCATTAAGAACCCCCATGTTTCCGACGAGGAGCGTCTCGAAGCCCAGTTCAAATTGAACCGGCAGCCGCGTGACGCTTCCCCAGTTCGTGTCCGCAACCGTGACGCTCACGACGGTCGTCCCCGCGGTTACCTCCGCAAGTTCGGCCTGTCTCGTGTCCGTATGCGCCAGATGGCCCACCGCGGTGAGCTGCCTGGTGTCCGTAAGTCCAGCTGGTAATTCAGGGAGTATCTAAATGAAGCGCACTAACACGAAAAAGGTGCGGATGGAGCAGTCCCGCCGCCCTAAGAAGAACCCACTCAAGGCCGCCGGCATTGAGAAGGTGGACTATAAGGACATCAACACCCTGCGTCAGTTCATCTCCGATCGCCACAAGATTCGGTCCCGTCGCGTGACCGGTCTCACCCCGCAACAGCAGCGCCAGGTTGCTACCGCGGTGAAGAACGCCCGCGAGATGGCTCTCCTACCGTTCACTAGCCGGTAAATTTTTCCCGGCCGGGGAACACAACAGCTTGATGCGCCTGACCTTTCATGGTCGGGCGTTTTGTGTTTTCGAAAACGTACACGCTCCACGCCCGAGGCCGTTATAAGCGGTGCGCCAGGCGGTGTGTTACATTCATTGTCGTGTTACATGCTTCACTGGTCGAACTCGCAGAGCAGGCCCCCCGGTGCCATTCAGCGGCGGCGGTGCGGGGCGTACTGGCGGAGTCGCAAGATCTTATTCGTAATGCCCTCGACCATGACGAAAACCCGCAGGACATGGTGAGTTGGTTTTCCCGGTTGGTCACGGACACGCTGCATTCCGCCGGGGCCCGGGAGCTCACGGGCGGCGCCACCCTGGTACTCACGGGTCCGGTGGGACGTGGTGATGCATTGCCGTCCTCCCCCATCCAATGGCTGGTCGAATGTCCGTGCGGTTTGGCCCCGGATGATATTGATACGGAACCGTTGGCGCAGCTCATCACCCAGGTGGGGCTGGTGTCGCAGCCCACGGTGCTAGGCGTGCACGCCCGATATCGGCAGGATTGGCTAGCACTGATTCGACAGCATGCCGGGCGCCATAATTATGGTGAGCTTGCCGTGTTTGCCGACGCCGGAACCTGGTGTTTGGCCGAGGTGCTTCGGGTGGCCGATCCGATATTATTTCTCCGGGAGGCATTATGCCATCGGCCGCCCAGCCTGAAGCTTTTTCGATGGTTTGCCCGATAAGCATGTTGTGGTGAATGTACGCCGGGATCTGCTCTACCCCATTATCGCGTTGGCCCGGTGGGCGGGCGTGGCGGCTAAATCGCAAGAGTTTTCGACTTTGGCCCGGGTGCGTGATGCGCAGCAGGCGGGGGTGATGACCGCCAATCAGGCGGATTATCTGCGGCAGGCGTGGCATGCCGGACTGCAGCTGCAATTGCAGCGGTTTGTTGACCGGGTGCATAGCCACGAGACCACGGCGGAGTCGTTGCCGGCGATTCAGCGGAGCGTGTTTGGTGCGAGCGCCCGCATGGTGTCGGATGTGGCGCACGCGTTGGCCCGGGATTATGGGTTGGAAGTGAGATAGCGCTGTAACCGCTGCCCACCTTCGATAGTGCCCGCCGCAGCCGCCACCTGCTGTTCTTGCTGCCACTGCCACGCTGGGGTCTGTCGCTATGATGGCGTCTGGGATAACGGCATGGGGTGGTAGGGGTATATGATTGTTGTTTATCTCTGCGATTTTTACCGGCAGGGTGTCGCAGATCCTGGGGAAATGGAATGGAGTGACAGGTAATCAATGGCTGGTGCAGTGGGTAGGCCGCGGAAAAATAATTCCCGTCGGCGCGGCAATACGGCTCGGGAGGAGATTTTGGATGCCTCCGCCGAGTTATTTACCACCCAGGGTTTCGCCACAACCTCCACTCATCAGATTGCTGATGCCGTGGGTATTCGCCAGGCTAGCCTGTATTATCATTTCCCATCGAAAACCGAGATTTTTTTGGCCCTGCTTACCTCCACGGTCACGCCTTCGACTGCGTTGGCGGCCAAGTTTGAGGAGATTGACGTGCCGGCGCCGCTCAGGTTGTGGGCGTTGACGGCCGCGGAGTGCCGGCTACTGCTGTCTACCAGGTGGAATGTGGGGCGGCTGTATCAATTGCCGGTGACAGCAGCCACGAGTTTTCTGAATATCATCAACAGCGCACCCAGTTGCAGGCGGTGTTTTCGGTCGATTGCCGCCAAGATTGTGGGCCCAGATGATCCCCGCGGGTTTGCCGTTCCATATTGCTTTGTCGGTGATTGAGATGCGCCCAAATGATGGGGTGGCGCCCGAACCGCTCAGTGCTACCCGGTTGCCGTCGCTCGCTATCATGCTTGCCGACGCCGCCCTCGCGGTTTTTGGGTGCGCCGCTGCCCGAGAATCGTCTGGAGCGCACTTTGGAACTTTTTGGCCGATATGGATTCCTGGCGGGATTCTGCCCGGTCTAATACCCGGTGAGCTTGGGAAATGAGGGGGGCGTCGATCATTTCCCCGTCGAGTTGGAAGGCCCCGGGGTGGTGTTGCGCTTCCGCGACGACTCGGCGGGCCCAATCAATTTGTTCGGCATCGGGCTGGTAGGCGCGGCGAATAACATCGACCCTGTTTGGGGTGGATGCAGGCGCTGGCGGCAAAACCGGACCGGGCGGCGTCGAGGGCTTCGGCATAGAGGCCGTCGGGGTCGTGGAAGTCGGCACACGGCGTCGATGGTGAGTTTGCCGGCGGCCGCCGCATGAATGTGCATGAGCGCGCGGGTCACTCGCATGGTGTCTCGGTAGCTGCCGGTGCGGGGTTCGTCGGCCAGGTGCCGGGAGTGGGTGCCGCCGAGCCCCATGGTGAGGTCTTCAGCACCCCAAAATAGGGCCACAACCTGGGGATGTTCGGCAATCTTATGAATGTTGACGACGGCCTGGGGGGTTTCGATCATGGCAATGATATTGAGCCCGTCCAGGCCCGCGGGTAGGTCTGCGTACACCTTGGGCACCATGACCGTGGTGTAGGACGTGGTGCGCACAAATTCCAGGTCAGCGGCAAAATTCGGGTCGGTGGGGCCGACGATACGCACGATGGTTGCCTGGGGTCGAGGTTGGCGGTGCGAATATTGCGGTAGGCCTGGTCGCGGTCAATATCGCCGGCGCCATCTTCGAGGTCGAGAATGACCATGTCGGCTTTGGCCGCGGCCTTGGGGATGATGTCGGGGCGGCCGGCTGGGGCGAAGAGGATGGCTGGTCCAGGTACATAGAGCGTCATGGTTTTATGTTAGCTTTTCGACGTTTCCCAGGTGGCGTTCTTCACATTTTGTTGATAACCATTATCCTACAGAGTTATACTTTTCTTACCAGATACAACAAGAACGGAAAAAGAATACCATGGATAAGCAAGTGCCCCCAGGAAAGTTCGCGGCAACAGTCACCATCGGCCCCAAAGGCCAAATCGTGATCCCCAAGGGAGCCCGCGATCTGTTTGGCTACCAGCCTGGCGACAAACTCCTCCTCCTGGCCGATATCGACCAGGGAATCGCCATTCTGCCAACCACCGCGATTGACCTCTGCTCCCCCAACCAACCCCCCACCATGGAAAAGAAGTGATAACCATGCCTCCCGCCATCCAATGCTTGGATTCGAGTCGATATTTTTCCCAAGGTCAAGGCCAATGACCACATCAATCTCACCATCGAACCGCACCAGATTTTTGGCCTCCTAGGCCCCAATGGTTGCGGCAAAACCACCCTGCTGCATCAGCTTCAGGGACTTGACGCCCCCACCAGCGGCACCGTCAAAGTGTTAGGCCTGGATCCCCGGCGCGACCGGCAGGAACTCATGGCCCGGATCGGCACACAGTTGCAAGAGGCTCAGGGTGATTCCCCGGCTGAAGGTGATCGAGGTCTTGACCACATTCAGGTCGTTTTACCCACAATCCCAGGACCCCATGACGGTGTTGGAGTCGGTGGGATTGGCGGCGAAGGCCGGAGCGTTCGTCGATAAGCTTTCGGGCGGGCAGCGGCAACGGGTGTTCATTGCCCTCGCGCTCATCCATAACCCGGAGTTATTATTCTTTGACGAGCTCACGTCAGCGTTGGATCCCCAGTCACGCCTGAAGATTTGGGATATTTTGCGGGATTTGAAAGCTGCTGGCCGCACGGTTATTCTCACGACGCATTCCATGGAAGAGGCGCAGACGCTGTGTGACCGCATCGCCATCATGGATGCCGGGCACATTATTGCGGAAGGAACACCAGACGAACTCATTGACGAATTCGCCCAGGGTTCGACCCTGAAATTCTCGGTTTCTGGGACAGTGCAACCAGCCCCGCTGGAGAAAAATCTCTGGGGTTACCTCGGTGGATATTCAGGGCAGGATGTCACCGTCATTGGGAAGGAGATTTCACCCTCATGTCATGCAGGTTCTTACTGACCAGCATGTTTCACCGGCACACATGTCACTCAACCCGGCGACGTTGGAGGATGTATTCCTTCATCTCACCGGCCGTTCATTACAAGCGTAAGGCAGAATCATGACCGCCTATAGTCATCTCACTCAAGCTTTTTCAAGTCGCAATTGCGGGAACCGCTTGGGTTTTTCTTCGTCATTGTGTTCTCACCCATGCTGCTGTTGATTTTTGGGGGAATTTTTCGGCAATGATCCGCAGCCGCAGTTTGGTGGACGTGGGTTTGTTGATAACATGCTGCCTGGTGTGACGATCATGTCGATTCTCATGGTGGGGATTGCCTTGGTGCCACAAAAACCAGTTAATGTTGCGGTCCACGGGTGCGCTGAGTCGGCTGCGGGTCACCCCACTGAAAGCATCAACCTATGTAGCGGCGGATCTTACGGTGAATTTTGTGCTGGGGTTTGTGGGGGCGATTCTCACCCTGGTGGTAGGGGCTCGTGGTGTTTCGCGTCAGCATGCCCCAGCATCTGCTGCTGTTGATAGCATCCCTGGTGTTTGGGCTGGTGACGATGCTGGCGATTGGTTATACGCTGGCCGCGGTGTACCCCAGTGTGGCTGCGGCTAATGGCATCAGCAATGGGCTGCTGATTATCCTCATCATGTCTTCTGGGGCATTCTTCCCCACCGAGGGGTTGTCGGCAGGTGTGCGCACCGCGATGGCATGCTCCCCGGTGCATCACATCACCGAATTGGTGCGGGCCGCCTGGTCGGGTACGTCATTGCCGATGGTATCGGTGCTGGTGCTTATCGGGTTTACCGTAGTGTTTGGCCTGCTCAGCACGGTGCTATTCCGGTGGGATAAGACCGCGTAAGGGTTTTGGTTGGCAACCGTCCCTACCAGTGGGGGCGGTTGCGGGTTTTGGCTCAGCCCGCATTGCTGTCGGGCTTGCGCACAACGCCGAGCCCTACGCCTCCCGCTTCGCGCCGTGATGGTTGCTATTCTTGTGGGGCAGTAACTAACTCAAACCAACGAGAGACTGATTATGCCGGCTAAAGTGAATATCCAGGCCATCGTGACTTTTCTGCTGATTTCCTTTACCCTCGCCTGGTTGTTGACACTGCTACTGGCCAATAGTGACTGGTTGCATAACCCGTGGTTTGCGCCGCTCATGTGTCTCATGGTGTGTAGTCCGGGAATTGCAGCGCTTACCACCATGGGGATTGTTGAGAAGCGGTATGTCACCCACATTCGCCAATTGCGCGCGTTAGGGTTTTTGGGGTGGGCGTCGCCGCTGAAATTCTTGGCCTGCCTCATTATTGCCCCGGTAAGTTTTATGGTTTTTGTGTTTGGGTCACTTTATCTCGCGGTCACCTTTGGGCTTCTAGATGTGACCGCTAGTGCGCTCACCTCGGCATTGAAGTCCGCATTGGCCAGCACCTATTCACCCTATGGGTGGCTGCCGTACCTGATTCTTGCCGTGGGCTCCGAGTTGGGATGGCGAGGTTGGTTGTTGCCCAATCTGCTACCGTTGGGGCGGGTACCGGCGATTGTGGTGAGCGGTATTATTTGGGGGTTAAGCTATTCGCCGCTGATCTATTTGGGTTATCTCTACCATGGGATTTCCATGGGGGTGTCGCTTGTTGCCATTTGCGGCATGGGGATTGTGGTGGGGGTGTGCTGGCGTGGCTGCGACTATATAGCGATTCTATCTGGCCGCCAGTGCTGGCGCACACGGTATTGACCTGCGCTAATAGCGCCGTGCTCATTGCGGTGCCGATGCTCACCGGCGACCAACCCACCGACATGGTCCAGTTCACGATTTTTGGCTGGAGCGGCTGGATCCTCCCAGGCCTGCTCTTGGCAGTATTGTTGGGCACCGGCCGGTTCCCGGCCCAGCCACCAAGCCAGGCCACAAACCTGCCGAAAAACCGGCAGCAGCACCCCACACGGTCACCACAATCGGTGCCGGCCGCGACAGCCGGTGGGTATCGGGGTCGTTAGTGCGCGAAGTGCCGCGCCCGGTCAGGTACATTGTCACTCCGGCTTTCTCCGCGGCCGCGATCACCTCGTCGTCGCGGATGGAGCCGCCCGGTTGTACCACGGCCGTCACCCCCGCCGCTGCCAGGATTTCGAACCCATCGGCGAATGGGAAAAAAACGCATCCGAGGCGGCCACGGATCCCACGCCCGCTGCTCATCGCCCGCGAGTGTGTTGGCGCGCTCCACGGCCAGTTTGGCTGCATCCACCCGGTTGACCTGCCCCATACCCACGCCCACGGTGGCACCATCCTTGGCGAGCAGAATCGCGTTGGATTTGACCGCCCGCACGGCCCGCCAGGCAAACTCCAGCTCCCGCAATAGTTCCGGGGATGCGCCGGCCCGGCCGCTCAGCTTCCAGGTGTCCGGGTTGTCGCCGGCGGCGGTCAAAAGGTCGCGCTGCTGCACCAGCACGCCGCCAGAGATTTCCCGAGATTCAAATTTTTGTTCGGCCGGCCGGGGGCCTGCAATACGCGAAGATTCTTCTTTGCCGACAGCACCGCCACCGCCCCCTCCTCATAGCTGGGGGCGATGATGACCTCGGTGAAGATGCCGGCCACCTGGTTTGCCATCTCCACGGTCACTTCCCGGTTGGCGGCGATCACCCCGCCGTAGGCGGAAACTGGGTCGCAGGCATGGGCCGCCTGATGCGCGGCCGCAATGGACTGTTCGGAAACCGCAATACCGCACGGGTTGGCGTGTTTAATAATAGCGACGCAGGGGCGATCGTGATCCCAGGAAGCCCGCCAGGCGGCATCGGCGTCAGTGTAGTTGTTGTAGCTCATTTCCTTGCCGTGCAATTGTGTGGCCTGGGCTAACCCGGCGCCGGCTGCCGACTGTCCCACGTAGAGGGCGGCGGCCTGGTGGGGGTTTTCCCCATAACGCAATTCATGCGACAATTCATATGTGTTGCCCCACCACTGCGGGAAGCCGGCAGGCTTGTCGTCGAAAGCCTGTGTGATCTGCTGCTCCCCCAACCAGGTTGCAACAGCCACATCGTAGGCGGCGGTGTGTTGGAAGGCCGCGACCGCCAGACTGGTTCGTTCCGCTAGGGTGAAACCGCCGGCCGCCAGTGCCGCGGCCACGTCCCCGTAGCGGGCGGGGTCAACCACGACCGCCACCGAGGGGTGGTTCTTGGCGGCGGCCCGCACCATGGATGGTCCGCCAATGTCGATTTGTTCCACGCAGGCGTCGAAGTCTGCCCCGGAGGCCACGGTCTCGGAGAAGGGGTAAAGGTTCACAACCACCAGTTCGAATGGGGCCACCCCCAAATCGGCCAATTGTGCGCAATGATCCGGTTTGCGGGTGTCGGCGAGGATCCCGGCATGCACGTGCGGATGCAGGGTTTTCACTCGTCCCTCCAGGCACTCGGGGAATCCCGTGAGCTGGTCCACCGGGGTCACCGGAATGCCCAGCTCAGCAATGCGGGCGGCGGTGGAGCCGGTCGAAACGATCTCCACGTTAGCGTCGAAAAGCGCCCGAGCCAGATCCTCCAACCCGGTCTTATCGTAAACACTAATTAATGCGCGGCGAATAATTTTTCGACCCACGTTCTGGCCGCCATTACCGGCATCTTTGCTATCACTCATGATTGGCGAAATCAACCTCTCCTTGATTATCCGCCGCAACAGTGGCGGAGTTTAAAACGTTCACAATAAGCTTGCGCTCAACCTGTTTAATACGTTCGTGCAGGTCGGATTCGCTTTCCCCGGGCATGATCGCCACCGGTTCCTGCGCAATAATCGGCCCCGTATCCACCCCGGCATCGACGAAAATGCACGGTAGAGCCTGTGACTTTCACCCCGTATGCCAATGCGTCCCGCACCGCATGCGCCCCCAGGGAACGCCGGCAGCAGCGCCGGGTGCGTGTTGATGGTTCGTCCACCAAAGCGCGACAAAAATGGTGCCCCCAGAATCTTCATGAATCCGGCAGACACCACCACATCCGGTTGCAGCCTGTCGACGACTTCCGCCAGGCGTTCGTTCCATTCCTCCCGAACTTGCGGGTCGGCGCCGCGGGCCAACTCCACCAACTCTGCGGGATGGCTGCCTGGCGGGCCTGATCCAGGGCAGGGGCATTCCACATCCGAAACAACCCCGACAACCTGATATTTCCCTGGTTATCCAGGATGGATTGCAAGAGGTCCCCGACCCGGATGCCAAGACAACAATACGCAATGCAGTGTGGTGAGTGTGTCACGAACACTTGCTTTAGTGGTTCTTACCGCCCGGTTCTACCTCACCAGCCGCCGCGGCATCTGTGTCTGACTCGCCATCGGTCTCTGTTTCTGCCGATATTTCGGGGCCAGCAGCGTCCTTGACCGCCGTCGACGCACCATCTGGCCAACTGTCTTCATCGGTGCCTTTCGAAGCCGCTACCGCGCCGCCATCCGGCTTCACTTCTTCTGCATCCTCTGTGGTTTCCGGTTCTGCGTCCTCGGGGGTCGTGTCTTCCGAATCTGTGTCTTCCGGGTCCACGTCTTCTAGGCCCGCGTCGGCTTCCCCATCAGATTCAGCTTCCTCGTGAGCCTCCTCGGCTTCCGGTTCCGCCGACTCCGCTTGCGGCTCCAGCTCTGATTCACTTATGGCAAGCGCACTGAACTCATCGAAGAGTTCTGCTTCCCGTTCCGCTGCCGCGGCGGCGGCCACCAGGCGGCGCTGCACCCAATTGCCCACAATCGCAATGATGAGACCCACCACCGTCACCCAGCAGGCCATCAACCCGGTGGTCAGCAGAATACGAGGCCCCACCTCACCGTATATCCCCAGTTCCCCATAGGTCAGGGTGGTGAGTACCAAAATGTCGAGGGCAACAAATACCACGAGACCGGGCACGTCTATCAGCCGGGGAACCCGCTTCATTAAGGCCAGCACCGTGGCACAAACCGGCACGGCCAGCAGCAGCGCCATCATGGTATCCGCCTGAAGCGGCACGGCCGCGAACATGGGCAGGGGCGGCAGGGGCACCAGGTTGACGCCAAACACCGAGATCAGGCCCGCACCGATGGCCACCTCGGAACCGGCGGTGACTGCAAGGGTGGCGATGGCGGCATTGGGCAGGTAACCGAGGCCTACCGCAACGACCGCCACCTTGCCCCAGGTGGTGTAAGTATTCATGATGTCGCCGGTGAGCTGCGCGTGCACGATCAGCGACCCGATCCCCCACCAGCACCGCCCCCACCAGCGTATCCCACCAACCACAGGGAGCTGATGGCCTGGTCGACGAGGGATTCGGCAATGTTCAACCGTTTCGCCAGGGCTTTTCCACAGGCGCACCCCCATACCCAACACCAGGGCGATGAGGTGCACCAACAGGGTCTTCCCCAGGGCCATGGCTATATCTGGGGGCGTGACGGGAAACACCTTGGCAGCGTCGTAAAGCATGGCGGTGGCGATCAGGGTGAGCAGGCTGGGCACAACCAGCACCACCATGGTGATAACCCCAAGGTCGGCGATACTGACTCGATCCTCGACCGCGCGCCGCACCCGATGGGCCACCAGAGCCACGATAATGGCGGTGAGCAGCAGCGGCATGATGCCAAAGTGGTGCCCCTGGATGATGATGGGGGCGGCGTTGAGAGCGAGCCAACTTTGGGCAACCACCGCGGGTAGGGTCGCCATGGGGGCGTTGACCAGCATGATTCCGGCAATCCCCAGGGCGATGAGGAAGGCAACCGCAACCCCGTTCGGCAGGAGGGCGACCGGCAGATAGGTGCGGATCCTGGTGCGTAGCGTGGGTATAGCGGGTTCGATTTCCGGTTCCACGTGCCGGGTGGTGGTTTTCCGCACCCCGGAATCCGATCGGGAGTTCGGCCGGGAGCTGGGTCAGGGCCCGGCCGCGCAAAGCGAGTGGATCGAGCGGATCGGGTCGACCCTACGGATCGGGTGGCTAGCCCCACGCCGGCGGCATCCACTCGGCTGCCGGTACGACGGGGCGTCGGGTAGGTCCTGCACCTGGGCTCGACTTTTTGCTCATTCTCCACACCTTAGCGAGAATGCTGTGATTTCCGTGGCATGACTCGGTTTTAAAATGCACAATTTTGTTACATAGTGACGAAAAAGATTACCTCCGCTACCCCCATCTGGGAAAGTTAAAGTTATTCCTAGTAGCCACCCATTTCACCATAGGTAGAACAAATGCGAAACTAAACTAAAATAAATAGAAATATTGCTACGGCTTGCTTGATATCGGAGAAGCGGCTAGTGTTACCTCTCGGAAGATAACAAGATGGTTACAAAAACGAGATGGGTGTTAACACACCGGTCCGGTAACTACGATGGATAAGCTTTGAACCAAGGGAAGTAGGCCTCAATGCAGACCAGGCGACCGCTCATTAATGGCAAGCATCGCAAGCAGACAAACCCTATCAAAGGGCGCGTGGCATTCGTTGCCGCGGCAACAGGTGTGGTGTCGACCGCAGGCGCTACGGGCGCGGCTATCGCCCACACTACAGACACGGGGATTTCCGAGATCAGCTTAGCCGCCGAGGACACTCCCCAATGCGGAGGAAGGCGCCCCGCAGATTCTTGATATCGCGGAATTTAAGCCGGTCAGCAATCTGCAGGATCAACTCAATAAAGCGGTTCAATACTCCAATGACCTGGCTAAAGCCGACGAGGAAGCCCGGAAGCCCAAGATTAGTGTTTCCCGGCCCACCGATGGCATTTTGACCTCTGGTTACGGCATGCGCTGGGGTCGCTGCACGCGGGCGTGGACCTGGCGAACGCTATAGGCACCCCGATTCTGGCGGTCATGGATGGTACAGTGATCGACTCCGCCCCGCCTCCGGCTACGGCAACTGGATTCGTATCAAGCATGACGATGGTTCCATGAGCGTGTATGGGCACAGGAAACCCTCGATGTGAAGGTCGGCGAGCGCGTCAGGCCGGTCAGAAGATTGCGGGCATGGGCAACAGGGGTTTCTCCACCGCCCGCACCTACACTTTGAAATTCACCCCGATGGCAATGCCGCCGTCGACCCGGTGCCCTGGTTCAACGAGCATGGCATTAGCCTCTCGTAGCGCCTGAAAAGCTCCTCGTTTTCTTCCTGGAACACCCATGCGGTAACACCCGTGTGGGTTTTTCGTTTTTCCTGCGTCTTCCGCCGTCATACACCACTGTTCAAACAGACTCGGTTCGTAGACTTTTGTCTACCCCCACTTCCCGTTATTACCCGCCTTACCACGGATTATTACGTGAGCTACTAAACAAGAATATGTTTAATGTGAGCTAATAACTGACACCCTTAAAGAACTTAACGCCGCCTCAACTCCTTCCGGCACGCCCCTCAACGCCACCTTACCCAAGAAATCGACATCAAGCAGGCAACATACGAGCAGCTTGCCCATTCGCCCTTGGTGACGTCGTTTATGCTTGACGACGCCATAACGTCACCGACTCTTCGGGCCACCAGTCACCCCGGGTGTGGTGCGAAATTTGTTCGAATACTGACCAGTTTCAACACCATGCCACCTGGGATTTTGCCTCATTTTCGCCGCGGGATTTCAGAAAACCTTTTCTAAAACTAAGCCAAAAGTTAATATAACCGAAACCGCATATGTATCAATCATGTGCTTTTTATGATGAAAAACCATGATTCATATGAGTATCGGATTCACTTTTTCCTCAATCTTTTTCCCATACCATGATTATTGACACGCTATTGAAAAACATAATGGGGTGACAATAGCACACATGTTGAGTGACAAAAAGATTGAATACCGTCCCAGCACTACCCCCGGTTTACATTCCGTTAGTTACTCGGTAAGTTACTGGTAAGTTACCGAGTAACTACTACGCTAGGAACATATTCATGGCAATCAAATACGCACTACTGGCATTACTTGCCGAAAAACCGCAGACCGCGAGCGCCCTGCAACAGCAGTTCATCGCGCTCACCGAGAGCACCCAAACGCTCAACATCGGCCAGGTATCGCAGACCCTGAGCCGCTTGAGCGCAATAACTTCATTGCCCGCGCAGGTACTGTTCGTAACCCATCCGGCCACCAGGTTGAACAATACGAGATAACCTCCGCGGGCCAGGAATTGCTCACCGAATGGCTGGAGCGGCCAGTGATACGGGCAATGACCGACCGGGATGAGCTGGTGACCAAGATAGCCATTGCCGCCACCCGACCAGACTGGGATCTCATTAGTCTGCTTGATACCCAACGGTCGGCAGTGTTATCCCAGCTCAAAAGAGCTCAATAAGCAAAATCGTAAGCTGCCACAGCAACGTACCGCGGCCCGGCTCACCATCGAACGCCGCATCTACGATCTTGAGGCCGAGGCCCGCTGGCTCGATCGGGTGGAAGCCCTCGACGCCCCCACGCACACCGACACTCCGGAAGGACAATAACATGACCACTTCCTCCCCCAATCCCGACACCACTCCCACCGAAGTCTACCCGCTCGAACTTCGTGACATCACTTGCGTTTTTGGCCGGGAGCCTCACACGGTCACCGCCCTCGACCACGTGAGCATGCATGTGCAGCCCGGTGAGCTCGTGGCCATCATGGGCCCCTCTGGCTCCGGTAAATCCACCCTGCTCAATGTTGCGGGATTACTGCAACGTCCCACCACTGGTGAGGTCCTCATCGACGGCGTTTCCGCCACCACACTCAACGACAAGCGGGCGCCGCGCTGCGCCGACAACATATCGGCGTGGTCTTCCAACGCTTCAATCTGGTGCCGACTCTCACCGTTGGCGAAAAACGTGGCACTGCCGCTGAGAGCTTGACGGTGCGAACGTCGCCAAGCTCAAGGACGATCATCGATGCCGCCCTGGCCGAGGTGGGACTCGATGACATGTTCGATCGGTTTTCCCGAGGAGATTTCCGGCGGCCAGGCCCAGCGCGTCGCCATCGCCCGCGCACTCATTGGGCCCCGCCGGCTCCTGCTCGCCGACGAACCCACCGGGGCGCTCGACACCGCCACCGGTGATGAAGTAATCGGCATCCTCCGGGACCGTATCGACCAGGGTGCGGCCGGCCTACTGGTCACCCATGAACACGATTTGCCGGCTGGGCGGACCGGGTCATCCACGTCCGTGACGGCCGCATCACCACCCGAGAAGTATAGCGAGGTATCGTCATGAGCTCCCTCAAAGCAGCCATCCGTCCCACGCTCCGGGATGTGAAACACCACCCGCTGCGTTCCCTAGCGGCCATTCTGCTTATTGCCCTGCCCGCCACCTATGCGGCATTCCTCATTGGGGACACGACATCGGAGTCGCAATTCTATGGGATCACATTCCAACAGAATTCCGCCCAGTTCTTCGGCAGCGAATGCCAGCAAAGCGTTGACGCCTCCGCCTACCGGTGTACCAATGGGACCCGCAGTGGCGTCGCGGACCAAGGCGAAAAATCGAATGAAGATTCGACCGCAGAACGGCCTATCGCCACCATCTCCCAAGATCGCATCGCCGAAGCCGTGGGCAATAACTTCACCGTCAGCATGTTCATTGATCTGCCGGTTGCCTTGCACTCCGATGCGACCACTGATTCACTGTCGAGCACCATTACCCAGCTGCCCGGCGCGCACCTCTTGCCAGGCTCCCCCAATCTTCAGCCGGGGACGTGGTGCTGTCGGAATCGGCGGCGAAGCAGCTGAAGGTGGGCATCGGGGACAAAGTTCGGGCCACTGACGTGGGAAACCGAACGATCCCGCCACATCAAACCGCGAGGACGACCGGATCACCTTGAATGCGGCAGACACCACGTTAACGGTGAAGGAGATTATTCCAAATAATATTCACTCCAGCAGCTATGTGATTGCCCCCACGTTTTTGCCGGCCACGGATGTGCCCAATAATGCGCACGTGACATGGGTTTTTAGCGGTAGGATGATCTGTCGTGGGATGACGTGAAGGCGCTCAATAAGGTGGGTCTGGTGGTGTCGACCCAGAAGTTTCGGAACCATCCAGAAACGGTGCCGGTGGCGGACCGGTATCCGGAATTTCAAAGTGCTCAAGATCCAATGCGAACCCCCGGCACGGATAATTCAATGATCGCGCAGCTTACTTCATATATCGTCGAGTTGACGTTTTACCTGTTGTTGGCCTGTTTGATGTTGGCGACGATCAGCCCGGTGTTTGCGGTGGCCACGTCTCGGCAAACAAAAGTGTATGCGTTAATGCGGAGCCAGGGGCTAGCCGTCGGCATATTCGGTGGGCAGTCGCGGCATACGGCACGGTTTCGGGGGCCATTGGGGCAACCATCGGTATTGTTTTCGGCACGATCCTGGGCTGGGGGCATTGGAAGATTGCACATCCGGGATGGCCGTTTATCACGGATGCGGGCATGTTAGCCATCGGGTTTTCGATCGCGGTTGTGGGGTCGACGGTTGCGGCGTTTATTCCGGCAATCATTGCGGCCAAGGGGAGATCATGGCGGGCGTGGCCGGTATGCAGCCGGATCGGATTCGGCGGTGGCGGCGCTGGATGTGACCGGCCCAGCGTTGGTGCTAATGATGCTGGTGGTGTTGCTGGTGGAGTGGTTGGGGCATCCGATCACCCGCTTCGTGAACCACGACACGTTCTCTGGGGCTACATATGACCTGATATGGTCCGTGCTTGCATTGTTATTGCTGGTTGTAATAACTGGTGGGGTGTTTACCAGCGTTATTGCGTTGGTGTTTCTGGCGGGTGCGATTCGTAAACCATTGGGGGCGAAATTGGCAGGCCGGCAGGTGCGTCGACAAGCGTTACGGTCGGGGGCGATCGTGGCGGCAATCATTGGCAGCGTGTTTTTCCTGACCGTTATGGAGTTGGGTAGTCTGAACACGATCAATAAGGATCGACAGTTCTCATCGGAGATTTATAGCCCATTTGCGGTGGGAATTTCGGGGGCAAGATCAGCATCGGCGTTTAAGACTCCTACCATGAATACCACGTCGTACGCGGATGTGGTGGCTCATGCCGCTTCGGACCAGTCACGAGAGGTGTTCGATGTGGTTGCGGCCCGGCTAGGAAAAACCACGGAGTTTCCGGTGGTAATGCCTGGCTCGCATATGCGGTTAGCGTTGGCGGATGAGTGCCAGGTGTCGCCCACAACGAAGGCGTATACGTATCACGGCAAGGATGCGAATACTGATCCCGAGGCGGCGAAGCATTGCCGGTATTTGCGAATGGATGACGCACACCTGTTTCTCCCGTTTGCGATGCAGGACTCCGATATCGTTGTGGGCGGGCCGGAGGTGTTGCAGATCTTTAATCTCACCGATGAGCAGCGGGCTTCGGCCACCCAGGTGCTTCACGACGGCGGGGTCGTGGGAACCACCGCTATCGTTGCAGAACCGGGTCGGCGGAAGATTAGCGTAGAGAAAGACACGCCGAATCAGGTGACAGCTGAATCGCGGCCGGTGAAAACGAAGACGCAGGAGGTGCCGTTCACGGCGGCCCTGCCGGAGCAGCTACATGGCTGGGTTGTGAGCCCACAGGCCGCAGAAAAACTAGGCATTGACCTGGTGTTTGATCGCTACGTTGTGATGACGGAGCGGCCTGGTACGGTGACGGATCAGGTGGAAATGACCGAACAGATCGATGCCTTCAACCACTATTATCACGCTCACGTTCTTGCGGTGGAAAACTCAACATATGAATCAATATATGTGTGGGTGCTGTTTGTGGGGATCCTGCTGATTGTGGGTTTGGTACTCATCGTGGCCGCCCCACAATTACGGGCCCAAAACGAGCAGTTGTATGCCTTGGGAGCATCGACGAGCCTGGTGCGGCAGATCGGCGGCTACCATGGGGCGATCACCGCCATTTTGGGCACCTGGCCAGCAATTATCCTGGGTCATATTGTGGCGCTGCTGCAAACGGATTTCAGCGAGCGGGACATCAACGGTGAGGTGCTGAGCCTGGGATCCGTGGAGAATTTTAGTCCCCACTGGTATCTGATAGTGGTGCTGGGCCTATTGGTGCCGGCAATTTCCGCCACCTTAGGGTATGTCACCACCCGGTCGAATCGGATGCTGAGCTACCGGCAGGATTGATTCGGCTACAGTTTTTCGAGCGGCACCCCACCGATGAGCATGAGCTTCACGGTACCAGCAGAACCAAAATCAATGGTGACGCTGGTGTGGGGGCCGGAGCCGTCGACGCTTTGGACGGTGCCCAGGCCGTATTTGTCGTGGTTGACTTTATCGCCAACCTCCAGGTGAAGGTTGGCGGCCGGCGTCGACGACCGGGAGGTGCGGGGGGTTTTCGGTTTCCGGTACGAACCACCGGGCTTGCGGCCGGAATATCCGCCAGCCCCGCCGGACCCACCGTATCCTCCGTAACCGCCATAACCACCGACGAAGCTGCCACCACCCCAACCGCTTGCACCCCAGTCATCGTCCCAGCCGCCGACGCCGGGTTCTTCCCGACGCCAATACATGAGTTTTTCGGGAATGTCTTCTAAAAATCGGGAGGCAGGGTTAGCCACCGCATTACCCCAAGATGCGCGCAGCATGGCGCGGGTCAGGTACAGGGTTTCGCGGGCGCGGGTGATGCCCACATAGGCGAGTCGGCGTTCCTCGGCGAGTTCCTGCGGATCCCCCAGGGCCCGCAGGTGCGGGAACTGGCCATCCTCCCAGCCGATGAGAAACACCACCGGAAATTCCAGCCCCTTGGCGGTGTGCAGGGTCATGAGGGTGACCACGTTCGTACTATCGTCGGGCAGCTGGTCGGAGTCGGCCACGAGGGAGACTTTTTCTAAAAACGCGTGAATGGATCCCGGCTGGGGCTCCCCCACCATCGGCTCGGCCGGATCGTTCCCTTCCACGCCTACGCCCATGGCGGCATAGGCCATGAGGTTGGCGGCTTCGGAGCTGAATTCCCGGGCCACGGACACGAGTTCGTTCAGGTTGTCGAGTCGGGCACCATCCTGGGGGTCGGTGCTGGCCTCCAGTTCAGCTTTGTAGCCGGTGGCGTCGAGGATGCGGGACACAACCACACCGATGTCGGGCAGGCCGGTGATGGCGTTGGTTGCCTCGGCGGCGTCTGCCCGGAGGCCGTCCATGAGTTCGAGGAATGCGGCAATGGCGTTTTTGGCACGGGTCCCCAGGGCGGTGACTTTGCCGTGGGCGGCGTCGACAAGCGCATCGGCGAAGCTCATGCCGAAGTTTTCGGCGTACAGGTTGACGGTAGCGATCGCGCGGTCACCGATGCCGCGGCGGGGTGTGTTGATGATACGTCGCAGGGAAATTTCATCGGTGGGGTTGTCAAGAACACGCAGGTAGGCTATGAGATCACGGATTTCTTTGCGCTCGTAGAAGCGGGTGCCGCCCACCACCTTGTAGGGGATGCCGGTGCGGATGAAGACTTCTTCGATGGCCCGGGAGGAGTTATTGGTGCGGTACATGACGGCAATGTCCCCATATCCCACACCTGTGTCGAACAAAGCGTCGATTTCGGTGGCGATGAATCGGGCCTCATCGTGTTCGTTGTCGGCAACATATCCGGTGATTTTCGCGCCGGCACCATGGTCGGTCCAGAGTTTCTTTTCCCGCCGGCCATGATTGTGGGAGATCACGGCATTGGCAGCAGAGAGGATGTTTTGGGTGGAACGATAATTTTGCTCCAACAGGATTGTCCGTGCTTGAGGATAGTCGCGTTCGAATTCTTCGATATTGCGGATAGTGGCGCCACGGAATGCATAGATGGATTGGTCGGAATCGCCAACCACGCTGAGTTCACTAGCATCAGGTCCGGTACCAACAAGCGTGGAGATGAGAACGTATTGGGCATGGTTAGTGTCTTGGTACTCATCAATAAGAACGTGACGAAAACGTTTTTCGATAATAGGCGGCGATTTCGGGGTGGGTGGTAAACACCCGCACGGTTTCCCCGATGAGATCGTCGAAGTCGAGAGCATTGGCGGCCCGCAGCCGCCGCTGGTATTCGGTGTACACCTCGGCGATGGTGCGATCGAAGGGGTTGCGGGTAGCGGCCGCCCTCGTCGCTGGCGGCATCGGGGTCGGTGAGCTCGGTTTTCAGCGCGGAGATAGCGGCGGCCAACAGCCGGGGCGGGAATTTTTGGGCATTGATCTGCAAGTCTTTGGCGATCATGCCAAGGAGCCGCTTTGGAATCATCAGCATCATAGATGGTGAAGTTAGTGTTGAGCCCGGGCAGCAGGTGCGCCTGCTCCCGCAGAATCCGCACGCAGGCGGAATGGAAGGTAGCAACCCACATGCGGGTGGCGGTGGGGCCGACCAGGTCGATCACCCGGTCGCGCATTTCGGCGGCGGCCTTATTGGTGAAGGTGATGGCAAGTATCTGCCCCGGGGCGACGCCCCGCATACGCAGCAGGTAGGCGATGCGCCGGGTAAGCACGGCGGTTTTCCCGGAGCCAGCACCCGCGACAATGAGCAGTGGGGAACCGGAATGTTCCACGGCGGCGCGCTGCTGCGGATTCAGGTCGGCTATAAGATCATCGGCGCTCCCCTCCGAACTCGCCCACGTCTGATGTGCCGACGAGTCGTCCCACACGGCAGGAACCGGGTAGTCGAGAATGCCGGCGGCCGCCTCCGGGTCGGGAGGAATGGTGTCGTATGCTGGGGGGTTCCTCCGGCGGGGGCGGTAACGGTTCATCGGCACGTAGTGCCTCCGGCGGCGGGTGGCGGAGTAGGCTTTCGAATCCGGTCACGCCGGCAAAAAGGTCAGGCTGCTCCGGCTGGTCGGAATGCGGTGAGGGTTTTGTGCGGCAGTCATTATTCCTCCAATTTACTGCGTGGGTCGGACACGAAACATCTGGCACAATAATATTCATGACTGATGCATCGGATGTGAATATTCGTTTTCCCTCGGTACTGATGATCCGCTGTCGGATGCGGAAATTCAGCAGTACCGGGAGGAGATCAACCGCCCTGGACCAGGTGATTTTTGGATGCCATTAAGCAGCGGACGGCGATTTCCCAGGCGATCGGGAAAAATCCGCACGTCGGCGGGCGGCACCAAGCTGGTGTACACCCGGGAGGTGGCGATCATTAACCAGTTTCGGGAGGAACTAGGCCCGGAGGGCCCCGCGCTGGCGCAAATCCTGCTGCGCATGGGCGCGGCAGGTTGGGGGTAGCGTCAGGCCAGGCCGCAAAAACATGTCCGGGGGCGTGGTTAGCATGCTGAGCATGGCTAATCGCACATACTGGAAACCACGCAGGTCACCGATTTTGTGACCAAACTGCGGGCGCTTTTCGACGCCCACCGCTCGAAAATCCTCCCGAAAATCTGGGAAGAAATAGAACCCAATTTCGCAGATATCACGGATACCATTGACCGCATCACCGCCGGCGGCTACACCCACGTGCTCATGGACCCCGTGGAGCGGGTTCTTCTCATTGCCGGAAGCGACGAGGAGATTCTGGAAGAGGTCGATCGGATTGAAAGTGAATTGAACGACTGCGACCCCGACTGGTGGTTAAAGCACACGGAAACCACACTGCGTTCCGGCGCGCTGCTTGATGAGGAGCAGGCCTGGTGGTTCCTGCGGGAACTGGGTTTGACCGGGTTTTTCTCCCCGATCCTATACTTCAACCTACAGTAGGGAAATGTATTTCGGCTCCAGGTATTCACCGATCCCCTCCATGCCACCCTCACGACCCACACCGGATTCCTTCACCCCACCGAAGGGTGCGGCCGGGTCGGAAATCGTGCCCTTGTTAATGGCAACCATACCGGCCTCGATGCGTTCGGCAATGGTCAACGCCCGGCCGATATCGCCGGCAAACACATAGGCGGCCAGGCCGAACGGCGTGTCATTGGCCATGGCAATGCCCTCGTCCTCGGTGGCGAAGGTTTGGATGGCAACCACCGGGCCGAAAAATCTCGGAGTGGGCGATGTCCGCGGTGGTCGGCACATTGGTCAACACGGTGGCCGGGAAATAGCTACCACCCGCCGGCAAACCCGTGGGAAGCACGCCCCCGGACGCCACGGTGGCGCCCTGGGTGAGAGCATCATCGACGAGTTTCTGCACCGTAGCCACCTGGTCAGCGCCGGAAAGCGCCCCGAAGGTCACCCCTCATCGGTGGCCCGACCCAGGCGGAAGCCGGCCAGTACCTCGGAAACTTTCGCGGTGAACTCCGCCGCGATCCTCTCATGCACCAGGAACCGGTTCGCGGCGATACACACCTGGCCGGCACCCCGCATTTTGGCCACCGCCACCGCCTGGGCGGCCTGATCCACGTCGGCGTCCTCGCACACCAGGTAGGGGGCATTGCCACCAAGTTCCAGGCTGACCCGCAAACTATGGCGTACCGCCCGAGCCGCTAACTGCTGCCCCACCGCGGTGGAGCCGGTGAAGGTGAGTTTCGCAGGCGGGAATCATCCAACAGCGCGGAAACGTTCGAAGCATTCTTCGTCGGCAGCACGGCCACCACCCCGCGAGGCACCCCGGCGCGCGCAAGAAGTTGCGCAAGATACAGCATGGTGAGCGGGGTTTTCGACGCGGGCTTCACGATCATGGTGCAGCCGGCCGCCAGGGCGGGCCCAGCTTGCGGGTGCCCATGGCCAGGGGAAAATTCCAGGGGTGATGGCGAGGCAGGGACCCACCGGTTGGTGGTCACCACGATCCGACCGGTGCCGGTGGGGTTGTGGCGGTAGTCGCCCCGGATGCGCACGGCTTCTTCAGCGAACCAGCGGAAGAATTCGGCACCGTAGCTTACTTCGGCGCGGCTATCGGGCAGGGGCCCGGCCGAGTTCTAGGGATTGCAGCCAGGCCAGCTCCTCCCCGTGGTCGAGAATGAGTTCGAAAGCGCGGTGCAGAATGGTGCTGCGCTCCCGGCTTGGGGTGTTCGCCCAATCGGCGCCGGCCCGGACCGCGGCGGCCAGGGCCCGGCGCGCATCGGCTTCACTCGCCGACGCCACCCGGGCGAGCCTCGTGCCGTCGGAGGGGTTGATGACGGGGAAGGTGTCATTGGTGTCACTAGGAACAAATTCACCATCAATGAAGAGGTTGGTGGGAGTGGTGGCGAGCAGCGCAGTGATGTCCATGGGGGTCCTTGATAGCGGGTGGAAGTGTGTTGCTTACGTTACTAGTGTATCCCCACTCCGAATTCCTGGACATACATGTCCAAAAACTAATAACCTGGAGCTATGGCCCGGCCACCCCAACCCATCGACCCGAAACGCCGAACCCGGCTCCTCGCCACCGCCCGCGTCGTCTTCGCCACCCATGGCTTCACCAACGCCCGACTCACCGACATCCTGCGGGAATCCGATTTTTCCCGCAGCTCCTTCTACTATTTCTTTCACACCAAAGACCAGCTCTTCGATACCGCATTCGCCGATGGGCTCCGAGAACTCGCGGGCTATGTCACCGTTCCGGTCGTCGACAAGCTCACGCGGGACACATTCTGGCCGGCGCTCACCAACATCATCGCCGGAATGACCGCCGCTGCCACCCGCCCCGACCTCACCGCGGTGGGCACCATGTTTCACCTGGCTGACAAACCCCACTCCCCCAACCTCACCGAATTCGAACACACCATTGACAATTGGACGGCGCGCATGGTCGACCGGGGCTACGGCTCGGGCTGCTCGACCCCACCATTCCCCCACGCCTCCACGTTGACCTTGCCTACGCGGTTGCCACCAGGCTCGACGCGTGGGCGCCCGCCACCCGGACGCCCCCATGGCAGACCCTGGCGAACACGCTCCTGCCCCCGCATGCTGGGAAACCCCACCACACCTCACGATAAGGAATGACACATGTCCACCATTCTCGTCGCCGGCGCCACCGGCTACCTGGGAAGATTCATTGTTGCCGAACTGCATCGCCGCGGCTACCAGGTCCGGGGCCCTGGTCCGCGACCTCGGCCGGGCGGAATCCCCAGGTATCTACGGCTCCCCCAGTCTCACTGGCCTGGTGGCGGACTGGCGTATCGGCGACGTCACCAACCCACACGTCACCGCCGACCTCGCCCACGGGGTCACCGGCATCATTTCCGCGCTCGGCGTCACCAGGCAAAAAGCCGACCCGTGGGACATTGACTACCGCGCTAACCTGGCAATCCTTGACTCCGCGCGCCGCCACGGGGTGAATAATTTCTGCTATGTCCATGCGTTGGGTGCCGAGCATTGTCCGGCGCGGATCACTCGGGCGAAAACCGCGTTCGTGCGGGAGCTCCAGGAAAGCGAGATAACCGCTCAGGTGATAAGCCCCACGGGCTATTTTTCGGACATGGCCCAGGTCCTCAATATGGCGCGCCGGGGTCGGGTGGTTTTGTTAGATGATGCGGTGCGGATTAATCCGATTCATGGGCTGGATGTGGCGGGGGCATGTGTGGATCGGCATGTGGCTGGGGTTTCGGGCGAGTGGCGGATTGGTGGCCCGGAGATTTTGACGTGGCGTGAGGTGGCGGAGTGTGCGTTTCGGACCCTGGACCGGCCGGCGCGGATCACGGTGTTGCCGCGGGTTGCGTGGGGACTGTTGGTGCGGCAGCCGTGGTGGGATGGGGTGCGGTTTGCAGCGTGGAGCATGACGCATGATTCGGTGGGTGAATCAATTGGCCGGCAGCGACTCTTGGATTTCTATAACGTGATCTTGGCTTAAGTTTCGGGCAAATATTACCTGATGCGACTACGGTTGGAGATGTATTGTGCGCCCAAGTTATATGGGTATGCGATACGCATTACGTCACTATTTTCCGCAGTTTGAAATGGAGCGCATCTCTATGACCACCGATATCACGACGACCGACGCCTGGGCTAAGGTGGCACAGGCACAGCAAAGCTTGGCACAGAAAAACTTTACGGGAGCTTTTTCGACGCTGACCCGCAGCGAGGGGAGAAGCTGAGCTTCACTGCGGCGGATCTGCATGTGGATCTGTCGAAAAAAATCTTGTGGATGATTCTACCCGTGATGCCCTCATTGAGTTGGCTCAGGCTGCTGGTTTGTCGGAGCGCATCGAGGCTATGTTCCGGGGCGATAAGATCAATAACACGGAGAATCGCTCGGTGTTGCACACCGCCCTGCGGCTGCCGGTGACTGAGGATTTAGTGGTTGATGGTCAGGATGTAGCAGCCGACGTGCATGAGGTATTGAGCCGCATGCGGGATTTCGCCACTTCGTTGCGGTCGGGGGCTTGGTTGGGCTATACCGGGCACACGATTAAGACCGTGGTGAATATTGGTATTGGCGGCTCGGATTTGGGGCCGGCTATGGCAACTCGGGCGCTGCGCACCCTATGCCACCGCCGGTATCAGTGCCAAGTTTGTGTCCAATGTGGACCCGGCCGACATCATTTCGGTGTTGGATGAGTGTGATCCCGAGTCCACGCTTTTTGTGGTTGCGTCGAAGACTTTTACCACGCAGGAAACGCTGACTAATGCGCATGCTGCTAAGCGGTGGCTGGTGGAGAAGTTGGGGGCGGAAGAGGCTGTGGCTAAGCATTTCGTGGCCGTGTCCACTAATGCGGAGAAGGTGGCCGCTTTTGGTATCGACACCAAGAACATGTTTGGTTTCTGGGAGTGGGTTGGTGGCCGCTATTCGGTGGATTCCGCTATTGGCCTGTCGCTCATGGCGGTGATTGGCCCGCAGGATTTCATGCGGTTCTTGGAGGGCATGCACGCGATGGATGTGCATTTCCGGTCCACGCCGCTGGCAGAGAACGTGCCGGTGCTCATGGGGTTGCTTGGGGTGTTGTATAACGATTTCTTTGGGGCTCAGACGCATGCGGTGCTGCCGTATTCGGAAGATTTGGGCCGGTTCCCCGCCTATTTGCAGCAGTTGACCATGGAGTCAAATGGCAAATCGGTACGACGGGATGGTACGGCTGTGACCGTAAATACCGGGGAAATCTATTGGGGTGAGCCGGGCACTAATGGCCAGCATGCGTTCTTCCAGTTGATGCACCAGGGCACGAAGCTGGTGCCCGCCGATTTCATTGGGTTTGCCCGGCCGAAGCAGGACCTGCCGACGGCCGATGGTACGGGCAGCATGCATGATTTGTTGATGAGTAACTTCTTCGCCCAGACGAAGGTTTTGGCCTTTGGTAAGACCGCGGAGGAAATCGCCGCGGAGGGGGTGGCTCCAGCGGTTGTTCCGCACAAGGTGATGCCTGGTAATCGTCCGTCCACCACGATTATGGCGGAGGAGTTGACGCCAGCAGTGTTGGGCATGTTGATTGCGCTCTATGAACACATCACGTTTGTGGAGGGACGATTTGGGATATTAACTCCTTCGACCAGTGGGGTGTTGAGTTGAGGGAAGCAGCAGGCTAATGACCTGGCCCCGGCTGTGTCTGGTGCGGTCAAGGTGGATTCTGGCGATAGCTCAACCGATACGCTTATTTCGTGGTATCGGGAGCACCGCAACTAGGACCACGAAGGACCCCACTCAGAAACCCGAGTCAGGTTTCCTGAGTTTTCACCGATCTGCTTGAGGGGAGCTACATACCGTAGCTCCCCTTCCCCATGTTTTACCCCAATTAATCTTTGCTGTTTTAATACGATATTCTTTAAATCCGCAATCGGTTCCCCTGCGGGATAATGTCTACCCCCGATGCATCATACCCCTCGGCTACCCCTATTTCAGGGCACCCTAAACGTGGGTCCACATTTTTAGGTACCCATTTGTGGGTAGTAATGCCCGATCCCATTCCGGCCGACCTCCCCATTTATGGGGCACCCGCTTAAGGGGCCCCACCTTAGGGCACCTATCCTAGGGCACCCGTCCTCATAGGAGGATGCCCAAATACCCCAATTCGGTGCCCCATACCCTATGGGTAAAAGCAACCTTAATTGGGGTTATTTTTCCCGAATTAATACCCCCGTTTTTCACCCCTTAGTGCGAGGAATAATAACATTATTCATGTCCATAAAAAGGTCATATAAGATTAAAAATTCTCTCACTTTTTCTTTTCCGTTCTTCTGTCACGCTAGAATTAAAAACCAAAGCTCACAGCATGCTAATTTAGTTCATTGAACATTCGATCATGCGTACGTGATATCTTCGATGCACATAGCAATAGAGAAAGAAATTCGTCGTGTCTTTTATGATGAAACCTGACCGAGTTCTTGTTCTAGGAGGAACAGGTTCTGTCGGTCGCCTCGTGGTTCAAGCGCTGCTAAACCACGACATTTCTGCACGCCTATTGAGCAGGGATCCCCGCAAAGCCAAAAGAATGTTCGCCACCACCGACACCGGCAGCAATACCATCGATATTGCCGGCGGTGATCTCATGAACCCCGCAACCATTGCCGACGCACTCGATCATGTCAATGCTGTCATTCTCACCCATGGCGCACCCCATAATTCCGGCGAATACGAAAGTGTCGACTATGGGGCCATCCCCGCGCTCTTAGAGGCGTTGGGCAAGAAAACCATCCCTGTTGTCCTCATGAGCTCTATTGGGGTCACCCATAATGACGCCATCGAACTGCTCACCTGGAAACGCCGCGGTGAACGCCTACTCCGCAGCAGCGGGTTGCCCTACACTATTATCCGGCCCGGCTGGTTTGACGCCGGTACCGCCGAAGAACAGCACGCCGAACTCCGCCAGGGCGACAGCACCGAATACGGCTCTGTCCGCCGCGTCGATGTTGCCGAGGCACTCGTCCAGGCCACATTCCTTTCCGAAGCACTCTACCGAACCGTGGAGTTGTTCTCTGTCGAAGGCCCACCCCTGGAGGACTGGGCGGAAGCCTTCAACTCCACCGCCCCCGACGCCGCCGGCGCTCTCGATGGCATTAATGACAAAAACCACCCTGCAGTTGGACCGGGAGCCTCACCGCATCATTGACGATCTTTACAAGTTCGGCAGCATGAAATAGTCTCCTGTAGGCGTCAGGCGTCGCGTGGAATCGCGTCATCGCCGCGCCAAGATTTCTCGTTTCACCACAGTGTTGTTGTGGTGGTCTTTCGCCCACATATCAAGCCACACATTGCCGTTTTCGATGTCGAGTGGGCATTGAGTCTGCGAGTTTCCCCGTTTTCTGTCGGGAGGCAGCCACACACTCGCTGTTCCAATATTTCAGATCCCGATCAAACTCAAGGACCGCCGCGTTTACCCGTGCTCCTGGCTTCGTAATATTCAACTGATTCACCACCATCACACTTGGCGGTGTGCAGTCAGAGGCCACCCCGGCATAGGTGACAGTCCACCCATAGGTTTCCGTCAAGACACGAAGACCATCATCACCAGCGGGATCCTCACACCGGTAAATATCGTCCGCCCCCAGTTCAACACCATGGGATAATTCCTGCTGGCCCCACCCGGCCAATATGGCGCTCATGTTTGTGGGTGATAACCCCGATAAGTGAAACATGCCCCGCATATTCGTGACGTTACGCACATCCCAGGCGGACAAGTCGCTATCAAATCTCGTCGCATTGGTAAACATATTGCTCATGTCGGTGGCGCTCACCGGCCGCCAGGTGGACAAATCCCCCTGAAAACCGGAGCTTTCAAACGCATGGGCGAAATTCTGGATTCGTTGAACATCCCAGCCGCTCACGTCCCCGTAGATCTCGACAACGGAGTTAAAAACATTCTCCATTGTTGTAGCCTCGCTCAAATCCGGCGCCGGGGTTACAGACGCCATGGGCTCCGCGATGTCCTGCCGTTCGCCCTGGCTGTCATCGGGGTTGGGAAATTTGACCGAATAGAAGGCCATAAACATGCCTGCCAGGCTTTGAAATTTATTGGTTCCCCACTGATGAATAATGGCATGAAGCTTGCCTGCCCCACGTTTTATGCCAAAATTCACCCCGGCGAATCCTCCACCATAAATACCCAGCGCAGCCGCCGGCTGACACGACCTGGCAGCGAATTCGGCAGCACTCATGGTTGCCTCTCCCCGGGAGTCAAGACACCAAATACGCACGTTGTCGTCCGCCTGGTCAATGGTGGGGGCGAAGTTTCCTTCACCAAAGACCTCAATGACAAACGCATCCGGATGCATCTGCCGGAATTCTTGCACCGATTTTGCCGACACCCCCTGATTTGCCGGTGCCTCCAGTTTCCCTGGCACAGCCTGCTGGTCCGGGGTGGTTGCGGGAATCATCCGAAAAATCACCACCGCAAAAACCACCGCAACCGCGGCCATTATCAGGATAGTTACCAGGATGGGTTTCGGCATGGCCATGTGAAGAAATTATTCCACAATCCCGACACCGACATGACGCAAATAAGCTTCCCGCTTAGCCCGGCGTCGACAAAGCACGCCGCTGGGCGCGTCGATAAGCATCAGGGGACGTGGGGGCGATGTTCTGGATCATGACTACAACCGTAGCGGTGTTGTTGTAGTAATCCTTCACCCAGATCGTGTGCTCCCCCGGCGTGGTAACGTGGCATTCCAGTTCCTTGGGCTCGGTAGCGGTATGCGGCACCGCCGTGCATTCGTCGCCCCAACGCCGCAGTGTCTTATCGGACAGCAACCGAACCACCATGGTCTCGGAAATCGGCTGGTTAGGGGCGATTTGCTCCATCACATTCACTCGTGGCGGGTGGCAGTCTGGGGCCTGCGCCACGCTGCCAAGGTTGCCCGACATCTTAGTTTTGAATGTTGGTAATTCCTTGGGTTTGCCGCAATAGTAAAGAGTATTTGAGCTCAACATCACATCATGCGGTAGGTTTGTCGCCCACCCTTCTATAATCGCGGTGACATGGGTTGGCGATAATCCAACGTTGTCAAACATGTTGTGCATCGAAGCCACCCGGCGCATATCCCACCGAGAAATATCAGAGTCGAACCATTCCGCATGGTCAAACATCATGCTCATATTGGTGGCGGTTTTCGGATCCCACTTGGAAATGTCCCCATGGAAACCGGAATCGTGAAACAGTCCCGAAAAGTCCGTCACGTGGCTCACATCCCACAGGCTCACGTCCCCCTGGAAGTCTTTCACATGCTGGAACGTGTTGCGCAGGCTTGTGGCCTGGCTAAGGTCCGGGACTCCAGCATGCGGGGCGATCTCCACCCGCTGAAACCGCGCAAATGTTTCCGGCAGTTCCAAAAATTTATTCTTCCCCCACTGCTTCACGACCGCGGTTTCGCACGTCTCGGCTATCGTTGGGGTAAAGCTCATGCTACGAAAATCACCACCATAGATCGCAATGGTCATGGCGTCGCTCTTTTCCTTGTAGCATGAACTGTCCGGGACCTGAGCCACCTCTTGGAGGCTTTCCCGATGCGAATCAATGCACCATAGTTTCACGCCACTGTCCGCGCCATGAATGTTCGGCATGATGAGTTGCGGTTGGGGGTCACGCACCGTCATAATGAACGCATCCGGGTGCTCCCGGGTAAAATCCGCCACCCGATTCGCCATAGTGTGCGGCGGCACTGTTCGATAACCCCTAGCGATGATGTTCCGGGCCGCAACCACGTCGATCCTGCCGGGCCGGGGCAAAAACGCAAAAACCACAGACACCGCGATAATAATAACCGCCCACGTAATAACTCGATAGTTTGGCTCCGGCGCCGACGGTCGAATGGTTGTCATGAGATATCACTGCTTTCTTACGCTTGTCGACGCGCGAACGTGACGTAACCATAATCCAACCCACAGTATATGTACTACACAACCAAAAACCTGTCTGACCTGGAAGAATTTACCCCATATTCATCCTACTTTTATTCTGATACCCCACATAAAACGCATCCCCTTGGACCGCGATTGAGCTCGGCGGCCAAGGGGAATAAAACGCACAAACTAGAGTTGCACCACCGGCGTGTAGCCGTAAGGAATGGCGTTGGAAGGCACAACAGTTTTGCCGAAGGGAAGCAGGCGATGGGAATCATTTTGAGGTTACCGATGCCCAGGGGGATGCCGATGATGGAAAGAAACAGCGGGACCGCGGTAATGACATGGCCAATGGCGATCCACAAGCCCGCAAGCAGAAACCAGATCACGTTTGCAAGGGCAATGCCGACATTATCGCCGCCGGGTTTTGTCACCACCGCGCGCCCGAACGGCCAGAGGGCGTAGCCTGCCATGCGGAAACTAGCGACCCCGAAGGGGATGGTGATAATGAGCACATACATAATAACCCCCGGCGATGGCATAGCCGATGGCTAACCACAAACCGCTGAAGACAAACCAAATGAGATTGAGTAAAGTTTTCATGCCTTTAAGAATAGGCAAGTCTCTGAGCCCGGGGTTACCCTCAGCCGCAGATGGTCTCAGATAACGGGTGGTTGGCAGCGCGGACACCACCAGATCATACGTTCTAGTTCCCCTCATCCCCACCCGCGGCACCCCCTAACGTGCCGGTGGCGATGACCGTGCCGCACCTGCGACATGGTTGCCCATCCCGACCGAACACGTAGGTGGATTCCCCTACCCGGCGCACCCCGGTGGTGACGCGAAGCGGGGAAAGCCGATTGCCCCAGATGAGCCGCCGCGCAATGGCTAAAACCTGGTGCATGTCGCATAATTTCACGGGGGTTTGGGGGTGGATACCAGCGATGAAACAGATTTCGGCCCGGTATTCGTTGCCGATGCCGGCAAGATTGGTTTTGGTCGAGAAGCGCGGTCCCCACGGGCCGATCCGGTCGCAGCATTATTCGACGCCACGCCTCAGGTTCGCCCATGTGTTCCCAATCCAGGGCAAGCACGTCCGGCCCCAGGTGACCAACGTGTTCCAGGTAGGTTTTGGCCGAGAATATTTTCACGAATCCAAGCGAATGACCCACCAGTTCGATGGGTTGGTGCGGCGGGTCGGCGACCCGGAGGATCAGGCGGGCGGTGTGGGCGGGTTTCCGCCAGCGGTCGCCAACACGGTGGATCGCCCAGGTTCCCTCCATTTTCAGATGCGTGTGATTATAGCATCGTCTAGCTGCATAAAGAGGTGTTTACCGTAGGGCCATACTCGCCTGATAGTGGTGCCTGCAAGATTCACGGTTGCGTGCCGTGGCACGCGAATGTCGGCAGCAAGCACCGTCCGACCCACCAGGAATTGGAGCCGGCGGGACAGCTGGTAAATGGAATCACCTTCGGGCATGAAACCCTTACCTCCTACCGCCACCGACGCCGGCCAGTCGACCCGCGGCCCGACGCCCCGACAGCCCGTCGCCTGGTTGTTCGATTGCTTCGGTGACGCTGCGGCCTCGGTTCTGCGGCCCGGGAACCGGCGGTGCACCGATGCGTAACCCGCTTGGGGTGAGTCGAGCCCCGGCGGTCCGGAAGGCCTCAAGGTGAGGGCTCTCGTGCACCGGCTTGCCATTAAGCTTTTCAATGGTTATCCGCGTGGTGAGATTCTTCCCCACCGCCCCGGACAGGGCCTGCACAACTAGGCGAATAATGGTTTCCTCGGAGATTTCGGCGAGGCGGTAGAAACCAGGTGAGGGTTTTCCCGCCCCGGGTGAGGTGGGCCACCGGAAGGCCGTCGGCGAGCACCACAAGGGCGCCGGCCGCCCGACTGGGCGACTTGCCGTCCCCGGCCACGGCAGGGCGGCACCATACGAGGTTAGCGGGATCGCAGGCGGCGATCACACAAACGTTCGGTTCTAATGTGCCGGAGGGCCAGCCGGTCACGTCGTCGGTGTCGGCGAAACCACGAAGCCGGTCAATGACGGCGGCGGTGGCAAATTGGGCGCGCCCAGGTCGGTAATGAAGTGCCCCTGAGGGCCTTGCCGGATTCTTCAGAAACTGCTCAATACCTTGTAGGCCAGGGCGAAACCGCCAAGAACGTTTTCCGCCTGGATCGCACCCCGGGTCACCACACCATAGCGGTCGAGCCACGCCTCCCCCAGGGCAACGGAGCGGGATGTGGGGTCAGCCGTGGGGATCGGACTCAACCCCCACCCTGCCGGTCATATCGGGTGGGGTTTGATGGATGACGCCAACATACCCGCCCATTCGCCCCATCCGTCCCTGCCTGCCTGGGCGTCCCGGCCTGCCGGCTCGAAGCCGGGAACGGGCGGGGTCCGACTGGTCCGGTGAGCGGTTTTTCCCTGAGCCAGGCGGGCGGCAAGCGGGGCAAAACTATCAGGGGCTCACCAGGCCGCAATCAAAAGCTCCCAGAGGGCGGCGCGGGTTGCTGCCGGGTCGCCCACCTGGTCCACCAAGCTGTCGAAGAGAAACCACCGCCCGGGCTGCCGGACATCATGTCGTATATGCTGCGGGCCGCGGGGCTCAGCGTGGGCGGCTCCACTTCCACGGGGACGAGATCGGCGGCGTATTCGGCGGGCAGAAGCAGTACCCATGGGTCATTGGTTCCGGCAAGTCCGGCGCCCACAATGCGAATGTCACCATCGTGACAAAGCTGCTGCAAATCTGCTGGGTTATAGTCGCGCACCCGGCTCGGCAGGATGAGGGTTTCCCAAGCGCTGGCGGGCAATCGCACGCCTGCCAATTGCTCACACACCGCATAAATTTCGTCCCCAACATCCAGGCTATCGTGGCGCGGCTGACCCGTGGTTTTTATTGGAGAAATGCCATGCCAGTCGATGAGGAACCTGGCATAGGCGCTGTGGCTCACCGGCTGGGTTTGGGCGCGGGCGGCGGCCAACGAGCGAGAGCGAATAAGTTTCAGCACATCGGCGGCAACATACTCTGGTTCATCAACCCCATGCCGGTAGTGGCCGACGATGATCAGGCCGGTGTCAACGAGCCCGGACAGCAGGTTGTGGGCCACGCCTGGGGCTAGGGCCGAGCAGCCACCATGTCCACCAATAGGAATGGCCCCCGGGTGCGACACCAGCGGCTCGCTAGCTGTTCTAGGGGCATCCGGCACCAGGGCGGTGGGTGCGGCAACACCAGGTGGAACAGGGAATCCCAAGACCATCGCGGAGAAGCGGCGCATCCGAAACCTGGGCAAGATGTTCCACGCCGGCAATGCGGACACGCATGACTCGCTGACGATCGAGGTCGTCGATGCGGAAAGCGTCGACAAGCATGTGCTGCGGCAGGTCGACAATGGGAATCGGGCCCAGGATGCGGAGGGCGTCGATGAGCTCCTCACCGGTGCGAGCCCGGCGGTCGGGGGCTATGCGACGCAGGCGGGCATCGACGTCGGCGATGATATCGGGATCAAGCAGATCCCGGAGCTCAACCGAACCCAAAAGTTTCGCCAATAGTTTCGGGTCGAGGGCAAGAGCGGCGGCACGTTTTTCCGCCAATGGCGAGTCGGTTTCGTATGTGAAAGCACCGGTGTAGGTGAAGAGCATGGCGACCGCGAAGGGTGAAGGTTGCATGGTTTCCACCTCCGCAATTCGGACACGCATGCCCTTTATGTCCTCGCAAAGTTGCACCAATGCCGGCAGATCATACACGTCTTGCAGACACTCGCGGACCGCCTCAAGAATGATGGGAAAGTTGGGATATTTCCGTGCCACATCCAAAAGTTGGGCGGCGCGCTGACGTTGCTGCCACAGTGGGGCACGCTTACCGGGGTTATGGCGCGGCAACAATAATCCCCGAGCGGCACATTCACGGAATCGGGCGGCAAATAGCGCCGAATTCCCCACCTGCTCCGCCACGATATCGGCAATATCATCAGGGTCAATCTGGAAAAGACCGGCACCCGGCACCACATCCGACTCAGGCAGCCGAAGCACGATGCCATCGTCACCGCTCACGGGTTGCGCATCAATCCCCATATCCGAACTGATTTTCGCACCCACGGCGAGCGCCCAAGCGGCATTCACTCCCCGCCCATAGGGGAATGCAGCACTACACGCCAATCCCCACTTCATCACGAAAACGCTCTACAAGTAAGGTTTTTCTCATCCGGCACAATGCCCGTCACATCCCGCTGTTCCGAAATGAAACGCCGAATATTATCGGAAGCCCACTCATCCAATCCATCGAATATGTGTTCAGATTCCGCGTTGGGTTTTTCGGCAACATCCTGTGCCGAATCCACTGCTAGGGACTGCGCCACAGCGCGGCGAAAACTCCCCACCGCCCTGCCGAGTTCCGCCGGTCGACCCACCTGATCCCCAACCAAAACGGCAGCCGGCCAGACGAACCTGGCGCAGGCGTCACAAGCACTAGTCTCGGGTGATTTCCTCGATGCGCCAGCTCGATGCCCCGAGGGTAAAGACGTCTCCTACCCGGGATTCGTCACCATTTCCTCATCAAGTTCGCCCACCCGGCGCGCCCTTCGCCGCCGCCCGAGAAAAGACCCCGAACATGCCGCGGTCGGCAATGGTGCCGCCGCTTGTGACCGCGATGCGCTGGGCACCGGGCCCGCCGAGAGGGTTCCGGTGATGCGATCGTAGATGATGCGGGGGCGGAGTTCGGCAAAAAGTCGGTGGAGGGATAACTGCCGCTAGCCAGGTTTATTACGGCATCAAAAACTTCCCGATCAAGATTGTGGTAGGGGTAGGCTCTGGTGACTGTTTCGAACCATTGTTCTACATCCCAGTCGGCGACGGAGACGGCGGCAATGGTGTGTTGGAGTAGCACGTCAAGCGCGTTGGTGGGGATGCGGATTTCCTCGATGAGCCCGCCCGCATGCGTTGGACGGTGACCGCGGTGTTCACGAGGTCGGCTCGGTGCTTAGGGGTAGAAAAATTCCGGTGGATGCGACGCCGACGATGTGTCCGGCCCGACCAACGCGCTGGAGGCCGCTGGCAACGGATGGCGGGGATTCGATTTGGACGACAAGGTCGATGGCCCCCATGTCGATTCCTAGTTCGAGGGAGCTGGTGGCGACAACGGCTTTGATTAGGCCTTCTTTGAGGAGGGTTTCGGTGCGGGCTCGTTCTTCTTGGGCGACAGAACCGTGGTGGGCGCGGGCGATATCGCGGGGTGCGGTAACGATTTCGTCCGAGGGCTTCATCATGTCTGCCGGTGGCCGGCCGCGGCGTGCAGCTGGCGGTATCGGCGGCGCCTGCCGTGCCGACCGGGCATCGGCCCCGTCGGTATCATCGCCTCCCTGGACCCCGACCCCGGCTGCACGGGCACGATCATAGGCACAGGCGTGGGCATGAAGTTCGTTGAGCTTGGCGGTGAGTTTTTCGGCGATCCTGCGGGAGTTGACGAACACCAGCGTGGATTGGTGGGCCATGATAGTGGCGTAGAGGTGTTGTTCGATGTGCGGCCAGATGGAGGTGGTGGTATCCGAAGCCACGGGAACATCCAGGGTCGCGGCGCCCAAAGCCGAGGTCGCACCCAAAACAACGGGGGATCCGATATCATGCCGGCGTCTGGCCCCGACCGCATTCGATGTTTCCGAACCACCCAACATTTCCGAACTACCCAACGCGCGCCATCTAACGCCTCCGAATCGTCGGCTGCATCAGCAACGAGTGGGCTGGCTAATCCCAGCGGGTCGTCAATGGTGTAGTCACCAATGGTGGAACCCAGTTCGGGGGCGGGAAGGTCACTCATGTCGGGGACGAGGGACGACCACGGAAAGGTCCCAGGTTTTTGGTTGCTGGTGGGTCGATGATCGTGACGGGGTGACGGCCGCCCAGGAACCGGGCAATGGTTTCATGGGGTCGGACGGTGGCGGAAGCCCAATGCGCTGGAGGGTTTTTCGACTAAATGTTCGAGCGTTCCAGGGTGAGGGCGAGGTGAACTCCGCGTTTCGTGCCAGCAATGGCGTGGATTTCGTCGACAATGACGGTGGTAACGGTGCTGAGGATAGTGGCCGCCTGGAAGTGAGCATGAGGTAGGCGGATTCCGGGGTGGTGATGAGAATGTCGGGTGGGTTGCGAATGTGGGCGGCTCGTTCCGCAGCAGTGGTGTCGCCGCTGCGGACGGCCACGGTGATATCAGGGGTGGTGGATCCCGAGCCTGGCGGCGGTGTGGTTGATGCCGGTGAGAGGTGCGAAGGTTGAGTTCCACATCGGTGCCTAGGGCTTTGAGCGGGGAAATGTAGAGGATTTTCACGCCTGCGGGAGCGTCAGTCTGTGTGTTGGTCTGTGTGTCGATTTGCGAGTGAGTCGCCCCACTGCTCGGCGCGTGGGCGGGCACGCCAACCGTCTCAATCATGTTAGATGTGGTGGGATACGGGCGGGGTTTTTCGGTGGTATTGCCGTCACTTTCGGCTGTGAGGGTTTCTTGCAGTGAAGTTTTTGTAGTGGGATTGACCACAGGTAGGCAGGTTTGGCCGGGTGCGGTGGCGAGGGTGTTGAGTGCCCATAAAAAGGCGGCAAGGGTTTTCCCAGATCCGGTGGGAGCCACGACTAATGCGTTTTCACCTGCGGAAATGGCAGACCAGGCGGCGGTCTGGACGGGGGTTGGATGGGCGAATACATCCCGAAACCAGGTGGCAATGTGGGGGGAGAATTTGTCTAAAATGTGGTCTTCTGGTTCTGGGATGGGGTTGGTGGGCATGCTTCCATTCAATCAAACAACTAAACTTTATTAGTATGACTGCTCATTTAGATGATGCCACTTTGACTCACCATCTTGCCCAGAGTACCGCCGATCTATTAAAGGGGATACGTAACGTGGGTGCGTTACGGGATCGGGCTTTGGGTGATGCTGGTGATGATTTAGCCCAGAACTGGATTGCGCGAGTGCTTGAGCAACATCGCCCCGATGATGGGTTCTTGTCGGAAGAAGCCGCGGATAATCCAGAACGGTTGGGGAAAAGACCGGGTGTGGATTATTGACCCCCTCGATGGCACCAGAGAATATGCTACAGGCCGGCAGGACTGGGCCATTCACATTGCGTTAGTGGAGAATGGTGTGCCGACCCATGCGGCTGTGGGATTACCGGATTTGGGGGTGGTATTTTTGTCGTCGGATGCCCGCGCGGTGTCGGGCCCGTATGCGAAACGAATTGTGGTGTCGCATAATCGGGCACCGGCGGTGGCACATCATGTGGCGGAGAAGCTGGGCTTTGTAACTTCCCCGCTGGGCTCGGCTGGCGCTAAGGCCATGCATGTGTTGATCGGCGATTATGACGCCTATATCCATGCGGGGGCCAATATGAGTGGGATTCGGCGGCACCGGTGGGCGTGTGCAAGGCCGCTGGGCTGCATTGCTCCCGGCTGGATGGCAGCGAATTGCTGTACAACAATAAGGACACGTATATGCCGGACATTTTGATTTGTCGCCCCGAGTTGGCGGACGACATTTTAGAGATGGCGGCAACGTTCCGACAGGAAAACGGTTCTTACTAGTTTTTCAATATGGGTCCTTGAGGTGGGGTTCGTGTTTTGTGCTCCACCTACGAGGCCACCTCATTTCCCCACCTTAACCTGTTCGGGCTGGACCGAACATGGGTGTTGCACGCATGCATGCGCGGGTTTCCTGAAGGTTTGGTGGGGTTTTGTGTGTGGTCATTATATATGTCCGGTTTAGCGTTACACTGTGAACCATGCCTGATAACAACACTGTAACGATTGCCACTCCGTATGAGGATTTGCTGCGGAAGATTCTGGCCGAGTACGCATAAAAATGATCGCACTGGGTACAGGAACAACGAGTTTGTTTGCCCAACAGTTGCGGTTTGATTTGGCAGAATCGTTTCCGTTGATCACGACAAAGCAGGTGCATTTTCATTCGGTTGTGGGGGAATTGTTGTGGTTTTTGTCGGGGTCGTCAAATGTGGCGTGGTTGCAGGAAAATGGGATTCGGATTTGGAACGAGTGGGCGGATGACCAGGGTGAGTTAGGGCCGGTGTATGGGGTGCAGTGGCGGAGTTGGCCGACACCTGATGGGGGGTATGTGGACCAGATTTCCGCGTCGTTAGCAATGCTGCGGGCAGATCCTGATTCGCGGCGGAATATAGTGTCGGCGTGGAATGTGGGCGAGTTACCGAAGATGGCGTTGCCGCCGTGCCATTTATTATTCCAGCTGTATGTGGCCGATAATAGGCTGTCGTGCCAGGGTGTATCAGCGGAGCGCGGACATGTTTTTAGGCGTGCCGTTTAACATTGCGTCGTATTCGCTTTTGACCCATATGTTGGCACAGCAAGCTGAGGCTTCGTGTGAGCGAGTTTATTTGGACGGGGGGTGATTGCCATATTTACGATAATCACCGTGAGCAGGTGGCGTTGCAGTTAACGCGGGATCCTCGACCGTATCCCCAGTTGGAGTTGCGGAAGGCCGCGGATTTGTTTAGCTACACGTTTTTCCGATGTGGCGGTGCGTGGTTATAATCCGCACCGAGATTCCGGCCCGGGTTTCGGTGTAATGATGTTGCGGGCGATTTGGGCGCAGAATCTTATAGGGGCTTATTGGTGATGGTAAGTCTATGCCGTGGCATGTGCCGGAGGATTTGCAGCATTTTAAGAAGCTCACATTGGGGTCGCCGATTATCATGGGGCGACGCACATGGGAGTCGTTGCCGGTGCGGCCGTTGCCGGGCCGGAAGAATTTGGTGTTGTCCCGTCGCACGCCGGGTAAGTGGTCAAATGGGGCGAGCGTGATCGCTAGTGTGCCGGAGTCCGGCTGGGTGATTGGGGGCGGGGTGGTGTATGCGGCCACGATCGACAAGGTGCAGGAGATTCATCGCACGCTTATCGACGCTCCGACGAACCTCTTCGAATTGGGAGATCGGGCGGTGTTCGCGCCGACCATTCCGCCGGATTTCCAGTTAGTGCAGCATAGTAAGTGGTTGAAGTCATCGTCTGGGCTGCGCTATAAGTTTGAGACCTGGACGAAAAATATATCCCGGTAACCGGGAATCTTTATCCCATGGTTTTTGTTATACCTGACATGACTAATGATCTTGTTACCTTATACGTGACGTCGTGGTGCCCATTCTGCCAGCGACTCATAAGCGCGCTTGACGATGCTGCCGTGCCATATGCTGCCATTGATGTTGACCATGATGCCGAGGCCGCCCGGTGGGTGGAATCCGTCAATAATGGCAATCGGGTGGTGCCCACAGTGTTGTATTCGGATGGAACGCATGCCAGCAATCCGCCGGCGAAGGTGGTGGCACGGAAATACGCCCGCCTGGCAGCCGCCAAGGCGTGAGCTAGTTCAATTCGCGCAGGAGGTAAATGTCCATGATCCAACCGTGTTCTTTCCGAAGCCGGGTTTTCAGTGCGGCAACTTCGGCACCAATATCATGGGCATAGCCACTGCGGAGTACTTCCTTATCGGTGCCAAGGTAGGCGCCCCACCACATGTAGGTGTAGGGGGTGTGAGGCGGTAAGCCAGGCGGCGCCGCCATCGAGCATGACCACGCAATTGCGGTGGCGGGCACCGTCCATGAGCTGGCGGCCGGTGGTGATGACGATTTCTTCTCAATACGGTTTAAGACAATGCGGTGGGCAGCGGTAGCGCTTGGACCGCGGTAATGCCGGGGATAACAACAACATCTACGGGCGTCGTAAAGCGTTCAATGACTCGGAGCGTCGAATCATACAGCGATGGGTCCCCCCAGACGAGTATGGCCGCGGTGCCGTCCTCAGGGGTGTTTTCTACGACGGCACGCTCGACGACTTCCGCACGGGCCTGATGCCAACGTTGCACTTCAGCCTGGTAGTCGACGGGTTTCCGGTCGCGTGGTGGATCGAGGACGGTCACCAACGGCACGTCAGGGCTATGCGTGGCGAGTATTTCTTTGCGTAACTCTAATAAATCGTGTTTTTCCTCACCTTTATCTATGGCTATAACCACGTCTGCTTGTTGTAATGTAGCTACCCCTCAACGGTGAGGTGTTGTGGATTTCCGGAACCGATACCGATGATAGCGATGCGCCGCATGATGCCCCTTTCAAATAGTTCTTTGATGCCAGTGTAAACCATCTATCAGGGATTTTAGCCGAACCCAGCCAACAAATTTTTAGAACAAGCGTGCTATTTTTAATATTTCAACCAGATTATTAATAATTGATATCCAAAGTGGTCACGTCGATTTTTTTCCGCTAGTCATCCCGGCCATGGAAATCGCATGTCATCCCCCTAACTCGAATATCAATGACAGTGCATAGAAATAAAATCAAGCCCCACTATCGCAAGTTCTACCTGGTAGCAGGGCTACAGCGGTGCCCCAGAGAGGATTCGAACCTCCGACACCGGCTTTAGGAGAGCCGTGCTCTATCCACTGAGCTACTGGGGCAAACAAATGTCAACACACTTGCGAACGTTAGCGTACCGGACAATCTGCGTAGAACAAATTAACCACCATCCACCTTGCGTGGGAACACACGAACGAATACCCCATAACTAGCTGTGAATTAGTACTCTAAAGCAGTAATTTACCCCCCAAACAGGGAGGATGGAATCAGAAGTACTACCACTGTTCACTACCCCCGATCCGGGTTAATCGACGCAAGTGCATCAAGCGATGGCATCATCTTGGTTAAAGTTTTTAAATAGTTGTCCATCGCCTATGTAGGGTAATTATGTCTGAATTAAAACCAACGTTCACCGATGTCAAGCAGCGCAAGGTCGTGGCAAAGTTTGTAGAAGAGGTCGGATTCAGAATACCTCAGCATTGAAACAATTAATGCCGACGGGAATCCACCTCCCAGATTCTGGAACTCAACGTTTATGACGCCAAGCGCCTCAGTGAGGCATGTGAGGCATTCCTCAAGCGCAGTATTGCCCGGAACTTTGCCCAGTTCTCCGGTCATTTAACTCCCCATGATCGTGTCGAGCTCGCCAATGAGGGAAGACAAATAACGCCTGCTAGTCTGCTACTTCATTGCCCACCCCGTTCGGTGGGCGGTTTTTTATTGTCTCGCCTGTCGATGACCTCCCGGTGGGACCGCGCGGCACCCCCTATATTAGGCGCCACGCTTTAGAATGGTTGCGGGATAGTTCGAGACCAAGTTTTTACAATAAAGACTCATAATTTCTTACGTTCTTCACGAGCTTTATTCGCCTAACATCAAGGATACGATTATCATGCCCCGGCCCAATCCGTTTTCCCGTAAACCTAACGACGACCAGTCGCCCGAGACTATGATGTTCCCCACGGACGACACCCAGATGATGGATGAGCCCGTACCGGCAAATGCCGACGATGCAGATTCGACGATTATCATGCCTCGGGTCGATGATCCGCCATATCATCCGCAACAAATGCCTACTCGCCGGCCGCAGCAGCAACAACCACAGCAGCAGCCGCAACAGATGCAACCGCAGGAAACACAGCAGCTACGCCGCCCCGAGCCGCAGCCCGCCCGGCCCGCCAATCAGAGGCCCGGCCGCAGCAGCAAATGCCGCCCACACCGCAAAGCGCACCTACCCAATACATTTCCGGCCCAGGGCGAGGGAATATGACGATGGGTACGATAACGGCTACGACGATTACGATGACGGCTATCAGAATAGTGGTTACGCCGACGACGGCTACCAGGGATGATTATGATGACCGTGACCGTTATAGCCGTGGCAACCGGGGCCGGCGCGGTGGGCGCGATAACCGCGACTACGACGATGGTTATGACGACGGCTACGACGATGAATACTATGGCGGCTACCAGGAGCCGCCAGCGCCTCGGCCATGGCAGCGAATATTGGCACTTGTCGCCATTTTTGTCGGTGTGGCGGGACTTTTTGGCCAGTTCATCACCGGTTTTTCGTTTGGCCTCACCCTTATTGCGCTGGCCTTGCTGAGTGTGGGTATTTGGTGGTTTGTGTCGAAGCCGGGTGCCCGCAGGTGGCTGGTGGCCGGCCCCGCCGCGGTGTTAGCGATTCTTCTGGGCGCCATTTTGTATTTCGCCAGCGAGTCATCGTCCACCTCGTCAACGACCACAAGCACCGCCCCGGCAACACCCGCACCGGCACCCGACATGGGCGCGAATAATACGCCGGCGGCACCGGATGCGAATACGCAGAATCAACAGCAGCAGGCGCCAGTACCCGCACCGGCCCCGGTGGAGGTGCCAAACGTGCCGCAGACAACGGTGGCACCGCCAGCAGCCCCAACACAAAATAATGATTTACTTCAGGGCCTCAATGACTTATTGCAGCAAGGCGGCGGTGGGCAACCGACAAATAATGCGCCACAGCAGCAGACCCCGGAGCAACAACAGACCCCCGGTAATGGCCAGCAGCAACAGCAGGCCCCCGTGATCATGCCTTCGCTTCCTGGGGCGGAGAATAACCCGCTTCGGTAGGGGTTTCCGGCAGGCCAAGACCGGTTATCGCAGTGCATACCATTGTGCTTTCTTAAGAATCAGTCTTATACTCAGCTTTGAGATTTCCCATGATTTCTATGAGGTTATTTTTTCAGCTTCGTGGGAAATTCGCTCATCACTGATTTTCGTTCACGCATAGGAAGCATTGGCTCATGCCCCGGTTTTTCTTCTCAAAGTGCCCTGTGCTTCGACAGGCACCAACAACTAGCTATAGCCCCACTGGCCCTGTGGCGCCGCTCATGTCCACCCCACAGTTCGGCATCGCGATGGGGCATCATCGTGGTAATCAACACTGATGTTTCAAATCATAAAAATCATCCTGGCTATTGTCGGTATCGCCTTTGGCGGTCTCTTCATCCTCTTCAGGCTCTTCGACGGTTCTGGCTGGCCGGTCCTCATGGGGTTGGCGTTTCTTGGACCAGGCGTGTGGTGGTTCGTGACCAAGCCGGGGCAACGCCAGTGGAAGGTCGTCGTCCCCATTAGCCCTGTTGTTGTTTTTCGCCGCAATCGGCGCCGCTCCGAGATTCAGCCAGAGCAGCCGGCGGCCGCGGTCATGGCCACACCCTAGCAGCTCAAGCGCCCCAACCACGACAAAGACCACCACCTCTCGGCCCCACCGACGAGGTCGAACCACCACCGCCACAACAACATCGGCGTCGCCCACGACCAGCACCGTCGTATCCCAGGAGCAAGTTGTGTCCGACAATCACACAGACCACTATGTGCGAGACCCCGAACCGGCACCCGTGATCGTGCCGGAACCGAGTACCACCCGCACCTGCGCCGGGCCGGAAACCGCCCCAGCGCAGAATGTTTATTACCCGAACTGTAAGGCGGCAAAGGCCGCAGGTGCGGCACCACTCTATCAAGGCGAACCAGGTTACCGACCTGGATTGGATCGTGACCAAGACAGCGTCGCCTGCAGAACGATAAGTTCTACTGATAGAAAATCACCCATCCCTGGCTGTAATTTTGCTACATCCAGGGATTTTTCTGTTACTGGTGTGACTAGATGTTACTAATAGGGGTCAGTTGGGCTGATGTTTCATGTACTTTCCCTGGGTTTTATCCAAAAATTTAGATAAAAATTTAGAAAAGAAAATATCCCCATTCATTTCTCATAATTTTAAGTATTTAATGCAATGGCCAACGAGTGCCGTAGGTAAAATCGTCGTAAAAGCAGCGAAAATAACCAAAAGAAGCTCGCTGATAAATATTAAAATATTTTTAATAATGCTACCGTGATAGACATTTTAGATTATTTTTCCGGTTCCCGCCGAGAATCGACATTTTTCCCAAAAAGGTCTAAACTCAAGGTTCAGGGTTTCGGTCACTCGGTCCATTTCTCGCGCTGAGCGACCTCTTATGAACCTTTTTAATAGTAAATTCTAATTACTTTGACGTTGCCCCGTCGTTGGATTGAGTAGAAAGGAGCCGCGCCATGATACTGCCACTCTCACGGTTCACTATGACGGTTGCAGTGAGTGTCGCATTAGTTGTGATGCTCCCGTATTTCGCCTGGTTAACGTATACGTTGCAGTTGGTGGAGCCGGATATATCTGGGGCGGTCATGTCCGCGGCACGAAGGTCGACGGCCGAATCCTCCCCCACCACAAGTAGGATGGTTACTCCGCTAGCAGATGGTTCGCTGGCGGAGATTTCTTACGATGACCCGAACGCGCAGCGACTTGCGGATGCCACAGCATCGCAGGGTGGGGTACCGATCTGCGAGTGTTTACCCGACTGGGGTTCAGGTGCCACACTCATGTGCGATGGCACACTGCTCTACACCGCCCATTGCGTCGATTCGGTGTCGAACCCGGGCGATGACGCCACTCCTGCGCTTTCCAACCCCGATCACCCGGAACTTATGGCTCCCCAAATAGAGCAACGGGTAGAGCAGCGTGGGGAAGGTCATCAGAGCCCCAACAATGATTGAATTTATCGGGTTTTTCCTCAGTAGCTACACTATAGTGCCATGGTTACCATAATGATGCCCGAGTCACATGTTGTTTTAGCTGCGGGCAATGTCGAATCGAATCCCCTGGTGTCGTTTGCCTGGATCATGGCTGCCGCAGTGACGGCACCGCTGATTTCCTGGGCGACGGGAAAACGCGTACCGGCTGTGGTGCTACTCATTGGGGCGGGCATTCTTATAGGTCCGCACTGGCTGGGGTTGGCGTCCACCGAAGGTGGCAGTGGGAGCTATTAAAACAGTTGGGGTTGGGGATGCTCTTTCTCTTGGCCGGCTGTAGATTAACCCTGCCATGATCCGCAGCAGAGGGCTGCACGAGCGCAACCACCTGGTTGGTGTGCATGGGGCTGAGTTTCGCGGGGGCGTGTGTGCTTCTGCAGCCCCATAACACGTCAACGGCGGTGGTGCTGGCCATCGCATTTACGTCCACGGCCGTGGGCACGCTCATGCCCTATCATGGAAGCGGCAGCAGGTGCTGCACACTCCGGTGGGACGATCGTTGTTGGTGCATGGTGCGATTGGCGAGATCTTCCCATTTTGCAATGGCGTTATTATTGTCGGCACGCAGCACGTGGGTAACGGCGATTGTTTTTGGCTGCGTTCTTTGTGATTGCCCTCGTGGTGGCAGCCATCCCACGGACGGTACGGTTTCTCTTGCCGTGGACCGCGCGGGCCATGGTTCTCAATGCCGGGGCGACGAATCAAACGGTGATGCGGTTGGTGCTGTGGATGCTGGGTGTGCTCATGGCTGTCGCAGCGGTGTTCAGAGTGGATGTGGTGTTGGGTGCGTTTGCGGCTGGGTTTATTTTGCGTCGTCTCGTCCCGGAGAAATTCGGCGAGGCCGTAGAGCAGCGGCTCGACATTGTTGGGTATTCGTTGCTGATTCCGGTGTTTTTTGTGTGTTCGGGAATGACGATCGACCCCCGGGCTGTGGTCGATAAACCCTGGTTGTTGTGCATTTTAGTGCCGTTGATTTATGTGGTTCGGGGGCTACCGGTGCTCATTCGGGAGCTGTTCTTTACCACTGGGTCCCAATTAACAAATGTGCGGGAGAAGATCCAGCTGAGCCTCTATGCGGCAACGGCGCTCCCGATCATTGCGGCAGTCACCGAAGTGGCGGTGGAATCGCAATTATTGTCGGAGGAGAATGCGTCACTGCTGGTAGCTGCCGGTTCGGTAACGGTACTCATCTTCCCGTTTATAGCGAATATGATTCAACCAGCGGAAACTCCTGCGACTTCGCTGAGGACTTCCCTAAGATTCAGAACTAATGTTATTGTTGTTGACTAGTGTTACATAAGTGAAGATTTAATAGCTTTGTAAGCTTTGCGACGACGTTCCGCACCATCACCCGTCGCAATGCAACACAAGTAGAGACCCATGTCCATATTTTCCGCCCTGTCGCGCCGCCGATTTCTTCAAACCGCCGCACTGACCATCGCCAGCAGCTTTCGCCTTCGCCGCCGCCGGCATCACCGCGCCGCAAGCATTCGCTCTCGGGCCTGTCCTGGGAACCGTCATCGACTACGCCGCCGGCGTACCAGACGGCAGCACCATCAAAGAAGCCGGCCACCTCGGCTCTGTCCGATACGTATCCCAACGCCGCCCCGGCGCGGAATGGATGCTCGGCAAGCCCGTCACCATAGAGGAAACCAAAGACCAGGCCGCCAACGGCCTCAAGGTCGCCTCCATCTACCAGTTCGGCAAGGACGAAACCGCCGACTGGAAACAAGGTGCCGCGGGTGCCGCAGTGCACGCCCCAGGCCATCCAGCTGCATGCTGCAGCCGGTGGCCCCAAGGGCCGGCCCATCTATGTGGCTATCGACGACAATCCATCCCGGGAAGAATACGATAATCAGATCCGCCCTTATCTCAAGGCCTTCGATGAGATCCTCAAGAGTCAGGGGCTACACCATGGGCGTGTATGCCAACTACGGCACTATTGATTGGGCAATCCAGGATGGCCTTGGCTCCTATTTCTGGCAGCATGATTGGGGTTCTAACGGGCAGATTCACCCGCGGGTTACGTTGCACCAGGTGGCTGGCGAAACCGAAAAACCTCGATGGTCATTGAGGTTGATGTCAATGATGTGTATGCGGAAGACTGGGGCCAGTGGACACCCGGCCAGGCGGATACCCCCACCCCCAGTGGGCAGACCACTGCCAATAGTGGCAATGTGAAACTGCCTTCGGGTGCGAGCGGGAATGCGAAAAATAATCAGTCAAGTGCTACCCTTCCGCAAACGTTGGCCGGCAAAAAAATCTGGATGCTAAAACCATCCGGCAGCTGGGTAATTCGGTGAATAGTATTTCCAGCAAGCTACCAGTTGGGCAGCAAATCGTTTCTGCCTTCGGAAGAGCAGATCAATATGATTTTGCAGATCGCCAAGTCGTCGAGTTAACCGGTAGCCCACCGACTAGTAATCGGTGGGCTCTTTCGTCGCCGTGGTTGTGGCTGTTTTGGTCACAGCCGCGGTTTTTGTGATAGCGGTTCCGAAGCCGCGCGACTCGTCGAGGTGGCGGATGTTGAAGTTGCGGACGTGGTTTCCGACGCCGATGGTTTTTCGGTTTCGGTCGGGTATGGTTTACCCTCGCCTAAAAACCTGGTATTTCATCATGTCGGTGAGCGTGGTTTTCGACGTATTCACGCACCCACGGCCACGAAATCAGACCCGTAACCGGCCGAAAAGTATTCCTTGTTTTTCGTCGCTTTCAGCGGTCTGGCTGCCGATGATGTTCGGCAATACGCCGCTGCCGTAGTTTTGTTGCGGGTTGAGGCTTTGTCGTTCCCGCATGACGGCCAACAGCGTGGCGTCGGGTTCCCAGTCGAGTAGTTGACCAAGGAAATACGCCACATCATACGAACTGGTTTTGCGAATACGCCCAGTAGTTATTGGCGGTTGTGGCGTCTAACTGGTATTTGTCTGCCACCCACGAGATGGAATTGGGGAACACCGAATAGAGTTCGTCGGTGATGGCATTATCATCATGAAGCAGCATGCGCCGGGCTTGTTCCGTTCTTTTTCCCCGCCCTTCGTGAACGCGTAGTGCCCAATAAATAGTCTGAACTATGCCTTGGGCGCGGCGGGAATGCGTTCATTGGTGGAGCCACGTGTTTGCCCGTCCGCAAATTCACGTAGGTGTATTGGTACGGCAGGTGATCGAAGGTGCGTTTCGCCTGTTTTTTGTATTCAAAGCCCTGAAGCGACAGGCCGGGTGTGCGGTCGACGTCGGCAAGCTCTTCAGGGGATTTCAGCACCACGTTCGTGATGTCGGTGGTGATCGATCTGCCCGCAGCCCGTGACCAGTAGTGCGCTACACACCACCGCGGTGGTGACGGCTCGGGAATAACTACTCGCAGATCTACTGGGCATGCGCTAAATTCTAGCGCCCCACCGTGAAAAAAGCGTGGTTATGTTTGAGTTATCTTTCTCTTCGGCATCATTTATCATGCAAGCATGAAGATAACCCCGGCCTCCCGCTCACTTGTCATGGTATATTGGCTGGTCCTTTCGGGTTACGCCTATGGTTTGGGGCTGGGGTTGCGATTAGTCACACCATATTTGGATGCGCTTATTTTTATGCTCTTGGTGGTTGGGTCCATCATTATGGTGCCGATCCTCATGCTGCTTGGTGTGGTTCTTTATGCGTTTCCTGGTGCTTCGCCTACCATATGGCGGGATATTCGGGTTCCCTTCGGGTGTTTTTGGTTTGGTGTTGTCATGCAGGTGTGGTTTCTGCCGGACGCTAATTTTTATGAGGACTACACCCACCCAATGGTTGCCCTCTTGAGCGCGATTTTTAGGGTCAGCCCAACAGTGTGCCATTATGTGCTGGCCATGGTATTTTTCAGCCTTTGCGCCACGAGTTACGGCAGGATACTCATTGTTGGTCGACAGGCCCCACGTATCAATACCCCGGTGGCCCCGGATTATCGGGTTGGTCCTACCTGGTGGTGGGTGGGATCGTCGATAGTCATTCCTATCGCCACCGTCTGCATATCCCCAATGCATCAGCTATCGAGGGTGGTGTTTTGGGAGGTAGGGAATCCTCATGCCTTTGGGCCTGGGGTTCCTCCTGTTTCCCGCCCATGAACCAGTGCTTTCCCGCATCAAGATGCCGCTTGCGTGTTTTTGGGCGGTGATTGTTGCAGCTAACCTTGCGTGGCCACAGCCGTGGGGCGTCACCGGATGCGCGGTCATGGCTGTGAGCTTGCTGGGTTTGGGTCATCTGCCGTGGAAGATGGGGGCGCGCCGCTCGGCGAGGGCCTGTTTCGCTTCCTTGATGTCGGTGCTGGACCAGCAGGCGTCGAAAAGCGCCTGGGCGTCAGCGCTGAGCTGGTAGGTTGCGTCCTGCGCATTGAGCGCCGTCTTGAGCTGCTGCATGGCCAGCGGCGCCAAGCGGGACACCTCGTAGGCGAATTCCTCAGCCTGGGCGGGACTTTTTCACCGGGATGATAAACCCCACGGCGGCGGCCTGGCTGGCGGTCACCCGCTGGTTGGCGATCAGCATATTCCTGGCGAGCGCCCGCCCAACAGGTTTTGGGCTCGATGAATGGTCCACCCATCGAGCGCGAAGCCCAGCGAGGCAACCGGCACTCTAAACCATGCTTTATCGCCGGCAACCCGCAGGTCGCAGGCCAAGGCCAGTTGGGTTCCCGCACCAATCACCGGGCCGTGAATATCCGCAATAACCGGGACCGGGGCTGACACAATGGCCCGCAGCATGCTAAATAGTGCCTCGTGGAAATCGTCACTATACACGCCGGCGGAAATCATGCCTCAATCGTGTGCTCGGATGCGGCACCCTAGGTCGGCGCCGGCACAAAACGCCGGACCCTGAGCCCGGATCACAATGATCCGGGTGGTGGGCATACCATTGAGTTCGTTGGCGGTATCAGTCACCGCCTGGATTTCCTGGGTGAGCAGCCGGCACATTTCGGCGGTCAATGCGTTGCGTTTCGCCGGACGGTTCAGGGTGAAAACAGTGATGTTGTGTTCGGTTGTGCTCAATACCAAGGGTTCGGGGAGGGTCATAGTCATAGAAAATCGGTTTTCCTTTACGACTAGTTATTTCTGTGTGGTTGGGGTCCCGCCCACATCGTCACCAGGGAACACGTCAGGGTCGGCGTAGCGGCGGCCACTACCTGGCCCATCGTCGAGCTGCAGGATGCGGGACATTTCGGATTCGGATAGCTCAAAGTTAAAGATCTCAATGTTTTCCTCCTGGCGGGTGGCGGTCGCCGACTTCGGCACCGAGGAGGCGCCCAGCTGGTAGATCCACCGCAACGCCACCTGCGCCGGGGTGACCCCGTACTTGTCGGCGATATCGACCAACAGGCTGGTGTGGTTCACGTCCCCCTGCGCCAACGGGGACCAGGCTTCCGTGAGCACCCCCAGTTGGGCGTGGGTTTCTCGCAGTTCAGCCTGGGAAAACCCTGGGTGCAGTTCCACCTGGTTGATGGTGGGCACAATGCCGGTTTTTTCCTGCACTTCCCGCAACTGGTCACCGTTGTAGTTCGCCACGGCAATGGACCGCACATCGCCCAAACCTTGAAGCGTGCTCAATGCCGCAAACCGTTCCACATGGCGGCCGGTGCTGGGGCATGGCCAGTGCACCATGTAGCAGTCCAGATAGTCTAATCCTAGGTTGGTGAGTGACGCTCGGAAAGCTGCCTGCACCTCGTGGTCACTTTGCTGGTCATTCCATACTTTTGAGGTGATAAAGAGTTCTTCGCGGGTGACGTCCCCGGCGCTGATGGCGTCGTGAATGGCCCGGCCGATATCGGCTTCATTCTGATAGAACGCGGCGGTATCAATATGCCGGTAACCGGTGTCAATGGCGCTGCGGACCGCGGTAATAACCTCATCGCCCTGCATTTGCCAGGTGCCCAGGCCCACTGCCGGCACCTCTACACCATCATTGAGGGTAAACGTTGGAACATATTTTTCAGACATACCCTACTTTCTACCCCTTTTTGTGGTGGAAAGTCGGGATTATCGCCAAAATATCCCACCGGGGGTAACGTCCCCATTAGGGTTTAACCATGACCCATATCACTGCGCAACAACTTATCGACGAAGTCCTCGACCCCCACACCTTCCAGTCCTGGGATGAAACCCCACACTATGGCACCATCAGCGACGACTACCGGGCGGCCATCGACCGGGCTAAAACCAAATCCGGTGTCGACGAAGCCGTTATCACCGGCGAAGGCATGATCTCTGGCACCAGAGTCGCCTTTGTCCTCAGCGAATTCACCTTCTTGGGTGGCTCCATTGGGGCGGCCACCGCCCGGCGCATCATCACCGCAATCCACCGGGCCACCGCCGAACAACTACCACTGCTCATCTCCCCATCCTCCGGCGGCACCCGCATGCAAGAAGGCACCCCCGCATTCGCCCTCATGGTATCCATCACCACCGCCGTCTACCGGCACAAAGACGCCCACCTGCCCTTCATCGTATACCTGCGCAACCCACCACCGGCGGGGTCATGGCATCCTGGGGATCCGCCGGACCATCACCTTCGCCGAACCCGGCGCCCTCCTCGGTTTCCTCGGGGCGCGCGTCGTCGAACTCACCACCGGAAAACCATCCCCACCGGCATCCAACAAGGCGAGCACCTGGCGCAACACGGCGTTATCGACGGTGTCATCTCCCCCAAACAACTACGGGCGGCCGTCCAAAAACTCGCCGAGGTGCTTCTCGCCCCCGCCAGCCGCAATAGGCCCGCAACACAACCCACATCGCAACAACTGCAACAGACCCAACCCGACATCAGCGCCTGGGACGCTATCACCGCCACCCGCCGCGCCGACCGCCCCGGACTGCAGCATCTCCTCGCGGCACTGGGATCCGACAAGGTTATCGAACTCTCCGGCTCCGGTGACGGGCGGATCTCCCCGCGGTTAAGGTAGCACTCACCCGCATCGCCAATCGGCCGGTGGTCATCATCGGCCAAGACCGTCACCACCAACCCCCACACGCCGAAACGGAACTTGGGCCCGCAGCCCTACGATTCGCCCGCCGCGGCATCACCCTGGCGCACTCTCTCCAAATCCCCCTGGTGTCCATCATCGACACCCCCGGCGCGGAGCTATCCGCTGCCGAGGAACAAGCCATGGCCGGCTCCATCGCCCGCACCCTCGGCGAGCTTGTCGACGTCGACGTGCCCACCGTGTCAGTCATCCTCGGCCAAGGCTGCGGCGGTGGTGCCCCTGGCGATGCTGCCCGCCGGACAAAGTATTGGCGGCCGCCCACGGTTGGCTCTCCCACTGCCCCCGGAGGGAGCATCCGCTATCATTTACCGGGACACCGCCCATGCCCCAGCAATGATGGAAAACCAGGGGGTGTCCGCGCAGGCACTTGTATCGTCTGGAATCATCGACGGCATCATCCCGGAAACCCCCGACGCCAGCGACGAACCCACAACGTTCATTAACCGGGTTATCGACCACATTGGCCAGGCACTGTGGGAATTAGAAACCCACCCCACCCGGGTCGGCCGGGAACAACGTTTCCGGCACTACGAACAATTGGCCGACTCCCTCACCACGGCCTAAAACCCGCAACGGCCCCGACCCGGAAACCGGGGCGGGGCGCGTCGACAAGCTTCAACCTGCGGTTATACTGCCAGCAAGTCAATAACGAACACCAGTGTGCGGCCGGAAAGCGGATGCCCACCGCCTTCCGGACCATAGGCGGCCTCCGGTGGTATGACCAGCTGGCGGCGGCCCCCCACTCTCATACCAACAATGCCTTCCTGCCACCCGGCTATGAGATTAGACAAGGGAAACTCGATAGGCTCACCACGATCCCAGGAAGAGTCAAACTCCTGCCCGGAATCGAAATCAACACCAACGTAGTGCACTTTAACCATACCGTTAGCCTGGGCTTCGTCACCATCGCCAACAGTGATATCCGTAATCACAACATCGTCCGGCTTAGGCCGGTTGGCCGTTCAATTACTGGCTTCTCCATGCGGGGTGAAACTCCTTTGGAATCATCGTGATGTGTAGATGTGACGTAACCGATACAGCGAACGGCTACGAAAGTCCCACACTATTGTAATGGGTTATTGCATAACCGACCTGATTATGCAGCTCACAGCTCACACAACCACCCTAGATCATGCACCCATTACGGGGTATAACCGCGGAATAGATCATCACCATTCACACCACGAATGCCCCGCACAGCCGATTATCAGTCGCGCTCGGAACGGGAATGACCACACGGTGAGTTTCGCCGGTGTAAATCTGCCGCGGCCGATTAATCTTCGTCGTGGTCGCCAGCTGCTCCCGATATTGGGCAATCCACCGGGCAGCCGCCCAATAGCAAACAGCACCGTAAAAGAAATCCGTGGGAAAGCCCATGGCCCGGTAGATCAAACCGGTGTAGAAATCCACATTTGGGTACAGCTTCCGGGAGATGAAGTACTCATCATGAAGCGCAATCTCCTCCAGCTTCATGGCCAAATCCAGCAAGTGGTCGCCACCCAAATGGTTCAGGATCTGGTGAGCGGTCTCCTTCACGATTGCGGCCCGCGGATCATAATTCTTGTACACGCGGTGGCCGAAGCTCCATGAGCCGCACGCCCTTTTTCCTTATTCTTCACCCGGTTCATGAAGTCGGTAGCATCACCACCATTTGCGGCAATTTTCTCCAGCATCTCCAACACCGCCTGGTTCGCCCCACCATGTAGCGGGCCCGACAACGCATTAATACCACCAGCAACGGCCACGAACATATTCGCCTGGGCGGAAGCAATCATGCGCACCGTCGACGTAGAACAGTTCTGCTCATGGTCGGCGTGCAAAATAAGCAACTTGTCCAGGGCTTTCGACACCACCGGATCCACCTCGTAAGGCTCGGTGGGATAGCCGAACATCATGCGCAGGAAATTCTTCCGAGCATTGAGCGAGTTATCGGGATACATGTACGGTGCACCCTTCGACGCCCGGTAAGCATAGGCGGCGAGCATCGGTACCTTCGCTAAAAGCCGCACCGACGCCTTATCCAATTGCGCCTCATCCAACGGGTCCAGCTGATCCTGGTAATAGGTAGAAAGAATATTCACCGACGACGCCAACACCGACATGGGGTGGGCATTTCGTGGAAAAATCTTAAACTGCGCCTTGAAATCCTCATCCAACAACGTGTGATGACGAATTTCACTATTGAAATGCTCCAACTCCTGCTGATTCGGCAGCTTCCCCTTAATCAGCAGATAGCACACTTCATTGAATGTGGCATTCTGCGCCAAATCCGCAATATCGTAACCACGGTGCCGAAGAATGCCCTGCTCACCATCAATATAGGTGATCTTCGACTCCGTAGAACCGGTGGAAACATAGCCCGGGTCGAAAGAAACAAGGTTGGTTTCGGCCAACATGTTTCCCAACACCACACCACTATAACCCTCGGTGGACCTAATGATGTCCATCTCATACTCGCCGCCAGGATAATGCAGCACGGCCTTCTCGTTATTGGCAGTCATAGCTTCCCTTTCTAAGAAACAATTTTCGGTTGTCTTCTCCCCGCGTCACACCGACATGCTTGACGACGAATCATTCCGCGGGAAATAACCGGATGGCGCCATACCGCCCCACCGATTATGAAATTATGCAATACCTCAGCCATCATCACTATCATTTTTCGGCGAAAACCCACGAAGCAACGGGCACAACAATATCCGGCAAAAATCATGGCAGTTTCGGCCCGGATACCAGGCCTAAGTCACAGGAAATTCTACAACAAAGAACGATTTTTCATCTGCAATGGTGCCTAGCATGAGATTACCCATTTTTAGCCCAGCGTGGGGAGCCGCATAATGTATCAAAAGTTGTGACCCTTGCGACAAATACTATTTCCGCAGGACATTGGTGCAGCTCACCATTTTTTTCCACCACCCCCACTACCCCCGTCTTCGTAAAGGCCAGACATTCACCCAGTACGAAAAAAATCTCTACCCACCACTTACACAGCGAAGATTACCGGTAGAATTTGAGCCAGCGTATCCATAGCCACAACCCGGTATGCAACCATACGCAGTTATAAGTTAAGCAAACCGGACGTAACTATCACGCGACAAAATTTCCGCTCTGCCCAGAAAGCACACATATGACCGACCAGTTCCCCACCCTCCCCACCGGACTCCTCCCAGCCGACCCCCGATTCGGATGCGGCCCATCAAAGTTCGACCAGGTCAAATCGACGCCATCGTCACTGGCAGCCACACCATCATCGGCACCTCCCACCGGCAGCCAGCCGTGAAAAAAATGTGGTGGGTAGCATTCGCGCCGGGTTGGCGGAGTTATTTGCATTGCCGGCTGGGTACGAGATCGTTTGTTCGCTTGGTGGGGCCACAGCCTTCGGGACGCTGCCACGTTCGGACTCATCGCCAAGAAGTCGGGGCACTTGGCGTTCGGCGAGTTTTCGGCAAAATTTGCCGCAGCATCAGCAAAAGCCCCCTGGTTGGCTGAGCCTACGGTGATATCGGCAGAGCCAGGAGACGCCCCCAGCCCGCAGGCCATGCCTGGCTGCGATGTGATTGCGTGGGCGCATAACGAAACCTCCACGGGGGCCATGGTGCCCGGTAACCCCGGCCGGCGGACTCGGAGGGGTCGCTGGTGGTCATTGATGCAACGTCGGGTGCGGTGGGCTGCCAGTCGATATGTCACAGGCCGACGTATATTACTTCTCACCGCAGAAGTGTTTCGCTTCAGATGGCGGTCTATGGTTTGCCGCTATGAGCCCGGCCGCATTAGAACGTATTGCCGAGATCAATACGAGTGATCGATTCATCCCGGAATTCCTCAACTTGCAAACGGCTGTGGATAATTCCCGCAAGAATCAAACGTATAACACGCCAGCGGTCGCCACCTTATTGATGCTAGAAGACCAGGTGAAGTGGATGAACGATAATGGTGGTCTGGCCAGGATGGTGGCACGGTCTACCGCAAATTCAGACACTCTTTACCATTGGGCGGATCAGCGCGAAGAGGCGTCATGCTTTGTGAGTGACCCGAATAAGCGTTCGCTGGTTGTTGGTACCATTGATTTTGTCGACTCTATTGATGCAGCGCTTTTGGCAAAAATCCTACGCACCAATGGCATTCTCGATGTGGAACCGTATCGGAAACTTGGCCGAAACCAATTGCGGATTGGCATGTTCCCAGCAATCGATCAATCGGATATCGTCTTGTTGACGCAGGCAATTGATTGGGTGCTGGATCATGGTTATGCATCAGCAAGCTAACGAAATTTCTCCCTGAAATTATGCCCACCATGCAACTAAAAAGTTTAACTTTAAAGTAGCACTTTAGAGATAGGTTTTATATTTAACCGCATGGAGTCGGGTTTTTAAACCAACGTGGGCATAGTTGTGAGTTGAGGTAGGTACGAAAGTATCTGCGCATCTTCTGCCGTATTTTGTTCATAATCTTCATTGCATAAGGAGCTGGTGTCATATGAAGGAGCTCTTCCTGATCTCCGCCGAATCCACCAAGGAATCCTTGGTGTTACGCACTGAGGATGATGAACAATATTTCCTCGTCGTCACCGACGATTTACGCACTGCACTGGTGGGCGAATCGACACCATCGACCGACGGCACCGAAGCTAATCAGGAAACAGCAGATGCCACCAGCTCCGCAATCAGCTATCTTGCTCCCCTCCACCTCGCGGCCTCGGCCCGCGCAGGCACGGACAAGGAGGCAGATAGCGACACTGACAATGCCAAAAGATGACACCGACGCCACCACGCAATCGGATTCAAAAAAATCCACCACCTCTTCGCCCATCACCGCGGTTTATTCCTCCAGCATGAACCGCGCCGCCACAGCGAGAGACGCCAAGCTCAGCAAGCTCGACCCCCGACTGTCGGCGCCGCTGAAGATGACGCCCGGAGATCCAAAGCCGGATCCGTGGTGGGGCCAGTGTTGCCGAAATCGCCGCGGCGAATGATGTTCCCGAATCCCGGATCGAAAGCTACGCCCACCCGGTGCTGCTAGAGCGTTCCCAAAAGGCAGAAATGGCCAAACGCGCCCATCCGGTTCGTGATGATGGCCCGGCGCGGCTCACGCTGTGGGAGATCCTCGACACGGTTTTTACCGCCCGTGGCCTCGACGTTCGTAACTCCACCTGGGACTCTTACCGGGACACCACCGGCCAATGGGTGGTGACCGTCAGCTGGACGTCAGGGGCTGCGGAACACGTGGCTGAATGGTCGTACCACCAACAGGGCATGACAAGCGCTACCGCAGTGGCACGCAATGGTTTGGCGGCCAGCCTCATTGACCCAGATTTTGTGCCGCCGGTTCGTAACCTGTCGGCCATTACCTCCCCATTCCGGTTGTCACCGATGATATGATCGACGACCCCCAAAAGGTGCAGCAGATTTCTGCACAGCAGCAACCGGTGGTAAGTGAAGAAACCACAGGTGAAGCCATTCATGATTCCCCGCAAACCGCCCAAGCTCGACGGCGTCGTAAAGCGGTAACACCGCACTGGGAAGACGTATTGCTAGGGGTACGCAGCAACGCGAAACGCCCACGTAAGTAGGATGTTTTTATCACTTTTTATCGTCGGGGAGTTAACTTCCCTTTTTGTTTTTACTAAGGTCTTAACCACAGCAATACTTGCTACTGTCTGCGTAGAAAAAGGATAGATGCAGTGGATCATTCATCCCACGACACGGTAATCACCCTGTGGTTTGTCACCGCCACCCACCCGGAAAAGGTGATAGCAACCATGCCACGGGCGACCGGGGTTTCGGACGTAAGCTACTCTCGCAGCTCAATCCGCGGTGGCCAATCACTCCCATTGGGCAGTTCGCACTCAACCGCTCTGCTCAGCCTTCGCGTTCAGAATTTTATATTGCCGGTTTTCCGGGACTATCCATTATCCAAACGGTCGTGGATGATTTCACCATGATCTCCGGTATTGACCATGCCCTACGAACCGCTATCCCGGCCGAAAACGTGTATGTTATTGCCACTAATGCAGGCACAGTTATGGGGCGTTTGCGCACTGGTCGCACGGAAATCTCAAGCGAGCATTTGCCGCGGTCAACGAAAAAGTGTACGAAGACTTAGGCCTTGTGGAAACATTCGAAAGCTCCTATTGGGCGGGCTATCACACCACCGAAACATCCGGTCTCACGCTTCCATTCAGCCCCATCGATTTGGCCCTCCATGCCCCAACGCTCCTGGCTTGGCTTCGACATGGCTACCTGCCCAGACATCAATATAGTTGCCTACGCTGTGGATGGCCGCCCCGAACCAAAAATCACCTACCGGCAGCCCATCGACGCTAGACCGCTCACGGAGCGCACCACCACAAAAACTCAGCTTGGGCTCGACCAGAAGCACTGGCGAGTTTGATGACTATGAGCTTCCCGATGAGTTTGACGACGTCGACGGCGCCGGCACCAAATACGCGGAGGAAGCAGTCGCGCTCACTAAAAATCGGTGACCAAAACCAAAGGCTTTGCGGCCCGATTCCGGGAAAGCGCCTGGCCGGCATAGGTCACGGCCTGAAGGAGCGGCTACGACACACTGACCGGCCAAGCTCAAAGTCGAAGAAACCGGCTGCGCTCCCCCTGCCGGAACCGCGAAGCCCGCAGCAACAAAGGAAGCCACTAAGGACAAGAAGAAGGCGGATCACACCAACGCTAAGGCGGCCAAGACGGCGAAGACCGCGGCGAAAGCAACAGAAAGCAGCTCTACGAAGCAATCCACCCGAAGGCTGTCAGCACTCAAATCCATCGGTACAACCGATGCGATTGGAACCGATGCCATCACCAATAAAACGGCTAACCAGGACACCACACAGAGCAAAGACCAACAAAGTGCAGCAACACCAACAGCTCAACCGGCTACAACGGCGGCTACGAAAAATCATCCGACACCACCGAAACTATTGACTCTCAGGCAGTCAAGGCCGGCGTGAAGAAAGGCGCAAACCACAGCCAGTGCAAACACGCCAACAGACAAGCCGAAGGAAACAGCAGCACAAAAAAACAGAGGACACTAACGGCAAACCAACCGCCACGGCCACCGCCAAACCGACCACGGCGAAGACTAGCGCTGCCGCCACTGATTCGGCGAAGCCAAAAGGCAACGAAGGCACCCGCCAAAACCACTGCTAAGGCGGCCAAAGCCACAAAGACCGCAGTAAAGGCAACCAAGGCGGTCAAGAAAACCACCGCAAAAGGCAGTCAAGCGGACTACCAAGGCCACGGCCAAGGCAACGACAAAAGCCCCCGAAACTGCGGCTTTCCCTCCAGTGAATCGGCGACAGCTCCGAAAGCGACTTCGAAAGCGGGGATAAAAGTGCCGGCTAAACGTGTCGAGAGCACCGAAAAATGCTAAGGACTCAGCCCCCGCAGAAAAACCCCGAAACCAAGGCGTTTCCTGCCAAAAACCTCCCTGCGAAGGAGACCCCACAGAAGAAGCGCCGCACGCTCGGAACCCGCACCACCCGAAGCAAGAAAAGCTAGGAAACCATAGCGCTATTCACCATGGGGCATGCGGCCTCGCTGTCGCTCATAGAGTGCAATGGCGGCAGCGGTGGCCACGTTCAGCGAGTCCGTGCCAGCAGACATGGGAATGCGTGCCCGAATATCTGTTCGGCGCATGGTTCGTTCGGTCAATCCAGGCCCTCTGCCCCCACCAGCAGCGCAATCTTCTCATATGGCACACCATTGCCATCGTATAATGCCCTGATCTAATGGGACCGCATCTTCGTGAGGGTCAGTGATACTAACTGAAATCCAGATTCTTTCAGCTGATCTAAGCCATAATGCCAGTTTGTGTGTTTTCCTTCAAAACTAGCATGGGGCAGGCGAAGCACATGCCCCATGGAGACCCGAACAGAGCGGCGATATAGCGGATCAGCGCATCCATTACCAAATAGAATCGCATCAACCCCCAGCCCCGCGGCATTACGGAATATCGAACCTATGTTCTCATGGTCGCCGACTCCTTCTAGCACCACCACGGTGGTGGCAGTCTTGATGACTTCACTGAGGCTGAGTTCCGGTGCCCGATTCGCCGCGGCCAACAGGCCACGATGCATATCGTAACCTGCGACCTGAGCCAGGGTTTCCCGATCGAGTGAATATGTGTCAATGCCCGCCGCAAGATCGGCGATATGCGGCTGGGAAAGGAATTTGTCCAGCTTTGCTGGAAACCCCACCAGGGTGCGCACCGGGTATCGAGATGCGAGTAATCGTTCAACGATCAAGGGACCTTCTGCGATCACTAGTCCTTTGCCGCAGGGAAGATCTGGCCGATTATCGGAGTGTTTGAGGTCACGAAAGTCGTCGAGCCGAGGATCGGTGGGATCTGATATGTGGGTGATAATCATGGTGTTTAAGCGTATGCGATGGTCCCCGGCATTGTGAACATTGATTGTTGCTTGGCGGCTTGGCTATTACCAACCATTGCCAGAGATATCAGCAGCTCTGTAATTCGAGTGAGACATGCCAGCAGGCAACTCATAACAGTCTATGCTGTACCATCGTCGGTATTTCCTGGCGGAGGGCTATGACCTGAGCTCTTCCTCAGAAGTGGAGCTTTGCGGCCCTCCGAGGCCACAACCGCTGTCTTCAACCACTGGCCGCTGTCTTGCCAAGATGGGCATCGCTGCGGGTATCGCTAGTGATAAACCCGAACAAGCACGCCACGAGCACGAATCAGGCAGGAACTATGAACGCCAAGCCCCCTGCTGGCTTACGCAAAGCTCCACTTCTGCGCGTCGTCATAACATCTGGCTAGACGTTGAGTTAAAAGTGGAGCTTTCAAAAACCACCAGTATGGTCTTCTGACCTCAGCCCGCCATATCCAACCCTTTTTTCCGTACGGGTTCCCGGCCTAGATTCCAATTTCCGGGAGAACCATGAATCGGCAAAGCTCCACTTCCGCACCCACCACTCCCGTAGCCTCATGTCCTAATCCAGAAGTGGAGCTTTCCGCTCATCCCACCATGCTCCTACGTCCATGTTCCTGAATCCCTAGGATTCGGAAGATGCGAGACGCAGAAACCCCCAGCATCCATCTCACCGCATCCGTTTCGGGTTGTAGCGGGAAATTTGGAATAGGACTGGGGGTTCGTTCTGAAAGCTATCCGACTATCTGGCCATCCACAAAGCTTTCCAAGGTTGCCCGTTAAAAACCCAGCCGGACCGGCCTGGAAAAGCCGGTAAATAGTTAGCTCACTGCATTGAGGAGGGGTTAGCGGCAAAATACACCAGGAATAATGCCGAAAGCAGCCACATGATCCAGTGCACTTCCTTGGCCTTCCCGGCAGCCACCTGCATGAGAACGTAGGAGATGAAGCCCACACCAATACCGTTAGCAATCGAATACGTAAACGGCATAATCACAATGGTGAGGAACGCCGGCAACGCAATGTGGAACTGGGTGAAATCGATGTCACGGATTTGCCCCATCATGAGAGCCCCCACAACAACCAGCACCGGCGAAGCAGCCTCGATGGGAACAATCGAATACAGGGGGTTAAGAACATTGCCAGGAGGAAAAGCAGGCCGGTCACCACATTGGCCAGGCCGGTGCGTGCGCCATCGGCAATACCCGCTGCGGAATCCACATACACCGTGTTCGAAGACGCACTGGCACCGCCGCCAACGATAGCACCAGCGCCTTCAACGATCAGAGCGGTCTTCAGGGTTTGGCAGATTATCATTTTTCGTCGGTGAGTCCGGCCTGCTTGCCGAGCGCAGTCATGGTGCCCATGGCGTCGAAAAAAAGTTCGCAAGAACCAGGGTGAACAGGATCAGAACCGCAGCCAGCACTCCAATGCGGCTAAAAAGCCCCGAACAGGGAAACCCCACCCACGATCGACAGGTCTGGGATGCCACCAATGCTGTCCGGGAGAGTGGGGACCGCCAGATTCCAGCCGGTGGGCACGGATTTGCCGTCCACCACGGAGGGCCCGGCGTGGGTGATTGCTTCCACGATCATGGCGATGATGGTGGTAACCACAATGCCGATAAACAGTCCGCCGCGAACCCGACGCGCAACGAGAATGCCGCAAATGACAAGACCGATGACAAACACGAAAGTGGGCCAGGAGGAAATGGAGCCCCCAGTGCCCTAGTCCCACGGGAACAGTGGTGTGAGCGGAGTCGGGGATGCGTCGAACGAAACCGGCGTCGACCAGACCGATCATTGCGATGAACATGCCAATGCCGACACCCATTGCGGCCTTGATTTCGCGGGGATGGCGTTGAATACCGCCATGCGGAACCCGGAAAGCGCGAGGGCCACGATGATAACACCGTCGAGGACGACGAGCCCCATGGCCTCGGGCCAGGTGAGACCTTCGGTGGCAACGAGGGTGACTGCAACAAGGGTGTTGATGCCCAGGCCGGTGGCAATACCGAAGGGGTATTTGGCAATGGCGCCGAAGGCGATGGTCATAACGCCGGCGGCGAGGGCGGTGGCTGCTGCAACCTGGGGAACACCGAGGACGGTGCCGTTACTGTCGGCGCCGGTACCGAGGATGAGGGGGTTGAGGATGATGATGTAGGCCATTGCGAAGAATGTGACTACACCAGCGCGGATCTCGGTGCTCACGGTGGAGCCGCGTTTGGAGATCTCGAAGTAGCGGTCGAGGGCACTTGGTGTGTCGACCGCAGTGGTTTTTGCCATGGTTACTCCTGTTTTTATGGTGGTGTTGTCAGCTATGTCAGCACAAAAGAAAAATATTGTCGTAGATATTTTTGCGTTTTAGTGGTATTGCGATGACACTTGACAACAAATAGCAAAACTTCCACCTATCAGAATGGCACTTTACCTGCGTAAAGAACAAACTTTCTTGCAGTGAAAGTGATGCAGACAACATGATATCAATGTTGGTGGGCGACATTTAAAATATCGATGGGAATGGTTTTGTCGTCGTCGAAAGGCTCGGCGGTGGTTCCCAGGGGTTCCGGTTGGGGGGTTTCGGAGTGGGCGCCGCAACCGTAGGTGGCGGCAACAATGGTGCCGTCGGCGGAGTATTCGTTGGCACACACGCCAACATCGATGGTGGTGGCGAGCGGAAGATAGAAAGCGCAGGTGGCGCAGGTAAATGCAGCCCTGGCGTGCGTAGGGTGATTGCGGCCCGTGTTCACCGGTTTCCCAACGCTGGAGCGCTTGGCTCAGCCCGGTTTTCGAAAGCATGCGCGGCCGGTTGCTGCTTGTCGACGCCTTGTGCTGCTGGGTGATTGCCGCCTCGTCGGGATCGGTGGTGAGTCGGCTGTCGTCGATGGGGGCGGGCATGATGTCACCAGGGCCGAGATCCCCGGGTTGGATGCGTTGCTGGTAGGGAACCCATTCCGGGGCTTTCAGGGCGGTGCCACCAGGAACGAGGGCAAGTTCGGAAACGGTGATCCAGTGGGAGCCACGGGCGCAGGCGAGAACAACATTCCATTCCCACCCGGGATAGCCGGGCACGTCGGCAGCAAACCGGTGGGTGGCGGTGGTGGATTTGATGTGGGTTACGCCGAGATGGCGGCCGGCTCTGCCGTCGTCTAGCTCATTAATGGCGTTACGCGCAATGGTAGTTGCGAGTTTACTCAGGAGGGGCTGGCGTGGTTTTTTGCTGGTGTTACTTCTTCCGTTTGCATCATGTGGCACAGTTCCATTATTTCGCATGGGGGTTTCGTCATGCACATAATGGTTTTATGTTGACTATTCCACGTTTCATGTTCCCGGTGTCTGTCATAGCTGTGGTGGCGTTGATGTTGAGTGGTTGTGGTGGCGATGCTTCTCACAGGTCGCAAGCATCAGGGCTGTCAGCAGCCGCCGAAGCCACCCATGAGGTGGAGCGGCTGGGGGTTGAGGTTATTGCCAGGCACCCGTTTGATACGACGTCTTTTACTCAGGGGCTGGAGGTGACTGGGGACAAGTTGCTGGTCAGTACGGGTTGGGAGGGGAAGAGTCGGATTTATCACACCACTGTGGATAATGTGCAGTCGAATTCGCAGGATATTGATCGTCGTCAGTTCGGGAGGGCGCGACCCAGGTGGGGAATGTGGTGTGGGAATTAACGTGGCGAGATGGGGTTGCCTATAAACGGGACGCGGCAACGTTAGCGGAACTCGGTACAGCCAAATATGCCGGAGAGGGATGGGGGTTGTGTTCGTTTTTCTGATGTGGTGGTGATGTCAGACGGTACGGATGAGTTGCGGTTTCTGGACCCAGATACGTTTGCGGAACGGTCTCGGGTGAAGGTGACGCTTTCCGGCACGCCGGCATCTGAGCTTAATGAGTTGGATTGTGTCACCGGTGACAATGGGCAACGCCTGGTGTATTCAGAATGTGTTTTTGAGTACGGATATTTATCGTATTGATGCGGATTCGGGAAAGGTGACGGGGATTATTGATGCCTCGACGGTGCCGAATAATGCGGCATCAGATCCGAATAATGTGCTCAATGGGATTGCACATTCCAGGCAGCGACCGATTTTATGTAACCGGTAAACGGTGGCCAGATTTGTATGAGGTTCGGTTTGTGAAACCTACAAGCTAGGACGCTAGGATAAACTTCCATGAGTCGAAAATCACGCCGGAAAAACCTGCAGCAAATTGTGGCCCTCTTGGTGGCTGTTGTTGTGGTGGTTATTGCCTCGGTGGCGTTCCAGCGGTGGTGGAATAATCGACCCGGCCCCGAGCCCAAGGATGTGGCTATCACCGTCACGGTGAACGGCACAGAGCAGGAGGTACTTCCCTACAGCATTTGCGAGTTGGGAAGTGACTGTGTGGAGAATAAGGTCACGATGCTTGATGTTGCGGATGATGCCAAGATCAGCATTAAGGTGCCGCGATATGTTTATGACCATGAGTGGACTCAGTTAACCATTTACGATAATCCGGCGGCCAACGATGAAAAGCTCCATGGCGCGCACGAGCGGGACACGATTGAGGTTCCAGTGACTATCGACCCGGTGGGGGACAAGAAGGATGTTCGCCCGCGGCTGGTGGTGGTAGAGATCCGGTCGGTCATGATTGGGCATGACGCCCAGGGGGAGCAGACGCCCCAGACGGCCACATGGTCGTTGGGAATCCCGGAAAAGAAGTAACGCTCCCATCGAGAGTGAGACGTTGGCCATGGGAAGTTCCACTTCGAACGGAAGTGGAGCTTTTCACATCCACCTAAAACCCAGGAAACCCGTTTCTCCCCAGTAACTTCCCGGTTTGTTGCGATATAAATCACTCATAGTGTGTGGATATGGGCGCTAGCGTCCACCCTCAGAGTAGACTAGTGGCTGAAAGCTCCACTTCTGGACCACCTACAGGGGACGCGCGCGAGCCCAGGCTGGGAAGTGGAGCTTTCGAAAAATCCTAACGCCACCTGGCCACCGGTTTTGGTTTATACTTTTCGGTTTTTAATCACATGCCACCTCACCATGACCACCGATTTTTGGCATGCTGATCTAACCCTGGCAGACGAAAAGCTCCCCTCTGAACTCATCTTTGACCTCGTCTTTGGGCTCATATATTTTGGGCAGCCCTGGATTGTTGGTGGAGCTCCTGGTAGAGAAAACAAACACCAAGCTGTCCCTGCCGGCAGCTTGGTGTTTGTCGATTGTTGACGGTTCCTATATTACCCGTCCAACTCCTTAGCAATGATCCGTAGCGCTTCCGCGATTTGTTTCCCTTCTTTCCGGTCAGGGTAGCGACCGGCGGTCAGGGCGGTTGGACCCGTTCTTCCAAGGTGGTCACCATATCAGCGATAAGGGACCCTAATTCTTCCGGTGTGTATTTATGCTTTGTTTGCCGGTTTCGGGAGCGCGGGCGGGGTTCATCGAGGATCTTCACGCGCAACGCTTGCGGTCCGCGGGCGCCGGATGCGAAGTCGAAGTCCACACGTTGACCCCGGTGCAATTCGGTCACACCATGAGGAAGTACGGACTTGCCCACATAGCAGTCTTCGCCATCAGGGTTAGAGATAAAACCAAAGCCACGGTCCGGGTCATACCATTTCACTTTGCCAATAGGCATATCTTTCAAACCTTTCTATTAATACAAAAACTTTTTAAAAGAGTTACATGCTATCAGCAGTCATCTTAACGGCAATAACCAACGAGGTGGTTGGTCTAATGGAGATCACAGTAGATTCCTCAGGATTCCTCGATAAAAAGTGTGCGACATAACAGTGAACAAATGGGGGATTTGAATGAATTCTGGTGGCAGCAGATTAGACTGGCAGATAACGGAAAAATAACAACAGACCATGGAGATGTAATATGGATCACATATCTTGCAGTTTTCTATCGTGGCCTGCTAGTTTTATTCCGATCAAGACCACTTTTTGGTAACAACTTGGCTAAAAATGTGACAGAAACGTTATAAACCGTTACTGTTGAGCTAAGCACTGTTTCAGACCTTCGGTTCGTCTCCGCGAATCCCTATTGCCTTGGACACCGAAACTGAAACGTGAAGTGCGCTTGTGTAATTGGACCATTTCGAGGTGTACCACGAAGGACGCCCACTACTAAAAACATATATAGCAAGGCAAGGGTAAAGCCCACCACAAGCTTTAAACCAGTATGTCTGGTTTTAGCGGCAAACGAGAGGACTAGAACACTCATGGCACGACACGCACGTAAAACTGCATCCAAGTTCGCAAAGTTTGCAGCGTCCACGGTTGCAGTCGGCACGGCCTCTGCAATCTTCAGCCCCGCCGCCCACGCAGCCCCCGACTCTGACTGGGATCGCCTGGCACAATGCGAATCCGGCGGCAACTGGGCCATCAACACCGGCAACGGCTTCCATGGCGGTTTGCAGTTCACCGCCTCCACTTTGGAATGCCCATGGCGGCCAGCAATACGCCCCCTACGCCTACCAGGCCTCTCGTGAGCAACAGATCACCGTCGCCGAGCGTGTGCTTGCCAGCCAAGGCTGGGGCGCCTGGCCGGCTTGTTCCGCCAAATTGGGTCTAAACTCCGCCCCCACTCCTCGGGACACCGTATCGAACGCCCCGAGCCCAGTGCAGCAGGCTGTTGAGAACGCAATCGCTAACGCCCAGAACGATGCCCAGGCCAACACGCTTGCCTCCGACGCTGTTTACAACCTCGTCAAAGATCGTCTCGCTTCCTATGGCATCCAGGTGCCCGGCGAGGTCCACGCCTTCTATACTGCTAACCGTGGTGACTTCAACGCATTCTATACTGCTAACCGGCAAATCATCGACACGGCTGTTAGGGGATAATGACGTAAGAGCGCCTGATCAAGCATAAAAATCTCTACCTGCGGGTAGGGATTTTTTGCTTTTCGACGCCCACCGCTGGCACCGCACCGGCCTAAGAATCAGGTCGCTATACTGGTCCAGTATGCCCACCACCCCTTACTGTGCACACCCCCAGTCTCTCGAACGTCTTATCGATCTTCTCGACCGCCAACGCATTGCCCACACGCAGGTCAATGCCACCGACAATCCTCGTGCCAGCAATCAGGAGGTAGCCGTCCTCGTCTTACCGGACGACACCACCAAAAGCCTTTACCCCCAACTGCTGGCCGACTTTCCTAACCAGGGTTTTTGGCCCACGCTCGCCCACCCCCAGGATCCACAAAACCCCTGGTATCCCTGGGTTGATGGCGACCTGGTGGAGCCCAGCACTCACCTCATTTTTCTCCGACCTGCGCGACTTCTACCAAACTGCCGGCGTCGACTATTTCACCAGACCCACCGCCACCAATCCGCAGCTGCTTACCGACCCGGAATCGCTCACCGACGACGAATGGCTTGAAGAAGAGTTTTGGAACGGGCTCGAATTTCCGCCCCAACCCCGATGTCACCACCGCATTCTTCGACTCGCTCAGTCCTATCCCCCACCACACGGCCGTCGCACCCCCGCCAATGCCTGAAGAGCCGGGCCGCCTTGCTCATCACTCCAACCCACCGGCCGGCCGACGTGCCCGCCGCAGTCGGCTGGTTGGGGGCCTGCAATTACGATTTTTGCCGGCCACCATATTTCCGCCGTGCTCCGCAGTTGGGAAGACCGCTTCGGCGCCGTCCTCACGAGTCTTGACAGCCAGGACATGACCATGACGGTCCCGCCCCTCACGCTCACCGATGGCGAGCGCACATCGCTCGCTTTGGAGCATTATTTTTTTCTGCCGTTCCCTCATTGATGACACCACCACCTTCCGCCACCAATCGGCCGCACTCGCAACCAGCGACGCCCGGCGGTGGGTTTTTCCACTGGGAGTAGCTGTTATTATGGTGAGGTATGGATTTTCAACCCTGGCCGAATAAAATCATTCCTGTCTGCCCAAACCCGCATTCCCTTTCGGAGCTTACCTCCCTATTAATCGAATGAAGGTTCGAGCACGATATTTTAGAGACTAACCTTACCGACAATTCGTACCAAGTAGCAGCTGCGGTAGACCCGCACCCCAATATTGCCGGCCTATGGGGTCATTTGATTGCAACATTCCCCGAGCTGGGGTTCTGGCCGGTTCACACCGATGGTAGCCTTGATGAATTTTTTGACCCTGACCCCGACCGCATCGGCACGGCCGAAGAGTTTTTCGCCGAAAACACCATGCCGCTCTTTGAGAACCATTGGGAGCAGGGCTGGGATGCCCCTGATTTTCCCGAGCTCACCCCGGAACGGCTGCGAAGCTTCGCCGATTTCCACACCCGCACGTTCAGGACTGAGCCCACGATCAATACCGAAAAATCACATATCGTTGATGATGAGAACCTCGACACCACGCAACTGCTCATTACCCCGGTACCCCGGCCGGCTGACGTGCCTGCCACCATCGGTTGGCCGGGTGCCATTAACTATGATTACAGCGGCGCCAGCGTCTCTACGGTGTTGCGCAGCTGGGAAGACCGTTTCGGTGCCCTCCTCACTAGCCTGAGCTTTGCGGAAATGGACCTCAGGATCAGCAACGTTGCGCAACTCGCTGTGCTCACCCACGATGAGCTTGTCAACCTTACCCTGGAACACTATGTGTTCTGCCCGGATAGTCTCGATCAGGGAACATTGAAATTCCCCCGCTACCTGAATGCAATAAGCGGCAGCCCGCTCTGGCCATTCTGGTCTGGTGGGACTAGCATAGAGGGTCATGGAGTTTTCTACTATCACGCTCAAAGTCATTGAGAACGGAATCCGCCAGCAAAAAGGTTTTCCAGGGGATGAAAATCTACAGCCGTACGATCCCGGCAGACGACCAAACAACCATCACCCATCAACGGATATACACCACCCCCAAGGGTAATTTTGTCTTCCATCAGCACACTCGGCCCAATTGGGAAGGCTATTGGCGGGAAGATGAAAACCGCGTCATGCCGCAGGATATTGAGGAGTCTACGATGCTGAAGATATGCTCCAGCCTTGACGAGCTCGATGACACCATTCCCACCCCAGTGTTGGCGTCGTTAGCGTCCAAGGTGGCTCAGGACGAAATCGTCGAACATCTCGATATCTAGCCCATGGTAAAGACAAGGCCGACGCTCATGTCGAATGCCGGCCTCGATCGTGTGGGGGTTATTTATTAATTCGGGTATAGGGGTGGACGTATCCTAGTTCCTCGGCGGGAACCGGAATTCCACGTCACCGTAGGGGCTGTTCGCGCCCGCGAATTTTGCAAGAACTTCCGTAACATAATGGCCACCACCAGGTGTTTGTTTCGGCCAGCCCGGATCTACGTAACCCTTTTTCTCTAGATTTGCCATATCCTCATTGTTCCAAATCGCACGTCTAAAGTCACATAATTTTGGGGCCACGATAACGCGTTTTACGGGCAGGGGTCGCAAAACCCTACGCCGGATCACCCCACCAACCAACCCCATGCGTGGCAGCCCCCATACCACAAGGGTGAATCCCTTCGGCATGACCCGTCATCACCAGTGGTTTTTACCAGTCTCTCCCGACCATCATCCTCCCCCAATCCCCCTAGGTTTGCCGTGTGCATTCATGCGCCAACAACCCACGATGGGGTGCTATCAAACCTGTGGACACCCCCGCATAGATGACGGAACCGGGCATACCAACGGTATTTTTATACGATTATTGGTCGTGTGGATTCTTTTGGAAGGAACGGGGTATTATGACGATTTTTTCTTTTGATGTTGATGCCGATCACGCGCGGCAGAATAACGAGCTGCTCAAGGACGCTCGACGTTTGCAGATTTCCGCGGTCCTATTCGCCGCGATCCTGGTGGGAGTGGGTGTGTGGCTTCATCGGTTCCTTGGTGGCGTGCTGGGCATAGTGATATTGGGGGTGCTCGCGGTCCTGGCCTTGAGCAGTTTGGCGCTCATCATCATCATTCCCCGATACGTGGGGGACGCAGAATCGTTATACACACGATACCCCCTGTGCCCGGCAATGATTGCCAAAATAAATAGCCGCGACATGGTGTTATTGAGTTTAGTGAATGTAAATAGTGATCCTGACAGCACCCCACAGTGGGCATTGGCGGCCCGCACGGTGTCTCGCATTGAGGGTCACCAGCGCCGCCCCGGCGAACGGGTCCCTAGCGTCGCGGTGTCCAGCATGGAACAGCAGGCCCAGTTTCGCGAGGTCACTCCCCTACCAATCGCCTGGGGCACAACAGATCCTACGGTAATTCGAACAGCAATGCGAACCATTCCCGAAGCATCGTGGGATTTACTGCGCACCAATATGTCGCGGCTTGACGAGGTTTTGGCAACCCTCATAACCTACTCGCCCTAGATTAATCGAGAAAAGCTTTCAGAACCGGAACCTCCCCAACAGAACTCCGATAGCTGAAAGCTTATCGACGATAATCGCTATGCGATTACAGGATCGGCAGACCCGGGATAACTCGACCAGGAATGGTGCCGTGGTTCACAAGGAAGTTGTACACGGTGCCCCAGAATGCCGCAAAAATAGCCAGACCTGCGAGCTGGGAAACAATGCCGATAAGGGTGCTTATCACAGGGCCACTGCTCAACTGGGCAGAAGCAACGGGCGCAACGGCCGGGGCTGCAGCAAACATCACGGCCAGTGCGGTGCCGCCGGCAACGAGAGAACGTGTAACCTTCATGAGAATCCTCTTTCCTTGTAGGGTACTGATAGCCATCAATGATGACATCAAAAACGTTACAAAGATTTCCGGCCAAACACTAATAATAGCGCCTAATTACCCCCAAAAATTACACCTTTTATAAAAGGCTTCCTGATAAAATATTGAGCGCACACCAAATAAAACTTAAGGACATCATGAAGTCGGCGTGTCATGAATGGCGCACAACCATTAGGCGATGATCGTTAACCAATAATCATAATTCATCCGACTTCAGATTTTGCAACCCTTCGGGCGTCGTCAAGCTTGCGAAGCCCTTCGGCAAGAGCGCGGATAATACCGCAGACAGCGCATAAAACCACCGTCATGCCAATGAGTGCCGAAATAAACGATGACGAATCCGTACCATCAAAATACCAGGTCATAAATACTGCAATGCCGGCAGCTGCTCCAATTTGGGGAACAAGTGTTCAAAAAGACCACTGGCGGATCCTGCCAAATCGTGCGGCACAGCCGACAAAATCAGGTTAATGAGAATCGGCGCACAGAAGCCAACGCCCATGCCACCAATCAGAAGCACCACCGCATACTGCCAATACGCCGGCTGCGGATTGATATGCAGCAACCCCGCAAACGCCGCGGTGAACCCCGCTGACAGCGCCGCCCCAAGGACACAAAGAGCACGACCATGCCGTGCCTCGGCGGCAGTCGATACCCCGGAGGTCAACACCGAGCCCACCGCATATGGCAGCATGACCAGGGCAATTCCCCACGCCGACCGCTGCGATGTCTGGGCAACATACAGCGACAGGATGATAAACAAGGCACCAACCACCGAGAAAAACAGCAACGATGCCGCCATGCCCAGCGAGAACTGCCGCAGGTGCACATTCTGATCCTGAAACTTCCGCATCCCTGACACATACAGGAATGCATACAGCGCGGCGGCCAGCACCAAAGCCGGAAAACCCCAGGCAGGCCAGCCGGACGTGCTCATCAGGCTCAACGGCAACAGCACAAGCGTGGTCGCCACGGCCACCACGATCGCACCCAGCACATTAATGCCCTGCCGCACCGATGCGAGCGACTCGGGAATATACAAATAACCCAGCACAAACGCTACGACCGCAATGGGCACGTTGAAGAAAAACACCAGCCGCCAGGGACAAGTGAAAAGCATTCCAGCTCACCAAGACGCCACCCAATAATGGGCCAGCGATTGCGGCAAGGCTGAGCACGATGCCGTACATGCCGAACACCGCCGGCTGCTTCGCCTCCGGCACCGAAGCCTTGATGATCCCGAAAATTTGCGGAATCATCAACGATCCGACCAAGCCTTGGATGAATCGGAAGATCGCCAAGGCCATCCCGGTGGGTGCTACAGCGCATAACACCGTGGTCACAATGTAGCCTGCGACACCAATCAGGAACATTTTACGGCGACCATATTGGTCACCAAGCTGGCCGCCCAGGGCTAAACCCGCACCCAGGGCCAGCGTATTGCCAATGCTCACCCATTGCAGCACGGCGTGTGACGCGCCAAGTGAACTGGCAATCGAGGGAAACGCAACACTCACGCTGGTGTTGTCGGTAAGGTCAAGGAAAGCGGCAAGAAACACTGCCGAAATCCCCACGATAATCTGTCGCATGACAGACCTCCATTAGGTTGTTGTGGACACATGACCTGGCGCCTCGTTCGCCAGCTAGCCCCCGACCGACATGCGTGGACAACAACCATGAAGTTATTACGGCCCAATCTACTATCGGGTTCTCTCGGCTGTCAATAACAACTGCTACCCTGCCAGTGTGTTATGATCGGTGTCATGCGGCTATAGATTCTCGACAACCCCATGTCTGCGGCGGTTCCCGCCCGGTGGGTCCAGCTATTCTTCGAGGTCTATTATCATGCCCGCCAGCTTTGCTCATCTGCGTTTTGATGGCGTATCCGTTTCCTTTGGCACCCACCGTGTGCTCACCAATGTGTCCGTTACCGTACCCGCCCAAGGCGTCACCGGGATTATTGGGGAAAACGGGTGCGGCAAATCCACCCTGTTACGGCTCGCCGCCGGCCTTATGCCTGTCGACGCCGGAACGATCACCGCCGTCGCCCAGGTGGCACACGCCCCGCATTGGTTTTCTCCCCCAAACCCCTACAAGTCGCACCCCACGAAAAAATCGAACAAACACTCGAATCGGCCATAGCCTATCTGCGATCCATAACCCGCACGATTGAGCAAGCCGCAACGATGCTGGCGCGTTCCGATTCGGCAGCCGAAAGGGCCGATGCCGCGGATACCTATGCTGCGGCTTTGAGCAGGCAGAACGCCCTGAACGTCTGGGATATTGACGCCCGAGTCGACGCCATGATCGATGGGCTAGGGGCTGAGCCACCTGCCACGCCATCGACCTACCAGCCACCTGTCCGGTGGGCAACTCTCCCGCCTGGCATTGGCCTGCGTGCTCCTATCCAGCCCCGATATTCTCTTGCTCGATGAACCCACCAATCATCTTGATGACGCGGCCACCGATTATCTCCAAGACATGGTGTCTCACTGGCAAGGGCCGGTGCTGATTGTGAGCCACGACCGAAGCTTCCTTGATAATGTCGCCACCAACCTGGTGGACTTAGACCCCCGACCACTCCCCCACCAACAAGACGACGCGATCGAATACAACGGCATCACCCGGTTTAGCGGTACCTATAGTGACTACTTGCAGGTTCAGCGCGACGAACGCCGCCGGTGGGCCCAACAATACCGAGATGAGCAGGCGGAATTACGGCGGCTCAAGGATGTGGTGCGCGATAGTCACAGTGTGGGCCATGGTCATGAAATACCGCGAACCGAATCCCGAGCAGCCCTGGAAATTCTATGCCGATCGCAACGCCAAAGTAGTGTCGCGCCGAGTGACCAATGCCCGCTCCCGACTCGCCACGCTCCAACAGCAGCAGGTCAGCAAGCCACCGCGAGAGTTGCGGTTCGCAGGTTTTACGGCAGCCACTGGGATTGGAAATAGTGCTACCACCGGTGGCCTTGGCGAGATTGGTGGCGACGATGCGGTACTTGCGGCCACAAACGTGAGTGGTCACAGCGGCTATCACCAGTGTCCCTTGCGATTGAGGTTGGGGGCGCTGGCTGATTACCGGCGCCAACGGGGTAGGCAAATCCACGTTATTGCAGGTGCTGGCCGGTGAGTTGCCACCCACATCGGGGCATGTGACCAGGCTCGACGGCGTGCGGGTGGGATTACTCACCCAGGAAACTCGGCTACCAAGCCCACCGACCAACCAGCAGTGGGAACGGCCGTCTGCGTCACAGAAAAAAACCTGGTTCGGTGGACCGCTCGTCGAGCCTACGAACAAGCGGTGGGGATTGACCGTGCGGCCGAGGTGCCGTTAAGCACCTTCGGATTGCTGGCTGCCCGGGATGAAACCCGGGTGGTGACTGAACTGAGCGTGGGCCAGCAGCGCCGACTTGCGCTTGCTATTTTGTTGGCAAATCCACCTGAGGTGTTATGCTGGATGAGCCGACGAACCACCCATCGTTACGGCTAGTGACAGAGCTTGAGCAGGCGATTCCCGACTATCCGGGTGCGATTGTTGTGGCGTCGCATGACCGATGGTTGCGAAACACTTGGCAGGGAAAAACGATTGCACCTAGCCAGATAATAGCCACGTGGGGTTGACAGTCGGGGTGGATTTGCTACGCTATGAATGAATATAAAAAAATATTCATTCATGAATTGGCGCAGGTATATACATGCGAATGTTCACTTGGGCCGGAAAGGAATGCATCATGACCATCATGGGAGCTTGCCTGGTAGCCATTGGGTTGTTGGTGGTGATCTGGGGTGTCATTGAGACACATGGAGTTGATATGACCAACCTCGACTTTCTCTTTCTTCACCGGCGGAATTATTGTTGTGGCATTGGGGATGTGCCTTATTCCGCTCTGCCGCCGGTAGGTAAGGTCGCCGGGATTTGGCTGGCTGGGGTAGCAATAGCCTGGTATGTGGGGTGTATGGACATGGAGTTGATTGTCAAGCTGATGAGTTTTGTTGTCATCGCTGGCCTCGCGGCATGGCTCACAACCAAGCTGATATAATCGACCCGGGCTCCAAGTGGTTTCTACCTGGGGTTTCCTAAACACTATTCAATGACTATGTATGGGTTCGGGTAATCAGGATGGCTACAGAATCGGAGTTGCTTCAGGCTGCGCGCACTGTGTTTGCGCGGCATGGCTATAAGGCGGCGTCGATGTTGGAGATTTCCAGGAGGCCGGCATGGCGGTGGGGGTGTTTACACTTTTTACCGGTCAAAGTTGGCGTTATTTCAGGCTGTGTATTTTTAGAGAACGCGGATTCTAAGCGAAAAAAATCGCGGCGATGGTTGATTGGTCGGAGCCGAAGGAAGCGCTTTCTGCATATGTGCAGGCGAATGTTGCGGCGATCCGTGATAATAAGATTTTGGCGGAGTGGTATAGCAAGTCTCCGGGTGACGCATTGCGGAAGCAATATATGGACCAGCACGGGTCTGGATGCGTATTGGGGGAATTTTTTACCGAGAAGATTGCGGCGTGGCGGGAATCCGGCGAGTTACGTCCTGAGATTACCGACCATATGATTGAGGAACTGTTTTTACTTTTTCACTATTGTGGACGCATCTGGTGATATCAGCCAGGACACTATGCAGTTATGCATCGATGCGACGTTAGAAAAGCTTTTCGACAGCCCCCTACCCTAACCCTTGGAGTGTACTCCAACGCAAATAGAAAAAGGGAGGGCATAAAATAGGTGTGGGGTGTGCTACCCTCCTCCTTCCTTGGAGGATTTTGGCACACCCCACACATCATGATTAAGTTATATGTGTTGGCGGTGTCTTACTCTCCACAACCCCACGATTGCAGTACCATCAGCGCAGTCAAGCTTAGCTACCGGGATCGGAACGGGACCGGGCGTACCCTCGACGCTAAAACCACCAACACAAACCTTTGATACAAACCACCCCCACACCCCACTAGGGGTACGGGCAGCGTGTTGCGTCAAACACTGTACAACAAACACAAACACAACAATCATTTCTTCATTCTTTTGCGGCAAACACATCATTCTCGGCGCATTACTGCTATTCTTGTCGCCCACACGTGAAAAAAACACTAGGTGTGTTATTTTTGTGTCGGTATATTAGTACCAGTCACCTCCAACACGTCACCATGCTCACAGCCCTGGCCTATCAACCCCATCATCTACAGGGAACCTCAACAGAAACCTCATCTCAAAACAGGCTTCCCTGCTTAGATGCTTTCAGCGGTTATCCCTCCCGCACGTAGCTAACCAGCCATGCCACTGGCGTGACAACTGGCATACCAGAGGTACGTCCATCCCGGTCCTCTCGTACTAGGGACAGCCTTCTTCAAGTTTCAACGCGCGCGGCGGATAGAGACCGAACTGTCTCACGACGTTCTAAACCCAGCTCGCGTGCCGCTTTTAATGGGCGAACAGCCCAACCCTTTGGGACCTACTCCAGCCCCAGGATGCGACGAGCCGACATCGAGGTGCCAAACCATCCCGTCGATATGAACTCTTGGGGAAAGATCAGCCTGTTATCCCAGGGTACCTTTTTATCCGTTGAGCGACACCACAACCACACGTCGGTGCCGGATCACTAGTCCCTGCTTTTCGCACCTGCTCCACCCGTCAGTGTCACAGTCAAGCTCCCTATACACTTACACTCACCATCTGATTGCCAACCAGACTGAGGAAACCTTTGGGCGCCTCCGTTACCATTTAGGGAGGCAACCGCCCCAGTTAAACTACCCACCAGGCACTGTCCCCAACCCGGATCACGGGCCAAGGTTCAGGTACCCAATCACACCAGAGTGGTATTTCACCTGCGACTCCACCACAACTAGCGTTATGGTTTCACAGTCTCCCACCCTATCCTACACAAGCATGACCAAACACCAATACCAAGCTATAGTAAAGGTCCCGGGGTCTTTTTCGTCCTGCCGCGCGAAACGAGCATCTTTACTCGTACTGCAATTTCACCGGGCCTGTGGTTGAGACAGCAGGGAAGTCGTTACGCCATTCGTGCAGGTCGGAACTTACCCGACAAGGAATTTCGCTACCTTAGGGATGGTTATAGTTACCACCGCCGTTTACTGGGCTTCAATTCTCCGCCTCGCACACACTAGGCGTGCTCACGGGTCCTCTTAACCTTCCAGCACCGGGCAGGCGTCAGTCCGTATACCTCAACTTCCACGTTTTCGCACTGGACCTGTGTTTTTAATAAACAGTCGCTTCCCTCTCTCCTCTGCGACCACCACCAGCCAATTCGCTGTCAGCAACCAGTAATGGTCCCCCTTCTCCCGAAGTTACGGGGGCATTTTGCCGAGTTCCTTAACCACAGTTCACCCGAACGCCTTAGTATTCTCTACCTGACCACCTGTGTCGGTTTCCGGTACGGGCCATGCACGCACTCGCTAGAGGCTTTTCTAGACAGCACAGGCACACTAACTACCACCACAACTGGTGTCCGCATCACGCCTCACCTTTATATGTGGGGCGGATTTCCCAACCCCACAGGCCACACGCTTGCACTCCAATCCAATAAGGAAGCCTAGCTACCACTCTGCGTCACCCCATCACTTGACTACTACCCACGAAGATCCCACGCACCCACACACACCAACCAAAAAGACCAGTGCACGCAGGCGGGCGGTTAGTACCATAAGATTCATCACTTGTCGCACGCACACGGGTACGGGAATATCAACCCGTCATCCATCGACTACGCCTGTCGGCCTCGCCTTAGGCCCCGACTCACCCTGGGAAGACAAACTTCACCCAGGAACCCTTAGTCATCCGGCGGATATGTTTCTCACACATCAATCGTTACTCATGCCTGCATTCTCACTCGCACACACTCCACCACCTGTCACCAAATAGCTTCAACACATGCACGACGCTCCCCTACCCAACACACCAAACAGTGTGTTGCCGCGGTTTCGGCGGTGTACTTAAGCCCCGCTACATTATCGGCGCAGAACCACTCGACCAGTGAGCTATTACGCACTCTTTCAAGGATGGCTGCTTCTAAGCCAACCTCCTGGCTGTCTTCGCGATCCCACATCCTTTTCCCACTGAGCACACCCTTTAGGGGCCTTAACCGACGATCTGGGCTGTTTCCCTCTCGACCAACGGAGCTTATCCCCCGCAGTCTCACTGCCGCACCCACATTGCTGGCATTCGGAGTTTAGCTGATGTTGCTAAGATTATCGTCCCGCTCAACCAACCAGTAGCTCTACCTCCAACAAGCACACAATGCGACGCTGCACCTAAATGCATTTTCGGGGAGAACCAGCTATCACGGAGTTTGATTGGCCTTTCACCCCTACCCACAACTCATCCCCTCAGTTTTCAACCTAAGTGGGTTCGCGCCTCCACAAAGTCTTACCTCTGCTTCACACTGGCCATGGGTAGATCACCCCGCTTCGGGTCCAGAACATGCCACACACACCCTAGTTAGGATTCGCTTTCGCTACGGCTCCCCACACTCATGGTTAACCACGCAACATGCCACTGACTCGCAGGCTCATTCTTCAAAAGGCACGCCACCACCCCACCCAAAAAAAAGGGGGGGCTATGACGGATTATCAGCACATGGTTTCAGGTACTCTTTCACTCCCCTCCCGGGGTACTTTTCACCATTCCCTCACGGTACTTACTCCACTATCGGTCATGCTAAGTATTTAGGCTTACCGGGTGGTCCCGGCAAATTCACGACAGATTCCACGAGCCCGCCGCTACTCAGGAAACACAACAACCCCGTAAGTGAGTGTTTTCGTGTACCGGACTCTCACCGTCTCTGGCAGGCGATTCCACACCACTTCCACTAACACACACCAACAACAGCACCAGCCAAGGTAGAACCAGTACGCCGTGCTCCTCCAACCCCGCATGCGTAACCCCTACCCGGTATCACACGCACACGGTTTAGCCTTATCCACGTTCGCTCGCCACTACTAGCAGAATCACTCTTGTTTTCTCCTCCTACGGGTACTAAGATGTTTCACTTCCCCGCGTAACCCCCCAACCAACTATCTTCTTCACTGGCGGGTGACCACACATAACCATGGCCGGGTTTCCCCATTCGGACACCCTCGGATCAACGCTCATCAGGCAACTCCCCGAGGCTTAACGCAGCCTATCACGTCCTTCATCGGCTTAGCATACCCAGGCATCCACCATGCGCCTAAAAAACAAAAAACACAATTTATCACGCACAGACAACAAAAAAATACCAAGAACAAAACCACAAAAAGAAAAACAAAACAACAACAATAATTATTGTTGTTATTTTTATCGCATTCGCGTCCACTATACAGTTCTCACACAACACACCACCCCACACAACACCCACCAAGGGATCTTGCCTACTAGGGGTGATTCTATAGAACAACAACCGTGCTGCCCTAGACACCCAACAGCATGCCACACAACAAAACAAACCAAAACACAAACACACTCATCCTTGTTTCACTGATCCCAAACCCCACACATGAAATGCGTGCGATACCTGTCTTCACCTGAAAACAAAAACTCTGTCACCAGCCTAGTGCTAACCAGCACCCAACCAAGTAACAAAACAAATACTCTATTCTCCTTAGAAAGGAGGTGATCCAGCCGCACCTTCCGGTACGGCTACCTTGTTACGACTTCGTCCCAATCGCCAATCCCACCTTCGACCACTCCCCCCACCAAACGGTGGTTAGGCCATGGGCTTCGGGTGTTACCAACTTTCATGACGTGACGGGCGGTGTGTACAAGGCCCGGGAACGTATTCACCGCAGCATTGCTGATCTGCGATTACTAGCGACTCCGACTTCATGGGGTCGAGTTGCAGACCCCAATCCGAACTGAGATTAGCTTTCAGCGATTCGCTCACCCTCACAGGCTTGCAGCGCGTTGTACTAACCATTGTAGCATGTGTGAAGCCCTGGGCATAAAGGGCATGATGATTTGACGTCATCCCCACCTTCCTCCGAGTTAACCCCGGCAGTCTCTCATGAGTCCCCACCCTAAACGTGCTGGCAACATAAGACAAGGGTTGCGCTCGTTGCGGGACTTAACCCAACATCTCACGACACGAGCTGACGACAACCATGCACCACCTGCACACCAACCACAAAGGGAGGTACGTATCTCTACAACCGTCTGGTGCATGTCAAACCCAGGTAAGGTTCTTCGCGTTGCATCGAATTAATCCACATGCTCCGCCGCTTGTGCGGGCCCCCGTCAATTCCTTTTGAGTTTTTAGCCTTGCGGCCGTACTCCCCAGGCGGGGCGCTTAATGCGTTAGCTACGGCACAGAAACCAAACCGGTCCCCACACCCTAACGCCCACCGTTTACAGCATGGACTACCAGGGTATCTAATCCTGTTCGCTCCCCATGCTTTCGCTCCTCAGCGTCAGTTACTGCCCAGAGACCTGCCTTCGCCATCGGTGTTCCTCCTGATATCTGCGCATTCCACCGCTACACCAGGAATTCCAGTCTCCCCTACAGCACTCTAGTTATGCCCGTATCGCCTGCCACCCCGAAGTTAAGCCCCGGAATTTCACAGACGACGCAACAAAACCACCTACGAGCTCTTTACGCCCAGTAATCCGGACAACGCTCGCACCCTACGTATTACCGCGGCTGCTGGCACGTAGTTAGCCGGTGCTTCTTAACAAAGGTACCGTCACCACACCCAAAACAGGTGCGGCTTCGTCCCTAACGAAAGGAGTTTACAACCCGAAGGCCGTCATCCCCCACGCGGCGTCGCTGCATCAGGCTTGCGCCCATTGTGCAATATTCCCCACTGCTGCCTCCCGTAGGAGTCTGGGCCGTATCTCAGTCCCAATGTGGCCGTCCACCCTCTCAGGCCGGCTACCCGTCGACGCCTTGGTAGGCCATTACCCCACCAACAAGCTGATAGGCCGCGAGCTCATCCTGCACCAAAACAATAATCTTTCCACCATGAGACACTAAACCATGGTCCTATCCGGTATTAGACCCAGTTTCCCAAGCTTATCCCGAAGTACAGGGCAGATCACCCACGTGTTACTCACCCGTTCGCCACTCGAGCACCCCCACCAAAGGTGAGGGCCTTTCCGTTCGACTTGCATGTGTTAAGCACGCCGCCAGCGTTCGTCCTGAGCCAGGATCAAACTCTCCAAAAAAACAAACAAAAAACAATAACAGGCAAAAAACAAAGAAACCAACAAAACAAAAACAAACAAACACCAAAAACCATTCAGTGCCCGCGTTCATGTTCATATACAAAACAAAGTTTGCTTCATCAAATGACACACTATCGAGTTCTCAAACAACACTGGCATACTCCCGCTTCCAACTTTTAAAAGCCGTAAGCGCAAAGCAACCTTGGTCAGTTTAGCCAACAAGCATAAAACTTGTCAACTTCGCTGGTCATCAGCTTGGCGACTGCCTCGCTGACTCACACAAATTTACACACACAACCAGAATAATTACAAACGTACAGCTCAGAAGCACATTTTCTTTAACCTGGACATCAAGCGTATAACATTTTCACCATAATGTTAGTGACTAACATTATGGTGTAAGATAGCGGGCATGGAGACTGATGCATCATGACGCCCTCACCTAAATGGGATCGGACCCACACGCACATACAATTGGCCGCCCTGGAACTCTTTACTCACCAGGGATATTCCGCCACTACCACCGCGCAAATCGCGGCTGTTGCCGAGGTAAGCCAGATGACGCTCTTCCGCCATTTCCCCACAAAGGAGTCGCTAATTCTGCAGGATCCATTTGATCCGGCGATCGCGGAAGCCGTCGAAAAGCGCCCAGCCAAGGAAGCACCGCTTCGCGCAATCACCGCCGGAATCCAGTCGCTTCTCGATACCTTCACCCCGGACGTCGAAGAGCAATTGCGTACCCGGCTGCGCATCGTGGCCGAGAATCCCGAATTGGCAGCGGCAGCAATCCACAGCAATGACGAAACAATTACCGCGATCGCCACGGCGTTGACTGCCCGGGGCGTCGACAAGCTCACGGCAACCGCGTTGGCAACCGCAGTCATTGCTGGGCTGACCAGGGCGTTAATAGATTGGAGTACGCACATCAATCGGCCGCTCATGCCGACGTTGCGCGGTGTTTTACATGCTTTGGCGGGCACTCATGCTTGAGCTACACAACGTTACGGTGACAAGCCGCGGCATTACTCGCCTCAATTTTTTTCGGTGGCGGCAGGCGAGATCGTTGCGCTCATCGGCCGCAACGGCGCCGGCAAAACCACACTGTTACGGCTCGCGCTCGGCCTCATCCACCCCACCGCCGGCACGGTTCGCCGCACCGTGGGCAATGGCGATATCGGGCAGCTTATCGACGCGCCGTTTTGCTATCCCGAGTTGACCGTGGCTCAAAACCTACGCATGCATGCTTGGTTATATGGCATCGACCCCTGGGCGCGTTACCGACTCCATCAACCGGTGGGAGCTGCAACCATACCGCAATCGCTCCTTTCGGAAACTATCGCTAGGAAACAAGCAGCGAGTGGGTTTAGCTGGGGTATTTCAGCATCAGCCGCAACTTATCGTGCTTGACGAGCCCACTAATGCCCTTGATCCGATGGGAATAGTCACCCTGCGCACCGTCGTGAAAGAACAGGCAGCCGCGGGATGTGGCGTGGTGGTCAGCAGTCACCATTTGGACGAGGTGGCAGCCATTGCTCACCGCATTGTCGTGGTAAATTCCGGGCGCATCATTACGGAACTGTCCCCCACCACCCCACAATTGGAAAAACCGTTTCTTTCAGGCCATTCTTGCAGACGATCAATCAAACGCCAATGTAAACAATTAGGCGATAAGTTGGGAGAGTTTCTATGTCATCTTTTCGTCACTCGACGTTAATAATTACGGCGAAAGCCGAGACCCTCAAGGTAGCAAAATCCGCAACGGCACGGGGAGTCACCGGCGCAATGCTGGCCGGAATCCCACTGATTGTTTCGGCAATGATGATCGCTATCGCCCACAACAATCCGGTCATTCTCGCCAGGGGGAGCTGCCGCCACTCATGATGGGAATGGGTTCTTCTTTGTAGCGACACAGATCACGGCGGCTGCGGAAATATTGGGTTTTGGCACCATGATCGCCTGGATATATGCCCGAGAGTTTATGGATAACACCGCCATCGGATTGGCCATGCTGCCGATGAGTCGGCACATCACTATGACAGCCAAATTCCTGGTTTATGCAGCATGGACCCTTGTCACTCATCTGCTACTCGCCATCGTGATGCTGCTGCTCGCCGTGGGATTCCGCTTTGGCTTCCCCACGGAAGCACACATCCTACGGTTTCTCGTGTTGGGCGTACTCACACTCCTCGCAACTCCTATTATTGCGTGGGTTTCCGTGTGCACTCGTTCCCTTATCGCCGGCTGCGGCACCGCCCTTGCGCTGATTATTCTCGGCCAATTTGGTGCCCTATTGGGTACTAATAGCGGCTGGGTGCCACCAGCCGTCCCGGCATTATGGGCGTTGCAGACCATTCCGACAACCACACCACAGCTGCTGGTTTTCCTGGCATTATCGGCAGGATTCGCCGCTCTCACCTACGCCCGGTGGTCCCGCATGCAGCTTGCCTAACCCCCACCTAAGCACCAACGCCGGCTAAGGGCCGAGACTATCTGGGGGCTGGGTCCGCAGGCCCGGAGACCCGTTCAATTTTGGCCCCCAATTGTTGGAGGTTCTCCACAAAATTCGGATACCCCCGGTCAATGTGATACACATCGTGCACCTCGGTCTCGCCATCGGCGCACAGCCCGGCCAACACCAGGCCGGCGCCCGCTCGAATGTCCGAACTCCACACCGGGGTGGACGATAATTGTTCCACACCGCGCAGCACCACATGATGCCCGTCAACCGTGGCGTCCGCACCCAACCGCATCATTTCGTCAACAAACCTAAAACCGGGCCTCGAAAAATGTTTTTCGGTAATAACAGAGGTGCCTTCCGCGATGGCTGAAATGCCGATGGCCATGGGCTGCAAATCCGTGGGAAAGCCGGGGAACGGAAGCGTCTGGTAGTCAACGGCCTTGGGCCGGTGCGGCATGTTCACCCGAAAACCGTTTTCGTAGGAGGAAATCTGGGCACCGGCAAACTTCAACATCTCTAGTGGGAGGTGCAGGTGTCGAGGCGCGATCCCGCTCACGGTAATATCACCCTGGTCATGGCAGCCGCATAAGCCCAGGTGCCGGCAACGATTCGGTCGCCAATAACCTCATGCCGCGTGGGGTACAGCTTATCCACCCCGTCGATTACGATGGTGGGTGAGCCTTCACCGGTCAGCTGCGCCCCCATTTGCCGCAGCATGACGCAGAGGTCGACGATTTCCGGCTCCCGGGCAGCGTTCTCCAGCACTGTGCGCCCCTCGGCCAACACCGCGGCGGTCAGGATGTTTTCGGTGGCCCCCACAGAGGGGAAATCCAGTTCGATTTCGGCCCCCACAAGCTTGGTAGCTTCGGCCACCACAGCACCGTGGCGAATGTAGGTGGTGGCGCCCAGCTTTTCCAAACCGGATTGGTGCATGTCTAGCGGACGGCTACCGATGGCGTCGCCACCGGGCAGCGCCACTACGGCCCGACCGGTTCGGGATGTGAGCGCCCAAGCACGCACACCGAGGCACGGAATTGTCGCACGGCGTCGAAATCGGCATCGGAGCTCACAGTGGCGGGGGTAGTGATGCGGACAGTTTCGTGGTCAACAGAGACCTCGCAGCCCAGGCCTCTAAGAACTTCCGCCATGAGCGGTACGTCAAGGATTTCCGGGCAGTTTGTAAGTGTGGTTGTGCCCTCTGCCAGCAGCGCCGCCGCCATGAGTTTCAGCACGCTATTCTTTGCGCCGCTTACTTTTACTGAGCCTTCCAAGCGTGCACCGCCTGTCACCAAAAATCGATCCTTCACAACAGCCCAGCATATCGAAGTATTCGCGTATTTTGGTGTTATGGCTGTTCATCTCACCAAAATCTATACCCGCACCGGCGACGACGGCACCACTGGTTTGTCCGATTTTTCCCGAGTGCCCAAAACCGATCCCCGCCTTGTCGCCTACGCCGATTGCGAGGAGGTCAACGCCCATATTGGCGTGGCACTCTCCCTAGGATCCCCGTCAGATAAGGTTGCGGCAACGCTGCGGCGCATCCAAAATGAGCTTTTCGACGCCGGAGCCGACCTAGCCACCCCCGTCACTGATAAGGATTTGGGGTATAAGCCGCTGCGAATCACGCAGGAATACATTGACCGTCTCGAACAGGATTGCGACGCCTATAACGAGTCACTACCCAAGCTCGATTCGTTCATTCTGCCCGGCGGCACCCCCACGGCGTCGCTGTTGCATATTGCCCGGATTACGGCTCGGCGGGCGGAACGGGCCGCATGGTCGGCGGTGGAATCCCACCCCGACACCACATCGGTTCTACCGGCAAAATACCTCAACCGGTTGTCCGATTTGTTGTTTATCTTGTGCCGGGTGACCAATGACGCAAACGATGTGAAGTGGATTCCCGGCGGCGAGCGTTAATGGGGTAACACCAATCATATAAGCGCACGTAAAGGTGGGGGCGGCAAGTACGCCAGCCCCACCTTTTTTTCGACAGTAGGTTACCTGGATATGGATATAGCTCTTATGGCAATGCTCCAATCCGGCGAGCGGCATTCACTGCTTCGTAACGGGTGTGCGCGCCCAACTTACGCATGACGGAACGCAAATAGCTTTTTCACGGTTTCGGCGCCAATTCCCATTTCCTCCGCGGCCTCGACGTTGGTATGACCAAGGGCCACGCATGAGAGCACGTCGAGTTCCCGGGCGGATAGTTTGGTGGTTTGTTTGACTCGAACCGGGGCCACCATTTGGTCGCACAAATCTTCTAGTTCCGCGCGAATATCATCTTGTTCAATCCGATTGGCAAGCATACGAAGCTTGGAGTGGGTGGAACGAATCTGTTCCCATTCCGCACCATTCATCATGCGGCCTTGCTTGGGGCAGCACCACCACGAACCCCTTCGGCACGACGAGCGGCAGCATTGACCGCCAGATCCTGTTCCAGGCTGCGGGCAGTCATGGTGACTTCTTCGATGACCTTATCGCCCAGTCGAACAGGAGAGTGAACACCGACATAAAGTACGCCACGGATTTCCCTAGTAACAATGACGGGAACGGCAACAATAGAATGCAGCCCTTCGTCCTGGATGTAGGGTATCCAGCTCATGGGAGATCACATTGGCACGGGTGTAGTCCGAGACACCAACCGGTCGCCGAGTGGTTAACACCCTGCCGCCCACGCCAATGCCTGGCTCAATGACAAGGTTTTTGCAGTGCCGGGGTTCGTAACCCCACCCATTGATTGATCTGCAACCGATTATCCGCCAAAACCGTTGCATACATCGTTACTGGAATACCCGTTGCTGTTTTTAAGCGACGACAATGCTGAGCGCACGGCATCTTCGTCATCTTTCATACGCTGAATCTCCACCATTTTCCTCCTGTGTGTAGCGCATGGTTCCTTGTTACTTCAAATCGCACTCACCCTAAAGTTGGTTACATTTCCATATAAGTTTGGTTAAAAATCTAAATATATGGAGACACGTGTCCACCCTCAGAGCCAGTTAACAGTTTGCTTCAACAAAGAGAAACAAGTTTTTCTGCCACCAGCCGTACACCCCCGCGCGGTGCGGTAAGCGTTGGTGTGCAACTTTGGAAATTATAACCATGAGATAGGGGGTAGCGAAAGTGAATCGAAATGCCCGTTTTTCTCCCATGATGTCCACTTGATACACCCGGTGGGGGTAACTTTTGGACAAAATAGCCCCAATTTTCACATAAATTCTCATGAATAAAAATCAAAATGACACAACGAGAATTACCCCAACCCCCTACAAATGATTAGGGTCACAAAATATGGTTCTAGCAGAGATTTCACCCCTAACAGGGGCACTCATTTGCGGGTAGTCTGACGTATTTTTGCCCTCAATAATGATGCTTTCTACGGGAAAAAACAGCACTTTTTGCGGTTAGTGAGAGCCCGGACAATTTGCCACAAAATCCAACAATCGGTACCCAAAAACCAAAAAAATCTGCACGCGAAAAACTCGCCAAAAAAAGTGCTAAAAGTCACTAAAAACTGGGGCCCTCGGCATAGAAATTGCCGATGAGTGGTTGCCACAACCATGCTTCTGAATCGATCTACATTAGACCATTACTTGAGGTCAACGACCCGCAAATCAGCAATTTACATCATTAAACCAGGATTTATAATTCAATCGGAATAATTTACCAAGCCACGATCCGCACCGCATTATGACAAGTACTACTCACACTAATCGCCCAACCTATCCCTGGCCGGACCGAAACACCAAAATTCCAAAGAATTCTCCCCCTTATCGTCGCCCCCATCAAATGTGATGTTTTTCCGTCGTAAAGCAAGTAGGCACAAGCGTCAAGCGACAGGGGAAGCGCTTATGCTATTTGACAAAATGGTCAAACAGTCTTTAACCCACTGCTTATTACTAATATAGACAAGTTGGTCTGTACTTGACTAGACATAGCAGTCTAGTTTTCTGTTATACTTGTCCGCAGTCTTTACTCTTACGTAATCATTTTCCATGGCAAGGAGCAGTTTTACATGGCCAAGATTTACAACGACATCCTCGAAACCATCGGCGGCACCCCCCTGGTCCGCCTGAACCGGTTGGATAAGGATTTACCCGGCAATGTGCTGGTCAAGCTGGAGTTTTTTAACCCGGCAAACTCGGTGAAGGACCGCATCGGTAAGGCAATTGTGGATGCCGCCGAGGCTGCCGGCGAGCTCAAACCGGGTGGCACCATCGTTGAGGCCACCTCCGGCAACACTGGTATCGCCCTGGCCCTGGTGGGCGCCGCCCGCGGCTATAACGTAGTGTTGACCATGCCGGAAACCATGTCGCTGGAACGCCGCGTGCTGCTGCGCGCCTACGGTGCAGAGATCGTGCTCACCCCGGGTTCCGCTGGCATGCAGGGTGCTGTGGACAAGGCAAACGAGATCGTTGCCGAGCGCGGTAACGCCATCCTGGCCCGCCAGTTCGCCAATGCCGCCAACCCGGAGATTCACCGCAAGACCACCGGCGAGGAGATTTGGGGCCGACACTGACGGCAATGTGGATGTTTTCGTGGCTGGCATCGGTACCGGTGGCACCGTAACCGGCGCCGGCGAAGCTCTGAAGAAGCATAATCCTGACATCAAGGTGTACGCAGTCGAACCCGAGGCATCCCCATTGCTGACCACCGGCAAGGCTGGCCCGCACAAGATCCAAGGATTGGGTGCTAACTTCATCCCTGAGGTCTTAAACCAGAAGATCTATGAAGAAGTATTGACCGTCTCTAACGAGGACGCTATCGCCACGTCACGGGCCTTGAGCGCATCCGAGGGCATTCTTGGCGGTATCTCCGCGGGCGCCAATGTGAAGGCCGCCCTGGAGTTGGCGGCTCGCCCCGAAAACGAGGGTAAGACCATTGTGACCGTCATCCCGGATTTTGGTGAGCGCTACGTTTCCACCGTGCTGTACGAAGATATTCGCAGTTAATATCGCGTCACGCAACGTACCTAGCTCCTCTCGCCAACATTGCCAGCGAGGGGAGTTTTTCTATGCCGGCTATGCGGTAGGTTTCGCGTCGGTGTCTCCCGACAGGAATATCCCGGCGCGCACTGTTGTTGTGTGTTGGTAACTCCAGAAATTGTCCTACAACCAATCATTCGTGAAAGAGCATGTTCAAGATTATTTCAAGCATTAAAGAAGATTTAGCCAATGCCCGGGATCATGACCCGGCCGCCCGGGGGGATGTAGAGAACGCGATTGTTTATTCCGGTTTGCATGCCATTTGGGCGCATCGGGTGGCTCACTGGTTATGGGTGCGGGAGTTCCGGGGTCCAGCCCGGGTGTTGTCGCAGTTCATGCGGTTTTTGACTGGTATTGAGATTCACCCGGGTGCGAAGATTGGTCGTCGGTTTTTTATTGACCATGGCATGGGGATTGTCATTGGGGAGACCACCGAGATTGGTGATGGTGTGATGTTGTATCACGGGGTGACGTTGGGTGGTCAGGTGCTCACTCAAACGAAGCGGCACCCGACCATTGAGGATAATGTCACAATTGGTGCGGGTGCTAAGGTGTTGGGCCCGATTACCGTGGGTACTGGTTCGGCGATCGGGGCGAATGCGGTGGTGACTAAGGATGTGCCGGCGCATCATATTGCGATTGGGATTCCAGCGAAGACTCGGCCCCGCCAGCCTGAGGAGCGGATCAAGCTGGTGGACCCGGATTATTACATTTAGGATTGAACAAGGTCCCGGTATTCGGGGTGTTTCTCGATGAATCCGGCGACTGCGCTGCATAGTGGGCGTACTTTGTCGCCGGCGGCGCGGGTATCGTCGAGTGCGGCCTGGATGAGTGGTTTTGAAAGGCCTTGGCCGCGGAATTCAGGATCGATGACGGTGTGGTGGAAGTCGCGTACGCCATCGCCTTGGATGTAGTCGGCATATCCGGCGTCGCGGCCGTCGACGGTGATGAGGTAGCGTTCTGCGGTGGTGTCGTGGGTAACTTTCGTCATTGTTGCTCCTTTAGCTTGTCGACGACCATAGGGTGGCGCCGGTTTCGTCTGTGATGTGTGCTTGGGGTGGGGTGGCGTCGAGGTTGATATTCACGTCGATATGGTGACCGTCGGCGCTGCTGCGGTAGGTGATGTGGGGGTTTTCCAGGGCGAGGGTTTCGGTGGTGGCGTGGACGAGCCAGGGGTTGCGGCGCCGAAGTCCGATGAGGTCTTGGTGGGTTCTGGTACATGTGGTTGCGTTCGCCTGGGTGTTCGGGGAATTCGGGCCGGACTGCGTCGTCACCGCCGGGGCGTTCTTCTTTGACTCCGAGGTAGCCGAGTTCGTCACCGTAGTAGATGGTGGGGATGCCGCCCACGGTCATGAGGATGGCGAGTGCTAGGGCAGCGCCGTCGGTTCCAACGTAGCTAGCGATGCGGGTGACGTCGTGGTTGCCGATGAAGGTGGTGGGGGTGAAGTGGTGGAGGAAGTCGTTGTGTCGTTGCAGGGTCCAGTCGAGTTCAAAGAAGTTTTTTTGTTGCTGATACTAGACCAGATGGACTTCCATAGTTCGTATTCAGTGATCGAATCTACTTTCGATTGTTCGACGAATCCGTTGTAGTCGCCGTGGATGACTTCGCCCATGATCCAGGCGTCGGGGTATTGCTCTTTGACCCGGGGATGACCCTGTGCCCAGAAGTCGGTAGCGATGGAGTAGGCGGCGTCGAGTCGCCAGCCATCGATGCCGCGACCGAGCCAATGGGTCATGACTTTGACTACAAAGTCGACGGTTGCGGGGTTGCTGTGGTTCAGCCGGAGGAGGTTTTCGTGTCCTTCGAAAACGTTGGGGGTGCCGTCTGGTTGTAGGTCGAAGAGTTCGGGGTGATCGAAGTGTTTGCTGGCATGGCTGAACACTCCGTCGAAAAGCACGCGGAGACCCCGGTTTTTGCATTCGGCGAGAAATACGTCGAGGTCGGCTTGGTCGCCGAGGCGGGGGTCGATTTCAAAATAGTTGTTGATGTCGTAGCCGTGGCTGTCGGAGGCAAAAATGGGATTCAGAAGCAGTCCTGATGTGCCCTAGTTCAACGGCGTAGTCTAACCAGTTTGTTAGTCGCGGTAACCGGTGGTGGATGCCTTGTTCTGGTTCTCGGATGGGCGCGCCGACGAATCCGAGGGGATAGACGTGCCACCATATTGCGTGTTCGACCCAGTTCACGAATCAGCTCCTTATGAATTGAGAGGTCTCATCCCCAAACTACCCCAATGTGGTGGGAATATTTCGCCCATATGGGGTAGCGAATGATTGATGCGGAACATAAACGCAACTGTGAGGCCTTAGTCTATAGTTAATAATTCACCACAAATAGAGTAAGAGTTTAATAATCATGCGATTATTTCATGCGACAGTTGCCTTGTGCGCTTTGTTGCCTCTCACGGCCTGCGCCATAGTTGTTCCGCCACTTCATAGCCCTACTCCCACCCCACTTCCAGACCCGGTTACTACTTCAAAGTCCGCTGTGCCGCAGGAGGTAGCAGAGGAACAGCACCCGCAGAAGGATGTCACAGTTGGGGAATTCCTGAACGCCGGGTTGTACCACCCGGAGTCAAATGCGTTTGGCACATTCCGACCATGCGCAGAAATCAGCGCGGAGCAATGGCAGGAGCTCGGGTGGAATGTTGAAGATCGGGAGAGAGTTTCGCATGACGACAAGCCTTCGAGGTATGGTTCATTGTGCAATATCAAGGCGATTCCTGGGAAGAATCTGGGTTTCGCATCCTTCAGCGTAAATTTTGAGGGGTACGACAAGGAAACTGGCACTGATAATGCTCGGGGTGATCGGGAGGATTTCAGCACCCTGGAGGTGAAAAAGCCCAAGGGTTTTTATGTTTACGCAGCCGAGAATTCAGCTCTTCCAGGCACCTGTATGGCGGGGGTGCTAACGAAGCGGGGTCGCATCGCATTCCGATACACAAGTCCGTTTATCGACCAGAGCCGCACGGGGAAGACAAAGGTGTGCCAGACCGCGGTGGATTCGTTGCAGCGAATCCTGGACACACCAGTGTTTGCCCCGCACCGGCACTCAAGTCCGGAAGCTGCAGCACCAGCTGCCGCTCCCCCACCGCAACCGAGTCCCGCCCCAGCCTCTCCACCAGCACCGGCACCGGCACCACCATCGCCAACATTCACACAGGTGCTTGGTGTCGGTGACTATCGGCCGCAGGATCAGGTTCCCCCGATCTTTAACGCATGCACGCAGATTTCTGCCGAACAGTGGCGGAGTTTAGGCTGGCAGGTAGCGAAGCCCGACAGCACTGTTACTGATGAATATTTTCCCCGCTGTATTCTCTGGGACCGCGACGATAAACCGCTGGAAGGGCTTCTCATAGAAGTAACGTATAAAACCCTTGATGAACAGTTAAAAGAACGAATCCCCCTCGATAAGGTCGTCGTAAATAAGCCGGACACCCTATACCCTTACAGATTCCACCAAACCCCGGGAGTGGCGATGCAGCGTTAATGTTGTTACCTCCTTGGGCGAGTCACGGCAACCTACGTGCAGGGTGATGGTGATCCGCAACCGCGCATCACCAAGGAACAGGCCTGCCAGCGGGCCGTCGATCGGCTGCAAGCTGTGTTTGGGTTGAAGTATGAGCCACCAGTAGTAACGCCAAAACCTACCTCGTAATGGAGCATGATTATGTTGTTCAAATTTCCGCGAGTTTTTCTGACCGCAGCCAGTGCCAGCAGTATCTTAGCGCTTAGTGGCTGCGTCCTCCCCACCTCGCTGCCGACGTCGTCAGTGGCGGAGCAAGCCGAGGCTTCCCAATCCTCTGCCCCCGCAGCCGAGAATACCCAGTCTGCCGGTGCTAAAAGCATTGCTAACCACACCATTGGTGAAGTATTAGAGATCGGGAAGTATCTTCCAGAGCAAAATGGCCAGGAGTATTTTAATCCGTGTCGGGACTTCACAAAAGAGCAGTGGGCATCATTGGGGCTGGAGGCAAAACCGTACGATCCTCAGACAGATTCACCGGTATTCATGACTCCAACGCTATGCCAGGTAAAGGGAACCGGGAATGACGTCAAAGGCATCTCCATTACGGCGGATTCTCGTGGCATCAAGGAAGCACTAAAAAGATGCTAAGCGCCAGGATGATGTCAATGTGAAGAGGCCGGATTATGTGTACTTTTATACTGAGCCCTAAAGATGAAAAAATAAGTGCACGGCAGCAACCGTAACGAATCAGGGACGGGTTGCCGTGCAAGTTTACGAATATAGGGACGACAAAACCTCATCCATCGAGCCGATATGCCAACAAGCACTAGATATTATGCAGAAAATGTTTCAGCTCCCGGCTCAGGCTCAGGTAGCATCAGCCCCCACCCACCACACCAACGGATCCCTCAGCAGAGCCTGCAACCCCGCAGCCAACGCCACCGCCGGCGACGTCGACAGCCCCGGAGCCTCCGGCGTCGACAAGCAATAATGTTCCGACGGGGCAGACCCTTGGGGAGAAGCTGGGCGTGGGGAAGTTTCGGATCACCGATCTGCCCCGCAAAACGTTCAACGCATGCACCGAAATCACGCGGGAACAGTGGCTGAGCCTCGACCTCAAGGTCGAAAAAGGAAATAAAAATCATCTCCAATAAATGGCTTTGCCAGAAGACCAATCACGGAAGACTTGTCAGGTGCGGAATAATCCTGGGGGTGAAGAGCCCTACCGAACAATTCCGGGTCGGTGCTGACTATACGACCTACGCATTACAAATGAGCTTCGACAAGCTGGTGGTGAACGTCAAGGTAAATAAGCCTGATTATATTTACCTGTTTGAGGAAAAAAGTAATACCGCGGAAAACATATGCTCAGCTGGCGCAGAGACGAATCGCGGTCGGATGGCAGTGACTGCAAACTTACAGGGCTCGGCGGGGTCCAAGCCGACGAAGGAGCAGGCCTGCCAGCGGGCCGCAGACCAGCTCATGGCGATCAGCAATCTGAAGGCCGAGGCTTTGGAGAATCCGCTACACATGGAATAAGTCACCCATTACCCCCACACATACAATCATCACCTGCATATTTGATACATGCGTGGGGGTAGCGGAACACGTCTGAGGAACATTTGGATAGGTGGTGGACTTTAGTCTATAGCTAACGATTTATCGCAAACGAACTGGGAGTTTGATGTTTTATGCGACCTATTCGCACAATAATTATCGCCTGTGGGGTTGCGACGCTCACTGCGTGTTCCCTCACCAACAACTCTGATGATAATCCCCCCGCCGATCCGGCAGCTCCGGCGGAAAGCACCACCGCACAGCAGGAGTCGGAGGCTCATCCACCAAAAGATGTGACTATTGGGGAAATGCTCAATGCTGGCATGTATGCTCCCGATTCGACAGCGTATGGTCTTTTCCGGCCGTGCGGCGGCGACATAGGCCTACCGCAATTACGGGAGATTGGGTGGAAAGTAGATTCCGCCTCAAGTAATCAAGATGATCTGGAAAATATGAATGTCAATAAGTTAAAAGACATTGCCGGTTCATCGTTTTACTGCTTCCTCAAAGGAATACCCGGGAAACAGCTGGGTTCGGGGCATCTTTCGGTGAATTATAAAAGCTATGATGAGGTGACCCAGCTTGAGGGGGTGCGGGAGGCCCGGGAGGATTTAAATAAGCTCAATGTGAAACGGCCGATAGGATACTATATTCACGACGCCGAATCTTCCACCACTAATTCAGATAAGGTTCAAAAAGTGCAGTGCGGGGGTCATGACTAAGCGGGGCCGGATCACATTTGATTATCAAAGCCCATTCATGGATTCCTCCACCACCGGCAAGGAAAAGGTGTGCCAGACCGCGGTTGATTCATTGCAAACAATCTTAGACATGCCCATAACCGCTGCTCTGGCAGCAAATCCGGCACCGGAACCCACACCCGCACCGGGGTCTGAAGCCCCAACAACCCCGGTAAAGCCAGCAGCCCACGCGGTGGCGGCGGGGCCGGAGCTGAAATTCCAGCCGGCACCAGGTTTTTCCTCTCATGCCCCGGCGCCGCAGCAGTCCCCCGCGAACCCGGAAAAGCCAGAAACCCCTGCCACCCCGGCGCACCCAACGGATCCCGCCCAATCGTCAGCAAACATCGCAACCGCAGCAGCCGACAGATCCCACTGGTTCGGAGAAGCCGGAAGACTCGCAGGTGCCCACGTTTGCGAAGGTACTTGGTGTTGGCGAGTATAAGCCACAGGACAAGCTTCGGGGTAGTTTGGGAATCTTTAATGCGTGCGAGGAGATCACCGCGGAGCAGTGGAAGAGCCTCGGACTTGTGCCATTTGATGACCCCAAACTTAATGTCGCTAAGGATGTTCCCCTTACTATTCATGTTTTTACCGCACCGGGGACAGCGACAAGGAGTTCCAGGAAATGCTGGTGGCGGAATCCACGTTTAATCCCTTGGAGGGCAAATGAAGCACATGACCCCGTTGGATCATATTAAGGTCAATAAACCCGAGAATTTTTATCTCATAGATTCACCGAACGCTAAGGAAAAGCAGTGTTCGGTGGGCGTGGTTACTTCCCGCGGCCGGTTCACCCTCAACTATGGAAATAAGATAGCCACGGAGTCGATCTCGAAGGAAGAGGCATGCCAGCGGGTGGTGGATAAGATGCAGGCCATTTTGGCTCTCAAGTATGAGCCCCCGGCGGAGAAGACTGCCAAACCGTCGACGGAAAAGGCCGCACCGGAATCCGCCCCGAAGGCGCAGTCACCCAGTGATGCACCGGCGGGTTCGAATGCTCCCGAGACTTCCGAAGCCCCGAAGGCGCCGGAATCCACGCCCGAGTCCGCCCCGAGTACGAGCGGAGCGTAATCATGATGTTGAGGCATGCCCGTATTGTTCTTGCTACCGCCAGCATTGTGCTGCTCAGCAGCTGCGCTTTGCCAACGTCGGTGCTGCCGCAATCGGCTTCCGGTGATCCGCAACCGTCCGGTACGGCGCAATCGCAGGGTTCAGACAGCGGCGATTCCGGCACCGATGCCAAAACCACCGATGCGGGGAAGCAGGATTCCTTTGCTAGCCGCACGGTTGGTGAGGCGCTGGAGATTGGGAAATTTAGCCCCGAGCAGCACAGCCAACCCGCATTTAACCCATGCCGTGAGGTGACTGAGGAGCAGTGGAAATCGTTGGGGTTGCAGGTGAATCGGGTAGACGACGGCACCACCGAATCGTCCACAATATGTTCGCTCAAGGTGATCCCGGAGCAGACGGAACCGGCCCAGTCCACGATCATTACGGGGAATTTTAATCCGCTCAGCGAGGAGCTGGAGAAAGGTGAGCGCCTGAATAATGTGAAGATCAACAAGCCAAGCTACGTGTACTTGTATTCTTCAAACAAGCCTTACCGGGATATTTGTTCGGCAGGCACCATGACGAATCGGGGCCGGGTCACGGTGTCGTATGGCGAGTTTTTCCAACAAGGTGGCTCCGCCTTCTGCGGAGAAAACCTGCCAGAAAGCGGTGGATGTTTTTGGAGGGATTTTTAACCTACCAGTGTTACCGCCCACAGCAGCATCGGCGGCCCCCCACGTCCCAGGCCGTCCAAGCATCCCCAGCGCCGACGACCTCGGCGGCGTCGCCAAGCGTATCTGGCACAAAACCCACAAAAGCCCGCTGATTCGGCGTCGGCAGGCGAAACGTTCCGGCAAAAAGCTCGGGGTGGGCAAGTTCGACAATGATGAGGCGGTTCACAAAACTTTCAACCCGTGTAAGGAAATCACGAAGAGCCAGTGGGAATCGTTGAAGCTCAAGGTGAAGAGCGGTGAGCAGCCGGCTCTCAAGCTTGGTCCTGACCAGGGGACGCATACGAATGTTTCCTGGCAAGCACCGATGAGGGAGAGCATGCGGGCGAGGCGGTGAAAATTTCCGTGGATTACCTTGATTTCCTCACCCCGGACATTGGTAAAAATATTGTGAATATCAAGGCAAATAAGCCGGATTATGTCTATTTCTACGACAAGAATTCCGATCTTGCGGAAGACGAATGCACCGCTGGTGTGGTGACGAACCGGGGTCGGCTCAATCTGACCTTGCGGTTGGGAGAGAAAGCGGCGAAGCCCACGAAGGAGCAGGCCTGCCAGCGGGCCGCGGACCAGCTCATGGCGATCAGCGATCTTAAAGCGGAGGGATTGGAAAACGTGCTTCATAAATAACCGACCCACCAACCATTATCCACAAGCAAAATTGTTCCAATAAACCCACAGGGTGCCCCCATAAACAAAACAACTACCTGCGTGTTTAGCGTAGCCATGGGGTAATAACTCGATTCACGGGTAACCCGACACCCTAGGCTGTAAGCAAACAACCCTACCATTCTGAATGGGAGATGAATTCATGCGTACATTCCGTTCCATCCTCGTCACTGTAGGCGTACTACTGCTTAGCGGGTGTGCCGTTCCCACAATGACGTCATCATCGCTGTTCGGCGGCTCGGGCACGGGTGCGCCTCAGGGGCAACCCCAGGCTGGCCCCGGGAGTTTACCCACGGAGCAGAATGGCCGGAATGGTCAGAATGTTCAGAAGGGTGACACGTTCGCTAAGGCACTCGGGGCGGGGTCGTTCGCCCCCGAAGAGCAGGGCAATATGCTTTTTAGCCCCTGTGAGGAGATCACGAAAGAGCAGTGGCAAAGCCTGGGATGGGAGTTACAGCATCTCCCGGATAAGGAATCGAGTAATTATGCTGTCAACTGCATATTGAAGAGCCCGGAAAAGGATGACAGTTATAGCATGTTGTCGATTACTACCGACAATTCCAAATACGATGATGTGATAAAGCACGGTAAGGATTTGAGCAGTCTCAAGGTGACGAAGCCGGAGAATGTGTATGTTTTCGACCAGTTTACGGAAGCCAGTCGGGATAGCGAGTGCAGTGCCGGTGTGGTGACGAATCGCGGCAGGCTGTCGGTGACGCTCAACAGTTATGTTTATTCGAGGTCCATGTCGAAGCCGTCGAAGGAAGAGGTATGTCAACAGGCTGTTGATAGCCTCACCGCCATGTTGAATCTGCCGGTTGAGGTGTCGGCGCAGCCCAAGAAGAACCCCACGCCGAAGTCCTCCGAGAAGGCGACGCCAGCCGAGCGCCCCACGCAATCCGAACGGGCTCGATCTGGGGCGTCGAATAACGCATAATTTTTAGCTTTACGACGCCCAAAGCGGGAAACCTCCCACCGGTGGGGCGTCGACAAGCGAAAAACCCCAACATTGCTGTTGGGGTTTCGTTGTGGCACGGACCAGGATCGAACTGGTGACCTTCCACTTTTCAGGCGGACGCTCTACCGACTGAGCTACCGCGCCACTTGGCTGGAAAACCAGCCAGCGACCCTGACGGGACTTGAACCCGCGACCTCCGCCGTGACAGGGCGGCGCGCTAACCAACTGCGCCACAGGGCCGTGATGCACGCGTGTGCACGATTGATAACAATACACAGCGGGGCGAAACATAGGCAAATCCGCTGGTAGCATGCCGAATAGAATGATGACTCACGCTGTGGGTTGTGGCCTGGTTTGCGGCCGCACTCCCCCACCGCAACCGGGTCCCGCACGGGAAATAGCGCACTCGCCTACCCAACAATGCGAAAATGGCGAGAAGATTTATGTTTTCTTCTCGCCATATGTGCGACCCTGACGGGACTTGAACCCGCGACCTCCGCCGTGACAGGGCGGCGCGCTAACCAACTGCGCCACAGGGCCATATTGAGTTAAAACACTCTATATGCGGATTTCAGCCGAAAAGGATCACCACCATGGAAACCATCAAGCCTTTAAATTCCACATATAGAGGTTTTGTACTCCCAACGGGATTCGAACCCGTGTCGCCGCCGTGAAAGGGCGGTGTCCTAGGCCCCCTAGACGATGGGAGCTAGTGCGTCACAACAGTGTGCTTCGCAGCTGTCGAAAACTATACTTGAAGCAGTACGCATTGACAAAACCACTGGTCATTTTCAGGTATTTATGAGCATATTCACGGACCAATAGGGACAGCAATAGCACTAGTTGTGTCACAATTGACATCATGAGGAATTTTTCGCAAGTCGATGTTTTCGGCGCAACCCCCATTGCTGGCAACCCGGTCGCGGTGATTCATGATGCCGACGGGTTAACCGATGCGGCAATGCAGCGTATTGCTCGGTGGACAAACCTGAGCGAAACCACGTTTCTACTCGCCCCAACCCAACCGGGTGCCGACTATCGGCTGCGGATTTTCACGCCCAATGCGGAGTTATCGTTCGCCGGGCACCCCACGCTAGGGTCGGCGCATGCGTGGGTGGGTGATTCGGATCAGACGGAATTGGTGCAGGAGTGCGGCGCGGGGTTGGTGCAGTTGCGAAAATTGGATGGGTCGTGGCATTTTGCCGCACCGCCCACGCTGCGTTCCGGCCCGCTACAATCCAAGGACCTGTCGGAGCACATGACGGCGCTGGGGATTTCCCGGGTGTTGGATCACCAGTGGGTGGATAATGGCCCCGGTTGGGCGGTGCTTCAGGTGGAGTCGGCGGATGTGGTGCGGTCGATACGGCCCAATTTCTTACATTCCCGCCCGCTCATGGTCGGTGTTATTGGTAAGTCTTTTGATGGTTGGGAGATTCGGGCGTTCGCACCCAGGGTGGGAGTTGCGGAGGACCCGGTGACCGGTAGCCTGAACGCTTCGGTGGCGCAGTGGTTTGCCCGCACCGGAAAGGCGAAGGGCAGCTACATGGTGCGGCAGGGCGGCAATGTGGGCCGCAATGGGCTGGTGCACATCAATATTGATGACGCCACCGACACGGTGTGGGTTGGGGGTGCCACGAGGACCATTGTGGAAGGCACCATTCATGTCTAGTGGGGTTGATGACGCAGAATATTGGAATCATAATTCGGCGTATCATCCCTGGATATTGCGGCAGATCGACGGCCGCTCCGGGCTTGCCGCGCTCGACGTGGGCTGCGGCGAGGGCCTGCTGCTGCAACGGTTATCGCCGCACTGCACCACCCTGGTTGGTATCGACCCCGACCCATCCAGCATTGCCCGGGCACGCAGACGACTGCCGCAGGCCACGTTGCTCACGCAGCTTTTCGACGACCCTGTCCACCGACCAGTCTTTCGACCTGATTACCATGGTGGCGTCCCTGCACCACATGGAGCTGGAACCAACCCTGCACAAGGTCCGCCAACTGCTGCGGCCTGGCGGCCAGTTTCTGGTGGTGGGACTATCGGCCCGGAAATCGGTGGCAGACTGGGTGATATCAGCCCTATCGGTTCCGGTGGCTTCGATAGGGTCAGCCCTGCACCGGGAAACACGGGACATTGGGGTGCAGGTGGCCCAGCCTCGGGAAAGCCTGGCGGAGATCCGGGCAGCCGCCGCAAAGATTCTGCCCGGCGCCCGGATCCGACGGGGCGTGTACTACCGGTATTTATTGTCGTACCGAAGCGCTGCCGGGTTCTCTGAATGACTTCATTGCAGGACGGCTCAGGCCACAGATACCGGGAATTCCATAGCTCCCGGCGGCGTTCATCACCACTCCCCCACCGATAGTTTGCATGCAATAATTTCGCCACAAGGTGGGAGGCATAATGGGACTATGAACCCAACCCCACAGCAACGACCCCAAACCACGCGGGAACCGCAGGCCAATTGTGCGCTAGTGATGGCGCCGGGAAACCTGCGTTACGACTACCGGAGGGCGTGGTAGCGATGGTATGTATGCAGAGGGAGTTGTCTTGGCCGCCAACGTTTTTCAATCATGTTCCTGACGCATGCCTATTTGGCCTGGGCGGGTTGGCGTTTGTGGCGGCTTGGCTGTGGCCCGGCGCAGTCGTGTTTCCGACCGTGTTGCGGTGGGTGGGTGTTGCCATAATTGGTGTGGCATTGGTACTAATTGCGGCAACCATGAGTGCGTTGCGGCAGGCGCAGACATCGACGAATCCGATTGATGCGCCATCGCGGTTGCTGGTGACTGGCCCGTTTTCGTGGTCACGGAATCCACTATATGTGGCCTATGTGGTGGCGTTGTGTGGTTGCACGTTGGCGAGCGGTTCCTGGTTGGCACTGGGGTGCCCGTTGTTGGGGTTCGTTGTGATGAATGGGCTGATTATTCCGATCGAGGAGCTGCGCATGGCTGAGGAGTTTGGCGACGCCTATCGACGCTATTACCAACAGGTGCGCAGGTGGTTATAAAAAGGTATTGGTTTTCACCAAAATTGTGGTGGCAAGCGCCTAGAATCATTGATGTTAACCACAAGAGCATAGAGAATTGTTTGTTAGGCACATGAGCACCGATCCAGATTCCCAGCAGGAAGTATCTAATCCTGAGGCTTCTCAACAGCCGGACCAAGGCGACAAGAGTATTGATAAAAATCGTATACTACGATGGGCTCGTCGAATCAGGAATCGTAGGGCATCTAAGCAACCAACCCAGCATGACCAGAGAATTAATGAAAACTACATACTACGGCGGATTTGCCGGACCAAACAAAACACTAATATCCCACCAAAACTGATAGTGCTGAGCCCGCATTTTAATGAGAAGCACCATGGTATCTATGTAAAGACGCTAGAACAAGCAGTTCTTAATCCCAAAGTCCGAAATATAGCCTTGACCGGTGGTTATGGGACTGGTAAGAGCAGTGTTGTTCAAGGTTTGATTGAAAGAATCCACTCTTCGAAAAGAATTTAAAAAGACTCGTCCAATCGTTATTTCACTCCCTACGATTCAAGTAGCAGATGAATCCGATTTTAAAGATAACCGTACTGACCGGATCCAGCAAGAAATAGTGAAACAGCTCCTATATCGAAGCAATCCACGGAAAATGCGTGGTTCTCTGTATCGCAGGATTACGCATGTTACGGTAATCCAAAGAGCAACGGTATGTTTCATAATAGCCGCCTTTTTGACTTTTACTTTTTGGTTCTTAGCTAAACCAGACTGGCATTGGCATTGGTCTCAGGGAGGAAGTTTATGGGTCTATTGGCAGCCTGCTGTGGTTCAAGCTATTTCATGGGGGCTGACGTTCTACATTGATTGGGTATGGATTGATAAACCCACAATTAAAGGGCTAGAACTTGGGCCAACAAAACTTGAGTTAGAAAAGAATGCCTCCAACTACTTTGACAAATATCTCAATGAGATCATCTATTATTTCGAAGTATCTGGAACTAATCTTGTCATTTTTGAGGACCTTGATAGGTTCGACGACCCTTACATATTTGATGCTTTGCATGAATTGAATGAGCTCATCAACATTTCGCTCGGACAAGAGCGGCTTACAGAACAAGAGAATTATCCTGTTAGGTTCCTCTATACCACACGGGACAGTATATTTGAGTATAAGACCAAAGGGATCATTGAGAATGCTAGCGCAAGGCATGCCCACCGTCTTGAGATTGAAAAATCGGACAAAGTTTTTGATGTCATTGTGCCAGTCGTCCCCTTCAGCACATCCAGGAATGCCTATGAATATTTGAAACAATTACTAAAGAATAGCGCATTTTCCAAGATACATCGGAAATTACTAGAAATTGTCGGTTCTGAAATTTCCGATTATCGCCTATTGGCAAAATATTGTTTCAGAATTCCAAATATTTTCCGGACAAATATTTAATTCTTGGGACAACAATAAAGAGATAGCCGATTTTTTTAGAAGATCATGCCAATTACCTCTTTGCATTTATAGTATACAAAAATACTCATCTTACTGATTACGAGAAGATACAGACAGGGGAAAGCAAGCTTGACGAAATCTATATTAAATTCGCAAAAATGAGAGCAGATGTCCATAAAATAATCAAGGAAATACTAGAAAATCTTGGCCGTAACTTACAAAGACGTATCCGCAGTAAAACCGATACCGACTTCCATGACTATGACATAGTAATGGATAACGAATGGTTTCATGATTATTCGCGGCTAGAATTGTGGAGGAAAGTCCTTAATCGTGATTCACCTTTGACAAAAATCTCAAATATTGCAATAATCGGCCCTCGATCTTATTGCCAATAATATTATCGACTACTTCGGATATGATATTTTTGTTGATATAATAAAAAGAAGAATTAGCCGGCAGAGAACCCTCTGATGAAAAATATAAATGACCTCGATCCTCGCAGAATAATCACCAGTATTAGTTCATTAAGAAAAAGTAGATAATATATACCACCTATCTCAGCGTAAAAATCTCATTCTACCAACAGATATACAGAAAAAAAGTGGAGGGCTTCAAAGAGTTTATTAAAGAAATATTCGATCATGATCAAATAACCAAAGAACTAATAGAAACTAATTATATAAATGGGAATTTTTATGCGTATGCATCTGTTTTTATGGAAGGTTTTAACAATATTAAAAATATTTAATTTTTCTTACAAAAAAATGTAGGAACTGGCCAGCCTGATATCAATCTTCGTTTAGACAAACAGGAAGCGAAGGAAATTACTTACCAACTAGGAAACAATAAGAACTTACATACTACTTTAAAAAGGAGCATTAAATGCAGACCTACTGCTGTACCTTTCCAGTGACACATGGAATAGCCCGGATTTTTATATTAGATGATGTAAAGCATTTATTTCAATCTGAAAGATTGTTTGAATCAGAAAATATTTTTGAATATTACTCTCAAGAGAATATAAGAATACGAAGAGAACTGGTCAAAACAATTCTAGAACGCTGGCCTGATGATTGGGAAAAGGATGATTGCAATATAAGAGATAGCTGCAATAATATCAAAAGGCTAATGGAAAAATAATATCTTTATACCCAGATATTTTTTTCGAGAGTGTTTTGATAATTTAACTGAAAGTACACAAATGCGTGCTTATAGCTTCTGCATTGAACGCTTCACACTTGCGAACAACTAGCAATATAAAGCAATATATTAAAGAGAATATGCAAGATATAATTTTATTCATAAGACGTTTTGGCATAATGGATTCCACTAATGAAGCCATGGAGGATAGAATAGATGAAGCTTTTAGGTCTAAACCCTCTCATTACTCATTACCATAAAGAAACAATGCAGCGTATGCTAAAAGAGGGATCTAAGAAAAATATCGAAGAGAAAAATCAATACAATTAAACATCTAAATGATGTTCCTAGAAAAGCTGAGTTTAATTATCTGCAAAAAGATAGGTGGATTCCGCTGCAAAATGTGACTGAATATGAGTTAGAGCGCATAGAACTTAGGAGTATTTTAAAAGTGCGCACCATATTCTGAGGTTTGAAACTTATGCAGTCACTGGGGAAATCAATTCGTACCAACAGATGATGCATCGGAAAATACACCTCATCCGCCTTGTTTTTCCTTATTTCCAGAGAAGCTTATTCAGGCGTTTTTAAATAGGGCCCCACTGAAGCTTATTCAGCCGCTGGAAAAATCCATCTACGCCAACAAGTAGAAGATCAAAAAGAATATGCCATCTAACTTGTCTTCTGTTATTTCAGGAAACTAGTCATGCGTGGGGAGGCTGAATAAGCTTCACTATGTTGAATATCCTTGACGTGATGCTTCCACCACCGCCAAAGCCAAAAGACCTTAGTCCCCAACGGCTATACGTACTCGATGGCACACTCGTACCATGCTGGTGGTGGAAAAACGCCAGGAACCTGTATAGCGGGAAACATCATAGGGCAGGGCATAACCTGCAAATACTCACCGACCAGGCAGGGTGAAATATTCTATATTTCACCACCACTACCAGGATCAACCCATGACATCACAGCTATAAGAAACACCGGGTTATTCGACTATATGCAACCCTGGCACTGTACCGCAGATAAAGGATATGTGGGGTTAGGATGCGACACACCTTTCAAGAGAAGACCCGGCAAACCCCTGCTAGAGTGGCAGCAACGATTCAACAAAGGGATCAACCAGATCCGCTATGTGGTCGAACGATCCATAGCCCACCTCAAAAACCTGGCGAATACTATCCACCCCTTGTAGACTCCCCCAACCCCACAACCATCCGGGCAATTAACGTGATACGAAAAATAATGTTCTACCAACCACCAGCCGAACCCCATTTCCCCAGCAGCTGAATAAGCTTCAAGCTTCAGAGAATTTATTCAGTCATTAGGAAAACAAGAGACAAGGGACATCGGTATCTGGCCAGCATCACAAGTACTGCGGCTAATGCAAACACACCTCCCGCTATGAGAACCGCATGATGGAAACCTGCCAGAAAATTTCCGTTGGCTATCATGATGCCTAATATGGCGACCCCCAAACACGCTTCCTGTTTGACGTGCAGCATTTATAATGCCACCAGCTATACCTGCAAACTCGTATGGAACAGCATTAATCGCCGCTGAAGTGGCGGCTGGCATGGCGAATGCCATTCCGAAACCGGCACAAAATGTTAGCAGTGCAACCAGAACATAGGGTGTGCTCTCGTTGATAATAACCAGGCTTGAGAAGCCCTAGTGCCCTCCCACGCTCAGGCCAACGAACATTGCGGAATAAGGGTTAAATTTGGCAGAGAACCTGCCTCCTAATGGTGATGCAACGATGGCCGATATTGCTTGTGGCACCATTGCTAAACCAGCTATCCACGGTGACCATCCTAAATATTTTTGGAAATAGAGCGAGAGCACGAAAAGTTGACCAAAGAAGCTGAAGTTAAGGCAAAAACCAACTATTGATGAGATGCTGAATGCTTGGGTCTTGAAGAGTGTTAATGGCAACATCGGGGTGGGATTCTTCCATTCAACGGTGAGGAATAACCCCATGCATAGCAGAACCACCAATAATGCTGGCAGTTGTGCAGTATTCCAGCCATATTCGCCCCAAGTAATCACAAGGTATGTCAGTAGAGACAGGCTGATAATTGATGTTATCTGACCTAAAACATCAAAGCTGTTGCTGGCTTGAGGCACCCACCTAGGGATGAAAGATATTGTGAGAATGGCGAGCACGCCAATGATGGGGACATTGACCCAAAATGCGGCTCGCCACCCAGTCGTTGAAACCAGTACCCCGCCTATGATTGGGCCAAGTGCCGCAGCTATGCCACCAGCTGCTCCCCATAATCCAATTATTTTCGCGCGTTCTTTATGGTCGGAATACATTTCAGAAATCAAAGCAAGGGAACTAGGCACCACCATTGCAGCGCCAACACCTTGAAGCACTCGGGCACTGATAAGGATTTCCATTGATGGGGATAACGCACAGGCAATAGAAAATAACGCAAAGAGGATTAGTCCGAACAGGTATATTCGCCCGGAACCAAGGCGATCACACGCGGTACCTGCGCTCAATAATAATGCGGCAAATGAGAGCGTATAGGCGTCAACAACCCATTGTAATGATGCCGTAGTGCCATGAAGATCCTTGCCTATATGTGCAAGTGATACGTTCACAATGGTGGTGTCAAGCATGATGACGAAGAACCCTAGCAGCACCGTCATGATGGCAAGGCGTTTGGTTTCCTGATGCATCATGTTTCCACCACTCGCAGCGACATATAGTCTTCCTTCATTCAGAGGATTGGAACGAACAAGATTGACTATAGGACTGGTTTTGTTCGGTGTGGGCCGAACAATGAGCAAGGTAGGTTGGGATGTGATGACTAAGCGGTATTTTTCGGAATCAGCACCTGATATTTCCATCATTAGCAAGGTATTGGCTGACCAGTCTCGTGCAGCCATGTGTGCTGCGCTCATGAATGGTAATGCTTGGACGGTTGGTGAGCTAGGCCGCTATGTACACTTATCGCGTTCAACCGCAACGGAGCACGTCGACAAGCTTGTGGAGGCTGGGATCGTTCACGATGTTAGGCAGGGAAGGCATCGCTACGTCAAGTTAGTTAATAGTCGCACTGCGGAATTCATCGAGACGCTGGGGGCGCTTTCGCCAACGCCATTGCCAACGCCGCAAAGCCTTCATGCGAGCCGGGCGAATAGTGCGGTGGCCCAGGCCCGCACGTGCTATAGCCATCTTGCTGGCGTGCTTGGGGTGCGCCTCTGCGAATGCTTTATTAACCATGATTTTATCACCGCTCATTGGCAGTTGACGGCGCAGGGGGCTGATTTTTATAGGACATGGGGAGTGGAACATGCGGAACGGCTTTCTCTCAAGCCTTGTCTTGACTGCACTGAACGCCGATTTCATATGGGTGGGGCACTTGGCGTGCGGATTTGCAAGCAGTTCTTCCGCCATAAATGGATTACCAGGGTGAAAGATAGTCGTGCCGTGAAATTAACCCCCGCGGCAAGAACATGCTCACTGACCTTGGTGTGTCTTTATCCTGATTTTTTCCTCGCCGCCCATAGATGTCCGACCTGTTTGTTACCTTCATGGTGAAGGTTATAAATATGTACGCGGGAAGGCTATGAGACGTGCGGATTTCATGGGTGCCAATGGGTGAAACACCACACTGTGGTGGGCTTTTCTGCGTGCACAGTATTTTTGCGAGGTCGCTATGAGCCAGCCAATGCTTCTTGCCCAAGTCGAACAAGCTGAGGCACAACTAGGGCCAACCACTTCCCGCCGATTACCGGGCATTTTCTCCTGGATGACGCCAACGAAGACACCGAGGAGTGGGGCTTCTTTACTACCCCGAAGGAATTTCTCTATTGCGAGCTTGATTGGACGAAAGATTTTCCATTCAGCTTGGAGCATCCGGTAGATGACTCCCCTCTTAAAGAATTCGACAAACGTGCAGTTCATGCCAAGAAGGTGGAACACGACAGTAATAAACATGATGAGCTCTGCGAAGAAGCCTTCGATTACATGGAAGAGAACTTCCTCAAGCCCATGGAACGCGGAATCGTCTACGTCGCCGACGAGGGATGCGCCATGTATTCGTTTCTGGTATTACGGGGCGAAGCCGCAGGCCAAGTGTGGTGGTGCGAGCTGACTTCCTGTTTTGCCACCATCGAACCGCATCTCCATCCGCTCACCAATAAGCCAATATCGTTTGCGGAATGGTGCTTCTTTGAGTCGCATTATTATTGCCTCACAACAGCACGCAAGTATCTACCAAATTTATTGCAGCACTACTGGGCTTATCCTCTGGATGACAAGGAAGGGCGAATGCCATGATGTCCATGCTTATTGATGAGAAATTAACCGGCATGACCAAGGAGGAAATCGAAAAATTTCACATGTGCTGACGACGTTCCCGAGGACGCCATGTTTTTCGACATGTTCTTGAATGAATGGCGCCCAGTTCGAAACAGTATTGTGTTCCCGAGGACTCACCATGCGCAGAGACATCTAAAAGCCCTTCCCGCACACATCAAATTTTCGTGAGGACACATGAACCAATCAGAACTCACCGCCCGCGTTGCAGAAGCCGAAGCCCAATTAGGCCAACCGCTCCCCGCCGACTACCGGGCGTTTCTCCTGGATGACACCAACGAGGACAAATTCACGGGTGATTACCTGCTGTTCGACAGCATGATCTGCGAATTTTTTTCCTCGACCCCCGCGCGTACACTCGTGAAGATCCCGATTGGACCCAGGATTTTTCCATTCACCCCGGAGAACCCGCTGATCGCGGACGTGCCCAAATCGTTCTATACGCGGCTGGATAATGCCACCACGGCTGCGGAGTATGATGCGATTACCGAGGAACAGATCACCTATCTGCAAAAGAATTTCGATGAGCCAGCATTGCGGGGAATGGCGTTTCTCTCTGACGATGGTTGCAATATTTACACCGCTATTATTTTGCGTGGACCTGCCAGGGGCCAAATATGGCGGCATGAAATCACCATGGATAATGCCGACGTACAGCCCTATTGGCATCCCTTCACCAAGGAGCTGCTCACGTTCAATGATTGGCGGTATTTTGAACAGCACCGTTATCTGTTGACCATTGATGGGCGAGACGATGCCCAAACGTATTCGATCATGAACGACCGGTATGGGTTTTGGGCGATGAAGCGCATGATCGTGGATGGCACGTTGACTGGTCTCGCGGCGGAAGACGTCGACAAGCTTCGGCAGCCCACGGACATTCCGCCGAATGCCGTGTTCCTCGACCCGCGCCGAAATGAATGGTATCCGGTGCGGAATGCCACGGTGTTTCGGGTGAGTTATGCGGCTTGATCTCCCCAGTTGGCGAGCACCATCGTCGTATAGCTGCTGAGGTTATCGCCTGCTTGTCGACGCCATTCGTCGGCGAACCTGTGCCGGTCGGCGGGCCAGTCGTTGGCGCTGAGTTCCCGCACCCGGGAGAAAATCGTGCGGTCGTCGAGCGGGTAGTAGGAGAAATCATTGGTCACGTCACACACGACCACGCCGGCGGTCCAGGGACCAACGCGGGGAATCATGAGGAGGTCATGGAAAAAGCTCCTCATGGGAGACGGTTTGCAGGTCGATGTCGGTGTTTAGGGCACCATGCGGCGGCGGCCTTCAGGGCGGATTTGAAGAAGAACAGGCCCAGGCGGTTGAGTTGGGCGTCGGTCGCGTCCAGCATGCGCTGCGGGGTGGGCATGAGGTAGTAGGTGCCACCATCGTGGGTGACTTTTTCGCCCATGTGCTCCCGGAGTTTTTTAATGGAGTGTTGTGCCTTTCCCGCCTGCACCGCGTGGCGGAGGATCGTCACCGCCAGGGAATCCCACAGGGTGGGGGTGGCTATTCTGATCAGCCGGTAGTCTTCCTTGTTGGCGACTCGTTTGCTGAAGTCTATGCCCAGGTCACGCTGCGCACCTTCGACTAGTTTCGGGTTGAGCACCGCGCAGTTGACGTGGAGAGCCTCATCCCCGTCGGTTATGTGGGTGACGTGAATGTCATCGTTGCCGCCTTCGGCGTACCACATGCCCCCGTTGGCGGAAAACACTCTAGCGGCGTGGTCGCCGTCCCGGATCCAGGAGTTATTGTCCGTGAGCAGGGTTCCCCCCGTTTTGAACGACCGGCTGATACGAATGGGACTATTGGTTATGCTCATGGGAACTCCTTTGACTTATCGAGGCAGGCGATATCGTCAGTATAGAACGATCCAGGTCAGGGCTGGTTTTCAGGTGCCCCCGTTGTTGTCGCGCTTATAACGAAGCCACCGGCATGGATCATTGCAAGCAATTTTACTACCCCCATTTTTCTGCTAAAACGTTCACGGCATCAATGAAAATGTCCGGTTTTTCGGAGTGAATATCGTGCCCGCTTTCCACGTTGTCGATGAGCACGCGGTGTTGTTCCGGCAGGAGCGAGTACACGCGTTGGGCATCTTTGTCGTCCATGGCGGAAAGCAGCACCCCATTGTCGTCGTAGTAGCCGCCGATCTTGGCGTCGGGGCCCACGTGGAGCAGCACGGAGGGGCAGATGACCGCGCGCAGGGTTTCTGCCTGGTCGAAGCCCGCAAAACCAGGAGTAATCATAGAAGGCATCCCCGAAGCGCAGGTCGTAGCTGCCGGTACCGTCCTGCATGTTAGCGGTGAGGTCGTAGATTTCGTTGATTTTCCACCCGGGCGGGTAATACCAAACCCGCGGTATTTCATGCGGCCGCCTGTCCAGGCGTTTCAGGGCGGGTTTTCTGACCAGGTTGTCAAAGTTTTTCTCCCCGAACAGGTGGGCGAGGTAGGTGTGCTCCAGCGAATAGCGGGTGAAGTTCGGTTCGCCGCTGGCGAGAAGTCGTGCATGTCTTTGAAGCCGTGGCCGGCGAAGGTTTTGGGCGCCCGGTCGGGTTCCGTCGAAAAGAATGGCGCGTCCTCGATGACCAGGCCACGGACCATGTCGGGTGCGGTGGCCGCCACGAGCGTCGCAATGAGTCCGCCGGAGGAATGGCCGGAAACCACAACCTGATCTTTCACCACATTATTGATAAACCACACGATATCGTCGCTGTTTGCCCGCGCGGTGTATTTTTTCGGGTCCTTACTGGAGCCGCCGTGCCCATAGCAATCCACCGCAAACACATGGTAGCGGCTGGATAGTTCGGTGAGCACCTGCGAGTAATCCTGCCACGACACCTGCTGACCGTGGATGAGCAGCAGCGGAATGCCGTTGTTGGGCCCCTCGCCATAATTTATCACCGACTTATCGGGCAACACCGCCTGCTTTTCGACGAACCCCGCGTGGCGGATCTGCCGCGTCCGGGCCCGATCATAGGTGAGGTTATGGTAGGCGAAATAGGCGATAGTGCCGGACAGAACCACCACCATTGATGCCAATAATATAAAGAATTGCTGTCGCATCATGGTGATCCGTTGGGAAAACATTCTGTGGCTCCTTCACTACGGGATCTATTTTTCACCAATAGTGATCCCGTTCATGTTCTTAGCCTATGTCACGTACACCAGCGCAACCATGTATTACCCGCATCGTAGGGGAAACCGCAGGGTTTATAGTGCTGACAGCAGGGTGATTTGGTGTTCCCGCTCGGCACGAACCGCCGCCATGTCCCCCGGTTTTTGGGTATTGATGAAAGTCACCGCGAAGTCTGTCGCCCACAATCCATGGTATTTCACGTGTGGGCTGGCCGTTATTTGAGCCATGGTGCGCAGAAACCGACCGTCACCGGGTCGGTTGTTTCCTTGGCGAGCCGACCGATGCGGAAGCTACAGTTGCGGGCCTCATGGTAGTTTGCTTCGCCAGCCAACCACCGCCGCATGCCAGCATCGGCGTCCGCAATATCCTCATGGTAGGGGTAGGGAAAACCCGCAACATTATGGAGGTGACGGGCGTAATCGCGGCAAAACTGGACGATCTGCTGGTGGGTTTTCGCATCATATAGTTCAATGAACCGGTTCCGCAGTTTCTCATCGTCGGCAATGCGCCCCCAATGGCCGTTGGTAGGCGTAAATATCCATCTTGTTCTCCCCTCGTAACGCTTAAAAACCCCCACCCAAAAGTTTGTGGGTGAGGGTTATCATTGTGGGCCCTGTGGGGTTCGAACCCACGACCTGCGGATTAAAAGTCCGTAGCTCTACCAACTGAGCTAAAGGCCCCCGCCGTAATCTGTGTTGACGACAGTAGAAAATTGTAGCTTATCCCGCACCATTTGGGAAATCCCAAGCTCAAAGCCCACCACAATGGTGGTTTTTTAAAACATTTGCATGAGCTTGGCCCCACCGATGCATGCCACGATGGAAATGCCGGCAATGATCGCCGAGGCGTACAAAATCATGGGCGACCGCGGCTTCATGACCGCCTCGTACTTGCCGAACCGCAGCGCGGTAATGGCGAGATTCATGCGCAGCTTATGCGCCTGCACCGCGGCCCGATGGTCGCGTTTCGGCTGCTGATCGGCGGTTTTCCGGCCGGTCTTCGCTGGGGTGGGTGCGGCACCGGGAATGTTGGGGGTGGTCATGGTTTCTCCTATCAGAAGCCGCGCGGCAGTGGAATAGTGATGGCGGGTTGGGGTGCTGGTGCGGGCGCCGGCGCCGGTGGTGGCGGCGCCGGGGTGGGGTGGGCGCCACGGTTTGTGTCACCGTCACCGGCGGCTGCGACGGCACGGGTTGAGGCGCAGGCTGCGGCGCCGGCTCGGGTTTCTTCTCCGTCGAGGGCGGCGGCGTATACGATTGCGGCAACTCCGGCAGCCTACCCAGAGGCGGAATGACCTGCTCCACGGGTTTTTCCTTCGCCGACCCGGGTTCGCCACAGCCCGCCAATGCCCCGCACAGGGCCACCAATAAAACGAGTCTTTTCATCATCGGGAATACTTCTTTGCGATCGCATGAACATGCTTGACAAACTCTGGATTCGCATTGATCTGTTGCACACCATTGGCCCACCCGTCGGGGGTGCTCGGGTCACCCACGGAGCATAAAAACCCGGCCAGCGTCAACGAGGCATCATTAATGTTATCCGGGTTGGGTTTCGCATCGGGTTCGACAGCAGCGTTGAACTGCTCCCATCTGCTGGGCATGATCTGCAATGGACCAATGGGAATGTCCTTGGTGGGGTCGCCATCGAAAAGCCCGGCGTCGGTGTCGGCAACCTCCTGCGGGTGCGCGGGATCAAACAGGTTCAATCCGCGCAGCGGGACGGTCGTGGTGCCGTCATCACCCAGCTGGGAATCATTCGCACGCCCATGATTACTCAACGACTCCCCAACGCCGCCAACGTCGGCCAACCCAGGTTACAGTTCTTTTGCTTTGCGACGGCCCACGCCGCGTAAGCATAGGCCCGCAGCGCCGTTTCGGGAATATCGTAAGGGCCGGAACGCTTATGGGACCAGTCCTGCACCTGCTCAATCTGCCGGTGGGTGGGCGGCAGCGGCGGCTCCAACCGATCCACACAGGCGGTCGTCGTCAAGCAGCAACAAACCACAATAGCGATGCGTTTCATCACTGCTCGCCTGACGAGTGTCGATGCCACCGGTCGAAATCCTCCGCCACAATGGCCGCAAGCTCCTTATAGGCCCGCATGGTGTTTTTCGAAATAAGATCCAAATCCACAACCGCCCCCTCGGACAAATGCCGGTCGAACGGTATCACCTGCACCGCCCGGGTCCGCGACCGGAAAATGGCTAATGAGCTGGTCCATGTCGATCGTTGCCTGCCCCGGGTGCGCGCCGAAATCACCACCACGGAATTCGCCGCCAACTGCTCATAGCCGTGCAGATTCAACCAATCCAACGTCGCCGAAGCCGATTGCGCACCATCAAGCGCGGGGAGCTGACCAGAATCAACGTGTTCGCCAAATCCAACACCCCGGCCATGGCCGAATGCATCAACCCGGTGCCGCAATCCGTGAGAATCACATTATAGTGATGCTGCAAAAATATCAATGGCCCGCCGATAATCCATTTCGCTAAAACTTTCGGAAAACGCCGGGTCGCGTTCCGAACCGATCACCTCCAGGCGGGACTTCGCCTGCGTGGTATACTGACCGCACCTGCGGATACCGTGACGTATCCGTGGCCGCCAACAAATCCCGAATGGTAGACGGGCCCGGCGCGGCCACACGCTGCGCTAATGTCCCAAGGTCGGGGTTGGCGTCGATGGCGATGACCCGGTCACCGCGCAGGCTGGCGAACACACCACCCAGGGTGACCGTGGTGGTGGTTTTTCCCACACCGCCCTTGAGGGACATGACGGCAATGCGGTAGTCACCTCGTAAGGGTGTTTGGATTCGTTGTAATAGTTCATCCGCCCTGGCGTTGCGGGCGGAGTCTCCCGGTTGATGTAGCCACCGGTCATGCCGTGGACGAATTTCCGCCAGCCGCTCTTGGGGGCGCGCTTCACCGGGTTGACGATGACCGACTGGTTGAGCGCGTTTGGCGGGGTGAGGTCGTATTGGCCGGGGCTGGAATGCTTGCCCACTATCGAACTGGGTGGGGGTTCTGGTGGCGGGCTGGTGGGGGTGACGGCTGGTTGTTGTTGGGTGGGTGGCCCGGTTGGGGGTTGGGGTGGTTGTTGTGGCTGCGTGACCTGCTGCGCCCGGCAGTGCGCGATGATGGGGCCGGCGGGAGTTCGGAGGGTGGGAATGGGCCTGGTGGCAGGGGTGCCTGCTCATACATGTATGGTGTGTCATTCCCGTAGGGGATGCTGTGGCGGGAGCCGCAGGATTCCGACTGTTGTTGCCGCTGCTGCCGCGACTGTTGTTGTGGTTGTGTGGTTGGTGGGTCTTTCGGCTCCGGCACCGGTTTGGGCAGGGGTTCCGGCTCGGCCGCAGGTTCCGGCTGCGGTTGTGGTTGTTGCTGCCGCCATGTGGGCTGTGACTGTTCTGACTGGGATTGTTGCTGTTGTTGCGGGGACTGTTGTGGGGTTTCCGGCTGCGGGTTCGGCTTTGGCTGCTGTTGCGACTGGGGCTGTGGTTGGGGTTGTTGCGGTTGGGAAGATACAGGGTCCTGCTGTTGTGCGGGTGTGGTGTTATTCTGGCGGGCAACGCTTAACCAGGCGGGCATATTGGCATTGTTTCCGGGTTGGTCGTTCATAAAAAGTATCTCCCCAAATCGTGCCGTGCTGTGGCTAGACTCTATATCCTATAGGTTGTAACTCTACTGTAACCCCATGTTCGAACATAAAGGAGGGTAGCTCGTGTCGTTTCGATTCACTCCCCACTTTATTCGGCGATTGTACTGGTCCGATGGTCTTGCGCAAGCTGGTCGAATACCACCGTACGACACCGACAGGGCCCTGATTGTTTCCGTGGCCGCAGTAGACGATCGGATTCTCACCACCCCCACCGCAGCGCTGATCGCCAAGCTGGTCAATGCCGTGTCCGAAAACCCCGTGGCCATTATCGACACCGATGGCATGAACCAGCCGGTGCGGGCCGCACTCGGCGCCCACCGGGGTGGGGACTTTTCGGGCTCGTCAACCAGTCCGCCCACGATCTGCAACGCGAACAGGTTGCCGCATTCGTCGACTGCACCGGCAAGGTGCCCACTCTGGCCGTGAGCATGTCGCAGCCGAAACCGATAAGCCCCACCGATCTACAGGCGGTACTGCCCCGAATCCAGCACCGGTGGCCCACCGTCATCATTGACCTGCCGTTTACCACCAGTAACGAACTTATTTTTGCCGGCACCGAACTGGCAAACCATGTGGTGTTACTGGCCGACAAGCACACCACCGATTTCAGTTGGTTGTACCATGGGGATCACGCACTTGCACACCGGGCACAAGCGGGGGCGGTTACCCCATATTGGTAGGGGCGACGAGTAAACAGGCCTTGGCTGCCGGCGCCGTGGCCCTGCCCGAAGTCGACACCCGAACCACCGCCCGGGAGGAGATTACCGTGAAGACTTCCCCGGAAGCACTGAGCATGTACCACCGATTCTTATCGCGCCTCTACCCGGAACGAAAAACCCGGCTCACACAATCCATCTAGCTGCACCAGCCCATTCCGCTAAGACAAGAAGGTACAATTAGGGAGAACAATAAGTTGTATTAGCTAGATAGGTCGAAGTAGGCGGATATGTGTTTCGATTCAGATGCCGAGATCATCGCCGGTACATCGCTCGGCGGAGTGAAGCTGCTGGATCATGTCACCACGTATTGGGATGCCCTCGACAGTACCTACACCACCGTTCCCACGGTCACTCCCACATACCGTCTCGATGGGTATCACACGGCAGTATATACCCTGGTGAATCATGCCATTGAACTTCATGTGCATATTCTCACCGGGCTCATCTATAAACTGGTGGCACTGCCCGGCTATGGTGGCAAGTTCAAAAAGTCCATTAGTGTGGGCATGCCCATTTACCAAATCCACGATTTAAACATTGACATAAAATTCGACGACGTGGAATCCGGCTTTTACATCCCCGGCACCCCCGGCATTTTATTCGAACCCGACCTGGAAAACTCCTGGCCGGAGGATTCCCCAGTGCTTGGCGTTGGTTGTATCACCATCTACGATGAGGACTATATTGACCATTCCAACGAGTACGGGATTGAATACGCCCTCAACCATAGGCCGCGTTGAACAGCACCCGCCCGGGTTTAAAGCCCCACTTTCCGGGCAATAATCGCCAGCGCCACCCGGTCCCGGGCATAGACCTTGGCCAGCAGGTTACTCACGTGGGTTTTTACCGTGGTTGCGGAAATCACCAGTTCCGCGGCGATTTCCGCGTTTGTTTTGCCCTCCCCGATGGCGTGCAGCACCTCCATTTCCCTGGGGGTGAGCAGCGATAATCCCTGCTGGACGTGGCTGGGCAGGGTGTCTGCGGCGACCGTGAGCGCGCCGGGAAGAATGTGGCCCACGACGTCGGCGGCGAGCACGGTTTGACCGGCGGCGACGGTTCGTACCGATTCGATGAGGGTTTCCGGGTCGGCGTCTTTGAGCAGGAACCCGTTCGCCCCGGCAGTGAGGGCCGCTTTCACGGTGTCGGGCACGTTAAAGGTGGTGAGCATGACTATTTTGGGCGGGTTGGGTTTGGCCCGGATTTTCTTCAGAGCGGCCACACCGTCGAGTTTTGGCATGCGCACATCCATGAGCACGAGGTCGACGGGGTGTGAGCCACGGTGTCGACTGCGGCTTGGCCGTCGTGGACGGTGGCGACGACCTCCAGGTCGGGTTGGGACCCTAGGATCGTCGCTAAGGCGCGGCTGAGGAGAACTTGATCGTCTGCAATGAGGATTTTAACGGTCATGGTGTTTCCCGGGGGAGTTGCGCAATTGTTGTGGCGGTGTGCCCGTCGAAGGCGAATTCGAATGTGCCGCCGACCGCATGCGCCCGCTCGTCGAGGCTGGGCAACCCCAACGCCGGTGCCGCTGCTGTCCGGTTTTTTGGGTCCATGGGAAACCACAGTAATCGTCACGCACTCTCCCACCGCAATGTCCACGGTTACCTGCGGGTTTTCTTGATGCTTGACGACGTTCACCAGGGTTTCGGTCACGATCCGGTGGATGGCCAGCCGCAGGCGGATCGGCAGGTCCGTGAGCGGGTCGGTTCGGGCGGTGACGTCGAGGCCGCTGTCGTGGAATCGGCGGATCACATCGCTCATGTCCATGGTGTCGGGGATGTCGTCGCTGCGGAGTGCTGCCACGATGGCCCGCACTTCGGTGATGCCAGCCCCGGATATTTCTTGGATGCTGCGTAATATGTCCGGTGCCTGTTCCGGGGCGTACAGGCCGGCAGATGCCTGCATGCGAATCAAGGTGAGGGTGTGCGCCAGGGCATCGTGAACCTCCGCGGCAATGCGATTGCGTTCCAGCAGCCGGGCCTCACGCACCGCCTCGCGTTCCCGGGTGATTTCTGTTGTGCGGTTTCGACCTGCCCCACAGGAATATTGCGCCGATGATTGCCCAGTGCGCCACCATTGTGACCACAAGGTCAATGCCGTGGATTCGGATGAGGCCGTAGCCGAAATCGTACTGGTGGACCCGCCACATCAAGGGCGAGATAAGTGACGCCGCCGCGAGAAGCAGGGCGAGCCCTTGGGGCCATCGCGGTTCCAGACGTTTGTCCCGCGCCCACTGGTAGAGGATCATGGGTGCGAGCAGGAATGCCGGGGAGATCCCCATGTTGTTCGGGAGTCGCCACAGGAAGAGAATCTGCATGATTCCCAGGCAGCCGATCATAATGATGCCCATGGTCAGGGGGTGTTTCTGCCACAACCAGCCGGCCACAGCCATGATGATAATCAACCCCCATTCCACGCCGAACAGAAGCGATGGGCTGGCGACCAACATGAGGGTGGACATGATGGCTATGAGTAGTGTTACGCCACGAATCATGATTGTTATGATGTCGCACCGGTGAGGAACTGGGTACCTTCCGTGGGAGGATTCTGCTCCGCCGCGGGGAGGATCGCCGCCCGGGATGTTTTTGCTGTACCCGATGCGCCGGTGCAGGGTTTCCAGGGGACCGCGCTTGCTGACGGTGCGGGACCACGTGTAGGCGAAGATCAGGGTGAGCAGCCACACGCCGGCCCCGACGGACATTGCGGCCGCGGCGCCGCTGCCGGAGCCCAGGCCGAGGAATCCCCAGGGCACCACCAGGGCAATGAACAGCACGGATTGCAGCACATATCCGGTCATGGACATGCGGCCCAACGCAACCAACATACGCACCGGCAGGGTGTGGTCCCAACCCCGGCGCTGTAACCATTGTGCGATATAAAATACCCAGGCAATCATGCCCAAACCCACGAGCTGACCAACCAGTTGGTTGAGGGTAAACCAGGCGGGTTCACCACCGATCACGCCGATGCTGGCCAGCCCGAGGGGAATGCCCAGGCCGAAGCTGACCACCACGGCCAGCCCCGCGCACCAGCGCATGAGCCGCCGGTACGGTTCGGGGTTTTCAGCATGCCACGGCGGCCGGCGATAAATCCGACCAGGACCATGGGCAGGACGGTGATGATATCGAGGAGATACATGATGGGGGTTGCCTGCACCAGGAAGGTGCCGGGGCCCAGCTGGTCCACGAAGTAGCCATGCCCGTACGGGTTGGCCCGGTCTTCTCCCGTGGGCGACAAGATAGAGTGAAGGAAAAACACGGTGCTGGCAAGGTAGAGCACGCACGTTACGATGATGAGGGTTTTATCTTTGTATTTGGCCAGCGGCACGATCGTGAGCGCCATGAGCGCGTAGGTGAGCATGATGTCACCGTAAAACAAGAAAATCATGTGGAGCACGCCAATGAGCGCCAATGTGGCGTACCTACGGGTGAGGACTCGCTTGTACCGGCTTCCGTTGCGTTGTTCCCGCACCAGGATCATGCCAACGCCGTAGCCCAGGAGGGTGGCGAACATGGGCAGGCCACGGACGTGAACGAAAATGGCGCCGATCATGATGGCGATTTTGTCCCACAGTGAATCATGAGCAATGATTCCAATGTGACCTGGCATGGGATGGTTGATATTTGTTGTCCACACGGTCACCGCGTTAGCAACCGCGATGCCCAGCAGCGCCGAGCCGCGCGCCAGGTCTGGGGTGAGAATTCGGTTATTCGTCATGCCCTTCAGTGTTGGGCATGCAGCTTGACGACGGCACCGCCTTGGGGAGGATATTTCTCCTCCTAGCGACGGGTGAGGCTGGGCGCCTTTTTCGATATAGTCTTCGTTAAAAACGGTGATGCGATCAACGTTAAGGTGTGGGAATGCCGAGGGCCACGGGTGGGGATGTCGGGTTCGAGGAGGATCCCCGGATGGTCGGGAAACCGGAAACCCGGATTCGGTGTCGTCGTATTCTAGCTCCAGATCTACCTCCCGAATGGGGTACCAATGCCGACGGCGTCGTGAAATTTGCCGCGGTAAGTGGGCAGGTGGAAAGCTTATATATGAGACCAGTGGGGGCGTGAACGTGAAGTTCTACCGCGAAGTCGTCAAGCCGGTAGGTGATGGTGTGGTAGTTGTCCATGTGATAGGGCAGGTTATCACCATAGCGATGAAAAAAATGTTCGTTGATGTACTCCCCAGTGGATAGCAATGGGGTCGAGGAGCGTTATTCCTCCCAGTGACACACCAGCGATGATGTCAGCATTCGAATCAAAGCTCATGACCTCCCATTATACCGTCGTAAAGCGGTCGTTGGGCGGGTATAGCCTAAGCGTCGATGTATGGTTTCGAGGGGGCCTCGCCGACCCGTCAGCGACCAGGCGTAAACGATAATGAGGGTCAGAAACCACACCGCAACCCCCATCAGCATTGCGACTGCGGCACCGCTGCCGGAGCCCAAACCCAGCCCCCACGGCAGTACCAGTGCGGTAAACAGCACAGATTGCAGAACATAGCCGGTCATGGACATGCGGCCCAGCGCAACCAACATGCGCACCGGCAGTACGTGTTGCTTATGGTGCTGCTGCAACCACCGCGACAGGTAGAACAGTAACACCACCAAACCTGGACCGGTCACAAGTCCAGCAACCCGGTTGATTGCAGACCAGACGAGTTCACCCCCGATGACCCCCATGCTGGCCAACCCCAGGGGATGCCAACGATGAAGCAAACGGCCACGGCGATGATCGCCCACCAGCGCATGATCCACAGGTACGGTTCGGGGTTTCAGCATGCCGCGGCGGCCGGCTACGAAAACCCACCAGGATGGCGGGCATGATTGTGGTGGCGGACGATACATATTGGACGGGGAACGTCACGAGGAATGTTTCACCCATGACCAATTGGTCTTCAACATAGCCCAGCCCGTAGGCGCTCGTGCCGGTCCACCCCAGCAAGGTGAGGGCCGCCGTGACCCCACCGCCGGCAATCCATAGCACGCCGGCCACGGTCAGGAGGAGCCGATCGCTGCGGTTGGCGATCATGGTGACGTGCAGGGCGAGAATGCCGTACATGAACATGATGTCCCCGAAGAACAGAAACACGAGGTGGATCAGCCCCATGGCGGCCAGTGCCGCGTAGCGCCGGGCCAGGATCCGCTTGTAGGGGTTCTTTCTGTGGTATTCCCGCACCAGGATCATGCCCATGCCATACCCCAAGAGGGTGGCGAACATGGGCAGGCCCCGAACGTGGATGAACATGGCGCCGATCATGATGGCGATTTTGTCCCAGAGGGAATCGTTCATCACTATGCCAATGTGGGTGCCCACCATGGGGTTGTCAATGTTGGTTGCCCACACGGTCACGGAGTTGGCGACCGCAATGGCCAGCAGCATGATGCCCCGCGCCACATCCGGCGTCAGGATTCGATGAGTCGTCATCCCTACAGTTTTACCGCACGCTTGACGACGCCTCACGCCGGCGGAAACCCCTAGTTGACGACAATGATAATGGCGTCACCCCGGTTGGCGGCGGCCTGGTAGAACCGGGTGAGCTCCGCCACCGCATCAGCCACGTATTCGGGTGGGGGTGTCAGAATCGAGCTCGTTGGCTGCGGCGGCCAGCTGGGCCCCGTCCGCGGCGGCCAATGCCGCGGCCTGCTCCGCCACCAGGGTCGGCGGGTTGGCGGTGACTTCTTCATCCCATTCTTGGGTTCCGGCTATTGCGCCCATTATTGGGGATTCCCCCACCACCATGCTGAGCGGACCCCACGCCTTGTCGATATCAGTGGTGGGGATATTCCGCTGATTCCAGCAGCTCATGCACGGCATCAACCTGGTCATCGTCCGCGGCTAACCGGTCGAATTCGGTGGCGGGGACGGCAAGATAATTGAGCACAAACATTGGGGTTTCAGCCTTTCCGATCGCTATTGGTTGATTACAATATGAGGCCCTAGTTTACCGCCCAATGGTGGGGTGCAGGCCGGAAAGACTGGCAACAAGGCTTATTTTATGCTCGCTTCAGTGAACCACCGGACTTTGGTGGGTGATCCTCATTGGCGCTTTAAGGTTCAGCGTAGCTACCTGGGGCATGGTCAGTGGGAGTTTATTCTTCTGCCTTATACAGGTGATATACGTTGGGGTCTAAATCTTCTATCTTGCCGGAGAAAATGGTCTTTATCTCATCCTCTACGAGGGTCTTTACCCCACCAGCAAATCGTGCTAGGCACATCCTCATACACATAAAAGGACACACGTTCATCAGGCCACCAAATTGTATAGTCCTCCATGATGGGAGTGGAACCAATCTTTGCTAGTTCACCAGCAAACTCCTGGGCCGACATCTCACCTAATGCGATGCCTTCGAACGTGTCCCTCTGAATAACTCCCGCAACTCAACGCATTCAATACCATAGCGTCACTCATTTTGATCAACACCCATGAGATAACGGTTACCGTCTAACTCAAGGTAACCCATCACAGACTCGAAACCGAAATCATTATGTTCACGCACAATATCTAAACGCCGCTTCACATCAGCAAACGAATCCGTCACCGAAAACCCAGGAATCCCAGTTTTAGTAAAATCCATAATCACAATCCTCATTTATCAGGAATAGACCAAGTTTTTTCGCTAGAAACCCTGCAACGTAATAAGTACCGGCATCGATAAGCGTTTTACCGATGCTTATCAACGTACTCCGTGACAACCTTGACGGCGTTATCGAGCTCCTCCTGGGCGGTCCATTTGCCTGGCTCGGGCGGCAAATCTTGGGGATTTACGTCCGCAACAGTCCAGGAACGCACATGCGCTAATGCCTCATCCCACCGCTGTTGATACAGCAAGACGAGGAGTTTACCCCGATTATTTTTAAACCAGGTCCAATGCTTTATCGACGTCTACCGCCGCATACAGGTCTGGGGCGTCGGCCAACTCGGACCAAATGATGGGCAGGTCATGCTCAAATTGGTCCCAAGAGTTGCTGCCAATTATCGCCAATGGTGGTTTTTCTCCAGGTAAAGAAAGCGATTGAGCCAGGGCGAATCACCTGAAGACGTAGCGAATTTCCCTTTATAGTTCCCCACCGGGGTACCACTCACACTGCTGTGCTGTAACAATGCGGTATGAAGCTTCCCCAATGCCGGAATCATGGCGCTATAGAACACGATGGAACTGTAGCGGTCGGGATCATCCGGCATGGGGGTGGCGGAAATATGCAGCTCAAAAAGCAGATCATTCTGTCTTTATGGCGTAACGACAATCCCGGACACCAGTACGCTTATACCCACGCTGGATAAAACCACGGATCAACCTGCGCATACACCTTCGCCACGATACAAACCTTACTATTTGGCGGGGGCTCCAGAATTGCTGCAATGTTTGGCGCAGGTTATTAAGCGCCCCGGGTTGATCGGGCCGCACTACGCTATAAGTACCTGTGAACTTATCTCCTTGAGAAAGACCAATGCCTTCACCGCGGGAGGTAGCACGGACCTCCACAGGCTTACCGCTGCCGAGATCCCGCTGCATAGCTGTTTGACCATTAGAGAGACCAGCGTTTCGCTCTTAACCTCAAACACCTTATATTGATTCTGCCCGTTAGTTATTGTGAAATCTGGGCGAGTAGGGCTGCCATCTGATGTCTTCATTGCAACTTGTTCGCCAATACCTCGCTTTCCGGCACCAGCTGGATCCGCTTTATTGGCTGCATCAAGTTCTTCCTGCATGACTTTGCGAACATCAGCCTCAGCTTTCTTCCCTTGCGCCCGGTTCTGCGCAAGTTGTTGAGCTTTTTACTCGGTTGCGAGTGGCTTAAACCATAAACATCGACCCAGGTAGTAGGATTATCCACATACGCTTGCGCGCTAGCCAAATTCGGGCCAACACCCAATGGATCCTGCGCGTTATACATGCCAAACGTAGTGTTGTAATACCGGAATCGGTTATACACCCACCCCGACTCTTCGTCCTCATACTGGCCGGCAAACAACAATGGCGAAGACTTCTCACCAAACCAAGTGCGTTTCCCGAACAGTGATTGCTTACTATAACCAACAATCCCACCAGTAGTAACGTCGACAAGCTCCCTTCGGCGCACCAGCAAAATCACTGATCATCGCGTAAAACACCGCATCCACCTGATCCTGCGACCAACCATCAACAGGGCCACTCGAAGCAGCAATCTCAATCTGGCCCATTACATCACCAGTCCATGAGTCAACAGGCCACAACTTGCCTGAGCCCACCAAACGCGGTTCATGCGCATTCACTGTGCGTTGCTCGCCGAAAAGCCGGTTCCCCTGATGCATAAACACCGTACGGCTCAGCACGTCACCCGTAACAGTATCAATCTGTCCTTACCAACCCGACGGTCCAGGCCATCATACAAATACCGCCAACCAACACCAGGGTGATCCGAATCCTCATAACCTACTGGCTGGGTGCCGGAACCATAATAGAAATGCTTCACCAACGGCTTCTTCGACAACCGCTTCGTCACCGTCTGCGTCACACGACCAGCCTTATCATAAGTAAACGTAGTCCGACCGATTTGCCGCGGCATCGTACCACCATACAAATCCACATCATCAGCCCACTTAGCAGAAGTATCAGGATGAAGTTTCGTCAACATACCAGCCCGACTAAACTCATACGACTCTGATGGTTTCTGATCCCGCGCAGCATCCACATGCGTCACACCGGTAATCCGCCCCAAAGAATCCACCACATAATCTGTTGTGGTATCCCGAACTGCGTCTTTTACCTGTTCCAACACATCATCCACACGCCACGAAAACGCCCGATCAACGATGCTTGTTGTCGCGGCTTCCCCGCCGAGCTTCACCATGGTTTCCGAGACAACCCGGCTTCGCTTATCAAACTTGAGCTTGCGAACTGTGGAATCCATACTAATCCACGACCTGCGGCCAAGAGCATCAACGCCTAATCCGGCAACCGCTACCTCTTTACCATCGAGAGAATATGCTAGTTCGCATACATCTCCCCCCTCACTAAACCGGGTTTTCTCGGAAATTACCCGCTCATCAGGCAGCACATGCGAAACCGAATCAATGACGCCATTCGGATTATGGGACAGGTTAATCGTTGTCTGTTCTCCGGAATATAGGGTTGTTGTTTCTGAAATGGTCCGCCCATACTCATCATGCTGATAATCAACGGTTGACCACTTATTTGACACCTGGGTAATCTCCCCCAACTTGTCTCGGGTAAACCGCACCACATCATCAATCTCATGTACTTCGGTTAAACGGCCGAAAGCATCATAATGGGTAGTAACGATTCCTTCCCCATTAATAATGTCTGCGCGCAAACCATCCCGTGACCTGCGGGTCTCAGTCACAAGACCGTTATAATCGGTCTCTTTGATGACCTCCCCGTCCCAGTCATATTCAAACCGCCATGCATGCCCATCCGCATTCGTCACCGTGATGGGCTCCATCTGTGTGTTGTACGTACCGAGTCACCCCACCATCAGCAGCAACAATCTCACTAACCTTATCGAACACTGTATATTTTGCTGTAGTCGTCACGCCTGCTTCGTTAGTAGCCGTAATCTGGTTACCTTCCCCGTCATAGGAAGCAGACCGTTCACTCCCATCCGGGTTAATAATCTTTGTGGCCCATCCTTCTGGGGAATATTCCACCTTGGTCACATTACCGACAGGGTCAATGGTTTCAACGATAAAGCCGCGAACATCTCGAATCACGGAAGAGCGCCTGCCTGCGGGATCCACCGATACCAGCGGCCGACCGGCGTTATCGCACTCCGTGACCTGCACTAACCCCTGAGGATCAATCATCGCTAACGGTACCAATCCTGTTGCCCGCCACTCGTATTCATACTCCAACCGAATACCAGCAGGATCTGTTACTGCCGTCACAAACCCAGCAGGATCAACCTCATACTCAGTGGTAAGCCCATCCCGACCAATAACCCTGACAGGTTCACCCCACGCACCAGGAACAATAGTTTCTGTTGTCCCATCACCGTAATCAATCTGGGTAATGGTTCCGTATTCATCACGTTCAAGAACAGTCACTACACCGGTATTTGTCATTTGACGAGTGATCTGGTGATGTTGGTCGTGATCCCAATCCGTGACTATGCCCTCCGCAGTGACGATCCGCCACACATCTCCCGCAGGCGTCGATCGGTACACCGTGGGGCGAATGTCTCCCAGGAACTCGTCGTGAAGCAATTCTTCCGGAATAGTCCAGGTCTCATCATCCCGCGCACTCGTCCGCCTCGACCGGTCAAACCGGCACCAACTAACCCTTTTTTCACGCAGGAGGTTGGCCAAAGGCAAATTCTCTAACCGATCGAAGTATTCATTAATGCACGAGTCACCAATCTCCGCGGGATCCCCATGGAACTCACCCGCGCACTCCAAGATGACGCACACTGTGCCGTCTTCTGGCGCGTCATCCCCGGTATCCGGCAACCAGATGACAACATTCGGGAACATGCCGCCGGACCCCACCTGGGATACCACCCAGCCCTGGTCATCGAAACCGATAATAGTAAGAGTAACCATTCCGATCCGTCCACCGGCAAGGACGGTCCGCATCATCGTAGTAATAACGCAGCGCCCCAGCAGCAGAATTAATTACCTTCAGGAGTCGACCCTTGCCATCATAGTTGTAGGATGCGAGCCGCATCGGGTCCTCATCTGGATGAGTTTCCTCGTTTTTTTCACCCAAATGGATAGCAGGCGGTGGACTCGGTTATGCCATTTGAATTCCAGAGTAGTGCCATCACCCGTCGCATGGATACCAGGTGACCCGTGGTTTGCTCATAGTCGTATTCGATCCACGCACCAGAATGATGAACAATCGAGGAAAGACGAATCTCCACGCTGAGGCTAAACGCATCCGCCACCGAACCCGGTGACAACACATTCACAAACGAGTTGGATACTTCGGTGTCTTCAACCTGGTGGACAACGTTCTTTGGCGCATCGCCAGTGACGTTGAAGTCTTGGATGGGGGCATCAGGGCGCCGATCCCCAAACTCACTACCCGTAACTGCAAACACCCAAGTAATACCCTCCTGAATATTCCGCACCCGATACGCACCATCCACAAACGACAACCGCCACGGACGACCATTCGCCACCACCTCAGCACCATCTGCCGGTGCCGGCGGGAATTCTAGGATGGCCCCATCGGGGGACATCATTAGAATCTTATCGGGGCAGACTTCAATGCGCGTATCCAACGACGTGTTCCACCCAGGACCGAACACCATACTCGTATCCAAATCAGAACTATTATTCCGGTCCACCACCATCGGCAACATGCCATCAATATGCACATCGGTGACAAAGTTAATCATCTCACCGGTTGCCATATCGATTGGCTCTCCACCAGGAGATTTGCATGAATTACCTCGGGAAGCAGTCTTCGATGCCTTCTGTGCGGACTTCTCCCCTTTAGATGCCGCATTCGATGCCTTAGACGCCTTAGATGCTGTGCTCGATGCCTTGGATGCTTTTGATGCCGTGCTTGATGCTTTAGATATTGCTTTTGCTGGTTTTGCCCCTTTAGCGCAGTCCTCCCGCTTTCAATGCTTTTAAGCGCCTTTCCACCCGGAACGCATGTTGCTACGTCGAAGGCAAACTCAAGCAATGAGCAATTACCGGTCAGCGCCAATATGGCTTTTTAAGCCCACGCCCACGACAAGAAGAGCGGCGCCAATAGCGGTAAAGATCGGGAACGGGATCATCATGAGCAATCCACCGATCGTTTGCAATACATCGGAGATCATGCTCAGAACGTCGGCGTGTTCGCTCACCCAGTCTTTGAAGTCGTTCCATTTTTCCTCTAACCAGCCGGGATTTTTCTTCGAAAACGTTTCTTGGCCTGCGACCGGATAGAAGTCACGGCCGAATTCACTGCGGTGCTCAGGGTGGATTTAATGGTTGAGGCCGTAGTCACATCGGCGTTGAAGGTGGTGGTGGCCCGGGTGTGCTCGGTCTTGGCGGCTTCAAAAAGCGGTTTGGGCTGCGGTCAGGTCGGTTTGCGCCGTGGCTGCGGCACTGGCGGTGGCCACGTTCACGCCGGGAACCACCGCGGTGGCGGCCGCTGTTGTAGTGGCAGCCTGGGCGGTCACTACGGCGCGGGCCAGGTTGATTTCGCACGCGTTGTAGTTAGCGACCGCAGTCTGCACTGCGGCGTGGTTCACCGAGGCAGTCGTGATGAGCGTATTCATCTGGGTTTGCGCCGTGGTGAGGGCTTCGGCGTATTGGTGCACGGCCGTGCTCACGCCGTTGTGGGCCTCCCCGGTCGTCGTCAAGTGTGACGGAAAGTCGCTGTTAATCAGCTGCTTATACCCTGTCACCTTCGCTACCGAGGAAGCCACCGTCGTTCATGGAACGCAGGTTGCTAGCACAGGTGAGCGCATTATCGGCAAAGGTTTTCCACCGTCGGGCGAAATCAAACACTTCAGCGGTGTTTCCGCCGATCTTGAATTCGCTTTCTTTGTATGCCAGGAAGGGCTTGAGTGGGAGAACCGGCACGATGCGTCACCTTTGCTGCTAGAAGTTATTGATTACCTGTGTTCGTTACTGGCCGCTGATGGCGTTGGAGGCCCGGCCGCGCATTTCGGAAACGTTGGAGGAGTTTTCGTCCAGCGCTCCCCTGATCTGTTCCAGGATGCCCCGCATGTTCTGGGCCGAGGACGACCATTTGCCGTGAATCTGCTGGTATTCTTCTTGCTCGCTGCCTTCCCAGGCGGCGCCCAGCTTGTTCATGTCCCCGTCCATGTCGCTCAGGGTGCCTTCGATTTCGCTGATGACGTTCTTGATGTCGCCGCTTGCGTTTTCCGCATCCGAATTGTTATAAGAAAAAATACTCATGAGTTTTATCCTTTCCTACAGAATGTTGCCCTCGTCGAATTGCATGCCAGCGAACCGCTGCTGCAGGGCGGAGGTTTGGTCTTGTTCACCCTGGGTGTAGGCCTTGCCGGCCTCGTCGACGCGACCGGTCAGTTGGTCGAGCGCCTGGGTGACCTTCGTCATGTTCTCATTCCAAGCCTGGGTCATTTGATCCCAGGCGTTAGCGGAATCGCCTTTCCAGGAGCCCTTGAGTGGCTCGATGGCCGAGAGGAACTTGCTGGATTGGCCCTGCAAGGTGCTGTGGTGAGCTTGGAGTGAGGCCACGTGGGAGCTGACCGCACCATGCTCCACTGACAAAGATTCTTGACCTGCCATGATTATTTCCTTTCGCTTAGGGTTTCTGGGTTATTTAGTTGCATCGAGGATTTCCCCGATGGATTTTTTGACGTCCCCCGTGCCGTCTTTCACCCCGAGGAGGGTTTGCTTCACATTGTCGAGGACGTCGGCAAGCCCATCGGCCCCCTCGTTCCACTTGGTGATACCGTCGTAATATGCGTCGGCCTCGACAGATACCCACTCGGGTTTAAGATTGTTGATTGCTGTTCGGTTGGTGGCCAACGTCTGCTTGATTTCGTTCATTGTCGTAAAAATATCGGAGCCAGCCGAATCCGCCGTCGAGTCCCGAAACGCGAATACTTCAGCCATTATTGGTTCTCCTTCATCTTTGATGCGGCATCGCCGATAGACTTTCGACATCCGTGTCGAACCCGATCACCAGGTCGGCGATCTTGCCGGAAACCCTCGCCGAGGATGCCGATGTTCTCGTTGAGGGTTTTCCGGGATTGCTTCCATTCGGATAGGAAGTCGGTGACTGCGGTGGCAACGAGGTGGCCGTCGTTGGCGTCCACCCCGTGGAGTTCCGTGGCGCTCTGCTCGGTGCCATCCAATTCTGTTTTCATCGACGCAAATTTGGTGGCTATCTCGTGCAGATGCGTCATGGGGACTTGGATATGATCGCTCACAATTAAACTCCTTCGCTTACTAAAACTGCACCGTCTGGTGTGAAATACGCGTCCCCGGCCTCATGGCCGAATTCTTGGGTCAGTGGCTGGTCGGTTATGTCTGGGTATACCCGAAGCGATTGGATCATCCGCTCCACCACAGCCCGCACATCACCAACCATCCCCACCTCGGGAACCGACGCACTTATCACCAAAAACCACGACGAACCCACAACTGGCACAAACCCCTCTACATGAAACACCTTGCGACGATCCGTCACGGAACCAGCAACCGATTCTCGCTCCACTATCACAAACTCGCCGCCCCCATCCAAAGTCGCCACCCGGGGATTATCACGAGAAAACCTCGACAACACCGGATCCACGCATGCGCGCTCCGGCGCCACACTATGCCACCGCAACAACACCGCAGCAGACGACACCTCCCCGACTCCAACACCCCAGGCAGCACCAGCCCCAAAAGCACCCCAGCCTCCTGCGCAGCAGCATAACCTCCCCAACCTACGCCGAACAACCTTCCTATCCCCGGCACGCAACCGCATACCAGGAACAAAATCCCCCGACAACCGATCAATACACGTGTCAGCATGGGCGGGATGGGTATCGAGGAATTTCCAGGGCGCCAGTGGCAGGCTGATGTACCACAGGAAGTTTGGTCTGGGTACATTCGGGTTGAGTTCTATAGCCTTTTCTAGAACCTGTTCGGCCACCGACGTCCTCCTCAAAGAATCGTTTATCTCTTGCGCTATCACTACAATGTACCTATCAATTTTTTTATTTTTTGGGATACGGTTCGAATTTATTATTGACTTTTCAGAAGGCATTTAGATTTCCATTTACTTTCCCCCAGTAATTTTGATACCCATGCTCAATGCTTGGTTATCGAGGTCATCAGGCATCTTACTGGGGTATATAGTATGATGAATTCGGCATTTACATACAGATTTTCGCCCTAAAACCTTAAGCTATAAAAATTGGTCAGACTTCCTGTATGAGTGCCCATAGAAAGCCCCACGGTCGTCTTCCCAATGGGGTCATACAACCGTGGGGGTTAGGGCGTCGTCAAGCTTTGTACCAGCAAATGGTGCGGGAACGTCTTCGAAAACGAAGAATGCCATGTGCGCCTTCGGCCACTCCCACGCATGGCGGGTTGAAATAGGCGGGCGGGTCGAGGAGGGACAGGCGGGCGGCGAGTAGCCGGGCCGAACAGGTCTGCAACTCAATGCCTTCGATGGTGTCCCACTCGTCGTTCCGATGCTCGGGAAATTAAGGGTCCAGTAGCATGACTTCCCCGTCACCGGGTCCAGGTCCGCCACAGCACTAATAGTCGTTGCCGTTCAGGGGTGACGGGTGCCACAGATACAATCCTCGGTGAGGGTCACATCCCGCCATGTGTCGATGAAATGTTCGAACGTGTCGTTGATGGAACAGCCGGGAACACCGTGTCGATTAAAGTCCATTGCGACCCTCCTGATCGTAGAAGGCCAGCTGCACCATTTGGGGTTTGCCGGAGCGTGTCACCCATTGGGCCCGGCCGAGGAAGCTTCTTCAAAAACACTTTCGGCCACACGGAACCCTCCTGGCGGTCACCGGACAGCAGAGATCCCGTTCGCGCCGGCCTCCCGCAGCCCCCGCATGACTGGATCATACGAGCTGCGCGACACACCGGCTCTGCGGCGGGCCACACAATGTGCAGGCCCAGATCCTCGGACTGCGGCAGGTAGGGAACCAACGGTTTCAGCGGATTGCCGCTGCCCTCAATCATGTCGAAAGTCATCAATCACCAGGTAGGTTTCCGGGCCCGACCACCAGGAACGGTTCTTGAGCTGCTCCACGGTGACATTATCGGGCGGCAGGCGGCTGTCCAAAATCCCCTTAATGCCCTCAACCAGCGGGGTCACCCCGGCGCGCATGCGGCATAGCCGCCGAACTGGGGGTCGTCGTCGGTGAGGAATCCTAGTAGGGAGCGGCGCAGGTCGACGATGCCGAAGACTGCGAAGCGGGATTTTTTACCGCGGCACACCTCGGCGATGATGTTTTTGAGGAATGAGGTTTTGCCGGTTTGGGAGTCGCCGATGACGATGAGTGGCGTTGATCCCGGTTGAGGTTGAAGTGGACGGGGCTGAGGTTGATTCGGCGATGCCGACGAGGGCGGGTTCGTAGCCCTGGTGTTGGTGGATGAGGTCGCGGTAGGTGATGAGTTCGGGCAGCATGCGCACGGCGGGGGCACTGCGGCCCTCCCAGGCCTGGTTGATGGCGCTGACCAGGGCTTCCGGTGTGGCTTCGTGGACGAGGCTGGGGATTGTCCATGATGGGAGTGCGACTTGGCTGATGAGTTCGTCGCTGGTGATGCACCGGCCGGTGGTTTCGTTGGCGAGTTTTTCGTTGACACGTTTGGCGACGCAGGAGTCGAGGGAGTCGTTGAGCCGGAATTCGACTTTGCGCCGATGACGGCTTGGACGGGAAGCCGGAAGTCGGGCCAGCGGCCGGTGCCGAAGATGATGTGGATGCCGTAGCCGAGGCCGCGTTGTGCGAGCTTTTCGACGGTTTTCCGCCAGGTCGTCATAGTCTTTCCGCATGGTGCCCCACCCGTCGATGACCAGGAAAACATCGGCGGCGAAGAGTTCGGGAGGCGGCCTTGGACGTGCATGTCACGCATTTGTTGCACCGACGAGATTTGGTGGCGTTCAGACAGGGGTTTTCGCGTTCGTGGAGGAAGGCTTCCATTTCGGCGATGGTGCGTCGGAGTTTGTCCTCGTCGAAGCGGGTAACCACATCGCCGACGTGGGGCAGTTGGGCGAGGTAGCCGAAGGCGGAGCCGCTCATGTCGACGATGTAGAAGTTGACTTCGTGGGGTGTGTGGGTGAGGGCAGCGCCGAGGATGAGGGAGCGGAGGGCGGTGGTTTTGCCGGTTTGGGGGCGCCAAGGATAGCGACGTTGCCGCCGGCGCCGGCGAGTCGAGCACCATGGGGCCCCTGCCATTGGGTGAGGGGTTTGTCTTTTGATGCCCATGGGGACGTGCAGGTAGCCTTCCCGGTCGGCGCCGAGCCCGGTGTCAGGGTGGACGTCAATGTTGGTGAGCACGCCGTCGAAGGAGAGGTGTTCGGGCAGGGTGGGAGCCAGATTTGGCGGGTTTTTCGGCGGCGGTGGTGAGCCGGGATACCACGAGGTCGAGGGTGGTTTTGTCGGTTTTTGGTGCCACAGCCGACATTTCTAATTGTGTGCGATGGAGTTCTTCTTTGCGGCTAAGCCACGCCTCGGTGGTGTTGGCGAGTTCCAGGGGCATGGGCACAGGTGGGAGTTCCCGGATAGTGGCCACCGCCGCAGCCTCATAGGGGCCGGACACGTAGGCAGCCTTGAACCGTTCGAAGATTTTCGGGTCAACCTTGAGATAGCCGGAGCCGGGGATGGGCGGCAGTTCGTGGGCGGCGGTGGATCCGATGGCGGATCGGATTCTTGCGCGGAGAAGGTGCGCAGGCCAATGCGGTAGGACAGGTAGGATTCCAGGCCCTTGAGGCGGCCCTCTTCAAGCCGTTGGGATGCGAGCAGCAGGTGCACGCCGATGGACCGGCCGATGCGGCCGATTTGGACGAACAGGTCGACGAATTCGGGTTTGGCCGCCAGGAGTTCGCCGAACTCGTCGATGACAACGAAGAGCACCGGCAGGGGGTCGGTGACCTTGCCTTGGTTGCGTAACTCGTTGTATTCCCCCACAGTGGCGAGGTTGCCGGCGGCCTGGAGGACGCGTTGGCGGCGTTGGATTTCGCCCAGGATGGAGTCGTGGAGCCGGTCGACGAGGCCGGCGGCGTCCTCCAGTTATCGACGATGGCCGCGGTATGGGGCAAGGGTTCCAGACCGGCGAAGGTGGCGCCACCCTGAAGTCGACAAGCACGAGGGAGAGCTGGTCCGGCGGGTGGCAGATCACTGGGGAGAGCACCAGGGTGCGGAGCACCTCCGACTTGCCGGAGCCGGTGGCGCCGACGCACAGGCCGTGGGGGCCCATGCCGTTTTTGGCGGATTCCTTGATGTCGAGCTGATGGGTTTCGCTTCGGAGTCGATGCCGTAGGGCACGTTGAGGAAGTCCTCGGTGGACCGGGGTTTCCAGGCGTCTTCGATGCTGTAGGTGGCGAAGTCTTGGATGCCCAGCATGGCGTCCAGGGCGATGGTTTGCTCCAGGGGGCGCGTCGGGGTGGCGTCTTCCACGAGGCGCAGCGGGAGAGTTGGCGGGTGATGGCTTCCGCCAGGCTGATGGGGATGATGTCCAGGGTGCCTTTCCTACCGCCGTAGAGCATGCGTTCGACATAGCCTTCTTCTCCCTCGGCGGGTTCTTGGATTTCGCCGCGGGATAGGAGCTGCACTTCTGAACGTGTTGTCGTCTTCGAGGAGGACGCGGACGTCCACGTGAGGGGCTCCAGGTATTGGGATGAGGACATGGCGAGCAGCACCATGCGGCCGCTGGCCACGCTCGGCAGCGCGGGAGCTGGCCGGCCACCCACTTTGCCGTGTGGGGGATGTCCATGTCGACGATCACCATGAAGAACAGCCGGTCGAGGTGGCCTCCCGGTATTTTGATTTCTCGGCGAGTTCTTCCACCCGGGAGGTGATTTCCTCCACGAGTTCGGTGGCGGATTCCTCATCGTGGGAGACTTCGCGTTTGCCGATAGGGCCGTCGAAAAGCTCGGGGGACAGGACGTGCGGCAGCCAGAGAAGCCAATCGCCGTCGTACGGTTGGGCGACGTGAATGCGCAGGTCGTCGGGGCGTGAACACGGCCGCTTGGAGCACGATGGAGGCACGGCGGCGGTTGTTTGCTCTAGCGGGCCCACCAGGGAGATCACGCCGCGCGCCGGGATGGACATGGGCAGGCCCTCAATGGTGCGGGTGCGGCGCAGCATGCGGTCGAGGTGCGCCTGGGCAATCGGCTCGGAGATCGCCATGGGGTCGTTGGTGGGTTTCACAAACACGTGGGTGGCGAGCTCACCGATGCCGCTGCCGATGCGGGTGATGAGGAAGTCTTCGTCGCCGCGGCGGCGTTCCCAAATCCGGTAGGGGTCGCACCACATCCGCCAGCATTTCCGGCGCTGGGTTACGCATGAGGGCTTCTGAGCGTTGCGTTTGGGCGCGTTCCCGGATTTCCTGCTCCACCTGACCCAGGTGTTCAATGAACCGCACCCGGTCGTCTTCGGCCTGTTTGCGTTTGCCGGTGCGGTTGCGGGCGAACGCGCCGACGGCGGTGAAGAGGACCACGACGATCGCGACCGAGCCGATGGCCATGCGGATGGGGTTACCGGACGACATCATCATCATGACCATGCCGCCCCGCCAACGATGGGCATGAGTGCCCATGAGCACGCCGCCACCGCCACCCCACGAATGGTGGGCACCGCGGCGATTTCGATAGGTTTATCTGCTTTAATTTTTTTATGCAGCCGGGCGGGCCGGTGTACTATGCGAGTGCTCATATATCCTTACTACTAGTCAGATTGTCGGGCCCTGATAGTGGAAATCTTAATGCGAAAATGAGTTCAGTATTTGTTCGTCTGAGTATATTTTGGGAGAATCAGCAGCTAGATGTTAGTCTACCGGCCCAGCGGCCGGTGGTGGATTTATCGACGAAATCATCCAACTGTTCCACCCGGTAACCGAATCCACGCCAAGCCGGGGAATCCGTCACCGATGTGTTCACCTGGGCCCTGTCCTCCCCCATTAATGGGCGGATCAACCCCGACATTTCCCTGTCGGAATCCGGCATTATTGATGGTCAACGCCTATATTTAACGCGGGCTTCGGATGCCGCCCAGGCCCCGTTTGTTGACGATATTTTAAGCGAGATTCGCACCACTATCGACGACAACCAATGGCGCTGGTCATCGGCCATACGTTCGAATGGCTTATATTGTTGCGGGCTCACCTTTTAGGGTTACTCTTCCTCATCCTGCTCCCCGCACCCTCACCCCCACCAGTCAGACCAGCCCATGGGTGTTCGCCCCCATCGGGATCATCACCCTCGCCAGCATCATCATCGCCGCCTCTAGGCCCCACCCTGGCTGCGGTGGGGCCGGCATCATTACCCCATAGCCGCGGCCGCCGCCACCTGGCCCGCCACCACCCTCATACCCAACGCCACCACCCCGGCGCGCATCACCTGGACCCTGACCGCCACCAGCCTGGGCGGCATCATTGCCGCCTTCCTCGCTGGCAGACGCCGCCCCAACCAACAAGGCCAAGGCACCGATAGCCGCAACGACACTGCCGGGTGGTCGCATTCACCATCCTCACCATCGTCCTCACCGGCCTTGGCGTCGCCTTCCTGTTCCCCGTCCGACCCCTCGCCGTCGCCGCCTGGGGCGCCTGGGCGCCCATACTCCTGCTGCTCATCGCCCCCTACCGTCGCCCCTCAACGCCACCCGGGCTGCCCACCATGCTGCGCCGCAACGACACCGGCGACCCGGTCGAGACGCACCAAGATTCACACCACCGCCCGCCGCAGCGAAGCCTTCAGCCGGGGGCTCGTGTGGGCCGCCACCGCACTCGCACTCCTGGACATCATTACCCTGGTGGGCAGCCCTACTGGCAGCAGGCCATCCCCGCCGCCTGCCTCGCCCTCATCCTCATGCTCCGCAGCCACGGCTTCGCCGACGCCCGCATCATCGCCCCCTGCTCACCGCCGGCGGGGTGGGGATAGCCCTCACCGCCGCCGCCCTCACTCACTTCGGCCAACACCACTGGGCCAAACCACCCTCGCCCCCTGGTGGCAGGCCGATAACTATCTCGTCTGGGTGGTGTTCGCCAGCACGCTCATCGTCATTGCCCTGCTATTCATATCGATCAATAACCTCAGCCTCGACGAATTGCAGGAGGCCCGCCTGTCAAAGATCATTTCCACCATTGACGTGCTCATCAGCCTCACGTTCGTCCCCGGCATCCTGGTGGCCCAAGGCGTATACACCTATTTTTGGGCCATCATGTAACCGCTACCTCGACACAAACCCCTGTTCGACCAGCCAATCCAAGGCGACCGTGCGGGATCCGCACCATCCACGTCCACCTTCAGGTTCAACGACCGCATGGTGTCGTCGTCAAGCAGCCTGGTAACCTGCGCAAACCGGTCCGCAATCTCGGGGTACTGTGCCAAAAACTCCGAATTAAACACTGGCGCCGCATTATAGGCCGGGAAATATTGCCGGTCATCCGCTAACACCACCAAATCCAGCGACTGGATCCGGCCATCCGTAGTAAACACCTCACCCAGGTTGCAGGCGCCCGTGTCCGTCGCCTGGTAGATCGTGCCCGTGTCCATGAGTGAAATATTCTTTTCGGGAATCCCCTCCGGCGTGCCTCGCGGAATACCGTATTTTTCCAGCATGGGGTTGAGCCCATCCAAACGGGAATTAAACTCCGCATCCACGCACATGGTGCGCTCCGACACCGGCAAGCTTGCAATATCGCTCAGCTTGGTGAGATGATGCTGCTCCGCATATTCGCGCCGCACCGCAAACGCATACGTATTATTGAGCGGTGTCGGATTCGACCAGGTGAGCCCGTTGGCTAAATCCGCCTCGTACACCGCCTGCCATTGTTTCTTCTGGTCAGGGAATGCCGGTTTTCGTGGCCCAAATACGTGAGCCATGCCGTCCCCGTGTATTCGTAGAGGATTTGCGCCTGGCCCGACTCAGGAGTTTCCGCGCCGGCTGCGACCCCGGAACCCCCGTCATGTCCGTGGCCCGAAACCCCGCCGCGTCCGCAATGTAGACCGCTATTTTTGCCCATGATGAGCTGTTCGGTGAAGGCTTTCGACGTGATGACCACCCGTTTGCCTTCCGCGCCGGGAACGGGTTGGATGGCGGCGGGTGCAGGTTGGGGATGACCGAGGCGGAGGGCTGAGCCCGCAGCCCGCGAGGGCGAGGTGCAGCCGATGACCAGGATGCTGAGTATCTTTGTGAGCTTCATGGTTATAGTCCTTTCGGCCGCAACGTGTGTTCGAGTACTCGGGCGATCCAGTCCACCGCCAGGGCGAGGAGGGCCACGAGGAGCGACCCGGTGATGAGCACCCGATTGAGCGCCAGGTTAACGCCGGTGGTGATGAGAATGCCCAGGCCCACCGCCGTCGACGAAGGTGGCGAGCGTTGCGGTTCCCACCAGGAGCACCAGGGCGGTGCGGATTCCGGCCAGCATGATCGGCACCGCCAGGGGAGTTCGATCTGGAACAGCACCTGGACGGCGCTCATGCCCATGCCCCGACCGGCCTCCACCAGTTTGGGGTCCACCGCGTCCAGGCCGACCATGGTGTTTTTCAGCACTGGCAGGAAGGCGTAAAGGATGAGGGCAACCGCCGCGGTGGTGAAGCCGAACCCGAGCCAGAAAGCAATGAGCACCACCAGGCCAATGGCGGGGGCGGCCTGCCCCAGGTTGGCGAGGGACATGACGGGGTCGTGAGCCACCGCAGTGGTTTTCTGGTGAGCAGGATTCCTAGGGGATGGCGATAATGAGCACCACCACGATGGATACCGCGGTGAGTTCCAGGTGCTGCACCGTGAGGTTGAGCAGATTCGACAGCGTGAGGGTGGCCAATTCGGTGCTGGTGAATTGTGCCGTGCTCAACCAAATTATGAGGGCGATGAGAATGGCAAGAATGGCAATGGGCTGCACCATGAGCCCTTGCCACCAGTTCGATTTTGTGGTTTGCATGGGCCTATCCTCCCTAGTCCTCCGGCGTGTCCGGCGTGTCCGGGGCGTCTAATGCACCCACGCGGGCCACCACCTCTTCGGGGATGTCGCCCTCATTATTGCCCAGGGGGGTATCTTCGTCGGAGGTGGCGCTGCGCAGCTCCGTGATGGCGTTCATGACGGTTTCCACATTGACGATGCCGAGGAATTTCCGGCGGGGGCCTTCGACCAGGGCGGCGCCGGAGTTGGCGACCAGCATGGTGTCCAGGGCATCGTTGAGGGAGGATTTGAGCCCCACCACGGGCAGATCATCCTCCCGGTAGTGGGTGATGGTGGTCATGCGGCGCAGTTGTTTCCGACTGGGCCAGGAGAGCACCCGGTTATGATTGTCGAGGATAACCGCATGGTCGTGGCCTAGGCGCTCCACCTCTTTCAGGATGACGGCAGCATCGTCCCCGGGCTGCCCGAAGGCCGGGGTGATGAGGTCGGCGTCGCCGACGCGGGCCAGGTTGAGTTGTTTCAGGCCGGCGCCAGCGCCGATGAAGTCGGCCACGAAATCGTCGGCGGGCTCCCCCAGGATGCGTTCCGGGGTGTCGTATTGCACGATGCGGGCGCCTTCGTCGAAGACGGCAATCCAGTCACCCAGCTTGGCGGCCTCGTCAAAGTCGTGGGTGACGCACACAATGGTTTTGCCGAGCTCGGATTGGATATTGATGAGCTCGTCCTGGAGGCGTTGGCGGGTGATCGGGTCGACGGCGCCGAAAGGGTTCGTCCATGAGGAGTACCGGCGGGTCGGCGGCCAGGGCGCAGGGCCACGCCGATGCGTTGTTGTTGACCGCCCGAGTTCCTTCGGGTAGCGGTCCCTATGGGTTTCCGGGTCCAGGAAACCATGGTGAAAGTTCATCCACCCGCTTAGCAATGCGGGCCTTGTCCCACTTCAGCATTTTCGGCACGATGGCAATGTTGGCGCCCACCGTGAGGTGCGGTAAGAGGCCCCCGGATTGGATCACATAGCCGATATTGCGGCGGAGTTTATCACCGTTCATGCTGCTGGCGTCTTCGCCACCTATGAAGATGCGCCCCTCGGTGGGTTCGATGAGTCGGTTGATGAGTTTGAGGGTGGTGGTTTTGCCACAGCCGGACTTGCCAACGAACATGACTACTTTGCCGGCCGGAATTTCCAAGGTGAGCTGGTCGACGGCGGGTTTATTATTGCCGTAACGTTTGGTCACGTTTTTCCAATAGGATGGCAGCGCCACCACCGGAGTCGCTGGTCAGGTCGGTAGATTCGATCTGGTCGGTAAGTTGATTAGACACGGATGCCCCTTGAAATAGTGAAACGTCCCAGCAGGATGAGTGCGAGGTCTAACAGAAGTGCAAGAATGACAACGGCAATCACGCCCGTTGCCACGGATTCGAAAGAGTTGGCGCCCCCAAGTCGGGACAGGCCGGAAAAATATAACCGCCGAGGCCAGGCCCCAGCGCATAGGCGGCGACGGCAGCAATGCCCATGGTCATTTGGGCGGACACGCGCATGCCGGCCAGGATCACCGGCCAGGCCAGCGGCAGTTCCACCCGGAAAAAAACGTGTCGAGGCGGCTCATGCGCGATGCCGCGGGCGGCGCTGACAATGTTGGAGTCCACCTCGGATGGGCCCACGACCGCATTCCGCAAAATGAGCAACGTCGCAAAGAACGTGACGACGATCACCGCTGGCAGCACACCAAATCCGAAAGGAATGATGAGGATACCCACGAGGGCGAAGGAGGGATCGTAAGTCCCACCGTGGACACGTTGATTGGCCAGCGCGGCAAGGCGCGGGTGCTGATAGCTGAGCGCGGCACACACCACCGCAATGATGGTGGCCAGGATGAGGCATTGCACCACTAGGCTGAGGTGCTGCCAACTATCTGCCAGTATGTGTGTCCAACGTTCAGTTATAAACTCTCTCATGGCTTTTCCTTATTGCCGAATATTTCCCCGCATTCAAGGCTATAATCCGCATCCCGGTCCTGCCATTTTGGCCGGTTTTTTTCCAGTCGTGAGTGGGGTCTATATCACATCTCAAACCAGCGGCTAAACAGGCACTACCCATTTTAGGTATGATATGCATCACATTTTCCTGTTCTGTGTCATTTTTGCGCCCGTTTTTTGTTTTAGTTACCCCCTTATTCGTCAGGAAATCATGACAAATCGCACATTCTCTAGGGATGATGCGGAAAGGACCGAAAAGGGCGTCGATAAGCTGTAAGCAATAGAAACCACTACCAACCACAGGATTTATCATGACCGAAGACGAACGACTAGCGCAGGAATACCTCACTAAGTTGCAAGAATCGGTAGGGCGCGGCGAAATCAATCTTGCGGAATACGATCGACTCGCCGACCTGGCGCTCAGCAATATCCCCGCAACCTCGCAGGTAGCGCACGCGAGCTTGCCAGGCGGGCGGCGGGAACCCCCATGGTCTCCGGTGACCCTAACTGGGTGGCGCCACCAGCACCGACGGTGAAGAGCGCGCTGGATCTGGCCATGAAATCCCTCTTCGTCCTGTGGTTCATCGCCGTCGCCATAAACCTGGCCGTATGGTTGGGCGTATGCCTCACCGTTGGAAAGATCTACTATTTCTGGCCCATGTGGGTGATTCTTCCCGGAATTATATTTCCCGCCATCCGCTGGCTACGCGAATATCTCTAATGGGGCCAGATTAGCGCTTGACCACGCTACTATTTTTTTGAAAATGAATCTTGGCCTCACCAATGCCCGGCAGTTTACCCTGTGTGCGTGGTTAACAATTCCGAAAGACTGATTGCCCACAATCACATTGTCGGCGACCACCGCGTCATTAATGTTACCAATCAACCGTTCCTTGCCGCTCCTACCAGGGAAACCTCGGCACCAACATAAATCACAGGAGCGTTTTTATTCCGCGGCGTGAATTCATTTCCCGAAATCACAGTGCCGTTTAAGTCTCCCCTACCACCATGGTAGGGTTCCTTAGGATTATCCACCGGACTGGGCGCACCATTCTTATCGGGAATATAGGAATGCTCATTGGGGCCCGGTTTGCGCAGATTCGTCTCCGACGACCGGCCATCCCAGATAGATTCCACATCCACCATGGCCCGCTTCGCCCACCCGTCTATCCTATTCCCCACAAACTTGGTGTTATGCGAATCCGTGCCCACCAGCAAGATCCAGCTCGGGCTGGACTTAGCGTCCCCCTTTACCGTCACGGAATTATGCTCAAACGTCGTGTTGTCGCACCCCTGGTATGCCTGCAATAAGCCCTGACCCACGGACACATCCGAAGAAATCGTATTGTCGCGCACCACATTATTATCCGAATCGTAGGCAATATGCACCCCGGAGGAAATGCTATTGGTGAGCTGATTCTGCTCCACCAGATTATTATTGCTGCTGTTTTGGATGGAAATATTGCGGGTATTGGCCGTCACATCATTGCCGCGGATCACGCTGTCGCTCACCCCGGAGAAACTAATGCCATAATAGCCGCCCCTAATGCGGTTATTGATAATGGTCAGCCCGGTAAAACCCGCGATCGGCCGGCTGACCGTGCCATTAGTCGCATACCGTTCCCACACCGGGCTGCGGCTCCCCTTCACCGGGTTATCGGACTCGTCCCTGGTGGCAGTGGCCACGATCGACAGCGAATGCCCCACCTGGGCCCGCTCCCCCCTCGGTGTTATTGATGAAATTATCGGCGACAGTGATGTTCTTCACCAGGCGATCGGTGGCGGACATTTCCACCGCCCTATACGTCAAATGGTTAAAAACAATCTTGCTGACCTCGATATTTTCCCCACCGTCAATCATGACACCCCGCGTGTAGGGGGCGCTCGCCAGGTTGAGTGTCATGTCGGTGATCTTGCAGCCCACAGTGTCGCGGGTGGTAGCAAACACGGACTTCGGTGCGTCCGCCTGGCCCCGCATGTTCGCGGTGATCTGCGCACCCTTGGCGTCGAAATATTGCAGCCCCTTGGGCAGGGTGATCTGATCCGTCACCACATATTTTTGGGCCGGGCTCAACGTCACACCCAAGCCTCGCTGCGCCGCCAGATCCACGGCTTTTTGCAGTTCACGGGTGTTATCACCGCCGCCCGCGCCGAGCGCAAGCAGCGGCACAACCTCGTCGAATTTGGCCCCATATGTCACTCCGGCAATGGTCACCGTGGCATCGGCGCCCTTTTGCTTGTCGACGTCACGGACGAACCGCACATTGGTATATCCGTCCGTCACCACCACGTTTTGCTTGGCAGTATTCAGGGCCTGCGCCGCCGAAATACTCCCCACAACAGCAGTATCGAAGCTTTCCTCTATCTTCTCCGCTTTCGGGGTTTTACCAGTAAGTTTCCGCTCGGTCAGCTCGGTATTTTCTTCAGAAGCGTGCTCAGGTTCCTCTGTTTTGTTATTACTGAAAAACTTACTTAGCAATGAGAGGAAGCTTGACCCGCTACTAGTATCCGGCAAATCCATGGCCTGAGCAGCAGGTATTTGCGTCGTGACAAACAGCATGCTAACGCACAGACCAGCCACCATTCGCATAATCCAGCGTGACTGCGGTCGCATAAGTACCAGCTCCTCGGGGCAAGAACACCATTGTTTTCTAACGCCCCACAGCCTAGCTGTTACTCATGAGAGCCAGTCACACTTTTGCGTTTTTAATCAATTTTTGTAACAATTTTTAGATTGACTGCAATTATCTTGGGGTAAAGTCAGGGTAATCACAGAAAACCTATGTGTATAGCATAATTGCAGTACTTTTTGGGGGTGCCACGAATTTTTCTCGCATGCAATCGCATGTCGCTCACACCCCGCCGCAATTTACTGTTTCTTCATCGAACCGGTCTCGGCAAACCGCTGATGGAACGAGAAGGCCGTGGCCAGATCGTGCGGGGTTTGCAGCATCTTCCGATCCGTGGCCAGCTTCAAGGCCCGCTCATAATACTCTTCCAAAAGCGGCCGGTAATCCGGGTGAGCCAGCGCAATCATCTTCGGCACCCGCTGCCGTGGCGCCAAACCACGCAGGTCAGCATAGCCGTATTCGGTAATGACCACCTTGACGTCCTGCTCCGTGTGATCCACGTGCGACACGAACGGCACGATGGCCGAAAATGTCGCCGCCCTTGGCGAACGACGGGGTGATGAACGACGAAATGCAGCCGGCACGAGTAAAAGTCACCCGAACCACCCACACCATTCATCATCCGGGAACCAATCACATTGGTGGAATTCACATTGCCGTAAATATCCGCCTCAATCAGGCCATTGCTACAGATGAGCCCCAACCGGCGAATCACCTCCGGGTGGTTCGAAATCTGCTGCGGGCGCAGAATAATCTGCTTGGAATACCGGGATGCCTCATTATTCATCCGCTCCGCATACTCCGGCGACAGCGAGAACGACGTGGCCGAGGCAACCGTCATCTTGCCGGCATCGATGAGATCAACCATGCCGTCCTGAATCACCTCGGTGTAGGCCTGAATATTCTCAAACTTGGAATCGAGCAGGCCACTCATCACGGCGTTTGGTACATTCCCCACGCCAGACTGCATGCGGTAACCATCATAGGGTCAGCCGACCTGCGGCAACCTCACCCTCCAAGAAATCCAGGAAGTGGCCGGCAATCTGCTTCGACTGCTCGTCGACAGGCTTAAACGGCGCATTGCAGGTCCGGCAACTCGGTCTCGACAACCGCAACCACCTTATCCACGTCAATATCAATATAGGTGGTACCAATGCGCTGGCCGGGGCTCGTAATCGGAATCGGCTGACGGTTCGGCAGCGGCGTAATGCGGTAAATATCGGCCATGCCCTCCAACCCAGGGACTGCCACGAATTCACCTCGATAATGATCTTCTCAGCCGCATCCAAATACTCCACATTATTGCCCACAGACGACGACGGGACGAGCGCACCATCCTCGGTGATCCGAACCGCCTCCACAATGGCGACGTTCATCGTGCCGAAGAAACCCTCTTCCACATACATGCCCGACTCGGACAGGTGATAATCCGCATACAGCGTGGTGCCATCGTTGATCTTGCTGCGCATCATCGGATCCGACTGGTAGGGGTGCGGAACCGAACCGCATCCGCCTCAGCCAACACCCCATCGCAGTCAGGAGCGGTCGAAGCACCGGTGAACAGGTCAATCATAAACTCATCGCCACGGGCATGGGCTTCCTTGGCCCGCTGCGCAATAGCGGCAGGAAGCACCTTCGGGTAACCAGCACCGGTGAAGCCCGAAATGCCAACTTTATCGCCATGATTCACGAACTGGGCGGCGTCATCAGCCGACATGACTTTGCCCGCAAGCTTGGCATTCGCAATGCGTTCCGACATGAAATTCCTCCTATGAAACTCCGCCCACAGGGTTGTGAGTACCCCTAAAGCAGAAATTTTTAGTTACGGAGACCACATTAACGTAAAACGGTGGGTCAATGTGTGAATTTCCGTAATTACTTCCCAAAACACCGCAACAATGGCCCAAAATCACCCAACGCACCAACCCACAAAGCTACCCCGCTACTACCCTTTTCTCTGGTATTCGACGATGAGTCGGCGTTGAAATTTTCCGCCCCGGCCGGCATCGAGGGACAATGACAACCGTGAGTTTAACAATCGGTTCCATCAAGTTAGCTTCCCCAGTGATTCTGGCACCCATGGCTGGCGTCACCAACGTGGCATTCCGCACTCTCTGCCGCGAACAGGAGCTAGCGAAACCGGAACGGTATCGGGCCCTATACGTATGCGAAATGATTACCGCCCGGGCTCTTGTCGAAGGCAACGAGAAAACGCGCCACATGACAACCTTCGGCCCCGACGAACACCCACGCTCCCTCCAGTTTTTACACAACCGACCCGGAATATAGCGTATAAGGCGGCCCGCATGGTGGCCGACAATAACCTGGCCGACCACATCGACATGAACTTCGGCTGCCCAGTCCCCAAGGTCACCCGCCGTGGCGGCGGCTCCGCCCTCCCCTATAAACGCCGCCTCTTCGGCAATATTGTGGCCGCGGCGGTAAAGGCCGTGGCCGGCACCAACATTCCCATCACGGTGAAATTCCGCATCGGTATTGACGATGACCACCACACCCACCTCGACGCCGGCCGAATCGCCGCGGCCGAGGGCGCAGCAGCGGTGGCCCTGCACGCCCGCACCGCCGCCCAACGATACTCCGGCACCGCCGACTGGTCCCAGATCGCGGCACTGAAGCGAACACCTGGCGGACACCGGCATCCCGGTGCTGGGAAACGGAGACATTTTTCCAGGCGACCGACGCCCAAAAATGATGACTGAAACCGGCTGCGACGGGGTGGTCGTGGGGCGCGGCTGCCTGGGCCGGCCATGGCTCTTCGCCGAACTGTCCGCCGCATTACGGGGCGTTGACATTCCCCGGAACCCACGCTTGGCGAGGTCACCGGGATCATTCTCCGCCACGCGGAACTGCTCACCCACTACGATGGGGGAGATAAAGCCTGCCGGACCCTGCGTAAACACATGGGGCTGGTATCTGCGTGGCTTCCAGTGGGCGGCCCTCAGGGCACAATTGTCCGCAATTAAAACCTTAGCGGATCTGCGGGCGGCGCTGGAACCCTGGCGGGAATCCCGGCGCTGGCCACCGACGCGGACGGGGTTCAGGGGTCGGCAGGGTCTCCCCCGCAAAGGTCATTTTGCCGGAAGGCTGGCTCGACGACCCCGAAGATGAAAACCGTTCCCCGAAGGCGCGGACATCATGCACTCCGGCGGCTAACCAGACAGCACACCCCAGCGGGCTAAAAATCCATTTTGGTCCATGGGTGCGAAGAAAACTCCTCGGACTTGGCCAACCACTGGTCAAACATGCGCACCACATCCACCATGGTAGCTGCGGGCGCCCCATAGTGGTGGTCACCGTCGCCTTCTCGATATTCCACCCACCACTGCGCCTTCGACGCGAATTCCGGCACCTCATAGATAAATTAGCCATCATTATCGTCTGGATATAGTGCTCGTCACGATCATGTTCCGAAAGAATATAGAATCGGCGCTCGGTGCTATCTTCGCACAAATACTCCAGGCTGGGCAGCAGGCTGGCGCGGGAAAAACGCAATGTTGTCCCACCGATCGGTCTGAACCGTATAGGCGGGATCCTCATCCCCGTAGCAGACAACAAACGCGCTGCTGATATCCGCCAGCCCCAAATGGTGGCGGACCGCCAATCGCTCCAGCCGCTGCCATGCCTCCTCCGCCCACTGATACGCAACCGGAACCCACAGGCACCGATCCCCCTCAATCACCACGTCAAGATATTCGAACGTGAGCGCGTCATCGGAACAAAGCTCCGCCTGGGCCGCCCTGAGGGGAGAGAAAAATCGTCTCCCTTACTGCTCCAACGATCGGCCAGGAAATCATGGTCGGCAAAGAATCGCGGCGGGGCAACCAGGCCGCCATCGGGGGTCCGCTCCGCTCATATAATAAAAAAATCATAAGACATAGCCGCAGTCTATCAATGGTCCGGACGCAAAACTCCCCACGGACGGATCGCGGTGCTTGTCGGCGTCGACAGGCGTCGACAAGCACAGAAAACTATTGCACCAAATTAAATCTACGGAGCTTAATGCGCATGGGCCGGCCGCTATCCGGGTGGGTTTGGATAATGCCATGCAGGTTCACAATGCCCTCGATCGCCACGGAAAACGTGGGAAACGCATAGGGGTCATAGTCGATTTCGATGACATCCCGATTGGCAAGCTCCAGCCCCACGGCCATCACGTGGTCACGACCAAGATAGGAATACAGCTCCCCCTGGAGCGACCCAATGGTGTTCGTGACCAGGGTGGCCCGCGCCCGATCCACGCAGTCACAATAATGCTGGTCGAGTGGCTGCGCCGGGTAGAGTGTGGTATTGAATTTAATGTGCGTGTCCGGACCACCGAAAAGCGCGACCATGCGCAGCAGATCCAATTGTTCCAAGCTGAAATCCGCTGGTAGCCGCGCGGTTCGCCGCACATAATCAATGTTGGTGTTGATGATGTCGATAATCACCGCGGGCAGGTGCATGGTGGCAACCAACCCGCCGCCGAAACTAGGGCGAATATTAATGCAGTTGGATGAATCAAGATAGGTGAGCACCAGCATGGAGAGCACATGTTGCAGCTCCGCACTGTCGATGCTGCGGTCGCCAGAATCAATCTCTATAAACGCCAACCCATATCGAGGACTGCCCATGAGTATGCCTCCCATTATCGCATATCAAAGATGGTTTTCTTTTTAGCGTACCGCGGTTTTCCGCTTGTCGACGCCATAGGCGTGTGATCCACCCACCACACACATCAGGTGACGCACAATATTTATCGAAGGATGCTTACATGACTGACAAAAATAGGGGACCCGTGGGATTATTATTTCAGCAGTTCACAATGGTTATTATTTCTCATTATGGGGTTTATCCATCATGTTATAACAACATGTAGGTACCGTTTTATCATGACCGATAATATTAGTTCCATCATTCACAAACCCACCAAAGATACCTCGGAGGAAACCTTCCTCAAGGGTTCTTCCTCGTCACCTATGTGTTACTTATTCCCTTTGCACATGACCACTATCTTTTCACCCCAATATTCGGATGATTCTCTATGTGGTGCTTGCCGTTGATGGGATAGCGGCATACCGGCTGGTACTCATTACCGCCGCCAAACAGGTGTGGGAGGCGAAGTGCACTCCGTCGTTGTCGTGGGTGCCGGTTTCCTGGGCCTGAATATTCTTGTGACCATCATCGGTTTCATCCTGAAACTTTTCGGATTCACCGGCGATCCCTCCCAGAACGAAACCAATATCACAGAGCTGCTTCATAGCAATGCGGCGCCGTTCCTCCTGATTTTGGGGCTGGGCGTGGCCGGCCCCATTGTGGAAGAGCTCGTGTTCCGGCAGTTCCTCATTGGATTCTTGGAACGCTACATCCCCATGTGGGCAGCGATCGCCATCTCTAGTCTCTTATTCGGCCTCATCCACATGCATGGGTTTACCACCGCCGAATGGTTTAACGTGTGGTATTACTCGGCCATGGGGTTGGCCTTCAGTCTCATCTATGCGCTCGACCGGAATGTGTACATGCCCATCGCGGTCCATGTGTAGCTGAATTTGCCCCTAGCCCTAGCGACGGTTCCCTGATTCATCGCTGGCCGCCACCCACCGCGTGCGGCGTCGAAAAGCAAAAACCAGCCCCCACGGATGGGAGCTGGTTTTTATGTTACTTATTAGTCGTTGTTACGGCGCCGGCTGCGAAGAACCAATACCGCACCAACCACTGCGAGAATAAGCGCACCCGCGATAACCCACAGTACCGAAGCACCGGTGTTAGCGAGACCCTTATTCTGGGCCTTCTGACCCTGGACCTGCTGCTTTTGGCCATTGGGCTGCTGGGACTGCACGTTCTGGGCGGGTTTGCACCAGGCTTCTGTGCGCCCGAAGGAGCCTGAGCCTGTGCACCCGGGGTCTGCGGAGCGTTACCCTGCGGTTTGCCGCCCTGCGGTGCCGGAGCGCCCGGGATAGCTGCGCCAGCCAGCGGGATCAGCGGAACCAGCAACCAGTACCACGGAATGTTCGTGGTGTTGGTCACCTTGACCAGGGTGGCCTTGGCGCCGGTGCCGGCCTGCACGGTCACGATTGCGGTACCGTCACCGTTGTCCTTCACGGCATCCTTGGTGTCAGAGGTGTAGCCAGGGGTTTGCCAGGTGCTGAACACATTGCCCTCAGGCAGCTTTTCCTTCAGGGTGATCTGGGTGCCCACCGGCAGCTTCGGCAGATCGGTGTAGGTTTCGCCAGCCTTGACCTTGAATTCCTTGGTTTCGGGCTTACCGTTGTTTTGCCATTCGGCAATGATGGTGTATTCCTTCTTGGAATCCGAGGAACCAGCGGCGGTACCCTGCACGGCCTTGGTGACAGCTACCGCGCCCAACTCGTGGTAGGAGTTCACCAGGTTTGCGGCCACGGTTGCGTCCTTGTCGGCCACGGTTGCGGTTGCCACGGTAGTGGAGTCGAGCTCATTCAGACTTGCGCCTTCCACAGTTGCCTGTGCCTTTGTCTTCGGTGAAGGTACACACGGAACCAACCGGAACGTCCTTGACCTCGACCGGGGTGCCGGCCTTCACGGTCAGCTTGCCTTCCTTGGTCACCTTGTCGCCCTTGACGCACTTGTAGCCAACCTGGAATTCCTTGTTCTTGGCGAGTTCCTTACCGGTACCGGTCAGCGACTTGCTGAGCTTGACGACGCCCTTCCACTGGGAGTACGTGTTGGTTGCCTCAACGGTCTGAGTGCTGTTCTTGACGATGGTCACATCGTCAAGGCCAGTGGTCTTCAGATCGGCATTGGCAACGCTTGCACCAGTTTCGGTGATCTTACAGGAGTAGCCGGCCGGAATTTTTTCGCTGGTCTTCGACCCGCCAGCCGGAATGCCCTTCAGTTCGCCCTTAATGTCTTGCTTGCCGGCGGCGGTGCACACGTAAGCGAAGTCGAAGGTCTTACCGCCAGCAACCCCATCGGGGTCAACCAGCCGCTTGGTGATGGTGAAGTCGCCTTCATCCTTGACGTAGGTGTTGGCGATGGTCACGGACGGAACCGTGCCTGCGGTGATGGTCACGGCAGCGCCCTCAACAACGGTCAGGGTAGCGCCGTCAATCTTGGCGGATTCCCGATCCTCGGTCACGGTACAAGATGCGCCAACCGGGATGTTCGGGGACACGACCTCACCAGCGCCGGTCACTTCCAGCTTCTTGTTGGTGTGCTCGGCGAGAGCCGCACCGTCCTTGGTGCAGGTGTAGTTGAAGGAGAACTTCTTGGTGCTCGGCACAGTGATGCCAGTGGCTTTCAGTGTCTTGACGACCTTGAAGGTGCCCACAGCGGTGGCGTACTTGTTGGTCAGGGTCACCAGCGGGTTGGTGACGGCCACAACCAACGGCTTGTCCTTGGAAACTTCACCGGAAGCGGTCTGGAAGAGGTTGCCTTCCCAGTTGAAGCCGGGCAGTGCGGCCGGGGCCACCTCGGTGAAGGAGCAGGCGGCACCCAACGGAACGTCGGCGATAGCGGCCTCGGTGCCGTCACCCTTGAGAGTCACTTCACCGGACTTCACGTCCTTGCCGTCCTTGGTGCACATAGTTCACCTTGAAGTTTTGCGCGGTGGCATTAGCCTCGGTGAAGGCGTTGCCGCTGTCTTTCCAGACCAGCTTCTTGGCCAGCTTCACGGTACCAACCTGCGGCTTAGCGGTGACCTTATTGGTCAGGGTCACGCCCACGTTGCGCTGGTCGCTGATGGTGATGACGGCGGTCTTACCGTTGTCCTTGATTTCCACGTTGCCATCGCTGGCGGTGGTGGCGGCGAACTTCGGTCACCATAGGTGAACTTGGCATCGTTGGTGGGCAGCTTCTCCGTCAGGGTCACCTTGGTGTCCTTGGGCAGCGACACGTCACCCTTGACGATGTCACCGTTCAGCGGAACCTGAATGTCGTAGTTCTTGTTGAACGAGGGCTGCGGCGACTGGATGTCAACGTTGACGGTGAACTTCGTGCCATTTTGCAACTCGGCGGGCTGGGTTGCCGCATCGTGCACCTTCTTCACTTCGAAGGTACCACGGTTAACACCGGTGATGGTGCCGCTACCGGACTGCTTGCGGGTAACATTCTGAACCAGGTTTTGAGCGGGAAGGCCTTCGATCTTGGCATTATTGCCCACGGTGGTGTCCACGGCCGATTCCTTGCCATCGGCAGACTGCGACTGGTAGTACACGTTATAGAACCGGTCGGCCTGCCAACCACCAGCTGGCTTCTTCAGCGTGAGCTTTTTGGCTCAGGCCATCGGCCGCAATATCCTGGGTGACCTGCAACTTCTCACCCTTGGCCGACGGCTCGGCGAGCTGTGCCGGGTCGGACGTGTATTCCACGGCGAGCAGGCCATCGGCGATGAACTTGTGACCCACTGCACCATTCTTAAGACTGATCGAGTCGTTAATGACCACATCGCCGGATATATTGGCCAGGTCCTTACCCAGCATGACGATACGCCACTCAATCTTGGAACCGTCCTTGGAGGTAAACCAACCATCCTTGTTGGTCTTGTCGGGAGTCTTCACGTCAGCGGGACCAATGCCGCCATGCGGCCCGGGCAGGGTAACGTTGACAACCTTACTGTTCACTTCGAACGGTAGGGTGGGCTCGTTGCTGTTATCGGTGGTTTTAATGGCCTGAGCCTGGACCTTCACCATGCCGTGCACATTGTCTTTGCCTTCGAATTTGTCATTGAAGGTACAGACAACTTGGTTATTGCCACCGTCTACAACACAGTCACCACCCTCAACGGCACCATCCACCAGCTTAATGCCGAAGGTGCCCTTGACGGCAATTTCCTGGGGAATTGAATGGTGAACTTCTGGCCAGCCTTCACGCCATTCTTGGCGCTCCAGTCCCACTGAACACCAAATGAATCCCACTGCTTCAGCGGGGTGGTCTGGTCGATAGTGATGTTGTCAATATCGACCGTCTCTCTTCATCAGCATGAGCCGTAGGGACGTTCATCATTCCCGCGGTCAATCACCAGCACGGAGGCTATAAACGCGTAAATTTTAAAACTTACGGTTTTTACCCACTGCATTCTCCTTATCTTCTTAACATTTGTCTCGCTTACGAGTAACCCATCTCTCCTTTAACGAAAATAAAGAAAAGACACGGCAAAACGAAGCTTGCTCACATCGTTAAATAAGAAGATTATCAGACAGGGGCGCCAGCATTAGTAGCGACATAACGCTGTGCGCAGCGACTTTACCCCTATCAGTAAGATTAGAGGCGTCCTAACTGCACATATAAGCTTAAATTTACTTAAATAATGGCTGGTCTGAAGTACCCCGATTTAAGTCCATCTCAGCTCCGTGTGTACAAAACATGATGTTCAACAACAACAAAACCCACATCCTGGTAGGCCCGTAGGGCGGGCTTGTTATCCGCCTCCACGTAGAGGAACACTAGACTTGCCCCCTCGGCTACCAGGCGATTTATTCCGGCGTTTACCAAAGGGCCACCCAATCCTCGGCCCCGGCCGGCATCACCCAGACCCACCACATATACTTTCCCCTTGGCCCCTGGCGCGCAGATCGCCGTGCGTTTCACCCAATGGAAACCTAAGAGTTTGCTGTTTTTCCCACAAAGTGAGCACAGTCGTCTGGGCGATACCAGTCGGTATCGCGGGCCTGGTTGAGGCGATCCAAGTCCCAGCCGCCTTGTTCGGGGTGCCAGGAGAAGGCTTGGTTATTGGCTTCCAGCCAGAGTTGGTTGACAGTTTCACTACCGTAGCGGTCGTAGGCGGTGGGGAGATCGAGAGTTCTACACCGTCGGGAAACTGGTAGGCGGTGGCGGCGGTGAGGGATCACCGTCGATGGCCATGACGAGGAGTTCCCGGCTGGGAGGGTATAGCCGAGATGGCGGGCGAAGTGTTGGGCGGGTTGGAGGTTGCCGTGGGCCCAAAGGGGTTTATGGCCCATGAGGTCGATAAGGGAGGGTGGCGCTGCCGTGGCGGCGGGCGGTGGGGTGACTGCGAGTTCGGCGGTTTCGCCATCGTAGGCGGCGATTCCCACGATGGTCGTGTCGTCGTAAAGCAGGAAATGGTGGTGTTGGGGGTTGGTGAGTCCGCGGAGGAATTGTTCGGAGAGTGGCGCGATCCCATCGTGCCTGGTGGCTGCGTCGAGGACGGCGTGGATAGCGGGAGTTGGTCGGGGTGAAGTTCGCGTGTGACGGTGAGTTCCATGCTTTTCAAGCGTAGCGAGTGTGGCACTATTGAGGGGTGATGAAACTTCGACGGCACACGGTTGTGGTGCTCACGGCTGTGTTGGTGGGCGTGTTGGTGGCGATGTGGGTGGTTGATACGGCGATAGCGGCACGGAGTGAGCGGTTATTGTCGCAGCGGGTGGCGGAGCATTCGCATTTGGGGTTTGCGCCGGAGGCGTATTTTTGGAGGGTTGCCGTTTGTGTCGAATTTTATTACGGGTGTGGTGCCGTCAATGTATGTGAGTGTGACGGATGTGAAGGTGAAGCCGTTTGGGTTGTTGCGGACGCATACCACGATTACTGATGTGGAGGTGTCTGCGGATCGGCTATTGGCCGGTGATGTTGCGGGGGCGAAGGCGGCGTTGATTACCCTGGGGGTGAATTTTTGATGCGGTGTCTTTGGGTCACCTGATGGGGATTACCGATCTGGATATTTCGAATCCGTATGATATTTCGCCGGCGGGGAGTGCGGCGTCAGAGGTGAAGTTGACGGGGACGCCGCCGGGACTTTACTGGGCCGGTGACGGTGGTTGCGGAGCTTCGGTTAAAGGGGAAAATGTTTTTTGTTGTCGCCGATAACGGTGACGGATCGCAGCAAGTTGGATGACACTCAGAATGACAAGTTGTCGGATGATGATATTTTTCAGGGCGTTTCGGTGGGAGTTAGATACCACAACGTTGCCATTGTCGAAGCAGGCGAGCTATGTGTCAGCGGCTGGGGGGACGGTGTATTTTTGAGTCGCAGCAGCGGAATGTGGTGGTGAGTATGGATGATTTGGCACCTGTTTCGGATGATTAGTCGTCATAGCCGATGTGGTGTGAGCCAATGTAGCGTTGGTTATAGGCGAATGTCGAGAAGCTAAATCCGAGTTTTTATCCAGGAGAGGGTTTGGTGGGGATTTTTCTTTGGGGGCGTAGACCTCGATGGCGTCGGGGAGGACGGTGAGTGGCCGATTGGTGCTCGCCCGCATATTCGCCGTCGACTTGGAAGCGTTGCCGGGTGGCACAATCCAAGGTGACTTCCATGGCATCGTCGAAATACGAAGGTGCGTTTTTTTCCAACCATTGGGCGATGGGGGCGATCATGTTTGCGCCAAGCATTTGAGGACTGCGAGGATACCGGCGAGGCCGGCGACGCTATTAATTCCGAAAACCCCAAGGCCGACGTCGAAAGAGTTGCGGGGGTTGGTGATGACGGGAGGGGCCTGAGGAAGGTCCAGGGGTTGGTGTTGCTTATGATACAGAAGGGCAGGTTGCGGGCGGTTTTTGGTGGCGCCGTTTCGGTCTTTGCCCCGCACGTTGATGGTGGGTGGGTATTTGCGGGCGCGGCGCCACGCCCGGTAGGTGACGCGAATGTAGCGCAGGGTGTGGCGGCAAAAGCCGCGGCGGCGGGCCCGGTCCATGGTGGCAATGACGTCGGCGTCGATACCGAAAACCGGCGTTCACGGCAAACCAGTGGTCTTGCCAAATGCCGAGGTCTATAGTGCGTTTGAGGTTATGTTCGAGGGTGTGGGCGAGTGCTTCGGTGGCGTGGATGGGTTCGGGTGGGAAGCCGAGGGCGCGGACAAAAACATTGGCGGAACCGGTGGGGATGACCGCAAGGGTGGGGATGTTGGTGCGGGGAGGGTGCATGGCCCCAAGAGTCCATTGATGACTTCGTTGACGGTGCCGTCACCGCCGATAGCAACCACCACGTCGTAATCCGCGTTGGTGATATTGTGACATAATTCGGTGGCGTGGCCAGGGTGGTGGGTGAAGTAGGTGGTGAGGTGAAGTCCGGTCACGCCCCGGAGGGTGGGGATGATGTGGCGGAAGAGCTCCGGGGTTTGAGTGGTGGAGTTCGGGTTGGAAATTAGCAGCAGTCGCACCTACACAACCATAGTGTGCCATGCTGCTAGGGTTAAAGGTTATGAGTGATGACATGGTAAATAATGAACCCCATGAGGAGCCGGCTGACGCCCCAAAAGATTTCGTTGGGGGTAGTGATGCGGTGAACTTAGCTGCTGAGCAGTGGAAAGAAACGGCGCATCGGAATATTCCCGGGTTGGGGGATTTACCGATCCCTGACGACACAGCAAACCTGCGGGAGGGCCCCAGTTTGCATGATGGGTTATTAGCGTTGTTGCCGCTCGTGGGGGTGTGGCGGGGCACCGGCCAGGCGTTGGATCACACGGATGCGGATGCGAAACCCACCCAGTTTGGGCAACAGATTATTTTCGCCCATGATGGCGAGAATTATCTGACATATTCGTCTCGGGTGTGGAAGCTTGACGACGAGGGGAATCAGGTAGGCCTCGACCACCGGGAGACTGGTTTCTGGCGAATCACCGGCAAGGACGAGATCGAAGTGGTGGTGGCGCATTCGACAGGCGTGGTGGAGATTTTCTATGGGAATCCGATCAAGGAACGGGCGTGGGAAATCACGTCGGCATCAACGTTGGTGACCACAACCGGGCCAAAGAATTTGGGCGCGGGCAAACGCCTGTTTGGCCTGATGCCGAATAATAACCTGGGGTGGGTGGATGAGCGCATGGTGGATGGGGAATACCACCCACGCATGTCCGCCGAATTATCACGGGTGATTGGTTAGGTTACTGGTTAATGCGGCCTCGATGAGCTCCCGGATCTCTGCCTCGTTGGCGGGGGCTGGGAGTTCTTGGTCGTTGATGCGGGTGACGCGGGCGGCGATGCGCACCGAGCTCACGAGCCACACGCTGTCGGGCCCGAAACAGGTCGTCGAGGACGAGCTGTTTTTCTTTACACCGCCATTTTTGTTCGGTCGCATATTCGAATAGGGCGGCCTGGGTGGTGCTGGGAGGATATCGCCGCCGGCGGTGGGGGTGCGGATTTTTTTGCCGCGCACAGTGATGACGGTGGAGGTGGCACCTTCTAGTACGGTGTCGCCGTTGGTGTAGATCACATCGTCGAAGCCGTGGGCGCGGGCCCAGCGGAGCGCCGCCATGTTGGCGGCATAGTTGAGGGTTTTCGCGCCAACAACAAGCCATGGGACGGCTTCGGTGGTTTCCGGGGGTCGATGTGATAGCCGCGGGGCTGGTCATGACGGCCACGCCGTGGGCACGTTGGTGCAGTGCCGTGGGCGATAGGGGGCGGATGGTGAGCCAGGCGCTGGGGATGCCGGTGGTTTCCCGGCCACGGGTGTACATCCACACGCAGGAGGCGTCGTCGGTGGTGTGGCTGCGCCATTTTTCGGCGGCCATGATGGTGGCTTTCAGCCAACCGTCGATATTGGGTTCGGGTAGGTCGAGGAGTTTCGCGGATGCGAGGAATCGGGATACGATGCCGGTCGAGGTTGCAGATGCGCCCATCCCGGAGAAGGAGGGTTTCGAACACACCGTCGCCACGGGTAACAGCGGCATCGTCCCAGAAAACGAGGGGAAGGTTGGGATTATGGTCACGGACGGAACCGCCGAACGGTTCCACGGCGAAAATGATGGGGGACATTTTTCGCGTACCAGAGGAACTCATAGGTCTGATTATGCCGTGCGCGAGGCACTACGATCGAGTCTGTGACCAATAATTCTTCTTCACCGTTACTGGAAACAGTGCCGGGGGCGACCCCGCCCGGCGACACCGACCAACACCCCACCCATATGGGGTGGCTTGGCATTATGGGAATCCGCTCACCGAGCAACGGCATTGTGCCACGGGCGCACTGGTGGACCGTTCGCATCGCACGGTCATTCGGGTATCGGGCCCGGATGCCGCCACGTTTCTGCATAATTTGCTTTCCCAAAAACTCGACGATGTTCCCGACGGGTTCAGCGCCAGCGCCCTGAACTTGGATGGTCAGGGGCGGATCCTGCACTACCTGGATGTGACCAAGGTAAAGGATGCGTTTTACCTGGACATCTCCGCGGTGGATGCGGAATCGTTGGTGGATTATTTGCGCGCAATGGTGTTTTGGTCGCAGGTGGAGATCACCGTCACGGATCTGGGGATCTTTGAGCATCATTGGCGCCGAGGTGCCAGATGTGGGCGGCGAGTTTTCCCGCCAGCTGCCGTTTGGCGCCTGGGTGCGGCACGACGTGTTTGTGCCCCGGGGTGCGCTTGTCGACGTCGCAAAGCGAATAATCGAACAGGGAATCGAACCGATGGGACTCATGGCGTACACCGCCGAACGGGTGCGGGCGGGCCTGCCGGAACGCAGCCTCGACCTTGATGACAAGTCGATACCGCACGAGGTGCCGGCGCTCATTAACCGGGGTGAGCGCATTGCCGCCGTCCACCTGGACAAGGGCTGCTATCGCGGGCAGAGACCGTGGCGCGGGTGGAAAACCTGGGGCGGCCACCCCGGCTACTGACGCTCGTGCACCTCGATGGCTCCGCCCCCACCCTGCCCACCCCGGCACCCCCATCGTGATGGGACCAGCAACAGGCCGGCAACGGACGGTGGGGCGCATCGGAACCGTCATCCACGACCACGAATTCGGGCCCATCGCGCTGGCGCTCCTCAAACGCGCCGCCCTCACGTCGCAGAGCGCTGACGGCCGGAGAATCCGCAATCCTTGTGGACCCGGATTTCATTCCGGTGGAAGAACAATCCCAAGCCGGCCGGGCGCAATTAACCGACTGCGTGGGAGCGAAACTCAGCAATAATCGCGCTATTCATAACCACACCGCATAATTCCGCCCCCACTTGCGCCACCTCATAAAAGGGGGACCGGTTTTAGGCCGGTGCTGGGATTTTGCCGGATATTTCTCAAGGTCAACAGCTCGTTGCGGCAAAATTATGTAATTCAGGCTATTGTGTCATACAGGAAAACATACTGTGATGATTTGAAAGCCCACGGAGCATTTTCATTCCCTAGGGATGCTCCGCTTAGTACCAAGGGGGTCATAACCATGGGACGCGGTCGCGCGAAGGCAAAGCAGACCAAGGTTGCACGCCAGCTGAAGTACAACACTCCAACCATGGATCTCGACTCACTCCAGCGCGAACTTGCGGGCAAAGCAGCCCCGAAACGCGCCGAAGCCGAATCCCACCAGGATGACGAGTACGACGAGTACGCAGACGCATACTCCCAATACGCCGACTGGATCAAGGAACAAGAATCCAAGTCATAGTCGCTATCAGCGCTGGTAAAAACCACCGATGGGGCACTTTTCCGAGGAGAAGTGTGTCCGTCGGTGGTTTTTCATGCCGGCAGGGGCACACGGGCTGAGGCCGACGCACGCCACGCCCGCCCTCGCCCCGCAAAACTACTGGTTAATAGCCCGGGTGGTCGCCGGTGAGCACCACCGCACCGGGAGCCTGAAGATCATCGGCATCTCGAATGGTCCCCAACTCCCACGCATCAATGTGCCGGGCGGTAAGCATGGCCAAGGCCCGATCCCGATCCTCTGGGGCCACCACCGCCACCATGCCCACCCCCATGTTGAAGGTTTTCTCCATCTCCACCTGCGGCACCTTGCCCACGTTTTGGATCAGGCGGAAAATCGGCCCCGGCACCCACGTGCCGCGGGACAGCTCCGCCACCAGCCCGGTTGGGATGACCCGGGCCAAGTTGCCGGCCAGGCCCCCACCCGTGACGTGGCAGAAGGTGTGCACCTCGCACTCGTCGGCCAACGCCAGGCAGTCCTTGGCGTAAATGCGGGTGGGCTCCAAAAGCTCCTCCCCCAGGGTGCGGTCCAAGTCCTCCACATAGGCGTCGAGAAGCAACCCGGCCTTTTCCAGCAGCACATACCGCGCTAACGAATACCCGTTCGAATGCAGGCCGGAGGAGGCCATGGCGATAACCACGTCGTCTTTCCGCACCCGATCCGGGCCCAGCAGCTCGTCGGCTTCCACCACGCCCACGGCGGTAGCGGACACATCGTACTCCCCCGGCTCCATGACCCCCGGATGCTCCGCGGTCTCCCCGCCCAGGAGGGCGCACCCGGCCTGCACGCAGCCCTCGGCAATGCCGGACACAATATCGGCCACATGCTCGGGCACCACCTTGCCGATGGCGATATAGTCCTGCAAAAACAGCGGCTCCGCCCCGCACACCACCAAGTCATCCACGCACATGGCCACCAGGTCGATGCCGATGGTGTCATGCTTGCCCATAGCCTGGGCGACCGCCAATTTCGTGCCCACCCCATCGGAGCCGGCGGCCAACAACGGCTGACGGTAGTTACCCAGGGCAAACAGCCCGGCGAATCCGCCCAAACCGCCCCGAACTTCAGGCCGGGTGGCCTTCTTGGCCAGTGGGGGCAAATAATTCCACGGCCCGGTCCCCGCCTCGATGTCCACCCCCGCGGCCGCGTAGGAGACAGTGGCATCCGACTGTGCAGAATCGGTCATTATTATCCTTTTTCCTTCGATCAAAAGTGGGCAATATTTCGGCAGCTAATCAATGCTACCGCAGGAACCCCGCTGCAATGCCGACACCAACTCCGCATTGGGATTCCCCGCCGGAAGACCCAGCGGATACACCCCGTCGAAACAGGCGCAACACAGCTCTTCCCGCGACTGCTTCGTGGCCTCCACCATTGACTGCGTCGACACAAACCCCAGCGAATCCGCCCCAATAGCGGTGCACACACTCTGCACCATTTCCGCCTCATTATCGCTGGTCACGGCGTTGGCGATCAACTCACCCGGGCTGGCAAAGTCAATGCCGTAGAAGCAGGGGCCATTTCACTGGCGGTGATGCGATGCGCACGTGCACCGCCGCCGCGCCGGCCTCCGCAGCATGCGGATCAGCGCCCGCTGGGTGTTACCACGCACAATGGAATCATCCACCACCACCAGGCGTTTCCCCTGCAACACCTCCCGCAGCGGGTTGAGTTTTAGCCGGATACCCAGCTGGCGGAGCGTGTCTGAGGGTTGAATAAACGTGCGCCCCACATAGGAGTTTTTCACCAGCCCCTGGCCGAAGGGGATCCCGGACGCCTGGGCGTAGCCAACCGCGGCAGGCACTCCCGACTCCGGCACGGGAATCACCAGGTCCCCGTCGGCCGGGTATTCCCGCGCCAGGCGGCGGCCGATCTCCAGGCGGGACTCGTTCACGTTGCGGCCCCGAATGGTGGAGTCGGGCGGGCCAAAACACGTATTCTGAACACACAGCCTTTCCGGCGAGTGGCAGCGAAAATGCTCCGAACGGATACCAGCCTCATCAATGGAAATCATTTCCCCGGCTCGACCTCCCGCACGAAGGATGCCCCCACAATGTCCAGCGCACAGGGTTTCGGAGGCAACCACCCACCCCTTATCTAACCGGCCCAGGCACAGCGGCCGCACCCCCTCGGGTCGCGGGCGGCAAACAGGGTGTGGCCGTCCGTGATGGTGAGGCAGAACGCGCCCTTGACACGCGGCAGCAGGTCCCGCATGGCCGACAACAGCCCATGACCGTCACCGATCTGGTGGGAAAGCAGGGCGGTCATCACGTCGGAGTCGGAGGGATGATTCTGCTTATGCACCAACTGTTTCTCGTCGGCCTCATCCAAGAGCTCTAGGTAATTCACCAGGTTTCCGTTATGTGCCAAGGCCACATCGGTGCCATTGGGGGCCACCCGAAACATCGGTTGGGAGTTCTCCCAGGTAACACCGCCGGCCGTGGAATAACGAGTATGCCCAATGGCCACGTCGCCGCGAAGCGAGTCGAGGGTTTGCTCATCAAAGATCTGCGAGACCAGGCCCAAATCCTTGTACACCACGACCTGCTGCCCATCACCGACGGCAATGCCAGCAGCCTCCTGTCCCCGGTGCTGTAATGCAAAAAGGCCGAAGTATGTTAACTTCGACACTTCTTCCCCCGGTGCCCACACACCGAATACGCCACATTCTTCGCGGGGCGGTTGTTCCCCCAGATCATCTAATAAGGACTGATTATTTTGTGCCTCGTTGTGTGTCACGACCACAATGCTAGACCATCACGAGTGATTCTTTATAACGTCACAAGCGGACCAGCGGCAACCAGTCCGCGACTTCTCCCGGCGCGAGTGCCGGAACTGGTGACAGCCGGATTGTCGGTGATGGTGTCGAGTCCGGTCACGAGCCGGAGCCAGGTGGCGGGGTCGGTTTCGACCACGTTGGGTGGGGTGCCTCGGGTGTGTCGAGGGCCCGGCAATACATTGGGTGGCGGCAAATGGTGGAACGCGTACCTCGACGGCGTGTCCAGGGGCAAGGTGGCTCAGGTAGGTGACGCTGAGGCGGACAGCGTGGGCGATGGCGGGCGGGGTGGGGTCGCCTGGGAGACGTCGATAAGCCAGGGGATGGATGGCTTGAAGGGCGTCGCGGAGCTCGTGCGGATCGGTGTGGGGGCCATAAGGTTTGTTTCTAGCACGTGCCCCCAAGCCTGCGCATGTGTCGTCGTGCTTGTCGACGTTATCCTGCCGGGTTGAGGGCAACTGGGTGGGAAAGGAAATGACAGCGCACTTCTCCTTCCCCAAAGAAATGCGCTGCCAAGCTTGTATCAAGTTTTTGGTGTTTGGTGTTCGTGGCTGTCCCGTAACCTAGGTTCCACAATACGCATCATTGCAAATTTGGTGGTGGTTAGGCTGGTTACCCCTTAATTGCGGTAGTGATTTCAGCCATATTTTCTCGCTAACGTGAGACTTCGGAGGGGCAATGGTGTTATTGTGCGGGGTTGCCGGGATGCGACACGCCGACGCGGGTGGGTTTGGGAAAAATTTAAGAACATGGGTTCCTACCTCCAATCTTGTCCCACGACGATCATGCGACACAGTAAACACAACAACCACGATAGTCACATAACTTTACTTAAGCAATATTACTGCTGGAAAACTACCACTTTGTCCGACGCAATACAACCAGCCCCGGTCACCCTCTTATTTTTCATCCAAGATTTACCTTAATGGCCTCTCAGAGCCATTTTTTAGGATTTTTCCCGGTTTAAAACCGTAGTGGGCAATGAAGACCTTATTCCCACCGTAATAACCACACCCCCACCCCACCCCGACTAAGATCCCCACCATAGGCACCCCTACAAATCACATTAAACTTGGTGCCGATATCCCAAAAATAGCTGCACCACTTATTCAAGGAGCGCAACAAAATGACACTCATTCACTTCACCAAAGCACATTCCGCCCTCGTGAATACCTTCACACAGGTGCTGTCCGAATTCTGCGGGTTCCAGGTACCAACCCCATGCTTATCGACGATTGGGTGGTGTTTTACCAAGCCCAATTAGAAAGCGAAGAAGGTTTCTACGCCCATAAATACGAAGGCGTCCACTGCCTCCCCTTCCGGCTCGCCATTAACCCCGCTAAATTCGCCCGCCAAGTAGCCATCGACCAGGCGGCCGCCCTCAATGAACACATTCTTATCAGTTCCCACGAGCTCATAAGCAATTGGCTCAGAGACGCCCTCGCCAATCTAGAATGGGCCGCCTATTGCGCCATCGACGACGAAAAGGTCAACCCCAACGATGTGGGATTCGATCTCATCCTCGACGCCCCAAAGAACTGAAAATTCGCCGCTGGTACCGGGGCGAGCAAGACGTCCTCGACAAAATGCTCACCCAAGCCGCCTGAGGCGCTAACCAAGAAAAAAAGACCGCGTTCAGCGGCCTTTTTTTCTTGCGTCGACAAGCCTACACCACCGAGTTTGCCCCCACGGCATGGCTGAACAGTCGCGGCAGCGTCTCCGTCCACGCCCGGGTCAACTCCGCAACCGGCACCTCGAACTGGCCTTCGACACGCACCACTGGCTCGTCGATAGTTTCCCCAATCTTCACCACCGGAATACTAGCTCCTGCGCCCGCCGCACCACAGCAGCGCCATCCGTAGCAGCAACAACCACCCGCGACGCCGACTCGGAGAATAATGCCGTGAACACGTCATCATGTACCCCCGAAACATCAAGGCTCACACCCTTGTTCGAGTAAATCGCCAGCTCCGCGATCGCCTGCGCCACACCCCCTCGGACACATCATGCGCCGCCGACACCACACCAGGCTGCTGGAAAAACTCCATGAGCTTCTCCTCGTTGGCCAAATCCACCCGCGGCGGCAGCCCGCTCAGACCGGCGCCAGACACCTGCTGCCAAATCGACCCACCAAACTCATCGAACGTTTGGCCGAGCAAATACAGCTCCTCCGTGCCAGAAACCGTGCCCAACTTATTGCGCACACTCTCCCGCACGTCATCAATAACCCTCAACACGCCCACCACCGGTGTCGGCAAAATCGCCTCCGAACCCGTCTGGTTATAGAACGAAACATTACCGCCAGAAACCGGGATGACCAGCTCCTTCGCGCCATCCGCCAAGCCATGAACCGCCTCACGGAACTGCCACATCACCGCCGGATCCTCCGGGAACCAAAATTCAGACAGTTCGTCACCGCCACCGGGCGAGCACCCGTCACCGCCACATTCCGGTACGCCTCAGCCAACGCTAACCTCGCACCCATATTCGGATCCAGCTTCGTGTATCGGCCTGACGCATCCGCCGACACCGCCACCCCCCGATGCGTCTGCTCATCAATACGCAACACCCCGGCATTCGCATGCTGCGCCTGCACCGTATTCCCCCGAACATAACGGTCATACTGGTCCGTAATAAACGCCCGCGAACACAGCGCCGGCGAGCCCACCATCGCCAACAACGCCGCCTTCACGGCTTCAGGATCCGTCGGCTTCTCCACCCCTGGAACTGCTGCACCTCATCCTGCCACTCCCGGACGCGCCCACGGCCGCTCATACACCGGACCCTCATGGGCAATCGTGTCGCCGGCGCATCCACCACCAGCTCACCCCGATGCCGAATCAACAAATGCTCACCATCGGTCACCTCACCGATCTCCGCGCACGTCACATCCCAATGCGCACAAATCTCCTGGAACCGCGCCACATCCTCCGGCCGCACAATCGCACACATGCGCTCCTGCGACTCGGACGACAAAATCTCCGCAGCCAGCATATTCTCTGCCCGCAACGGCACCGCATCCAAATCAATCTCCATGCCCCCATCGCCGGCGGCAGCCAACTCCGATGTGGCACATGCCAACCCGGCACCCTCCCAAATCCTGAATACCCACGACCACCCCGGCGCGGTACAAATCCAGGCAGCACTCAATGAGCACCTTTTCTGCAAACGGGTCCCCACCTGCACCGCCGGCAGTTTCCGCTCCGCCCCTCCTCAAACGTGTCCGAGGCCAGCACCGACACCCCACCAATGCCGTCAAGCCCGGTGCGGGAGCCGAAAAGCATCACCTTATTGCCCAAGCCGGAGGCGAACGCCAGCTTCAAATCATCCACCTTGAGCGTGCCCACGCACAGCGCATTCACCAGTGGGTTGCCCGCATAGGATTCGTCGAACACGGTTTCGCCACCAATATTCGGCAGGCCCAGGCAGTTACCGTAATGCGAAATACCATCAACCACCCCCGGCAGCACCCGGGATGTGTCCAGGCGTCCGCGGGGCGAACCGCAGCTGGTCCATCACCGCAATGGGCCGAGCCCCCCATGGCCATGATGTCGCGCACAATACCGCCCACACCAGTGGCAGCACCCTGGTGCGGCTCCACATAGGAGGGATGGTTATGGGACTCCACCCGGAACGTGACCGCATTGCCCCCACCAATGTCCACCACGCCGGCGTTCTCCCCAATGCCGGCCAGGATTTTCTCGCTCATTTCCTCGGTCATGGTTTCCCCGAAATACTGCAGGTGCACTTTCGAAGATTTATACGAACAATGCTCGGACCACATGACGGAATACATGGCCAATTCCGCATCGGTGGGACGACGACCAAGGATCTCCTTAATGCGGGCGTATTCGTCGTCCTTGAGCCCTAGGGAGGCGTAAGGCTGCTCCAGGTCCGGGTTGGCCTGGGCCGCTGCCACAGTGTCATTGAAGGTAGTCATTGCTTGGGTTATGCCTTTCTCACGCATTCTCATGCGGCTAAACTATGCGGCTGAAATTTTTTTATCGACCCATCAGGCCAAGGGCCTGGCGTGGGCCGGGACGGACTAGCAGGATCTGGGGCGAGCCGGGCCGACGGTAAGACCTCGGGCTGGCGGAACCTGGGACCGGCGAAACCTCAGGCTGGGCCGCAAGATGGACCCCGGCCAGGCCCCGACGGATCGGGCATTCCGGGTCGGGCCGTCGGCCGAGGCTAGGCGGCGATGCTGCCGACGGCAGAGAGGAAGAGTTGCAGGCCGTCCAGGGAGGGCCCGGTGAGTAGTTCCACGGCATGCTCCGGGTGCGGCATGAGCCCCACCACACGGCCAGTCTCATTCGTAATGCCGGCAATCGCATTCACGGAACCGTTGTAGTTATCGGTGTAGCGGAACACCACCCGCCCTCGGCCTCCAGCTCACGCACGGTTTCCGGCGACGCCTGGAAGCGACCCTCACCGTGTTTCGATGGGATCAGGATCTTCTGGCCCGCCTCCAGGGTGTTGGTCCAGGCGGTAGTGTTGTTCTCCACCGTCAGGTAGGCGTCGGTGCAGTGGAAGTGCAGGCCTTGGTTGCGGGTGAGCGCGCCGGGCAAGAGGTGGGCTTCGGTGAGGATTTGAAGCCATTGCAATGCCGAGAACAGGCATGCCCCGGCCGGCGGCGTCGATGACGGATTGCATGACGGGTGCCAGGGCGGAAATAGCGCCGCTGCGCAGGGTAGTCGCCATAAGAAAAACCGCCTGGGACAACTACCGCGTCGACATTTTTTTCAGGTCGGCGTCGGCGTGCCACAGGCTTACGACTTCGGCTCCGGCGAGACAGGCGGCACGGGCGGCGTCGACATCATCAAGCGTGCCGGGGAATGTGATTACTCCGATTTTTGCGCTCATTATGCCCCCTATGCCTCAAAAATCACGTCGAAGTCTTCGATGACGGTGTTGGCCAGAGCACTTCGGCCATTTTTCGACTTGTTCGCGGGTTACTTCGTCGGATACTTCGATTTCGAAGCGTTTCCCCTGGCGAACATCGGCGACGCCTTCGACGCCGATGCGTCCCAGGGCTCGAACCACGGCTTGCCCTTGGGGATCCAAAATCTCCGCTTTAGGCATCACATTGACTACAACACGGGCCACGTTTGAAGCTCCTCACATGTGGGTTGGGTTATCCAAGCCAACAGCTTACCCGTATGTGCTATGTGCGACCTAAATTGTGCGGTGTGATCTGGCGTTAAATAGGCAAGTTGCTTTCGATGAGGTCGGTGATCTCCAGCTCGTCGGGTTCGACGGCAGCATCGAATCGGCCGATCACACTGCCGCTGGTGTCGACGACGAAGGTGTCGCCCTCGCCCAGGTATTCGAATAATTCTTCGGCGTGGGTGAGATAGGGGAACGGGTGTCCGCGCCACCGGCGTCGTTAGCGTCATAAGTGCCGAGGGCAAAGAAACCGCGGGGGGCGTAGTCGGTAAACAGTTCGGCGAGGATATCGGCGTGGGCGCTTGTCGACGCCGGGTTAGCAATCAGCAACACATGTCCGGCCCAATCGCCCATGGTGGTTGTGGTGCCGTCGGCGAGGGTGACAGAAATATCATAGAAGTCGCTCATTTATTCGACCTTTCCGGTTGCTTGATTGATGAGCCAGGCGTATTCGAAGGCGGTTTGCCGCCAGCTTTCGTAGCGGCCAGACACGCCCCCGTGGCCGGCGGCCATTTCGGTTTTGAGCAGGAATTTGCCACCGGTGGCGGTGGCCCGGAGTTGGGCGATCCATTTCGCCGGCTCCACATAGAGCACCCGGGTGTCGTTGATGCTGGTCAGGGCGAGAATATTGGGGTAGGGTTTTTGCCTCAATGTTTTCGTAGGGGGCATAGCCGGCCATATAGTCGTAGACGTCTTTGTCGGCCAGGGGGTTACCCCATTCCTCCCATTCAGGGACGGTGAGCGGCAGCTCGGGCATGAGCATGGAGGTGAGCGGGTCGACGAAAGGAACGTTGGCTTTCGATGGCCTTTGAACCGGTCGCCGCCCAGGTTTGCGACGGCACCCATGAGGAGGCCGCCGGCGGAGCCGCCCAGGGCCACGAGGGTATCCCGGGAGGTGAGGTTGTGGTCAAGCAGGTGGTCGGCAACAGCAATGAAGTCGGTGAAGGTGTTGCGTTTGTGCAGCATTTTGCCGTTGTCGTACCAGTGGCGACCGAGCTCACCGCCACCCCGGACGTGGGCGAACGCGAAGATCATGCCCCGGTCCATGAGGGAGAGGCTGGCAAACCGAGAATCCCGGATCGAGGGAGATTTCGTAGGAACCGTAGCCGTAGAGGATGGTGGGATTGGGGTGGGAAAGGTCCACGTCACGGCGGTGTACCAGGGAGACGGGAATGTCGACCCCATCGCTTGCGGTGACCCACACGCGGCTGGCCACATAGTCGTCCGGGTTATAGCCGCCCAAGACTTCCTGTTCCTTGAGTAGCCGCAGTTCGCCGGTGGCGACGGTGTAGTCGTAGATGCGGGTGGGGGTGACGTAGGAGGAGTAGGCCAGGCGCAGCACGGGAGCGTCCCATTCTGGGTTGCCCATAACCTCAATAGTGTAGAGCTCTTCGGGGAACTCAAGTTCGACGAATTCGGTGAGGTTTCCCTGGTCCAGCTTCATTACGCCGGCGCGGCTGATGGCTTCCCGACGGTAGCCGATCACGAGTTGATGTTCGTAGGCGTCGACGCCTTCGATGCGGACGGTATCGCGGTGTGGCACCAGCACCCGAAGGTCGTCGAAGCTGCCCAGGGTATCGGTGGTCCACATCCAGCCGAGTTCAAAATTGGGGCCGTGGGCGTTGTGGACGATCAGCCAGGCGTCCTTGCCGGACAGGACTGCGTGGGAGACAGAGTATTCGACATTATGTTCACGGGGGCGGATGACCCGGAATTCCCCAGTGGGGTTGTCGAGTTCCAACACCCAGGATTCGGAGGTGACTTTGGAGCTGGATTCGATAATGAGGAAGCGCTTGCTGCGGCTGGAGCCAACCCCCACGTTGAAGCGTTCGTCTTCCTCGTGGAACACCCGAACGTCTTCGGACGCGGGAGTGCCGACCTTGTGACGCCACACGGAGTCAGACCGCCAGGCATCGTCAACGCGGGTGTAGAAAAGATAATCGGTACCCGCCCAGGTGACACCGTAGAACACATTGTCGATCACATCGTCGAGGAGTTTCCCGGTCTCCAGGTCCTTAATGTAGAGGGTGAAGCGTTCGTTTCCCTCGGTGTCGGTGGAATAGGCCAGGTAGCGGCCGGTATCATCTACGGTAGAGGCGCCCAGGAGAAAAAGTCGTGGCCCTTGGCCAATTGGTTGGCGTCGAGCAGGATTTCCTCGTCAGGCAGAGAACCGGTTTCGGACACCACCGGCGGCACCCAATCATCAATAACGGGCACGCGAGCGGAAATACCGTATGATTTACCCTCCTCCATGCGTCCGTAGTACCAGTAGCGGCCCAGGCGGGTGAGGCACCGACATGTCGGTTTCCTTCACGCGGGATTTGATCTCCTGGAAAATATTATCCTCCAGGGTTTTCAGATGAGCGGTTTCCCTGCGCGGTGTAGGCGTTTTCGGCCTCTAAATAGGCGGTAGTTTCGGCGGATTCCTTATCCCGCAACCATTCATAATTATCAATAAAACTAATATTGTGGTGGGTGCGGGTAATGGGGGTGTACCAGGGGCGATTGGTTCGGTGAACGTCATGGAATCCGATGGTACATGGTTACGGGATTCCTATACGCAGCAACCAATCCACCGCGAAAACTTTTTCCCCGGTAATACGTTCGAATGCCTCCACGTAGCGTTCCCGGGTGGCTTCGACCACGGATCCGGGGAGCGGTGGCGAGGTGGCATTGGAATCTACCTGCCAATCGCATTTAGAACTAGCTAAGCCAGTTGCGGACGTATTGTTTATCGAAGCTGGGTTGCACCTTGCCGGGTTCGTAGCCTTCGAGTGGCCAGTACCTGGAGGAATCCGGCGTGAGTACCTCGTCGGCAAGCACGAGCGTGCCGTCACGATCGACCCCAAATTCGAATTTAGTGTCGGCCAGGATGATCCCCTTGGCCTCGGCGAGTTCTGCCGCCTGCTTATAAATATTGATGCTGGCATCACGCAGTTCGGTGGCGACGCTCACCTAGCTTTCTCGACGACTTGTTCGAAAGTAACATTCTCGTCATGGTCACCAAGGTCGGCCTTGGTCGCGGGCGTGAAGATCGGTTCGGGCAACTTCGACGACTCGACCAACCCCTCGGGGAGGGGGATGCCACACACGCTGCCGGTAGCTAGGTATTCCTTATAACCGGAGGCCGGTAAGATAGCCACGTACCACACATTCAAAGGGCAGCATTTTGAGTTTCTTACACACGATTGCCCGCCCCAGCACCTCTTCGGGGATGCGCATATCGTCGATATCACCGGCAAGATGGTTCGGAAAATCAATGTGATCAAAGAAGTACATGCTCATGGCGGTGAGCACCCGCCCTTTGTCCGGAATTTCGGGGTCCAGAATATGGTCATATGCCGAAATGCGGTCGGAGACCACCATCAGCAACGTGTCATCGTCAATCTCGTAAATCTCACGCACTTTTCCTGCGGAGACGTGATTGTACTGGGAAAGTTCAGGACGCATAAGGAATGAGTGTAGACCTATCCGTTTCCCAGCGGTAGCCAAACGTGTTCGCTGCTAGATAGCTCACATACCTTAAGGAAACGTGAGCTGTAAAACGGGGAATAGTTTCTGCCGTTTTTCTTCCCAAATCTTAGGATTACCCCCAGTTTCCTGAGGGATGCCGCCAAATGTGGCGGGAAAACGCCGAGTAACACCTAAATATTCCTCTCAGGAAGATTACCCCCAAGTGTGCCTATGGCAAATCTAGAGATTTCGCCAGGAACGTAATCAGCGGCTTGTGGGTATTGCGCAGCCAATGCGCGCACCCGGTCGATCACCCGATGGGTTTGCGACTCCGCAGCACCGATGAAGGCATGCCGGTCGGCCAGGGCGTCGTCAAGCTGCTGTTTGGTCAGCGGCAGGCGGTCGTCGGCGGCCAGGCGGTCAATGAGGTCCTGCTCGCCACCGTTTTCCCGCATGTTCAGGGCCACGGCCACGGCGTTTTTCCTTGATGACCTCGTGGGCGGTTTCCCGACCCACGCCAGCCCGCACCGCCGCCATGAGGATGCGGGTGGTGGCCAAAAACGGCAGGTAGCGTTCCAGCTCCCGGTCGATCATGGCGGGGAACGCCCCGAATTCCGCCAGCACCGTGAGGAAGGTTTCAAACATGCCGTCGAGGGCAAAGAAGGCGTCGGGCAGGGCCACCCGGCGGATGACGGAGCAGAACACGTCACCTTCGTTCCACTGCTGGCCGGACAGGTCGGCAGCCATGGTGAGGTAGCCGCGCAGGATCACCTGCAGCCCACCCACGCGCTCGCAGCTGCGGGCATTCATTTTGTGCGGCATGGCGGACGACCCCACCTGCCCTTCCTTGAAGCCCTCGGTGACGGTCTCATTGCCGGCCATGAGCCGAATGGTGTGGGCGAGCGACGACGCCCCGCACCGAGCTGCACCAGGGCGGAAAGGGCGTCGAAGTCGAGGGACCGGGGATACACCTGGCCCACGGAGTCAAAGACCCGGGCGAAAGCCGAGGTGGGTGGCGATGCGGGATTCCAGGTCGGCGAGTTTGGTCTCGTCCCCGCCCATGAGGTCGAGCATGTCCTGGGCGGTACCCATGGGGCCCTTGATGCCCCGCAGCGGGTAGCGTTCGATCAGGTTTTCGATGCGTTCGATGGCGACCAAAAGCTCCTCGGCGGCGGAGGCGAACCGTTTGCCTAATGTGGTGGCCTGGGCCGCCACGTTATGGGAGCGCCCGGCCATGACCAGGGTATCGTATTCGGCGGCGCGTTCGGCGATCCGCAGGGCCACGGTGATGGCCTTGGTGCGGATGAGCTCTAGGGATCGGTACACCTGAAGCTGTTCCACGTTTTCGGTGAGGTCGCGGGAGGTCATCCCCTGTGCACCTGCTCGTAGCCGGCCAGCGCGTTGAATTCCTCAATGCGGGCCTTGACGTCGTGGCGGGTGATTTTCTCCCGATTGGCGATAGACTCCAGATCCACCTTGTCGATCACGTTTTCGTATGCGGCGATGGCTTCGGCTGGCACGTCAACGCCCAGATCGCGCTGCGCCTTGAGCACGGCGATCCATAGTTGCCGCTCTAAAATGATTTTTGGTTTCGGCGCTCCAAAGATCGACTAACTCGGCGGAGGCGTAACGGTTGGCGAGCACATTTGCAATCTGTTTCTTCACATGGTCATTATTTCATGCTTTTTGCGCTTTTCGACGCTCCTGGTAGCCAAATAGCGCCCCGGTGAGAACAGCGGCCATGTCAGGAAAGGACCATAGGCGATGTAAAGCCACAGGCGTTGGGTGGCGTCCATGGCGCGCATGGGGGTCCATACGTCGGCGCCTTGGGAATAGCGGATCAGAATAATCACGAAATATCCCATTATGTAGTACAGCAGCAGGTTGCCTATGCCCCCGATGATGAGCGGCAGCCGACCATAGCGAATGGTGTTGGCATACGCGAGGGTACACGCAGGCAGACGCGGTGGTAAGTTGCACCACTTCGAGGGCGAGCACATAGACGGTGCCGCCAAGGCTGCCCCGATATAGGTTTGTTTCAGCAAATCCAGTGTTCACACCGCACAGCATGGCAATCCGCCAAAGGGCCGAGGGAATAACAACAATGAGGCAGGCCCACGGCAACCATCGAAAATAGAATCCTGTTTCTAAAACTCATGGTTTTCCAGGGTAGCTACACTTATGAACCATGGCAAGACCAGTGCGGTTCACCGAAGATAGTATTCTCGACGGCGCGGCGCGAGCCGTCGAAAAAGTATGGGGGAAAAGTCACCATCGCGCAGATCTCCACCGAGGTGGGGGCGCCTACCGGTTCGATCTACCATAGGGTTTCCGTCCCGCGATCATTTACTTATCCGATTGTGGCTGCGGGCAATCCGGCGGTTTCACGTGGGGCTACTGGCCGCGCCCGACATTGCCGCCACCAGCCGCCACATCCCCAATTTTGCCGCAATCATCCCATTGATGCGCAGGTCATGACCCTGTTTCGGCATGCGGATCTTATGCTACCGCGCCGGTGGAGCTGCGGAACGAGGTGTTCCACGTCAACGATTCGGCGTGGGCGAAAGTGCCGCGACCTCACCCAAGAGTTTTTACGGCACCACGTCGCCGGAACTGGTCGAACGCATGACTCTGGCCATCTATTGGTGTCCCCTATTCGCTGGTGCGGCGTTATATTGGTCAGCCCATTCCGCCGTGGCTTGACGACGCTACGGTTGCGGCTACCTAGCCATTGCCGAAGCCGGTCGCACGCCGCCCGAATAGTTTCAGGGATACACAAAAAGCTGACTCGAACGTATTTGTGACCATCAATAGGGGTCGAAGTCTACCCCCGGAGCAATGGCCACACCAGTGTCATGCAGTAGCTGGTCGCACCATTGTTCCGAATCATCGGTGAGGTGAGAGACGTCAATATAGAGGTAAAAACCACCATCCGGTGGGGCAAAGTTCCCCAAACCCATGCTGGGTAATTCCTGTAGCAGCACGTCACGGGCCCGCGCATAGTCGGCGACATGGGCGTCAGCTCGACGCGTGACTCCGGGGTGAAGGCCTCCAGGGCGGCGTATTGGGAGATCGCGGGTGGGCAGAGCGCAAGATTGGCTTCGAGGTTCTCTAGCGGTTCAACCAGATCATCGGGAACGATGAGCCAACCAAGCCGCCACCCGGTCATCGAAAAATATTTCGAAAGGCTGCCAACGGTGACGGCGCGGCTGGAATAGTCGCGGGCGGACGCGCAGGGCCGACCGTAGGAAATGCCGTGGTAGATTTCGTCGGAAATGAGCAGGCACCCAACCTCCTCGCACCAGCGGGCAATGCGGCGCAGCTCCTCCGGGTCGATGATCGTGCCGGTGGGGTTGTCGGGGCTGGTCACAATGACCGCCTTGGGGTGGGCTGTATGTGTGCGAGCTTGTCGACGGTGGGCTGAAAGCGGGTGTCTGGCCCACAGGGCAGGTCGATGATGTGAGCGCCGAGGGCCGCCAGGGTATTGCGGTAGGCGGGGTAGCCGGGCCGGGTCATGACGATGGTGTCGCCCGGGTCGAGGACCGCGAGAAACAGGGCGACAAAGGCCCCGGAGGAACCGGTGGTGACCACCACATTATCCGGGTTGGCGTTGTGGTATTCGGCGATTTTCTGCCGCAACTCCTGGGATGCTAAGCGTCGGCGTATAGCCCAGGGTGTGGGCATCAAAGCCGGTGGTGGGCGCTGCGGATCACTGGGGTGGGGGGCGCTGGTGGCGGGCTGGCCGACGCAGAGCACCAGCGCATCGTCACGCTTGTGGGCAGCCCCAAGATTTTTCATGACGCGGAATGGGGCGACGGTGGCGCTGCGCTCACTAATAAAACTCATTACCCCATGCTAAAACCCCCGGGGCGTTTTAGCCACCGGGGGTTTTAGTGCTGGAAGATCAGCGTCAAGAGGTATTACTTATTGAATATTACTTCTCGCCGAGGTTCTTGCCTTGGTTCGGGCCACCCTGATCCAGGGCCTTTGTCGTTAGGAGTCTTACCCTTGGTGTCGCTGTCCTGCTTCGGACCCCTGACCCTTGGTGTTATTGTCCTTGTTCGGACCCTTGTTTTTGGGTGTTGCTGTCCTTCGGGCGCTGTTGCAGAGCCTGGAACGGCGAAGCCATACCCGGGATTGCGCCGAGCAGCAGGGCGAGGCCACCGGCCAGCACGGGCACGAGCAGCAGGAGGAAGGCCCACTTGCCCAGGCCGGAGTTGGAGGAGCCGTTCAGCAGGGAGGCCACGGAGCTGGTTGCGAGGGAGCCGCTTTTCGCTGTTCTTGCTCTTGTCGGAGCCACCAAGGGCACCGCCGAGGGAACCATTCTCCTTGCTCTTGTCGGCACCGCCGAGGGAGCCGGCTACGGAGCTGTCCTTGCTCTTGGAGGCTGCGGCACTGCCGCTTGCCCCAGCACCAGCGCTCTGGGATGCTGCTGCGCCGCCGCTCTGGGATGCTGCTGCGCCACCGGAGGAACCGTTAGCGGAGCCGTTTTCACCGCTCTTGTCGGAGGAGGAGCCGCTGAGCAGCGAGGAGCCACCCAGGAGGGCGCCGAGCAGGCCGCCGGAGGAACCGGAGTCCTTCAGGGAACCAGAGTCGGACTTGCCCTTTGCTGTTGCCGCCACCGGTACCGCCGCCGTTGCCACCGCCATTACCGCCGCCGTTGCCGCCACCATTGGTGGGCGGAGGTGGGGTAACCGAGAAATGGTGTTGGTCACGGTCACGCCGACGTTGCCGCCGTCCTTGATCTTGACCACTGCGGACTTGCCGTCGGGGGCAACGGTCACGTTGCCGGCATCACCGTTGTCGGTGGCGGTGAACTTGGGCTCGCCCCAGGTCACGCCGTCCACGTTCGGCATTTCGATTTCGGAGAGGGTCACTTCGGTCCCAACTGGAAGTTCCTTCTTACCCGAAACCGGGGTGCCATCCAGGCCAACCTCGATCTTTTCGGTTTCGTCCTTGCCATTGGCCTTATAGGCGGCCTGAATGGTGAACTTGGTATCGGTCGGCACCTTGCTGGTGGGGCTCTGATCGGTCAGGTTCTTCTTGACCTCGAAGGACTGACGCTTCACACCCTGAATAGTGCCGGAGCTGTACTGGTCACGCTGGATGGTGGAAGTGACTTCCTTGCCCAAAACGTTGGCCTTGTTGATGGTCTTCTCCCCGGCCGGAGCGATATTGCCGTCGGCGGTCTGCGACTTGTAGGAGGCGCGGTAGTAGCTGTCAGTCTTCCAGCCGCCATCAGGGACGCTTCAGGTCGAAGCTGATCTTGGTGCCACTGCAATTGAGATTCTTCACCAGGTCATCATGGTCGGCAATTTGCTTTGTCGATGCTGTAGTCGTTGCCGCTGTCAGTAGCAGCATACTCGTTGAAGTCGACCTTGCAGTTCTTGTACTGGTGACCATAGCCGGTCAGTTCATCTTGAACGTGGATGGTATCCTTGTTGGATTCGGCCAGGTCCTTGCCGGGCATGTTGATGACCCAGTAGCCCTCGTTGCCCTGGATGGTGTACCACCCGAACTTGGTGATGTCCTTTGGGCAGGCGGTTGTGAGATTCGCCAATGCCAACGCCCTTGCCGGGCAGCTTTAGCGCCGGTGCTGGTCTGCTTGTGGTTGACCTCCAGCTCGACGTCGCGGCTATCGCGGGTTTGCTTGGCCTGCAGCTTGGTGGTCAGGGTGCCTTCAACGTTGTCGCGCCTCGAATTCCTTGTTGAAGGTACATTCGATGGTTTGCTCATCCGAGACAACCTTGCAGTCACCGCCGTCGGTGCCGTTCTTATCCACCAGCTTGAAGTCTTGTGATGCATAGACCTGGAATTCTGCCGGGTACTTGACGGTGAACTTCTCACCGTTCTTCACCCCGTTTTCTGCCTTCCACTTGGCGTTGAAGGTGGCGTTATCCCATACGGTCAGGGTCTCGTCGGCACCATTCTGGGCGTCGTTCGAGACCGTGAGTTCGGTGATGGTGATATTGGCGTTGTCGGTGGCATTTTGTGCGTATGCCGGGGTAGCTACCAAACCACTAAAGAAGACCGCAACACCAGCTACCAATGCAGTTGCTGTCCTCCGCATAGATACAGGTTTGTACATATGCAATTCCTTCCCTGTTTTTAAGCGGAAACACGTGTTTTACCGCCCAAGTAAATCCTTCGGAAAAAGTCTAACAAGGCATATTGGCGTCAACAACAACCCGGGGCATTCTTAATTAGCAATTAAGCTGCTTAACATAAAGTTTTACAGACGAATATAACCCGTTCTTCCTGCATAAATCGGAAAAAGAACAGATTATGTTTCCTGTCAACGGGGCAATTTCGGTTCACCCCGTACGGGTTGAAACCTGATAGCCTTCTTAGTTTGTTATTTGTATTTTTACAATAGTTGCAAATCTTTCTCCTCCGGAAAAATCGTAACACTAAATCCGCAAAAGGACGTGAATATTGTGCGTGTCATCAAAAATAAATAAAATAAGAAAACCGCCCCGAAAATTCAGGGCGGCTTAAATCGCTGTTTTTAGACTGAAATATTACCCAGGACTGCCGGCAGGGCAATGTCGCTTCGGTAGTGGCCACCAGGGAAGGTGATTTCGGACAAGACCGAGTACGCCGCGTCCCGAGCGTCGGCAAGCGTTGCCCCCGTGCCAATCACGTTGAGCACCCGGCCGCCGGCAGAAACCAGCTCCCCGCCTCGTTATAGGCGGTTCCGGCATGCTGAACCGCACTCTTGTCTGACGCACCCGTAATCACCTCACCCAAATGGGGGTGCTCTGGGTAGCCTTCGGCGGCCAACACCACGGTGACCGCATACTCGTCATACCATTCCAGCGGCGGCAGGTCGGCCAGTGTCCCGCCGCCACGGCGTGCAGGACCTCACCAAGCGGGGTTTTGAGCAGCGCCAAGACCGCCTGGGTTTCAGGGTCGCCGAAGCGGCAGTTGAATTCCACCACCGCAGGACCGTCCGACCCCCAGGCCAATCCGGCATACAACAGACCGGAATAGCGCACCCCGCCGCACAAGTTCTTTCGCCACCGGCACACACCTCGTCCACAATTCGGCGCACCCCATCGGCCGGCAGCCAGGGCAGCGGGCAGTACGCCCCCATCCCACCCGTATTGGGGCCTTGGTCGCCGTCCCCTACCCGTTTGTGATCCTGAGCGGGGATTAAAGGGAACCACAGTTTCCCCATCGACTAAACAAAACAGGGACACTTCGGGGCCGGTCAGGAATGACTCCAAAAGCACGGGGTTGCCCGCCGCCAGGACTGCATCCACGTGTGCCCGGGCCGCGGTCCGGTCGTCGGTGACCACCACTCCTTTGCCGCCGGCCAGCCCATCGTCCTTGACCACATAGTGCGGGCCGAAGCGGTCCAGGGCGGATTCGATCTCACTGTCGGAAAGCTCGCTGGTCAGTTGTTCGCTGCGGGCGGTTCGCACCCCGGCCGCGGCCATGACATCCTTGGCGAATGCCTTGGAGCCCTCGATGCGGGCGGCCGCCTTATTGGGCCCGAACACCAGAAGCCTGCGGATCGCAGCGCATCGGCGACCCCCGCCACCAGGGGAATTTCCGGGCCAATGACCACCAGGTCCACGGCAATGTCGCGCGCCAACGCCACCACGGTGTCCGGATCGTCGATGCGGGTGACCTCGCTGTGGAGTATGGCCAGCGGTTTCATGCCGACGTTACCGGGAGCAACGTGAATGTCATCGACGGCGGGATCGTGAAACAGGCTTAACACTAGGGCGTGTTCGCGGGCGCCCGAACCAAGTACTAGAATGCGCATGGTTCATCATTGTAAAGGATGCTGTTCAGGCCGTTATGGATCGGCATATGTGTGCGACGCATGCCCGCCGGGTGCCGGTAAGCTGGGAAACCATGTCTAGTATTTTCAGCAAGATCATTCGTGGTGAGATCCCCGGCCGGTTTGTGTACCGCGACGACGATATTGTGGCATTTCTCACTATCGAACCGTTAGCTTATGGGCACACCCTGGTGGTGCCCGTGCAGGAGGTGGATAGGTGGACGGACCTACCGCCCGAGGTGTGGGCGAAGCTCAATGCCGTGGCGCAGCGCGTCGGTCAGGCGATCATCAAGGTGTTTGATGCGCCACGGGCTGGGTATATCATCGCCGGGTTTGATGTGCCTCACACCCATATTCACGTGTTCCCCACCAGCAAGATGAGCGACTATGACTTCTCGAAGGTCATCGGCATGAATGACACCGACCCGGCGAAGATGGATGCGGCCGCCAGCGCGCTGCGCGCCGAGCTCGCCAAGACGAACCCCGCCGAGTCCGCCTAACGGGCCCCAACTGACGGGCCCACCGCCTGCACCACCGCGCCGCTGGGCACCGGCACCGTCTAGGAGGCTAGTTTTGGCAGCACAATACGGAACGAGGTGCCTTCGCCGACGGTGCTTTCGACGGTAATGGCGCCCTGGTGGGCCTCCACGATGGTTTTCACAATCGCCAGCCCCAACCCGGAGCCACCGGTCGCCCGGGTTCGGGACGTGTCCGCCCGGTAGAAGCGTTCGAAAATGTGTGGCAGGTCGGCTTCCTGTACCCCCACGCCGTCATCGGAAACCTCCAGTATGACGTGGTTATCATCCGTGTCGATACTCAATCGCGCTTTGGCTTCTTCGCCACCGTGTTTGAGACTGTTGACAATAAGGTTGGTGAGCACCTGGTGCAGCCGGGCCGTGTCCCCCATCACCATGGGCATGTCGGTCGCCTTGGCATCCACCTCGATGCTGCGCTCCGGGTAGGCGGCCCGAAGCGACCCCACCACCGACAATCCCCAGGGCCAGCATGTCCACCGGGGCTTCGTCGAATCGGGCTTCTTCGCTGCGGGTGAGGCTGAGCAGGTCTTCCACCAGCAAGCTCATGCGGGCGGCCTCTTCCTCTATCTTTTTCATCACCATGGTGGCGTCGGTGGTGGCGCCCGACCGGTATAGTTCCGCGTACCCTTTGACGCTGGTCAGTGGGGTGCGTAACTCGTGCGAGGCGTCGCCCTAGGGAAGCGCCGCATTTGGGTTTTCCTTGGATTGCAGTTCCACGATAGAGGCTTGAAGCTGCTCCAGCATTACGTTCATGGAATGAGACAGGGCACCAACCTCGGTGTTTTCCGGCAGCACGGGGGCGCGGCGATCCAGGTCGCCATTGGCAATGGCCTTGGCGGTTTCCTCCACTTTCCGCAGGGGCCCCAGGGTGCGTCGAATCACAAAATAGCCCAGCACCCCGATCAGGAATAGCACGGCGATGCCGATGCGGATTTGGCCGGCCACGAGCTTTATTCAGCAGGATTTGTTCGTTGCGGACCTGCTTGCCGATAACAATGATGGAGTCCTCATAGGTGCCGGCGAGTACCCGCCAATCGGTTTGCCCATCCTGCGATTTGACGGTGTGGGCTTTGCCGTCGAATTGTATTTCCCGCATGGCGGGCAGCGAGACCTCTTTATAGCCGTTTTGTACCCGATATTCGCCTTCTTTATAGAGCCGGTAAACGAAAAAATCCGAGGGTAGAACGCTCACATACCGATCGTCGTATTGGTACAGTTGTTCGTTGCGCGCCCAGCCTTTCAGCCCCCACTCCAAGTCCTCGTCGACCCGCGAAAACGCCACCTCATACATGGCTTGTTGGATGGCGACGGCGCTGGCTAGCAGCCCAACGCCGGCGACGATGACGGTGACAAAAAGCAGGAAACCCGCAGCGGTATCCCCATTCGTTGTCCTCGCTGGGTCCGCCCACTCTTCTTTGATTTTTTCTTGCTTTGCGACGACTCCGGCTGCGGCTCTCGCGGTTGTTGTGATTCTTGCGGCGCTTCTTGGAGTTCTTGTGTCATGCCAGATCGTTCCTTGAAATACCGTTATACCCGTGGTTTCCGCAGCACATAGCCCACACCCCGCACGGTGTGGATCAGGGGCACATCACCGGTGTCGATTTTGCGCCGCAGGTAGGAGATGTATGATTCCACCACTTGCCGTCGCCACCGAAATCGTAGTGCCACACGTTATCGAGGATCTTGGGTTTCGACAGCACCACCTCGGCGTTCAACATGAGATAGCGCAGGAGGTTGAATTCGGTGGGGGATAATTCCACCACAGTGCCGCCCTTGGTGACCTCGTGGGTGTCGTCGTTCAGCACCAAATCGTCGTAGGTAAGCACATTATCGTCCTCGACTTCCTCGGCAACCTGGGCACCGCGCCGCAGAATCACCCGGAGGCGGGTAATGACCTCTTCCAGGGAGAATGGCTTGGTCACGTAATCGTCGGCACCAATGGTCAGGCCGTGAATGCGATGTTCCACCGCATCCTGGCGGTGAGGAACAGGACCGGGCCTTCGAAATCCCTAGGGCGCGCAGCTTGGGGAGGAGCTCGAAACCATCCATGCCAGGCATCATGACGTCAAGGATGAAGGCGTCGGGCTTAAACTCGGGGGCGACTTCAAGCGCCTGCAGGCCAGAGGTGGCGGTAGCGACCTCAAAACCCTGGAATTTGAGGCTGACGGTGAGCAATTCGACAATGTTGGGCTCATCGTCGACAACGAGCACTTTGGTGGAGTTTTCTTTCATACGGTTCATTGTTCCTTACTGACGCCTAATTCGCACTTTGATTTACTGCCGCCATATCGTTCTGTGAGTTTGATAACTGTAACGTACGTTCGGTATAGTTACGGCTCATGGATGTGGCCACCACCAACAAAAATTCCACCCGATGGGTCTTCCTTGGGGTTATCTCCCTTGGCCTGTTTATGATCGGCGTCGATAACTCTATCCTGTACACCGCGCTCCCAACACTGAAAACCAGCCTGCACACCACCAGCCTGGAAGCACTATGGATCATCAACATGTATCCCCTGGTCCTGTCCGGCCTCCTGCTCGGCACCGGAACCCTGGGGGATAAGATCGGCCATCGCCGCATGTTCGAAATCGGCCTCAGCATTTTCGGCGTTGCCGCACTCGTGGCAGCCTTCGCCCCCAACCCTGAAATCCTCATCGCCGCCCGAGCCCTCTTCGGCATTGGCGCTGCCACCATGATGCCCGCCACTCTGTCGCTGCTGCGTACCACCTTCACCAACGTGCAAGAACGCAACACCGCCATCGGGATTTGGGGGCGCCACCGCCACCCTGGGTGCCGCCTCCGGGCCGGTCATCGGCGGACTCCTCCTGGAACATTTTTGGTGGGGCTCCGTGTTCCTCATCAACCTTCCCGTGGTGATTATTGCCGTCATCGGCACCACAACCATCGCACCCCCCAACGCGCCCAACCCCGAGCGACAATGGGATTTCCTCTCATCGTTTTGGGCCATGGCGGCCATGATGGGCCTGGTCATGATGATCAAAGAGGCCACCCACTCCCCCATCGACCTGGGGATCATCGGCGGTGCCACCGCAGCCCTCATCGGCGGCGGCTGGCTGTTTGCCCGCCGGCAACGATTCCTCACCGAACCCCTCCTGGTGCTCACGGTGTTTCAGAACAAAGGTATTCACCGCCGGCGTCCTCAGCGCGGGGTTTGCCATGTTTGCCCTATCAGGAACCGAACTGCTGACCACCCAACGATTCCAGCTGGGCGAAGGATTCACACCCCTGGCGGCCGGACTCGTCACCGCAGCCGGGGCCATCGCCGCGATCCCCACCTCGGTCCTGGGCGGCATCATGCTCAGCAGAATCGGGTTCCGACCCCTCATCAGTGGCGGGCTTCGCCATTATCGCCGCCGGCGCCGCCCTCTGCATGTGGGCGATCGGCACCGATTCCCTCGGGCTGTTCATTGGCAGCCTCATCGCCGCAGGGCGCAGGCGCCGGCCTGGTCATGTCCGTGTCCTCGACCGCCATCATCGGCTCCGCCCATCCACGCTACTCCGGCATGGCCTCCGCAATGGAAGAAGTATCCTATGAGTTCGGAACGCTCCTATCGGTGGCGGTTTTAGGTTCGTTGATGCAATTATTTTTATTCCTGGTTCGCCCCCGCCCAGGTTGCCGACAGCTTTGAATCCGGCCTAGCCAACCCGCAGCTTTCGACGCCGCCTACGCCGCATTCAACTCCGGGTTCACCCTGGTCATGCTGGTAGTGGCGGCCGTTTCGCCACGGTTGCCGGCATCACGGCATGGCTCCTCCACAATAATCCGAAAGAAACCGACTATGCGCACGAGTAAAAAGAACATGTACTACGGTCGGCGATGGCGATCGTCGAAAAGCAGGGACTCGCCGCCCTCACCTACGAGTCGCTGGCAGCGGAATCGGGCCTAAGCAAGTCGGGGCTCATCTACTACTTCCCATCCCGGCAAACATTACTGCTCGAAATCAACCGATTTCTGGCCGCACAATGGGAAGAAAAAATGGTGGAACTAGCGGGCGGACCTGCACACGAGGTAGGCGAGTGGGAACGAATTCGCGCAAGTTTCCTGGTCATGTCGCAATCCGCCACCCTGGCGGACTTACGCATGACCCTGGACGCCGCCGACAACCCGGAAATGCTCCAACCCTGGCTCGACGTCATGGCCCGATGGAGCGCCTCACCGGACGACTCCGACCACTACCTGCTGCAAATCATCGCGGACGGCCTATGGGTTCACGATCATATCAACGGGTTTTCCCTCTCACCTCAGCAGCGGCAACAATTCACTCAGCAAGCACTCATGTTGTTTCACCCCGATCCTGGGTAAAGTGTCTTTCGCGACAACTAACTTCACCGGACAGCGCACCGACAAAACCACGGTGGTGTTGTGGAGCCTCTGGGATTTAGGATCAGCGGCATTTAATGCCGTGCTCATTACCTTCGTGTTCTCCGTCTACCTGACGGATTCCGTGGGAAAAACCATCGACTCTAGATTCACCCCCACCACCTGGTTAGCCATCGCCATTGGCATTGGCGGCATGTTTATCGCCCTGCTGGCACCGGTCATTGGTCAACGATCCGACGCCCGCGGCACCCGACGCCGAAGCGTCCGGGTGTGGACGCTCATCACCATCATCATCATGCTGTCGTTGTATTTCATCCGCAACGACGACCCCATCTATTTCTGGCTGGGAATCACCATCCTGGCCATCGGATCCGTGACCTACGAGTTGGGCGAGGTGAGCTATTTCGCCATGCTCAACCAGGTATCCACCGAAAAAAATGTTGGCCGGGTGAGCGGCTTTGGTTGGGCCCTGGGCTATTTCGGCGGCATTTTTCCTGCTACTCATCTGTTACTTCGATTCATCGCCGACGACGGCGGCTACCTGCACATCTCCACGGAAGGGTGGGCCTGAATGTGCGCCTGGTGGCCATCATGTCCGCCCCTATGGTTTCTCGTCTTTGGGTTGCCGGTCATGTTCCGGGTGCCGGAAATAGCGCCAAATCCGAACATTGGTTCGGATGGTTTTGTCGAATCCTATAAGGAACTATGGCACACCCTCCGGCGCCTGTGGCGCAAGGACCGGTCCTCGGTCTTCTTCCTTATCTCCTCGGCAATCTTCCGAGACGGCCTGGCCGGGGTGTTCACCTTCGGCGCCATCCTAGCGGTCTCGGTGTACGGGCTCGACGCCGGCGACGTCCTCATCTTCGGGATCGCCGCCAACCTGATTTCGGCCCTCGGCGCGGTGGTGTGCGGCTACTTTGACGATATTTTCGGGCCGAAACCGGTGATTATGGTGTCACTGGTCTCCATGATCGCCATGTGTTTTATCCTCTATTTTGTATCCGGCCCCACAAACTTCTGGATCTACGGGCTGATTTTGACACTCTTCGTGGGCCCGGCACAATCATCGTCACGAACGTTCCTGTCCCGCATGGCCCCACCCGGCTATGAGGGGCAAATGTTCGGCCTGTACGCAACCACCGGCCGGGCCGTCAGCTGGATGGCTCCCGCGGCATTCTCCCTGTTCAGCATGCTTTTCGGTGGGGACCGGGCGGGCATTTTCGGGATCGCGGTCATCCTCTTAGCCGGGGCCCTAGTATTGGTGAAGGTCAAAGGAGCCAACCAAGGTCGAAGCGTAAGGAGCAGCGCATGTTTGGGCGTCGAAAAGCGATGCCGCAGGCGACGGTTGACGTGGCGACCAGCCCGCCACTCGCACCCATTGCACCGGTCGATTTAACCAGCCACGAGCAGGTGTCGGCGGTGCTGGGGGTCGCGGCGGGCATCGGCCAGGTGCTGATTGCGGCGGGGACCACGAATTTCGACGCGAAAAACCAGGTGGTGGCGGTGACCGAGGCGTATGGGCTGTTTCACTGCCACGTGGATCTGACGTACACGCGCATCCGATTATTCAGCTATGTGGCCGATTCGCGCCGGAATCCGGTGACGGTGGTGCGGGTGATGCCGGCGCCGGTGCAGGATTTTCTGCGGCTGCGCCGGGTGGACACACTGATTCGGGATATTCTTTCGGGCGGGCTTCGCTTGTCGACGCGCAGGCGCGGCTGAATGCCATTATCACGGCGCCGCCCTCATTGGGGCTGGTGGGAGTGGTGTGCAGTTGGATGGTGTTGGGTGGCGCGGTGACCCTGCTCCTCGGCGGTGACGTGTGGGCGGCCGCGGCGTCAACGGTGACGTCGGGCCTGGTGATTTGGTTGGCGGCGGTGCTGGGGCGGCGGGGGTTGCCACTGTTTTTCCAGAATGTGGCAGGTGGGTTCTGTGCGGCGGTGTTTGCGTCTGCCGTGTATCACGCCGGGCTCATGGTGGGGTTATTGCTGCGGCCGAGCATGGTGATTGCCACGTCCATTATCGCGCTATTGGCGGGGTTGACGCTGGTGCAGGCGATTCATAATGGGGTGTCATTTGCGCCGGTGACGGGGAACGCCCGGTTTTTCGACACGATGCTGATTACGGGCGGGTGGTTGCCGGGGTGGCGATCGGCATCGAGGTGTCGGTGCTGTTGCATGTGCCGCTGCCGCCGATGGAAACCATTGCGGCCCCGAACCCTGGCCAGCGCCACGATTCGAGTGCTGGGCGGTGCGGTGGCGTCCGCCGCGTTCGCCCGGGCGTGTTACGCCGACTGGTTGTCGGTTGGGGTGTCGGGGTTGACGGCGCTCGTGGGGTCGAGCGTGTTTTTATTTCATGCTGCTGCCCACGGTGCTTGACGACGTGATGGCGATGGCGTTAACCGCCACGTTGATCGGGCTCATTGGCGGGCTTTTGGCCCGCCGCTATCAGGTCCCTCCCCTGATTGTGGCGATTGCCGGGGTGACTCCCCTGCTGCCTGGGTTGGCGATTTATCGGGGCATGTATGGGATGCTGCATCACCAATTGACGGTGGGGTTGAGCAATCTGACGATTGCCATGTCGACGGCAATGGCGTTGTCGGCCGGGGTGGTGTTTGGGGAGTGGATTGCCCGGAAGATTCGTCGCCCTCGGGGGCTGGGGAAATACATGCGGCTGTATCGAATTTTGGGGCGACGGTCCGGGGTGTTTAACTAGCGTGTTTGTGGGTTAAGGGCCTCGTGGAGTTCGGTGAATTCCTCGGGTACTACCATGGGCTCGGGTTTTTCGGCTAGCACCACGTCGAGGGATTCCCCACGTTCTTGGGCCTCGGTAATGGTTTGTTGTATGGCCTCGATTTGTTGGTGGCTTTCTTCTAACTTTTTGGTCTTTTCCGCAAATTCCGTTTCGATGCGGTGTTTTTTCGGCTTCAAATAGGCGTTCTTGTTCTTCTAAGAGGCGGAGGATTTCTTTTTTGCGTTGTTCGAATTCGACGGGCTGCATGTATTCGATCATGCCTGAAAAGTTCGTTAAATGACGGCCGTTATGGGGACGTGTCGGCCACCTTGGTGGGATGGTCTACCCCGTTATGCTGCCAGAATACGGAAGCGAAATATTTTTGAGACCTTTTTCGCACCATCGCTAAATAATCACATGAGTAACATTAGACGTCTTCATTAACACAAGTCAGACGATTACTAAGACCAGCCCTAAAAATACGCCAATATTATCCCGTGATTTGCTACATATAACCACAAGAAATAACGGATTGACCAATACCTGAAAACCCCATAATCCCCGCCGCACCTTTGCGTGCGATGGGGATTATGAGTGGGAAGGAAATTCTAAAGTATCAATCCTTACGCTTGTAATGCGACTCCTTACGTCTAGTCTTGCGTCCGGTAACCGTAGTAGTTTGCCACCGCCAGCGCCACAGACTTCTCGGCGAAAACCCTTAAAATTGGTGAAATTCTTTTGCGATGTCCTGCTGCAATTTGGTGCCGCAAGCGTTATCATCGGCGTCGCAATTATGCTGCTTGACCAGCTTATCCAGGTTTGCGGTGTCCTCCCGACCCGATGGAGTGTAGCCCTGGCCCGCGACGATCCGGTTATAGTGGTTACCCGCAACCAAGAGGTAGCCGGAAGCGTTCTCGCCAGTGGCGATACTCACATTGAAAGTTTGCTTCCCCGCCGCCCCATCAGGTACTTGCGGAATGCCCCCACCTGGGCATCGTAGTCGGTTTTCTCGCTGACCTGACGCGGCGGCACTGTCGGCTCGGGCACGACCGGTGCGGGTTCTGAGGGCGCGGTAGTTGACGTCGACGGCGCAGCGCTTGCACTGGTCGACGGGGCGGCACTCGGGCTTGGCGACGGCTGTTTCTGGGGGCCATCAAACAGGGATACCGACAAGCTGGATAGGTCCGTCAGTGAACCCTAAATCCTGAGCCGATGCAGCTACCGGAACGACCGCTGCGACAGCGGTCAGGGCACGATGCGGCAAAAAGCCAGCGCAATTTTTTACTCATAAACCGTTCCTGAAAGATGAAAAATTCTTTCATAAAGCATTCCTGCGAAAATGAAAAGAAAAAAATGAATATTTCAGACTCATGCTGACGGTATCAAATTTAAAAAGAATGTAAATAGGGGGTAAATGATGGGGGTGTAAGAGGTGAGAATATCCCAGCATACAGCCTATATTCTTCCCCATTAATACCACAGGTAATATCAAACCTTTCTCACAGAGCCTCAGGCCAATATCTTAGATAACCAGCTCTTTTCCTTGGCGGTGACACGCTTTTACATAAACGTTGCAAATCAATAACAAATACTAACCGCAACATAACAATTCGCTAACTACCACTGGTGAATGACTTTTCTCTTACCTATGGAAAAAATCAGGCAATAATTCTCTTAGAATCATTTTTATCAGGGGTGACTATATTTACCCCCTCATACCATTTCGGCATTGTCTGACACATTATATTCACCATAAAAGTAATGATTATTAGCAATTCGCTTCACCCATTAGGGTTAGATTTTCCCCCTTTTTAGGCGTCGAAAAGCTGAGCACACAACCTCGCCTGTTCGGGCGTGGGGCACACGATTGTGTAGGTTTCAGCACGCGCGGCGATGACTACCGCCGCGGTGCCGCCAGCGTTGATGCGCACCCCGGCGCGCGACTTGGTGACGATCCAATTGATCCACCCGCGGTTGCGGCCATCGTCGGGGATGACCTGCACGGATTCAATGCTGTCGAGGGGAATTTCCCGCGACCATAGGGGTGCCACCAGCGATACCGTGGTGTCGTCGACGGTGATCCGAACGGTGCAGCCCCACGCCGCCCATCCGATAAGCGCGAGCGCGGCCAGGGCGGTGACGATGGTGGGCGGTGTCCAGTGGAAGTAGGCGACGAGGGCAGCGATGATGGCGACGCCCGGGATGATGAGGGTGAGGCGAACCGGCACCGTGGGTCTGAAGGTCATTGTCGTGGGGGTCATAGGCATCAATCTTGTCATAGTACGTGAGTTCGAACGCCGGCCGGTGTCGAGGTTGAGCTCTGACCACTAACGCGGTGCGCTTAGCATTATCGTTATAACCCCATGACTATCGACGAGGTGACACCATGCAATTGGGGAGAACCTATATTTATTCCAATTTCCTAAAAGCAATAATGATTTTTGCCACGATGTTGCTGGCTGTGGGTGTCGCACTCATATTGACCCCGCGAACCGACATGAGCGAAGTGGCCAAGCACACTGTCGTGGGCATCGTTTGGCTTGTGGCTCTTTACGTTGTAAGCAGGAGGTTTCGCACCATGGCCGAGGGAAATGCGCCCCGACCGTGGTGGCGTATGACTGCTTCTCGCTTCCTGGGCTGGGCGTTTGCGATATTTTTTGCCGCGGCGGGGATATGGATAGCCGCGGGCAGCAACCCGCTTCCCAGCAATCCGCTGCTCGGGATTGCGTATCTCGCATTCGGCAACCTGTTTGTTATGAGCGCGCTGCGGCCACCGACGCGCCGGCGGTGAGGGGCGGGAGGTCGCCGGGCTAGGCCACTAGGTATTCCTCGCGGGTGGCATCGTGGTTGTGGTCGGCGCTTGTTACTCGAATGAAGTCATCGACGGTGGAGCCTGCGCCCAGGTTGAAGGATGCAATGTTGATTTCGGATTCGGGTGTCCGGCCGGTGGCCTCATTGGTATGCATACGCCGCAGACAAAGCCGATTGGGGTAGGGAACAGCCAGGTAGAGTCGGTGGGCGCTGGCCACCTGTGCGAAAACGTCACCGAGTATATCGTCGGGCAGGCATGCCAGCATGATGATGTCACCGTTGAGTGACAAGCCGTTATCGAAACTGCCCCATGCGTCGGGTTCGTTCTGGAGGTTGCCAACAATCTCCCGGCGCGAGAGTGCACAGTTGGGATCTGCATCGTGGTGGACGCGGAGCCACACATCGGCGTGATGCTCGTCAGCGGCAGAGATGAGTCGCTCATGGTACTCGTTGAGGCGTATGCGGTTTTCGGGTTGTTCCACTAACAGGGCGAGCGCCTCGGTGATGTCTTTCCGGGCTTCCGCCAGGGTATCGCCGAAGCCGTAGGCTGAATGTGAGAGCGCATATGCTTCCCATCCGTCATCCCGGGTACAACGGAATGCAACGTCATAGATGCCGTCAATCATTTTTGTGTTCTTCTCTCGGTTGTTTCCCGGGCCGGTTTGGGTTCTGGTCCAGGTTCTGGGTATTTCCGCAAAGCATGCGACCGTAATCTTGCAGAATCTGGTCCAAACATCATGATAAATATCATTGTTCGGGTGTTATGGGGCTTCTACAATGAGGAATCGACCGCTTTCCATTGTGGAGAACCACGGGTCACCTGTCCGCCGATGCAGGTGGCCCGTGTTTCAATTTTTGCTGCGCTGGGGTTTGAGGGTTTGGTGGTACTAGTTCGCCCACGCTGGATCGAGAACATCAAGCTCAGCACATTCGCTGAGCTCTAGTTTGTAGCTAACCCCAGCTTTTCTGCTGTCCACCCACCAGAATCCCAGCTCAGCAAACATGCAGCCGGTTCTTCTCGTGGCCCCCATGAGCAATGCGCATATTCATGATAAATATCATTGGTCTCGGCATGATGTGGCCGCTAGAGTGGAGGCAACGCGGTCATCAATTCACACGCCATTTATTTGGATGCTCTGTGAAGAGATGAAGGCCACCCGCATGTGAAAACACGGGTGGCCTATCAATTTTCTTCAGTGGAGCTGGAGATGGGACTTGAACCCACAACCTACGGTTTACAAGACCGTTGCGCTACCGATTGCGCCACTCCAGCACATGCCGAGAATGAAAACTGGCACGAGGTGAATAGTACTAAAACTTTGCCGGTAATCCAATGTGGCGGACAATAAGGCTATGAGGCGCTATCATCGTTCAATCCGTATTCATGCATTACGCTTGAGGTAATGACGATAATGGAATGGTGGTAATCCTGCTGTGAGCTCGGTTTTTACTGTACTGCGCCGTCTGGCTACGGGTGGGGCCGCATTGCCACGATTGACGCGGCCAGGCCGCGCCACCCCATCACCATTAGCCCCGGTGGATTTGACCGATCCCGCCCAGGTTGCCGGTGTCATGGATTTGGCTGCGCGGGTTGGTGATATTTTATTGGCTTCCGGCACCTCAAACCGGGATACTGTGGTGCAGGTTCATGCGGTGGCCTCTGCTTATGGTTTGCACTATATGCATGTGGATATCACGCTGAATACCATTACCGTGTTCACCACCATTGGTGTGAGCAGAAGCTTCCCGTCAGCGTGTTTCGGGTGGTGTCGAATATGCGGACGGATTTTTTTCAAAGTTGAGCGAGGTGGACCGGCTTATTCGGTCTATCCAGGCGGGTGCCACGTCCCCGGATATTGCCACGAAGATTTTGGATGGTTTGTACCGGTCGCCGGCATCCTATGGGTTTAAGACTTCCCTGGTGGGGTGGGGTGGGTTGGCCGCATTGGTGTCGGTCATGATTGGTGGGGGTTGGTTGCCGGCGGTGGTGTCGTTTCTCATTGGGGTGGTCATCATTGGTATGGATGCGGTGTTGCGCCGGCAGAAGTTGCCGCCGTTTTTTCCATAATGTGTTTGGTGGGTTTATTGCCACCCTGTTGGCTGCTGTCGCATATTCCTGGTCGCCGGATAATGTGACCCTGTCGCATATTATTGCGGCCGGCATTGTGGTGATGTTGGCGAACCTGTCGTTGGTGCAGTCGTTGCAGGATGGTATCACCGGGGCACCGGTGACGGCGAGCGCCCGGTTCTTTGAAACGTTCCTGCTGACCAGCGCGATTGTGGCCGGGGTGGGTGCGGGGATTCAGGCCTCGGGGTGGTTGGGGATTTCCTGCCACCCTTGGGAGCGCTGCACCAGCCGACCACGACCATGGCCCTGGTGGGGATTATGGCCGGGGCCGCAGCGTCGATAAGCTTCGCTATTGCCTGCTATGCGGAACTGTCGTCAGTGTTTGTTGCGGGAGCCACGGCAGCGGTTGGCACCAGCATGTTTTACGTATCCATGCTGGTGTTGGGCATGTCGCATATCACATCGGCCGCGATTGCCGCCACCACTATTGGGTTTGGTGGCGGCCTGCTGGCCCGGCGGTTTCTCATTCCGCCGCTGCTCACCGCGGTCGCCGGTATCACCCCCATGCTGCCGGGGCTGGCGTTGTATCGGGGCATGTATGCGGCGCTGAATAATCAGCTGTTGGTGGGGTTCGCCAATATGGCGGTGGCGCTGTCGGTGGCGGCCGCGTTGGCGTCCGGCGTGGTGTTGGGCGAGTGGGCGGCCCGGAAGCTGCGTCGACCACCGAAGATCACGTTCTACCGCGCATTTCGTCGACCGCAGTTTGGTTCACATTCGGGGCCGAAATAGCGTAAGATATTGGTTTTGCATAGCTTGGAGTTTCTGATAATGAAGGAGGCGGCCCCTTGCCACCAAAGGTCACTGATACCCGCAGCCCAGCGGAGCCCTTGCACGCCGTTGAGGAGGAAACCGCTGCCGCTGCCCGCAAGGTTGTCGCGTCTTATGCGGAAAACTTTTTCGACGGTGTGACATTGATGTGCATGTTGGGTGTCGAGCCCGCAGGCTTGTCGTATAAGAAGGTTTATGCGGAGTATGCGGATACTATAGCGCCGAAGAAGACCACGAAGCGCAGTAAGAAAACCACGAAAAAGGCTACTAAGAAGGCAACGAAGAAAGCCACCGCCAAGAAAACCACAAAGAAAGCCACGAAGGCCGCTAAGAAGACTGCTGCCAAAAAGACCACGAAGAAGGCATAAATGAATGACTTTTGTGGTGGTTGCCAACCGGCTGCCCGTCGATTTGCACTATGACGATAATGGCGCACGGTGTGGACGCCCAGCCCCGGCGGCCTGGTTGCTGCGTTAACCCCGGTGTTGGCGCAGCATCATGGTTGTTGGATTGGTTGGCCCGGCACCACCACGGAAGCCCCCGAACCGTTCCGCACCGAGTCGGGGATTCTGCTCAACCCGGTGAGTCTTTCCCAGTCAGACTATGAGGAGTTTTACGAGGGGTTCGCTAATGCCACCTTGTGGCCGCTGTACCATGATCTGATTGTGACCCCCAGGTATCACCGCAATTGGTGGGACGCCTACCAGCGGGTAAACCAGAAGTTTGCGGAAACCGCGGCCCAGGTTGCCGCCCCCAATGCCACCGTATGGGTGCAGGATTATCAGCTGCAACTCGTGCCCGGCATGCTTCGGGAGCTGCGACCCGATTTGACCATTGGATTTTTCCTGCATATTCCATTTCCCGCCCCCGATTTGTTCCGGCAGTTGCCGTGGCGGGAAGAAATCCTCACAGGGGTGTTGGGGGCGGATATGGTTGGGTTCCATTTGGCGTCGAACGCCCGGAATTTCCTCCACGTGGTGGCACACTATTCAGAGCATGATGTGTCCGGCACGGTGTCGGTGCGGGACATTACCGCCCACGTGCACACATCGGACGACCGGCAGGTGGGGATTGGGGCGTTTCCGATTGCCATTGACCCCACGCCGTTTTTGGTGGATATAGATAAGACCGAGGTGCGGGCTGAACTGGGGAATCCCGACCAAATCATTTTGGGCGTGGATCGGCTGGATTACACCAAGGGATTTTACAGCGGCTGCAGGCGTTGGAGGAGCTGCACAAGGCGGGTATGATGCCGCCCCGAACGGTGTTTTTGCAGATTGCGACGCCCTCCCGGGAGCGGATTGACCATTACCGGCGAACCCGGAACATGGTTGAGCAGGCGGTGGGGCGGATCAATGGCCGGTTTGGGTCGTTGGGGTCGCAGGTGGTGTTGTACCAGCACCAGTCGTTTGATCGGGAACGGTTGGTGAAGCTCTACGCCACGGCGGATATTATGCTGGTCACGCCGTTTAAGGATGGCATGAACCTGGTGGCGAAGGAGTATGTGGCCTGCCATGGTGATGGTTCCGGCGCGCTGGTGTTGAGCGAGTTCGCGGGGGCGGCTGAGGAATTATCGGAGGCGTTTTTGTGTAATCCGTTTGATATGGAGTCGATAAAAGCAGCAGCTGTTGGCGGCATTGTCGGCGTCGCCCGCGGAGAAGCAGGCGCGGATGCTGCGGATGCATGAGCAGGTAATTAGTCACGATGTGAATGTGTGGGCAACCGCGTTTTTACGCTGCCTTACCTTAGGATAGGAGCATGCGTCGAACCGTTGCTGTTGTGTGTGCCGTGCTGTTATCCGGGTTTGCCCTCCAGGGGTGTGGGGCGAAACAGGAGGAGATTGCGGACACCTCATGGCAGGTGGTTGGGGTGTATACGACCCCGAATTATCCGGCGACGGTGCCGGATGCGGTGGCGGGCGCGGTTGCGGTGAATTTTGGGGCGACGACCATTAGCGGGTTTACCGGGTGCGCCCCGTTGCAGGGGACGGTGAGTTTTACGCAGGCGGGCAAGCCGGCAAATTCAGTTGATGGTGATGCGTTGCATGTGGAGAAGGTGTCGTATCGGCAGGTTGATGAGGAGCAGTGCACGGGGCATATTCGGTTTGTGCACGATGCGATTGTGCAGTTTTTTGAGCATCATGACTTCGCAGTGTCCCGGCCGACCGGGGGCGAATTATTGCTGACGGTGAGCGGCAGCGAGCTTTACGACGATGCTCCAGCGCTGCGGCTGGTGCATTAGTGTTGACTGTATGAACTTGGATGCTACATTGGCCGCTGTGGCCGCAACACCACGGTTGTTGGTGGTTTCTGATTATGATGGCACGCTTGCCGAATTCAATACTGACGCCTATGCGGTGTCCACAAATCCCACCGCGGAACGGGCTCTCAAGGAGTTGGCGGCGTTGCCGGATACCGAGGTGGCGATCCTGTCCGGCCGGCATACGGAGGGGTTGAAGCAGGTCACCGGCTTTAATGAGACCGATTTTATTTTGGCGGGTTCGCACGGTGCGGAATCGAACATTGGGAAAATTCGGGCGTTGACGGATGAGCAGCAGGCGGTGCTCGACCAGATCACCACGACATTTGAGGAGTTGGCGGCGCAGGTGGAGGGGGCGTTTGTGGAGTATAAGCCCTACCATCGGGTGTTGCATTTGATTCGGGCGACGGACGAGTCGAAGGCCGCCGAAATATATGAGCGGGCCAGCCATGCTGATATTCCGGGGGCGCATTTGAAGCCGGGCAAGTGGATTGTGGAGGGGCAGCAATTGACATGACCAAGGGCACGTGGATTACCATAGCCCGGAAACAGTTGGGGGCCACGGCGGTGATTTTTGTGGGGGATGACCGCACCGACGAGGACGGGTTTGCGGTGCTTGGCCCGGGTGATCTGTCGGTGAAGGTGGGGCCTGGGGACACGAAGGCGCAGTATCGGGTGCCGGACGTGTCCGGTGCCGGGGAGTTTTTTGCCCAGCTAGTTGCAGCGCGGCGGGCCAATGGTGGTGCCGGGGTGGAAGGCAACGTCTAGGGTGGTTTTGTCGTCATAATATTCGCCGTCGATCATGTGCATGAGGGTGTGGCCGGCATATTCCCCTTGGCCCTATTGGGTTGCACAACGGTTGCAATGCCCCGCATGCGGGCCTCCCTGATGCCGTCGAATCCAGTGATGGAGAGGTCTTTGGGGATGCTCATGCCGTGGTCGTGGGCGTATTGCATGGCGCTGAGCGCCATGGTGTCGGCGGTGCACAGGATTGCGGTGATGTCCGGGTAGTTGGTGAGGAGTTCTTTCGCAGCGGCGTAGGTGGCCTCGGGCGTGTTGGTGTGCCGTTCGATAATGGGGATGGTGTGGGTGGCAATACCGGCGTTGGCAAATACGTGGAGGGCCCCCTGCACCCGGGCTCGTTGCACATGATGCCGCGCATCTTCCACCCGTTCGGGGGTGACTAGGCCGTCGTTGTCGGTGATGCACAATCGGAGGCAGAGGATGCCGATGCGACGGTGGCCGGCGTCGACAAGCGCCTGGGCGGCGGGGGCGATGGCGCCGCCCTCATCAATGCCGACGAATGGGAATCGGCTATCGTCAATGGGTTGATCGCACACAACCGTGGGGAGGCCCCGGGTATGGGTTGCTTCTAAATATGGGTCGTTTTTCGCAACGGAATAGACGACGAAACCGTCGACCACGGCCGAGTTGACCAGCTGTAATGCGGCGGAGGGATTGGTTGCGGTGGGCCCCACGGGGACCAGGGTGAGGGTGGTTTGAAACCCAATGCATGCTTCGGCCAGGCCGGCGAGGAAATCAACCGATGCCATGTCTTCGAATGCATACGCGAGATGTTCGGTAACGAGCACGCCAATGCTGCCGACGCGTTTCATGCGAAGAGAGCGGGCGGCCGGGTCGGGCCCTGGATAGCCTAGTCGTTCGGCGGTGTCGAGAATGCGGACTCGTAAAATCTTCGGAAAGTTGTTCCGGGTGGTTGTATGCGTTGGAGACTGTCGTTCGGGACACACCTAGTTCTTCGGCGAGTGAGGCGAGAGAAGTTCTACGTGCGCTGCGTTTTGCCATGCCACACAACTTAGTGGAAAGACGCAAAGATTTCTTATAAATCTGCAGATTGTGGAAAAATTGTTCATTTCAGCAGGGAACGCCCTCCCACCAGTGGGGGCAATGCAGATATGCTTTTGATATGGATATGCGTGTTTTCGGGTCTCGTCGATATGGTTTTGTGCCGGGGCCGGCGGCGGGGGGTCACCGTGATGATCTCTTAGTGTGGTTGCATGGATCCACCCAATCGGCGACGGTAACCCGCAGGTTTACCAACCGCCGATTCGAGCATTTGGGCATGTCAGTGGCCTCATCCTGAGGGGTTGCGCGACATTGGAATGATGGGCGGAGGCTTTTTGCAGGAAAAACCCGGGAATTAGGCACAAACGACGTAGAATATCTCACGGAATTCGTACAGTTTCGAATGCACGGGCCGGGTGTTTGGGGCGGGTTTTTCCAACGGCGGGCACATGATCTACCGGCTGCTCCACGAGGCCCCTGGGCTTTTCGACGCCGCCCTCGTCATCGCCGCAACCCAACCAACACCAGAAAACTTTCTCCCGCACCTCCAACCGCCGACCGGTGGCGCCCACTCCCTGCTCCTCATCCACGGGGAATCCGACCCCATCGCCCCCATGGCAGGCGGCACCGTGCGCGGCGGCACCCAATCGGCGCAGGCCACGGCCGACTATTATCGGCGACTCAACGGGGACGCCGCCCCGGTGCGGCTCGTCACGCTGCCGAACACGGGGCACGTGGTCCCCGGCCCGGATGCGTCACCTCCGAATTCCTCGGCCCCGCAAACGAGTCGGTAGACGCGGCAAAGCTCTTCGGCCAATTCATCGACGAACTCCCCGATAGTGGCGTCGACAAGCAAAAATTAGGGGGCCTCGTTGAGGGGACGCAGGGTCTTCGTCACCATGGGGGTCGCGAGTTTGACGTAAAACCAGCAGCTGCACGCGGCCGCGAGCGCCGCCCCACCGGGGCCATGAGGTAGTGGCACAGCATGCACCAGGCCGCGAACTCTAGCACCTCCTGAACGACCACCCCGGCGCGCCCGGGAATGAGCCGGCCGGCGCTATTGGCCGCGCTGGCGAGCACCGGATACACCAGCAAATACCACACGTGTGACCAGGTGATAATCCACCCGGCACCCGGGTACAGGTGCACGACCAGCCATAGAATCACCAACGGCACGCCGAAGGACAGGAAGATCACGCCAGTGGCCAGGAGTGGTTTATTCATCGCTGCCTTTACGATTCCGACGGTTTCACGCCGGCGGCGCGGCGCTGCCGGGAGAACTCGCTCAACACCACCCCGGCGGCCACGGAGGCATTCAGCGACTCCACCCACGACGTGGTGGGCACCGAAACCAGCACATCGCAGGTTTCCCGAACCAGGCGGGACAGCCCCTTACCCTCCGAGCCGACCACGATCACAACCGGGCCAGTACCATCGTACGAATCGTAGGTGGTGTCCCCACCCGCATCCAGGCCCACAACCCTGGTAGCCGTTTTGCTGAAACTCCTGAGGGTGCGGGTGATATTCGTGGCCTTCGCCACCGGCAGCCGGGCCGCGGTGCCGGCCGACGTGCGCCATGCAACGGCCGTCACCGACGCGGACCGCCGCTCGGGAATGACCACACCCTGGCCACCGAAAAGCCGCGGTCGAGCGGATCACCGCCCCCAGGTTCCGGGGGTCAGTGATGTTGTCGAGCACCACGATCATCCCCTGCTCCTTGCTGTCGGCGACCGTGCCGATGAGGTCGAACACATCGGCGTACTCGAACGGCGGAATCTGCAACCCCACCCCTGGTGCAGCCCATTGCCGGTCATGCTGTCGAGCTCTATGCGGGGCACCTCAATGAGCGGAATCGACCGGCTGTGGGCCAGCTGCACCGCCTCGGTAAGCCGATCGTCATTGCGGGTGCCCTGCGCGATATACAGGGCGGTGGCCGGCACCCGGGCGTGCAAGCATTCGATCACCGGGTTGCGGCCCACCACCAGCTCGGTGCTGGCGCTTCGGTCGTGCCGCCCCTGGTCGCGCCGCTGGCGCTCCAGCTTGCGTTTGTGAGCGGCGTGGTACACCCTGATCCTCAGCCTTCGGCGTGGGCCCCTTGCCCCGAAGGCCACGGCGACGCGCCCCACCAGATCCCTTCACGGCACCCTTTTTATTGGTTTTACGGATACCGGGACGATTTTTAGAGTTTCCAGACATATGTGATTATTCCTTGATTCAACAATTCGACTAGTTCGGCCGGGCCCAGGCCGCACGCCGTGGCGGCGCCGAGGGAGCTGGGTGGCTTAGGGCACCCACGACCAGGTTAGGGCCTTCGGGGTGTCGGTGACAATAATCCCCACCTCCAGCAGGCGGTCACGCACCGCGTCGGCGGTTTCCCAGTCCTTGACCGACCGGGCAATCTCGCGTCGGTTCAGCTCCTCCTGGACCAGCGCGTCCAGCGCCATCATGGGCGCGTCGAACCGCACGGATTCGCCGTCCCTGCCACTGGTCGGAAAGCGGATCGAAACCCAATACCTCAGTCATGGCCCGCACCCGGGCGGCCATCCTGCGGGCCTCACCATAATCCCTCATGGCCAGGGCACTATTGCCCGCCCGAACCGTGTTGTGGATCTCGGCGAGCGCCCGCGGCACCCCAATGTCATCGTTCATGGCCTCGGCGAACGCATCGGTCCACTCCCCCACCGGCACCGGCGGCTGGCCGGGCAGATCATCCACCTTCTCGACAAAAGTTTCGATACGCCGGTATCCCTGGGCGGCCTCCTGCAACGCGTCCGGGGAGTACTCCAGCACGGAACGATAATGGGCCGACCCCAGGTAGTAGCGCAACTCCACCGGCCGCACCAGCTTCACGATCTCCGGCACCGAAAGCACGTTACCCAACGACTTACTCATCTTTTTCCCCGGCAATGGTCACCCAGTGGTTATGCATCCAATAGCGGGCGAACCCGTCGCCGGCAGCATGCGCCTGGGCGATCTCGTTCTCGTGGTGGGGGAATTGCAGGTCGAGGCCGCCGCCGTGAATGTCGAACTCGGGGCCCAAATACCAGGTGGACATGGCGGAGCATTCGAGGTGCCAGCCCGGCCGGCCATCACCCCACGGTGTGGGCCACGAGGGCTCCCCCGGTTTCGCCGCCTTCCACAGGGCGAAATCCTGCGGGTTGCGCTTGCCCACATTGTCGGTTTCGCCCTGCTCCATGTCGATAAGGTTATTGCCGGACAGCGACCCATAGTCGGAGCCGTCCGCGGCCGACCAGGCGGCCACATCGAAGTAGACGGAGCCCTGGGCGGGGTAGGCGAAACCGGCGTCGATAAGCCGCCGCATGTAGGTAATCATTTTGGGTCATGTGTCCGGTAGCGCGAGGCTCCACGGACGGCGGCAGCACGCCCAACATGTCGTAGGCGTGGCTAAAGGCTCGTTCGTAAGTAGACACCCATTCCCACCAGGGGCGATTCGCCTCAGCAGCCTTGGTGAGAATCTTATCGTCGATGTCGGTCACGTTACGGACAAACGCAACATCATAGCCCGACGCCATGAGCCACCTGCGCACAATGTCGAAGGCAACCCCGCTGCGCACATGCCCAATATGTGGGTTGGTTTGCGGGGTGGCGCCACACAGATACATGGTGGCGCGCCCTGGGGTGAGTGGGACGAAATCACGAAGACTGCGGGTTCGGGTGTCGAATATGCGTAAAGTCACACGCCCCAGTGTAGTAGATGCTTGCTTTTCGACGCGCCTATCGACGCCGGGTCGGGGCCCAGCCAAGTCTTGGTCAGGAATTGTCGGCCACCCACACGACGGCGGTGGCAATGGCGGCTCGACCCTCACCGCTGCCGGTAAACCCCATGTGATCCGTGGTGGTTGCGGAAACCGACACGGGCGCCCCCACAATGTCGCTGATCTTCGTTTCCGCCTCTTCCCGGCGCGGCCCCAGCTTCGGGGTTTGCCCAATCAATTGGGCAGCCACATTCCCGATTGAAAACCCGTTCGACTCCAGGAGCTCGCGGCACTCCCGTAAGAGTCGCTCCCCGGACACGTTGTCGTATTCTTTGCGACCCACGCCGACAAAGCTGCCCAGATCCCCCAGGTTTGCGGCGGACAGCAGGGCGTCAACCATGGCGTGGGCCACCACATCGCCGTCGCTATGGCCCTCGCACCCGGCAACGTCCGGGAAGTGAAGACACGCGATGTAGCAGGGTTTTCCGGCCTCGATCTGGTGGGCGTCGGCGGCGATACCTACACGGGGAATGATCATAATAATGCGGCAGCTAACGTAAGGTCGATGGGTGTGGTGATCTTCATGGCAAGTGGGTCCCCGGGCACGCAATGCACCGGAATGTTGAGGTGTTCGACGAGGCTGGCGTCATCGGTGACGACAAAAACTCGGGTCCCGAAAAATATGTTTGATTGGCCTCGCGGAGGGTCCCGAGCCGGAAGGCCTGGGGGTTTGCACGATCCGCAGGTCGGCGCGCGCCGGGGTGTCGACGACCACGGTGTCGGCGACCCATTTGATGGTGTCGGCGACCGGTAGCACGGGATGACCGCCCGCACGTCGCCGGTGACGGCCTGGGCGACTCGGCGGATCATGTCGGGTGGGGTGAGTGCGCGGGCACTGTCGTGAATGAGCACGACGGCATCGTCGTCGGTGGTGGGGATGGCTTGGATACCCCGCCACACGGAGTCAACGCGTTCACCGGCGCCGTGCACTAACTGCACATCGGGGTAGTCGGCGAGGATGCGGCGGGCGGTTTCTTCCATGGCGGGCATGATGACCACGATGATGTGGTCAACTCCGGCATCGATCATGGCGCGCACGCTGCGTTCCATAAGGGTCCGGCCGGCTAATTCCACGTAGGCTTTGGGCAGGTCGGCCCCCAGCCTGGTGCCTTGGCCGGCTGCGGCGATGATGGCGATGACCATGGGGTTTGTGGGCATGGGTTAGTCGTCGAAGTTAAGGTCGTCGAGATCGGTGTCGTCTTCGTCGATGATTGGCTGTGGGTGCTTGGGTTCGGGGGTGTCGTCGCCGCCCTGAAGCCGATGGCGCACGATGGTGGCGTCGACTTCGGCGAGTAGTTCGTTGGCTTTGGCTTCGTCTTTGATTTCAGCGAGGGCGAGCTCACCCACGAGCACCTGCCGGGCCTTGGCGAGCATGCGCTTTTCCCCGGCGGATAGGCCTTTGCCCTGGTCGCGGCGCCACAGGTCCCGAACCACCTCGGCCACTTTATTGACGTCGCCGGATGCGAGGCGTTCCTGGTTTGCTTTGAATCGACGGGACCAGTTACCAGCCTCTTCCACATCGGTTTCGCGCAGGAAGCCGAAGACTTTCCGCAGCCCAGCCTCGCCCACGACGTCGCGCACGCCGACTGTCTCGGCGTTCTTCGAGGGTACCCGGACTACAAGATCGGATTGGTGGATTTGCACACGAGGTATTCCAGGGTTTCACCACCCATTTCCCGCTGTTCGATCGCTTCGATTACGGCCGCACCATGATGGGGATAAACAACAGTGTCGCCCACCTTGAATTCCATAAAATGTTCCTCCCAAAGACAGTTACCGGCCGATTTTAGCATGCCACAGTGGTTTTCTTTGCTTTTTCGACGGATCAAATGTGAGATTCCAAACCCAAATCTCCCCCTTTTGGTTCACCCCGTTTGGTTTTATCTGTTGGGTTTTGACTGTGTGCTACCACGGAAAACAGACTAAGGTGTAAAAAGATTAACGATCCCTACCCCGATGGAGGATGAACACGTGAAGCCCCTGAAGATTTTTTTATTGCGGCCACTTCTGCGCTATTGCTGGCTTCTTGCTCTGCTGGCCAAATCACCCAAACATCGGATCAGGTTGCCGCCGTCGATGGTGCTTCAGTGAACTCTAGCGATAATACTATCGCCGTCCGGGATGTCACCATTCACGTGACCAAAGATGGTGAGACTGGCGTGAAGTTCACTGCCATCAACCAGGACAAGAAGCGGGACGCCACCCATAAGTTAGAGAAGATCACGATTGACGGCCAGGAGGTCGCCATTGATGGCACCACCGAGTTTAAGGCCGGTTGCAATCTGGTTGGTGGTATTCCCTCGGAGATGGCAAAGCTGACCGAGCCGGAAGGCGCCTGCGTCACCCATGTGACCACGACCGCGGATAATCCCGGTTTCCCGCTGGGTGGTACGAAGGATGTGGTGTTTGATTTCGATTCCGGCCAGGTGACCGCCCGGGCTGCCGTAGCCGCACCGGTGTTGGAGTCGGGCAAGGTGAATCGGCAGACCGGCGCCGAGGCCCACCATGAAAGTGAGACGAGCACCACTGCCACGACGACCACGAGCGCCGCTAATAGTGAGTAAAATACAGAATTACTGATTGCAGATAATATCCCGAGGCTGTCTGGCTTACCTCTAGCCTCGGGATTTTCTTTATGCCCACACCCCATCCCCAGTCTCATCTCGAACAAGTTTTCCCACCCACTATTTGGGGACACCGACATTAGGGGCACGATCGGTTCAGGGCTGCTCACTGATAAAAATCTCGCGCTACCCACGACCCCCACCCTCTCGAACGGGGGTTCGTTAGCACGATTGGAGTGTACCTCTTTGGTAGATTGCGTAGTTTCGTTGCTATTGTTTGACTGGGCGCTTATAACCCCAACAAGCCAGGAATAACAGCACAATCCCCATGACCACCAGGATAATGGCCCCCATATTTAGCACAAACGCATCATCACCATAATTGAGAAATTCTTTAATAAAATTAGGCATAATGGCTTGTTGATCGCGGTTCAGTTCGACAGCAGAGTGGGGATCTAAATAATTCTCGACGGTATTGGATGGAGCGGTGGAAATAATCGTGTCTGCGACGGCTAACGCTGGCGCACCAAGCATACTTTATGAGCACAGTCAACGCCCCCGTCAGGTACGCCAGCCTTACCCTTTTCATCATGCGTCTCCTATTAGTCAAAGCTCAAATATAAATTAACTATAATATAAGAGTTAGCTAGAAGAAAAGCCCCCAAAGCTTAAAAAAATAATTAAAAATAGCGTTACAGTTAGGTAAACTTCTACCTTTAGTAAACCTATCGTTATGCTTGGGAAATGGCTTTAATTAACCAATAATGCAGCTGAAGGCAATTTTATACATGATTCTCACAACAACCATCAAGGTTAAATTTTTACTAAGTACAAATGGGGGTAGTTTAAGGATTTTATCATGAGGATCAGGCGCATGGTGGCGGGTTTTTCGGCTCGCCAACATACACCGGGCGGGCATCAGCCGGCAATGGGTGTTTTAAGACGTCGTAATACACGTCGTCCACGACCACGTATTCGCCGCGGATCGTGCTGGGGGCGAGGGTGATCGCATAGAAATTCAAGGCGCCGCCATAAGGATCGGCATCGGCAGGACTGCAGCATTTGGTGACGGTAGTTTGGGTGAGCGCCTCGACCGTCCCATCGTCGCGTGCGGTCACCCGAAAAATATTCATGGTGGTCACCGGCTGGAGATGCACATAGGGGCCGTGCCGCTCCATGTTGGTGCGTTCATGCGTGGTAAACGACGCCCGGTCCGGCGGCATGCCGGGAAGCGACTTGCTGGAGTTGGGGCAATGCTCTAGGGTGCAGTTTTCATCCGTCCATTCGGCGTCTAAGATCGCCTCATACTTTTCGACGGCAACCCCTACCGCACGGATGCGTTGGTGCTCTTCCTCGAATAGAACGGCACCGTGTGAAGCACATAGGCCACGGCGCTGACCAACCACAGGAGAAAACCAATGGCGACAAATTTCTTGTTCACCACGGTAGTATTCTTGTGCGCAATCATCTTCATCGGGAGCCTACGGAACAGGGCGGGTCGGCTTTGCGGTTGCCTCTGTACAGGGTCGGGGCGTATGGGGATATTGGGTTTTCCGTCTCTCCGAAAAGCTTGTCTGCGGTAACAACGTATTCGCCTTTGATGGTGCTGGGCGCCAAAATTATTCGGTGGATGTCAGAGCTACTGCCATAACTTTCTTCGAAAAGTCCTGATGAATAGCATTTGGTTACTGTCGTACCTACGATGGCTTCCACCGTCCCATCACTCTGCTTCTTCGTGTGTTTCACCGAGAACCTGGTGGACGCAGCGGGGCCTCTGAAGCCCTTGTTCTCCACTATGAATCGCTCGTTCTCGGTGAACAGGTCTCGGTCCGCGGGCATGCCGGGAAGCGACTTGCTGGAATTCGGACAATGCTCCAGGGTGCACTGCGGATCCGTCGACTCGGCGTCGAGCACATCTACATATTTTTGCACCGCAACACCAACCAACTGCGCACGCCGATAATAACTACCAAGCCAATACGCACTCATAAACCATAAAGACAGTACCAAAACAATAATGATGTTTTTCTTCATACGATCACGTGCTAGCGCATTCGGGCTTCTTTACTGTGTTATGGTACAGGGAATGAAACCCCTCGGGTAACCGCTCCCGAACCGGATCGATGCTGGAATCCTGCAATACCACATAACCTTCCTGGCTAGGAGTAAGAATCATCCGATAATAATCGGAACTACTACTGTAAGGATCCTTACTACCCGGATACAGGCATTTGACGGTAGTAATCTCCGCAATGACAACCACCATCCCCATCGGGTTGCTGCGCAACACTATACAACCGCACCCTGCTTACCGGTCCGCGGTCCATGGCCCGCCTGCCCCTGTGGCCTTCGAGGTTAGCACGCTCTTGCGTTGTGAATAATGCTCGATCCTCCGGCACCCCGGGAATTGATTTACTCGATCGTGGACAATCATCCACCCAGCAATCATGATCCGTATATTCTGCGTCAAGAACCGACACGTATTTTTCCTATCGCTTCACCAACCGCTCGATCCACTTCCGGGCCGGCAGAATACTGTTTTTGAAACACCATTTTATCCGCGGGAACCACTTCGTCCTCGTAGAAATAGCAGCTCACGGCCACTACCACCACGACCAGGAATAGTGAACCGAAAACCACCCACCTACCCCAGTGGCGCTTCTTCACAGAGGCTGCTAGCATCGTGTTTCCTTGCTTTTTCCCGCATAGAGTGGTTGGAAAGATTCGGGATATTCTTGAGCCTCGTGCCGGTCTAAAATCACGTCTTCGACCACCACATATTCGTGCTGGTTCAATGTACTGGGAGCAAGAATCATCCGGTGGGGATCGGTGACAATCATGTATGGATTTTTGGTTTCTGGATAGGCGCATTTAGTAATCGTCACATCGACGATGGCTTCCACTGTCTTGTCGGGCCGCTGTGCCACACTGTAGATGCGAATGGTGCTAGCAGACTCAGCACCCGGCCACCAGCCCAAGAGGAATCGTTCCGCTTCGGTAAACAGCGCCCGATCTGCCGGAACCCCGGGGATTGATTTGCTGGAGGTTCCGCAGTGTTGCAGGGTACAATCCAGGTTTTGGAATTCCGCATCAATGACCGACTCATAGTTCTCTATTGCTGCACCAACCAGCTGATTAATGGCAGGACCAGCGGAGTACTGTTCGGAATAGGTCGGGTGCAACATCCTATACTGTTGTCGCTCGGAAATGACATAACCGACCACGAGCACCACCGTGAGGAATGTCATTATCCCAACAACCACAAGCTTTTCCCAATGCGCCAATACTTTCATTATCTAGCACCACAACCGCAACCATCTAGCAAATGATAGCCAATCGGCTTCCCAATAGAATTTTTAAAGAAAACGTATCACACCAGCAGGAAACCCCATTTTACCATTACCAATGGTTATCTGGAAAGCAGATTCATTGTTTTACACCCCCTATGAAGCTTTTGACCTCTAAGAACAGGGTGGGTCCCCTTTATTTTTACCTTTGTAAAGCGTCCTAGCGTGCGGCGGCAGCGGATCTTCTGTATCCCCGATGCGCTTGTCCTCTATGACAACGTATTCGCCTTTGATGGTGCTGGGAGCTAAAGTAATTAGAAGAAGATCCGTAGCACTACCGTAAGGTCTAGTATCTTCAGGAAAATAGCATTTAGTGGTTGTCACGTACGCCATAGCTTCCACCGTTCCATCATTTTTCTTTGTTACTTGTTTAATGGCGAATTCGGTGGTTGTCGCAGGACCTTTTACTTCCATATTAAACCGCTCGTTGCTAGTAAATAGTGCTCTGTCCTCCGGCATCCCAGGAAGTGACTTACTAGAATTCGGACAATGCTCCAGGGTGCATTGTGGATCCGTCGATTCAGCATCAAGTACATCTACATATTTTTTGTATCGCAACGCCCGCTACCTGCGCACGACGATAATAACTACCAAGCCAATATGCGCTTGTAAACCATAAAGACAGTACCAAAGCAATAATAAGTTTTTTCTTCATGCGAGAAGCTTATTCAAGCGTTTTTAAATAGGGCCTTCACTACCCGGTAACTGCTCACCCCCGAAAGCATAGGAAAACGAGGCCGGTAGTGTACTTATAGTAAGTGTGAACAACAATAAAATACTCTATCGACCCCGCACCGCTGATCCTAACACACTCACCACAGATAATCTCCTCACCCTAGCAAACATCATCACCACATCAGGAATAGACCACCACTGCCCACCAAGCCTCGGAGTGCTCACCAGCGTGCAAAATCACCATGCTCTACCTGCAAGAAAACATACGACAACAGGCATTATCTGGTATTTTCGGTACATCCCAATCCACTATCTCCAGAGTGATTAATACTGTGTTGAACATCCTTGACGTCGTGCTCCCACCCCCACCAAGGCCGAAAGAAGACCTACATCCCCAACAGTTATACGTACTTGATGGCACGCTCGTACCATGCTGGTGGTGGAAAACCGCCAGGAACTTATACAGCGGGAAACATCATAGGGCAGGACATAACCTGCAAATACTCACTGATCAGGCGGGTGAAATATTCTACACTTCACCACCACTACCAGGATCAACCCATGATATCACAGCTCATAAGAAGCACTGGTTTATTCGGCCATATGCAACCCTGGCACTGTACTGCGGATAAAGGATATGTAGGGTTAGGGTGCGATACGCCTTTGAAGAGAAGACCCGGCAAACCTTTACTGGACTGGCAGAAACGCTTCAACAAAGGAATCAATACCATCCGGTATGTAGTAGAACGATCCATAGCCCACCTCAAAACCTGGCGGATACTATCCACCCCCAGCAGGCTCCCCCGAAACACAACCATCCGGGCAATCAACGTGATACGAAAGATAATGTTCTACCAACCACCAGCCGAACCATGTTTTCCCAGCAGCTGAATAAGCTCCGACTATGCCTCATAATGTATAGAAGCTTATCCAGGTACCTGGAAAAATATAACCTGACTCACCAACACATAACCATCTCTTTAAGAATAAGAGAAACCCTACTCAGCCACTGGGAAAACTCATCTACGCCAACAGGTAGAAAATCCGAAAAGAACATGCTAGATAACATGCATTGCACAATTTACCATCTAACGTATAGCCTCTTCCCGTAAACACACCTGGAAGCCTATTCAGTTGCTGGGAAAATCCATCTACGCCAACAAGTGGAAGATCAGAAAGAATATGCCATCTAGCTTGTCTTTTGTTATTCCCAGAAACTAGTCACGCATGGGAAATCTGAATAAGCTTTCCTGGATAATTTTCCAGCCAAACGAACCTCTAAGAACAGGATGGGTACCCTTTATCTTTACTCTTGTAAAGGGTTCTAGCATATGGTGGCAGATTTTCTGTATCCCCAAGACGCTTGTCTTCTATAACAACATATTCACCTTTGAGTAGTACTGGGAGCAAAGTAATCTGAAAGAGATCCGTAGCGCTACCGTAAGGTCTGGCAGATCCAGGGTAATAGCATTTAATGGTTGTCGCATACACCATAGCTTCCACCATTCCATCATTCTTCGTTACTTGCTTAATAACAAACTTAGTGACCGCAGCGGGCCCTTTTTGGACCTTTTTATTCCAACATTGAACCGCTCATTATTAGTGAATAATGCCCTATCCTCCGGCATCCCAGGAAGCGACTTACTAGAATTCGGACAATGCTCCAGGGTGCACTGCGGATCCGTCGACTCAGCATCAAGCACATCCACATATTTCTGCACCGCAACACCAACCACCTGCGCTCGCCGATAATAGCTAGCAAGCCAATACGCACTTATAAATAATAGAAACACTATTAAGAAAATAATGATATTCTTTTTCTTCATATGACTATGCCTATAATAATAGAAGCTACCCGGTTACCTGGAAAAATATAATCTGATTCACCAACACATAACCATTCTTTGAGAATAAAAACAAGATAGATAATTCTTCTCGGATTTCAAGAAACAGTTATGTGGCTGCAATAATTTTTAAGCAATCAAATTATGTCTTCCCAACGGTACACCTGAATAAGCTTTAGTTGAGACAATATTAGATGATTATAGCTGCTGAGGAGTTACGCAAACCATTTTGTATTTTTCAAGTTTTTTACCTTGAGTGCGAGCAATCTCAATGGACTCAAAGAGTGGAATATTATGCCGATTCTTCGTCTTTTTGCGAAATAGTTGGAACCTGAGCAGCACCATTAATGGGGGTTTTCATCGCTAGTTTTTCTGGTTATCGCAGTTCCAGTGACAATCATCGTATGATCCAATTCCCCATCAGCCTTACCATCAGGATCCCAATCCACAAAAATTAGGTCACCAGGTCGAGCCATGTTCACCCCTTTGCTGCAAATCATGATAACTACTATGCTTTTTGCATAACCGTACAAATTCTGGGCAGCAGACCACGTGTGAGTGGGTTGTTTAAAAACAAGAAGCGGTGGAGCAACATTTTGGCGACCATGCATCTGGGTCACGAACTTGTTCTTTCATCCCACTCTTTTTGCTATCCATCTGTTTCCAACCACCTGCAAGCAATGCCTGGGAAGCAAAATTCGTACAGTTCACATCAAAACTACGAAACCGCTCATCCATAACATCTACGTCTGGATTGGGGTTAACTGCCGGGCTAGTCCAATGCAGTGCATACTCAACCATTTTTTGAACATCGAAATCAGGCTGTTTGTCTTCATTAGCCACAGTCTGCATACCTACCGACTTCTGCTCTTTATGCGCAGGCAATAAAGAGAACTCTGCACCTGTAGCATCAGCAACCGGATGATTTCCACCATTTGACTCACGCCCAAGGATACGATCAAGCGGAACCTCATTGAACTCCACATCTGTAGGACGTTCTCCAGGCGTATCATTCGCAGGTATTGGATCAATCGTATCCTCAACCACAGCAAACAAATTCTCCGGATTCGGGGACAACGTCAACGTATGAGTATCAATCATATAGCTGGGTTGACCATCGTTATTTTCATAGGTTTTTGTCGTACCTACAGCTACGGAAACCGTTGCCTTCCCATCAGCATTCAATTTGGCATCTTTCACCTTGATCGTGCTCTTCGCAGTCTTGATCGGCAAACCAAGATCTTTCATCGCATCCCGCACCCTGCAGTAAAGCAGATTCCGCCTGAGTGAATTTCGGGCTTTTTCGCCGGAATTCTTCCTCTCATCCCGGCCCTTCTTCGAGGAACCCCCAAAACTCGACCCCCGCTGAGACTTCTTATCCCCAGATGATGCAAACACCGAACTACTAGCATTCACACAACTCGACAACGAACAATTCGAATCCGTCCAATGCGAATCCAACAAATCCTGATACGCAGTAACCACCTTTAGTCACCACATCAAGATCCACCTCAGCACCAGCAGCAGACACCACCGGGGCAGACCCCAGCGCGAGACCGGCCGCCAGAATCAGCGTCCCCCACGCCACAAACGAAGTTTCGTCTTCATGACTTACTCCCAAAAATAGAACTTACCTTGGATGTGCAATGCTGAGAACATCGACACATCTGCGACCCTACGACATGTCCTGTCACACCGTCCACCCCTCACCAACAGCACGGGGGTACGAATCGAACACCTAATCGACATGCACCAACCAGCAATTTTAAGGAAAACATATCACACTACCAGGACATCTTACCTCATAATTAACCCTTGCTTATCCGAAAACACAATTAATAAGCTTTTACCCCCATTATAGCGTTCGTACTGACCTATAAAAAATAATTTATATATTCCAACGCCGCATATTCACTATCGCACCCAAAAACGATACAGATCATATAAGCTGCAGAAATGAAAAATTCTAGCAACAGTAAGGCGAGCGATACTATTTGAAAATAACTAACAGTAGAAAAATAAATAAAGGTTTACCACCACGAGAGCCAAGTAAACTCATTGCAGAAGTTAATAATTAGAACATACTTTCCCATTCAAATCATACAAATGATATGTATTTCCATGCCGCACTATAAATCACAAAAGAATCCTTAGTGTCAAATAACAATAGCTCTATATCATCAACATTCATCTTTCCGGTAATAAGAAAATAATTGCAGACAATCACAATGATATTGGGCTACACATCACCAGAATGCATAATCACCATCAATAACATGTCTAGAACATGCATACGACAGGCCCCATTGCCCGCCCTGGGATCGTCGTAAAGCAGGCGTAAAGCGAAGGGTGAAACCGGATGTCTGCCGCATGGTCTAGGGTAAGTCCATGGCCAAAAAACCTCGCCCTGTTCACCGCTGCACCGAATGCGGCTACTCCAGCCCCAAATGGTTGGGCTGCTGCCCGGAGTGCGGCACCTGGGGGTCCATGCAGGAACACCAACCCGCCGCAGCCGGCAGCGCCACCCAGGCAGCAACCACCGGGGTGGTCACCAAAGGGCTCACACCAACCTCCCCCGCCCAAAAGATCACCACCATTTCCGCAACAAAAGCCACCAGCCAAACCACCGGCATTGGGGAGCTCGACCGGGTGTTGGGCAGCGGCATTGTTCCCGGATCCGTCGTGCTGTTGGCGGGCGAACCCGGGTGGGGAAATCCACGCTGCTTCTGGAGGTCGCCAGCCGGTGGGCGAAACTCGACCGGGTTGCCCTCTATGTGACCGCCGAGGAATCCGCCGGGCAGGTGCGCATGCGGGCCGAACGCACCGGCGCGCTGCACGACTCGCTGTATCTTGCGGCGGAATCCAACCTCGATGTGGTGTTCGGGCATGTGGACCAGCTCAAACCCAGCCTGCTTATTGTGGACTCGGTCCAAACCATGAACGCCACCGATGTGGAAGGGGTTGCCGGGGGCGTCGCCCAATCCCGGGCGGTAACCGCGGCCCTCACCACCCTGGCGAAAACCACCGGCATCCCCGTGCTGCTGGTGGGGCACGTCACCAAGGACGGAATGTTGCCGGCCCCCGGGTGCTCGAACACCTGGTTGATGTGGTGCTGAATTTTTGAGGGCGACCGGCACTCTAGTCTGCGCATGCTGCGCGGCATTAAAAACCGGTTTGGCGCCACCGACGAGGTGGGGTGTTTCGAACAACAATCCGATGGCATTAAGGAGATACCCGACCCGTCCGGCCTGTTTTTGTCCCACCGCGACGCCACCCCGGACGGCACCGCGGTCACCGTCGCCATGGATGGGGTGCGACCCATTGTCGCCGAGGTTCAGGCCCTCGTGGTTCCCACCGAGTCGAAAAATCCCCGGCGCGCCGTCACCGGTCTTGACGCCACCCGGGTGCCCATGGTGTTGGCGGTGTTGGCGGCCCGGGCCGGTCGGCGCACCCACACGAGCGAGGTGTATGTGGCCACGGTTGGGGGCATGAAGGTGGGCGAGCCGGCCACGGACCTGGCCATTGCCATGGCCACGGTGAGTGCGATAACGAAAAAACCACTGCCGGCGAAAACAGTGGTGTTGGGTGAGGTGGGGTTGGCTGGGGAAATCCGGCGGGTGCCTAACGTGCAGCGCCGCCTCATGGAGGCGAAGCGGCTGGGGTATCGGCAGGCGGTGATACCGGCGGGTCGGATGTGGATGATTCTGCCCTGCCGGGGTTGCGGGTGGTGGAGGTTGCCACGATCCACGACGCGCTGCGGCTTATTCAATAATTGGGTGATCGCCGAAAAGCCGGGTGGTTAGCGCATTATTGCAGGTTGAAGGTGAATGCGTCGGAGTGCACCACGCCTTCTTCCGTGTGGAGCTTTGCCGATGGCCGCATGCATGTAGTAGTCGCCGGCGGGGCGGGCTCCCGATCAATGCAGGCGTTGGGTGCGGAGCTGGTGCGGGACCATTGCACCTTGAAGTAGCGTTCGGAGTTGGCTTTGAAGGTTTGCTTGCCGGTTTCCGCCGGGTCGTTGCAGTCGACGTCGGACCATAGGAGTTGGTTGGTGTCCATGGTGTAGATCTCAAACCGGATCACATTGTCGGTGAGGTCGATGATGCAGTCGGCCTTGGTGGGGTTAGCGACCTTCATGTAGAGGTTGGGGAGTTGGCCTTCCTCGTAGCTGAAGTGGTCGGTGGAGGCTTCGATCTTGAGGTCGGAAAGGTCGCAGGTTTCTTTGGCCTGCGCGGCCTCCGACTCGGCGTCGTCATCCTTGGCGTCGTCGGCTTGGGCATCATCGCTTGCGGCGGTGGTGTGTGTGACGGATTTCTTCCCGCCCACACCACTTGCGCCACTTGCCCCGCCGGTGCGGGTGCCGGCGGCCGTGCCGGGTGTGGTGGCGACCTCCGTGGCAACCTCGGCGGCCGGCTCGGAACCAGCCCCACCGCCAGAAGCGGAAGTAGCTTTAGGGCTACCAGTGGGGGTTGCGGGGGCACCCCCGGTGGCGCGTGGCGTGGATACAATGGGCTCCGTCACCGCCACCGTCGCGGACTCGTGGTTGCTCCTTATAAATAGGAGGGTGGCGACCACACCAATAATCACTAACAGTGCGAAGAGGGCAGCGAGACGCCGCCGGCGGTAATACACTTCCGCTGGTAGGGGCCGCCCGTCGTAGCTGGGACGAGCGGCGCTGCGTATATTCGGGCGACGGGGGTAATTATTTCGGCGATCCACGCTTAAAGCCTAAAGCTAAAATTACGGGATTCAGCGGAGCTTCCTCGGTGTGTTGCAAAACCGTGTGATCTACACTGCTTTATTAATTTGTTACCCCCTTTTGCGTGTGTCAGGCTTGTGTTGTTGTGCCCATTGCCTTCCTCGTTACACGCCCTCGACGGAGAGGTAGTCGATCGACCCATCCGCCAGGCTGTAGTGGGCGGCGATAAACGCGGTCTTACCACTCTTAACCGCCTCCTTAATGACCGGGGAAATACCCATGATCTTGCTGCGGATCGCCTCCGCGTGGGCGCGTTCAAAATCGAAAGGCGTATGCTTCCCGGCGCTTTTCGCCGAAAGAATGCTGGGCATGATCTGCTCCACAATGGTGCGCTGGTGGCCGGTCGGCACTTCCGCACCATCGAGTGCCACCGCCGCGGCTGCCTTGACCGCGCCGCAGGATTCGTGCCCCAACACCACCAGTACTTCAACGTCGAGCGCCTCGACGGCGAACTCTAGCGACGCCAGCACTGCGGCGTCGACCACTTCCCCGGCGGTGCGGATGGTGAAAATGTCGCCGAGTCCCACGTCGAAAAGCAACTCGACGGGGACCCGGGAATCACCGCAGGTAAACACGGCCGCCCGGGGGATTGCCCCATGCGTAACTCCTCGCGGCGGCTCACGCTCTGGTTGGGATGTAGTGGTTTTCCCGCGGCGAATCGGGCGTTACCGGCGAGTAGGGTTTCCCACACAAGTTTTGGATTGCGAGCCTCAGACGGGCTGCTGGGTGTTGTAGTCATAGTATTATTGTGGCACCGACGGATAGGTTGCGGATAGATTATTAGCAATCATGACCACACCAGCTATCGTAACCCCAGAAAAGTCCGTCGAACTTCGAACCATCCTACACCGCCGGCTCCCCGCGTGGTTTGCCACCAACGCCCGCGACATTGCCTGGCGCGCCCCGGAAACTCCGCGTGGGGTGTGCTGCTCAGCGAAGTCATGAGCCAACAAACCCAGGTCTCCCGCGTGGAACCCATATGGTTGGAGTGGATCAACCGTTGGCCCACCCCCACCGACTTCGCCGCGGCCCGCATTGACGATGTGCTACGCGCCTGGGATCGCCTCGGGTACCCGCGGCGCGCGCTCCGCCTGCACGAATGCGCCCAACAAATTGTGGCGCACCACAAAGGCGTGGTGCCGGAAGATGTGGCCGAACTGTTGGCCCTGCCCGGCATCGGCGACTACACCGCCCGGGCCGTTGCCGCATTCGCCTACGGTCAGCGGGTGCCGGTAGTGGACACGAATGCGGCGGGTGCTCTCCCGGTTCTACCACGGCGAATACGAGCCGCGGTCCCCGTCGAAACGGGAACTGGCGGTCATGGAATCCCTGCTGCCAGACGCCGACGGGGGCGTGGATCCGGCAAAATTCAGCACGGCGATCATGGAGCTCGGGGCACTCATCTGCACCACCACCCCCAAATGTGGTGACTGTCCCTCCGGTCGTCATGCCTATGGGTAGCCGGCGGGTCGATCGTGACCCCGCGCCGCCCCAGCCGCCGCGTGCAAAAATTCGCCGGCACAGACCGACAGGTCCGAGGACTCATCATGGCGGAACTCCGCGCAGCCGACGGCGTAGTGCCGCCCGAACGCATCGAAGCCGTGTGGGCGGATGGCACGCAACGCAACCGGGCGCTCGCCTCCCTGCTTGACGACGGCCTCGCGCAGGAAGTCACCGGCGGCTTCCGCCTGCCCAACTAGCCCCCAGCTAGCCCCACCCAAACGCACCACCCGGACTGGCTTACCACGCTTATAACCCTCTACAATAAGCCACCATGGCAAAGAAAAACTATGTGCGTATGGTCCATCCTCTTCCTCGCCGTCTCAGCCATGTTCCCTGCTGCTGCGACTGCCGACAATGATGATTTTTACCAACCTCCCGCACAGTTTTCTGCCCACCCGCAAGCCCCCGGCACGGTCCTACGCACCCAACCGGTCGACAATACCCGGGCCACAAAAATGCTGTATACATCCACCGACCAGGACGGAAAGCCGGTGGCGGTATCCGGTATGTGATCGAACCCGACCGACCGGCGATAGGGGACCGTAGTGTTCGCGCCGGGGACACGCGGCCAGGGGGACATGTGCGCCCCATCAAAGGGGCCGTGGCTGGTGGGGCGGTGTCCCCGACGGCAATGTCGGTGAATTACGAGCTGCCGATCCAGTATTATGCGGCGTCGCTAGGGTTGCGGGTGATTGTCACCGATTATATTGGGCTGGGCACGCCGGGGATTCACACATATGTGAATGCAGCGGAAGAGGCGCATGCGGTATTGGATGCGCCCGGGCGGGCCTGCGGGTGGCGAAGGCGCCGCTGGATTCCCCGGTAGGGTTGCACGGGTATTCGCAGGGTGGGGGCGCCGTGGCGGCGGCCGCGGAACTGGCGGAGGAGTACGCCCCGGATGTGCGGCTGGTGGGAACCTATGCGGGGGCGCCGCCGGCGGATTTGTTTGAGGTGTTCACCACGGTGGATGGGTCGTCGATCAGCGGGGTGCTGGGGATGGCCATCAATGGGTTTTCGGCACGCGACGCCCAGTTTCGGGCGGCGGTGGATCGGCACGTGTCGGATGCGGGGCACCGATATTTACAGACGGTTGCCACGAGTTGCGTCATTGATTCGGTGGGAAAGTACGGGTTTATGAAGTCGAATGTGTTTACGAAGACCGGCGTCACGTTCAAGGAGGTAGTACAGCAGGAGCCGGTGATTGCGGAAACTTTGAAACGCAATAGCCTGGGGAAAAAGCCGCCACACACCCCGATTTTTATGATGACCGGCCGATCTGACGATATTATTCCCACAGACCAGGTCGCACGCCTGGCCGATAAATATTGTCGAGCCGGGGCCACGGTGTCGGCGACGCAATCGGCGCTGCCGCGGGTGACGCCCACGATCAATTCGGGTATTAATCACGCGCTGTCGAGCTGGGAGGATATTCAGCCCTCCATGGAGTATTTGTTGGCCCGGTTCCGGGGCGAGCCGGCTCGGAATGATTGCGGCAACTATCAAAGCCCGCGCTCGTCACTGTAGGGCGTCGACAAGCGAGGTGCTATGCCGCATCGAGGTAATCGCTAGAGGTAGGGGTGCTTTGTTGCTGGTTGGCGGCTTGTCCGGCAGCAGGATTGCTGGGCCCGAGGATCAGTGTGCCATCGTCGAACTCCTTGAGCACCCGATCCTTGCCGGCTGGGGATATGACACCGGCGGCTACCGCCCTATCCAGCTGTTTCACCAGTTCGGCGCGTTGGGCGGTATTGGTGGGGTCGGCCGTTTGCAGCTGTTCGGACGGAATATCGGCGGTGACTCCCAAGCCGGATAATTCGGTGGCGCGAGCGGGCTGGAGACTGGTTGCCGCCACAGGGGATTCGCTGCTTGTTGCGGCGTATTGCGCATAGGCGGTGGTAGCGCCGACACCGAGAACGAGGGCAGCGAAGCTACCAGCAAGAACGAGTTTCTTATTAGCGAAGGGGGTACGCATTAGGAATCTCCTTAGGATCATCGGTGGAGCATGAGGGCTCTTAAGAACATTAATAATAAGATTAGGGCGGCATGACTGGGCAGAAAATGGAAATGACCTTCTGTAAGCCGCAGGGTTTACTTTTAATTTCCTGAACGATGCTGAAAAGCGGATTCGGGCTTACTGTGAGAATCCGGGGAACGCCCCCTAGAACATCTGCTTTGCCCGTTTTTCGGGGTGGCGCTCTCCCCAAGGATTATCGCAATCTATACACTTAGGCCGCATGAAGATTCTTATTGTTGGTGCTAACGGTCGCGTTGGCACCAAACTCATGGCGTTACTCTCCGAATCCCACACGGTGTACGCCGGCGTGCGGAACGCGGAGGCCCCCAATGCGGTGGCGCTCGACCTGACCGCCCCACTACCGGAGATCACCAAGGCGGTGAAATCCGTGCAACCGGATGTTATCTATTTCACCGCCGGGTCGCGGGGAAGAATTTGTTGCAGGTGGATGCGTTTGGCGCGGTCAAACTGATCCAGGCGGCCAAGACGGCCGGGGTACCCCGGTTTGTCATGTTGAGCACGGTGTATGCGTTACAGCCGGAGCGGTGGAACGAAGGAATCCTGGCGGACCTGTCGGATTACTACATTGCAAAATTCTTTGCCGACCACTGGCTGGTCCACCACAGCGACCTGGACTACACGATCCTGCAGCCTGGTCCTCTGGAGGACACCCCGGGCACGGGTCGCATCGCCGTGGATGTGGCAGAGCCCCGCGGCAATAGCATGGATGATGTGGCCGCAACCCTGGCGGCAATCATTACGATCCCAGAGACCGTGGGCAAGGTCATCACTATGTCCGGTGGGGACACTCCCATCGCAGAAGCACTGACTTCCTAATTTTCATTGCACCCAATCATAATATAATGTGAGTTGCGTGCGCAGTTCGCTGTTACTGCTGATGCGCATGTGGCCCCTGTTGCTTTACGACGCTCCCCCAGGCGTGCGAACCAGGCTGGCAACCTCGCCCCACTCGACCCTGAGATCCGGGACCACGAGTACTGTGCTGCGATATTGGCCAAAACAGGGCCTGGAGGAGGCCTAAAAACCAGATATCGCAGCACACTACTTGTCAGACAACCCGGGTTAGACGGGAGACCCCGCCGCACCGGAAGATGTGTGCTGCGATATTGAGCAAAACGAGCCCTGGAGGCGGCCCAAAATCCAGATATCGCAGCACAGTGCCAGACCGCAGACTCCGCCCATGCAAAAGCACCCCACCACGGGGTGAGGTGAAGTGTGCTGCGATATTGGCCGAATGAAGCTTCACAACCGGCCTGCAACCCAAATATCGCAGCACACACAAAAATCACGACCAACCGAATGAAGCCAACCAGACGGGGTGTGAGATGATGGCCCCCGCTTGCGGCGTCGTAAAGCGGGGGGGAACTGATTACTGAGCAGCGCGCTCCGGGCCACCGTGACCGCCGCCGGGGCCACCGCCAAGGACGCCGGCATCAAACGCCTTCAGCACGGAATCCTTATCGGACGACGACAAGGTGCCCCTTGGACACGGCCTCGTCGAGGCGGGACGACAACTCGGTGCGGTGCTCCGCCTCACGCTCGCTGTGCATCTCAGACATGGCCTGCTCCACCTTGGAAACATCAACGCCCAGGGCGGCAGCAAGCTTCTGGTCCATGGCGGACTTATCGGGGCGCTCGCCCTTCTGCTCGCCGGAGCCCTCGGAACGCAGCGAATCCATGGCCTCCTTCAGCTTGTCCTCGCTCACGCCCAGCTTCTTGGCCAGCTCGGCGGGACCCTTATCGTCCTTGTTGCCCTTGTCGCGGTCCTTGCCCGGCAGCTGGCTGGCGCTTGCAGACGCCGCGGGCACATCGGTGGCGTTTTGGGCATGGGCGGCCAGGGCACCAGTCCCCAGAGCAACCGCCAGGGAACCGCCGATGATCGCCAACTTGCTGGTCTTAGAAAAACGCACGCATGATTTGTCTCCTTCAATGTCGTAGGTGCGTGTTATTTGCGTAGCCGATTCCTTATTCAGTGAACCGATCACTGCCTATGATGATAAAGAGCATTACTGAATAATCCGTGGCAGAAGGCTTCTAATCCTCCCGAAATTCGCTCGAATTTTCCCGAGCCAGCCTGTGAACTCCCCGCCGCACCTGGCATCAACCATAAAAAAACCCCGGGCAATGACTGCCAGAAACCAATTGTTAGAAATCAAAATATAGTACGCTGCACCCAGCCACAATATTTTTTTAGAAAGAGGATCTACCTGTGATAACCGGACTCATCGGCATCAACGGCTCCGGGAAAACCACCCGACTCAAGAACCTTTATGCCCAACACGCGCCAGGGGCCGCGCAATTCGTCCCCGACAACCCCATCATTCCCATCGAAGTCAGCGCGCACGAGCTGCTGCACCGGCTAGGCAGAATGCACCAGCTGCCGCGCGCCGAGGCGAAACGCAGAGCCACCATCCCTGTGTGACGAACTTGCTATCGACGGTGGTACGACCCGCGCCATCAGCACCTATTCTGCCGGTAATTACAAAAAGACTGCCCTGGCCATAGTGTTCATCAAGCCGGCACGCCACCTCTATCTTGATGAGCCCCTGGAAATGGTGGACGCAACTCTCGGGCCCGGATCCTGCGGATACTGCGCCGCATCAGCAACCTGGGGCACCAGGTGACCATCTCCACCCAGGACTTCACCATTGCCGAACAGTGCGACGCAATCGAAGTCATGGCCGACCTGGAGGTGGTGGAGGAGGGCGCACCCAGCGCGGTGCTGGGCAACGACCCCTTCACCCGGCTCATGGAGCTATCCGGGGCTGAATTCACCGACTGCCAGGCGGACTGGTTAGCCGATCCGGGCGGGGTGAAAACTGAGGCGAAACCGGGGTTGGGGTCGGGGCCAGCCCGGCAACAGGATCGGCGGCGGACGGGCGGGGCGAATAATGACCATGCTCTTGCTGCGCCAACACTATGGGCGCGAATCGAACGGTGTTGGGCGCTCACTGAATTCCTCATCACCTTCTACGCTGGCGTGTTCTTCACCAAGTCGGCAACCGGGCCGCAATGTCTGCTCGCCCTCCTGGTATGCACCGGCATCTCATTCAGCATGACCCGCAGGTATTCTTCGGCCCTGGTCACGCCGCCCATCGCCCTGACCGCACGCCAACTGCTGCCCAGCTGCCTGGCCTTCGGATTCTGCCCTAGTGTCGTTCTGGGGCATGGTTCTTGTCGCCGCGGCCAACAGCATTGGGTGGCGCTGGCGCTCACGGTGGTGGGCGTCGGGGTCGGAACCACGGCCGGCCTGCTCCTCTCCAGAACGGTGGCCGGCATGCCGCGACGCAAACATTTTCGTAGGGCTGGGGCGATCGCGGTAACGCCCCGACGCGGCGGGGTGTGGCAGTTTTTCGAATTCGATGTGCGCCGCCGACTCCTGCAGCCGGCAACCCGGGTGGTCATGCCGGTAGGGTACTTCGGGCTCGTGTGCCTGATTGCAACGCTCTTCCCCATGGCGCTGGTCCGGGGTATGTCACTGCCGGCCGCCCTCTGCCATGGGGCAGCCCTGTGGCTAGTGGTGAGTTTCGTGTATGTTGGCCACGACGATCGACCCGGCCTATCCCTGTGGTCGGCCTTCGGGTGGCGGCTCTGGCCAGTGCAAGCCGGACTGGTGCTAGGTGCCGTCGGCCTTGGGGCTCTCGCCTCGCTTATCGACGCCACCTGGGGGTATGTGATTGGTGTGGGCCATGCCCTCCTCTTAGCCTTGGTGTTTTGGGGCCAAGGTGGCATTATCGCCGGATCACCAGGCCCCCTGCCATCCCCTGGTCCGGGACCCTGCCCCCGGACCGGAATGGTGGAGTTCATCATGCTCCCTCATGATCGTTTCCGCGGGAGCAGCCCCGATCCTGGTGCTGCTCCGCTAGCCCGCTAGTGTGTTAGTCCTCGGCGGCGTGCCGGGGCGTCACCGAATCGCTGGTGCTGGTGCCGGCGGCGGAGTCGGATGCCCCCACCGGCTTGGCCTCCACAGCAGCCGGGGCCGTGGACTGCAATTCCAGCTCCTCCGGCAGCGGCTTCGGCCGGGGAGTGAACACGAACGTGGCCTTGTCGTTGTGCTTGGCATCGCCGTCCCAACCCTCGACATCCACGGTGACGATCTCACCTGCGCCGACCTCACCGAAGAGGATCTTTTCACTCAACACGTCTTCAATTTCGCGCTGAATCGTGCGACGCAGCGGCCGGGCACCCAGCACCGGGTCGAAACCACGGGCGGCCAGCAGGTTCTTGGCCTGCTCCGTGAGTTCGATGCCCATGTCCTGGCTGCCAGGGCCTTTTTCGACGCGCCCACCAACAGGTCGACCATTTCTACAATCTGCTCCTTGGTGAGCTGGTGGAACACCACAATGTCGTCGATACGGTTGAGGAATTCAGGGGCGAAATGCTTCTTCAACTCGTCATTGACCTTATTCTTCATGCGCTCATACTGGCCGTCAGCATCATGCTCGCCAACCGCACTGAAGCCCATGCCCACAGCCTTGGAAATGTCTTGGGTACCAAGGTTGGAGGTGAAGATCAGGACCGTGTTCTTGAAATCGACAATGCGGCCTTGGCCGTCGGTAAGCCGGCCGTCTTCCAGCACCTGGAGGAGGGTGTTGTAGATTTCCTTGTGGGCCTTCTCAATCTCGTCGAAAAGCACCACGGAGAACGGCTTACGCCGCACCTTTTTCGGTAAGCTGGCCGCCCTCTTCGTAGCCAACATAGCCGGGGGGCGCACCGAACAGGCGGGAGGCGGTGAACCGGTCGTGGAACTCGCCCATGTCGATCTGGATCAGGGCATCATCCTCACCAAACAGGAAGTTCGCAAGCGCTTTCGAAAGCTCGGTTTTACCCACACCGGAGGGGCCGGCGAAAATAAACGAACCGGAGGGACGCCGCGGATCCTTCAGACCGGCGCGGGTACGGCGAATCGCCCGAGACACTGCCTTGACCGCATCCTCCTGACCAATAATGCGCTTATGCAGCTCATCCTCCATATTGAGCAGACGGGAGGACTCTTCCTCGGTGAGCTTGAACACGGGAATCCCGGTCCAGTGGGCCAACACCTCGGCGATTTGCTCCTCGCCCACCTCGGCAATGTCATCAAGCTCCCCGGCGCGCCACTGCTTTTTCCTTCTCGCGGCGCTCCTCGGTCAACTGGCGCTCCTGGTCGCGCAGCCCGGCGGCCTTTTTCGAAAATCTTGTGCGTCAATGGCGGCTCTTTTTGCCGCCGCACCTTGGTGATCCGCTCGTCCATTTCCCGAATACCCTCGGGGGCGGTCATGCGTTTGATGCGCATGCGGGCGCCGGCCCTCGTCGATGAGGTCGACGGCCTTATCCGGCAGGAACCGGTCGTTGATGTACCGGTCGGACAGGTTCGCGGCGGCGGTCAGGGCACCATCGGTGATCGACACCCGGTGGTGGGCTTCATACCGGTCCCGCAGGCCCTTCAGAATGTTGATCGTCAATTCCACGGAGGGCTCGGGCACCTGCACCGGCTGGAACCGACGCTCCAAGGCGGCGTCCTTTTCAATGTGCTTGCGGTACTCGTCAAGGGTGGTGGCACCAATGGTTTGCAGCTCACCACGGGCCAGCTTGGGCTTTAGCAGGAGGCCGCGTCAATGGCGCCCTCGGCCGCGCCCGCGCCGACCAGGGTGTGGATTTCGTCAATGAACAGGATAATATCGCCGCGCTGGTTGATTTCCTTTAGCACCTTCTTTAGGCGTTCCTCGAAATCACCACGGTAGCGGGAGCCAGCCACCAGCGACCCCAGGTCCAGGGAATACACCTGCTTGTCCTTGAGGGTTTCCGGGACTTTACCGTTCACAATGTCTAATGCGAGGCCTTCCACCACAGCGGTTTTTACCCACGCCAGGTTCGCCAATGAGCACCGGGTTGTTCTTTGTGCGCCGGCTCAGCACCTGCATGATACGTTCGATTTCTTGTTCCCGGCCCACCACGGGGTCGAGTTTGCCTTCCTTGGCGGCCTGGGTGAGGTTCCGGCCGAACTGGTCCAACACCAGGGAGGTGGAGCGCTCGCCGGCGCCACGGGAACCACGGGAACTGGAGGCGCCGGGGCCCGCACCAGCACCGATAGCGTCATTGCTGTCGTTGGAGGTGTTTTCGGGGCTGTCGCCGCCTTCGTAACCGGACAGTAATTGGATAACCTGCTGCCGCACGCGGGGCAGGTCGGCGCCGAGTTTCACCAGCACCTGGGCTGCCACGCCTTCGCCTTCGCGGATGAGGCCGAGCAGGAGGAATTCGGTGCCAATGTATTTATGGCCCATTTGCAGGCCTTCGCGCAGGGATAGTTCCAGGACTTTCTTAGCGCGGGGGTAAAAGGAATATGGCCTACCGGAGGCTCGGTACCTTGGCCGATAATTTCTTCTACTTCTTGACGCACGGCTTCCAAAGAAATGCCCATGGATTCCAGGGCTTTGGCGGCCACGCCTTCGCCTTCGTGGATGAGGCCGAGCAGGATGTGCTCGGTGCCGATGTAATTGTGGTTGAGACCGCGTGCCTCTTCTTGTGCCAGCACAATGACGCGGCGAGCACGGTCGGTAAAACGCTCGAACATGTTCACTTCCTAAGCTGTACTAATAGTTGTAATGTTCCCAACTCTATAGCGGTTCATAATTTTGAACCAGCTTATGAGACACGCCGCACGTCACAGCCCCCAATTTTTTCACCATTCCTGCTGGTGATTGGGGGTTTTTGTTGGTGTACGCCTGTAGCGAACAGCTGCTAGTTTTTGGCTTGTTTAATGAAGAAGCTTAATAGTACAGCTACTACAGCCAAGATGGTGGCGACCAGGAATGCGCTGGTTGCGCCGTGGGCTGTGGCGTCGACAAGCGGAGCACCGGCTGCCACCTTGCTGTTTGTTTGCTGAGTGAGTACCGCGACAAGAATAGCGACCCCGATGGCGCTGGCGAGCTGCTGCGCGGTGGATAGGGTGGCGGAACCGTGGCTGTACAGGTGTGCGGGCAGGCTGCTTAACGACGCGGTGTACAGCGGGGTGATGCCGAACGCAATACCGACCTCAAACAGCACATACAGCATGGCCATGGCGATGGGACCAAACCGCTGGTAGGCGGCCCACGCGAGAAGCCCGGTGCTGATGGCCACGACAATAATGCCGGGGATCGCGAGGGTCGAACCCTCAACCCGGTCGTAGAGCCGACCAATAAAGGGGCGGCAAGACCCTGAAGTAGCCCGCCGGGCATGACCACCAGGCCGGACACCGCCGTAGTGACCAGTATGGCTTTTTGCAGGTAGATGGGCAGCACGGTGACCAGCCCCAGAAGCAAGCCAAAGATCACCATGACGAGGACGATAGCAATAGCAAAAACCCGGGACCGCGAAAACCCGCAGGTCCAGGAAAGCCTGATCGCGTTTGCCCAGGCTGAGCTGCCGCAGCACGAATGCGACGAGCGCAATAATGGCGGCCACCCCCACAATGATGGGGACGAAACTGCCGGCCATGAGGGTTTCAATGTCGCTGAGCGCGTAGACAAGCCCGCCAAACCCGATGGCCGCCAATGGCACCGATATGATATCGAATGGTTTTTCGGTGGATTCCCCACGTTACTAATGTATTTCACCCCCACCAGCAGGATGAATACGACGAAGGAACCATGAACCAGAAGACGAAATTCCAGCTGAAATAGTTGAGGATGAACCCGGACACGGTGGGGCCGAACGCGGGGGCAAGCGAAATCACGACGGACATCATGCCCACGAAGGAACCGCGCATGCTAGGGTGGCACCACATTCATGACGGTGGTCATGAGCAGGGGCATAATCAGCGCGGTTCCGGCGGTTGCAGCACCCGACCCTGCCAGCAGCGCCGGGAAGATGGGAGGGCGAGGGCCGCCACCAGGGTGCCGCCCAGGAAGAGCACGAAGGCGGTGATAAAGACTTGCCGGGTGGTGAGCTGCTCAATAACAAACCCGGTGGTGGGGATCACGACCGCCATGGTGAGCATGAAACCGGTGGTGAGCCATTGCGCGGTGGCGGCGGTCACCCCGAAGCTGTCCATGATGACCGGTAGCGCCACCGATAGCGTGGTCTCATTCAGCAGCATCACAGTTGCGGCAAGCACGAGGGTTCCGAGCACAAGCTTGGATTCCCTGGTGAGCCCCGGATTGTCTGTATCCATACGTTTCCTTTCTGCCTTCTATCCAATTAAACAGTACGCGCGCCACCGAACATCCCTGAAATATCTCACGCTTTTCGACGCTCGCCCCGGCGCTTGGGACAACACCCTCACCCCACCCTGCCCGGTCCCTAAGATCCGGGGCCGCAGGGTAGGTGCTGCGATATTGAACAAAACAGGGCCCGAAACCGGCTCAAAACCCAGATATCGCAGCACACTACTTGTCAGACAACCCGGGTTGAACGGGAGAGAGCCAACCACCAAGCACCCCGACCCCACGCCCGGGCACTGTGCTGCAATATCTCACTCCAGAGGCTGAATCAGGGGCCCTAAAACAGGCAATATCGCAGCACAGTACTTGTCAGATGTCCTGGGCCCCTAAGTGCCTAACCTTGAAACATGAATTTACGTGACGTGCCCCACCAACTAATTCGATACATCACAACCCCCTATCCCTGACCCCTGGAAGATGTGTGCTGCGATATTGGGCAAAACAGGGCCCGAAACCGGCTCAAAACCCAGATATCGCAGCACACTACTTATCAGACAAGTTGGGTTGGACGAAAGACCCGGCCCCACCGGAAGGTGTGTGATGGGGTGCCCACGCTTGCGGCGTCGTAAAGCGGGGGGCTAGTTGTCGCGCTCGGGCTTCACCAGGGGAACAACACGGTTTCGCGGATACCCAAACCGGTCAGGGCCATGAGCAGGCGATCAATGCCCCATGCCCGCACCCGCGGTCGGCGGCATGCCCTGCTCCATGGCGGCCAGGAAATCTCATCCAACACCATGGCCTCTCATCACCGCCCGCAGCCAGACGGGCCTGATCCTCGAAACGCTCGCGCTGAATCACCGGGTCAACAAGTTCGGAATAACCGGTAGCCAGTTCGAACCCGCGAACATACAAATCCCACTTCTCCGTCACCCCCGCCTCGCTCCGGTGCTGGCGGGTCAAGGGGAGGTCTCCACCGGGAAATTCCGCACAAAAATCGCCCTTCCAGCTGATCCTCGCACAACAACTCCCACAGCTCTTCCACCAGCTTGCCATGGTCCCCTAACCGCCCTTGGCCGGCACGTCCAAGCCGACGGCATCCGCAATCTCGCGCAACTCAGCCACGGTCGAATTCACCGTCACCTCGGGCTGACCTGGGAACTTCCGCTGCAACGCCTCATTGAGCGACGGGTACATTTCGATCGTGGGCCACTCCGCGCCACCCAAATCGTATTCGGAGCCATCGGCCAACGTCACCGTTGTGGAACCAAAAACTTCCATGGCAACATCCTGGATTAGGTTCTTGATAAGCTCGGCACAATCATCATAGGTGCCCCACGCCTGGTAGGTCTCCAACATGGCGAACTCCGGGGAGTGGGAGGAATCCACACCCTCGTTGCGGAAATTCCGATTCACCTCGAAAACCCGTTCGATACCACCGACAACGCAGCGCTTTAAATACAGCTCCGGGGCGATCCGCAGATACAGATCAATATCGAGCGCATCTGAATGCGTCACAAACGGCCAGGGCCGCCGCACCACCATGCAAAGTCTGCAACATGGGGGTTTCCACCTCCAGGAACCCCTGGGACTCCAAATAATTCCGCAGCGCCCGCATCACCTTAATCCGGGTCAGGGCATTCTCCCGCGCCTTCTCCCGCATAATCAGGTCCGTGTAACGATGCCGCACCCGCATGTCCTCGCTCATATCAGCGAACGCCACCGGCAACGGCCGCAGGGCCTTCGCCGCCATATGCCACGACGAGGCCAGCACCGACAGCTCACCCCGCTTCGACACAATCACCCGGCCCCGCACCGACACGATGTCGCCCAAATCCACATCCGACTTCCACGCCGCCAACAAATCCGGGCCCACCTCGGCCAACGACAGCATCGCCTGAATCTGCGTGCCACTCCCCTCCTGGATAGTGGCGAAGCACAACTTGCCGGTGTTACGAATAAACAACACCCGGCCGGCAATCGCCACCTCATCCGTGGTCTCATCCCCGGCTCGTAAATACGTCACCGGTGCGGCATGGGCAGGAGTCGACTCAGGCTCGTTCTCCCCTCAGCCAACACCACATACTTATCCCGCAAATCAGTGATAGAGATTGTGCGATCCACAATCACCGGGTACGCCTCACCACCGGATTGAAGCAACTTCTCCCGTTTCTCCCGACGGATCCGTTGCTGCTCCGGCATCTGGCGATTCTTTGAGGTTTGATTTGCGTCAGTCACGCAATTAAACAATAGTGCACCTAGCACATTTCACCAACACCCCACAGCAACAGCCGCAGCTCATTAAACTAATAAGCATGATTACCGTCTGCGGCGAAGGCCTTGTTGATCTCGTACCCATCCATTCCTCAACCAACACCAATCCCCGATTACTTTCCCTGACGCCAGCCCTCGGTGGCGCCCGTTCTAACGTCGCCATCACCTCGCCCGCCAAGGAGAACCCACCCAATTTCTTTTCCCGCGTCTCCACCGACAACTTCGGGGACGCCCTCGTCGACCGTCTCACCAGCGAAAACGTGGACACCTCCCTGGTGCAGCGTGGTCAAGAGCCTACCACCTCAGCCGTCACCTCCCTCAACCCCGACGGCAGCGCCTCCTACTCCTTCTATATCGACGGCACCGCCGACCGGCTTGTCGACCCGCCCGCCGACCTCACCACCGACATCGCCTGCTTCGGCACCGTCTCCCTCGCCCTCGAACCCGGCGCCTCCCGCTACGCCGCCCTCCTGAAAAACCTGCACCGCGACGGCACATTCATTGCCCTCGACCCCAACATTCAGCCCTTCTACGCCACCAAGGCCCACAGCGATTTCCTGTACTCCCTCCTCCCTCCGTCGACCTGCTCAAGCTTTCCGACGAGGAAGAAGAGTTCCTCGACCAGCCCGAAGCCCCCATCAAGGTAATCACCTGCGGGCCGGATGGGTTGATTGTGCACTTTAATGGGCAAACCATCGAAGTAACCGCCCCCACCATCGAAGTGGCCGACACCATCGGGGCCGGCGACACGGTCATAGGATGTTTACTGGCCGAAATCCACCGCCGCACCGGGGGAAAGAACGTTCGGAACAAGACCATGGAGTTTACTGGTGAAGACTGGGCGGAAATCGCCAGCTATGCCGCCCGGGCCGCCGCCGTGACCTGCACCCGGGTCGGCGCCAACCCACCCACCCGAGCCGAAATGGAACAACTGCCCGAGTGACTCTTCGCTGGCGCCGACTGGGTCCGGAAGGCAGAAGGTTGGCGGTATGAAGAGTATTGGGGCATAGGCGCCCAGCTACCCAGGGCCAGTCAAGATCCGGTCAGTGCGGCTTGGCCCCCAAGACCACTCGCACGCTGTCGGTAATGCACACCCCACCCACCGTAGCGCTCACCACCAGGCGGGCGTCCCCTGCTTCTGGGGCTGACTCCGGGGCCGGGCCCAGCATGAGCGAATAGAGCGCCAGCTCGTCCGGCTCCACCCCAGCCGCCGCCAACACCGCGTGAGCCGCAACCAGGATCGCAGCCGCACCATCTTGCGCCGCATACCTCCCCGCAATCAGGCTGGCCGAAACCGCCACCGCCTTATCGTGATCCGCGGGCGGGATATCTGCGTAACGATTCGACACCGGCAGCCCCTCCGACGTGCGCACCGTCGGCACTTCATGCACCACAACCGGGTAATGCAAGTCAGTGATCGCCTGCTGCACCTGAACCAACTGGCGAATATTCTTCTCCCCCAGCACCAAATCCGTTGGGCCAATGATTCCCAATAACGCCATTATTCGGGTAACCGGCACGCTAGCACCCGCGCCACCGGCAGCTTGACTCAGCGGACTGTTCACCAGCGTTCGGGGCCGCTGGGCACAGTTCGGCATCCGTGTAGGTGAAGATCGCGTCCACCCGGGCGTCGATAAGCGGGGTGCAATCAACATCGGGATGGATAGCAACAATGACTAGCGCGCCGGGGATGCGTTGGGCGGCACGGACCAGAGCGCGATGGCCGGCGTGGATGCTGGTTGTTAATGGGACGAGTACCACGGGCGTGCCCTGTTTCTTCATGACGCTCGCCAACATTGCTATGTGACGGGCGCTGGTTATGCGTGTTGCTTTGTCGACGCTCAAAGGCCACCGTACCGCTCCTGTTGCTTCTTTGCCCATGCCACCAAATTTTCCGGCTTGGTGTTGTGTTGCAACAAACCATAGTAGAGCAGGGTGTAAAACACGGAACGTGCGTGGTCAGTGGGCAGCGCCTCGGCGCACCAGGCAAGATGGTGTTCCCTGAGAAGCTGCCTGGGCAGCAGCGGCCGTTCGTCCTCGTGCGGCTCCTGCGACTGCTCGGGTTGCGCGGCATTAGTGTCAGGATGCTCTTGCTCTTGCGAATCCTGCTGCTTGGGCTGGTGTGGTGTTATTGATAGCCACGACGGCAAATCTTGCTTGGCAAGTCTAGGCGGTTCGGCCGGTTCAGAATTGGGGCCGAGTATGCTGCTCACCGAGTTTCCGCTGGGGTCTTGTAGCGTGGCCCCAAGCTGATATACCTCGCTGGCAAGCTGGCTGAGCACAAAACCGGCAACAAATTCCTGCTGCCGCTCCGCGGGAACATGCTCACACACGCTTGCTAATTCCGTAGTGAGGAGCTCCATGACAACAGTCGATATTTCCTGATCCGCTAAGAAAGCATAGCGATTGGGCGCCAATGGCATGAGCACAATTGTGTGACAACCTTGGGCTGCCAATGGTTCGAGCACCTCAAGCGAATGGCAGAAATCGACCAGGATCAGAATTTGTCCGGGCCGCACACGTGACACCAGCGATTTCACGGCAGTCAGCTTGAATACAACCATGTCGGCTTGTGGCACGGCATGCGGTCCCCCAAACACCGCATGGCCCTGGGCCCGCAGTCCTTGCATGAAATCCCTGCCATCAAATATGGCCCCGAGTTGTGCGATGCGTAGCCCTAGGGCGGCCTACGGTATGGTTGCTGAGTCATTAGCCGTCATTTCGCCGCAGCAGATCCGCAACGCTCAGCCCGCCGCCTTCGTCCCGACGCCGCCGCCCGTGCCGCGTGTCTTCGGCTTCTTGTTCGGGTCGCCGGTGCGAGCCCCGGTGGTTCTGTGGCTCCGGCTCGGGTTCGCTTTGCTTACGACGCCGCCCGCCGCCCTCGCCCGGGGTCGACCCGGCAGCCACCCGCTGCCGCCAACTGCCGGTGTCCTGCTGACGACCAGCGGAATCGGTGGAGTCGGTGGTCGCGGAATCCTCCACCGCCGGGCTTGTCGACGACCAGTTCGGGGAGGCGTACGACGACCCCTGAGGAGCTGGGAGCTTCATACACCGTGGCGGCCGAATCATTGTTCGAATCGGCGGCCGGGGCGGAATAGTCGGGGAGGAATATCCGCTGGACCCATAGTTGGAGTAGCTGAAGCTGGTCTGGTTGGAGTCCGTGGAATGCCCGCCGCTGCGGTGGCTGCCCCGATTGTCTTGATTCGAGGCTGAGTAGTCGGTGTTTTCCTGTGAGCCACTAGGCATGGCGAAATTCGGGTAGGGTCGCCCGATTGGGGGTATTAGCGTCATTGCTGCGAGCGTTGGTGGTGTCGCGGCTGTCGACTTCACCGGCGTTGGCGTTTGCTGCATTGCTGGAATTCCCGAATGCAAAGGAATCGCTGCCCCTGTGGCTGTGTGACCACCCGAAGACTGCGACCCCTGGGCGCCCTGGGTCGCCTGGGCACCCTGGGAGGAAGCAGCGCTTCGACCGTAAATGTTTTGCAGGCGAGCGGCACTGAAATCGGCACCATACCCGCTGGTAGACGCACCGGAATTGTCGGGGCTGGAATGGGCGCCACCGCTACGGCCGCTGTCGCTGCCGCTGGAACCGGCGCTGGCATTAGCGTTGACATCGGCGTTGGCGGGGAATGACCCGGTGGGCTCCTCCACCTCGGCGTCTTCGGAGTTTTTCCGAAGCATAACGGTTGCTCTCCAGGAGCTATAGCTGGGAAGATCATAGTCGGTAGGGATGGGCTCACCGTCGACGGCGGAGTCCTCCATATTGGACATATTGGAATTATTCGTGGCAGTTTCGACCGGGAATTCGCTAAAGTGTTTGGACTCATCCCACTCGGCATCGGGGTCGAATTCTGGTTCGGGATCCGGGACATGGCTAAATACGTCGGTCATGTCGGTGGCATTGCTGCCGGAGCCGGTAAAGGTGGGATAAGTCCCAAACCTGGCATTATTGAACTGGTCGGAATCGACCGAAACGTCATCGGACTCACGGTAGTCCTCGGCCATCTCGTGGTCGGATGTGGTGGTATCAAAATCCACGGATCCGTAGTCCATGCCGTCGCTAGCACTGATTTCTTTAATCTCTTTGATTCGGTGTGCCTCGGCCCTAATCATGGCGGGTTCTTCGAAGCTCACTCCGGAGAGCATTTCTAATGGCTCCGCAGGTTGTCTAATTGGTCCTTGATCTTATCGAGGGTCTCCTGCGTAGCGTCGTTAGTTTTTTTCGGTAATTCGTTGTTCTAATTCTAATTCTCGCGCCGCCTGTTCCGCGTGGAATGCCAGGCGAGCCTGTTCGATCTGGTTTTCGTGTTCTAGTTTTTTTGTTCACTGAGTTTATTGCGATAGAAATACGTAAGGGAAGATGCCAAAACAGCGGCCCACAATGCGGCAAGCAACGCGACTTTCAGCAGGTTGATATTGCCAGTGAGCATCATGATGACACTGGCAGCCAGCGCTAAAACAACCAGGCCAACTAAAAGGAGCTGGCCGGTGTCGCGGGTCGCGGGGCATCGTCCTGTTGTGCGAAGCCATGGTCTTCTGATAGCACACTCATAAATACCAAGCTACCTGACACTATCACCATCTGTTGGAGGCGGGGCGGCGCAAGCACGTTCTAACCACAGTCCGGCGGCACATAACACCACGCCCCCAATGGCGGCGGTAATCACACCGGGAGCGTCGTTAGCTGCGGCAACAAGGTCGCCCATTCGGGGAATGACATACACTCCCATGCCCACATAGATTCCGGAAAAAATTGCCCCCGTCCATGCCGATGTTTTCCCAATGATAAGAAAGGTTGCCACCCGAGTGGGTTCTAGTTGGCTGCGATCAAAACCGATTCGATTGTCTTTGATTTGCCCTTTGACCCGCCAGGCTAACATGCAGCACAAGACGGCCATAATGAGGAGCGTGAGCCCCACAGAGATGGGAACGGTGGACATAACATTATAGAGGTTTTGTATTGCAATCAATGTGGCGGCGGCGCAAAATCCGCCCACCCCCACGAGAGCGGTTATTGAGGTGGTTTTCACGCTTCAACCACCGCCTCTACGTCCGCAATATCGAGCTTTTCGACGATCTCCCGCACCGGAACCCCCAGCAACCGGGCCTCCGGGTCGGCCGCCAACCAGGGCACCAACACAAACGCCCGATGCCGCGCCCAGGATGCGGCAAAATCAACTCCGGGTCCTCGGACACCAGTTCGACACCATTGGCGTCGATCACTTGAATAATGTCCACGTCTAATGTGCGGGGCCCCCACTTGCGGGTGCGCCGGCGTTCCGCCGCCGCCTCTAGGCGTTGCCCACGACGCAATAGCTCCCTGGGAGTTTGGGCCACATTGACGATAAGGATCGCATTGAGGAATTCGTCTTGGTCCGGCACCCCCCAAGGTGGGGTGGAGTAGATCGGGGACTGAGCAATGGTTTCATCCCGGAACTCCTCGAATACGGTTTCGAGCAGTGCGTAGCGGTCGTCCATGTTCGACCCAATGGATAACACGCCCGAGATCATATGCGCCTCCGGGACCTGCAGGGCCACCACTGCCACATCCGTAAAATCCCGCGGGATTGGGGCTTGGGGTTTATGCACGGTTACCTCCACCGCATACAGCTGCTCATAGCGCGCCATGATGATATTGGCAATGGTACCAGCTACTTTTTCAATAAGATTATAGGGCGGCCCGGTGATTACCTGGTGGGCGATCTCGGCCAAGTCCGCGTAGTTGATGGTGTCTGCCACGTCGTCGGTTTCCACGGCGCGGGTGGCGTCGAGCCAGCAGATGAGGTCGACCAGGAAGTCCTGGCCGTCGCGGTTTTCTTCCGGGAACACCCCGTGATAGCCGCGGGCTTTCAGCCCGGTCAGTTCAATTCGATCGGCCACCAGAGCGTATCCTTTCTGCCACTCGCACGGCCATGGCGGAGCCGGCCACGTCGTGCACCCGCACCGCCCACACCCCCTGGTGGGCGACGATGGCGGTCACCGCGGCGGTGGCGGCGTCCCGGTCGCCACCCAATTCCGTGAGAAAGCGTTTTCGACTGGCACCGATGAGGAGCGGGAAGCCTAGGGCCTGGATCTCGTCCAGGTGGTGCAATAGGCTCCAGTTATTGTCGGCGGTCTTGGCGAAGCCGAGGCCGGGGTCGAGGCAGATTCGGGATTGGTCGATTCCCACCCGCGTTGCGGCGTCGACAAGCGATAGCAAATGCGTTCGAACATCGGTAATGATGTGCTCCCCATGATGCGCCCCGGACGCATCGCCGAAGCGGTCAGTTTGCCAGTGCATGAGGCAGACGGGAACCTGCGCTTCGGCCATAACCCGCAGCATGTCGGGGTCGGCCTGACCACCGGAAACGTCATTGATGAGGGAAACCCCGGCCGCAACGGCAGCGGACGCGACACTCGCCCGCATGGTGTCCACGGACGTGACAATGCCCGCCCGACTCAGCTCCGTGATAACCGGAATGACGCGCGCATGTTCGACCGCTTCAGGCACGCGCACCGCCCCCGGTCGGGTGGACTCGCCCCCCACGTCAATGAGGTCCGCACCCGCATCACGCAATGCGAATGCGTGTTCGATAGCTTTGTCGAAGTCAATATAGCGCCCACCATCAGAGAAGGAATCCTCGGTCACATTGAGAATCCCCATCACCTGGGTGCGGCGACCCGTTTGTTCGAACACTTATCTACTCCCGGATCAAACTTAATGCTTCGGCCCGCGACTTCGCGGAATGCGCAAAACCGCCACGTACCGCGGACGTTACCGTAGCCGCTCCCGGCTTACGAATCCCCCGCATGGCCATGCACAAATGTTCGCATTCAATCACCACAATCACCCCATGCGGCTCCAGCTTAGTCACTAACGCATCTGCTACTTGCCGGGTGAGGCGCTCCTGCACCTGTGGACGCTTGGCGAACAGATCGACCACCCGTGCGAGCTTGGACAGACCGATCACCTTGCCGGACTCCCCCGGAATGTAGCCGATGTGCGCCTTGCCGAAAAACGGCACCAGATGATGCTCGCAGGTGGAATAGATAGGTATATCCTTCACCACCACGAGTTCCCGGTGATCCTCGCTAAAAGTGCGATCCAGCACGGCGGTGGGGTCCGTGTGAGACCGGCGAAAATCTCGGCATAGGCACGCGCCACCCGAGCAGGGGTTTCCCGCAGCCCCTCGCGGTCGGGATCCTCGCCGATGGCCAAGAGGAGCTCCCGGACGGCACGCTCCGCCCGCTCATGATCCACCCCTTGTGACACCGACGACTGCTCCCAACCAGGCTCAGCCCGTTCGAACTCTTGTGCCATTAACGGTGCTTTCCTTCGCTCTTGTCGTCATCATTGGGGAACCGGTCAAAAATGTCAGTCGCCTGGTTATCCCGCATCTGCTTGTCCCAGCTGCGGAAATGCTGCGACTGAGATTGAGACTGGGACTGCGACGAAGAATCGGTTTTCGGCTCCTCATCGCGCCACGGGTGTTCGGTGCGCTCATTCTCCGGGAGGCGGAAACCAATCTCCTCCTCGGGGCACCGGCGCGCTGTGACGCTGCGCCGAATTCGCGTAGGGGTTATTGGCGCGATCCCCCGGTACCGTCCAACCAGCGGGCGGCGGGCTTCCTGCGTAACGCCGCTCACCAGGCTTCTCCCTGCGGGCTTTGCGACGCCGGCCCCTGCGGCATGCCAGCCGCATTCTGGGAAACGGATTGCTGTTGGCTTTTATCGTGTGCCCCGCCTAGGGATCCACCCAAGCCATCGCTCCAGCCGCCCCTGATCGCCTCAGGGTACCTCGATCACTCCCGGTCGCTATTGGGCGTTCAATCAGCCGCCTGGCGCTCGCACCCAGCACGGAACGGGACAGTGATGTTTTCTGCTTCTGATTATTGCCGGCACCAGACCCGACCTCAGCCCCGGCGCTATGCGAGCCGCCCTGCTGGCCATTATGGTTCTGCGGCACCTGCGGCTGTGGCTGCTGTTGTTGCTGCGACTGTTGTGGTTGTTGTGGCTGTGGCCCGGCACCACGCCCTTGGGGCCACTACCAGGGCCGTTGAGCCCATTGGGCCCACCCTGGGGGCTGCCACCATTCAGGGCGCCAGGACCACCGGGGCCACCAGAATTAAAGTTTGCGCCAAATCCATTGGGCGCGTTTACACCCGCACCGACCCCGGCGCCAGCTCCTGCCCCCGGCACCGGCCAGTCCAGCCTCTTCTTTCCGCTTCATCGCCTCCAACTCGGCTGCCCGCTTAGCGCGGGCTGCCTTGGAAGCCTCCAGCAGGCTAAACGGCTTCGGTGGCTCCTCGCCCCGTTCGATGGCCAGCTCGGTAGGGGTCTTCACCGGCTCCCGACCAACCTGGCGGGGGAACCGATAGTCTTCACCCGGGAATACCTCGCCGACTTCCCGCGGGGTGATTCCGTCAAAGAGCGCTTCGAGATCCGGCCGGCGCAGCGTTTCTCTCTCCAGGAGCTTTTCCGCCAGCTTATCCAAATAATCCCGGTACTCGGACAAAAACTCGTAGGCATCGGAATGCGCCTTGTCCAGCAGGAACTTCATTTCCCGGTCGATGAGGGCGCCGTGTCTTGGGGAGTATTCCAGCTGCCCCTGACCGCCGCGGCCCATGAATGGATCACCCTGTTCGTCACCGTATTTCACCATACCCAGCGAGGGGGACATGCCGTACTCCACCAGCATGGACTTGGCGATCTTCGTGGCCATCTCAATGTCGGCGCTGGCCCCGGTGGTGGGCTCACCAAACACCAGCTCCTCGGCGCCCTGCCGCCCATGGCTAAACACTAACCGGGCATAGAGCTCATCCCGGTTATACATGCCCTTGTCATCTTCCTGGGCGGTCATGGCATGCCCACCGGTGCGGCCGCGAGCCAAAATGGTGACCTTGTACACACGTTCGATATTTTTGAGGGCCCAGGCAGCCAGGGTGTGGCCACCCTCGTGGTATGCGGTGACTTTCTTTTCTTTCTCCGAAATTACCTTCGAAGAACGACGGGGGCCGCCGATCACCCGGTCGGTGGCCTCCTCTAGGGGCGTCGGCAGTAATAACATTGCCCCCAATGCGTGCCGTCAGGAGGGCAGCCTCGTTGAGCACATTGGCCAGGTCGGCGCCGGACATGCCGGCAGTGCGGCGGGCGAGCGCGGCCAGATCCACATCCTTGGCAAACGGCTTGCCCTCGGCATGCACCTTGAGGATGGCCTCACGACCCTTGAGGTCGGGGTTGGTGACCGGAATCTGCCGGTCGAACCGGCCAGGCCGCAGCAGCGCCTGGTCCAGAATGTCAGGGCCGGTTGGTGGCGGCCATGAGGATCACGCCTTCACGATCGCCGAAGCCATCCATCTCGACAAGCAGCTGGTTGAGGGTTTGTTCCCGCTCATCGTGGCTGCCACCCATGCCGGAGCCGCGTTGGCGACCCACGGCGTCAATCTCGTCGACAAAAGATAATGCAGGGGCTGTTTTTCCCTAGCCTGCTTGAAGAGGTCACGGACCCGGGATGCGCCCACGCCAACAAAACATTTCCACAAAGTCGGAACCAGAAATGGAGTAGAACGGCACGCCGGCCTCCCCGGCAACGGCGCGGGCCAAGAGGGTTTACCGGTACCCGGCGGGCCATAGAGCAGCACGCCGCGGGGATTTTCGCCCCTAGGGCCTCATAGCGGGAGGGGTCCTGGAGGAAGTCCTTGATCTCCTGGAGCTCGTCGACAGCTTCGTCGGCACCAGCAACATCGGCGAAGGTATTGGTGGGCATGTCTTTGGTGAGTTCTTTGGCGCGGTTGCCGCCGAACCCAAACATGCCCATGCCCCCGCCTTGCATGCGACTAAAGAACCATAAAATCAGCCCAAAGACAATGAGCATGGGCAGGATATAGCTCAACATCTGCACGAGGATGCTGTCTTGGGTGACATTGGTGGTGAATTTATCGGTTTTGGAGGCCTCTACCTTTTTAAAAAAATGTCTGGGGAGGTCCGCGCCGGATATTGCGTCATGATTTCGGTAACGTTCTGTTTACCATCATGCTCAATACCCTGTTTGAGTTTGAGGCGGAGGCGTTGTTCCCGATCATCAATGTTGGCCTCGGTGACGTTATTCTTCTTTAATTGCGTCATGGCCACTGAGGTCTCCACATTGACGAAACCACGGGTGGTGGAGCTCAATAGGGAAATCAGATAGAGGGAAATTAGCGCTATCGCCGTGATAGCACCAATTTGAATAATTTTTTTATTCTTCACGTTTACTCACCTATTGGCTTTGTTTTCATACTTTCGTGCATACTTTAACGATTTAACGTTCCCATGGCGCGCAGTAGTTCCCGTGTCAGCTCTCCGCATACACACGTGGTTGGAGGGTTCCCACCCAAGGCAGGTCACGGTAGCGTTCCATATAGTCGAGACCATAACCAATGACGAATTCGTTGGGAATATCAAACCCAACATCCAAAAGCTCAACCTTAGCGGTGATGGCCTCGGGTTTACGCAGCAATGTCACCACCTCCAAAGACTTGGGCTTACGGTTTTTGAGGTTCCGCACTAGCCAGCTGAGGGTCAGACCAGAGTCGATAATATCTTCGACAATGAGGACATCTCGACCCGCAATATTACGGTCCAAGTCTTTGAGGATTCGCACCACACCAGATGATGTCGTGGAATTCCCATAGGATGACACTGCCATAAACTCTACCTGCGATGGGATGGTCAGTGCGCGCGCGAAATCGGTGATAAAGAACACCGCCCCTTTCAGCACACACACTAAAATCAGGTCGTTTTCGGAGTCACGATATTTGTCGGAAACCTGATCGGCCATTTTCTGAATGCGGGCTTGAAGCGAGTCCTTGCTGATAAGGACGGATTCCACGTCATCGCCGTAGCGGTTCGGTGGCACGTCGAAGTTTTTATCATTTTGCAGAATAGTCATGCTTATCGCAGGCCCTCTCACAGAATTGTAATAAAATCGCAATACTCCAAAGTCTGCCATGTTTAGAAGGCCATTACCAACCACTTGAGGTACACCCAGGTGCTTCCCGCACCCCACCAGCGCCCTACCAGCAAACTACCTGTAATCCGCGCATGCTTCGCCCATGCCCGTCACCCCTATTTATCGCCCCAAATTTATTGCCTAAGCCGCCCACGGCAGAAAGTGCTTCTTTGGCGAAACTCGCTGAGGGTTCTGCTTCATGATTTCCGTCACTTTAGCAATAAGATCGCGCCACACCTCCCCGGAGCTAGCCGCAATACTTGGTATCCCTGGTTTTGGATTTGCCGTTCCCGATACCGTTCATCCTCCATAACCTGCCGATACGTTACCCCCGTTCCTGCAAAAAAATCGTTCGTCGTATTTAATAAGCCCATCGATCTCAATGACAAGAAACCCATTGACCAGCAAATCTACCCGGCGTCGCTGCAGTTTTTCCCTGGCGCGAGCGGGTACTGAACCAGGCTTGCGGCACGATTTCGGTGATACCGAGCTGTTTTTCCACCCCACGCAGCAGCCAGCGCGCCACGGTTTCGTATGGGCTTTCGGCCAGCCCGGTGGCGTCGTCAAGCAGGTTTCGCGCCCGCCGAATCCCCCACTGGCCACGTCTGCTCGCAAGGTAGCGGTGCAGTTCAGCGCGGGTGGTGCGTCTTTCGTGCAGCGCGCCATCGATAAACACGAGGGCTTCAAGCTCGCCGTGGTAGAGCAAAATATCCACATAAGTGCGGGGAATGGTGGTGACATACACCCCATTGACCATGGCAATATCGGCCTGTGCGAGGTATTTGTCCCGATAGACGGTGTGATCTCGCCACTTCCGCCTGCTGGGCGGCCGCCGACGTTCGGGCAGGCACAGTTCCACGTTCTCGTACTGGTTCCGGTTAAGAATGGGCAGGCCATAAATTTCCGCCGCAGACATTCCACACAGCACTGCGGTTTTCACACTGCGCGCAACCGCCCACGCTCTCACTTTACGACGCTCAAAGTTCCGCAACCCATTGAACCAGCCCCGATCCACATAAACCCGCCGGGTCACCTCCACATTGGCCCTATACCACCCCGGCCTGCTGGTGACCTTCTTCCGGGCAGCTGGGGCATCCGGCATTCGCCGCAGCACATTTTCCAGATGGGGGTCGGGACGTGATGTGGGGGTCATAATGCACCTACGTATGGGCATGAGGGGTGGGTAAGTTGTCGGCTACCTCCAGATTGCCCGCGTGCCACACTACTTGGCAACTATTTCTACGGACTGTTCCCAAACTGTTATTATTTTTGCCACCAATAGTAAATATGCTACCTATATTCCCTGGTGAGAGCGTTTTTCTCCGGCTAGCCCTCACCCCATACAGCATTCCCGCAGCCCCTCTCCCAGACCCTAGTGCCGCTTCCCCGCGCTTCCACACGCCTCCACACACCCCCGCATCCGCGCCTAGCACCTGTGTCTCCATCCACACAGCATCCCTTCTTGGTCTGTGTGCTGCGATATCTGGCTTTTTCGGCCCTATTTCACCCTGAATTCCCCGAAAACGCAGCACAGTACCTGCCGGATGACCTAGGGGCAGACGCGAAACTCTGCCTGTGTGCTGCGATACTGGGTGAAACAGGGCTCGGGGCGGGCCTAAAACCAGAAAACGCAGCACACAGATCGGCGAGGGCGGCGGGCGGAGAGAGAATGAGACACCGGCAACAGGTGAGGATGCGAGGATGAAGGGTAGTGCGGTGCCGACAGGTGAGCGTCGACAAGCATAAGCGTCTGTGTGCTGCGATATTAGGCGAAACAGAGCCCAAACCTGGCCTAAAAACCAGAAAACGCAGCACAGTATCTGCCGGATGACCTAGGGGCAGACGCAAAACCTGGCCTGTGTGCTGCGATATTAGGCGAAACAGGGCTCGGGGCGGGCCTAAAACCAGAAAACGCAGCACACAACACGGCAACGGGCAGGCCTGGCAAGCTTTATGCTTATGTGCTGCGAGGAATAACGCGGAGCTCCGCACCCTGGCGACGCACCTGGAACCCCGCCACCGCCACTGGGCCCTGACCATGCCAATCCATCACCAGGGAATCAATCGCCTCCAAATGCCGCGGCCCCAAGGGTGCATCCACCAACGCCAGGTACGCGCGACGACGCAACGCAACAGGCAGGCAGGGCAATCTCCGCAACCTGAGCCGTAGCAATCGCCTGCGCATCCAGGGCCGCAGCATCATCACGCGCCAGGGACGCGGCCGCCGCCAGGGTGGTACCGGGTCGCCGCCATGGATGTCTGCAAGCAGGGGCAAGACCTCGGTGCGCACCCGCACGCGGCGAAACCGCGGATCAGCATTCATGGGGTCGTGCCACACCTCAAGCCCCAACTCCGCGCAGGCCGCAACCGTGTCCGCCCGGCGCACACTCAAAAACGGACGGATCACAGTGCCGGACACCGGCATCCCCACCGCACGCCCCCGAAGACTGCCCAGCAGATAGGTTTCCGCCTGGTCATCCATGGTGTGGGCCACCCAAACCGACCTGCTCTCCGCCGCGGCGGCGGTCGCGAGCGCCTCGTAGCGGGCCTCTCGCGCCTGGGCCTCAATATTCCCCGGCTTGACCTGCACTTTCACACTCCGAGCCTCAGCCCCCAGGCTGCGGGCCATCGCCACCGCCCGATCCGCCACCGTCGCGGAATCCGGCTGCAATCCGTGGTCAACACACAGGGCCAACACATCTCTCCCTCCGCCGAGGCGCCGCGACCAGGCCGAGGGAATCCGCGCCACCGGACAGCCCGATCAGTACCGGATCCTCCGAAGCTAATGCCCGCACTGCTCGACGCAGCTTCAGGAAGGCTGGGCTGCGATCCGCCAAAAGGGGCTGGGGGCGCCGGGGTGAACCCGCCCCTGCCTGTGTTGATGCCGGCGGTTCTCCTGCCTTTCCCGGTGCCGGCTTCGCCCCTGCTTGCGCTTGTCCTGGCGCCTGCGCCTGCGCCAGCCCCCGCCCCGAACCCGACCCTCGCCCTCGCCCAGCGGCGCTGATTCCTCCTGCGATGTCATTGGCATCCCCTCCCTCTACGAATGCCTAGCTAGCTGGATCGGACCGCACTGGCCAGCTCGTCCATGGCCGACCGCGCCTCCAGGATCGGAGCGTCATTGGAGATAATCGCAAAGGTGTACACTCGGCCGGATTCGGATAATATTGTCCCCACCAGGGCAGAAGTATCAGTCAGGGTGCCGGTTTTGGCTCGAACATATCCGCGACCCCGCAGGGTTGTGTAGCGTGATTCCAGGGTGCCAGTCCCGGCCGCAACCGGGAGTGTGGCCAGGATGGCCGAGAGCCGGGAGTTGTCCTGGCGGCGGCGAACATCAGGGAGTCCAGGAATTCGGCGGGAATTCGATTAGCTTTGGACATGCCGGAATTGTCGAAAATTTTCAGGTCGGCAGGAATTTGGAAATGCTCCCCCAAGATGCGGAGGGTTTCACCCACCGGATCGCTGCCGCTGAGTTCCCGGCCCACGGCCTCGGCCATGACATTATCCGAGGTCTCCATGAGTTTTTCAATGCGCTCCCGCAGGGTTGGGGATTCCACCTTGGCCAGCTCCTTCACGCCCTCGCCCGCAGGGACAGTGCCTTCGGCCTTGGAGAACGCGGTCACGCCGAGTTCCCGGGCCACGGCACCAGCCACGTCGAGCGCCGGGGTGTTTGACCTGGGCACATCCCCACTGCGGGCCCCGTTCAGGCGGGCGCCGTAGATCATGGCAGGTTCCATGGGGGCAATGAAGCCTTCGGTAATGTTTTCGCGTCCCCAGGATTCTATAAAGCTGGGGGCGGTCCAGGCAGAGGTGTCGATCTGGACTTGCTTCACGCCAGGGAGGTTTTTGCGTATTTGTTCGGCCAGGTCTTTGATGGTTTCGTAGGTCATCCAGACGTCACCGGCGGCCTTGATGACGGCAATATCGGACCCGGATTGCACAACCCGGGTGGTGATTCTATCATCCAGGTCGAGCTTGAGAAGCGCTGCGCTGACGGTCAAAACCTTGGTGGAGGATGCCGGCAGGAGGGGCAGTTGCGGGTTTTTTGGCCAGCACAACGTTGCCGGTGGTCACATCCCGGAATTGGATAGAGGCTTTGCCGAGGCGCGCGTCGTCAAGCATGGGAGCGAGGTTGGCAAGGTTGGGTTCGCCATCCGGTTTTTTGAGGGGGAATGCGACAGGTTTAGCGTCGACAAGCTGTGGCGCTGGATCGTAATAGAGCCGGTTTTTATCGGTCACAATCACACCGGTCACCGCAGTTGCTACCACTGCTACGGTGGCCACTGCGGTCGCCACCCACCATTTTGCGTTTTTCATCTCTTATAGACTAACGCAGCGCATAGCGGGGTAGAATATCCGAGGGTGGAAAGCCCACCACACAGCTGCAAAGGAGTGCCGCATGAGCATTGAAGTAACCATCGAAATCCCCAAGGGTTCCCGCAATAAATACGAGCTAGACCACGAAACCGGCAAGATTTACCTTGACCGCTACCTGTTTACCCCCATGGCCCTATCCGCTCGACTACGGGTTCATTGACGGCACCCTCGGCGAAGACGGCGATCCACTGGATGCCCTCGTGATTCTGCCCGAGCCGGTGCTGCCGGGTGTGATCGTGCCCGCCCGTGTGCTCGGTGTGTTCAAGATGACCGACGAGGCCGGCGGCGACGACAAAGCTCCTGTGCGTCATTGACGATCCCGCTGGGCACACCTGCAGGATATCGAGGATGTTTCCCAGTTCCAGCGCGACGAGATCGAGCACTTCTTCGTGCACTACAAGGACCTGGAGCCGAACAAGGAAGTTACGGGATCCGGCTGGGGCAATAAGGCCGAGGCAGAAAAGATCCACGCCGAAGCCATCGCCCGCTACAAGTCCTAAGCTTTACGACGCTCACCGCCCGGGGTGAGAGGCCAGCTACCTGCATATGGCGCTGGTCCCTCACCCCGCTCATTGAAAGAAGCCCCATAGAAGATGAACAACGTCACCGTATCCGAAGTACCAGCAGACGCCCAAATCATTGACGTGCGTGAACCCTCCGAGTATGCGCAGGGCCACGCCCAAGGCGCCATCAACATTCCCCTCGGCTCCGTGGTGGAGCGCTCCGGGGAATTAGACACCTCAGGGACGTCTATGTGATCTGCCAACTAGGTGGCCGCAGCGCTAAGGCCGCTGAAAGCCTTGGAGTCCCACCCAAAGCCCCCAAAGCTTTACGATCCACAACATCTCCGGCGGCACCGAGGCCTGGATTGCTGCCGGCCTGCCCACCGCATAGCCGCAGCCGCAGCCAGCCCGCCTTCGCCTGCTGCCGCACCACCGCGCCGCGCCAGGCCCCGCCCGCTCCCCTATCGAGCGGGGTTTACTGCGTTGTCGCATTCTGCCCCTCCCTCACCGGCAACACCACAAGCCCCAAAAACCACACGAGTCTCAGAAACCCGCAAAATCCTCGTCCCTGTGTGCTGCGATATTGCCTGTTTTGAGCCCAGATTCGCCTCCTGGCGGGAGATATCGCAGCACACAACCCGGGCCCGGGCCAGGACTAGGACTACACAGGGTTCACGGCGTGTATGGGCGAGCACTGTGCTGCGATATCTTCAATTTCGGCTCTGAATCCTGGCCCTCATCCCACAAAACGCAGCACACCTTGACACTTGCCCACGCCCGACGGCGCTTCAAAAGTAGTGTGCTGCGATATCTCGCAAATCGAGTCCCAAACCCGGCCAAAAATCTAGATATCGCAGCACAGTACTCATCAGACCTCATCAAGGAACTGAACCACAGAGCGCGAGACATTCGCCCCTACCCATGCCTCTGTCGAGCGGGGTTTCTCACGTTCCTATCCTTCTTTCCAATTCCAGGAACGCCTAGGCCCCTGGAGCCCCTGGGGCATCAGAAACCCCTGGAGCCCCTGGGGTCCCCGTCCTGTGTGCTGCGATATTGGGGTTTTAGGGCCCTCATTTCAGCCTGTATTCCTAGAAAACGCAGCACACAACACAGCGCAGTACGGCATGAGCCGCCCTGCCGGGAGGTGGAGACGTCGTCAGGCAGCAAATCACACCCCACGTCTGTGTGCTGCGATATCGTACGAATCAGGCCTCGAACCCAACCCAAAACCCCAATATCGCAGCACAGTACTCAACACACCAACCAAATCAGCCCCCTCCACACCCCACCAACGCTTCAAAAAATGCAGCACTCAGCGAGCAACACCAAACACCCCAGGAGTGTGCTGCGTTTTGTTGAAGAAAAGCGGGGATCTGGAAGCAAACACCCAGATATCGCAGCACGCACGGTGAGTGGGCGTGGGGTGAGGTGAAATCAGGTGATGTCCGACCAGAGCAGGCAGGGCAAGAGTGGACGTGGCCGCGCGCCGACGCCGGTCCAAACGGGCCAAACGGGGTGGGGGTGGGTGGCTTGGTTGGGGGAGCTTAGGGCGTCGAAAAGCGAGGGAAATTCAGGGTATATTAATCAAAAATCACATTAACGCGAACAGTGATCCACACCCCACAGTTACCACTATTGAAGCAGGGAAAAACGCAGTTCAGCAAGAAATAACCCTGCGGGGCGGAATCATATTATCGCCCCAATGCTATATATGAATTTTCGTAGTTGCGGTTTGTCAATTTTAAGGGTTTAGTGAGAGGTGAATTATCGGCACACCCATTGCCAACAAACCACAATAGAATAAGTGAGGAGTAAACGTTGAACAGCGTTTTTAATGCCCACCGCGATCCCTTCGGATTCCTATCCGACTTGTTCAAGAAGGACCAGAAGGGCAACAGCAGCGAAGCAACCGTATCCGGCCAGCAAGCCAGCATCGCAGTGTCTATCGCATCTACCCAATCCATCATCTAAACGCGGCGCACAAGCCTCAAACCCTGTGAAACCCCCAGCACCATCACAGTGTGGGGGTTTTATTGTGGCGGGTTTCGTACCCTAGTATTAAACATATGGCTGATTTAGAGATCCCCACCGAGCTGCTGGAATCGCCGTCGTTTCAATTGGAACGGCTGCGGCGGCGCACCCGGGACGCGGTGGAGTCCCAAATTTCGGCGAAACACGTGTCCTTGCGGGAGTATTGGGTTTTGAGTTGCCTCATGTCCACGGACGCCACCAGCCAATCCGCGTTGTGCGAGGTGCTGGCGTATGATGCGTCCGACATGGTGCGGCTCGTGGACGCCCTGGAGAAAAAGGGCTGGGTGAAGCGGGAGCGGGATTCCAGGATCGCCGGCGCCAGATTGTGCGTGCCACAAAACGCGGGCGGCGGCAGCAGGCTGAGCTCAGTAAATTAGTAAATCAGGCCGAGGATTCCGCCCTGTACGAGTCCACATCGAAGCAGCTCAAGCATTTACGCAAACTCGCCCACGCAATCATTGCCGCCGAGGCAGATTAAAAGCTTCACCCTTGACGACGCCCACCCAGGGTCGTCTAACCTCAATCACCGATCTGGTCACGCCCCCGCATCACAATCAGGGATCCGGCTCCCCACCAAATCGTGGTCCTTATTTGTGTATTCGAATTTACTCAAAATAAACCGCATGGCATTGAGCCGGGCGCGTTTCTTATCATTGGAGCGGATCGTAATCCAGGGAGACTCATCCGTATCCGTGTAGCGGAACTGCTCTTCTTTGGCGCGGGTGTAATCGTCCCACTTGTCTAGCGACGCCAAATCCATGGGGACAGCTTCCACTGCCGCACCGGATCCACCTGGCGAATCGCAAACCGGGTGCGCTGCTCCTTTTGCGATACCGAAAACCAGAATTTGGTGAGGGAACCTCGAGCCCAGGATCATGTTCTCCAGCATGGGAACCTCACGCAGAAACTCGGCATGCTGGGATTCGGTGCAGAACCCCATCACCCGTTCCACCCCGGAGCGGTTATACCAGGAGCGGTCGAAAAACACTATCTCGCCGGCGCAGGGAAAATGCTGGATATAGCGCTGGAAGTACCAGGAGGTGGACTCCCTAGGGGAGGGTTTTTCCAGGGCCACGGTGCGCGCCCCGGGGTTGAGATGCTCATTGAAGCGTTTAATAGTGCCCCTTTGCCGGCTGCATCCCGGCCTTCGAAGAGGATTATATGGCGCTGACCGGTGTCTTTAGTCCAATTCTGCCATTTCAGTAATTCGATTTGCAGGGCACGTTTGGTGTGCTCATACTCATCCCTGGTGAGGCGGTTTTGGTATGGATAGTTCTCCCGCCACGTATCAATGGGGGTACCATCCGGGGCGAGGAGCACTGGATCGTCTTCGTCAGTGTCGTCGACGATGTACCCCTCGGTTGCGGCAAGGTCAATGACGGGAAGATCGTTATCAGAGTCAGCCATAAATTGATAGTACCCCGATTCGGGATGTTTTAACGGCTAATTGTCACAGCATCAAACACCGGAACCAACGCTTCCGGGTGTGGGTGGTATTCGAATGGTTCTGGGCTACTGCCAGCGGAAGCCTGGTTCCACACCATGGGGTTGACCCGCATGAAGTCGAAATCGTATGGTGACCCGGCAGCCACCGCACACATAAAGGTCTTCGCCGCCCTGCCATTGCCTTCCCGAAATGGGTGGGCCTGATTGAGATAGGCGAAAAGCTCCGCGGACTTTTCGACGAACTGAAGACCAGACAGCTGATACCAGGGGGTTTCTACCGCAATCCGGTGCACGTCATCGAGGTAGCGTTCGACTTCCCCGTTTTGGCAATCAGCAAAGGCTACACCCCCGGGTTTACTCATATTCACCGTGCGGAACCTGCCGGCCCACGGGTAGACGTCACCAAAGAGATAATAGTGAATGGTCTGAAGGTGGGCGGCATCGAAGGTGGGGTCAATGGTAGCGAGCCCTAAGTCGAGTTCGATACTGCGGGCACACACCGCGAGGAATTCCTTGTGTTGGAGTAGCCGCGGGTTGGTTTCATTGTAGTAGTTAATAAAAACGGGCAGGCCAAGATCACCCAGTTGGAAGTAGGAATCCCAGGTGTCAAAGACGTATTCCGTTTCCGGCCCGTCTATAGGTGCGGGCAGGGGCAATTCCCCCTCGTCACGGATATAGCGTACCAGAAGCTCCACATCCATGAGGTTGGGGTCCCAGCCTTCATGCCAGGCCGCCGCAATGGCTCTGCGTATAGCAAAATACTGGGGTGGCGTGAGTAGTTTCATCAACTCGGGCCACTCTGTTTCGAGATCAAAATCCAAGCTGTTCATCCTAGCCCAGCTTAGCCGAAATATGAGAACAACCCGTCCGCAGCTCCCAACATGCGCAGACGGGTTTTATTCACTATTTGCGATTTACTTCGCCAGGGAAGCCAGGTCGCCTGCCCAACCAGCGAGCTTAGCTAGCGGCAACAGTAGGTCCTTGATGAAGGTGCCGATGATGCCGTCGTTAGAAAGAGCAACCCAGGTACCGAGGGGCGAAGCCAGAGAGCCTTGATGTTCCATTGTCCAATTCTCCTTTTATATTTTAAAGATCAGTTTTTCCGAAAATCTTACTTGCTGCTGCCCAGAATGCTGCTGGTCTCGCCGAGCTCAGAGCTACCGCGGCCACCACCAACAAAGCTGTCAAGGTTGTTGAGGAACTTGGGTAGCTCGGTGAAGATACCACCAATGGCCTCAGCGAACTTCTTGAAGTTGCCAAGCTGCTCAGCAATTTGTCCGTAATCCATAAAAATACTCTCCTCCAACAGGGGCCAACAATGACAATTCTGTGGCCAAAATTTTTCCAGTTTGTGGACACCGCTTCGGATGTCTTGGTTTTTATTCTGCCCATAGAATTCCAGATCGTCAAGTTTTCTTTAATCAAGTCGTAATATTATTTTTTCGACCACACATTCCCATGCAGATCTTCTACAACTCCCATTTGAACTGCGTTAATAAGGTGAACATAAGTTAGAAATAGCAGAATACATAAGCGGGTGCGCCCCGGAAAGATTAACGTACAATGAGCGACCGATTTCGTGGAAATTTAGGGTTAAAATTTCGTCAATCTCCCCTATTTAGGGGTAGATAACCAAGGAAAACCGCGCCCATCAACTGACAAAGACACAAACCTGAAGCCCCATATTCCCCCAATCACATGGGGTTTGTGACCTTATCATAAACCCCCCGCACCCCACCCATTTGGGGAGGGACGCGGGGGATTTCCGACGTAAGGGCGTCGTAAAGCTTAGAAGCCCATGCCGCCCATCTCGTCAGCACCAGGCACTGCGGGGGCTGCCGGCGGTTCAGGCTTATCGGCAACCACAGCCTCAGTGGTCAAGAACAGTGCGGCGATCGAAGCGGCATTCTGGAGGGCAGAACGGGTCACCTTCACCGGATCGTTAATGCCGGCGGCCATCAGGGTCCACGTACTCGCCGGTGGCGGCGTTCAGGCCCCTCGCCGGCGGGCAGGGTGGGACACCTTGTCGGCGACCACGCCCGGCTCAAAGCCAGCGTTGAAAGCGATCTGCTTCAGCGGGGCAGAGAGTGCCTCACGGACAATCTTCACGCCCGTAGCCTCGTCACCATTCAGGTCCAGGTCGTTCTCCAGCACGTGGGCTGCCTGAAGCAGGGAAACCCCGCCGCCGGCAACAATGCCCTCTTCCACAGCGGCCTTAGCGTTACGGACAGCATCCTCGATGCGGTGCTCGCGTTCCTTCAGCTCCACCTCGGTGGCGGCACCAACCTTAATCACGGCCACGCCGCCAGCCAGCTAGCCAGACGCTCGTGCAGCTTCTCGCGGTCGTATTCGGAATCGAGGTTCTCGATCTCGGCGCGGATTTGGTTCACCGACCCTGAATCTGGTCTTGGGAGCCAGCGCCTTCCACAATGGTGGTGTCGTCCTTAGTCACCACAACCTTGCGGGCGCGCCCAGCAGCGGCAGAGTCGGCGGTCTCCAGGGACAGGCCCACCTCCTCGGAAATGACCTGGCCACCGGTCAAAATAGCCATGTCCTGGAGTTGTGCCTGCGGCGGTCGCCGAAACCAGGAGCCTTGACGGCAACGGACTTGAAGGTGCCGCGAATCTTATTCACGACCAGGGTGGACAGGGGCCTCGCCCTCCACGTCTTCGGCGATAATCAGCAGCGGCTTGCCGGTCTGCATGACCTTCTCCAGCAGCGGCAGCAAGTCCTTAATATTAGAGACCTTGGCGGAAACCAGAAGAATGTACGGATCTTCCAACACGGCTTCCAGGCGCTCCATGTCGGTGGCAAAGTAACCGGAGATATAACCCTTGTCGAAGCGCATACCCTCGGTGACCTCTAGCTCCACACCAAAGGTGTTGGATTCTTCCACCGTGATGACGGATTCCTTGTTCAGCTTGCCCCCGCCCACGGCATACATTGCCTTGGCGATCTGGGCGCCGATGGCCGGATCGGCTGCGGAAATGCCGGCGGTGGCAGCGATCTGTTCCTCGGTTTCTACTTCCTTGGCGCTATCGAGCAGCTGCTTGGTCACCGCGTCCACGGCCTTTTCAATGCCACGCTTGATGCCCATGGGGTTGGAGCCGGCAGCCACGTTGCGCAGGCCCTCCCGCACAAGTGCCTGGGCCAGAACGGTAGCGGTGGTGGTGCCGTCACCTGCCACATCGTCGGTCTTCTTGGCTACTTCTTTGACCAGCTCGGCGCCGATCTTCTCATAGGGTTCTTCGAGTTCGATTTCCCGAGCGATGGACACACCGTCGTTGGTGATGGTGGGGGCGCCCCAGCTCTTCTCCAGCACCACATTGCGGCCCTTGGGGCCAAGGGTGACCTTAACTGCGTCTGCCAGTGTGTTGAGACCGCGTTCTAGGCCCCGGCGGGCTTCCTCGTCAAAGGCAATGATCTTTGCCATGGGTTACTCCTTAATATATGTTCTGTCCGATTGTTAGTTAGCACTGTCCTTGTTCAAGTGCTAAATCCGTTTTAGCAGTCAGCTAGCCCCGAGTGCAAGGAAATACGCTTAGGGCGAACTTTCCATTGCGTTTTGTGCTACCTTCGCTTGTCGACGCCCACCTCCCGGCACCAGCCTCCGAGCCCCGCACGCCGCGCCCACGCAACCTCGAACCAGCTCAATCCCACCGACCCGGGCTAACCCCAAGCGCCCCTCCTTCACCTCCAGCCCCAGAAACCCCAGGCGTTTCGCCTACTGTGCTGCGATATCTGGATTTTCGACCCTGAATCCTGGCCCTCATCCCACAAAACGCAGCACACACAACTGCGCCAGCCGGCGTCCACCCACACTCACCGATATTCGCCCACACTCACCCGCGCCCGCCGACGCCTCAAAAGTAGTGTGCTGCGATATCTGGATTTACAACCGGGCTTGGGACCCGATTTGCGAGATATCGCAGCACAGTACTCGTCAGACAACCCAAACCCCGAATCATAGGAGCATGACGTGGTTCACTCACCAGTTCGATGACTCACAGCCCAGGGATGTGTGCTGCGATATTGCCTGTTTTAGGGCCCAGATTCACCTCTTGGCTGGAGATATCGCAGCACACTTCTCCGGGGCTGCGAGGTTCACGGTGCGTATGGGTGAGCACTGTGCTGCTATATCTCAAGATTTGGCCCCGAATCCGGGCACTAATCCTACAAAACGCAGCACACAACTCCCAGAGTGAAGATCGGGCCGCTTTGAACCGGGAGGGCGTCGATAAGCAATGCGAAACCGGCCCCGCACATACTGGGACCCAACTACACTTTTCAGTTATGACTACAGAAACAATCGCCAAGGTGCGACCTATCGTCACCGGGCAACGCGATAGGATTTTCACGGACCTCAAGGAAATCACATCCTTTAATTCTGTGCAGGGAGTGCCGGAGCTCGTGGAAGAGCACGCGCACGCTGCCGCATGGGTCAAGGCTGCGTTCGAATCTGTGGGGCTGACGGTCACCACATACCAAGAGGACACGCCGGCTCCACTGTTCATCGCCTCCAAGCCCGCGAAGGGAGATGCCCCCACCGTCCTGCTGTACTGCCACTACGATGTGGTGCTCGCCGGCGACCCGTCGAAGTGGGATTCAGATCCATTCACCCTCACCGAGCGGAATGGCCGCTGGTATGCGCGGGGGGCTGCGGACTGCAAGGGCAACGTTGTCATGCACCTGGCCGCGCTACGTGCCGTCAACGAGCTGGGCGGCACCGACCTGGGAATTAAGGTGCTCATCGAGGGGTCGGAAGAGCAAGGCGGGGCGGAGCTTTCGGAGCTCATCAAGGCCCGGCCGGAGCTGTTTGCCGCCGATGCTATCCTCATCGCGGACACGGGCAATGCGGCGGTGGGCGAGCCGACCCTCACCACCTCGCTGCGCGGCGGTGCGCAGATCACCGTGCAGGTGGATACCTGCAAAACCCGGTGCATTCGGGCAGTTTTGGTGGCGCCGCCCCGGATGCGACCGCCGCCCTCATTCGCCTCATTGATTCCTTCCGGGACGAGCATGGCCGCGTCCAGATTGACGGCGTGGATGTGGACCAGAAGTGGTCGGGCGCCCAGTATGATCCCGAGACGTTCCGCAAGGATGCCGGGGTGCTGGACGGAGTGGAGATCATGGGCACCTCGGCGGATAATCCGGCGGACATGGTGTGGGCGCGACCGGCGATCACGGTCACCGGGTTTACGTCCACGCCGGTTTCCGAGGCTGTGAATGCGGTGCCGGCAACCGCAAGCGCAAAGCTGAATCTGCGGGTGCCGCCGGGCATGGACGCCTCCGAGGTGGCGGCCGCCGTGACGAAGCATTTTGCGTTCGCATGTGCCGTGGAATGCTCGCCTGAGCGTGCAGGTGTCGGATGTGAATAATCCGTTCTCGTCCAATATTGAGGGCCCGGCGGTCACCACGTTTATCCGGTGTCTGCGCGGCGCCTATGACAATAAGGAATTGACGTTGGTTGGCGCAGGCGGTTCGATTCCGTTGTGCGCCGAGCTTATCGACGCTGTCCCCTCGGCGGAGCTGACTCTCTTCGGGTGGAGGAGCCGCAAACCACCATCCACTCTGCCAATGAGTCGGTGGATCCCACCGAGATTGAAAAATATTGCCATTGCGGAGGCCGCATTCCTCCTCACATACCATTCATAAGACCACCCAACATTCACCCCCATACATGGGTATCTAACGGAAGCCAAAAACGGCTTCCGTTTTGCTTTTTACTGTGGTATAGATTATTGTTTTGTATCACGTAGCGTTTTGTTTCCACACGAAGAAACCCAACGACTATGGCGGTTCACCATTAGCCGAGAGTTTTTCTGGCGTGGCATTGTCTCACCATAGGCGGCCACGCCAGAAATAAAAACATTTTGTGAGTAACTGTATTTTTTTCTAAAAGGAACCGATATGTCCATCGCTACCGCTATCAATAAGAATCGCTGCATATATTTCGGTTTGGAGCCCCGCCGCACCTCAACCACGCGGAGATTCGCCGACGACCCATTCCTGGCCAGGTTCGGTCATCAGCTTCCCCGAGGGTTGCGCCAAGAGGCCCACGGCCTCAGTGGCGCACCTTTGCCGCCACCTACTCCCCCACCCCTGACCTGCGGCTACAATTCCTTTCCGAGGAAAAAGCTGCCCGGTGGAGTAGTTCACTACACCGCGGCAATAAAGACCCGATCCGGGGAAACCCGCCACGACATTATCGCCTCAGGCCCGGTCCAAGCCGCCACCCAACTCCTTGGCGACCGCCGGTCGGCGGGTGGAGATTGCTCGTTCCACCAATACGACATTTTCAAAGCAACCGTCACGTTCATTCGGTGTGTCATAACAAAGATGAGCGGTGGGCCATGGGTTTTTGGGGGCACTCGCTCCCCAGTCAGCCGCGGCTGCGTTAAAGTAATGCGGCATTTTTACTACACACATAGGGGTAGTTTCACCAATAACCGTCGTGCCTCCCACCGCACGGCGGTTATTTTTTAATAACCTTGTTTTATGAGAAAGATGCTAGGCACCCTCGTCCCTTTGTCGATTTTTGCTACCTGGGTCATGGTTGTCGAGCTCACACAGTGCCGAAACTCCTGACCGTCTTCCTGATAGACCCGGTGGATTTCCACATTTATCGCCTGGCCGGGGAAGCACTCAATCATGGCCGCAGCCTCTACAGCGGCGATTTCCTCCCAGGTCTACCCTTCACCTACCCACCGTTCGCCGGCACATTATTTCGGGTATTACCGCTCATAGGCCCCCTAGAAGGCACCATAATGTGGCAAGGACTCAACGCCCTGGGGCTCCTTATAGTCCCTATGGCTCATCTATAAGAATTCCTTCCAGCACTGTTTTTTGACCATAGGATCACTCGGCTTCGATGCCATCCACGGCAGCTTCTTCTATGGGCAAATCAACCTCGTCCTCATGTTCCTCGTGGCCCTCGACTTCCTGCCGAAAAACCGAAACCGGTGGGCCGGAGTTGGGGTGGGGCTGGCCGCCGGACTAAAGCTCACACCAGCGTTTTTCATTATCATCTTCATCATCGAACGCCGCTGGCGGGCCGTGGCCACCACCATTGGCACCTTCCTACTCACCGTGTTTATCGGCTGGTTATTCGTGCCGGACGCCACCCGCTTCTGGACCTGGGCCATTAAAGACTCCTCCAGGGTCGGGATCCACGCCAACCCCGGCGCCCAATCGCTCCGCTCCGTCATGGAACGAGTCCTCCACATTCCACAATGGTGGTTAGTGGCCGTGATTATAGTGTTTGCACTGGTCATCCTGGCCATCTGGTTGGCGGTACGACGCAACGATATGGGGTGGGCCATGGTGTTGGGCGGTATCGGGGCCTGCCTCGTGTCCCCGTTCTCCTGGTTCCACCACTGGGTGTGGATCATCCCCCTGTTCGCGCTACTCACCCGAAATCTCGGCCGAAGCAACCTGCAGCAATTTGCCACCACCATCGCATCATTCGCACTATTGGCACCACACATGACGTATTTTGTGAGCCCCCACACCGCAACCAGCCTGGATCCGAATAATATTTGGTACCCTAGGAACCGGCCTGATGATTATCGTCGGCTACTGTGTGTACGGCATCTTTGGCCAATACGGCCGACGCCGCACGGAAACGCGTCGACAAGCAGGGGAAACGGACCAGGCTATCAGCGATACATCTCCGCAATTGTCGCATCCACAGCCGGATACCACGAACCATGCTGCTGAAACAGCTCCCGCTGACGTTGGTAACCGGCACCTGTGTCGATAATCTCCAACACCAATTGGAGCTCATCGTAGCAACCAAGTTCGCGGGCCAACGGCGACAACTCAGCCACCAAATCCCACAACTCGTCCGTTACCAACCGCTCCTCGGTCGCCCGTGATGTAATCACCAGCGCATCAACCCATAACGAGCCGCCCGCCACTTATTCTCCGCCACATGCCAATCCTGCAAACTCGGCAGCTCCTCCCCCGATCCAGCATGCGGTCATAGTGCACCACCAAACAATGCGTCAACGCCACCGCCGCCGCTAACTCCCGCAGATTCGAAGTGGAGTCACAAATCCGCACCTCAACAGTCCCCCACTTTCCCGCCGGGCGAATATCAAAATGCATGCTGCCAGTATGATTAATCACCCCAGAACGATCCTGGTCGCGCATATAGTCCTCCCACTCCGACCAAGACTGAAACTGGTACGGCAACCCGGCGGTCGGCAACTGCTGATACAACATCGTCCGATTCGACGCATAACCAGTATCAATCCCCTCCCACCCCGGGGAACTGGCCGTCAACGCCAATAAATGCGGAAACTTCGTCAATAACGCATTAATGATGGGCCACACCGCTCCTTATCGGAAATACCCACATGGGTGTGAATCCCCCAAATCAGCATTTGATTGCCCCAATAGCGGGTGCGCTCAATAATCTCCGAATAATGGCCCTTATCGCTGGTAGGCTGCGTGCGGAAGTCACAAAACGGGTGCGAACCCGAACCCCACAGTTTCAACCCCAACGAATCCGCCGCTGCCTTCACCGCATCCAACGCAAGCCGCAGCGACGCTACCGCCTCCGGCACCGTGTGGCACACCGGCGTCACCAACTCCACCGTGTTGGCGAGAAACTCCCGCTCCAAATGAATCTCGGGATGCTCGGCCTGCACCAAAGCCACCACATCGGCGGCACGGGAAACCAGATCGCGGGTGACAGGATCAATCAAGGCCACCTCCCATTCCACCCCAAGGGTCGGCTGTGCGGAGGCGTGAAACTCTTGCATAAAAACCTTATCTTTAATTAAAACTCGTGGCTAGAACCACAACAAGGGAACCCGCCCAGCCGTCTCCGCCGGTAAATCCGCCGGACGCTGCTGCGCAACCCCACCGACCTTCTCGGCAAGCTCGCGGGCTTGTTGCTCATTATCAGTGTAATAAACCGTGTTCTGTGGCACTACCGAGCGTGAATAATTCCCCACCTGCCCGACCCGATAGCCCTGACGGGTCAACTGCTCCTTCGCCTTCGCCGCCAGCCCCTGGATGGTGGAATTATTCAAAACATGCACGGTCACCGCCGATTTATCGCCGGCGCTTGTCGACGCCCCCGCAGCGCCAGCAGTCCCGGCAGTCGCACCACTCGGGGCGCCAGGGGCGACGGCACCCGAAGCCGCAGCACCAGCCGGGGCCGAGGCCGGCGCCGGAGCGCCCGAACTCGGGACAGGTACGCCGGGAGCGCTAGTAACAGGACCAGCCGGGGCGGCCGGCTGAATGGACGGCACTAGCCGCAGCACTATCGGTACTGGCGGCATTATGCACCTTGGCGGACTTCCCACCAGTCATGGAATAAATTCCCCACATCGCCAAAAGCAAAGCGACGGATATCAAAATCATGGCGACTCCCCGCAAGGGCAGTTCACGCTGGGGTTGTATATCAGGCATAGTCGGTTTCCTTACTTAAGCCGGTTGTGCGCTCAGTGGCGCGCTGGTCACGGATGCGCCGTAGCCGCGCAGTGAGCTGGGGATATTGTGCCATAACCTCGGGTAGATCAATGGCTATATTAAGGCGCTGATAATAGCGTACCGGGCTCAACCCCAACTGAGTGCGAATGGCGTCCTCCTTTGCCCCAATACTTTTTGGAGCGGTTTCTTCAAAGGCAAGCAGATCTATCGGCTCAAGCATGTTTACACTGTATGACATGACTGTACGTCCCATCGTTATTTACGGTACTCCCGTCTTACATCAACCAACTGCGATTGTGACAGAGCCGATCGACACTCTCCGCGAGCTCATCGACGATATGTTCGAGACCATGGAGAAAGCCCCACGGTGTGGGCCTGGCAGCCAACCAAATCGGGGTGGGAAAACGCATTTTCGTCTACAACTGCCCGACGATGAGGGCGTCATCCACCGTGGCTGCTTCATCAACCCGAGTCCTCGAAAACCTCGGACATACCCGAAGGCATGCCCGCCGTCGACGGCTCCGACGACGAAGGCTGCCTCCCTCCCCGGCCTCAGCTTCCCCCACCAGCCGCGCCACCTGGGCAAAAGTCACCGGGCTCAACGAAAACGGGAAAGAAGTATCGGAGGAAGGCACCGGTTTTCTCGCCCGCTGCTTCCAACACGAGGTCGGTCACCTCGACGGATTCGTCTACGCCGATGTGCTCCAAGGCCGGTGGAAACGCGCCGGAAAAAGGCCATCAAACGCGAAGGCTGGACCCCGATGCCGGCCTCACCTGGATGCCAGGTGTTGACCCCGACCCGTTTGGACACGACGATGTCCAGGATTTTCCGCAGCGACGAGGTGCAACCAGGCGACCGGGTGGTGCTGCGCCGCATCGCCCCCGAGATGGAGGATAAATTCTCCGACATCATTGGCCATATGTGAGCGTCACCCCCACCGAAACCGTTATCCGACCCCAAGACATTGGGGGCATGCCCTCATTCAAGGATGGCATTGTGGTGCCGGCGGCGGACATTAAGATCGTAAAAAGCTCAGCCCCCGCACGATCCGCAACTCCGATATCCGTAAATTGGAGGTGGCGTATTCGAAAGCATTTCGGGTATCGAACACCGGCAGGTGGGCCAGTGGCTGTTGCGTGCCGGGGATGGCATTACCGAACGGTCGAATTCGGCGGCGCCGTTGGGGCCCATCGGCCCTGTTTGATCCGGTGCCGGTGGCGGAGATTCACGAGTTTTATTCCCGCCATGGGTTGCCGCCGCTGGTGTTGATCCCGGAGCGCATTGGCCGGGTCGTCGAAAAGCTGGTCGAACGGCTGGGCCCGGAGATTATTGTGATGGCGCGGAAGTTGGGCGACGAGGTGGGCGTCGAAAAGCACGCCGAGTTCCGCATCGACACCCAACCCGACGACGATTGGCTGCGGCTCTACCATTTTCGGGGCAAGCCGCTCCCCCGCCGGGCGCTGGAATTATTGCGTACCCAAATTGATGGGGAGATGGGGTTTGGGCGATTGCTTATCGACGGGCGAACCGTGGCGATCACGCGCGGGACCATCACCGACGGCTACCTGGGCTATTCGGCGGTGGAGGTGGCGCCGGAGTATCGGCGGCAGGGGCTGGGCACACGTTGGGAAAACCACATGCTGAATTGGGGGCTCGCGCACGGGCGCACACCGCATATTTACAGGTTATTGCTTCGAATACGGCGGGAATTAATCTGTATACCAAACTTGGATTTCTGGAACATCACCGACATCGTTATGGCCTGCTGAAAAACCCGGAGACTTCTTAGTAATGTAGCAAGCATGCGCATTGCTAACTGGAACGTAAACTCCGTCCGCACCCGCGTGGATCGAATAGTGGCGGCCCTCGCCCGCCTTGATATTGATGTGCTATTGGTGCAAGAAACCAAGTGTAAGGACAAACAGTTTCCATTCGATGCGTTCCCCGGCTACGAGATTGCGCACCATGGCCTCAACCAGTGGAATGGGGTGGCTATCCTCTCCGAGTGGGGCTTGCCGACATCCAAACGTCCTTTCCCCACCAGCCGGGTTTTTGCTAAAGACCCCAGAAGCCGCAAAACCTGGAGGCCCGGGCCATTTCCGCGGACTGCGGTGGAGTGCGAGTCTGGTCCCTCTATGTTCCGAACGGACGTGCGATAGCGGATCGACATTACGACTATAAGCTCCGGTGGCTTGATGCCCTGGCCCGGCATGTGGAAGACCAGGCGGGCGACCCGAGCAGCCAAAGCAACCAGACCGCTGGTGTTGGGGGGCGATTTCAATATTGCTCCCACCGACGCCAATGTGTGGGACATCACCGCTTTCATTGACCACACCCATGTCACCGAGGCGGAGCGGCAGGCGTTTGCCGGGCTCATCGAGGCCGGCCTGACGGTCACCTCCCCCACCAGCGGTTACAGCTATTGGGATTATAAGGCTGGCCGGTTCCCCAAGAACGAGGGCATGCTCATCGACTTCCAATTGGCCCGCGGCTTGCACGCAACCGGCAGTTTCATTGATGTGGCGGAGCGTTCCGGGGCGGGCGCATCGGATCACGCGCCGGTGGTGGTGGATTACGACTACGATGCGTCCCATTGTCACGGATAGCGCGGCAGCTGCAACTGGTGCGGCGAAAACCCCGGACCTGGACTCCCCGACGGAAACCGGTGGTGATATCGCATGAACATCAATATCGAACTAGGTCAATGGCAAACAATTGGTCTCATCATTGATTACAGCATCAAGCTGGTGGCCATTGGGTTTGTGCCGGAAAACCGGCGACCATCATCGTCGAATGCGTGGCTCTTGGTGATTCTAGCCCTGCCATACCTGGGATTGCCCCTGTTTTTATCTATGGGTTCTCCCTATATTAATCAGCGGCGGCACCGGGTGCAGGAGGCGGCGACGCAGCAAATCATTAACGTGCACAAGAATGTGCCGGACTACCCGGAGGGGGTGGTGAACCTCAACCCGGAGTTGGCTTCCGTTATTAAGCTCAACTGCACCCTCACCGCCATGCCGGCGGTCACGGGGACGAACCATGGCGTGCATTCCAACTATGAGGAAACCATCGCCGCAATGGCCCAGGCTGTGGACAAGGCCAAACACTATGTGCATGTGGAGATTTACATTGTGGCCTGGGATAACACGACCGATGTGTTTTTTTCGGGCGCTGGCCCGGGCGGTGCAGCGGGTGTGAAGGTTCGGCTGCTCCTGGACCATATTGGGTCCAGAAAATACCCGGGGTTTTCATAAGTTGGGCCACCGGCTGGACGCCATTGGGGTGGAGTGGTATTTGATGCTGCCCCTGTTGCCGCTGCTGGTGGCGATGGCGCCGCCCAGACCTGCGCAACCACCGGAAAAATGCTGATTATTGATGGGGAGCGGGGGTTCCTGGGCCCCTCAATATGATTGATTCTTCCTATCTCATGCCCAAGAATATCCGGGAGGGCGGCATTGGGTTGATGTGATGGTGGAGCTGTCGGGCCCGGTCATTGCCAGCATGAATACGATCTTTGCGGTGGACTGGCTCATGGAGTCGGATGAGCTTTTAGAAATCGTAGACCAGGCGCATCCCGAGATCGACCACGATCAGGTCAATGTGGTGCAATTGGTGCCGTCGGGTCCGGGGTATTCGACGGAGCCGAACCTGCGCATGTTTAATTCCATCATTCACCACGCCAAGGAACGGTTGGTGATGTGCTCACCGTATTTCATCCCCGACGAATCCATGCTGGAGGCAGTGACGTCGGCCTGCTACCGCGGGGTACGGGTGGAGCTTTTGGTGAGCGAACAGGCGGACCAGTTCGCGGTTGGCCACGCCCAATCCTCCTACTACCAGGCATTATTAGAGGCCGGGGTGCACATCTACCTGTATAAGGCGCCCTATGTTTTGCATTCGAAGTATGTGCTGGCGGACCCGGATTCGCCGGATGCGGTGGGGGTGGTCGGGTCATCAAACATGGACATGCGCAGTTTTGGCCTGAATTATGAGGTCTCGCTCATGATGACCCGCGGCAATATTATTGCGCAGCTCGACGATTTGACCAATGAATACCTGCGCAATTCGACCGAGTTGACGCTGGATGAGTGGAATAACCGCAGCTATGCCCGCCGCTATGTGGATAACATCATGCGGCTCACATCGGCGCTGCAATAAGCTTGTCGACGCCACCCTTTCGGGGGTAGCCGGCCGGGTGGTGATAGTTCTTCTGAATTAACCACAGGTCATCACCAAAAACACTGATTTATCCTTACCTTCCTTTCCATAATGCCCCACTCACTTTGGTAGCAAAATATTATAGGGTATTTTTAGCGTCTTGATAAGCAACCTTAGATAACATTATTCTGACCTCTTAAGGCTTTTCACCTAATGACGTGTCTGTTGTTGCGCGATTGTTCCCGCAACAGTACAAGGAATAGAACCTATGAGCGAGAACAATAATTCTAGACAACTCACCATCCTCACAATCGCGGCCGTAGTGATGTCGGTGGCCTCACTCATCACCGCCGTGGCGGCCCTCTACACCCTCAAATACGGCAATGAACGCGACGAGGCCCGAATAGCGCGGCTTGCGGCCGTGATGGAAGAAAACGCGGCAAAGAAAACCACCACCACAGCGGCCACCAGCACCCGGAAAAGACCGGTGCCTCCACCAGCGCGTCCGCCACCAGTTCGCGGGCCGCTACGTCGTCAAGCGCGTCGACAAGCCGCGCCCAAGCCAGCGCCCTCGCCCGCACCCCGGAGCCCACGGCCCGCGCCGGCCAAGCCCAGGGGACGGCAGCCCAAACCCAACAGCAACAAGCCACAGGTCAGGCCGCGGGGGCGGGGCAGGTCGCCGCGCAAACCCGGCAAACCACCGTCGCCACCGAGGAACAATTGCTCGACGCCATTGGCGCCGCCACCGACCCCGGCGCCAGCCAGGTAGACCGCGCCGAATGGGCGGCGGACGGCAAAACCGCCCGCACCACCCTCAGCGAGATAGTCCGCATGCGGAACACCACCGGGCAGCCCAGCCTCGACGTCACCGATATTGTGCAGACCGGCGATCACGCCACCGCCACCATCACCGTCGCATTCCCCGGCAACTGGGGGCTCGTGGACCTTCCCCAACTCCGGTTTCCAATACCTGGACGGCAAAATGGAAGCTGCAAAAATCTGCGGTGTGCAGCCTGGCCCAGGCCTCCCTCACGAAATGCTATTAGTCGGCGCGGCGGCTAGCACAAACATCATCACCGCCACCACGGCGCCCCCACCATGCAGACCCCCATGCCCACGGCCTGGCTGCCGCCGACCATGCCCACGAGTGGGGACACCAGGCCAGCCAGGAGGAACTGCCCAAACCCCATCACCGATGAGGCCGACCCGGCGCGGGTTCGCACCGCCGCTACCGCCAGGGCGGTGGCGTTTCCCATGACGAGGGATAGCGGCATGACGGCGAAAAAGAGGGCGAGGAAGAACGGGATTCGGGGCAGGCCGGTCAGGGCACAAACCAGCACTATGGTGGCTGCCACCGTCATGATGATGAGGGCGATTTTTCAGGATGGCGGCGGCGGGGAACCGATCTAATAAGCGAGTGTTGAGGGCGCCCACCCACCATGAGCCCCAGCGCATTGGTGCCGAACACGAGTGCGAAAATTTGGGGGCTGAGCCCCATGATTTCCTGCATCACAAAGGAGGATGCGGATATGTAGGCGAACATGGATGCGAATCCGAAGCCGACGACCAGCGCGTATCGGACAAACACGGGTTCCTTGATGACGGCGGTGAACGATCCGAAGCTTAATGGGGTGCGGTTGGCCGGCGGCCGGGTTTCCGGGATGACGAAGAGGGTCACGAGGAGCTGGGCTGCGGCGATGCCGGCGAGCACGTAGAAGATGCCGCGCCAGCCCAGGGAGGACACCAGCAGGGAGCCCAGGACGGGTGCGGCGGCGGGGGCGATGCCGCTGATGATGCCCATCCAGCTAAACGCTTTCGCGGCCGCGACGCCGCTGGTGATGTCGGGGATAATTGAGCGGGCGAGGACCACGCAGGCGCCGGATCCGAGCCCCTGGAGAAAGCGGGCGGCGATGAGGATGCCAATGTTTGGGGCGATGGCGCACAGCAGGGATGTGATGAGGGCCAGGGCGGCGCCGCTGATGATGAAGCGTTTCCGGCCGAAGGTGTCGGAGAGCACGCCGATGATGAGCTGGCCGGTGGCCATGCCGATCATGAACCCGCTGAGGGTGAGCTGGGCGTTGGTGGTGGCCAGGTCGCGGCCGAGTTGCGGCAGCCCGGGCAGGTACATGTCGATAGAAAACGGCCCTGCGGCGGAGAGCAGGGCCAGGCCGGCCAGGAGGCCGCCAGTGAGTGTGATAGGTTTTTCAGACATAGCGGGCGTTATTGTACCCTGGGGTGTCGAAAAGCTCTAAGCGTCGCGTTGCCTCACGACGATCGCCCCGGCGATAAAGATGACTACCGCCCACGCGCCAAAATACGCAATAGAGCCGTTGTAATCCCATTGGATATCATCAATGGAGGTTTTGGTGAGGAAGGCGTTAAAGTTATTAATGGGCCCGTATTTGACGATATATTTGCCCACTTTGGGCAGGAGTCCCAAAAGGTTTTCCAGGGCGAAGAACCACAGGCCCATGATGGATATCGCGCCGGCGGTTTGGCGCAGCAGCCACGACACACCCTGGGTGAAGGTGACGAGCAGCACGGCGGCCACCGGGTAGCCCCACAGGACGTGGATGGCGCCTTCATCGGACCACACCGGCAGGGTGGAGGAGAGCTCACCGGACACTCGTTTGGTCATGTAGAGGCTGGCCAGGACGGTGACAAAGGTGAGGATGGCAATGAAGATGGAGTAGAGGAACCATTTAGCCATGACCACTTTGAGCCGGTTGGGGGTGGCCATGAAGCTTACGGACTGGTAGTTGTGGCGGTATTCGCTGGTGACCACCATGGTGGCCTCGCACAATAGTCACGAAGAAGCTGAGGGCAGCCACGGCGGCCACGACGGAGGTTGCTTTAATAATGCGGATGTCCATGCCGGTCCAAAGTTTGACCATGGGGTCGGCCGGTACATCCAGGCCGTAGACTGCGGCGAACCCGACGCCGAAGAATAGGAAGAGCCCGGTGGTCCAGTAGATGGCCTTGGTGGACACGAGTTTGGTCCATTCGGAAAGAAAAGTATTCATGGGGTTAGTTTCCTTCCTTGGCTTGGTATTGGACGGCATGGCCGGTGATTTCCATGAATGCTTCCTCCAGGGAGGCGTGGCGTTCGCCCAAGAGTTGCAGTTCGATTTTGTTCACGAAGGCAATGTGGCCAATGTGGGCCGGGTCTTGTTCGGGGATGTGGAGGGTGGGCTGGTTTTCTTCGTCCACTTCCTTGGTGAATTCGATACCGGCCGCGGTGAGCACTTCGGCCATGCGATTGTTGTCGGTGGTGCGCACCAGAATGGTGGTGGCCGAATGTTTTTAATGAAATCGTAGGTGGAGCTGTCGGCCACGAGTTTGCCGCGGCCAATAACAATGAGATGGTCGGCGGTTTGCGACATTTCACCAGCAGGTGAGAGCTGACCAGCACGGTGCGGCCCTGGGCGGCCAGAGCGCGCAGGAGTTCCCGCACCCAGCGGATGCCCTCCGGGTCGAGGCCGTTGACGGGTTCGTCGAGGATGAGGATTTCCGGGTCACCGAGCAGTGCAGAGGCTAGGCCGAGGCGTTGTCCCATGCCGAGGGAGAACCCACCGGCCTTTTTCTTAGCGACCCCGGTAAGTCCCACCATGTCGAGGACTTCCGTGACCCTAGATTTGGGTATGCCATTGGATTGGGCGATCCAGGTGAGATGGTCGAAGGCGCTACGGTTGGGGTGAACGGCTTTCGCATCCAGCAGGGCCCCCACTTTGTGGAGGGGTTTTTTAATACTGGTGTAGTGGACCCCGTCGATAAGCGCGGTGCCCGATGTGGGGGTGTCAGCCCGAGGATCATGCGCATGGTGGTCGATTTACCGGCGCCGTTGGGCCCAAAGGAATCCTGTAACAATGCCTGATTGTACGGTGAAGGATAGGTCGTCAACGGCGCGGACATGCCCATATTGTTTGGATAAGCCTTGCACTTGAATCATATCAGCAATTCTTGCACACATTTATGCAGTTCGGGCCATGCAGCAGCAAATCCGGGTAAAAGATCATAGGTGTCTACTTCGTTTATGGGTACCCACCGGTGTTCGTGCGCTTCCGCATTCCCCTTCCCTATTAAAGGATTTTTTATGAAGCCGATCACGGTCGTGTAGTGCCAGGGCCCAGCCACGGCCGTGGTTTTTGCTTGTCGACGCGCACCCCTGCCGGCTGGGATCCCCGCCTCCTCCCAGGCCTCGCGCAGGGCCGCCTGGGTCAGGGTTTCGTGGCTGTCCCGGGCACCACCGGGCAGCGCCCACGTGTCCCCCTGCGCTACCCACGTCGCCCGGTGTTGTAGCAGAATCACGGTCTCCCCCACATTATTCACGGAATACAGCAGTAATCCAGCGGCACCATACCGTCCCCACCTGGGGCCAATGGGGGTTTCTACCCAACCGTCACCGTCGCCGCGCACAACACCACCTCGCACCCGTAAGCCATTCGGTTTTGCATATCCTCTATCCTTTAAACAAATACCAATTCAAACTGTTGAGGCCCAAGTAGTGAGCACTGACCGAATGACTCCACCACACCCTGTCACCCAGGACCAGTGGTTAGACCAGGTGACTCGGCGGCGCACGATTGCACGTCGTCTGTGGTACGGGTATGTGCGCTATCCCCGCCGGTGGGCGAAACAGTTTATCCGGTTTCTGCTCACCACACCCGGCAAAATGACCACCATGGTGGTGCTCCTCAGCGTGATTATCACTTCGGCGGGCTGGTCCATGTCGACCATGGCGGCGGAGCGGCGCGCCAGTTTTGACACGCTCATTAATAACACGGAGCCGGTGAACTATGTGGCGCAAAGCCTGTACGCGAACCTGTCGGCGGCGGACACAGCCGCCTCATCCAGTTTCGTGCTGGTGGGGGATGCTTCTCCCAATCCAGGTCGGATTATGCGCGGTCCTACCAGCGGGCGGGGCGGGCGATCGCCCAGGCGGCCACAGGCTTTTAATGACGGGGGACCCGGAGCTCGCCCTATTAGAGAACTTGTCCCAGAAACTGCCGGTGTACACGGGGCTGGTGGAGACGGCGTGGGCGAATAATCAGCAAGGGGAATCCGGTGGGGGTGGCCTACATGTCGGAGGCGTCAACGCTGATGCGGGAAGATCTGTTGCCGACAGCTTCCCAGTTGAATGTTTTGACTGGACAGAACGTCGACAAGCAACAAAAAGCGCTGACCGAACCATTATGGGTGCCGCTGACTGGGCTGGTTGTGGCGCTCATAGCATTACTTGTGGGACAGATTTGGTTGGCCGGCATCACGAACCGGCGCCTTAATAGGGGGATGCTGTGCGCGTCGGTGCTCATGGTGGTGGCCACGTTGTGGGGTGGGACGGCGAACGCAATCACGTGGCGCACCGGATCCTTGGGCTACGAGCGGGCCGCGGCACCGTTGAACGCCCTCACGGACGCGCGGGTGATGGCGCAGCAGGCCCGCACGCAGGAAATGCTGGCCTTGGTGTGGCGGCAATCATTAGAGGATTCCACGAACACGTTCGAGGCCGCCGCCCACAGTGTGGAAAAAACCTTGGCTGGGTTTTCCGGGCCCACCGCCGATGCCGCCCGAATCGCGCTGGGCCGGTGGGTGGATGCGCATAACCACATTATTGCCGCCCTCGACGCCGGCGATTACGAGCGCGCCCAACGCCTGGCCCTGCAAACCAATGAGGAAAGTTCCTACCCCAAGCTTGATAGCACGCTCGCCACGCTTATCGACGCCACCCGCGGCACGATGCGTTCCTACATCAACCAGGGCATTGCCGCCTCCACCTTTGTCTCCACCATGGTCCTCATGCTGTCCCTCCTTTCGGTATTTTGCCTCTGGTTGGGCATCCGACCCCGATTGCAGGAATACCTCTAATGACCAACCGCATCCTCCTCACCTGCCTGCTACTCATCGTCAGCCTCACCGCCGGCTGTGCCCGCACCCCCGAAACCAGCACCGCCACCGCCCCACCAGCGACTCCCTCCCTTTCGTGCCCCTCCCCAGGGGGCCACCATTGAGCGAGCCGGCGCCGAACCCCCAATAAGATCATCACCACCAACCTATTGGGAGTTTGGCCCCCGATAATCGGTCGCCGGGAGAGCGGGTACCAGAGATCATCAGCCGGGGCGACTCATTGTTGGTATCGACCAGTCCCAAAACCTCTTATCCTTCCGCAACACCATCACCGGAGAACTCCAAGGATTCGAAGTGGACATTGCGAAAGAAATCGCCACCGATATTTTTGGCGACCCCACCAAAATCGAATTCCGCTATGTGGACTCCGCCAATTGGATCGACAGCCTCGAATCCCACCAAATCGACATGGCCATCCGCACGCTCTCCATCACCCGTGACCGCCAAGACCAAGTATTCTTCTCGACCCCCTACCTCAAAGGCTCCACAAAAATCCTGGTCCACAAATCCTCCGCTATTAAAGGAATTTCCGAAATCGGCGGCCGTCCGGTGTGCGTCACTAGCCAATCCACCGGCATCCACTACGCCCGCAATTTAGCGCCCACCAGCGATCTCGTCGTCGTCCGCTCGTCGGCAGACTGCCTCATTGTCATGCAGCAAAACCAGGCCAGTGCGGTCATCACTGACGACGTTATCCTGTCCGGCATGTCCGCTCAAGACCCCTTCACCACCATCGAGGGCGGTTCGCTCAGCAACGAAAACTATGGCATTGCTACCGCCAAACCCGGCTACCGACACCACACCGACGGCCTCATTAGGCAAATCAACGCCACACTGGAACGCATTTACGGTGATGGCACCTGGCAAAAATATTATAATCACTGGTTCAGCGCCTACCTTCCCGACCAAACTCCACCGGCCACCCACTACCGCAAAGAAACCCCACAACGCCCATGACCGACACCGACCACACCCAACCACACAGCACAGCCGACCACACCCAACCGCAAACCGCCGCGGTGCCCTTCAACCCCTTCGACGACGATGACGATACCTTTAATACGGCGGCCGCACCCTTCAATCCCCTCGACGACGATGACGACGATCCCCTTCCCGACCCATCCGCCAGGTCCCGCACCGAAGCATTAAACACATTCCGTTCCCGACGCAGCACCACCCGGGAGGGCAGGTCAGTTGCGAATGGCATGGTTCGGCTCCCCTTCGTCCCTATTAAAGAAACCCGCCTTATGGATCCGACCACCACAAACCTGGAACCTCCCCTATTAAAGGAAGGCGATATTGTTGCTAACCAATACAAGATTTTAGGGGTGGTTGCCCACGGTGGCATGGGCTGGATTTATCTTGCGCAGGATCAGAATGTATCCGGCCGGGTTGTGGTTCTCAAAGGTTTAATAGGGTCGGGGAATCCGCATGATATTGGGGCTGCCATTGCGGAACGCGAGTTTCTGGCCGACATCACCCATCCGGTGATTGTGAAGGCCTACAATTTTATTGATGACCCCCGGGTGGCGGCCGGTTTTATTGTCATGGAGTATGTGCCGGGTCCGTCGTTGCGTAAGCGTCGTCAAGAGCAACCTGGCGGGGTGTTCGCCATCGACATCGCCATCGGATATATTTTGGAAACCTTGCCGGCGCTGGAGTATTTGCATGCGCGCGGCGTAGTGTACAACGATTTCAAACCGGACAACATTATCGTGACAGAAGACCAAGTCAAGCTGATCGACTTGGGTGCGGTCACCGGCATTGGGGCGTTTGGTTATATTTTCGGCACGAAGGGGTTTCAGGCCCCGGAGGTGGCTACTGAGGGCCCCAGTGTGGCCAGTGATATTTACACCGTCGGCCGCACCCTGGCCGCCATGACCATTAATATGCCGAAGGATGGGGCATACGCGCCGGGGTTGCCTGGCCCGGACGAGGAGCCGCTGTTTGCACAGTATTTGTCGTACTACCGCCTATTAAGGCGGGCCACGGACCCGGATCCAAAGCAGCGGTTTTCCACGGTACAGGAGTTGACAACCCAGTTGTATGGGGTGTTACGGGAATATCTTGCGGTGCATGATGGTCGGCAGTTTCCGGCGCAGCATTCATTGTTTTCGCCGCAGCGTTCCACATTTGGCACGAAGCATATTGTGTTCAAAACGGATCAGCTTATTGATGGTATTGAGCGGAGTGTGCGCATTACCCCGCCGGAGGTGGTGGCTGCCCTGCATGTGCCCCTATTAGACCGTAATGATCCGGGCGCGGCAATGATTGCGGGCTCCAGTTACACCGAGCCGTCGGAGGCGTTGGAGACGATGCGGGAGGCCATGGCGCGGGAGAAGTTTGCGCAGAGCAAGGAGATCCCCTTGGGCATTATTCGCTCCTATTAGATCTTGGGTTTACCACGGAGAGCAAGGATTGGTTGAAAAAGCTAGAGTCGTCGCTGGGCGATGATTGGCGGTATCAATGGTATTCGGGGATCACCAGTTTGCTTCTCGACGATTTCCTCCCGGCCCAGGATGCCTTTAATAAGGTGTTTAATATTTTTGCCGGGGAGGCGGCCTAAAAATTGGCCCGGGCAGCGTGTGCGAGTTGATCCTGCAATCAAAGGGCATGGATAATAAACCATTATTGCAGCCGGCCACGGCTATTGAGGTGGCCTCATTAAAGGGTGAGATTGTGAATGAACTGGCTGGGTTATGGACTCATTTGACTCAGGACCCGGCGGTGTTGCGGTATAAGGCGATTTATCTTTATTCGCTTGTGTGGGCGACGAATCCTGCGACAGTGAGTTCGGGGTTTGGCCTGGCGCGACAGTTAATGGCGGAGCGGCAGGTGGATGTAGCGGTGCAGGCGTTGGATAAAGGTGCCGGCGTCGTCGATGCATCGGCGGATGGCGGAGTTGACGAGCGTGTTGTATCTGGTGTCGGATGTGCCTAATGAGCAGCGGATTCGTCGGGCGCCCGCAGGTTGGAGGAGATTCCACGAATGAGCCGCGGTTTTTGCAGGTACAGATCGCGGTCCTCAATGCGGCGTTGCATTGGTTACGGTTGGAGGGCTTGAGGCTTCGGCGAGCCGGAATGATTTGTTTGATTATCCGTTTACCCAGTTAGGGTTGCGGCGGGGATTGGAGCGGGCGTTGCGGCTACAGGCGCGAAGCGCTCCAACGGCGGCTCACCGGTATCAGTTGGTGGATACGAGCAATAAGATTCGGCCTCGGACATGGTTTTAGGGCCGGTAACCCTGTTGGCCACGGCCTATTAAAGGAATGGTTTTGGCTGCTTATTCTCGGGGTGGCCTGGGTGGCATCCATCCAGGCCGGTGGAGTTCGGGTGAGTGCTTCTTTTGCACATGCGGGCGCAGTAGGCGCTGAGGCCGCGTTCGTTGCTGCGGGCTCGGTTGCGGCGAATCCTCCCGTCGGGCATTTCGTACCAAGTGAGCCCGGTTTTGGGGTCATTAAAGACGCGCCCGTGCCGGATTTCGTCGGGTTTATCATCGTTGAGGAGGTTGTGGACGCGGCAGAGAGGGCACAGGTTTTCCGGGGTGGTGGGCCCGCCGGAAGCGAAGGATTGGATGTGGTGGATTTCGCAGCGCACGGCCGGCACCCGGCAGTCGGGGTGTTGGCAGACGAGGTGCGACAGGATGCTGATGAACCGGTCGTCGGCGTCGGCGAGTCGTTTAATGGGGAGGACGTCGTGGGGCCGCATAACACCGTTGGCGTCATTATAGACGGTGACTGCGAACCCGTATTTAGCTATTCGACGATCAACCAAGTCTTTAATAGGGATGACAACACCATTGGTGTCGACAACGGTTCCATCAATGTGGGCGGTGTGCTCCCAGTCGGGAATAATGATGCAGGGGCGTTGCCGAAGGTCTCGGGGATTGTTGGGGTCTTCCCAGTCTTCGACGTGTTCGAGTTTGGTGAGGTCATAACCGTGGAGCACCCGCCGTATTAAAAGCTTTTGCGTGGCCTTCGGCTTCGTCGACTGCGGCGCCTTGCTGCACGAGGGTTCGGGCTTCGGGGGTGAGTGAGGTGCGTAGCTGTTCGGCTTGTTCCACGGGCATTTTCATGAGCATGTGGCTCATGCCGTCGGGGTCGGCGGTGGCGGCGTAGCGTAGGTGCCATTTGCGCGCACGATTGTACCCTTTGTTTAATGCTGCTAGCTTGTCGACGATGTGTTCTTTTGAGTTCGTCAACACTGAGTTCGTGGGCGGCTTCTATGAGGTCGTTTCGGAATTGTTCCCGATCAATGTCGGGGTTGGCGATTTTCTTGCCGCTGGTGGCAATGATGCGGAATTTTTCGAAGCTGAGTCCAACCCCCTGACCAAGTTCTTCTGGGGTGAAGGCCTTGGACACGGAGATCATGAGGCTGGCGGTGGCACTGGACACGTCGAGTCGGGCGGCCAGCTCGATTTTGTTGATGCCGATTTCTTTAATAGTGAGCAGGAGCTCGCTAGCGCGGGGCGCTAGTCGGGCGTAGGCATCAATGAGGCTGCTCATGCCATTAAAGGTACACCCCGCCACCAGGGAACTTAGGTGATTTTCAGGGTTTTGTTGGCGGGGTCCCAGTTTGGAAATTTTAGGTAAATTTTTGGTCAAGATTTCCGAATTTCTTGACCAAAAATCTTGTTTCGCCCAGTCCTATTATTCTTTTGGGGGTTTGGTCGACGGGGGCACCCACCTGATTTTTTCTCATACTGCCCCCGTCGTAAAGCTGCCGATTAGGCGAATGCTTTGGCGTAGCGAGCGATGGCTAGCTCCTCATTGGTGGGCACCACCCAAACCTTAATCACCGAGTCGTGGGCGGAAATCAGCCGCGGCCCAGTGTTGGGCAGGGCGTTGCGTTCGGGGTCGATCTTGATGCCATACATTTCCAGGTTGGCCAGGGCATCGGCGCGCACAAAGCTGTCGTTTTCGCCCACGCCGGCCGTGAAGGTGATGGCGTCGACCCGACCCAGGGAGATCATGTAGGACCCGATGTAGCGGCGCAGCTGGTGGATGTAGATGTTGTACGCCAGCCAGGCGTCTTCGTTTTTCTTCCTCGATCATGCGGCGGAGTTCACGGAAGTCGTTGACCCCGGCAATGCCTTTCACCCCGGATTTTTTTGTTTAATAGTTCGTCGATGTCGTCGATGGGCATGCCCGCGGTGCGGTGCAGGTGGAAGACAATGCCCGGGTCGACGTCGCCGGACCGGGTGCCCATGACCAGCCCGGCGAGGGGGTCATGCCCATGGAGGTGTCGATGGGCTGCTCGCCTTTTAATAGCGGCGCAGGATGCCCCGTTGCCGAGGTGGAGGGTGATTTGGTTGATGGCAGCTTTGGGCAGCTCCATGAGTTCGGCAACCTTGTTGGACACGTATTCGTGGCTGGTGCCGTGGAAGCCATATCGACGCACACCCGTTTCGGCCGCCAGTTCTTTGTCCACGGCGTAGAGCGCCGCGGCCAGCGGCATGCCGTGGAAGAAGCCGGTATCAAACACCGCCACGTGTGGCACATCGGGCAGGAGCTTTGCGCGCGACCTCGATGCCATCAATGTTAGCCGGGTTGTGTAGTGGGGCCAGTGGGATGAGACTGCGGGCCAGGTCGATGATCTGGTCGGTGATGAGTTCCGGCTTGCTGAACACCAGGCCACCATGCACAAGACGATGCCCCACGGCCACGAGCTCCACATCGGTCGGACCGCATTCGTGTTCGGCCATGAGTTTGAACGCTAGGTCCAGACCAACCGTGTGGTCGGGAATGGGGGCTTCTACCACATGCTTTTCGCCCGCATGCTTGAGCGTCACCCGCCCCATTGGTTCGCCAATTTGTTCGACCAGCCCGAGGCGAAGGGCTCATCCGTGGCGTGTTGGTCCGGGTCCACCAGCTGGAAATTTAATGGACGATGATCCAGAGTTAAGCACCAATACCAGCGACATTCTTATTTCTCCCCTGCTTCCTTGCTGCTGGCAGCCTGGATGGCGGTGATCGCCACCGTATTCACAATGTCCGCCACGGTTGCACCCCGCGACAGGTCGTTGACCGGCTTGTTCAAACCTTGAAGAATGGGGCCCACCGCCAGGGCGTGTCCGGTCCGCTGCGCGGTCTTATACCCAATATTGCCAGCCTCTAGGTCGGGGAAGATAAACACATTGGCCTGCCCAGCCACCCGCGATTCGGGGAGTTTCTTTGCCGCCACCACCGGGTCGACGGCCGCATCGAATTGCAACGGCCCATCCACCAGCAATTCCGGGGCCTTGGCCTGCGCCATGCGGGTGGCGGCCATAGCCCGGTCCACGTCTGGCCCACTGCCGGAGGTGCCCGTCGAATAGCTAAGGATGGCCACCCGGGGGTCAATGCCGAATTGGGCTGCGGTTTCCGCGGACACCACCGCAATTTCCGCGAGCTGCTCCGCGGTGGGATTGGGGTTGACCGCGCAATCGCCGAAGGCCCAGAGCCGGCCGCGCATGACCATGAGGAAAACAGAGGACACCACGGACACGCCCGGCTTGGTCTTAATGATCTGGAAGGAGGGTTTAATGGTGTGCGCGGTGGTGTGCGATGCGCCAGACACCATGCCGTCCGCCAACCCATTGTGGATCATCATGGTGGCGTAATAGGAGATGTCCGTCATGGTTTCCCGCGCCTGCTCCAGGCTCACCCCTTAGTTTTACGCAGCTCATAGAATTGTTGTGCGAATTCTTCCCGGTGGGGATCATCATCCGCCCACGGGTTCACCAGGGTGGCGCCATCCAGCGTAACCCCCAGTTCCGCCGCCCGGGCAGTCACTTCCTCCGGCACACCAAGAATCGTGAGGTCACATGCGTCTTCCGCTAAGAGGATGCCGGCCGCGGTGAGGATCCGATCGTCGTCACCCTCGGGGAGCACAATGTGGGCGCGATGCTTTTTCGCCATACCCAACAACCAGTTTTCGAACACATCTGCGGTCATCACGACTTCGGCCGGGGTTTCTTGCGCCGCCGTCACCGCCGCGGTGAGCGGCTGGTCGCCCATGATGATTGCCGCGATCGATGCCCCCAGGTCGCGGGCCTCAACGCGCGCCAATGCGGTCGACAGCGATTCCGACGGGGTTTTGTAGCACCAGTGGCACGCCCAGCGCCGCGGCAGCCCGCGCATCAAAGTTAAGGTTGCCGGTGCCGGTGTAAAGAACAGGACCAGCCGGCGCATGTTTCAGCACGTCCGCAATGGTTGGTTCATCGTGCCCCGCTGGCACGAGCGGCGTGATGTCAAGGCCTAACGCGGCGGCGAATTCCGCCACTTCTGCCTGGTCAAGGCGACGACGGATCGCGGTCAATAACACCGAATGCGTTGTTTGGGTCACAAGCTAGTCCCTTCTGAAATTGTGATGAAAAATGAGCTCCGCTAAAAACTGTGAGACACCCCCATAAGTGTACAGGTTTCGGGCTTGCTTTTCGACGCTACTAGCAACGGAAAAAGCGCCAAAGTGACATTTGATTCATCATCTATTCGGCAACCAGCTAAAGTTAAGTGCCGACACGTATCATCCACCTCGTTTCCCGTAAGGATCTCGATGAATTCTTCCCGCCCCCTCCGGGTAGCCGTTATTGGTTCTGGCCCTGCTGGTATTTATGCCTCCGATTTACTCATGAAGTCCGGCCGCACCGTGGAAATCGACCTGTTTGAGCAGATGCCCGCACCGTTTGGCCTCATCCGCTACGGCGTCGCCCCCGACCATCCCCGTATTAAAGGAATCGTGAATTCCCTCCATGCCGTCATGGAGAAACCCAACGTGAGGTTCCTCGGCAATATTGAGGTCGGCACCACCATCACCGTCGAAAAGCTGCACGAATACTACGACGCTATTGTCTTCGCCACCGGTGCTGTTGCTGACCGCGACCTCGACATCCCCGGCGAAAAACCTCAACGGATCCTGCAGCGCAGCGAGACTTCGTAGGCTTTACGACGGCAACCCCCGATTCCACCGCACCTGGAACCTCACCGCCACCCATGTTGCCATCATCGGCGTCGGCAACGTCGCCCTCGACATCTCCCGCATCCTCGCCAAAACCGCCAACGAACTCCACACCACCGAAATCCCCGACAACGTCTACCAAACCCTCAAAACCAACCAAGCCACCCACATCCACATCTTCGGACGACGCGGACCAGCACAAGCCAAATTCACCCCACTCGAACTCAAAGAACTCGACCACTCACGCACCATCGAAGTCATCGTCAACCCGGAAGACATCGACTACGACGAAGCCAGCATCAACGCCCGCCGCGCCTCAAAATCCCAAGACCTGGTGTGCCAAACCCTGGAACAATACGCCATGCGCGACCCCAAGGGCGCACCCCACAAACTCACCATCCACTTCCTGGAGAGTCCAGTCGAAATCCTCGGTGAGGACGGCAACGTTGTTGGACTCCGCACCGAACGCATGGAACTAGACGGCACCGGCAATGTCACCGGCACCGGCAAATTCACCGAATGGCCAGTCCAAGCAGTGTACCGGGCAGTCGGCTACCGGTCGGATCCAGTCCCAGAGGTCCCCATTCGACCAAGCCAAGGCCGTTATACCCAATGATGGCGGCCACGTTCTCGACGACTCCGGCAACCCCATCCCGGGCCTATATGCCACCGGGTGGATCAAGCGCGGCCCGGTCGGACTCATCGGCAACACCAAATCCGACGCCAAGGAAACGATCGAAATGCTGCTGGCCGACTATGATGCCGGCAACCTGCCGGAACCACTGCACCCCGACCCGTCGGATATCATCACCTACCTCACCGACCACGATGTGGACTACACCACGTGGGCGGGGTGGCATCGCCTGGATAACGCGGAGCGGGAGTTGGGCGCCCCCGAGGGCCGGGAGCGGAAGAAGATTGTAGAGTGGGAGGACATGGTGGTCCACGCCCGCCACCAAAGCCACGACTAGGAGGACACGGATCGGTCCACAGGCCGGCCGGAAACGTGCACGTAGCTGGCCGCTTCGGTGGCCCGCTTCCGGGCGGTGACCACGTCTTCCGCCGTCGAGATCGCCACCCCCATGCGTCGCATGGCGAACGATTCGGGTTTACCGAAAAGTCGCATCGGTTTCCGGCACCGCAAGCGCCGACGCCAACCCGCTGTAGTGGGGGCCGGTCGCGTCGGTGCCGCCGTGGATGACCGCCGAGGCACCCGGGGAAATGCAGGTCACGTCGATGGGAAGCCCGAGGATTGCCCGCGCATGAAGGGCGAATTCGTCGACCCGTTGGGTGCTTAAGGTCACCATGCCGGTATCGTGGGGGTGGGGGGATACTTCGGAGAAGTACACTTCGTCCCCGGAGATAAAGAGTTCCACGCCGAACACGCCGCGGCCGCCGAGGGCGTTGGTGATGCGGGCGGCGATGGACCTGGCCGAGTCGAGGGCGGCGGGCGAGAGGGCATGGGCTGCCAGGATTCAACATAACCGCTGGCGTCTTGGCGGTGGCCGATGGGTTCGCAGAACCACGTGGCGAGTTCACCGGTGGTGGGGTCGATGGAGCGCACCACCAGAAGGGTGATTTCGAAGTCGAAGTCGATAAAGCGTTCGACGATTACTCGTTCGGGTCGGCCCCGGTTTGGGCGGTCTCCCAGGCGAGTAGCACATCGTCTTCGCTGCGGACTACGGTTTGTCCTCTACCGGAGGTGCTCATAATGGGTTTGACTATGCAGGGAAACCCGCGTGGCGGATGGCTGCCCGGAAATCGTCAAAATCGTCGGCGAACCAGTAGGCGGCAACGGGCAATCCCAGTTCCACGGCCGCTGGTTTTCGAATGCGTTGGCGATTCATTGTGAGTCGGGTGGCTCGGGCGGTGGGGACGACGGTGCGCCCGGAATCTTCTAGTTCCACCAGGGTGGCGGTGGCGATTTCTTCGATTTCGGGCACGATGAAATGTGGGTCAATATAGTCCACAAGCTCCGCAACGGCTTTTTCCGTCGGTCAGGTCAACTTTATAGGCGAAGTGGGCGACTTGGTGGGCGGGGCGTTTTTCGTATCGATCGACTGCATGCACTTCGACGCCAAGTCGTTGAAAGGCTATTGCCACCTCTTTCCCCAGCTCCCCCGACCCTAATAGCATGACGCGCAGGGCCCCCTGGGTGAGTGGTGTCCCAATCGTTTGCGGAGTATACGTACATGCTATTCTAGCTTTTGCTTGGCGATGTTTTCCTGGTTCTTACCAAATTGCCTCCTCCATATCGTCGGCCGATTCCGTATCTTCGTTCGAATAGAGTGGCCGCGAGTACACCAATACCACGCAGGGCAGCACCGCGGATAACAGTATGAGCGGCGGAACTGTCTTAGGAATGACCCCAGTCATGATTGCTATGAATACGACGACGGATCCGACGAGGACCGCGACTCGCATGATGGGATAGCGATCGCCGAAGAGGGTCATCACCCCCACAATGAGGATGCCGGCGGCGGCCAGGTCGGCGCCGCGCACCCCCATGAGCCATAGCACGGCGACGGCCACCACCGATAGGGTTCCCACGATGACCGGGTCTAAGGAAAGCTTTTCTAAAACCACAATCCCACACTCTTACAGTCAGCTGAATATTTGATTGCAATTTTAAGCTTTCCGTGTGGGTTTTTCCTAGCTGTTACCCCATTCGCCCCCGGAATCACCCCAGGTTATTCAGCAGAATTGCTGCTCAATGTAGGATAAGCGCGACCAGATCCCGGTCGAATGTCCCGGCAAGCAGCCCCGGCAAGAAGCCCTGCCCTGGCCGGCGCGCGAATCGGTTAAGCCATGACGTCGTGAAGCACGATTGTTTGGTCCCGCCCCAGCCCAACCCCGATGTAGGAGATTCGGCACCGGAGAGTTCTTCAAGACGCCGCACGTAGTCTTGGGCTTTTGCGGCAGGTCCGCGAAGCTGCGGCACCCGGTGATGTCTTCGTCCCAGGCGGGCATGGTTTCGTAGATGGGCACGGCGTGGTGGAATTCCGATTGGGTGAGCGGCATCTCGTCGTGCCGCACCCCGTCCACGTCATAGGCCACGCAGATGGGGATTTCCCCAATGCCGGTGAGCACGTCCAGTTTTGGTGAGGAAGAGGTCGGTGAACCCATTGACCCGGGAGGCATAGCGGGCGATGACCGAGTCGTACCAGCCGCAGCGGCGTTTCCGCCCGGTGTTCACCCCGATTTCCCCGCCGGTGGCCTGCAAGAATTCGCCCCATTTGTCGAAGAGTTCGGTGGGGAACGGCCCGGCCCCTACCCGGGTGGTGTAGGCCTTCATGATTCCAAGGGAGCTGGTGATGCGGGTGGGGCCCACCCCGGAGCCGACACAGGCGCCGCCGGCAGTCGGGTTAGAGGAGGTCACAAAGGGGTAGGTGCCGTGGTCCACGTCGAGCATGGTGGCCTGGCCCCCCTCCATGAGCACGTGTTTCCCGGCGTCCAGGGCTTGGTTGAGCACGAGTTCCGCGTCGATGACCATGGGGCGCAGCCGGTCGGCGTAGCTGAGGAAGTATTGGACGGTTTCTTCCACGTCAATGGCCTGCCGGTTATAGAGTTTCACCAGGATTTGGTTTTTCACGTCCAGGGCGGATTCGATTTTTTTGCCGCAGAATGGATTCGTCGAAAAATGTCTTGGACGCGAATACCCACGCGGGATACTTTGTCCGCGTAGGCGGGACCGATACCGCGGCCAGTGGTGCCGATGGCACGTTTGCCAAGGAATCGCTCTTGCACCCGGTCAAGGACCTGATGGTAGGGGGCGACCAGGTGGGCATTGGCGGAAATCCGCAGCCGGGAGGCGTCGGCGCCGCGGCTGGTGAGTCCATCAATTTCGGCAAACAAGGCTTCGAGATTAATGACCACACCGTTGCCGAGAATGGGGTGGCGTTTTCGGAGAGCACGCCGGCGGGAAGCAGTTTGAGCTCGTATTTTTCGCCGCCGACAACTACCGTGTGCCCGGCGTTATTGCCACCGTTGGGTTTGACCACATAGTCGACTAGGCCGCCGAGGATGTCGGTGGCTTTCCCTTTACCCTCGTCGCCCCATTGGGCACCGACAATGACAATTGCTGCCATGAAAGTAACACGTCCTTAACTTATATCCAGTGAAGACGTTGCATCATTCTACCTTGCTTGGCCCGTTCTACACCTGCTTTTCGACGGGCAAACTGGAAAATGCAGTAGCCTGCATAAGTAGTAGCAGAGTTTTTCATGAGAGATGTTGATAGATGTCGGATGACAGAGATAAGCCTCAAAAACATTTACGACGATATTTATAGCCGCTACGGTCGATATGGCGACGATGGTCGGATTCCCCAGTTCAGCCGGTGGAATCCACGCCCCCGACCGCCGAGTTCGGCCAGATTGATGAGTCGGTGATTCACGCCCACTATCAACAATCGCAACAGTCACAGCCGCCGCCCGACCCCACCATCCCGGTTGAGCCGGTAGCGCCCCCACCCCCGCCTTCGCCGAAGAAGAAACGCCGCGGCCGGGGTGTGCTCATTGCGGTGATTATTTTTCTGATTCTCACCATTGTGGCCTTGGCCGCCGTCGTGGTGGTGTTATTGATGCAGCACCGCACCCAGGCAGCCGCCCCACCAACGCCGGTGGCGGTGCCGACAACGTCGACAAGCGTTGCGACGTCGACAAGCACGAGCGCAACATCGGCAACAACCACCTCTTCGACTTCGACGTCGGCAAGCAGCACCACCCCCACAACTACCTCGGTATCGGCGGAGGAGGAAGCGTACCGCAAACTTGTGTCGGATGCGGGGCTAAAAGCGACCGGGTTTAATTCGCTGGGTTGTCTGACCAACGACAAGTGGAAGTTTGCGTCGATTTCGACCGGTGGAAAGCATGTTCTCATTTGCGAGTCTGCGGAGTCCGGCAAGCTGTATTACACGCACGACTATATGCCGGAAATTTACCGCAAGGAGGTAACCTCCAGCGACACCGATACCGGCACGTTTCAGATTGTTAATGACGATGCCACGATTGATATCACGAAGACGGGACTGGTAGTGAAGTCAAAAGAAGGGTAAAGTCTCACTGGAAAGTACGTTTGAACAATCTTTCACCCGGAATCCCTTTACCCTAACCGGGTTTGCGTAATACCGGTTATCGGAAAAATTCCCCTAAAATTAATCAGGATATTTCCGGTATATTTATTACGCCTCACTCCATGGTAAAAATTCCTGTTGCACCATGGTGAATCACAACAAGACTCTTGAAGGACTACACATGACTGACCAAAACGACCAGAGCGAAAACAACCCCAGCATTTCCGGCCGCGTGGAGCGGATCATTCCCACCTCTGGGGAAGATGTTGTGCAGCCGTTGTCGGCCGACCGGATCGCCGCCTATTTAAAGGCAAAAGAACTGATGTTTAACCGTGACGATGATGGTGACGTGTTCATCAGCTTTGACGGCAATGGGTTTTGTGCTGCTGGCCACCGGCGAGAAGCGGAAATCCTGGTGGTGCGGGGTGCTTGGCAGGTCACCGCACCGATCGAGATGCGTGATCGCCTCGTGGATCTGTGTAATGATTGGAACCGCGATAAGCTGTGGCCGAAGACCTATGTCACGGTGGATGACGCCGGTGCGGTGCGGGTGCGTACCGAGTTGAACATTGACATGGAGTATGGGGCCAGCGATTTGCAGCTCAAACAATCCCTCGACTGCGGTATTGCTACCTCCATGAGTTTCTTTGAGTCGCTGGATAAGAAGTTCCCCGATACTCGGTTCGCCCAGTAATGCGGTTAGTGGTGCTGCGCTGCGGCACTGATATTGCGGTCCCCCCGTCCACACAGCTTATCGACGTCAAGGCCGTGCCCACTCGCCAGGAGTTGAAAGCCCTGGACTCACTGGCCGCCGAGGTGTTGCCGGAGGACCCGACCCCCAGTTTGACGGAGATCGCAGCCCAACCCGATGTGGCCCATTTGTGTACCCCCCAATATGCCCCCCAGCCGATTAGTGACCCGCTCGGGTGGTTGTTGTCAGCTCGGATGCGGCCTTGTCGGCAGTGCTGACCCGGCTGATGCGGGCGACATAATGTGGGTGGAGGTGGGATTCGTCCCCACCGATGATGACTCCCCACCGCCGACTATTGGGGTATCGCTAATCTGAGTGTTGAAGAGCAGTTCGATTGTGCGGTTTCCGGTCGAGTGCGGCCACCGCCGCTCATTCGGATGATACCGCCACCGCGGTGGCTGGCAGGGCTTCGGTTTCGGATTGGGAGAATCGGGAGCTCACCGCCGAAATCATTGTTGATGATGATGTTTTGGCTCGTCACCAGTCGGGTCGACGGATTCCCCGCACCGGGATTTTGGGGCCCGGGTGCAACCATTGATGGATGCGCCGGGTTGGCGGGTTTGTGTTGGACACCCCGGTGATGCCGGTGCGCCGGGGCTTGTTTGGCCGGTTCGAAAACGAGTACGGTTCGATTGCCGAAGGCCCTCGGCTGGTGGGGCCGGGCGTTGCAGGCCGGCGGGGAATCGCTGCGGGTGATGGTGGATGGCGTGTCCCGAAACGACCGGTGGAGCGGGTCACGTTTTACCGCCATTTGCGGGATGCCCAGGTGGTTCAGGCCCTGATCTAGGTTTCTTCTGTGGTTTCCGAATCGGCACCATATTGAGGGGTTAAAATACGTTTGCCACACCTCTGGATGATCCAAAGTCAAACTGCCGCAAACCGCTCATACGCATCATGCTGACGCTGCCGCTCCCGACGAGCACTCGCAAGCAAATCCTCACGATCAAACCAACGCTTCCCATCAGCCCACTTCACGCTTTAGGAATCACCGCCCTCACCTGGATATCCCCGGATCCACGAAAGCTCCAGCACCCCCACGCTCATTATCAACACCATCCTCCTCTAGGCAACCACGACATGATGGAAACACCTCCATCCGAGGTATCAAAAACTTCAATCAAGAACAATGAAACCCACGTTCTTATCTCATATTCAGTGCGTGTCCCCTATACATTCATGAAGTTTTGGCAAAATGCTCCCTGATAGTCAATGATTCAATCATATTGGGGGTAAGAACATACTTGTCGTGCTGTTTATGTCCGTATCACGGAATACAATCCGAACTATGTGAACCAAAAATATGGCCGGGAACAAATCATTCGTCCTATGGCTTTTCACATGTGACCAATACTTCTACTCGAAGGCGAGTGTGATCTCACGACCAGCAAGTTATCAGCCGGGTTTCGACTCCAACTATGGTACGGGTGCGACAAGCCTCCGCCCAGGGCGCCTCCCGACAAGCCCCAATGTCGGTAAACCGAGATGATTACCTGGTGTTGTCCGTGCTCTCGTGCATTTTGGGTTTTTCCTGCTGGCTCGCCGCAATTCTTTTGTCATCGCGGGTGATGTTCTGTGACTGTCGGCGACTACTAATGGTGCCCTCGATACGGCGCAGCGGCCAAGAAGTTCGGCATATGGGCCATCGTATCCAGGTCATTGTTGCGGTGATCGCGTTCATAGCGTTCCTCAGCTGGTTTGCACTTCTCGCGAGCATGATCCATTCGACGCTCCAAGGTATCTCCAATATTCCGGCGCTACCAGTATTCCCCAGTGGTAGCCCCATGCCCTATGGGTATTAACGACTAGTCTTCGATATCCATATCCCAGATTTCTGGGGGTTGGGCTGGGTGCTGCAGGTAGGGCGCAGTACCGCCGCAGCCGATTTCCGCGATAGGCCACAGATTTGCAGCAGGTCCACGATGATGGATCGGGATTGGCCCAGGATGACCTGCGCGGAGAGCACGCGCCCTTCGGCGATTTCCAGGCCAACGCGGCTGCCCAGTTTACGGAGTCGATTAATGAGTTGCGGCATGACCTCATGCCCCGATCCACACCTTTCAAACAAGCGCTCTAATTCCGCTGCTGCAATGTCGGAGAGCTCGGAGATGATGGCGATTTGTTCTTCGGAAACCGTATCGTTGCTTCGGAGAGCACAAGCGCGCGACGAGCGAGCGCCGGAGTATTACGGACTGGCATTATCAGCAGGGTGCAGTATGCGTTTCGAGATCGAATCTTGCCGCGCAGCGAAGATGGGACTAACGGACAGGGTTTTTCTTCCCCCGTTTTTGTTGCGGCAATCATGTTATTGATGCGGCCTGCGTGCACCGCGAACGTTCTGGAGAAACGCGACGGATCACGATGATGTCGCCACTGTGAGAGAGCGGCCACATCCCGAGCACGTGGAGTATACCCGATAGAGTCGGGCGAGTTTCCCGCCGAGCCGGCCGCAGGACTCGGGAAAGAGTCCGATGCTGATCGACCGACCACCGATAAAGGCATCGGTCAGCCGTTCGATTCGTCCGCAGCCGGGTGGGATATGGTGGCTACCAGCACGGAGGCGAAACCCGCCTGGTTGGCGAGGCACGCTGCCGGTCGATAAAGGTCCCGGGCGATGGCGATGCCAGCGGCGACGGGCTATCTGCCACGTCCCACTACAATGTTGGCGATGATGAGATCACCGAGCCCCACCCCAAAGCTGACGCCGACCACGAAACTCGACGGAGCGTCGAAAGCGTTCATCACCGGTGGTGGAGGCACAATAATGGTGGCCATAGGGGCGAAGAAGGAATGTCGTCGGAATACAACGCCGACGGCAAGTAGGCAGCACCGGCGCAGTGGCGACTTGGAGGATGTAAAACCATTTGGTTTGCAGTCGCATCCACCTCATGGATGCGGTTGACTTCGAAGCTGGCTTGTTTGGTACTGGGTCGGCATGGGTCCTGGTGAAGTCAGTAAAAGACATAAAGTATAGGTTTTTATTATCTTATCGACTGATCAAAGCGCCACCACAACCTATGTGTGGGTGGCGCGAAAAAGGCGCTGGTCAGAAACCGTCACATTAGTGTTACTTTGTTGAGGTGCTCTCAATGGAGTGCAGGTCAGTGCAGGCTTCGACCACACGGTCGAGCCATGCCCTGCTCAGCTAAAACTTCATAGCAAGACGCGGATCATAGGCCTTCTATTGCCCTTCACCGTCAATCTTGAGCACACCATCGTGGTTGCGAACATGTAGCCGGCGACAGTGAAGGCGTACTGAGGTGTCGGTGTCCACGTTCATCTTGTTGTTGCACCATAGCCGAGGATTCTTCGATCTTCTCCTTCGAGCCCGGGAGGCGCCGTGAGAGACAAATACGAGGGCAGAGGCATCGTCAGGGAGACCGAGCTTGGCGCGCGCCTGGCCTTCAAGGAGCACTTCGGGACAGTAGCTTCACATTGCCGGGCTGCACACGCCGTGGACGTTACCGAAGTAGCGGCCAGCAGGTAACGCAACGCTTTTTCCCTGAGTGCGATGGCATCAATGGTCTTTTCCGAGTCCTTCGGGTGTGAAGTTAGCGCCAGCGTGAGCGTCGCGCCATCTCCTTTCCCACCACCGACAACGCCGATTTTCCACTTCGAGGATGATATGGTACTTGTGGGCCCTTCTCCGGGAGGTTCTTGGGCGATGACCAGGTTTTCATCAATCGGAATGGCGCTTGCCGTCCCGTAACGGACTGGAATAATGAGGCAAACCCTGGTCGACTCGCTCTTGGGAAATGGCGATGAGCGGACGAGACATACTCATCAAGCACATGCTTTTGGCGAAGTGATCGGTGTGTAGAGCAATGTTAGTGTTGTAGTGGCTTGGCGGCTTCGTAGGCGAGGCTGCTAGGGCTACACAGCAGCTTCTGTTCTTCACCCGAAGGCCGGGCGCGGGTCGCACCACCGGTCGAGTGAATGATGCCGTCGGATTCTGCCTCGGCAAAGGAAACCACAAAGTGCGGCGTTAATGGTTTCTGAGGAGGTGCGGTTGGTAAGCAGGAAAATACGCCTGCAGCCTAGCATATCCAGAGCATCTCGTTATGAACCTCGGTTGCGATTAGCATATATCATCCTCAAAAGTTGTTATTTCGGCGGAAGCGAAAACTGATTGTGACAGTCACTACCCATATTGGGGTCATTGACGTACCGAATTCAATTATGCAGCAACAAGCCACGAGCGTTGAGTATTTATGGTGAAAAACCACACATTCGGGCTACATATGCGATTAGATTCCCCATACGGTGGTTGGGCATGCAATAATACCCGAACCCCATTGGTGACCGCCGTCCAACCACCAACAAATCTCTAGTATTGAACCCATGATAGCCATCTTGATGCTGTTTGACCTAGAGTTCCCACCTGGACGGGCCACAGTATTGTGGTCTTCTTCTTTTAACGTTTGATATTAGATCAGCTCCCATAAGTGCGACGATTTTGGATCAAGTGCAATATGTTGAATTTCTTTTGACCTGTTCGGCAGTCCCAAACCATTCACTATCTTTGCCTCATTACAGTATTTTTGGTGCGCTTCCTGAGCTCATGATAATAATACCGATGTTATAAGCGCTACCGCTGGCGGTGAGACGCACGCAAACTGACGATCACCGTTTAACCAGACATATATCGCATCTGCGATGAATAGCCGCAGAACGGGAGATCGCGTGTTCGGTGATGAAATTAACGTCGACGTCCGGCAGTTCGCCGGATATTGGCTGCCGTATTCGCCAGCTTTTCGACGCACACGTTTATGATTAATAGCCGTCATGCCTCCTCACCGTGTTACTCGCACAACCTTTAAACGGTGCGCTACGCAACCCGCAGCCCCCATAGTCACAACTGGATTGCCATTACATGGGACCTGGCGAACGTCGGTAGCTGCAAACGGTGCGGCACAGGTTGGGAACAACAGCGGGCGCTAAGGTCGACATGGCACCGAAGCGGCGGGATCCAGCACGTTTAGCATGGTCCACAGCAAAGGATGCAGTAACTGATGCGGCGTTGCAGATGGTCTGCCTGCTGATCAGGCTGCCTGGCGACGTCATCGCCATCGTGCGATCATTGACCCCCGCCCGGTACCGGCCGACCTTCGTGCAAGTTTACGGCGGGCTTTTCGTGGTTAAACGCTCATCGGTGGTTTCACGGTTTATGAGCACCATCGCCGTGATCCTCGGCCATGACAATATCGCCGATCAACGGTATGGGCTATTTTATTCCGGCGCGGTCTTTAAGGCGGCTGGGGCCCGGGAGCCAGAAAACGGCTGTGGTGCGGCAATTCGGGCTCATGCCGGGGCCAAAGCCATATGGGATGCGGTAATGGTGGTAGCCGATAATTATCAAAGCGGGCGGTATACATTAAGTTTGGCGGCTAAGTGTTTGCAGGCATGGTTGCATGACACAATAAGCATACACTATCTTGTGGTTTTACTACCAGTCCGTCTTCGTGATATCAATCGTGGCATGTTAACAATCTGAAACGTGCCGGTAATTGTCGCTGGAGTTACCTCCTTGCGGTAAATTCGGCATATAGTCGTGCGTATGTGGCTTGCCGGTTCCGCAGACTCGCGATGAACGTAACTTTCCACCGGTCGAAATCGACGCAAACTTCCACTTGTCGTTGGTCAGACAACCCAGCGAATTAAACCGGTCGCTTTTTAGCCCCGCATCCGACCTGAAGTTTGCGGTGCGGCTTCCTCCTCCGCGTGCCGGGTAGTTGGAAATTGGTGCTGCTTGCCGACGTCGAAGTCGAAGGGTGGTTGTTGATGTTGCGCTGTGCTTATCGACGTCGCGCTTGTCGACTTTGTCGGCACCGCCACGGCGTTGGTGGGGCAACTGCCTGGTTGCAGTGCTGCATCAATAACACCACCGACGGCGTGGGCTAATGGTGAGAATCAGAAAAACGTCACCGCAATGGGCTTTTTACCCGGCCGCGTTTCTTCTTCGAGCGGGGTGTAGGGGCGCTACCGGCTCAACCGGGATGGTGGGGTCGGGCGTAGCGACTGTGCGGTGTTGATATGAGCGTGAATTTACCGACTCGTCTGGCCGAACTCGGCGGTGGGGCGTGATTCCACCCAGCTGACTGGGAATCCGACCATCGTCGCCATATCGACCGTAGCGGCCTCGTATCGTGTAAATGTTTTGGGCTTATCTCACAATGAAAGGCGTATCAACATCTCGAAAACTCTGCTGCATGCAGGCTGCATTTTCCAGTTGCCCGTCGGCGGGTGTGGGAGCAGGCTGGCAAAATGGTGAATGATGCAACGTCTTCACTGGATGCCGTTAAGGACGTGTACTCGCTGGCAGAACCTCTGTCGGTTTAATGGGGCGACGAAATTAAAGGAAAGCCTGACATCCTCGGCGGCCCTGGTCGGCTGGTCAAACCCAACAGTGGCGTACTTATGGGCACACGGTAGTTGTCGGCATCTGACGCAAGCACTTCCCGCCAGCGTGCTCCGAAAACGCACGTCTCGGCGGCGAACATTGATTGACAATCTCGAGCCTTGTTTGCCGAAATTGAGGAGCTCACCAACGACGCCTCCCAGCCGCGGTTTCCGCCAATGCCACCTGGTCCTTTCATCAGGTCTGGGCGGAGTGCAAAACGATTCATAGCGTGCCATCGGCACCGCATGACCATCGGTCCCGCCTACGCGGACAAGAAAGTATCCCGTGGGTATTCGCGTCCAAGACATTTTCGACGAATGCGACTGCGGCAAAAATCGAAGATCCGCCCTGGACGTGAAAAAGCCGATACCGGTGAAACTCTGTTCCGGCGGCCATTGACGTGGAAGAAACCGTCAATACGCCTCAGCTTCGCCGACCGGCTGCGCCCCGTTCATCGACGCGGAACTCGTGCTCAACCAAGCCCTGGACGCCGAAACTGCGTGCTCATCGGGGTAAGGCCACCATGCTCGACGTGGACCGCACCTACCCCTTTGTGACCTCCTCTAACCCGACTGCCAGCGCTGTATCGGCTCGGGGAGTGTTACCCATCACCAGCTCGCGGAATCATGAGGCCTACACCACGGGTGAGAACCGGTATTCCCACCAGACTCTTCGACAAATGGGGCGAATTCTTGCAGGCCACCGGCGAAATCAGGGTGAACACCGAGCGGCTTTTCGCGCTGCAGCTGAGTACATTTCGGTCATCGCCGCTGCCTCGGTCAGTGGACATGACCTCTTCCTCACCGTGGGCGTGCTCACCGGCATTGAAATCATCTGCGTGGCCTGGCGTGGACAGGGTGCGGCACGACGAGATGCCGCTCGCAATCGAGGCCACCACGCGGTAACCTGCGAAACCGCGCACTGGGACGAGGTATCACCGGGTGCCGCAGCGCGGACTGCACCAAAAGCCCAAGACTACGTGCGGCGTCTTGAAGAACTCTCCGGTGCGAATCTCCCTGTGAGGTTGGGCCGGGGCGAGACCAACAATCATTAGCTACGACGTCATGGCCTAACCGGTTGCGCGCCGGCCAGGGCGGGCTTCTTGCCGGGCTGCCCGGGACGTCGACCGGGATCTGGTCGCGCCAGCCCTACATTAAGCAGCAGGTGCTGGAACCGGTGATTCCGGGGGCGATAGGGTAACCGCTGGGAAAAAACCCGCAGGTGCAATCAAACTATTCAGCTGACTGTAAGGTATTAGGATTGTGGTTTTTAGAAAAAGCTCCCTTAGACCCGGTCATCATGGGAACCCTATGGTGGTGGCCGTGCTATGGCTCATGGGGGTGCGCAGCCGACCTGGCCGCCGCCAGCATCCTCGGGGTGATGACCCTCTTCGGCGATCGCTATCATCCTTGCGGTGCGGAATATACATGGATCGTCGTCGTATTCCGCTGTGATATGACTGGTTAACACAAAACCGATTTCCTGCTCATACTGTTATCGCGGTGCTGCCTGCATTAGTATTGAATTATTACTCGCAGCCCTCTATTGAACGAAAGTGGAATCGGCCGACGATATGGAGGCAATTTGTTAAGAACAGGACATCGCCAAGCAAAAGCTAGAATAGCATGTATGTATACTCCGCAAACGAGTTGGGACACCACCACCCAGCTCCTAGCAAGTCATGCTAATGAGTTAGGTCGAGCTGGGAAAGAGGTAGCGTCATTTTCAACGACTTGGCGTCGAAAGTGCATGCAGTCGATCGATACGAAAACGCCGCATACCGAGTCGCTTCCACTTCGCCTCATAAGAGTTGACTGACCGACGGAAAAGCTGTTGCGGGCTTGTGGACTATTTGACGTTTCATCGTGCCCGAATCGAAAATCGCCACCGCCACCCTGGTGGAACTAGAGATTCAGGCACCGTCGTCCCCACCTTGAGCACCCGGCTCGCAATGAATCGCCAACGCGATAAAACGCGGCGTGGGACTGGTTTGATGCCGCTACTGTGGTTGCCGACAGTTTTGACGATTCCGGGCAGCCATCCATACGCAGGTTTCCCCTGTAGTCCGACCCATTGAGCACCTCCGGTGAAGGACAAACCGTAGTCACGCAGCGAAGACGATGTGCTGCTCGCCTGGGAGACCGCCCGACCGGGGCGACGAACGAGGTGAAATATTGACTGCTTTATCGACGACCGAGTCACCCTTCTGGTGGTGCTCCATATTTACCACCGGTGAACTCGCCGTGGTTCCTGCGACATCGGCCACCATAGGACCGCCAGCGGTTATGGAATCCTGGCAGCCGCACCCCTCTCCCGCCGCCTCGACTCAGCCCGTTCGCCGCCGCCCGCATCACCCAACGCCCTCGGCGGCCGCGGCCGGCGTGGAACTCTTCCCCATCTCCGGGGACAGGTGGCGCCTCGAAGTATCCCCCACCCCACGATACCGGCACAGGTGACCTTAAGCACCCAACGGGTTGACGAATTCGCCAGCATGCGCGGGCAATCCTCCGGGCTTCCCATCGACGTGACCTGCATTTCCCGGGTGCCTCAGCGGTCATCACGGCAGCACCGACGCATTATTACCGCAGCGGGTTGGCGTCACGGCGCCCGCGGTGTGACCGTCTTCGGTGACCGATCGTTCGCCATGCGACGCATCGGTTGGCGATCGACGGCGGAGACGTAGTCACCGCCAGGCCCAGGCCACCGAAGCGACCAGCTACGTACGTTTCGGCGGCCTGCTTCAGACCGATCCGTGTCATAGTCGTGGCTTTGGTGGCGGGCGTGGACCACCGCTTTCCTCCGCTGAAGTCTTCTTCCGCTCCGGCCCTCCAGGCTAACTCAACTCCGCGTTATCGGCGATGCCACCCGCCACGTGGTGTAGTCACATCAGTGGTGGTGATGATATCGACGGGATGGTGGTGGTTGACAGGTTGCCGGCATCGCCAGTCGGCAGCAGCATTTCGATCATTTCCTTGGCGTCGGTTTGGTGTTGCCGATGGTCCGACGGGCCGCGATCCACGGTGGCATATAGGCCGGATGGGTTGGGTGTCGAGAACAGCCTGTCGTGATTATAACGGCGCGGCGGTGGTGGACCTCTGGGACTGGATCCGACCGGTAGCCGACTGCAGTACACTGCTTGGGCTGGTGAATTTGCGGTGCCGGTGACATTACCGGTGCGTCTGGTTCCATGCGTTCGGTGCGGGTCCAGCAACGTTGCCGTCCTCACCGGTTTCGACTAGACTCTCGGAAGTGGATCGATGAAGTTGTGGGGTGCGCCTTGGGTCGCGCAGCGTATGTAATACGTAACTTCC